>Ga0208826_1000001_pt1 | contig 1210056 bp, 1051 predicted proteins | sample AD_UKC115_MetaG_FD_184451 | JGI IMG/M metagenome (GOLD analysis project Ga0208826, IMG submission 184451) | Active sludge microbial communities of municipal wastewater-treating anaerobic digesters from Hong Kong - AD_UKC115_MetaG (SPAdes)... | ecosystem: Engineered > Bioreactor > Anaerobic >...
CAATGTGTCAAACCATATTTTAGGTGGTTATAGCAGCGAGGTTCCACCTCTTCCCATTCCGAACAGAGAAGTTAAGCTCGCTTACGCCGATGGTACTGCCCACAAGGTGGGAGAGTAGGTAGCCGCCGTTTTCAGAGCCGAGTATACAATTGTATACTCGGCTCTTTTTTTGTTTAAAAATGCTGGTTTTTGCTCATTTTTGCGTATATTTGCATTATAAATCCTTACATTGTTTAGTTATGCCAAGCGAAATTATTTTAATTAGTATTTCAGGAGAAGATAAACCAGGAGTAACAGCTTCAATTACAGAGATTTTAGGGCAGTATAATGCCACTATTTTGGATATTGGTCAGGCTGATATTCATCACACCTTATCTTTGGGCATTCTTTTTAAAATGGATTCAACAGAACATTCAGGTCATATTTTGAAAGATATTTTGTTTAAGTGTTCTGAGTTAGGTGTACAGGTACGTTTTACTCCCGTAACGGAAGAACGATATAACAATTGGGTGGTTCGTCAAGGGAAAAGTCGCTATGTAGTAACAGTTTTGGGGCGGATGATTACTGCTCGTCAAATAGGTTTGGTTACCAAAGCTGTATCAGAACAACAGTTGAATATTGATTCTATCAAACGTTTAACAGGACGTCCATCGTTAGACGAAAAGGATTTAGATCATCTACGCTCTTGTGTTGAATTTTCGGTACGTGGTGAGTTAGTCGATAAAAACCTATTTTCGACTAAATTCCTTGAAATTTCTGCTCAGGAAGGAATTGATATTTCCTTTCAAAAGGATGATATGTATCGCCGTAATAGACGCCTTATTTGTTTTGATATGGATTCGACGCTGATTAAAACAGAAGTAATTGATGAATTAGCAGATAGAGCTGGTGTAGGTGAGCAAGTACGTGCTATTACAGAATCAGCCATGCGTGGTGAAATTGATTTTAATGAAAGTTTTCGCCAACGAGTTGCCTTGTTGAAAGGCTTGGATGAATCTGTTATGCGTGAAATCGCTGAAAATTTACCCATTATGGATGGTGCAGATCGTCTTATGTCGGTTTTGAAAAAATGCGGATTTAAAATTGCTATTTTATCTGGTGGATTCACTTACTTTGGTCAATATTTACAAAAACGATTTGGCGTTGATTATGTGTATGCAAATCAACTGGAAATCGAAGAGGGTAAACTTACAGGACGCCATTTGGGAGATATCGTGGATGGCAAACGTAAAGCAGAATTGCTGAATTTGATTGCTCAGGTGGAAAAAATTGAATTAGAACAAGTTATTGCTGTTGGTGATGGGGCTAATGATTTACCAATGTTAAATTTGGCTGGTTTAGGTATTGCATTTCATGCAAAACCCAAAGTAAAAGAAAATGCTCGTCAGTCGATATCGACGATTGGGTTGGACGGAATTTTGTATTTTTTGGGATTCCGAGATGTTCATTTAGATTCCATTCTTTAATATAGAAAGAGATGCTTAGAAAATTCTAAACATCTCTTTTTTTATAAACGACCTTTTAAAAAGTCTTGGCGCATGGGTTCTGGAAATTTTTCGATGGCATAGCGTAGCATAGTGCGAGGCATCCGCTTGTATCTTTCGTTAGTCAGTAGAAAGTTATATTCCGCCTCAAAATCCCGTTTCCCTGCTTCTCGAAGCATCCACCCTACTGCTTTGTGAATTAGGTCGTGAGGGTGGCTTAAAAGCAAGTCAGCTATTGCAAACGTGTCTGAAAATTGATTCTTTTTAATAAAAGCGAACGTACTGATGATCGCAATACGTTGAAGCCACAAGTGATTGCTGTGGGCGTATGTATCCAAAACCTCTCGTGGATGTGTAAGTAAATAATCGCCTACAATTTGAGGCGCCGATAAATCCACTAAATCCCAATTATTGATGTGTGTATAATTTGCAATGTAGAAATCAAAAATGGCCTTTTTATTATCTTCTGTCGAGGCTTTCTGGTATATTTGTACTAATAGTAATAACCCTGTAAGACGGCATTCGTGATAAGGGTCGCAGAGCAATAGTTCTATCTCTGCCAACTCAATTTTTTTTATCGTTTTTACCAATGCACGTTGTTTGGGCACTACTACGCCGATGAATTTATCGCCTTCTCCGTATTGTCCTTTACCTGTTTTAAAAAAGTAAGGCAAAAACTCTTTCTTTTGTGGATCAGAGAGCTTAAATAGCCTCTCTTTTATCTCTTGTGCGGTGGAATGTTGTGTTATCATCATTTTAGTTTTGAATGTTGTAAAGATAACCAAATAGTCAAATTTGTGCAATAAAAAAGCTCCGAAAAATTATTTCCGGAGCTTTTTCTATGTTTATGTAATTACTTATTTAGCAATAACACGAGCCATTTCACAAACTTTGTTTGAATAGCCCCATTCGTTGTCATACCAAGAAACTACTTTTGCAAAGTTAGCATCCAAAGAGATACCAGCTTTAGCATCGTAGATTGAAGTATTTGCACAACCACGGAAGTCAGTTGAAACAACTGCATCTTCAGTATAAGCTAATACGCCTTTCAATTCGCCTTCAGAAGCAGCTTTCATAGCAGCGTTGATTTCGTCCATAGTAGCTGGTTTTTCCAAAACTACAGTTAAATCTACTACTGAAACGTCAGAAGTTGGAACACGGAAAGCCATACCAGTCAATTTGCCGTTCAATACAGGAAGCACTTTGCCTACTGCTTTAGCAGCACCTGTTGATGAAGGGATGATGTTTTCCAAGATACCACGACCACCTCTCCAGTCTTTTGATGAAGGACCGTCAACTGTTTTTTGAGTTGCAGTTGCAGCGTGAACGGTGGTCATCAAGCCTTTAGCAATACCAAATTTATCGTTCAAAACTTTAGCGATAGGAGCTAAACAGTTAGTTGTACAAGAAGCGTTAGAAATGATATCTTGACCAGCGTAAGATTTGTGGTTAACACCATAAACGAACATTGGAGTAGCATCTTTAGAAGGAGCTGACATAATTACTTTTTTAGCACCTGCTTCGATGTGTTTGCGAGCTGAAGCGTCATCTAAGAAGAAACCTGTAGATTCAACAACAACATCAGCAGCAACTTCGTTCCATTTCAAGTTTGCAGGGTCGCGTTCAGCTGTCAAACGGATTTTGTTACCATTTACAACCAATGCACCATTTTCTACTTTTACTTCGCCATTGAAACGACCATGTACTGAATCGTATTTCAACATGTAAGCTAAGTAATCAGCATCCAAAAGGTCATTGATACCTACAACTTGGATATCGTTACCAAAGTTTTCCACTGCAGCGCGGAATACCATACGGCCAATACGGCCAAATCCATTAATACCTAATTTAATCATAATACTACTGTTTTTATTTAAATAAACTAATCTCTCATTTGGAGGCACAAAATTACGCTTTTTTTTATGTATCACCAAAAAAAACAATGAAAAAAATGGTACTCCGATAATAAAATAAGGAGCAACTTGGTAGTCGCTCCTTATTTATTGCTTGTATCTATTTGAATTATTCAACAATGGTTATCCAGCCAAATTTGTCAGCTTTTTCGCCATATTGAATTCCACGTAGATGATTGTATAATTCGGTGCATTTTGGACCTGGTTTACCGTCGTGTGAGAATACGTAGGCATGTCCAGTGTCAATATCGTCTATTTTGGTTATTGGACTGATTACAGCAGCTGTTCCACAAGCGCCTGCTTCATCAAATGTGTCCAATTCTTCTACAGCAATGGGGCGATGTTCCACAGTCATTCCCAAATCTTCGGCAAGAGTCATCAAACTACGATTTGTGATAGAAGGTAAAATAGAACCTGATTTAGGTGTGAGATATGTATTGCCTTTGATACCAAAAAAGTTAGCGGCACCGCATTCGTCAATGTATTTTTTTTCTTTTGGATCGAGGTAGAAAATAGCAGAATAACCCATTTCGTGTGCGTGTACGCCTGCTGCCATACCTGATGCATAATTACCACCAATTTTGTACATACCAGTGCCGAGTGGAGCTGCACGGTCGTATTTACGGCTTAACATAAATGGTGTTGCTTGAAATCCGCCTTTGAAATAAGGACCTACAGGTGTAACAAAAACGATAAATTCGTATTCATTTGCAGGTTTTACGCCCACTAAAGCGGTTGTTCCAATAATCAACGGACGAATGTATAGCGATGCGCCACTTTCGTATGGAGGAATGAATCGTTCATTTAGTTTTACCACTTTGAGAATCGCTTCTTTGAATTTTTCGATTGGTAATTCAGGCATCATAATGCCTTTGCATGAATCTTGTAAGCGTTTTGCATTATCCTCCATACGGAAAATACGTACTTTCCCATCGACACCGCGAAAGGCTTTTAAGCCTTCAAATGCTTCTTGAGAATAGTGTAAACAGGAGGCTGCCATATGTAAGTTGAGATATGCGTCGTCGTGTGTACGAAGTTCGCCCCAAGCGCCATTGGCAAATGTGCAGCGAACGTTGTGATCGGTTGGTATGTAGCCAAATCCGATATTTTTCCAATCAATTGTTTCCATCTTTATTATTTTTTTAAAATCAAACGAGCTTCGTTACCCATATTAAAAAGCAAGTCGATAATGCTTAAGTCGGGCAAAAATCCAAATTTGTGGTTAAACACTTGGTAATAATTTTGGTGTTCAAAATGAACGTCCAAAGGTACTGCTTTTTTCTTAGGATGATAGGCTTCGCGTAGGTCAATTTCACCAGAATGATATTCTTCTTTGTAACTATCACTGAGTGTGACAGTTGATTCGAAGCCCAGTAAATCGAGTATGGTTGTTTGTATACGCAGGTTAAAGTCGAGCAAAGAGGTGAATCTGTGCTGAAAGAACGGCTCTAAATCATCTTTGTAATAATCAAAAAAAGGAGTAGAATTATAAGCTGCCTCTATCGCTCTCCAATGCATCAATTGCCAGTTGGAATGTTCTGAAATTTGCACATCCTTAATCGCCACTTTGTGCGCTTGGTGTTCCACTGGAATGGTTAAATTTTCTACACCATTGGCCGTAGCGATTTGGCAACGATTGGCGTAAGTTTGTTTTACGTAAAAAGCGTGCTGTTCTATGACGACAGGCGTATTGACGAGATATTTATAATAAGATACCGGTGCTAGATAAGCTGTTGGAAGTATAATGACCGACATTTCTTGTTACAATTTTATCAAATAGCTGATATTTTCGACAAATAGTTTGACTGAAATAGCTAATAGGATAATTCCGAAAAATTTACGTAGAATATAAATGCCACCCTCTCCAAATATTTTCTCAATCTTTTTGGTTGAACTCAATACAAGAAATACAAAAATAAGGTTCAAAACCAAGGCGATTACAATATTCTCGGTAGCATATTCAGCACGTAAAGAGAGTAGTGCTGTAAAAGAGCCTGGGCCTGCTACCAATGGAAAAGCTAGTGGCACAATAGCTGCACTGCCTTCTGGTCCTTTATTTTTAAAAAGTTCTACATCGAGTACCATTTCGAGTGCCATGATGAAGATAATAAGTGCACCAGCCACGGCGAATGAACGGATATCTACATTGAATAGTTGGAGCACTAAATCACCCGCAAACAGAAATAATAACATGATAGACAATGCAACCGCACTCGTTCTAAACGGATGAAGTTTTTCCCCTTTTTTCTGTAAATTCAGAATAATTGGAATAGAACCCAAAATGTCGATGATGGCGAATAGAACGATGAACGCACTCGCGATTTCCATTATACTGAAATTCATAATTCGTTATTTTTAAATTGATTAAGGGTTTCCTTGTTTATCAGTTGTCGTTTTTTATCACAGAACCATCCCCATTTATTGAAATATTTAATAAGGTTGATGATGTGAATCCAAAGTAATTTTGTGCTTTTATACGATCCTTGCGCGTGATTATGAATAACAGACACCTGAGGATAAAATACCGTACGATAATGTTCTCTGATACGACGTGTTAAGTCGATATCTTCAGGATACATGAAAAAACGTTCATCAAATAAACCTACTTTCTTCAGTGCTTCGGAACGTAACAACATGAAGCAGCCCGAAAGATAAGGCACATTCATTATTTTATCGTACCCAAATTGTTGTAATTCAAACCGTTCAATCCTTTTTTGCATCCATTTACGCGGTAAAAATCGTCTACCGAATAAATCTAATGGTGTAGGAATGAGTTTACAAAGGTATTGAATTTTTTCGTCAGGATAAAATATTTTTGGCATTAAGCTCCCAATATTTTGATGATTCTCCATAAAATCAAGTAGTTGACCTATGCTTTCAGATTGAAAGTAGATGTCGGAATTGACTACTAAATGATATGGAATATGTTGCGTAAGTGTCTGCTGAATCGCGATATTGTGAGCAGCACCGTAGCCTAAATTTTTCCCGTTGAATAGGTAGGTTGCTGGTAGGAGTTTAAAATCTGGATTTTTTGTCTCGGAATTGTCAATTAAGAAAATAGTGTTGACAAAATTACTACCACGTAAAATATCCACTAAAGCCGTAACTTCACGGATATCGGTATGATATAATACAATCGAGACATTTAGCATATTATTGTTTTAAAATAGCATCAGCCTTGTCTAAAGCCAAACGGATGACTTCGTCCATATCGTAATATTTGTAGTCGGCTAAACGGCCACCAAAAATAACATTCGGTTCTTGATTGGCCAAAAATTTATATTTTGCAGCCAATTGTTCGTTTTTATCGTTGTTTACTGGATAATAGGCCTCTTTAGTCTGATCCCAAGGTTGAGGGTACTCTTTTGTGATCACGGTTTTTGGTTGTGTTCCGTAATCAAAATGTTTGTGTTCAATGATACGAGTGAAAGGAGTTTCTGCATCTGTATAGTTGACCACAGCATTCCCTTGGAAATTATCGATATCGAGTAATTGTGTTTCAAATCGTAAGCTACGAAACTCTAGGTTGCCATATTGATAGTTAAAATAAGCATCTAACATACCCGTATAGAGAATGGTTTCGGCTTTTTCGGTTAATTCTTCGCGCTGTTGTAAAAAGTCGGTATTTAAAATAATATCGCTATTTTCTAATAATCTATTTATAAGTATGTTGTATCCACCTTCTGGAATACCCTGATATTTATCGTTGAAATAATTATTATCGTAAGTGAAACGTAGTGGTAATCGGCGAATAATAAAACTAGGTAATTCTGTAGCTTTACAGCCCCATTGTTTTTCAGTGTAGCCTTTAATCAGTTTCTCGTAGATGTCGTGTCCTACCAATTGTAGCGCTTGTTCCTCCAAATTTTGTGGGTTGATATTGGCATATTTCCCACGCTGTTCTGCTATTTTTTTGCGAGCTTCCTCTGGGGTTTTGATGCCCCACAGTTGGTGGAAGGTGTTCATATTGAACGGTAAATTATACAACTCTTCACCGTATTTGGCCAACGGACTATTTGTGTAACGGTTGAATGGTACGAATTGATTCACAAAATCCCAAACCTCTTTGTCGGATGTGTGAAAGATGTGTGCTCCATAATTGTGTACTTGAATACCTTGTATGTTTCGGCAGAAAACGTTTCCACCTACATGTGAACGTTTATCCACCACTAAACATGATTTTCCTGCAGCAGTAACTTTATGTGCAAATACGGCACCAAACAGTCCGCTTCCAACAATCAGAAAATCGTATTTCCCTTTTTTACGTTCCATGTTTTATTTTTTGTATTTAAAATAACCATTGATGGCCCAATGGGTAAGATAATAAAGGCTCTTTAGTAGTCCGAGTTTTTCACATTCATAATACACTTTAAACTGTGGAATAATGACCTTTTTTTTGTTTCTGGAAACAGATGTTCCTAATATCCGGTAAGAACCAATAATTTGTGGATTACCATAGGCTACGCCAGCCATTTTTAATATGTCCAACCAATAAATGTGGTCATCGCGTAAGCTTTTGAATGCCTCATTAAGATATACTTTCCCATATTTTGAGGTGTCGTATAACCCTGTTAAGCACGTTATTGAACAAGTTTTTAGTAAGTCTGTATAGGTCACTTTTTCGGGAACGTAAAATGGTGTCAAACATTCCTGATTTTTGTCATCAATGCGTTTATGAGAGCCATACACTAACAATGAACTCGTTTTTTGCATAAGGTTTAATTGTGACTCTAAGAAGAATGGTTCCCATAAATCATCAGCATCTAATAAGGCTATATAACGTCCAGAAGCTCTTCGTATACCGTTGTTTCGTGCAGCAGCTGAGCCTGCGTTTGGTTGTGAAACAAGTTGGATTCGGGCATCTTGTTCGGTGTATTTTTGCACAATAGCTTCGCTATTGTCTTTGGAACCATCATTGATGATAATCATCTCCCAATGTGGATAAGTTTGTGCTAGGACGCTTTCAATAGTTTGCGCCACAAAGCGTTCTCCATTGTATAGCGGAGTGATAATGGATACTAAGTCTTCCTGCATGTGTGTTTTTCGTTCAGATTAAGTCTACTTTATGAAATAAGTTCATCCATTCTCCGTATATGGATAAGGGAGAATAGCGCTCTGTTATTTTGATTGTTTCTTGCGCCAGTTTTTTTCGTAACTGGTCATCTTTTATTACTTTTAGAATGGCATTGCTTAGTGCGTCGCTGTTTTCGGGAGGAACTAAAAGCCCGCCTCCATTTGCTAAAATCGTTTCAGGTCCTTCAGGACATTGGAAGGATACAATTGGCAGTTGGCATGCGGCCGCTTCCAATAATACCATCGGGAATCCTTCAAACCGCGACGACATAATGTATAGTGCCGCATTGGCATATTCCGCTTCAATATTAGATGTGTACCCCTTAAAATGAACATTTTGTGTTAAATTCAATTGGCGACACTGTTCAGTTAGTTGTTCATAATCTTCTCCTTCTCCAAAAATATCTAACGTCCAATCAGGTGCTTCGCTAAAGACTTTTGGGAGTGCTTGTAATAATAAATCATACCCTTTTTGAGGATGCAAACGCCCTACAGAAATCATGCGTTTTGAATCAGCTCCTACTCCTATGGTTGGATTAACAGAAACCATATTAGGGATGACGCTTACGTTGGTGAGGACACGTTTGAATTTTTGTTCATCATTTTCTGTTAAAACTACCACTTGACGAAATTTTTTATACAACACATTACGCATTGAACGTACTATATTGTTATACATCTCAAATTTGAAATGCTCGCAGGCAATTGATTTTTTAGATAAGCCTGCCCACCAAAGTAAGAGTGATGCTAAAATCTTTTGTCCTATAATAACATCTTCTGCTATGAGCGTTTGACATCGTTTAACAAGGCGAAGTTGTTTCGCTATTAATAGTACTCTTTTTCTCAATCCTAATTCAATGCTATATTCCTTATCGCTAAGATATGTAACATTAACGTTTGAATTTAAAAAATATTTGATCGTTGGTTCATTTTTAAATACAGACACAATACAGACATCATGATTGTGTTTAGCAAACTCATTTGCCAAACAACAGGTTGTACGTTCTGTACCTCCTTTGGTCGTTATGTCTTGTATAAGAAATGCGATCTTCATAATCTTCGTCGTATAAAGTATACTAGCTTGTACCACCAAAAACGCCACATATTACCAAATTCTAAGGCTCTTAAAAATGGAGCTAATCGGCTGTACTCTTTCAACATACCCCCAATATGTAGTAATCGTTGTAGGTAATGGCTGTGTGAAACGGTATGTGTGCCCCATACGTTATGACTATGTTGTCTATACAGTATTGTTGCATCGGGAATATAATCTAAAATACCTACTCGTGCAATTTTGGCCGCAATCCACCAATCAAACATCGGTATTTCTGCAGGAAAAGGTAATACCTGTTTTTTTGCTTCTTGGTTCATTAAAATGGTACAGCCAGCTACGCAATTGGCAACACAAATATACTTGAATTGTGTTGCAATATCCATCCTGAGTTTGTTTTGTTCTAAAAATGATGGGTGTATGAGTTGTAACTCGGAATCCACAATTTGTAAATCGGAAAACACCACAATCGGTTTTGTTTTTTTTTCTAATTCATGCATTTTTTGTAATGACCATTCTATTTTTGTTGGCAACCAAACATCGTCTTGATCACAGAACATGATGTATTTATTCGTAGATTGCTCTAATAGAATTTCGAAAGAACGTGCACTCCCAACATTACCTTTCGTATCTTGGAGTATTTTAATCTTATTTGGCGATTGTTGTCGAAATGTTTCAATAATAGCCACGGTGTTATCAGTAGAGCCGTCATCACGAGTCCACAATATCCAATCATCAACTGTTTGAGCAAAAAGTGATTGGAGTTGTTGGGTTATGTATTTCTCACCATTATATGTTGATAGTAGAATGTCTATCATTGTTAATTCTGTGTTTGGTTTAAATATTCATATTTCCAAAACTTATCAGCTTTTTTCATTTGCTCTTGTTTGATTTGTTCTTCAGACTTGTGTTTTAAATCGAAGACGGTATGACCGATGTTAACTTTACTTATGGAATTTTCCAATTCTACATTATACCGTCTGTAGAAGTTTGCCGAAAACAACAAAATGGATACAACCAATATCTGTTTGGGTAATACACTCTTGTTCTTAGATGTTATAATAGCATTTATTATATATACTAATGCTAAAGGAAGGAAATAAGATCTTAATCGATTGAGAATGAAGTAGTATTGAAATAATATAACAATTATTAATAAACAAGAAAAAATAATCCAATGCCATTTTGCATCATCTTTTGAAAAATTACTATAATAAGCGGTGGAAAAAATAGCAATGGCATAAACAATAAATATGGTTTGAAAATTTTTCTCTAGTAATAAATGATGCTTTATTGAATCTATAACAGATTCTTGAAGTGGAAGTTGATCAATGATTGGCAAAATGAAATCCTTTAATGGAATAATAAGGAACAAAATGAGTAGCATAAATAATATAATATATGCTTGTTTGTCAATTTTGATAAATCTTAATTCATACACTATAAATGTGCCAATACACATGAATAAGCCTGATTTGTGCACGGCTGCCGCCATTATAAACATTAGAATGCTGGCAATATATTTTTTCTTGAATAAAAACAAAACCATCAACAGATAAAAGGAAACTGCCAAACATTCCCGAAATTGGTATAATACTAAATTTGCATCCAGTAGCATGAGTACAAATAGTGCCAATATACGATAGGATTTTAGCTGTTTGAAAAGTTTATAAATAGCTGCAAAGTAGATTGCTGTGATAACGACAGTCATTCCCCAGAATGAGAGACCTATACTTTTGAGTAAGCTACAAAAAATGGCAAATCCTATTTCAAAGTCGCCCTTGTAATGACCACCTAGAATATCTTTAAGGGGCTGTATGGTTTCGTAAAAAGGAACGTAAGAGAAAATATCGGGTCCAATATAATACTTAATACCCACCCAAAATGCCGTAAATGCAAAAGCAATATGGAATAGTTGGTCACAAAGAACTTTGTGTTTTGCGAAGGAGAGTTCTACTAATGAGAGTAAAAGTAGAACAATTAAGAGAATTGTTAAGTAATTCATTTTATCACTCGAAATATACAACCGTAGTTGTTTCGTTGATGGTGTGTCTTTAGGGTATTCTGATTCAATAAGAGTATGCGTTGCACTATACTCAAAATATGCGCAAATATACTATAAATATACGAAGTCGCCAAAAAAACGAAAGCCTGAAATTGCTTCCAGGCTTTTGTGTTTTTTGTGATGTAGAATGTTATTCTGCAACTGGAGCTTCAGGAGCTTCTATTTCAGGAGTAGCAACTTCTTCGGCTGCTGCAGCTACTTGAGCTTCAAGAGCTTCAGCTTTTTTCTTAGCTAACTCAGCAGCTTTAGCTTTGTGAGCTTCTTTTTCAGCTTCTAAACGTTTTTTAGCTTCTGCAGCTTTAGCAGTAGCAGCGTTAGCTTTTACGCCTTCGTTGTTTTTTGCTTTTTCAGCTTTCCAAGCTTCAAATTTCTTTTCAGCAGTAGCTTCGTCAAATGCACCTTTGCGAACACCACCAAGGAGGTGTTTTTTCAACAATACGCCTTCGTTTGAAAGGATTGTGTTTACAGTGTCAGTTGGTTGAGCACCTGTTTCTACCCAATACAATGCACGGTCGAATTTCAAATCAACTGTAGCAGGGTTTGTGTTTGGGTTGTACGAACCGATACGTTCGATAAATTTACCATCACGTGGTGCACGGCTGTCAGCAATTACGATGTGGTAATAGGCGTACCCTTTGCGACCGTGTCTTTGCAATCTAATTTTAGTTGCCATTTGTTTTGTTTTTTTGTTAAATTAATACCTAAACATGCTTTTACTCGAAAAGCGGTTGCAAAGGTACTATTATTTTTTTAGTCCTACAAGTAGCTTGTGGATTCTTTTTTACTGCTGTTTTATATTATTTTCTCATCTTACTTACAATATGAAAGCAATTTTTACGTTGAAATATAGTTCTGGCTCTTTTAGAGCGCAGTACCTGATTGGTTTTAGGACTAAAAAAATTTTTTAATACCAGCAAAAAGTATTACTTTTGCGACCTTGTATGTTTAATTCTTAATTTTGTCATGAAAAAAACAATCATTATTACTGGTGGTGCGGGTTTTATTGGCTCACACGTCGTACGTTTATTTGTTAATAAATATCCTGAATATCAAATTGTTAATTTGGATGCTCTGACTTATGCTGGCAATTTAGAGAATTTAACCGATGTGGCAAACTGCCCTAACTACACATTTGTGAAAGCTGATATTACCGACTATGAAGCCATTTCTGCCGTATTTTCTCAATATAAACCCGATGGTGTTATCCATTTGGCTGCGGAATCGCATGTTGACCGTTCTATAACAGATCCATTTGCTTTCATTCGTACCAATGTGATGGGAACTTGCAACTTATTGCATGTAGCTAAAGAATTGTGGAAAGGGCAAATGGAAGGAAAGCGTTTTTATCATATTTCGACTGATGAAGTGTATGGCGCTTTGGAAAAAGATGGCACTTTCTTTGTGGAAACAACAAAATATGATCCTCATTCTCCTTATTCAGCTAGTAAAGCTTCGTCCGATCATTTTGTGAGAGCTTATCACGATACGTATGGTATGCCAGTGGTAATATCAAACTGCTCGAATAACTATGGTTCACACCATTTTCCTGAAAAATTAATTCCCCTTGCCATTAATAATATTAAACATAATCGCCCTATTCCTATTTATGGTAAAGGTGAAAATATTCGCGACTGGTTATTTGTAGATGACCACGCACGTGCTATTGATGTGATTTTTCATACCGGTAAAGATGGTGATACTTATAACATTGGTGGTAATAATGAATGGACTAATATCGATTTGATTCGTTTATTGTGTTCTATTATGGATCGTAAATTAGGACGCGCAGAAGGAGAGTCTGCTAAACTGATTACTTACGTAACCGACCGTGCTGGGCATGATTTGCGTTATGCTATCGATTCTTCAAAATTACAACGTGAATTAGGTTGGAAACCATCTTTGCAATTTGAAGAGGGCCTTGAGAAAACCGTAGATTGGTATTTGGCAAATGAGGCATGGGTCGATCGCATTACAAGTGGCGCCTATCAACAATACTACGAAAAACAATATACAAATCGTTAAGTGAATATGATAAATAAAAAAACAGCTCTTTATTTATTGCTTGCTATCCCTTTTTTGTTGGGTTCGTGTGGCATGAATAAAAAAATCCCTTACTTTAAAGGTTTAGAATCAACTGATTCTATTGCTGGTGTGTCGCAGCATGAAGCGCAGATTTGTCCTGATGATATGTTGTCTATTACAGTTTCTGGGATTGATCCCGAAGCTGTGGCACCATTTAATTTACCAGTAGTAGCCTACATCTCGCCTAATTCCGACAAACTCTATCAAACGCCAACTTTTCAACCCTATTTGGTTGATCTTAATGGTTACATTAATTTCCCCGTATTAGGAAAAGTCAAAGTGGGTGGTTTGAAAAAATCGGAAGCCATTGCACATTTGAAAAGTATGTTAGACGTTTATCTAAAGGACCCGATTATAACCATGCAGTTTATGAATTATAAAGTAACGGTTCTTGGTGAAGTGGCGCGTCCGGGGTCTTACACTATCAGTAATGAACGTATTACTATGATGGAGGCTTTGGGCTTGGCTGGTGATATGACCGTTTTTGGTCGTCGCGATAACGTATTATTAATTCGTGAAAACTCTGGTGGATCGAAAGCCTTTGTGCGAATCAATTTAAATTCAACTGATTTGTTGTCGTCACCTTATTATTATTTGCAACAAAATGATGTGATATATATTGAGCCTAATAGAACACGTTTGAGTGCAGCTGCCTCTGTGAACGTTTCGTTGTATTTAGGTGCTGTTTCAACCTTAGCTTCAATGGTTACAGTTATTGTTGCATTAGTAAATAGTAAATAACTTATGGAATTGGAAAATAAAAGTGTAGATCAAAACGAGATTGATATAGTAGCTATTGTACGTTTGTTGAAACGGAAGTGGTATGTATTTCTCATAACCATGGTTGCTGCTTTTGCTGTAGCTGCTTTTTATTTTTTGACTAAAGCGCCACAGTATTCCACAACTGCTACAATCCTCATAAAAACCGACGATCCCATGAATCCACTTCAAGGGATGAATTTTGATGGCTTTATTGCTTCGGATATTCTAGGAACGACAAAGGCTGTGGACGATGAAATGGAGATATTGCGTTCAAAAAAACTTGTTAAACAGATGATTGACGAGTTGGGAATTCGTACAGCTGTGTTTAAGAAAAAAGGATTACGCTATATTGAAATGTATGGTGGTGAGCCTTTGACAGTTGTATATCCCCCTAATTTTGAAACAACTATTCGTGGGTCTTTAGAAATTATTGTTGATAAGGATACTGATGGTAAATATACCCTTAAATTCAAACGTAAATATATTGATAGAGAGTCTTATAAATGTTCTGTTACCTCGTTGGTTCAGCCTGTAAAAACTCCCTGGGGTGTTTTTACGTTTGTAGAACATCCTGAAAATATCAAGATTGATGACAAGAATGATGGCAGTTATACATTGAAATTTAAGTTGTCAAGTAGCAAATCTCAGATTGACTCGTATGTTGAGTCAATCATAGTAGCTTTAGCTTCCAAAAAATCAAATGCTGTCAATTTGTCTTATACATCAAGCTGTCCAGCTAAAAATGAGGCCATTCTCAATAAAATTATTGATTTGTATAATTTAGACGCTCTATCAGATAAAAATAGAACCTCTATGCAAATGGCTAATTTTATCACGGATCGCTTGGTGTTAATTTCGGCAGAATTGAAAGAAGCTGAAATTGATGTCGAAAATTATCGTCGTGAGCATAATATTGCTAATATAAGTACACAATCACAGTTGTTTCTTGAAACTTCTAGCGAGTATGAAAAACGTATTGCCGAAGGTGACATTCAATATAGTTTAGTGTCGTTTGTCGAAAACTATTTAAAAAAATCAACGGATTATGATTTAATACCAAATAATACAGGTATTGAGGACAAATCATTAGGGGACTTGATTGTTTCTTATAATGAATTGGTGCTTAAATACCTTCGTATGGGTCGCTCTACGAATGAAACAAATCCGATTGTAGAACAAACGCAACATCAAATAGCGTTGCTTCGTCAAAATATTCTTCAAACAATTCGTAATGTCAAAAAAAGTATTGAAATTACGAAAACTGATTTGAAAGAGAAGAATAAAAAATTTACCGACCAAATCAGTGATGTTCCTACTCTAGAGCGTGAATTTGTTGCGATTTCCCGTCAACAGCGTATCAAACAAGGTTTATATATGTCGTTGCTTCAGAAACGTGAAGAAACCCAATTGACGTTAGCTTCTACAACTGAATCAGCAAAAATTATTGATGCCGCTTATACGGCAGAAACAGCAGTAGCGCCTAAGCTTAAGCTTTTACTTTTGATCGCATTTGTATTGGGGGGTGCTTTAGGTGCTGCTTATTTGTATGTGTATGCCTCATTTAATAATAGAATTCAAGATAAACATGATTTGAAACATTTAACCAAATTGCCGATTATTGGTTATATCCCATTTGTTAAAGGAACTTCTTACGTGGTGGTTTCTACTCAAAATCATGGTGTTATTGATGAAATGTTTCGTTCGATTAGGGCGAATCTGAAGTTTGTATTGAAAAATCCAAACGAGAAGGTGATGTTGGTGACGTCAAGTATTGCTGGTGAAGGTAAATCTTTCTTCTCCATTAACTTGGCTTTGTCATTGGCCATGCTTAATAAGCGAGTGGCATTAGTTGGTTTGGATATTCGTAAGCCAATGTTGGCGAAATATTTAGGGGTGAAGAATGCTCCAGGGGTTACAAACTTCTTATCAGATAAATCGATGAAAGCGTCTAATATTGTTGTTACTTCGCCGCAAAACGCAAATTTGGATGTTTATGTCGGTGGTACCATTCCGCCTAATCCTGCCGAATTATTGAATGATAATCGTTTGGATGAATTATTTGAAGTGTTGCGTGCCGAATATGATTATGTTATCATCGACTCAGCTCCGATTGGTTTGGTGTCAGATACCTTTATTATTAATCATGTGGTCGATGCAGTTTTATATGTTACTCGTCAAGGTATTACGCCGCGTGAACATGTGCAGAATTTGGCAGGTTATGTATCAGAAGAAAAATTGAAGAACGTGTCTTTAGTTTTGAATGGAGTCCCTGAAACCGATTTGTATGGTTACGGTTATGGTAATTATGTAACTAAATCAAAATAAGTCTAATAGACTAACGACATAAAAAAAGAGCGAATTTTCGCTCTTTTTTTATGTCGTTAGTTTTGTCGTTTCTGCCGTCTCCAGTAATCTCCATTGCCTTTATTGCCAGTCCATTTCTTTTTCGCTTTTTCTTTTTCTGCTACTTTGGCTTTTGCTTGGTATTGTGCAATGGTGGCTAAGTCGGATACATAATTGTGATTTTCTATAACAGGAATCTGTTTTCCAATTAATTTTTGAATATCTTTCAGTTGTTGCATCTCGTCTGAGCTACAGAAAGAGATTGCTGTACCATTGTTTCCAGCTCGCCCTGTTCGGCCAATGCGATGGACGTAGGTTTCTGGCACTTCGGGTAAATCATTATTGAATACATGACTGAGTTCGTCAATATCAATACCGCGTGCCGCGATATCCGTTGCGACAAGTACTTTTATTTTGTGATCTTTGAAATTGTTTAGCGCTCGTTGACGTGCATTTTGTGATTTTTCGCCATGGATAGCATCTGCGGAGATTCCTGCTTGAACCAAAAAAACGTGCAATTTTGTCTGCTCCATGTTTAGTACGTGAAAAGACGAGGGCAGATGTGATATCTTTATTTTTTAATAATTCAATCAATAAAGGCTTTTTATCATTTTTCTCAACAAAATAGAGTGATTGATCAATCATATCTACGGTTGATGAGGGAGGTGTAATAGCTACTTTTTCTGGATTTTGTAAAATAGAATCTGCCAATTCCGCAATTTCAGGTGGCATAGTGGCCGAGAAGAACAGTGTTTGGCGTTGTTTTGGTAATAGAGGTAAGATACGTTTAATGTCATGAATAAAACCCATATCCAACATGCGATCGGCTTCATCCAATACAAAATAGTCTAACTGACGTAGATCAACCAGTTTTTGGCTTATTAAGTCGAGTAGTCGCCCAGGTGTAGCAACCAACACGTCGACACCTTGATTCAACGCATTGGTTTGTGGTTGTTGCGAAACTCCGCCAAAAATAACGGTGTGTCGCAAATGTGTTAGGTGACCGTACGACTCGAAGCTTTGATCAATTTGTATCGCTAATTCACGTGTTGGCGTCAATACCAATGCTTTTATGGGTCTACGACCGGGCGTGCGTGGTTTTGCTTGTAAATTCTGAATAATCGGAATGGAAAAAGCCGCTGTTTTGCCCGTTCCTGTTTGGGCGCAGCCTAATAAATCACGACCAGCCAATACTATTGGTATAGCTTTTTCTTGAATCGGAGTTGGTGTTACATAGCCTTCTTGACTTAAGGCTTCTAGAATTTGTGGAATGATGTGTAGTTGTTCAAATGTCATAAACTAAAGTGAGTATAAACTTGTGTTATACTCGTATTTTGTAATCCTTGCGGATGATTTTGTCTGATTCCTAAATTGGGTAATTGTTTTTAGAAGTGTGTTGACGTGGAGTAGGAAGCAGAATAATAAAACTCCATTGTCAAACAATAAACGTGCGCAAAGGTACGCAAAATAATCCAAAGTTAAATTTATGAGAAAAAAGAGGCTACTATCGTTTGTTATACGACTTTGATTGTTAATAATTTTATGGAAAAATGAAGTAAAATGTTTTGATAGTCAGCAATAAAGTTGTACCTTTGCAGTCCGAAATATTATCCAGTTATTGTAGATCTTTCATTTTCAGGTGATTAATTGGTTTTTGAGTGAATTAGCCCGCGAGACTCCAATCACATTTTGAAGTGAAATTTGTTAAATTCTCAAACATTAAACTATTGTGGATACATTAAGTTTTAAAACAGTTTCAGCCAATAAAGCAACTGTTACCAAAGAGTGGGTTTTGGTTGATGCTACTGATATGGTGCTAGGTCGTATGGGTTCTAAAGTTGCCAAATTATTAAGAGGCAAATACAAACCAAATTTTACACCTCACGTTGATTGTGGCGATAATGTGATTATTATCAACGCCGATAAAGTGCGTTTGACGGGTAATAAATGGACAGACAGAGAATATATGACATATTCTATGTATCCAGGTGGTCAACGTGCAACGACTCCAGCCGAAATGATGGCAAAGAGTCCTGAAAAATTGATTCAAAAAGTGGTAAAAGGTATGCTCCCTAAAAATATTTTAGGTGCAGCTATCATGAAAAATTTGCATGTATATGCAGGTTCAGAACACCCACACGAAGCACAACAACCAAAAGTAATTGATTTAAACCTTCTTAAATAATCGGATATGGAAGTAATAAATGCTATAGGTAGAAGAAAAGCGGCAATTGCTCGCGTATTCGTAACTCCTGGAACAGGTAAAATTGTCATCAATAAACGTGAGTTTGATAACTATTTCCCATCAACAATCCTTCAATATGTGGTTAAACAACCATTAGCAAAATTGGATGTTACTGAAAAATATGATATCAAAGTAAATCTTGATGGTGGTGGTTTCAAAGGTCAAGCAGAAGCTTTGCGTTTAGCAATTGCTCGTGCTTTGGTTAAAATTAACCCAGAAGATAAAACAGCTTTGAAGTCGGCTGGCTTTATGACTCGCGATGCTCGCGAAGTTGAACGTAAAAAACCAGGTCAACCAAAAGCTCGTAAACGTTTCCAATTCTCAAAACGTTAATATATGTGTTTGGCATCACCTTGTTCGCATTTATTCGAACAAGGCGATGTTCAACCTCATTTGTTTAGTATCTAAATCATTTAGACTTACCTTGGTGTAACTACTTGATGATTGCTTAACAAAAAGTTAAAAAGAAAGTAAACAATTTTTTAAAACAAAAAACATGTCAAGAACAAATTTCCAAGATCTATTGGATGCAGGTGCACATTTTGGTCACCTTAAACGTAAATGGAATCCAGCTATGGCTCCATACATTTTTATGGAACGTAATGGTATTCACATCATCGACCTTCATAAAACAGTTGCTAAAATTGACGAAGCAGCTGATGCAATGAAACAAATTGCTAAATCTGGCAAACGCGTATTGTTTGTTGCTACAAAAAAACAAGCAAAACAAGTAGTGGCAGAAAAAGCTTCTGAAGTTGGTATGCCATACATTACTGAACGTTGGGCTGGTGGTATGTTAACAAACTTCCCAACTATTCGTAAGGCTGTGAAAAAGATGGACTCTATCGATAAAATGGCTACGGATGGTACTTTTGATAACTTGTCAAAACGCGAAAAATTACAAATCACTCGTCAACGTGCTAAATTGGAAAAGAACTTAGGTTCTATTGCTGATTTGAACCGTTTGCCAGCTGCTTTATTTGTAGTGGATGTGATGAAAGAAAATATTGCAGTGGCTGAGGCAGTACGCTTAGGTATCCCTGTATTTGGTATTGTTGATACTAACTCAAATCCAAATAATATTGATTTCGTAATTCCAGCTAATGACGATGCAACAAAATCAATCGAAATCATTTTGAGTGCTATGGTTGATGCATTGAAAGAAGGTGCTTTGGAACGTAAAATGGATAAAGCTGAAAACGAAGAAGAAGTTCCTGAAGTAAAAGAAAAACGTACTCGCGCTTCTAAACGTGTTCAAAAAGATGCTGACGTAGAAGAAACACCTGCTGCAGCTACTGAAGAATAATCAGTTGTACAACAACATAAAAGAGCGTTGCAGACACCCATCATTCGTGTGTTTTGTAACGCTTTTTTCTCTTAAATTTAAATTAATAATCAATTAAATATTATAATTATGGCAGTAACAATGGCGGAAATTACTAAACTCCGCACAATGACAGGCGCTGGTATGATGGATTGTAAAAATGCGCTTACAGAAGCTAATAGCGATATGGATTTGGCAATTGAGTTGATTCGCAAACGCGGTCAAGCTATCGCTGCAAAACGTAGTGATCGCGAAGCATCAGAAGGTTGTGTTTTAGCTGGTGTTAAAAACGGCTTTGGTGCTATTGTAGCTTTAAAATGTGAAACAGATTTCGTTGCTAAAAATGCTGAATTTATCGCATTAACTCAACAAATTCTTGACAAAGCATTAGAAATGAAAGCGGCTACATTGGCTGACTTGAATGCTATTCAAATCGATGGTCGTTCTATTGCTGATTTAGTAACAGATCGTAGTGGTGTGACTGGTGAAAAAATGGAAATCGGTTTTTACGAAATCGTAGAAGGTGCTACTACTGTAGAATATATTCACCCAGGTAATAAATTAGCGACGCTTGTTGCTTTTGCTGAAGCTAATGTTGACCACCAAGTTGCTCGTGATATTGCAATGCAAGTAGCTGCAATGAATCCTATTTCATTGAATCGTGAATCAGTTCCATCTAAAGTTGTAGATGAAGAATTGAAAATCGGACGCGAAAAAGCTCGTGAAGAAGGCAAACCTGAAAACATGCTCGATAAAATTGCTGAAGGTCGTTTGAATAAATTCTATCAAGAATCAACTTTGGTAGAACAAGCCTTTATCAAAGATGGCAAAATGACAGTAGGTGCTTATGCAAAAGCTAATGGTGCAACTCCAACTGCTTTCAAACGTGTTACGTTGAACGAAGAATAAGCAGTCTAAAGTGCTACTATTAAAAAAGGTCACTCTCATTGAGAGTGACCTTTTTTTGTTGGTGATTCTTCTTTATTAAAATGCGATAGTCGCACCTATTAAGATATTAAAACCAATATTGTCGTAACCATACCATTGTTGGTAGCTAAATGCTTTTGATGAGCCAAGAATGTTGTTGGCTTGTACAAACAGGCTCCATTGTTTTTGGAATGTATAACTAGCTGATAAATTCAAATCGTAAATAGGTGCTAATGTACGCACATCGAGTGTACCATCTTTTTTAGGTAACTTGTTCAATCGTTCAGAAGCGTAATAAAAATTAGCATTTAAACTGAAGTTTTTGGTAATCATTGCTTCGATGCCAGCATCACCTTCCCATGTTGGTTTGTTCCAAGCTTGTACGCCTGGTGTGAGCACATTCCAACCATTATATTTACCTTTTACATGAAAGTTATAGCGCTCTTTCAAATTGTATGCTAAACGGGCTTCGATGTTGAGTAGGGTAGCACGTGCATCATCTACAGTGAAGGTATTACTATAAACACGTTCTGAATCCTGCTTGTCAGGCCATTCGTTAGGAGTCGATAAACAATCAAATTGTTGGTTATAGAAAAAATGTTGATTAGCAATTAGTTTGTAGCTGATAGAAGCATCAAAGACGAAACCTCTGAAAGGTCTGATGTTAAATCCTCCAAAGAAATCAAAAGGTGTATAGTCGTTGGCTTCCATGCGTTCATTCATATTGTAGTAGCGATTTTCTTTGAAGGTGGTTGCTAAACTTGTAAATTCGTAGCTGCCACCAATTCCACCATATACATCCAAGAGTTTCGCCACGGCATAACGCACTTCAATATCAGGTGATGCTGCTACAACATTGCCCTTATTGATCGAAAACCAGAGTTTAGCTCCAGCTCGTACTTTCAAATTATCCCATTGTCTTTCGTAACGAGGACGGAACGAAATGACAGCTTGAGGCTCCCAAATAGAATCAGAGGTATACTGAAGTGTTGGAGCATTGTATAAGTAAACTTGGCCTTCTAAATCGGCTTTGATATGGTTTTCGTTGAGGTTGTAATCGCCATTCAGATTAAGCCCTATTTGGTGTTCCCGAAGGCTATTTGTGGCGCCTAATAGATGATAATTGAGAACCCCGTCATAATTCCAGTTGTTCACTTCTTTTAATGAACGGAATCCGAGATTCGCATTTAATTGTGTGATGGATTGTTTTGTTGGAATCAAGTTCTTGCCAGCCACTTTTTCATTATTGAAATCGTAAAATACGTTGTTATCTGTAAAAACAGAATCCTTGCCATAATAATTGAATCCAGTGTTGGCAAGACCTAAAGAGGAATACAATTGTCCTGTCCGTAATTTTTTACTATAACGCAAATCTAAATCGGTATCGATTAATTTCTTACCATTATTGCTAATGCCATAATGATTAAGATTGATGTCGAAGTAATCGGTGTTAGTGTCAAAAACAGGATACCATAACTCACCTAACCAATTGAGTGGAAAACCTACGCCAAAACGGATAAAGCCTGATTTGTAGGCTGGACGTTTCATGCTTTTTAATTCCGATTCTTTAGCGGGATAAAAATTTGATTTTGTTTCCATTGCCTTGGTTTCGGTGCTGTAAGTTACCTCGGTTTTTGTAACTGTTGGCTCTGTCGAAGGTAATTCAATGTCAGTACGTTTGACCTTTATCACCTGTGGTATATATTCTTTTTCAATGCTTACGTTATGTGTAACGGTAGAGTCATTGTCCTGAGCTACAGCTGTGACGCAGATTGAAGTGGCGATGATCAGATAATGTAATCGTTTCATTGTATATGGTATTTTTTCAATTATCAATAAACTTGTTGTTTTTCTCTTTCTCTAATTTGACTCAAACGAACATCAATCATCTGTTTAATGTCATCGTTGCCAGTGTAATTTTCTTCCAAACTGATGAGGTATTGTTTGGCTTGGAAATCATCGTTTTGTTTGATGTAAACGTCGGCAAGGAGTACAAAGGCACGTGCTAACCAGTATTGGTGAGGTGTATTACGTTCAATGAAGTCCATAATTTCTGTTTCTGCTGAACCATATTGTGTTTGCTCATAGAGCTGTTGTGCCAATAGATATTTTGCTTCAGCACCCATCTCTTGACGTAAATCCTTGCTTAATTCTTTTAAATCATCTGTGGCCAAGGTGGCTTCATTACTTTCGATGTATGATTTGGCTCTACAATAACGTGCTTCTCTTACTAAAGATGCATCAGTAGAGGCTTCTTCTAATAGGTTGTTGGCAGCTAAAATGGTTTTATCATAGTTCTTTAAAGCATAACTACAGCGTAGAATACCAACGCGTGCGCTATTTTTATTTTCTTTATTACTAGCAGTTTCAAATAGTTGTTCAAAGTATTCCAAAGCTGGTTTGTATGCTTTTTGATCGTAGGTTATTTCAGCACTACGAATCAAAGCTTCTTCTTGATAAGGATTACCAGTAAGCTTGGTCAATCGTTCAAAGCTGGTTAAGGCTTTATCTAATTGCTCTGTTTTATAATAGCTTTCTGCTAAGTAATATTGTGCAGAAATACAATTGAGCGTTTGTTTGTCGCAGTACGTTACTAAATAATTTTTTAAACTAGCAGTAGCTTCTTTGTATTTTTCTTTTACAAATAGACGTTCTGCTGCCACAAAATTAAGTGAATCTTCTAGGCTCTTTTTTACCGTAGAAATCGTGCTACCAGCAATCGATTCACGATAATTGAGGTATTCTGTAATTTGATTATTTTCGACATAAATAGTTTGCATACTTTCAATAGCCACTTTCGCTTCTTCGCTACTTGGATAACTATTCACTACGGCTTTGTAAGCTGCAATAGCTTGTTCCATATCTCCTTTATTGGCAAACAACATACCAATTTCGAGTGCTGCTTTTCGTGCTAAATTAGTTTTAGGGTAGAGTGCAGTTATTTTTTGATAAGTGTCAATTGCTTTCTCATTTTGTTCTATCAAAACATACGTTCTACCTATTTCGTACAAAGCGTCATCTGAATAATCTGATTTAGGATAGGTGGAGAGTAGCATGTTCATAGCTGCTATTTTCTCTTCATATTTTTTCTGTATACCTAAAATAAAACCATTTTGGAAAGCTGCATAATCGCCAGAAAGAGATGAGCTGTTAGCTATTTGCATATAGTACTTACGTGCAGTATCAAAGTCGCGTGTGTAGTAATAACAGTCACCTGTACGATTTACAACATCTGTGAATAGTGGATTTTTATGATTTTTTTCAAGCCCAAGAAATTTGATATACCAATCGAGTGCTGACGTAAAAGACTCTTCTTCAAAATAACTATATGCAATGGTGTAATACGCTTTTAATGTTTCATCTTGTGTGCGTTTTTGTTTTTGGTCCACAAATTTTATTAAGTCCAATCGAGCTTTGTCGTATTCACCTAATTGATAGTATGTTTCACCTCGCCATAAAAATGCTTGTGCCGAGAATGATTGTTCTGTATATTCTGCGATGGCGAATGTGAAATAGTTTAAAGCTTGTTTGTAATCTTTTTTCAAAAATGCAGAAGCGCCAATTTGGAATAGGGCATTTTCTTTGGCGGCTTTTATTTTTGGATTCGATGTTTTAATCTTTTGTATCGAGGCGTAGGCGGTTTCATAGTTCTTCTCCATCATATAAATGGTCACTAAATGGCCATAAATATCGTCCAAGTGTTTTGATTTTGGATAGTCCGCTATAAAACGCTCAAATGCTGTGATGGCTTCACCAAAAGGAGCTGCTTCTTCATATACAGCTAGTACGTAGTTGTAGGCAGCCTCTTCTTTAGCCGTTTTATCAAAATTATCTTTTGCTGCGGTTTGGAACGCCATTTTAGCGTTGGTTTTGTCATTTAGTTTGACGTAACTTAAGCCAATGTGAAGATAGGCATTTTGCGATAACGCATCTTTTTCTGTGGTTACTTTTGACAAATAACTTACCGCATTTTTATAATCGGCGGTGTTAAAATACGATAAACCAAGCATATACATGTCTGAACGTTGTACTTTTTTCTCGTTACGTTCATACTTTCTTAAATAGTCAATAGCTTGTTTGTATGATTTTTCACGGTATGATGCTTCTCCAAGAATCCGATACGCTTCAGAATTATAACTGCTTCCTGGATATTTTTTAATTAACGCCTGTCCATATTCTACCGCTTTTTGGTTTTCACCTTGTTGATCATAAATTTGTAGTAAGTGATATGAAGATGCTTCTGCATATTTTGAATCTTTTTCTAACTCAACAAATCCTGGGAGCGCTTTTGCGTAATTGCCAAGACAAAATTCAGAATAAGAATAATAGTAGAGTGCATCTACTTCATAAATAGTCTTTTTCCCGTATAAGTTCGCAAAAATAACACGTGCAGGCTCATAATCTTTCAAAGCAATGTAAGAGACACCTTTGGTGAAAAGGTAAGCCATATTTTCATCGCCATCTAACTGATTGTTTTTTAATTGACCGTACCATTGAATAGTTTCTTTGTATTTTTTGTTTTCGTAGTACGAACGGCCAATCATGTAGGCTACACGCTCGCGCATAGGCGAATAAGGATATACTTTTAAATACTCTTGCAACAAGGTTAAAGCATTTTTTTGTTTTAATTCGTAAGCGTTACAAGCAATGTAGTAAGCTGCTTCTTGGCTCAAGCTATTATTCTTGTTGGTGTTTGCATCCAAAAATTTTTCGAAATATTGGGTGGAAGCTGCAAAATTGCGTTGTTCAAAAAGCGTTTTTCCTTGATAAAAGAGGTAATCTTCGTTGAGATTTATAGCAGTTTTTTGTGCAGATAGGCAACCATACGAAAGTAGAATTGCTAAAGTGAAAATCAGTTTCTTCATAATCAGAATATTTTGTACAAAAGTATAAAAAAATCACACGTGTTCCATCAAAAATTTATTAACAGCTTTTTTGACTGATGATAATCCTATGGCGTTGATATCTATGTTTTTAAATGAAATAAATTGAGCGGCCGATACATCGTCATCACATTTAAGATGTTCAATATTGGCTATTTCAACCAAGAAAAAAAGGTCTAGTGTGTGTACCGTAAAGTCAGAATATGGATAGGTGTTTGGTAATGAAAATAAGTAAGTTGCTTTCGTTACATCTAAGTTTAGCTCTTCTTTTATTTCACGACAAATAGCTTCTTCAGCTGTTTCATCATTGTCAACAAATCCGCCTGTTAAGTCCAACGTTCCTTTATACGGATTTTTGGCACGTGTACAGAGCAGTAATTCTTGTCCGTTGCTAGAGATAATAAATCCAGCCACTGCGGCAGAACTATTATGATAGTATTGAAATCCACATTGGCGACATACTTTGGCCTTTGTGTTGTGTTCAACAAAACGTTCTGAACCACATCGTGGACAGAAGTTGAACAGGCTTAAAGGATGAGTAGTTCCCATAATTATAAAGCAATAAATTTATAATCAATAGTTTCGCCACAAGTGGCAATCATATAAAATGGTGCTTTGGAGTCATCCAACATGGCATCGACTATAACGTAGAGTACATCTTTGTAGCGTAAAACCTCTCGGTTGTGGTCGTGACCTTGCAGAAATAAATTCACGTGATGTTTGCTCATCAACTCCGTTATTTCAAATGTTTCCTCTAACGTCATGTTACTGGTTGGAAATTGCGATTCTTCTTCTTTGAATAAGTTTGTATGTGTATAAACGATGCAATGTCGGTAATTAGTGCGTTTGCTCTCTAAAATAGTGCGTAACCACTTTAATTGTTTTCCGCCCAAGGTCCCGTTGCCCGTATCCAAACTGATAAATAAATCTTGATAGTTTGGGGTTTTTACTTCGAACCAATAAGAGGCTGTTCCCCAATAGGATTTATAATCTTCCCATTGATTAAAGTATAAATCGTGATTGCCAAGAGTGGCAAATAACGTATCATTTCGTTCTTGTGTCAGTGGGTTGAAAGTTAAGGCTGGCATCAAATTGTGAAAACCTCCTTTTTGATTCACTAAATCTCCTGTTAAAATGCCGAAGTATGCATTAGAATCGTTGCGTAAAGCTGTCACCAAAGTGGTAATGTTTTTTACTGAAATAGCGGTGTGAATATCGGTTCCAACGTAGAATTTGTAATTATCAATTGGAACATTAAGAGACGTGTAGCCGTGTTCGGCGTTCCATGTGAGTGATTGTTCAAAGCGCTGTTCGGTGGTATCACTTGTTGGAGCAATAAATCCGATAAAATCCATGTCGCAAGCTGTTAAAACTAGCGCAATCAAACAATATGTGATTTTTTTTACCATGTGTAAATGAATCCTAAGCGCGTATAAAGCGCATAAAAATTAGCCGAACCATGAAAATTTCCTACCGGTTTGCACGATAATTCTGCCAATAAATTAAAATGTTGAGCAGGGACAAAATTGCCTTTTAGTGTGAAAATTGGTTTGTACATGCGTTCAATCTGAAAATCGTCGTGGTTACTTACGCCCAAACCTATATTCCAATTGTGATCTTGTTTAAATAGTTGTCCTTCGAGGTTGTAAATTAGATTAAATGGTTCCATTACATTAGCGGCACTTTCATTATGGCTTTCCCACTGGATATTCCCATAGATACGACCGTATAAACCTAAGCTCGCTTTAATATAATCTCTGGTGTAACCCACAATGATTCCTGCGGCTAAATCATTCGTGTTATTTCGTAAAAATAGACGATATAAATAGCGGTTTTCGAGTGTTAAATCACCAACTGCTAAAGGGAAGTGTACAATAGCTCTTGTGTTGATGGCGTGCACATTGCTGGTGTTTGTATTGATTCCACCTTCCAATGAAAAGTAGGAGTTGATGGGTATGTTAGCTATAACAGCTAAGCCTCCGTAGTTTTCCCATGTGTAGTTGTAGCCATATTCGGCATAAGACCTAATCGAAATCGGGGCTTTAGTTTGCGCGAGTGCCGATAATGATAGGCTGAGTAATAATGCCAATAGAATTTGTTTCATGCGCTAGTTCATGGTTAATGAGCACAAATATAGGGTTTTATTTTCTATTGTGCAATAGAGTAGAGGAAGGTATTAAATACAAAAAAGCTCCGAATTTTCGGAGCTTTTTTTGATATTCTGTAACCTAAGCGAGCAATTATTTTGCGTTTTTGCTAGCTCTGTTTTGGTAACGGTTCATGAACTTATCTACGCGACCAGCAGTGTCAACCAACTTGCTTTTGCCAGTGTAGAATGGGTGAGAAGAGCTCGAAATCTCGAGTTTTACCAAAGGATAAGTTACCCCATCGATGTCGATGGTTTCTTTCGTAGCTACAGTAGAACGAGTGATGAATACATCTTCGTTCGACATATCTTTAAATGCTACGGGACGATAGCTTTCTGGGTGAATTCCTTGTTTCATTTTTATAAAATTTGTTTTTTAGTTGCGGAGAGAGAGGGATTCGAACCCCCGGTACCTCTCAGTACGGCGGTTTTCAAGACCGCTGCAATCGACCACTCTGCCATCTCTCCGAAAAGTGGTGCAAAGATACACTACTTTTTTTAATTACGCAATAGGTTATTTAAAGATTTTTGTAATTCTTTTTGCTATGGTTGATATAGAATGGTGGCCGATGAAGCCGACACATTTATGGTTTGAGTGTAGGTGCCTAACCCTGATTGATTTAGTTTGCCATGTTCGCATACAGCAGTCCAATTTCCTGCAGGCAATGTGTATGAAATATCCTGTCTATTACCATTGAAAATGACTAAAATCGTTTTCCAAGAGTCGCCATTGGCATAATCTTGTATCATATAGCTTACTAAATTCTTGTCCTGAGTTCTAAAAGTTAAATGCTTATTTACTTGTTCTGTGGTTGACATACGAAAAGCCGGATGTGCTTTACGTAGTGCTATTAATTGCTGGTAATAGTTAAATACGTCGTGATATTTAGCTTTGTTGTTCCAATTAATTTGGTTGACATCATCAGGTGATTTGTAAGTATTATGAACGCCTTTTTTATCTCGAAAAACTTCTTCGCCAGCGTAGATAAAAGGTACGCCTTGTGATGTAAATACAATAGTTTGTGCCAATTTGTTCATGGCAATAAGTTCTTGCTCGCTAGCGTCTGGTATGGTTGCTTTCAATTTGTCAACCAAACAAGGGTCGTCGTGACATGAGACGTAATTAATAACCTGTGCTGGAGTTTTGGCATAGGCCGTTTGACTGTGTACAATTTTTGTGAGGTCGATTTGTGGATGTGATACGGCACCAACAACACCGAACTTGATACTTTCTTCATAACCATTGCCCACTAAAAAGCCACCTTTATTACCATCCATCCAATTGCCACGAAGCGCGTCGCGTATGTCGTCGCTAAAAACGCCAATCGGATAAAATTGAGGTGCATTTTGTTTCACGGCTCGTAAGTTTTCGGGTAGCGGTGAGCCACCAGCCGCCCAGCCTTCGCCATGAATACTAATGGTTGGGTCTATTTCATTGACGGCTTGACGTATGGCATTCATCGTTTCAATATCGTGAATTCCCATTAAATCAAAACGGAACCCATCGATGTGATACTCATTAATCCAATGTTTAACCGATTCGATGATAAATTGACGCATCATTAACCGTTCCGATGCTGTTTCATTACCACATCCCGATGAATTTCCCCATGAGCCATCTTCGTTGAAACGATAAAAATAGCCTGGTGCCATTAAATTTAGATGTGAATCTTCGCCTACGTAAGTGTGGTTATATACTACATCCATGATGACTCTAATTCCATTGGCATGAAGTTGCTGAATCATTTCTTTCATTTCTTTGATGCGTGTTACCGGATTATAAGGATCTGTGGAGTAACCGCCTTCTGGAACATTGTAGTTTTTAGGATCGTATCCCCAATTATATTCGTTTTTATCGAGTTGGGTTTCATCAATCGATGCATAATCGTATGATGGTAGAATTTGTACGTGTGTAATGCCTAATTCTTTTAAATGATCAAGTCCTGTTTTGAAACCTTCAGGAGAACGAGTTCCACTTTCGCTAAGGCCTAAAAATTTTCCTGGATATGAACTTCCGGAATTTGGTGCAATGGTAAAATCACGCATGTGAACTTCGTAGATAACGGCGTCGGTAAATGATTTCATTTCTGGTCGTTTATCCGTTTCCCAACCTTGAGGGTTTGTTTCTTTCATATCAATTATAGCTCCGCGATTCCCGTTGACACCGACAGCTTTACACCATAAACTAGGAGTTTCACCAAGCCATTTCCCATTTTTTTGTATTTGAAAGGTGTAAAACTTGCCTTTTAGGTCTTGTTTTACACTGTAGGTCCACGTGCCTTTCTCTGAACGATTCATCCCGTAAACCGCTATTGGCTGTCCATTAAGTCCTTGTTCATAGATATTGAGTCGAACAGCTTGTGCAGCAGGTGACCAAACTCGAAATTTTGTGTGCGTGGCGTAATAGGTTGCTCCTAAATCGGTTCCTTCATACAGTGGATAATCATTGACTGTGGCATATTCTTTGGGTAGATGTCCACAACTCATTAGACACACTAGCACAATGACGGGTAGAAATAATTTAGTACGTTTCATATTATTAGCTATTAGTTATGATTAACTATTTCATAAAATCTATAGTTGCAAATATACAGATTTTATTAGATGTAACAAAAAAGCCTTACAAAAGAATGTAAGGCTTTTTTTAGTTTGTATGTTAGTTATTTAATACCGGTTCGTTTTAACAATGCATCAATAGTAGGTTCTTGGCCGCGGAAACGTTTGTATAAAACCATAGGATGCTCACTTCCTCCTCTCATAAGAATGTTTTCTTTGAAAGATTTTGCTGTTTTCGCATCATAAATTCCATTAGCCTTGAATACTGAAAATGCGTCAGCATCTAGTACTTCTGCCCATTTGTAGCTATAGTAACCTGCGGCATAACCGCCAGAGAAAATATGCGAGAAGGTGGTGCTTCTAGCTGTTTCTGGAATAGATGGAAGTAGGCTTACTGGTGCTGTGGCGGCTTTTTCGAATGCGATAACGTCGCCACTAAATGGCTCTGTAATGGTGTAGAATGCCATATCTTCATACCCAAATGCTAGTTGTCGTAAACAAGCATAAGCAACGTTAAAATTCGATGCGTCAATAATTTTTTGAATTAATTCGGCAGGAATTTTTTCGCCAGTTTGATAATGCACAGCAAAACCATCGAGGAATTCTTTCTCTGTGAGAAAGTTTTCCATAAATTGAGAAGGTAATTCTACAAAATCGCGGTATACGTTTGTGCCCGAAAGGCTAGCGTAAGTTCCATCGGCTAACATTCCATGAAGTGCGTGGCCAAATTCGTGTAAGAAGGTATTTACTTCATCAAATTCGAGCAATGCAGGCTTCGTTTCTGTTGGTCGTGTAAAATTCATTACAATGGTGATGTGCGGACGGCTATCTTTACCTTTAGCATCTTTGTACTGCGATTTGTATTCTGTCATCCAAGCGCCAGAACGTTTACCTTCGCGAGGATGAAAATCGGTGTACAAAACGGCAATAAATTTACCTTTGTCATCTGTTACATCAAAAGCTTCTACCTCAGGATGATATACTTGTATTTTTTCGTTTTTGGTAAAGTGTAAGCCATAGAGTTTGGTAGCTAATCCAAAAACACCTTTTTTTACGTTTTCAAGTTCAAAATAGGGTTTTAGAATTTCATCGTTGACATCAAAACGTTCTGTTTTTAATTTTTCGCTGTAATATCCAAAGTCCCAAGGTTGAATGGTGAAATAAGCGCCATGAGCACTAGCATAATCTTGTACATCTTTTAATTCTTTTTGTGCAGCAGGCTTATAGGCTTCCATTAAATCGTTGAGCAATTTGTACACATTGCTTGGTTGTTCAGCCATACGGTGACGTAATGCATAATCAGCGTACGTTTCATAGCCCAATAAGTTGGCTTTTTGCAATTGAAGATTGATGATACGTTGAATTAATTGGGTATTGTCATACTGGCTGTTAGGTAAGCATTGTGTATTATAAGCCATCCATAATTCACGACGAAGATCGCGATTGTCAGCATAAGTCATAATAGGGCCGTAGCATGTAGACCGTAGATTAAGCAACCAACCATCTTTGCCAGCTTCTTTGGCTTTTGATGCGGTCATTTCCATAAAGTCATTTGGCATTCCAGCTAATACATTTTTATCTGTAATTAGTAATGAGTAACCATTGGTTTCTTTTAATACATTTTGTCCAAATTGAACGGAAGCCAAGCTTAAATCTTTGCTGATTTGTTTAAAAATTTCTTTTTTATCGGCAGGTAAATTAGCTCCATTACTAGCAAAACCTTCGTAAGTGTCTTCTAATAATTTTGCATCTTCTACTGATAAGTTCAATTTCTCGCGTTGATCATATACCGCTTTGACCCGAGCAAATAGTTTTTCATTGAGGTTTATGGCAGTGCTGTGCTCTGTAAGTAGAGGAGACACTTTTTGTGCAATGTCTTGCATCTCATCGTTTGTTTCTGCACCATTGAGGGCAAAAAATACAGTGGCTACTTTGTTGAGTAAAGCGCCAGACCGCTCCATAGCTACAATCGTATTTTCGAAGGTAGGAAGCTGTTTGTTGTTCGCAATTTTATTGATTTCGGCTTGATGTTGCTTGATGCCTTCTTCAAAAGCCGGCATATAATACTCGTCTTTTAATTCATTGAACGGAAATGTTTCGTGTGGAGTTTTCGCCTGCTTGAAAAAGGGATTTTGCGCAGTCATCATAGTGCTTGCAAGTGTTAGCATAATTAAAAAATTCAATTTTTTCATAATGTTTCTATTAGTGTGATTTAATTAATTTGGTAGTAAAGGTGTCGTTGTTCTGCACTTTTATTTTACTGAGATATATGCCTTTACTTAATTCTGTAATATCGATTGTTTTGTTATTGGTGTTACTCATATATTTTATCAATTGCCCTTGTAATGAGTATATCCAAACTTCTGTGATTTGTTCATAATTGCCTTCTATGTAGAATATGCCGTTGGGCGAAGGGTTTGGATAAACCATGAGCGTTTGTTTCGTGTCTAGTATATCGGTTGGTGTATTTTCATGCGATTCATACGTGAGCGACATACTATGCCCGTAGGGTAAGCTAGCCGTATTATTGATGGCGATTGGTAAAAAATCATGCCTTAAACTGGAAATATCTTCGTCCCAGAATTGATGCTCCGTGATAAAAAGAGTTGGTAATAAATCATCATTCTGCAAAGTTCGGTGTGTGTAAGCTGGCCACCAAGCATTGTATAATGGAGTGTAGTAGGTTGTGATGGTTTCTAGATTTTGTTTTTCCGATTTGTGACGTTGGATATTTCCCCAAAATTCAGTATTCCATGATAGTAACAATTCTCCATTGGCAGCATTATTGGTATCATAAGTAAATAGACGTCTCGCCTCGTTTCTCCAAATGTTGCCTTGAAACGATTGTTGTGTTTCGTCGAGTGCTATGCCAGAGGTATTTTGATTGTAAATGGTACGTGTACGTGTGTGCCAAATGCTATCAAATTCTTCAAATGTGACCAAATGTTCATTGGCAGAATCGATCGTTATTTTTGCATAAGGCTGCCAAAGCAAACCTTGTGCAGTAGAACAAATAATCTCTTTGATAGCACCATTGTAGACGTAATCAGTTTTTAGTTTATTTTGCCAACTAGTTGTGTATGTTTGCGTTATTTCGCTCACTAACTTATTATTTGTGTCATAACTATACAGCGTCTGTTCTGTTTGAGCCCAATTATCGCCCGAATGACGCAACTCTTTTCGGTTTTTTAAGAGTCCGTTTTCATATAGCCATTCTGTTCTAGTTGATTTTTGCCACAATGTGTTGTTCCATACAAAGGTAGAACTTGCTACTTTTTGATCATTTTCGAATTGTTGTTCAGTATAGCTATAGTTCGTAAAACTAGAATTATTAACCGATATTTTAGTTGAAATTAAAACGGGTTGAAGCGCGCTATTGTAACTATAATAGGTTTGGAATGTGGTATCACCACGTACCAAATCAGTTGTGGACACAAGCCATGTGTTGGCGTACAAAGACATGGACGCCAACAGGAGCATAATGATAATATGTCCACTAAGTTTGAACATTATTTTCGTTGTTGCATTTCTTCTGACGATTTCATGCGAAATCTTTCAGGATTTGGGGTTACAAATGTTTCTCTATTGAAATCTTCACGATAACCAGGTCTAATTACTTTGTTAGGAATATGTTTATCATTTTGTTCAAATTGACCGTCTTTTTCAATTTTGGTAACTCCATCTAGGTATTTTACCATTAAAAATTGTCCTAACTTAGTCCATGCTTTGAGTGCTGTTTCTGCCTGAGCTAGTGAAAAATCGGTCAAGAATTCACGCATTTTTACAGTGTCACTCGTAATAGCAAATTGGTCTGCATTTTGAACGGCCGAATTAAAGAATGTTTCCCATTTTTCTTGCTCTTTTTTTACCTCTGGCATCATGTGTGAGTAACGATTATAAACCATATTCCCGACCCAGTTATTCACCCAAAATGCTGAAGTCCATGAAAAATCTAACAAGCTGCCGTTGAGTATGCTAAATGACTGTGGAACTTCGGTAATGCCACAATACATTGGTACATAAAGGTTTGTGGTGGCATCATCCACGCCAAACCATAGAATGCCACCAACAGGGTCGGGTAGCCAATGGCGCATTTGTGCTACAAAGGTAAAGCCTGTTTGTTGCGTTCCTACCGGACGTTCGTGAAAATATTCTATGCTATCTACGTGGTAGGTTAGTGGACTAGGACGAAATGGAGAGTTATAAGCGCCACAACCCATGCCTTGTGTCATATCTAGCGGTGTGCCTTCATAATGATTGCGCATGAAATTCTTCATATCTTGTGCCGATAGTTTCGTGCTTGGTTTTACCCATAACGGCATACGTTCTTTAGTTTCACCATTGATATAACTTAAAAAACGTTCAGTAGAAGTATCTACTACACGGAAGAAACTCCACACGCGGGCTTCACAAAATCGTAAACCCCCAAAATCCAACGGATTATAAGTGTCTGAAAAACTAAATTCAGCGTCTTTTCCTGAGAAATACTTTTGTTTCCTAGCAAATTCAATGACATCATGTGCATACACTACTTCAACTTCTGGATTGAAGAGTTTTTTCATGTTTTTACTACTGATACTTTTACTATTTTTCTTTTGTTCTAGTGGGAAAGTAGTAATACGAGCTTGGTTTGCATGGGTTGATACATAACCATCTGGAATACGTTGCGCCACCCAAACAGCTCCTTTATTACCAACGCCTTTACCTATCAATTCCAGAATCCAAACTTCATTTGGATCGGCAATAGAAAAAGATTCTCCTGAACTGTAGTAACCATATTTTTGAACTAATTCAGTCATTACTTTTATGGCCTCACGTGCTGATTTTGAACGTTGTAAAGCAATGTAGATAAGGCTTCCATAATCAATGATACCTGTAGTGTCTATCAATTCTTCTCTACCTCCATAGGTCGTTTCACCAATAGCCACTTGATGTTCGTTCATGTTACCTATAACGCTATATGTATGAGCTATTTGTTCTATGTCGCCGAGGTATTTTCCAGTGTCCCATTCATATACGCCAAGAATACTTCCTTGTGGATAATCGGCTGCTGGATAATGGTAAAGTGCTCCGAATAAAGCATACGAATCGGCTGAATACGTAATCATAGTAGAGCCATCAACGGATGCTCCTTTGGTAACCAAAAAATTGGTACAGGCAAAGATACTTGAACTATTTAGAGTGACTAATAATGCAATAAGCAAACTTTTTGATTTATTCATAATGTGTAATTTTTTAATGTTAAAATGGATAACCTACAGCGAAGTGAAATGCCACATCATTTTTCCACGACAGTTCGGTGCGCCAGCGGTCATTTGAAGTGGCACCACTTGGTTCATATAATTTTACTCCCATATCAAAGCGAATGACAAAAAAATCAAAATCGGCACGAATACCAATCCCGTAGCTACAAGCTATTTGTTTATAAAATTCGTTCAATTGGAAATAACCTCCTTCTTGTTCCTCGTAATCTTTAATAGTCCAAATATTACCAGCATCGATAAAGGCGGCACCTTCAAACATCCAAAAAAGTTTAAATCGGGCTTCTAAATTCAAATCTATGCGTATATCTCCCGATTGATTCATATAGTCGATAGCGCCCGTATTTACATAGCGCCCAGGTCCTAAGGTTCGTACAGACCAACCACGCACACTATTGGCGCCACCACTAAAGTAACGTTCTTCAAATGGTAAAATAGTGGCATTACCATAAGGATAAGCAATGCCAATACCGCTATGAAAAACCAAACGATTTCTTTTATTGAAATAGTGGTTATAAGTATAATCAAAATCGCCTTTCACATATTGAGAATAGGCAATATTGAAAATTTCATATTGGTTATCTGCATTCTTAGTTTGACCAATGGCAGAACTTATTCCGTACAAAAGATTACCTGCTGTTGAAACGTTTCCCCGTAATGTGTAAAAATTTGAGGCAACAGAATTACGCTTGTTAGAATAAGATACGCCTAATCCCATACGCATGATAAAGTGATCTTCATAACTATATCGTACCGATGAAGAAGGTTTTAAGTATTGTTCTTTGAATGCTGTTGTCATCCAAGGTAAATAGATATAATTGACATCAATTACATCCAAAGTAAAACGTGTGCCTCTATATCGCCAAGCGTACTTCATACCAGCATTTGCAATATTTCGTTTATATTCTGGACGCTGTTGAAAGTTGTAACTCATCGAGAATTCAGTGGTTCCTCCCATTTTTCGTTTAAAATCATTTGAGGTGAACGGTACCAAGAATATTGGTAAAGTTATAGCCATGTTGCCACCTAATTCTGCTGAATTTTTAATATCTCCAAGTTTCCCAATGGCTTCGTATGAACCATGCACACCCATTCTAAAAGCTTCAGCACCTTTAAAGATGTTTTTATTCTGGTAACTAATTCCCATTCCCATTCCTAAATCTCCATTGGAGTTGGTTCCTTCTACATCAAGTGCTACGGAGTGTATTTTTGCTGGAGTGACTACAATATTACAGCCCATTTTACCATCAGGTTCTTCTCTGAAACTAATATCCACATATTTGATAGCTTGCAAAGAGTTTAACGATGAGTAGGTTCGTTCAACCAAACGTTCATTATAAATGCTATTAGGTTTTATGAGGGTTTTGAATATAAGCATCTTAGGTGAAAAATTCGATTTTTCATCCCGTATTACAACAAAACCTTCAGATCTTACGGTATCCAGTTTAGTGGTGGGTGCTAATAAACTTGCGACATCGTAAATAGTAACAGTTCCTATTTTTGTTTTTGTAAATAATCTACTTAATAAAGAATCATTGGCTAAGTACGAGGGTTGCATTCCCAATAAAATGTCAACTTGATTTGAATTTAAGGCACTATCTACGGTAAAGCTAAGTGCCTCTTTTTGAAAATAGAAATAGCCTCTCCTTCGTAAAAGTTTAGCTACATTTTCGCGTTCTTCCGCTAATAAGTCGACGTCAAATAAACCTCCAGGAGTCGGCGTGTTAAGGATATTGCGCTGTTTGATTATCGACATAATAGTGTCGTCGGGGATTTCTATCTTATATGAATGAATCGTATAAGGCTCGTTTCCATTAACAATGTAGGTTATTTTTACTTGGCGGTTTTTCTCTTTTTCTACCACATTCACTTTGGCATGTAAATAACCTTTATTGCCTAGTTGTTTCTCCAATTGTTGTTGAGAACTACGGGTTAGAGTGGTATCATATATAACAGGTGGTTCACCAATTTGGCGTAACCAACGATTGACCCATTTGCTGGTATCTTCTCCAGAACAGCTATAAAGCGCGAGTTCTATACGTGCTACACTTAGAAAATAGTTGTTAGGCTCTTGTTGTAAGAATGGTTCTAAAATATCAGATGGAACTTCTGGTACATTCGATTTAATCGTATTACGGCTCAGTAATCGTTCGTTTTCAGGCACATACTTAGTTAAGCTACAACCGCTGAGTATAATGGTAGCGCAAGCAAATAGTATAAATCGATGAATTTGCATGTGTGTGTTAGAACCCTGAAAAATTAATAAAAAAAACTTGCCGCAAATATAGCTAAAATTCAGTGAATTATTTACTTTTGTATTCTTAAAATAGTGTTAATCTGGTAAATTTTATAAAACAGAATGTTATCCAAAAATCAAATAAAAAACATTCGGGCATTGAGTTTGAAAAAAGAGCGAGACGAGCAAGGCCTTTTTGTTGCAGAAGGAGAGAAACTAGTATCCGATCTTTTACCTTTTTTCACGTGTCGTTCATTACTTGTTACGCGCGATTGGGTTGGTACTAATTCTTGTTATAAATCTGTTGATTATGAAGTAATTGGTGACTTAGAAGATATGAAAAAGGTTTCTTCGTTAACGACACCGACTCCCGTGTTGGCTGTATTTGAAAAACCAAAGGTAGAACTTGATGTTTCGAAATTGCAGAAGGAGTTGATTTTAATTCTTGATGAAATCCAAAATCCAGGAAACTTAGGTACCATTGTACGCATCGCTGATTGGTTTGGTATAAAGCACATTATTTGTTCCTTGAATACTGCGGATGTTTATAATTCAAAAACAGTACAAGCAACAATGGGTGCTTTGGCTCGTGTCAATGTTCATTATGTGGATTTGATCAAGTTTTTAGAGGCGTATAGTAAATTAGATTTACCTGTTTATGGAACTTTTTTAAATGGAGATAATTTGTATACAACTTCAGTGAGTAGAGTTGGAGCGATTGTTTTAGGTAATGAAGGCAGTGGAATTTCTAACGAAGTAGGCAAGTTTGTTTCGTCTCGTATTGTAATCCCGAACTATCCTAGTAATTCAAAAACATCGGAATCGCTTAATGTAGCAGTAGCAGCAGCAATTGTTTGTGCTGAATTTAGACGTCTAGGGTAACGAATCTCCATTACCAAACGACATAAAAAAACCACCGTAATTTACGGTGGTTTTTTTATGTCGTTTAATGACTTATTCTGAGAATAAAATTAAATCACAACGTCTATTAGGCATGAAATCATCAACTGGTCCAGGAGTTTTACCTTTACCATACGTGTTGATACGATTTGCTGATACGCCATAACGACGAACGAGCTCTCGTTTTGTATCTTCAGCACGTCTCATACTTAACTTATTATTAAGCTCATCGCCTCCAACATTATCGCAATAACCTACGATATCCAATTTCATATTTGGATCAGCATACATTTTACGAGCGATTTTGGCCAATACCATGTGTGACTCAATGGTAATTTTTGATGAACCTAAGTCAAAATAGATAGATGGTGTTTCTTCTACATATTGTCCGTAGCCTAAAATACGTTCTACAGCATCTTTGTCCAATGGTTCTCCATAATAGTTTACAAATGAACCAGAAGGCGTATTTGGGTGTCTATCACGTATATCTGGTACACCATCTAAGTCTGAATCAGGAAGATTTTCTTCTATTGCTCTTTCTTTGTCTTCTTCAATACTACTTGCATTTCCAGCCAATGCCGAAATTTGGGTAACAATTTCAGATATTTTTTGAGAATTTTCAACTGTAGCATCACAACATTGTGCTGGTTCGTAATCAGCAGGTGACATATTACGTACGTGTTGGATGGTTTTGTCTTTACCGTTAATTTTCCATCTTAATCCTAAGCCACTGTAAATGGTATTATCATCGTCATTTCCTTTCTCAGAAGCATCCATATTATCTTTTTTATGCATTCTGTATTGGGTATTCCATACAATAGCTAACCATTTCAGAGGATTATATTCTAACGAAATACCTAATGGGAATGTTACTGCACGTCCCTTTGAAATCGAAGGATCAACAGGTGTTCCCCAATTATCTACACGATTAATAATAGTTGTCGTGCCAGGGTCGTAAGCTGATACATCGTAGAATGCTACACCCATCCCTAAGTTGACATATACATTCCAAGTTTGAGGACGGTAACGATAAAACATATTTAAAAAATTCAACGAAACGCCCAAGCTAGCTTCATGTGCTAAACCGTCAAAATCCATAGGGATTTGTTTGTTTTCTTGAAAACCGCTTGGAGCTTTATTTGCTTTATAATAATAAGTAGTACTACCTCTATAAGGATTATAAACGTATTCGGCAAACAATCCAAAACCGGGGGTAAAAGTGTACTCTACATCAAAGCCAAAGGCAATATCGGCTCCACTTCTTGGCCATAAAGTGTTGTAATCTTGAGTTTGATCACCATCGATAAAACTTACTCCACCATGACCAGCAATAGACCAATGGTTAACTTTTGGATAAACACGTGCCTCGTCTTTTTCTGAATTACCATCTCTTACGTGTATATCTTTTTTAGGTGTAATGGTCATATCCTTACTCGTTGTAGTTGATACTAAAACCGTGGTATCTAGCGGATTTTGATTATTCACCAATGTATCGAGCTTAATCACGCTTTTTTCTACAACTACTGTATCTTGTAGAAGAGGAGTGGTACTGGCTGTTGCTGGTGTTTCATTTATTATTACAACCGCTTCGTTAGAGGTTGTAGTCATGCTTTCTCCTGTTGTGGTTGGAGCAACTTGAGGACTCTCTTGTCCAATAGCAAAGCTACATAAAACAAGTGATGTGTAAAGGAGTAAACTTCTTTTTTTCATAAAATGGGTTTTACTAATGTTTTTTAGGTGCTTTTATAAACCAAGAAATTTTCCAGGTTAGTGGAATGAGGTATTCCACTAACTTGGAAAAAAAGAGACGTTTTATTAGTTGTTTTTTCTTAATAATGCCATAAATCTTGTTCGAAATTCAAGATCTCTTCTTCTACACGTTTTTGCTCGCGACGAATGATACTTGGATCTTCAATACCTTTATCCACATCACGACTCAATAAATCATAATCTTTGATTACATAGCTATCGAATTGTCGGCTAACCAAGAAGTCATCAAAATTAACCAGTGGGGCAGTGTTACGTCCACTAATTTTCATAAATTCTTCTTGAAGATAAGGGCGCAAACGCTCAAAAGGAATCCAGAACCATACACCTGTACGAATGTCTGATCGACTATTGTATTTTTCATCGTAAAGTGGTGCAATAGCTAAAATTTTACTATGGAAAGTGGATGTACGTTTATTGAAATACCATACTTCTTGAATATAATACTTAACTACACCTGGAGTTAAATAATTTATCATATCATAAGGTGTTTCATAAATATTTAAACCATTTGCTTGAATAAATTCATCAACATTAAAATAATTTTCTTTGTTGAATTTAGGTATAAATGTTTGTTCTGGGTTGCTTGGCGATTTAAAAGCTTGTAATTGCTTGGTAATCACTTTTTGGAACATGATGGCAAACAAGTTTTTTTGACCAAGACTATCCAAATCTTCGTAAGGATAGTATAACGGATTGTTTTGACGTTCACGTAAATCCACGACTCTAAGTACTGCTTTACGCCAAACTACATCATCAACTAGTGGGTTGACGCGAATAATTTTGGCGGCAATATCTTGAGGTGATGTTGTTACACGCGTAAAACTTCCGTCTCCATCGAACAAAAATTGTGTACTATCTGCTTCCAAATCTTGTGCGCACACTGTGATTGGAGCAATTGTAGCTACGGCTACTAGCACATAAAAAATACCTTTTTTCATCGTTTTATTTCTGTTTATGGTAATACGATTGGTGCGTAAGACAAGGTGGTTGTTTTGGCACCAGTTACTTTAATTTTATCAATCAAAATGGTTGAACCAGATTTTAATCCCATAAGTTGTTTACGTTGTGTATCAGTAAATTTACTACCGTTAGAAGTAGAAGCGTTAAAACCACCACGACCATCGGAAATTAACAACGTGAATTCAGCAATGCGGAACGATGCTTTCAACAAACCATCAGCATATTCAGCAACCATGTCACCTTCTACCAATTGTTTACGGGTTAATTTATGTTTTGACGTATTAGGGTTGTAAAGTACTGCATTACCATTATCATCTTTAATTGATAAGAATGCAGTTGGATCAGGTAATGCTCTTACACGGAAACGCCCACTACCCATTGGGGTATTTCTTCCCTCAATTGTTGTTGATACATTAATAACTACATCGTCGTAACTTTTTGGGCTATATATAAATAAGCTTCCACTTTTTTGGAAAGAGCCATGACTTGGCGACACTTGTAGTTTTTCTGTTGCAACACCTGGTACTGAAATACTGATGCGGTTACTATATCCCATGTAGACTACATTCATATCTTCATTGGCAATAGTAGCAGAAGGGGCACCTACAGTGTATTCATCTTTGAATGCATATTCGCGTGGAATTCCATCATTACCACGTAAGATAATTTTACCTGAATATTGGAATACACCTAAAGAGTTACAAGTTACAGTGTATGTATTGCTGGATAAACGTGAACCTCCGATATAATATTCTGGTACTTTTGTTGAGTCCACAGCTGACAGTGCAATTTGAGCTTTGTAGGTTCCACCTTTCATTACGTGTTTACTCGTTGGAATCACAAAGGCTTGGATTTTATTTACACGGAAGTCACCAGCATCGGTTTGCATTTTGAAGTAATTAATCAATTCCGCTTCTGTTGTTCGAATGTCATTTTCATATTTTGATAACATCGTAGTTACCGCAATAATCGGCATAGATTCGAACATGCTATTAATCCAGTCGACTTTTTCGCCGTGAGAATTAACAGCTGGAGCAGTGGAAAATTTCTTTTCGTAAATAGCTGTTTGAGCTGAATCATTTCCAAACATTTCTTCTACAAAATGGCGATAATCAGTCAATATTTTTTCAAATTCTTTTGCTCTAGCTTTTGTTCCACTTAATTGAAAATATTGACCAGCAACGTCTGTTTGGTCTTTTGATTTTAGTTTATGGTTATTCACTGTGTCTAAACTAATTTCCACGCCATCAGCTAATTGCATCATATCACGTTTGCAAGTCAAAAGGAAATTAACAACACTATCGCTTTTTGCCTTCACGACCTTAGATTTTTCCAACCATTCTCCAACTTTTTCTGGATTTTGGTCGTACAAATATTGAATATCACCATAAAGGCCATTGTTTTGTTGTAAACGTGTCTCAGTATTGGTTAACAAGCTATTGTCAACCATAGTGAAACCGTTCAAAATATCTGCTGACACATTCAGTGCTAACATAGCGGTTAACACCAAATACATCATACCAATCATTTTTTGTCTCGGGGTTTCCGGACAGTTTGCAGCACCACTCATCTAATTATCCTTTATTTAATAGTTAGTTACAAGTAAAGAGTTTAATGTCTAGATTAACCGTTGATAGCATTCAACATGTTACCATAAATGGCATTTAAATCTACTACTTTTTGGGCTAATTTTCCTGTTTCGTCTTTATATTTTTCAATATCTACAGCGCTAACCGCCATTGCTTTTTGAACTTTATCTACATCAGCAGCCACCGCACTAATTTTAAGCGTTTGTTGCTCCACAGCTTCAGTTTGGCTTTGAATGTTTTTCAATTGAATTTCATAAACTGAATTGATAGCGCCTAGATTTTTATTGATGCTTTCAGCTTTTTCTACGTAAACTTTTGTGTTAGCTTGGACGGTGGTCATATTTTCAGTAATCCCGCTATAAGAAGCTAACAATGCATTTGACGCTGCGTCCAAATTCTGTTGTTTGGTTGCGAATTGAGAGGCTGCATTAGATGCGGTTTCTAAATTTTTTGCAAAAGAATCTGTTAATCCTGCAACTTTTGAAATGCCTGCTATTTGGTTAGCAGCTTCGCTGATATTTTTTAATCCTTCAGACATAGCTTTTACATCCGCATCTTTCAAAGGAGTGACACTAGCCATACCTGCTGATGTTGCACCTCCTCCAACTCCACCACCTAAGTGGTTTACAAGTGGATCTTTGTCTTTGTCTGTTAACGCAGGGAAAATATGATCCCAATGCAAATCAGGATGTGGATCGTCCAATACACCAAGAGAGAATAGGATGGCCTCAGTGAACATACCAATCATCAACATAAAACTTGCGCCAGGCCAGTGTAAAATTTTAAATAAGGCACCAATAATTACAATCGATGCACCTAATGAATAAACACTTCCTACTACTTTTTTTCCTTGAGGGCTGAAGTACCATTTCATAAACCCTGAACGCTCTTTTGCCATAAAAATAATGTTTAAAAGTTTTTTGTTAATTATCTGATTTTAGATTTAAGTCTGTTTTTTTATTCGCCAATATAACTTCTTACACAACGGAAGCCAATGGTAGAACTACGTTTTGTTTGATATTCGAAATCACTAATACCACATTGTAAATAAGCACCTACATCTTTCCATGAACCACCGCGAATAACTTTACGTTTAAGGATTTTAGGATCGTTCATTTTTGATTTGTAATCATAACTTGGATTCATATCATGCGTGAATGTTGGCGCTGTTTGGTCGTAAGTTGTTGCAGTCCATTCAGATACGTTACCAGCCATGTCAAATAAGCCATAATCGTTAGGATCGAATGATGCCACTTGAGAAGGTATTAAGTAGCCATCTTCTGTGTAGTTACCACGCATGGGTTTAAAGTTTGCCATGAAGCAACCTTTGTTGTCGCGAATATAAGGACCTCCCCAAGGATATTGAGCCGAATTACGACCTCCACGAGCAGCGTATTCCCATTCAGCCTCTGTTGGAAGACGGTAATCTTGTGTTTTTGGTAATCCCGGAACAGATTCGTAATAAGCTGTTCTCCAATGGCAGAATGCTTGTGCTTGATCCCATGAGACACCAACTACAGGATATTTTCCGTTACTTGGGTGAGAGAAGTAATTCTGCATAGCAGGTTCGTTGAAACTGTATGTAAATTCACGCATCCAGCACATGGTGTCAGGATAAATGTTGATAATCTTGCGTGAAATTAGGTCACTACGATGGCGAAGTGGTTTTATAATCACCGTATCAACTATAGCGCCATTTCTCATAAATGCACTATCAATACGTACTTTTGCATTAGGTCCGTAACTAGCAGTGTAAGGATTGAATTCGTTGCCAGGAAGGGCTGCTTGGTCGTAATTCACCCATTGGTAAGAATAATTCATAATGTGTGAATTAATCTGCTTTCCCTTTGTTTTTTCCAGGCCAGAGAAAAACATTTTGTTGATGGCATTGTATTTTGCCTCTGTCAGTTCATCGCCTTCTTTCCATTTGATACCCCATGGAATTTTTGCTTTCCAGTTCAATATAGTATCGAGTTCTTCTTCACCGTATACTTTTTCGGTTTTATAGTATTTTGCCGATTCTGTTTCATCATCCATTTGACGAAGGTAATCCAAAGTCAAAGAGTCACGTACCCAGTGTACAAATTGACGATATTCACCATTGGTAATTTCGGTTTCATCCATCCAAAAAGCGTCAACAGAAACCGTTTTTTGTTTTTGTTGCATGGTCCAAGTGGCCGATTGGTCGTTTGGTCCCATGTTGAATGAACCACGTGGAATGAACACCATCCCGTAAGGAGTCGTTTCAGGTTTTGATTTGCCATACACGCCAACTAGAAAACCTTTTGGTTTTGAACAGCTTGACATTACTATGGCTGCAGTAAAGATGAAGAACAACAGTTTTTTCATATATCTCTCAATTATAGAATTCTTACACTTTTATATTTTTTATTCTTTTTGTCGAAAGCTAAACTAAATTCGTATCCTAAACAAAGTTCGTGTGATCCGTGGCTCACAGCAATTATAGTTGTTGTAGGTAAATCGTAAGAGTAACCTATCATTAATCCATTCAGGATTCTCATACCTAATAAAAACGAAACAGCGTCTAATCGTCCCGATAAGCCTCCCCAATACTTGTCTTTGTAATCTAATAATAACGACACGTTTGGATTCCAGCTTACTAAATCTGTTATGATTAAAGCCGACGTTTTTAGTTTGTAGTCAGGATTCTTTAACTCTATGTTATAACCGCCGGAAACGGTGTACAATCGTTTGGTAAAGAAATCGCCTACATCCCCCAATTCAATACTCGTTTCAGGTAAATGTAGTACCGACATTCCAGCGTACCAATCTTTAGTAGAGTAGTAAAATCCTAATCCTAAATCAAGTCCCATACCTGAAACCGAAGTCTTTGGAATTGCTGGGTCTTGTGCAGGGCTAAAATAATCACTTTCGACAAGATGAACGCTATCTCCTTTAAATACAATATTTGAAAGTCCAATGATTGTTCCAATGCTCAATCTACCTTCGCCTAATTTTAATTTATAGGCATATTGTAGGCTAAATTGTTGATTAGAAAAGATACCAAATTCATCATTCACAAATCGAATACCACCGCCATGTTGGGTTGAACCAACTGAAAAAGGTGAGTGAACCGAAAAAAAAGTGGTCTTTGGCGCATTATCAATACTAATCCATTGCAACCGTTGTAGTCCAAATATTTCTATCATCTGCTGTTCGCCTACAGCAGCCGGATTCATTATTGTTTTATTATACATGTATTGGGTAATTTGAGCATCAAACTGCCCCCATACGGATGTATTTATAACGAAACAAAGTGCTAAACCTAAACTTAACGAGCTGTATTTATTAAAAAACTTCACAATTATTCGATAAAATCAATGTTTTTTGAGACACAAACTAAATGCTTCACATCAGTAAAACTAAAAACACTTTGAAAAATTGTGTGTCGTAAAGTTTCTTTTTGCTAATTTTATAACAAATTTAATTTCTAATATTCCTCTTCGTTAAAGAAGAAATCCTCTTTGCTAGGATAATCAGGCCAGATATCTTCGATACTTTCGTAAATATCACCTTCATCCTCAATTTCTTGTAAATTTTCAATTACTTCAAGTGGGGCGCCAGAACGCATCGCATAATCGATAAGCTCATCTTTTGAGGCTGGCCAAGGCGCATCTTCTAGTTTTGAGGCAAGTTCTAATGTCCAATACATAAATATAAGTCCTAATAACGTTTAATATAGCGTACTCTATACCAATATAGATTGGTTTTCAATCGGCAAAGATACTTTTTTTTTAAATAGCTGTATCACTTTTCCCAAAAAAAATCATTCGAGTTATTTTTTTTTGTTAAAAAACGAGCTAAAACAAAGAGAAAATCAGAAAGCCTATTCATGTAAATAACTACATTTTCATCTATAATTACTTGATTTTTAGCTTCTAAAATCATTCTTTCTGCACGCCTTGTGATGGCACGACAAACATGAGCCAATGCGGAGGTTTCTTCTTCACCATAGATGATAAAATTGGTCAATTTTGGTAATTGGTCATTCATTTTATCAATATTTTCCTCTAAAAAGGTGATGTTTTCCGAAGATATTTTCGCGGAATCGGGCAATTTTGTGGTGGTGGTGTCGGTTGCTAAGTTTGCGCCTATGCGCATCAATGTATTTTGGATAACATGAATTATGTTACGTTCTTCTCCTGTAAGTTTGGATTTTAATAGTCCAAGAAATGCATTGAGTTCATCTACAGTGCCATAGGCTTGTAAACGTATGTCGGTTTTAGATACACGTTGTCCACCAACCAATGATGTGGTGCCTTTGTCGCCTGTTTTTGTGTAAATTTTTGTCATATTACGTATTGCTAAAATTTAACAATATAGGACTCTTTTTGTAAATCAGGATTGAAGAGTGTTATTCCCATTTGGAACAAGTCCATGTCTACTCGTATTTTTGGATGTTGTCTGATTTTGTTCCAAGCTCGCTCCATTTCTTCGGACCAATGTATGTCATCAAATATAAAGACTGTTTTTGAATGCGCTTTTGGTAGGCATTGTTCAAAATAGTTGATAGTGGCTTCGTAGGTGTGATTGGCATCAAAAAAAACAATGTCAAGTTTGGGTAAATTTCCCAACACCTCAGGTAACATTAAATCGATATCGCCTTGTATGGTAGTAATATTGGTGAGGTTATGTTGTTTGAAATTTCTCTTGGCTATGTTGCAAAGTGATGGTTCACCTTCAATGGTAATTACATTTGCTTGAGAATTTGCTGCGGCTAAATGCATGGTAGTTAAACCGATATTGGTTCCTAATTCAACAATGTACTGTGCATTTGTGTTATTTGTAATACGAAATAGAAGTTCTGCATATTTTTGCTTGGTGGCCGATTTTTTTGCAATTTCACCAATGGTGGTGGTGCGTGCAGGGCTGGTCCCAAATCCAGCTAATGTAATTTCTGTTTTGTTCAATAGGAGTTCCTTACGTATGGTGCGGAGCGTTTGATAGGCGTAAAAAAAATCCTTTTCGTATAATACATGGTTGAGCCAATGAAATACGAAAGGTGAGTGTACACCAAAGCCTTTATAATGCTTTGCGCGGCGCCGATAACGTAAATATGCGCTAATTTTGTAGTAAGGTATCTTCATGATTTAAGGTATGCAAAGGTACTATTATTTTTTTAAACAATATATCGGGATTAGGTGTTTTTTTTGTTTTTTATATTTGAGGATTGGGAATTTGTTTATTAATTGTTATTTTTGTGATATCTATTTTTGCACTAAATAAAAATAATTTCTGTGTGCAGCGTTTTTTGGGTTTAGAACATCTTACGATTATAAATTGATGGTTAATTTTATTTATTTAAATTAGTTATGAAAAAAAACTTTTTGATTGCAGCGGTTTTAATTCTTGCTGCTTTAGGGATGAGTGCGTGTAGTGATACGAAGTCTTGTTATGAATTTACCACGGTTATTCATTGGACTTCTACTACTCAAACAACAAGTGTTACTTATGAGTATATGACGAAGGCTGAGGCAGATGCTCATAAGGCGGATTTAGAGACTTCATCGTCGACATGTACTTACAAGCGTGTTTCAAAAAGTGAGGCTGATTGTACGAATGATTAACGTTTTACTTTTTGTAAAAAACCTTCCAATATTCTTGGGAGGTTTTTTTTATGCATATTTGTGTTCAATTTAATTGGTGGTATATGTGTAAATATATACCTTTGCAAAAGTTTTTTAGAGGTATTGATTTTTTTCTTTTAAGCTCTATTTTAGAGACTTATAACTTCTGATATATCTATTTGATTTTATAAAATTATCCTTTTACGATGAAAATTTCTCTTAAAGAGGTTTTTTACCCCAAAATTATTTCGAGTCTTAAACAGTATAGCAAAGAACGTTTTCTAACCGATTTGATGGCTGGTATTATTGTCGGTATCGTGGCTATACCTTTGGCTATTGCATTTGGTATTGCTTCGGGAGTTGGTCCTACTGAAGGTTTGGTGACCGCTATTATAGCTGGTTTTCTTATCTCTTTATTTGGTGGGTCAAAAGTTCAAATTGGTGGCCCTACAGGTGCTTTTATTGTTATTGTTTATGGTATTATTCAACAACATGGTATTACAGGGTTAACTATTGCAACGTTGATGGCTGGTGTATTGCTCGTGTTGATGGGTATCTTTAAATTAGGTAATGTCATTAAATTCGTTCCTTATCCAGTTATTGTTGGCTTCACAGCAGGGATTGCATTAACTATTTTCTCGACCCAAATGAATGATTTGTTTGGATTAGAATTAACCAAAGTCCCAGCCAATTTTATTGATAAATGGATTTGTTATGCTGATAATATTTCGAATATCAATTGGTTGGCATTGCTTATAGGGGCAGTTAGTTTGTTCATTATTATATTAACGCCAAAGATTTCCAAAAAGATTCCAGGTTCTTTAGTTGCTATTGTTCTAGTTACTCTAGTTGTTTGGGGATTAAAACGGTTTGCAGGTATTGATGGCATCCAAACTATTGGCGACTTATATGAATTACCTTCAGGTGTTCCCGCACCGAAAATGCCATCTGTTAATTTAGCCGAAGGACAGTCTATTTTTGGATTGATGCAACAATTATTTCCAGCAGCCTTTACTATTGCTATGTTGGGCGCCATTGAGTCGTTGCTGTCAGCCATGGTAGCCGATGGTGTTATTGGTGATAAACATAATTCAAATACCGAATTGATTGGTCAAGGTATTGCCAATATGGTGGTACCATTTTTTGGAGGTATTCCTGCTACAGGTGCTATTGCACGAACGATGACTAATATCAATAATGGTGGTAGAACTCCAATCGCAGGTATTGTTCATGCTTTGGTGTTGTTGTTTGTGTTGTTATTTTTGGGCAAATTAGTTGGATTTATTCCTATGGCGTGTTTGGCTGGTGTGTTAATTATGGTTTCCTATAATATGAGTGAGTGGCGTACCATTGTGGCGTTGTCCAAAAATCCAAAGTCCGATTTTGTGGTTATGCTTGTTACGTTTATTTTGACCGTAATCTTTGATTTGACTGTTGCTATAGAAGTAGGTTTGTTGTTGGCTATTGTTCTTTTCTTGAAACGTACTAGTGAATCGGTATCAATAAAGGTATTTCATGATGAGATTGATCCAAATCAAGAGTCAGACGTAGCTACGGAGCAAGAAAAGCTCTTGATACCAGATGGCGTAGAGGTTTACGAAATTGATGGACCTTACTTTTTTGGTATAGCTAATAAATTTGATGAGGTGATGAAAGAGGTAGGCGACGCTCCTCAAGTTCGTATTATTCGAATGCGTAAAGTGCCATTTATTGATTCTACAGGTTTGCATAATTTAGCAACCTTGTGCAAACAATCTTCTAAGGAAGGGATTGAAGTTGTTTTATCTGGAGTTAATCCAACCGTTCATGCGACGTTGGTGAAAGCAGGATTTGAAAAGTTGATTTGTCCAGAAAACATTTGTCCAAACATCAATGTGGCATTAGAACGCGCCTCTGAATTGTTATAAAGCGATTTTAAGAGCGTTTTGGATTTTTAGGGAACCAACCTTTTTGAACACGTTTTTGTTGCTCAAACACTTCGATGATGCTCCATAACGATGAAAATCCAGTGACGGCTAAAATCGCAGAATAAAAGATGTCTGTTACGTAAAAAGCAGCACTTAAAAGCAGTAGACCTGCTAATAAAAAAGCCCACCAACAGTTGACGCCAAAGTAATATTCTCCTTTAATTACTAAGGGATGAAATAGACCGATGATGAGAAATGTGGTGATACCAATGGCAATTCCAGTGAGATTATATGTGGCAAGTAATTCTGACATGCTGAAAATTTTGCTGCAAAGTTATAAGTTTTTAGGTTTTAAGTAAAGATAAAATAAATATGAAATATAGATTTTTTTCGTTGTGTCTATTGTTCTCTCTAGCTAGCAATGCGTTTGCTGAGAATAAGAATGCATCAAAATTGGCTTATAGCGGTTTTTCTGGAGGTATGATGTTGCATACAGGATTTGTTCAAAGTCGCGATTTTGCCTTTTATAATTCTAATGGAACGGTGCGTGAAACCGCAAAACTACAAGGTGCTCCATTTGGTATTGGTGGCGCTATTCGGTTACATTTTGGAGAACATTTACGTGTAGGTTCCGAGGGTTATGTTTCTACTTTAACTTATGGTAAAAATCACAGTTACTCGTCGGTGGGCTGGGGTGGTTTGTTAGCTGATTGTGCTTGGCATATCAACTCGTGGACACCTTTTGTTGGAGGAACTATTGGTGGTGGCAGTGTCAAAAACTTAACACTTTTAGAACCAACGCCTGATGATTTTACGCTCGAAAACAATAGTACTTCTTATCGTAAATACACTTTTATGGCGTTGACACCCTTTGTTGGTGTGGAATATGCCATGACCGAAAAGGTTCACCTGGTATTAAAGGTCGATTATTTGCTGAATCTTACCAATTGGCAGGATGACTTTGCAACTGGACCAAGAGTCTACTTTGGCTTTATGTTTTGTCACTAAGAAGTGATTTTTTTAGTCAATCTGTTTCCCATATTCCCTGTAAAATTCGACTACAGCTTCAATTCCCTGACGGAAAATTGTTAAATCAAAATTTTCGTTAGGCGAGTGAATGGCGTTTGATTCTAAGCCAAATCCCATGAGTATAGTTTTTACGCCTAGCACTTGCTCGAACGTGCTGATAATAGGAATACTTCCTCCACGTCGTACGGCTAATGGTTTTTGCCCAAAGGCTTTCTCAAAGCCTTTTTCTGCTGCTTTATAGGCTGGTAAATCGATAGGACAAACGTAACCTTGACCGCCATGCATTGGTGTTACTTTTAAACGCACACTTTTGGGCGCTAATTGGTGCATGTAGTCGATGAATAACTGCGAAATGGTTTCGTGATTTTGATTGGCCACTAACCGACACGAAACTTTGGCATACGCTTTTGATGGCAATACAGTTTTACTGCCTTCGCCCGTATAGCCGCCCCAAATTCCACATACATCGAATGAAGGACGACAACTATTACGTTCAAGTGTGCTGTAACCAATCTCACCTTGCACTTCGTCGATGTCAATATTTTGCTTGTATTTTTCTAAATTGAATGGAATTTGAGCAATCATGTCGCGCTCTGCTGGTGGCACAGGCAAAACATCGTCGTAAAAGTGAGGAATGGTAATACGCCCGTCATGGTCTATGACTTTGGCTAATAACTCGCATAAAGTGTTGATTGGATTGGCTACGGCGCCCCCAAAGTGACCCGAATGTAAGTCGCGATTAGGGCCAGTAACTTCAATTTCCCAATAAGCTAAGCCACGCAAACCTGTTGTTAAACTAGGCGTTTCGGCTCCGAGCATGCTTGTGTCCGAAACGAGTATAATATCGGCTTTGAGTAACTCTTTATGTGCTTCGCAAAACGCTTCCAGCGAAGGCGAACCAATTTCTTCCTCTCCTTCAAAAATGAATTTCACGTTACAGTTTAGTAAGTCGTTTTTGACTAAATATTCGAATGCTTTTACTTGAATAAACGATTGTCCTTTGTCGTCGTCAGCGCCTCGCGCCCACAGGTGATTATCTCTGATGATTGGCTCAAATGGATCTGATTTCCATAATTCGAGTGGTTCGGCAGGCATTACATCGTAGTGGGCATAAACGAGTACCGTTTTTGCGTCTGGACTCACATGTTTTTCTCCATAAACAATTGGATTGCCTTTGCTGGGCATAATGTTTACATGGGCGGCACCGGCTTCCAGAAGTAGCTGCTGCCAACGTTCGGCACAACGCATCATATCAGCTTTGTGTTCTGGCTTGGCGCTGATACTTGGTATGCGAATCAATGAAAAAAGTTCTTCAAAAAAACGTGCTTCATTCGTGGCGATGTAAGTTTTTATGTCCATAGGGTCAATTATTTATAGAGATGATTATTATCGAATCCGTGTCAATTTATTTTCTTGAAAGAAACGATTAATTTGGTCGGCGTAATTGCCATGAATTAACACGTGGTGATTTCCAATTGGATTATTTAGGAAATAACTCGTTGATTCGTGCAATTGAAGTCGTACTTGTGTGCGACAAACGTTATTAAAATTGGTATTTTCGATTAATTTTGCTGAGGATACAAAATATTCATCCAATTTGCTACCTCCGCATTTGACGAGTGTAAACTCACCGGCAGGCAAGGTGCCTTGAATGGCAACACCGCTTTCGCTTTCGAAATGTGTCCGAATGGTGTAATTGGTGGTTTGTTTTAAGCCAATGGTACAATGTGCTAATAGCATCGTGTTGGTAGAACTATCTATTTGCGAAGGATTGCACATGAAACCTGTTTGTCCTGTAATTGCTTTGACAGCCATTAAGGTAAAAAGCGTTTGTAAATCGCCTTCACAACCAGCAATAATGCCTTCGTCGTTGAGTAGTGCAAGTGCCAAACAGCCGGTTGTTCCAGTGGTTGGAATGAGCCCAAAACATTGAATGGTAATGGCATTCAACTGATGCAAAACGCACACGTTACGAATAGCTTTGTATAGGCGGTATGCTTTTATAATATCTTCACGATTAGGCTCTTTGCAACTGCAGGCTTGTTGTGTAAAATTATCAGCGTCTTTTTCTACTTCTTGATTCGTAATTTTGGCATATTCGTGGTTGATGTCGTCGAGCGAGATGTCCATAAATTCTACGCCCCAGCGATTTTTGGCTTCCAAGTAATTTACACCACTTGCAATTAACCAAGCCGACGGTGTACCCATAACGCCTACGCGTTTACCGTGAAGTAGATGTTTGTAATGGTATAAGTTCTGATAATCGCCTATTTCTTTTAAAATAGTTTCGCTGTTGCCGTGAATGATGTGACAAGGTGCGCCTTGTTGACGTGCCCATGTGTTTATCTCGAGCGATGCAGCTAATGAATTTTGTAATCCATCGGTGAGTAAAAAGAGTGGTTTTGGTAGTTGCTCGTAATGGCTTTTAAATGAAAATTCGACGCCTCCACTCGAAATAAATACGAGTTGTAAATCGTCTGTTTGTAAGGTGTCAAGTTGTTTAGGGTCAATGATATTGACCATGTATTCTTTTTCTAATGTCGTAAACAACTCTTGGTGGCTAGCGCGAATAGAGCCTTGTTTGTTGAGCTCCGATGCGAAGGTGATTAAATTTAGTGTGTTCATAATAATTAGTCATGTAAGGTTAATTGGTTTTATTGCCCAAAGATAGATAAAAAATAGAATTTGTACAATTATTTTGTGGCTCTAGTTGTTTATGAGTCTTCTTTTTTTCGGTTAATTTTATCATCACCTAAAAAAATATAACTAAAGCAGCGGTTGCCTGAATAAAAACTATTACTTTTGTATATTGTCAAAATTTTTACGAGATGGAAGATCATCATTCACATCATCATACTCATGTGCATTCTCCTGAGGGAGGAAAAAATATAGCTATCGCTTTTTTGCTCAATTTTTCGTTTACTATCATCGAACTTATCGGTGGTTTGCTTACCAATAGTGTGGCTATTTTGTCCGATGCTTTACATGATTTGGGCGATTCTATTTCGCTCGCATTAGCTTGGTATTTTCAAAAAGTGTCTGGTCATTTGCCAAGCGCGCGTTATTCGTATGGCTATAAGCGCTTTGCATTATTGGGCGCGCTGATTAATGCCACCGTATTATTGTTGGGCTCGGTGTTTGTTATTTATGCCAGCGTTATGCGCATTCTACAACCTCAATACGTGAAAGTTGAAGGCATGTTTTTGCTTGCTATTTTAGGCGTTATTATCAATGGTGTGGCTGTTTGGCGTACTCATAAAAGCAGTGGTATTAATGAGCGAATAGTCTCTCTGCATTTATTGGAAGATGTTTTAGGTTGGATAGCAGTGCTCATTGCTTCGGTGGTGATGATGTTTGTTGAGGTGCCTATTTTAGATCCAATTTTGTCCATCGGAATTTCTATCTTCGTTTTGTACAACGTCGTTCGTAATTTAATCGCTACGTTTAATGTCATACTTCAAGGCGTGCCTTCTGATATAAAACTAATTGAATTACAGCAAAAAATAGAACAATTAGAAACCGTTATTTCTGTACACGATTTACATGTTTGGAGTCTTGATAGTCAGTATAATATAGCTAGTTTGCATGCGGTTATTTCTCCGGAAATGACGTTAGACCAAATGGCACAATTGAAACAGAATATCAAATTGCTTATGCTTGCTGAGCAGATTGAACATACAACGGTCGAATTTGAAACTGAGCAGGAAGAATGTCATCCTTGTGATGCCCGTTTGTAAGCTGTTGTATAAAAACTTTTAGAGGCTATCTATGAAAATAAAATTTAAAAGTGTATCTTTGTAGCAACGTCTTTGAGGTGTAAAAATAGGTGTTCATGTTCTTAAATTATAACTAATTACAATCATACGAGTATGTTAATTATTGGAATCGCAGGAGGAACTGGTTCAGGAAAAACCACAGTAGTACGTAAAATTATTGAGCAATTACCTGAAGGGGAAGTGGCGGTATTGCCACAAGATTCTTATTATCGCGATGCTTCTGAAATGCCTTTAGAAGAGCGCTTGAATATCAACTTTGACCACCCGGATTCTATTGAATTTGAATTACTTATACAGCACATCAAAGATTTGAAAGCTGGAAAGAGTATTGCACAACCTATTTATTCGTACTTGACTTGTACACGTGCCGAAGAAACCATTTCGGTAAAACCCTGCGACGTAGTCATTGTAGAAGGTATTTTGGTGTTGACCAATCCACAGCTGCGCAAATTGATGGATTTGAAAATATTTGTTGATGCTGATGCTGATGACCGTTTGATGCGTGTTATCAATCGCGATATTGTAGAACGTGGTCGTTCTGTCAACCGTGTTATGGAACGCTACGAACATACTGTAAAACCGATGCATTTGCAATTTATTGAACCTACTAAACGTTATGCCGATTTGATTGTTCCACAAGGTGGTAACAACAAAATTGCTATTGATATTTTGACCATGTTCATAGAAAAAAACCTTGGCTTAAAACATAAATAATAACGTTTTTATTATTCAAATTTGCCCATGGATCCACTCAAACCTGCTTTAGATAAAATCTTATTTCTGGATATTGAAACTGTTCCACAAACCGCTTCAATTGATGAGTTGAGCCCAGAAATGAAACATCTTTGGGAAGATAAATTTGCCATTATCAAAGCGCGCATGCCCGAAAAATATTCGGAAGAAGCCACTGCTGATTATGGTTACCAAAATGGCGCAGGCATTTATGCGGAGTTTGCTAAAATTGTCTGTATTTCAGTCGGTGTTATTTATTTAAAAGGTACCGAAAAACATATTAGAACCAAATCTTTTGCTGGCCACGACGAAGTCAAATTGCTGCACGATTTTGCGTTAATGGCGTCTAAATTTCTTGCTTCTAACCAGCATTATGTGTGCGGTCATAACATTAAAGAATTTGATATTCCCTTTATTTGCAGACGTATGCTGGTGAATGGTATTACCATTCCGAATGCATTGGATGTGAGTGGTAAAAAGCCTTGGGAAACCTCTTTTATTGACACGTTAGAACTTTGGAAATTTGGTGATTTTAAAAATTATACCTCGTTGAAGTTGTTGACTGCCATATTTGGCATACCAACTCCAAAAGATGATATTGATGGCTCTCAAGTGGCGTCGGTTTATTACAACGAAAAAGATGTAAATCGTATTTCACTGTATTGTGAGAAGGATGTAGTGGCCACTGCTCAAGTGTATTTGCGATTGTGTGGTGAGCAAACTATTTTGCCGGAACATATTGAGCACGCTGATTAACGCGGCCTAAAATTTAACCTTAACGTATGGGAAAAACCAACGTTTTTGATAAGTTAAGACCAATATCCCCATTGGTTACCAATGACCAACGTGGAAGAAGACGTCTGTTTTTTCTTTCGCGCTGGTTCGTTTTATGTCTGCTTGTATCGTTAGCTGGTTGCGGAGATTCGTCTAAAATAACCGTTTCGAATAGTGATTTGAAAGATATTCAGGAACGTGGTGAACTGCGTGTGATTACGATGGAAAGCCCTTTTGCGTATTTTGTAGATGAAGATGATGAAATGGGGTATGAATATGATTTGGCACTGAACTACGCCGATTATTTGCGTGTGGATGTTAAATTAATTGTGGCAAAATCGGTGGAAGAGATGAAAACGCTCTTGCTTACTGGTCAAGGTGATGTGATTGCGTATCGATTTCCATCCACTCAAGAGAATAGAGCCGATGTGGTATTTACCAATCGTCGTTACGATTCGTATCCAGTATTGGTACAGTTGCGCTCAAAAAACATGGTTAAAGATGTGACCGACTTGGTTGGCAAAGAGGTTTACGCACAAAAGGATACAAAATATTGGCGTCGTTTGGTCAATTTGAATAAGGAAATTGGCGGTGGTATGACTATTAAAGCAGTGAATGACAGCATTCCTGCCGATCAGTTGGCGGTGATGGTTTCGCAGCGTAAAATACCGATGACCATTGTAGATAATGATATTGCGCTATTGAGCCGCAGTAATTTACGCAATATCGATATTTCGGTACCTGTAGGATTGCCGCAAGAAACGGCGTGGGTGGTTCGCAAAACATCGCCGGAATTACTAGCTTCCATTAATGCGTGGAGTGAGGAAATTAGTAAATCGCGTTTTTATAAACAGCTGTATACCAAGTATTATTCCAAGAGTCGTTATTTTTCAGATATCAAGTCGACCATTCCTAAAGGTTCCATTTCTCCTTACGATGAGTTTTTTAAACAATATGCCAAACAGATTGATTGGGATTGGCGTTTATTGGCTGCTTTAGCTTTCAATGAATCACATTTTGATGTCAATGCCGTTTCTTCGTCAGGTGCATTGGGCTTGATGCAGATGATGCCAGGCACAGGTGCAAAATATGGATTAGAAGCCGCAGAGATTTTTCAGGCAGAGCCAGCTATTGCGGCATCGGTACAATACATCAAAGCGTTGAATTTGATTTATCGTTCGGTAGAAGATCCTGAAGAGCGCATAAAATTTATATTAGCTTCGTATAATGCAGGACCAGCTCATGTGTTGGATGCTAGAGCATTGGCCACCAAATATGGCGAAAGTCCTCATGTTTGGAATAATGTCGAAAAATATTTATTGTTGAAAAATAAACCAGAGTATTACAATGACGAGGTGTGTAAAGCAGGCTATTTTAGAGGCAAACACACGGTCCGTTATGTGGGCGATGTATTTGATACTTACAACCATTATTTGGGAGTTAAGAAAGAAAAATAAGTTATTGTTCTTGTTGTTTAAAATTTGATTTATTTACTTTAATCTATTGATATGAAAGGAATTATTTTAGCAGGCGGTAGTGCCACACGTTTGTATCCGTTGTCGAAAGCTATTTCGAAACAGATTATGCCAGTGTATGATAAACCCATGATTTATTATCCGTTGTCAACCTTGATGTTGGCTGGTATTCGTGAGGTATTAATTATTTCTACACCACGTGATTTACCGATGTTTCAAGAGTTACTTGGTACTGGCGAAGAATTAGGCATGCGCTTCGAATATAAAATTCAACACGTTCCCAATGGACTAGCACAAGCTTTTGTGCTCGGCGCGGAGTTCTTGAATGGCGAAAAAGGCTGTTTGATTTTAGGCGATAATATGTTCTACGGACAAGGCTTTTCGGCTATGTTGAAGCGTGCTGCTGCCATCGAAAAAGGAGCTTGCGTGTTTGGTTATTACGTGAAAGATCCACGTGCGTATGGTGTGGTTGAATTTGACCAAACTGGTAAAGTGGTTTCGTTGGAAGAAAAGCCATCGCAACCTAAAAGTAATTATGCTGTGCCAGGACTCTATTTTTACGATGCTACCGTTACTGAGAAAGCCGCTAATTTAAAACCATCTGCTCGTGGCGAATACGAGATTACCGATTTGAACAAACTCTATTTGGAAGAGGGTACGTTGCAAGTGGAATTATTCGGTCGTGGCTTTGCTTGGTTGGATACTGGCAATTGCGATAGCTTGTTGGAAGCTTCTGATTTTGTGGCTACTATCCAAAATCGTCAAGGATTTTATGTGAGCTGTATCGAAGAAATTGCTTGGCGCAATGGCTGGATTACTACTGACCAATTACGTAAATTAGGTCAATCGTTAGATAAAACCAATTACGGACAATACTTGCTCGAATTAGCCAAATGAAATTAAACCTCATTGCATTTTTTCTACTTCTGTTTGTAGGCGTAGTGCATGCTCAACTTCCTACCAATTTTGAGGAAATAACACTTGTTTCACCATCTGATAGCCTTGAGTTGAGTGTGTTAATTGCTTATCCAGAAACAGAGCCGATTGCTGTTTTGCAGTTGGTGCATGGCATGTGCGAACATAAGGAACGTTACATTCCTTTGATGCGCTTTTTGAGTCAACATGGTTACGTGTGCGTGATGCACGATCATCGTGGACATGGAAAAAGTGTGCGTACAGCCGATGATTTGGGCTATTTTTATGCTGGCGGTTATGTGGCGATGGTGGATGATACACACGCCGTAACGCAGTTTATTAACAATCGCTATGCTGATTTACCGGTTTATTTATTTGGACACAGCATGGGATCTATGGTGGTGAGAGCCTATACCAAACGATACGAACAGCAAATAGCTGGTCTTATTGTCTGTGGCAGTCCTAGTTATAATAGCGCTAACAGCATTGGCAAGCAAATTGCTAAGTGCCAAGGTCATAAACACGGCGATCATTACCGCAGTAAATCGATTCAAAAATTGGCTTTTGGCAGCTACAACAAGTCTTTTGGAAAAGTGTCGTCGCCCAATGCGTGGATTTGTTCCGATACCGCTGTGGTGGCAGCTTACGATGCTAGTCCGTTGTGTAATTATATCTTTACCAGCAATGGTTTTTATAACTTGTTTGCGTTGATGGACGATGCGTACAATCGTAAAGATTGGCAGGTGGTGAATGCACAATTGCCGATTTGGTTTATTTCGGGCGAAGAAGATCCGTGTTTGATTTCACTTCGTAAATTCAATCATGCGGTTGACAACATGAGAAAAGTGGGGTATGTGAACGTGACTTCTAAACTCTATCCACATATGCGTCACGAAATAGTGAATGAATTAGGCAAAGAACAAGTGTGGAGCGATATTCTGAACCAATTAACTAATTGGCAAAACAATAAATAACTTATGGAAATTATAGAAACTTCGATTAAAGATTTAGTGATTATTAAACCGCGTGTTTTTGAAGATGCGCGCGGCTTTTTTTGTGAAACGTATAACGAAGAACGTTATCAGGCAGCTGGTATTAAACAACATTTTGTACAAGATAATCAATCGAAGTCCAGTTATGGCGTGATACGTGGCTTACATTTTCAGTTAGCGCCTTATAGTCAAGCGAAGTTGGTTTCGGTGAGCGTGGGTGCAGTGTGGGATGTGGCGGTCGATTTGCGTCGTAACTCACCGACTTTTGGACAATGGTATGGTGTGGAATTGACGGCTGAAAATCATCTTCAATTCCTTATTCCACAAGGATTTGCGCACGGTTTTTCGGTATTGAGTGAAACCGCACTTTTTACCTACAAATGCGATAATTTGTATCATCCTGAAGTGGATGGCGGTTTAATGTTCAACGATCCAGATTTGAATATTGATTGGAAAATTCCTGTAGATAAAGCTATCATTTCCGATAAAGATATGAAACATCCTTTATTGAAAGATTTGAAAGTTAATTTTTGATATAAAAAAAGCGGATAATTAATCCGCTTTTTTTTGTTTTATAATATAGCTCTAATACGTTCCATTGCTTCTTTGGTGGCTTCGTACGTATTGAACGTTGATAAGCGGAAGTAATGCTCGCCCGAAGGACCAAATCCTACGCCTGGTGTTCCAACCACGTACACGGTTTTGAGCAGGTAATCGAAAAAATCCCACGATGTTAAACCTTTAGGACATTTCAACCAAATGTAAGGCGAATTGTGTCCACCGCTGTAGAAAATGCCTTTTTCTTCCAAAACGTCGGTAATCAGTTTTACATTCCGTTTGTAGTAGGCAATATTTTCGTCGGCTTGTGCTAAACCTTCTGGCGATAAAGCGGCGGTTAAACCACGTTGTGTAGCGTAAGGTGCGCCGTTGTATTTCGTAGTTTGGCGTTGTTGCCACATGCGATTAAGGCTGACGCCTTCGCGTATTAACTCTTTTGGAACTACGGTGTAACCGCTACGTACGCAAGTAAATCCAGCAGTTTTCGACAAACTATTGAATTCCATAGCACAGGTGCGTGCGCCTTCTATTTCAAAAATAGAATGTGGTTTGTCTTTGTCGGTAATAAAACGTTCGTAGGCGTTATCGTATAAAATAATTGCTTCGTGTTTGTTGGCGTAATCGACCCACGCTTTGAGTTCTTCGTAGTTAAAAGTTGCTCCGGTAGGATTGTTAGGCGAACACAAATAAATCATGTCGGACGCAAAATCGGGTGGAATTGGCAAAAAGTTATTCGCTTCGGTGCAAGGAATGTATTTGATGGTTTGTCCGTCCATTAACGACGTGGCTTTGTAAAGCGGATAGACCGGATCGGGAATCAACACCGTATTGCCAGAGGCGAATAAATCGGTAATGTTGGCAATATCTTCGCCAATACCATCGCCAATGGTCATCTCTTCAAAATCGACTTCTACGCCGTACGCCAAATAATAATCTTGTACCGCTTTTTTGGCGAATTTATAACCTAATTCGGGACCATAACCGCGAAATGTTTCCACGTGTTTCAGTTCTTCGGTGGCTTTCACCATGGCGTCAACTGCGATGGGAGCGAGTGGGCGAGTGACATCGCCAATGCCCAATTTGATGACTGGCGCATCGGGATTTGCTTTGATAAACGCCGACGTGCGATTGGCTATTTCAGTAAACAAATAGTTTGCTTCTAGTTTTTCGTAGTTTAAGTTTATTTTTACCATGCTGGTTCTAATTTATCGTTTGTTTAGCCTTGCAAAGATACAGAAAAGTTCGCTTTTTGTGCTATCTTTGTCTGCTTAAAAGTATCATTTTTCGTATGGCGTCACTTTATCTACATATTCCATTTTGCAAAAGTCGTTGTATTTACTGCGATTTTTACTCGGGTACCGATACGTCGCAGCGTGCGAGCTACGTACAGGCGTTGTGTGACGAACTGAAACTGCGCTCAACGTATCTCCCGACGCGCGTGCTGGATTCTATTTACTTTGGTGGCGGTACGCCTTCCTTATTGCAAATAGAGGATTTTGAGCGCCTCTTTGAAGCGATTCATACGCATTTTACCTTGTCGCCTACTGCTGAAATTACGCTCGAATGCAATCCAGATGATTTGACTCCGAGTTATGTGGCGCAATTACAAGCGTTGCCATTCAATCGTATTAGCATTGGCATTCAAAGTTTTGACGATGCGGAATTGCGTTTTCTTAATCGTCGACATACGGCTCAGCAAGCACAAGATGCGGTGGCGTTATGCCAAGCGCATGGTTTTGATAATATCAGCATCGATTTGATGTACGGTTTGCCGAATCAAACTGCGGAAACGTGGCGCAATACCTTGGCTGTGGCTATGAATTTAGGCGTGCAACATCTGTCGGCGTATAGTTTGATGTACGAAGAAGGTTCGCCTTTAAGCCGTTTGCGTAACGCTCATAAAATAACGGAACTCGACGAGGCAACTTCGGTGACGTTGTTCGAACAGTTGATTGATACCGTGGCGTTGCATGGTTTTGAGCAGTACGAAATTTCTAATTTCTGTTTGCCAACGTTTCATTCGCGTCATAATTCCAGTTATTGGCACGGCGTGCCTTATTTAGGCGTTGGTGCGGCGGCTCACTCATTCGATGGCGTTTCGCGTCAGTGGAATGTGGCCAATACAGCACGTTATATGGCTGGTGTAGCGGCTGGAAAATTGGAAGTGGAACACGAAGACCTTACCACCGATGAACGCTATAATGAATTTGTATTTACCGCTTTACGTACTCGCTCTGGCATTAATCTGTCCGATTTAGAACAGCGGTTTGGCAACGCTCGTTTGGCGTATTGTTTGCGACTGGCGCAACCCTATATCGACGGCGGTCAGCTTGAATTACGCGCTGGTCAGTTGGCTTTGACACGTGCTGGCATTTTTGTGTCCGACGGCATAATGAGCGATTTGTGTTATGTGGATTAAATGCATTATTGACTATTTTTTTGTTATCTTTGCTTGTCAAACTTAATATAACCGAGCTATGGAAGAATCTCAAGAATCAAAAAAACAACTGTTTTGGCGTGAGTTAAAGCACTATATCAAGGAACTAATTGACCTTGAAACTGATGCCGATCCTCATACTACCATTGATAACATTTCCAAAGGAGTGGAGTTTAGAGGTGTCAATGTGTGGATTTTAGTATTTGCTATTGTGGTGGCTTCTATTGGTCTGAATATGAACTCAACGGCGGTTATCATTGGCGCCATGTTAATTTCACCGTTGATGAATCCGATTATGGGGTTGGGTTTAGGTGTGGGTATTAGCGATAACGATTTGATTCGTAAGTCGTTGAAAAACTTGTTAATCATGGTGGTGGTGAGTTTAATAGCTTCTACTACTTACTTTTTATTGACGCCGTTGAGTGATGCACAATCTGAATTGTTAGCGCGCACCAAGCCGACTATCTTTGATGTGCTTATTGCCCTATTTGGTGGTTTGGCGGGTATTGTGGCGTCGTCGCGTAAGCAGGAAAAAGTCACGGTCGTATCGGGCGTAGCCATTGCTACGGCGTTGATGCCTCCGCTGTGTACCGCTGGTTATGGTTTGGGAACAGGTCAATTTGTCTATTTCTTTGGCGCGTTTTACCTCTTTTTTATCAATTCGTTTTTCATAGCACTCGCCACGTTTATTATGACGCGTTATCTGAAATTCCCACAAAAAGTCTATTTAGATCACGCCAAAGAAAAACGCGTACGTCATGCCATTCTGTTCTTTTCCATTTTGGTGATTATTCCTAGTTTTTTTATTGGTTTGAGCGTGATTCGTGAGACGTCGTTCAACAACCAAGCGATTAAATACGTGTCGGCTATTGAACATAGCGCGATGTTCGACGACGTGCAAATTTTGAATGTAAAACGCTCGTATACGTCTAAAGAACAAACTATTACATTGTCGTTGATAGGCACGCCACTTACCGAAGATCAAATCGAGTTATTACAAAAACGGTTGCCAGAATTTGGTTTAGAACAGGCCAAATTAATCATTCGCCATGCAGGCGGTGGAAGTTTGGATATTGATACGCAAGCCACTATGTTACAACACTTTTTGGAACGTAAAGAGGAGCAGTTAGCCAACCGTGATTCTACTATTTCGCAGTTACGCGAACAACTTGCTTCGTTTGAAACCAAGGCTAAAATAACGCCCGAGCAATTGGCGCGCGAAGTGCAAGTACTTTACCCGCATGTGTTGTTGTTTTCGGTGGCAGAATCCGAAGAAATTAATCTAAAAACGCAAGAAAAGCAGACCATTCCGGTGGTAAATACTATGTGGAGCATGACGCCTACCGCTTTAGAACAGCAACAATTTTCCGATTGGATGAAGGCGCGCTTAAATACCAAAACGATTAAAATTGTGAACGAAGTGTCTAACTAAAAAAAGCTCCCAATTGGGAGCTTTTTTTATGTATAATTAATTTAATAGATAGATTACAAAAGATATATTACCGATTGTGTAATTTAGTATGGCAGTTATCGCAAACGGAAACAAGCCAATCAATCGGTTCTTTACCAATATTCCATTTTGCATACCGTTTGTGGTGAACCTGCGTGGCGCGAGCGCCACAGTAAACACACCGCCAATTATCTCGTTTAAATACAACATATCTTTTCCGTTGCCAAGCCTCTGATTTTAGATACTCATTTCTATAATAATCACGTCTTTGCTTGCGCTGGTGTTCAAAGGCAAAATGCTTTAGAATAAATACCGCTATTATAAGAAATATTAAGAGAAATGCGTGCATAGTTTATTTCTGATTTTGGCGCAAGTTAGGAATTGGAAATTGCGTTCGCAGATAAGTAAACTTGCGCTAAAATATTGGTATTTAATCGTTTTAAAATTTCATGTAGCAAGCTTTACAGACTAAAGTGGTGTCCTGTTTGACTTCAAAAATTGTCTTTTTAAAGTCAGGTGGACCAAATTTGTTCATGGCATTGTTTGCAAATCCAAACCCTTCTTTGGGAATTCCTATGAAATTAGTATCGATTTTATTATTGTTGTTCTTGTCATGAAAATATTTAAATGAATAGCTTCCAGGTTTTAAATTGTTAATGGTTAAAATACATCGTTTATCAACTATCTTTCCATAGAAAGCCTTAATATCTTTGTTATTAATATCCATCAAATTAAGAATGACACGACCTTCATTATTTTGTAAATTAGTGATTACAACTTTTAAGGTAACTTGACCAGCTACCGATATTTGAAACAATGAAAAAAGAATGAATGCAACTGTAAATCTATTCATGAAGCGTTATTATTTTTTGTTCTATTCTGGTTGCTAATTAGTTTGCAATCTTTTGCCCAATAATACTTAATTACAACGATAATAATATGATTAATGTACCCAGTAATGGTATGAGAGAAATTGTAAAATAAGTCCCGACAGGGTCATAAATCTTTGATTTTTGATCAGGTTCTATCTGCTTTACTTGCTTGACAATACCATTTTTACCACAAATAGCCGAGTACATTTTTTTATCTTCACAATTACATTTCACGACTTCCATATTATAAAGATATTCGTTGGCTTCAAAATCAACTGCCTCTTTATATTTTATTTCAAATTCAACCCGATTTCCCAGCGAATCAGTATACGTGTAATTATCGTAAGTTGATTGTGAGTTGTCCAGACGTGTGGCATAACCACTATATTCGGAATACGATTGTTCGGTGGCTATTAATTCATTTTTTACATCTGAACCTGAGCCTGTCAATTCAAACTTATTGCCAATAGCCGATAGGTCTGCACTTATATTATCCACAGCGGCATTATAAGCGCGCGGTGAAACGGTCATGAGCGTGGTGGTACAACTCGAAAACGCCATGATGATTACAGTAAATAGTACTAGATGAATCGCTTGTTTGTATGGGGTTTGTTTCATCGTTTTTATTTTTGTTCATTATCAATTAGTCCTATTTGTTCAAGAAGCATATCTCCAAGTTGTGTTGTTCTAGCATATGAAGTTCTTGGTTGTCCAGTCATTATGTCAAATTCAGGTATTTTTGTGCTTGGGTCAATACGAATCTTCTTTCTAATAAGTCCTAGTCTCTCAAGATGGTTCTTGTAACTTTCTTGAAGAGCAGCTTTCTGCATCGTTTCCTTGTCAGAACCAACATAAGCTCGAATTTGAGATAAAATGTTGTTATGCTTTTTTCTGAATTCCTCATCACCTACAACGGTTGGAACTTTATAGAATCTCAACCAAATGATTTCAATGTCATTGAGTTCTTGCAAAATCTTTAAAAGGAGTTTTGATTCTTCAATTTCAATGGAATTGTTGGTAATTCCATTTGCTATAATTGATGCAATATATTTTCTTCTTTCATCGGTAATGGCACGAGAAGCAATAACAAAACTTTCTTCAATTAAATCTATAAATTGTTCGTTTGTTTTTAAACGATCAAATACTTCATCTGGAATTAGAGATATTTTTTGTTCAAGTTCTTTTACATATTTGGTAAGTCTATCTATTCTTTGATTTGGAATAATTGCACCTACTAATTCGGATAATAAAGTGCCAGCAAATGGAACTGCTCCAACCGCAGATTTAGCAACTGATGTAATTAAATCAGATTTATTATGCTTAAGACTGTCCATTTGGTTTCTTCCGATTTTTATTTGATTTTATTTCAATTTCCATATTGGAAATATCTTTCATTGAAATTGTCAAATATTTTAGTATTTCTTCAAATTGAACAATTTCTAAAGGCTGCGGTTGCATATGTTTCTCTTCAGTTGAAAATTGCATTATGGTATATGCCTTAAAAAAGGGATTTGAAAATGAAAACTTACCAGAATTTGTATCATGTCTTAGAATCTCACCATAGTCTACAGTAGTTAAAAGCCTGAGGTATTCTAGTATCGTTGTTCCATAAATTTTTTTATTGTTCCCAAATCTTTGGATTTCAGCTTTGGTCAATTCATCTTTTTCACTTTTACAAAAACTTTGAAGAATGAGCTTTGTGTTATCAAATTTTCCATCTCTTGGACGTAATGCTTTATCTAATGTCTCTTTGAAACTATCAGAATTCTGCTTTAAATAATCCATAACCGCATCATTTAAAGTGTCTGTTTTCAGCTTGCGTTTTACTTTGGGGGTTATTTTTACATTATTATTAAAACAAATACTAAAGCATAAATGGTGACAAATAGCTGCTAATGAATTTGAGAACCTAATGATGTCAGTGTGAATCTTAGGTTCAAAATCAATGTTTAATAATTTTTCACCTTTGAGCATAATGTCTTCCAATTCAGTTTTATTTAATAATGGCACATGAATTTCTGCAATTCTATTGGTTAATTCACTGTCATAATTAACAATTTCTCTGGCAGTGCCAACAGCGCCAATTGCAATTACTTTAACTTTTGGATATCTATTTGAAGCATCAACGAAAATTTTAAGAATTTGCGATAATTTTTGTCTTTCTTCTAAAAGGACTTTGTGAAAGTCTTCAATAATCCATATTACTCCAGCAGCACCCAAAAAGTCTGTGAGACGTTGTGGTGTAAGTTGCATTGGGAGTGCTCTAGTCTTCTTTTCTTCCTTTTCTGAAGTTAGTTCAGCTTTTATTGCCGAATCTATTGCAAAAAAGCTAGTTTTTAACTCAGAAGAAATTGTGTTTTTTTGATTAGATGTTTTTTCAGAGGTGAAGAATGGATTAAGTTGGTCAAAAGCATCTAAAAGAATGTCATTAATAGTCGTATCAAGAATGCAATTTGTTGTAATAAAACTGTTCTTTCTTGTATTTAAGATATTTTGGGTAATTGTTGTCTTGCCACTTCCTGAATGTCCATATACTATTAATTGCATACCTGGAATGGTAAGTGCTTTGTCAAATTGTTTTTGCACATCTTCTCTTTTAACAAATGTAAGTCGTGCAGATGTTGCCGGAGTAAAAACATCTTCAAGATTATATTTCTTCTGAAAAATTCTTTTTACAATTGTTGTCATGTATTTCTTTGTTTAGGTTTGTTGGTAATATCTATGTAGGTACACCTATTTCGATTAGATATTATGGTTTAAATTATTTATCCTATTGGTATTAAATATCTCCTCATTCATCAGATTTTCAGTTGGTCAAATTCGTTGGCCTAGATGTATTCTTTATCTCTACCAACAAATACAGCCACGAATGTACAGACTTATTTTTAATTAACCAATCTTTTATAAAAAAACCTAACAAGTTTTTTCTTGTTAGGTTTGATAGAGTGTTCTTTTTTTTTGGTAGAGCACGTATGCGTTTTTTAGAATCAGTCTTTGTAAATGGCTTTTTTGCCAGCTAGCAGGGTATTTTTCATGAGTGCTACGCGTGTCATGAGTCCTACGCCGCCTGGTACCGGCGTAATGTAAGCGCATTTTGGCGCTACTTCGTCGAACTTCACGTCGCCTAGTAGTTTGTAGCCCGATTTGGTGTCGGTGGCAGGCACGCGCGTGGTGCCCACATCGATGACTACAGCGCCTTCTTTTACCATGTTGGCGGTAATAAAGTGCGGTTGTCCAATAGCCGAAATAATAATGTCGGCTGCTTGGCACTCTTGTACCAAGTTATGCGAGTGGCTGTGGCAAACGGTTACGGTGGCATCGCCTGGATAGGTTTTTTGCATCATAAGAATCGCCATCGGTTTGCCCACAATGTTGCTGCGTCCCAGAACCACACATTTTTTGCCAGATGTTTCGATGTGATAACGTCTGAAAAGTTCCAAAATACCGTTGGGCGTGGCGGAAATATAACAAGGCAGCCCAATAGCCATGCGGCCAACGTTAATAGGATGAAAACCATCTACATCTTTACGATAATCGATGGCTTCAATGATGTTTGATTCCGAAATATGGGCGGGTAGAGGCAGTTGTACAATAAAGCCATCCACATCGTCGTCTTCGTTCAATGCGTGTACTTGGGCGAGCAGTTCGGCTTCGGTTACGTCGTTTTCGTAACGAATGAGCGTTGATTTAAAGCCACATTCGGCGCAATCTTTGAGTTTGCCAGCTACATAGGTTTCGCTGCCGCCATCGTGACCTACGAGAATAGTTGCCAAATGCGGTACTTTTTTGCCTTCGGCACGCATTTGTTGAACTTCCAAGGCAATTTCTTGCTTGAGTTCGTTCGCTATTTTTTTCCCGTCAATCAGTTGCATGGTGGTTAGCGTTTGATGTTAGGTAACTTTTGTTTTTGAACCATACGCATCATTTTCTGCATCTCGTTGAATTGTTTCAACAGACGATTGACCTCTTGAATATCGCGACCAGAACCTCTTACAATACGGTTTTTACGGCTATTGTTGAGTGATGTTGGATTTTCGCGTTCGTAAGGCGTCATCGATTGAATGATGGCTTCGATACCAGCAAATGATTTATCGTCCAAGTCGACATCTTTGATGGCTTTGCCAACGCCAGGAATCATGGAAGCTAAATCTTTGAGATTTCCCATTTTCTTGATTTGTTGGATTTGTCCCATGAAATCGTTGAAGTCGAATTGGTTTTTAGCAATTTTCTTCGATAATTTACGCGCTTCTTCTTCGTCGAACTGTTCTTGAGCGCGTTCTACCAACGACACGATATCGCCCATGCCCAAAATACGATCGGCCATACGAGCAGGGTGGAAGAGGTCAATGGCTTCCATTTTTTCGCCAGTACCAACGAACTTGATTGGTTTGTCGACTACCGAACGAATAGATAAAGCGGCACCACCACGTGTGTCACCATCGAGTTTGGTCAATACCACACCATCGAAATTCAAACGTTCGTTGAATTCTTTTGCGGTATTCACGGCGTCTTGTCCAGTCATAGAATCGACTACGAACAAAATTTCGTGTGGCGAAACAGCGGCTTTGATAGCGGCAATTTCGTTCATCATCTGTTCGTCTACAGCCAAACGACCCGCGGTATCGATAATAACGACATCGTTGCCGTCTTTTTTAGCTTGTTTGATAGCGTTTTGTGCAATGTCAATCGGACTTTTGCTGTCGAGTTCGCTATACACAGGAACGCCAATTTGTGCGCCCACTACACGTAACTGTTCGATAGCAGCAGGGCGGTACACGTCGCAAGCCACCAACAGTGGTTTTTTGCCACGTTTGTTTTTGAGCATATTGGCTAATTTGCCCGAGAACGTAGTTTTACCAGAACCTTGCAAACCTGACATTAAAATAACGGCTGGATTGCCTTTGATGTTGATGTCCACGTGTTCGCCACCCATGAGTTGTGCTAACTCATCGTGTACGATTTTGACCATCAATTCGTTAGGTTTTACCGCGAGCAATACGTTTTGACCAAGTGCTTTTGCTTTTACCTCGTCGGTAAATGTTTTGGCTACTTTGTAGTTTACGTCGGCATCTAATAATGCTTTGCGTACATCTTTCAATGTTTCTGCTACATTGATTTCGGTAATTTTACCTTGTCCTTTGAGTATTTTGAACGAGCGTTCGAGGCGTTCACTTAAACTTTCAAACATCTTATTGTCTTATCTTTTAATGGTTTTTTAGGGTTGCAAAGATAACAAAAAGTTGTGACTTTTTATTTAGTCGAGAAACAAAAAAGGTCAGAACATATGCTCTGACCTTTTTTTAGAATGAAATTGTCTTAATAAATGAATTTTCCTTGTGTGACAATCGCTTTGTCGTTGAAGTAGAAAACATAGATATAGACTTTTCCTGATTTTTGATAATGGAAGATGGTACCAGCAGAACCTGCTTCTTTAATGTTATCGTTTGGATCGGCCACTGGCACGTCGCGCATATCAGCCAACTGACCAGTTACCGTGAAGATAGCCACTTTTACGTTGTTACGCGATGAACTAGCTTTGAATGTTCCATCACCAAGTGGCATCCAATAGACATCGTCTTGAGTTGGAGTGTCTCCTGGATTGATGCTTGAATAACGGAAGTTGATTGTATAAACCGATTCTGAACCATCTTCAGCGGTGACAAATATATAAGTGAGTTCACCTACTGGATTCACCGTAATTTGTGTAGTTTGTGATTCTTCGCCTTTTATGGCTTCTATTTCAGGAATAGATTTTCCGTTGAACAACAAGAATGTGTATTCAAATATGGTTGGTTCAAAGTCTTTTAACGACACGCCATCTAATTTGATATCTTTCAATAATGAATTATGAGAACGTGCAATTTCAAGATTGACCACGTACACTTGTGTGGCGCCATTTTCAGCAGTCACAGTTACCAAAATCATGGTTGGGCTTTCTTGTGATACAACTACCGTTTGTCCAGCATCACCAGCTACATACGTTACGTTGGCTGCGGTAATAAGCGCAGTTGAATCGGTTCCAATAGGATAAATAATGGTGTAACTCAATGTGTCAGGATTAAAGCCTGCAATAGTGACGCCATTTACCAATAAATCAGCCAACTTATTATTACTTGATTTAGCTACGCTGAATGTTAAGTTGTATTCATTGGTATTCGACTCATCGTCAGAAACCACGGTAATAATAGCGGTGCCATTAATGCCATTCGTTTCCAGTGTAATCGATTTGTAATTTGGCACTTGACCTTCCCACGTAATAGTTGGTAGAGTAGTGGTGCCAAATGGTAATTCGATAGCGTATTCAAACGATTCTGGAACAAAGCTGATGTTTGTTTTGAAACCAGTTGCAACACTGTCTACTTTTTCGCCATTCAAATAAATCATGTTCAACAAGGCGTTGTTCGATTTCAATAATTCAAACGCGACACGATAGGTAGCCGTTGCTACGTTGTCTTCAGCCGTAACTGTGATAATGACGGTATCATTCAATGTGGCGGCTTGTGTAATTTGTATGCTTTGTCCAGCATCGCCTTTTTCAACCGTAATTTCTGGTACTTGTACCGTTCCAGTGGTGTATGGTAATTTAATGGTGTAATTAAACAATTCTGCATCGAAATTGTCTACCGCCTGTGTGGTGTTGTAGAAAATGTTGTTCAAATAAGCATTGTTCGATTTTGCCACCGTAAAGTTAATGACATACACATTTTGTGTGCCGTTTTCAGATGTTACAGTGATGTTATAAGCACCATTGACACCATTGCTGGTTACTGCAACAGTTTGTAAACTATCACCCAATTCGTAAGCAATAACAGGGAGTTCACTTGTTCCAATTGGCAACGTGTAGTTGTACGAACCGATTTGTGGATTGAATCCAGCTAGTGGTAAACCATCGATAGTAATCATCGATAACGTGTCGGCTGTTGATTTTGCCACGGTGAAATACAAGGTGTAAGTCCGTTGTTTACCACTTTCAGCGGTCACGTTGATTTCAAATGTCGATGCGTATTTATCTGTTGAAACGGTATTCAATACAGCTGTTTGCCAAGCATCACCTTTGTCGAATTCGATTTTTGGTAATACGCGTGTTCCCACTGGCAAGGTTATATGGTAAGTCAGCGTGTCGGCATTGAATGTTGCCACTTGCGCATCGTTCACATAAATCATAGCCAAGGTATCAACCTCCGAATGGAGCAATTGTTGATAAATGGTGTACGTGTTACTGTTACCATTTTCAGCAGTTACCACAATCGAAATGGTGTCGCTCAATGAACTTACGGTTATACTTTGAGGTTGAACCGTTTGTAACGTATCGCCTACTTCGTATTCAATTTCAGGTAACGGATTTTTAGCCGAACCGATAGCCCATTGCACATGGTATTCGAAGGTATTGCCCGCAAATGCTTTATCCGATGTGTAATTAGAACCCGTTGTAGCAATACTCAACCCGTTGATTGTTAAATTCTTCAACGTGTCAATGGCTGATTTGGCTACCGTAAAGTGCAATTCATATACGTTTTCGTTACCATTTTCTGCCGTTACTTTGATGTTGGTTTGTGCGGCGTAATCTGAAAGATTAACATCCACAGGTTCTACTACAATGGTTTGTAATGTATCGGCAGCTGTATATTCCACAGTTGGAATTACGCGTGTACCAACTGGTAATACCATGGCATATTGCAGCGTATTACCGCGGAATGCATCCACTGAATCGCCTTTGACGTAAATCATCGCCAACGTATCAATAGCCGATTTCTCGATGGTGAAATTCACTCTGTATGTGCGTGAATTACCACTTCCTGTAGCATGGAATTTTTCAGATTCAACACGTACGTTAAACGCAGCATCGTATTTCGTTAAATTCACGGTGTCAAGCGCTGTGTATTCCATACGATCACCTTTTTCCCAAGTGATGGCAGGATAGGTACGTGTTCCCACTGGTAAGGTAATGTTGTACACAGCGGTGTTGGCATCAAATTTCGCTAATGCTTCTCCGTTCAAGTTAATCATACTCAACGTGTCGATGTCTGATAATTCCACATCGAAGAATACAGTATAAGTGAGTTTTGTAATGCCATCTTGTGCTGTTACTACAATGGTGGTTGTATCACGTACACCGTTGTTGGTGATGATAATATTTTGTCCATTACTACCACTAATAGCGGTAACTTCAGGAGTAACAGTAGAACCAGCAGGCAAGGTTACCACATAATTAAATGTGTTCGAATCAAAGCCATCAATAGTGACATCATTTAAAAGTAAACCTCCTAAATATGCGTTTTGAGCAGCTTGAACTTCGAATGTGACTACGTATGTTTTGGTAGTGATGCCATCTTCAGCGGTCACTTTGAGATAAACAGAATCGGTTCCGTAAATGGTTTTATCAATACGTTGTACGCTTTCTGCTTTCACGCCAATGACATTTGGTGTCATAGTGGTTGGTAACACTACATGATAACGTAAGTCGCTGGCAACAAATGTGGCAATTGGTTGGTAATTCACCGAAATGCCTGCTAAATCAGCATTGTGTGATTTTGTGACACTGAATGCGATTTTGTAAGTTTGTGTCGTCACGCCATCTTCAGCGGTCACTGTTATAAAGGTGGTGTCATTTACCCCATTTTTCACAATATCAAGTGTTTGACCATCGTGTGCTTTGAATGCTTCGATACTTGGCACGGTGGTTGTTCCCTGCGCTAACGTGAGGTTGTAGTTCAACACACTAGCACTGAAACCTGATATGGTCGTTCCGTTTACTTTCAAATCACTTAATTGAGCATTGTTTGAAATTGGAGCGATATTGAATTGTACACGATAGGTTTGCTCTGTGCCATCTTCTGCTTTTACAATGAGTAGGGCAGAGTCTTGCGACACAAGAGGCGTTACTGTTGCAAACTGATCTTCTGTGACAAATTCTACTGTTGGCACATTGTTATTAGCTAAATCAACGGTGTATGTAAATTTATCTGCTTGGAAATCTGCTACTGCGTCACCGTTGACTACAATGTTCGATAACTTGTTGTTGTTAGATTTAGCAACAACCACGGTCAATTCGTAACTCATTTCATTTTCTACAGAACCATCTTCAGGCGTTACCACAATATACGATGTAGCATTGATGCCATTTTGTTCAATACTGATATGTTGTCCGTTGGCACCAGCAATCGCTTCGATATTTGGCATTTTCGGATTAGCTAATTTTGGGTTGGTGCATGGTAAGGTAATCGTGTATTGTGTGTTGTCGGCGTTGAAATCGCTAGTTGAATTATAGCCAGTTCCATTGATACGTATAAGTTCGTCGTTCAGTAAAATGGCGTTTAATTTACCATTGTTTGATTTTAGGCGTTTTACGCGTACCATAGTCGAATCTTTAGTTACTCCATCGGCAGCTGTAATGATGAATTTGAACGTGCCGAGATAATCCGAGTCGCCTAATTCAAATTGTGCATCGATGAGTTGACCTTCTTCTGCATATACAGCCTGCATGTTTTCGAGAGACGCACTGGTTATTTCATAATTGGTTTCGTAACTATTAAAGAGTTCTAATGTGTCATTACCCACCAGAATCGTTTTCAAGAATACAGAATTTGATAATTCTTTGGTAAATCTGAGTTTGTAATCGTGACGTTCATTACCAGATACCTGCCATAAGATGGAATCGGCTGTCATAATTTGTGTAACCGTGTCTGTGGCAAATTCTCTTACAAAGTCCACTGCGGCACGTTTAGTGCTTTCGTAATTAGCGTTATCTTTATTAAAGCCCGTTACAGGAATACCATCTAGTTTAATTTCGGTCAACTTACCAGAGGTGGTAGATGAACTGCCTAATTCAAATGTAATGGTATAGGTTTTTGTATCTGTTCCGTTTTCAGCCGTGGTCAATAGGGTAGTGATGGTATCAACCATCATGTTCACCACTTGTCCATCGCTTTGTTTGGCGAATGTAACGTTAGGTAATCCCGTTTCAGCAGGTAATTTTACTACGTAATTGGTAGTGTTTGGTGCAAATGCAAAATCTGTGGCACCTTCTACGGTGATATTTTTCAACGTAGCATCGGCATCCATTGCTTTTACAAAATGCAGTGTGTATGTTTTTTCGGTACCGTTCTCAGCTTTTACTTTAATGATGGCCAATTCGTTAGAAATCGAATCGTACGTAATAGTTTGATACATATTGCCACGTACGGCAGTTACATCTGGCACATACAGTGGATTCGTTACAACCGTGTAATTGGTTGTATTTGGTGCAAAACCTGCCACTACTTGGTCGTTTACGATGATCGAAGTTAAGTTGGCATTTGCCGAAAGTTGGCGATTCAAGTTCACCACATAGTGACTCAATGTACCATCTTCAGCTTTAGATGTGATGTAAGCTACACGAGTTTTAGAACCGCTACAATTTTCAACTTCTTCATCAAAATAGTAACTGTATTCTTGGTCGGCTACTTCACCTACGAAACTCAATGTTGGTTCACCTTGTAAGTCGGTATCTACATTTACGGCTTGTACCCATCCACCATCATATTGTCCTCTAAAACCTTTAGTTGCTTTGCCATTCACTAAAATTTTGGCAATTTTACTGTTGTAAGACAAACGAATCCAGTCGACATTCATTTCAGAAGCAGCATTGCTAGATAATGAACTCGAATTCTCTCCTTCACAACTGTTGATGATAATATTCATCATGGCTGGTGCTTCTACCGAATTGTCCAATAACGGCAAGTCGATAATTTTCCACGTGTTGTTAAAGTTGTTGTCGGTAAACTCTTTTTTGTAGGCACCGTTATTCAGTGAATAGACAAAATGTGAGCTTGTAACATTCGATTTCGAAACGGGTTGATAGCGCATGGATACCATATCAGGTGTGTTGCGGAACAAAATACCGCCTGACACATCTGTGGTAGTGGCTTCCATACCCAATTTGGCTGTAATTTCACCCAACGTGATTAAGCCAGGGATAGAGCCTTTGAGATTACTATCGTAAATCGTTCTTAAACGTACTTTGTCACCCGATTGGGTTACAGCTGCGTCAGGTTTGTAGGTGCCTACGGTAAAGAGGCTACCGATTGGTAATCCAAAAATAGTGGCGTTGCTTTTGATATCTGTAGCGCCTACAACATCTGCAATGGTAGACCAACCTGTTGGTTTTTTTGCGGACGTATAGGTTGTTGCATTTGACCAATTGACAAATTCACCATTTGGAAGCACATCAGTGGTATAGTAATACATAATTTTGTATGTATTGCTACTGCCATCATCTTTTCCTGTTACAGTAATAGTGGCACTTTTTACACCGTTTGCAAAGTCCTCAATAGCCGAAGTGGTGGCATTGTTCGTGTATTCCAATGTTGGGATTTCACCTTCGGCATTAGCCACATTGACGATGTATTGATATTTATACGGATTAAAATCACTAATAGGATTTCCATTAACATTTATGCTTGCTAGTACAGCTTGTGGTTTGGCAATCGTTGGAATGAGCGTATAACTAGCGTCGGTTATTCCTGTTTGGTTCGACTTGACGGTAATGGTAGTTGGAGCATAAGCACCTCCGTTGTCGATTAGAACTGTTTGTTCTGGATATGTCTTCACGACTTTGATATCGCCCATGGTGGTAGAACCAAATGGTAATTCCACTGTAAATTCGGTTTGAGATGAAGTTCCATCAAAATGGTATTTATCCACAAAAATAGATTGTAATACGTTTGGTTTACCACTTTCACGAATTACAAATGTCAAATTGTAAGTTTGTTGCGAACCATCTTCTGCGGTGATAACCACATGTGCCGTGTCGCGTAAACTTGGAGCGATAATTTGAACTTTTTGTTCGATGAGTTGTTTGCCAAAATCTTCACCTTGTGTCCAACGAATAGCAGGAATGCTTGTTGTTCCATAATCCAATGTTGCTACATAATTAAATTTGGTAGCTTCAAAGGCTGGTGATAATTCTGCATCATCAATGGAGATATCGCTTAAGGTAGCCACACTCGATTTTACCACAGGGAAATAGATGGTATAGTCTTTGAAAGATACGCCATCTTGTGCAACAACATGTACCAGTGTTGTGTCATTGATTGCTCCGTAGTGGATGGTAACCGTTTGTCCTGCGTGTGCCGAAATCGGATGAATCGCAGGTACGTTTTTGGTGCGCCATTCTAATGATTGGGTGTATTCTAACGTGTTTGCATCAAAGCCAACCAACGATTTGAACTCATTACCATTATAGAGTTGTAAATCAGTTAATAAAGCATTGGTACTAGGTAGCATATTAAACTTGATGTTATACACACGTTGATCTCCATTTTGTGCTGTAACAACTATTTTTACACCATTCAACCCTGCATCGGCTACGGCAATCATTTGTGTGGTGTCGTATGCTTCATATGTGATGGTTGGAGCCATTGCACCAGATTCCAAATCAATGCTATAATTGGTTTGGTTCGGGTCAAATCCTGTAATGGTAATGCCGTTGGCTGCTATGTCTTTTAGGGTAACGTTGGTTTGTTGCGCACACACAAATTTTACGCTATAGGTTCCAATTGTACCATCTTGTGCCAATACTTTGATATGAGCGGTTCCTTCTAACGATGGTGCATCGGTAATAATCACTTGTTGAGTTGGATCAGAACCAATAGCGGTAACGATAGGTGCATGTGTCGCTCCAAATGCTAATGTATAGACATAATTGAACGTGTTAGGAGTAAATTCTGCTAACGCTACGCCATCTAATTTTAATGATTGTAGGGTGGCGGCATTCGATTTGGTTACTGCAAAATGGATGGTGTAGGTTGTTACATTACCATTCTCAGCTTTTACAATCACCGATGTTTTACCGTTCACGCCATTATTTAAAATGGTTACCGTTTGTTGTGCATCGCCTTTTTCGTATTCGATGGTTGGCAATACGGTCGTGCCTGACGCTAATTGATAGGTATAATCGAGCGTTCCATTTTCAAGTAAGTCGGTGCCATCTACTTTTAATGCGGTTAACGTGCTTATGGTTGATTCATTAAAATGGAATTTGATGGTATAAAGTGTTTCTATACCCGTTTCAGAAACCACTCTGATTTCACAATTTCCTGCTACAACAGGAGTAGATATGGATACATTCTGTGTTGCATCGCCCTTAATAGCTTCTACACTTGGACAGGCGGTTGTTCCACGTGCCAATTCGTAGTCATATTCCAAGGTGTTAGCATCAAAACCAGCAAGTGATAAGCCATTTACTTTCAAATCTGCTAGTTGGGCATTGTTCGATTTTTGTTTGTTGAAATAAATCGTATAAATGCTTTCAGAACCATCGGCGGCTTCTACCCGTACGTAGGTGGTGTCACCTTTAGTGATGGCTATTTTTTGAGTTGCTTCGCTGGCTGTATAAGTAACAGTAGGAAGAACTTGTGTGCCAGTTGGTAAATCGTAGGTGTATTCTAGTTTATCAGCAGAAAAACCAGCAATCAGTTGACCATCTACTTGGAGTGCGTTAAGTGCGGTGTTGTCCGATAAATCGAGCATTACTTTGATAATGTAGGTGTTACTACCACCACTTTCAGGCGTTACCACAATTCGTACTTCTCCAGTAAGTAAAGGTTTTGAAATGGAAACACTTTGTCCCAAATCTTTTTCTACCGATATTTTTGGACAGGTAGTTTCGCCAGCTTTCAAACGGTAGGTATAGTTGAAAATGTTTTTATCAAATCCAACAATGGCTACATCGTTTATGAAAATATTCTTTAAGAAAGCATTTTCAGACTTTTCGACACTAAAATTAATCGTATAAGTCATTTCAGCTCCACTTTCAGCTACTACGCGTAAGGTTGTGGCTCCATTGATACCACCTTTCGTGAGAATCACCTTTTGTGCTTCGTCGCCTTTAGTATAGGTAATCTCAGGTAGAGTAGTAGTTCCACTTTTGAGTGTATATTGGTAGCTCAATACTGCGGCATTGAAATCAGCTAATGCCACATTTCCTACTTGGATACCAGATAATTGACAGTTGGTAGATTTGTCAACTGAAAAGTGAATTGTATAAGTTTCAGTAGCGCCAGTCTGTGCTGTCACAATAATACGTGTATCGCCCGAAACACCTGCTGAAACAACACGTACTTTTTGCCATTCGTCGTGTAATGTGTAGGTAATAGGTGGCAAAATAGTAGTACCACGTTCTAGCATAATGCTATATTCCATCGTGTTAGGTTGGAATCCAGCAACACTTACGCCACCTATTTGAATATCGTTAAGTGTGGCGTTGTTAGCTTGTGCCACCGCAAATGTGATACGGTAAGTATTCGTTTTTGTACCATCTTCCGAACGTACTACGATAGATGATGTGCCAGTGAGTCCACCATCTGTTTTGGTAATTGTTTGGTAGGCATCGCCTGCCGTCCAAGTAATGGCGGGCAGTGTAGTTGTGCCTATTGGTAAATCATAGGAATACGTGAATACATTTGGATTGAATCCGTTAAGCGCTGTTCCACCAACGAAAATACCTTGTAATGAGGCATTTGATGATATGTCCACAGAACAAGTTATGACATAGGTAGCGGATGTGCCTACTTGCGATTTAACGATAATTTTTGTTTCGCCATCGATGCCACCGTTACGTACGGTAATAGTTTGGAATGCATCGTGTGCGGTGTATGTGATGGCAGGAAGAGTGGTTGTTCCACGTTCCAATTTATAGGTATAGTTGTAGGTGTTAGCATCAAAGTTTGGAATACTTACACCGCCAATTTTAATGTCCAATAAGGTTGTGTTATCCGCACGCGCTACCGAAAAGTTGATAACGTATGTTTTGACAGTACCATTTTGTGCTTGTACAATAATACGCGTGGAACCGTTCAATCCTCCATCCGTTTTTGTAATGGTTTGGAAAGCATCTCCTGCTGTATAAGTTACTGTTGGTGAATTGGTTGTTCCAATAGGGAATTCGTAGTTGTAGGTGAGTGTATTAGGATCGAAATTAGGAAGCATGGTGCCATTTACTTTCAAATCCTGCAACAGTGCATTGGATGATTTTGGAGCACTAAAGGTAATACGATAAATGCTTTGAGCACCACTTGCTGCTGTAACGGTAATTTTTGTAACACCATCTACACCGCCAGTTTCGATGACTGGGGTTTGTTGGTACGCATCGCCTTTCACGGCCTCAATGGTTGGTAATACGGTGGTTCCTTGAGGTAGAACATAAGCATAAGCCAGCGTGGTAGGATCAAATCCTTCCATAGAAGTGCCGCCAATTTTTATGTCTTTTAAATATGAGTAGGTAGATGCTGTGATTTTGAATGATAATTTGTAAATACGAACCGTAGCGTTGCCTGGTGCTTTTACTGAAATATTGTAAGTTCCCGTACAAGTTTCGCCAGCAATTGTTACTGTATTTTCGGTTGTAATGGCTTGTATGCCTGTAGTATACGCCGAAATAGGCTCAATGGTTGGTAAGGTTGTAGTGCCTAGTGGCATTTCTACGGTGTAACTGGTTTTAGTAGGTGAAAAGCCCGGTAATGAATTACCTCCAATTTTGATATCCGTGAGTTTATTATCATCTAATTGGCCAACCGAGAAGTTAATGGTGTATGTCGCCGAATAATTTTTGTCAGCGGCCGTAACTTTGACAGTGGCAGTTCCTGGTAATGTGGCTGGTTGTGTGTACACAAACTCTTGTCCATCGTCTCCTTTTATCGCTTCAATGGTTGGAATGGCGGCTGTTCCGTATGGTAACTCTACATTGTAACTGGTTACAAATCCACTAAAATTAGGAATACTCGTAGTGGTTCCTGCTACGTTGTAGGTGATGTTAGATGGACGGCAATTAGTTGATTGTTCTGCTACAAATTTGATTTTGTAGGTGGAAGTAGACGAACCATCTTCGGCTTTGACCACAATCGTGGTGATATTCTTACCAGCGGTTCCACCCACTTCCGTAGCATTGGTGATGGTAATTTCATTGCCAGAAAGCGTGCGACCTGTAAAACTAGCTGATGTTCCTTTACAGTTGGTGATAGAACCTGAACCACGTTTCCCTGAAATAGTTGGTACAGTGGTAACGCCCAGACCTAATGCGTAGGTTTGTTCTTCGCCGTGATTTAAGTTTGGATCAAACCCTGCCCACTTTTTATTGTTAACATACAATTCGTTAATAGCAGAACTATATATTAACTCTATATCATCTACGTAAAGTGTATTGCCTGGATAAAGTCCGCTATTTGCTCGAAAATTGGGGTAGTTACCTGCCGATAAAATAACATTACACATCGAAGGGATTTCGTCATTAATGTAGTAAATCGGCACTTTAATACGTGTCCAATCGCCATATGTTTTTTTCTCTTTAACCCAGCCTTCTGCTATCTGAGTGGCAAAAGTGCTTGTATTACAAGTGTTTCCGTTCAAGGCTTGACGAATATCCGATTCTTCATTGGTGTGCATCGTAGACGTACAACCTCCATTTTTCCCTGTATAACTCGTTCCAATAGAATTGCCTTTCCATGAATAGAAGAGTACATTGTAATATTCCTTGTCGGTATTATTTCCTGTTCGTTTAATCCACACCGCCATGGTGTCGGGGCGGAATTTGAAACTAATACCACCATCTGTTCCTGCAGTTGCTTCACCAATTTTAGTGATACTTTCCAAATAACTCCATGGTTGACCGAGTGCCATATAGCCAGGAGCTGGTTCCGTGATACCTGCAGCACCAACTTCTTGATCTGCTATGCGTGCACATTTACCACCAGTGCGTCCTGCATCTGAAAATAAAAATGTAAATTTAAAGCCAGCTTGTGTCACATTGGAACCATTCCAATTGACTAGTTGAGCATCTCCGTTGAATGAACTACCCCAATTCTCAAAACTCGCATCTGGTAGTTGCTGTGCAAATAGGCTGGTACTTAGCGCCAATAAACAAGACACTATGATTGTTTTCTGTCTATTCATGCGAACAAATATTGTTGTTTTCATTTTTGTCTTTTAATGTTCTGTAAATTAATTGAGGCCTGATTATTACGGTTTAGCTGTGACAGTTACAGTCACTTTACACGTCGCTGTTGCGTAATTTTTCGAATCGGGCGTAAATATTACATCGAATTCTTGATTTTCACCAATTGGAGGAACCATAGTTGTTTTTTTCCACATAAATGTTCCAGCTACACTAGCACTGCCGCCTGTTAAGTTTGCTTGTGCGAGTGATTGTCCTTCTACTAAAGCACTAGCTGTAGGTATTGTGTTAATCGTAGTTGGAATAGCGGTGATGTTAATAGGAATTTCAACGTGACTACGATCACACAAATCCAGATTAGTTGGAGTAAACGTAGCCGAAAGATTGTAATGACAAACGTCTAATTTTGGATTGCTTGTGTCATCGTAACTCCAAGTGCCTGATACATTGTGATCTACATAAACCACAATGTCATTTAATCGTTTGCCATATTCTGTTGGTTCTGTGGCAGCGAAGAAGTCGGCTATCGTTTTGCGAATCACTACTGTATAGGAAACTGTGTCGGATGGCAAATAATTATGGTTGCCCACTTGCCAAGCGGTAATGGTTAACGATTGTCCTAGAGCTGCTGTAGTAGCCGTTAATTTGAGTTCGTTATTGGCGCCTATCGAGGCGTAGCTTGTACCATCACCTGTGAGGCTGTAACTAATTTTTAATCCCGATGGTACACGTGCGTCGAGTGTAATGCTATCGAGTATGCCGATGCTGTCGGGCATAGTCCATTCTAAAGTTTGTGGCAATTTGAGTATAATCACTGGAATGAAATCTGAAACATCTCCATAAACCGCACTATTTTCAGGGATAAATGTAACGGCACATAATACAGGATTGCCTGCATTTGGTACTTCCAGATAGTTTCTCCATCTAAATGCACCTTTTATTGTGTCGCCACTCAGGTCTTTTGCACAGCCACCAATTAAAGGTATCAAACCTAGTTTTTGACCGAAATAAATGGTGTCGCCAGCAGTTGGCAGTGTGAGAACTGGTAATCCTTTAAAAATACGAATGTTTTTTATAATAGGTTCTGCATCGAGGTAATTTTCGTTACCAGCACAAGTGGCGGTAATGGTTACAACTGTATCTACTTGTAAAAATACTAATTTATTGTTGGCATCTAATTTTAAAATTGATTCATCTGAAAAGGTGTATGTAATTGGCAAGCTTGATACAGGATTTACTTTATTCAGTGTATAGGTCTGAGTGGAAGATAGCGAATCGCGCAATGCCCAACTGATGTATTGTGCGCGTTTCTGAACGGTTGTGGAAATAGGTATTCTAATTTCACCATCTTTGGTATTGCTAACAATAATGGTGTCTTTATCGCTGTCCATTGTTTCAGGCGTGTAGGATAAAAGCAGACTGATGGTTCCATATTCACCGCAATCGTTTCCTGCAAATGAACTTGGCGATACCGAAAATTCCGCATTGTTACTAGCCATTTTTACATCTACTACGTCTTGTATGTTGGAGTAAGTGACTTTCACTGTTTTTTTAGTCGTGGTTTCAAATTGGCCTTCAATGGTGACGCTAGTAGGATTACTCTCTATAAAATGCGCACGGGTAACATCTATGTTTCTGTAATATTTTGATAGTGTTGCCCCAGCTTTTGTCAAAAACCGAATTTTCGTAGCATTTCTGTTTAATGAAATGGGACCATAATTTGAATAATCTGTTCCGCTAGGATTGGCATCAAAAACGTAGCTTCCAGTCCACGAACCATTTATGTATTGCTCCACTTTAAGATTTCCTAATCCTAACCACGATTTTTTGGCTTGAAAAGTCAACTTGTCAGGATAGCCATCTAAATTAAATGCTTCACCTGTAGCAATCGTGTTGAGCGAAAACTCATTAACATTATCTAAAGCAAGAGGTTCAGTTAAGCAACTTGCATTGGGGTCGCGTACACGTAATGTGCGTACGTACGAAGTGGCGGCATAAGTGGCGTCGCCAGCTTGTACGGCTTTAATGGTGGCAGTTCCTGCTTTAGAAGTTGATATATTGATGGTGTTACCAACAAGTGTTACAACATTATTTGCATTGTCTACCAATTCGTAGGTTATCGGTAATCCGCTCGATGAGGTGGCTGTTAATGTGGTTGCCGCATCGCCCCATTTGAAGTTTAAACCTTGTGCCCATGTAATGCGTTGCGTGAGCAAATTGGTTACTTCTATTGTTAAAGTGGCAGTTACTTCGCTGATAGTGCCTGTACCTGCTTGATGAGCTGTAATGGTGGCTGTGCCTGCTTCTACAGCAATCAGTTTGCCGCCTTCAATTTTTAGCACATTTTCATCACTCGAGGTGAGTGTGGTGAGTGCCAAACCGCTCGAAGCTTGCACAAACGGACTTTCGTTTGATCCAATGGTGTCGCCGCGCGAAAGCATAGTGACGTCAGCATCCCACCAAGAGATAGTTTGTGGTAATCCGTCGCCATGTCCGGTGATGGTAACGGTTCCCCAAACTTTATTATCCGTATCCGATATGGTTACGGTAGCGGTTTTGTCGCCTTTGGTTTGTGGGTGAAAGTCGATAATAATATCTGATTCCGTGCCGTAAGCGCACGTGGAGGATGCTATGGAGGTTGTACTTAGTGCAAAATCGGTGGTGTTATCGAGTGTAAGGGTGAGTTGTTTGGCATCACTCCATGCCACTGAGAACTTGGTGTCAGTAGAAGAGCTCTGTACTTCTACATTTCCACAAGATATGTTGTTAGACGACGGTTCTACATAAGTTGCTTGAGTTACTTTTACGTTTTTAAAATATTTTTTTAGTGTTGCCCCAGTTTCCGTATAAAATTTAATTTTTGTGGCGTTTCTGTCAAGGGTGATTGGACCATAAGATACATAATCAATTCCTGTTTCTATTCCCAAAAATGTTGACGTAACTTTACCAGGTTTTTGATCGAAAATAGCAGAACTCCAAGAGCCATTAACATATTGTGCAACTTTCAAATTACCAAAACCTGTTGCATCTCTTTTCGCATCAAATGTGAGTTGTCCAGCAGGTCTTCCGTCCAAATTGTAAGTATAATCGCTAATCGTAGAAAAATTTCTCTCTGTAGGATCGTTTAGAACATAACATTGCGCTAAGAGACCTTGTAAACTTGCAGCTATTAAACAGAGTGCTAATAAAATTCGCTTATTCATTGTTGTAAATTTAGTCATAGTGGTTAAAAATGGTTTTCGGTGAGTGCCGAACTCACGCCAACAAACATGGATAAAGGATTAAAAAATGATACAGCCGATTGTCTTTAGTCTCAGTCGTAAATATTGACATGAAATTTTTAGATAATTCGTTGATAATTTGTGTTATACATCGATTCATAAACATCCGTGGTGTATCTTCTATAATCGTGCAAAGTTACCAAATTATTTGTTTGTATTATTTGTATGGATTGGCTGTTAGTTCATTTATTTATAACTATTTGTTAATCAGTATTTAATAAACGTTAAAACTGTTAATAAATGCAAAATAAGTAGTCATAAATAAGTCTTTTTTGACACTTTTTGGTGCACATTTTTACTTTTTTTAATCATATTTTTTAGTCGTGTATAATAAGGTGTATTTTGGGGTAAATTGAGACTATTTTTGTTTGTAATAGCTGCCGCACTAGTTCGATATGGCGTGCCGACTTGTTGGTGCTGTGTGTTATTTTACATTTTACACTCATTATTTTGATAATGAGTGAGTTGAACTATTTTCTAAAAATTGTTTGTGAGCGTCTGAAAAAATGTGTATTTTAGCACAGTTATTTGAAATAAAATAATCAATTATAACTCAATCTCTTGGCATGAAAAACAACTATTGCATTATTATGGCGGGTGGCGTTGGAAGCCGTTTTTGGCCCTTTAGTCGCACCAATAAGCCTAAACAATTTTTAGATTTCTTGGGCACAGGTCGTTCGTTATTGCAGATGACGTTCGAGCGCTTTCGTGGCCTTATTCCTACCGAAAATATTTACATTGTATCCAATCAAGCCTACCGCGACTTGATTTTGGAGCAGTTGCCCGAATTGAAACCTGAACAAGTTTTGTTAGAGCCTTTACGTCGTAATACCGCGCCATGTATTGCTTATGCAGTGCATAAAATCAAAGCGCGTACCGATAAAGCCACCATTTTGGTGGTGCCTTCCGATCACCTCATTACTAACGAAGATGTGTATGTGCGTGTATTGCGCGAAGGATTGACATTTGCTCAAAACAACAATGCGTTATTAACGTTGGGCATGAAACCTACGCGACCAGAAACGGGTTACGGTTACATTCAAATTGATGAAGGCGGTGGTTTGTTGCGCAAAGTGAAAACATTTACCGAAAAACCAAATCTCGAAATGGCAAAAATCTTTGTATCGAGTGGTGAATTTTACTGGAATTCGGGTATGTTTTTATGGAATTTGGATGCTATTTTGGAAGCGTTCAATACCTATTTGCCCGAAGTGGCTGAAAAATTTGCAGCAGGTGCTGCTTTTTACAATACCGACGAAGAGCAAGCTTTTGTGAATAAAGTTTATTCCTTATGTCCTAATATTTCCATTGACTACGGTATCATGGAAAAAGCCAAAAATGTGTATGTAATGATGGCCGATTTTGGTTGGTCCGATTTAGGAACGTGGAGCTCATTATACGAATTGGCCGATAAAGATGAGGTTGGAAATGCCACCTTACATGGTGAATCTCAATTATATAATTGTCAGAATAATTTGATCGTATTACCTTCTGGAAAAGTGGCGGTTGTGCAAGATTTAGATAATTATTTAATAGCCGAAGAGGGCAATGTGTTGCTCATTTGTAAGAAAGATGAAGAACACAAATTGCGTCAATATTTTAACGATGTCGAGGCTCGTTTAGGCAAGGATTTTGTGTAAAAAAACGGTTTTAAATTCATACGATTATGTTTAAATTTACGTTTGTAAAAACGCCCAAACCACGTGCGTTTTATCATCGTCCCATTTATTGGAATCCTGAAGAAGAGGAGCGTAAAGAACGCTTAGAGCGTGTACGCAAAGATTTGGGAGAACGTGATGAAAATGAACCCTATAAGGCTAGCATTAAACGTGGTTCATTTCGTCGTGGTCGTTGGGAACAACCTGATGAAACGCCTGATATGCACACCGAACGTCGTCGTTCCAATGTGCGTTTGTTTGTTATTGTTTTGGTATTATTAGCATTGGCTGCTGTGCTTTATTTCACCAGCAGTGCCTATTTGAGTTTGTGATTTAGTTTTAGATTTTTTTATGAGCGACATTATCCATTTATTACCCGATGCAGTAGCCAACCAAATAGCGGCTGGTGAGGTTATTCAACGTCCTGCTTCTGTGGTCAAGGAATTGATGGAAAATGCCATCGATGCTGGCGCCACAAAGATTCAAGTGGTGATAAAGGACGCTGGACGTACTACTATTCAGGTGATTGATAATGGCAAAGGCATGTCCGAAACGGATGCGCGGATGTCGTTTGAACGCCACGCTACCTCTAAAATTCAACAAGCAAACGATCTGTTTTCACTCCGAACCATGGGATTTCGTGGTGAAGCTTTGGCTTCAATTGCTGCTGTGGCTGGCGTAGAGTTGCGTACACGAACAGCCGATAAAGAGTATGGTACACTCATCGAAATAGCCGCCTCCACGGTGGTGAAGCAAGAACCTATTTCGTGCGATTCGGGAACGTCGTTTTTGGTTAAAAATCTATTTTACAATGTACCAGCCAGACGTAAATTTTTGAAATCGGATGATGCAGAAATGCGTCATATCATTCAAGAATTTCAACGTATTACGTTGGTTTATCCCGATATTCATTTTGAATTGTTCAATGGTTCCGATTGTGTATATGAATTGCCCGTTTCCAATATCCGTCAACGGATTACTGGGGTTTTTGGCAAAAAGATGCGCAATATCAGTCAACAATTGGTGCAAATTGAAGCCAAAACGGCTTTGGGAAATATCTCAGGTTTTGTGGGCAAACCTGAATTTGCGACTAAAACAAATTACCAATATTTCTTTGTGAATGGGCGTTATATGCGCCATCCGTATTTTCATAAAGCGGTGATGCAGGCGTACGAACGTATGTTGCAACCCGATACCAATCCGTCGTATTTCATCTTTTTTGATATGAATCCATCCGAAATTGATGTGAACATTCATCCTACAAAAACGGAGATTAAATTTGAAAATGAACGCGATTTGTGGAGCATTTTGATGATTTGTGTGAAAGAGGCGTTGGGTAAATTTAATGTCGCGCCATCTATTGATTTTGATACCGAAGGATTGATTGATATGCCGCCCATATTGCCACATCAACAAGGACCGATTGAACCGCCTAAAGTACAATTTAATCCTAACTACAATCCCTTTAAAACCGAGTCAGCCCCTACGTATTCAAAACCGACTAACACGCCTTGGGAGACGTTGTATACCAATCGAGCCGAACGTGAACAGTCCGTTGAGATTCCGCAAAATCAGCCATTGTTTGATGAGTCAGTTCGTGCCGATGTATTTCCATACAAAAATCGTTACCTGCTCACCACCGTGAAATCGGGTTTGATGGTGGTCGATCGCCAACGAGCGATGGAACGCATTATGTTTGAGCGTGTTTTGCAACAATTGGAATTACAACAATGTGTTTCGCAGCAAACGTTGTTCCCCGAAGTGTTGGAATTAACGCCCGATGAGCAACTGCTTTTCAAAGAGTTATTGCCCGATTTACGCGCATTAGGTTTTGATATCGAACCATTTGGAAAACAGGCTTATTCTATCAATGGTGTGCCTGCGTTGTTGACTGAAGAATCGGATATTTTGGGCGTTTTACATGCTATGTTATCATGCGTGAGCGATAAAAATAGACGTATTCATACCGAATTATATGAATCATTAGCATACGAAGTCGCCAAATCGTCGGCTCGCAATCAGCAAAAAACGATGGCTGTGGAAGAGATGAATCATTTGATTGACAGTCTTTTTGCCTGTCAAAATCCGAATGTAACTCCCGATGGTAAAGTGATTGTTACCATCATTAGCGATGATGAATTGGATAAGCGATTTTAATGATTTTGTTTATCTGATTGATTCATAGTGCATACTTCAAAAAAAATCACTACCTTTGCACCCTTATTTTTAACAAGACGTTCCGACGTATTTTCTTGATCAAATTCTTGGGTTTGAGACCCTTTCTTCTCTGTGGGATTTACACGCCTTAGTGCGATTGGAAGAATTTTCGAGCTGATACTTAGCGACGTGTAAATTATTTTTTTATGACAAAATTTGAAGATTTAGGTCTCCGTCCGGAGATTCTAACAGCCATAGCTGAACTCGGCTATGAAAATCCTATGCCCGTACAGGAGCAGGTTATTCCGTTTATGCTTGAGCAATCGGGCGATTTAGTAGCTTTGGCACAAACTGGCACCGGTAAAACGGCAGCGTTTGGTTTGCCTTTGTTGACTCTTATTGCTCCAGAAGAAAAGAAAATTCAAGCGTTGGTGCTTTCACCAACGCGCGAATTGTGTATTCAAATTGCTAAAGATTTGAAAAATTATTCGCGTCTTCAAAAAGGTGTGAAAGTAGTGCCCGTATATGGTGGCGAAAATATTGTAACACAATTGCGTCAATTGGATTTAGCACCACAAATTTTGGTAGCTACACCAGGACGATTGATTGACCTTATTGAACGCGGCAAAGTGAAATTGGCCGATGTGCGCTATTTGGTACTCGATGAAGCGGACGAAATGTTGAACATGGGTTTTCAAGAAGATATTGAAAAGATTCTTCAAGAAACACCAGCTGAACGTCGTACGTTATTATTCTCGGCTACTATGCCAGCTGAAATTGCTCGTATTTCGAAAAAATACATGCACGATTCTACTGAAATTTCAGTAGGTACACGTAATGCTGGTGCCGAAAATGTGGATCACGTTTATTATATGGTACAAGCGCGTCAACGTTATTTAGCGTTGAAACGTATTGTCGATATGAATCCTGATATTTATGGTATTGTTTTTTGTCGTACGCGTCAGGAAACTAAAGAAGTAGCCGAAAAATTGATGGGCGACGGTTATAATGCCGATGCGTTACATGGCGATTTGAGCCAAGCTCAACGCGATACCGTGATGAGTAAATTTCGTTTACGTCATTTGCAACTCTTAGTAGCTACCGATGTGGCGGCTCGTGGGTTGGATGTGAGCGATTTAACACACGTTATCAATTACAATTTGCCTGATGATGTGGAAATTTATACGCACCGCAGCGGTCGTACAGGTCGTGCCAATAAATCAGGTGTTTCGGTGTCAATCATCCACTCGCGTGAACGCAATCGTATTCGCGATATCGAACGCATCATAAAAAAATCGTTCCGTCAGGAAACTATTCCTAATGGTATTGATATTTGTAAACGTCAGTTATTCCATTTGATTGAACGTATGGAAACCGTGGATGTAAATTCGGATGAAATAGATCCATTTATGCCACACGTATTATCCAAATTGGAATATTTATCGAAAGATGAGATTATTCGTCGTTTTGTGTCGTTGGAATTTAATCGTTTCCTTGATTATTATAAAAACGCTGAAGATTTGAATTTGCCAGAACATGCTACGCGTAGTGGTGATCGTCGCGAAGGTCGTTCTGATCGCTCTGATCGTCCCGAAAGAGCTGGTCGTGGCGAGCGTCGTCGTGATGGTGGTTCAAAACGCGGTCAACGTGTGCGTTTGAAATTGAATATAGGTACGCGTGAAAACGCAAATGTCCGTTCCGTGTTGAGTTCTATCAATGAGGTTACCAATGACAAGTCGATCAGCATTGGCGATATTGAAATCACCCAAAAATTCACCTTTTTTGATGTGTTTGCTGATCAAGCAGATAAAGTGTTGAGCGCTTTTTCAAACCATGGTGGTCCACTCGAAGTGGGTATTGTCGAAAATCGTGACCGTGATGACAAACGTCCATTCCGTGCGGATAAAAAACAAGGTGACCGTCGTGATAGCCGTCGTGGAAGCGATCGCCCGTATGGACGAAGCAACGAGCGTCCAGCTCGTCGCCGTGATGATGGTGGTAGTGGCAGTGCTTCAAATAGCGAAAAACCTTGGCGCAAAAAACGTTATTAATTTTCGCAGTTCCGTCGATTATAAAAAATCCCCATCCTATTTTTAGGATGGGGATTTTTTATGATAGTATGGTGCTTAATTCGTTACTCGTTCAAATACGATACTATTCTTGAGCGTGTATTTTATCAAACCGATGCCTTTGGCATAGTACAAATCGGTGCATTGGTTTGGTTTTATCACACCAATTGGATCTTTGAGATAACAATGCAAAACTTCGTTGTAGGTCTGATTTTGCACAGTAAGGGAATTTAGTTTATCTACGTTTACTAATACTTTAGTGGTCGTATTCTCTTCGGTTTGAGTCCATTCTACATTGTTTTCATCGCATCCAAAATAGGTAACCTCGCGGGACTTTAGTGTGCAATGTATGGAAATTCCCGTTAAATATAGATGTATGTCATCGTCGTTGTTATTGGTGTATGAAGCATACAAATACATCGAAAATGACGTGCCATAATTCGATACAGAGGTGGAATAGTAATTTTCGCGATACGATTTTCGAGTGGGAATAAACAGAAATCCCGACATACCTTCACTGAAATCGTGACTGGTGCGTACGCCTGTGAAATTGTAGGTAATGCCGTTATTATCAACCATGGCATAAGGTACGCCCACGAGTGAATCGTTTACGAGCCACGCTTTATTTTCGGGTTTTACGTAGTAATATTTGGTAGACAACGCAAAATCGTCGCCACATGCCACTAAACCCAGTAATGGCACTAGCCAAAGCAGTCTAAGGATATATCGCATAATTTTCGCCATTGTGCATGAATAGTTTTAGAAGTCCGTGTTGCTTATTGTAATAAAGACTGTCGGCAAACAGAATCGACGCGTTGTATGTATTATCATTTCTCAACACAAATACATCTTTGTAATAGCGGTTGTTGATGAGCATAGAATCACCATTGGAAGCAGTGAAAAACGTGTCGACAGGTAAATAACCAAACCCACTATTTTGAGCTGCCATGGTAAACACAGAGTGAATCGAATCGTATTTTTCGATGCTCAATTGGATGTTGATAGGAGGATAATCGGAGACTAAACTTGTGATATTGCGATAATAGGTATAGTTGGGTGAGCAGCCGCATTCGTTCCACGAAAACGATTGTTCAGTACTTCGTTTGGCTATAAAATCGACCACGTAACCGTTGGAATGTACCAATTGGTACACGCTATCGTTTTGATAGGGAACAATCGAATAGAGTGAGTCGGGAATTGGTCCAACATCAATTACTTCGGTGGGCTTACAAATAGGGCAGCCGCATAAAATAGTTGCCATTATTGGCAGGATAAGTATCTTTTTCATAATTATGAAGTTCCTTATCGGTTCCAGTTCGTTACCAATTGAATGAATTCTGCTCGATAACCATTTGGGTCAAAATTGTGGGCTGTTTGCCCTAGGTTTAATACCATTTGTTTGTTAAGTGTTCCTTTGTAGTCCGATTGTTTCATCAATAACCCAAATCCAGCAATGGATGTGGCAAATCGCATATTTTCGGACGATGAGGCTATCGCAATAGGGGCATTGGTTATGGTGTGTGTCAATAAGCGACTTTGTGTTTCGTTTGGTTTTTTATAACGCAAATCGAACTGTGCATAATTTTCGGTTGTAGATTCTGGCTTCAATACTACTTCATAGATAGCGGTGATGGTTTGAGACGCACCAATTTCGCCTGCATCAGTCGAATCATTCTCAAAATCTTCGTTGCTTAATTGGCGATTTTCGTAACCAATCAATCTATATGATTCGATTCTATTGGGATTGAATGTGACCTGAATTTTAGCATCTTTAGCTACAGTATAAAATTTTGCAATTTCGTGTGTAAACACTTTTTGAATTTGTGAAGCATTGTCGATGTACTCGTAGTTTCCATTCCCTTTATTAGCGATTTGTTCCATCATGTTGTCATTCAGATTGCCACCTCCAACACCTAATACGGTGAGGTAAACGCCACTTTCGCGTTTTTGTTCAATGAGTTCCACTAATTCATCTGTAGAGGCAGGACCTACATTGAAATCACCATCAGTACCTAAAATTACTCGGTTGTTGCCGTTGGCAATAAAATACTGTTCGGCTATTTCGTAGGCGGTGTTAATACCTGCTGCACCAGCAGTAGAGCCACCAGCACCGAGTTTATCAATAGCAGCTTTAATTTTATTTTTTTCGTCGCCATAAGTCGATTCCAAAAGTACTGCAGCTTGGCCAGCATAGGTTACAATAGCCATACGATCTTGGTCTCGGAGATTATCCACTAGTGCTTTAAAACCTGTTTTTAGAATACCAAGTTTGTCAGGTGAATCCATTGAGCCAGAGACATCGATTAAGAATACGTAGTTGGAGTTTGGTAGTTCGGCTGTTGGTATGGTTTTGCCTTTCATACCGAGACGGAGTAAATGATGTTCGGTATTCCAAGGGCAAGTGGCTATTTCTGATTCTAGCGATACATTCTCGCCATCAGTAGGTTCTGCATAATCAAATGTGAAGTAGTTGATGTATTCTTCGATACGCACGGATGCTTTAGGTGGTGTTTGTCCCAAATAGAGGTAACGTCGCATATTGGTATACGAACCGCCATCAGCATCTACTGCAAATGTGGAGATTGGTTGTTCGCTCGTGTTCACAAATGGATTTTCGACGTAATCTTTGTATTTCTCGTCGTATGTGTCGGGGAGTGGTTCCATGTAATAGTTGTCAAGCCCGTCTGTAGGATTACAACTAATTAAACCAAGTGAAGCTATAGCACAGAATGCTAAGTAATGTGTTGTTTTCATAAGTAGAAAATTAGGTATTTTCTATATGATGCATTTATCTTACAAATAGTTGCATTAGGTTTTGACTATTTACCATGTATCGTTCAGTAGATTTGTAGCTTCTTGTTCGTTGCTTACTTCTACGATGCGTAACTTATCGTTGTAGATGATGCCAGAATCCAGCGCGGCTGAGGCATACAGTCCGAAATGTGCTTGTTCTAATTTACCATGTCCGCCTTCAACTGCAGCGTGTGACACTAACTGTTTGTTCAACCAGACTTTGGCATAGCCATTGGTGGTGCTGAAATCAATTAATACGTCGAGTCGGTTCCATTGTTTATTCTTAAATAGGCGTTCTCCATTGGTATCATTCGCTGACGTAGCTTGGTAGATATAGTTGCTTTTTCCTTGTTGGGGCACATGCATTAAATGAACGTAATGGTCGTATACCAGATTAACGCAAACGGTACGAGCCCATTGGTCGCTGGCGTCAGGCGTTAAAGTGACAAAACTAAACCAATCGTTGATATGTCCTGCTGGGCGTTGTTGTAATTCCATATCAAGATATACGTATAAACTGATGAGACATGGTGTACGAAATGCGCCTTGGTTGAGTTTATAGAGTTGAATAGTCGGGTAGGCTCGGTGTGGTAGATAAGTAAGTCCATCATTATCGACGTCGCGCGCTTTTACTATTTCGGCTTTGTGTGCGTAGTTACCATCGTATACTTGTTCTGTGGTTAATTCCTGAAAACTAGCGTACGCTTCCGCTGGGGCAATATAAAAGTTTTTGAAATCATCTATGTGTTCAAACGACGAGGTAAATTGTCGATGCACCTGTGGCTCGTCTGTATGACCACAAGCGGTTAAGCCTAGGAGTAGTATTATCATCCACCCGTAATGGTCTATTATCTTGTATGTTGGCATAAATATTTATGATGTGTGAAGCGTTTTTTTTCTCGTTTTAACTTTAACGGGTCTAATTACATATTATTCTGGTTGTCTATAAAAGTCGTTCAATGAATGCGTGTAATAACTATAGTTAATTTTACTATGTCGTTGAAAAATATGAGGTTCCTGATATTCCACAGGAACCAAGGTTATTTTAGTCATTCCATTTATCGTTTTAAAATTGCTCGAATTCAGCGTTTTTTGGTCGAACAAAACATCAAAATAGAATAAATACTTCCCAACCCTTTTTATGTAGTTTTCCGCTTCTTGTTTGCTGATTTCACCTTCTTTGTTTATAAGTTTCAAATGGATATTTTTATTGAAAATTTCTTTTTGAAATTCTACTGCATTCAATGGCCGTCCATGCAATGTTGGAATGATATTAAATTGAGGATCTATAAATAGCCATTTATCAAATTCTTTTGAATATACTTCTGAAACAACATGACCTGCTCCACGCATAACTTTTTCTACATCACGCGTTTTAAGACCTAATGTTCTGGCAGGAATACCAATACTATTTAGAGTTGCTGTGGCGACAATTCCATATTCAACACAGCGGAACTGTTTTCCTTCACGAGCTGCTTTTAAAATTGTCAATGCATCTTGTTTTGTTGGATTATTGCTCCCATTATGTTTCCATTGTTTATGTGTCCAGTCCAAAATTGTTTTGATTTTTTCAAAATCACTATTTTGTCCTATTACTAAAGTATCAATTTTATACCTATTTCGTAGTTCTCTTAAATAATCGTTAGCCACCGTGTCCGAATAATAAAACTCAAAAAGGGTATTGGGAGTATCTTCCGTAAATGAAATTTCCTTTAAATTAGAAGAAGGACTCACCTGAATGAATTGATAAAATGAACTACAGCTGCTTACAAATAGGCTGCTTATAAGTAAAATCGAATTTTTTGTTTTTATGGATTTATAGAGTTTATATTCAATTTGTCTAGTGGATTTTTGAAGTTGGTTGCGTTTACAAATTAAATTGTGCTAACGTTTGAACCTGTGGTTAGCTTATTTTCTATACAATACTGGTATGTTATGCTTTTATTAGTTTTCCTGTCCATGTAGTACCATTTGCCAAACTCGCTTTTACGATAAACAATCCGTTGGACAATGTGTTGATAGAAATGGAAACGTTATTGGTCGTTGCGCTAATGGTTTGTATTACTTGTCCTTGTATATTAAGAATTTCAATTTTTGAAATGATCTGGTTTGCTGTTATATTTACCATGTGGTTACTTGGATTTGGGAATAGTTGTACCACATTGTTTGGGTAAATAGTGTTGTTGATTCCTGTTTTTGTGCACTGTAATGCGTTCACATAAGTCCAAATGTCGTTATTTAGCAAAAATGGGACTAATGAATTGTTTGGTTCATCACCCATTCGTAGCCAGACCAAATTTTGACTTGGAACAACGTTTAGGAATTGACCGCCTTTGCCCATGGCCACAATCATATCCGATGGAGCATGAGCACACAAATTGCCTGGAAATACAAATTGTGTTTGAGGTATCATATACGATGATTTCCCGTTCAGCCACCACAAGTATCCGTACGATGGATTGTTCGTTTGCGAAGTATTGACCATTTGATTAAAATAAGTTGTATCTGTCAGTATTTGGTTGCCATTCCAATTGCCGTGATTTAACATCAACAGCCCAAATCGTGCCATACTTCGTGCGTTACTCATAAATACATTATTGTAGTCAATCGGCACGAAAGTACCAGTCATGCCAATAGGATTTTTAAGTTTTTGTGTGGTATATGAGTTTAATGTTACGCCCGTTGCCTGTTCAATCACTTTGTCAAGTAAGGTGTAAGGTGCATTATGATATGCCCAACGTGTTCCTGCATCTGCTTTGTAGGCTAAGCAACTATCCAACGTGCAAAAAGGATCCGCCACACCGTCATCCAATCCCGATGTCATGGTAAGTTGATGTCGTATCGTAATTTTTTCTTCTTGTGCAGGTGTGCAGTTTGTCCAACCTGGCCCAAGATAAGTTGATGTGGTGTCGGTAATGGATAAATGACCTTCTTGTTGTGCCATGCCAACCATAAAAGCAGTAATTGTTTTACCAGCAGAAGCCCATTGCCAAAGGGAATTTTGTGTATGTGTACCAAAATATTTTTCCAAAACGATTTTTCCGTCTTTTAGCAAAATAAATGCTTTGGTATTCTCAGCTTCTAAAAAATGATACAAACTGTCAATGTTATCTTGGCAATAACCTAATGTTGTGGGCGCAATGGTGTCCCACGTATTATCAGTGGACGGTGGAAAATAAAGCGATTGTGCGCCTATGTTTAGCGAAAAAAATAGCGCACTTATAACAAGGTAAATAGGTTTCATATCACTTTTTTATATACTAGGTAACCATCATAGGGTTTAGCGAAGATGGCTTTATGTGGTGATTTGTGAGGGTTTGTTTATCATGTCTGTTTATGTCGCCCATATATAGGAAACAAAACTACTAAATGCACGTCAGCCAGCCTTTGAACATAGGCGTGTGTTATGGGGTCGTTATTTTTTCGAATTCTAAAAGTCTTGTGTTATAAATTCGCTTAATTGTCTCTTTTTTTTCTGTGTAAAATTCTATCACAATTTTCTGGTTGTCAATAAATTTAGCGTCTGATTTCCACCAAATCGATGAAATTGAAGTAAAATAGTCGTTCAGAGGATAAGGAGAGATTTCAGAAAGTGAATATGTTTTTTTGCGTCACCTTTTTCGTTGTAAACAACCATAACATTTCCTCCATATCCATTTGAAAACCAATTGTCAAAGGTAATAATTGACGAACCGTCGTTTGATACTATTGCAGAAGCAGGACAAATGTCGTTTAATAGTTTTCTTTCCCAAATCAATACTGTGTCAGTTCCCGTTATACAAAATAGTTTTCCATGACAAGGAATTAAAACCGTGTCATTTTCAGTTAGATTGTCAAAAAATTTCTTTCTTTTTCGGTCAATTACCTTATTATGGATATTAGCAGTTTGTTTAAAATATACCCAATCATAATATTTCTTTGGCGTAAATCGCGGAGTAACCACAAGTTTATACTCTTTATTTTCAGAATAATACTCTTTTGTTTTATATGGCGCCCAAGAGTCAGCTTTACAAATTTCAGTCGTAAAAAGTAATAATAGTCCTAAAATGATAATGTTTTTACTCATCTTTTTCTTTTTTTATAATGCCTCATAACGACCAAGGCTATCGGCATTTGGCGCAAAACCCGCTAAGTACACGTCAGCCAGCCTGTGAACAAAGGCGTGTGTTAAACGTTATTATTTTTTTGTTATGGTGATAGTGTCTGTCGTTTTATCCTCTTCAACTCTGGTGTCCATAAATTGGTAATTTTCATTCTCAAAAGGAGTCGACAAATTGAATGCTCTAAAAATTACACGATGATAATTAATCACTTCATACGTATATACATCGGGCTTTCTTGTGCCATCGCGCTTTTCATAAAATTTCCCATTCTTTGTCCACCATGTACCAGTTTCGGTGTTAACATCTACTGTTCCTAAAAACGTGGTTGTGAATGTTGTCACTAATTTACCATCTGGGTATCTATATTGAATCCAACTTTTTTGCATACCAATGACTTGATCATCTTTTTCTGAACCACTCCAGGTTCCTACTAAACAAGTGTCAATTTCAGGAGTTTTTGCATATACTTTTTCAATATTTACGAAAGTTATGATTATGCAAAGTAATAATAAGATTTTTTTCATAATTGGTATTTTAAAATTTCCTCATAACAAGTTAGCTCCACTGCGTTTTAAGGCAGTGGAGCTTTGGTTGTGAGTAGTTTTATAAACTGGCTAAAGCCAACTTGTAGTTCGGTTCTTCTGTAATTTCGGCTACTTGTTCTGTGTAAATTACCAGACCTTCCGCATTAATTACAACGATGCATCTGGAATGTAAACCCGCTAGTGGACCATCTACAATTTCTAAACCGTAATCTTTACCAAATTGCCCTGTCTTAAAATCTGACAGCATAAACACATTTTCAATGCCTTCTGCTCCACAAAATCGAGCTTGGGCAAATGGCAAATCTCTAGAAATACAAAGAACGCTTGTATTAGTAAGATTGGCAGCTGCTTTATTAAAGTTCCGAACCGACGCTGCACAGGTTCCTGTGTCGATACTTGGAAAAATGTTTAACACTAATGTCTTTCCTTTAAAGTCGTTCAGTGTTTTAATTGTTAAATCATTAGCTGTCAATTTAAAATCCTGAGCTAGGCTTCCTATTTTTGGTAATGCTCCACTTGTATGTATAGCGTTACCTTTTAATGTGATTTTTGTCATAATACCTGTTTTTTAATTAAATTTATATTGTTCATTAAATCAATCCGTTGTGATGTTAATTTACTGTGTAACGACCTAGGTTATGGGCATTTGGCGGTTTGCGGGAGCAAAACTGCCGAAATGCACGTCAGCCAGCCTGTGAACATAGGCGTGTGTTATGCGTTCGGTGTTTGAGCTTTCTTTTCGTGTTTTGTTTTCAGTCCATGTGTGCTAAAACTCTCGAATACAGAATTTTTGATACTGTCTAAATGTGCAAAGCAAGGTCAATCGCAAGTTTCCACGCAAAGCGTATTTTTCTTTTTCTAACAACTAAATGTCATTTGAATATGAAAGTTGAAAAACTCACAGTTTCCACTTCCAAGAATAAATAATAATTGTTGTTAATAATACGGTCTCTATTGAGACAATAATGATATAATGTGGAGCATAATCGCCTCCTCCAATTACATAAATCAAAGTCAATATACCTGCAATAATATTTGTTATTTTGTTTATTCTTGGTGTTAGAATTCTCGAAAGAAAAATCATTAAAATAGGAATGTTCGTAATGATTGCAGCAATAGCCATTACAGTTTTTACGTCTCCTGGAATTTGTAATGTGTTTTTGTTGACTAATTCCACCATAATTGAAAAAATGTCAGCAAAAATCATGTTGAACATTACTAAAATCCATAGTGTTGAAAGTCTGATTTTAATGTCCATATTTAAGTTGTTTATCATATAAGTCACTGTTTTTTAGATTACTTATTCTGTCTTTTCTTTTTTTTTTACACTGACGCATAACGACCTAGGCTATGGGCATTTGGCGGTTTGCGGGAGCAAAACTGCCGAAATGCACGTCAGCCAGCTAATGTCCCATAGGCGTGTGTTATGGCATAGTAGTTTTTTAATTTGGGTCTTCTTCGTCTTTTTCAAACTCTATAAATTTCTCAATTGTACAATTCATGACTTTCACAACAGAATTCAATGCTTCAGATAAATCATAATCTAACATCTTGTCAATTGTATCAAAATAACATTCAAAGTCATCTGCGGCATTCGTTTTTAAATGGATTAAATTCTTCCTATTTTCATATAAATTTAACACAATTTTCTCTTCTGTTTGCAACTTTGACCAGTCAAAAGTCTTAGTTGAAACTAAAGGCAGTATCTGAATGAGTTTTTCGTTAAATGAAACTTTTGCACTTTCTATTTCAATTTTGTTAAATTCAACTTTTTTTCCTTTTCTTTCTGTTTTATATCTAAAGTCATTTGGAATTACGTGATTTAAAAATGCTTCAATTGACGAGACTAACATAATTATTGAACTAATTCGATATTTAATATAATTATTGTAGCAATCGTGTGTCCCATTTTCCTCTATGTCTAGCATATAGATATTGTCTCCATATCGTTTTCCGCATTTTGGGAAATTTGTCGATTTTATACTTTCTGAAATATTATAGTGTTCAATCGCTAAACTAAGAAATAAATGAATTGGGTTCGGGAAAGCACTTAAATATAAGTTGTCATTATAATGAATAGGACGAATTTTGATTACCCGTCTTTCATTGTTCTCAAATTCAGTAACCATTATTAGCTGATTTGAAAGAACATCAGAATTCGTTGTTGGAGCACAATTGTTCATAACGTCATTATTAAACGCGTCTTCAGTTATCTTATAATTAGGATATGGTCGAATTTTAATCTTCATTTTTTTTTTACCATTGGCCACAACGACCGAGGCTATGTCCCTTGGGTATTTTACTTCTGTTGATTGATGCGTTGTACGTTCTAAACACCGCCACGAATTTACATAATATTTTCACGTGGTCACCTATTTTAGCCAACTATTTTTCACAAATGGCTTTTATCTCACAAAAAAACGGATGAGTACCGTGTGGTGTCATCCGTTTTTTTGTAAAGTATTCTGTTGTTTACTTGCTTTTCTGGTAACTTTGGTCGTGTACGCCTGCCACGGCGCGTCCCGAAGGGTCGACCATGTTTTTGAACGCGGCGTCCCACTCCAATGCAATAGGCGTGCTACACGCTACCGAAGGCACCGAAGGTACACAGCGTGCCGCTTGGTTCGATGGAAACTGTTTTTCAAACAGCGAGCGGTAGTAATATTCCTCTTTCGTCATCGGCGGATTTACGGGGAAACGTTCGTTTACACGTGCCATCTGTTCGTCGCTTACTTGTGCTGCCGTGAGCGTGCGCAGCGTGTCAATCCAGTTGTAACCAACGCCGTCGGAGAATTGCTCTTTTTGCCGCCACGCCACACTTTCGGGCAGGTAATCTTCAAAGGCTTTGCGCAACACCCATTTTTCCATTTTTCCGTTGCCTGCCATTTTATCTTTCGGATTCAGACGCATCGCCACGTCCAGAAATTCTTTGTCGAGAAATGGCACGCGTCCTTCCACGCCCCACGCCGCCAACGATTTGTTGGCACGCAAGCAGTCGTACAAGTGGAGTTTATCGAGTTTACGCACCGTTTCTTTGTGAAATTCTTCGGCATTTGGTGCTTTATGGAAATAGAGATAACCACCAAAAATTTCGTCGGCGCCTTCGCCCGAAAGCACCATTTTTACGCCCATCGATTTGATAAATCGCGCGAGCAGATACATCGGCGTACTAGCACGAATGGTGGTGACGTCGTATGTTTCGATATGGTAAATCACGTCACGAATGGCGTCGAGTCCTTCCTGAATGGTAAAGGTAATTTCGTGGTGAATGGTGCCAATGTGGTCAGCCACTTTACGAGCGGCAGCCAAGTCGGGTGAACCTACTAAACCCACGGCAAACGAGTGGAGTTGTGGCCACCAAGCGGCTTCCGTATTGCCCGATTCGATGCGCATAGCGGCAAATTTCTTGGCGATAGCCGAAATAATGGACGAATCCAAACCGCCCGACAACAAAACCCCATAAGGCACGTCCGCCATCAATTGGCGTTCTACTGCATCTTCCAACGCTTGGCGCAACTCGTCGATGTTGGTGGTGTTATCTTTTACGTTGTTGTAATCCATCCAGTCGCGTGTGTACCATTTGGTGGGCTTTTGGTCGGGACTGTACAGATATTGCCCAGGTAAAAATTCTTCAATCAGCGTACATTGTCCTTCGAGTGCTTTGAGTTCCGAAGCCACGTAATAGGTGCCGTAATCGTCCCAACCTTGGTAGAGTGGAATAATGCCGATATGATCGCGTCCAATGAGAAAGACGTCGTGTTCGATATCGTACAGCGCAAACGCAAAAATGCCGTTCAGCTCTTCGAGGAAATTTGGTCCTTTTTCGCGATAGAGTGCCAAAATCACTTCACAGTCGGATTTGGTGAGAAATTCGTAGCTGCCTTCTAGCCGTCGGCGTATCTCTTGGTGGTTGTATATCTCGCCGTTTACCGCCAATACGAGTTTGCCATCTTTGCTGTAAAGTGGTTGTCGACCTGAAGCAGGATCGACAATGGCGAGGCGTTCGTGCGCTAAAATGGCGTTATCGTTCGAATAGATACCTGACCAATCGGGCCCACGGTGGCGGATTTTTTTCGATAAATTTAAAATTTGTGGGCGCAACTCGTCTACTGGTTGCTTGATGTTAAAGGCGCATACAATTCCACACATAGGCTGAGATTCTAATAATTTGAGCCACGAAGGTACAAAATATGTTTTAATTAGCTATAAAAGTCGGCTTTAAAATAGTTTTTTAATTGAATTAAATTCATTTTTATATTAATTTGTTGCAAAATAGCCTTAAGTGTGAACTTCTTGGTACTCATGTCGACTTGGTACAAAAAAAACTTCCACCCAATAGTTGCCTATTGGATGGAAGAAAATTGGTAATTTACTAGAAACGTTATTTATTCGAAAATAACGCGCAACGTGGTTGTTTTCTCTGAAGTTGCCACTTTTAGTAAATATAATCCTTTGATACCGTTGTTGGTAATGGTTGTTTCGTTGTTACCTGCTACCAAATTCATTTGGAATTGGTTGCACACACGACCAGTCATATCGTATAAAGTCACGGTAGCACGACCAGCACAGGTGCTAGCAATGGCCAATTGTGCCGATGTGAGTACACGATTAGGAACAAGGGTTACACGCGATTCGTCTCCAAAAGGCTGGTTAAGTCCCGTTTGGATGCCTTGAACGATGGTGTGTGTTTCTTCATCGATTGTAAAGTTGGCATTTGAAACCGAAGCGCCTTCCGATAAGTTCGTGCTAAATACACTTTGTAGGCTATATCCTGTGTATTCTACACTTATACTATAAGTCCCTGCAGGGAGATTTGTGAAGCTATAGTGCCCACTATTTGTATCAGGAGAGGCGGTGGCTATTAAAGTGCCCGTTCCATCGTACAGCATAACCAACACATTGCTGAACGGATTTGGCATATCGCTTTGAATACCAAAACCACGTACACGATCTACTATTGGAAAAACTACTTGTCCAGCAATAGTTCCTGTTCCCACAAATGAGAAGCCAGTAGGTTTGTTCGCCAATGAGAATGAAATAGTGGTGTCGGTTGTGCAGGTTAGTGAGAATGGTGTAGCTGCCGACCAAGTTGCTTCTCCGCCATTGTAGGTATCGATAAATGGATTTTCGCCTACAAAGGAATACGATACAAAATGTGCTTTGAATAAATATTGGCCAGCAGGTAAGGAATCAAATTGTACGAGTTGTGGCATATTTTTGCTTTCGTAAAGCGTGAATACACTCAACATGCCAACTTGTTCACGACGATAGAGTTCGCCTTGTACGTCGTTGGCACCACACATACCACCTTGGTTAAAGAATACATCTAGTTTAGCGCCTTTAAAAATAACGCATACAGAGTCGGTCGCTAAACAAGAACCATTGCTTACTATGACGTGATAAACACCACTTTCGGTGACATCAATGGATGGTGTATTTTCACCCGTAGGACTCCATAAATAATTGTAGCTCGTGTTTGTACCAGCAGTTAAAGTCACGGTTTCGCCCACGCATGCGGTAATCGTATCAGGTAAATTCAATTGAATTTGTGGGTTTACGGTAATCGTCACACTGTCAGTTGCTTGTCCCAAGGTATTTTTTACCGTTACGGCATACAAACCACTCGTTTTTACGGTGATTTTTTGTGAATTAGCACCTGTATTCCATGTGTAAATAGCACCAGGCGTGAAACCTGCATCTAGAATGACAGAATCGTTTGCACAAATGGTTTGATTACTGCCTAATTCGACAGTAGGAGTGGTCAGGTCAATGATTTCAAGATCCAGTTTCAAAACATAACCTTCTAACGATTTGTAGGTGATTAAGTCCACTTTTTCGTTTTGTGGATTGGTTAATTGTTGATTGAGATATGAATATCCATTGCGGCTTTTAATAGCTGGATTCGTAATGGTATTGGTAAGCGTGTCTTGGTCTATGATATTTAAACCATGGAATAGGGTTGTGCGTAAATAACAATTATTTTCATACACTTGCGATTTAACGTTTGTGATGGTATTGTTAAGTCCACTTGTATGTACTTCCAATAATCCTAGTTGGTCAGCAAGAGTTACCGCACCTACATGGTCTTTTGTAGGGAGTGCCGTTTCGCTGCTCACCCATTCGTGTGTATACCAACGCATAGGAATATTTTTAATTTCGAAATCCCAATATCCATTCAGCATATAGGTTTCATTGTCCTGAACACTTGCAGTTGTAGTCCACGACATATTTTCTTTTGCATCGTTTAAAAAGTCAATAGAGACTGTACTGCGTGCTGGCGATGTTGTAAATAGGAGTGTGTCGGGGTTGGTTTGAGGCCATGGATTATTTTTATTGTCTTCTACAAATCCTTGTGGAAATACAATGCTGTACGACTTGGAATTTGTAAGCACACCTTCAAGTTCATAAATAAGGTTTGCTTCTTGTTTTACAAAATTGGTATTGCTTAATGTCGCAACAACTTGTGAAGTGGCATTGTCAATAAGTGTAGCCGCTTTTTTCACGGTAATAGATTCGTTAAAATACAATTTTAGGTCGTTGTGAATGGAAATATCTAATTGGTTTTGAGTCGGATATGAATTCACTAATGTGGGATTAACCCCGTTATCAAACTCTACAATATTGGTAAACGTATTCCATGTATTATAGTTGCGATAGGTGGCAGTTTTGCCCGCAGGTATATTTACAATACAGGTACTTGTGTTCACGCCAGAGAAGGTGTTGCTAGTAAAATAGGGTGGTGTTGCCGAATGGCTATTGATGGTACTCAAAGCTGTGCAACTAGCAAAGGCATAATTGTATAAACTAGCATACCCTTCTAAGTTTAGCGTTTGGAGTAATACACAATTATTGAAAGCGCTTTGGTTCACGCTAATATTATGAGGCAATGATAGCGTTTTAACGCTTCTGTTGTTATAAAAAGCCCATTCTCCAATTTGATTTAAACTACTAGGGAAATGAATGGAGTCAATTTCTTGACAATTATAGAATGCACTGTTATTGATAACTTTAACGCTTTCTGGAAATGAAAGTGTTCCATTTAATTTGGTGCAATTGTAGCACAAACCCGTGGGAATGGTATCTAAACTGGCTTCGATACTAAGACCGTTCAAATTAGTACAGCCCGAAAAAGCATATTCACCTAATGTGGTTACCGAGCTAGGAATAGTCAGAACTCCTGAAATGCCCGAAACACCAGTAAATGCACTGGTGCCAATTTCGATCATATTGGTTGGGAGTACCAAATCCCCAGTTAATGTATTACATCCGCCAAATGATTCTTTACCAATTTTCTTTAAACTTTCTGGGAATGTGAGTGTTCCTGTTAATTTTGAACATCCAACAAAAGCACTATCAACAATAACTTCTATAGTATTAGCTAAGGTTACTGTTGTTAATCCTGCTGGATAGCTATAAAGTGTTTTACCATCTTTGCTGTACAATGCACCATTAATTGATTCAAAATGAGTGCTATTCGCATCTACTAAAATGGCTGTTAAATTTGAACAGTTATAAAAAGCACCGTTTCCAACTTGAATGACTGATTGTGGAATAGTTATGTTGGTAAATGTAGTACAACCAGAGAATGCTAATGGCTCAATAGTTTCCAAGCCATTTGGTAGCGTTGGTGTGGCTAAGTTGGTACAGCCCAGAAATGCATTTTTGCCGATCGATTTTAATGCTGTTGGTAATTCCACATTTTGTAAACCACTATTACTTGAAAAAGCTAATTCTTCGATGGTTGTTACCGACTGTGGCAGTGCAATTTGTGTTAAAAAGGCGTTGTAAAAAGCCTGTTTGTGAATGGTATTTGCCTTGTAGGTGTAACCGCCAGCTGTTGTGTAGGCTATTACGTTGGCATTGCTTAAATCCAGCACACGTAGTGCATTAACTCCAGACATGTCTCTAAAAACGCTAAAATCGCGTGTGTCAATCTGTCCAGTTACAATTAAATTGGTTACTGCGGTCATTTCCTCGGTAGTGAGCAAAGTGCGTAACGTTCCCGCTGCATCACATTGTATTGTTTTTGTTACTTCAGCAAATAAAAAGGAAGTACACATCAACAATGTGATCAAAAGAGTTGTAATTTTTTTCATAAAAGAGATTTAAAATTAGTATTTAGATTTGTAAATAATTTAGGTATTGTTGTATAACGATAGACATAATGTTTAAGCTCCTATGCTAATAACATTACGTAAAACTAGAAACGAGTGTGGAGATGTATGTTTGTTGTGTTATGTATAGCTTCTGCCAAGAATTGTTTCGAGCATAACAGTCTTGAACAGGAAAGGAACCATCACCATAGTATAAGGCGCGATGTGTTTTGTGATGCAAATTCTGTGAAGAATTGTCAACCAATAGAGGAAAGGAAAAAATAAGGAGAAATAGGGTGATACGGATTTTTAAGCGATTGGGCATAAAATGGGTATTACTATTTTAGATAACTTCTTTACCTTGCAAATATAGATTATTTTTTTGATAAAAAAGCAATTTTTAAGAAATATTTTAAGCGAAGAGTTCTTTTAAGCAGTTGATGCACAAACAATCGGGATACGTTTGTTTTAATTTTTCGTGTTGTGAAGCGGAAAGTACGATGGCAGCGCATTGGCACTTACTTATATTTTCGTGGTTACAAATAAATGGAGCACCGCAACGTGGGCAGATTTTTTCTTTCATGGGAATTAACGTCTTGATACCAGTTACTATAAAATGGTATCGTCGCGTTTGGCTTTTTGGGTTCTAAATTGGATTTGGCTGATGAATAAACCAATAATGACGATAGCGATAGCTACTATTTTAATAGTGGGTAACGTTTCGTCGTACAATAGCCACATAAACAGGGCGGTACAGCCTGGCATAATATTACAAAATGCATTGGCGCGGGTTACACCTAGCTTACGCACGCTGTAGCAGAAGAGTACAAAGGAAAGTACCGATGAAAAAATAGCCAGAGTAAGAATGGCGTAGAATGAACGCCATGTAAAGTGAAATTGTTCAATTCCTTGAAAATCAGTGATAAAGAAAGTAGGGATAAAGAATAATAAACTAAATAGATAGACGTAAAATACGATGGTTGTGGCATTATATTTTGCGGGTACTTTTTTGAGCATCGACGAGTAAATGACAGCAGCAACTACTGCCAACATGAGTACGATTAAACCAATCGGTTTGACCATAATCTGTTCTTTTTCAATCACCAACATAAGTACACCTACCAATGAAATAATAATTCCCAACATATTACTCCAAGTGACGTGCTCACGTAGAATAATGAAGGCAAACAAGGGTGCAAAGAGTGGAATAGTGGATAAAATAACAGACGCCACTGTGGGAGATACCAGTGTTAAACCATAGGCTTCGCACACAAAGTAACAAAAGGGTTCGGCAAAAGCGGCAATGAGTAAAAATTTAGCATCTTTGCGGTCGAGTCTCTGTATTTGTTTGGTAACTCCGCCAACAATGCCTAAGATGATGGCGGCTAACACCATACGTATGGTAACCAAGGTGATAGGAGGAAAACTTTCTAAACCAATACGCGTAAAAATAAACGATGCCGACCAAATAGTCATAGCAACTAATATGGCAACATAGGCTTTTGTGGTGTCCGTTTTTTGTGTCATAAGATTGTACTAACGTATTTGTTTGTATGTTTTTTTAGCCTTTAAAACCAATAATTTCGCGTACTTCTTTCAGTGTTTGAGCGGAACTTTCGCGTGCTTTTTCGGCTCCTTGTCGGGCAATTTTTTCCAGTAATGGTTTGTTGGCTGCATAGTCCATCAAACGTTCACGAATAGGCGCATTGAAAGCTGCAATATCTTGCGCAATCTGTTTTTTCAAATCGCCATAGCGAATGGAGCAGTCGTTCCATTTTTCGTTGAAAAAGTCGTAGGTGTCTTTGGTCGAAACAATATCTAAAAAGGTGAATAAATTTTCAATTACTTCAGGTTTGGTACTGTTAGGCGCAGTAGGTCCTGCGTCCGTTACGGCTTTCATCACTTTTTTGCGAATGGTTTCGCTGTCATCCATCAAGTAGATGCAGTTGCCTTCGCTTTTGCCCATTTTACCAGAACCATCAAGCCCTGGAATTTTCACAGCTTTTTCACTCAGTGAGAAATTTTGTGGTTCTGGGAAAAAATCAACGCCATACATGGTGTTAAAACGACGTGCAAATTTACGTGCCATTTCCATGTTTTGTTCTTGATCTTTGCCTACAGGTACTTTCACTGCCTTGTGCTGCAAAATATCAGCAGCCATTAAAGTAGGGTAGGTGAGCAATCCAGCATTCACATTTTCAGGCTGTTTGCGTGCTTTTTCTTTGAACGTGGTGCAGCGTTCCATCTCGCCCAAATAAGCGTTCATATTGAGGTATAAATAGAGCTCAAGCACCTCTTTTACGTCGCTTTGTACATAAATAGTGGCTTTTTCAGGATCGATGCCACAAGCCAAATATTCCGCTAAAATTGTGTGTGCACTTTGAACGATATCTTCTGGTTTGGGACGTGTTGTAAGCGAGTGCCAATCGGCAATAAAGAAATAACAGTTATAGTCATTTTGCATCTGTATAAAACTTTTTACAGCGCCAAAATAGTTTCCTAAATGTAAATTTCCAGTTGGGCGAATGCCACTTACTACAATTTCTTTCATATCGTTAGTTTTTTGTGTTACAGTTTGCTTTTTCAGCAGATCGTTATGTTTTTTTATTTTATTAATTCAATCACTTGATCTACAGCAGCATTCATGCCTTCAGGTTTTTTACCACCAGCCGATGCCATAAATGGTTGACCACCGCCACCGCCTTCGATGAGTTTGGCAGCTTCGCGCACCATATTTCCTGCGTGGAAACCAGCATCTACCATTGGTTGGCTCAAAAATACGGTCAACGTTGGCTTACCTTCATAGATGGTTCCTGCTACAAACATAAATTTAGTATCAGCAAATTTACCTTTGAAGTGAGGCACTATATTTTTATACATATCAGGTGTTTCGTTGCCCATGTGGCGAATCACTTTGATACCATTGATTTCTTGTGCGTGTTGAAGCAAGGTTTCGCGAAGTTGTAGAGCGCGTTCTTGCATGAAATCTTCTACCTTCTTTTTCCAAATAGAGTTGTCCTCGAGCGATTTTTTTGCGGCTGCAATAATGTCGGGTGTGTTGTTAAATAACTCTTGAACAGCACGTTGCATATCTTGTAGATTGTCTACTAAAATTTCAGCATTTTCGCCTGTTACTGCTTCGATACGACGAATACCAGCTGCAATAGAACTTTCGGAAACGATGCGTAACATACCAATATTTCCCGTGGCTTTTACGTGTGTGCCACCGCATAATTCTACGGATGAACCATATTTAATGACACGTACACTGTCCCCATATTTTTCGCCGAACAAAGCCATGGCTCCCATATTTTTTGCTTCTGCAATAGGCACATTACGGTGTTCGTCGAGTAGTACGTTTTCTCTAATACGTTTGTTCACCATGTGTTCCAAGGTGCGTAATTCTTCGGGCGTTAATTTTTGGAAGTGCGAGAAGTCGAAGCGAAGCGATTCAGCCGATACGTAAGAACCTTTTTGCTCTACGTGAGTTCCCAATAATTCGCGCAAAGCTTCGTGCAATAAGTGTGTAGCAGAGTGGTTAGCTTCTATCGCCGCACGACGTTTTGCATTTACTGTGGCGGTGAATGTGGCCGTTATATTTTTTGGTAATTGAGCCAAAATATGTATTGGCAGATTATTTTCACGTTTAGTATCTTGTATTTCAATGGTTTCATTGGCATTACTCAAGGTGCCTGTGTCACCCACCTGTCCGCCCATTTCGGCATAGAATGGTGTTTGGCTCAATACTACTTGATAGTAATCTTTACCTTTTTGAGCCATCTTGCGGTAACGCAAAATCCGAGTTTCACAAGTCAATTGGTCATAACCCACAAACAACGAATCGCCTTCGGCTACGCTAATCCAGTCGCCAGTTTCTACCGCAGCAGCATTACGTGCACGGTTTTTCTGTTTTTCCATTTCGGTATTGAAATCATCGGAATTCAGTGTTAAACCGTTTTCTTTCAAAATGAGTTCGGTTAAGTCGAGTGGGAAACCGTATGTGTCGTACAACGTGAAAGCATCCACGCCTGAAATCTCAGAACGTTTTGCTTTTTTAGTCTCTTCCATCACTTTGTCTAACAGGCGAATACCTGTCTCTAACGTCCGTAAAAACGATTCTTCCTCTTCTTTAATCACTTTTTCGATAAGCGATTGTTGGGCTTTGAGTTCAGGATAAGCGTCTCCCATGTTCTCAATCAATGCAGGAATGAGTTTATACATAAATGCGCTACGTTGGTTCATAAATGTATAACCATAACGCACTGCACGACGTAAAATACGACGAATAACATAACCAGCTTTGGCGTTGCTTGGCAACTGTCCGTCGGTAATGGCAAAAGCAATGGTACGAATGTGGTCGGCAATAACGCGCATCGCGATATCTACTTTTTTGTCGGCTCCATACTTACAATTACAAACTTCGCCAATGTTTTGGAGTAGTGGTTGGAATACGTCTGTGTCGTAGTTCGATTTTTTGCCTTGTACAGCTACGCATAAGCGTTCGAAACCCATACCTGTGTCGATAACTTTGTTTGGAAGTGACTCTAATGAGCCATCGGCTTTACGATTGTATTGCATAAAGACGTTATTCCAAATCTCAATAACTTGTGGATGATCACCATTTACGAGCGTTTTACCATCTATTTTAGCGCGTTCTTCATCGGAACGTAAATCGATGTGAATTTCGGAACAAGGACCACAAGGACCTGTATCGCCCATTTCCCAGAAATTATCTTTTTTATTACCGTTAATGATGCGGTCTTTGGCAATATATTTTTCCCACATAGCAGCAGCTTCCTCGTCACGCGTAAGTCCTTCGTTAGGAGCTCCTTCAAACACGGTAACATAGAGTCTATTTTTGTCGAGTTTCAGTACTTCGGTGAGGTATTCCCACGCCCAAGCAATGGCTTCAGCTTTAAAATAGTCGCCAAACGACCAGTTGCCCAACATTTCGAACATGGTGTGGTGGTAGGTGTCGTGTCCTACTTCTTCCAAATCGTTGTGTTTACCGCTTACACGCAAACATTTTTGAGAATCGGCAACGCGTGGATAGACAATAGGGTCATTGCCTAAAATAATGTTTTTAAATTGATTCATCCCCGCATTGGTGAACATCAAAGTTGGGTCATCCTTAATAACCATTGGAGCAGAAGGTACAATGTGGTGTCCTTTTGAAGCGAAAAAATCCAAAAACGATTGGCGAATCTCTTTCGACGTCATCATAATCTTATCGAGTTTAATTGTTAAAATCAAGTGTGTAAAATGCAGAAAATAAAGCTATTAAATTCACTTTGAAAAGTGGGTTCCATCAGGCTTCCTTATTTTCGTTAAATCAGGCGCAAATTTAATGAAATTTTATTACTTTTGCAGTTCCCGTCCGAAATAAATTCGCCCGACGATATATTCATCATTTATGGCACGTAAAACCAAGTTTCATTTTAATCCCGAAACGCTTTCGTATGAGAAGGTTGAGACTACTACATGGGGTATTGTGAAGAAGGTTGGGCTGCATCTGTTGACGAGTTTATTTTCAGGTGCTATCTTTTTCTTTATTTTTATTTGGTTGGTTGAGTCGCCTGAAGAAAAACAGCTTTCATCTGAAAATGCCCGTATGAAGGTTCAGTATAAGTTGATGGAACGTCGCATTGGTGATTTACAATCTATTTTAAGCGATTTGCAACAACGTGATGATAATCTATATCGGGTGGTTTTCCAAGCGGATCCGATTCCTTATGAGGTACGACGTAGTAGTATTGGTAATAAAAATCGTTACGAGGAATTTTCTGACATGTCCAATTCGAGTTTGTTAATTGCCACAGCTCAACAAATAGACGATTTATCTAAACAAACCTATATTCAGTCGCAATCGTACGATGAATTGGTAAAACTGGCTAAACAAAATAAATTACGCTTAGAGCATTTGCCAGCTATTCAGCCTATTTTGAATAAAGATTTACGTCGTGTGGCTTCTGGTTTTGGCGTGCGTATCGACCCTATTTATCGTCGACCTAAAATGCATCAAGGTATGGACTTTACAGCCCCAATTGGTACACACATTTTTGCCACAGGTGGTGGACAAGTGGTGCAAGCTGGTTGGCAACAAGGTTATGGTAATGCGGTGAAAATTAATCATGGATTTGGCTATGAAACACTTTATGGCCACATGAATAAAATTAAAGTGCGTTCTGGACAACGGGTAACCCGCGGTGACGTGATAGGTGAAGTAGGAAATACCGGCAAATCCACAGGTCCTCACTTACATTACGAGGTTCGTTACCAAGGCAAACCTGTGAATCCACAAAACTATTACTTCCTCGATTTATCGCCAGAACAATATGATGAAATGGTACAATTGTCGCAAAATGCAGGACAAGTGTTTGACTAATACCAACAATGCTATATGAACACGTTTGTTAATCTTACTCAGGCAGAAGAAGATGAAATGATTCAAAAAGAGTTTCAGGCTCTTTTGCAGGATTATGCCGCCACCCGCCATAAACAAAAGGTTGAAATTATTACGCGCGCCTTCGAATTTGCCAACAAAGCTCATAAAGGCACAAAACGTCGTTCGGGTGAACCTTACATCATGCACCCGTTGGCTGTAGCACGCATTGTGGTGAAGGAAATTGGGTTAGGTTCTACTTCTATTTGTTCAGCTCTTTTGCACGATGTAGTAGAAGATACCGATTATACTTGTGAGGATATAGAAGAATTGTTTGGACCAAAAATAGCTTCGATTGTTAGTGGTTTAACCAAAATTTCGGGCGGTATTTTTGGTGATAAAGCGTCAGAGCAAGCCGAAAATTTTCGTCGTTTAATTCTCACCATTCCTGAAGATGTACGTGTTATATTGATTAAAATGGCCGATCGTTTGCACAATATGCGTACGCTTGGTTCCATGCCTCCTGCCAAACAGCTTAAAATCACGGGCGAAACTCAGTATATTTATGCGCCGTTAGCCCAACGTCTAGGTTTCTTCCTTATAAAAACTGAGCTTGAAAATCTAAGTTTTAAATATGAACAGCCATCTGTTTATCAAAAACTTGAAGAACAAATAAACGAAGTGACTCCACAGTTGGAACAATCGTTTCAAGATTTTATAGAACCAATTAAGCGGTTGTTGGACTCTTATAAATATAATTATGACATAACGAGTCGCATTAAATCGCCATACTCGGTATTTCGGAAAATGCAAAAAAAGCATATTGCATTTGATGAAGTATATGATTTATTGGCCGTTCGTATTATTCTTAAACCAAAACCAGGAGAAAACGAGAAGGCTAATTGCTGGGTGACCTATTCTGCATTGACATCCATTTATAAAGCGCATCCCGACCGTACACGCGATTGGATTAATACACCAAAAGCCAATGGTTATGAAGCGTTGCACGTTACATTAATGGGTCCTGCTGGTAATTGGATTGAGGTTCAAATTCGTAGTGAGCGTATGAACGAAATTGCCGAACATGGCTTGGCTGCTCATTGGAAATACAAAACTGGTTCTGAAGAGCAATCTGATCTAGATTTGTGGCTTAAATCGCTCAAAGAAATGCTGGATTCTGCCGATTATGCCAATGCAGTCGATTTTATGGATACGTTCCAGTTAAATCTGTATTCGACTGAAATATACGTATTTACGCCTCAAGGCGATATTAAAAAAATGCCTGCAAAATCAACTGCTCTCGATTTTGCGTTTGCCCTGCATACCGATATTGGCGTTCACTGTATAGGCGCTAAAGTGGATCATAAATTGGTTCCATTGAGTTATGAATTGAAAAGTGGCGATCAGGTTGAAATATTGACATCGAAAACACAGCGTCCTCAGCCCGAATGGATTGATTTGGTGACTACGGCCAGAGCAAAAAGCCAATTGAAGTCGTTGTTTAAAAAGGAGTATAAGGCCATACAAAAAGCTGGTCAGAAACTGATTGAAGATAGTTTGGCGAAACTCGAATTGCCATTTAATAATACCACGATTCAGCGTTTATTGGAATATTATAAGTTGAATAATGTTGTGGAATTATTTGCATCGGCTGCCAAAGAACGATTGGATTTGTCGAAAATCGAAACGGTTATTTTCAAAGAAAAAGCACAAAGTCGTTGGGTTAAAATTTGGAAATTAAATTTCGGCAATGCCAAAAATGCAAAGAAAGGCAAAACCACTCCATCGGAATCGCCTAATACAAAACAAAAAACGATTCATCTGACCGATGCAGATGTTGGTAATACCTATAAAATTGCTGAGTGTTGTCAGCCAATTCCTGGCGATCCTGTACTTGGGTTCTTGGATGATTCTGGCACTGTAGTAGTGCACAAATTGGATTGCCCTACCGCACAAAAACTCAAAAGTAGTTATGGTAATCGTATTCTTACGGCTGAGTGGGCTACGCATAAAGTATTATCATTCCTTACTACCATCGAAATTTCGGGTTTAGACGAAGTTGGCATGTTGCGTCGTATTGTAAAAATTGTGACCGAAGATTATAACATTAATATCAAAAGCATCAATATTGACTCGAAAGACGGTGTTTTTAATGGTCAATTAGCTATTTACGTTTATAGCACTGAAGATATTAACTTATTGTGCATGAATTTGTTGAAGATTTCTGCCATTAAATCAGTGAAGCGTATTTCGTAAATTCAATCATGGAACGTTACAATTGGAATCCGTGGCACGGTTGTCATAAGAAAAGTCCTGGATGTTTACACTGTTTTGTGTTCAGTCAAGATGCTTTTTATCAAAAAGATTCCAACATTGTTACGCGTGTTAAAACCAATTTTAATCTTCCCCTCAAACGTAATCGTCACAAAGAGTACCGTATTCCTTCAGGCAGTGCTATTGCCACCTGTTTTACGTCCGATTTTTTTATAGAAGAAGCTGATGAATGGCGTGCTGAAGTCTGGCAAATGATTGCGCAACGGTCTGATTGCAAATTCTTTATCATAACAAAACGTCCCGAACGTATTAAGCAGTGTTTACCTTCCGATTGGGGCGATGGCTACGATAATGTGCTGCTGAATGTCACTACCGAAAATCAAAAAATGGCCGACGAGCGCATTCCGTTTCTTTTGGATGTTCCTTTAAAATTTCGTGGTGTTGTAGTCGCTCCTATTTTAGAAGCTGTCGATTTACGCTCTTATTTGGCTACGGGTTTAATTACTGCCGTGTCGGTGGGTGGTGAATCCTATTCGAAGGCGCGCCAAACCAATTTTGATGATATCTTGTTTGTGCGCCAGCAATGTCTCGATTATCGTGTCAATTTTAGCTTTCACCAAACTGGTTCAAATTTTGTGAAAGACGGTGTTCGTTATCGTCTGGCACACCATCAAGAATATGAGCAAGCTGCTAAAGCAGGACTTGGTTTATCGTTCTAATTTGCCTTTTAATTGGTGAAACTTCTCCTTTTGTCTATATTCGTTTAAATCCCACTCGTAGGTGATTATTTTTGTGTGGCTTTCTTTCGGTGTATTATAAAATTGAAATTATATTCGCTGAAACCCAATCACTTTTTACTATCTTTGCGACATGAAACCTGTTAAGCGAGTCAAAATTTCTGAATTCTTTATTCATCTAGGAGGATGGATGATTTTATTTAGCATTCCTTTTTTCTTTATGGAAAAAGGGCATTTAGGTTTTCAAATGAATTGGGGTATGTACCAGCATCACTGTGTTACTATGGTGTTATTTTTGGTGGTATTTTACGTCAATTACTTTTTATTAGTTCCTAAATTTTTATTTTCCACCGATAAAACGTCGTTTTTTGTCATCAATGTGGGTATGATTCTAGCCATGGGCTTTTTGTTGCAATGGTGGAATATGTTCGATATGCCTCCACCAGAAGTAATGCGTCGTAAATTTCATGACCATCCTCATCATCGACCAACCTTGGTGTCGCGTCACCTCATTTTTTTTGTACGTGATTTAATGCTGTTGATGCTGTCGATTGGTTTAAGTGTTGCCATTAAAATGGGTCTGCGTTTTGCCGAGTTAGAAAATGCGCGGCGTGAAGCGGATAAAGTACGTATGGAGGCCGAATTGAGCAATTTGCGTAATCAATTAAACCCTCACTTCTTATTAAATACCTTGAATAATATCTATGCGCTCATTGATTTTAATAAAAATAAGGCTCAAAAAGCGGTGATTGATTTGAGTAAATTGTTGCGTTATGTGTTATACGAAAATCAGGATACTTACGTTCTGTTAGAGCGTGAAGTGGAATTTCTCAAAAATTATATCGAGTTAATGCGTATTCGACTGACCGATCAAGTAGAAGTGACTACCGGTTTTTCTGTACCGCGAGGAAGTCAAACCAAAATTGCGCCGCTCATTTTTATTTCGTTAATCGAAAATGCGTTCAAACATGGTGTGTTGCCCAACGCTCCAAGCGTTATTTCAGTATTCATCGGTGAAACGGCTGAAGGCCTGGTGGTATGCGATATTCGTAATTCGTATAGTCCTAAAGATGAATCGGATAAAAGTGGTTCTGGCATAGGTTTGGAGCAAGTGCATCGTCGCCTCGATTTATTATATCCTAATGCTTATTCGTGGGAAACTAATTTGGCATTAGATAGTAAAATATATACCTCTGTACTTACCATAAATACGATTAAATCATGATAGTGAATTGTGCCATTGTTGATGACGAACCTTTAGCACTCGATTTATTAGAGAGCTATATTCGTAAAACACCTTTTTTGAATTTGGTGGGGCGTTATTCCAGTGCCATTCAGGCTATGCGTGAATTGCCAAATCAGTCAGTCGATTTGTTATTTTTAGATATTCAAATGCCAGATTTGTCAGGTGTCGATTTTTCTAAAATGTTGCCTTCTGATATTCGGGTTATTTTTACTACCGCCTTTAGCGAATATGCAGCCGATAGTTATCGTGTCAATGCGTTGGATTATTTGCTCAAACCTATTTCGTATGCTGTATTTTTAGAGGCCTCCAATAAGGCACTCAACTGGTTTGAAATGTCTCGAAAATCAGCCGAACACACTTCCAATCCTGCTGAATCAGATATTATTTTTGTAAAGAGCGAACGACGTTTGGTGCAGATTAATTTGAATAAACTGCTGTACGTAGAAGCACTTAAAGATTATATGAAATTTGTGTGCGAAGGCGACGAGATGCCAGTATTTTCGCTCATGAGTTTGAAGTCGTTAGAGGCTACTTTACCATCGTCGCGCTTTATGCGTGTGCATCGCTCTTTTATAGTTCAAAAAGCACAAGTAAAAGTGGTAGAAAATAATCGAATAGTATTTGGTAAGGTGCGCATCCCAATAGGAGATGCCTATAAGGCTAGTTTTCAAGAATTTCTGGCAGAATGTAAACTGTAAATTACCAGTTTTAAGCGGTTGAAAAATTTTTATTTCAACCGCTTTTTTTTATCTTCGATGGGCTGTTTTATTCTTGTAAATTGCTGTTATTTGTGTATCTTTGCAGCATAGTTTATACCTTTATTCAAAATCAGATGGAAGTTAAAATTATCAATAAATCGAAACACGCCTTGCCTGCGTATGCCACCGAATTATCGGCAGGAATGGATTTGCGCGCCAATTTATCGGAGCCAGTACTTTTGAAACCGCTCGAACGGAAATTGATTCCAACAGGATTGTATATGGAGTTGCCACAAGGTTATGAAGCTCAAATTCGTCCGCGTAGTGGTTTGGCCATCAAAAAAGGAATTACCATTCTTAATTCTCCTGGCACGATTGATGCCGATTATCGTGGTGAAATTTGTGCTATTGTGGTGAACCTATCTTCTGAAGATTTTCTGATTGAAGATGGCGAGCGTATTTGCCAAATGGTAATAGCCAAACATGAACAAGCTTCTTGGGTGGCGGTTAACGAATTGTCCGACACCGAACGTGGCGAAGGTGGTTTTGGTCATACTGGTAAAAAATAAGCGATTCGTCGTTATCTCTATAGTATCATGATAAAACGTTTCTACATCATTATCTCATTCATCTTTGTAGGGTGTTTTGCGCTGAATGCGCAATCGCTCGACTCGTTGTTTGTAGCTAGTGTCGATAAGGAACAATTGACTGATACAACAAAACAGCAGCTCTTTGATTACTATTTTTTTCAAGGTGTAAATCTGACATCTCAAAACAAACTCGATTCAGCTTTTGCTGCGTTTCAACGATGTCGGGAAATTGATAGCAAAAATGCCGCGGTCTATTTTGAGCTGTCAAAAATTCTGCAATTTAAAAAAGAATCCGAACGGGCTTTTGTCTATTTACAAGCAGCTATTGATTTAGCGCCAGACAACATGCAATATCGCGAAGTGCAGTTGGCTTTTTTTGTGGGTCAAAAACGTTTCAACGAAGCTATTGACGGTTACGTTAAGTTATCCAAACGTAAACCGTCTAATGAAACGTATCTGTATAATTTGTATGAATTATATGGCGCTACCAAGCAACCCAAGAAACAAATAAAGGTGCTCGATCAGCTTGAAAAATTGAATGGCGTTACCGAAGAGGTTGTTTTTGAGAAATTGGGTTTATTGCTCCAAGTGGGGAATAGCAAACGTGTCGAAACCGAAATTCAAAAACTCATCGCAAAATTTCCTCGTGAGTCGTCGTACGTGACGTTGTTGGGCGATTTTTATCGTGAAACAGGACGAGAAAAGAAAGGATTAGCGTGTTATCAAAAAGTGCTGTTGAATGACTCTACCGATGGTTATGGGTTGACGGCCATGGCGTCGTACTACACCGCTAAAAATCAACCAGAAAAGGCGAATGAATTAATGCTCAGAGCATTGACTGACAAACGATTACCGATTGAGAATAAGTTGAAATGGGTTCGCTCCTATGTGGTCGACTTGGCACAAAAGAAGGAGGACGAGCGCATATCAAGCCTTTTTTCGACGCTATTTACGCTCTATCCTGACGAAGAAGAGGTGTTAAAATTACATGTCGATTATTTAATTCATAAACGTGAACTGGTTTCAGCCATTGCACAACAACGTCGCTTGTTGGAACTCAATCCTACCGACGAAGACTATTGGCAAACGTTGTTGACTTTGGAATCGGAACCGTACACGCCAGCTAAGGTTTTGCAAGTGACCAATGAAGCGTTGGCTTATTTTCCACTTTCGCCCAATTGGTATTATCAAAAAGCGGGTGCTCAAATGCAATTAAACCTGTTTGATGATGCGTTGGTGACTATCGACTCTGCTTTGACATTTGTGGAATCGATTGATAAACGCATTAAAGGGATGTTTCTGGCGTTAAAGGCTGATGTGTTTATTTCACAGAAAAAATATAAATCCGCCTTTACCTATTACGACCAATCGCTAGAGTTTGATCCAGCCAATGCGATGACGCAAAATAATTACGCTTATTATTTGGCACTCACCAATGGCGATTTGCGTAAAGCCGAGCGTTTGATCAGTGACGCCGTAAAATCGGACCCTAAAAATGCCACTTATTTGGATACTTATGCGTGGGTGTTGTTTATGCGTCAAGATTATAGGTCGGCTAAATTTTATCAAGAACGAGCTATTGATATAGATTCGGATATGGTTATTCTAGAGCATTATGGCGATATTTTATTTGCCTTGGGCGAGGTTGATGAAGCTATGCGTTGGTGGCAAAAATCCTTGGATGCTGGTAATGAATCAGCCATTTTAAAAGAAAAAATAGCACAAAAACAATATATTCCAGAACTGATTATTATTGAACAAGATGAAAAAAAATAAGTTATACATCGGCTTTTGTCTGCTTTTGGTGGTAGCTATGCTGTCGTCTTGTAAAACTAAGCAGATTACTACCACGTCTTCGGAATTGAGTGTGGTCGATTACACCGTGGCACAAGTGCAGCAGCAACAACCACAATTCAGCTATTTGAACATTTCAAAAATGGATATTGTGGCAAATTACGGTACGCAACAATTGTCCTTCCGTGCTACCGTAAAAGCTGTGACGGACAGTTTATTGGTTTTCTCCGTGCAGCCGTTGTTGGGCGTGGAAATGTTTAGATTAGAATTTACACCGACGTCGTTTCGTATCATCGATAAATGGAACCGTAAATATACCGATAATACGTACGATTTTTTGCGCTATAGTTTGGGTGTTGATGTCAACTTTAACGTGATTCAGGCTTTGTTCTTCAATCAACTGTTTGTGGTAGATGGCGTGGTTGCGCCAAATCAATTTGTGGTGGAAACACTGCCACAAGAACCGACGCGGTTGGTGCATTTAGGCACAGGATTGATTCAGCGGTTTGAGTTGGTGGACAAACAGATGGCGATTGCCAAAACGGAACTCATTGTAGATAAAGGCCGTTTGACCTGCACATATGCCAACCATCGTATGCAAAACGGAGTGCGTTTTCCGTTGGCTTTGAATATCACTATGCAAGTTGGTGGCAAATTGGCGGATGTAGACTGCCAAATTAGTCAACTAGAATTTAATAAATCGTTTGAATATTCGACTGTCAATTTGGAACGCTACGAAAAAGTAGCCTTCTCGAAAATAATACCTTAGACATTTATGAAGAAGTTTGTGTCGTTTTTAATTGTGTCGCTGTGTTTGTTGCAACCTCTTTTCCCACAGTCCATTGCTGAGCTGGAAGAGAAGAAAAAACAAGCACTCGAAAACTTAGCCCAAACCAATAAGTTATTGAACGAAACTCAAAAATCGAAGCAGGGCAGTGTTAATAAAATTAATTTGATTAAACGCAATATCAAAGAGCGTAAAACCGTGATTCAATCGCTCAATGGTCAAATTGATGCTTTGGAAAGAAATATTGGCGTGTTGCGTACCGAGAAGCAACAACTCGAAGAGCGTTTACGCTATTTGAAAGCTGATTATGCCAAATTAATACGCGAAACACATGTGCGTCGTAACCATTTTTCGCCGCTGTTGTTTATTCTCTCTTCCGATAACGCTGGACAGGCGTATCGCCGTTTCCGTTACTTACAAGAGTTTAGCGATTATCGTAAAAAACAGGCGTTCGAAATTCAGCGTGTGACCGCTCAGTTGGCAGTGAAAGAAAAAAATCTGACCAATGATGTGGATAAAAAAGAACGTGTGTTGACCGAAAAAGAGCGGGAAGCCAAAAAACTCGAATCCGATCGCCAACAGGAAAGTAAGATGTTGACGCAACTTCAGAAAAAAGAGAAGAAGTTGAAAGACCAACAGAAAAAACAGCAACGACAAGCGAATGAACTGAATAATAAGATTCAGAAATTAATTGCCGCCGAAATTCGTAAAGATGAAGAGCGCCGTAGACAGGCTGCCAACGAATCGGCTAAAGAGAGTGGTAAACCAGTTCCTACCACATTCGAAATGAGTAAGGACGAAAAGTTGATAGCGGGTAATTTTGAGAAGAATAAAGGAAGATTGCCATTACCAGTGGAAAAAGGCTTTATTAGTGGTCATTTTGGCGTGCAACCACATCCGGTGTTATCGCATGTAACCACCAACAATAAAGGTATTTACATACAAGCACCTTCGGGTTCATCGGCACGCGCGGTATTTGAAGGCGTGGTAACGCAGTGTTTTATGGTGCCAGGCAGCAATAGCGCTGTGATTGTGAAACATGGTAACTACCGCACCGTTTATTCTAACTTGACGGAGATTTATGTGAAAGAAGGCGATAAGGTGTCGACCAAACAGAGAATTGGTAAAATATTTGTCGATACCGAAAATGATAATAAAACCGAGTTGTATCTGATGATTTACAGAGATACTTCTATTCAGAATCCTGAATTGTGGTTAGCACAATAACGGTTACTAAAACAAAAAAACGCCCGAAGCTATCAACTCGGGCGTTTTTGTTTCAAAACTGGCTAAATACACGTCACAGCTAGCGAATGGGAGTAGGCGTGTTTCATGTAAAGTTATTTTCTTGTCTTTTTAGTCTTTTTTTGATCCATCGAAGAATTTAATTTCACAAGTTTATCCCAATCAATTGCACCTTTTTCGTCACAAAAGTCTATTGTGAATTCTTTCGTGAATTTATTAATCATCTGTGAATATGATTTCATAAAATCATCGTTTCTTTCTTTTGCTTTATGCCCAAGGGGCTCAATTAAATCAGTGTAAAGGCTAGTCTCATTTGATATGAATTCCCAAAATTTTTGACCACAGTATTTAAAATATTCCCCTTTGTCAGGCTTGTTGTCTTTTCCATAGCAACAACCATTTACAGCGACTATATTCATTTTTGAGTTACTTGTTCTTAAAGTTTTCTTTGCAGTTGAAAAATCGGTTTTCATTTTTTTGATTTGAGAACTATTTCCCCAATTTGGCCCAGACTTGATAGTTACAATATACCTTGTCCCTTCATTGTCAAATTCTAGATCAATGTTTGCAATTCCAGATTTTCGTCCATCGTATACTTGAGAATTTATAAAGATTGCAAGACCTTCTAGCCAATCACCAAAAATTGTTTCTTCATTTGAGGAAATGTGAGCATCAACAATTCCTCTAATAATTTCGTCTGCAGTCAATACATATTTAGCTTTAAATAAGTATGGATTCTTTCTTTTTAAGACTTTTACTAATTTCAAATTGTCAAGACTTTGTATTCTTTTCTCATGAAAAGTACCAATGTTCCTCTCGACGTACTCAGTTACATCTTGAATGTTTAGTTGTTTCATACTCATCTTTTTGTTGTAATATATAATTCTACTGGATTTAATTCTTTTTTTACCATGTCATAATATTCAGGAATTATCTCAATTCCAATTGAATTTCTTCTCATTCGTTTGGCAACTTTTAATGTTGTACCCGACCCCATAAATGGGTCTAAAACGACATTATGTTCTTTTGTAAATAGCTTTATAAACCACTCAGGTAATTCTTCTGGAAAAGTTGCGCTGTGATTTTTGTTATTACATTCAGTTGCCAAGTGCAAAACATTAGTAGGATAAGCCATCTCTCTGTCAACCCAATTAGAAATATTTTTTCCAAAACCACTACCAACTTTTGAGTTGTCTCGAATTTTATCTGTTTCAGAAAGATTCCTCATTCTTGTTTTTTTCCAGTTACCCATTGGAACCATAACTTCTTCTTGATACATATGGAAGTGCTTATTTTTATTAAATTGCAAAAGTCTTTCCCAAGAGTCACGAAAACGATTAGGCCATTTCCCTGGATAAGAATTTTTCTTGTGCCACATAAATTCTTCAGTCCATAACCAACCTTGTTTTCGCATTGCTATAATAAGCTCCATCACATAAGTGCTGCGTTCTCCATTAACAACCTTTTCTTTTATATTTAACACGAAAGTTCCAGTCGGTTTTAATACTCTAAGCAGTTCTTCCGAAATCGGAAGAAACCATTCAACATATTTGTCAGGATGTACACCTCCGTAAGTACTTTTACGTTGGTCTGCATATGGTGGTGAAGTTATAATTAAGTCAACAGAATTGTCAGGAATCTTTTTTAATTCCTTTTTACAGTCGCCGAGAAATAATTCAGTCGTAATTTTCATATTTTGTACTAGCTTATTCTGCAAAGATAATATATATTTTCTTTGTCTTTTCTGTCATTTTCGTAATTCCCTATGATTTTTGGTATAATTACAATTTGTGACGAATTATAAGGTTTGAATAAAATCTGTATGATTGGTTTATTTTACCACTTCTGGAATCACATGGCCAATGCAGCCGTTCGGTTGTTGCAGTTGTAGTAGTGCACAAATGGTTGGCGTGATATCGCTTACATTTACGGGCGCTAAGAGGGTTTGTGCAGGAATTCCATTGCCATAAAGAAGTACGGGTAAAAAGCTATTTTGTACACTCGATATGCCAATAATTTCGTTACGTTCGTTTATTTCTGTCCAACCAGGTAGCAGCGTGAAAACCACGTTGCCACTGCTGTTTTTATGTCGGCTATTTTTAATTTTGGCTAACTCGGTCGTTTCGCAGCCATTCGCATTTTTTATTTCGTCCGACGTATAAGCGTTGTGCACGCCTTGTAGTTCGGTCATAAACTGTGCTACGTGTTGCTCGAGTTCTTGGCGGTTAATCTTTTGGCTTTCGATGAGCGATTGATTCAAGTAAATTTGGCGTGCGTAATAACCGCTCACGTAACGTCCTTGTCCATAAATAGCCATGAGGTACGCATTGAGCAGTGCCATGGAACGTTTGGCGTTAAATTGTCCGTTAGCTATTTGGCGTGAAGCGAGTTCTTTCGTGGAATAAGGGTCTTGTGCATTGCCTGTTACCACAATGAGCGTATTGTCCAAACCGACGCTAATTTCAATCGCATCCAACAACGCACGCAGCTCTTTATCGAGGCGTAAATAGCTGTCTTCTTTTTCGGCTGATAAAAGCGCATTACCTTGTTCGTTCGGTAATTTAACGCTGAATTCAATCGCCAAAAAATCGGTGAACGCATCGGTGCCGAGTTTCTCGTCGCGCAACGCTCGTATGGCTAAATCTTTCATCAACGTATTCACAAAAGGCGTGTGCTTAAATTGATAAATCAATTCGGAACGCGTTTGTTTGTCGTTGGGTTTTAGAAATAAGCCTTTTTCTTTGCTTGTTGGTGTAAATTTGTAACTTTCAAGTCCCCAAAGTGGACGCCATTCGTATTGTAAATAGTTATCAATTGTTTGGCTGATATTCACTTTGTCCGCCCAAGCGGGTAGACCTTTGGTGTAAAAATTGGTAGTGGCGAGTTTGCCTGTTTTGTCGTCAATCCAAATGGCACCGTCGGCCACGTGTCCGCCTAAGATAACCGCATGTTCTGCTGTGAGCGCCATGGCGTACACTTTGCTTTGTGGATTGTTCAGTTTTATCACGTCCGCCAATGTGGTGGTGGCGAGTTGTTTGGGCGATATGGTTAAATCGCTGTTAATGCCTTGAAATCGTCCATCGAATAGGATAGAAACTACATTATCTTCTACTAAATGATAGCGTTTATCGCCCACAATACCATGATAATAGGGAATACTTCCCGTTAATAACGACGCATAATCTGTGTTGGTTCCATTGCCCGAGTAGTTACAGTAATTTTGTGGTATCACCGTGCCATTCATCAGCAATTTGAATCCGTTTTTCTCAAAACTATTCGATAACGTACTCAGATGGTCGTTTTGTAAACCGTCGATAGCAATAGTGACCACCAAACGTGGTTTTTTGGTTTGCGCAGATAAACTCCATGTCAAGCAAAAAGCCATGAAGCAAAAGATAAAAAAGCGTTTCGCCCTTGATTTAACCATGTGTGATAATGGGTTTTCTGATGTAAAAAATGGTGCGTAGAATCAACAAGAGTATAATAGGTAAATTAGCTACATGAAACAACTGAGGTGCGAAAGCGGTCGTTACAAGGCTTGCCAATAACAGAATCAGAACGTAATACGCCATGTGTTTTGTGGCTTTCGCGCACCATTTCATAGGCGCAAAAATGGCGAAAATCACGAGAAATGGATTTGCCCAAAGCAAGTTCCAATTGGCATGTACTAACGGATGTAACGAAAAACACATCAAGTAAAAAACGATGATGCCCAATAAGCCCACGCTGCCGAATAATAGAACATCGAACCACGCCGAATAGCGTTTACGACGCCAATCGTAGTAGGTGAGGAATCCACCAAGGCACAGCAACAACGATAAGATAACCAGTGGACTTAGTAGAAACGGCGTATTTTCAACGGCTTTAGGTGCGGCGTCCACTAACGTGTTTGTTTGTGCTACCAGCGGCACAATGGTGTCGGTGGTTACTTGTATCCAACTCGCTGCTAGTTCATCTTTGAGGTAGAGTGGGAAAGAGATGGCGCCTTCGTTACCTGTTTTGTGATCGGCTTCAGCACCAATGACCAAATCAATGCCAAAACGTGTCCAATTATGGTAACCAACATATTGATCAATAATGTCGCGATAGGTGACATCGGTAGCATACGAACAGAGCACTGGCGCGTCCAACGTGTTCAAAATCATGTGATAGGGACGTGTGGCGCAATTGTCGAACACGAAATTGTAGCGGTATTTGCGGTTTTCTGGCTCGTAATTAATCCACAAATCGGTGTATAACTGATTCCGTTGTGCTTCGTTGAGTGCTAATACTTGTTCATACACGGAAGAACCGCGCTGTTTGTATTCTGCTAAAAAATAGTTAGTCGGAATTACACCAACTTCGTAATCGGTTTCGCCTTTTACGAATTTGGGGATAAACCATTCGGTATTAAAATCGAAAATTCCATAATGGAATACCACGTCAATGTGCATTTCTGGATCGTAAATTCGGATGGCCGAATGTCCAAACTTGGCGTAAACTGGTTCACCGGGAGCGCAAGTGAGTAAACTTATTTGGCTACTTGCGCTTAATTGTGCCGATGCAAAGCCCCAGAAACAGAGGCTAAAGAGTAAAATGAGAATTTTTTTCATGTACGCTCTACGTGCGTTTATTGTAATTGAAGCACTTTGCCTACTTCGGCTGGGGTTCCGTATTCAAGATCATTGAGTTTATAAAGTTTTTTGAGCTTTATGCCATAAAGTTGTGAAATGCTGTGCATCGATTCGCCAGCTTCTACGGTGTGTTCTTCGAAACGGCTATCAGCTCTGTTTTTCTTAAACCACAAATAGACATAATCGCCTGCCTCTAAAACGTCCATATTGGCCATTAAATCATTGTAGTAGAGTAGTTTCTTCTCTGACATCTTGAATGCTTTGGCTACGTTACTCAATTTGTCTTTGGTAATGACACGTACGCAGCGCACGCCGTTATTTTCAATTTCGATATAACCCCATAATTGTTCGTAGTTTGGTGCATCTTCGGCAGGTTCTACCGCTTTCGCTTTGGTGTCGAGTTTGGCCAAGTCGTAGGTTTCAATTATTTTGATCAATTTTTCGGGATAAGTAGGATCTGTGGCATAGCCAGCGCGACTTAAGCCGTTAGCCCAAGCTTTGTAGTCGGTGATGTCGTATTGAAAAAGGAACGCATAACGTTGGCGTTTCAAAAATAGAGAGTGATCTTCAAATGATTCAATCGGTTTTTTGTATTTACGAAAACATTCGCCCAATTGGTCATCATCGTGGTGCATGGCATCACCAGTCCAATCTTTTCCACATTTTATCCCGAAGTGATTGTTACCAATTGTTGCCAACCGGCTTACGCCGGCACTCGATTCTAATAACGCTTGTGCCATGGTGATACTGGCTGGTATGGCATGCCGTTCTTGTTCCGTGATGGCTAAGTCTTTATATTTCTCAATATAAGCTTGATAGTTAGCATCCACTTGGGCTAATAAGGTACTCGCCATGAGCGTAATAATCATTAGAGATACGATTTTTTTCATGTTATTCTTTTTTTCAGAGTTAACTAATTATGTAAAACTTTGCGAGCAAAGTTACTATTTCTTTGTCAAAAATGCAAGGGGATATTTGGGGGTTATTTGTGAGCTGCTTATCTCATTTTATTATTTGTATATTTACAAAAAATAATGTACTTTTGCATCGCAAAAAGAAATTGAACTAACAACAAATAACTGATTAACAATATGATTAATTCTCAAGACGTAAAAAATGGTACCTGTATCCGCATGGATGGTAAATTGTATTTTGTAGTTGAATTTTTACATGTAAAACCTGGTAAAGGAAATACCATTATGCGTGTGAAATTAAAAGATGTGGTTTCGGGCCTTGTTATTGAGCGCCGTTTTAATATTGGTGAAAAATTGGAAGATGTACGTGTAGAGCGTCGTCAATACCAATTCTTGTATAAAGAGGGCACCGATTACATCTTTATGGATCAAGAGAGCTATGAACAACACACCATGACGAAAGACCAAATTACGGGTGTTGACTTTTTGAAAGATGGTTTAGTGGTGGAAGTTGTTATTGATGCATCTTCAGAAACTATTTTGTTTGCGGAACTTCCTACAAAAGTAGATTTAGAAATTACATATACAGAGCCTGGTATGGCTGGTAACACCGCTACTAATACATTGAAACCAGCAACCGTTGAAACTGGTGCTACAGTTCGTGTACCTTTGTTTATTAATACAGGTGAAAAAATTCGTGTTGATACACGCGATGGTTCTTATTTGGAACGCGCCAAGTAATCTGACTTACGATATTAATATAGAAAACGACTTTGTTTGATAACAAAGTCGTTTTTTTTATGTGGTTATTAACCGTCGTAATTTACACCAAAGAAGAAGCGCTAATAATCTATTAATTAGATTATTAGCGCTTCTTGAGTGACTCCGACAGGATTCAAACCTGTAACCTTCTGATCCGTAGTCAGATGCTCTATTCAGTTGAGCCACGGAGCCAATACCTATCTCGGTTTTGCGAGTGCAAAGGTAAGTGTTTTTATTAATATTACCAAGTAAAAAATAAAAAAAAGTATATTTTTTTACTGTTAGTTGGTAACGCTTTCTTATTTAAAGCGTTTTTGCATGATGATGTGTGTAATGATGCCTACCACCATGAAAACAAGACCTACCCACAAATAAACATTTGTTGGATTTGGTACAAGGCTATGAAGTACTAACACAATAACACCTACCAATACAAAAATAACTCCTAAATACTTTACTAATTGATTCATAACGTTATGAGTTTATATGATTATTTTTCAATATTTCCAACTACAAATTAAACCATTTTTTTCTTAATGACGAAATTTTTTAATGGTTATTTCTTGTTTATTTTAATTCCACCACCGTAATACCAGCTCCTCCAAACTGAACGTGTTCATCGCGATAAGTAGCAACAGCTGAAGAACCGTTTAAATAGTCGCGAATGGCTTGACGCAAGGCGCCAGTGCCAGTGCCGTGAAGTATGCGAACCTTTCCGATACTCAACATTTGCGCATCGTCCACAAAATACATCACTGCTTGTAAAGCCTCGTCTACACGCATACCACGTACATCAATTTCCGATTTAAAATTTAGTTGGCGTTCGCGCACTGCCTCTGTGGTACTTTTGCTGACAGAGGCACGTTGTGTTTGTTTTAGCTGATTATGACTGACGCGACTCAGTTTGTTTAGTGGCACGGTGGATTTTATATTTCCAAAGGTGACGATGGCGATTTCTTTGTTTAGTTCTATGAGTTGACCAGTCATGGTTTGCCCTTTTATTGTCACGTAATCACCTATTTTGATGGTGTCGGCAGCTTGAGTAATTGTTGGTTTTGCTTTGGCTTCAACCAAACTTGTTTTTAATTGGTTTAACTCTGCACGTGCTTGCTGTGTAGGTTCTTTGGCTGCTTCGGACTCTTTGATAATACGAATTGTTTGTTCAATTTTCGCATTAGTTTGGTTTAAGAGTTCTGTTGCTTCGGCTTTGGCTGCACGTAGTAGTTCTTTTTGTTTTGCTTTGAGTTCGCTCATCTCTTGCTCGTATTTCTGAACGAGCCCATCGATGTGTTTCTCTTTTTCGCGTATTTGTTGGCGTTTATTTTCCCAATAGCGCTTGTCACGCGCTGCATCTTGTAAGTTCTTGTCGTAATCGATATGTTCTGAACCCACTTTTTGCGAAGCTGACAAGATAATATCTTCTGGAATGCCTATTTTTCGGGCAATTTCTACGGCAAAAGAACTTCCAGGATTACCAATTTGTAGCTGAAAGAGTGGTCGCATTTCGTGACGGTCGTATAACATGGCTCCATTTACAATGCCTTCGGTGTTCGATGCGAAATGTTTTAAATTGGTGTAGTGTGTGGTGATTACGCCATAGGCTTTGTTGGTGTTGAATTTTTCCAATACCGCTTCGGCTATGGCACCTCCAATTTGTGGTTCAGTGCCCGTCCCAAATTCATCTATCAGGAGCAATGATTTGGCGTTACTATGACGGATACAGTGCTTCATGTTGAGTAAATGAGAACTGTAGGTTGATAAATCATTCTCAATACTTTGTTCATCGCCAATATCGATAAAAATGTGCTCAAAAATTCCCGCTTGACTCCGTTCATGAATAGCAATTGGCAATCCACATTGGAGCATGTATTGTAATAAACCAACTGTTTTTAAACAGACCGATTTACCGCCAGCATTTGGTCCGGAAATTAATAGAATACGCTGTTCTTGAGTCAGTTTTATGGATAATGGAACAATCGACTTATGTTGTTTTTCGAGTGATAATTGCAAGAGTGGATGACGTGCCTCGAACCAATCTACAAACGGCGTGTTTTTAAGATGCGGCTTAATAGCTTTAATTTGTATGCTCCATTTGGCTTTGGCTTGCAGGGCATCTATTTTGGCTAAAAAGAGGGTCGAATCCAATAAATTGGGATAAAAAGGACGTAAAAAATTAGTGGCATCAGTCAATATGCGTATAATTTCGCGGCGCTCTTCATTTTCTAATTCTCGCAATTGGTTATTGAGCTCAACCACGCTGCTAGGCTCCACAAAGGCGGTTTTCCCTGTGGCTGATTCATCGTGAATAATGCCGCCTATTCGACGTTTGTTCATGGCAGGAATTGGAATTACTAAACGACCATCGCGCATGGTTGGTGCGGTGTCTTTTTCAACTAGTCCTTCGGCTTGAGCTTGGCGTAGAATGGTATGTAGTGTGCGAGATATGGAACTTTGCGATTTTACTATATCGCGACGTATGCGTGCTAATTCGGTGGATGCATTGTCTTTTATTTCGCCATATTTATTGACGATTGTATCGATGCGTTTTAATACTTCGGGAAAATTTTGTACGGGCGTTGCTAGTTGTTTGAGATGACCAAAACGGATATCATCGCGTTTTAATAAGAAGGTGGTAACGCTTTGAACCATCAATACATTTTGACGAATGGCGACTAAATCGTTCACTTCAAGGAATGTGCCTTCGATGCGTGTTTTTAAAAATGCTTCGCGTAAATCAGCGGTACTATGAAGCGGTAACGATTCTTCTTGATCCAACATCAGTTTTGCCATTTCATCCACTAATGTTAGCTGTGCGACAATCACATCAAAGTTGCTAGAGAAGGATAATGCATCGATTTCTTCTTTAGCTAACTCGCTTAGACAGTTATGTTTGATTAACACGCGAATTTTGTCAAAGCCTATTTTTTGTTCAATGTCGCTAGGGTAAAGCATATTACGTATTAGCTCTTTATTTTGTAAAAATGCCGATAATAACAGATGTCATTATCGGCATTTAGATTGTATCAGTCAAGCCGACTTAAAAGTCACAGTTGTTTGGTGTACGTGGGAATGGAATTACATCGCGGATGTTTTGCATACCAGTTACAAATAGCATTAAGCGTTCAAAACCAAGACCAAAGCCAGCGTGTGGAGCTGTACCAAAACGGCGTGTGTCCATATACCACCAGATATCTTTCTCAGGAACACCCATTTCAGCAGCGCGTCGACTGAGTTTTTCGTAATCTTCTTCACGTTGTGAGCCACCAATGATTTCACCAATTTTTGGGAATAATACGTCCATGGCACGCACGGTTTTTCCATCTTCATTCTGTTTCATGTAGAATGATTTTATCTCTTTTGGATAGTCGGTGAGGATGACTGGTAATTTAAAATGTTCTTCTACCAAATAACGTTCGTGTTCTGATTGTAAATCGGTTCCCCAATCCACGGGGAATTCAAATTTTTTGCCATTTTGAACGGCTTCTTTTAGAATAGCTACGCCTTCGGTGTATGTTAAGCGTTTGAAATCGTTTTCAGTAACGAATTTTAAACGATCTATTAAGTCGTTGTCGTACATTTTGCACAAAAATGCTAAATCGTCTTGGCAGTGTTCGAGTGCCCAACGCACACAATATTGAATAAAATCTTGTGCCAACTGCATGTTTTCTGCGATTTCGATAAAAGCTACTTCTGGTTCAATCATCCAGAACTCTGCTAAGTGTCGTGGCGTATTGGAATTTTCAGCACGGAACGTAGGTCCAAACGTGTAAATTTTACCTAACGACATAGCTGCCAATTCTCCTTCCAATTGTCCTGAAACAGTCAAGCTTGCTTGTTTACCAAAGAAATCGTTTGAGTAATCAATTCTTCCATCTTCTGTTTTCTTCAGATCGTACAAGTTTTGTGTAGTTACTTGAAACATTTGTCCAGCACCTTCGCAGTCTGAAGCTGTAATCAATGGCGTGTGGAAATAGAAAAAGCCACGTTCATGGAAAAATGTATGAATAGCCATAGCCATATTGTGGCGTATGCGAAATATAGCACCAAAAGTATTGGTACGTGGACGTAAGTGAGCTATTTCACGTAGATATTCGAGCGTGTGTCCTTTTTTCTGTAATGGATATTTTTCAGGATCTGCAGTGCCATAGATTTCTATTTCGTCGGCTTGTACTTCTACAGTCTGACCTTGACCCATAGATTCTACTAATTTACCGTTTACATTGATGCATGCGCCTGTCGTGATTGGTTTTAAAGCGTCTTCATCAAATTTGGCCATATCCACTACAATCTGAATATTATTAATAGTGGAGCCATCATTTAAAGCGATAAAGCTGACGTTCTTATTGCCACGACGTGTGCGAACCCAACCTTTTATGTTGATTTCCGCACCGATATCAGTCCGTTTTAGGGCGTCTACAATTACAGTTCTTTCCATCTGTTTCATATCTTAGAGGCTTTTTAAATTTCTAGTTTGCAAAGGTATAAAAAAAGTGTGAGTTATAGTCTACGTATGTTATATTTTTAGCGTTTTCAAGTAGGGTAGTCTCGCAAAAAAAGCATCCTGATTGAGGATGCTTTTTTAAGTATGAGATTTTATTGCTTAGTTTTGTTTTTTACCACCCACCGAACTCATGGCACAACGGAAGCCAATGTCATTTGAACATTTATTTTCATTCAAATAACGACGGTTGGCAGGATTTAACCAATAAGCGCGATCTCTCCAAGAACCACCTTTGTAGATGCGTGCTTGGTCTGAAATCATATTAGCTTGTTCAATTGGGGTTGCATTTTCGGCTCTTAAAACAGAGTCACCTAAAGCAGACAATGCGTCGCCATCTTTAAAGTTACGGAAGTCACCACCGGTAGCTGCAAATTTTTTCTCCTTAATAAGCACATTACGCATACTGTCGCGCATCACTTGATCCATTTTAGGTAATTTGTCTAGAATAGATTCGGCATAAGCTGAATCGCTTTGATAAACGTTACCACGGAATGAGTTGTATTCATCTACAACCTCATTGGTTGTAGCACGATAAACGTCCAATACCCATTCGTTTACGTTACCAGCCATATTGTACAAACCATAACCATTTGGAGGGAAGAAATTAACTGGTACAGTTAAAGTGTTGTTGATTGCAATACCAATGAGGTCACCTCGGCTACGAATAAAGTTAGCATAGAATTGACCAGCAGTTTTTTTATCATCAAAACCACGCATTTGTTCACCTCGCCAAGGGTACGATTGATTTTCAAATACGTTACCATCTACAGCTTCAATACCATAAGCAGCATACTCCCATTCAGCTTCAGTTGGTAGGCGGAAGTGGGCGTCATAAAGCATACCATCCAAATCTACGGCAGAGCTATCGCCATAAAGGGCACGAATAAATTCGCCTGCTTTTTTAGTAGAAAAAACGTAAGCATATAATGAATCTGGTTTTTCTTTGATGGCTTTATTAATCGTTTTTAAGTCGCGGAAAGGAATTACCTTTTGATTGATTAATTCAAGTTCGTTCACACGGTCTGTACGCCATTCGCAATAGGCTTCAGCTTGTTTCCAAGTTACACCAACTACTGGATAATAACCGTAAGCCACGTGTGAATAATAATTTTCGACATAAGGTTCGTTGTAAGCCAACTCTTTACGCCATACAGTTTCGTCAGGCATAGCTAACAAAATTTTACGAGGATCGTGTGCGTAAACGCCACTTAACCAAGCTACATACTCGCGCCAGTTTAAGTTGGTAACTTCGAATTCATCCATGAAGTAACCACTATTACTGATACGACGTTTTGCGTTGTTGTTAGGAGCTGACACAGGGTCGTTGTTTGAACCCTTTACGGTGGTCATTACGGAGATGTAAACAGTTCCCGGAGGTATTTTTCCTTCGTACACACTATTTACTTTGAAGAAACCGTTTTGCTCATCATTGTAATCAAAACCCGTTTTTTCAGAAAAGTTTGTAGGCATGGAAGCCTTTGATTGGCAGCCCATAAAGGTTGCCACCACGATAAATAAACCAAAGAATTGTTTTGCGACTTTCATAAGTATTCAATAGTTGGTAAAAGCGACCACAAATGTACGATTATTTTTATAAAAACTAATGCTTTGTTCTATTTTTTTTACTTTATGTTCGAAAAAAGCGAAAAAACACGATTTTTAATCTTATTTTTGTGCCTGAATATTGACTTTTAATTACTGACTAAACGTGATATCTTCTAAAAATATTGTTTTAAATGGTAAAATCATTGATTTGTCGACTCCTATTGTGATGGCAATTGTCAATGTTACACCTGATTCATTTTATTCGGGTAGTCGTTGTTTAGATGAAAATGTTTTACTGTCGACAGTAGAAAAAGCATTGAAGGAAGGAGCTAGCATTGTTGATGTTGGTGCTTATTCAACTCGCCCAGGAGCCGAAGTGGTAACGGAATCCGAAGAGTTGGAACGTGTTCGTGGTGCTTTGCGTAGTATTAGAGCGCACTTTGGAGATGTTCCGCTTTCTATTGATACATTTCGAGCCTCGGTAGCGGGTTGTGCCGTTCAAGAATTTGGCGTAGCACTTATTAATGATGTGTCGGGTGGCGAATTGGATGAGGCGATGTTTAAAATGGTGGCAACACTCCATGTGCCGTATATACTTATGCATATGAGAGGTAATCCCCAAACGATGCAGAATAATATTGAGTATCATGATTTTTTATCAGATATGTTGCGCTATTTTGCACAAAAAATAGAGCGTTTGCGAGCACTTGGCTTTAACAAAGAAATTATAATAGATCCTGGGTTTGGTTTTGCAAAAACTATTGAACAAAATTACGAATTATTAAGAAATTTGTGTATCTTTGAAACCTTTAATATGCCAATGTTAGTAGGTGTTTCTCGTAAATCAATGATTTATAAGTTGCTAAATAGTTCTCCCGAAGAATCGTTGAGTGCAACTTCTGCCGCGCACATGTTGGCTTTAGAACAAGGAGCTCATATTTTGCGTGTTCATGACGTGAAACCGGCTATGGAAGTCATAGCTTTATATAAGGCTTATAAGGGAATTAGTTAAGATAAAAGAAACGAGTATGGAACTTGCTTTTGGTGTAAAAGATATTGTCGACATTGTTTTGGTAGCTATATTGCTTTACCAAGCTTTTAAGTTAATGAAAGATACAGGCGCAGGTAATATCTTTTTGGGTATTATGACCTTTGTAATCTTTTGGTTTTTGGTGACACACGTGTTTAAAATGGAGCTATTAGGAGCTATTTTGAATCGTGTTATTGGCGTGAGTGCCATCGGGTTGATTGTTATTTTTCAAAATGAAATTCGGCGTTTCTTTTCACGCATAGGTTCTCGTAAAAATTGGAAATTTATTTTGCGTTTACAGAAGTTATTCAAGATAAAAAGTAAAGAACACGAAACCACTTTTCCCATTATGCGTGTTGTGTTAGCTTGTCGTAATTTGTCCCGCACAAAAACTGGCGCGTTAGTGGTGATTCAACGGCATGATAGTTTACAGCAATATGTTGACTCTGGTGATGTCATTAATGCAGACATAAATACACGTCTTATCGAAAATATCTTTTTTAAAAATAGTCCTCTACACGATGGTGCGATGATTATTAACGACCAACATATTGTGGCTGCAGGTGCTATTTTGCCCGTTTCTCAAAATACCGATATTCCCAAATTTTTAGGTTTACGACATCGTGCCGCTTTAGGTATTTCAGAGCGTACAGACGCTGTGGTTATTATTGTGTCGGAGGAAACGGGAACCATATCACTAGCGATTGGAGCCAAACTCACTTTGAATGTCACGGCAGAGCAGCTTGAACGGTTGTTGTCAACAGAGTTGGAAATGTAATGTGTCACGTAACTTTGAAAATTATAAATGTCTGGTTTCAAACTAGACATTTTTTGTGAAATATCTATTGCTTTTCAGTCTTATAAAGCAATAAATAAGGGGCTGTATACGTTTTACCTCAAGTGCAAGAATTTTGTGCTTGTTCGTCACTATTTTTTTTAGTATCTTTGCACTCTTTTGTGACATGTGAATTAGACGTTTTTTTGATGTATTAAACTATGTATTATAACTCATTATGATTGAATATATAAAAGGCGAATTGGTTGATTTAACTCCCACTTGTGCAATAGTCGAAACAAATGGTATTGGGTATTCTATCAATATATCGTTGGTCACTTATTCCGAGTTAAGTGGACATAAACAATGCAAATTGTATGTGTATGAGGCTATTCGCGAGGATGCTTACGTGCTTTATGGTTTTACAACTCAATCAGAACGTACCTTGTTTTTACAGCTAATATCGGTATCAGGTGTTGGTGCTAATACCGCCCGTATGATTATGTCGTCCTTATCAGCGTCTGAATTGCAAGAGGCGATTGCTACCGAAAATAGTGCTTTACTTAAAAATGTAAAAGGTATTGGTTTAAAAACAGCTCAACGTATTATCGTTGATTTACGTGATAAAGTGACTAAAACATCACTTGCCACCAATATGCCTTCTGCTGCTGGTAGAGGAGTCGTTTCTGAAGCTGTGGCAGCTTTGGTAATGCTTGGTTTTCAACAATCTGCTTCTCAGAAAGTGGTTGAAAAATTGGCTAACGATAATTCTGGTTTATCGTTGGAACAATTAATTAAAAAAGCGTTGCAAATGCTTTAAAACTTGGGTGTAAGACGCATGAATTTCTTTCAAAAAATAGTTGTTTTTCTTTTTATCAGCGGTATTGCTTTATTACCGTTTGGTGATGCTATATCTTTAAATGGTATTAAGGCATCTCCTCAGGAACAATCACTCGATTACGGCGTTCCTACCGATTCTACGTTATTCAAATCCTATCCTGTTCGTTCGTTAGAAGTTCAAACGTATGAAGACCTTCAACAAAAATATCCTTTAGACTTATCTACGCCTAGTAATGTGAAAAGCCAGGTGGAGTACGATCCTGCTACCGGAAATTATATTTTTCGTACCAAAGTGGGTGATATGGAGGTGTCCACACCATTTGTCATGTCCGATAGCGAATATAAAGCGTATACCTTGCGCAACGACATGAGCTCTTATTTCAAAACCAAAAACGCAGAAGCCCAAGCTAATTTTGAAGATAAGTTTAATCTGGCCGATATGAGTTTTAAATTAGGACCCGCCGAAAAAGTGTTTGGTCCTGGTGGTGTACAACTCAAAACGCAAGGCTCGGCGGAACTTATTTTTGGTATCGTTACCAATCGTGTGGATAACCCTTCACTGTCGGAACGTTTACGCAAAACGACGAATCCTGATTTTGATGAAAAAATTCAATTGAACGTCAATGGTAAAGTTGGTGATAAGATCAATTTTGCCATGAACTATAACACCGATGCAACGTTTGAGACTGATCAACAGACGTTAAAATTGAGTTACGAAGGTAAAGAGGATGAAATTCTCCGCAAATTGCAGGCTGGTAATGTGAGCATGCCGCTCAATAGCTCTTTGATTCGCGGAAGTTCGGCTTTGTTTGGTTTTAAGGCGGAAATGCAATTTGGCAAGTTGAATGTAACAGCCATTGCTTCGCAACAACAGTCGCAAAGTAAAACGGTAAGTTCCAAAGGTGGATCACAACGCAAAGAGTTTGAAGTGCCTATTGATGCGTACGACGAAAATCGTCACTTTTTCTTGGCTCAATACTTTAGAGATACGTACGACCAAAATATGAGTAAGTTGCCCTATATTACTTCTGGTGTTACAATTAACAGGATAGAGGTGTGGGTAACCAATAAACGTGGAAATTTTGACCAAGCGCGAAATATTTTAGCTTTTATGGATTTGGCTGAAAATAAAACCATCGATAATTCACACTGGAGTGTTGTCGATGGTCGTTATCCCCAAAATAGTGCGAATACATTGTATGATGAGGTAAAATCTATTGGTAATATTCGCGATATTCAGCTTTTCAATAGCTTGATGGAAACTAATTATTCTGCTATGGGTATTGAAGGAGGCGAAGATTATGAAAAGATTGAGAGCGCCCGTCGTTTGGAACCTTCAGAATATACACTTAATAGTACGTTAGGTTTTATTTCGTTAAAAGGAGCCTTGAATGCCGATGAAGTTTTGGCTGTGGCGTTTGAATATACCGTTGGAGGCAAAGTGTATCAGGTGGGCGAATTCTCGACTGATGGCATAGAATCTCCTAATGCACTGATGGTAAAAATGTTGAAGAGCTCATCGGTATCGCCACAAAGTAAAATGTGGGATTTGATGATGAAAAACGTTTACTATTTAGGGGCTATGCAAATTCAACCAGATAATTTTGAGTTGAATGTACAATATCAAAACGACACAACTGGCGTTTATTTGAATTACATTACCGAAGGTAATATCAAAAATAAATTATTGCTCAAGGTGATGAATTTGGATCGTTTGGATTCACGTAACGAAGTACGTCCGGACGGGAAATTCGATTTTGTGGAGGGTTACACCATGAGCTCATCTCTAGGACGAGTTATTTTTCCGGTAGTGGAACCCTTTGGCGAACATTTGCGAAAAGCAATAGGTAACGATGGTATTGCCGATAAATATGTGTTCCAAGAATTGTACGATTCAACTTTAGTCGTTGCGCGTGAATTGACGGAGAAAAATAAGTTTCGTTTAGCCGGTAAATATCAAGCCAGTTCGGGTTCTGAAATTCGTTTGGAGGCTATGAATATTCCGAGAGGTTCTGTGGTGGTCACTGCTGGTGGTGCTACATTGGTCGAGAATGTCGATTATACGGTCGATTATACGATGGGTGTGGTTACTATTTTGAACCAATCTATTTTAGCATCTGGTACTTCGGTGGATGTGTCGCTCGAAAATCAATCGCTCTTTAATACACAACGCAAAACGTTGGTTGGTACGCATTTGGAATATAAATTGAACGATAAACTTTCATTTGGTGGAACCGTGATGCATCTTTCTGAGATGCCTTTGGTAACCAAAACAGAAATGGGTGCCGAACCTATTTCAAATACTATTTGGGGATTGAATGCCGCTTATCGTGATGAAGCACCATGGTTGACGAAGGGTCTTAATGCCTTGCCTTTATTGAATGCAACCGCACCTTCTACCATTGTTTTTAATGGAGAAGTGGCTCAAATGATTCCAGGACACCGTGAAATTAAAAATAATCCAGGTTATGCTTATTTGGACGATTTTGAATCGACCAAAACAGGTGTCGATTTGCGTTATCCTTTTTATTGGCGGTTGGCTAGCACGCCTTACGAAGACCCTACTAAAAATCCATTGTTTCCAGAAGCTTCGTTGTCGGATAATATCGATTATGGTAAAAATCGTGCGCTATTCTCTTGGTTTTCAATTGATAATAGCGTGTTCAATCGTAATAATTCTACTACACCAGAGCATATCAGACGTAATCCCGATTTGCAATCTAATCACCTAACACGTGCGGTGCGTGAACAAGAAATTTTCCCAAATCGTTCGAGTTTGGCGGGTCAATCATCTTATTTGCCGGTGTTAAATGTTAGTTTCTATCCTCAAGAACGTGGTCCTTACAATTTAGATGTTACAGGTCTGGCAGCCGATGGCTCATTAGCTAATCCTACTAAACGATGGGGTGGTATGATGCGTAAGTTGGAAACAACTGACTTTGAAACCGCTAATATTGAATACATCGAATTTTGGTTGATGGACCCATTTGTGAACGATACGTTAGGAACCAATTCTGGTGGCGATTTGTATTTCAATTTGGGCGATATTTCAGAAGATATTTTGAAAGATGGCAAAAAATTCTTTGAAAATGGAATGCCTATTGATGGCGATACCACTCAAACAGATGCCACAAAATGGGGACGTGTGCCTCGTAAACAATCGATGGTTTTAGCATTCGATAATGATGTGAATGCCCGTCAATATCAAGATGTTGGTTTTAATGGTTTGCGTACCGAAGATGAGTTCCAATTTCCTACGTACAAAGATTATGTGAACCAAATTAAAGCCACATTATCACCAAGTGTTATCGAAGATATGTCGAAAGATCCATTTTCGCCCATAAATGACCCTGCTGGCGATAATTTCCATCACTACCGTGGTTCTGATTATGACGCTGAAGAGAAATCCATCCTCGATCGCTATAAACGTTTCAATAGCCCAGAGGGAAATTCTCCAGCCTCCGAAACAACTACCGAAACTTATTCTACATCAGCTACCACCGTACCTGATGTGGAAGATATTAACCAAGATAACACGCTTAACGAATACGAAAAATATTACCAATATCGGGTGTCATTGCGCCGTAACGAATTAGAAATTGGGAAGAATTATATTACCGATAAAGTAGTCGCCAATGTCGAACTTGAGAATGGCAAAAAGGAAGATGTTACGTGGTATCAGTTCAAAATTCCCGTTCGTGAGTATGAAAGACGCGTAGGTACGATTCGTGATTTTAAATCGATTCGCTTTATGCGTATGTTTATGCATAATTTCTCTGAAGCCACCTTTTTACGTTTTGGAACATTAGAATTGGTGCGTGGCGAATGGCGTACTTATACCAAAGATTTGTATGATTTATCGAATCCGCCTACAAATACTGGTTCTATTAATGTGTCATCAGTAAGTATTGAAGAAAATAATAAGAAAAAGCCAGTTAATTACGTATTGCCTCCAGGAGTAACACGTGAAACAGACCCAAGTCAACCACAATTGACGCAGCAAAATGAGCAATCCATGGTGATTCGTACCTATGATTTGGCACCAGGTGATGCACGTGCAGTGTACAAAAATATTTCGTATGACATGCGTCAATATCGTCGTCTGCAAATGTTCACACACGCTGAAAAAATGTTAGACGATTTGGGCTCGCTCAAAGATTACGAGATGACCGTATTCTTGCGTATTGGTAGTGACTATCAAAATAATTATTACGAATACGAAATTCCATTAAAATTGACTCCTGAAGGTGATTATTCATCGGGTGAAGCAGAAAAAGTTTGGCCAGAAGAAAATATGTTCGATTTTCCACTCGAGTTGCTCACACAGGTTAAAACGAATCGTAATAAGGAGAAAAATAAGGGCGGTTCAGCCTCGTTTACTAAAGCTTATTCAGAGTCAGACCCTACTAAACCGAAAAATAAAATAACGGTGATGGGTAACCCTAATTTAGCCGATGTACAAACTATTATGATTGGTGTACGGAACGAAGGACGTGAGATGAAAACCAGTGAAGTTTGGGTAAATGAATTGCGTTTAACCGATTATGATGAAGATGGTGGTTGGGGTGCCATGGGAAATGTGGCTATTGGACTTTCCGATATGGGTAGTATCAATGTCTCGGCACGTCACGAAACAGCTGGTTTTGGTGGCATAGAACAAAATTTGACGGAGCGTCGTTTGGACGACTTAACACAATTGAATGTGTCTACTTCTTTTGAAGTGGGGCGTTTCTTCCCAGAAAAAGCAAATGTAAAAATTCCACTTTATGTTTCTTATTCGTTGGAGAATAGCAAACCAAAATATAATCCATTGGACGAAGATGTCTTATTGGACGATGCTTTAGAAGCGCTTGAAACAAAAGCAGAACGCGATTCATTGTTACAACTTTCTCAAACCAAAGTGATTAATAAAAGTGTCAATTTGACCAATGTGAAGGTGGATATTAAAAGTAAACGTCCTCAACTTTATGATCCGTCGAATTTTTCGGTTTCTTATGCCTATACAGAAACACAAGAGCTTAATCCTGAGATAAATAGAAATAAAGCGTTACAACATAGAGGTTCGTTGAATTATAATTTTACAACCACACCTCAACCTTGGGAACCATTTAAAAACGCCAAAGGCTTAAAAAGTCCAGTTTGGCGTATTATCAAAGAGTTTAACTTGAATTATGAACCAAGTGTATTAGCTTTCTCAACCACCATGAATCGTCGTTATTCTGAAACACAATTACGCGATTTGGAAGGGTCGATGAATTTAAACTATTACGATGTTAATAATACCTTGTTGTCATCGAGCAAGGATTTTGTTTGGGATCGTCAGTTTGAGATGAAATATGATTTATCGCGCGCCTTGAAATTCTCGTTGCGTACAGGGTTTAACGCACGTGTAGATGAGACGCTTTACACGCCAGTCAATCGTCAGTTTTTCCCTGATGAATATGAAAATTGGAAAGATACTGTTATGAGTAGTTTGGCGCATTTTGGTCGTCCACTCACTTATCAACAAGTATTTACAGCGTCATGGGCGATTCCTATAAATAAAATTCCAATCTTTGAATTTATAACTGCCAATGCGCAATATAACGCTACGTATGGTTGGAATAGAGGACCAGAATCAGATGGAAATTTACATCTTGGTAATGAAATCTCCAATTTAAATAATTGGCAAGTGGATGGTCAAATGAACTTCGAAAAATTGTATAATAGATCGAAGTATTTGAAAGATATCAACCAACGTTATACGGGCAGAACGAGTTCCAAAGGAAATTCTAGATTTAAAGCCAAAGATGAGGCACAAACCATTGCACTTAAAAAAGATGAACCTACAACGATTACACATAAGCTGAATAGTACGCGCCTTCAAATTATTGTGACTGATAGTACAGGTAAAGTGGTAAAGATTCCTTATACGATTGTGGACAATAACACCATTCGATTTACCAGTAAATCGGATATGTCGGGTTTGAGATTGTCGATGCAAACAACAGATCCTGCTAATATTTCAGCTACGAAACAGCTGGGTGAAATTTCGGTACGTTTTTTAATGTTAGTGCGTCGTTTGTCTGTGATGTACAAAGAAACCAATAGCTTGGTAATTCCAGGTTTCAATTCGGAAGCTGGCTTTATGGGACAGCAAGAAGTTGATAATGCGTTTGCTCCTGGTTTTGATTTTGCTTTTGGTATGCCAAAACGTGATTACCTCGAACAAGCTGTGAAAAATGGTTGGGTTATTATGAACGATTCTATAATTAATCCAGCTTCGCAAACGTTTACATCCGATTTTGATGTAAAATTGAATTTGGAGCCATTTGCAGGATTCAAAATCGATTTGAATACCAAGCGTGTATCAACCGATCAGACCTCGATTCAGCATATGTATGATGATATGCCAGTGACTTTTAATGGTACCTTTAGAATGACGCATGCGGCTATTTTAACCTCGTTTTGGAGCACCGGAACGCTGGCTAATAATTACCAATCGAAAGCATTTGAGCAGTTTAAAGCTAATCGTGCTTACGTGGCAAATGAGTTGCAACGCCCTTATATTGGTACAAAATATCCAACTACAGGTTTTGCGGCTGAAAGTTCTTTAGCGGGAGATCCTTATAATGCAGCAAATGGTGCTTATAGTCAGAATTCACCAGATGTGCTTATTCCTGCATTCTTGGCAGCATATACGGGTCAGGATATAACCAAAGCTTCCAAATCGCCATTCCCTTCATTTTGGAGTTTAATTCCTAACTGGCGTATCTCTTACGATGGTTTGTCGCGCATTCCTTGGGTGGCTAAGAATTTTAAATCGGTGACGCTAAATCACGCTTATCAATGTACGTATAATATTGGTTCTTATACATCATATTCTAACTTTGCTGAGAATGAAGATGGTTTGGGTTTTGTACGCGATGTGACGAGTGGAAATCCGATACCATCGAGCCAATATAATATTTCGAGTGTATCGCTGAACGAAAGTTTTGCGCCATTCTTGAGCGTCGACATGGCTATGAAAAATAGTTTCACTGGCAAGGTGGAATATCGTAAACAACGTAATATGACCCTAAATTTGGCTAGTAACCAATTATTGGAAGCCACCAATGATGAGTGGATTGTGGGTGTGGGTTATATCTTGAAAGATTTTGATGTGGTTTTGAAATTGAAACAGAACAAAACTAAAAAAGTTAAGAATGATTTAACCACGCGTCTTGATTTGGCGTTTAAAGATATTAAATCTATTATTCGTAAAATTGAAACAGACGATGTACAACCAACTACGGGTACAAAAACGATAACTATCAAATTAACGGCCGATTACGTGTTTAGTTCTAAGTTAAATTTCCGTTTGTTCTACGATTATCAAATGAGCAATCCATTGATTTCTACATCGTATCCAATTTCTACGGCCAATGTTGGTTTCAGCATCAAGTTTATGCTAACACGTTAAACAACATTTAGACTTACGTACCTTGCTTGTCGGATGTCTAGTCGCATTTTTGAAATTCTCAAAAATTGACTACCTTTACATGTTTAAAACTCATGGTTATGAAACGTTATCTATTCGCCATTTTTTGTCTATTTACGCTGCTTCCGAGTTGTGAGGAAATAAATGTGCCAGAAGATAAACCCGACAATCCTCAGGATACCGCAATAGTGGTCAATCCTAATGATCCTGCATCACCGCGCGGCTCTGACTATTTGTATGACCTCTCAGTGGTAAGCGAAGTCCAATTATCCATATCTCAGGATGATTGGAATACGTTTCTGACTAATTTTGATTTAAATCCAGATAATAACACGTACATTCCAGCCACTTTTTCGTTTAAAAAAGGTTCGGAATCGTTTCAGATTGATAGTGTAGGCGTTCGTTTGCGTGGCAATACGAGTCGTCGTCGTCCTGAAGGAGCTACGGGTGAATTACATCAGTCACAAAATGCCAATTGGCATCATGTTCACTTTCAAGTAAAATTTGACGAATATTGTGATAAATTAAAGTTTTGCAATAGTGATCGTGTAATTTTAAAATGGTTTAAAGATGATGCGATGTACTGTCGCGAAATTTATTCGTACGATTTATTTCGCCGCTTCGGTGTATGGACTGCACCTCGTGCTAGTTATACGCGTGTCTCCATTGATATAAAAGGCGATTCAAAACCGGCTTATTTTGGCGTTTATGCCTTGGTTGAAGGTGTGAGCGAAGCGTTTTTGGCTAATCGAAAAGCGGCTGGTAAATTTACCTCTAAAAATGGCAATTTATGGAAAGCATCGTGGGGAGCTACGTTGAGCCCCAATTCGATGTCCGATGATAAAATGGGCGTGAGCGTCACTTCATTAAATCCAAGTGAGAGTGTCAATTATGTGTACGACTTAAAAACGAATAAAAAAACAGGTTTGTCTGCTGCCCGCACGCAACTAAAAGAGTTTGTGAATACCATGAATGGTTTAGCGAGCGGAAGTTCGGCATTGAAAACCTTTTTAGAAACCCGCATGGATGTGGACCAATTTTTGCGTGCTTATGCCGTGAATGTCATGGTAGGAATGTGGGACGATTATTGGCATGGACAAAATAATTATTACTTCTATTTTGACGAAAATAACAAGTTTTATTTCATTCCATTCGATTACGATAACACCTTGGGTACGTCCATGGGCATGAATGCTGGTACGCAAAATATGTTGACGTGGGGTAGTCTCGAAAATGACCGTGTGCTGATGCGTAAAGTGATGTCGATTACTGAGTATAAGGAACGATACAAAAATTATATTAAGGAATTAGCATCCGCAGACAATGATTATTTTTACACCGATAAAAGTCTAGCACGTATTCAGCAGTGGCATACTATGATCTCTCCGTATTTAGCTAACGATACAGGTGAAGATATGATGCTCAATGATGTGCCAGCAGGTTGGGGTAATTGTTCTTTTTACCGCTTGCTGACTGGTAATGATCAAGGCGGTAATAGTGGCGAGGCTAATTGGTTTAAGACCAAAATAAAAAGTATCAATTTTTAAAAACAAACGAAATAAAATAATTTTAAATAATAGACTTATGGAACAAAATGAATTTCGCAAATATGCTACCAAGCATTTGAATATGAATGGTTTGTCGCTAGATAAATACATGTCGGAAGTGACCATGAATGGAGGTTATATTTCACCATCTATTTTGGAAGAGCGTCAATTAAATGTGACTCAAATGGATGTGTTCTCGCGTTTAATGATGGATCGTATCATTTTTTTGGGTTCCGAAATTAATGATTACGTAGCCAACGTGATTCAAGCGCAATTACTATTTTTAGATACTGCCGATCCAGGTAAGGATATTTCTATCTATTTGAATAGTCCTGGTGGTTCGGTACATGCTGGTCTAGGCATTTACGACACCATGCAGTATATTGGCAGTAAAGTGGGAACGATTTGTACTGGTATGGCTGCTTCTATGGCTGCCGTGTTATTGGTAGCTGGCGAAAAAGGAAAACGTTCGGCGTTGAAACATTCGCGCGTGATGATTCATCAACCAATGGGCGGTATGCAAGGTCAAGCTGCTGATATGGAGATTAATTATAAACAAATCATGCTCTTGAAAAATGAATTGTACCAAATCATTGCTGATCATTCCGGAAATCCATTTGAGAAAATTGAAAAAGATTCTGATCGCGATTATTGGATGACCTCGCAAGAAGCATTGGAATACGGTATGATTGATAATATTTTGGTTCGCAATAAATAATACGTAAAAATTTCATGGCGAAACAAACAAAGAACGAACGTCATTGCAGCTTTTGTGGACGTGGCGAAAATGAAGTGCAATTATTGCTGACTGGTTTAGATGGTAATATCTGCGATCAATGCGTCGAAATGGCTAATAATGTTATTAAAACAGAATTAGGTACTAAAAGCGACTTCACCTTAAATGGCGAACAGCTACCTAAACCAATCGAAATAAAGAATTTTTTGGACCAATATGTCATTGGGCAAAACGAGGCCAAGAAATTTTTGTCGGTAGCAGTTTATAATCACTACAAACGTATCACACAGCCAAAATCGGCTGAGGATGTAGAAATTGAAAAATCAAACATCATTTTGGTCGGCACTACGGGTACTGGCAAAACATTGTTAGCGCGTACCATTGCTAAAAAATTGCACGTACCATTTACCATTGTGGATGCCACTGTGCTGACAGAAGCTGGTTATGTGGGCGAAGATATTGAGAGTATCTTGACTCGCTTATTACAGGTGGCCGATTACGATGTTAAATCGGCAGAACGAGGTATTGTGTTTATTGACGAAATAGACAAAATTGCTCGTAAAGGCGATAATCCAAGCATTACGCGCGATGTGAGCGGCGAAGGTGTGCAGCAAGGTTTACTTAAATTGTTGGAGGGTTCGGTGGTAAATGTTCCACCACAAGGTGGACGTAAACATCCCGACCAAAAAATGATTGCCGTAAACACACAAAATATTTTGTTTATTTGTGGCGGTGCATTCGATGGCATTGAGAAAAAAATTGCCCAACGATTGAATACACACGTAGTTGGTTTTGGTTCTGTGAGCGAACAAAACATTGTGGATAGAAACAATATGTTGCAGTATATAGCTCCACAAGATTTAAAATCATTTGGGTTAATTCCAGAAATAATAGGTCGTTTACCAATCTTAACCCACCTTAATCCACTCGATAGTGAGGCTTTGCGTTTGATATTGACAGAACCTAAAAACTCCATTGTGAAACAATACACCAAATTGTTTGCTATGGATGACGTGGTTTTGAAATTTGATGATGAAGTGCTCGATTATATCGTCGAAAAAGCGGTAGAATTTAAGTTGGGTGCTCGTGGTTTGCGTTCCATCGCTGAAACCATTATGATGGATGCCATGTATGAAATTCCTTCGTCAGGAGTTAAAGAGTTACATATTACTCTTGATTATGCCAAAGAGAAGTTAAGCCGCTCACAAATTAAGATAGCTTGATAGGTATTCAATTATAGTATTCACATTTATTTGACAGACATGATTCAATTTTTATTTCTTGTATTAGGATTTGTCGCTCTTATTTTTGGTGCCGACAAATTAGTCGATGGTGCTTCTGTTATTGCTCGCCGTTTAAAGGTGTCCGATTTGATTATTGGTTTGACCATTGTCGCTTTTGGAACTTCATTTCCTGAATTAGTGGTTAATATTTCGGCTGCTTTAAAAGGAAGTAATGATATTGCTTTGGGTAATGTTGTTGGCAGTAATATTTTTAATATTTTGGCTATTTTAGGTATTTCTTCTCTCATTTTTCCTTTGGTAGTGAAGCATTCTACCACTTGGATTGAAATTCCATTAGCCCTATTATCAGCTCTAGTGCTTTTCGTACTGGCCAGTGATAATTTAATAGATCATACAGGTTTTACATCTATTACGCGTGGTGATGGTATTATTTTATTGTTGTTCTTTGCTATTTTTATGGGGTATATTATTCAATCAGCCTTAAAAAATAGACATCTGAATGAACCTACCGAGGAGCCGACAATGAAAATGGGTATAGCTATTATGTGGGTGCTTGTTGGTTTAGGTCTTTTGATGATAGGTGGTGAAACGATTGTACGTGCTGCCATTAAGATTGCTCAACAATTTGGGGTTTCGGAACGTGTTATCGGATTGACAATCGTATCTATTGGAACTTCGTTGCCAGAATTGGCTACATCGGTGGTGGCCGCTCGCAAAAAGAATACGGATATTGCCATCGCTAATATTGTAGGTTCTAATATATTCAATGTATTTTTTATTCTCGGTACAACGGCTTGTATCATGCCTGTGAGTGTTTCAGCTGAATCTTACTACGATTTACTTTTAAACATTGTAGCAAGTGCTTTGTTGTTTGTGTTTGTCTTTACAGGACGTGGCCGCAAATTGGATTGTTGGGAAGGTATTATCTTTTTAGTGATGTATGTGGCGTACACGCTGTGGTTGATTTTGTAAGTAGATTAGTTGAGATAAAAAAGGCGGTTGGAAATTTCCAATCGCCTTTTACCTTATTTATTAATTCTGAAATCCGAATTATCATTGTTTCTATCTTTATGGAATAGTGGCAATGACAACTCTTTTTTATAGTAACTTTGTAGTGGTTATAATCAGTTTGCTATGTTTACAACCATTTATTAAGTTTCTATCCAACAAAAATAAACTAAATCATTAGTATTTCATAATTATTTTGAAAATATTTTTATAAATAATTCAAAAAAGTGAACAAATAGAAAGCAAATGACCGATAAAGTCTTTTTTTATTGTGGTACATTATTTTTATTACTACTTTTGCACACTTTATTTTCTGCACTAACAATATGCAACTAATTACAACAAAAAAAGCCTTGTTTGAGGTGGTAGCTAATGCCAAATCAACTGGTAAAACCATAGGTTTTGTTCCTACTATGGGTGCTTTACATAATGGTCATTTGACATTGGTAAAGCGTTGTGTGAGTGAAAACGATTTATGTTTTGTGAGTGTTTTTGTTAATCCCACACAATTTAACGATAAAAACGATTTAGCTAACTATCCTCGCACTTTGGAAGCCGATGCTGAATTATTAGCTTCTGTGGGTTGCCAATTTGTGTTTGCTCCTAATGCGGATGAAATGTATGATGCCGAAGAGATGCAAAAACCATTTGAATTCGATTTTGGAGGACTTGATCAGGTGATGGAAGGTCGGTTTCGTCCAGGACATTTCAATGGCGTAGTGCAAGTAGTTAGTAAGTTATTTCAGTTGGTACAACCAACACGTGCTTATTTTGGTGAAAAAGATTTCCAACAGCTCGCAATCATTCGTCGCATGGTGACTGTTCTGAATTTTCCTGTTGAAATTGTTGGCTGTCCTATTGTACGCGAAGAGAGTGGTTTGGCCTTGAGTAGTAGAAATGCGTTGTTAACCCCAGAACAACGTCAATTAGCGGTTCATATTTCTCAAGTTTTAAAGGAAAGTTGCTTGTTTGCCTTGGAAACTCCTGTACACGAATTACATGATGCGGTAGTCGCAGCTGTCAATGCGCGTGAAGGATTGGAAGTAGAATATTTCGAAATTGTAGATGGTAAAACCTTGCAACCGATTGAAAAATGGGAAGAAACCAATGATATTGTAGGCTGTATCACGGTATATTGTGGCAAAATCCGATTAATAGATAATATTCGCTATAAATAAAACCAAAACATAAATTGCTCATGTATTTAAACATTTTAAAATCAAAAATTCATCGTGTGACTGTCACGGAGTCGTGCCTCGATTATATCGGTAGCATAACTATTGACGAGGATTTGATGGATGCTGCTAATTTGATTGCCAACGAAAAAGTTCAAATTGTAGATAATAATAATGGAAATCGTTTTGAAACCTATGTGATTAAAGGCGAGCGTGGTTCGGGTGTTATTTGCTTGAATGGTGCTGCGGCTCATTTGGTGTCGGTGGGCGACGTAGTTATTATTATGGCTTATACGTGGCTCGAAGCCGAAGAAGCTCGCGTATTTAAACCTGCTGTTATTTTCCCTGATACTAAAACTAATAGATTGATTTAATTGTCGTTAGATTATAACAATAGCGCCTCATAACTTGTGTTGTGAGGCGCTATTGTTTTGTTTGAATGACTAAATCACAATTTCTTGAATGGTGTTAATCAATTCTTTTTGATAGGGTGCTTCCACACGCACGTAATTTTCCGTAAAACCATGCATCGTGTCGCCCGCTTTGCTTGACTCCCAAAGAACCCACGCCGTACGTCCTTTTTGACTATCGTAAAATGCTTGCGTTTTACGTTCTGAAAGTTGGTGCAACACATCATTGCGTTTTTTGCGTTCTGCGTGCGGTACATTATAATCAATGTCGAGGGCTTTGGTTCCAGCGCGTTCAGAATAGGTAAATACGTGCAGTTGTGATACAGGTAAACTATCTAAAAAGGAACGTGTTTCTTCAAAATAATCAGGCGTTTCGCCTCGTACACCAACCATCACATCTACACCAATGAATGCGTGTGGCATTAACGATTTGATTTTATGTATTTTATCGGCAAATAGTTCGCGTGTGTAGCGACGTTTCATTAATTTCAACACCTCATTGCTACCTGATTGTAACGGAATATGAAAGTGTGGCATAATGTGTTTTGAAGTCGATACGTAATCTATTATGTCATCTGTCAATAAATTTGGCTCAATACTCGAAATACGGTAACGAACGCCTTCTAACAGATCTAACGCTTTTAGTAAATCAAAGAACGTTTCTGAGGTATTATGCCCAAACTCGCCAATATTTACTCCCGTTAATACAATCTCTTTGGCACCTTCATCAATGGCTCGTTGGGCTACAGCCACAGTTTCTGCTACCGAAGTGTTTCTGCTACGTCCACGTGCAAATGGAATAGTGCAGTAGGTGCAATAATAATCGCAACCATCTTGTACTTTTAAGAAATGACGTGTCCGATCGTCGGCTGAACAGATAGGTGTAAATTGGCGTATGTCAGCTGTTTTTACGGTATGTGATTCGCCTTTTTGTTTTTTTTCTAATTGTGTGATAAAATCGGGTAATGCACTTTTTTCGTTCGTTCCCAATACCAAATCGACACCAGGCATTTGTGTTATTTCATCGGGTTTCAATTGCGCATAACAGCCAGTCACGACTATCAAGGCATTGGGATGTCGATGTATGAGTTTATTGATGGCTTGTCGGCATTTTTTGTCGGCCGTATCGGTTACTGAACATGTATTAATAATGCAAATATCGGCATTTTCGCCCATTTTGGCACGTTGAAAACCAGCTTCGAGCAGTGAACGACCAATGGCTGAGGTTTCTGCAAAATTGAGTTTACAACCTAACGTCTGAAAAGCTACTTTTTTGCCGTTGAATTGGGAAGTATCAATCATAATATAAAGTGAACAATTGCTCTTTAATTTGCTAATAAATAAGATATTAGAGTTTGTTTTAAAAGCTCTTTTGTTTCTGTTTTTAGTGATTACAAAAGTAGTGAAAAATATCACGTGGTACAATGGTGATGTTGTCCGTTAGTTCAAAGTGATATAGTAAAAGAACTCAGACGTGTTTTATCTGTTCGTTATCTTGGCTGTTTTTTACTACTTTTGTACTCAATTTATAAACTTGTCTAGTTGCTCAAACCATGATTCTTTTAGTAGATAACGACGATTCGTTTACATATAATATTTTGGAGTTATTGCGGCGTACTACCAACGAACAGGTTACAGTACTCAATCATCGCGACGTGAATGTGGATATGGCAGCTTATTACAATGCGTTGATTTTTTCTCCAGGCCCGTCGTTACCTCGCGATTTCCCCATTATGGAGCAATTGCTCGCACAGTACGACAGTTCTAAAGCCATTCTGGGAATTTGTTTGGGGTATCAAGCTATTTGCGAACATTACGGTGCACAGTTGGTGCAGAGTGACGTGGTACATCATGGCGAGCCTTCTATAATTAACTGTAATCCTGATTCTATGCTGTTTGCTGGTATGACTAATACAGTTGTAGGGCGTTATCACTCGTGGCTGGCTACCCATATCCCATCGGAATTACGCATTACAGCACGCGATAATTACGGTTCGGTGATGGCGGTGGAACATCTGTCTAAACGCGTGTTTGGTGTACAATTTCATCCAGAGTCGTACATTTCGGAGGCTGGTGAACTCATACTTAAAAATTTTCTTCATGCAGCTTCAAAATAGAGAAACACTGCTTACGGCGATGAATCAATTGGGCGGCGCACGCATTCCGTTTTTGTTTTTGCTCGATTTCAAAGGCGATTCTGGCGTGGTAGTGAAGTTGTCCGATTTGTCGCAAACTGCTATTTCATGTGTCATCAAAGGCAAACAGTATGGTAAATCCGTGGTACCATCTGCCCAAAACGTATCGCTTACACCTCAACCTATTGCCGAAGCCGATTATACAACTCGGTTCGATGTTGTGAAACAGGAGATTTTACAGGGTAATTCATTTTTGTTGAATCTCACATTTCCGACTTATGTGGGTCGTAATTTGGCGTTGGACACCATTTTTTGTGAGGCATCAGCACCTTATCGTTTATTGGTGAAAGACGAGTTTCTTTGTTATTCACCAGAGTCATTTGTTACCATATCTGACAATACAATTAATACGTATCCCATGAAAGGTACTATTGATGCTCGTTTACCTCATGCCGAACAGCTTTTATTGGACGATGAGAAAGAGTTGTTTGAACATTATACCATTGTCGATTTAATGCGTAACGATTTAGCGATGGTCTCTTCGCGCGTACAAGTGGAACGATTTAGGTATGTGGAGGCCATCGAAACGTCTCGTGGCACTATTTTGCAAACCAGTTCGCAGATTAGTGGTGATTTACCAACCGATTGGCAGAATAATATCGGCACATTACTTTTAAAGTTGCTGCCAGCGGGTAGTATTTCGGGCGCACCAAAGCAGAAGACCGTAGAAATTATAGAGCAAGTCGAAATCACTCCGCGTGGTTTTTATACGGGTGTGATGGGCGTTTTCGATGGCGATTCGGTCGATAGTGCTGTGTTAATACGTTTTTTACGACGCGATACTGATGGTTGTTTTTATTATCATAGCGGTGGTGGCATTACCTGCAGAAGTGATGCCGCAGCGGAATATCATGAATTATTAGCCAAAATATATGTGCCAACTATTTGAAACTATTTGTATTGAAAATGGGGTGGAGCAAAACCTCGTTTATCATCAGCAACGGGTCAACCAATTGGCTTCGCATACGCTGATTGATTATATTATACGTTTAGACTTGCCACGTGTGGGCACTCATCGTTTGCGCATCGACTATACGCCTACTCATATTGTACAACACACCATTACGCCGTATGTTCCCCGATTAATAAATTCGTTACAGCTTGTTGTGGTGGATGATAACTTTCAGTATGCGCATAAATGGGCTGATAGAAGTGCCTTGAACCGAGCTTTAGCACAAAAAAATGATGCCGATGAAATTCTTATAGTCCGTCAAGGATTAATCACTGACACCTCTTTTAGCAATGTGTTGTTTCTGGATGGTACGCAGTGGGTAACGCCTGCCGAACCACTATTGGCTGGCACGTGTCGTGCCCGTTTAGTACATCAACGCCACATTCAAGCAACCACTATTCGACTGGAAGATTTAGCGCATTTTAGCCACTTTATGCTCATTAATGCCATGCGCGATTTTGACCTAGCACAAGCAATTCCTGTAACAGCTCAATCTATTCGTATTTAGTTAATAAAAAAACGCATTGATTTGGTTCAATGCGTTTTTTACGTTTATATTAGTTGGTTTACTTTCTAAATGGAGGTTTTACAACGATTGCTTTCAACTCTTTGTTGCGTATAGATACCGCAATTTCGGTGCCTATTTTGGCGTATGGTGTTTGTACGTAACCTAATCCAATGCCAATTTTACGTGTTGGCGACATTGTTCCAGATGTTACGCGACCGATTACTGTTCCTTTTCCATCCGTAAGTTCGTAGTCGGCCCGTGGAATGCCGCGGTCTATCAATTCAAAGCCAATCAATTTGCGAGAAACGCCTTCGGCGCGTTGTCTGACGTATAAATCACCATCGATTAACGGTTTACCTTCGGCTGGTTTGGTAATCCATCCCAATCCTGCTTCGATAGGTGATGTCGTATCGTCAATTTCGTGTCCGTAGAGCGAATAGCCCATTTCCAAACGGAGCGTGTCGCGTGCGCCAAGTCCAATAGGTTTAATGTCGTATGGTTTTCCTGCCTCAAAAATGGCGTGCCAGAGTTGTTCGCCAAATTGTGGATAGAAGTAGAGTTCAAAACCGCCAGCTCCCGTGTAGCCAGTATTTGAAATAATTACATCGTCAACGCCAGCTAATGTACCTGTCGTAAAGGCATAATAAGGTATTTCGTTTAAATTGACGGACGTTAATTGTTGCAATAATTCCGCAGCTTTAGGTCCTTGAATGGCGAGTTGTGCCATTCTATCCGATGCATTTTCGAGTATGGCGCCTTCTGCATTATTGGCATTCACCCATTCCCAGTCTTTATCAATATTGGCAGCATTTACTACCAGTAGATATTTTTCGGTTTCGTAGTGGTATACAATTAAATCGTCCACAATACCACCTTTACCATTTGGAAAACAGTTGTATTGCGCTTTGCCAATTGGAATTGCTGTGATATCATTGCTACACACTTTTTGTAAAAATGGAAGAGCTTGTGGTCCTTTTACCCAGAATTCGCCCATGTGCGATACATCAAACACACCGACACCGTTTACCACAGTCATGTGTTCGTCTATAATGCCAGTACTGTACTCAATAGGCATATTATACCCTGCAAATTCGTGCATTTTAGCACCTAGAGCGATGTGAATATCTGTAAATGGAGTTGTTTTCATAGTTTTTTATTACAACTTAAATGCTGTTTATTTTACCATTTTTACAATATTGAGAATAACTTCTGTTGCTTTTTCCATCGATTGAATAGGCACAAATTCGTAACGACCGTGGAAATTATGCCCGCCTGCAAAAATATTAGGGCAGGGAAGTCCTTTAAACGATAATTGTGCGCCATCTGTGCCACCACGAATTGGTTTTACTTGAGGTTTTACGCCTGCAGCTTCCATAGCAGCAAACGCCAAGTCGATAATATGCATCACTGGTTCAATTTTTTCGCGCATGTTGTAGTATTGATCTTTCAATTCAACACTCGCCGTACCTGCTCCGAATTCGGCATTTATTTTATTTACTAAATGTTGAATTTCAGCTTTGCGGCTTTCAAAGCGAGCACGGTCATGATCGCGAATGATATAAGTAAGTGTAGAACTTTCCACATCGCCTTGCATGCCAACTAAATGATAAAAACCTTCGTAATTTTCGGTATGTTCTGGTGTTTCGTGGCGTGGTAGCATGGTGGCAAATTGGTGCGCTACACGCATGGAATTGAGCATTTTGTGTTTAGCATAGCCTGGATGCACATTGCGTCCTTTGAATGTGATTTTAGCTGAAGCCGCGTTGAAATTTTCATATTCTAATTCGCCAATTTCGCCTCCGTCCATGGTATAAGCCCAGTCGGCACCAAATTTCTCAACATCGAAATGGTGAGGTCCTTGACCGATTTCTTCATCTGGTGTAAATGCCACACGCACTTTGCCATGTTTTATTTCAGGATGTTTTACTAAATAATCCATAGCAGTCATAATTTCAGCGATACCAGCTTTATCGTCGGCACCTAGCAATGTGCGTCCGTTGGTCACAATTAAATCTTGTCCTACATACAGTTTGAGTTCTGGAAATTGTTCAGTCGATAAAACAATAGCGTCTTCAGCATTCAGTAAAATATCGTTGCCGTTGTATTTTTCCACAATGCGTGGTTGCACATGTTTCCCGGTCATATCAGGAGCGGTATCCAAATGCGCTATAAATCCTAGTGTTGGTAATTCTTTATCGGAATTGGCTGGTAATGTAGCCATTACGTAACCGTTTTTATCCACTTCGGCATCTTTTAACCCAATTGCTTTGAGCTCTTCCACTAAGAAATTTGCAAAAATCATTTGTCCAGGAGTACTCGGCGTAAGTCCTGTTGTGTCGTCAGAGGTGGTGGCGAACGTTACGTATTTTAAAAAGCGTTCAGTAAGCGTCATGCTAATGTTTATTTTAAGGTTGTTATTGTGCTTGCAAAGTTACTTTTTTTGCTTTGATAAAACAATTATAACTGGTCAAAAAAATGTACTCTTAGCGGTTACATAAATTTTTAAAATGACAATATTCACACAGTTTGGTATCTGTACATTGTGTGAATGGTTTTTCAGAATTAAAAATATCTGATAAACAGTTTGTTAAACCTGTTTCAAAAGATTCTTTGAAGTTGTTGTAATCGTCAATAATTGTGGTTTCGTTTTTCGATGGACTGTATTTGATTTGGTAATTTTCAAGGTCTCGTAAACTATAAATACTTGGTTTTAGCTGTTTTCCTGTCTTGCAGTTTAGCTGGTACAGCATGGCGTAGAAAAATGTTTGTAGCACGGCTTTAGGTCTTTTGTCATTCGTGCTATCGAATAAATCGTCGATATTCTGAAATTCAGTGCTCGCTTTGCCTGTTTTGTAATCTACAATGTGTGTTACGTTTTGCTGTTCGTCTACGCGGTCAATTATTCCTTTTAGATTCACCGACAGTCCATTTTCTAACGTCAGTGCTGTTGTTAGCGATAATTCAGTCTCCAGATATAGAAAAGGTGCCCGTATACGTTGGTCGAATTGCAACGTTTGTATGACGTATGCTTTTATAATATTGGCAATCAGTAAATTTTCGCCCAATAGCGGCATGTTTGTTTTGTTTTTGTAAAACGTTTTATTGAATGCCGCGTGGATGTAATTATCTAACGAAATAGTTCCTTGAATAAGTTGTTTGATAATTTCTTTAGTGACCATTTGTCCTTTGTAAGGCTTGTATACCGACTCCATGACGGCGTGAAATAGTGTACCAAATGTGTTCGATTCTATGGTTTCACTTACAGCATCAGGCGGAGTTAAGGCTTCTATTTTAGAAAAATAAAAGCGAAGTGGACAATCAATGTAATTATTGATGTCGCTTGCAGCAATGGCTTTCCCTGAATCAGCTTGTGTGAAAAGAGCTAGTCGTTCTATAATTCGCTCATCTTTTACAACGACAATAGGCTCTGTTTTTTTTGACGATACACTATAGCTAACTGCTTTATGAACAATCGGTATTTGGTATAGATATTCCAATTGGGCCGCATAACGGCTCAATTCTCCGTGTTGCCCATCGGTGCGCGAATCGTAGAGTAGAAATACACGTTTTGCGCGGTAAATCATGCGGTAAAAATTGTATGCAAAAATAGCATCGTGATATTCGTAAGTTGGCAGCCCGAATGCACGACGTAAACTGTAGGGAATGACCGATGGATTGTTGTTCTTTCGTGGAAAAACACCTTCGTTAAAGGAGGTGATAATCAAATTGTCGAAATCTAACGCACGGGTTTCCAAAGTACCCATAAGTTGTAATCCTTGCAGAGGCTCGCCTTTAAAAGCAATGGTGATATTGCTCGTGAGTTGTTTCAATAATTTGAAAAATGTATCGGTTGAAAGGTTTACATGTGTCTGTTTTAGGTTGTCCTCTAAACGATTGATAGCTGCTTGATAATGAGCAAAATATTCTGCATCTAATTGTCTGTTGGCATCACTGTAAGTGTGTTCCGAAAGCAATTGTGTAATGGTTGAAAAATAGGCAATGAATTCGCTTGTTTCGGTAATAGGCGCAAACAAGGCATCGAACAATTTATTCTTATTTAATTCATCGTGGCTGACTAAAAACAAATTGTCTTTGTGAATTTTTGCCGTCATTTGTTCCACGTCATTTGCTGCATAATCCACAATGTAAGGATGGTTTAGAATTGCCAACACATGTTTGTAATAAAAATGTGTTTTTCCATCTATCAAACGACCATTTTTTTGCAAAGCTACCAAGTGATCCATGAGTGCTGCTATAGGTGTGAGCGACAAAGGATAACCCATAGTTATATTAATCGTGTCGATACTTTCGGGAATGGCATGTAACATGGGAATTAGCAACTGTTCATCGGGCAAAACAATGGCTGTTTTGAGTCCAACTTGTTCCTGTTGTTTGCTTTGCAACTCCTCTAAAATAGTGTACACTTGCTTGGTTTGACTAACATCTGAAGGTATGGCTATCAGTTCTACGTGACGCTCCAAATTGGTGGTTGGCTCGTCAAGATCAAATTCGGAATGAAATTTGGCTTCGTTTTCTGGTATAAATTGATTTGCCACATTGCCTACTGTTCTAATTTCAGGCGATTGATAATCAAAATAATAATCGCCAATGCCCAATTGCTGGTATTTTTTGAAAATTTGTTCTTCGGTGGCTGTGAGGGCATTAAAACCAACAAAAATAACTCGTTTGTAGGTTACCGCTAAAGGCGTTTTACTTTCGGCCACTTCTCTAAAAATCATGCCGTCGTAGCCAATGCCTTGTGCTCGTAAATCATCTCGGAATGTTTTGTATAGCGTAAATAAACCGCTCCACATTTCCACAAATTGTGTTTCGAGATTGCGTCCATGTTCTTTTAAAAAATAGCCCCAAAATTGCTTGATGATTGTTTTTTGTTCATCACTCATCCAGCTTAAATCGCCCTCAATATCTTTGATGTCGCTGATGTTTTGGAACAGTTGTTTGGCATCTATGAGGTATTTATCTATTTCATTGAAATCGGATAACAGCATATCGCCTAAAAATAGGAATGTATCGAAGGTTTCTTCGTCATTCACTACTTTCTTAAAGCTATTGTATAAGGTGAACAGTAGCGTGATTTTATCGGCTTGAAGTAAAGTGGATTCTTTTAGAAATAGATCGTTAATGGCTACAATGTCGGGAGCAAATAGAGGCTTGTTAGCCACTTTGGCCAACGCCTTACGAAAAAATAAGCCCGCCCGGCGATTCGGAAAGACAAAGGCGAATTCACTGAGTTCCTCTCCGTAAGTGTGGTAATACCGCTGGGCTAGTTGTTCCAGAAAAGGTGTCATCATCTGTTGCGTTGTTGTATTTTTGAAGGCACTAAATTACAAAAAAATGTGTAATGATGGTCTTTAATTTTACAAAAAATAGATATTAACATGAGTTCCACGGCTTTTTGAGGAAATTAGTGAGTGGTCTTGCAGCGTTTTAGATTGTTAGTGCATCATCCTATTTGTAAACTCCATTTTAAATTTCATACGCTATGAATAAAATTAAGTATCGTTTTGTGTCGATGTTGCTAGTAATATTCACCAGTGCAACATTTGTATCGTGTTTGAACGAGTCAGAACCTGTTGAACCATACACCATTGCGGTGTGGACAGCGCAACGTGCTCAGGACCAACAGTTGTATTTTATGGCAGATGATGATTCTACTACGTTTGTGCCTAGTTATACTTTGTCTTATCCCGACTCTTTGTTGGGAAAACGCTGTTATGTGGAATTTAATTTACGTACCCAGAAAAAAGAGGGTTACACCTATGTGGTAGATGTGCGTTATATTCAATCGGTACCAACTTGGAGTCTGTTTGATATTCGTACAGCCAATCAAAGTGATAGTTTAGGTAATGATCCCACAAACATAATGGTGGCTTGGGTGAGTGGCAATTACCTTAATATGATGTATCAATATTACGGCACAGGAACTATTAAACACAGTTTTACCTTAGCACGTAACTATTTAAGTACTGAAACAGTACCTGATTCAGTGATTAATTTAGAATTTAGACACAATAGGAAGTTGGATCAGGCAGGACAACGCTACGATCACGTAGCATCATTTGATATCAGTTCTTTAGCCGTCGATAAAACTACTGATTTTTACATTAATATCAAGTATTATCATCCTAATGGTTACTACAATTCATTTAAAATTAAAGTGCCTATTGCTAACATAAAGCAACCTGTACCATTTTATATAGGCCGTCCATTTTACTTATCGGAGTGGGGACGTAGCTAACCTGTTAAAAGTGTTGTATTAAAAGAGAGATTGTTTGTTGAAAACTTCTCTCTTTTTTTTTGACCTCATATTAAAATAATTCTTACATTTGCATGATTTCTTCGAAAATTGGTGGAAAACCAAAACAATTTAACTTATTAAAATTATGGAAGTAACACGTCTTATCGACTTGCTGCCATACTATTTGGAGCATCATCCAAATCAAGATGCAGCATTGGCAGCCAAACGTAATGGCGAATGGATTAAAATCAGTATTCAGCAATACGTTGAAAAAGTTAACAATTTGTCGTATGGTTTTATGGAACTTGGTATAGTTCCGGGTGACAAGGTTGCTATTATCAGTTCTAATCGCCCAGAATGGAATATGCTCGATATGGCTGTGATGCAGTGTGGTGCTATTAGTGTACCAATTTATCCTACCATTAGTCAAGCCGACTACAAATATATTTTAAATCATGCCGAAATTAAATTAATCTTTATCGAAGGTAAAGAACTGCGTACAAAGATTGAACCAGTTTTACCTGAAGTGAAGTCAATCAAGCATGTGTACACATTTATGGATCAAGGTGTTTATCCTTATTTCGACCAATTGGTTGAGTTAGGCAAAGCACATCCACAGCCAGAAGCGTTGAAAAAAATTATGGATGGTATCGACAAAATGGATATGGCCACCATTATTTACACGTCAGGTACTACTGGAAATCCTAAAGGTGTAATGTTAAGCCATAATAATGTGGTTCAAAATTTCTATAATGTGCGTAATACGCCTGCACCTTGGAATAAAACCGCTTTAAGTTTCTTGCCGTTGTGCCATGCTTACGAGCGTATGATGGTCTATTTGTATCAGTATTTGGGTATTTCGGTGTATTATGCCGAAAGTTTGGCTACCATTGCCGACAATATCAAAGAGATAAACCCAACGTTTATGACGTGCGTACCTCGTTTGCTCGAAAAAATATATGATAAATTGTATATGTCGGGTAAAAAATTGCCACTTCCACAACGTTTAATTTACTATTGGGCATTTAATTTGGCTACGCATTATAAGATTGAAAATATGTCATCTTGGTATCGTGTGCGTCATAAATTGGCTGATAAATTGATTTATTCAAAATGGCGTGCGGCACTTGGTGGTAATTTTGATATCGTTGTGTCTGGTGGTTCTGCAATTCAACCTCACATGTCGGCTTTCTTCTCGGCTATGGGTATGCCTGTGTTCGAGGGTTATGGCTTGAGTGAGTCGTCACCTATTATTGCGGTTATGGATCGTTTGCCTGGTGGTCGTCGTTTTGGTTCAGTTGGTCATGCGTTGCCTGGCACAGAATTGAAAATTGGTCCGAATGATGAAATTTTATCACGTGGTCACAATGTGATGATGGGATATTACAAAGATCCTGAACTTACAGCTAAAGTTATAGATGCTGATGGTTGGTTGCATACAGGTGATACTGGTCGCATCGAAAATGGGGCTTTAATTATTACGGGTCGGTTGAAAAATATTTTTAAAACCTCATTTGGAAAATATATCAATCCGCAAGTGATTGAGGCTAAATTCTGCGAATCAGGTTTTATCGAAAACATGGTTGTTTTTGGTGAAAATAAAAAATTTGCAGCGGCTTTAATTGTACCCGATTTTATCTTTTTGAAGGCTTGGTGTAAGAAACATAAAATCAAGTTCACGACACCTGAAGAGATGATTAAAAACAAAGAGATTATTGCACGTTATCACAAAGAGGTTAAAAAACTGAATACCAATTTTGGTGATTGGGAACATATTAAACGCTTTGAACTGATTGCCGACGAGTGGACACAAAATAATGTGCTAACTCCTACGTTAAAAGTAAAACGCAACGTTGTCGAAAAAATGTACGCTGAAACAATCGAAAAATTGTTTGCGTAACCATTTAAATATATAAAGAGGCGTGCTTTTGCCTAAGGCATGCCTCTTTTTTTACTATAACAAATTATGAAAAAACTGATTTTAGTCTGCTTGTGTTTCTTGGCTCTTGGGGTAAATGCACAATTTTCTGTGTTGTCTGATAATGCTTATTTACATAAGACCGATGTAGCCAATTTGGATGCATTATTTATGTTTAATGGCATTTCTGCATTAACGGAAATTACTTACACGGGGACTGAAACTGTACTCGAGTGGCAAACATTTGATGGTCAGTTTTACAGCAATTCAAAAACTATTTCGCCTGAAGATGCAACTGGTTATATTTTGAAAATCAATAATGTAGCCACTTATTTTGTTTGGGTCATTGATTACAAAAAATATCCTATTTCTATTACGTCGTTAAACGTGGTAGAGGCTGACGATAAATGTGAGAATATTAAATTAATTCCTACTTATACGGCACCTGATTTGACTTATCAAGATAAAAATAAGGTAAGTCATACATTACCTCGCGTATTTACTTTGCGTTATCAAAATGTAGCGTTTGCTAATGACGCTTGGGGAGAACCAATGGCGAAAAGTTTTACAAAAACGCCTCCATTTACGGAGTTTGTAGTAAATGCCCCTTTTTGCGACACCAAGTACAGTCTCGAAGCCGATACTTATGCCACAGAAATGAATATTGCCCCGCAAATGGTAGAAACTCCTTTATATAAAGCCATTGCGATAGAAGCGCATGTAAAAGGAACCGTGTCGGAACGTACCGCCAAGAACGAATTGGAACGTTCTGGCGCTGATATTTCAGGCTCGGGTCCATTGGTGGTCGATTTTGAAAGTCGTGTGAATCCAATTTCTACCAATTTTTACGAATGGTTCATTTATAATCTTAAGTCGCCCAATAGTTATATTCGTTATACAGATCGTGATTTTCGTTATACATTCACGGAATCAGGTTCGTATCGCGTAAAATTAGTGGCGGCTTCGTCCTCGTGTGAATATGTCGATTCTTTGGACATCAAAGTGTTGGAATCGTCCTTGGATGTTCCCAATATTTTTACACCTAATGGCGATGGAATTAATGATGAGTTTCGTGTGGTGTTTAAATCTTTGAAATCGTACAACTGCCAAGTTTTTAATCGTTGGGGACGAAAAGTATTTTCCACCGATGATCCAGGAAAAGGCTGGGACGGTCGTATAAATGGACAAATGGCAGCTCCTGGAGCTTATTATTACGTGATTCAAGCTACTGGAACGGATTTGGATAGTAAAGGTAATCCTATCAAATACAAGTTAAGCGGTGATATCAATTTACTGCGTGGGAAATAATAGAAATGGATATTCGTGTATATAAAAATAGCCGCATATAATGTGGCTATTTTTGTGTTTTCTTATTATTGAAAGAAACTAAAATGTACATTCCCGTAGTTTCGATGTTCAACAAAATGAGGATGTGTTTCGAATGAATTTTTACTACCATGTTCAAGCACAAAAAGACCTCCATCTTTTAACCGTTTTTGTTTAAAAATCGCATCAGGAAGTTCTGTTATATTTGGTAATTGGTAGGGTGGGTCGGCAAAAATAAAATCAAACGATTCGTAGTTGGTGGTTAGAAAACGAAAAACGTCAGAACGATAGACTCGTAAATTGTCCACCTTCAAACTGTCCATCGTCTTTTTAATAAATCCGATGTGTTGTTCGCTCATTTCTACGGCACTCACATGTATACAGCCGCGCGATACGCATTCCAAACTGATGCTACCAGTGCCTGAAAAAAGATCGAGTGCTGTAGTTCCTTCGAACTCCATATAGTTGGTCAGTACATTGAATAGACCTTCTTTAGCAAAATCGGTGGTTGGACGTGCAGTGATGCTTGTAGGAGGTGTGAGTCTACGTCCTTTAAATTTGCCGCTAATAATTCTCATAGGTTTTTATATTTCAACAATAAATCCATTCGAGTAAATACCCGAATGGATTTAATATTAATGGTAGTGTGTTAGGTATTATTCCCAGTTTCCAGCATTGTTGTTTGGCTCGTCTACCGAACCAACTTTCAATCCATTGTATTTTTCAAGTTTAGTTTGTTGATCTTTCAAGTTTACTAATTCTTGACGATTTAGATCGCTCAAATACGCATCGTAAGGGGCACGCGCTTCGAATAGAGGAATCACAATTCCTGAGCTTGCATTTTTGTGCATACGTGTTTCCATTTCAAATTTTTGGCCATTTGAAAAAGGAATAACGCATAAATCTTTTACTTTGTCAAGGGTTAGAATGTCTGCAAATAAGCTTTCGTAAACACTTACATATGAAGTGTCACGGCGAAAATTTTCTAAACCATTTGCTGTAATTTCTTTTTTATTACCAGATTTTACAATCTGCAATGCTTTCTTTTCGGTAAGACCCGCAAGTAGTTGTTCGTCTGTGAGTGTTCCTTCTTTTAGTACCAATGGCATTTTTCCATTCAGGATGAAATCAACCAAGGTATCAGTGCTTGCCGTGTAACGTCCATTTTGATTTTTAAATTCGATTTGAGCTTTGCGGATGTTTACTAAATTGTTGATGATGGCTTTTTCGCGTAGTGCTCGCTCTTCATCAAAATGAATTGGTGTTAAGATACTCATGATAGTGAGATATCCCAATACAATGATGGAAAGGATTAACGAAATTCTAACAGCATGTTTCATATTCTTTGATTTTAGATGATTATTTTTTGTTGATAATGGGTTGCAAATGTAATAAAAAAAGCGAATAGTCGTGTTATTTATCTATAAAATTAGTTTTTTTGATGGTTTATCGTGTTAAATTAACACACCGGCACCTGCTCGTACAATAATAGGCTCATCGCCTGTGCAGTCTACTATGGTAGAAGCCACCACGCCACCGAAACCGCCGTCAATGATTAAATCGACTGATTTTCCATATTTTTCTTCTAATAATTCGGGATCCGTTTCATATTCAGTGATGTCACAGTCGTCTTTTACAGAGGCTGTAAGAATTGGATTGCCAAGTTCTTGCACTAATGCTCTGATTATATTATTATCTGGTACACGTATACCTATGGTTTTACGGTTTTTGAATAATTTTGGTAAATTACTACTGCCATTTAGAATAAAGGTGAATGCTCCTGGCAGATTGTGTTTCAGTAATTTAAAGGTGGTGTTGTCCACTTTGGCGTATTCACTAATATTGCTTAAGTCGTAACAGATAAGTGATAGGTTGGCTTTTTGTGGATCTATTCCTTTGAATTTACACACTTTTTCTACGGCGCGTGGTTGAAAAATATCGCATCCTATCGCATAAACGGTATCGGTAGGGTAAATTACTACACCACCATTACGTAGAATTTCGGCTACGCGTGTAATCGCTTTAGGATTTGGATTGTCGGAATAAAGTTTAAGCATGAATACGCTGAATGACCGCAGTCTGTCTATTTAATTTATTGAAATTGTTGTAAGAAACGCACATCATTTTCTGAGAATAAGCGTAAGTCTTTCACCTGAAATTTTAAGTTGGTGATACGTTCTACACCCATACCAAAGGCGTAACCAGAATAGATGGTGGAGTCAATGCCGCATGCTTCGAGTACATTAGGGTCCACCATGCCACAACCTAGAATTTCAACCCAACCTGTATGTTTGCAGAAATTACAACCTTTACCACCACATAAGTTACATGAAATATCCATTTCGGCACTTGGTTCCGTGAATGGGAAATAGGATGGACGCAAACGAATTTCGGTATTTTCGCCGAACATTTCTTTGGCAAAATAGAGTAGTGCTTGTTTTAAATCCGCAAAGGATACATTTTTATCAATGTAAAGTCCTTCTACTTGATGAAAGAAGCAGTGAGCACGATAGGAAATGGCTTCGTTTCTGTATACACGACCAGGGCACAACACACGAATGGGTGGTTTTTGCGTGGTCATAATACGTGTTTGTACGCTCGAGGTGTGTGTGCGTAGCAATACATCAGGGTCTTTCTCAATGAAAAAAGTATCTTGCATATCACGTGCAGGATGTTCTGGTGGAAAATTAAGTGCACCAAACACATGCCAATCATCCTCAATTTCAGGACCTTCGGCCACGGTGAATCCGATACGTGAAAAAATATCAATAATTTCGCCTTTAACTAATGACAATGGATGACGTGTGCCTAATGGAAGTGTGTCTGCACTACGTGTTAAATCCATCTTTTCGGATGCACCTTTTGTTGCTTCAAGCGCTGTTTTTAAGTCATTCAATTTGGCTTGTGCAGCATCACGCAGTTGATTTAAAAGCTGACCAATTTCACGTTTTTCCTCATTTGGAACAGTACGAAAATCGTTGAAAAGTTCTGAAATTTCTCCTTTTTTACTGAGGTATTGGATACGTAAAGCTTCTAATTCTTCATGCGTTTTGGCAGAGAAAGCGTTGACAGCGTCTGTTAATTGAGCAATTTTTGATTTCATATTGTTAGTTACAAGTGTTCCTTGAAAGGGTATAATTGGTTTAAAAACAAGCCGTTTAACATGCTTGTTGAGTCTAATTTCGTTCAAAGATAAGCAAACGCACAAAGATACTATTTTTTTGTTTAAAATCCCAAGCATTTTACCACATGAATTTGATACAAAACGCTCTTTGTCAATAGTCGTAACTCGTGTTCATTATCATCGATGTTTTTTTTCTGTTAGCGCTCTATTCTTACAAGAAAATATTTATCTTTGTAGATTGAAATAATAGGTATTTTTGAATATGACAACGCCTCGGGAACAGATAGAACAACTTAGGAATGAGCTGAATGCGCATAATTATAGCTATTATGTGTTGAACGCTCCTACCATCAGCGATTTTGAGTTTGATGCCAAGTTGCGCCAATTACAAAAGTTGGAAGCGGATTATCCCGACTATTTTGATCCAAATTCGCCATCGCAACGTGTGGGGAGCGATTTGAACGAAGCGTTTGTACAGGTGGCGCACAGCTATCCGATGTTGTCGTTGGCAAATACCTATTCAGCTGGCGAAGTGACCGAATTTTATGAACGTGTACGCAAAGCGCTCAACGACGATTTTGAAGTGGTGTGCGAGTTAAAATATGATGGAACTTCCATATCGCTAACTTACGAAAATGGCTCTTTAGTGCGAGCTGTAACGCGTGGCGATGGTCTTCAAGGTGATGATGTAACGTCTAATGTGCGCACTATTCAAACTATTCCGCTTAAATTACAGGGCGATTATCCCCCAAAATTTGAGATTCGTGGCGAAATTCTGATGCCTTGGGACGTGTTTGAGGCTTTAAATCGTGAACGTGAAGCACAAGAAGAGCCGCTGTTTGCGAATCCACGTAATGCCGCTAGTGGAACACTGAAATTACAAAATTCAGCAGAAGTGGCGCGTCGCAAATTAGATGCGTATTTCTACTATCTGTTGGGCGATAAATTGCCCATGGATACCCATTACGATAATCTCAAGAAAGCCGCTGAATGGGGATTTAAGGTCTCTCCGGCTATGAAAAAATGTACTTCACTCGACGAAGTGCTCGCTTATATTGACTATTGGGATAAGGAACGTAAAAATTTACCAGTAGCTACCGATGGCATGGTGCTCAAGGTAAATAATTTATTACAACAGAAGAATTTAGGTTATACCGCTAAATCGCCACGTTGGGCTATTGCCTATAAATTTCAGGCGGAAAAAGCTTGCACTCGGCTCAATTCGGTGAGTTATCAAGTGGGACGCACGGGAGCTATTACGCCTGTAGCCAATTTAGATCCTGTTCAATTATCGGGAACGGTTGTAAAACGTGCTTCGTTACATAATGCCGATATTATTGCTGGGCTCGATTTGCATATTGGCGACATGGTTTTTGTGGAAAAAGGTGGCGAAATTATTCCGAAAATAACCGCGGTTGATACTGATGCACGCATTTTAATTGGCGATAAAGTGCAGTTTATTAAAACGTGTCCTGAATGTGGCTCAACTTTGGTACGAGATGATGGCGAAGCTGCTCATTACTGTCCCAATGAAGATGGCTGTTCGCCTCAGATAAAAGGCAAAATAGAGCATTTTGTTAGTCGCAAGGCGATGAATATTGATGGGCTTGGAACCGAAACGATTGCTTTGCTTTACGAAAAAGGTCTGTTACGCAATGTGGCTGATATTTACGATTTGAAAGTACCCGATTTGGCTCGTTTGGAACGATTAGGTACTAAATCGGCACACAATATAAAAGAGGCTATCGACGTTTCTAAACAAGTACCATTTGCGCGTGTTCTGTTTGCTTTAGGTATTCGTTATGTAGGTGAAACTGTGGCCAAGAAATTGGCTAGTGCCTTTCATTCTATCGAGGCATTACAAGTGGCGACTGTGGAGGAATTGATTACTGTAGATGAAATAGGCGAGCGTATTGCTCAAAGTGTGAAAGCGTATTTCGAAAAGCCAGAACACCAAGAGTTGATTGCGCGTTTGAAACAAGCAGGGCTTACCTTTGAAATGGCAGAAACTAATTTGCCTTTATCGGATACGTTAAGTGGTCTATCTATTGTGATTAGTGGTACTTTTTTACATCATTCGCGTGACGAATATAAAGTGCTGATAGAACAGCATGGTGGTAAAAATGTAGGCTCTGTATCTGCCAAAACCGATTATATTTTGGCGGGCGACAATATGGGGCCAGCCAAACTCGAAAAAGCGCAAAAATTAGGTGTGAAAATTATCAATGAAGATGATTTTCTACATTTAATTAGCCATTCCAAAAATCAATAAACAAATTTGAAATTATTACATATATGTTTAATCAATTACGTCGTAAGGTTTTTGCCTATCATGTGAATCAATTCAATAAGCGAGTTGAACGTACAAAGAAATATGTCGATTATGCACATGCCAGGTCAGTGTTGGTTTTGTATGAGAGTGAACCATCCGAAAATCGTAATTTTATTTCAGAAGTGATTCGCACGCTTACGTCCGATGGGAAACGTGTGTCGGTATATGGTTTTGTTCCTAAAAAGATGGCCATATCTTCATCGATGAATAATTTTAATATGTTGGATATTAAAAGTTTGGACTTCTTTTACCAACCTAAAAGTTCTTTGTTACAACTATTGGAAGAAGATCAGTTTGATTTGGTGATTGACCTCACCGTTCATTTCTGTCAACCTTTACAATATCTCTTACTACACGCCAATGCGCCTTGTAAAGTGGGTGGTTCAGTCGGTGAATTTGGTTTGATTGATTTTGCCGTAAAAATGCCTGAGCCAGAGGTTTTGCTGGAAGACGATAAACCAGATATTTCAGTTCAATTATTGTATGAGAAAGAGAAAGAACTTTGGCGTGAAATTTTGTACTATTTAAAATCTATTGTAGCCGCTAATTAATTACAAACTTACTGTTTATGTTAACAAATAAATTGATGGGCATGGGTATTGCCCTGATTACCCCGTTTAAAAAAGATGGTTCTGTTGATTTTGATGCGTTAGAACGTTTAGTGGAGTATCAAATTGAAAATGGTACCGACTACTTGGTGATTTTAGGAACAACAGCGGAAACGCCTACATTAACCGAAGAAGAAAAAGATGAAATTGCCCGTGTGGTGATTGCCAAAACTAATAAACGTTTGCCTATCGTTATGGGCATTGGCGGTAATAATACGCGCACGGTGGTTGAGAAAATCAAGTCTACTGATTTATCGCAAGTGGATGCCGTATTGTCGGTAGTGCCATATTACAATAAACCGTCTCAGGAAGGTATTTATCAACATTATAAAGCCATTGCTCAGGCTACAAGTACGCCTATTGTGTTGTACAATGTGCCAGGTAGAACGGGTGTGAATATGAAAGCTGAAACTATTTTGCGTTTAGCCAATGAATTTCCCAATATTGTTGGGATAAAAGAAGCGTCGGGCAATTTCGCTCAAATAGATGAAATTATCAAAAATAAACCAAATCATTTTATGGTGATATCTGGTGACGATGGTATTACATTTCCGCTTATCACTTTGGGTGCTGTAGGTGTTATTTCGGTTATCGGAAACGCATTCCCACGTGAATTCAGTCGTATGGTACGTTTGGCTATGCGTGGTGATTTGGCTGGTGCTCGTGAAATTCATTACCGTTTTACAGAATTGATGGAATTGCTCTTTGTCGATGGCAATCCCGCTGGTGTAAAAAGCATGTTATCCATGATGGGTTTTATCGAGAATGAATTACGTTTACCGTTAGTTCCAACAACTTTAAAAACGACCGAACGGATGCGCCAAATTTTGGACCAAATTAGACTATTGGAAAAATAGTATTCCAGTAGTTTTTACTTAAAATCACTTTATGCGTAGATACCTCCTCATTGTATTGTTTTGTATTCAAGCACTTTTGGCGATGGGGCAATTGAATACTGACCGCGTGTTGGCCATTGGGCGCAATGCGTTGTATTTTGAGGATTACGTACTGTCTATTCAATATTTCAATCAAATTATCAAGGTCAAACCGTACCTTGTAGAACCCTATTTTTACCGTGCTATTGCCAAAATTCAACTCGAGGATTATGCTGGAGCTGAGGATGATTGCAATGAGGTGATTGCGAGAAATCCTTTTATGCCTCAAGCATTTTATGCGCGTGGTTTTGTGCGTATGCGTCTAGGCAAAGTAGAGGCGGCAAAAGAGGATTTTTCTAAAGCATTAGAATTTAGTCCAGAAAACGCCACTTATGTTCTTAATCGTGTGGAAGCCTATTTGCGATCCGAAAAATACGATGAGGCGTTGGCTGACGTGGATGTTTTATTGCGTAAAAACAAAAATGCGACCGATTTAATGTACGAACGTGGGCGCATTTTACTACTCAAAAAGGATACGACACAAGCGTTGCAAGTTTTTGACGATTTAGTTGTAAACGATAGTTTAAATGCCGATGCTTGGGGCGCTCGCGCATTGGTAAAACTTCAACTTAACGATAATGGTGGCGCGTTGACCGACTACAATAAAGCAATTCGGTTAGGCGCACGTAATGCTGGTTATCATATCAATAGAGGTATTTTAAATTATCAGGTCAAAAATTATCGTGGTGCTTTGGCTGACTACGATCAGGCTATTGCTTTAGACCCTACCAATGAAATGGCCTTGTTCAATAGGTCGCTTTTGCGTGCCGAAGTGGGCGATTTAAACAATGCGGTGGCCGATTTGACAGCGTTACTTAATCGCAATCCCGATTATCCGAATGCCGTTTATCAACGGGCTTTGTTATTCACAGAATTGTACGATTGGAAAGCCGCAGAAATGGATTTTTCCACTATTATAGCTAAATATCCAACGTTTGCTCCTGCTTACTACGGTCGCTCACGCGTTTATGAAAAAATGGGCAAAAAAAGAGCGGCATTTGACGATTACGACCAAGCAGAGAAGTTACTGGCCGCTGCTAAAAATAAACAACTCGATAACGTTCAAAAGCAATTGGTCATAAAGCCTACCGTGGCGCAGGATGAGTCGTTTGTGAAAGCCAAATCACGCCTATTCAATGGTACGTCGGTGGCTACCAATTCTACGTCCGAATCGATTAGAGGTTCTATACAGAATGAAGATAGAACGGTGGTTAACGAGAAGAATTTTGTATTGTCGTACTATCAAAAAGAAGATTTGGTGCGTAAAGGCGAACGCTACAGCCCTTTAGTGGCGGCATTGAACGATACGCGCTTATTGCCCGCTAAAGTGAAATTGGTTAGTCACGAAATGCCTCTGACTTCACAGTTAATTAATTATCACTTTAAGTCAATTGATGAATTTTCCAAACGTTTGGAAGTGTATAAAACCAATGCAGACTTGTACCTCGCTCGTGGTATTGATTATGCTTTAGTGCAGGATTTTTCGAGTGCTATTGCTGATTTTACTAGAGCTATTTACTATCAATCAGAGAACCCGTTAGCCTATTTTTCACGGGCAAATATTCGTTTCAAAGAACTTGAATTTAAGGTCAGCGAAAGCTCAAGTGTGGATGGAACATTGGAACAACGAAAGGATTTAGAAAAAACGTATGCTCATGATTTTGAAATGATTATGCGCGATTATGATATGACTATTGATTTGGCTCCTGATTTTGCATTTGCTTGGTTCAATCGTGCCAATGTGTTATCTGTTCAGAAAGATTTTAAGGCGGCTATTCAAAATTATTCTAAAGCCATCGCTATTGATGATGAGTTTGCTGAAGCCTATTTTAATCGTGGTTTAACCTATATTTTCATCGGCGACAGTGAAAAAGGAATGGCCGATTTAAGTAAAGCGGGCGAATTGGGCATGTACCAAGCCTATAATTATTTGAAACGTATGCGCGACTAATTTTTATTCATTTTAATCAGTTAATCACTAGATGAGAAAAATAATAAATACATCGAATGCACCGAAAGCCGTAGGGCCTTATAGCCAAGCTGTAGAGGCTAATGGAACGCTTTATATATCAGGCCAATTACCTGTTGATCCACTGACAGGCGCTATGCCCGAAGGCATTGAGGCTCAAACGCGGCAATGCTTGCAAAATGTAATTGCTATTTTGGAGGCCGCCAATTATTCGTTGTCGGATGTTGTCAAATCCGTCGTTTTATTGGCTGATATGGGCGATTTCCAGGCGATGAATCAGGTTTATGCGACCTATTATGCCGAGAATCAGCCAGCGCGTGTTTGCTATCAAGTGGCTAAGTTGCCTTTGGGTGCATTGGTAGAAATTGAAACTATAGCGGTTCAGTAAATAGAATACTTTTTTGCTAAATATCAAGTAATTATGGTTAAATTTTATGTTGTTTGTCAAACGAGTTTTGGTCAAGATTTATTTCTGTCCGTTGGCGAAACTATTGTGCCGATGCGCTATGTGGTGAATGGCTTATGGCATTGTGAATTGGACCTGACGTCTAAATCGCCCACCGTGTATCGTTATTTTGTCCAAAATCCTGATAAATCGGTGACTGAAGAATCGCCTGTAGAGCGTTTATTGCCCGCTTTTGTTGGTAATTTAACCGTTCACGATACGTTTCAAGCCAAAAATATTTCCTATGTATTTCGTACAACACCGTTTGTAGAAAGTCTCTGTTTTCACAAGGCTAAAAAACTACCTAAATTATCCAAATTAGATTCGTTATTGCTTGTAAATGCACCAGCTGTAGAGTCGCATCAAGGTGTGGCGGTAATTGGTTCTCACCCGTTATTAGGCGAGTGGAATGCATCGCAATTGGTAGAAATGCAATATACCGACAATGCCAATTGGTTTGTAGTATTGAAATCGGATGAAACACTACAAGGTGCTGAATATAAGTTTGTTGTTTACGATTTGAATACGCGTGCCATTGTGCGCTGGGAAGAGGGCGAAAATAGCCGATTGCCCGAAATGGCTGTTTCTACCATGTTGACGCAAGTATTTCGACAAACATTTCAATGGAAAGGTGCTGGCGTAGCTATTCCAGTGTTTTCATTGCGTAGTGAAAACGATTGGGGCGTTGGTGAATTTTACGATTTAAAAGAGATGGTCGATTGGGCAGAGCAGACTGGACAAAAGTTGATTCAAATTTTGCCAATAAATGATACGACTAACACGAAAACAGATACTGATTCCTATCCTTATAGTACCAATTCTGTCTACGCATTACATCCCATGTACCTTAATATGAAAGGGTTGGGCGTGCTTAAAGATAAAAAACAGTTCGCCAAGTTTGAACAAGAAGGACAACTTTTAAATGACAAGTCGTATGTGGATTACGCTGCTGTCAATCATTTGAAATGGAACTATTTGATGGCTATTTTTGCGCAGGAATCGTCCACAGTATTTGCCACTCAAGCTTATCAGGATTTCTTTAAAACGAATGAATCGTGGTTGGTTTCTTATGCTGTTTTTAGTGCTTTGCGCGACGAATTTGGAACGTCCGATTTTCGTCAGTGGCCCCATTTTTCTACCTATGATGAAAAAGCGGTGAAAGCCTTCGCTGATAAGCATTTTGATGCCATTTCCATTTATTATTTTGTCCAATATCATTTGGCACGACAACTCTCTGAAGTGCGCGATTATGCACATGCTAAAGGCGTTGTGTTTAAAGGCGATTTACCTATTGGCATCAGTCCCAATAGTGTGGATGCGTGGATGTATCCACGTTTATTCCATTTGGATAAACAGGCTGGTGCGCCGCCCGATGATTTTTCGGTGACTGGGCAAAATTGGGGTTTCCCAACTTATAACTGGGAAGAAATGGCCAAAGATGGTTTTAGTTGGTGGAAAAATCGTTTTCAAAATATGGCTCATTATTTTGATGCATACCGTATCGATCATATTCTAGGATTCTTCCGTATCTGGGAAATTCCAAAGTCTTCTGTGTGGGGATTGTTAGGTTATTTTAATCCTGCTTTGCCTTTGTCGGTGGCTGAAATAGAGGCTTATGGTATTCGTTTTGATGCCGATCGATTACTCACACCTTATATCACAGAAGCGTTATTGACCGAACTTTTTGGGGAACAAAAAGAGTCTGTAATCTCACACTTTTTGGATATTAAAAGTGCTGGTGTTTATCAATTTAAACCGTTGTTTGATACGCAGCAGAAGGTACAACACTATTTTGATACGCATGATGTAACTTCAGAAGAAAAGTTGTTGTTGAATGGACTTTTGGAGTTGCATACGGAAGTGCTTTTTGTGGAAGATATCTATCACAAAAATTCCTATCATCCACGTATTACCATTCAAAAATCGCATGTCTTTAAATCACTCGATGATGCCTTTAAAAATAAGCTAAATCGTTTGTACGAAGATTATTACTATTACCGTCATACCGAATTTTGGAAAAGGCAAGCGATGGCAAAACTTCCTGAATTACTACGTACTACGAATATGTTAGTTTGTGGAGAAGATTTGGGTATGGTACCAGCTTGTGTCCCGGCAGTGATGGAGGCGTTACAAATTTTAAGTTTAGAAATTCAGCGTATGCCTAAAAATCCTGCTACGGAATTTGTATTGCCTTCTGAAACGCCTTATTTGTCGGTTTGTAGTACAGGAACGCACGATACGTCGCCTTTGCGAAGTTGGTGGCTCGAAAATCCAGAATCGATACAACGTTACTATACTAGTGTCTTGCGTAACAAAGGCGTAGCTCCAACCGAGTGCACTACCGATTTGGCGGAACAAATTATAAGTCAGCAGCTCCAAGCCAATGGCATGTGGGTGATATTACCGTTGCAAGATTATTTAGCTATGGATGGCACGTTACGTTTGGCAAATCCGTTAGCTGAACGCATCAATGATCCTAGCAATCCGCATCATTTTTGGAGTTACCGTATGCATCTCACCCTTAATGAGTTGAATCAAGCGTCCGACTTTAATCATAAATTGTATAAACAGATAATGGCGTATCGCCATTGATGACCGATTGTCGGCATAAATCGTTTATTTTCTTACTATGAATGTTATTAAAAAACAGTTGAAATTTCTACTTGTTGGTGTTTGTTTATACGCGTCTCTGGGAGTGAATGCACAAACGCTCAATGATTATCAAACACGTTTGATGCATTTGTTTCAGGCTATTAAAACAGCGGATACGGATTCGGTACGTTTACAGTATAATGATTCTGTGAAGACACTGTTTTCTGAGACGTTAAATCAGAAAGAATCATTTAATTTCCCGTTCGACAGTTTGACTTACGTGGGTAAAATTACGTCTGATGATGCTAAATTGCGCCTATATACCTGGAATGTGGTTACCGATAGTGGGTTAGTCTTTAATGGTTTTTTGCAGAAACTGTCGGGCGAAGTAATACCGCTGAAACAGTCTGAAACAGCCTATAAACCGACTACGAAACAAGTTGTTCTTGCCAATAATTGGTATGGAGCATTGTATTATAGAGCAGTGGCGTATAAGTATAAAAAACAAACGGTGTATATGCTTGTAGGTTGGAGTCAATGTGATGAACGTACGCAGTATAAAGTGTTAGATGTGCTTTCGTTCGACGAATTTGGTGTGGCTCGTTTTGGCATGCCTATTTTGTTTGATGAAGAAAAGCAATCGTTTACGCGTGCTGTTTTTGAATATGATGCTCATATTGTGATGTTCCTTGATTATGAGCCGTCTCGCAAGCGGTTTGTATTCGACCATTTGTCGCCCATGAAATACTTTGAAGATGAGACAGTAACACTGGGTCCCGACATGTCGGTGGACAGCTATGTGCGAAAATCGAAAGGCTGGTTTTTAAAAGAAGACCTTCGCATGAGAAATCGGTAAATCGGTCAATTGTTAAATCCCGCATAAACTCGGAAAAACCATACATTTTTGTATTGTTTTTTCGAGTTTTTTTACGTATTTTTGCTGTTCACCAGTAAGGGTATGCTTATTATTATATCTTATGTTTCTGTTCTCCTATTGTATTCCTATTATGAAATAATGGTGTGTTTGGTGTATTGTAAATTTTCTTGCTTTATTTAGCTAAGGTTGAGCCAAGATGGAGCTATGATCGAGGCGTAATTTTTTATTGCTTTGGGCTATCGTTTGCTCTCTAATTGTTTTTTATCCTATTAAACTATACTTATGACTTTTACTCCAGAGTCCAATTTTAATGCCTTTGCCTATTTTGGTAGTCATCATGATCAGTATGAACCTGATACGGTTCTTTTAATTGAGAGTTTATTAAACGCCACTATTCGCTATGATTTGAGAACCAATGCCTCCAATATGGGGAAATTGTGTCGTTGTTATTTAGATTCAGCTAAATCGATTAATCTCTTTGTCACGTACAGTCAGCAAGAGTTTGACCTGTTAAGTCCCGAAAATCTGGCTGAATGCATTATGACGGACTCACCTGAGACCACGGAATTGGCACCCAATTTTGATGCTTTTATGGAATTGATTGGTCGCGATGCGACGTTTGTTTGTATGTATGCTGCTTTGCAAAATTTCCGTGCGAATGGTATTTTGGATTTTGAATCTATGTATGCTAAACCGCCATTCCAAGCGATATTGGCTCGCCGTGAAACTGTGCATGTTCCTTTGGAAACGTTGGTCACTCTTCATTTTGAAGAGCAGTTTGTGGTCAAATGTGTTCCTGTTGACCATGATTTAAATCATACGTTCGCTATTATTCAAACTGGTTTATCTCTGTTTCAGTGGGCTATTCGTACCCCTAAAAGTTATTTATATGTGGTCAAGAAATGTGGACAGGATCTTTTTTTTCCAGATGATAATGATCGTATTTTATTTTTACTGTATTTGTTGAATTTGGTACATTACTACGCACCTCGTCAGATGACCGAACGTGATCGTGCAGCTTTAGAGTTTCGATTACAAGATATTTATTCTAGATATACGAAAGTGCCATGGGATTTGAAAGAGCTGCATGAGGTGCCAGATGAAGCTATTATAGATGCTGATTTAGAATCGCTTACTGATTCAGATGTATCGCAGTGTTTATCGGGTATTACCCTCAATTCTGATGTGAGTAAGTTGGATTTTATACGGGTATTATATGTCTTGTACGAACTTGATTTTTTTGTCAAAGAGTCTGGTAAAAAGGTGACCAAAAAGGAGTTATTTGCTTTTTTGGCTACTTGGCTCGGTAAAGAGACATTGGCGCATTATGATAAGGATATGACCAACAGCTGGAAATCGGATATGAGTGCTCATATCGCTATATTTGATACCATGCGGTCGAAAATGGTAGAATTGGCGACTAACAAAAATGTAGCTAACTATAAAAAGATTGAATAAATGAGTCAAAAAGCTAGGGTAAAATCTCACCAAGGCTAGGGTTGTTGGTTCAAAAGCTAGGGTAGCGGCGATTAACCTTGTGGGTTTTGTTACTGTTTATGTAGAGTTTTCCTGTATGAGGGAAAACTCTATTTTTTGTTGATAATAAAGCACTTACCTTTGTACTGTCAGTTTCGCAGATGGTGTTGTGTGATTGACATTTTTATTATTAACAGTCGCTTAGCGACCTAATTTATTTTAAGTATGAAACAAATTCTACTTGATGTCCTTGCCAAGACTCAAAACCTGGCGAACGCCCTTATGAAAGGATGCGGAGTGTATCATTTTAGTGCTAAAGGAGGTGTACTATGAAGGTGATTGACAATTTGATTACTGAAGGGCTTTCTGGTAAAGTGGAGCAATCGAAGTATTGTTTTAGACGCCACTATGGTAGTACTTTTTTGACTCTGAAGTCGATACCTAGTGGTGAGGAAACTCCTCAGCAACGGCTGGTAAAGAGTTGGTTTACGGAGGCTCAGCGGTTAGCAAACGTGGACATGGGCGAGACTACTAAACGCCTTGAGTGGGAGCAGAAGTTGCACAAAACGAAGTACAAAACGCCTAAAGGTAGAGCTTTTGCTTATTATTTTAAGCAGTTGAAAGCTGGTGTTATTTCTGTACCAGAGATTACAGAAGAGCCATAGAGTTGTATTGAGTGGTTGAATGGATGGGAGTTACCTCTGTGAATGCATTGGTAATTCCCATTTTTACTTTTTATGAGTCCATGCTCTGTGGATGCGTTGGCAACCTATATTGAAGGGGATGGCAGGTGTCTATTGTTAGCGTTATGCTTAATCCTCCTTGTTCAGGGCTTTTAGTGTACGAAAATAATAGATTTTTGTATTGTTTTTTCGAGTTTATTTACGTATTTTTGCTGTTTAATAGAGATTATTTTGTTAGGCGTTGATAATCAGTGCCAAAATGTGTTAACTAGTGGGTTATTCGTAGACATTAATGGTCTTTTGGTCGATTATAATCCTAACAAACGGTAAAAAAATAAACATAAATCGAACGATTTGTAACTAATTATGTGTGTATGGACGAAAAATACTCCACCCTAATTGAACCCAAAACATCGCTTCTGTCTGTCGATTTTAAAGAAATTTGGCGTTATCGCGATTTGTTTTCGATGTTTGTGAAACGTGATATCATCACGCAATACAAACAAACCATATTAGGTCCAGCTTGGTTCTTTATTCAACCATTGCTTACCATGGTGATGTACATGATTGTGTTTGGAGGTATTGCCGGTATTAGTACCGATGGGCTGCCACAAGCACTTTTTTATTTAGCAGGCATTTTGTGTTGGCAGTATTTTGCCGACTGCTTGAATAAAACGTCTAGTACATTTACCACGAATCAAAATATTTTTGGTAAAGTTTATTTCCCACGTTTGATCGTGCCTTTAGCTACGGTTTCTTCTAATTTGGTACGTCTCTTTATTCAGCTATTCTTGTTTGTGGTAGTTTATGTTTACTATTTGGTAGTTGGCGTTAATGTCGCTCCCAATTGGTATGTGCTGTTATTTCCTGTTTTGGTACTCATGTTGGCAGGTTTGGCGTTAGGCTTTGGTATTATTATTTCGTCGATGACCACCAAATATCGTGATTTGACTATTCTATTCACCTTTGTGGTGCAATTGTGGATGTATGCTACGCCTATTATTTATCCATTGAGCACGATTACCAACACAACTGTTCGTACGGTTATGCTTTTAAATCCCATTACTTCCATTGTTGAAACGTTCAAATATGGCGCGTTGGGCATTGGCTCATTTAGCTGGGGTGCTTTAGGGTATAGTTTTGGGTTTATGGTAGTATTGTTGGCCGTTGGTATTGTGGTGTTCAATAAAGTGCAACGTAGTTTCATGGATACGGTGTAAAAGGCTGTTTGAAAGAGATTTGAATATATCTATAACACACTCATTATGGTAGTTAATGCACTAGAGTTATTACTTAAACAGAAACGTTTTGATTTAATTTTTAAGTACGTTTTTCTTGCTCAACAAAATGAGTTTGCTCACAATGCGTATCTTGAGAATATTAGAGCGTTTAATAATTTTTACGAGCTCAATCCAAGTGATGGTGTTCCTAAAAATTCAGCTGATGATTTTGTGCAAAGTTTTAATAACTTAATTCAAAACATAAAAGATAACGGATTTAAAGCGGCTAAAGGATCGATTCCTATCGGTAAAAATGGTGACATAACCGATGGCGCACATCGCTTAGCAGCATCGGCCTATCTTGGATTGGATGTTGAAACCGTTGATGATACGGATTATGATGAGTTGTACGATTATCGTTTTTTTCAACAACGTCAGATGAATCCTGATGTGATGGATTTTGGTGCATTGGAATATGTTAAGTTAAACAAAAACGCTTATATTGTTAATATTCATTCAGTTACAGATGCAACTAAAGATGCTGAAGTAGAGGCTGTTTTAAATAAGTATGGTTTTATATTTTATAAAAAACAGGTCGATTTAACTCAGAATGGGTATGTAAATATCAAGAAATTGTCATATGGATTTTTTTGGGATCGGGAGTCGTGGATTGGAAATGTTGATAATAAATTTGCAGGCGCACGAGCTCATGCAAAAGCTTCTATGGGTAAATCGCCTTTGCGTGCTTTTGTTTTTGTATGCGATGATTTAGAAAAAGTTTTATTGGCAAAAAGTGAAATTAGAGCTATTTTTGATATTGGGAATTACAGTGTTCATATCAACGATTACCGCGAAGAAGCTATATGGCTTGCAGAAATTTATTTTAATAAAAACTCTTTATTCATGATCAATAATCGTCCTTTAGCATTTGAGGATGAGGAATTTGATACTTGTATAGAGTCTTTGAAACAATTGGCTAAAGAGCACAATATACCGTTAGATAACATTTGCGCATCAGGCAGTAGCCCTTTAAATGTCTTTGGAGTTAGAAAAAGCGCAGATTTGGATTTCTTGTGTCTTAGCGACAATTTCGATATTCAAACAGAAGAATTATCAAACCATGAAGACCAACTGAAGTATTATCCATACCCGAAAGCGGAGATTATCACTAATCCTAACTACCATTTTTACTATCATGGTTTGAAGTTTATTAGTTTGGATGTGTTATATCAAATGAAGAAAAATAGAGCAGAAAAACCTAAAGATATCAATGACTGTAAGCGGATACGAAAGATATTTACTCAAAGCAAGCGTGATAAAATGCTTTCACGATTAAAGAAATACAAAAATACATACAAGATGGTTCGATCAATAATTAAGCCCATCTATAAAACAATAAAAAAATTAATCAACTAGTTTTAACGCTAGGAACTTAATTGCGAGGTTCGCAAATGGCTTTCAAACGCCTCTAGTCGTAACCTAAATTTAAACTAACAATTTTTTACTCTCGATTATGAGTGATGCAATAAAATTTGAAAATATCAGTAAACAATACCGCCTTGGTTTGGTAAGTACACAAACGTTGAGTCACGATATTAATCGATGGTGGAAGGTAAATGTCTTACGCCAGGAAGATCCTTATCTCAAAATAGGTTCCGTGAACGATCGTTCTAAAGCGGCTGATGGTGATTATGTGTGGGCTTTAAAAGATATTTCTTTTAGTGTAGCACAAGGCGATGTTATTGGCATTATTGGTAAAAATGGTGCAGGAAAGTCGACTTTGCTTAAAATCCTATCTAAAGTGACTACGCCTACCACAGGTACTATTAAGGCCCGTGGTCGTATTGCGTCATTGCTTGAAGTGGGCACAGGCTTTCACCAAGAAATGACTGGACGTGAGAACATTTACATGAATGGTGCCATAATGGGCATGTCCAAGAATGAAATAACGCGTAAATTAGACCAAATTATTGATTTTTCGGGTTGCGAGCGTTATGTTGATACGCCAGTAAAACGTTATTCAAGTGGTATGACTGTACGTCTTGGATTTGCTATTGCAGCGCATTTGGATCCCGAAATTTTGGTAGTGGATGAAGTGTTGGCTGTTGGCGATGCTGAGTTTCAAAAGAAAGCTATTGGCAAAATGCAGGATGTGAGCCGTGGTCAAGGACGAACTGTGTTATTTGTAAGTCATCATATGCCTTCTATTCAGCAATTGTGTTCTTCTTGTGTATTGCTTGAAAACGGTATGATTTCTACTATTGATAAGACCAATGTGGTGATTGATAAATATATAAGAGAACAGAGCATCAAAGGTAATTATGAACGTCAAGGTTCAGGCTTTGTCCGTTTTCAGTCTTTTAGTTTGACTAAAGATAGTATTGCGATAGGTGAGGATCTAGAGCTGAATCTAACCCTGAAAACCTCGGAATATATTGCAAAAGCCATTATTCATATCAATATTTATAATGACAATGAACAATATGTCTTACAGGCGTCGAGTGAGGACAGTGAATTTATTCTAACCAACTTGGCACCTAAAGCGACCTATCATGTTAAATGTGTATTACCACATTTGAATGCTATTCCTGGAAACTATTCTATTAATTTGTGGGTAGGTACTCCTTATGAATGGTTTGATTGGCTTAAAGGATGTCTTCAATTTTCGATTTATCAGGATCAATCGTATATTAAACGGGTTTCTCCATACCCATCTGATGCTAAATTAGTGCTTCAGTCGGAATGGAAAAATTTGTAATGAAAAAAAATGATGAACCAATAGAACTATAGTCTATCATGGAGTTAACACTAAGTATATTAGTTATTTCTCATAATCAAAAAGAGCTTTTGCGAAGATGTATTACATCTTTGTTGCAGCAACAACTGTCGTGTTCCTATGAGATTATAATTAGTGATGATCGCTCTAGTGATGGTACTTGGGAATTAATAGAAGCCTATCAACAAAAATATCCAAACTTAATTTTTGGGTATCATTGTAATTCTGATGAATGTAATCCAGCTAATCGTTCGGAACGTTGTGGATGGAATAAAGCCAATGCTTATAGACACGCCAAAGGGAAATATTTTGTTAATATTGATGCCGATGATTATTTGAAAAGTGATGACATTTATCAATTACAAGTGGATGCTCTAGAAGCTCGCCCTCAATGTAGTATGTGTCAACAACAGATATTGACTGTTAATGATGGAGAAGATTTGTCAAAAGGGAGAGTTTGGCCGATTAGCCCATTGATAACATCAGGGAATATCTTGACTCCAACCGATATTATTTTGAAAGGATTGCGTGCTTTGAATCAGGGATATATGATGCGTAGAAATCCCACTGTTGATCCTATTGAATTGTATGGAAAACATTTTGATGATACGGTGATTACATTACATCATTTGCAATATGGTAATGTGGTGGTAGTGGAACGAGCTGACTATGTATGGGTTCAATATGCATCCAGTATCAATTCATCACTTAAAAATATGGATCGAGATGTTGTTATAGGTTTGTTACCGATACATCATATCCTTTTTATACCAACGTTTGCAGGGTTGTTTATGAAAGATGGTCTCCGTGATTTGGTTCATTTATTTAAGCAATCTTCTTATCATACAATGATATTAACATCTGATACAACCAATTTTCTGAACGAATTTAAAGGATTTTTGTTTCGCTATTATACTTCATCAAGTCCTTCTTTTGGGTATAAATTGCGTATGTTAATGGTTCGCTATCTGGCGTTACTAATCAAAAAATATAAAATGGATTATGCTTGGGCATATCAGCTACTATTTGCTATGATGGTTGACGTTAAAAGTGCTCATAAAATAACAAAAGAACAATGGAAAATAAACCCATAACCGTTACATCGCCTTTATTACCTGATTTAGACGAATTTATTCCTTATTTAAAACAAATTTGGGATAGTAAATGGATTACCAATAATGGCGACTTTCATCAACAGTTGGAACAGGCTTTATGTGAGTACTTGGGCGTAGACTATATCAGTGTATTTACCAATGGTACATTGCCTCTGATTACTGCTTTTCAAGCGCTTAATATGCGTAAAGGCGAGGTAATTACCACGCCTTATAGCTTTGTGGCAACCACGCATGCTATTTGGTGGAATGGTTTAACACCCGTTTTTGTGGATGTAGATCCTATTACAGGCAACATTGATCCTGACAAAATAGAAGCCGCCATTACCGAAAATACAGTAGCCATTATGCCAGTGCACGTCTATGGAAATCCATGTGATACCGAGAAAATTGAAGCCCTAGCAAAGCGCTATAATTTGAAGGTTATTTATGATGCAGCCCATGCATTTGGGGTGAAGGTAGATGGAAAAAGTATTTTACAACATGGTGATATGAGCACGTTGAGTTTTCATGCTACAAAAGTGTTTAACACCATTGAAGGAGGAGCGTTGATTTGTCACAGTGCCGAAATGAAACAACAAATTGATTACCTCAAGAATTTCGGTTTTGAAGATGAGGTTACCGTAATGGCACCTGGCATTAACTCCAAGATGGATGAAATTAGAGCGGCTTATGGTTTTTTAAATTTACGACAAGTAGATAGAGCTATCGCTCATCGTAAACAGGTCGCCCAAGACTATCGAGAAGGTCTGAAAAATATCAAAGGAATTACCTGCATGCACGAAATAGAGGGTGTTTCGCATAATTATAGTTATTTTCCTATATTTGTAAATGAACGTGAATACGGTATGAGTCGCGATGCGCTTTACGAAAAAATGAAAGCTGCTAATGTATTAGGGCGGAGGTATTTTTACCCACTCATTAGTACATTTTCGCCTTATTCGTCTTTGCCATCGTCTAATAGTGATAATTTGCCTATCGCCAATAATCTGGCAAATGCTGTTATTTGCTTACCAATGCATGCCGAACTAACCGATGAAGATGTTGATAGAGTCTTATCGTCGATTGTTAGGTGAAAGGTGAAAAGGTTAGTGGTTAATGGGGAACAAGTGAATGTTAAGAAGAGGTTAAAGGTGAAGAGTTAATGGTTAATGGGGAACAGGTTAAGAGGAAATTATATGGCAGAAGCATATTCCTATAGAAAGTTGGATGTTTATATCAATGCTAAAGTGTTGGTAAAAACGGTCTATAACCATTTAAGAAAGTTTCCGAAAGAGGAAAATTATGCCTTATGCGACCAGTTACGTCGTTCTGTTATTTCAGTACCGTCTAACATTGCAGAAGGAATGGGACGTTTTTCATCCAAGGAACAAATTCATTTTTTAGAAATAGCTTTTGGTTCATTGATGGAAGTACAATGTCAACTTGACATTTCGTGTGATTTGGGATATATTACAATAGAAGAATTTGAAGTCATTAATAACGATATAAATAATATAGCAAAACAATTATCAGGGTTACGTTCGTTAAGAATACGCGCCCTTAACCTTTAACCCTTAACCCATAACCTTTTTAATAATTATGAAACTTGCCATCATGCAGCCCTATTTTATGCCATATATTGGTTATTTCCAGACAATGGCAGCGGTTGATACGTATGTTGTGTATGATGATGTGCAGTATATTAAGGGCGGTTGGGTGAGCCATAATAATATCATTATTGGTGGTGAGAAAAAGATGTTTACTATTATACTTAAAGGAGCAAGTCCTAATAAGTTGTTCAACGAGGTAGAGATTGGCGATGATTTTAAGAAATTTGAACGTATGTTGCAAAGTGCGTATGCTAAAGCGCCTTATTTTAGTGAAGTGATGCCATTATTGCATGCCATTTTTACTTATGATGAAAAATCGTTGGGGAAATTTTTGCTTCACAGTTATCAAGTTTTGTTGGATTATTGGGAAATTGGAACACAATTGGTACTATCGTCAGAGTTAGAAAAAGATGGTACCCTGCGCGGTCAAGATAAAGTATTGAATATTTGTAAAAATCTCCAAGCCACAGAGTATTATAATGCCATTGGTGGACAAGACTTGTATGATAAACAGACATTTGCACAACATGGGATTGAGCTTAGTTTTGTACAGACACTGGTGGTTTCCTATTCACAGTTTGCGCCTGAATTTATACCTAATTTGTCTATTATCGATGTGTTAATGCATAATGGCAAAGCCGGAACAAAGCAGTTGTTAAATGCCTATAAGTTGATATGAAAATAGCGTTAGATGTGGAATGTTCAAAAAAGGTGAAAGGTTATGGGTGAAGGGTTATGGGTTAGAGGTTAACCGCATAGTGATGGTCTATTGCTTACTAAACATCCTATTCGTCATTCTTGACTTATTAATTAACCACTCAACACTCAATAATTTTCTCCATTAACCCGTAACTATTAGCCATTAACCCAATTAAACACCAAACACTAAAACAATTAAAATGACGCCTTTACTTAGCATAGTAACCATAACCTACAATCATGAACCGTTTATTGCTAAAACGATAGAAGGTGTGTTGATGCAGCAAGTCAAATTTCCTATAGAATTGATTATTGCTGAAGATTGTAGTACCGATGGAACTCGTGCTATTTGCCAGCGGTATGCGGAGGAATATCCAGAATTAATTCGTTTGATAACGTCCGATTCAAACGTGGGTGCCATAGCTAACGAGCGACGTGCCATGCTGGCTGCTCGTGGCAAATACATTGCGTTTTGCGAAGGCGACGATTATTGGACTGATCCTTTGAAATTGCAAAAACAGGTCGATTTTTTAGAATCACATCCCGATTATAGTGTTACGTTCCACCGCTGTAAGCATTATAATGTTGAAACACAGGAAGTGGTTGACGACAATTGTGGTTACTTGTTTACCGATAATACCCAATTAGGGGTAGATATTACAACGGCTCAGTTTTTCAAAACGTGGATTACACAGCCTTTAACGATGGTGTATCGGGTGGCTTCGTTCGATTTAGATGTTGCTTTGCAGTACACATATTATCGTGATATGCACCAAATTTATCATCTATTACAAACAGGTAAAGGCTATTTGTTTGCTTTTGATGGCGGTGTACGAATTAGACATGAAGGTGGTATGGCAGGTAAAGCAACCTTATTAGAACAAAGTTGGTCAGGTATGACTATAGCAGAAGAGCTTTTTCGCATAAATAAAACTCAGGACACTAAGGTGTATTACCAGAACATGTTGCAATTTTATATTTATCAAGCACCCACTAAGTGGGATAAAATTAAAAAGTCTATCAAGTTGTTTGTATTAGATCATAATTTATTATCACTACTTAAGAATATATATAAACATTAAAATCACATACAATGAAAAAAGCTTTAATTACTGGTATTACGGGTCAAGATGGATCCTATCTAGCTGAGTTTTTACTTGGTAAAGGTTATGAAGTACATGGTATCATTCGACGTTCATCTACGTTTAATACAGGACGTATTGAACATCTCTATTTGCACGAATGGGTACGCGATATGAAACGGGAACGTGCCATTAATTTGCACTATGGTGATATGACCGATTCCAGTTCGTTGATTCGTATTATTCAGGAAGTTCAGCCAGACGAGATTTATAATCTGGCGGCACAAAGTCATGTAAAAGTAAGTTTTGATGTTCCTGAGTATACCGCTGAAACTGATGCTGTTGGAACATTGCGTTTATTGGAAGCCATTAGAATTTTGGGCATGGAAAAACGCATTAGAGTGTATCAAGCCTCAACTTCAGAACTTTTTGGTAAAGTACAGGAAGTTCCTCAAAAAGAGACAACTCCTTTTTATCCACGTTCTCCTTATGGGGTGGCAAAACTGTATAGTTATTGGATTATTAAAAACTATCGTGAATCGTATGATATGTTTGCGGTTAATGGAATCTTATTTAATCATGAGAGTGAACGTCGTGGTGAGACTTTTGTAACACGTAAAATCACTTTAGCTGTTGCACGTATAGCTAAAGGACTTCAGGATAAATTATATATGGGAAACCTCAATGCCTTACGTGATTGGGGCTACGCCAAAGACTATGTAGAATGTATGTGGTTGATGTTGCAACATTCGACACCCGAAGATTTTGTAATTGCCACTGGTGAATACCATACTGTACGCGAATTTTGCTTATTGGCTTTTGCTGAAGCAGGCATTGATTTGGTATTTGAAGGTGAAGGTGTTGAAGAAAAAGGTATTGATAAAAAATCTGGCAAGGTGTTACTTGAAATTGACCCTAAATATTTTAGACCATCCGAAGTAGAACAATTACTAGGTGATCCAACTAAAGCAAGAACATTATTAGGATGGAATCCACGCAAAACATCTTTTCAACAATTGGTTAAATTGATGGTTAAATCTGATATGGCACTGGTGGAAAAGGAAAATAGCTAATTTAATTTATGTATGGATAAAAATGCCAAAATATACATAGCAGGACATACAGGATTGGTAGGGTCTGCTATTTGGCGCTATTTAGAGCGTGCTGGATTTCATAATCTAGTAGGTAAAACACATGGTGAAGTTGATCTAAGAGATGCTCAAGCCGTTAAGCACTTTTTTGATTCAGAAAAACCAGTTTACGTATTTTTAGCTGCAGGAAGAGTTGGCGGCATACAAGCAAATATAGCGCAGCCAGCCTCTTTTTTATATGATAACGTTATGATGCAAGTGAATGTTATTCATCAAGCATATCTATCGAACGTAAAAAAAATAGTTGTTTTAGGTTCTTCTTGTATTTATCCTAAAGCATCTCCACAACCCATGAAAGAAGACTATTTACTCGATGGTAAATTGGAACCAACGAATGAAGGTTATGCACTTTCTAAGATTGTAGCCTTAAAAATGGCAGAAGTCTATAAACAGCAATATAAATTTGATGCTATTGCTATTATGCCTCCCAATTTGTATGGTTTTAATGACAGTTTTGATCCTATACATTCGCATGTATTATCTGCAACAGTTAAAAAGTTTGTTGATGCTGTAGATCAGGGGCTATCACAGGTAACCATGTGGGGAACAGGAAATGCGCGGCGTGAATTTATGCATGTTGATGATATGGCTGCTGCAGCTTTTTACATGATGGAGCAATATAATGGCGATACCTTTATAAATGTGGGTTGGGGCGAAGATATTTCAATCAAATCGTTAGCCGAATTAGTAGCCGATATGGTTGGTTATAATGGATCTATCGTTTGGGATACTTCTAAACCAGATGGTATGATGCGTAAATGTATGGATGTAACTCGCATGAAAGAAATAGGATTTTATCCTAAAATAGAGATAAAAGAAGGGATTAGAGAAATGATTAATTATTATAACACAATCAAACAATGAGAATTCCATTAATGAAAAATGCGTTTCTAAGAGAAAAAGAAACGAAGCAAGCATTGTCAGAATTTATATTAAATACGAATCAATTTTCCATGGGACAGGAGTGTGAAAAGTTTGAACATAAATTTTCACGCTATCAACGTCGAACCTATTCTTTGTTATTCAATAGTGGTGGTAGTGCAAATTTAGCTTTACTGCAAGCACTTAAAAGTTTAGGACGTTTAAAAGATGGAGATAAAATAGGCTTTTCCTCACTTACGTGGTCAACCAACGTGATGCCTATTATTCAAATGGGTTTTATTCCGGTGCCTATTGATTGTGAGATTAACACCATTAACGTGATGTCTAAAAATCTCATTCAACGTATAAAAGAGGTGAAATTATCGGCTTTTTTTGCTACAAATGTATTAGGTTATTCTGGTGATTTAGATATCATTAAAACCTTATGTGCTGATAACGACATCCTATTTTTGGAAGATAATTGTGAATCATTAGGTGCTGAAATGCCAACGGATAAGGTTGGTAATTTTAGTTTAGCTTCAACCTTTTCTTTTTATGTAGCTCACCACATGTCTACTATCGAAGGTGGTATGCTATGTACAGATGATGACGAGTTATATCAGGTTTTGAAAATGACACGTGCTAATGGTTGGGATCGTAATTTGACCGAAACTCAACAAACCAAATTACGTGAGCCCTACAATATTTCACCATTCAATTCTAAATACAGTTTTTTTGAATTGGGTTTTAATTTAAGACCAACTGAAATTACAGGTTTTTTAGGACAACATCAAATGCAGTATTTGGAAGAAAATATAGCTATTCGCAATAATAATCATCGAAGATTTGAAACCGTCATTTCACAAAATGATGATTTGTTGTTAGTAAAACATGATCACATGCATCAAATATCTCCGTTTGGTTTGGTGGTGCTTTGCAAAACGCCCGAATTACGTGAGAAATACTTAACAAGGTTCATTGCTGCAGAGATTGAAGTTCGTCCTGTGATCGCAGGAAATATGCAAAATCAACCTTTTTATAGTAAGTATGTAGAAGTTATGTATGACTTACCTAATACTGATTTTATTCATAATAATGGATTTTATTGTGGTAATTATCCAGAGTTAAGCGATGCTGATATTGACGTGATTTGTAACTGTTTGAAAAAATAAATCGTATGTACATTTTTTATCCATTGTATGGTTTGGCCAATCGTATGCGAGTAATTGATTCAGCCTATCGCTTTTGTAAAACCTACAATAAAAAGTTTGTAATATGTTGGGAACGTGACCAGGTAGTTAATTGTCCATTCAATAAATTATTCAATCCGTTAGCGTATCTTAAAGAGTCGCACTCTTATCGCTATGTTCGCTTGTTGCATAAATTAGAACGCCATTTTGGATTGGTTCGTTGGTTTGTGCAAGTGCTTGAAAGATGTCATATATTAAAAATATTTAAAGAAGAACAATACGAAGAGTTACGGGCGTTTACTAAAAAGGGAGGCAATAAATTTCTTTGGGTAATTGTCGAAAGTTATTCGGTTTTTTATAGAACAGATGAAGATGATTTTTTTCGCGATTTATTTCAATTAAATGATTTGATGTCACAACGGTTAAAAAATGAAACCAAAGCATTTAAAACTAACGTTATTGGTGTTCATGTCCGTAGAACTGATAATAAGGATTCTATTGAGCGAAGCCCTTTGGAATTATTTATTGCGCGAATGCAAGAGGAAATAGTCAAAGACCCTGAAGTTCAGTTTTATGTAGCCTCCGATGATCCGTTAGTTAAAGAACAATTGTTACACATGTTTGGTGCTCAACGTATAATTATTCCAACTGGTGTTATAGGGCGCGATTCAGAAGAGGGTATACGTCAAGCGTTGATTGAAATGTATGCACTTTCTAAAACAAAACGTATTTTGGGTTCTTATTATAGTTCATTTTCAGAAATTGCATCATCCTTAGCTAGTGTTGAACTTCAAATAATAATGAAATAACACGCATCATTTTATATATTACAATTATATATGTTATTTCATTCATTAGAATTTGCTTAATACAAAATAGTATGTTTTCAATTGTCATTCCACTATATAATAAAGCTAAGAGCGTGGCTGATACCATTCAAAGTATTCTCGGTCAATCTTTTGCCGACTTTGAATTGATTATTGTAGACGATGGCTCTAGCGATGACAGTGTGCGGGTGGTGAACCAATTTACTGACAAGCGTATTCGCCTCATTCATAAAGAGAATGGAGGCGTTTGTTCTGCTCGTAATGTGGGCATTTTGCACGCTCAATACGATTATATCGCTCTGCTCGATGCCGATGATCAGTGGGATACCGATTATTTATTGGAGCAACAGAAGTTAATTAACGAGTTTCCCCAAGCTTCGATGTGGGGCATTAATTTTGCCGAACTATTCGATGGTAAACTCATTCATGAACTAGAAACCGCTTTGCCTAAAGGCTATCGTGGTGTAGTGGAAAACTATTTTAGTATGAAAGGGCGTGTGTCCGATTTGTTTTGTTCGTCGTCGGTAGTCATTCGTAAGTCGGCTTTCGATGTGGCGGGTTTGTTCGATGAGCGGTTGAAATATAGTGAAGACATTGATATGTGGTATCGTATTATTATCCATTTTCCAGTGGTTTTTTACGATCGTTATATGGCTTTTTACCAATACGATGCGGAGAATAGAGCGATGAATACTGCGCGAAAATTGCGTTATTTTTTACCCTATTACGTCGATAAATACAGCATTTATAAATCGCATACCGATTTTTATACATTTATACAGCGTTGGAGTGCTGTACATATTAGACCCTATTATTTTGGGAGCGATAAAACGCAAAGATCGGATGCTAAAGTGGCGGTTCGCAAATTGGATTATTCGGTGTTGCCAACTAAATACAGGTATTTGTTCAAAACACCTCATTGGTTGGGTAGTCTAGTGTATGTTATTTCTAACTTAAAACAACGTTTACTTAAATGATATCTATTGTCATTCCATTATATAACAAAGCACAAAGTATTGCCAATACCATTCGCTGTATTCAACAGCAAACGTATCAAGACTTTGAAGTCGTGGTGATCGAAGGTTGGTCAACCGACGGTAGTACCGAGCTGATACACCAATTGGCGGCGCAGGATACGCGTATTCGTGTGCTGATGCAACAAAATCGTAAAGGAGTGACGCCAGCGCGTAATGAAGGCGTACAAGCAGCTAATTATGAACATGTTGCGTTTATTGATGCGGATGATTATTGGGAGCCTACCTATTTGGAAACCTTAGTTAAACTGATGCATGATTTTCCAACGGCTGGTATTTGGGGGTTTAGTTATGGTATTATGACTGGCACTGATAAAACGCTCAATAAAGCGATTATACCAGCGCAATTCAGAGGTGTTTTGGAAAATCCTTGGGTGTATGGCTGTCCTTATTGGACTGGTGCAACGGGCGTTTCCAAATCGGCTGTTGAACGAATCGGCGGATTTGACAATCAAATTATTTATGGCGAAGATTTAGATTTGTGGTATCGTTTGATGTTGAACTGTCCAGCCGTGTACGAAGATAAGGTGCTGGCGTATTATCGTGTTGATGCTGAAAATAGGGCGATGAACAATGTAATCCCGTTTGAAAAACATTTACCGTTTTTCATCGAAAAATATGAAACGTACCGAGTTGAAAACGCCGATTTTCGCCGTTATTTCGATTTGCAATGTTTGTACCGTCTTTATCCGTATGTGTTGATGCCACAGTATCGCGCTGATTTACGTCGCGTATTACGACAAATCGATTTTTCGCAACAGAAATTATCGATGCGATTACGTTTTTGGTGCCCACGGTTGTATAATTTTTATTTGAACCTGAAATAAAAACCATCATATTATAAAACATTGATTTATAAATAATTAAAATTTTATTAGTAAGTAATTTGAGAATAACCATAATATATATCCATGACATCAAAAACAAAAATACAAGCTATTCAAGGATGGCGATTTATTTTCGCTCTATTTGTTGTGGCAGCACACTTACATTTGACAGGTGATTATACGTTAAGTGCTGCTGCTGTATCATTTTTTCTCGTGTTATCAGGTTTCTTGGCAGCTCATTCCAATACGTCCAATATTGGAAGTTTTTATAGTAAAAAGTTTTGGAGTTTCTATCCATTACATTGGTTTGCTCTAATTTTATTAGCACCTATGTACTTCATATTGTCTAAATATCAAACAGTTGATTTTGTCTTACGGTATTTATTTAATTCAACTTTGTTGCAGGCATTTATTCCTCCCAGTTTTTCATGGTCAGTGTCTGGTGGCCCAACTCTGAACGGTCCATCTTGGTTTTTAAGTATCTTGTTGTTGTTTTTCTTGTTATTACCAATTATACAAAAAATACGCCAACGATCGCGCAAATTATTTTATGGTTTAGTTATATTATGGTGTGCAGTTGGTGTTATCTTTCCTTATCTAGTGGCTAATAGTGAATGGTATGTCTATTTTTTCCCTCCCATTAGAATGTCAGAATGTTTGTTGGGCTTATGTTTAGCTGATATATCGTTCTCAAAAAAGCCAATCGGAACTAAGTATGAATTCTTTGTCGTAGGTTTATTGTTGTTGGCATTGATTAGTTCTGCTCATATTTCATGGGTTATTACATCTACGTATTTGTGGATACCAGTAGTGTCTTTAGTGGTTTGGGTGTTTAGCCAATCACAAGGAGTCATCAGTAAAGTGTTATCTTCTAAATATATGGTGTGGTTAGGCGGTATCAGCTTTGAAATTTATATGTTTCATTGGGTAATGAAACGATTTGTAATTTCAATTCAAGAAATTATAAAAATGGAGTTTTCAACCTCGCTGTTTGTTACTTTAGTAATCTTATTTACAGGAATAGTTGCTCTTATTTATCATTATTGGTTTGAACCGCACATCATAAACAAACTTCGAAAGATTAATAATTGATAAGTTGGTAACACCCCTTTTTTGCTAATGTAGTTTGCAAATGTACGTTTTGTGTATAGATTTAAATTTTTAAATATTATAGGATGAGTAATAAACCAATACATCTTTCGGGATTGAATGGATTAAGAGCTTTGGCAGCTTTAGCTGTTGTTTGGGGTCATACGTTACAAGGAGTAACTGGTGATTGGGGTATACCAGCATTTCGATTACCTATATTTTCAGGTGGCGTTACACTTTTTTTTGTTCTAAGTGGCTTTTTAATAACGTATTTATTGTTGCAAGAAAAACGAATAAGTGATACTGTGAGGATAAAAGCCTTTTATATGCGTCGTATCCTTAGAATCTGGCCTATCTATTATGCTTACATTGCTATTTGTGCCGTTGTATTTATGGTGGCTGGTATTTCAGATTCTATCTATAACGACAAGCTATGGTATTATCTTTTATTTTTTGCCAATATACCTTTTATTTCCGCTACATTTATTCCGATTATTGGTCATTTTTGGAGTATTGGTGTTGAAGAGCAGTTTTATTTGTTTTGGCCTTGGTTAGTAAAATATACTAGGAAATACCTCTTGTCAACTATCATTATTGTTGGAGGGTTCTGGTTTGGGTTAAAATTATTAGCTTGGTTGTATTTGGGAAACAACTCTTGGCTGTATGAGTTTTTTAATGTAACACGTTTCCATTGCATGATGTTAGGTGCCATAGGTGCGGTGCTTTACGAACGAAAAATCAAGTGGTTTATGCAAGGTCTAACTCACTGGTCAACCCAAACGCTAATTTGGGGGTTGTTTATATTCGCGGGTTGGTGGCCCTATTTGCTCCCAGCAGTTATACGTGAAGAGTCTATAGCTGTAATGTCATTAGTTATGATTGTTGGTCAAGTTCATGGAAAATTTATTGTTAATTTGGAAACTAGGGTATTTGACTTTATAGGCAAAATTTCTTATGGTATTTATGTAATTCATCCGTTATTAATTTATTTATTATCAATCTTATATAGACAATTACATGTTGATTTACCATTAACATTGCAGTATATTTTAATTTACGCAAATGTAACGTTCTTAACTATATTAATAGCGTGGTTATCATATACCTATTTTGAAAAACCATTTTTAAAATTAAAAGATCGTTTTGCTGTTGTGAAAAGTCGTAATACGTTTCGAATATAGTTATATAAGATTATCAAATTATGCTTTTATCCATCATCATACCCGTTTACAATGTAGCGCCTTACGTTGAGAAATGTTTGGCGAGTTTATTGTGTCAAGGGCTGGCGCCGTCTGACTATGAATTGATTGTGGTCAACGATGGTTCCACCGATGAGTCGTACACGATAGCTAAAACATTTTTGGAGCATCAAGCTAGCCTTGCGCCTTTCACCTTTCACCTGATTTCCCAACCCAATGGTGGATTGAGTGCTGCTCGCAACACAGGTATTCGTCACGCTAAAGGAAAATACATCCAGTTTGTCGATTCCGACGATTATTTAGAACCGCATGTATTGGGTGCGTTGGTTCAAAAGATGGAGCGAGAACAGTTGGATGTTTTGCGATTCAACTATCAAAATGTGAACGAACAGTACCACGTGTTTGAGCCGTATAAAGCCATGAAACCATTTGTCGATTACCGCGATGAGATATGCGATGGTTTAACTTTTCTCACAGAGCGCTTGGGCTACGGCTGTTATGCGGTGCAGTTTATGATACGCGCTACACTGTTGCAAGCCGAAGTACATCACTTTAAAGCGGGCATCTATTTTGAAGATACCGAATGGACGCCTCGTTTATTGGTGCGTGCACAGCGTGTAACTTCCGTAGATACGATGGTGTACAACTATTTGATGCGCACAGGTTCCATTACGCAAAGTGTGGATCCTGAAAAAACTAAAAAGTTGCTGAACGATAAATTGTTACTTATCGACTCTATGAAACAGCAAGCCCAACAACAGCCCGATAAACGTTGGTTTTTTGGCATGATAGCAGCCACCGTTATTTCGCTGCTTGGTTATGTAGGAGCCGACTTTTATCCTCACAGGGCTTTTTATTTCAAAGCGTTACGCGAAAAAATGATTTATCCATTGTCTATGTATCATAGTTCTAAAGTAGCAAAGCGCAAAATACGGGTTATAAATCTGTCGCCTGCCTTGTTTTGTTGGCTGTTACGCGTTAAACGTTAAGGGTTAGGGATGAAGGGTTAAACGTTGAACGTTTAGCGTATAGCGTGAAGAAACTACGTTTAGCGAATAACGAGCAACGTTAAGGGTGAGGGATGAAGGGTTAAAGGTTAAGGGTTTAAAGAACGACATTAAACGTTGAACGTTTAGCGTTTAGCGTGCAGTAACTACGAGCAACGATTAACGAGCAACGATAAAACGTACATGAAAGTAGCATATTTATTAGGTTTACACTAAAAAAATATTTTTTTAGCAAAATTTTGAACAGATAATTGAATTAATTAGTAGTATCTATTCCTATTTTTACTATTTTTGTAAACTAATTTGAATATTTTATGAATACACTCTCAGAAATAGGAGCGGTTCCAGTTGATTTTTCGCTACTGAAGGCGATGTATCCTAATCACAAATCGATACATAATAAAATCAGTGAGTTAGAAAATGCAGGAAAACTTATTCGCTTGAAAAAAGGTTTGTATGTGGTTGCTCCCCAAGAGAGTGGCATGCTGTTATCGTCAGAGTTGATAGCCAATCATTTATATGGTCCATCTTATGTTTCCAAAGAGTCTGCTTTACGTTATTATGGCTTAATTCCTGAACAGGTTTATACGCTGTATTCAATGACCACAAAACATGCTAGAAGTTTTACAAATGCATTAGGCACATTTGATTATACACACTGTTCGAACGATTATTTTACCATAGGTATTAGGCAAGAATCGAAAGAAGGTTTGTTTTTTTTAATGGCAACTCCAGAGAAAGCTTTGTGCGACTTAATTATAAACACACCCAACCTAAATCTCCGTTATCAAAAGGAAATCAGAACCTATTTAGAAGAGGATATACGGTTTGACATGCAGGCATTTTTTAAGATGGATGTGGAAATTCTAAAACAATGTCTGTTGTATGGTAAAAAAAAGCCTATCATTACCAATTTAATTCACCTCATCAGAAAATCATGAATCCAATGTTTGAACAAATGGTTTCGTCCTATCAAATGGTGACCGATAAGGATAGACGAAATGCCATGTATGAAGTTATGCAAAAAATAACGTTAGCTGGACTTTATCGAGGAGGTTTTTTCGATAAAGCTGCGTTTTATGGCGGAACTTGCTTACGGATTTTTCATAACATGGAGCGATTTTCAGAAGATATGGATTTTTCTCTTTTGGTGGCCGATGAGTCGTTTAAAATTGAACACTATTTTCCCGCTATTATCGAAGAGTTTCATTTGGTAGGCCGAGAGGTGGAGATTACTAAAAAAGATAAAACGCAGTTCAGTAAAGTTGATTCAGCCTTCTTAAAGGACGATACAGATGTGTATGATGTGGTATTTAAGACTGAGAAAAGTTTGAAAATAAAAATAGAGGTGGATACCCAACCTCCGTTGCAATTTCAAACTGAACATAAATTGTTATTGCGTCCCTATTCGTTTATGACACGCTGTTTTACACTACCTAATTTATATGCGGGGAAAATGCACGCATTAGTTTTTAGAACCTGGAAAAATCGTGTAAAAGGCCGTGATTGGTATGACTTTGAATGGTACGTTCGCCATGAAGTTCCCTTAAATTTTACTCATCTACAAGAACGTATTAGGGTTTTAAATGGCTTGGAGATGGATGAAAACCAATTCTTACAACTCCTTAAGGAGCGGTTAGCTTCCACTGATATCAAACAGGTGAAACAGGATGTGGCACCTTTTATAAAAAAACCTAAAGCATTGGAAATTTGGACTAATAACTATTTTTTGCAGTTGGCTGACCTGATTAAATTTGAATAAATAAAACTAAACACACATGAAAGTAGCGTATTTATTAGGTTCATTAAATCGGGGCGGTACCGAAACGTTGGTGTTAGATGTGTTTAAAAAAGCATCGCAAGCACCATTTCAAGTGGTTGGCATCCATCGTAAAAGTGGTGCTTATTTGCCCGGTTTTAAAGCGACTGGTGAAAAAATGATAGCTTTAGCACCGCGGTTCGTGGGTGATGTGAGTTATTTTGTCAAACTGCGTCGTTTATTGCAACGTGAACGCGTAGATGTAGTGCATGCGCAACAGTCTTTGGATGCGGTGTATGCTCGTATAGCGTGTGTTGGAACGGATATTAAAGTGGTGCAAACGTTTCATGGATACGATTTTAATGCTGGAAAACTGATGCGGCGTTTTATGCGTTTTAGTGCTCATTGGGTGGATGCTAATTTTTTTGTAAGTGCATCACAACGAGATTATTATATTAAATCTTATCAATTAAAAGACCACCATAAACAGCACGTAGTTTATAATGGCGTTAATTTCGATAAATTAGACCAACAGGTAGCGCAAGTTGATTTACCAATTGGTGGCGACCCTGCTTCGCAGGGACTCAAATTGGCGATGGTCGGCAATTTTGTTCGCGGACGCGAACAAAATACCGTTTGTCAATTTCTGAAGTTATTAAAAGAGGCTGGTGTGCCGTTCGATTTCTATTTTGTTGGTCGCAAAAGTGAATCAGAGCCTTGGTTGTATGACGATTGTGTTGCCTATTGTCAAGAACATCAGTTGCTCAATTGTGTTCATTTTCTGGGTGGGCGTGGCGATGTTCCAGCCATTTTAAAACAGTTGGATGCTTTTATTTATAGTACCGACCACGATACGTTTGGTATAGCTGTCATCGAAGCGATTGCGGCTGGCGTGCCAACCTTTGTAAACGATTGGGAGGTTATGGTAGAAATTACGCAACAAGGTAGATGGGCAACTATCTATAAAACCAAGGATGCAGCCGATTTATTCAATAAATTTATTACTTTTGTAGACCATAAAGAACACTATAAACAACAAGCGTGTTCGCATGCGCAGGAAGTACGTAGTACCTACAGCATTGAACAGCATATGTTGGCGTTGTCAAATTTGTATAATACACTGTAAAGCATTGATTATTGATAATAGATTATTGATGTACAAAACACAATGCCATTGATTATTGATAATAGATTATTGATTTATCCATAATCCATTTATCCATAATCTATATATTGATTTATCTATAATTTTAATATTTTGAATGACAAACAAATAGCGTTTCGTGACAAGTGTATGGCGTTTGCTGTGTGTGTGGTGAAGTTGCGTAGTTATTTGTGTGAGCAAAAGCATGAACACGATATATCTCGACAATTATTGCGGAGTGGAACAGCCATTGGAGCTTTACAACGAGAGGCTTATCATGCTGAAAGTGATGCCGATTTAGTTCATAAATTAGCGATAGCTCAAAAAGAGTGTAACGAATCTCTGTATTGGATTGAATTACTGTATCTTACAAATTATATAACCAAAGCAGAATCGGAAAGTTTATCGAATGATGCATTAGAGCTCTTAAAAATGCTTACAGCCAGTATTCAAACCCTGAAAAAACGTATAAAACAAAAACAATAATATTGATTATTGATAATAGATTATCGATGTACAAAACACAAAAACAATATTGATTATTGATAATAGATTATCGATGTACAAAACACAATAACAACATTGATTATTGATTTATCTATAATCCATTCATCCATAATCTATATATCAATTCATCCATAATCAATTATCTATATATCCATAATCCATTTTTCTATATTTTTAATTAATTTTGCTTAATTACTTTCCTAAATATATCGCCAATAAAGCAGTAACCTTTTATGTTGTTGCTCTTATATTGGTGTCTGTATTGTTCTTTAATAATGCCATGTCTTTCCTATGGATGGTATTTGGCTTGGTAGAGGTTGTTGCCTTTTTCTATGTGAGTAATCGATTAACTCGTAATTGGATTAATTATTCGCCTCGCTTATTTGAGAAAAAGGTATTTTTTACAGCCTTGATTATTCGTGTTGTGTATGTGTTGTTTTCTTATCTATTTTACAATCTGATGACTGGACAACCTTTTGAATATGGTACAGCTGATGCTATAGGGTATCATCAATCTGCTTTATGGGTGCGCGAGTTGTTATTGAGTGGTAAAATACAAACTTATTTTAGTTATATTGCAGGTCGTTATTCCGACATGGGATATCCCTTTAGTTTGGGAGTACAATATGTTCTCACCTTTGGTAGTATTTTAGTGGCTCGTTTGGTCAAAGCAGCCTTAAGTGCTTATATGTGCTTATTAATATACCGCTTGGCAAAACGTAATTTTGGTGAGTATGTGGGGCGTATGGCTGCGGTGTTTACCCTAGTTATGCCCCATTTTATTTACTATTGTGGGTTGCATTTAAAAGAAACAGAGATGGTGTTTTTATCTGTTTGGTTTTTGGAACGCATAGATTTTGTGATACGTACCAAACACCTCTCGTTAAAAGTATTGATATTACCCGTGTTATTGTTAGTCTCTTTATTCTTTTTTCGTACCGTATTGGGTGTGACGGCTATTTTTGCTGTGGGTACGGCGGTCTTATTTTCTGAAGCAAATGTGTTGAATAGGCATAAACGTATGGTCTTATTATTGTGGGGGACTTCCGCTGTGTTAGTGTTTTTAGGGGGCAGTATTTCTACAGAAATAGAAGAGGTGTGGCAAAAAAGTGGATCTGAAGAACAATCGAAAAATATGGAGTGGCGTTCACAAAGGGAAGGTGGTAATCAGTTTGCTAAATATGCGGGTGCTGCCGTCTTTGCTCCGTTGATTTTTACTATACCGTTCCCCACCATGGTGCATGTGGATTATCAAGAAAATCAAATGATGGTGAATGGTAATAATTATGTGAAGAATATTTTATCGTTTTTTGTTATTTTGGCATTTTACCTAATTATAAAACGCAAATTATGGCGTAAACATACCTTATTAATCGCTTACATTTTGACTTATCTAGGAATTTTGGCGCTGAGTCATTTCGCACAGTCTGAACGTTTTCATTTACCCGCCTTACCTGTTGCTTTAATTTTTGCCGCCTATGGTATTTCGGAGATGACAAATCAATATAAAAAGCTTTTTGATTATTGGACCGTATTTATTTTGGTTGTTATCATTGGTTGGTGTTGGTTTAAATTAGCAGGTAGAGGGTTGGTTTAATGCAAATGAACTTTTAAATAAATGGTTAGAGCATGAAGATTTTAATTGTTGCTAGTTTTAATAAAGGGTTTTTTGCCCCCTTTATTCTTGAGCAATCAGCCGCTTTAGAGCAGTTAGGGCATACTGTTCACTTTTTCGGTATTCAGGGGCGAGGTATATGGGGTTATGTGAGTAATTATAAAGGGTTAAAGCGTATTATACAAGACTATAAACCCGATGTTATTCATGCTCATTATGGTCTTTCTGGTTTGTTGTCTGTATTACAAAGACGAGTTCCTGTGGTAACAACGTTTCATGGGAGTGATATTAATAACCGTAAGGTATTGCCTTTTTCAAAAATTGCCATGAGATTATCGGCATATACCATTTTTGTATCACAAAAAAATGTCGATATTGCTCGCCCAACTAAGAAGTTTGCTTTACTTCCTTGCGGAGTTAATTCCGACAATTTTAGAATGCTGTCCAAGCACAATGCTCGATTGCAATTGCACCTTGATACCACAAAAACGTATGTGCTATTTGCTGGCTCATTTTCTAATCGAGTTAAAAATCCAGAATTAGCCGAAAAAGCTATTGCTTTGTTGAACAATGTAGAACTTCTTGAGTTAAAAGGCTATTCTAGAGTGGAGGTTAATTATCTGATGCATGCAGTTGATGCTGCTTTAATGACTTCTCATAGCGAAGGTTCTCCACAATTTATTAAAGAAGTGATGGCGTGTGGATGTCCATTGGTAAGCGTTGATGTGGGTGATGTAAAAGAGATAACATCGGGTGTGGATGGTTGCTATCTCGTAAGTCGCGACCCGAAGCAAATAGCCGAAAAATTACAATTGGCCATCGATTTTAAGGAGCGTACCCAAGGACGTCAACGCATCGTTGAGTTGGGACTAGAAAACCAAAAGGTAGCTGAAAAAATTGTAGCCATTTATACAAATGTAGTCAAATCATGAAGCGTGTAATTTTAACGAGTCAAAGTGATTATCGATCACAATGGCAATCCTTTGTGTTGAACCATCCACATGGTGAAGTATTTCATTTACCCGAAATGGTAGACGTGTATGAGAAAACGCCTTTATATGAACCTTTTGCTTGTGCGATTATTGATGATAACGGCGTTTTCTTAGGTGTTTTGGTAGCTTGTATTCAACGTGAGTTTAAAGGAATTTTAGGTACGTTTACAGCGCGTTCGGTACTTATGGGATGTCCGTTGGTTCAGGATAATGACGCCACTGTTGGTGCTCAATTATTAGCCACTTACGAACAGTATGTGTCTAAACGAGTTATTTATTCGCAAGTCCGCAATTTGTATGATATGACTTGGTTACGAACAGCTTTTGACCAATTAAATTACCGTTACGAAGAGCATCTTGATATTTTACACGATTTAACACAGTCGGAAGAGTTTATTAGGCACGGTATTAGTAAAAATAAACGTGCCAATATTTCAAAATCGTTAAACAAAGGTGTAACGTTTGAAGAAGTAACCGATTACGAATCGTTTGATGTGTCTGTCAAGCAGATATTTGATACCTATAAACGTATTGGATTGCCAGCTCCATCCCGTCATTTTTTTGATAATGCTTTTTTGCAATTGGCGCCCGCTGGTTTTTTAAAACTGTTTGTAGCCAAATTAGATGGTCACATTATAGGTTCTCGTATGGAACTGTCAACTGGTAAACATTTGTACGATTGGTATGCTGGAGCCGACGATGATTATAAAAATCGCTATCCAAACGATTTTATTCCTTATCATATGCTGTTTTGGGCTAAAAATGCCGCGTACGAACTGTTTGATTTTGGCGGTGCAGGTAAGCCTGACATACCTTACGGTGTGCGCGAACACAAGTTGAAATTTGGCGGAACATTAGTGAATTATGGTCGTTACGAAAAAGTACATAAACCACTTCTGATGATCGTCGGGCGAGTTGGATTTACGTTCTACAAATGGGTTAAAAAAGCCTTTTCCGTAGTGCGTTGAAAAGCCAATCTAAAAAACTTTAATAAATAGTCAAAATAGGTGTAAAAAAAATAGTTATCTTTGTTTCCAATATTGTGCTACACACTCACTAAAATGGGGAATAGCGCCACAAAAAAATAAAAATAAAAAACGAATGATATGGCTATGAATTGGTTAAAACTTAAACGAAAATTCTTGCTTTCCTACATTTTGCCATCCTCTTACAGTAAGTGTCGTGTGTGGGCATTACGTCATAGCGGTTTCAATATTGGTAAAGGAGTTTATATTGGCAATGGGCTCACTGTTACAGTTGGTTATGCCGATAAATCAATGAATTTAACGATTGGCAATAGAGTGAGTTTTGGACCAAATGTAACCCTTGTTGTAGCTTCTCAACCTAATAACAGTCGATTAAAACCTGTTTTATCCTATCCTAAGCGCTCTATCATTATTCACGAGGATGCTTGGATTGGAGCTGGAGCTATTATTATGCCGAATGTCGAAATTGGAACGTGTAGTGTGGTTGGGTCGGGTAGTGTTGTTACGCACGATGTTGCGCCATACACAATTGTTGCTGGAAATCCAGCGAAACTAATAAAAACCATTGACAAAGCGTTAGTGGATCAACTTGCAGAGTGAGGTCTGTTAGTTTTACATATCATAACTGATTGATTTAAATGATACCACGATTAGAAATACGCTATCGATTTTCCGATTTTTACCAATCGTTGAAAGGGTTGTTTAGTACAACGGCCGTTGTTCCAATCGGAGATGTGTTCTATTGTAACCATTCTCGTACAGCTTTGCGTGTAGCTTTGTCTTCATTACAGCTTCCAGCTAATGCAAAAGTAGGCATTATGGCTTTCAATTGTCATACCGTGATGAATGCCGTTATTCAAGCTGGTTATAACATCGAATTTATTGATGTTACGGACGATTTAAGACTTGATACGAACGATTTGAAATTAAAAGGTCAGAATCTATCGGCTTTGGTGGTAACTCATCTATTTGGTTTGCAAAACGATGTGATGGCTATTCGTTCTATTTGTCCTCAAATCCCGATTATTGAAGATTGCGCGCACGCTTACTTGTCCGAATTAAATCATCACCAAGCTGGTTCCTTGGGTGATTTAGCCACATTTTCTATTGGGGTGGCCAAGTTCCCATCGATAGGCGATGGTGGTTATCTGCGTGTGAATAACGCTTCTTACTTACCTGCTATTAAATTGACATATAATGATTTAAAATCTCCTACGTGGATTGGAGAAGTTAAACAATTGATTAGAGGTGTTGTGTATGGATGGATGTATACGCCATTATTGTACGCTTGGATAACATTACCATTAAAGCAGAAAAAGAATGCGTCGCTTGAAGTTACACGTAAGGAAACAGAAACGCGGATGTGTCGTGTCAATTATTCCCGATTTAAACATCAAATAACCAATGTTCCTGCTATTAAACAAATTAGATTACAACGTATTACCGAATTAGCTTCGACACTGCATGAAAGGTATCCAACACTTTTTATTCCTAATTTGGATGGTAGTAATGGCTTTATGCTTCCTACATTATCAACTCAGCGTGATTCGGTAATCATTGGTTTTGCCTCCAAAAATATAGAAGTGGCTCCTCATTTTTCGAACGCCATTCAATGGGCTCAACAATTTGGATATGTATTGGGTACGTGTAAAAATGCAGAAACAATCGTTCACAGAATTGTTGTATTTCCTACTTATTATTAGTGATACTATGAATATACTTTTTGTTACAGGACATCCCGCTCAAGTACATAACTTTAGATTGGTACGAGAAGAATTGATTAAAAAAGGACACCAAGTCTATTGGCTAACAACCAATAAAGATATTTGTGTACAACTACTTAATACATATGGTATTCCTCATCAAGTACTCAAAAAACCACAAAAAACTTTTTCGTCTAGATCTAAAACGTTGCTCGTTAATACCTTTTTTGTATTGAAATTCTTGTGCAAACACAAAATTAATATAGCTATTACGCGTACAGATCCTTATACGTCAGTGGCGGCTTTTCTATTACGTAAAAAGCATATAATTTTAGACGACACGGAACATGCAGCCAAAATGAGTCGCCCCTTTGCGGTTTTGTCGTCAGCTATTATTTTGCCTCGCTGTTATACTGAATTATTACGTAAAGACCAACTCTATTTTGCTGGCAATATTGAGTTATTCTATTTGCATAAAAAAAGATTTACACCTTCCGAGCCCTATTCGTTATTGGGTATACAGCCAAATGAAAAATATGCGATTGTACGATTTGTAAAGTGGGATGCGTACCATGATAAAGGGTTAGCCGGCGGTTTTTCTACTGAGAATAAGATTGAGTTAGCACAAAGGTTGTCCCAGCATGTAAAAGTTTTTATTACGTCCGAAGATAAAATCCCTGAGGCTTTGGAGCCCTATCAAATTCATATTCCTATCGAACGTATGCACGATGTGTTGGCTGGTGCTTCTTTGTTTATTGGTGAAAGCGCAACCATGGCTTCCGAAAGTGTTGTGTTGGGAACTCCTGCTGTGTATATTGATGAAGTTGGTCGTGGGTACACCGACGAAGAATGTGAAAACGGTCTTTTGTATATGTTTCGACCAAATGAACAATTAGCCTCTATTGACAAGGCTGTTCAAGTCGTTTCGTCCGCTTTTAATCGGATTGAATTTGATGTTCATTATCAGGATTTTATATCACAAAAGATAGATCCGACAGCTTTCTTAACTTGGTTTATCGAAAACTATCCACAAAGCAAACACATAATGATTAAAAATCCCGATTATCAATATACTTTCAAATAATGGATATTTATTGCTAATTTTGACACTATAATAGAACTATATGAAAGTAGTAATAATAGCTGGTGGTAAAGGCACACGTATAGCGTCGGTAGCTGCCGATATTCCTAAATCGATGATTCCGATAGCAGGCAAGCCTGTGGTCGAATATCAAATTGAGTTGGCTAAACGTTATGGTTTTACCGATATCTTATTTGTCGTTGGTCATTTAGGCGATCAGATTGAAACGTATTTTGGCGATGGAAGTCGCTGGGGCGTTACTATTAGCTATTTTCATGAACAGGAACCACTTGGCACTTCGGGCGCTTTGCCTTTATTGGTCGACCAGTTGACTGATGAGTTTTGGGTGTTCTATGGCGATACCATGATGGATTTTGATATGGAAGCTATGCTGCAAGCTCACCAACAACGTGGTGCTAAAGCAACGCTGTTTTTACATCCAAACGATCATCCGTACGATTCTGATTTGGTAGAAATCGACGAACAGGGTATGGTCAAAGCGTTTATTTCGAAGCCACACGACCCAGCACAGGATTATCGTAATCTGGTGAATGCGGCATTGTATATTTTAAATAAGGATTGCGTCTCTTATATTCCCGAGGGAAAAAGTGATTTTGGAAAACATATTTTTCCGAGCTTATTGACGCATCAGTTACCATTGGCAGGTTATGTATCGTCTGAATACATTAAAGATATGGGCACGCCCGATCGCTGGGCGAAAGTAGAAAAAGATGTACTGTCGGGTAAAGTAGCTCGATTGAATCGTAAATATCCACGTCCTGCAGTCTTTTTAGATCGCGATGGCGTGATTTGCAAAGAGGTTAATTTGTTGTCGCAAAAGCAACAGGTAGAATTATTACCTGGTGCAGCAGCAGCTATCAAACAGATTAATGCGGCTGGTTATTTGGCTATTATTGTGACTAATCAACCTGTGATTGCGCGTAATCTCTGTTCATTGGAAGATTTAGCCGATATACATAAACGCCTAGAAACACGTTTGGGCGAGGAGCATGCGTTTGTTGACGCCATCTATTTTTGTCCACATCACCCCGACAAAGGATATCCAGAAGAGCGTGTCGAATATAAAATAGAATGCACGTGTCGTAAACCTAAACCAGGTATGTTGCTCCAAGCAGCCAGCGATTGGAACATTGATTTACAACAATCGTATATGATTGGTGATAGACAATGGGATGTGATGGCTGGCGAAGCGGCTGGTGTTAAGAAGAGTGTATTAATTGAAACCAATAGGGCGGATGCATTATTGCACGCCATAAATGAATTACTATGATAATTTCACGTACGCCACTTAGAATTTCGTTTGCAGGAGGCGGTTCCGACCTTCCTAGTTTTTACGAGCAAGAATCTGGTGCTGTATTGAGTACCACTATCGATAAATACGTCTATTTGGCGGTGCATGAGTTCTTTTTCCCAAATCAAACGTTGTTGAAATATTCAAAAACAGAGTTGATACACACTTTTGAAGAGATCAAACATCCTATTTTTAGAGAATGTCTCTCCATGTTGAATGTTTCTGGTTTGGATATTAACTCCATCGCCGATGTACCTGCTGGTACAGGATTGGGCTCAAGTAGTTCGTTTACAGTGTGTTTGTTACACGTTTTGAATGCGTGGAAACGTCAATTTGTATCGGCTGAATATTTAGCTTCTACGGCTTGTGATATTGAAATTGGGAGATTAGGCGAACCTATTGGCAAACAAGATCAATATGCAGCAGCTTATGGTGGTTTGAATTTTATTAAGTTCAATGCCGATTCGGTTGATGTGGAAAAGGTGATTATGAGCGCTGATGCTAAACGTCAGTTGGATAAGAATTTGATTATGATTTATACGGGCGAAACGCGTTCGGCTAGTGGCATTCTTGAACAGCAAAATAAAGAGATGGGGCATGCCGATAAACGCCAAATTGTGCGCGATATGGTACAAATGGCGTACGAATTAAAACATGTATTGGAACGTAATCAAATTGACGACTTTGGACGGATTTTGCACGAAGGTTGGTTACTCAAACAATCTATCATGAGTGGTATTTCGAACGATCATATTTCGGAATTATATCAAAAAGGCTTAGATGCAGGCGCATTAGGAGGCAAGTTATTAGGCGCGGGTGGTAGTGGTTTTATTTTATTTTATTGCCCAGAACATAAACAAGAAAAATTCCGTCGCGAAATGCAACACGCTCGTGAATTACCATTCCAATTTGAGAATTATGGCTCCAAAATTATTTATATAGCCGATTAAATCTATGGCACACAATTTTATACCAAACATACAGCACTATTTTCAAACCTTGAAAGCAACGATTGACAAAATCAATGTAGAGGATTTGAATAATTTGATGAACTTATTACTAAGTGCACAAGACCAAGGGAAACAGGTTTTTGTATTTGGTAATGGTGGCTCTGCTGCTACGGCGTCACACTATGTGTGCGATTTCAATAAAGGGTTGTCGTATGGTAAGGAAAAACGGTTCAAATTTATCTGTTTGAACGATAATTTACCAACTATGATGGCGTATGCCAACGATATGTCATACGATGATATCTTTTGGGAACCTTTAAAAAATTACTTTCAGCCAGGCGATTTTGTGATTGGAATTTCAGGTTCTGGTAATTCTAAAAATGTACTCAAAGCTGTTGAATGGGCTGGCGAAAATGGTGGTGTGACTATCGGATTAACGGGTTATGACGGTGGCAAATTGAAACAAATAGCACACCACGGTGTTCATATTCCTGTGAACGATATGCAAATAACGGAAGATTTGCACATGGTGCTCGATCATTGTATCATGAGCGTGTTGACACATCATCCGGATTATTAATTAATTGCTAATAACTGCGTGTATGAGAGATTTTACACTTCAAACTTATAATCGTCTCTTGCTGGCTTTACAGAAAGCGGGCTATCAGTTTTACACGCTTGAACATTACTACCAACACCTAGCGAGCGGATCTGGACAGAGTCGGTTTGTGTTATTACGCCACGATGTCGATTTGTATGCTGAATGTTCATTGGCTACGGCACTTATTGAGGCTGAGTTAGGCATTCGTGCTAGTTATTATTTTAGAGTGGTGCCACAAAGTAATCAACCTGCTATTATTAAAGCTATTTCCGATTTGGGTCACGAAATTGGTTATCACTACGAAGATATGGCTATTTGTGGAGGTGATGTAGTAAAAGCAAAAAAGCATTTTGAGACGCAATTGGCCTATTTCCGCAACTATTATCCTGTAAAAACTATCTGTATGCATGGCGCGCCACAAAGCCAATTTGATGGAAAAGAACTCTGGAAAACATGCGATTACCGTACTTACGGCATTATTGGTGAACCGTATTTTGATATTGACTATAGTCAAGTATTTTATTTGACCGATACCGGGCGTCGTTGGGATGGCTTTCATGTGAGCGTACGCGATAAAATTCCTGTATATCAAGACCAATGGATTAAACAAGGTTTGATTTTTCATACCACGGATAATATCATAAAGGCTATTGAGAGTGGTCAATTACCAGAAAAGGTGTTAATTACCACTCACCCTCAACGTTGGACTGATAATCGTGGGGCTTGGGTGAAAGAATATGTTGCACAAACCATTAAAAATCAAGTGAAACGCACATTAATTAGGTTGAGAGGGATAGCTCAACGTAGGTGAGCGCAAGGGAGCGTATCTCCCTTGTTAAAAATGGTGGAATTGGCGAAAGCGATTCATACGAACAACGTGAGTATGCTGGATGATGATTTAGTTTTGATTAATAAACACACACTAAAACGTGTATATGCACTATAACCGATTATTATATAAGTTACGTCGAGTTATTTATAAACCAATGCTCAAATTGGTTATACTTGACCTATTCTTTTTTCTAGTTTCAATAGGAGCCTTCTTTGTGACAAAAGGATATGCTGTTGAGTTCTTTGTTTTTCGGTATAGTATCCCATTGGCTTTTGTTACTACGGTTTGGCTTTTAGTTGGTTATACATTCAAAAAATATAGAGGATTACATCATAATCGCTATCGTGACTCGTCGTTTCAAGTATTTGCTACCACACTTTTGACTTTGGTTATTGTGCATCCATGCATTTATTTGGGATGGGTTCATTTATCGGTGTTACAATCTTTAGTGTTGGTCTTCACGGTATTTTTTCAGAATTTAGTGGTGGTTGCACTGCTTCATACGGTATTTTATGCGGTATATCTCGACGAAGAACCTAAAACGTTTGATGAACGTGAGCCCGTTTCGTTAGTTAAACCTGCTTATCCGCTCGAACCAGAAGCTGTAAAAGGCATTGAAAAAGCTATTGAACAACAAACATCTTTGGATGTGCTTAATTTTTTACGTCAGAAAGTCGATTTAGGTAGTTCTAGTACCTTGGTTTTGGCTACTACGACATTGTTTAATGTGGTTTCTTTGCGTCCTTATCGGTACGATATGATTATCAATTTGGTACGTTTAAACGATATACGTGGTATTAATAAATTATTTTGTGCAGCCAACGATAAATTACCTGATCATGGTGGTTTGGTCTGTTGCTTTGAGGCAAAATCTACTCATAAACAACGTTTGTTGAAAAAGTTTCCTGTGGGCATTAATTGGCTATTGTATATAGGTCATTTTATTTACAGACGTATTATCCCTAAGTTATTTATAACCAGTCGTTTGTATTATGATATAACACAAGGTAAAAATCGTGTTTTATCAAATACAGAAGTGTTGGGACGGTTGTATTATTGCGGATTTGAAGTGTTAGAGGAACAACTGATAGGTGATACTACATTTGTGATAGCACGTCGTAAACAACAACCAGAACGACAACTTAAAAAACGTTATGGTCCATTGATTAAACTACGTCGTATTGGTAAAAATAAAAAGTTCTTTAACGTGTTTAAAATGCGTACGATGCATCCATATGCCGAATATCTGCAAGCTTATATGTTTGAGAAAAATAGTTTGCAGGAAGGCGGCAAAATTTCCAACGATATACGTGTGACAACGGTTGGTAAGTTTATGCGCAAATATTGGCTCGATGAGGTACCTATGTTTATCAATGTGTTGCGTGGTGATATGAAATTGGTAGGTGTTCGCCCATTGAGTAATCACTACTTCAGCCTTTATTCTCAAGAATTACAAGAAAAACGCACGAAGTTTCGTCCAGGCTTATTGCCACCTTTTTATGCCGATATGCCTAAAACATTGGATGAAATCCAAGATTCCGAGATGCGTTATTTAGAAGCCTGTGAAAAACATGGTTGTTTTATAACTGATTGTGTTTACGCTTGGAAGATTGTAGTCAACATTCTTTTAAAAAAGGCACGAAGCAATTAAATGTAACATGGTGAACACGCTTTTATAGTGTGAATTAGATGAAAGAACAGATTTTTAAGAGATACAAATGAGCACAGAACCCAAAATAACTCCGATGATGCAACAGTTCTACGACATCAAGAATCAATATCCTGATGCTGTATTGTTGTTTCGTTGTGGTGACTTTTACGAAACATACGCAAAAGACGCTGTTTTAGCTTCCGAAATTTTAGGAATTACGTTAACGAAACGTTCCAATAAAAATGCTGATGCCATTGAAATGGCAGGTTTCCCACATCACGCCTTAGATACCTATTTGCCTAAATTGGTACGTGCAGGGTTACGCGTGGCTATTTGTGACCAGCTTGAAGATCCAAAATTGGTAAAAGGTCTTGTAAAACGTGGCATCACAGAGCTCGTTACGCCTGGTGTTTCTACCAATGATACCATCCTTGATATCAAAGAAAATAACTTTTTAGCGGCTGTTCACATCACCAAAAATCAAGCCGGCATTTCGTTACTCGATATTTCTACGGGGGAATTTTTGGTAGCAGAAGGTGCGTTGGATTATGTCGAAAAGTTATTGAATAGCTTTGCTCCTAAAGAAGTGCTTTATGAACATGGTAAACGTAAGGAATTTGAATTGGCTTTTGGAAGCAAATTTCACACACAAGAACAGGACGATTGGGTGTTTACCTTGGAAGCCGCCAATGATCGGTTGCTGAAACATTTTGAAGTACAAAATCTCAAAGGATTTGGTGTTGATAGTTTGAGTTTAGGCATCATTGCATCGGCTGCTATTTTATATTACCTCGATTTAACGCATCATAAACAAATAAGTCACATCACCCATTTGGCACGTATTGAGGCTGAACGGTATGTGTGGCTCGATAAATTTACGGTGCGCAATTTAGAGTTGTTTGGTTCGTACAACGAAAATGCACGTACATTGTGTTCGGTTATCGATAAAACCATTACACCAATGGGAAGTCGTTTGTTACGTCGTTGGTTGGCTTTTCCACTCAAAGACGTGGAACCGATAAATGATCGTTTAAGCGTGGTTTCGCATTTCTTTAAATATCCCGATCAAAAGCTAGTGTTGAGTGATTGGTTGGCTACTATTGGCGATTTGGAACGTTTACTGTCGAAAGTAGCTGTAGGGCGTATTACACCTCGTGAAGTAGGGCAGTTGCGTATTGCTTTGTCCGCTATCGAACCAATCAAAAAGAGTTGCTCTGAATCCGATAATTTGGTGTTACAACGTTTTGGTGAACAGTTGAACGCCTGTGCTATCATTCGTGATCGTATTGCGCGTCAATTATCCGATAATCCGCCCATGTTGTTGAATCGTGGTAATGTAATTGCTGAAGGCGTGAATGAAGAGTTGGATGAACTGCGTCGTATTGCTTATTCGGGTAAAGATTATTTGCTACATATTCAGCAACGCGAAAGTGAACAAACGGGTATCCCAAGTCTCAAAATTAGCTACAATAATGTGTTTGGTTACTACATCGAAGTACGTAATACGCACAAAGATAAGGTGCCTGATACGTGGATACGTAAACAAACGCTTGTAAACGCGGAACGCTATATTACACAAGAACTTAAGATATACGAAGAAAAGATATTAGGAGCCGAAGACCGTATATTCGCAATAGAGGCGAAGTTGTTTACCGATTTAGTGACGGCTATTATGGAATATATTCCAGCCATTCAATTGAATTGCAGTATTTTGGCACAATTGGATTGTCTATTGTCGTTTACGCGCGTGTCAGAAGAGAATAAATATCAGTGTCCAGTTGTTACCGACAGCGATGTGATAGATATCAAACAAGGCCGTCATCCGGTGATTGAAAAACAGTTGCCCATAGGTGAAAGTTACGTGCCTAATGATGTGTATTTAGATTCTGAAAAACAACAGATTATTATCATTACGGGTCCAAATATGGCTGGTAAATCGGCTTTGCTGAGGCAAACAGCACTTATTGTGTTGATGGCTCAAATTGGCTGTTACGTGCCTGCTGATAGCGCCACGATTGGAGTTGTTGATAAGATTTTTACCCGTGTGGGAGCTAGCGACAATATTTCGTTGGGTGAATCTACGTTTATGGTGGAAATGAATGAAGCAGCTAGTATCTTGAACAATATTTCTCATCGTAGTTTGATTTTATTCGACGAATTAGGGCGTGGAACAAGTACTTACGACGGTATTTCCATTGCTTGGGCTATTGTGGAGTATATTCATGAACGTCCTAATTGTCAAGCGAAAACCTTATTTGCAACGCATTATCACGAGTTGAACGAGATGGAAAAATCCTATGCTCGTATCAAAAACTATAATGTGTCTGTCAAGGAGTTGGATAAGAAAGTGATTTTCTTGCGTAAATTAGTAAAAGGTGGTAGCGAACACAGCTTTGGTATTCACGTAGCTAAAATGGCCGGTATGCCTAAATCAGTAGTCAGTCGTGCGGATGAAATCTTGTCGCAACTGGAAACCGACAATCGCCAATCGGTGGTAGCAGGTAAAAATCTGGAACACGCCTCACAACGCGAGGGTATGCAGTTGAGCTTTTTCCAGCTTGACGATCCTGTATTGGTTCAAGTACGTGACGAAATAAAGAATGCTGACTTAAATAACTTAACTCCGATTGAAGCTTTGAATAAATTGAATGAGATAAAACGCATTATTACAGGCAAATAGAATATTCTATTTCAACTAAAAAAGGAACCTAATTAGGTTCCTTTTTTTTGTGGAAATATAGTGTTATTCCTAGTCGTTATGCAATGGGTTTTAAATAAGCACTACGGCGTTTGTGTTGTATTTTTTCGTATTCGTCAAAGTTGGCTTGGCTCTTATTGTTTGTTTCTAAAATTGAGGTTGTTTCTGCATATTTTACGCCGTATTTGACGAACGACTGTGCTGTATCGTAAAAGAAAAGGGCATTGACACCTTTATTTTGATAATCAGGACGTACGGCGATAATTAACATATCAAAATACATCATGTTCTTTTTAGCTTTCAAGGCTTTTAGGATATGATACCAGCCAAAAGGAAAGAGTCGTCCTTTAGCTTTGCGTAGTGCGTCTGAAATATCGGGCATTCCCAAACCAACTCCCACAATTTCTTTTAGTTCATTGATAACAATCGTTATAAAATCAAAATTTAATAACGGGAAATACATATTACTATAATACGTTTTTTGTTTTTCAGTGAGTGGTTGATAGTTGTATAGCTTTTGATACGCTTGGTCAATGACATCTAAATACTCATTATTGGGGTAGTATTTTTTGAGTTCTTTGATGGATCTAATTTTGTGAATGGTCAGTTTTGACTTCTCCATAACAACGCCTGCAAGTCGTTTCATGCGTGGAGGTACTTCGTCGGGCATAGTTAAGCGGTATTCAATCCAATCAATCTCTTTTTGTAGTCCAAATGCTTCAAAATGTTTTTCATAATAAGGGTAGTTGTATAAGCTAGCCATGGGTGAGCTATACTCAAATCCTTCAATTAAGAGACCTTGATGGTCAAAATCGGTAAATCCTACAGGTCCATTCATTTCGGTCATGCCGTGTGCCTTTCCCCAAGCTTGAACTGCTTCTAACAGGGCTTTGGATACAGCTAAATCATCCATAAAATCGAACCAGCCAAAACGTAGTCGCTTGTTTTCCCATTTTTCGTTGGCTTTATGATTGATAATACCCACAATACGACCTACAATTTTGCCGTCTTGATAAGCCATATAAATGATATGGTCACAGATTTCGTGTGCTGGATTTTTTGTTGTGTCAAACGTATTTATTTCATCGAACACCAAAGGAGGACAATAATAGGGATTGCCTTTGAATAAATCGATGCCAAACTGTATGAACTGTTTGAGCTCTTTTTTTGTAGTAACTTCTCTAATTTCAATAGCCATAAATGAGTCTTTTAAGGTGTGTGGGTTTAATAAAAATAATCCGTTATGTTAATTTACAAAACGGATTATTGATTTGTAGCTTGTTCTAAATGCGCTTGGTGTATTATTCAATCGCTTTTAAGAAAGCACGACGTTGTTTGTGTTGTATGGTTTCAAAATGCTCCCAATTGGCCTGGTTTTTAGCATTTGTTTCCAAAATAGCCGTTGTTTCGGAGTATTCTATGCCATATTGAATGAAATATTTTGTTTGATCGTAAAAGAAGAGCGAGTTGACGCCTTTGTTTTGATAATCAGGTCGAACGGCAATAAGTAACAAATCGAATGCTTTTATCTTTTTTGCTTTCAGGGCTTTTAGTATATGAAACCAACCGAATGGGAAGAGTTTACCTTTGCTTTTGCGCAATGCTGGCGATATATCGGGCATACCAACGCCAACGCCCACAAGTTCATCGTGTTCATTGGTGATAAAGGTTATGAAATCATAGTTAACCAATGGGAAATACATATCACTGTAGTATTTCTTTTGTTTTTTGGTCAGCGGTTGATAGTTGTAGAGTGGTTGATACGCTTGGTCAATGACATCGAGATATTCGTAATTTGGAAACCGTTTTACGAGTTCTTTCTGCGATTTAAACTTCACAATATTAAGCTTATAGCGATCTAAAACAATTTTCGCTACGCGATCTAAACGTTCAGGTACGGCGTTTGGAATAAATACACGGTATTCAATCCAATCAATTTCTTTTTGTAGCCCAAATGCTTCAAAATGATCTACATAATATGGAAAATTGTACAAACTAGCCATAGGCGAGTCGTATTCAAAGCCTCTGACAAGTAATCCTTGATGGTCGAAATCGGTAAATCCTACTGGGCCATTCATTTCGGTCATGCCTTTGGCTTTTCCCCAAGCCTGAACGGTTGTTAGTAAGGCCTGTGAAACGGCTTTGTCGTCGATAAAATCGAACCAGCCAAAACGTAGACGCTTCTTTTTCCACTTTTCGTTGGCAGTGTAGTTGATAATGCCAGCAATACGCCCCACAATTTCACCCTCTTTATAGGCTAAATAACAAATGTGGTCACACAATTCGAGTGTTGGATTTTTTTTAGGGTTAAAGGTATTTAATTCGTCAAATTCTAAAGGTGGACAATAATAGGGATTGCCTTTGTATAAGTCGATGCCAAACTGTATGAACTGTTTGAGCTCTTTTTTTGTGGTAACTTCTCTAATTTCAATAGCCATAAATGAGTCTTTTAAAAGGTGTATGGGTTTAATAAAAATAATCCGTTATGTTAATTTACAAAACGGATTATTGATTTGTAGCTTGTTCTAAATGCGCTTGGTGTATTATTCAATCGCTTTTAAGAAAGCACGACGTTGTTTGTGTTGTATGGTTTCAAAATGCTCCCAATTGGCCTGGTTTTTAGCATTTGTTTCCAAAATAGCCGTTGTTTCGGAGTATTCTATGCCATATTGAATGAAATATTTTGTTTGATCGTAAAAGAAGAGCGAGTTGACGCCTTTGTTTTGATAATCAGGTCGAACGGCAATGAGTAATAAGTCAAAGGCTTTTATCTTTTTAGCTTTCAGGGCTTTTAGTATATGAAACCAACCGAATGGGAAGAGTTTACCTTTACTTTTGCGCAATGCTGGCGATATATCGGGCATGCCAACGCCAACACCCACAAGTTCATCGTGTTCATTGGTGATAAAGGTTATGAAATCATAGTTAACCAATGGGAAATACATATCACTGTAGTATTTCTTTTGTTTTTTGGTGAGTGGTTGATAGTTGTAGAGTGGCTGATACGCTTGGTCAATGACATCGAGATATTCGTAATTTGGAAACCGTTTTACGAGTTCTTTCTGCGATTTAAACTTCACAATATTAAGCTTATAGCGATCTAAAACAATTTTCGCTATGCGATCTAAACGTTCAGGTACGGAGTTTGGAATAAATACACGGTATTCAATCCAATCAATTTCTTTTTGTAGCCCAAATGCTTCAAAATGATCTACATAATATGGGAAATTATACAAACTAGCCATAGGCGAGTCGTATTCAAAGCCTCTGACAAGTAATCCTTGATGGTCGAAATCGGTAAAACCTACTGGACCATTCATTTCGGTCATGCCTTTGGCTTTTCCCCACGTTTGAACGGCTGTTAGCAACGCTTGTGAAACGGCTTTGTCGTCGATAAAATCGAACCAGCCAAAACGTAGACGCTTCTTTTCCCACTTTTCGTTGGCAGTGTAGTTGATAATTCCAGCAATACGCCCCACAATTTCACCCTCTTTATAGGCTAAATAACAAATGTGGTCACACAATTCGAGTGTTGGATTTTTTTTAGGGTTAAAGGTATTTAATTCGTCAAATTCTAAGGCGGGACAGAAAAAAGGATTACCTTCATATAACTTTGTACCAAAGCGTATAAACGCTTTTAAATCTTTTTGAGATGTTACTTCTTTGATCTGAATGGACATATTATTCACTGTTTTGGTACACGTGATAACGTGTGTTTTAGATTCTTATAAGGTTATGTTTAATTATTGCTTGAGCTTTTTAATTGTGGCAATCATATCGTCAGAACCGAACACGGAACTGCCTGCTACTAGACAATCGGCTCCAGCTGCAAACAGTTGCTGACAATTGTCGGTAGTGACGCCGCCATCTACTTGAATAAGCGCTTTCGATCCACGACGTGTAATCATGTCGCGCAGACGTTCTAGTTTGTGATAAGTATTGGTAATGAAGCTTTGGCCACCAAAACCAGGATTGACAGACATAAGTAATACCATGTCTACGTCGCAAATAATGTCCTCGAGTAGCTCCACTGGCGTGTGAGGATTAAGCGTAACACCTGCTTGCATGCCAGCTGCGTGGATGCGTTGTATGGTTCTATGTAGGTGAGTGCAGGCTTCGTAGTGCACGTTCATCATAATAGCTCCTGTGGCTTTTACCTCATCAATAAATTTATCAGGTTCTACTATCATCAAATGTACGTCGAGTGGCTTTTGGCTCAACTTACTTACATATTTTAAAACGGGAAAGCCAAATGAAATATTTGGTACAAAAACGCCATCCATAACGTCGATATGGAGCCAATCGGCATCACTTTGGTTGATTATGTTGATATCCTGTTCCAGATTCCCGAAATTGGCTGAAAGTAATGATGGAGCAATCATTTTTTTCATGGTTTTCACGTGTTTTAAGTAGTAAATTATTGGCAAAAATACTAAAAAAATACGGATTGCAAAAATATGAGCGGGCGAAACGAATAAGAGGTTCTACCTTTCGGTGAAACCTCTTATTTAATGATTTAATTCATAACGAATTGTAAAATATCACCATTGACCAATTTTTCAACCTGATAAGCCGCTGCAAAGGCTAAAATAGTTTGAAGGGTGGTTTCCTTGGGTTGGAGTTGTTTGGTGATTTTTTCGGGTTTTTGATGAGGAGTAAAATTTTTTATCATAGGCAAATAAATGGTTTATTTGTCTATAAAACGATTTCCTTATCGTATTATTGTGTGCCGTTATTTAAAATTTAGGAGGCTATGTGTTCAAAGTCGGATAGTAAATTTTTCTCGGTGGCCAATTTACGGAGGTTTAAAATGGCATAACGCATTCGTCCTAAGGCTGTATTGATGCTAATATTTTGTAATTCAGCTATTTCCTTAAAACTTAAATCTTTGTAAAATCTCATTTCTACGATGGAACGCTGCGATTCTGGCAGTAAATCGAGTAATTTAACCATATCTTTGAGCGTCTCTTCGTACACAATACAATCCTGAATATTGTCGTCGTAGAGTTTCGCGTTATTCAATACGTCATACTCTTCATTATCATCGTTAGAAAAGGTATTTTCACTTTCCGTACGGCGATAATGGTCAATCACTAAGTTATGTGCTATGCGCGACATCCAGGCAAAGAATTTGCCCGAATCGACATAACGTCCTTGCTTAATGTTTGTAATGACTTTAATAAACGTTTCTTGAAAAATGTCGTCAGTCAAATCGCGATTCCGGGTGATATTGAAAATATACCCAAATAAGCGATCCTTGTGACGCAATAGTAGAACTTCAAACGCTTGATTGCAGCCTTGCTCGTAACTTCTGACCAATTCTTCATCGGTCAAAGATTGTAGTAGTTTCATTACCTTGTTGTTTTAGTGAATCAAAGTAATAATGTTACGATAGGCGTGTGGGTTTAGTGTTAAATAAAAGGATTTATGCGGGCAAAGATAATGGATTTATAATTAGATACCAACTTTTTTAGACAAAAAAGTGGTTTTAGGTCGTTAAAGCCTATCATATTCTTGCTTAACCGACTCCTTTTTGTATCTTTGCCATTCAAAAATTTCTAAAATTTATGAAAAAAAATTGGGCTTATCGCTTATTGGAATTCCAAGGATGGACCATCCCTAACGAGGTAAAACTGCCAGCTAAAAGCGTGCTTTGTGTGGCACCACACACCAGTAATTGGGATTTTATTTACGGTATGTTATTTAAAAAGGCGGTGCATTTAGATGCCCACTTTTTTATGAAAAAAGAGTGGTTTCGTTTCCCTTTGGGTGGGTTGATGCGTAGTTTGGGTGGCGTGCCTGTGGACAGAAGTAAAAAAACGGCGTTAACCGATCAAATAGCAGAGGAATTCTCAAAACATGACGTGTTTCATATTGCCATCACGCCAGAGGGTACGCGTAAAGCTGTTCCAGATTGGAAAAAAGGCTTTTACATCATTGCTCAAAAGGCTGGCGTACCTATTGTATTGACGTATATTGATTTTGCTAAAAAAGAAATAGGGTATGGAACGGTTTTCCAACCAACTGGTAATATGGAGAGCGATATGGCTGAAATAAAAGCTTTTTTTAGAACTAAAGTGGGTAAGATACCTGAAAATTTTGGGATATAGTATTTTGTGACTCTTTTAAAATAAAAACACCTTGCAAAATCTGATTTTGCAAGGTGTTTTTGTATTATTATACTAGTTAATTAATTTTCTCTGCAATTTTTTCAGCACAGAGTTCGCCATCCATAGCTGATGAGGTAATGCCGCCTGCATAACCAGAGCCTTCGCCACACGGATAGAGTCCTTTTATTTCGATGTGTTCCAGCGTTTCTGCATCACGTGGAATGCGTATAGGCGATGATGAACGACTTTCAACACCAACAATCACGGCGTCGTTAGTCAGAAAACCTCGCATTTTCTGATCGAAGGCTTTAAATCCTTCTTGTAGGCGTTTACCAATGCGTGGAGGCAGCCATTTGTGTAAAGGCGATGATACAATGCCTGGGAGATAAGAGCAAGGTGGTAAATCAGCAGATAAACGACCGTTGACAAAGTCCTTGAGGCGTTGTGCTGGTGCTGTTTGCAAATCACCGCCGTTGTGTTCCCAAGCCAAACGTTCTAAGTCTTCTTGAAAACGTAATCCACATAGTTCACCAAATTGGGCATATTCGGTTAAATCTTCGGGGCGTATTTCTACCACCATGCCCGAATTGGCAAATGGAGAGCTACGGTGCGAAGCCGACATGCCATTAACTACAATTTGTTGGTCGGCTGTGGCTGAAGGTACAATATGGCCACCAGGACACATGCAAAAAGAGTATACGCCACGTCCGTCAACTTGGTTAACAAGTGCGTATGATGCGGCTGGCAAGTAGGGATTACGTATTTTGCTATGATATTGAATTTCATCGATTAACGATTGAGAATGCTCAATTCTTACTCCCATAGCAAATCCCTTCGCTTCTAATTTTATACCTTGTTGATGCAATACGTGGTAAATATCACGGGCTGAATGACCTGTGGCTAAAATTACGTTATTGGCTTTGTAAATTTGACCGTTTTCAGTTTTAACGCCTTGTATTTGATGGTCGGTAATTAACAATTCAACCACTTTATGGTCGAAGTGTATTTCACCACCACAATCGATGATGCGTTGTCGCATGTTTTTTATGACAACTGGCAGTCGATCGGTGCCTATGTGTGGATGTGCTTCAAAGAGAATTTCATCTTGCGCACCATGTTGATGGAATATTTCGAAAATACGTTGTGTATTACCGCGTTTTTTGGAGCGTGTGTAGAGTTTTCCGTCCGAAAAAGTGCCTGCACCGCCTTCGCCAAAGCAGTAATTCGATTCTACGTTTAACGCCGTGTTTCGGTTGAGCTGCGCAATGTCTTTCTTGCGTTCTGAAACCTCTTTGCCGCGTTCGAGTACAATCGGGCGTAAGCCTAATTCAATTAAGCGTAAAGCGGCAAATAACCCAGCAGGGCCAGAACCCACAATAATGACTGCAGGTTTCTTCGAAACGTCGCCATAATGAAACGTATTTTCGTATCGATATTCGGGGCGTTCGTCGCCTAAAAATACGCGCACTTTCAGCAGTACAAGTGGTTGTCTACTTCTCGAATCTATGGATTTTTTAACCAGCTGAATATGTGAAATATGGTTAATGTGAATATTTAACTTATTTGCTATAACCTTTTTTAATTCAGATTCTTCCGAAGATTCTTTTGGCGTTAATGTGAGTTGTAATTCAGTCATATAGTCATACGCTTTTTAAACGATTTGTACGCAAGTTATGGGGGACACAATAGCGGTCAATGTCACAAAAAATGCGTGTACAAAGTTAGCTATTTTTGCGCTAATCTGGTCGAAAAATTTACACTTGTGTCGTATAGGTCGTAACTAATGATTATCTTTGCGACAAATTTATAAAAATGGTAGAAATAGGGAATACGGTAGTGAGCTTCGATTTGTTCGAACAACAGTTCTGTTGCGACTTAGGCATTTGTCGTGGTGCGTGTTGTATCGAAGGCGATGCTGGCGCACCGTTGGAGCTTGATGAAGTAGCTCAATTGGAAGAGGCGTTACCTGCTGTGTGGAACGATTTATCGGAGGCTAGTAAAGCCATAATTGATGCTCAAGGAGTGGCTTATGTGGATGCTGACGGCGATATGGTGACATCCATCGTTAATGGGCGTGAATGTGTGTTTACTTATACCGATGCGGCCGATGGCATTTGCAAATGTGCGCTTGAAAAAGCCTATCGGGAGGGGCGAACCAGTTTTTATAAACCGATATCATGTCATTTGTATCCTGTGCGATTAGAGCACTATAAACGCTTTACAGCGGTTAATTATCACCGTTGGGATGTGTGTGCCTGTGCTGAGCGAAATGGGAAGCAGTTGAAATTACCTGTGTATAAATTTTTAAAAGTGCCATTAATTCGCAAATTTGGGGAGGCTTGGTATAACGAATTAGAGCAAGCTGCCGCTGCTTACGAGGCAGAATTTAAACGATGACCTTACTTGAAATTGTTTTAATTGCTGTGGGTTTGGCCATGGATTGTTTTGCGGTGGCTATTGCGAGCAGCGTGTCGTATGGTCATTATAATTGGCCTAAAATGCTACGAATGGGCTTCTTTTTTGGTCTTTTTCAAGGTGTAATGCCTTTGTTGGGTTGGCTCGCTGGTGTGAGTTTTGCCGCTCAAATAACGGCGATTGATCATTGGCTAGCTTTTGTGATTCTTGGTTATTTAGGTGTCAAAATGGGAATCGAGGGTTTTAAGCCAGATACGTGCTGTCATAAAAATAGCCCGTTTGGATCCTTTAAAATGCTGATTACACTGTCGTTTGCAACAAGTATTGATGCGCTAGCTACTGGATTAATTTTTGTGCCTATGGGTCATTTAATTTATACGGCATCGGGCATTATCGCTTTGGTAAGTTTGGTGTTTACCATTTTAGGCTGTATTATTGGCATTACCTTTGGCAAACGATTTAAAATAAATGTAGAGCTCATAGGCGGACTTATTCTGTTTGCCATAGGCACTAAAATATTAGTAGAACATTTGTTGGTGGGTTGTTAATCACAAAATTATACACATCGTAACAGCATGAAATTGACTCATTTAAAACATCACGATATTGACAAAGCGGCTTGGGATGCGACTGTGGGAGAAGCTTTGGTGCGTCTGCCTTATGCCTTTTCGTGGTTTTTGGATGTCGTTTCGCCTCAATGGGAAGCATTAGTGACGCCCGATTACACGTATGTGATGCCATTGCCTGTAAAGCGTAAATTTGGCATTGCTTATGTTATTCAACCACGTTGGACACAGCAATTAGGGATATTCTCTAAAGAACACTTGACTTCCGATATTATTGATGAGTTTCTTCGCCATATTCCGTATCTGAGTTATGATTTTAATCTTCATTACGGTCATCTAGGTACTTTTAAGTCTCTGCCTAATCGTATTATCGATTTGAGTGCCAGTTATAGCGTGATTCAACAGGCGTTTTCAAAAAATACAAAACGCAATATCAGTAAAGCAGAGCAGGCCGGTTTACAAGTTGCGACTATTGAAAGTTCTGTATTAGTCGATTTTTGGCGTTCACAAAATGGCGATAAACCACTTGAATTAGGGCATAAATTGCCTTTGTTGTGCGAAGCTGCTCAACAACACCAAATGGGCGTTTGTTATGGCGTTTTTACGGCCAATCACGAATTGGTGGCTACGTTGATGACGCTTGAAACGGATGCACGCATTATTTATTTAGTACCAACGTCCAATAGGTTAGGCAAAGAGTTGTGCGCCATGTTTTTGTTAGTTGATTATTTGTTGAAGACCAACGCTGGCACAGCCAAGGTGTTTGACTGTGAAGGTTCTCAAATTCCTGGTGTTTCCAGATTCTACGAAGGATTTGGAGCTGTTTTACAACCGTATTTCACGGTTAATCGATGTCGTCCACAGTGGTTAGTTAAGTTATTGCATCGCTAATTGCGTGATGAACTTGACGAATTCTACTTTTATATTTCCCCAGTTATATTTTTTTTCTGCGAGCTGACGAGCCAATAGGCCATGTTCAGTATATAATTCGTGGTTGTTTACATAAGCAGCGATAGCTTGTGCCACTTCTTCTGTGTTTGCAGGGTTCACTAATTGGCAACAAGTTGCACAATCGGGCGCGTCTATCTGTATAGCCTTGAGATTGGTAAAGATGGAAGGGCGTCCACAGGCTAGATAATAAAATAATTTGATGGGCAGACACTGTGTGTTTTCGCTATCATTGGTTCGTAAATCGAGAAATAGATCACTTCGGGTAATTTCATTACAAAATTCTTCAAATGGCATGAATGTCATCATGTTGATGGTGACATTGGAGGGCAGTGTACGTGTTAATTCTTCAGGTTGTTTTGTGATGATTTTGAGTGTGAAATGAGTATTTGGGCATTTCTCGGCGGCTAAGATGATAGACTCTACAGTGGCAAAGAAACCTTTTTCTACCGTTAAATTCCCCGCATAAAATAAGTTACAGTTGTTTGAAATAGTTTGTGAAGGCTGATTTTTTATATATTGTAAATCAGCATAATAAGAGGTAAAAACAGATGGCTTATGAGGCTGTTTTTTTAGAAATGGAACGGCTTTAAGTTGTTCTCCAAATATAAATCCATTTGTAAATTGGGCAGCTAACTTATTAGCTATCTTGAGTGTGGCTGTCTTTATTATGCGTTTTAATCCAGACAAACCAACAAGATTTTTTTTAGATGGATACCATTCTGTAACATCGTACACAATACGACATTGAACCTTCTGTTGGTAATATTTTGCAGCAAATATGGCTAAAGGCGTATCGCAGATAATAATGTCAGGATGTAGCTGATGTAATAATTCAACCGCTTTTTTGATTTTGCCAATGGACGAATAACTTCCTCCTTCAAAAGCATACACATCTTCTTCTACTACATTTACAGGCATAGCAGAGATGACGGAAACATGGTAACCTGTTTCGGTAAGTGCCAACCGTTGATGAAACCAAATACGTTCATCGTAGGGTGGATGTACCATGGCTAAAAATGTAACTTTTGTCATGTCGACTTGTTTCTGTTCCTTATACTAATTGTTCAATTACTTATTTTCGTTATTGAAAATATGACTTACAAGGTTGATTTCTAAAAAGGTTGTTCCGCTCACGCCATTACGATCGTTGCTACTTAGATAAACCACTTTGTCCGTGACTGAGATTAAACCTCTATCCACTAAATTATGAAGCGCTTTTAAGTAATAGTCGCGTACATGTCCATCACCAACTTGAAAAATAGGAGTAACACCATACGATAATGCTAATTGGCGAACAAGAGATTTTGTAGGACACATCGCATAAATTGGATTTACACCGCGATAGGCCGCCAAAAAACGTACCGTACGCCCGGTGTAACTAGCCGTTAAAATGGCTTTTGTTTCCAATACGTGCTGTGATTCTACGGCTTGGCGTGCCAAGAATGATGTGATGTCGCGTTCGTTTGTGCTATGCGGAATTTTGATATCATTGTCACTAAGTTTGCCTTTTTCAGCCTCTTCAGCAATTTTGGACATGGTGTGTACCGATTCTATAGGATACTTTCCATAAGCAGTTTCGCCACTGAGCATTAAGGCGTCTGTTCTGTAAAATATAGCATTGGCCACATCGGTTACTTCGGCACGCGTTGGGCGTGGGTTTTGAATCATAGAGTGGAGCATCTGCGTGGCTACAATCACAGGTTTTTGTGCTAATACACATTTTCGAATCAGCAAACGTTGTATTCCAGGAATCTTTTCTTGAGCAATTTCAATACCTAAGTCGCCACGCGCAATCATCACACCGTAAGCCGCTTGTAGAATTTCGTCGATATTGTCCACCCCTTCTTGATTTTCAATTTTTGCGATAATTTTGATTGAACTTTTATGCTGATCCAATATTTCTTGAATGTCTAATATATCTTGTTTCGAACGCACAAAGGAGTGTGCTATAAAATCGATGTTGTTTTCAATGGCGTAGACGATATTGGCTCGGTCTTTATCTGTTAATGAAGGCATGTTGATGCGAGCGCTAGGTACGTTTACACTTTTACGACTGCCAAGTATACCGTCGTTATGCGCTTTGCAGAGTAAGTAATCGTCCCTTTTTTCAATTACTTGTACTTCAATTTCGCCATCGTCGAATAAGATGTCTGAACCAAGGGCAATTTCTCGTACAAAATAGGGATATGACACCGCAATCGTTCCAGACTCTGTTTTTCGGTTTGGGTCGCCATAAATTTTAATAATATCGCCACTTTTGATAGATAATGGTTCGTCTGCGATAGTTGTTCTAATTTCTGGACCTTTCGTGTCCATAAGTATCGCAATTTCATCGCTTACGGCTCGCACATTACCTATAATTTTATCGAATCCGTCTTTGCTTAAATGCGCAGAATTGAGTCGAACCACGTTGAGACCTTCGTTGAACAAGGCTTGGATAAAATCTACCTCGCAGCGTTTGTCGGATATGGTAGCAATAATTTTTGTTTGTTTAGCCATCGTGTATGATCTATTAAGTATTTGTTTATTTATTAGTTACAGTGAAGCGGTTAGGTTTTTCTGTTTATGCCTCTTTTTCAAAGCATCCCATAGCCCAATCATTATTTTCGGTGTAACTTAGTTGTTTTAATCCCAGTGATTTAGCTTTTTGCTTTATTATATCAAAATCTTGTTTGTAAAAACCGCTCATAAGGAGTTGTCCCTTAGGAGCCAATGTTTGGATGTAGGCTGGCATATCTCTCAATAGAATATTACGATTAATATTTGCTAATATCATATCAAACGATTGATTTTTAAGCAGATTAGCATCTCCAAGTCGTACGTGAATGTTGGTGCAATTATTCAAACGTATATTTTCTTCGGTGTTTTCTTGTGCCCAACTATCAATATCAATGGCTTCTATGTGTTTTGCTCCTCGCAGAGAGGCCATAATTGCCAAAACACCTGTTCCACAGCCCATATCAAGAACCTCTTTGTCGGTGATATCGTGTTCTAGCAAATAGGTTAACAACATGCGTGTTGTTTCATGTGTTCCTGTACCAAAAGCTTGTTTGGGATTAATCACGATATCGTATGTTACCTTTTTAGAGGCCGGTTTGTGAGAACTATGAATGATGCAGCGATTGTCAATCTCGATAGGCTCAAAGTAATTGTCTTCCCACGTTTTATTCCAGTTCTGATCGGCTATATGTTCTATGCGATAGGTGTACTGAAGTTCTGGTAATGATGCATGAATAGTTTCAACCATAGCAGTTTCATCGAATGATGGGGCAGGGCTGTAAGCCATGATGCCTTGCGTGGTTTCTTCAAAACTTTCAAATCCAATATCACCTAACATGGCGGCCAATATATCAGCCATAAAATCTTCTGTATCAGTTAAGCGGAAAGTTACCTTTTTATAATCCATACCGTGTGACTTTAAACTGCAAAGATAATCAAAAAAGTAGAGGATAGATGTACTGTTATTTATTTTTCTTGTTGTGGAAATAATTGTATCTTTGCATATCTAATTTTACGGTATGAAAAATTTAATTATGTTGATACGACGTTTTGTACCACCGTACAAACGCTATGTTATTTGGGTTTTTATTCTGAATTTACTTTCCACTATTTTTAGTCTGTTTTCCTTTGCTACCATTATCCCTATTTTGCAGATTTTGTTTGGTATGCAAACCAAATCGCACGTGTTTATGGATTGGAGCCAATATACTTCAATGAGTGAATTGGTTGACATTACTACGAATAACCTGTTTTTTTACATCGAACAGATGATTGTGGTTTCGGGTGCGGCCACTACACTTTTGTATTTGGGCTTATTTTTAGTGATTATGACCGTGCTTAAAACGGGTACTACTTATTTGGCATCAAGCTCATTAGTTCCTGTTCGTACTGGCGTTTTACGCGATTTACGTAACCAAATTTATGCTAAAATCATTGATTTACCAATCGGTTATTTTAGCGAAGAACGTAAAGGTGATATCATGTCGCGTATGACGAGTGATGTGGGCGAAATTGAAGCCTCCATTATGAGCTCTCTGGAAACGATTTTTAAAAATCCAATCATGATAGTTATTTACATGATTGTATTATTTTCGTTGAGTTGGCAGCTCACTTTATTTGTTCTCTTATTATTGCCATTTAGTGGTTTTCTCATTGGTAAAATCGGACGTTCGTTGAAACGTCGTTCTCTTAGTGGTCAAGAACAAACCGGGGAATTGTTATCTCAAATAGAAGAAACATTAGGCGGATTGCGTGTTGTGAAAGCTTTTACAGCCGAAGAAAAATTGAAAGCCCGATTTGCAGGACTGAATGATCGCATTCGTAGAACATTCAATCGTATCAATAGACGCTATTTGTTGGCTCATCCTATTAGTGAATTGTTGGGAACAGTTGTTGTGGCGATTCTTTTGTGGTATGGCGGTACACTTATTTTGAAGGGCGAAGGTTCAATTTCTGCACCTGAATTTATCTATTATTTGGTGATATTTTATAGTATCATTCCGCCATCCAAAGATTTGTCGCGTGCTATGTACAGCGTGCAAAAAGGAATGGCCTCGTTACAACGTGTTGATGAGATTTTAAAAGCCGAAAATCCACTGAAAGCTCAGAAAAATGCCGTTAAAATAGATGAATTTACGTCGCGTATAGAATTTAACCATGTGTGGTTTAAATACCGTGAAGATTGGATTTTACAAGATATCAACTTGACCTGTGAAAAAGGAAAAACTGTTGCTTTGGTTGGTCAATCGGGGTCAGGGAAATCGACCATGGTCGATCTCATACCTCGTTTTTACGATGTAAATGAAGGTGCTATTTCGGTAGATGGAACAGATATTAGAAATCTTGATTTGCAAATGTTACGTGAATTAATGGGTAATGTGAATCAGGAAGCCATTTTGTTCAACGATTCATTCTTCAATAACATTACATTTGGTGTGGAGTCGGCCACAATGGATGAGGTGATTGCTGCAGCTAAAATAGCGAATGCACACGATTTTATTATGGCAACGGAAGAGGGCTATCAAACCAACGTGGGAGATCGCGGTTGTCGTCTTTCGGGTGGTCAACGTCAACGAATTAGCATAGCACGTGCTATCTTGAAGAATCCTCCTATCTTGATTTTGGACGAGGCAACCTCTGCTTTGGATACAGAATCCGAAAAATTAGTTCAAAATGCACTTGAAAGTTTGATGCAAAATCGCACAACAATTGTGATAGCTCACCGTTTGTCCACTATTAAAAAGGCGGATGAAATATGTGTCTTGCACGAAGGCAAAATTGTAGAACGTGGTAAACATGAAGAACTCTTGTTGTTGGACGGTTATTACAAGCGCTTATGCGATATGCAAAGCTTTTAAAATGAAATTATCACAACATTTTTAGTATTAATACACAAACCATTTTATTCAAATCATTATGAAAAAAGCAATTATCATCGGTGCAACATCTGGTCTTGGTCAAGAAGTTGCTAAACAATTGTTGGCTGCTGGTTGGCAGCTTGGTATTGCAGGACGTCGTGAGGCAGAATTGGTCGCATTTCAGAAGCAATCGCCAGATAAGATTGCCATTCAACCTTTAGATGTTACTCAAAATGATGCGTCTGAAAAATTGGAGCAACTGATAGCCAAAGTTGGTGGCATGGATTTATTCTTTTTGGCTTCAGGAATTGGTTATCAAAATCCTGATTTAGAAAGTGATAAAGAAATTAGAACGTTGGAAACTAATGTGGTAGGTTTTTCGCGTACGGTCACTACAGCCTATCGTTTCTTCCGTCAGCAAGGCCATGGTCATATAGCAGTTATCAGCTCTGTAGCTGGTACGCGTGGTATTGGTGTTTCTGCTTCTTATTCGGCCTCTAAACGTTTTCAATACACTTATATTGATGCGTTGGAACAACTCGCAAAGGCTCAAAAAGTGGATATCCATTTTACCGATATTCGTCCTGGATTTGTGGAAACTGCCATTTTGAATCCTGATAAAAAATATCCAATGTTGATGACGGTAGAGTATGCCGGAAAATGTATTGTGAAAGCCTTGAAATGTAAAAAACGCATCGCCGTAATAGACTGGCGTTATTCTATTTTAGTGTTTGTGGTTCGTTCCATTCCTCGCTGTATTTGGAATAGACTTTCCATTAAAAATTAATAGAAAACATGAACTTTTCATAAAGGCTGAACTTTACACAAGTTTAGCCTTTATTTGTATAGTAATTAGCATCCGCTTTGTTAGTTGAATTATTTCTATTTCTATCGCAAATATCAGAAAAAAGCAGTAATTTTGCTGACTATGAAACGAATCGAATTTCTTTGTGTACTTTCTATGATAGTAGTTTCGGTTGGTGCGCAAACTACGAATAAGCCTGCTACAAAGTCTGAGGAAAAAATAGTTCCAGCAGATGTGCGTGCTTGGCGTATTGATGAGCGTCTTGGTGTCGCCGATTCGTGTGCCGTAGATACTGCTATTGTTAGTTATCAAGATAATCAGCCGATAAACAGATATAGTATTGCTAATTCCTGGAATGGTAATTTGGGCTCGCCGTTGCAGTCGAAAATTTATTTTGATCGCACAGCCAAGACCAACACCTTTTACTCGCAACCGTATGATGCTTACTTGATTACACCTCAAGATATGTTGTTTTATAATACCAAAACGCCGTATGCTAAGTTGGAATATCGTTCCGCTTTGCCTACATTTCGCGAAGAGGATTATTTCAAAGCACTCTTTACCATGAACGCCAATAAATCAACTAATTTTGGTGGATTGGTCAATTTGATTTATGGTCGTGGACAATATGCCAATCAAGCATCGCGTATGCTGAATGGTGGTTTTTGGGGTAGTTATAATGGACGCCATTATTCCGCACAAGGAGTGGTGATGTTCAATAATTTCAAGAATCACGAGAGCGGTGGTATTACTGACCGTAATTATGTGCTTGATCCAACCTCTTTGGTAGGAACGGCCGATTTGAATCCATCCAATATTCCTGTCAATTTGAATGCGGTTTCTGGCTATGCCAATAATATCTATTATTTCAATCATAAATACAGTATTGGCATCGAAAAAGAACGTACTGTGTCGAAAGATTCAGTAGTAATGGACTATATTCCAGTTACTTCGTTTACGCATACGATTAAATTTGAAGATACCTATCGTCGGTATGTGGAAACCGATTCGGTGACTTCGGGTTTTTATAATAACAATTATTACAGTGGAAAATTTACTCAAGATTCTATACGTTATTGGTCGTTGAAAAACACCGTTGCTGTGACGATGGAGGAGAAGTTTAACCGCTTAATGCGTTTTGGCTTAACTGGATTTGTAGAGTATGATTTACGTCGTTTTGGTCAATTTTCCGATAGCGTACAGGCCAATGCGTATGAAAATCATTTAAAAGTGGGTGCTCTTATCTTTAAACGCGAAGGTAAAGCGTTTACGTTTGATGCGAATGGTGAGATTTATCTTTTAGGCCCGCGTGCTGGGGAATTAGCCATTTTTGGTGGAGTGCAAACCATTTTTCCTATTTCAGCCAAAGATACGATGTTGATTTCTGCTCGTGGCGGCTTTTTCAATGAATCGTGTGATTATTTCTCAACGACCTATTTTTCAAACCATTTTAAATGGAATGCCGATTTTAAGAATGATTTGCGTGCTCGTATCGAAGGGCGTATAGCTTTTCCTACTCGCGACATTTCGCTGGGTGTAAAATTTGAAAACATCACTAATTACGTCTATTTTGACAAACAAGCCTTGCCAGCCCAATTTGACGGTAATATACAAGTGCTTTCGGCTGATTTAAAAGCGAATTTACATGCTTGGCGTTTTCATCTCGACAATCAAGTGGTTTATCAACTCAGCAGTAATCAAACTATTTTGCCGTTACCAGAGTTGGCGTTGTACAGTAATTTGTACTATAAAGATACTTGGTTTAAAGTGTTGCATGCTCAGTTAGGCGTTAGTGTGCGTTATCATACAGCTTATTACGGTAATACTTATATGCCTGCTACAGGGGCTTTTTATCTCCAAAACGATTATTTGGTAGGCAATTATCCTGAAATGAATGTGTATTTGAATTTCCATTTAAAACGTATGCGTTTTTATGTGCAATATGCTAACTGGAACGCTACTGTATTTGGCGGTAATAATTATTTCTCGATGCCATATTATCCACAAAATCCTGCCACCTTTCAATTTGGTTTATCATGGACATTTTACGATTAATCCCCAGCCATCGACTTACGAAAAAACAATCATTAATTGCTATTGCAGTTAGTGTGGTGTTGGTTATTATCATTGCTGTTTGGGTCATGGTAGCGAATCAAGCGCGTGACTTGGACGACGTGATGGACGACAAGACATTGCGTGTGGTGACAGAGTATAGTTCTATTGGTTATTTTGTAGAAGATAACCAAATTAAAGGCTTTCAGTATGAGTTGATTAAACGCTTTGCCGATAGCCTTGGTTTGGCGCTTGATTTTACAGTAGAACCTGATTTGCAAAAAAGTATAGCTGGTGTTAATAATGGTAGTTATGATTTAATAATGAGGACTTTACCTGTTACGCTTGAGCTTAAGAAGGAACTGAATTTCTCCGAACCACTCATTAAAAGTCAACTCGTTTTAGTTCAGCGAATTAATAAAAAAGATAAAGATAATACGCCTATTCGTGGAGCAATGGATTTGGATAGTATCACTATTTATGTGACACCTAATTCGCCTTATTTGATGCGCTTAAAACATATCGAAGAGGAGTTGGGTATTGTAATTTTCACAAAATCTATTCCAGATGTTGATACCGAATTGCTCATGGCGATGGTGGCGCGTGGCGAAATAGACTATACCATAGCCGATGAATTTACAGCTCGTTTTTCTCAGAGCTTTTATCCTGAATTAGATATTGATACACAAATGGGTTTCAAGCAATTTCAGGCGTGGGGTTTTTCTAAACACTCTCCAAGATTGCAAAATGCTGTAAACAGTTGGTTGAAAGAGTTTACGCAAACCAAAGCCTATCGTGATTTGTACAGAACTTATTATCGTTAGTTCATTATGCCGTTAAATTTACCCAATCAAATACCTGCTATTGACTTATTGAAAGAGGAAAATATCTTTGTCATGAGCTCTCAACGTGCTCAATCACAAGATATTCGTCCACTTAAGGTTTTGATTTTGAATTTAATGCCACTCAAGATAACCACAGAAACCGATTTAATTCGGTTATTGTCCAATACGCCCTTGCAGATTGAAATTGATTTTTTAAAACTAAAAAGTCACACGTCTAAAAATACGCCAATAGAACATTTAATGGCGTTTTATCGTTCGTTCGACGAAATTTCAACGCAAACTTATGATGGAATGATTGTTACAGGTGCTCCTGTTGAACAAAAAGCGTTCGAAGAAGTGACTTATTGGTCTGAAATTATAGGTATTTTCGATTGGGCTCGTACACATGTGACATCTACCTTTTTTATCTGTTGGGCGGCACAAGCAGCTTTGTATCATTACTATAACATTCAAAAACAAACGTTGCCCGAAAAACTATTCGGGGTATTCTCGCATCGCGTGTTGGATCCTAAAAATCCTATTTTTAGAGGGTTCGACGACGAATTTCAGGTACCTCATAGCCGTCACACAACCGTTTCGCGTTCCGATGTGGAACAACACCAAGAATTAACTATTCTGTCTGATTCTCAAGAAGCTGGTTTGTATCTGATGATGGCGCGTGGTGGGCGTGAATTCTTCGTAACAGGTCATTCGGAATATGCGCCAAATACGTTACATATCGAATACTTTCGTGATTTAGAAAAAGGGTTAAGCGTGCCTAAACCACAGAATTATTACCCTAATGATGATGTGACAAAACCACCTTTGGTCAAGTGGCGTGGCCATGCCAACTTGTTATTCTCCAACTGGTTGAACTACTTTGTTTATCAGCAAACGCCTTATAAGCTATCTGATATTCATTAGTCCTCGATTTTCTACTTCCTGTTTTGTGTTTGTTCGAAATAGCGGCAGTAAGGACTGAGTCCACAGGTGTCGCACTTAGGTTTGCGAGCTAAACAAACATAACGTCCGTGTAAAATGAGCCAATGATGTGCTTTAGGAATGAGTGCTTGTGGAATATGTTTCACAAGCGTTTCTTCTGTTTGTAGTGGATTTTTAGAATTTGTGGTCAATCCCAATCGTTCTGAAATGCGAAACACATGTGTGTCGACCGCCATTTTAGGTTGGTTGAAAATAACAGAAGCCACCACATTAGCTGTTTTACGTCCAACTCCTGGAAGTTGTTGTAGCAATTCGGTATCAGCAGGGACGATGCCATTAAAATCGGTCACCAGTTTTTGCGCCATGCTCGCTAGATAATGCGCCTTACTATTGGGATAGGAGATGCTTTTGATGTAGCTTAAAATGAGTTCAGGCGATGCTTTAGCCATTTTTTCGGGCGTAGGGAATTGTGCAAAAAGCGTTGGCGTAGTCATATTGACGCGCTTGTCTGTGCATTGTGCCGATAAAATGACGGCTACCAACAATTCAAACGGATTGTTGTAGTGCAGCTCACTTTCTGCCACAGGCATATTCTCGGTGAACCACGCAATTATCTGTTTATATCGTTCTTTGGTAGTCATATTGCCACAAAAATACATTAATTTTTAGACTTGTGGAACTGCTGCTTTGGGTTGTTTCAGTTTTTTAACCTGAAAGTAAAGCATAGTTGCAGCTACAACTGTAGAGATAAGGTCTGCACAGGGAAGTGCCATCCAAGTTCCTGTAAGTCCCCAAATAGGAGGAAAAATAAGAATAAATGGTACTAGAAAAATGAGTTGGCGTGTTAAACTTAAAAAGATAGAAATTTTGGCTTTCCCGATGGCTTGAAAAAAATTAGTGACTACAATTTGTCCACCAACTACCACGAATAGCGCATAACAAATGTGCATGCCATGAGCCGTTAGTTCTATTAGTTGAGAATCGGAGGTAAAGAGGCGAACCAATTGACGGGGAAATAGCTCTGCACATAGGCCACCGAAAGTTGTAGCCAATGTAGCGATGATAATACCATAACGTAAGGTTTTCAATACGCGATCGTTTTGCCGAGCGCCATAATTATATCCAATAATCGGCTGCATGCCATTGTTTAATCCGACAATGCTCATAATAATTAATGTCGAGAAACTATTGATGATACCAAAAGCTCCAATGGCTAAATCACCTCCTGTATTTCTAAGTGCGTGATTCATAAGTGCATTTACCAAACTAGCGCTAACTTGTATGAAAAATGGCGCCATACCGATGGAGATAATAGCTAAAATGATTTTTTTCTTTAACTTGAAACAGCCACGTTTAAAGTGAAGATTGCTTTTGGGGTTCGTAAAGTGGCGCATCACCCAAATGGCACTTACCGCCATCGAAATAACCGTGGAATAAGCTGCGCCTTCAATGCCCCAATCGAATACAAAGATGAAAATAGGGTCGAGTATGGTGTTGATTACTGCGCCAATAAGCATGGTTAACATGGCTTTTATAGGATAACCGGAAGCACGCATACTGTTGTTAAACCCGAAACTTAAAGCGGTGAATATGTGTCCAGGAATAATAATCTTTAAGTAATCTTTGGCGTATGGAATAGTGGCTTCACTTCCGCCAAATGCAATTAAAATGTCGTCAAGAAAGAATAAACTCACGCTTATCACTATCGACATGGTTATAAAGGTGAATACGAATGCATTCCCAAGAATATTTTCGGCTGTTTTTTTGTCTTTTCGACCCAGATAAATAGATATTTGTGTAGCCGATCCTTGCCCTATAAGCATGCCGAATGCGCCTAAAATCATCATCATAGGGAATGTGAGGGTAAGTCCAGAAATAGCCATCGGACCAACGCCCTGACCAATAAATATACGGTCCACAATGTTGTATAAAGCATTCACCAACGTTCCAACGATTGTGGGTAGAGAATAGGCCCACAGGAGTTTGCCTATGGGTTCAGTTCCGAGTTCTGATGGTAAACGTTGTTTATTGGCTTTTTTCAACATCTTTTAAGAATGTGCTAGGTGTGATACAAGAAAGAGCACCGTTAAGTGCTCTTTCAGATAGAATTGGTGCTTGGGTTATCCGAGATAACCTTTGAGCAATTTGTTTTTAGAATTTGTGCGTAAACGACGAATGGCTTTTTCTTTAATCTGGCGTACACGCTCGCGTGTCAACCCAAATTTGTCGCCAATTTCTTCGAGTGTCATTTCTTGGCAACCAATGCCAAAGAACATTCGAATAATGTCGCGTTCGCGTTCACTAAGCGTTTCAAGAGCTCTACTGATTTCCGTCAACAGTGATTCGCTCATTAAAGAACGGTCAGCTATTGGTGAGTCATCATTGACTAACACGTCGAGCAAACTGTTGTCTTCTCCTTCTACGAATGGAGCATCTACAGAAATGTGACGACCTGAAATCTTGATTGTGTCGGCAATTTTGTCAATAGGAATGTCCAATTCCTCGGCCAATTCTTCGGGCGATGGGCGGCGTTCGTTTTCTTGTTCAAACCGTGAAAAGGCCTTGTTAATTTTGTTCAAGGAACCTACTTGATTCAACGGTAAACGTACGATACGCGATTGTTCGGCCAAAGCTTGTAGAATCGATTGACGAATCCACCATACTGCGTAAGAAATAAATTTAAACCCGCGAGTTTCGTCGAACTTTTCGGCCGCTTTAATTAAACCTAAATTACCTTCATTAATCAAGTCGGGTAAACTCAAACCTTGATTTTGGTATTGTTTGGCCACTGAAACTACGAAACGAAGATTCGCGCGTGTCAATTTTTCGAGTGCTAAACGGTCACCTTTACGGATACGTTGAGCTAACTCAACTTCTTCTTCTACAGTAATAAGATCTTCACGTCCAATCTCTTGCAAATACTTGTCAAGCGACGCGCTTTCACGATTAGTGATTGATTTGGTAATTTTTAATTGTCTCATTCTTGTAAAGAAATTAGCTTGCAAAGATAAGCTTTTATTTGGATAAATAACCCTTTTCAGCCGTCAAAAACAAAAAAAGTTATGAATGACGTTGTTAAATATCAAACTATCCTTTGTAAATTGAGCTATTTAAGTACAAAGGATAGTTGAAATGTACATTCTGATTATTTTTTGTTATTCCAAGTTTACAGCATAGTAGGCTACTTGACCATTATTGTAAATTCCGGTAATGAATAACACTTTTTCATTCGCTTCGTTATTCATGGCTTCGTTGTAGGCACGTTCTATATCCTCTTGATTTACAATGGTGATGTTGTTTATTTTTAAAATAACGAATCCTTCTTTTAAACCCGATTTTGCAAACTTACCGTTTTTATCCAATTGACTAATTTGAAGGCCATTTTTGATTCTGAATTTATATTTAAATTGATCAGATACGGCGCTAAATTTTGCCCCCAAATGACTTAAATCAACCGCTTTGACAACGCCCGTGTTGCCAGCTCTATTTTTTAATTCTACCACGAGTTTCTTGGTTTTATTGTCGCGTATTAAGGCGACTTCTATTTTGTCGCCTGGACGGTAGCGTCCAATTTGCTCTTGCAATTGAGCCACCGATTTTGTTGCCACGTTGTTGATGGCTACAATCACATCGCCTTCTTCAATACCTCCAGTTTTGGCTGCACTGTGTTCGCCAACAGCTCCTACGTAGGCGCCTTCAAGGGTGGTAAGTTTTTTCTCTTTAGCTAATTTATCGTCAATATCACTTATTTGTACACCTAAGATAGCGCGTTGTACCACACCAAATTCTTTTAAATCGGCGACAACTTTGCTCACAATACTGGTTGGAACAGCAAATGAATAGCCTGCATAAGAGCCTGTTTGTGACGCAATGGCGGTATTGATACCCACTAATTCTCCTTTGGTGTTGACTAAAGCGCCACCACTATTTCCTGGGTTTACAGCGGCATCGGTTTGTATGAAGGATTCAATTTTCATATCACTATTTAGGATGTTAATGTTTCTTGCTTTGGCACTTACGATACCTGCTGTTACGGTGGATGTTAAGTTGAATGGATTTCCAACTGCTAAAACCCATTCACCAATTTTGAGATTATCAGAATTACCGAAAATAATAGGTTGTAGGCTATCTGCCTCTATTTTTAGTAATGCAATATCAGTAGAAGCATCAGCTCCAATTACTTTTGCTTTAAAAGTGCGTTTGTCGTTGAGTGTTACTTCTACTTCATTGGCTCTGTCAACGACGTGATTATTGGTTACAATATAACCATCGCTACTAATAATGATGCCTGAACCTGTTGCCATTTGTTCTTGTTGTGGCATAAGGCGCCCACCGTTATTTGGTCGCCCAAAGAAAAAATCAAAAAATGGATCGCCCGAAAACGTTTGTGCTTGAGTCATTTTATAGGTGGTCTTCACGTGCACTACGCTGTGTACCGATTGTTCAGCAGCTATGGTGAAATCTGTCGGCATGGCTTGTGTTGCTGGTAATGAAGCAAATGAAGTTGGCACGGCTAACTGTTCGGATGAGGCGTTGTTGAATGTGCTATCCATCTTTTTTGCTGTGGTTACGGTGGCATAACTGGTAAGTACGCTAATGCATGCTATGGCTAGACCGTAAAAAATCTTTTTGTTTTCCATAATTCAATTAATATTTAGTTAGTAATTAAATAAATTGCTTTAAACTGTTAATTTGCTGTTGATGTTTCAACAAAATATAGACCATAAACGTAAATTTCATAGGTTTTCTTGTTAAAATTAACAGTTTTAACCTGCGTTTATTAGTTTTTAAGAAGTGTTTAGTGCGATTGTGGTGAAATTCTGAAAAAATGTCAGCGTTGTCAGTTTTCGCAATCCACCGAATCTTTGTACCTTTGTCAGCTTTTAAAATTTAGGCTTAATCAACATGGTTTCAGTAGAGCAACTTACGGTAGAGTTTGGCGGACGTCCGCTGTTTGACAGTATTTCATTTTTAGTTAATCCAAAAGATAAAATTGCTTTGGTAGGTAAAAATGGGGCTGGCAAAACTACACTTTTACGTTTGTTTGCAGGTCAACAGCAGCCTACGCACGGTAACATTATTAAGCCTAAAGAGCTAACCATTGGTTATTTGCCGCAGCATTTGTTGGTTAAAGATCAACGTACGGTACAGGAAGAAGTGGAGTTGGCATTCGGTGAAATTCGGGTGATTCAACAACATATTGATAAACTCAATATGGAAATAGCAGAACGCACGGATTACGAAAGCGAAGAATACCAATTGCTGATTGAAAAAGTAACGCACGAAAATGAGCGTTTACAGCTTTTTGGTGCCACCAATATGCAAGCCGAAATTGAAAAGACGCTGCTTGGATTAGGATTTGAACGTACTGATTTTACACGTCAAACGGCTGAATTTAGTGGTGGTTGGCGTATGCGTATCGAATTGGCGAAAATCTTACTACAACGTCCTGATTTGTTGTTGTTGGACGAACCTACCAATCACTTGGATATAGAGTCTATTCAGTGGCTCGAAAATTTCTTAAGTACGTGTAATGGCGCAGTTATTTTAGTCAGTCACGACCGCGCTTTTATCGACGCGGTGACGACACGTACCATCGAAATTTCGTTAGGCAGAATTTACGACTATAAAGTGTCGTATTCTAAATATGTTGAATTGCGCAAGGAACGTCGTGAACAACAGATTCGCGCCTACGAAAACCAACAAAAAGTAATCGCTGAAACGGAAGATTTTATTGAGCGTTTTCGCTACAAGTCTACGAAAGCGGTACAAGTGCAAAGCCGTATAAAACAGCTCGATAAGTTGGAACGTATTGAGGTGGATATGGAAGATACGTCGCGCTTGAGTTTGAAATTTCCTCCAGCTCCACATTCGGGGATTTTACCTGTCGAAATTGAACATTTAACAAAAGCGTATGGCGACCATATTGTATTGAACGATATATCGTTACAAATACGACGTGGCGACAAAGTGGCTTTCGTTGGCAAAAATGGCGAGGGAAAATCTACGTTGGTAAAATGTATCATGGACGAAATAGCATACAGCGGTACCATGAAGTTGGGACATCAGGTGAGCATTGGTTATTTCGCGCAAAATCAAGCAAGTTTACTCGACGAAAATAAAACCGTATTTCAAACTATTGACGATGTGGCAGTGGGCGATATTCGTACTAAGATACGCGATATTTTAGGAGCCTTTATGTTTGGTGGCGAAGCGTCTGACAAAAAAGTAAAAGTACTGTCCGGTGGTGAACGTAGCCGTTTGGCGATGATTCGTTTATTGTTGGAACCAGTTAATTTACTGATTCTCGATGAACCAACTAACCACTTAGATATGAGCTCAAAAGACGTTCTCAAAGAAGCTATTAAAGCCTTTGATGGAACAGTTATTTTGGTGTCGCACGACCGTGAGTTTCTCGATGGTTTGGCTGATAAAGTGTATGAATTTGGTCATCAAAAAGTACGTGAACATTTGGGCGGTATTCAGGAATTTTTGCAGTACAAACGTATGCAAACGTTGCAGGAGTTGGAACGCAAGCAGGTGATACAAAAAGCTGAAAAAGAAGATAATCAGTCCGAAAATAAGTTAAGCTATGAAGCTCGTAAAGAGCAGTCGAAACTCGTACGTAAACAGGAAAAATTAGTAGCCGAAGCCGAAACCGTTATAGCTACGATGGAAGAAAGTTTGGCGGCGATGGAAGTACAATTTGCCCAAGGTGATTCGTCGGCCGAGGCAGTCGAAACATACCAACGCACTAAGCGTTCATTGGAACAAAAGATGTACGAGTGGGAACTGTTATGCGAAGAGTTGGAGAACTTAAAACAAGCGCTGTAAGTCTTTCATAGTAAATAAAATAAAAAAAGAGTCGTTCAATGAGCGACTCTTTTTTATTGATTCATAAGTATTATCCTAACTTTTCGATGGCAGTTTGGATACGGCGAATAGTTTCTGCTTTACCAAGTACGGCGGTAATGTCGAAAATGTGAGGTCCTTTCATCTCGCCAACTAACGATAAACGAAATGGATTCATCACGTTGCCCATGTTGTAGCCACTGGTTTCAATCCAACTGATGACTAACTTTTCGCTTAGTTCTACCGATGAAAAATCGGCATCGCTTATGGTTTTTAAATAATTAACTAAAGCGCCAAGTTCATTTTTGGTTTCTGGTTTCCAACGTTTTTGTACCGCTTTTTCGTCGTATTGAGTAGGTGCTACAAAATAGAATGATGTTTGGTCCCATAGCTCATTGGCAAACGTAACGCGCGATTTCACAGCTCCAACAATTTGTGCTAACTGCGCTTCGTCCATATCAAATCCTTTGGCTTGAACGGTTGGACGGAATTGTTTGGCCAATTCCATGTTGTCTTTCAATTGCAAATATTGGTGGTTGAACCATTTACCTTTTTCGTAATCGAATTTAGCACCACTTTTACTGCATTTTTCGAGGTGAAAGAGTTGTATCATTTCATCCATGGTCATTATTTCTTGATCGTTACCTGGATTCCAGCCCAATAACGCTAAAAAGTTCAGAACAGCTTCTGGGAAATAACCGCTTTCACGATAACCAGATGACACTTCGCCAGTTTTAGGGTCGTGCCATTCGAGTGGGAAAACGGGGAAACCTAAGCGATCACCATCGCGTTTGCTTAATTTGCCATTTCCATCAGGTTTTAAAAGCAATGGAAGGTGCGCAAATTGTGGCATGGTGTCAGTCCAGCCGAAATAACGATAGAGTAGTACGTGCAACGGCGCACTTGGCAGCCATTCTTCACCACGAATAACGTGTGTAATTTCCATCAAATGGTCGTCAACGATGTTGGCGAGGTGGTAAGTTGGTAGTCCGTCAGCCGATTTGTAAAGCACTTTATCGTCCAAAATAGATGAATTAATGCGCACTTCACCACGTATAATATCGTTCACTAGAATTTCTTCACCAGGTTCAATTTTCACACGAACTACGTATTTTTCACCATTGGCTAGGCGTTGCGCAACCTCGTCTTCACTCAGTGTGAGCGAATTGTTCATAGCAAGTCGTGTGGAAGCATCGTATTGAAAATTAGCTATTTCAGTACGTTTAGCTTCCAATTCTTCGGGCGTATCAAAGGCCATGTAAGCCAATCCTTTTACCAACAATTCATCGACGTAGGTTTTGTAGATATCTTTACGTTCGCTTTGACGATACGGACCGTAATTGCCACCAAATGAAACGCCTTCGTCGAAGGTAATTCCTAACCATTTGAACGATTCGATAATGTATTCTTCGGCTCCTGGCACAAAACGATTGCTATCGGTGTCCTCAATGCGGAAAATGAATTCGCCACCATGTTGTTTGGCGAACAAATAGTTATATAAAGCGGTTCGTACCCCGCCAATGTGCAAAGCGCCTGTTGGCGAAGGTGCAAATCTTACTCTTACTTTTCTAGTCATGTTAGTTATATTATTCTTCAAAATAATCCAAATCAATACGTTTAATTTCGTACATGGCACGAGTTGAAACGCCTATGTTATAATCAATCATCAATTGAGCTAATTTTTTTCCATCAATTCTCACAATTTTTACATTTTGTGGGTTATAAGCCTCAGCTTCTCTTGTAAATGAAGAAGTGGTTATAAATACACCTTTTTTCCCACCTTGCCCAGCTAAAGCTCCAACAAAAGCTTGTAATTCTGGGCGTCCAACTGTGTTGCCTGGTTGCCAACGTTTTGCTTGAACATAAATAACATCTAATCCCAATTTATCTTCCTTTATAACTCCATCAATTCCTTCGTCGCCGCTTTTACCAATAGCTTTACCAGCATCTTCAATAGAGCCTCCATATCCCATTTTGACTAGTAATTCGACTACTAAATTTTCAAAAAAATTTGGTGTTTGTGAAAGTACTTTTTCCAATAAATCATGAGCTAGAGCAGAACTTAATTGGGAATAAATAGTTTCTAATGCTTCTTCTGGTGTTTGAGTAATTTCTAACTCTTGATTTTTTTCGTTTTTTGTAGAGATTACTTTTGATGTCCCTTTTTGAAATTCTACAAAATCAGGATATTTACTTAAAAATTTGACATCAATTCGTGTTGGGTTTTCATTTAATACTCGTAAGCCTTCTTCTGTTATTCGATAAATCCCTCGACTAACAGAATCAATCAATCCTGCTTTACGCAGATAGATATTTGCCCAATGAATACGGTTATTTATAGTCGGCTGTCGTTGACTAGGTAATTGCTCATTTATTTCTTCTTCCGTAAGGTTGAAATCAAAGATTAATTTTGCTATTAACTCTTTGGAAGAATGTTCTTTACCATCTTTTAATGAAGTTAGTAAAGGAAGCATGCAGGTTTGAAAATCTGGCACCATATTTTTTACTCTTTAATATCTATTTTAAGACACAATTCATCCAATTGTGATTGGTCTATTTGTCCTGGTGCATCGAGCATGACGTCGCGTCCTTGGTTGTTTTTAGGGAATGCCATACAGTCGCGAATGCTATCTAAACCAGCGAATAGCGAAACAAAACGGTCCAAACCATACGCCAAACCGCCGTGAGGTGGTGCGCCGTATTTGAAGGCATTCATCAAGAAACCAAAACGTTGTTGTGCGCTTTCGGGTGTAAAGCCAAGCAATTCGAACATTTTTTGTTGGAGTTTGCTGTCGTGAATACGAATAGAACCACCGCCCACTTCAACACCGTTGATAACCATATCGTAGGCATTGGCACGTACGGCACCAGTATCGCTGTCGAGTAATGGAATATCTTCTGGTTTTGGCGAGGTAAATGGATGGTGCATAGCGTAGAAACGTTGATCTTCTTCGCTCCATTCGAAGAGTGGAAAATCGACCACCCAAAGACATGAGAACTTATTTTTATCGCGTAAACCTAACTGTGAACCCATTTCAAGACGAAGTTCACACAATTGTTTACGAGTTTTGTTGGCATCAGGGCCACTCAAAATCAAAATCAAATCGTTAGGTTCTGCACCAAACGCAGCTTTTAACTGTTGCAATACTTCAGGTGTGTAAAATTTATCGACACTTGATTTTACGCTTCCGTCAGCTTCGACGCGGGCATATACTAAACCTTTTGCACCAATTTGAGGGCGTTTTACAAAGTCGGTAAGTGCATCTAACTGTTTACGTGTGTAATTAGCGGCTCCTTTAGCACAAATACCACCAATGTAAGCTGCTTCGTCGAATACGCTAAAGCCATGTCCTTTCAACACGTCCATCAATTCTACAAACTGCATATCGAAACGCGTATCTGGTTTGTCGGAACCGTAGAATTTCATCGCATCGTGCCACGTCATACGTGGTAAAGCTGGAATGTCGATGCCTTTGATTTTTTTGAATAAGTGACGGCTCATGCCTTCAAACATATTCAATATGTCTTCTTGGTCAACAAATGACATTTCGCAGTCAATTTGAGTGAATTCAGGTTGACGGTCGGCACGCAAATCTTCGTCGCGGAAACATTTTACGATTTGGAAATAGCGATCGAACCCAGAAACCATCAACAGCTGTTTGAGTGTTTGTGGCGATTGTGGTAAAGCGTAAAATTGTCCAGGATTCATACGACTTGGTACTACAAAGTCGCGTGCACCTTCGGGCGTAGAATTCACTAATACAGGAGTTTCAACTTCTAAAAATCCTTGCGCATCTAAATATTGACGAACTTCGATTGTCATTTTGTGGCGCAACTCGAGATTGGCACGTACCGCATTACGACGTAAATCGAGGTAACGGTATTTCATGCGAATATCATCGCCGCCATCAGTTTCATCTTCAATAGTGAAGGGCGGTGTGAGCGCTTCGTTTAACACAGTAAGTGTTGATACGATGATTTCAATATCACCAGTTGGCATGTGGCTGTTTTTCGAGCTGCGTTCTTCAACTTTTCCTGTTACTTGGAGCACATATTCGCGTCCGAGGCGGTTGGCACGCTCGCACAAATCAGCATCGACTTCTTGGTTGAAAACTAATTGTGTCATACCATAGCGGTCTCTGAGGTCAATAAAAGTCATGCCGCCCATTTTGCGGATGCGTTGCACCCAACCTGCAAGGGTTACTGTTTGTCCCAAATTAGCGATGCGAAGTTCGCCACATGTTGTAGTTCTGTACATATTATTAGTTGAAGATTAAAAGTAGAACAGAAATAAAAAGTTAATTCTTTAATATTAATGTGCTAATTATCAGTTAATTGATTTTATGTTATAAAACTCACAAAGATAAGCTGAAAAATTGAAATTTACGCCTGTTTTAGGTGTTTTTTTATGTGTTAAGCCCCATTTTTATGCCGAAGGGTCGATTTGTGGCGTTTCCATTGGTTACGTTCAATTAAAATTGTATCTTTGTAGTTTCATTTTGAAAGCAACAATATGGCTCGAATTTTAGCAATTGATTTTGGCGAAAAACGTACAGGAATAGCTGTTTCCGATCCGTTACAAATGATAGCCAATGGTCTTACAACCGTTGACACCACTCGTTTGGAGCAGTTTTTGATCGATTATGTGGCTAAAGAGTTGGTAGAGCGTTTTGTCATCGGTTTCCCCACGACGTTACGCAACGAGCCTGCTGTGGTGACAGCTCAAATTACGCCTTTTGTTGAAAAATTGAAACAACGTTTTCCTGCTATTCCTGTGGAGTTGGTGGACGAACGTTTTACCTCTAAAATGGCTTTTCAAACCATGATAGATGGCGGTTTAAAAAAGAAAGCGCGTCAAAATAAAGGCTTAATCGACCAAATTAGTGCGACGATTATATTGCAAACTTATTTAGAGTCAAGGCGTTAGTTGTTAATTAATGAATAATTAATAACTAAAAATGAATAATGGCAGGTAAAAACATTGTTATAGATAAATCATTCTCTTTTTCGCTGCGAATTGTCAATGCTTACAAGTTTTTGACAGAAACAAAGCATGAATTGGTGATGTCAAAACAGCTTTTGCGTAGTGGAACTGCTATTGGGGCATTGTTGAGTGAAGCTGAGTATGCCCAAAGTAAACCTGATTTTATAAGTAAAAATCATATAGCGCTTAAAGAAGCAAATGAAACGAAGTATTGGATTGAACTGCTCGGGAAAAGTGGGTATTTTGACAAAATAGCTTATGAATCGTTGCTTCAAGATGTAATTGAAATTATTAAATTATTGACAGCTATTCTGGTCACATCAAAAAAGACCGCTGTGTAGTTCTCATTATTCATTCTTATTTATTCATTATTAATTTATTCAATATGATTCTTCCAATGTATTTATATGGTCAGTCGGTACTTCGAAAAGTGGCTGAACCTATTGAAAAAGATTATCCAGAGTTACAAACGCTCATCGACAATATGTTTGAAACTATGTACAAATCGGAGGGTGTGGGTTTGGCAGCTCCACAAATTGGTTTGGGTATTCGTGTGGTAGTTATTGACGCTTCGCCTATGGCTGATGAAGAACCATCGTTGGCTAATAGTAAAATGGCACTGATTAATCCACATATTGAATCTTTCGAGGGTGAAAATGTAAGTATGGAAGAGGGTTGTCTGAGCTTACCTGGTATTCATGAGTCCGTTACACGTAAAAACACGATTCATATTACGTATATGGACGAAAATTTCGTGGCACACGATGAAGTGATTTCTGGCTATTTGGCGCGTGTAATACAGCACGAATACGACCATTTAGAAGGTCATGTGTTTACCGATCGTATTTCACCTATTCGTCGTCAATTGATTACGAACAAATTGCAAAATATTGCTAAAGGCAAAGTGAATTGTAATTACAAAACCAAATAATGGTGCGTTATTGATTGATGTTTACCTTTAAGCAATTTACCATTCATCAAGATGCTTGTGCTATGAAAGTTGGCACTGATGGCGTACTGTTAGGTGCATGGTGTCCTGTGGAACATGCTGTTCGTGTATTGGATATTGGAACAGGAACAGGTTTGATTGCGTTGATGATAGCGCAGCGTGCGCCTAAAGCCTTGATAGAGGCTGTGGAGTTGGATGAGAAAGCGGCAGAACAAGCGCGTTACAATGTGTCGTTAACTCCTTTTGATGAGCGAGTTAAAGTAGTTGCTGGCTCAATACAGATGTTTGCAGAAACAAATCAAGGTGTGTACGATGTGATAGTTTGTAATCCTCCCTATTTTGTCGATTCATTGAAATCGCCCAATAACAGTAGAACGCAGGCACGGCATGCAGATACGCTCACACAGGACGATTTATTACTAGCAGCAAATAAGCTGTTGTCAGAGCAGGGAACTTTAAATGTCATTTTACCGACTGTAGAAGCTGATATGTTGATTGAAAAGACTAAAAAGTTTGGGTTCACTTTAGAATTGTGTACGCAGGTATTGCCAACGCCTCAAAGCCCTGTGAAACGCAAATTGATGTCTTTTGTACGTGGAGCATCGTCGTTGCTTGAAACGCAGTTAGTTATAGAAACTGATAGGCACGTATATACGGATGAGTATAAATTATTAACGAAAGACTTTTATTTGAAATTCTAAATTTAACAGATTGAAATTTGGCAGTTACCTAAAAATCTGCTACTTTTGAAGGTTGTTTGTATATTAATAAAACAAATTAATTAATCCTTAAAATATAATTATTTATGAGAACTATTCCAGCATCAGAGCTGATTATTAATGCCGATGGCAGTATTTTTCACCTCCATGTAAAACCAGAACAATTAGCTACAACCATTATTCTAGTAGGCGATCCTGAACGTGTAACTATGATTGCTAGTCACTTTGATAGCATTGAGTGTGAAGTTTCTAGTCGCGAATTTCATACCATTACAGGTATGTACAAAGGCAAACGTTTGTCGTGTGTATCGCACGGTATTGGGCCTGATAATATTGATATTGTGGTTACAGAGCTTGATGCTTTAGTGAATGTTGACTTTGCAACGCGTACCGAAAAACCTGAACATACTACGTTGACATTAGTTCGTATTGGAACTTCAGGTGGTTTACAAGATATTTCTCCAGTTGGCACTTATGTGGTTTCTAAATATTCAATGGGTTTTGATGGCGTTTTGAATTATTACAAAACTCCAGAAGGTATGCTCGAAATGGGTATGGAAAAAGCATTCTGCTCTCACGTGAATTGGGGTGCTCGTTTGATGGCTCCTTATTGTGTAAAAGCTAATGAAGAATTGGTAGAACGTATTGGTTTTGATATGGTTAAAGGTATTACCATTGCAGCCCCAGGTTTCTATGGTCCACAAGGTCGTTACGTGCGTGCTCCGTTAGCATTTCCTGATTTGAATGAGAAAATTATGTCGTTCGAATATCAAGGTGATGTAATTACCAACTTTGAAATGGAAAGCTCAATGGTAGCAGGACTTGGTAAATTATTGGGACACAAAGCGATGACTGTGTGTGCTATTATTGCTGGTCGTGTAGCTAAAAATATGAATACCGATTACAAAGGTTCAATCGAAGGCTTAGTAGCTAAAGTGTTAGAACGTATCTAATTAGCTTTAAGCTAGTATTTTATCAATGAGCGAAGTGCGAATTTTAGGTTTACACTTCGCTTATTTGTCTATTTAATAAGAATATTATGACTATTTGTGCTATTTCAACAGCGCCAGGCGTAGGCGGTATTGCGGTCATTCGGATATCGGGTGAGCAAGCATTTACGGCATGCGACGCTATATTTAAACCTTTTACCGCAGGAGTGACCGTTAGTGCGATGGCTCCTAATACTATTCGGTTTGGTCAAATTGTGGCTGATAATGAATTGGTAGATGAAGTGTTGGTTTCAGTTTTTCATGCACCGCATTCATTTACAGGCGAAAACGTTGTTGAAATTGCTTGCCATGGTTCACAGTTTATTCAACAAGAAATCTTAAAATTGGTCTTGGCGCAAGGGTGTCGATTGGCACAACCTGGTGAATTTACACAACGCGCTTTTCTCAATGGAAAAATGGATTTAAGCCAAGCCGAGGCGGTAGCCGATGTGATTGCATCGCAGAGTAGAGCTGCTCACCGATTGGCCATGAATCAAATGCGTGGTGGTTTTTCAAACGAATTGCTGATTTTACGGGACAAGCTACTCACATTTACCTCCTTGGTTGAGTTGGAATTGGATTTTAGCGACCACGAAGATTTAGAATTTGCTGATAGAAGTCAATTAAATACCTTAGCAGATACGATAGAACAGAAAATAGCTAAGTTGGTGAATTCGTTTAGCGTTGGCAATGCCATTAAAAATGGTATTCCTGTGGCTATTGTTGGTGAAACCAATGCGGGTAAATCTACCTTGCTCAATGTGCTCTTAAATGAGGAACGAGCTATTGTTTCCGACATACATGGTACCACCCGTGACGTGATTGAGGATACGGTAAACATAAAAGGCGTCTTATTTCGATTTATCGACACGGCTGGCTTACGTGAAACCACCGATACTATTGAAAATCTGGGGATTGAGCGTACTTATCAAGCAATTGAGAAGGCTAATATAGTTCTTTTAATAATAGATGCTTCGCAAATAAATAACCAAGAAAAATGGCTGTCGGAAGAGATAATGAAACGGGTGGAGCACACGCCACTAATTTTAGTTTTCAACAAAGTAGATAAACTATCAGAAGGAGAACGTTTGGCATTAGAAAAACAGTTTAACGATAACCGTGTACCTCGTATTTTTATTTCCGCCAAAGAGCGACTGTATACCGACGAGTTACAGGAGTTATTGTATAATGCAGCCAAACTGCCAGAGTTGAGCGATCAAGATATTATGGTGACTAATATGCGTCATTATGAAGCATTAAAACAGGCACACACGGCTATAGTACGTGTTCAAGATGGTTTGAACGACCGCATTTCGGGTGATTTCTTGAGTCAAGATATTCGTGAGTGTTTACATTATTTGGGCGAAATTACGGGGCAAATTACCACAGATGAGGTGCTTGGTAATATTTTTTCAAAATTTTGCATCGGTAAGTAATTGGGCGTGGTATTAAATCTATTAATGCATTAGTAATATGGATTTTTTTTCAACCTTATTTGGTACATCAGGCATTGCTTCATCGCTATTATATGTCTGTTTAGCGGCTTTCACTGGTATTTTACTAGGGAAACTTCAAATTTTGGATGTCAAATTGGGAGTGGCAGGAGTTCTATTTTCTGGTATCCTGATTGGGCATTTTGGAGCTGTGCTCGATCATGATATTCTTCGTTTTGTGAGCGATTTCGGCTTAATTTTGTTCGTGTATAGTTTTGGTTTGGAAATGGGACCTCGTTTCTTTTCTTCCTTTAAGCGTGATGGCTTAACACTTAATTTATTTGCTATTGGTATTGCTCTGGGCGGCGTAGGTGTGGCGTATGCCATTTATGCGTTGACCGATTTATCGCCAGCTGTAGTGATGGGGATTTTGTGCGGCGGCGTTACTAATACCACCAGTTTGGGTGCGGCTCAACAAGTATTGATGGATCAAGGAGGCGATTTTACTTCGAGCGTGGCACAATCGAGTATGGGATATGCGTTGACCTATCCGTTTGGTGTTGTTGGTTTGATTTTGGCTATGATTTTGTTACGTAAGTTGTTCCGTGTTGATTTAAAAGAAGAAGCTAAAGCGTATTCTGATCATTTGGATGCGACAGAAACTAAATTACAAAGTGTAGAAATTACAGTGAGTAACCAAAATTTAGTGGGCAAAACCATTGGAGAGTTGCGTGATATTTTGGATGCAGAGTTAGCTGTATCGCGTATCTATCGTAACCACGATTATGTATTGGCTACCGATGATCAAACTATTGTTGAAGGAGACGTGATATACGGTGTTTCAGAACAAAAACATATCGACGATTTACGTTTAAAAATTGGTGATGTGGTTATTGCTGAGCGTCAGAATATTACAGGTATGATGGATATTTGTAATGTACTGCTGACAAACAAACATTTAGCAGGAAAAACCATTGAACAAGTAGGTATTTATCGTCGTTATCCTGCTAATATTACACGTATTTACCGCTCGGGCATAGAGTTGCTACCAACACTCAGAACTACGTTGGAATTTGGTGATACACTGAAGATTGTGGGGAAAAAAGACGCACTAGATGAAATTAAGAAAGAGCTTGGTAATTCGACTATGGAATTAGCTTTGCCCAATATTACCCCCGTGTTTTTAGGCATTTTTTTAGGTATTATTTTGGGCAGTATCCCTATATTTATTCCAGGTTTACCAGCTCCAGCCCGTTTGGGATTAGCTGGCGGAACGCTTATTGTGGCCATTCTCTTAGGGCATAAAGGGCGTATTGGAAAAATGAATTTGTATATGTTGCCAGGAGCTAATATGATGGTCCGTGAAATTGGTATTGTGTTATTCTTATCAAGCGTCGGATTATTAGCTGGTGAACAATTTTGGCAAACATTACTTCATGGTGGGTGGCAGTGGATGATTTATGGTGCTATTATCACGTTTTTACCGGTGATTGTAGTGGCTATTATTGCCCGTTGGATGAAGGTTAATTACTTGACTATAACAGGCTGCATTGCTGGTGCTATGACCGATTCTCCAGCACTTGAGTTTGCCAATAGCATGGCTCCTGTGCAGGCACAAGCTACTGCTTATGCGGCTGTTTATCCTATGGCGATGTTTATTCGTGTAGTACTCGCACAACTATTTATATTAACAACTATGTAACTAAGGAGGCAACAGAATGACAACTAGAAATGAAGATAAAACTAAAGAGGAATTGCCAGATTTGAGTCAGTTTGATTTTCCAGATGATTATAAACCATTTAGTGACGATAATTTGGATATGTTACCATAAAAAACAAGAGAAACACATTTTGTGTTTCTCTTGTTTTTTAGTTGAATACTACAAATTTTTATTTTAAAGCTTCTATATTATAGCTATTTACAATATTCTTTCCTTCGCTGGAATACAGGAATTGAATTTGTTCTTCATAGCGTTTTTCTATCTTACCACGAACCATTTTCATGGTACTATTCATCAAATGATTTTGTTCGGTAAATGGCTCTGGTAGAACACAGAATGTGGCAGGTAACCAACGTTCAGGAAAAGCTCCATGAAATTTGCCACCTTTGCGGTATTCATTCAATTCGCGTTGTAGCTTATTTAAAGCCAGTTCTTTAGCGTGCTGGCTATCCCAATTCCAATCTGGATGTTTGTGGTGCACATAGCGTTTTAAAGCCTCTTTGTTTGGTACGATGATCGCAATGGTGTAAGGATTTTGATTGTTGTACATCAACATCTGATCGATGTAGCGTGAATTTTCTACAATAGATTCTTCGATTCCTTCTGGACTATATTTTTCACCATCAGCACTAATTAACAGCGATTTAAAGCGTCCAACAACATATAGGTATTCATCATTAATCATATAACCCATGTCGCCCGTGTAAAGCCAACCATCTTTAATCGTTTCAGCGGTTGCTTTCGGGTTTTTCCAGTAACCAGCCATGACATTTTCGCCACGAATCACAATTTCACCTTTTTCGCCATAGGGAAGGGCGTTACCTTCGCTATCACAAATTTTGATATCCATTGGTTTTACGATATGGCCCGATGAACCTAAAATATGATTGTCAATAGAGTTCGACGAAATAATAGGCGTAGCTTCCGATAAGCCATAACCTTGCATCATGGGTACGCCAATGGCTAAGTAAAAGCGTTGAAGATCAATATCTAATAAAGCGCCACCACCAATAAAAAACTTAAGATTACCGCCGAACGCTTCACGTACTTTGGAAAATAGAATTTTGTCGTACAGTGCCAAAAATGGTTTTTTCCATGCGTGACAAAAGCCACCTTTGTTATGACCTTCTTTATTGTAGCTAATGGCCATATTTAAAGCGTGGTTGAACAAAATATGAATCAATTTACCTTGTGCCTTAATGTTGGTTTCTATATTCTTTTTGAAATTTTTCGCTAATGCAGGAACACTTAATAGTAAATCAGGTTTGATTTCTTTAATGTTGATAGGGATATTCTTCAGTGTTTCTAAACCCGTTTTTCCAGTTTGAACGGTGGCGACAGAGGCACCTTTACCCATAAAACTATAGAATCCTGCTACGTGTGCAAAACAATGGTCGAGCGGAAGGATAATGAGCGTTCTAAAGTTTTCGGGAATAGTCATGAGTGTATACGCCTGTTCTACGTTGGCTGTATAGTTTCGATGAGTTAATAAAATTCCCTTAGGATCGGCTGTAGTTCCCGATGTATAGCTGATATTGGCATAATCGCTACCGACAATGGACTGGTAACGTGCTTCAAATTCAGCTTTGTGATTAGCCAAGAACTCATCGCCTAGTTTTACTAAATCGCCGTAAAATAACTCATTCGGTTCGTATGTATCTTGTTTGTCGAAGATAATGACTTTTTCTACTGCTGGCACCTCTTTGATGATGGCGCGTATTTTAGCTAAATTTCCACCTGACACAAAAATCATTTTTGAGTCGGAGTGGGTGATACGGAATATCAAATCATTTTTTTCTTCTAATTTGATAGATAGTGGTACATTAACGGCACCTGCGTATAAAATCCCCAGTTCGCCTATAATCCACGCATTGCGTCCTTCAGAGAGTAGTGAAACTTTGTCGCCTTTATTCAAACCAAGCGACATAAGTCCTGCACCAACACGGTAAACTTCATCGCGTGTTTGTGCGTAGGTGGTGGGTTCAAACTTATCGGTTGTTTTTTCCCACAAAAAGGTGTTGTTGGCGTATTTTTCAACGCTTTCTTCAAAAAACTGAATAATTGTTTTCATAAACTAGTATTAGTTGTTATAAGATAGTAGCCACAATATGTCGATTGGAGGCTCTATTTCTGAATTCACAGAGATAGATACCTTGCCAAGTTCCTAAATTGAGTCGATGGTTGGTAATTGGAATAGTCAAACTAGCTCCAATCATAGTGCTTTTGATGTGTGCAGGCATATCGTCAGCACCTTCACACGTATGAGTGTAGAATCGTTCATTTTCGCGCACTAAATGGTCAAAAGAGGTGGCTAAATCGGTTTGAACATCAGGATCTGCATTTTCGTTGAGGCTTAATGCGGCTGATGTGTGTTGAATAAATAGATGTAAAAGGCCACACTCGGGTAAGTCAGGTAAATTTTGCAGAATTTCATTGGTAATCAGATGGAATCCACGTTGACGTCCACGTAACGAAAATATAACCTGTTGCATATTAAAGTTTTAAATCAATTTTTGTGCGTAGTGAGTCGCGCAACAAGTGAAATTCTGGTAAGTATTTTTCTGGTATTGGTTCCGCAGAAGGCGATTCCATAGTGAGTGGATTGATGGGTTTATTGTTTTTCCAGACACGGAAATCGAGGTGTGCTCCAGTTGAAGCCCCAGTGCTGCCCACGTAACCTATCACTTGTCCTTGTTCTACGCGTGAACCAACTTTGATACCTTTGCCATATTTCGATAAATGGAGATAAGCGGTAGAGTAGTTACTGTTATGTTTGATTTTGACGGTATTACCACCACCACCTTTGTAGCCTTTTTGTATAACAACGCCATTACCAATACTCATAACAGGTGTGCCAAGTGGCGCGGCGTAATCCACGCCTGTGTGTGGTCTAACTGTTTTATAAACTGGATGTTTGCGTCTGTAGGTAAAACCAGATGAAACGCGTGAAAACTTAAGCGGTGCTTTTAAAAAGGCTTTGCGTACACTTTTACCTTCTTCATCCCAAAAGCCTTTAATATCGTTGTTTTCGTAATTGAAGGCGTAAAATGTTTTGCCATTGTGTATAAATTTAGCACCATGTATTTTCCCGATTCCCACAGATGTGCTATCGACGTAGAGTTCATCGTAATATACAATGAAACCGTCGTTTTTTTGCAAACCAAAGAAATCGACACTCCATGCATAAATTTCTGACAAATCTAAGGCGAGTTGTAAGTTTAAGTCGTTATCGGTAATAGCATTCCATAGTGAACTTTCGATGCGTGCTTTGGCTATTTTTGTTTCAGTACGTACTGGTTTTGTGAATGTGTGTATATGTAAGCTATCCTCTAAATGAAATACATAATGTTCTGCTAATGACCGATGATACACAACGTACATGAGTTGTGGCTTTTTGGTTTGGGTGTAGAATGCAGAATATTCATTGCCAGCACGAACATTTCTAATATTTAGAATGCTATCAGGAACGAGGCAGAGTTGATTAGTATGTGTGGGTTTACAACCCAATTCGGCAAATAAAGTAGAGAGAGTTTGTCCTTTTTTGATGCGTCCTTTTATAATGTTAAATGAATCAACAGGAATTCCATATTCATAAACTACGTCTTGATTGGCGTCTTTATCTGTAGTTTGACATCCGATAAGTGCAAGCAGTATGAGTGCAAACAGTGCGTATTTTTTCATGCTGTGAGATTTAAAGTCTACAAAAGTAACTTTTTTAAACTAAAATGCCAAGTCGAGTTATCAACAGTTTAAGCTATGATATCTCTAATTTCGAAGAAAACGCGTTCCATTTTTACCATATTTGTAGCTAAAAATTGGTGAAATAGAGGCCATTGGTCACGACGATGAATATCGATATTCGCTTGTTGAATATAGATACGACTAACTCTAGTTCCACACGATCGTGTAAAATCAGCTTCCCAAATTAAATTTTCAGGAAATTCAGTGGCAAAAAAAGAGCGGCAAGCTTGTAGTTGTTGAAACTTCTCGAGGCGTGTTTCAGTATTCGATAAGTTGATTTCTAAAATAACAAAGGCTCCTTCGCGTGTGGCGTCAAATTTGAGTTCTATGCCTTTGATTTTGGTATTGTAGAGTATAAATGATTTGTGTTTACCCTGTTTTGAGAGACTATCGCAATAGTTAGCAAATTCTATCCAAAACTCTTTTTTGAGTGCTTTTAATTCATCGCGTTTATACATGCGCTACAAAATTTTGACTTCGACACGACGATTGTTGGCTCGTCCTTCTTCGGTGTTGTTCGACGAAATAGGTTCTTTACTACCTTTGCCCATAGCACTCATACGGTCAGCAGCTATGCCTTTATCCTGCAATGCTTTAAATAAAGCTCGTGCACGATTTAAACTTAATGTTTGGTTGTATTCTTCGCTACCAACGTTGTCGGTATGTCCTGTAATTTCAATCCGTATTTTAGGATTACGTTGTAAAAAATCGAAGAGATACAAAATTTCTTTTTCTGATTGCGGTTGTATCTCGGCTGAGTTAAAAGCAAAGAATAAATTATGTAAAATCATCTTACTACCAGGTGTGGCTGGCTGAAGCGCAATAATGAGTGAATCGTTCATCGATTCAATATTATTGGAGTAAAATAAGTATCCTTTGCGACGAGCATTTATGCCAAAATAACCTGTAGGAGGGAGATAGGCGGTAAATGTACCCATTTTTTTATCTGACACCGATTCGTAAATTTTATCAGATGTATTGGTATCAAAAATTTCGACATTGGCATCTAAATTAGCTAATGTGATGGCATCATATACGCGACCAATAATAAATGCCATTGGGTCAGGACGTGCGGCTTGGTGTAACGTAATTTCGTAAATATCCAATCCTTTGTTATCTTTTTCTACATGGTCTGAAGCAAAATAGGCTTTGTCGCCTGCAGCATTCACCACAAATCCCGATTCTTCGCCGTTGGTATTGATGGGATAACCAATGTTTTTAGGTTCGCTCCATGTGTTTTTGGTTGTTCGTCGTGCATAAAAGATGTCGCTTAATCCCAAACCATTATGTCCTGTAGAGGCAAAATACAAGGTTTTGTTATCAGCGTGGATAAATGGTGCAAAATCGTCTTTGTCTGTATTGACAGGAGTGCCCATATTTTGAGCATTCGAGAATTTGAGGAATCCATTTTCGAGTATGGTGACGTCGCATCGCCAAATATCTTTTCCACCTTGACTTGGTGGTCGGTTAGATACAAAAAAAAGTTCGTCGCCAGTAGGTGAAAGTGCAGGATTGCTTTCCCAGTAAGCTGTATTCACAGGAGCACCAATGCTGATAGGCATGCTCCAACGATCGCCACTACGAATGGCATAATAGATATCACAACTTCCAGCACCTTCTTTACGATCGCAGGCTACAAAAAACATATAACGTCCATCGGATGAAAAACTTTGGGAACCTTCGTTTCCACCTGTATTCATAGGAGGAAGTAGTGGACGTGCAATTTGCCATGTGTCGCCATTTTTTTGACTCCAATACAAATCTTCTTGGTTTTCAAATTGTGCCTCTTTTACTAATACAGTGGTAGAAATCATGGAACCATCAGCCGTAATACTGGGGAAATAATCGTCGAAACGGGTATTGATAGTGGTTAAATTAGTGGGGTCGAATGGAACAGGGTGATCTTTTAAATCTTGTGCATTGAGATATTTTATCAGTAGTTGTGTTTTTTGTGGAATAAAACTCGATTCGGTAATTGTTTCAGCCATGGCAATAGCACTTTTATAGTCGCCTTTCAGAAAGTTTAGCTCGGCTATCATGTACTGTGTTTGTGCCCTGTAGGGGAATTTAGGCGAGTTGACAATGGACAATATTTCGATGGCTTTAGTATAGTCATTTTTACGCATAACGTGTTGTGATAAAGCCCAATAAGCTTCTACAAATTTCTTATCCTTTTTGATAGCTTTGTTTAATAAAGCTTCACGTTCGGTTGAACTATAGGTAATACGCGCTTGCTCGTATAGCGAAATGGCTTTACGCGATTTGGTGGAATATTCTTGTGCTTGGAGGTTAAAACTCATATAGCACAAAACCAGTAGTAATATGAATTTTAGATTATAATTCATGAGCTATGATGTCGTGTGTTTGGGCTATGAATTCATTCAAATTGTCGTGTGTCAAATGAGTGGTATCAATCGGTTTGTGAATAACCATTTCCATTTTTCCTGGCTTGATATAGACCGAACGTGGAGGTAGCGCATCGAATGCGCCACGAATAGTGATAGGTACTACGGGTAAATGCAAGTCGGCAGCAATACTAAAGGCACCACGTTTAAATTTACCAATAACTCCTGTACGTGTACGACTTCCTTCTGGGAAAATGACTACTGATGAACCATTTCGTAAACGTTCTTCGGCTTTTTCTATACTATGTTTTGCTTTTAGCGCGTTGCTTCGGTCAATAAATATATGGCCTGCGGCTTCGCAAGCTTTACCAACAAGCGGAATTTTACGAATTTCCTGTTTCATAATCCATTTGAAACGGCTGTCGAGCCAACCGTAAATCAAAAAAATATCAAGTATACTTTGATGATTAGCAATAAAAATATACGATTGTTTGGGATCGTAATTTTCTCCACCAACAATACGAACACGAACTAAGCCGAGTCCACAAATGACTCTCGACCAGACCATAGCAGGGTAGTAACCCCATTTGTGATCGCCAAATAAGGTGGACATAATAATGGTGATGATGGCCGTTAAAGCGGTAGCAATAATGGCTAAAGGCAAGAATACAATCAGTAAATATATGACGACAAAAGGATTGATACGACGTTTCATAAAGCGATGATGGAATTTTTATAAGGCAAAGTTACTCGTTTTTTTTGATATCGGTGCAATATTCATTTACTATAATTTTAAACGTTGATATTTTTATTTATTGTCCTTTTTGCATGTTCTTTTTCTGTTTTTATCGTGTTTCAGTTTAGATAATGCGTTATGAACTATTTTCTGTTTCTATGATGATGTTTTTGTGCTAAAAATCATTGGTTTTATTACAAAAAAAAGTACCTTTGCAGACTTAAACGAAAAATAATCAGATTCGATACACTAATTATGATTAAAGTAACATTTCCAGACGGTTCTGCGCGTGAATACGAAAAAGGTATTTCATCGTTACAAATTGCCGAAAGCATTAGTCCTCGTTTAGCTGCCGAGGTATTAGCAGCTACAGTTAATGGCGACGTATATGATTTGGCTCGTCCTATCACACAAGATGCCACGTTGAAACTTCATAAATGGGAAGATGATGCCGCTAAGCATACATTTTGGCACACGTCGGCTCACTTGTTGGCCGAAGCTTTAACAGAACTTTATCCAGGTATTAAATTTGGTATTGGTCCTGCTATCGAAAATGGCTTTTATTACGATGTAGAACCACCTAAAGGAACGGTTATAAAAGAAACGGACTTAGAGGCTATTGAAAAGAAAATGCTTGAATTGGCGGCTAAGAAAGAAGCCGTTGTTCGCGAAGATATTACCAAAGCTGAAGCTTTGAAATTGTTTGCTGATAAAAATGAAACCTATAAAACCGAACTTATTAGCGAATTAGAAGATGGTACTATTACGTTATACCGTCAAGGGGCATTCGTTGATTTGTGCCGTGGACCTCACTTACCAAATGCTGGTGAAATTAAAGCGGTTAAATTGTTGAGCGTAGCTGGTGCTTACTGGCGTGGTGACGAAAAACGTCCTCAATTAACACGTATATATGGTATTACTTTTCCTAAGAAAAAACAATTAGACGAATATCTTGCGTTACTGGAAGAGGCTAAAAAACGCGACCATCGTAAGATTGGTAAAGAAATGGAGCTGTTTGCTTTTTCTGAAACTGTAGGTAAAGGATTGCCATTGTGGTTGCCAAAAGGTACTGCGTTACGTTTGCGTTTGGAAGATTTCTTGAAGGTTATCCAAAAACGATTTGGTTACCAACAAGTGATGACACCTCATATTGGTAACAAACAACTTTACGTAACATCTGGTCACTATGCTAAATACGGAAAAGATTCATTCCAACCAATTCATACACCAGAAGAGGGCGAAGAATATTTGTTGAAACCAATGAATTGCCCTCATCACTGCGAAATTTACAAAGTGACACCTAAATCATACAAAGATTTGCCATTGCGTTTGGCTGAATTTGGCACGGTTTACCGTTATGAGCAGAGTGGCGAGTTACACGGATTAACACGTGTTCGTAGCTTTACACAAGACGATGCTCACTTATTCTGTCGTCCCGATCAATTGAAAGATGAGTTCTTGAAAGTAATGGATATTATCTTTATCATTTTCAAAGCGTTAGATTTTGAAAATTTTGAAGCTCAAATTTCATTACGCGACCCAAATAATACGGAAAAATATATTGGCTCGGACGAAAATTGGGAAAAAGCAGAAAGTGCTATCGTGGAAGCTTGTCAAGAAAAAGGATTGAAAGCGCGTGTTGAATTAGGTGAAGCTGCCTTTTATGGTCCAAAACTCGACTTTATGGTAAAAGATGCTATCGGTCGTCGTTGGCAGTTGGGTACTATTCAGGTGGATTATAACTTACCAGAACGTTTTGAACTTGAATATACTGGTGCCGATAATCAAAAACACCGTCCAGTGATGATTCACCGTGCGCCATTTGGTTCTATGGAACGCTTTGTGGCTGTGTTGATTGAACATACTGGTGGTAAATTCCCATTATGGTTAACGCCAGAACAGGCGGTAGTGTTGCCAATTAGCGAAAAATTCAATGATTATGCACAAGAAGTTGCCAATCGTTTGAATATTTTGGATGTGCGTGCTATTGGTGATTTCAGAAACGAAAAAATTGGTCGTAAAATCCGCGATAATGAGTTGAAACGTATTCCTTATTTGCTTGTTGTTGGAGAAAAAGAGATGGCAGATGGTACGATCGCCGTGCGTAAGCAGGGTGATGGTGGCGATCAAGGCACAATGACTCCTGACGAATTTGCCAAAATGATTAACGATCAAGTTAAAGAGCAATTAAGTAACTACTAATAAGTAGTCATTCAATAAAAAAAGGAACGTTTTCACGTTCCTTTTTTTATTGAATTGAAACTTCCTATTCTCCTGCAACATAGGAACCTTTTAAGTTTAAGGTGGTATGTCCTAGTCCATCTAGAGCAGTTCCTGCTAGTGTAAATGTGGCACCAGCAGTTTTTACGTTGCCACTATAGGTGAGTGTTATAGTTATACCGCTCGCTAAATCTGCTTTTGAAATAGTAGTTGGGGTCACTGTAAATGTACCAGCTGAAGTACCAGATTTTGGCGTAATTGTTAGAGTTGCATCGCTAGTAATATTGTCAATTTGTAAAAAGAGTGATTTGGTTATCACAGTTCCCTTTACGGGAGCTACAAATTCAATTTCGTCTTTATTGATAGGTTGTCCAAACAAAGCGACTTTTTTCCCATTATCATTATAAATAGTGAACGTCATAATGTCTGAAAAGGCATGAGTGGCTACGCCATATTTGGCATAGGCTCTAAAAAAATATGTGCCAGGTTTGTCTCCTAATTTTGAAAACATATCAATGGTAAATGTTCCATCGCTTACAATAGATTCAGACGTAAAACGAGTTCCTGATAAATCGGATGCAGCGGAACTATTTTTACGATAGTAAATTCCTGTTTCGTTAATGGTATTACCGTTAGAAACTACTGTGACATATACATTGGGAGCTTGATAATAAGCTGTAACAACTGGTGTTCCAGTAGCGAATGCTGGTTGTGGTTCGTCGAGTCTTTCGTCGGCCCAGCTATTGACCGATAGTAACAAGAAACCAGCTAAAATCATTGATGGTAGCGCATGTAATTTCATAATCCGATCAAATTTAAAAGTTAAACAATACAAATAATTGCAAATATAGTTATATTTTACAATAAACCAAGTTTTATTTACTAAAAAAAGCGGGCTAAATTTAGCCCGCTTTTTTTAGTAAATAGTTTCGATATAAGTTAGTTACCTCCTATATTGTGTACTTTGTTCACTCCATTCCCACTAATGGTGAGGGTTGCGCCATTATTTCCGCCATTTCGTGTAAGGGTTATTTTTTTACCCGCAGTTGCTTCGGCAGCAGTAAGTGTAATGGTAGTAGTGTTGGTTGTTGCGAACTTATAATTGCCATTATTGTTGGTTAGCGTAATAGTAATATCGCTCGTTACATTTGATACTTTTATAAATAACTCTTTAGAGCTAGATCCACCAAACGCAATATCACTAGTGACTAAAGTTCCCATAACAAGATTAGGTCCCAAGCCTACTTGAGCGGGATCTATGATGGTAAATGAACTTTGTGCCGAATAACTGGTTCCTGTACTATTGGTGGCGTACGCTTTAAAATAATATGTTCCAGGCGTTGTTAATGATGAAATATTAACGGTAAAAGTGCCAGTAGTAGTGGCTGTTGGACTAGCTGCTATTTGCGTTCCAGAACCATTGCTGAAACCATTTGTATTACTCCATTCAATTCCGTTTGCAGTAATGCTTGAGCTCCCAGTGTTGGTTATATTACCTCCAGCTAATCCTTCTGTATAGGTTGGCGTGGTAACCGTAGGAGCGCCAGTGGTAGGTTCAGTTATAGTTACTGCCCCTGTTGCAGTAGTAACGGTTAAACGTCCAGTGGTCGAATTGTAAGTATAAGTGCCTCCCGTTACTGAAATGTTACTAGGGTGAGAATTGTCACCATTAGTTAAATAAGTTACAAATCCACTGTCGGTAGTATAGCTGTAATTTGGCGATGCCGTAGCTGAAGTATTATTGGTTACGGTATAATCGGTTACACCTGTTTCATCTTTCAACATATTAATAGCGAGTTCTGGATAGTCAATAAATGGATTACGATTACCTTGATAATCTTGTCCACCGTCATTACGTACCATTTCGGTAAGTGATGGAGGATCTTGCATGTGCCATTTTAACAAAATGGTGAGCGATTCAAAAACGGAATTTGCATTGGTACCTATTTGAACTAATAAATCAGTTTTGCATAATGCTTTATACAATGCGTTATAATAGGTTCCATTTTTACCGTAGGTAATGTAATCGTACAGAATTACACGGGCGCAATCGCCTCGGTAACTTCCACTATTGGCGCTATTGTAATTGGTGTTGCTAATGGTAATTACATTCGGGTCATAATAACTACCACCTTCTCCATAAGCGGTATTACCACGATCTGAGTTTACAGAAGTACTTGCAGGACGCACCGACTGCATATCATATCCGATTGGAATTGATGTTCCATCAGTTGTTTGGGTTCCTTCAAATTTTGATTGTGGCCATGTGTGTTCGCGGTTCCAAGTTGCACCAGAATCCCAAGTACCACTAAGTTGTTGGCCATTGTAATAACTGATAATTTTGGTAGCATCATTTAAATCACGATCAACATTGATATACTGATTTCTTAACGCAGCATAAGAGAAACTACTTCCAGCAATATTATTTGTGTTGCCCATCAGTGTATTTAAGGAGCCAAATAGGGTAGTTCCTGTTTGTGTCATTAAGTTAGCATAGGTATAGCTATTTGTGTAGTAACTGCTTTGTTTTGTGACGTAGGTAGTGTAAGCTGCTTTACCTTCGTCAGAAGCTACATGTGCTTGCATGTCAATGGCAGCTAATGCACATTGAACGTAGGCTAATGCCAATAAAAGCACGAAGAATGTTTTTTTCATAATATAAAATATTGTCAGGTTAAAATGAACGACTACAAAGGTAAATAAATATTTGAAGGTATAAAAAAAGAGTTGAACTAATTTGTTCAACTCTTTGATTTTTTAGACTATTTGTAATTACTGACACGTTACATTAATGGTTTGATTTACAACACCACCAGAAATGATAATTGTAGCACTTCCGTTACTAACTCTTGTAACCGTCAGTGTTACGCCATTGGCGGCATCTACTGGAGATATAGTACTAGGAGATACGGTTACAATTCCAGTATTGCTAGATGTTATATTTACACTAGATGACAAGTTCGAAATACGTACGAGCAAAGTTTTAGTACCAGTACATGTGAGGGCGTTAGTAACTGTTTGTCCGATTAATATCGTTGGATTTCCTCCTGTAACTTGCGTGGCATTTGCAATTGTAAATGTTCCTTGTGTAGAATAAGCTATTCCAGCACTATTTTTTGCAAATGCTTTGAAGTAATAAGTTCCGACAGGCAGCGTGCTAACGTCAACACTGAAGGTTCCTGTTGTTGTAGCCGTTGTGGCAGCTAGCTTAGTTCCAGCTCCATTGGCAAAACCATTCGTAGTGCTGTAGTAAATACCATTTTCTGTCAATGAAGCCGCTCCTCCAAATGAGGTGATATTTGCTCCTGCACTTCCTTGGTTATAAGTCGGAGAAGTAATGGTCGGTGCAACAATAGTATTGCTGCATGTCCCGTTCAGTGTGAGTATGACGCTGGTGAATTCGGAACTGGAAATGGTAAGTGTAGCCGTGTGAGATCCTTCTGCTGTAGGGCTATAAGTAATAGTAATTGATTTTCCTGCTAATCCTTCAGCAGATGTGGTAGATGTTGCAGAGAGAGCAAACAAACTCGCATTTGTGCCACTAAGTGCTAAATTGATAGTCTGTGTTAAATTAATACCTTTAACAGTAATAGCTTGGGTGTTTGTTCCACTTGGAACGGCCGTGAAATTTAAAGTGCTTGCGCTTGGCGATGTTAACGTTGGGTCGGTAGTCATTTCACAAGGACAACCTTGTCCTGTAAACGATGCATTATACGATGATACCATTTTTGAAAAGTCCACACTCTTAGTAGTGCTATCACCCCACATATATTCGGCTAAACATGGATAATCAATAAATGGATTACGATTGCCTTGATGTACATAAATAGCCTCGTTACGTATCCGCTCTTTTGATGAAACAGGGTCTTCGCGATGCCATTTCATTAATAAATTAACGGAATATGGTGTAAAATCTGCAACGTTATTTGTGTAGGAAACCATTACTTGTGCCTCAGCTGTTTGTGCTAAATTTTTGTCTCTGTAACAAGTAAGCATATAAAAATAAGTACGAGCAAGGTCACCTTTATAGCCTGCATCACCTGGATCAAAAATAGTGGTTCCTACACCATCACTAGTATATGCAGCCGATCCTCCTTTACCATAACCAATATCGCAATTTTTAGGCTTGGCTGGTAAATCTCCGTATGGATAATTACTGCGTGCAGAATTCATACGAATGTCTGTAGGGTAAATATGAAAGGCGTCGCTCATCATAGGACTTGCATCTCCAAACCAACTTTTTGGGAAAGAGTGTTCTTTATTCCAACCTGTTCCACATTGTGTAGCAGAAGCTTTTCCGTCTGTTGAGGTATATGGTTGCGAGGAGTAAATATCTTCTAGTGTATTGTTCGGTCCGTTATTAAAGTCGGAAGGAGAAATAGGGGCTGCATATACTTGTTCTGGTAAACTGCTATAACCAATAATTGTATGACTATTGATAATACTATATAATGCAATACGTAAAGCATCGTTTGTACTTGAGGTATTATTTGCCGATGAGTAATAATTGGTGGGGATGTCGGCCCGTGTAGGTAAGCTGTAGCCGAATAAGCAAATGGCACACGCTATCCCGATGAATTTGTTTTTCATTAGTATTTGTTCTAAAATTAAGGTAAAGAATTACAAAGATATAGAAACTTTATCATAAAAAAAAAGAGTTGAACAAATTTGCTCAACTCTTTAACAATTAATAAGATTTCTGCTTATTGGCAAGTGATATTTATGACTTGATTTACAACCCCACCTGCAATGGTTATTGTGGCATTACCATTACTTACTTTGGTCACCGTGAGTGAAACTCCTGCAGCAGCATCTTCTGGTGAAATAGTCGCCGGTGAAACTGTTACAACGCCTGTATTGCTTGAGGCTACATTTACACTACTGGCTAAGTCTGAAATACGAACGTGTAGTGTTTTTGTGCCAGTACATGTTAACGCATTGGTTACTGTGGTACCTATAAGTACGAGTGGAGTAGAAGCAGGTGCTTGGGCTGATCCTGTAATAGTAAATGTTTCTTGTGTAGAATAACCTGTGCCAGTGCTATTAGTTGCAAATGCTTTGAAGTAATACGTTCCTTCAGGTAATGTACTAACATCAACACTAAAGGTTCCAGTGGTAGTGGCAGTAGTGGATGCCGCCATTTTGGTACCAGAACCATTAGCAAATCCACTTGTGTTGCTATAATAAATACCATTTTCTGTAATTGTAGCAGGGTCTCCTAAAGATGTAATATTACCGCCAGCGCTACCTTCGCTATAAGTAGGTGTTGTTACCGTAGGAACAGAACCTGATGAGCAAGATGAACAACCAAAAGAACTTCCTGCAACAAAACCTGCTTCGAAAGAGCCACATAAACTACTCAAAGTGACGGTTGCATCTTTAGAGTTTCCCCAAAGATATTCTGCTAGGCAAGGGTAGTCGATGAAAGGGTTTCTATTACCCTGTGTTGCTTGAATACCATTATTTCTGTCAATTTCTTTTTGCGAAACCGGGTCTTGGCGATGCCATTTCATAAGGAGGTTAATGCCATAAGTGGTTAAACCATAGCCTCCAGATGATGTAAAGTCTTCTTTAAAAATTGCTTGTCCCTCAGTTGTAACAGTAAAAGTGCGACTTCCACCAGCATAACGCACGACCATACCCATGTAGCCACGAGCGAAATCACCTTTATATTCGTCTATTGGTTCAAATACTGTACCTGTGTATCCTGCTACTTTGGCGGGATCATTCGGTCCTAATTTGCTACCATTACCAGAGGTATAAGTGGGTGATGTTACTTCTCCAAAAGGGTAGTTTGAACGTTTACCATTAACAATTTTATCAGTCGGTACGAGGTGGAATAAATCGTTATATTCATCAGTACCTTCTGCACCAAACCAACTATTGGGTATAGAGTGTTCGCGGTTGTATACGTCACATTCATTTGAGCCAGTTCCCCCATCTTGATCTGTTCCAAAAGTAAATTCACAATTTGAATACATGTCCCACACTTTTCCATTTGCTTTTTTATCAGTGGTTTGAAAAGCAGTCCATAGGCCAGTATAGGTTAAAGAACTGTGCCCTGTGCTACTGACTGTAGTTAAAGCATCAAATAAGGTTTTACCTGATTTGTTATCAAGACCTGAATAATAGGCAGATGTAACAGCGGACATCCCCATTGTATAGGCTAGTAGCAAAGCTGCCAGCATTATACGTTTAAACATAAGAAGTGATTTCATTGTGTGATTTATTTTATTTATAATAGAAATAAGTACTTTACTAGAGTTACTTTCGGAAAAGCAAAATTTTGGCAAAAATAGAACTATTTTTCATAAAAAACAAGAAAAATGTGTTAATTATTTGTTGGTTTGGTCTATTTTTGTACAAATGGTAAGTTTTGGTGTGCTTTATGAATAATGAAAGCCCAATGTATCATTGGGCTTTCATGAGTAAGATATGGTGAACGGTAAAAATTAATTTCCCATTTCAGATAGGAATTTTACGCGAACTAAGCGAATTTCAATTTCGGAGTATTCATCTTCTCCCAAATCACGTAGGGCATCACTGATATTATCCGTTTGTGCTTGATTTTTGAAGTATTCAAATATTTCTTCTAAATGTTCTTCGTCCATTATTTCATTTAAGAAATAATCGATATTGATTTTGGTACCTGAATAAACAATCGTATCTATTTCGTCTAATAATTCGTTAAAATCGAGACCTTTCGATTCGGCTAAGTCATCAAGTGCCACTTGGCGGTCGATGGCTTGTATGATTTCGATTTTTAGTTTTGACTTATTAGCCACTGTACGTACACGTAAATCTTCAGGACGCTCGATTTCATTTTCACGAACGTGAGTACGTATTAAATCAACAAATTCTTGACCATAACGTTTCGCTTTACCAGTACCAACACCAGGAATATTTTGAAGTTCTTCAATGGTAATAGGGTAGGTCGTAGCCATGGCTTCTAACGAAGGATCTTGGAATATAACAAATGGAGGTAACTCCATGTGTTTCGACATCTTTTTACGTAAATCCTTGAGCATGGTGAATAAAGCTGGATCCATTGCCCCAGAACCACCGCCACGTTGTGGAGTTTCTTCCACTTCATCGTTGAATTCATTATCTTTGGAGATAGGAAATGGGGTCGGATTTTTTAAATAGGCCTGACCAGCTTTGGTAATTTTTAATACACCGTAATTTTCTATTTCTTTAGCAATGTAACCATTAATCATGGCTTGGCGAATGACCGCACCTAAAAGGGCGCCTTCTTCACCTGTAACGGAACCAAACATTTCTAACTCTTCGAGGTGATACGACTTGATTTCAGCGGTTTCTTTACCGTTGAGAATGTCGATGATAACTTCGGCTTTGAATTTTTCTTTGCCTGCTACCATCGTTTCTAATACTGCACATAATAAATCTTGAGCTTCCACTTGTTTTTTAGGGTTGAGACAGTTATCACAATTACCGCAGTTGTCCTCAGTGTATTCCTCGCCGAAATAATGCAAAAGCAATTTGCGTCGACAAATAGACGATTCGGCATAAGCGGCCGTTTCTATTAAAAGTTGTTTGCCGATTTCCTGTTCGGCTACAGGTTTACCTTGCATAAATTTTTCCAACTTTTGCAAGTCTTTGTTATTGTAAAAGGCGATACATAAACCTTCACCACCGTCGCGTCCAGCACGTCCAGTTTCTTGGTAATAGCCCTCCAAACTTTTGGGAATATCGTAATGAATAACGTAGCGCACATCAGGTTTGTCAATTCCCATGCCAAAAGCAATGGTAGCAACTATAACTTCTACCTTTTCCATCAAGAATTTGTCTTGATTTTCGGACCGAATAGCCGAATCCATACCAGCGTGATAAGCTAATGCCGAAATACCGTTCAATTGTAGAGCTTCTGTAATTTCTTCTACCTTTTTACGGCTAAGACAATAGATAATACCTGATTTGCCTGCCTGTGATTTTACGAATTTGATTAACTCTTTATCAATATTGTTGTTTTTAGGACGTACTTCGTAATAAAGATTTGGACGATTAAACGACGATTTAAACACCGATGCATTAGTCATGCCCAATGTTTTTTGAATATCGTGTTGTACTTTTGGGGTAGCAGTAGCGGTAAGTGCTATCACAGGAGCTTTGCCTATTTCATTGATAATAGGTCGTATACGTCGATATTCAGGACGAAAATCATGTCCCCATTCTGAAATACAATGTGCTTCGTCTACGGCATAAAAAGAAATTTTGATAGTGCGTAAGAACGCCACATTTTCTTCTTTTGTAAGCGATTCAGGAGCAACGTACAACAATTTCGTTTTATTGCGTCGTAAATCAGCTTTTACTTCTTCAATAGCAGCTTTGTTGAGCGATGAATTTAAGAAATGAGCCACACCATCTTCTTCGCTGAAGTTACGCATAGCATCTACTTGATTTTTCATCAAAGCGATGAGGGGCGAAATAACAATGGCAGTTCCTTCCATCATCAAGGACGGAAGTTGGTAGCACAACGATTTGCCACCTCCTGTAGGCATTAATACAAATGTATCTTTGCCGTCCAAAACGTTTTGAATAATGGCCTCTTGATTCCCTTTAAAGGTATCAAAGCCAAATTTTTTCTTTAATTCTTCGGTTAAAACCGATTGTTTTGCCATTAAATATCCTCTGATTAATGAAAAAATGTCACAATAAAGCGGTCTGTTTTAAAGCAGATGTCTGGTTTTATTTTGGTGTATGATTTTGATTATAAATCAATTGCCTCTATCTTTGAGAGGTCTTATAGCGGCCATTTTGAATGGCGATGAATCATTAAACAAATTTAAGTACAAAATTCTGATATATCCAAATGTTTTTGCATAAAAATAATATAAATTCTCTAATTTAGGATGTATTTATGAAATTATCGGTGATAGATGTTGCAGGATAATACGCTATACTGTTAAGGCTTAATACTTTAATTTATAATTATTTAGAATCTAAAGAGAAATTATCTTTTCTAACTCAATCGAATTTATTTTTAGGGCTTCATAGTGGAAAGCCTCTGAAAATGTAGTACTTTTGCAGCATGAATACTTCTTTACAAGATACGAGTCAATTATTGGCTAAATTGGGCGTTACCACGCTCAATCCCATGCAAAAGCATGCTATTGCTGCCATACAAGAAAAGCCAGAAGTGGTGCTACTTTCTCCCACAGGAACAGGTAAAACGCTCGCTTTTATGGTGCCAATTATCGAACAGATTAATCCTGATTTAGCCCAAATACAAGCGTTAATATTAGTGCCAAGTCGCGAATTGGCTCAACAAATTGAGCAAGTTGTGCGTGCCTTAGGTGCTGGTTTTAAAGCAAATGCCATATATGGAGGACGCGCAGGTTATCAGGATAAGTTGGACTTAAAACATCCTCCAGCATTACTTATTGGTACGCCAGGACGTGTGGCCGACCATTTGCGCCGTGGTAGTTTTAATACGGATGCTATTCAAACTATCGTACTCGATGAATTTGATAAATCGCTGGAAATTGGTTTTGAAAAAGACATGGCTGAAATCATTAATGCGTTGCCTAAAGTCAAAAAACGTATCTTAACTTCAGCTACCACCAAAACCGAATTGCCAGGATTTTTACGGATGAAACAGCCCTTGATTCTTGATTATTTGTGGCAGGGCAATAAGCATTTACGTATGCGTAGCGTGATGGCTACTTCGTTCGATACGCGCGAAACGTTAGCTAAATTATTGGTTCACTTGGGCAATCAGCCAGGTATTATTTTTTGTAATTTCAAAGAATCGATACGCGATGTGAGTGAAACGCTCACTCGAAAGGGAATTGAACATGGTTGCTTTTCGAGTAATATGGATCAGAATGAACGCGAAAAGGTGTTGGTAAAATTTCGCAATGGCACGTTGCAATTGATTGTGGCTTCCGATTTGGCAGCGCGTGGATTAGATATTCCAGAGCTACGGTTTATTATTCATTTTGAATTGCCTAATACGGAGACTGATTTTACACATCGAAATGGTAGAACAGCTCGTATGAATAGCGACGGTACGGCGTATATTATCATTGCTCGCAATCAACCATTACGCGAGTATTTGCCTGAGTTGAAAGAGGAAAAATTAGCAGACAATAAACAACTTCAAAAGTCGAAGATAAAAACGCTTTACATAGCGGGCGGTCGTCGCGATAAAATATCCAAAGCTGATATCGCTGGTTTATTCTTAAAGCAAGGACAGTTGAACGCCACGGAACTAGGTCGCATCGAAGTTAAACAGGATTGCGCTTATGTGGCTGTGCCGGCTTCTAAAACGGGTAAACTCGTCGATTTACTCAATAATAGTAAGCTGAAGACGAAACGTGTTCGCATCAGTGAATTATAACAAAACGACGCCCGATTTATCAAAGTAAATCGGGCGTTGTTGTTTAACGGGTTATCGTGAGGTCTTGTCCGATGCGAATATTATTCGACGATAAATTATTGAGTTCTTTCAACGTATCCACCGAAATATTGTATCGACGTGCCAGCGAATAGAGTGTATCTCCTTTTTGTACGGAGTGTATAATGGGAGTTTGTGGTTCAGGAACCGCTTCTGGAGTTGGTTCCAATGCCAAAGGTGTAGGTGCAGTAATGGTATTCAACGAAAAATCGGTATTGTTAAAAACGCGTGAAGCGCCCACTAAACGGTTGTTATAATAAGGTTCACGACTATGACTGATAACGATGCCACTACTGGTAGAAGCGTGTAAAAAGTCAAACGCACCATTTTTTAAGCTATCACTTACCACAATTCCTACGTGACCGATGCTGCCATTGCGTCGGTGACCTTCAAAATAGACCAAGTCGCCTTTACGTATGGAATCAATGGGTATATACATGGTTGCTTTGTATTGTGCCGTGGCAGAATGTGGCAAATTGAATCCAAATTGTTTCAACAAATACGACGTAAATCCAGAGCAATCAAATCGAGTTGGTCCTGTTCCACCATATTTATAAGGCTGACCAATAAATGTTTTACCAAATGTTACAATAGAGTCGACCGAAATGCCATAGGGGAGTGGTTTTAATAAAAATGAACTCGATACAATCGAATCTTCATTGATAGTAGTAGCCTTTAACGCGACAGTGGTGCTTATTAAGCAAAATCCAAATGTTATTTTTTTTATAAAATTCATTCTTACCAATTTTTTAATAGTGTGTACAGTCGTTGTACGGGCAATCCCATGACATTGTAAAAGGAGCCATCAATGCGTTCAACGCCAATATATCCAATCCATTCTTGTACGCCATAACTACCAGCTTTATCCATCGGTCGGTATTTCTCGATGTAATAGTTAATTTCATCGTCCGAGAATGAGGCAAACGTCACTTTTGAAATGGCTGCAAATGTCTCTTGTCGTTCAGTGGTCGTAACACACACGCCAGTAATGACGTCATGTGTTTTGCCTGAAAGTGCTCGTAACATCTTTTTAGCATCCGCTTCGTCTTTGGGTTTTCCGTATACAATGCCATCGAGCCATACAATCGTGTCGGCTGTAATAAGCATGTCTTGTGGCGTCAGTGTGTTCCGGTAAGCGTCTGCTTTTTGTTGTGCCAAAAACATCGGAATTTCTTCACCTTGCAATGTGGCAGGGTAGTTTTCTTCTAATCCGTCAATCACTTTTACGGTAAAATTCACATCTAATCCATGCAGTAATTCCTGACGGCGTGGCGATTGTGAACCAAGAATGATGTTGTATGGCAAATTATTCAACATAACCAGTTGTGATTAAAGTACTTGAAATAACCCCAAAAACACTAATCCATAGGCTTTGGCTAGTAAATAATAATACACCAAGCTGTATAAAACGCCAAAAACCATAATGAATTTAGCGAGTGTAGCAGCGTGTTGTAAAGCTTGGCAATTTTTACTCCACAATAAGACTAACAAACAGATGCTAGGTGCTACAATACCGAATAGAAAATAACGTATCGTAATCGAACCATCATTTGGCAGGTGGAAGTAGGTGATAATTAACCATCCTAAAGCCGTAACCGATAATACAATGAGCGCACTCACAATCCATTTTGTCCATGTGGTGCCACATACAATAGGAATCGTGCGACATTCCATTTCACGATCGCCATATTCATCTTGCATATCTTTAATGATTTCGCGAATCAAGGTCCAAATAAACGCAAAGGCAGTAAATCCCGCAATCCAGATATAGAGTGTGCGTATCACCGGTGTTTCTTGAATCAAATCGCCATAATTTTGAGAGAGCAGAGTGCTTTCTACAATCACAGGCAACAGCGGAACCAAAGCGGCTGAAAGGGCAATGATAAGGTTACCAATAATAAATTGACGTTTGTACGACGCAGAATAAAACCACAACATACCTGGTACCACCACAAAAATTAGGCCTAAAGTCGTATTGCGTAACATCACCGCAACGACTAAACCAATCAAAACCCCTAAGCCAGTCAAAACTTGATATAAGCGCATGGCGGTTGGTTTTTCTATAATCGTGCCAATCAATACGCGGTCAGGACGATTGATGCGGTCTATTTTTAAATCGAAGTAATCATTGATTACATAACCGCCAGCGGCAATGAGAACCGTTGCCAAAATCACACACAACAGCATCCACAATGGTGTGAGCGTGTAGAGGTTGAACATGGCTAATGTGGGCATTATAATGGCTTTGGCCATTAATAACTGTATGGCAATGATAAACAGTAAATTTTTGTAACGAATGAGTTTGTGCATAAGTCTTTGTATAATAATGAATTGTATGTTGTGTTAGTTTACCAGCCAAACGCTTCTTGACCGTTCATCCAATGTCCTTGAGCTTTCAACACTTGTTCTATCACATCGCGTCCGCAGCCGTGGCCACCATTTTTGTCGCTCACATAACACGAAATAGCCTTGATTTCTGGTGCTGCATCGGCAGGGCAAACGGGTAAACCAGCCAGTTTCATCACTTCGTAATCTGGAATATCATCGCCCATGTACATCACTTCTTCAGCTTTTAGATTGTGCTTGGCGAGGAAATCATTAAAATCGGTCACTTTATAATGTGAAGCCAAATAAATATCTTGAACGCCCAAATCGGTGAAACGTACACGTATTGCTTCTGTTTTTCCGCCTGTGATGATGGCAATAGGATACCCTTTTTTTACGGCTAAATGTAGCGCGTAACCATCTTTTATATTAATCATGCGCATCGGTTCGCCATTAGTGGCTAAAGGAATGCAGGTGGCGGATAAAACGCCATCTACATCAAAAGCAAAGGCTTTGACTTGGGTTAAAGCTTGTTTAAAGTTCATAGGTACTATTTAATGGTTTTAGTTTGTTCAATCGATTGAGTCAGTTGTTTATAAATGGCTTGCCATTCGGGATGTTGCTCGAGCAACTGCATGTGTTTGCTAATCACCACTTGGTCGCCACGTTGTGCAGGACCTGTTTGCGATTTACTGGGCGACAGTTCGTTTGCTTTCTCCAACGTTTCAGTAATGAGCGGTGTTAGTAGGTCGAACGGCAAGTGTTGCTCTGCCAAGAGTTTTTCGGCAATCGCGTATAAGTAATTGGTGAAATTACATGCGAATACACCTGACAAATGTATATATTCTCTCTGTTCGTCGTTAGCTGTGAATACCTTGTTTGTTATTTGATTTGATATAACTGTCAGTTTATCACTATTTTCTGTTGAATTCCCCGAGATAAAAATGGGTATTTCGGTGAAATCGACTAATTTCTGTTTTGAGAATGTTTGAAAAGGATATAAAACACCAAAATTGCGCTGTTTTTGAGCAAAAATAGTCATCGGCATGCTGCCAGCGGTGTGTACGTGTAGTCCTTGTGTTACCGAAACGGTGTTGATAACTTCTGCTAGCACATCGTCTTTTAACGCGTAAATATAGAGATCGGCGGTGGGCACGAGTTCGGCTAAATTCGTGGTAAATTCCGCATTGAGTTGTTCTGCAAGTGTTTTGGCGGATTGCTCTGTGCGGCTATAAACTTGCACAATGTGCAAGCCACGGCGGTGTAGCGCCAATCCCAATTGTGTGGCTAAATTACCAGCGCCAATTAATACAATATGTTGCAGAGGTTGGCTCATCAATATTGATTATAGTGAATTTTGTCGTAGGCGAGTTTTTCTTCGTCGTAAGGCTTGCGCTCTTCGTCCTTATAACCAAGCGTTATCAGGCATAAAACGTGTTTATTATCAGGTATTTGAAGTATGTTTCTAACATATGCTTCTGAGGTTGTAGTTTCGTTGTAAGTACGATTGTGCACTTGTACCCAACAGCTTCCCAACTCTAAATCGGCGGCTGCCAATTGGATGATGACGGCGGCAATAGACGCATCTTCGTACCACACATCGCTTTTTTCGGCATCGTAAGCCACCACAATAGCGAGTGGCGCATCTGTCACAAACTTGCTGCCAAATTCTCGACACGACGCCAGTTTTACTAACGTATCGCGCTGGTCAACCACTATAAATTCCCAACCATTAGCACGCTTGGAGGCAGGCGACATTAACGCGGTGCGTAAAATAGCGTCTATTTTCTCCCTTTCTACTGGCTTATCGAGGTATTTACGAATGCTGCGACGGTTTTTTATAAGGGCTTCAAAGGTTTTCATACTCAGGTTGTTTGTAGGATTTGTTTACATCCAATCGTTTCAAGCTACAAAGATACAAATTTACCCGTAAATATGGCGAATCAATTTTTACTATTTAGACTTTTTTGTAACTACCTGCGTTGAATTGGTTACTTGCAAAATTATTTTAGAAACGTTATAATTTTTTTACTGATTTGTTTCTTGAATTTAGTTTTAATGATTACTTTTGCTAAAGGATTTTAAGAATTAAAAAATAAATAACATGATGAGAAAAATTGTATTATTGTTAGTGACAATAAATCTATTCACATTATCCTATTCTCAAATTAATTTTACCAAAGTGAGACAAGACGTTGAATCAGATTTAAAAGTTGTGGATATTGGTGATATTAACAATGATGGTTTAGACGATGTTATCGTTGGCGCTGGTTATATGTTTGATAATATAAATAGTTATAACCTTTTAGTCTATTATCAGAACACGGATGGTACTTTAAAAAATCCGATTAAAGTCAAATATCCTGATTCATACCCTGGACTTCAAGCAATTGATATTGCTGATTTAAATAATGATACTCTTTATGATGTCGTGATTTCTTATGGTGACTCGATTGGTATATTTTTTCAGAATCAACTAGGAAATTTAGAACCAATAAAATCATATTACAGTGGTAAAAAAGTTGATGGTCTTAAAACAGGAGACCTTAATAATGATGGTTTGAAAGATATTGCGGCGTGTCATTGGCGTGATAACTACATACGAGTATTTTTTCAAGCGGCAACGGGTACTTTTCAGATTAAAGATGTAAAAATGCGAACAGCCGGGTATGATGAATTAGATATTGCAGACATGAACAATGATGGTTTGGATGATATTGTCTTTATGCCAGGTCAATTGGGTCATTCCTCCTTACAAATATTATATCAAGATGTTTCATTGGGTATAACTGATTCTGTTTATTTTTATAAAATCCCTAGTGGTTATGGTGGTCTATTTCAAGGAATAGGGTTAGGCGATTTAAATAATGATGGTTTAGTCGATGTGGCTGGCTCACAATATGATAAAACTATTTTGTTATTTCAGTCGAAGGATAATACAATAGGTGATAGTATTCTTGTAATAGGACCTAGCACTTATGCTGTTGATATAGCAGATATGAATTGTGATGGTATAAATGATATCATTGCTCAAAATATTATATATTACAGAAACAGTGTAAATAATCAATATCTTGGGATGTCCAGTGGCTCATATAGCAATTTTAATCCATATAGTTTGGCTATAGGGGATATTAACCACGACCACAGGTTAGATATAGTATCTGTTGGGGGGTCCTATGTTGATTTGTTATACAATACCACAAAGCCAATAAATTTCGTTGATATAGATACGGCTATTATTAATTTAAATATCAAGATTGATACAATTACAAGCAATAATTCTTACCAAGTTATAGACATTGATTCTACAAGCGATTGTCATATAAAAAACATATACAATTTTCAGGTAAGGACTATAAATAAATATGAAAAGCATGTCGCGGATTCTGCATTTATTAGATATGGTTCGCTTTGTGATAATGAATATAAAGATACTGTATTAGTGAGCTTTGATTATACCTTAAAGTCAATAATTAGTTCCGATACCGTTAAGACATTAAGTTCAGCAGATACTATAGTTTATAATAATCGTTTTAGTAGTTCCTTTATTCAGAATGACACCATAGATTTGTGGACTGAATTAGAAGTTGATACATTAAGATTAGAAGATATTACGATGTCGAATGATACTGTATTTATGCAAGTTGATTCTGTGGAAGTAACAAATAGGAGATTATTTGTAAAATTATTAGATTCCTATTTTTATATATTCGAAGGAATTAAGTGTGGCGAACAACATTTTGATACAACGTTGGTATATACCAACGAAAAAGTGGATGTGAAGTTAATATTTACTGATACATTATTAATTTCAAGTTCGGTTGAGATATATCCCGCAGGAACATTTGTTACCGAAAATATTGTGCAAGATTTTCTTATTTATCCTAATCCAGCTCATCACTTCTTAAAAATTTCGTTTTTAGATCAGAATTTGAATAAAGGAGAATTTCGGATAATTAATCTATCGGGACAAATAGAGATGATAGAATCTTTTAATAATAAGAATGAGCTCAATATAGACTTGTCAAAAATTAATGTTGGTCTTCATTTTGTTGAAGTTTTGATAGATAATAAAAAGATGAAGGGTAGGTTTATAAAATATTAACGAGCCCTAAGATTTGTTACAAAATAATTAACGCCGTTTTAATATTTAATAATTTCAAAAAGCGACTTGTTGGGGTCGCTTTTTTTATTACAAAATTGTATAAACCACTAGAAAAGAAGTTGTTGTAGTGTTTGGTGAATTAATAAAGAATGGTTAGCATCCCAAGGAGCTAACCATTCTTTTTAATACACATCAAAAAAGTTGACACGATTTTTTGTGGTGTTTTTAGCTAAACCCACTGTTCATCGCTGTTGTTGCCTCACAAGGACTCGAACCCTGACATACAGAACCAGAATCTGCTGTGCTACCATTACACAATGAGGCAATGCTGATTTGCGCTTGCAAAATTATAAATTATTTTTTGAACCAGATACTAATTGGGGCATTTTTTATGACCCAATGCGGTATTAATTGTCGGTTGGTACTACATAAACTTGTCCCGTTTCGTAGCGAATTACCTTGATATGAGCTCCTTTGCTAATAAATGCGCCATTGTCGGCTACGGCATCGTAGCGTTTGCCATCTACTTCTACTTTGCCCGAAGGGCGTAAATCGGTGGTAGTGGTGCCATTTTTACCCACCAAGGTGAGTTGTTCCGTGGGCACGCCTACAAATCCAGAAGCGGTTTCTTGGGTGGCTTCTAACGCCAATTTGCGGAAAATGCCTTTTGTGCCAATTTTCCAAGTGAAGTAGATTATCGCCACAAAGCCGAGTAATAAACCGAGCATCACGGTAAAGAGCGAGCGACCGATTTGTCCTGTTGGTACGTTTTCAAAGTTAAAGTTCACATTATCGATCATACTCATGGTTAAACCCAAAATGACGAGTACAATACCGCTAACACCAGCCACGCCAAAACCCGGAATGACAAAGATTTCTAAAATAATCAGAATCACACCAATAGCAAATAGAATAATTTCCCAACTGGCAGCTAATCCGTCGATATAAAGTGGCGCAAAGTAGAGTATAGCTGCCACCACTGCTGCAGCTAGCGGAAATCCAATGCCTGGCGTTTGTAATTCAAAATAGATGCCGCCAATAATCAGCATAATCAGGATACTCTGTAAAAACGTGTTGGTTAAAATCCCTTTTAAACTATCCAACGTGCTTGGTTCGTACACCTGTAGCGTATAAGTGCCCGCCGCGTAACCCGCTTGCGTCAAAACGGCTTCAATGTTTTCAGCCGCGCCTTCGCAATAGCCGTGTTTCATGGCTTCTTCGGTGGTAAATGTGAGCGTTTTGCCCGAATCGATGAGATTTGGAATCACTGTGCGGTCGTCCACCATGGCTTCAGCAATGAGTGGTTCTCGTTTCCAATTGCCCAACGAATCTTTACCTTGTGCTTCGGCGGTGGAACGCATCGTAGCGCGCATGTACGATTGGTATTTGTCGGGCATCTGTTGTCCGTCTGTGCCGTTTACAACCGTGGCAGCACCAAAACTAGCGCCTGGTCGCATATAAATTTGGTCGCAAGCAATGGAAATTAAAGCACCGGCTGAGGCAGCGTTATTATCAATAAAGGCGATGACGGGGATTTTTGAATTCAAAATGGTGGTTCTGATGCTATCGGCATAAACCACTTCGCCACCGTAGGTATTCAGGTTGATAAGAATTGCATCGGCTTTCAATTGAGCTGCTTCTGCAAATCCTTGTTTGGTGTAAATCCAAGTTTTACTGTTGATATCGTCGCGAATATCAATCTGATAAATGGTGGTTGCTTGCGTCACAACGAGTGTAACGAGCAGTGATAAAAGCGTTAATACGTATTTCATAATCAGTGTTTTTTTTATTTTTAAAGCGGTGTTTAAATAACAGCACTTAATCCATGAGTATTTTTAGAATTTCTTCAATCGAATGAACATCGGTATTATGTAGACGAAATACGCCACCGTGCGCTTCAATGGTAATAGATGCTGATTCGGAAAGCTGAATGCCACAGCGAAGTAGCGCCCGTTGTAGCCATAATGTAGCTGGTTTTTCGCCAATCACGTTGACGTGTAACGGACCTACCAAATGGTTGATTTTACAATGACCGTCGTTTTCGTCGAATTGAAACGAGTGACTACCGAACGCTTCCTGGAATTTACCAGTGAGCATCAAATCTTCAGGTATGCCAACTTCTACGCCATTCGGATTCATCAGCCAAATTTTATCAGCCATTTGCAACGCTAAATCGAGTTCATGTGTCGATAGAATAAAAGTTTTCTGCGTATTCACCGATAAACGGCGTAACAATAGCATGATTTCCACACGATTCGGTAAGTCGAGATGCGCCGTAGGTTCATCAAGCAATACGAGTGGCGTATCTTGTGCCAATGCTTTGGCAATCACTGCCCGTTGCTTTTCGCCATCGCTTATTTCGTTCAAATAACAGTGTGTTTTGTGTGTTAAGTTCACTTGGTTTATCGATTCTGCTATTTTCGCTTCGTCCGTATCCGAGAGGCTTCCAGCCCAATTAGTGTAAGGAAATCGTCCTAAAGCGACCAAATCGTGAACGGTTAAATTCTCGGTATCAATCGAGTCGGTCAGTACCAATGAGAAAAGGGTAGAACGTTCGTAATTACTCAGTTTCTGTACCGATTTGCCTTGTATGGTAATGTCGCCTTTGAGTGGCTTTTGTAGGCCTGCTAACGTGCGTAATAACGTACTTTTACCACAGCCATTGGTGCCTGTAAGACAAATCAAATCGCGTGCATTGGCATGCAAATTCAAGTCACTTTGTACCGAGCGACGTCCGTATCCTATATGTAAATTAGTTGTTCTAAGCATGTTATTGGTTAGCTATTGCTTTTCTTTTTTAAAATAATCCAAATAATAATCGGAGCACCGACTAAAGCACTAATGGCGTTTATCGGTAAAGTATAACCATCGGCAGGTAATTGTGTTGCCAAATCGCACAACAAGAGCAATGAGGCGCCGCACAACATGGTTCCTGGTAGTGTTATACGATGATCGGATGTGCGGAATAGTCCACGCACTAAATGCGGCACAGCCATGCCGATGAACGCTATGGGACCAGTAAAAGCGGTGGTTGTTCCGGCTAATAAGGCTACGGCAATGATAATGAGAAAACGGGTTCGTACAATGCTAATACCTAATCCTTGTGCGTAATTTTCGCCTAATAACAAGCCATTTAATGATTTTTGGATGGTTAACGCTAATAACAAGCCAACAGCAACGAGCGGCAGCATGACTTGCATGTAAGTCCAACTAACAGCCGAAAGGCTACCAAATGTCCAAACCACAAACAATTTGAGCGAATCAGGATTGCTGCTGTTTTGTAAGATAGTAACCAGCGAACCAGCTATTTGACCAAACATGATGCCCACAATTAAAAGCGACACGGCTTGGCGTACGCGAAATGAAATACCCAAAACTAATAGCAAAACTAAAACGCCACCTAAAATGGCTGAAATAACGAGTCCCCAGCCACTTTGTATAAAAGCGATGGGAAGAAATGAACTTCCTAACAAAAAAATGGCCACACCTAAACTCGCTCCAGAACTCACACCTAACACGTAAGGACCAGCCAATGGATTACGAAAAAGTGTTTGCATCAATAAACCTGCCACCGAAATAGAAGCGCCTGTAATAATCGCCGTTAATGCTTTTGGTAGTCGAAAATTGACAATAATTTCGTGATAAATAGGGTTGTCGGATAGCAATGCTTCGAGTGGTAATCGTACACTGCCAAAAGCAATATCCAAGAGGAAGAGCGCTGCGGTGAGTAAAATTAACCCAACAAAAAGGAGTGTATTTTTAGGTAATGTGTTCACAAATACAAGTATTAGTAGTTTATTTTAAACGTATTAAGTAGATAGGCGTGTAATTTGACAATAATTCAGGATGTAAGGCCCATATCACATCTTTTAAAACTAAATCGGGATGTACCACGGCACTTTCCCAAAAATCATTAGCGCCACTTGGCTTGGTACGTGCCCAAAAACCATAAACATTTCCTTTCTGAGCCGAACTAAAAAGTTGGTGGCGTTCGTCCATCTTGAGGAGTTCTGGTAAACTGGCCACAGGCGCATTTAACCACACATCCGCTTTTGAAAATTGGTTTAATACCGTTTCAAAATTGAGTGGTAAACTGCCAGAAGTTGTATCGTTAGCATAAAAATAATCGGCTCCAGCATCCACAAAAAGACGCCCCATATAACTTTGTCCACCAGGCATATACCACGTTCCTTTAAAGTTACCACCAGCCAAAATAGTTGGTTTTTGTTGGACTGCTTGTGCTACTTTTTTCGCCGCATTATAACGTTCGGCCATGGCATCAAATAGTTGACAAGCTTCCGCCTCTTTGTTGTAGAAAGCAGCCACGAATTTAATCCATTCTGCGCGTCCAAGTAACGATTGTTCAGTCCATTCATTATTGAACAGCAACGGAATGCCAGCCGTTGCTAAATGTTTCGCATTATCATCTTGCTGGTTATAACTCGCTAACATCAACGCATCAGGTTTCAGCATCAATAGACGTTCTACATTGGTATTAAAGGCATCGCCTAGACTTGTGATTTTTCCTTGTGTATAAGCTGCCGTAATGGTTTCATTATAAATCAATTCGGGTGTGCATACTCCAGTTACGGTTTGAAGTTCGTTTAATACTGCAAGAAATTCAAAATGAGTGCATGAGGTCACGGCTAATTTGGTAAGTGGTACACGTACTGTTTGTGAGGCATCAGGCGTTTGTGTGTTCTTGTCAGTTACCAAATAGTAGGTGGAAAGAATTTTGCCTTTTTGCCAAGGATTAAAAACGGTGATACGTTTGTAATGCGGGAAATAATCCAGTTTAAATCCAGTGGCGTAAGTAATGGTTAAGGTAGAATCGGGAGTTTGTTCGTCGGTAGTTTGTTGAGCTGTTCGCCCACAACTACAAGCAATCATAACCACTAGGAGGTAAAAAAATAGTTTTTGCATGACCAAAATTCGTTTGTCTGGCAAAGATAACCATAAAATAGCAAAATAGAAAAAAAAGACGCAACTAGTTAGTTACGTCTTTTTTATATTCTGATGCAGTTTTCTTATTTAACGGCCTTAAAACTCATATCCAAACTTTTAACCGAGTGGGTGAGTGCGCCTACTGAAATAAAGTCAACGCCACATTCGGCATATTCACGCAGCGTGTCGAACGTAATACCGCCAGATGATTCTGTTTCGTATTTACCACCGATAAGTTCCACAGCTTTTTTGGTGTCGGCTGGTGAGAAGTTGTCGAGCATGATGCGGTCAACGCCTCCAACGGCCATCACTTGGCGAATTTCGTCGAAGTTACGCACTTCTATCTCAATTTTAAGATTTTTTCCTTTGGTTTTGCAGTAATCCTTAGCGCGGTTAATGGCTTTGTCGATGCCACCAGCAAAATCTACGTGATTATCTTTGAGCAGAATCATGTCGTATAGGCCAATGCGGTGATTGCAACCCCCGCCCAGTTTGACTGCTTCTTTTTCGAGTAAACGTAAGCCTGGTGTGGTTTTACGTGTGTCGAGTACGCGTGTTTTGGTGCCTTCGAGCATTTTTACGTATTGCGCTGTGCGTGTGGCTACACCGCTCATGCGTTGCATAATATTGAGCATCAAACGTTCTGTTTGTAAGAGCGATTGGATACGTCCTTCTACCACAAACACAATATCACCAACTCTCACCGAATCACCATCGTGCAAAAATTGGGTCATCTGTAATGTTGGGTCGAATGCCTGAAACACACGTTTAGCGACTTCAACGCCAGCTAATACGCCATTTTCTTTAATGATAAGTTGCGATTTCCCTATAGCGTCGGCAGGAATGCACGACAGGGTGGTATGGTCTCCGTCGCCAATATCTTCGGCAAACCAGAGTTTAATGAGCTCGTCTAAATTGTCAATCATCTGAACCTTCTATACGTAATTGTTGTACTAAGTTTTTCTTAATCAGGAAGTAAACACGATAAGTGCCATTGGTAGTTTCGAGATTGCCAATCACAAATTGGGCGTTTTCTTTATCGCCTCGGTGCATGATGGAAAATCGAAGTGGCGGATTCTTTTTGAAAAAATCGGTTAGAATCGTTTTTGTTTGTTGTTTGGTGAATACGTTATTCGCATTCTTAATTACCAACTCAACATTGTCATTTAGATGTTCGGCAATAGCATCGCTATAACCGCTGTTGAAACCAGCTACAATGTCTGGTATCGCATCCATTTGTTGCGCTTGTACTGTAAAAGCCAGTACTAGTGCGATGAGTGATAAGGAGTATTTAAGGTTTTTCATAGTCATTTGTTTCTTAGAAAAAAAGTACCACTAATTACCGAGCAAAAAACATACCAAAGGCATATTTTTAGAAAAAAGTAGCATTTAAGTTGGTTATTAATCTAAAAAAAACGAAATTTGCAAACGCATATACTCGGCAAAGGTAATTTATTTTTTTGAAAATACTAGACTTGTTGTACGATTTTTGCATTGTTAGGGCTGTCTAGTTATTAACCAAAAGGTCAAAACTTCTTCATTTCGAGCCATTTGTCGTAGGCGATTTGTTAAATCTGTAGTTGACCTTATTTGCTATTTTCAACCGTATGAAATTAACGTTACTTTGGGTGGGGAAGACCACCACTGCCTATTTTGCTGAAGCGACCAATGAATATGTGTCGCGCTTAAAATTTTACTTACCTTTGGAGGTGGTGACCATTCCCGATTTGAAACAAACAAAAGCGTTGACACAAGCTCAACAGCGCGATAAAGAGGGCGAATTGATTTTAAAATCACTCGATTCGAGCGATTTTGTGGTGTTATTGGACGATAAAGGCCGGCAATTTACGTCGGTTGAGTTTGCTCATTGGATAGATCAACGGCAACACGCTTCAGTCAAGCGATTAGTCTTTGTTATTGGCGGTGCATACGGCTTTTCACAAGCGGTGTACGACCGCGCGAATAGCCTTATTTCTATCTCAAAGATGACGTTTTCGCATCAAATAATTCGTCCCATTTTTGCGGAACAGCTTTATCGTGCTATGACTATACTGAAAGGGGAGCCTTATCATCACGAAGAGAGTTTATTGGCAGCAAAAAAATGAATTTATCTATCTTATTATCATAATTTATGAGTCCTAAACAAAAGTTTTTAGCCATTTTTATTGCGCTGTTTGTAGCCATTGGGTTAGGTATTTTGTTCGAATACTTGTATAAGCAATCGGATAGAGAATCGTTGCCTATCAATTTGTTTCAAAGTACGTTTGCCAAGAAGGAAAAGCAAGCCGATAAAACAATGGCCGATTTGCAAAAAGTGGTCGTGAATAAACAGTGGGATGTGTTTCATACGTTTGAAATAGCCAACCATTCAGATATTTCATACTACATTTTTAAAGGTCAAAACTTGCTTTATTGGACTGATAATAAAATAGATATCAGTAATTTGTCGCCGACAAATAAAACTCAAGAGCGCTTTTGTCACTTGGGTAATGCGTATGGCGTTGCTAAAACGCTTTCGGTAGATAGCTGTACTATTGTGGCGTTTATAAAGATTAAAGACGATTATAATTTAACAGACAGTAAATATGTAAAGAATCGGTTTGCGCAAGGCTTTTTCATGGATAGCCAGATTGTAGTGGAGCAGCAGTTAGGCAAAACACAAGCGGATAGTTGGCCTATTTATGCGCAAAATGGTACTTATTTATTCTCTTTGTCGAAAAATGGCGAGGTGGTTTTTCGTCGTGAGTTCGCTTATTTAGGTACTTTCTTCTATGCTGCGGCGTTTATTTTGTTCTTTGTACTGTTTTATTTGCTCGATTATTGGTTTGGCGAAAAGATGCGTCAGGCGCGCTATTTTTTGATGGCTTTTGGGGTTTTTGCGCTGATTACTTGCATTTGTTTGTATTTCAACATTCCTGATTTATTGTTTAGTTCCGATATCTTTTCGCCTATTTATTACGCTTCAGGCGAATATATGTCGTCGTTAGGTCATTTAATCATTATTACGGTGGCATTTTGTACTAGTATTGCTACGTTTTACTTTAAAATGACTTTGCCATTTTTGCATGCAAAATCTTCACGCAATTCGCTGTGGATGTGGCTTATGCAGCTGCTTTCACTTTTGTTCTTCGGACTTATTTTTTGGTTATTTCGCGATTTGCTTTATAATTCGGGCTTTGAACTAGCGCTTTACCGTATCGAAAACCTATCGATTTATTCTATCATTGCCTTTTTCTTGATTATGACTTGGTTTTTGGCGTTTATTTTGTTTCGCGACAAATGTATTACGCTGCTCAAATACAGTTTTAATTGGCATCAAGTGATTCTATCGGATGTAATGGTAACGTTGCTCCTTGTTGGTGCCGCAGCTGCTGCCGGTCATCTAGATATGTATAGGGTATTTATTGGCTATGTTTTACTCTGTGTCACGGTCGATGCTTTGCGTTATGTGACCAAACGCGCGCTTAATTTCTGGCATTTATTATTGTTGGTTTTTGTTTATACCAATTTCATTGTGTGGTACACTTACACACAAATTCAGGTTATTAAACGCGATAAATACGCCTTAGTGGCTGATAATATCGCCTTGGGAGAGGATAGCAATTTTGAAGTGTATGTGCATAAATTGCTCAAAGAGATAGAAACTCCTTTGTCGTCGGATGCAACGGTTTTAGAACTATTAGAACAACAGAAACCATCGTCTCAGGATCGCATGATGCGTTATGTGACTAAATCGTATTTTCGCGATTATTGGAATAATTACGATATAAAACTGTTTGTTACAGATACCATTTCGGAAGCGGCTCATAGGTATGACGATGACTTGAAATCAGGTGTGTTGGAGCCGTTTACCGACCATTTTTATGCCAACAGAATGCAGCGTAACTCGTACGATTTTGTGGGTATTTTTGATTACACCATGCCCGATGGTGCTGTAAAACGGCTCTTTTTAGTATTGTTCAAGAAAAGCGGCATGGAAAATTATGGCTATCAGGATGTGCTGTTTGAGCCCGAAACCAATCGCTTGAGTTTGTTATTGTCAACAGCTCAATATGTGAATGGCGAAAAGGTGTATAGTGCTGGTCGATATGAATATCCGGACGTGTTGGATGCAAAAAATTATTTGAAAGATGGTAATATCACTTACTACAACGGCTATGCGCATTATATTTTTCCGTATGGGAAAGATACTTATATTATTGTAGGAGAGCAACATCCGCAGAAATATTGGGCTTATATGCTCTTTTTTACCTATTTGTTCACCATCTATCTTCTTGTCGCTGTGTTTTTCTATATCTATTGGTTTCGACTGAATTCCAATATGACGTTGAAAAATACGTTCTTGTCGCAAGTGCAACAGTCGTTCATTACCTTTGTGGTATTGAGTTTAGCCGTGGTTTTTGCTATTTCTATCATTTTTATTTATGGGCAATATAAAACGGTACAGACCCAAGAACAGATTGATAAAACCAATTATGTGCGTATGGCGTTGGAAGAGTATTGGGGTCATAAAAGTGCTCATCCTGGCGTTTATACGGCCGATTTGAACTTTTTTATTCAGGATTTGTCGCAAACGTACAAAACGGATATTCATGTGTATAATGCCAATGGTGAATTATTGACCACTTCGCGCCCTTATATTTTCTCTAAAGGTTTGATTAGTAAGTTGATGAATCCTCAAGTGTTTTTTCGCAGTGTGAATAAAGAACAGGTGATGTCCGAACATTTGGGATCGCTTACGTACTTGACATCGTACACTGAAATTCTGAATAGCAATAAGGAACGTATTGGTTATATTAGCGTGCCGTTGTTTTTTAGTTCGCAGGAATTGAGTAAGGAACTGTTTACGTTTCTCGCTATTTTTATCAATGTGTATTTTGTATTTCTTATTTTGGCGGCTGTAGTGAGCGTGTTAGTGAGTCGTCGTTTGTCGCGCCCCATCAAAACTATAGAGCAGAAATTAAAGGCTATAAAGCTTGGAAAACGCAACGAGAAGATAGAGTATAACCATAATAGTGAAAATGATGAAATTGGGACGCTTATCAATCAGTATAACTTAATGGTGGACGAGTTATCGGAAAGTGCTCAGATGTTGGCACAATCGGAACGTGAATCGGCTTGGCGCGAGATGGCTCGTCAGATCGCGCACGAAATTAAAAATCCGTTGACGCCGATGAAACTCACCATTCAGCAGTTGCAGCGTGCCAAATCGCTGGATGAAGAAGCCTTCAATAATTACTTTGAAAAATCGGCGCGAATACTTGTAGAACAGATAGATAGCTTGTCGCTTATTGCTACTGAGTTTTCAAATTTTGCGCGTATTCCGGTGGCACATCTTGTGCGAGTTGATATTGCGGCTAAGTTAGTATCGGTGGTCGATTTATTTAAAAATAACTACGAAGAGGTGGATATTGTGTATTTAACCACGCTCGATCAGGTCTATATTATGGCCGATGCTGATCAAATGACCCAATTGTTCAATAACTTATTGCGCAATGCGATTCAGGCTATTCCGTCTACTCAAAAAGGACGTGTGGTGGTGGAACTCGATTGCGACGATGAATTTGTAAAAATATCGATTACCGACAATGGTTGTGGTATTTCCGACGAAGTGGCGGGAAAACTATTTACCCCTAATTTCACGACCAAAAGTAGTGGCATGGGATTGGGCTTGAGCATTGTCAAAAATATTATTACGGTGTCGCAAGGTGAAATTTCATTTACCACTCAAGTAAATGTTGGTACTACCTTCTATGTAAAATTTCCTTTGGTGAAATAGCATTATAGGTTATTTCGGTCATCTTAAAGAGGCACTCAGTAGTGTCTCTTTTTTTTGTTTTTATATCAATTAAATGTATTATAAAATAAATAAAATTAAACTTTATATTAATTTTATTCAAATTTTATTTGATTATTTCAAAAATAGGTTGTACTTTTGTCGCATCATTAATTCAACAACTATGTTACCAACTTCGTGTCCGAGTTGCCATGCGCAACTCAAAGTTAAAAGTTTGACGTGCGAGAGCTGTTCTACCGAGGTAACCGGCTCTTACGATTTGCCCGTGTTGGCTTTATTGTCCGACAGTGATCAGCAATTTATTTTGCGATTTGTAAAAAATAGCGGAAGTCTGAAAGAGATGGCTGCCGAGTTAAAATTAAGTTATCCTACCGTTAGGAATATGTTAAACGAAATTATTTCAAAAATTGAAGCGTATGAAAAGTAATGAATTTTGGGGTTTATTAATTAATCCCTTTCGTAAAGTAGCCGGTTGGCAAGCTTTTGGTTTAGGTTTAGTGTTTGTAGGTGTTATGGGCTTGGTGGGCACATTGGGTCACGTGGCGTTCGATGGTGCCTTGGATATGCACTTAACAGACAGTTTGACTTATGCACAATCGTTTCTCTATTTAGGCATTAGCTTGGCGAGTGTTGTGCTGGTTATGTGGTTAGCAGGTGTAATGATTGCCAAACAGGTGCGTTTTATTGATATTTTAGGCACTATGACCTTGGCAAAAGCACCATTTTTACTGCTCGCAGTGGCTGGTTTATTCACTACAGCTCCCGATTTAACCCAAATTACACAAAATCCGATGGCGGTGTTTAGCTCAGTATCGTTTATCGTGCTGTTGGTGTTATCATTGCCCGTGATGGTGTGGAGCATTGCTTTGATGTACAATGGTTTTAAAGTGTCGTGCGGTGTACAAGGTAGTAAATTGACGTTAGCGTTTATTTTGGGCTTATTTACTGCCGAAATAGTGTCAAAACTGGCTTTGTATTGGTTGCTATAACTAAGCGTGCGTTAGTTTGATAAAAAAAGACACCAATTGGTGTCTTTTTTTTGTTTTTGACAGAAGTTTTCAAAAGTAAGTTGTTAGTTTTCAACCAAATAGAGTTGTTTTAGAAGTCAAAGATACAAAAATTTGAACCGGAGGTCACTGACCGTAGCGAAGTAAAGCAATTCACAACATAATTATGGCAATATATGGCCAGCAGAAATATATAAGCTATACCATTCTTCACGTGTTAGATTGATTTCACTTGCACTTATGATTTCTTTTAGTCTACTTTCATTTGTTGTTCCACAAATCGCCTGCATTTTTGCTGGATGTCTTAAAATCCAACTTGCAGCAATCGTTGTTTCTGTTGTATCATATTTTTTTGCTAAGAGTGTTAATTGATTATTTAATTCTGGATATTTTTCGCTACCAATAAAACAGCCTTCCCAGTTTGGCATTTGAAAAGCAGACCAAGCCTGAATTGTAATATCGTTTAATCTACAAAAATCAAGAACACTTCCGTCTCTATTTATAGCACCGTCAGTGGACATGTTTACTTCCAATCCGCTTGCTACCATATTAGATACAGCAATACTAAACTGCAGTTGATTTACTACTATGTCTTGCTTAATATATTTTTTTAAAAGCTGAATTTGCATCGGATTTTGATTTGAAACACCGAAATGTTTCACCTTGCCACTACTTTGAAGTATTTCAAAGGCTTCTGCTATCTCCTCAGGTTCCATAAGTGCATCGGGTCTGTGCAAAAGAAAAACATCTAAATATTCAGTGTTTAGTCTTTTGAGTATGCCGTCTACTGAATTAACAATATATTCTTTAGAAAAATCAAAATAACCTTTTCTAATTCCACATTTTGACTGAAGTATTATATTTTCTCGCTTAATAGATGAATTGTCCTTTAACGCTTCACCAAACATAGACTCGCATTCACCAGCTCCGTAAATATCAGCGTGATCAAAATAATTTGCTCCGTTGTCGATGGCTGTATGAATAAAACTATTCATTTCTTTTTTACTCAAACTATTAATTCTCATACAGCCAACCACGATATTGGGAACCTGTAAATTTGTTTTGCCTAGCATAATTTTTTTCATGTGTTGTTTTAGAAGTAAAAGATACAAAAATTTGAACCAACGGTCACTGACCGTAGGGAAGTAAAGCAATTTCTCGTCTCGGCTCAATCTTGGCTCTATCTCGGCTGTTTTTTAGCATTCAGAAAAGAAAAATAATGGCGCCCAACTAAATGTTTTTATTCAAATAGAAAATCGTACACGCGCTGAATTTGTTTACTCCAAGACGCCTCGTTATGTTTTCCGCCAGTGACCACTTCGTATTTCATTGCTTCTGCTGGAATGCCTTTAGCAAGCGTTGCATTATAAAATGCTTGCATATTATCTACGGTTGACTCTGACTCACTATCGCCACAGATAAAATACAGTTTGGTGGCATGAGGGTAACGACAAGTTGTTGTGGAGATATAGCGTTCGAGATCGGTTTTGCAGTACCAAAACGAAGGAGAAATAGCACCGATGCGTCCAAAAACTGAATCCGCTTTGAAACCACCGTAATAAGAGATGAGTCCGCCTAATGAACTTCCACAGAGCATGGTGTGTTCTCTATCTGTCAATGTGCGATACCGCTTGTTTACATAAGGTATAACGTGGTTCACAATGGCTTCTAAATAGGCGTCGCCCAGTGCGACTGAATCGTATTGTGGATTTGCAAATGGGGTGTACTCACTCAATCGTTTTGAGGTGTTGTCGATGGCAACTACAATACCAACTTCTTTACCTTCAAGAGCTCTTGCATTGAGCATGTTATGCATACTCCAAGAACCATAACCTCCATTTTCGAATACGTTTTGTCCATCGTGCATGTAGCAAACGGGATATCGTTTGGTGCTATCTTTCTCATAATTAGGTGGCAGATAAACCCAAATCCGACGTTTTTGTAGTAAGTCTCCACAGTAAATGCTTTCTGGTAAATGTTTGTAACTGCCTGCAAACATTATTGTGGTACTATCTTTTACTGTGTATTTATTTTCAGGAATCACATTTGTTGTAGTACTGGAGCAGAGTGTAAAAAGTAACATGATAACTCCTAAGGCTAGAGCTGTTTTCATATACTACGATTTTAAAGTTTGTCTATTGTTGATATTTTGAATTGTTGTCAAATAATGTGATCTTGTTTAAGGCAATCAAAGATACAACAAATTAACTAAAAAAGCCCCACTACAAATATTGATAAGTAGTGGGGTTTTTAAGTTTATAGGAATGGTGCGTATTATAACTCAATTTCTTTACTATCAACTTGTACGTGTTTGCCGTAACGGTATTGATGGAGTGCTACTTGTAGTTTCTTTTTATTCGATTGTACTGGAACTATAGTTACGAAATCCATTTTCAGACCATCTTGGTCTATAGCTGCATTTTTATCACGGGTTTTTTGATCTTCCCACGTGCCAGAGTTAGCGTATAAACATGGCTGATTTTTGACACTTGTGTACGCTTTAAGTTTTGGAAGATGTGTGTGCCCAAAGATTACAACACGTACATTTGATTCCTTATTTTGAAAATATTGAACGTCAGCTTGGTTGTCGATAAATGTGGTTACTAGACTACCAATAATAGCTTGTTTTATGTTAGTCATCACAGGTACATTGTTGTATTTTTCACGTTCATCCCAATTGGCTTGGGTAAATAAGCCGTTATAGAGATTCATTTGGATGCTACCATCTTGGCTATTGTAAGGTAAAATATCATTGATGGCGTATGTTTTAGTGAACTTGCCTACGTTTGTTTTGATAATTGGAGCGCTAAAATCATCTTTTACATAAATAACGCTGTCCATTACTGTTTGCCATAATGTATAATAGAGGTGTTTATTGCTCTGTTCTGCATCGGCTTCATTGTTGAGCACAACGAGAGGCACCTTGGTAGCTTCTGCCATGGTAGTTGGGTTGGTGAACGAATTGGCAGCGATGCGAGCAAAAAAGTAACCAGGAGGCAAGAGTGAACCAGGAGCTTCTGTTTCGTTGGCATTCGGCGTAAGAGCGCTGAAAAAATCGTAACGATGACCGTGTTCTATAGCAATTTCAGGATAACCATCTGGATTATAGGTGCCAACACCAAATTTGCCATCTTCGTCGCGCGCTTGATTGACGCCAGGTAGTGCAATATTTACGTTTTCTGGTGTGAATCCCATGTCGTGATTACCTGGGATGTACGTTAGTTTTATTTTACCATCTTTGATTATTCCGTTAAGTGCATCAAATACTCCTTGATTAGCTTTTACCGATTTTTCGATAAACTCCGTTTGTGATCCGTTTGGATAAGTTTCGGACCTTGTTGGAATATACCATTCGTCGAACATGTCGCCGCCAATAATGAGCTCTTTTACAGTGGCCGACGAACGAACTTCGTTCAAAAATGCCTCCAAACGTGACAAGTGTTTGACGTTTTCGGAGTACGATAGGTCATTGCCAAGGTGCAAATCGCTAATAATAACTATTTTATCGCGATCTGTATTGCTACTTACACTAATTGTATCAAACGGATTGGTAACAACAGGATCGGTTGGTGTTTTGTGACACGAGGCTAGACTTAATGCTGCTAGCCCTAATAGAAGCAAATAGTGTTTTTTCATAGAACAAGTAAATTAAACGGTTAAAAAAGAAAATTTGTTTAACAAAAGTACAGAAAATAAAAATGGCGTGTGTTACATATTTACAAAAAAATGTTCCATAATTACAGTTGATGTAAGGGTTGAGTGTGTAATAGAGTTGAACCAGGTATTAAAATGGTGATGTTTAAATAAATTAAATGGTTTAAGTATTTGTTTTTTAATTGTTTAATTATTGTTTGTCGCTTGGTAAATAATATGACGATTTTTTAAAAACTTACACGTAAAATAGCTTCAATAAGCTGTGGTTTTTATATATTTGTAACAACTTTTGCTGACTCGTAAAATGTTTGTTTTACAGAAGGATTACTTGTCGTTTTATTTATCTTTTTTTATTAGTATACACATGCAATATTTATACATCGCTACTATTTTTGCAGGGGCATTGGTGTGTTTGCTTGCTTCGCTCTTATTATTTGCACGTCGAAAATCAGGAGAACGTTCACGTGTTATTTTGGCGGTTATTGTGTTGTTCTCAGTGTACAATTATATTACACGATTTATAGCACTTTGTAACGGATCTGTGCCAGAGTTTGTGGTGTCAGGTAAACTTTTGTTACAGGCCAATTTCATGATTTTAGCTTATACTATGTATCCTATAGAGGTGATAGCTCCAGGTTGGCTTAATTTTAAGCGAATTTTGAAATTATCATCAGTTTGGTTTCTTTTAGTGGCTGTGTATGTGGTGAGTTTACGGGCAGGAGTAGAGTACACGCCTTATACTTCATTGGTAGAGATGGTAACGCACGCCCAAAGCTTTGATGTGTGGTTTCGTCTGTTGCTCGCTTTATTTATTTTTACGCCTATTTTGTTTATTTTCTTTTTGCATCGAACCAATCTTTACCGTAATTCAGATCATGTTTGGATCCAAAAATATGTCACTATTATTTTTGTCAATACATTAGCATATATTATTGTGCTAATGTATAATCATTTGATAATTAATATTTTATATTATTATATTAGTGTTGGGTGTAGTCTCTACATTGCTTATATAGAGTTATTTGACCGTTTGATAGGAAAATCGGCTAAAGAAGAACCGTCGATACCGTCAGTGCCGTTGACTCAAGTAGAGAGCAATTATGTTGTACCCGCAGAAAAATGTATGGGTGAACAAAAAAACGCAGCCTTGATTAAGCGTTTGGATGCTTATATGAAAACAAATCGTGCGTGGCGAAATCCCGATTTATCGCTTAATATGTTGGCATCAGAACTGTTTACAAATAGAACAACACTCGGACAAGCTCTGCATGAACATGGTTATGAAAACTACACGTATTATATCAATAAATTACGCATCGACGATTTTCTAAAGCAGATAGAATCTGGAGAATCAGAGAATTATCAGGAGGCCTTTTTTTCTGTCGGTTTTCGTTCGCGTAATACGGCACTTCGTAATTTTCGCCAAATTACAGGCATGACTCCTTCGGAGTATTTTCAAAAAAAAGACCTAGAATTAGGGTCTACTACGGTCAAACATTGATAAATAGATTTATTGATTTTATTTATCCACTTTTCGATAGCTGAAAATAGCCCAACTGTTGAAGAAAACCGCAAAACCGAGCAGAGCCCATATCTCTTTTGTTAAGTCGGCGAGTCCGCTTCCTTTGAGAAACACCGAACGCATAACCACCATAAAGTGTTTTAACGGATTGAACGCCGCAATCCATTGTGCCCAATCGGGCATACTTTCGATAGGTGTGTAAAGCCCACTCAACATGATAAAGATGAGCATAAAGAAGAATACGATAAACATCGCTTGTTGCATGGTTTGGGCGTAGTTGGAGATGATGAGCCCAAGTCCCGATACGGTGATGATATAAATGGTAGCAAACAGGTAAATGGTGTAATAATGACCTGCAGGAACGAGTCCATATACAGCCCATGCAATGAATTCGCCAAAAGTTAGAATCACAAAACCAATAACCCAAAACGGAATTAGCTTGGCTAATAAGAATAAGGCTTTGTTGACAGGACTAACGTTGATTTGTTCCATGGTGCCAATTTCTTTTTCGAGCACGATAGAAACGCCTGGTAAAAAACCGCAAATCAAGGTTAGAATTAGCACAATGAGTGCTGGAACCATGTAAACACGGTAGTTGAGTCGGGGATTAAACTTAAATTGTGAATCGATTTGAATCCTCGGCATGGCCGTTTGGCTTCTATTTGCAGGAACTAATTCGTTCACGATTTCGGCATTGAAATCCCCAATAATACGGCTTAAATAGGTCATACCAATGCCTGCTTTCATTCCATTCACGGCATTGGGAGCAATCATTAGTTTGGTGCCTTGTCCTGTAATCAAATCTTTTTCAAAATGGGGTGGAATTTCGAGTATGAGATCAGATTCCTTTTGTTCGATACTTTTCAAAGCTTCTTTGAAACTGGTGGCATTATTGGTGAGACGGAAATAACCAGAGGACAAAATTTTTTCCGTTAATTGTCGCGAATAAGTGCTGTGATCATGGTCGACAATGCTCAAATTCATATTGTTAATGTCGTAACTAGCCGCCCAAGGTAGTACTAAAAGTACCATCAAAGGAAAGCCGAAAAGCATTTTGGGAATGAATGAATTCCTGAACAATTGCTTAAATTCTTTGCGTAATAAATAGGCTAGCATATGGTAATCAATAATGAACAATTAATAATGAATAACGAATAACGAATAACGATGTTGATTTTACTCGAGTCGTGATTTGAAATTTTTGATACTGACAGCGATTAACACAATAGCCATAGCTGCCAAGATAGTGGTTTCTTTCCAAACGGCCATAAAACCTAATCCTTGAATCATAATAGACTTAACGGCTTCGATATACCAGCGCGCTGGAATCACGTTTGAGATAATTTGAAGCCATAATGGCATACTTTCAACTGGAAAAATCATCCCGGAAAGGAGCATGACAGGCATCATAAGGCCAATAGCCGACATGAACATGGCCGCTAATTGTGTTTTGGCAACGGTTGAAATCAGCAATCCCAATGCCAACGATACAAAAATGTATAGGAGTGAGATAAATGTCAGTGTTGCAAAACTTCCTGTGATAGGTACTTTGAGCACAAACACTGATAATAAAATGATGGACGCAAAATTGACACACGAAAGTACAAAGTAGGGTGTTATCTTCGACAGAATGCTATAAATTGGTTTCATGGGCGACACCAACAAAATTTCCATCGTTCCTTTTTCCTTTTCGCGTACAATAGCAATGGAGGTCATCATGGCACAAATAAGTATGATAATCATACCCAATACACCAGGCACAAAATTGTAAGCACCAATCATTTGTGGGTTATATAGCATTTTAACTTCCGGTGTTATGATATACGGATTTTGAGTCGTTCCCATCAAATCACGTTGGTAATTAGTGATGATAGTTTGTGCATAAAACGTAAAGGTGGTGGCAGCATTCGCATCTGTGGCATCTGCGATTAATTGAACTCGTGCTTTCCCATCGTGACGTAAGTTGTCGCCAAAATAGGGCTCGAATACCACTACAAGTTTTGCTTCTCCTTTTTGCAACGATTGTTCTATCGCATTGGGATTGGTGGTTCGTTCAACAACATCGAAAAAAGTGCTGTTATCCAATCTATCAACGATACGATTGGAAGCTTCGTCGAATGCAGGAGCATAAGCTACTATGTGTGTATTCTTGACTTCGGTAGTAAGTGCAAAGCCAAATAGCACCATTTGAATGATGGGAATTCCCAACAAAATCATCATGGTGGTTTTGTCGCGAAATATGTGGTAAAATTCCTTACGGATAAATGATAATAACTGTTTCATAGTTATTTTAGTTGACAGTTCATAGTTGACACTGGATAGTTATTGTTTTTTATGGTTTTCTTTTGACGATTTGATGATACTAATCAGCATTTTAATTAGCTCCTGACAATCATTGAGCATCGATTTAAAGATTTTTTCTTCGAGAAAATCACTGTCATGTAATAACATCAACCAATATTCTGTTTCGTTTGCTTCTTTCAATGAGATAGTCATTTTGTGAATAAAATCTGCTTTTGACTCACCATGCTCAGCTTCTCTGATTAAAGCTCCAATAGCTGTCCCGCTGCGTAATAATTGTTTGGATAAAACAAATTCACGTTGTTCGGAACTTAGAAATTTATACGCTTTAATAATGCGTAATGCAAAGGCATACGATTTATATTTGACGGTATTTTCTTCCATATTATCATCTATTTTAATATCATCTCTTAACTGTTAATTGTCCACTATCAACTGTCCACTATCCATTAATCTCCTCTTGTCGCTTTTCGAGCTAATTGTTGGAATACTTGATCCATGTTGGCTGCCTGAAATTGTTCTTTAAGATTTTTGGGGCTATCTAAGGCTTCAATTTTACCATCAACCATGATTGAAACGCGGTCGCAATATTCAGCTTCGTCCATGTAATGCGTGGTTACAAATGCAGTAATTCCACGTGAGGTGGCTTCGTAAATAAGTTCCCAAAATTGGCGACGGGTGATAGGGTCAACACCACCGGTGGGTTCGTCTAAAAATACAACTTGTGGATTATGAAAAATGGAGACCGAAAAGGCCAGTTTTTGTTTGAATCCTAGAGGTAAGTCTTTCACTAATTTGTTCCGCTCTAATTCAAAATGGAGTGTCTGCATCAATCGATCGGTTTTTTCCTTAATTTCATGATGTGTCATGCCATAAATGCCACCAAAGAGTTCAATATTTTCCCACACTTTTAAGTCGTCGTACAATGAGAATTTCTGGCTCATGTAGCCAATGTTCTTTTTTACTAGTTCCGATTGGCGGCTGATATCGTATCCAGCTACAAAACCACGTCCACTGGTGGGTTTACTTAGTCCGCTCAGCATACGCATGGCCGTTGTTTTTCCTGCACCGTTAGCACCTAAAAAGCCGAAAATTTCGCCGCGTTTAACGTCGAATGATACATGGTCGACAGCGGTAAATGTGCCGAATTTCTTGGTCAAATCTTCAGCTATAATTACTTGGTTGGTTGAATCAATAGGTGTCATACGTGTTTATTTTTGAGATAGTAACATAAAACAGTCTTCAACGGTTGGGTTGATGGCTTTTATCGTGAGTTGTTTATGTCCTTTTTCTTGTAAATAGTTGTCAGTTTCTTTTATCAGCTGATCTAGTGATAGAGTAGTGTCGCTCTTATTTATGGCAACGTGGTGTTCGTTCCCGAATGCAAAACAGTTTTTTGTGAGTTTATTTTGACGCAAATCGTGTAAAAGTTGATGCATATCAGCGCTTTCTACCGCCAAGAGTGTATTCGGATAGTTGGCAATGATACCTTGCGGTGAGTCAATCGTCAGAAATTCACCATTTTGTATTAATGCAATGCGGTCGCACAAACTAGCTTCGTCCATATAAGGTGTCGATACCACGATTGTAATATTTTGTTTCTGTAGATTCTTCAACATATTCCAAAATTCTTTGCGCGACACTGGGTCAACGCCTGTGGTTGGTTCGTCCAAGAAAAGCACGCTCGGGCGATGAATTAGAGCACAACTCAGTGCTAGTTTTTGTTTCATACCACCCGATAATTTTCCTGCTCGGCGATCTTTAAACGGTTCAATTTGTTGATAAATATCTTTTATTAAATCGTAATTTTCGGCAATCGTAGTATTGAAAACGGTGGCAAAAAACGTAAGATTTTCTTCGACTGTCAGGTCTTGATAGAGCGAAAATCGGCCAGGCATATAACCTACACGGTTTCGAATGGCTGGATAATCTTTAACAACATCGAATCCATCAACGGTGGCCGAACCTTCATTGGCTAAAATCAAGGTTGTTAGAATCCGAAAAAGTGATGTTTTTCCAGCTCCATCAGGTCCAATAATACCAAACAGCTCGCCACGTGGAATGCTCAGGCTTACACGTTTTAAGGCTTGAACTTCTTTGTAGTGCTTGCTGATGTTGGTGCACGAAACGGCTATGTCAGTTTGGTTTTGCATAGTTGATCGGTAATAAATCAATTGAATTTAACGTCTCCATACATGCCGATTTTGATATAGCCGTCATTTTTTACACTGATTTTTAGGGCATATACTAAATTGGCGCGTTCGTCGCGTGTTTGTATGGTTTTGGGTGTGAATTCTGCTTTATTTGAAATCCAAGTAATCACACCTTCATATTCTTTATTCCCTTTTCCATAATCGGCAAAAACTTGTACTTTTTGTCCAATTTTAATGGTTGATAGTTGATCATTCGTTACGTAAGCACGTAAAATCATTTGGTTGGTATCTCCTAGTTTGAACAAGGTTTTTCCGGTAGTGGCTAATTCCCCTTTTTCGGCATATTTTGCCAATACAGTGCCTGTGATTGGCGCTGTGATGCGACATTTATTTAATTGATCTTCTAGTTGTTCCAATTGAATTTCCAGAGCATTATTATCACCAGTAATGCCATCAATGGTGGTCGATAAGGTCGATTTGGTAGCAGTTATCTGTTTTTCGAGTAACGCAATTTGAGCATTTACGTCATCGAGTTGTTTGGTGGCTACAGCATTGTCTTTAACCAGATTTTCGATACGTCTTTTTTCAATGCGTGCTGTGGCTAGTTGCTGTTCCAAGGTGGCTAGTTGTTTTTGCATATCAGGTCGGCGACTCAATAATGCTTTTTGATTGGCTTTTAATTGTAGTTTTTTGAGGTAGAGTTGTGTGCTGTCAATATGCCCCACCAGTTGCCCTTCGGTAAGAGCCATACCTTCTTCTACCGTAAAATCTAAAATTTGACCTGTTCCTTCGGCCGACACAATGACTTCTGTGGTTTCAAATGTGCCCGATGCATCGGGTTTTATGGTTGATTGTTGACACGATGTTAATCCAATGAGTCCTATTAAAGTGCTCATGCACACGGTCGTTACTGATTTTGTTTTCATATTGTATTAATTATTTGTGTTTGTAATATATTGGTAATAAGTTGAATATAGTTGTATTTCGTGTAGCAAACGGGCTTGCTTGGCTATGTTTTCAGAATTAATATCTCGCAATAAATCGGTGACTGTAGCGGTACCATTTTGTAGTTTACTATCGGTGGCTTTTTTGATATTATTTTTCAGTGTTATGATTTCATCGTCGTTTTTCATAATGGTTTTTAATTTCTCCATTTCATTCACTTGTTGCGTAGTGAGTAGTCCGTTATTGAACAAAAATGTCTCTTTTTGTACTTCAATCGATTTTTGGCTTGTTTCTATTTTTTGTTTGTTGTTTTTCTGTGTGTAGAAGCCGCTTATGTTCCATGATAATTTTAAACCACCTATATAGAATGGCGAAAATTCATTACTGAGCATATTGAGGCCTGGTTTACCGTAACCGCCTTGTACAAATGCACCTATTTTAGGCATATTGGCGGCAGTTATGATTTTCTTTTGGGCATTTAAAGCGTTTGTTTGTGATTCGAATAATAATAGTTCAGGGCGTTTATTTTCTGCTGATGGTTCTATTGCTCCAATGAGTGGTTTTTCAAATGTGGTGTTGGCCGTAATTTCTGTACCAGTAAATGCAGAAAGCATCTGTACAAATGATTTACGCGTAGCTTGTAATTCCGTTTCACGTTGTATAGCATTCAATTGCTCAACTTTTACAGCATCCAAATCGGCTGGTGTGGCAACGCCGTTTTGTACCATTGTTTTCACTTTGTGGAAATTGTTTTTTAATTCATCTTGTAGAATTTTGTTTTGATCCAACTGTCCATCAATCAATAAGATACCAAAAAATAGTTGATTAATACGGTCGCGTAAAGCATACAAATCGACTTCCAATTTTTGCTTTTCTGTTTCGGCACTAGCCTTAATGCTTTTCTTTTGAGCAGCCGTAACACCGCCATCCCATATAAGCTGACTAACTTCTAATGTGGCCTGATATTGGTCTTTAGTCAATTCTGGAATAGTGACGCCAGGTAATGTGATAGGCAACTTGGTTACTTCCGATTGATAAGACGCTTTAGCCGAAACGTTTATTTGTGGTAAATAAGCCGTGTTTGCATTTTGCAAATTGTAGGCAGCCGTTTGCTCTATGAGTCCGTATTGTTTTACCAATGGATAATTCTGTTTAGCTTTTGCTTGGCAACTATCCAATGTGAGCACTTGCCCCAATAGGATGGTTGGTAAAAGGAGTAGCGTTAGTGAAATAATTATTTGTTTCATAGTGTCAATATATTATGGACGTAAATAACCAAGAATGACTTTAATATTTTCATCTTTGCGATGATTTAACATGAATTGAATGCTCATATCGTTTAGTTGTAAGGCTTTTGAGGCAATGGGTATCATCGTAAATAGCGCTACGTTGAGCGAAATAATGGTGGTAATGATATCCATTAAAGTGACATCACGCACTCTGCCAGCCGCAATTTCTTGTTGTAATTCGGCATTAAGCGTGGCAGCCATTTGTTCAGGCAATACATGCAATTTTTCGCGTATGGTATTGATGCTTTCTGGCTTGCGTGCTAATTCGCCCAGAACGAGTTGAGGCATACGCGGATTTGCCATTAACAAATTAAAATGTGATAGGCTGAAATGGGTTATTTTATCCGTAAAACTTAAATTTTCTACCTGAAATCCATCAAAGATGTTTTGAAAAAACTCTTTAAATTTAGATTCAAAAATGGTATCAAATAGATTTTCTTTAGTTCTAAAATAGTAGTGTATCAAGGCTTGATTACAGCCTACGGCTTTGGCTATTTGTGTGGTAGAAGTGGCATCAAACCCTTTTTCCAAAAAAAGTGTTTCGGCTGCTTCCAAAATGGCTTTTTCCATATTTTTCTCTGAACTTGTTTCCATATTAACTGATTTGTTTAATAAATTACTTTAATAAGTCTATTAATTGAGTGCAAAGGAATATAAAATAATTTTACAAAACAATTATTTTGTTGTTTTTTTTGAAAAAAATTATCTTTGCAGAAAATAAATCTTCTACACTATGTCTCTTTTTCGCGTGTTAATCTGCATTATTTTCCCTCCATTAGCCATTATCGATAAGGGTTGTGGTTCATTCTTAATTGTGTTTTTACTGACTTTGTGCGGTTGGGTACCTGGTGTTATTGCCGCTCTCATTATCAATAATAAACATTAAACGCCAATCGTATAAAGATTGGCGTTTAATGTTTATTGGAATTGGGTATTATTTCGAACGTCCAGAAAAAAGTTTAATTAGTTGCAAATTACGTTTGAAAAATCGACTTGGCGTTTCATTGATTACACTTTTGAAATCCTTTATAAAATGGGCTTGGTCACAATAATTCCCATCGTAAACTAATTTTTGATAGTCAATCGTACTGTCGGCGTTGATGGGTGTCCATACAGTATCTAATCTGATTATGCGCATTAATGTTTTAGGGCTCACACCAGTACGTTTCATAAAGCGACGTTCTAAGGTTCGATCCGTCACAGGGAAGCGCGACATAATATTTTTTAGTAATGTGTTTTTCCCAAAGTGTATTAAGTCGTCGTACAATTCATCAATTATATCTGGAATATATGGTGTGGTTTGAATCGAATTTAAAAAGGTGGTGAAATAAATTATACGTTCTTCAGCTGTGCTTAAATGAGCTAAATCTTCCCACACGGGATAAAAGAGTTCCTGTGGAAGCGTAATGCACTGCGAGTTTGGTTGTGACACATCAATAGCAAAAAAGCGTGAGAAAACGGTTGGTTTACAAATTACAACAAATGTGTTCATGGGTCCGTTCATTTGCATTTCCAGCGATTTTGAAACAACCGATGTGGCAAAAAAAGGCTCAAGTGGAGTACAAGTGGTATTCGCTAAGTGGGGTGTGCTCTTAAAGTGAAAAATAATGGAGATGTCGGGACGAGGGACAAATAGCTCCGTCAAGTAGGGTTCATTCAATTGAAATGTTTCAAATTGTTTGATTAGCCATTTAGCTTCTGAAGGCACCTCGTGGTGTTCTACGTGTAACATGACTCACAAAGGTTTATTATAATGTATGCAAAAATAAACAAAAAAGCGACTAAATGAATCATTTAATCGCTTTTTTGTGGTACCACCAGGAATCGAACCGGGGACACAAGGATTTTCAGTCCTTTGCTCTACCAACTGAGCTATGGTACCAGCAGTGTTTTGCGAGTGCAAAGGTAATATTTATTTGCATTCCTGCAAAACAATTTGCTAATTTTATTCTTAAAAAAATATAACTCTCAGATTTTAAACTCTTAATCAATCACAATTTTTTCTGTTTGATTACCTAATTGAAGGAGATAACAGCCTTTTTGTAGCATGATAGCGTGGTTTCCTGCCGCTAGAATTTCGTTTCGAAGGCAGCGACCAGCCATATCATACAGTTTTGTGGTGGTGTTTGGTTGGGCTACTTCAAAGTGAACGCTTCCATTTTCTACGTAAATTTTGCTATCGTTCGCGGAATAATTAGGAACACTGTTGGCACATACACCAGTCATAACGGCATCTTCCCAAGTAGTACCAACACGAATGCCGTCTACTACCAACCAAATATCTGCGCTATAACCGCGTAATACGATGTTGGCTGGGTTGATGTCGATAGATGCAGCATCTGTCAGTGGTCCAATAAATGGTTCTGCAGGTTCTGTTTCTGAAAATGCATCAAGTAAATAAAGCGATACTGCATCGTTATTAGAATCTTCATTGATAGTGTATTTAAGCACTACTAAATATGTTTTTGAGGTGTCTAAAACCTTATTCCCATATATTTTATTCCCATTTTGAGCAAAGGTCAAACCCAATTTGTCGTCCGTATTCATAAATATACGTGCGTTGAAATTATAGGTTTGATTATCAATTTTATTGTCGCGTAAACAGAAAAAATAACCTTCTTTGTAAGTCATGGTTGGCTGGAACATGAATGCCACATACAAATTCCCCTCGGTTACTTGATCAAATGATTTATGTAGTTGATTACTTTCTGCGATGTCTATGACGGCTGCATTTCCAATCCCACAGCCCGCATAACCTTCAAAATAGAGTCCATTGGTTACGCTAATAGCGGAGGCTGCTCCCCATTGTGTAAACCAACTATGATCTGTTAAAACTTCGCCTTGTGCGTAATCAAAATCTTCTGTTAAAAGTGTAGCTGCTGGTGCAGTGAGTGTTGTGAGTAGGGCGGCAATAACCAGCCATTGTTTTTTCATACTTAATTTGATAAAATTTGTATATTTTTCTTGTAATTTGATGTGCGTTAGAGTCCTTTTTCGAGTTGTGTTGCAAAGGTACAACTTTTAGTTTTAATAAAAAATAGAATCGTCTATTCATATAATCCCATTTTTTTAGTATTTTTGCAAGTTAACTATAGTATGTTACTTGTTTAACCAAAACTAAAAACAACTTATTGAAAATGAAAGCTTATGTATTTCCGGGCCAAGGTGCCCAATTTGTAGGAATGGGAAAAGATTTGTACGAATCTTCTGCCTTGGCCAAAGAACTGTTTGAAAAGGCCAATGATATTCTTGGTTTTCGTATTACCGATTTGATGTTCGCAGGCGAAGCTGAGGATTTGAAACAAACTAATGTTACTCAACCCGCTGTATTTTTACATTCGGTGATTTCAGCTTTAGTGTTAGGTGCTGATTTTAAACCTGACATGGTGGCAGGTCATTCTTTGGGCGAATTTTCTGCTTTAGTTGCTGCCAAAGCATTATCGTTTGAGGATGGTTTGAAATTAGTTTCAGCACGTGCACAAGCTATGCAAAAAGCGTGTGAAATGCAACCAGGAACTATGGCTGCCGTACTTGGCTTGTCGGATGAAAAAGTAGAAGAAGTTCTAAAAACTGTTTCTGGTGTGGTGGTTGCTGCTAATTACAATTGCCCAGGTCAATTAGTTATTTCTGGGGCTGTAGCGGCTGTAGATGCTGCATGCGAAAAAATGAAAGAAGCAGGTGCAAAACGTGCTTTGCGTTTACCTGTGGGCGGTGCATTTCACTCACCATTAATGGAGCCAGCTCGTGTAGAATTGGAAGCTGCTATTCGCGCCACTACTTTCCACAAACCAATTTGTCCAGTATACCAAAATGTAGATGCAAAACCTCATACAGAAGCGGAAGAAATTAAAGCCAATTCGATAGCACAATTAACGGGTGCTGTACGTTGGACACAAAGTGTGGAACGTATGATTGCTGATGGAGCGGACTATTTCAAAGAACTAGGTCCTGGTAATGTATTACAAGGCTTGGTAAAAAAAATAAATGCAGAAGTAACGGCTGAATAATTGGTCGTTCGATCCCTATATATTATTATCTACAAATTGAGTATTTACGCTCAATTTGTAGATAATAGTGAAAAATCAAGCTTCTTAGAGCGTATATTACTCATTAGTTTTTAGTATCTTATCTTATGAAACTTGCAGAAAATTTATACTACGTTGGTGTAAACGACCGTCATAAAACGTTGTTTGAGAATATGTTACCACTACCTCATGGCGTGTCGTACAATTCTTATTTGTTGGTCGATGATAAAGTGGCTTTAATTGACACGGTTGAGGCTCCTTTTGCAGAACAACAGTTGGAAACGATTCAACGTATTTTGAATGGACGTTTGGTCGATTACCTCATAGTGAACCACATGGAGCCTGATCATTCATCGGGTATTCAGGCTTTACGTATGTTGTATCCTCAGGTTCAAATTGTTGGCAATGCAAAAACACTGTCGATGTTGCAAGGTTTCTATGGCATTGCTGATGGATTATACGAGGTAAAAGAGGGCAGTGAACTTGTTCTTGGCAAGCGTACATTACGATTCTACATGACCCCAATGGTACATTGGCCAGAAGTGATGATGGCTTATGATGTCGACAATCATATTTTATTTTCGGCAGATGCTTTTGGGTGTTTTGGTACGTTAGACGCAGGTATTCTCGATACACAACTAAACCTTGATATGTATTGGAACGAAATGTACCGTTATTATGCCAATATTGTTGGTAAATATGGTAGTCCAGTACAAACGGCTTTGAAAAAGATTTGTGCGTTACAGTTGGATATGATTTGCTCTACGCATGGTCCTGTGTGGACTGAACACTTATCAGAAGCACTATCTTTATACGATCGTATGAGCCGTTATGAAGGCGAAGAGGGCGTTGTAGTAGTGTATGGCTCCATGTATGGGCATACCGAACAGATGGCGCAAGCTGTGGCGCGTGGTGCTGGCGAAGTTTCTAAAAATGTTCTATTATACGATATTTCGAAAACGGATTCTTCTGTTATTGTTGGCGATATTTTCCGTTACAAAGGCTTGATTTTAGGATCACCTACCTATTGTAATGACCTTTTTCCTCCGATAAAATCATTAGTTGACAAACTCGAACTACGCGGTTTAAAACATCGTGTGTTTGGTGCCTTTGGATCTTATACGTGGGCAGGTGCGGCTGTTAAAGAATTTGTCGCTTTTGCTGAACGCCTGAAATGGGAAACACCACCAACAGTAGAAATAAAACAAGCTATGACATCTGATCAAAGTGAAGCTTTAGTGCAATTAGGACGTACTATCGCTAGTCAATTATAATGTAGAATTCTACTATTTTATAAGTCAGTTTTAAACTGAAAACAAGCAGCATGAACAATCAAATTAAAACACCACGTTACGAAGTTGAAGCCGGCATCAATGGTTGTTTACTCATTCGTGATACACACAACTCCGATTTAACATCCCTTACTAAACACGCTTTAAGCTTTTTAGAACAGCAGTCGGCCAATCAAAATTTGAAACGAACATTGATTGTGTCAGATATTGATGGCAATGAAGTGGTGTGCGAGATGTTTTATGCTAATATTCGCCAAGTTATTAAAAATAATTTAGTGAATAGGGTTATTTTTATAGGTAGTGAACTATATTCGCAATCAAAACTATTTGATATTCAAGATAAAGCGTTTTTTAGAACTACACGTGATTTTTTAGCGTCTGAAGAATTATCAACCTTTCATAATGAGGCTATTTTACTCAAAATATCGCCTAAATTTCACCCAAGACGCATTCAGTCCCACCTTCAACAATTAGCTCACGATACGGTGCTTGAAATCAACTTCGATGCGATGTTTCATAATATCGACTATTTTCGTTCGAAGTTAAATCCTACTACCAAATTGATGTGCATGGTTAAAGCATCTGCTTATGGTAGTGGTTCGGTGGAAGTGGCACAAGCTATGCAGCATTATGGCGTCAACTATTTAGGTGTTGCTTTTGTAAATGAGGGCGTGGAATTGCGTCAAGCTGGCATTCAGTTGCCAATTATTGTGCTCGATCCTATGGATTCTGCCTTACATCACTTATTTCGATATCATTTGGAGCCAGAAATTTGTTCGTTCCATTTCTTACACATTATGATCAAGGAAGCGCAGCGACATGGTTTAGTCGATTATCCTATTCATATAAAATTTGATACTGGCATGCATCGTGCTGGCTTTGAAGCAGAAGATATTCCTCAGTTGTTAGCTATCTTAAATAATCAACAAGCTGTGCGTGTGGTTTCTGCTTTCTCACATTTAGCTGCTGCCGATGAACCTAATCCTGAAATGGATGCATTTACGATGCAACAAATCACATTGTTTAAACAAAATGCTGATTTACTACAAGTTGGCTTGGGTTATTCGTTCTTAAAGCACATTTTGAATACCGCTGGCATTGAACGTTTTTCCGACTATCAATTTGATATGGTGCGTTTAGGTATTGGCTTATGGGGCGTCAATTGTGTAAATGAGCAAAAATTGCGTAATGTATGTTCGCTCAGTACTCGCATTATGCAATTAAAAACCGTAAAAGCTGGTGATACCGTTGGTTATAATCGACGAGGAAAAATAACTCATGAAACAGAAATTGCTCTTTTACCCTTGGGTTATGCCGACGGCATAGATCGTCGTTTGGGCAATGGCGTGGGTTCTGTTTTTTACAACGGAACACGCGTGCCTATTGTTGGCAATATTTGCATGGATTTATTGATGATTGATGTTACTGGTCTAAATGCTGAAGTAGGCGATGAAGTGGTGGTGTTCAACGATGAACAACGCCTATCAGATATGGCCTCTTTGTTGGGTACTATTCCTTACGAAGTATTAACGTCTATTTCACCACGTGTGCGCCGTGTCTATTTTCGCGAATAATCATTTTTGTGGATACGTATAAAACCATAGCATCACCTGCCGAAGGGCTTTATAAAGAACAAGGAAGTAAATTCTTGTCATTTGCTTATCCTGTTTCTTCTGTTGATGAGGTTAAAATTCTGGTGGAGGCCAAGCGCAAAGAGTTTCACGATGCTCGTCACGTGTGTTACGCCTATATGTTGGGATCAGCTCGTACCGAGTTTCGTTCCAACGACGATGGCGAACCATCAGGTACTGCTGGTCGTCCCATTCTGGGACAAATAAATTCAAATAAACTTACTGATATTCTGATTATTGTAGTGCGTTATTTTGGTGGTGTACTATTAGGTACTAGCGGTTTAATAACGGCGTATAAAGCTGCTGCAGCCGAGGCTATTGCTGCATCCGATATTATCGATTGTATCATAGAAAGTACTTATACGGTCACTTTCGGTTACGAACAAATGAATACCGTAATGCGTATTATTAAAGATCACCAATTGACGGTTGTATCTCAAGAACAAGCATTGGCTTGTAAGCTCACGTTTTGTGTGCGTCAGTCACTTGAGTCGTTGGTTTGTGACCGTTTTTCAAAACTCGATTTTGTAACAATCGAAAAAATAGGGTAACAGTGACTCAATCATTCAATAAAAAACTCCTTTAAGACAACATCTTAAAGGAGTTTTTGGTTTATGAGATAGTACCTATTATTTATACATTTTATCGCGTAAAGCGTGAATTTCTTCAGAAGTTAAATATTCGTCGTAATCCATGTATTTGTCAATGATACCATTCGGTGTCAATTCTATAATACGGTTGCAAATGGTGGACACAAATTCACGGTCGTGCGAAGAGAGTAAAATATTTCCTTTAAAGTTGATCAATGTATTGTTGAATGCCTGAATAGATTCCAAATCCAAGTGGTTCACCGGTGAATCCAAAATCATAACATTGGCATTTTTCAACATCATACGAGAAATCATACAACGCATTTTTTCGCCACCCGAAAGTACATTGGCACGTTTATAAATTTCTTCGCCAGAGAATAACATTTTACCTAAATAGCCTCTAATATACGCTTCTGTTGTATCGCTTGAAAATTGACCTAACCAGTCTACCAATGTCAATTCATTATTGAAAAACTCAGAATTATCAAGTGGAAGATAAGCCGTCGTGATAGTCACACCCCAGTTAAATTTCCCAAAGAATTTGGAATCGTGGCAGTTAAGAATTTCAAAGAACGCTGTCATAGCACGTGGATCGCGTGAAACGAAAGCAATTTTATCATTTTTTTCTACATTGAAACTTACATTTTTGAATAAAACAGTGCCATCTTCGGCCACTTTTTCAAGTCCATTGATTTCAAGAACCATATTTCCTGGATCACGATCAGGTGTGAAAATAATACCTGGATATTTACGGGTTGAGGGCTGAATTTCTTCTACGTTCAACTTTTCAAGCATCTTACGGCGGCTCGTAGCTTGTTTACTTTTGGCCACGTTTGCTGAAAAACGGCGAATAAATTCTTCCAATTCTTTACGCTTTTCATCAGCCTTTTTATTTTGGTTTTGTTGCTGGCGTAGAGCTAATTGGCTCGATTCATACCAGAATGTATAGTTACCAGCAAACAAGGTAATTTTGCCATAGTCAATATCTACCGTGTGCGTTGATATAGCATCTAAGAAATGGCGGTCGTGGCTCACTACTAACACGGTATTTTCGTAATTAGCTAAGTAGTTTTCTAGCCAAATTACAGCTTCTACGTCCAAGTCATTGGTAGGTTCATCCAATAATAAGTTATCAGGATTACCATAAAGAGCGCGTGCTAACAATACACGTACTTTTTGTTTACCGCTGATTTCGCTCATCAATTGATAATGTATATCTTCTTTTATGCCAAGTCCGCTCAGGAGCTGAGCCGCGTTACTTTCAGCATTCCAACCGTCCATTTCAGCAAATTTTTCTTCGAGCGCTGCTGCGCGTAAACCATCGGCTTCGGTAAAATCTTCTTTGGCGTAAATGGCATCCTTTTCTTCCTTTACCTTCCAGAATTGATCATTACCCATCATCACTGTATCAATAACGGTGAAGGCATCAAATTCAAAGTGGTCTTGTTTAAGAACTGAAAGGCGTTCACCACTTCCAAATGTAATTTGTCCGCGTGTGGCATCTAAATCGCCACTAATCATACGAATAAATGTGGATTTACCAGCGCCATTGGCACCAATAATACCATAACAATTGCCGGGAGTAAATTTAAGATTGACATCGGAAAAGAGTACGCGTTTGCCGAATTGAATCGCTAAATTGGAAACTGTAATCATGCTGAGATATATTGAATTATTTGTTAATTAACTGTTTACTAAATCAATAGATTTATAATAAGTGGAGTAGTTAGGTCCATTTTTAAGGTTTGCAAAGGTACTCATTTATTATGGTCTTTCCAAATTACAGGACATTTCTGAATTTTGTGTCTGACAATCTTTTTGTATCTTTGTCCGCATACAATTTTCTAAATGCTTTATTTTTATAAATAAGTAACTATGAACGTACAAACTATCGTCAATCAGCTTGAGTCCTTTGCTCCATTGGCATTTCAGGAAGATTTTGACAATTGTGGATTATTAATTGGCAATCGCAACCAAACGGTGGAGGGCATCCTCATCTGTTTAGATGTTACTGAAGCGGTTGTAGATGAGGCTATTACTACCAAACACAATATGATTGTGTGTCATCATCCACTTATTTTCAAAGGATTAAAATCGTTGACTGGGCGTAACGAAGTAGAACGTTGTGTGATGAAAGCAATTAAACACGATATTGCCATTTATGCTGCACATACGAGCCTCGATAGCGCTCCTGATGGTGTTAGTGTTCGTATGGCTCAAAAGCTTGGTTTAGAGCATGTTCAAGTTTTAGTTCCAAAATCAGGTATGTTGCTTAAATTGGTAACCTTTGTTCCAACTGCGCATCTTGAAACAGTACGCGAGGCTTTGTTTGAAGCAGGTGCAGGACGGATTGGTCAATATGACGCATGTAGTTTTTCACATAGCGGAGAAGGTACATTTCGTCCAGGAACTGAAACAAACCCTTTTGTCGGAGTTATTGGAGAAGTGCATCATGAGCCAGAACTTCGTTTAGAGGTCATTCTACCAAAACACAAACAAAGTGCGGTTGTTACCGCCTTGTTGCAAGCCCATCCGTATGAAGAACCTGCTTTTGATTTAATACCTTTAGCTAACGAGTGGTCGCAAGTTGGTTTGGGTGTGGTAGGTGACTTTCCAAATAGTTATGCCGAAATTGACTTTTTAAAACAGGTAAAACAAACATTTCAATCGGATGTCATAAAACATTCACCAGTGTTAGGGCGCGATATTCGTCGTGTAGCTTTATGTGGTGGTAGTGGTGCCGATTTTATTATGCATGCGAAAGCCGCTGGTGCTGATGCTTTTGTCACCGCTGACGTGACTTATCATCGCTTTTTTGAAGCCGAAAATAACCTGCTTATTTTGGATATCGGACATTTTGAATCAGAACAGTATACAAAAGAGATATTTTTTGAACAACTTATCGAAAAATTTCCTAACTTTGCCATCCGTTTATCAACTTCGGAGCAAAAGCGTGTGCTTTCTTTTTAAAACTAATTAAGTAGTTGGTAATCAATTTATCTAGCAAATCAATAATTCAATTATTCAATATTATGGCCGAACAAAAAGCAACAGAAGTGAAAGAAATTTCCGTTGAAGAACGCCTCATTGCACTGTACGAATTGCAAAAAGTGGTGTCGGAAATAGACAAAATTAAGACACTACGAGGTGAATTGCCACTCGAAGTACAGGATTTGGAAGACGAAATTGCAGGTTTGCAAACTCGTATTGACAAATACAACACAGATATTGTGGATATGGATAAAGCCATTGAAGCTGAAAAAATCAAAATCGAAGAGTCACGTGCTAAAATTGCTAAGAATACTGAGCAACAAAATAATGTACGTAACAACCGCGAATTTGATGCTTTATCAAAAGAAGTTGAATTTCAAACATTGGAAATAGAGTTGTCTGAAAAACATATTCGTGAATATTCGGCCGATGTTAAAATCAAACGTGAAGAAGTAGAAGTTGCTAACAAACAATGTGCTGAACGTCAATTTGATTTGACTCAAAAGAAAGCTGAATTGGACGAAATTGTAGCAGAAACTCGCCAAGAAGAAGAACGTTTGCGCGAAAAGGCTAAAGAATTAGAAACGTTGATTGATCCACGTTTATTCACAGCTTTCAAACGTATTCGTAAAAATGCTCGTAATGGTTTGGCTGTGGTTTCTGTAGAGCGTGATGCTTGCGGTGGATGCTTTAATAAAATACCACCTCAACGCCAAATGGATATACGTATGCGTAAAAAAATTATCGTATGTGAATATTGCGGACGTATCTTAGTCGATAAAGAGTTAGCAGGTGCTGAATAAGTAAAAGCACCGTAAAGTGATATAATAGAAAAGAGCCTGTATTATGCAGGCTCTTTTTTTAGCTCATAGGCTAGTAGTGGAATAATCAAATTGATTTTCCACTTTTTTTATGTCCTATTACTACAAAAATAAACTTGCGTGAGAATTGAATATTTACGTGCGTGTGTAATCTTGTACACAAATATCAAAAAAATGAATCACATCCATTTTACAATAATCAAGCAGTAGAGTATATATTTACATTTATAAATAATATTGTAAATTATTACAAGATATACAAATGTAAACCACCATTAATGATTTAGTAATATAAATTCAAAAACTTATTTTTTACTTATTTAATCGATTATTTAGAATTGTAACATTGAATAAATGAATAGTATTAACAATATGCTTTTTATTTTCATATATCGTATGTAAATCAATAAGTTATAGAATTTATTTTATATTTTGATTTAATATAATTGGTGATATATTTGATATTTGTAAATACAATGGCGTATTCAGTTATATTAGTGATATATTGGTTTATTTATGAGTAGTTTATTAGTTATTATTTTCAGCATTACTTTAACTTATTAATTTTATCTATATGTTTGTTTATTAACAATATACAATATAAATTAAAAGTTAGCCACTTTTTAGTGAGTTTACATTTATAAATCACTTAATTTTCTAATTGGTTATAAATGTATTTTTTTATTTACAAAAATGATATTACATTTGTAATGTAAATTTCTAAATTATGAAAGACCGTATTTTTTTACTTATTGAAACCAAAGAGTTGACATTTGGTAAATTTGCTGACGAAATTGGCGTAGAACGTTCAACCATGTCGCATATTAAGTCTGATAGAAGTAAACCTTCACTAGATATGGCTCAGAAGGTGCTTGAACGCTATCCAGAAGTGAGTGCGGAGTGGCTTATTTTGGGACGTGGGCCGATGTTTAGACAAACAAGCGATTCTCAAGAGCTCGATTTATTCTCTCAAATTGGATTAAATGATTCAAAATCAGAGGTAAATTCGGATAAAGTAGAACCAATTCAGACTACAACTTCTACCGAAAGTAAAAAAATGGACTTGCCTACAGAAGATTTAGTTAATGTTGTGGGTAAAAAAGAAGAACAACAACGAGCGTTTTTTAATCCGCCAAAGCCTGAACGTGTGGTAGAACGTGTGATGATATTTTATTCCGATCAAACGTTTGAGGAGTTGAAAAAGTAAGGTATTTCAATCATATTTCGGTATACGGCATTTAGCTTGTATAATAAGGTGGGACTGTTGAAAAGTAGCCCCATTTTTTTGGCTCAAATAATTGGTAGTTTCGGTAAAAAGTAGTAATTTTATGCGACATTTTAGATTAACTCAAAATAGTATATAAATGCTTGATCAAGAAAGACTTATTAGAATCAACATCGAGGAAGAAATGAAAACGGCTTACATCGATTATTCGATGTCGGTTATCGTTTCGCGTGCTTTGCCTGATGTTCGTGACGGTTTTAAACCTGTACACCGTCGTGTATTGTTTGGAATGAATGAATTGGGTAACAATTCTGATAAACCTTACAAGAAATCAGCCCGTATTGTCGGTGAGGTAATGGGTAAGTATCACCCACATGGTGACTCTTCAATTTATGGCACTTTAGTTCGTTTAGCACAGCCTTGGGCGTTACGTTATCCATTGGTTGATGGACAAGGTAACTTTGGTTCTGTCGATGGTGATGGACCAGCAGCTATGCGTTATACCGAAGCGCGTTTGCAGAAAATTGCCGAGGAAATGTTGAAGGATATTGATAAAGATACTGTAAACTTCGACCCTAACTTTGATGAAACACTCAAAGAACCTCAAGTAATGCCTACACGTTTGCCAAATTTATTGGTCAACGGTGCATCAGGTATTGCAGTAGGTATGGCTACCAATATGGCGCCACATAACCTCACCGAAGTGGTGAATGCAATTGATGCTTACATTGATAACAATGATATAGAAATCAGTGAATTGATGCATCACGTAAAAGCACCTGATTTTCCAACAGGAGGTATTATTTATGGTTATGCAGGTGTAAAAGACGCTTTTGAAACAGGTCGTGGACGTATTGTGATTCGTTCTAAAGCCGAAATTGAAAATGCAGAAAATGGCCACGAACGTATTGTTATTACAGAAATCCCTTATATGACTAACAAAGCAGAATTGATTAAATCAATTGCAGAGTTGGCTATCGAAAAAAGAGTAGAAGGTATTTCTAATGTTAATGACGAATCGGACCGTACAGGTATGCGCATCGTTGTGGATGTTAAACGTGATGCTAATGCTAATGTTATTTTGAATAAATTGTTCAAAATGACAGCGTTACAATCATCATTTAGTGTTAATAACATTGCTTTAGTAAAAGGTCGTCCACAAATGCTTAACTTAAAAGACTTAATTAAGTATTTTGTAGAACATCGTCACGAAGTAGTTACTCGCCGTACACAATTTGAATTGGCTAAAGCCGAAGAAGATGCACACATCTTACAAGGTTTGATCATTGCTTTGGATAATATCGACGAAGTGATTGCTATTATTCGTGGAGCTGAGTCTCCTAATGCGGCTATTGAGCAATTGATGGAACGTTTCAGCTTGAGCGATCGTCAAGCAAAAGCCATTGTCGAAATGCGTTTGGCACAATTAACCAAATTGCGTCAAGATGAATTGCGTACGAAATATGAGGACTTAATGAAACGCATTGAGGACTTAAAAGATATTTTAGCTCGCGTAGAACGTCGTATGGAAATCATTAAAATGGAGCTTGCTGAACTAAAAGCGAAATATGGTGATGGACGTCGTACCGAAATTGTATACTCATCAGAGGAATTCAATCCAGAAGACTTTTATGCTGATGATGAAATGATTATAACAGTCTCACACTTAGGCTATATTAAACGTACACCACTATCGGAATTTAAGTCACAGAATAGGGGTGGTGTTGGTTCAAAAGGTAGCTCTTCGCGCGATGAAGACTTCATTGAATACATCTATCCAGCTTCTATGCACAACACGATGTTGTTCTTTACACAAAAAGGTCGTTGCTTCTGGTTGAAGGTGTACGAAATACCTGAAGGTAACAAAACAAGCAAAGGTCGTGCTATTCAAAATATGTTGAATATTGAATCGGACGATAAAGTAAATGCGTTTATACGTGTGGCTAATTTACAAGATCCAGAATATAACCAATCACATTATTTATTATTCTGTACCAAACAAGGTGTTATCAAAAAAACATCGTTAGAGGCTTATTCACGTCCACGTCAAAATGGTGTGAATGCTATAACTATTCGCGAAGATGACCAAGTAATACAAGTGCGTATGACCGATGGTAACAGCGAAGTTTTGATGGCTAATAAGAATGGTCGTGCTATTCGTTTCCACGAAACCAAAGTTCGTGAAATGGGCCGTACAGCTACTGGTGTACGTGGTATGACGCTCGATGGTTCCGATGATGAGGTAGTTGGCATGGTTTGTGTATCTTCTGATACAAAGGATTCAATTTTGGTTGTTTCTGAATTGGGTTACGGAAAACGTTCCGACTTAGAAGATTATCGTATTACCAATCGTGGTGGTAAAGGTGTAAAAACGATTAATATTACAGATAAAACAGGTAAGTTAGTCACTATTAAGAACGTAACTGATGAACATGATTTGATGATTATCAATAAATCGGGTATTACCATTCGTATGAAAGTGGCAGATTTGCGTGTGATGGGACGTGCAACTCAAGGTGTTCGATTAATCAATCTTGAGAAACGTAATGATCAAATTGCAGCTGTTTGTCGTGTTTCATCAGAAAACGAGGAAGATGAACTGCTTGAAAATGTGAATGAAGAACCAGTTATCGACTCAACAAATATAACTACAGAAGAATAATTCATTTAAAAATTTGACTTTATGAAACGATTACTTATTGTTTCCTTGTTGGTTATGGGAATCATAGCAACAGGGAGTGCTCAGAAAGCCAATGTATCTAAAGCTAAAAATAAAGCTTTGAACGTTGAAGCTCCTGATTTTGAAGGCGCAAAAGAAGCCATTGCAGCAGCATTACAAGATGAAAGTACTAAAAATTCAGTTGATACTTGGTATACGGCTGGTTTGGTGTACGAAAAAATCCAAGATGCTGAATATTTGAAAGAGGTTTCAGGTAAACCTGCTGATGCTACAGTAAAAGGTGAAAGTGCTATCACATCGTATGGCTATTATGTAAAAGCTTATGATATGGACTTTTTACCTAACGCTAAAGGCAAGATTAAACCAAAATACAGTAAGAAAATAAAAACTTCTATCAAAAATTACTATTTGAATATGGCGTTTTTGAACTATGGTATCACGGAATTTAATAAGAAAAATTTTCCAAAAGCGATAGAGGTATTTGAAATTCATACAGGTGTACCTGATTTAAAAATGTTCTCGGAAGATAATCCGTTCATTAAAGATACGGTGTATTATCAAATTCGCTATTATACCGCTTTGGCTTACGAACGTTCTGAGAATGTGGTAAAAGCTATCGAAATTTTTGAGCAGATAAAAGATAAAGGTTACGAAGAAATTTTTGTTAATCAACATCTTAGCGATTTATACAAAGCGCAAAAAGATACGGCAAATTACATTAGTTCTTTAGAATATGGTTATAAAAGATATCCTAAAGAGTTTTTCTTTTTAGGAAACTTAATCAACTTCTACATTTTTAATGGTCAAGAACAAAAGGGTATTGACTATTTGGATAAGGCGATTGAATTAGATCCTAATAACGCTCAATATTACAATGTAAAGGGTAGTGTTATGGAAACTTTAAATCGTATTCCGGAAGCCACAGCTGCTTATGATAAAGCGTTGACATTGAATCCAAAATTGATGGAAGCTTGGAATAACAAAGGACGTATGGTTTACAACGAGGCTTATAAGTTCGAAGATCGTGCCGTATCTATTCGCGATCCTAAAGCATCAGCTAATTTACAAGCTGCAGCCTTAGAGAAATTTAAAGAAGCTTTGCCATATTTTGAAAAAGCAGCGGAATTAAATCCTACAGATTTGGATAATTTACGTACATTACGTTCTATTTATTATCGTTTGTTAAACGTTGATGCTAAAACTTACCAAGGTAAGTATGATGCTATCAATGCACAAATCAAATCACTGTAGAGTATAAGTCTCTCATAATTAAATAAAAAACGCTATTCTCGAATAAATGAGAGTAGCGTTTTTTATTGTGTAGTTATAAATCATCCTTATTATTATATATTGCTTTATATTTATATTATTTAACATAATATAAATTATAGGACAAAAGTGAGCAAGCAAACAATTGAGTAGTTACAGTTTGTTTTTAAGTCTTTTATTAGGTGTGGAAAACCAAAATTGGTGTGTGTGCGTGAAATACCATTTTACGAGCCATGCTTGGATTAAATAGCCGTGCAAATAAATTACGCTTGTGTGTGTTGAGCACGATGAGATTGATATTTTTTTCTAGAATCAATTCATCGAATGCTTGTAACACATCGTCGCCCGAAATGACAGAATAATTAGTAGTTATCAGAGGATAATTGGTGGCAAAGAAATCTTTGATGCCAGCCAGTTTGATGGAATTCCAATCATCACGTTTGGTTTCGAAATGAGCCAGGAATAAGTTAAACTTAAAGCCTTTCAATAAATTCATCATACGTTCAAATGATAAGAGCGTACGATCATCAAAATTAGTCGCAAATAAGATGTTTTTTATATCTTTAATAGCTTGTGCCTCAGATGATTCAGGAATGGCTAAAACAGGAACTGACGCATGTTCAATGACTTCGGCTGTGACGCTACCAATTAAATCTTCTTCTTTTTGGTTTTTGCCTCGAGTACCCATAATGACTAATACTGGTTTTTGTTCATCACAATAATTTATGATAACTTCTTCGGGAACTCCTTCTAAAATTTCTGTTTTAAATTTAATTTTAGGAAGTTGATTATCAGCTATTTGTTTGTTCAATTTACTCGATAAATTATCAATATCGGCATGAATTCGAGAGATATAATGTCGGAAAGCCTCTTTGTCGGATATAGCTGCCACTCCCCTATTGAAACTATATAACGTACTAGGAATGAGGTAAGCATGTAACAATACTAATTCAATATTTGGGAATTTTTCAGCTATTCGGAAGCCTATTTCGCACGCTTTGAGGGAATAATCTGAAAAATCGATGGGAATCAGAATGCGCTCTACTCGTGGTTTGGGAGTATTAGATTCAGGATTTTCGATTACGGTGAGTGCTTTTACCAAATCCGATTCGTCGATACGAACTCTCACTCCTTCGGCCACAGAGGACTGTTGCTGATTAATGCTGTAAATAAATGCTTTTACGCCTGCACGCTCTAATTTTTCTTTTAAACGTTGTGCGTGTTCATAGCTACGAATGGCAACGGTAATGAGTTTATCTTTCATGATGGTAAGATAATAGTTTGTGTGGTAAAAGTAATAAAAATTGTAATTGATTCAAAAAAAATACCTTATCTTTGAAGAAATAAATGAACATCTAAATGGATTATGTATGAAAACAAAAATTATTACTATTGCCTCAATCGTTCTTCTTCTTACTTTAGTTGGTTTTTTCTATTTTCGCTTTTACTTTGTATTTGGTGAAGGTGTTAAAGCTGGCGAGCTAAATTACATGGTGTATAAAGGCTACGTGTTTAAAACATACGAAGGAAAACTAATACAACGTGGCTTTAAAGGTCAAGCAGCGGGTACTATTCAATCGTATGAATTTCAATTTTCGGTAGAAGATGAAGCGGTGGCCGATTCGTTGATGCGGTGCAGTGGCAAAGAGGTGGAACTCCATTATAAAGAGTACATCGCTCCCCTACCTTGGCGCGGTGTTAGCGTGTTTGTAGTCGATGAAATTATCCATGTGGATAAATAAGGTGATATTTTAAATATATAATTGATTTATAATTATTTATATTTTGCGAACATCTTTTAATTTTATAAAAAGATTACTAATTCGCAATTAAAATCAGGGGTTTTATAGTCCTGATTTTTTTTATAACTTTGTAGCTCTAAAAACTATCAACAAAATTCTTTATAACAATGGAATTAGCCAGTAAATACAATCCTGCTGACATCGAATCTAAGTGGTATCAGTATTGGATTGACCATGCTTTTTTTGCGTCAAAACCTGACGGTCGTGAACCTTATACTATCGTTATTCCTCCGCCAAATGTGACTGGTGTTTTGCACATGGGTCACATGTTGAACAATACCATTCAGGATATTTTAGTGCGTCGTGCGCGTATGACAGGCAAAAATGCTTGCTGGGTACCAGGTACCGACCACGCTTCTATTGCTACTGAAGCCAAGGTGGTGAATCGTTTGGCGCAACAAGGCGTTAAGAAAACAGATTTGAGCCGTGAGGATTTCTTGAAACATGCGTGGGATTGGACCGATGAACATGGTGGCATCATTTTGAAACAATTACGTAAATTGGGTGCTTCGTGTGATTGGGATCGTACCGCTTTTACTATGGATGACGTGCGTTCAGAAAGCGTTCTCAAAGTGTTCTGCGATTTATATAATAAAGGATTGATTTACAGAGGTGTGCGCATGGTTAACTGGGATCCGCAAGCACTGACTGCTCTTTCCGACGAAGAGGTAATTTTTAAAGAGCAACAAGGAAAACTTTACTATTTACGTTATAAAATTGAAGGTGAAGATGGTTATGCGGTAGTGGCAACTACGCGTCCCGAAACGATTATGGGCGATACTGCCATGTGTATTAATCCAAACGATCCTAAAAATGCCCATTTAAAAGGCAAAAAGGTGATTGTGCCGTTGGTTGGTCGTGTGATTCCGGTGATTGAAGATGATTATGTGGATATTGAATTTGGAACAGGTTGCTTGAAAGTAACGCCAGCTCACGATGTAAACGACTATATGTTGGGCGAAAAATATAACTTGCCAAGTATCGATATTTTCAATGATAATGGTACTTTAAGTGCTGCTGCTGGCTTATATGTTGGCATCGATCGCTTTGAAGTGCGAACTCAAATTGAAAAAGATTTGGCTGCCGCTAATTTGCTCGAAAAGGTGGAAGCGTATACCAACAAAGTGGGTTATTCGGAACGTACCAATGTGGTGATTGAGCCTAAATTGTCGATGCAGTGGTTCTTGAAAATGGAACATTTGGCCGAAATTGCGCTAAAACCTGTGATGGACGACGATATTAAGTTTTATCCTGCTAAATATAAAAATACGTACCGCCATTGGCTCGAAAATATTAAGGATTGGTGCATCAGTCGCCAATTGTGGTGGGGACATCGTATTCCTGCTTGGTTTTTGCCTGAAGGTGGTTATGTGGTAGCTGAAACAGCCGAAAAAGCACTTGAAGCTGCTCGTGAAAAAACGGGTAATAACCAATTACAATTAAACGATTTACGACAAGATGAAGATTGCTTGGATACATGGTTTTCCTCGTGGTTGTGGCCTATTGCTTTATTCGATGGCATTCGTCGTCCTGGCAATGAAGAGATTAACTACTATTATCCTACTGCCGACTTGGTAACGGGTCCTGATATTATTTTCTTTTGGGTAGCACGTATGATTATGGCTGGTTACGAATACGAAGGTAAAATGCCATTTAAAAACGTCTATTTTACGGGTATTGTACGCGATAATTTAGGTCGAAAAATGAGCAAATCGCTTGGTAATTCGCCCGATCCATTGGAGTTGATTGAACGTTTTGGTGCCGATGGCGTGCGCATGGGTATGATGCTAGCTGCACCGGCAGGTAATGATATTTTGTTCGACGAAAGTTTGTGCGAACAAGGACGTAACTTCAATAATAAAATTTGGAATGCGTTGCGTTTGGTAAAAGGCTGGCAAGTAGCTGATATTGAACAACCTGAATCGTCAAAAATTGCCATCGATTGGTTTAATGCACAATTGAGTGCTACCATTGATGAGTTGAATGATGATTTTGATAAATATCGTTTGAGTGAAGCGTTGATGACGGTTTATAAACTCTTCTGGGATGAATTTTCATCGTGGTATTTGGAGTTGGTGAAACCCGCTTATCAACAACCTATTGATGCGGCTACATACGCAGCAACATTGGCATTCTTCGAAAAATTGACCTTACTACTCCACCCATTTATGCCATTTATCACCGAAGAAATTTGGCAAGCTTTGGCTGACCGTCAATCGGGAGAAAGTGTGATGGTGGCACAAATGCCAACGGCTGATTATAAAAATAGCGATTTATTACGCGACTTCGAATTGGTAAAAGAATTGATTGCTGGCGTGCGTTCGGTACGTTTAGAGCGTAATATCCCGAATAAAGATGCCTTGACTTTGCGTATTGCATCGGGTGAACACAACGACGCGTATAATTCCGTAATTGCTAAATTGTGTAATTTGGAGGCAATTGAACGTGGCGATAAAGATGCCACTTCAGCTTCGTTTATGGTACGTACTACGGAATATGCTGTGCCACTTGGTAATATGATTAATGCCGACGAAGAAATTGCTAAAATGGAAGCTGAAATTGGTTATTTACAAGGTTTCTTGAAATCGGTGATGGTGAAATTGAGCAACGAGCGTTTTGTGGCGAATGCTAAACCAGAAGTGGTTGAAAATGAACGCAAAAAACAAGCTGATGCCGAAAGTAAAATTCAAACCTTACAAGAAAGTATTCAGCAACTAAAAGGCTAATACCCTATTGAGTTTATAATGTAAAAAAGCCTTTGTAACAGATGTTGCAAAGGCTTTTTTACATTATAGATTTAATTCTATAGTTACAAAGAGTAATAATAATCTTTTATTTTTTTTGCCATTAGTTTTCTTCGTTCTAATAGAAAATCTTCATAATGTGATGCGTCCATGAAAACTATATTTTCTGGAATACAATTAGTTTTTAGATTTTCTATTAATAATGCTGTTTCAGAGATATTGCCAAATTTCATTTGTTTTGAATTACCTTGCTCAAATACTGTTTTAAAATAGTCGTTAGGTGCTTTTTCTCCAATTGAAATATTAGTTTGGGTATCTAGATAAGTGTAATTAGCAATTTGATTATATTTGGACTTATCAGTTATTCCATTTTTTTGTAAATATACTTTTGGAAAAATATGATGTATATCTCCCATTGTTGTTATTAAATCCCGAACTTTTGTACCATTCATTAACAAAGAATTGTCACTACTATGTACTTGTGCGGCTAGAAATACGTTATAAAATGGACTATTAATAGCAGAAGTTTCTAAATCTTGAACTAAACCAATTTCCCAGAACGTATTAGATAAATTTGCTTCTTCCATTTCATTAAAATATTCCAAAAATCCTTTTTCTGCAATTCTTCGAATATCCAAATCCATTACTGATTCAGGAGATGTTATATATCTACTTGTTAATGTTGAAAATACATACCATTTAGAAACAAAATGCTTAATTTGTGTTTTGTCAATTTGGTTGTTCGAATTTAAAATTAAATAAAGAGTGTAAGCAAAATCTAATGTCATTTGAGAATTTATCAACCTGTTTGAAATAAAACCTGCTGATTTTATTGAAAGTATAAAGTTTGTAAATGAGAACTCATTCATAAAATCTAATACACCTTCAGTTAATTTTTCAAAAGATAATTCAGCAATTTCTTCCTTGTAGTCACGTGTTTCAAAATCACGACCACCAAGTAAACTAACTAAATCTTTCATCTTACCACGACCGAACTTGTGCATAAAAGCAACTCGTAAAATGTCACCATATCCTGGATCAAAAATATCTTCTCTATCATCTTTTAACCATTTGATTTTTGAAGCAAACTGTGATACCATGAAATCTTTGTCTTTTGTCATTTCATTGTACCAGTCTGGTTGTACAGCTAAATGAGAAAAATAATCGATTGCTTTACGAAGAGAATTACCCCCATATTTTACATTTGCTGCAATCTTAGACATAGCAAAGTCTGACTGATTTAGTTTTGCACCTTGACTGTTGATTCTAATAAATATCTCTGTTACTTCATCAATTGTCAATTCTTTGTCTAATGTAATTACGCCAATTTGTCGATTTTTAATTGCAATTAGATTGTCTAAAATATCATGTAATCTATCCGAATCCATTTCAGTATTTGACTCGCAGTATTGTGATACGAAACTACCACGCTTAAAATCTGGTTTAAAAACATCTGCAATATCGGTAATCCATTTTTTATCCTTTAAGATTGCATTATCTTGAACCTTAAAAACTTCCTCTTCATCAATTGCCAATGGGTTAAATGAAATTTTAATTCGTTTTTTTTCAAAATCTGAGTTAATCACTTCCAATCCCATTATTGCAGTCATAAGTGCAGTAACACGTTGTTGCCCATCAATCATTATCTTTTTGCCTTCAGATAATGTTCCATCTTTCAATTTCATATTTGGGCTTTGGGAAATAATCAAATAACCAGTTGGATAACCAGTATAAAGTGAATCTATTAAATCACGCACTTGTTTTGGTTTCCAAACAAATGGTCTTTGTATTTCTGGAATAGCAATTTCTCCCGACTTAATAAAATTTAGAACTTGTTCAATTGCAATATTTGAAGCATTATATTTTTCAGGCATAGCAAAATATAGTTTTAATATTAATATTTTATTTCTGTTTTAGTACACGTTCCGTTACTAATTTGGAGCTAATAATCGCCATTGGTAAACCTGCACCAGGAATGGTAGATGCGCCTACATAAAATACATTTTTGTAGCGTTCGTCGTGGTTTTTTGGTCGGAAAGCCCCAATTTGCATCATGGTGTGTGCTAAACCGAGTCCGCTGCCTTTGTATAAGCCAAACTGGTTTTGCCAATCTTCAGGCGTGTAAATGGTGCGTGATACAATGTCTGGTCGAATGTCTTGTCCAATGCGTTGCGAGAAATTGTCGATAATACTGTTTACTACGTCGTCTTTGTCGCTCCAGTCGGTTTTGTGCAGTAAGTTTGGCACAGGACACACAAAAAAGAGACTTTCGCAGCCTTCGGGCGCACAATCAGGATTGTGTTTTGACACCACATTTACGTAGTAATAGGGTTTTTCGAGCGTTCCTGGTTCGCTTAGTACTTTGTTGGCGTACTCTTTATAGTTGGAGCCTAAGTAGTAATTGTGATGATTCACATGCGGTAATTTACCTTTGATACCAATGTAAAACGTTAGGTAACCCATGGTCCACTGCATGCGGTTCATGCGTGCGGTTGAAAACGCTTTCCGTTTGAAAATACGGTGACGCCACACGGCAGCATCAGCGTTAATCACATACGTGTCGGCGCGCCATACGTGATTAGTAGAATCTATTAAATGGCTGATTTCTTTATCGTTATTCTTGGTTTCGTAATCTACTATTTCGGTGTTATAAGTGATTTTTACGCCCGCTTTTTCGAGTTCGCGCACCAATCCAACCACAATTTGGTACATACCACCCTTCACGTTGTAGTAACCATCGTGTTTGAATTCCGTATACGATAGCAAGGTGTAAATTGCCATCGTGTCGAATGGCGTTCTGCCTAGGAAAAATGCCACTAACGAGAGAATTTCGCGTACCTCTTTCGATGAGAAATTGCGCGACACTTGATTCCAAAAATTACGTGTGAGTACGGGCAAATGTACAGGATTTACCTGCATCAGCGAACTCATATAATCGAAAATGGAGTCAAAATTGTTTTTGATGACAATATCTACCGTGTCGTTAAAAATTTGTCCCGATTTATCGAGGTATTTTTCCATTTTAGCTTTGAATTCTGGTTCCAAATCTTTGAATTGTTCAGCTAAACGGTCGATATCCTTGTATAAATGGTAATTTTTTTGTGGATTGTCGCTGAAATTCACGCTGTAAAGTGGATCGAGCTCTACAAATTCAAATGGCATTTCGATGCCACAATCGTGTACAAATTCGGCAAATTCGTAACTCATGCTAAAGAAGCTCGGACCTGTGTCGAATGTAAAACCATCTTTTTTAATTTGGTTGAGTCGTCCGCCTGCTTGTGCGTTTTTTTCTACTATTTCTACCTCGTAACCTGCTTTGGCTAAGCGTAATGCGGTGGCTAAACCACCAATTCCTGCGCCCACAATTAAGACTTTTTGTTTCATAGTTAGTTGGATTTTATGGTTTTGTTGTTTCTTTTAAAATGGCTGGATATAATTCGTCGCGCACCCAACGGAAATTGGGCTCGAGGGCTAGAATTTTTTCGTAATAGGCTTTTGCTGTGGCTTTTTGTCCTATTTTATCGTAGGCTTTAGCCATGGTTACGAGCAAACTCAGGTAATTCCAATCGTTGGCAATTATGGATGGATGTTGCTCCATCAATTTCTGAGCTTGTAGATAATGGCTGAGAGCTAACTTCTTAGAACCACCAAATGCTTCGGGCATATAGAATTGCGTGTTGCCATAGGCCAAATGTGCCAGTGGATTTTTAGCATCCAGTTTTAAAGCCTCTTTGGCTGCACTGATACTGCTTGGTCCTTCGAAAGGAGCGCGTATAGGAGCAAGCCCTATCTTAAATCCATAAATGGATGCTTTGTAAGCATTTATGTGCGACAGTTTTTCTTTTTTCTTTTTCAACTTTTCCACATTCGCTTCTAATTTTCCGAGGTACAGTTTAGCTTCGTCGCTGCGTTTGAGCCCGATGCAATAACCAACATAGCCATATTGGTAGTTGATAAGTTCTAAGGTTAATGCGTGGTTGTGCTGTTCATCACGCTCCATCTCGTCAATAATGCGTTTCCACGTATCCATTTTATTGGAGATGTAGGCATGGTAAATGGCACTTTTGTAATCCTTTTGTGCCACTATACTCGTTGTGAAAGCGATTAAGAGTGCTATTATGAAATACTTCTTCCTTTCCATTCGTGTGTGTGTGTTAAGCGATTATAAATACCTTTACAAATAATAAAGCCGAGGGTTATTTGTTGTGGAATCAAGTTTATACAGTTGCGCCAAACAGATTGTTGGCTTGCTACGGAAACGAGTATTCGTATGAATAAAAGTGCTGTAAAGTAAATTATTACAAATTCTAAATGAAGCGATGCTAGAATAGGTATAAAACCCAAAGTAGTGATAAACCAAAATAGCACCGCCATGATGCTAGAATTACCAAAGAGTTGTAGAATGTTGCGTGAGAAACCGTTTGTTGCCTCCTTGTAATTATGGTACATACGACAACTCATGGTTTCGTCGCCCAGTAAGCAAGCTATTTTGTAGTGCGTACGTTTAAGCAAACGCGCAATGGCAATATCCTCTACGAGTTGTTGTTTTACCTGTTTGTGTGGCTCTATGGTGCGATAATCGGCCGCATTAAATAACATGAATTGCCCATTGGCAGCTGAGTGCGAGGTAAACCACGATTTCTGTACAAATACAAGCGGTAATAATGTGAGCAAAATATAGTTCATCAGCGGAACGGTAAGACGTTCGCCCCAACTTTGCATCTCTTGTTTTGGAAATAAACTTAATAATGTTAGTTTATTTTTAACCATCATAGCTACTGTGCGCCCAATAATAGCTCCTTTAATACGCACATCGGCATCGAGAAATAGAAAATAGGAACCTGACGCGTGTTGTGCCAATTCGTGGCAAGCGCGACTTTTACCTAACCAATCCGACGGCAATTCGCTACCATTAATCAAGTGAAAACGGGCGTCTTTTTGCACGTACTGCTCTACCTGTTGTGCTGTATTATCGCTCGATTGGTCGTCATATACAAATACCTCAATAGTTTGATAATCTTGCTGTTGTAAGTCATTTAGCAGTTTACTGATGGTTTTTTCCTCGTTACGAGCAGGAATAAAAATGGATACCAAAACCTCTTGTGCCGACGATTTTGGTAATAGTTGCTTAAACACCACATTCATCAGAGCCACCAACAACTGAATGGCTGTGAATGCTATGACTATGTAAGCGAGATAAATCATTTGAGGGCGTTTTTCTGTTCGTTGATGCAGTTTTGGTAAAAGTCATTATAGGCTTGTTGTAACTCTTCGGTAGTGGCTTCCGCTGGATTATATTCTTTAAAATAGAGTGTGAGCGTTGGTTTGGGATTTGATCCATAATCTACCAAACTGACCATCCATACCAACTGGAGATTTTCTGCGCCGGCTTTGCGTATAATATATTCTGTACCTTTTTGAAATTCAATAGTTTGTGTGTAAATAGATTGAATCTCACCTTGTGGGAAAAGTAATACAATATGACGAGGATTGGTTACCAATTGCACCGCATAATTTAAACTCTCAATAATGCTTTTAGCCTGTTTTTGCACCGAAAATCCACCTGATAAATTGAAATACCAATGTTTTTTGAGTTGCTCGTACAACATCATAAAGTGGAACTTACGTTTAAATACTGTTTCATTCAAATATACCGCCCAAAAACCATCCCACCAACTGATGTGATTAGCCACCAATAACACACCTTTACCTTGATTGTCATAATCTCCTTTGATAATCACTTGGTGAAAATGGCGTTGTGTGTACCAGCAACTAAACCACCTAAAAAATGGATACACAATGGCGTGATGTCGTGCTTTTAGAATCATTTGAGTAGCATAGCTAATAGAATGAAAAATACAAATTGACACGCAAAAATAGTGAGTGCTAATGGATTTTTAATCTTGATTTTCAGTAATTTAATTACGGTGTGAAACAAAGCTGCGATCACAAACCAAGCCACATAATTAGCGATAGGTACTTCTTCGTGATTGAAAACCCACATATCCATTTTAGGAGCTGCAATTTCTAATACCACGTCGTATAGTAACATCAAGGTCGAGGCAGCCAAAATTTTAAAAATCGTTTTCCAACGCGTATATTGTTCCAGAATAGCACTTGAACAGTAGACTAAAATAACCCAATTGACACCAATAATGAGTGGCGTATCATGCCATTTTAATCCTAAACCTTCGCCATAAGCGTATGTGCCAAATATTAAGCCAGATTCTACGCCAATCATTTCAATAAAAAAACTCAAAACTGCAATACCAATGAACGCAAGAACGGTTTTCAATGATTTTTTATCTGCATGAAAATAGCCTAGATAAGCGAGATTTAATAAGAGTGAATATGGAATTAAACGTATGAATAGCGCTTGTGTAAGTGGTAAAACCATGCCAACAGTACCAACTACATAAAAGATAATGAAGAACTTACGCACTTCTCTATAATCTGTTAATGAAAATTTCATATGACTACTCTATTTTGATTATGATTATTAGGTTAACGTTAATTTTTCGATATGTGTATACACGTCATTTGCCACTTTTTTGAACCACTCTGTGTATTTATCTGGGTTATTTGTTATGTCATTTAAAACCCATTGCGGAGTTTTATACGCATAATTCATTACTTCTGAGGTATTTGGAATTGGCGTTTGATCGGTAAAGCCAACAAATACGTGGTCGAGTTCATGCTCCGTGAGTTGGTTGTCGAGCGGTGCTAAATAGATAAAATGGAAGACCTGTTGCAAATTAGCGTGCATCCCCATTTCCTCATCTAGTCGTCTGTTGGCCGCTTCCAATACCTGCTCGCCAGGATATGGATGGGTACAACAAGTATTGGTCCACAAACTGTTCGAATGATATTTGTCTTTGGCACGTTGTTGCAGTAACCATTCCCCTTTTGAGTTAATAATGAATACCGAAACAGCTCTATGTAGTACTGCTTTTTGGTGAGCTTCTAGTTTTTCCATGTAACCCACAACTTGATCCTGCTTGTCGACCAAAATAACGTGGTTTGTATCCATATTAAATAATATTTAATCTATTGTATATAAATACTTTAGTTATAATAAAGAACTTGATCGTATTTGGTATGCGAATGCGTTTATTCATTATTTCTTTTGATGGTATTCGCTTTATTTTGTTTAATAAAGTGCTGTAATATGAGTAGGCAATGTACACGGGTAGCTTACATGTTTTAGGTAATCTTTTCATACCCTGATAGGCTTCCTGAAAGTCCGCTTCGATTTCGTTGATGATGAGGTTTTTGGTTATTTCATTAAATTCTTGAGTAACCAAACAAGGGAAATATCGTCGATCCAAATATTCTATATCATTTTGTAGGTCGCGTAGAAAATTCACTTTTTGAAATGCGGAACCTAATTTCATGGCTGGTTTCTCCAAGTCATTATACAATTCTTGGTCGCCGTTGCAGAATACTTTTAAACACATCAAACCAATAACATCTGCTGAGCCATAAACATATTCATCTATTTCGGCTTGTGTTTGGTAGTTTTTTTTGTGTAAGTCATCACGCATACTTTTCAGAAATGCCTGGATGTGTTTGTCTGGAATTTGGTATTTTCTCACTGTGAGTTGAAAAGCATGAAGTATTGGATTAAGGCTAATGCCCTGCTCCATAGCTTCATAGTAATCGTGCTCGAACTTATCGAGTAAGAAAGGTTTGTTATATTCATGAAAGGTGTCGACAATTTCGTCGGCAAAGCGAACGAAGCCATAAATGCCAAAAATGGCATCACGCATTTCTTTAGGGAAAAGTCTTGAAGCAGAATAAAAGGAAGTGCTGTAATTCTGGGTTACTAGCGTTGCTATTTTGTAGGCTACAGTATGAAATCTCTGCATAAGATGACGTTATTTAGTTTGTGAACACGAATACGAAAATTTAAAACAATCTAAATTATGGGTATAGGGAACCGAGAAAAAGTGCACTTACAAGTGCCTTGATAAGCTTTTTTCTATAACTAAAAACCTACTAAAAGTGTTGTTTAATCTGACGTTTTTACAAAAAAGTTTATTTAAAGTATTACTTATATAATAATCCATAACGCTTTATTTATTAAAACGTTATGGATTGTTATATTTTAATTGATTTTTTCAATAATGTTAGCACCTTGTTGCATAGCCAATTCGTTGGCAGCTAACAAATGGTGGTGTCTTTCGGGTAGTGATTTTTTTAGCCCAAGCATCACATATTCCATGTCAACCACTGGTGCAATGTGGAGTAAACCTCCAAGGATAATCATATTAAAGGTTTTTTGCGCATTCATAGCGATGGCTGTTTCAGTTGCAGTTACTTTATAAATGGTAATATCTTTTCGAGCAGGTTCTCGTGTCATACCATTGGGATCATAAATGAGAACACCGCCTGGTTTTACGCGTGGCTCAAATTTATCCATCGATGGTTGATTGAGCACAATAGCAATATCAAACTGTTGTAAAATAGGTGAACTAATGCGATCATCACTTAAAATGACTGTGACATTGGCAGTTCCACCACGTTGTTCTGGGCCATAAGCAGGCATCCAAGTTACTTCTTTACCTTGTAATAAACCAGCATACGCTAGTATTTTACCCATCGAAAGAACACCTTGTCCGCCAAAGCCAGCTATAATAATTTCTTTTTTCATTGTGTCTGATTTTTAATTATTTGGCTTCTGACTATTTTTTCTCTGTATCTTTCAAATCTCCCAAAGGATATACAGGGAACATATTCTCTTCCATCCATTTGTTTGAATCGTGAGGTGACATTTTCCAGCCAGAATTACAAGTTGATACAAATTCTACCACCGATGTACCTTTACCTGCCATTGAATTTTCGAATGCTTTGCGTATTGCTTTTTTAGCTCGTACGATGCTTGCCATTTTTTGTACACTCTGACGAGTTACATAGCATGTTCCATCTAATTCTGCCAATAAATTGCTTATTCTCAATGGATAGCCATTCAATTCGGTATTACGTCCCATAGGACAAGTGGCTGTTTTCATGCCTTCAAGTGTAGTTGGGGCCATTTGACCGCCGGTCATACCATAAATAGCATTATTAACGAAGAATATAGCAATATTTTCGCCGCGGTTACAAGCGTGAATAGTTTCTGCTGTACCAATGGCAGCCAAATCGCCATCACCTTGATACGTAAATACAAATTTGTCTGGTTGCAAACGTTTGATGGCTGTAGCTAATGCTGGGGCACGACCATGTGCTGCTTCTTGCCAATCGATGTCGATGTAATTGTAGGCAAATACGGCACAACCCACAGGTGCTACACCGATAGTTTTATCTTGAATATCCATTTCTTCAATCACTTCGGCTATCAATTTATGAACTACGCCGTGACTGCACCCAGGACAGTAATGCATTGGATTTTCTGTCATCAATTTGGTTTTACTATAAACCAAATTTGCGGGATTGATAATATCTTTTGTTGTCATATTACACTTATTTAATCAGTTTTTCTTTCAAAGCGGCTAAAATTTCCTCTGCTGAAGGAACGATACCACCCATACGACCGTAAAATTCTACAGGAACTGCGCCATTTACAGTTAAACGAACATCCTCAACCATTTGTCCAGCACTCATTTCTACGGTCAAAAAGCCTTTTACCTTTTGGCTTAACTCTTTGATTGGATTGGTTGGGAAAGGAAATAAAGTAATTGGACGCAAAACGCCAACCTTGTAACCTTCTTCTCGAGCCATTTCCATAGCTTTTTCACAGATGCGTGCAATAGACCCAAAAGCAACTAATACATAGTCCGCATCTTCACAGTGATGAGCTTCAAAACGTACCTCATTTTTTTCAATTTCGCGATATTTAGCTTGTAATTTGAGGTTTATATTTTCCATCACTTCAGCTTCAAGTGCCAAAGAAGTAATGATGTTACGTTTACGATTAGGTAACTTTCCAGTTGTTCCCCATGGACACTCTTGGCGCACTTCTTCTTCGGTTCTACGAGGTTTGAATGGTGGTAAAACTACTTTTTCCATCATTTGTCCAACAATACCGTCAGCTAAAATCATAGCTGGATTTTGATATTTGAATGCCAAGTCAAAGCCCAAACCTACAAAGTCAGCCATTTCTTGAACCGTAGATGGAGCCAAAACGATTAAACGATAATCGCCATGTCCACCGCCTTTTACCGATTGGAAATAATCGGCTTGACTTGGTTGAATAGTTCCCAAACCAGGACCACCGCGCATTACATTGACGATAAGACAAGGTAATTCAGCACAAGCAATATAAGATATTCCTTCTTGTTTTAAACTCATACCAGGACTTGAGGATGAGGTCATTACCTTTTTACCACATCCGGCACCTCCATATACCATATTGATAGCGGCTACTTCACTTTCTGCTTGTAATACAACCATGCCAGTTGTTTCCCAAGGCTTTAGATCCATTAAGGTTTCCATAACTTCCGATTGCGGCGTAATAGGATAACCAAAATAACCATCGGCACCACAGCGAATAGCTGCATGTGCAATGGCTTCATTACCTTTCATTAATTTAAAATCTTCCATATCTGTAGGAGGTCTTATTGAATTTTTACTTTATAAACAGTGATACATGCGTCGGGACATACATAACCACAGGCTGAACAGCCAACGCAATCATCTTCGTGCTTCATTTCTGAAAAATGATAACCTTTGGAATTAACTTGGTCGGCTAAGCCTAAAACATGAGAAGGACAAGCCTGAACGCAAAGGTCACATCCTTTGCAGCGCTCGGTATTAACCACCACTGCTCCTTTAAATTTTGCCATAATAATAGTTTTTTTTCTATGAAATAGTCTTTAGTTTTGTTTGGTTAAAGTGTTTTTATAACATTTGGTTCCGCAAATTTACACAATTTTTTCCATTGGTGGTCACTAAAACTTCATTTTTTATTTGTTTGTGTATATATCTATTTTTTTAATGATTATTTAGCTCTTGTAATGCTTTTTTTACTATCTTTGAAACCTATTTTGGGCGCATTCTGTATCCTGATGTGCCTGCGCTTTGGTAAATGTATAATAACCTTAAATTAAATACTTAAAAATCAAATTACTATGGCGACCATTAAACCATTTAGAGGTATTCGTCCTCCCAAAGAACTTGTTGAGTTAGTAGCTTCTCGTCCTTATGATGTTCTTAATTCTGAAGAAGCTCGACTTGAAGCTCATGGCAATGAAAAATCGTTATATCATATTATTAAGCCAGAAATAGATTTTCCTAAAGGCACTGATGAGCATGACCCGTGTGTGTATGAAAAGGCAGCAGCCAATTTTCAGATGTTCCAAGACAAAGGTTGGCTAAAACAAGATGAAAAGGAGCACTATTACGTGTATGCTCAAACTATGAATGGTCGTACGCAATATGGATTATGCGTGGCCGCTTATGTGGATGATTATATGACAGGTAAGATCAAAAAACATGAACTTACGCGCCGTGATAAAGAAGAAGATCGCATGAAGCATGTGCGTGTTAATAATGCCAATATTGAACCTGTATTTTTTGCCTATCCTCATAAAGAGGAGTTAGATAGCATTATTTCTAAAACGGTAGTTGGCAAACCTGAATATGATTTTGTGGCACCTGATGGTTTTGGTCACCATTTTTGGGTTATCAACGATGATGCGACGATTAAACGTATCACGGAGATTTTTGCCGAAATGCCAGCTTTGTATATTGCCGATGGTCATCATCGTTCTGCGGCAGCAGCTTTGGTTGGTGACGAAAAACGTCGTAATAATCCTCATCACACTGGTAACGAAGAGTACAACTTTTTCTTAGCAGTTTGTTTTCCCGATAATCAATTAACCATTATTGATTACAATCGCGTGGTGAAAGATTTGAATGGTTTAACAGCTCCTCAATTACTCGAAAAATTAGCTCAAAACTTTGAAATAGTGCCTAAAGGTAGCGATATTTACAAGCCAACTGCATTACACAATTTTAGTTTGTATGTTGCAGGACAATGGTACTCGTTAACAGCCAAGCCTGGAACTTATAATGATAACGATCCTATTGGTGTTCTGGATGTTACCATTTCTTCGCAGTTGATTTTAGATGATATTCTTGGAATTAAAGATTTGCGAAGTGATAAAAGAATAGATTTTGTTGGTGGTATTCGCGGATTGTCAGAGCTTCAAAAACGTGTTGATAGCGGCGAAATGAGTTTGGCGTTGGCATTGTACCCTGTTTCTATGAAACAGCTTATCGATATTGCCGATACAGGTAATATTATGCCACCAAAAACAACGTGGTTTGAACCTAAGTTGCGTTCTGGTTTGGTAATCCATAAATTAGATTAATCAGTTTTTAAATGTTATATCACAGTACTCATAAAAAAGTGTTTGGTGTATCGTTGCAAGATGCAGTAGTGAAAGGTTTGGCCGACGACAAAGGATTGTTTATGCCCGATCAAATCAAACAACTACCCCATTCTTTTTTTGAAATAATTGATACCCGTTCGTTTCAGGAGATAGCACACGTAGTTGCCGACGCTTTTTTTGGAGAAGATGTGGATGCCAATTCACTCAAACGTATTGTGTCAGAAGCATTTGATTTTGATATTCCATTGGTACAGGTTGATGAGTCGTGTTACAGTTTGGAACTGTTTCATGGACCCACTTTGGCTTTCAAAGATGTGGGAGCTCGATTTATGTCGCGTTTGTTGGCCTATTTTATTCAGAAAAAGTCACAAACCGATGTAAAAGTATTAGTGGCCACTTCCGGTGACACTGGCAGTGCTGTTGCCAACGGATTTTTAGGGGTTTCTGGTATTCAGGTATATGTATTGTATCCCAAGGGTTTAGTGAGTGCTATTCAGGAGGCTCAATTCACTACGTTAGGACAGAATATCACCGCTTTAGAAGTCGACGGTACATTTGACGATTGCCAACGCCTAGTAAAAAGTGCTTTTATGGATGGCGAACTAAATGAACGATTGAATCTTACGTCTGCCAATTCTATCAATGTAGCGCGATTTTTGCCTCAAGCATTCTATTATTTTTATGCGTATGCCCAATTAAAGAAAATAGGTAAAGCTGATAATATGGTAGTTGCTGTCCCAAGTGGAAATTTTGGAAATATTACAGCCGGATTATTTGCTAAACGCATGGGTTTGCCTATTAAACGATTTATAGCAGCCAATAATAGGAATGATATTTTTCTACATTATTTAAATACAGGAAATTACGAACCTCGTAAATCGGTATCGACTATTGCCAATGCCATGGATGTGGGCGATCCAAGTAATTTCGCCCGTATTCTCGATTTATATGATGGTTCTCATGATGCTATAAATCATGATATCAGTGGATTTGCCTATACCGATGAACAAATTTCTAGCACAATGAAGAGTTGCTTACACAACCATAATTATTTGCTTGATCCTCACGGTGCGTGTGCTTATCAAGCTTTGAAAGATGGCTTGTCAGCGAATGAGGTTGGCGTATTTTTAGAAACAGCCCATCCTGCCAAATTTAAAGAAACGGTGGAAAAGATAATTGATAGAGAGGTGTTTGTTCCAGCTAAATTACAAGCATTTATGGACGGTCAAAAATCGACAGTTTCCATTAATAGTGATTTTGAATCGTTCAAAACCTTTCTAAAAACGGTATAATTATGGACTCAAAAACCATCATATTAAAATCTTACGAAAATTTGACGGAGGCAAATTTTGATAAACATATGCTTGAAGAAAATGGAATTGCCTGTTTTTTAAGCGATTCCAATGTAGTTCAACTTTATCCGATGTTTAGCTCTCCTTTTGGTGGCATAAAGCTTCATATTTTCGAGGAAAACGAAGAAAAAGCGTTACAATTGTTGGATCAAATTCATGAAAAAGATGCGTAAAATTCTTTATTTTATTATTGTTGCAGTGGTTTTGGTTTCGTGTGGTGCTCCTACCGACGAAGAACGTGCACAAGCTTTCTTAGATGAAGCTCGTGTGCTGTATGAACAAAAAAATATAGAAGCAGCTAAAATTCAGCTTGATTCTATTCATCTTTTATTTCCAATGTTAGTTGATTATCGTCGCCAAGCGGATACGCTAGGTTGGCAGGTTGAGTTGTTAGAAATTCAAAGAAACTTACTTTATGTTGACAGTATGTTGCCTTTGAAAACAACTGAAGTGATAGAATTGAAGGAAGCTTTTTTATTTGAAAAGAACGAAAAATATGAATCAATCGGTACATTTGTGTACAAAACATTAAAAACAGAAAGTAACGTTGGTCGCTGTTATTTGAAACCTTATACCGACGAAAACGGCAAAATGTATATTATGAGTTACTATGCAGGTAAACCTATAAATCATAACAAGTTACATGTTTCTTCTGACGATTTATTCTCTGAAACGCAACCCGTTGATAAGAGTGAGCAGCATCAATACGTTGATTTTGGAAATTCGTATGAAACTGTACTTTTTCGCCCCGAAGTATTGGGTGATATGCCAGACTTTATAACTTTGCACAAAAGTTCTCCAATAAAAGTGACACTTTCGGGTGGAAATCGTGATTACAGTTATCAGTTATCCGAATCGGATAAAGCGATTTTTGTGAAAACGTACCAAATGGCGACCGTTTTAGCTGATTTATCACAACTGAATGCCTTGCAACGCCGTATGGTTATTCGCAAAAATTTATTAAATCATAAATTGAATTTAAAATAATCAACTATTTATATAATAACTAATTAATGATTATTGACTCTTTAGATAATGCCCACGTGTACGAATGCCTGCATCCGCATTTTAAGCAAGCGTTCGACTTTTTACGTTCTACCGATTTTTCTACTGTAGACGATGGTCGAATTGAGCTTCAAGGCGACACCGTTTATATCAATTTGGCAGGTAATGCGGGTAAAAAGTCAGCTCCGTTGGAAGCACATAAACTGTACATTGATATTCAAATGCCACTATCGACCACTGAATTCATTGGTTTTAAACCCGTTAGTCGTTGTGAAACTATATCAGAAGTGTATGATAATGACAGAGATATTGTATTTTATGCTGATGATTTTGATACAATTTTGTCTGTTTCACTAGGACAATTTGTAATATTTTATCCCCAAGACGCTCACGCACCAGCTATGGCGTCCGGTTATTTGAGAAAATTAGTCGTAAAAATCAAATTATAATTAAAATAGTATGGACACACTTAAAATTGTGAAGAATGATCCTTTCTTGGAACCGTATGCCGAAGCATTACAAGGTCGCCACGATTATGCTATTCGTAAGGAAAAGGAACTATTAGGTTCTGAAAATCAATCTCTTTCGGATTTTGCGTCAGGTTATCTTTATTTTGGACTCCATAAAATTAAACGTAGTTGGTATTTACGTGAATGGGCTCCTAATGCGACAGCTATCTATGTGTTAGGCACTTTTAATGATTGGAAGAAAGACGAAAATTACCGACTTTATCCGTTGGAAAATGGAATTTGGGAAGGAAAATTCTCCGAAAAATCGATGCAACACGGTGATTTGTTCAAACTATTGATTGAATGGAACGGTGGTTTTGGTGAACGTATTCCAGCTTGGACGCGCCGTGTGGTACAGGATGAGGTGACTAAGATATTTTCCGCTCAGGTTTGGATGCCCGAAGAAGAGTTTAAATTTAAGGTGAAAAAATTTAAGCCACAAACTACTCCACTTTTGATTTATGAATGCCATATAGGAATGGCTACCGAACAGGAAAAAGTAGGTACATATAATGAATTTCGGGAAAATATATTACCACGAATCGTTGCCGATGGCTACAACTGTATTCAAATTATGGCTGTACAAGAGCATCCATATTATGGCTCATTTGGATACCACGTGTCAAGCTTTTTTGCGGCTTCATCGCGTTTCGGGACACCCGAAGAACTAAAGCAATTAATCGACGAAGCTCACCAACATGGGATCTCGGTTATTATGGACATAGTTCATTCTCACGCAGTTAAAAACGAAATAGAAGGACTTGGCCGATTTGACGGTACGCCATATCAGTATTTCCATGGTGGCGATCGTCGCGAACATCCAGCATGGGATTCACTTTGTTTTAATTACAACAAAAACGAAGTGTTACACTTTTTGCTCTCAAATTGCAAATTTTGGTTGGAAGAATATAAGTTTGATGGTTTTCGCTTCGATGGTGTCACTTCTATGCTCTATCGTAACCATGGTTTAGGGCAAAATTTCACGAATTATGCCGATTATTATAACATGAATCAAGATGGTGACGCTCTCTGCTATTTGACATTGGCCAATAAATTAATTCACGAAATTAATCCGAATGCTATCACTATTGCTGAGGAAATGAGCGGTTTACCCGAATTAGTAGCTCCATTTGAAGATGGCGGTATGGGATTCGATTATAGGATGGCCATGGGATTACCCGATTTTTGGATTAAATATATTAAGGAAGTAAAAGATGAAGATTGGAAAGCTGGCCATATTTATTGGGAAATGACAAACCGTCGTATAGGTGAAAAGACCATCAGTTATGCCGAAAGTCATGATCAAGCGCTTGTTGGTGATAAAACTATTATTTTCCGATTGATTGATGCCGATATGTATTGGCATATGCAAAAAGGTGATGAAAGCTTATTGGTGAACCGTGGTATAGCCTTGCATAAAATGATTCGATTAATAACTGCAACTACTATTAATGGTGGTTATCTGAATTTCATGGGTAATGAATTTGGACATCCTGAATGGATTGATTTTCCTCGTGAAGGTAATGGATGGTCATATAAATATGCTCGCCGTCAATGGAGTTTAGCCGATAATCCACACTATTTATATCATGATTTGGGTGAATTTGATAAAGCCATGCTTGATTTGTTGAAATCAGATAAAAAATTTAATGAAACCTCTATCGAAAAGGTATGGGATAACGAAGGCGATCAGGTGGTGGCATATAAACGTAAAGACTTGTTGTTTGTCTTTAATTTTAATGGACAAAAATCATTTACTGATTACGGATTTTTAGTGAAAAAAGGGGCTTATGAAGTTGTTCTTGATACAGACGATCGTCGTTTTGGTGGTTTTGGATTTAGTGATGACACGGTGGTGCATTTAACTTTACCTAGTCATCTCAAAAATAAACAATGGCTAAAATTGTATATTCCAAGTCGTTCAGCATTGGTTTTGCGACATAAAGAATAACTTATTCTGGTATGATAAAAGCGGGGCTGTAAATTGTTACAACCCCGCTTTTATTTATGTTAGAAATTCAGTATCTAATTTTCTTTAATCGTTCATCGACACTAGAAATTCTTCGTTGTTTTCAGTTCTTTCTAATCGCTCTTTCATAAATTCCATAGCTTCTACTGAATTCATATCCGATAAGTAGCGACGTAAAACCCACATTCGATTGATTGTATCTTGATTAAGTAATAAATCATCGCGACGTGTGCTCGAAGCCATGATATCTACAGCTGGGAAAATGCGTCTATTCGACAATTTACGGTCGAGTTGTAATTCCATATTACCTGTACCTTTGAATTCTTCAAAGATAACATCGTCCATTTTGGAACCAGTATCGGTTAATGCGGTTGCTATAATGGTAAGAGAACCACCATTTTCAATATTACGAGCGGCGCCAAAGAAACGTTTTGGTTTGTGGAGAGCATTCGCATCAACACCACCTGATAAAATTTTGCCAGATGCCGGTTGAGCCGTGTTGTACGCGCGCGCTAAACGTGTGATAGAATCTAGCAAAATAACTACGTCGTGGCCACATTCTACAAGGCGTTTAGCTTTCTCGTGAACAATGCTAGCGACTTTTACGTGACGTTCGGCAGGTTCGTCGAATGTAGATGAAATTACTTCTGCTTTTACACTACGTGCCATGTCGGTTACCTCTTCAGGGCGTTCGTCTATAAGCAAAATAATCATGTAAACTTCAGGATTATTAGCCAAAATAGCATTAGCTATATCTTTCAATAATACGGTTTTACCAGTCTTAGGTTGAGCTACAATTAGTCCACGCTGCCCTTTCCCAATGGGAGCAAACAAATCAAGTACTCTAACCGATAATGAATCGTTTTTACCTGTTGTAAGCGTAAATTTTTCTTCTGGAAATAAAGGTGTTAAGTGTTCAAATGGAACACGGTCACGTACCAATTCAGGAGCAAATCCGTTGATTTTGGTAACACGTACGAGTGGAAAATATTTTTCACCTTCTTTAGGAGGACGAATAGGTCCTTCTACTGTATCGCCAGTTTTTAAACCAAATAGTTTAATTTGCGATTGTGATACATAAATATCATCAGGTGATGACAAGTAATTATAGTCCGCTGAACGTAAAAAACCATAGCCATCAGGCATCATTTCGAGTGTACCAGTACCTATGAGAATATCCTCAAATTCATACGGTTTTTCATTGTCTTCTAACGCACTATTCTTGCCGTTTGAATTGAATTTTTGTTTGTTATTATGTTGTTGTTTTTCTGGCTGTTTAGTAGTTAATTCTTGAACTTCTACTTTAGGTTCAATAGTAACCACTTCTGCCACTTTTTCTACAGGAGTTTCAGGTGTGGGAAAAACCATTTTTTTCACCACAAGTGGTTCTTTTTTCTGAGGTGTCTCAGCAGTTGGCTGTGGAGTTGGTTTATTATTTGGTGCAGGTTTTTTCTTTGGTTCATTTTGATGAACTTTTACAGGCTTTGCAACAGGAGGATTAGTCACAGTTGATTCTGTTTTTTTCACCTTAGGTTGTTCTGTGTCACTCTTTGTGACAGGAGCTACCGATTTTCCCTCTGAAAAGACGGGTTTGGGAGCAATTCGTTGTCTTTTTCTTGGCTGAAAATCAGGTTCATCCTTTTTTTCTGATGCTTTTGTAATAGCTTGTTGATCGAGAATGGCATATACCAAAGCATCGGATTCTAAACCGTCAGCTTTTTTTACGCCCATCTCTTTTGCAATCGCCACTAAGTCGGCTTGCGATTTTTCTCTTAATTGTAAGATGTTGTACATGAAGTAATTATGGATAATTAATAAGTCCGAGAAGATACACGGCTACGAACAAAATCAGCTGATGGCTGGTAGTATGTAGCGTGATAAAAATATGGTGTTTATGAAAAAAGGAAAGAGAATATCTTTCTATGTTGATAGCACAAAGGTAAGTATTTTTTTTTATACATAATCATTTCGTGCTTATTTTTTTTAATTTTTATATCATCCTTTCATTTTGTTGATAACTTGTTATTTGAAACTATAAATGTTAAATTTATTTATCGTAAATTTGTAGATGCATTGTACCCTTTTTACAAAGAACGTGTTCTTTGGGGCGGGTTATGGGTCATATTTATTGCGAATGATAAAACATAATATATTTGCAAAATACATTCGCAATTATTAACTATTTTAATATTAACAGGTTATAAAATATTTGGTCACCAGCCTATTTTCTATGAATTTATTTGACTATTTCTTGCAAATTACGCTCGCCGAAGCGGTTTTATTCGGTGTTTTTATGGTTGCTTTGGTTGTTCAAGTGTACATGTATCTACATTTTTACACAGGTGTAATTCGTCATAAAAAACGCGTAAAAAAACAACATATTCCGACTAATAACGAACAACCTCCTGTATCTGTCATTATTTGTGCTAAGAATGAATCAGATAATTTGGCTGCGTTTTTACCCTTAGTACTTGAACAAGATTATCCTCAATACGAAGTGATTGTGGTAAATGATGGCTCTACGGATGAAACAGAACTATTGCTCAAAGATTTAAAAGAACGTTATCCTCAACTTTACTATACATATGTGCCAGAACAGACTCAAATAATTAGTCGTAAGAAATTGGCATTAACCATAGGTATTAAAGCCGCCAAACATGAGTTATTGCTGTTTACTGATGCTGATTGTCGTCCTCGATCTTCGTTTTGGATTACAGAGATGGTGCGTCGATTTACACCTAATACAGAATTTGTCTTAGGTTATGGTGCTTATTTGCCTCAAAAAGGGCTATTAAGTCATCTTATCTCTTACGATACGTTATTTATTGCTATGCAATATATGGGATTTGCGTTTCGTGGTAAACCTTATATGGGAATTGGACGTAACTTGGCCTATAGAAAAGAAACTTTCTTTAGTCATAAAGGATTTGCTGGTACACTTCATATTGCTTCGGGTGACGATGATTTATTAGTTAATATGGCTGCTACAGCAACTAATACAGCTATTGTTTCGGTGGCTGAAGGTGTTACACAATCAATTCCTAAAACCACATTTTCCGATTGGTATCATCAGAAAGAGCGCCATTTGACCACTGCACCAATGTACAACTCCCAAAGTAAGTTAATGGTGGGTATTGAGCCCCTATCGCGTGGCTTATTCTACTTATCGCTGGTAGCACTTATTGTCTTTTTGAATCCACTGATGCTCGTAACTGTAGGCAGTTTATTTTTGCTGCGTTATATACTGCAATTAGTCATTATAAATAAAACAGCATCACAGTTGAAAGAACGTTCTTTTTATAGTACAATTCTTATTTTCGATATCATTTTACCTCTTATTACCCTCTTTTTGATGATTTTTGGGCGAAAAAAATCGTTTTCGTGGAAATAAATTTGATGGGGAAGATAAAAAACACTACATTTGCTCGATTTTTATATAAAAAGCCCTATTTAAGGGCACGATAAACTCTTTTGAGACAATATTATGGAAAAGCCAGAAAACATGGAATCTAGCCAACCGATGGCAAGCAAGGTTGAAAAACTTATCGGTGTTGTAGAAGCTATTGCTGTTCGTAACAATGAATTTTACGCATTATCTCGTGAAGAGATGGTTGATAAAATGCGTGAGTTATTAAAGGTTAAACCTATTTCTAGCGTCAAAGAGTCTATCGAGAATCTCAAACAAGCTTTTTATAAACACCTAAAAGCAGAGCTCGAAAATCAATTGGCAACCGATCTTTTGGATGATTCGGAGCATGTTGCAGAGCCTGTACAAGATCCTTTAGAAACTACTTTTAAAACTCTTTTAGCCAAATACAAAGAACTTAAAGCCAGTGAAAACGCTTTGTTAGACGCTGTGAAAGAAAAAAATCTCCAAGAGAAAAAACGTATTCTGGCAGAATTAGAAGCACTTACAGCCTCTTCAGATGATTTATCGGCTACCATTCCAGCTTTCCGTAAATTACAACAAGATTGGAAAGCAATCGGACAAATTCCAGCTACTGCGGTTAATGGTATTTGGAAGGCTTATAGTCAGTATCAAGAAAAATTTTACGATCTTATCAAAATCAATAATGATTTGCGTGAGTACGACTTCAAGAAAAACTTGGAGTTGAAAACTGCTTTGTGCGAAACCGCAGAGCGTTTATCTAACGAAACTGATCCAGTTGAAGCATTCAAGCAATTACAAAAATTACACGATGATTGGCGTGAAATTGGTCCTGTGGCTCGTGAATTCCGCGAAGACATTTGGAACCGATTTAAAAATGCCTCTACTGTGATTAATAAACAGCATCAAGCTTATTTTGAAAGCATAAAAGAGGTAGAAGAGAAATTTATTAACGAAAAAATGGCTATTTGTGAACAAGTTGAGGCTATTGACTACGCCGCTCTTAAAAGCCATAAGCAATGGGAAAATAAGACTCAAGAAATTCTCGAGTTACAGGAAAAATGGAAACATATTGGCGGGGTACCCTCTTCTAAAATGTCCATGAAAGCCTTTAAACGTTTCCGTTCTGCTTGCGATAAATTCTTTAAACATAAAAAGGCGTTTTTTAAAACTATCAAAAGTGAGTTTGTTCAGAACTTGGAAGCCAAAAAAGCTTTATGTGTTCAAGCTGAAGCACTTAAAGATAGTACCGATTGGAAAGAAACGGCCGAAAAATTGGTTCAAATACAAAAAGAATGGAAAACCATTGGTCCAACTAATAAAAAGCAGTCCGATGCTGTATGGCAACGTTTTGTAGCCGCTTGTGATTATTTCTTTGAACAGAAGAATTTGAACTTTACAGATAAAAAATCCGAAGAATTAACCAATTTAAAGGCTAAGAAAGCTGTTATAGAGCAAATTAATGCGTTTCAAGCAACAGGTAATGCTTCTGACGATATGGTAGCTCTGAAAGCTTTAGTTGAAGCATATAATAAAATAGGATTTGTTCCTTTCCGCGATAAAGATAAGTTGTATAAAGCCTTTAAAGCTGCAACCGATAAGCAATTTGATGCATTACGTGGAAGTCGTTCTTCATTCACTCCTCATAAACCGTCGACAGACAGAATGAAACTAATGAAGGAATATGATAAATTAAAAGCTGAAATAGCCACTTACGAAAATAATATCGGATTCTTTTCTACTTCTAAAAAGGCTAATTCATTAGTTGAAGAAATGAACAAAAAAATCGATTTGCTCAAACACAAACTCACTGAGATTGTAACAAAAATTGATGCAATAGATCAACAATAACGACTTGATTTTTAATCAAAAAACTCAAATGGCGCAACGAAACATTGTGCCATTTGTATTAAATAATGTTTAGAATTGTCGTGTAGTAAGATAAAAAAAGTATCTTTGCACCGCAAATAATATAACAAGAGTATAGAACTTAAATCTTTCAAAATGAATTTATTACAAGAGAAATTAGTGAAGTATGATGTACCTCAACAAGCTAAGGCAGCTGGTGTATATCCTTATTTTCGTGCAATTTCAAGCGAACAGGATTCTGAAGTTATTATTAATGGTAAAAAAGTGTTGATGTTTGGTTCTAATAGCTATTTAGGCTTAACCAATCACCCTAAAATTAAAGAAGCGGCCATTGAAGCTGTACGTAAATATGGTACAGGTTGCGCGGGTTCTCGTTTTTTAAATGGAACACTCGATATTCATGAAGAATTAGAACATCGTTTAGCTAAATTTGTAGGTAAAGATGAGGCCATCATTTTTTCAACTGGTTTTCAAGTGAATTTGGGCGTTGTTTCTTGCATTACAGGTAGAGAAGATTATCTTATCTTAGACGAATGTGATCACGCTTCTATTATAGAAGGACGTCGTTTATCATTCTCTAATATTTTGAAATACAAACATAACGATATGGCATCGTTAGAAAAAGTATTAAAAACATGCGCTCCTGATAAAGTGAAATTGATTATTACCGATGGTGTATTTAGTATGGAAGGTGATGTGGCACCATTAAAAGAGATGGTTGCTTTAGCTAAAAAATACAATGCCAATGTAATGGTTGATGAGGCTCATAGTCTTGGTGTATTTGGAGAACATGGTGAGGGTATTTGCCACGCCTTAGGTGTAACTAAGGATGTTGATTTAATCATGGGTACCTTTAGTAAATCATTTGCTTCTTTGGGCGGATTTATTGCATGCGATAGCATTACAGCTAATTATTTACGTCATAATGCACGTTCATACATATTTAGTGCTAGTGCTACTCCTGCAGCTATTGGTGCTGCTAGTGCTGCTTTAGATATTATGTTGAGCGAACCAGAGCGTATTGCCCATTTATGGGATTTAACGCATTACGCATTGGATGGTTTCCGTAACTTAGGTTGCGAAATTGGACCAACTACTACTCCAATCATTCCATTGTATATTCGCGATAATAATAAAACATTTGCGGTAACTCGTGCTTTGTTGGACGAAGGTATTTTTGTGAATCCAGTTGTTTCTCCAGCTGTAGCACCTCACGATACGTTAATTCGTTTTTCGTTGATGGCTTCGCATACAAAAGAACAACTCGATATAGCTTTTGAAAAAATTGGAAAATGTTTCCGCCAATTTGAGATTTTGAAATAATTCTCTCATTTTTGTTTAACCAAACAGTAAAAAAATGTCAGTACATAACCAGGAAGATACCCGTAAAGTAACCACACATCGTCTATTTGAGATGAAACGCCGTGGTGAAAAAATAAGTATGCTTACGTCGTATGATTATACAATGGCAGGTATAGTTGACCAAGCGGGTGTAGATGTTATTTTGGTTGGAGATTCTGCATCGAACGTCATGGCTGGAAACGTAACCACGTTACCCATTACCCTCGATCAGATGATTTATCACGGTAAATCAGTTGCTCGTGCTGTAAAACGTGCACTAGTAGTGGTCGATATGCCTTTTGGAACTTACCAAAGTGGCGATATTGAAGCTGTTCAGAACGCTATCAAAATAATGAAGATAACGCACGCTGATGCGTTAAAATTGGAAGGTGGCGTGGAAATTATCGATGCTGTTAAAAAGATTTTAGCGGCAGGTATTCCTATCATGGGACATCTTGGCTTGATGCCACAGTCTATCAATAAGTACGGAACCTATAATGTGCGTGCCAAAGATGAAGACGAAGCGGAAAAACTTATCGAAGACGCCAAATTATTAGAAGAAGTAGGATGCTTCGCACTTGTATTAGAAAAGATTCCTGCTAAATTAGCCGCACGTGTTGCCAAAGAGGTAAGTATTCCAGTTATTGGCATTGGTGCAGGTGGAAACGTTGATGGTCAAGTACTTGTGTTGCACGATATGTTAGGCATGACACAAGGTTTTTCGCCTCGTTTCTTGCGTCGTTATGCAGATTTGAATGCTGTGATGACAGAAGCTGTTCAACATTATGTGAGTGATGTAAAATCGGCTGATTTCCCCAATTCTGAAGAACAATATTAACTCACTTTGAAGTAATATTTATAAAAAAAGGCGGAAACAATTGTTTCCGCCTTTTTTGTTTTATTCTTATTTACAAAATATTGACTATTTTCTCTTCAATAGATTCAGGAGTCGCTGTTGGAGCGAAACGCTCTACTACTTTACCTGTTTTGTCGACCAAGAATTTGGTAAAATTCCATTTAATACGTTTACTTAAAAAGCCACCCTTCTGCCCTTTCAGATAGGTATATAAGGGTGATTCATTTTTACCATTAACGTCTATTTTAGAGAATAAACGGAAGGTGGTTTTGTAGTTAATTTCGCAGAATTGATGTATTTCATCTTCGCTGCCTGGTGCTTGATGACCAAATTGGTTACAAGGGAAATCTAAGATTTCAAACCCTTTTGCTTGGTATTTGTCATATAAAGCTTGTAACCCTTTATACTGAGGTGTAAACCCACAACCAGTGGCTGTATTGACTATTAACAGCGTTTTGCCTTTATACTCTGAAAGATTAACCAAATTTCCTTTGGCATCTTTTACTTGAAAATCATAAATATTCATAATGTGTTGTTTTAAAAGTAAATAATTACATTTAAACGGTCAAAAAATGTGCCACAACTTCCCAAGATTCTACCGGACCTTGATAGATTATAAATGTTTCATTTATAGTAACATTTATTTCGTTTTTCCATTTATTATAGAGTTCAGGAGATCGGGTTTGTAATTTGTGCATCAACCATTGAAATTCATACGCCAATTGCTCTGACGATACGGGAATTGGTGTTATTGTTGATGGGTTTCGGTGTATTTTGGTGGTATCAAACTTATATCCACGCTGTGTAGCTTCATTGGCAATGGTGTGTAGGTAAAAGCCAATATAGTCTATGGGTGAATCAGTTTGCGTAAAGCGTTGTAATTGAGGATGATGTTTATATCCGCGTGTGTTGCCTAATAGCACATTTTGAGCTAATAGAGTTTCTCGCCAAACGGCTAGAAGGCCTTTGGTATCGAGGTATTTCGGATGTAAACTCCACAATCTCATACGGTTTATGTTATAAATTACGAATGGCTTTGATGAGTGCTTCTACATCTTCTGATTTTGTAGACCAACTTGTGCAAAACCTTACAGCAGTATGTGTTGCATCCGTTTTACACCAAAAATCGGATACAAAATGTTCTGATAATTTTTCTAAATCGGCATTTTTTAATATTGGAAATTGCTGATTTGTAGGTGAATCATACAGAAATAAGTTCCCTTTGGCGGCAAATGCGTCATGTATCATTTGTGCCATTTTGTCAGCGTGTTCTGCAATGTCGAAATATAAGCCATTTTCGAGTAATATTAGAAATTGCAAACCTAACAGCCAACCTTTAGCGAGCATACCACCCTTTTGTTTAATGAGGTAGCGAAAATCTTTTTTCAATTTTTCAGATGGAATCACTACAGCTTCACCAAATAAAGCGCCCACTTTGGTGCCGCCAATGTAAAATACATCGCAATGATGGGCTAAAAATTCCAACGACACATCGTTTCTGGTGGCTGTTAATCCATAACCCAACCGTGCGCCATCGACAAAAAGAGGTAATTCACATTTTTGGCAGGTTGTGTAAATGGCTTCCAATTCCTTACGGCTATAAATAGTGCCATTTTCAGTTGGAAAAGAGATATAAACCATGCCCGGTTGCACCATGTGCTCATGATTTTCATCGTTCCAATGCGATGCATAAGCTTCTTCAATCTGTTGAGCCGTAATTTTACCATCATCACTGGGTAATGACAATACTTTATGTCCATTAGCTTCGATAGCACCAGTTTCGTGAACATTAATATGGCCAGTTTCTGCGCACAAAACACCTTGATGAGGTCGCAATATAGACGCAATAACGGTTGTGTTAGTTTGTGTACCTCCAACTAGGAAATGGACATCGGCTGTAGACATAGCACATAATTGACGAATGAGTGTTCGTGCTTGCTCACAATAATCATCGGTACCATATCCAGGTTGTTGTAACGTGTTTGTTTCGATTAATTTTTGTAAAATAGCAGGATGAGCCCCTTCTATATAATCCGAATTAAAACGTATTTTCATTATATTAAGTTTTGATTGTTGAATCTGTTGTATGAATTTATCCTCTGCAAATATACATAATTCGTACATGCAAAATTTAAAATAGTTTTAGAAAATTAATCGGAATAATGTATTTTGTGAATTTTAAGCTAAAACCCCATCAATAAACTGTTTATCGATGGGGTTTTATGAAATGTATAGACTATAATAGTTACAAAATCCAGTTAAATAACCAACCACTTAGAATAAAAAAGAGTGTTAAGGTTCCAAAGAAAATACCGATTAATTTCCAAGTCATCACTTTTTTGAGCATGGTTGCTTCTGGTAACGACAAACCTACTACGCCCATCATAAAGGCAATAGCCGTGCCTAACGAAACACCTTTTGCTACAAAAACTTCAATTATGGGAACTACTCCTGCGGCATTTGCATACATCGGAACGGCTAAAATGACTGCTATTGGAACTGTCCACCACTGACTAGAAGAAAGATATGTTTCAAAAAAGCCTTCGGGTACATAGCCATGCATGGCGGCTCCAATGGCAATTCCTATAAGAACATATAGTAAAACACCACGAACAATACCCCATGCATCTTTGATAATAGCAGGTAAACGTTTCAAAAATGGCACTTTCTGACTTTCCCACTCTGCTGTTTCAATCATACTCTCTTTTTGAATTTGTAGTACCCAAGGACTTAAGTAACGAGCCAAATTCATTTTACCGAGTACAAAACCACCAATTACGCCCAATAAAATACCACTGACAACGTATATGAGCGTAGTTTTTACGCCAAATACACCCAAAAACATAGCTACAGCGACTTCGTTTACCAGAGGCGAGGTAATAAGAAAGGCAAATGTCACGCCCAATGGAATACCGCCCTTTACAAAGCCAATAAATAACGGGACGCTACTACATGAGCAAAAGGGCGTTATAGCTCCAAATAGCGACGCTAATAGGTATTGTAGGCCAAATAATTTATGGGTGGCTAAATAGTTACGTAAACGATCAATAGGAAAATAGGCATTGATAACACCCATAATCACACTGATCAAAAACAGTAATAAGACTATTTTGATTGTGTCGTAGAAAAAGAAATTTAAAGCGGCTCCTAAATGTGTACTGGCGGTTAATCCGAAAATATCATACACAAGCCAGTCAGCAAAAGATTGTATCATACGTATAGTCTCTCTTAGCGCAACATAGGAAGAGACAAATCCCAATTAATTAGTAGATAAAAAATATTGTTCGCAAAATTACGAACAATATTTTAGACTGCCAAATAAATCGAGTTGTTTGTTCGTAGAATTACGAATGAAAAATATAAACTAGGTTGTGAAGTTGATTATGAAATATAAAGCCCCATTACAGATTCACTTCTGTTTTCCCACTTACGTAATCAATATGACACATGTCGGCCTTGATAACGAATGGTTCGTTTATGACCAATGAATCACCAATAAGACCATGAAAAACGAAGTTTTCAACGCTATTTTGAATGTTTTTTTGGTAGCTGTCGGTTAGAACCACATATACGTTGCTGTCCAATCCCATTTCTTGATCGTGCCGAATGGTATCACCATTAGATATGCGTATGGTGTAGAAATTATCCAATTGCCGGCCATTAACTGTAATAGTAACAAATCGATATTCTTCAGTACAAGCTATTTCCTGCGTATTTTTACACGAGCTGATGAGTAATACCATCAACCCTGATATGATTACTAATTTTGCCGTTTTCATACTTTCTTTCATATTTTTTGTTATTACTCTATTTTGATCAATTTATGTGTTATTCTAGTTGAATGATTTTCAAAGCCTAGGTTAATCAAATAAACTCCCTTTTCGTAGTGACTAAAATCAATATCAGTTACCTTCAAATTTAGCTGGTCGCTTTCTGTCAAAATGCGTCCTGATAAATCGGTTACAAAATAGTCGGATATAATATAAGTCTCACTTGTTATTTGTAATCGGTTTTGTACAGGATTCGGATAGAGACTAATAGTATTTTCGTCCAATGTAATGGTTTTGTTTGATAGTGCGACAGAACTCGCTCGCCAGTTTGAGGCTAAACTATTATCAGAATCAAGATTTATAAGCTCTAAATACGGGCCTTTGCCATCGGCATTAGTTGGCCATGGATTCTCATCTTTGTAAGTTACAGCATCTATGGTGTTGCCATAGGCATTACTCAGCACAATGGCATAACTTTTATTTGATAGGTTGCGTGTAAACTGTCCGAATGCTTTGAGGCCATAAAAATTGCAAAATACAGAGGTATCACTCGCTAGGTAAATGGCTTCATGCGCTTGTATTGTTGCATTGACTGGAAATTGATATGAAATTCCTAATTCTTTTATATAAAACCCAGTGGCATTTACCGTTTGATTCGAATGATTTGTAATTTCGATAAATTCTAAGCTATTACTACTCGTCTCTCCTTCTTTGAGTGGATTATAATGAATTTTACTAATGACTAAATTAGGCAATGACACCTGATTGCATTCAGCATAACTCCCAAGATTGGCAGTGATCCACGTGATTCTTTCTGCTAACCAGGTTTTCATGGCGGCTATATTGCTGGCTTGATCTCCTACCGTTCCCCAACGTGCTTGTTCACGTGCTTGAGATTCCAATAATAGCGTTACATATTGGTCGATTTTACTATTTATAACATCACCATTAAGTGGTTGATTGATTTGTGTTAATTCATGCCATCTTTTGGATAAGTAGCATTTGAATGTTGGATCATTGAACAAACGTTTCCAAAATTTAGAACCAATATTTTCGCCATCATCAAATTGCCAAATATATGTCCAACTTCTATCATATCCCCACTGAAATAGATCGTTTCCATATGTTAAGTTATAGTCCCATATTGGACCAGCTCGTAACTTTCCATTTCTATCTTTGTGGAAATAAGTGCTTAATTTATAAGCATCGGCATTGGAACTTAATTCAGCTATAATGATGAAATCAATAAAACTTGGAACATCAATAATGGAAGGATAACCATCAATAATCGAGCTATTAATCGGACTTTTTAATCCATCTAAACTAAAAAATACAGATTGTATATAGCTTCCTTGTGCATTTGTAATAACTTCTGGTTTGGGATTATCATATAAATAATCGGTGTAGCCGTTGTAACTCTCCATACTCCATGCTACAGGGTCGCCACCAGTTGTTTTATCTGCTTTTACAATATAGCCTCCAGTCACGTTCGGAAAGTCATTATCCGTATCCGTCATTTTTTGAATATTCACACGATTATCGTCAATTTTGATTTTTTCCATCAAAATATACACACCTTTATAATCGTCGTTAACCACCACTTCAACAAATACGCCTCTGGGAGAATAATTTCCCATATTTCGACTTAAATCATACGATAAAAAATCACGAATCATCGAAGGATCAAACGCTAGTGAATTGAGTATCCAATCATTTTCGGATGGCATACCTAACAAACTGACGTTGTTATTGGTGGTGTTATCGGCCAATTTAGTGCTAAATCCGTAGGGTTTCTTGGGCAAATCTTGTGAAGAACTACCTCGTAATTCAATACCTATTTTGCCATTATAATTGAGATAGGCCGCATTCGTTACATCTGTGAGGTAATTTCTTTCACCTTGTGGACGACTTATGATTTTCATGATCGCAGGAACTTTCGGGTCATCCACAATGTCGTATTGCGTATTGGTTTCTGAGTTCAAATCTGTAGTAATAACAACTATAGGTAAGTTACTACTAGTCAGTATGTTTTGTTCGGCACGTAAAAAAGGTGAACAGGCGAATACAAGTAAAAATAAAGTAATTTTTTTCATCTAAAAGACTTATTTTCAAGGTTTTAATTTAGAATAGATATATTCGTCCAAAAATGAATCCTGTTTGTATAGCGCATTTTTCAAGCGCGCTTCTAGTGTAAAACCAGCTTTCTCCAATACCCGTTGAGAACCTTTATTGGTAGAAAATGGGCGAGCATAAATTCTTACAATGTCAAATGTACGAAATCCATACGCTACAATTTCCTCAACCGCTTGTGGCATAATGCCTTGATGCCAATAATCTTCGGAGAGCCAATACCCTATTTCTGCACTTTTCTGATGAATATCTGTTTGTGGAAAAATACCTATAGAACCAACTGCCTCACCATCTATTTCGATAGCAAACACCTTTTGTGGCTGGTCATTCGCTACCATTTTGATATACGTTTCGGCAGCTTGTTTATCGTACGGATAAGGAAATTGGTCGGTTAACCATTTTGCAATATTAGGATTGTTGGCATGTTTAGCCAAACTGTCAATGTCAGACAATTGCCATGCGCGTAATTTAAATGGTGTCATAGTGTTAGTTCTTAAAAACTCACAAATATACAACATTTATAAAAATACCCACACAAACAACCCTATAAATTTAGAAATGAGGTTTATAAAGGAAGTAATAAAGAGCAGTAATAGAGACCAATAGCTATAAAAAGCCCTCCAACTAACCAATTGAGCCATTTTTGGACGGTTTGCATTTTCCCATAAAAACTACCGATACTTTTGACACTAAACGCTAGTAACCACGAAACCACGATAACTGGTAAGGCTGTAGCTACGGCAAATGCTATAGGTAGCAGATAACCGCCTGTTTCGATGGCTGCCATAGGTATTAGCATGCCAAAATAAAATACGCCGCTCGTAGGACAAAATGCCATGGCGAATAACACGCCTAGCCAAAGAGCACCTAAACCGCCTTTTTTAGCTATTTTTTCGCCACCACGACCACTAAAACCAAATTTTGGCAACGGTAACTTTGAGCCAAATAACATGAATAAACCGATGATGACTAATGCTGGACCAAGTATCATTTCACCGTATTTACCGATGAATTTTTGAATGCCAAATAAACTAGAACCCTCTTTGAGAATGAGTATTAACACCACACCTAACAACGTATACGACAAAATACGCCCTAATGTGTATAATAAACCATTCCGAAAAATACGGCGTTGATTGGTTACATCTTTACTGATATAACCGATAGCGGCAATATTTGTGGCTAAAGGACAAGGACTTATAGCGGTAAGCAAACCCAATAAGAAGGCCGTAATCAGTGGAAACGAACTCGTATCAAGCCACGTTTGTAGAAAATCCATACAATGAATGTGTTAAAATGGTCAATTACATCGACAAAAATCGTTCGCACCACAGGTGCATTGCATATCTAATTGCTCTTTCAGCTCTTGGCGATAGAAGTTGTAAAAAGTGTGGTCAATGAGATCGCGCACACGACGAAATTCACTTTCGATAAAATCCTGAGAACCTTGTGCATGACTTGGATCTTCAAATCCTAGGTGTAAACGCTGTTTTACCTGACCCAAAAACACGGGACAGGTTTCGTTTGCTTCACCACACACTGTAATTACATAATCCCACGCTTCATCGATATATTCCGATACATGGTGTGGTCTATGTGCCGAAATATCAATTTGTTTTTCGGCCATTACTTCCACAGCTAATGGATTGACTTGTTCAGCAGGATGAGTTCCAGCCGAAAATACTTTAAGGGCTTTGTTGTAGGTTTGCATAAAACCATGTGCCATTTGACTGCGGCAACTATTACCGGTACAGAGAATAAGTATTTTCATAACAAGGGTTTAAATACAGTTCTATAAATCATTAATTCAGAACTTCATCCAATTTTTCTTTCAATCCTTTTTTGAATGCTTCCGGCTGATTTTTAGCATACGAAAAAGCAAAATCGGTCATATTTGTCTTAATGGAAACACCATTGATCCATTTGGTTACAAATAACGAAGAAAAAGCTACTTCGTATTTATCGGCAATTGCTTCATTTTCTGGTTGAGAAATATCAATAACATGAAATACGAGGGTGCCATTTTTGAACTCTTCAGCAAAGTTTTCCTCGATGACTTCGCGTGTTAAACGTTCAATGGCATTACAAGTTACACAACGTTGTTTGCCATGGAAATAGAGCACTTCTACTCCATTTTCTAAGGTTTCATGCTCAGCCGTTTTTTCGGTAGTGGCTTTTTGGCCACAGGCAACAAATAACAGTGTCACCGTTGCCAATAAAAGTAGCTTGTAGTTCATGGTTTAATTATTGATAATGAATGATTTTACTTCGTCGATACTTAATCGTTTACCTTTGCTTACCACTTTTTCGTCGATAACTAACGCTGGTAATGACATGACGTTATACCCCATAATTTTCATCAAATCTTCTTCTTTTATTACGTCTGCCGAAAGGTTTAATTCTGCAACAGCTTTAATCACTGTTTCGTGTAAGGCTTTGCATCCGGCGCAGCCTGTGCCAAGTACTTTAATTGTCATAATGAATTAATTGATAGAATATGAATAGATAATATAAGTTATAACCAGTTGAATGATAAGAATAAAAGGCATTCCAATAACGAATTTGAGGTGTTTGGTTTTGTGCCTGAAAATCCACATACCAAGTAAATCTCCCATGCTTCCGCCCAAAATCGCAAGCGTGAATAAAGTTGATTCCGATATTCGCCAAACTCCTTTGCGCGCTTTTTGTTTGTCGAAACCCATCACACAAAACGCTAGGATGTTGATGGCTAATAAATAGCCTATTAATAATGGTTCAATCATGCTGTTCTTCACGGCAGCCACAACTGCCTTTTTTACACACACAATCGTTGAAGAAATCGGCAAAAACAACCCGTGCTAATTCCCAATTTTCTTTATTGATGCAATAACGAACTTTCGGTCCTTCAATGTCACCTTGAATCAAACCCGCTTCTTTGAGTTCTTTTAAGTGTTGAGATACAGTAGCTTTAGCAATGGGTAATACATCGTGTATATCGCCAAAGAAACACGTTTCCTGACTCGCTAGGAAATGTAAAATAGCAATACGTGCAGGATGACCCAATGCTTTAGCAAAATGGGCAATAGATGCTTGTTTATCGGTATACTCTTTCATCTGAAAATAGAATAGGTTTATTTATTGTTCGCAAAAATACGAACAATAAATAAACCTACCAAGAAAAATGTCATTTATTTTTTTATTTAGTTAGCCTAAATACAACGGGCATAGTATATTTTGAAGCGACAGGTTTTCCGTTTTGCATGGCTGGTTTCCATGCTGGGAAGCTGTTTACCACTCGTAAAGCTTCGGCATCAAATTCAGGATGAACGGAACGTACAATGTGTGCTCTAGTGACTTTTCCTGTAGTATCTACCGTAAATTGTACAACTACAACACCTTGTATGGAATCTTTAATGCAAACTGCTGGGTAATGGGTGTTTTTTGACAGAAAACTCATCATCGCCTGACGACCTCCAGGATACTCTGGCATCGAGCCGTCCACATGATCTACAGTTAACGGTTCTCTAATAACTCCTTGTGTTTCATTAATTTCTGATTCGTTAGTCAGTGTTACAGAACTGTTGTTTTGTAAGTTATTAGGCTGATTTGTGGCTGAAAGTCCCGTGAATGAAGTTATACCCAAAGCAATGCCCAAAACAGCAACCGCTTTCCCAGATACGTGCTTGGTTGCCAATTGCTCTTCTAGATAGCGTAATTCTGCCTCACAGGTAGGACAAGTTCCTGCGCAATCGCCTTTATGTTTACATTGAGACGTAACGTAAAAAAGGTCGTTTTCAATGGCAATTTGTTGCCTTATTTGCTTGAGTATTTTACAAGTGTGTTTTCCGTGTTTCATGGCTGAATGTATTTATAAATGAAACAATTATTTTTTGACTGGTTTAACTTTGTAACCAGCTTTCTTAAGTAATTCAATAAGACCATTTTCACCAGGTAAATGTAGTGCACCAACCGCAATAAAACAGGATTTTTGATGAATCAATTGTGGAATTGTTTTGACCCATTCTTGATTACGATTGTCCAATAGTTCAAACTGCTCTTGTTGAGTAGGTGCATATTTCGTTGTATCATTTTGATACAGTGATAAAAGTTCGTTTAAATCGCCTTTTTTGTAAAGATTATTGACAGTTTTTATCTCTGTTTCAATGTCGTTTGCCGATTCGATGGCTCCAACCAACAAAAAAGATTGACGTTCAAGTGATTGTGAATTAAACAGTAAATCAATCTGTTTGTCAATACTTTCCAATCCTACGATTGGAATTTGTTTTTTTTCAGCTATTTGTTGAAAAAAGGAATCGAGCTGCCAATCCTGATTTTCTTTTGTATATACCGTATTGTAGAGGCTCATCACATATATATTGCTAATCATGGCAGGTTTTAACCGTTCCAACGCACTTAAATTGAGTTTCGCCACCGCTTGTAAAGCCGAATCCACTTTATGATATTCGTCAGGCGACAATAAATTACTGATGGACGTATAACTTGGTATTTGTGCCGCTTCAGTCATTTTATTAATCATGGTAGGATCATTGGCAACAATCTCTCCTACTACGCATTGAGTGCGATTAAACGCCTTATAAACGCCAGGAATAGAATCTAAAATACTTATTGGCACCAAGTGATGTGTGGCAAACAGATACGATTTTTGTTTTAAATGATTACCTGAAATTTCCCATAGCAACTGAGCTTGTATGGTTGAAAAACAAAAACAAGTAACGATTAGACCAATTAAATAGCGTTTCATAAGAATAAATGATTTTATGCAAAAATAGGTATTCTATTTTATTTACCACTATTTTAATGGAAATAAAACGATACATCGGTTAGAAATAAACTGTATATTTGTCCGATTTATTTTACAGCTTCTATGAAAAAGTCTATTTATCTGTTTGTTTTATTGGCCTTGGCTGCTTGCAAACCTCATCCAACATACGATTATAAGCAAGAAATGCGCGATTTTGTCTGTCATTTGAGTGCTTGGGCTAAAACTCAAAAACCGTCATTCTTAGTTATTCCTCAAAATGGTATTGAATTAGTCACCTTAGATGGCACAGCCACAGGTACACCTGCTACAAGTTATTTGAATGCGATAGATGGCCATGGGCAAGAAGATTTATTCTATGGTTATGATGCCGATAATGAAGCTACACCTACTGAAGTAAGTGATTATTTACTGCCTTTTTTAACACTTTCACAAGCCGCCGGTAATGTTATTTTAACCACCGATTATTGTTCTTCAATAGATAAAATGTCCGATTCTTATACGCACAATGTGAATCATCATTTTTTGTCATTTGCTGCACCAGAACGAGGTTTAGATGTGATACCGAACTACCCTATTTACCATGAAAATAAGGATACAATACGCTTATTGCAAGACGCTAAAAATTTTCTATATCTCATTAATCCCGAAAAATTTACATCCAAACAAGCGTTTATTGAAGCAGTTTGCGCTACCAATTACGATGCGTTAATTATGGATTTGTTCTTTCAAGATGGAAGTGCTTTTAAGGCCTCAGAAATTGCTCAATTGAGTGTGAAAGCAAATGGTGGTCGTCGGTTGGTTATTGCTTACATGTCGATTGGCGAAGCTGAGAATTATCGCTATTATTGGAAATCGAGTTGGAATCTTATCAAACCACAATGGCTAGATGCCGAAAATCCGGATTGGAAAGGTAATTATAAAGTAAAATATTGGGATAAGGAGTGGCAATCGCTTATTTTTGGAACGCCAGATTCGTATTTACAAAAAATAGTAACCGCTGATTTTGATGGTGTTTACCTCGATATTATCGATGCGTTTGAATATTACGAGAATCATTAAATGACCGTTGGTGCTATGGCGGTTGGATCTAATTGCATACGAATGCGCCAATGTTCTGGGTACAGATTATTAGAACGACTACCAATGTTTTTCACCCATCCTAGGGGCCTATTTTGATAGCAAATGAGCAAAAAACCTTTGGGGCTATCGGGCAAATAAAGCGCTTCGGTACGCAGAAATGCAATAGCCTGATTCCAATTAACTTCTACAGAATTAAAAGCTTCACGATTCAGCCATTTACTTAGCGCCAATCCTGTTTGCGGTATAAAATCATTCCCTTTTTGTTCTGCCAAGGCTGTGCCAAAATGTATCACATTTTCTTTTTCTAAAACGGCTTGTAAAATGGCGAGATACTCCTTTTTAAAGGCGTAAATCAGTCGTTTGTATTCGATGATTTCAAACTGTTTATTATCTAGTATATAAGCTTCGCAAGCGCTTAATTTCTTATCTTTGATACTCTGTTTTGGTTTTAATTTTAGCGGATGCTCTACAGCCGTAGTTTTCCGAAGAATAGCTAAAAAGAAACCTTCTCCAGCCGTTTTATGTGGATAAAAGTGATAACCTTGTTCGGTTTCAGTAATTCCCCACGTTGTATCTAATTTCAAGGTCAATTTTTCAGCCCCAAACGTGTCGCACAACCATTGAACGTTTTCTTCATTTTCCTGCGTGTTGTACGTACAGGTGCTATACATTAAAATGCCATCTTCTTTTAGGCATTCCCAAGCGGATTTTAATATATCTTGTTGGCGACTAACACATTGTTTTACATTGGACAACGACCATTCAGAAATAGCCACTTCGTCCTTGCGAAACATACCTTCGCCAGAACATGGAGCATCTACTAAAACGGCATCAAAAAGTCCAGTAAGCGATTCGAAATCACGTGGTGCACTGTTGGTTACTATCACATTGGGATTTCCCCATTTTTGAACAGTTTCGGCTAATATTTGCGAGCGTGACCGAATAAATTCGTTACAAACTAATAATCCATTGTCTTTTAAAAATTGTGAAATGAGTGTCGATTTGCCACCAGGAGCAGCGCATAGGTCAAGCACTATAGCATCGGTAGAAACATAGTGTTCTAAGGCTTGCTGAATAAACATGGATGAAGCTTCTTGTACATAATAAGCCCCAGCATGAAACAATGGATCGAGCGTGAAATTAGGTCGTTTTTCGAGATAAAAACCTTGTGGACACCATGGAACTGGTTTGAGTGATTGTGTGAGCGAACATTTGTCGTTCATACGAATGCTCACCATCGGTTCGAGGTTCAAAGCGGCCTCAAATTGCTGCCAATCATCACCTATGATGGGTTGCATTTGTGCTATAAAATCATCAGGTAACGACAGCTTGTTCATCTATTGTAGAGATTTGTAGTGATTATTCGTAATCGAAAATAACCTGAGTATCCAAAGCGTGAATTCCATTACTTGCGAGCGCCCATAATTCATCTTCACCTGGATAAACACTAACAGGAGCAATAAATTGCACCATTTTGGTAATATAATCGGTAATACAAGCGTTGTAAGCGATTCCTCCAGTCAAAATAATAGCATCTACTTCGCCTTGTAATACGGTGGCCATAGCGCCAATTTCTTTGGCGACGTTATAAGCTAAAGCATCAAGAACCAATTGTGCCATTTTATCGCCATTTTTGGCACGTTCTACAGCTACATGCGCTTCGTTCGTTCCTAAATGCGCCATTAAACCACCTTCGCCATTCAACATTTTCTTCACTTGTTCTTGCGTGTATTTACCACTAAAACAAAGTGTTGCTAATGCGCTCGACGAAATAGTGCCACTGCGTTCTGGCGAAAAAGGTCCATATGCTAACGCATTATTGGTATCAATTACTTTTCCTTTACGATGTGCTCCAACCGAAATGCCGCCGCCTAAATGAGCTAAAATAAGGTTTAAATCCTCATATTTTGTCTGTTTTTCGTTGGCATAAATACGAGCCGTTGCTTTTTGATTTAACGCATGAAATATCGAAATGCGTGGAAACAGTGGATGTCCGCTTAAACGCGCCACATCTTCCATTTCGTCCACTACCACTGGATCGGCAATAATAGCTTTGCAGCCTATCGAGTTAGCCAAATTAGAAGCGATAAGTCCACCTAAATTACAAGCGTGTTCGCCATATTTTGCCGATAATAAATCGGCTTTCATTGTTTCGGTAATAGCGTAAACGCCAGAATCCAAAGGTTTTAAGATTCCACCTCGACCTACAATAATATCAAAATCGAGCGGAATTTGATTTTCAGTTAAGCAATTCAATAACACCTCTTTACGAAATTCGTATTGCGAAGCTATCGTAGGGAATGGTTTTAACTCTTCTCCACTGTGACGTAATGTTTGCTGAAAAACTAGCTTTTCATCGTGAAAAACAGCGAATTTAGTAGAAGTTGATCCTGGATTGATAACTAAAATTTTATACATAGTTAGTTTTTAAAGATTAACACAAAATGCAAGCCATGCAAATGCTGCAAAATTTAGAATAAACGCTTTCGCTACGAGAAGTTAATACCACAGGTTTTTCCGGTCCTTGCAGTAGTCCTGCCATCTCAGCATGTGCAAACGTTGCCAATCCTTTATAAAAGGCATTAGCGGTTTGAAAATCAGGGAAAATTAAGATGTCGGCATCTCCTAAAATAGGAGTTGGAACATTTTTTATAGCTCCTCGCTCTTTGTCCAGCGCTAAAAAAATGTCTACTGGTCCATCAATAATCACATTGCCAAAATAACCGTCGCGCCAAAGATCTAAAATATCAAGATAATCTTGCATAAATCGAATTTTGGGATTGGCTTTTTCGGTGGCATGAATCAGAGCTACTTTAGGACACTCTATACCAAATTTATAAGCGGTTTCAATCGCATATTTAATCATCTCTATGCGTTGTTCTTTACTTGGTTCTGGTATAACGGCAGGATCGGAGAAAAAGAGCAATTTATGATAAGTAGGAATTTGAAAGGCTGCATTGTAGGTCATCACGCGTCCATGTTTCAGAATGCCCTTCTCTTTATCTAAAATGGCACGCAAAATAACATCTGTATTCACCAAACCTTTCATCAAAATATCGCATTCGCCATCGTGCACCATACGCACAGCTTCCAAGGTAGCTTCCAGCACATCGGGAATATCGATAATATGCACAAATGGAGATGGATGAAGATCAAATAAAAATGGATTTTCAATGCTTGCCACATCGCCTATCAAATAGGCTTCTATCACACCTTTGTCCACCGCATGCATTACCGCTTCTAACGTGTGGCTATCCACAGCATTAGCAACCGCCATTTTTTTGCGTGTTGGTACAGAAGTTAAATAGGTTTCAAGTTCTAGAAATGACTTGATTTGTTCCATGTTTATGATTTATTAGATTTTTAGGTTTACTTCTAAAAAACATCGGCGGATGTCTATGTACAAGTTTTCAGTCTATAATTATTTCCTCAACTTGTAAATCTTCTGGAATTGCTTCTTTATTTTCTTTTTCCCACCAGTCTTTTGGCAATTGTGAGTTGTCCATAATAAAAGCAACTGGAATTTCTTTCACTAATATCTGCAGTCCACCTTCGCCTTCTGTGCCAATACTTTCAATATGATATGTAGATTTGATGGCGGCTAATGTTGAGCCAACTCCAATGCCTTTGTCAGTTTTGAATGTTTTTCCATAAATCCATATTCTGTCTATAATGTCTGATTTGTCAAAATCCGGTTCGACGGAATAGATTTTTTGTCCCTTGTCATATACATTGTAAATATCATAACTGTCACCCTCTAACTGCATTTGTTCTTTCTTTACGGTATATTGTTTGCTAATCACAGAAAGAAAATCAGTTACTTTGTCTCCAATTGCAACTCCGTCAACTGATTTATTAGTTATAAAGTCGGTTTGAGAAGTTGAAATTGTGGTTTTAATAGAGTCGCTAGAGATTTCCGTTTTGTCAACTGGTTTTACATTATTGCAAGCAACCAGCCCTAATGTTAATGCAAAAATAAAGTTTATGTGTCTCATTTTATCTTTTAAATTATACACACCATCAAAATAGCCTCATTTGACCTGTAATTTCATCGATAACATCCGTTTTTTCGTCTGCGTCAGCTTTTGGTTCTGCACGCTCTTCTTTAGTGGTGTCAACGGTTACAATTTCAATGTTCGTGTTATCGTCTGTTTCATTTGCTTCAGTCATTGGTGTTTCTACATCAACGCTCTCTTCTGCGCGAGTTTCTTCACTTTCTACCTCGGTAATGGCTTCAGGTTCAGGGAAACGTAATGGCTCCACTTCCGTCACTTTCTCAACATGCCAAGTGGTAATACGTTTTCCTTTCGCTTTATAGCTTTTAGCGGCAATAAATTCTTCGACCTCTACAATAAATGATTCTCTAAACGAGTCGCCTTCACCCATCGTTACTTCAAAACGTGGATAAACTTGGTCAGAGAGCACGTAAAGTTTCGATAATTGGCTTTCACCGACAAATGACATGCGTTTGGCAGATTGTTCCAATTGGAATCGTTTAATGTAAGCATAGCCCTGCTCAGCATCGTACAAAGCAGCCGACCATATTTTGTTAGCATCGAATTTTTCGATACGTACGACATCGTCGTCAAAATGGTTATTCAAATCGAAATTGGTGGTGTAGAATGTTCCATTTTTCGCAATTACCAAAATCAAATCGTCAGGGAAAAACTCGCCAACATAATTGCCTCGTTTGTCGCCATTTAAACGTAATACATCTGGGTCAAACCAAATATGTGTACCACCCAAGGTGGAACCACCTTTTTGTTTGAGTAAAATTTTGTGTACATCGAATTTGGTCAAAATATTGCCCATAGATTGGCGTCCTTTGATAGCAATCTCTGAAAAATCTTTCTCAAAAACAAGGTTTTTAATTCGTCGTGTGGTTGGTTTCAACGCCACTTTAATCGTTTCCGCTTCACCATTTGGATTGGCTGAGAAATAAACCACTTTAGAATTTTCGGTACCTTGTGTCAAATCGTATTCTTTATCGCGCGTTACGCCATTTACCGCAAAGCGTTTGATGTAATAAGCACCAGCACGACCGTCGCGATAAACGGCATTATAAATGGTTCGTTGGTCGTTTTTGATAAATACGGCTAAGTGTAACAAGTTCTTGCCGACAAACATTTTGTCGGTTACTTTTACCACTTTATATTTACCATCTTTGAAGAACAGAATAATATCGTCAATATCTGAACAATTGCATACAAATTCGTCTTTTTTCAATCCTGTACCAATAAAACCGTCTTCTCGGTTGATGTACAATTTTTCGTTGGCTTCCACCACTTTAGCAGCTTGAATGGTTTCGAAATTGCGCAATTCAGTTAAACGTGGAAAATGTTTGCCGTATTTCGATTTTAAGTTCGAGTACCAATCAATAGCATAGTCGATGATGTGTTCGAGATTGTAGTCAATTTGCTTGATTTGTTCGTGCATTTGAGCGATTAATTCCTTCGCTTTATCTACATTAAATTTCAAGATGCGAGCCATCTTAATTTCGAGCAAGCGACTCAAATCTTCACGTGTAATTTCACGCACAAAATCCTTTTTAAATGGCTCTAAGCGTGTGTCGATATGATCTAACGCAGCATCCGTTGTAGGGGCATTTTCAAAGCCTTTGTCCTTGTATATGCGTTCTTCGATGAATATTTTCTCTAACGAAGCAAAATTCAATTGATCCAGCAGTTCATCACGTTGGATATTTAATTCCTGAGTCAATAAACTAACGGTATTGTTTGTGTTACGACGTAAAACTTCACTGACCGTAATAAAATGGGGCTTATTTTCGTCGATAACGCAACAGTTTGGCGAATAACTCACTTCGCATTTTGTAAAGGCGTAAAGTGCGTCAATGGTTTTATCCGATGACGTTTTAGCCTCCAAATGAACCAGAATTTCAACATTGGCAGAGGTGTTATCTTCTACTTTTTTAATGTTGATTTTTCCTTTTTCATTGGCAGTTATAATCGTTTCAATCAACGAACCCGTAGTCATGCCATAAGGCACTTCGGTAATGGCGAGTGTTTTATTGTCTATTTTTTCAATTTTGGCACGTATTTTTACCACACCACCACGTTCGCCATCGTTGTAACGACACACATCCAATAAGCCTCCTGTTGGAAAATCTGGGAATAATTGGAATGGCTCATTGCGCAAATAAGCAATGGAAGCATCTATTAACTCATTGAAATTGTGCGGTAAAATGCGCGAGTTCAATCCTAAACCAATTCCCTCGCTACCTTGAGCCAATAATAAAGGGAATTTTATTGGTAATGAAATTGGTTCTTTATTACGACCGTCGTACGAAGGTTTCCAAGGCGTTGTTTTGGGATTAAAAACCGCTTCCAAAGCAAATTTCGATAAACGCGCTTCAATATAACGAGGCGCAGCTGCTCCATCGCCAGTAAGAATATTTCCCCAGTTTCCTTGACAATCGATAAGTAAGTTTTTTTGGCCTAAATTCACCAACGCATCGCCAATAGAAGCGTCGCCATGTGGGTGAAATTGCATGGTGTGACCCACAATGTTGGCCACTTTATTGTAACGCCCATCATCAAGGCGCTTCATGGAATGTAAAACGCGGCGTTGAACAGGTTTTAAACCATCGTTGATGTGTGGAATGGCACGTTCAAGATTGACATACGAGGCATAATCTAGAAACCAAGTTTGGTACATACCAGACAAATGATACTTTGCTTTTTTATCTTGCAAATCGGGTAACTTATAGTCAGAATGACCAGCTACATTTTCCGCAATTTCTTCTGCTACTACGTCTGTTTCATTGAGGTTCGTAGCGTCAGAAAGTTCCATTTCGTCGTCTGATGTTTGTGGGTTTGTAATTTCTTTAGACATATATGAGGACAGTTATTTTTTCTGTTAACGTGCAAAGATACAAAAAACCGTTGAATTTAGTGAAATAAAATTATCAACATTTTTAAAGAAATTAATTCCCCCGATTAAAAGGTCTATTTTAGATAAAAAGTGTATCTTTGCACTTCTTGATTAAGCACTTATGGATCTATTAACACAACAGTTTGTTGAACAGCATCTTTCTGACGATGTGCATGTATTAGCTTTAAAAACAGCGCCACAAGGTGTTGATATATCTATGGCCCTACAACAAATTGCAGCGCGTCAGTTATTGGCAAAAAAAGTGCCTACTTGGGCTAAAAATTCACAACTGCACTTCCCTCCTCATTTGTCTTTAGAACAGTGCTCTTCCGAAGAAACAGCGCGTTACAAAGCCTCGTTAGTTTCTGGGAATAAGTTGGTTGACCTTACGGGTGGTATGGGTGTAGATTGTTATTTTTTGTCACAGCAATTTCAATCAACGGCTTACGTCGAAACATTACCTCATTTAGTAGAATTAGCAAACCATAATTTCGCCATTTTAAACCCCAAAGTGGAGGTTTATAACGATGATGCAGAAGCATTTCTCAAACAAATGCCGCCTGTGGATGTTATTTATATTGATCCTGCACGACGCGACACTAAAGGGCAAAAAACCGTGTCGATACACGATTGTACGCCCGATGTGAGTTTCTTACAACAAGCTCTATTAGAAAAAGCGCATCAAGTGTTGATTAAATTATCGCCCATGCTAGATATTTCATTAGCATTAAGCGATTTACAGCATGTAAAATCAGTACATGTGGTTTCTGTAGGCAATGAATGTAAAGAGTTGCTATTTTTGTTGGAGCGAAATTATACCGATGAAACGACCATTTATGCAGTCAATTTACCACAGAAAAATCAAACGCCTTTTGCATTTACTTTCTCTCAAGAAAAGTCTTTAGCTATTGAGTACACAACCGAACCTATAAGCTATTTGTACGAGCCACATGCGGCTTTATTAAAAGCTGGTGCGTTCAAGCTCATTACGGCTCAATATCCAGTAAAAAAGCTCCATATAAACAGCCATTTATACACATCAAAGGAGTTAATTGGTGATTTTCCTGGACGCACCTTCAAAATTCTGAATTGGGCTCCTTTTAATAAACAAATAGGGAAAGGATTGTTGGCTGGAATGACACAAGCAAATATGACTGTGCGTAATTTTCCCTTGTCTGTAAATGAATTACGTCAAAAATTGCGGTTGAAAGATGGCGGTGACTTCTATCTGTTTGCTACCACGCTTGCAGATAATCAAAAAGTGCTTATTTTGTGTGAAAAGTGTTGATTTAGACACTCTCAATTTCGCCTAACGTCGCATATAGGATGTAACCTGTAGCTTCATATCCCATTTCGCCAATTAACCGTAAGTAATTCTCCAATTGACGTTTATATTTTGGTTCTTTTTGTTGACCGAATTTATAATCTACCACAATCACTTGTTTATCTTTCATCATCAATCGGTCAGGGCGATAAGAGTCTCCTTTGGGCGTTATTATTTCGGCTTCATTCAGCACTTTATAATTTCCCGAGAACCACTCTTTGACTTGTGGAATCTCAAACAAACGCTGTAATGTTTGGTGTATTTCTGTTACCTCATTTTGTTTTATTTCACCGGCTAAAACAGCTTTTTTCAAGATGTTATCAAGATCATCTAAAGTAGTTATTTGACTCAATAAATGGTGCATTAATAAGCCATTTTGACGCTCACTGCCACTGTCGTTTAAATTGTAACGCAATTTTATCCGACTCGTTATCGACACCGAATCGTAACTTAGATTTAGATTACCAATTGGGCTCACTTTTTTATCATTTTTGAGTGGTAATAACTCACCAATAACCACATCATCGGTGGAACCATAAGCTGATAATGGTAATGTCATGGTCGGTTCTAAATCTGTTGAATTAGGCTGCGTAAAAACATATTGTAGCACTTCGGCAATAGTTTGATTTTTAAGCTCTTTTTCGGCTTTGGGAGCCATAATAATCAATTCATTTTCAGCTCTAGTAAACGCTACATAGGTCATATTGAGCGTATCAATGTAACATTTTAGTTTTTCACTCCAGTAGTAATCCGCAAAAATGGTATCCTTTAGTTTTTGATTGTAGTTTACAGGAATGATGGGCAATTGAGCGAATGGCTGTTGATGAGGTTGAGGTTTACACCATAACACCGAACGAGAACCAGGGCTTGTTTTATCCAAACTCCAATTGCAGAAAGGAATAATAACAGCTTTAAATTCAAGTCCTTTCGATTTATGTATGGTCATAATTCGAATGGCATCCTGCGTTTCGGAAGCGGCTAAAAATTTCTTATGCGAAAATTCGTCCCAGTAACTCAAAAAGCCGTTTATATCGGCATTTTCGGTACTAGCAAATTGGTAAATTTCGTCCTGAAAGGCTTGTAAAAATACCACATTATGAGCATCTTCATGTAGATTGAGTAGCTGTATCAAACCTTCGGTTAATTGAAACAGTGGCTCGTTTTTCAGACGTTGTAAGGTGTCGTGTTGAGCGCCAAACACCCGTTCACTCCACGCTTCCGCCGTTTCATTATCCACAAAATGGAGTTTTTTAGCTGTTTTTTGATACAATAATTCGATGAGAGTGCGGTTTACTTTGTCCTCTGGAGTGACAAAATAACGCATAATAGCAACCAATAATTTTACATTTAAATCATTAGCAATCAATAACGCTTCGTTAGAGATAATGTCGTACTGTTTGCCTTCGCAATTCAATAAAAAATTGGCTATTTGAGTGGCTTCTGCATTGCGTCCCACCAAAATGGTGATGTCGCCTTGTGCGTAGCCTTGAGCCATCAATTGATCTATCGTTTCAGGAAGACGTTCTAACGCTTTTTCTTGCCAACTCAGCTGCTTTTCTTTGTCTGCCGTGATAAAATGTACAGCTACTCTGCCTTCAATAGATTTATGGACCTTTTGTAAGGCATCTTTGTAAATTTCGGTCAAGGTAGATTGACTAGCTTCATTTTCAAAATGGGTGGCTAACAGTTTGGTGGCTAATTGAAAAAAGGTATTGTTGAATAAAACAACGTTTTGGGCACTACGCCAGTTGGTGTCAAGTGTTGTTTTTGCTACATTTCCTTGAAAAGCTGCTTCTACGCCATTTTGCAGCAAACTCCAATCGGAATTACGAAACCGATAAATGCTCTGTTTTACGTCGCCAACGACCAAATTTTGGTGGTTTTCGGCCACACTATTTTTTAGAAGTGGTTGAAAATTATTCCATTGTAACTGCGATGTATCCTGAAACTCATCCATCATGTAATGGTGAATATTAACCCCCGTTTTTTCGTACACAAATGGCGCATCACAGCCTTCCATAATACGATTTAGAAATTCAGTGGTGCTACTGATGAGCACGGTATTATTTTCGTCGCAATACCGTTTTATATGTGCCCCAATATCCGATAAAATACCTAACATATAGAGGTGATTCATCGCTACTTTCGCCGACAAATAGTAAGTTCTATCTACTTCTGCTAAACGTTTTGCGCAGCGCTCCAATCCATTATGAAAAGCCGATTCTATCGCTGGTTTTAGCGGTGATGTTTTTGTGTACCATTTTGTAACATCGTCGGCAGCTTTGATAAAGGTATCAGTTACTTGAAATTCTTTATCTTTTAATTTCGTAATATCAAAATAAGAGATAAAACCATTTGAGCCACGTGAAAAATCAGAAAAAGTCAAACCTTGTTGCTGAATGATTGCACAAGCCTCGTCGCAAACCGTCCTCATTTCTTCCTCAAAAGAGTCGACAATATGGCGTAATGCGCTTTTGTACTCTTTTAAAAATGTTTTATCGTGCAATTGTTCATTTATGAGCGATAAATTTTGGAGATAAGATTCTTTGAAAATTTCTTGCCCTAATTGGTTAATATTTTTCGATACATTCCACGATTTACTCTCTTTTAGCTGATCTTCGGCATAAGCGGTAAGCCACATCAATAACGATCGATTTTCGGGCTTATCAAGCTCAAATAACATGGTATCAATGGCATTTTGTAGAACCTTTTCTTTGTCTAATTCTACCGAAAAATTTCCTTGTAAACCTATTTCACGTGTAAAAGCACGTACTATTTGTTGGAAAAATTTATCAATAGTGCTCACATTAAAGCCGCTATAATCGTGTAATAAATCGGCTAAAAATTCGGTGGCCTGAAGTTGTATCGCTTGATTGGTTAAATGAGGAAAATCACGCTGTAAATCGCTCAAAAACGGCGACGTGTCGGTAGTCGATAATTGGAATAGTTCACTCACAATACGACGTTTCATTTCGTCGGTGGCTTTATTGGTAAACGTTACCGCCAACGTATTACGGTGTGGGTGTTTCTCCGCCGCATGTTGAAATAACAGTGCGATATAAGCATACGACAAACGGTAGGTTTTACCCGAACCTGCCGATGCTTTATACAGTTGAATAGTTTGATTATGAGGTGTGTGAACCATTGGACCCAAATTTTGAACAAAGATAAGAATTTATTAGGAATTTTGAGGCACTATTTATCTTTTTTATTCCTTTATTGGAGGTTTAATTGTTTTGAAATAGGCATTTTGGTTTTGAAAATGAAATTTAATAAAATAATGTTTTAAAGATTTTTTACTCTCGCAATATTGCATTAAATTTGCGAGTTCAAAAGTATTAAACCTAATAAATAGGCAACATGTCAGATTCCATTGTCATCATTCCGACCTACAACGAGAAAGAGAACATCGAAAAGATGATTCGAACCGTATTTGCACTACCTAAAGTATTCGATATCCTCATTATTGATGATGGTTCGCCAGACGGTACCGCTTTGATTGTGAAACAATTGCAAACTGAATTTCCAGACAAATTGCATTTGGTAGAACGTACTGGTAAATTAGGATTAGGCACGGCTTATATTGCCGGCTTTAAATGGGTTTTAGAACGTGATTATCAATTTGTGTTCGAAATGGACGCCGATTTTTCGCATCCTGTCGATAAATTATTGGATATGTACGAAGTTTGCGCCCATCAAGGCGTAGATATGGCTATTGGTTCGCGTTATGTTGGCAATGTGGTAAATGTAGTCAATTGGCCTATTGGACGCGTTCTTATGTCCTATTATGCTTCTAAATATGTACAGTTTATCACAGGTTTAACCGTAGCTGATACAACGGCTGGTTTTGCTTGCTATCGCCGCGAAGTATTGGAGACTATTGAGTTTGATAAAATTCGCTTCAAAGGCTATGCTTTCCAAATAGAAATGAAATTTACAGCCTATAAATGCGGATTCACACTGCGCGAAGTGCCTATCGTATTTATTAACCGTGTAGAAGGCACTTCCAAAATGAGTGGTGGCATCTTTAGTGAAGCCTTGTTTGGTGTGATTAAACTAAAACTAAATAGCTGGTTCCGTACCTATCCTCAAAAAAAACAGCACTGAAGTGCTCATAAATAGCTAAAAAGTGGTAAGTATCAGTTGGATATTTACCACTTTTAGCATTTTTATATTTGCTTTTTAAAACTAAAAACTCTAATTATTAATTCATTATATGGTAACAGCAGAACAAATTAAATCGTTATTCGATCGTGTAGATGCCTTACGTAAATACCTGGACATCGAAACAAAAATAGTACAATTACAAGAAGAAGAATTAAAAACGCAGGCTCCTGAATTTTGGCTCGATCAGAAACGTGCTGAAGAACAAATGAAAAAGGTCAAAGGCATTAAATACTGGATTTCGGGCTACAACGATGTAAAATCGTGTGTGGAAGAACTTCAGTTGGCGTTCGATTTTTACAAAGAAGAAGCCATGACAGAAGATGAAGTAGACGCCGTTTATGAGAAAAGTACCATTTTAGTAGAAGACCTTGAAATGCGTAATATGCTCCGTCGTGAAGAAGATAAATTGGGCGCCGTTATTAAAATTGTGGCTGGAGCTGGTGGTACAGAAGCGCAAGATTGGGCTCAAATGCTGATGCGTATGTATATGCGTTATTGCGAAAATCATAATTATAAAGTAGAAATATCCAATATTTTGGAAGGCGATGAGGCTGGTATTAAGTCGATTACGTTTCAAGTGGATGGTGAATACGCCTACGGTTATTTGAAATGTGAAAATGGCGTTCACCGTTTAGTGCGTGTGTCGCCCTATAATGCACAAGGCAAACGTATGACCTCTTTTTCATCTGTATTTGTGGTGCCTTTAATTGACGATACCATTGAAATTGAAATTAATTTGGCTAATATTTCGTGGGATACGTTCCGTTGTAGTGGCGCTGGAGGTCAAAATGTGAACAAAGTGGAATCAGGTGTTCGTCTGCATTATCCGTTTAAAAATCCAGTAACCAACGAAATGGACGAGATTGTGATTGAGAATACGGAAAGTCGTGATCAACCGAAAAATAAAGAAAACGCCATACGTCTCCTAAAATCACAACTGTACGAACTAGAACTCGAAAAGCGCCGCCAAGAAACGGCTAAAATTGAGGCAGGCAAGAAAAAAATTGAATGGGGATCACAAATTCGTTCGTATGTATTCGACGACCGTCGTGTGAAGGATCATCGTACCGATTATCAAACATCTAACGTAGGAGCAGTTATGGATGGTAACATCGACGAATTTATTAAAGCCTATTTAATGGAATTTGGCGGGGAAGAGAATTAAACCATGCGATTAAAAACAGAAAAAAATATGGAACGCAAAAAAATAGTATTTATCGTTAATCCAAAGTCGGGAACCTTGGGTAAAACAAATTGGATTGCTATTTCTACTAAATTGTTGGCACAAGAGTTCGACCTTGAATTTCAATACACCACACATCGTGGACATGCTTGTGAGTTAGCTCAAAAAGCGGCAGCCAACAAAGTAGCTATTGTAGCAGCCGTAGGTGGTGATGGAACCGTTAACGAAATTGCGAGCGCATTGATTCATAGCGATACAGCGTTAGCCATTCTTCCACTTGGTTCTGGCAATGGATTAGCTCGAGATTTGGGCATTTCTACCCTGCTGCCGTTTAGCGCTGTAGAAGCTATTAAAAAAGGCAAGACCATACAAATTGATTATGGTACGGCCAACGGTGTTCCATTTTTCTGTACGTGTGGCGTGGGATTCGACGCACATATTAGTCGTATTTTTGCTACCAATAAAAAACGTGGATTTTGGAATTATGTAATCCTAGCCATTCGTGAGTATTTTCGTTATAAACCAGTAGAATGCACACTCGAATATAATGGCAAAATAGAAAAGAAAAAAGCGTTTATTGTGAATTGTGCTAATATTCAACAACTTGGTAATAATGCTTACATCGCTCCAAAAGCAGATTATACCGACGGTTTATTAAATGTCACTATTCTCAAACCATTTGGCTTAATTGGCGCTGTACGTTTAGGTACATTTTTATTTTTAAGACAGATTGACAAAATAAAATATGCCGAAACATTTGAATGTGAACGATTGGTGCTAAACATTCCTACTGACACGCCATTTCATTACGATGGTGAGGCAGCTAAAGTGCCTAATCGCATAGAAATAGAAGCTGTTAAGCTTGGTTTAAAGGTAATAGTCCCATAAAAATGCCTATTGGTCGATAAATCACCATTTGAACGAAATAATTTGTATTTTTGCACGCTATCTGTTTTAAAATCGCTATTAAAATTTACTATATGAAACGTAAACTTCTATTTTTAACCACTTTTTTAACTATGGCTTTAGTCGCTACCGCTCAACTTAGCCCTGAAACGTTGGCAAAACGTGCAAAACGCAAAAATTTAACCGTGAAAGAATGGAATACCGATGCGAAATCAAAAACTCGTTGGCTCGATCACTTAACCGTATACGATGAAGAAGGTCGTAAAATCGAGGAAATTGAATATGCTACGTATGGTCAACGCGAACGTATTACATTTGAATACAATGCGAATGGGAAAATTGAAAAGGAAGTTGTTTACGACGATCGTAACAAACCTATACGCATTCGTAAATATGAATACAATGCCGACGGAACCAAGAAAAAACAATTTAATTACCTTCCTAGTGGTAAATTAGCTACGGTAAAAGTGTTTGAATACATGTTCTCAGATTAAACAGTGTTACTTACATGACACACGATTTGCTACTAAAATTACCAGCACTAAAACATCTGGAAACCATTGATTTATCGGAAATGAAATCGATAAAATTGATGAATCGCATTGACACGAAATACATGGCCAATGTCAGTATGCTGAATCGTTTATTAGAACTTGCATCGCCTAATTATCGCATTCAAGAGGTTGAAAATGAAGTTATAAGCAGTTACGACACCATCTATTATGATACGCCCGACTGTGATATGTATTTGTTGCACCACAACCGCCATTTACAACGACAAAAAATAAGAACGCGTACTTACATTGCATCGCAATTATCGTTTTTAGAAATCAAAAATAAAACGAATAAAGGGAGAACCAAGAAGATACGTACCAAAATAGATTCTACTCTGTTTCCCGATTTTAGGAGTAACACAGAGGCAAACAGTTTTATACAAATATATTCGCCCTACAATCCTATACATTTGTTACCTCAAGTACGCACTTCGTTTGATCGTATTACGTTGGTAAATAAGAATAAAACCGAGCGATTAACCATTGATACCAACTTGCGATTTGAAAATTTGACAACACATCACACGTCGGCACTCAATCAATTAATGATTATTGAATTAAAACAAGATGGTTTGTGTGAATCGGAGATGAAACAGATTCTGCAGAAGCTACGTATCGTATCTGGAAGCGTTAGTAAATACTGTGTGGGTATGGCACTCACCAATCCAGGCATAAAAACCAACCGATTCAAACGCAAATTACACATTATCAAAAAAATAGAACAAACGTCTAACACTTAATTATTATGATTCAAACAGAACAGTATCCTGAATTTGATCCTAGTATTGCCAAAGAATTTGGTTTTACGGATACATCCAACACACTCGATTTTTTAGGTGTACCACTTTTTGAAGCCGACAGCATCTTCAATTTATTGATTCGCTTCGGATTCAACTTGTTAGTTTGCTGGATTTTAGTTCACTTCTTTTATTACAAAAAAAGTCAACGTCGTGATTATTACGTGACCTTTATCTTATTCAGTACGACCATGTTTCTGCTCATTTTCTTGATGGAAAATGTGAAATTACAAATCGGTTTTACCTTAGGTTTATTTGCCATTTTTGGTATGATTCGTTATCGTACCGAAACGGTTCCTATTCGTGAAATGACCTATTTGTTTGTAATTATTGGCGTATCAGTTATCAACGGTTTGGCTATGACGGTAAGTTATGCTGAATTGGTATTGACCAATTTTTTATTAATTGCACTCACCTGGGTTCTCGAAAATCAGAAGATTTTAAAACACACTTCCACCAAATTAGTGTTGTACGAAAAAATTGAACTGATTGTACCTGAACGTCGGGCTGAATTGATGGCGGATTTGGAAAAACGGACGGGTTTACAGATTGAAAAAATTGAAATCGGTCATATCGACTTTTTGCGTGACGTAGCTTATATTAAATTGTATTATATACTTGGTAAAGGCGAACATAACAGCATTGACGAAGTAACAAAACCTAATCAATATATTGGTTAATCAGGTGAAAAAAGTACTTCTCATAACAGGCATTAGTCTATTATCTGTAACCACGATAGCACAAACACGCATCGAATCAGATACCACTCAAACCGATATGACAACACGTATCGGTTTTGAAATAAATCGTGATTTATACCGTGGATTATCATTGAGTTGGGAAGAAGAAGCACGTTTTAAAAACCTATCAACCGAATTTGATCGTCTCTACTCCACACTAAGTTTAGGTTATCGCGTGAATGATTATTTCAAGGTTGGAGCTGGTTATACATTGGCTTTAATTTGGCACGACGGCAAGAAGAAAACCAATTACGAAAAATATTTAGATGTCAGACACCGCATTAACCTCGATTTTATAGGAAACTATCGCGTTGGTGCTTGGAAATTCACGTTACGTGAGCGTCCTGTTGTGACTATTCGTACCGACGAACCCGATTTGCTCGAAAAAGCCAATCCACAATGGAGTTTACGCTCTAAATTAATGGCTGAATATAGCATTTTTGGCAAACCGTTGAAACCGTATGCCGCCTGCGAATTATCGAACACGCTCAATGCTCCAGACTATGCTAATGGTAATTACATCAATCGTATTCGTACCAATTTGGGAATTAAATGGCGACTCGACAGCCGTAGTAGTGTCGATTTTTACTACCGTTTTGATGTTGGTACCAATCGCGATATCAATATTGACTATAAAAAAGATGATGTCACCATTAAGGCTGTGTATGTAACTAACGAGCGTGACTACACACATATTCTGGGCGTGGCTTATACGTTTGATTGGAAATAAATAACCAACTTGCTTGAGATAACACTAAAAAGGCTTTCAAAACGAAAGCCTTTTTTATTGGTATAAATGATGTGTGTTAATGAACTGTAAAACCTCAGCTGGCATCAAATGCGAACAATCCTGCCCTTTCTGTAGGCGTTGTCGTATATCGGTGGACGATATATGAAACAACGGAGCGTTAATAAAACGCATTTGCGGAAATTTATCGCTGAAAGAAGGAAAACCTTCACGCGGATAAACTAGGACGCTAAAACGGCTTAAAATAGCCTCATACGATCGCCATTTATCAAACGTGGCTACGTTGTCGGCACCAATCAATAATACAAACTCGTGCTGAGGATAGAGTGTTGATAAGTAATCTAACGTATGAATGGTGTAACTTGGTTTGGGTAATCCAAATTCTACCTCTGAGACGTGTATATTAGGGCTTTTTTTAACAGCTAAACGTGCCATTTCGAGCCGTAGTTGGTCATCGAGTAAGTGCGCACTCTCTTTGAGTGGATTGTGTGGCGAAACAATCAACCAAACTTCTTCTAAATCAGTCGTTAAAAGATAGTTGGCTAATCCAATATGCCCATTGTGAATGGGGTTAAAAGAACCAAAATACAATCCTATTCGCATATAGTAAATTCATTACTTTATTTGTAGCGTGCAAATGTAACAAAAAAGAGCGAACATCATTAATGTTCGCTCTACAATATGTAAAAAATAATCGTTATTTGATTAGTTTTTGTACACCAATCGTTCGCCATCGAAATCTACAATGATTGGTTTCGCATTATTCACGGTTCCCGCGATCAATTGTTTGCTTAAATCGTTCAGCAAATATTTTTGAATAACACGTTTCACAGGACGTGCACCAAATTGTGGATCATACCCTTCTTCAGCTATAAATTGTAAAGCTTTTGGTGTTATTTGCAATTGAATGCCACTCGTAGCCAATTGTTTTTTCAAACCGTCAAGTTGTAAGTTCACTATGCTTTCAATCTCCTTCTCGGTTAATGGCGTAAACATAATGAGTTCATCAATACGGTTCAAAAATTCTGGTCGTATGGTCTGTTTCAAGAGTTCAAACACTTGATTACGTGTCTTTTCAATCGTTTCCTCACGATTTTCGGGCGTTAACTGTTCAAAATTCTCGCGTATCAATTGCGATCCTAAGTTCGATGTCATGATGATAATCGTGTTTTTGAAATTGACGGTACGACCTTTATTGTCGGTCAATCGACCATCATCCAACACTTGTAATAACACGTTGAAAACATCAGGATGCGCCTTTTCAATCTCATCAAACAACACAACGCTATATGGTTTACGTCGAATAGCTTCGGTCAATTGTCCGCCTTCGTCGTATCCTACGTATCCAGGAGGAGCTCCAATCAATCTCGTAGCACTGAATTTTTCCTGATATTCGCTCATATCAATACGCGTCATCATATTTTCGTCGTCGAATAAATAATCGGCCAACGCTTTGGCTAATTCGGTTTTACCAACGCCCGTAGTTCCTAGGAAAATAAACGAACCAATAGGACGTTTTGGGTCTTGTAATCCAGCACGACTTCGTCTAATGGCATCGCTCACTGCTACTATGGCATCTTCTTGACCAACAACACGTTTGTGCAATTCATCTTCGAGGTGTAATAGTTTTTCGCGTTCGCTTTGAATCATTTTGGTAACTGGAATGCCAGTCCAACGACTCACAACTTCTGCAATATCTTCAGCATCAACTTCTTCTTTGATAAGCGCACTGCCATGTTGCATGGCTTTCAGTTGTTCTTTGCTTTGAGCAATTGCCTCTTCGGCAGCCTTAATTTTTCCATAACGGATTTCGGCCACTTTACCATAATCGCCTTCGCGTTCAGCCTTTTCAGCTTCATATTTCAGTTGTTCAATATCAATTTTGGATTGTTGAATCTTATCAATCAACGCCTTTTCGCTACTCCATTTCGCGCGCATTTTTTGACTTTCTTCTTTCAAATTGGCTATTTCTTTACCTAATTGTTCTAGTTTTAATGTATCGTTTTCGCGTTTAATAGCCTCACGTTCAATCTCTAATTGTTTGATGGTACGTTCCATCGTATCCAACTCTTCGGGCACGCTATCTACCTCCAAACGTAATTTAGCAGCAGCTTCGTCCATCAAGTCGATGGCTTTATCAGGCAAAAAACGATCGGTAATATAACGATTTGATAACTCTACGGCTGCAATGATGGCATCGTCTTTAATACGCACCTTGTGATGGTTTTCGTAACGTTCTTTTAAACCACGTAAAATAGAGATGGTGCTCGCTTCGTCTGGTTCATTCACCATTACAATTTGGAAACGACGTTCGAGTGCTTTATCTTTTTCAAAATATTTCTGATATTCGTCCAATGTGGTGGCACCAATAGAGCGCAATTCGCCACGAGCTAATGCTGGTTTTAAAATATTGGCAGCATCCATGGCGCCTTCGCCTTTACCAGCTCCCACTAACGTATGTATTTCATCAATAAATAGAATGATTTCGCCTTCGGCTTTAATCACCTCATTGACAACGGCTTTCAAACGTTCCTCAAATTCGCCTTTGTATTTAGCACCAGCGACTAACGCACCCATATCCAAACTAAAAATCTGTTTGGTTTTCAAGTTTTCGGGCACATCACCACGTACAATACGATGTGCCAAACCTTCGGCAATGGCAGTTTTACCTGTACCAGGTTCACCAATTAAGATTGGGTTGTTTTTAGTACGACGACTCAAAATTTGCAATACACGACGAATTTCTTCGTCACGCCCAATCACAGGGTCTAGTTTGCCGCTTCGTGCGCGTTCATTCAGGTTGATTGCATATTTTTCGAGTGATTGATAGGTCGATTCTGCTCCTTGATCTTTCACTTTGTTACCTTTACGTAGTTCTGCAATGGCTGAACGCAGCGCATTGGTTGTAATACCAGCATCTTGCAACATTTTTTGTACCGCATTCTTTTTATCGCACAAGGCCAATAACAGGTACTCGAGCGATACGAATTCGTCGCCATCCTTTTGTGCTAATTCTTCAGCTCGTAACAGAACATCGTTACTTTCGCGGCTCAAATAGGGTTCTCCCCCGCTCACTTTTGGAAGACCAGCCACCATGTTGTCGGTAATAGCCGTAACCGATGCGGTGTTTACAGCCAATTTACCAAATAAGAATTGTAACACATTTTCGCCTTTTTCGATCACGGCTTTTAAAATGTGTGGGGTTTCTATGGCTTGTTGACCATTTTGAGAAGCCAATTCAACTGCACGTTGAACGGTTTCCTGTGCTTTGATTGTAAATTTGTTGAAATTCATAATTTATCTATTTTTAAAAGTTTTCCAAGTTTTGTTTTTGAAAACGACAAAATAAGTGCCAACGATTATTTATGTAAAATTGACAGCTAAAACGTTAATAATAAGACAAAATGACATATTATTTTAATTTTTTTATGACTTTTAGGTACAAAAAAAGACGCAACCTATAGTCGCGTCTTTTAAAGTATTGGGGTATTGTTTTATTTATTCAGAAAGTCAGATACTGCTTTTTCAGTTTCTTGTTGGGCTTTTTCCAAATTATCATTCACGATAATAAGATCAAATTCAGGCGCAAACTGCATTTCCCATTCCGCTTTACTCACGCGTTTAGCAATCATTTCTTCAGAATCAGTCGCACGATTCACTAGTCGGCGGTGTAGTTCCTCCACAGATGGTGGCTGCACAAAAACCGCTAAAGCCTGCTCTCCATAAAGCTTTTTAATAGATAAACCACCCTTTACATCCACATCAAACAACATGTGTTTGCCTGAATTGAGAACACGCTCCACTTCCGATTTCAACGTACCGTAAAAACAGCCATTATATACCTCTTCGTATTCAATAAAAGCGCCTTCGGTTATTTTTTGTTTGAACTCTTCTGTTGTCATGAAAAAATATTCCACACCATGTTTTTCGGTACCACGTGGAGCACGACTAGTGGCCGATATAGAAAAGCCAAAATCGATGCCACTATGGTCAATGAGATGTTTTACAATTGTGCTTTTACCGGCTCCTGATGGTGCTGAGAATATGATGAGTTTACCTTTCATAGCTCATTATAAAACGTTAAGTACTTGTTCCTTAATTTGCTCTAGTTCATCTTTCATTTGAACTACAACAATTTGCATTTCACTATGATTTGATTTAGAACCAAGTGTATTGATTTCGCGTCCCATTTCTTGAGCAATAAAGCCCAGTTTTTTGCCCGGTGCACTTTCTTTACGCATGGTTTCCAAGAAGTAGTTGAGGTGATTACCCAAACGCAATTTTTCTTCGTTTACATCCAATTTTTCGATATAAAAAATCAACTCTTGTTCTAGTCTATTACGGTCAATATTCACCTTTTCATCAATTGCTTTTAGGTTTTCTTCTAAGCGCGTTTTAATTTTGGCAAGGCGTTCACCTTCGTATTGATCCACTTCTTTAAGCAAAGAGCCTATACGCTCAATTTTGCTTGTGAACATCGCTTCAAGTGATTTTCCTTCTTGTGCTCGGAATTTAATAAGTTGATTAACAGCTTGATTAATAGTTTCAACAATGGTATTCCACTCATTTTCATCCACCGAAGTGCTTTCCGATTTTAACACATCAGGCAAACGCAATAAAAGTTCCATCCAATTTTCTGGAACAGGAATATTCAATTTGGCAGCAGTTTCTGTAATTTGTTGGTAATAGTTTTCTATTACCGTTTGGTTGATATGATTTACCACTTGGGAGCCTGCATCTTCGATATACAAAGCAAAATCAACTTTACCACGTTCTAGTTTTTGAGTAATGAGGTTACGTATTTCAATATCTTTTTCGCGATACAAGGAGGCAATGCGCGTTGACGCATCCATTTGTTTGCTGTTAAGAGACTTAATTTCTACGGTAATTTTTTTGTTGCCATATTCGCAAGAGGCTTTCCCATAACCCGTCATCGATAAAATCATATGCTAATAGTTTAAATAGGTTTGTGAATTGCAAAATTACAATTTCTTTTCTGAATAATGGCTCTTCTGGCTTTTTTTTAGCAAATGCTCATAAAATGAGCGTCACCATTCCCAAATATAAATTTAAATACGTATCTTTGCAAGTAACAAGTTTATTATCATAATGGCTACTATTTTACATATCGAAACAGCTACTGACGTGTGTTCTACCACGCTTTCAGAGAATGGAATCTCTTTATTTTCTAAAATCTGTACCGAAGGTCCTTCGCACGCCACCAATCTTCCTGTATTTATAGAAGAAACGCTGGCTTTTGCGCGTGAACACTCTAAATTACCTGATGCCATTGCCGTAAGTGCTGGCCCTGGTTCATACACTGGTTTACGCATAGGCATATCTACGGCTAAAGGATTGTCTTACGGATTAGATGCCAAACTCATTGCCATCGACACGTTACAATTGATAGCACAAAATGCGTTATCGCATGTAAAAGAGTCTGACGCTCTTATTTGCCCTTTGATTGACGCCAGACGGATGGAAGTTTACACCACCGTATTCAACACCAACTTGGCTGTGGTAAAACCGATTGAGGCCAAAATTATTGACGAAACCGCGTTTTTAGATTTACTGGATAAACACATTATCTATTTTTGTGGTAATGGTGCTGAAAAATGCAAAACCATGATTACCCATGCTAATGCCCGTTTTTTATCGGATATTCATCCGTTGGCTAATCACATGATCCACTTAGCCGAGCAGGCTTATGAAACTCATAAATTTGAAGATGTAGCCTATTTTGAACCGTTCTATTTAAAAGAATTTCAGGCTACTGTTGCTAAAAAATCAATTATCAATTCCTGATTATGAATTACTCTCAAAGAACCGATTTAATTTTACCTGAATATGGACGAAATATCCAACAAATGGTAAAACATGCTGTTGCTATAGAAGACCGTGCAGAACGTACACGCTGCGCTAAAACCATTATTGATATTATGGGAAATATGTTTCCTTATTTGCGCGACGTAGAAGGTTTTAAATATAAATTATGGGATCATCTCGCCATCATGTCGGAGTTTAAACTTGACATTGATTATCCATTTGAAGTGGTAAAACCTACCACGTTACAACAAAAACCTGAGAAAATTCCTTACAACACGCAACGCATTCGCTATATGCATTACGGTCGTTTGTTGCAAACACTCATCGAAAAAACGGTAGCCTATCCAGAAGGTGAACGGCGCCAGGAATTGATTGACTTGATGGCTAACCACATGAAAAAGAGTTATCTCACATGGAACAAAGAGGTGGTTGACGATCGCAAAATATTCGACGATTTACGCGAATTATCGCATGGCGAACTTGATATGAATCCGGAATCGATGACACTAACGGCTTCGCGTGACATTATGAACCGAAATCGCCCAGCCAACAAAAACAATAATAATAAAGCGAGAAATAAGAATAATAACAACAATAACCGGAATAAGAAATAGGTTATCGTGTAATTAGAAGATTTGGATACGATAAGATATCAGGATTAAAAAGATACCGTTTGTTGGCGATATCTACTTTGCAGAATATATGTGTCAATCCATTGCTAACGAGCAAATAAGGAACTTGTAAATTTAGATTATAAACGGCTATTTGGTCGAACACAGCTTGTGTTAACTCCACATGAGGCGCTTTATACTCCACTATCATCAACGGCTCGTAATGCTCGTCGTACACCACCGTATCGCAACGTTTAGCGAGTCCATTGTATGTAATGGTAGTTTCATTGCTCAAGCGAGTTTGCGGAACTTCTAATGCTTCAATAAGGTGTGCTATCATGTTTTGACGAACCCACTCTTCAGGCGTCAAAGTAACATAACGACGTCTGATTTGATCAAAAATCTGTTGTTTAGCGCCAACCGATTTGATCTTGAAGCTATAAGTAGGTAAATTTAATACAACCATTTTCTAGGATTTGCGAATACAAAGATAATAAAAATGAAAGATAAAACGCTATGAAGACAAAAGAGGAAATCGTAAAAAATTGGTTAGTGCGCTACACGCAACGACCACTCGAACAATTTGACGAATACATTTTATTGTGTAATTTTAATAATTATGTCGAGAAATTCGCAGAAACATTTGGCGTACCTGTTTTTGGCAGCAAAAGCAATATGCCCAACGCATCGGCCAATGGCATCACCATTATCAACTTTGGCATAGGTAGCCCTAACGCGGCGCTAATTATGGATTTGTTGTCGGCTATTCGTCCTAAAGCCGTCCTATTTTTAGGGAAATGCGGTGGTTTAAAAGATAAAAACCAAATTGGTGATTATATTTTACCAAGTGCGGCTATTCGTGGCGATGGTACTTCAAACGACTATTTTCCACCTGAAATTCCAGCGTTACCAGCGTTTAACTTACAGCGTTCAGTATCGTCAAATATTCGCGATTTTGGACACGACTACTGGACTGGAACGGTATACACTACCAACCGTCGCGTGTGGGAGCACGACGAAAAATTCAAAGAAACGTTGAAAATAACACGTGCACAAGCTGTTGATATGGAAACGGCTACCCTTTTTAGCGTTGGTTTTTTCAACTCCATTCCTACAGGTGCGCTGTTATTAGTATCGGATATGCCAATGCACGAAGCAGGCATAAAAACCGAAGAAAGCGACAAGCAAGTAACCAAACAATTTGCCGAAGAACATCTCAATATTGGTATCAAATCATTGGAATCACTCAAAAGCAATAGTAAAACTATCAAACACTTGCGTTACGAATAATGGCTAAACAAGTTTTGACATACGAACAGCTAATGTCGTCGCTGAAACGCAAAGAGTATAAGCCCGTGTATATGCTCATGGGCGACGAGTCGTTCTATATCGATCAAATTGCCGATTATATAGAAGAACACGTTTTAACAGAAGACGAAAAAGCTTTTAATCAGACCATTTTATACGGGAAAGATACCAGTTTAGGCGAAATTATTATGGCAGCCAAACGCTATCCCATGATGTCGCCCTATCAGGTTATCATTGTCAAAGAAGCGCAACATATCAAGAATTTCGACGACTTACAATTTTATCTTGAGAATCCTTTAAATTCCACATTATTAGTTTTTTGCCATAAATACGGTAAGTTGGACGGTCGTAAAAAATCGACCCAAGAAATCGAAAAGAAAGGTGTTCTATTTGAATCAAAAAAACTATTTGACAATCAGGTTGCTGGTTGGATAGAATCGTATGTTAAATCGATGCAAGTGGGCATTGACAATAAAGCGTCCAACATGTTGGCCGAATATCTTGGAAACGATTTGACACGTATCGTTCACGAAGTTGAAAAGTTACTGATTACTAAACCAAAAGAGCAAACTTCCATTACGCCTGAATTGATTGAACGTAACATTGGCATCAGCAAAGATTATAACAATTTTGAGCTGGTTAGTGCTTTGACCAATAAGGATATTCTGAAGTGTAATCGTATTGTAGATTATTTTGGTAAAAATACCAAGAATAATCCTTTAGTGGTAACTATTACGGTTATGTTCAACTTTTTCTCTAATCTATTGTTCTATCATTCGTTGAAAGATAAAAGTCAAATGAATGTGGCCAATGAACTCAAAATAAATCCCTATTTTGTAAAGGATTTTCAGCAAGCCGCCTCACGCTACAACTCAGCCAAAGTAACCCAAATTATCAGCGATATTCGCAAAACAGACGTTCAGAGCAAAGGATTTGGTAATAGTTCTATTTCAGATTACGACTTATTGAAAGAATTGGTTTTTAAAATCTTACATTAATCTAATCATAAGCCAGCTATGGAAATTCTATTTACAACGCAACTGCCACTAAATGGTTTCTCGTCACTCAGTGCTCATAAATTAATCATGCCTTCTACTCCACGCTTTTCACGCGCTGAGTTGGAACGTCTCATTACGCAATGTGATGTGCTGGTTTCTACATTCGATTATACGATAGACAAAGCGCTTATAGACAAAGCGCAGAAATTAAAACTGATAGCCAACTTTGGAGTCGGATTTAACAATGTGGATATTGATACTGCATCAGAACGCCATATAGTAGTAACCAATACGCCCGACCCTGTTATTGAACCGACGGCCGAACAGACTCTGAATTTAATGCTTGCCATAGCTCATCGCACAGCGGAACTCGACCGTAAGATGCGCCAAACCAGCGATATAAAAATAGGCGTGATGAATAATTTAGGCATTTGCATTTATGGCAAAACATTGGGCATCGTTGGTCTTGGTAGAATTGGACAAGCGGTAGCTAAACGTGCTTTAGCTTGCGGCATGCGCATCATTTACCACAATCGTCAACGTGTAGAAATGGCAATAGAACAAACGTGCAAAGCTACTTATGTAAGTTTTGATGAGTTACTCGCACAATCTGATTTTATCTCCTTACACGTACCTTATTACAAAGAATCACACCATTTAATCAATGACGCAGCTTTTCAAAAAATGAAAAAGGGCGCAACGCTTATCAATACAGCGCGTGGTGCGGTGGTAGATGAAAAGTCGTTGATAAAAAACTTGAAAAACGGTACACTTTGGGGTGCAGCACTCGATGTATTTGAAAAAGAACCTGTTATTTCGCCAGAATTGTTTGAACTCGACAACGTAGTACTCTCTCCTCATATTGGCACAGGCACCATTGATGGACGCCTAGCGATGTGCGAATGCGTATCTGACAACATTCTACACTTTGAAAAGCGACAATTCGATAAACTCGATTGGGTAAATAAGTTTTAAGAATACTTTATTAAATAATAAAAAGGCGGGACTACTGATATAGTTCCGCCTTTTTTATGTGATGAGAATTGTTTTATATTACAATAAAAATGATCCAATAACAGCTACAGGAACCATCAATAGTGATACTACTAACATCACAATGGTGAAAATTCCCATAAATTTCCAATAGGATTTCATCCGGTTCAACGCTTGTTCCATCATCTCCGTATTGCTTTCGGCAATGGCTTGTTCAGTTTTTTGTGAAAATTGTAGCAAATACAGCGCAGGCATCACTAAAATGCCACCTAAAATGATGTAAACAAGAGCGAGTGGAGCCAACATAGCAGCACTTAAATCGGGTTGAATCTGTGCCATAAAATGACCTGACACTAAGAGTAAAATGCCCATTAACACACAGATGGCAACACCAATAAACGACAACACAGCATAAAATTTACTCCATTTAGCTGTGGTTAACAGATCTTTTTTACCAGCTTCGGTAATTACTATCGTAGTTTCTTCCATAAGTGAACGATTTAAAATTAAGACTCAAATGTAGGTATTATATCTGATAAAAAAAATAGAGCAGAAAAAAAATCTGCTCTATTTTTTTATGAATTACTCCCAACCTTGTGACAGTAATCGTTTATAGCTCTTATAACGCCATTTTGCATTATCTTCAGCTGCTTGGAACAATTCAGCTGCTTCGGTAGGATATTGTTTCATAACCGAAGAGAAACGCACTTCGCTTTTTAAGAAATCTTGGAATTTACTCCAATCTGGTTCTTTGCTATCGAGCAGGAATGGATTTTGACCGGCTTCTTCCAACATAGGGTTATAACGCCATAATTGCCAGTAACCACACTCTACTGCTTGTGCTTCTTGAGCTTGCGCCTTTCCCATTCCTGCTTTCAAACCATGGCTTATACATGGTGAATAAGCAATAACCAATGATGGTCCAGGATAAGCTTCAGCTTCGCGGAATGCTTTTAAACATTGTGCTTGGTCAGCGCCCATTGCCACTTGTGCTACGTACACATAACCATAAGTGGTAGCCATCATACCTAAATCTTTTTTACGAACACGTTTACCTGCAGCAGCAAATTTTGCAATAGCGCCCACAGGAGTTGATTTAGAAGCTTGACCGCCAGTATTGGAATATACTTCGGTATCCAAAACCAAGATATTTACATCTTTACCTGACGCAATAACGTGATCGAGGCCACCATAACCAATATCGTACGAAGCGCCATCACCACCAATAATCCATTGAGAACGTTTTACTAAATAATGACTTAAAGCACTAATTTGTTTGCAAGAGTCACAATCGCAAGACTGAACAGTTGGTACAATTTTAGCAGCCAATTCTTTGGTTTTATCAGCATCGTTACGATTTTCAATCCACTCATTAAACAAACCTTTCAACTCGTCGGAACAACAAGTACAGGTTTGAGCTTCCTGCATGAGTCGTACTAAACGATCACGCATTTTATCGTTAGCCAAGGTCATACCCATACCAAATTCACAGAAATCTTCGAATAAAGAGTTTGCCCAAGCTGGACCTTGACCTTTATCGTTGGTTGTATATGGAGTTGATGGTACAGAACCTGAATAGATTGACGAACAACCTGTAGCATTTGCCACCATTTCTCTATCGCCAAATAATTGTGTGATTAATTTCACATAAGGTGTTTCACCACAACCAGAACAAGCGCCAGAGAACTCAAACAAAGGTGTTGCAAACTGTGAGTTTTTAACATTCGCTTTAATATCTACTAAATGTTGTTTGCTAGCTACCTTATCAGCACAATACGTCCAGTTTTCAACTTGATTTAACTGGCTTTCAAACGGCTGCATGGTCAATGCTTTGCCACCTTTTTTAGGATTACCAGGACAAACATCAGCACAGTTACCACAACCTAAACAGTCGAGCACATCCACTTGAATACGGAAGGTCATGCCTTCAAACGATTTACCAACCGCTTTCAATGTATCGAAATTAGCACCTTTTTGTTCTGATTCATCCAATACGAAAGGTCGAATTGAAGCGTGAGGACAAACATAAGCACATTTATTACATTGAATACAGTTGTCAGGATTCCATTCTGGTACAAATGCAGCAACACCACGTTTTTCATATTTTGATGTACCTTGATGCCAAGTTCCATCTTCAATACCTTTGAATGCTGAAACTGGCAATAAATCACCATTTTGAGCATTAATTGGGCGAACTACTTCGTTGATAAATGCAGGATCGTGATTTTCAGCATTTTTATCGTTAGGTAATGAAGCCCAAGCTGGATCTACCGACAATTGTTCGTATTCGCCACCGCGGTCAACTGCAGCATAATTTTTATTCACAATCTCTTCCCCTTTCTTGCCATACGATTTAAGAATGAATTTTTTCATTTGCTCAATCGCCAAGTCAACAGGAATAACCTGTGTGATGCGGAAAAATGCTGATTGCAAAATAGTATTGGTACGGTTACCTAAACCAATTTCTTGTGCAATTTTAGTTGCATTGATATAGTAAACTTTGATATTTTTCTTCGCAAAATAGCGTTTGACATCGTTTGGTAGGTGTTTAGCCAACTCCTCACCCGTCCAAATGGTGTTCAATAAGAACGTGCCATTTTCACGCAAACCACGTGTTACATCATACATATGCAAGTAAGCTTGTACGTGGCAAGCAACGAAGTTTGGTGTATTTACCAAATAAGTACTACGAATAGGTGCATCACCAAAACGTAAGTGCGAGCAGGTAAAACCACCCGACTTCTTAGAGTCGTATGAGAAATATGCCTGACAATATTTAGTTGTATTATCACCAATAATTTTTACAGAGTTTTTGTTAGCACCAACAGTACCGTCAGCACCTAAACCATAAAATTTAGCTTCGTACATACCTTCGCCACCCAAAGCAATTTCTTCTTTTTGTGGAAGTGAGGTAAAGGTTACATCATCTTCAATACCAATAGTAAATAAGTTCTTAGGCATTGGTAATGCTAAGTTTTCGTAAACAGCCAAAATTTGAGCTGGCGTTGTGTCTTTTGAACCTAAACCATAACGGCCACCCACAACCAATGGAGCATCTGCTTGACCATATAAAACATCTTTAACATCCAAGTAAAGTGGTTCGCCCGTTGCACCAGGTTCTTTAGTACGATCCAATACAGCAATGCGTTTAGCTGTTTTTGGAAGTACCGACAAGAAATGTTTCGCAGAGAATGGACGATATAAGTGTACCGAAACCAAACCTACTTTTTCGCCTTGAGCTACTAAGTAATCAATAGCTTCGCGAGCAGCTTCGGTAACCGAACCCATGGCAATAATCACGCGATCTGCGTCATCAGCACCATAATAATCGAACAAGCCATATTTGCGGCCTGTGATTTTATATATTTCATTCATGTATTCTTCCACGATAGCAGGAACTGCATCGTAGAAAGGATTTGAGCTTTCACGATGTTGGAAGAAATGATCAGGATTTTCAGCCATACCACGTGCCACAGGGTTCTCAGGAGTTAAGGCACGACTACGGAACTCTGCTAATGCTTTTTGATCGATAAGACCTGCGAGGTCTTCATTTTCAATCGATTCAATTTTTTGAATTTCGTGTGAGGTACGGAATCCATCGAAGAAATTCACAAAAGGTACACGGCTTTTAATGGTAGCTAAATGTGCCACACCCGCTAAATCCATCACCTCTTGTACTGAGCCTTCAGCCAACATAGCAAAACCAGTTTGGCGACAAGCCATAACGTCTTGATGATCGCCAAAAATACAAAGTGCATGACTGGCTAATGTACGTGCCGACACGTGAAATACGCATGGAAGTAATTCACCAGCAATTTTGTACATATTAGGAATCATCAACAATAAACCTTGAGATGCGGTGTAAGTAGTAGTCAACGCACCTGCTTGTAATGAACCATGTACAGCACCTGCTGCACCGCCTTCCGATTGCATTTCTTGAACTAAGACAGTTTCACCGAAAATGTTTTTACGTCCAGCCGCAGACCATTCATCAACATACTCTGCCATCGTTGAGGATGGCGTAATTGGGTAAATAGCAGCCACTTCTGAGAACATATACGAGATATGCGCTGCAGCCTGATTACCATCACAAGTAATAAATTTCTTTTGTTTAGCCATTTTGTTAAATATTTTAGTGGTGTTAGATTTTGACCTAATAGGTGGCAAAGATATAAAAAAATAAGTATTGAATCACCTATTTGGAGTGAGAGTTATCAACAACAGCACCCCAAAATCAATAAAATTACAACTATTTTAGGGTGTAAACCTTCTAATTTATTGTCACTTTGCTATTTTTACAGCAATGCAGATAACATAGCGTTAGAACAGGAAATTAAATCCGTTGGACTTAATTTTATTTGTAAACCACGCACGCCAGCACTAATGTAAATGTAATCGTATAATTGGCAAGTTTCGTGAATGTACGTTGGGAAATGCTTTTTCATACCCAATGGCGAACAACCTCCACGAATATACCCTGTAAGTCCTAATAAATCCTTCATCGGAATTAAGGCACAATTTTTATTCCCTGATGCTTTGGCTGCTAATTTTAAATCCACTTCGTCGGCACCAGGAATCACACAAACAAAAAATCCAGTTTTATCACCACGTAAAACCAACGTTTTAAAAACCAGTTCGATAGGTTCATTTAGTAGCTTAGCGACGTGTACCGCACTTAAATCCGATTCATCAACTTCGTACGGAATCAAGTCGTAATTTACGTGGTAACTATCCAATAACCGCGCCACATTGGTTTTTTGAATTTTTGCAGCCATACTTTATTTTGCGTTCAAAATATCTGCCAAATGAATACCACGAATAGGAAATCCTTGTTTTTGGCAGTAACTGGTAATATTCATCAAGCATGAAGCCTCTGTACCTACAATGTATTCTGCTCCCGTAGCCAGCGCATACTCCACTTTTTTGGCAACCATGGCTGTAGAAATATCGGTTTGTTTTATAGCAAATGTACCCCCAAAACCACAACACGTAGTACTCTCTTCCATCTCTATTAATTCTAATCCTTTCACGTGACTCAACAAGCGTTCTGGCTCATTTGTAAGTCCATATTCTCGAATAGATGAACAAGAACGATGCAACGTTACTTTATGAGGAAAAACGGCTCCCAAATCAACTATTTTCAACTGATTACATAAAAAATCAGATAGTTCGAACAAGTTATTGGACACCGTATCGCACAACGCTAGTTTTTCGGCCTCATTAGGGAATAGTTTGGCATAGTGACGTTTGATAAATCCGGTACACGAACCAGAAGGCGACACAATAGGAATATTAGGGTTATAATCGTTGAAAAACTTCTCAGCTAAGGCTTTGCTCTCCGCCCAATAGCCACTATTAAACGCTGGTTGACCACAGCATGTTTGATTGGGATTATAAATCACTTCACAACCCACTTTTTGGAGAATTTCGAGCGTATTTTGACCTGTTTGTGGATACAATTGGTCAATATAGCAAGGTATAAAGAGTTGAACTTTCATAACGGATTATTTATAATTGAGCGTAATATCTAGGAATATGGGTAAATGATCGCTATAACCACCATTAAATTTCATACCAACATAGGTTCTAGTAGGCTGTTTTCCAAGTGGTTTTGCTTCTTCTAAAAGCCATTCTGGAGCAAAAACTGTAACAGAATTGGCATCTATAAAAGATTGTTTGGCACGTTTTAGCCAACCGCCCGATACTATAAATTGGTCGAGCATACCCCACTGACCATCGTGCTTGTAGCTGCCTATATCGCCACGTTGATGCAAGTCGTAAGTGAGGTTATATAATTGATTGGTGGTCAGCGTTGGTTGCGTAAGCGGTTGCGCCGCCAACACGTTATTAATACTTCTGTTGTTGGGATAATCATTAAAATCGCCCATAATCAACACCAATGCGGCCGAATCGAGTTTTAAAATGCTATCCACTTGTGCTCGTAATACGGAAGCCGCCGTAAATCGGTTGGGTTCACTTTCTAATTCTCCACCTAAACGTGAAGGAAAATGATTCACAAATACGTGTGCGGTGTCGCCATTGGGCAACGTACCAGAAACATAAAGGATATCGCGTGTTGTACGCGCAGTTTTTAACGCAACATGTATGGGTTTTGAGGCAATTGGTTTAAATAAATGAGGTTGATAAAGCAATCCAACGTCCACACCACGCGCATCAGGTGACTCATAATGAACATACTGATAATTAAGCGATTTTAATTGCGAATACTTTACTAATGTTTTTAAACAATTATCATTCTCAATTTCACAAAGACCAATAATCGCTGGAGGCGACCAACCGCCAACGGCTGTAACCACTTGAGCTATATGCGCCAGCTTTTGTTCGTAGCGTTTGTAGTTCCAGCCACGCATTCCACCGGGCAAATACTCCGAATCATTCGTTAGTGTATCATCTTTTATATCGAACAAGTTCTCCACATTATAACACATGACACGCATAGTAGCAGGTTGCTGAGCCGTAACGCCCATACAAACCAAACAAACTACCAGTAATAAACGTGCTTTCATGCTCCTTGTCTCGTTATTTTTCATACGCCCCTAAATCGGGAGCGCCATCTAACAAACGATTTTTACCCAATAAATCAACCGGGTAACGACCAGCAACTGTTGTGTTAGCTTTCGACCGAGCTATCGATTTAACATCTAATTGGAAATTATAATAGCCTGTTTCTGTTATTTTTTCGGTCGATGTATTCACAAATACAGTATCGGAAACACCTTGAACAGTTGAATTTTGTGAACGAGCCCATGTTATATTATGAAATTCAGCATCTTCTAAACGCTTTGATTTTATCAATGTGTTGCTAACTAACACATTATACATGGCATTGGTAAACGTATCTTTCTGCAATAAAATCTCTTTGCTTTGATTGCCAAATACGATAGAATTTTCGACTACAGATGACGTGATAGGATAAAGATAGAGTAAATTGCCGTCTAATTGGTAGTTTGCAATGACCAAAGTTTCACTCTGACGTTTTCCCCAATTATAGTAATTGGCAAGTGTGGCATGCACCACATACGACTCACCTCCTAAAAGATATAAACAAGATGTACCACAATTAGATATCTCAGTATTCTCAATTGTTACTTGAGCATTTTGAGCATACAATCCATACTGTGTCATGCAGTGCAAAACGCAATTTTTCATGGTTAATGTTGGGTGTGTAGAGGCCGTTCCGACAATTACAACACCAAGGTCGCATCCACGAATGGAAGTGTAATTTAATTGATGTACGGCTTTGCTATTTTGGAGATAAATACCGCCCCACTGTCCTGGCATATAATCGTAAGGTGTTTTATCCACATCGGGCAGTTTATCAAAACGATCGGTGCGCATGACAACTGGATTTGCTAAAGTTCCATTAGAAACTAAATTTCCATCTATGACTAAATTAGCTTTATCGTGAAAAAAGAGTCGTGTACCAGGCTCTAAGGTGAGCGTTTTACCTTCTTTAATATGCAAATAATTAAATATTAAATAGGGTTTTGCGGCTGTGAACGTTGTATTCTCGGTCAACGACTGTCCGTCAAACACAATAGCATCTTGACCATACGTAATTAACTTCACATCTTGCGTTTGCCCATTGGTTACAAATACCATTGAATCCTTGTAGAATACTGGGAAATCTGCATTGTTAGGGTCAACCGTCAATTCTACGAACACAAATAAGCTATCTTTGGCTTTTATCTCTATGTCTTCCAATAAGTTATTCGATGAAGGGATACGGCCATCCAAATTGAATCTAAAATATGATTCACCACCTTTAGCCAAACGAGCTGAACTTATTTTAAGTGCTTTATTGTTTTTATTGTAGATATAAAATGACACGGTGCGTGATGGAATATTTGTAAACACTGTGTCAAAGGAGAGTGTATCGCACGAAAAAGATAGCACAGCCGATGGATCGGTGGTGAATTTTTCATCCACGCAAGAAACCGTCAGCACGCTAGTTAACAAGGCAATAACAAAAAAGGAAGCAGTTTTTATCTTCATAAACAAATTAATAGGTAGTCAAACCGTGTACAAAAGTCAAATTATCCGACAAATTTAGCACAAAAATATGATTGTTTCTACATAAAAAACGAGTATATTTGCCAAATATTCTATTAACACTAAAAATCGTCTATTATGGCTAATCGTAGAACACTTAAAAAAGGTATTCAATTGGTAACTTCTGATTTAATTACAGAGAGTTATATTAATTATTTGATGCTAAAAAAAATGGATAATGCAGGTTTTGATGCCATTGTGGAAAAAATCGCAGACATCAATAATGATTTTTTAGCACGCGTGAATCATCCGAATGGTACAAAAGAACCTAAATTAGTGAAAGCATACTATAAAAAATTGATTGAAGACTTCAATAAAGAAGTTGACCAAATCATCGAAAAACTGAATAAATAAACTAGGCTAGATGGTTAGTTTTTGTATTACATAAGGGTTTTGTTCTTAAACGAGCAAACCCTTTTTGTTTTTTTATACATTTTGCTAAAAAATGTGCAAATTTATCGATTAATTATGTAAAAAAAGTAGCCGAGTCTTAATTTAAAATAGTACCTTTGCGTCGCTTTTTGTATAGTCAGATTCAATTTTTACAATCAATTATAATTTATCAAATTTTATCCGTTTTATTATGAAACCATCTCACATTGAGCACATTGGTATCGCAGTAAGCAGTTTGGATGAAGTAATCCCCTACTACGAACAACTCCTCGGTCAAAAATGCTATTCAATTGAAGAAGTAGCTGACCAAAAAGTAAAAACCGCTTTTTTCAAAGTTGGTCAAACAAAAATCGAATTATTAGAACCTACAAGTCCTGAAAGCGCTATTGCTAAATGGCTCGAAAAAAATCCACGTGGTGGTGTACATCACATTGCATTTAATGTAGATGGCGTACAAGTAGCTTTAGATGAATGCGCTGCCGCTAATATACAATTAATCGACACAAAACCACGTAAAGGCGCTGAAGGTTTGAATATTGCTTTTCTACACCCAAAATCAACACATGGTGTTTTAACCGAATTATGTGAACAACCAAAATAAATTCTATAAATGAAATTCATATGGAAAATCAAGACAAATTAAAAAAATTAATAGCAAAACGCGCCGAAGCTCAACTTGGTGGCGGTCAGAAAAGTATTGATGCACTTCACGCAAAAGGTAAATTTACCGCTCGTGAACGCATTAATCTTCTTTTAGACGAAGGTAGTTTTGAAGAAGTTGATATGTTTGTAACCCACCGCTGTACCGATTTTGGTATGGAGAAAAAAGTCTTTTTAGGTGATGGTGTTGCAGTTGGTAGTGGTACTATCGACGGTCGTTTAGTATTTGTTTTTGCACAAGACTCTACTGTTATTGGTGGTTCTTTGTCGGAAACAATGGCTCAAAAAATTTGCCACGTGATGGATATGGGTATGAAATTAGGCGCTCCTATTATCGGTTTAAACGATTCAGGTGGTGCACGTATTCAAGAAGGCGCATGTGCTTTGGCTGGTTATGCTGAAATTTTTGAACGTAATATTTTAGCGTCTGGTGTTGTTCCACAAATTTCTGTCATTTTTGGCCCTTGTGCTGGTGGCGCTGTATATTCTCCAGCATTGACCGACTTTATTATGATGACCGAACAAAACAGTTATATGTTTATTACTGGTCCTACTGTAGTAAAATCGGTAACTGGTGAAGATGTAACAGTTGAAGAACTTGGTGGTGCTCGTGTACATGCTACCAAATCAGGCGTGACTCACTTTACAGCTCCTACCGAAGAAGCTGCTTTAGAAGAAGTTCGTCGTTTAATTTCATTCATTCCTCAAAACAATATGGAGGAAACTCCTGTGGTAGAATGTACCGATCCTATCAATCGTGCAGATGACGCTTTGAATGATTTAGTACCTGCTAATCCAAACAAACCTTATAACGTAAAAGACATTATCTACAACATTATTGATAATGGCGATTTCATGGAAGTTCACCAAGATTTTGCAAAAAATATTGTATGTGGTTTTGCTCGTTTCAATGGACAATCAACAGGTATTATTGCCAACCAACCAAACTGGTTAGCTGGTGTGTTGGATTGCGATGCTTCTCGTAAAGCTGCTCGTTTCATCCGTTTTTGCGATGCATTCAACATTCCAATCTTAACATTGGTTGACGTACCTGGTTTCTTACCTGGAACTGGACAAGAATATGCAGCAATTATCGACCATGGTGCAAAATTGATGTTTGCTTATGGCGAAGCTACTGTACCTAAAGTAACTGTTACACTTCGTAAATCGTACGGTGGTGCTCACATCGTTATGAGTTGCAAACAATTACGTGGCGACTTTAACTATGCATGGCCAAATGCTGAAATCGCTGTTATGGGTGCATCTGGAGCTATTGGCGTATTAGAAGCTAAAACGTTGAAAGCAATTGAAAATCCAGAAGAAAAAGCAAAATTCATCGCTGAAAAAGAAGCTGAATATCAAGATAAATTTGCTAGCCCTTATCAAGCAGCATCAAGAGGATATATCGACGATGTTATTGAACCACGCGATACACGTTTCCGTATTATACGTGCTTTCCAAACACTACAAACAAAACGTGTGACTAATCCTTTAAAGAAACACTCTAACATACCTTTATAATTATGATTTTACTAACAATAAACTGGACAAATGCACTCAGCATTACCTTGTTAGGATTTGGTATTGTATTTGTGGTTTTGTGTTTACTTATTTTACTATTGTATGTTTTTGGTAAAGTAATGACGCCTAAAGTACGTGTACCTAAGGCTGTTAGAACTCCAAAAGATGCCAAGGTAGAAATTAGTGATGATACAGAATTTCACAAAGTACAACTTCCTGCAAATGCAAGTGCAGCCATTGCTATGGCATTACATTTATATTATTCCGATGTGCACGACCAAGACAGTCACGTTATTACCATCAAAAAGGTAGAACGTCGTTATTCACCTTGGAGTGCAAAAATTTATGGTATCAATAATTTAGTAAGATAATATCCGTATGAAAAAATTTAAATTTATAATAGACGGCAGCAAATATGAAGTTTCTGTAAACGAAATTGAAAATAATGTAGCCGAAGTCGAAGTAAATGGTACCCCATTTACAGTGGAAATAGAAAGAGAACAAAAAACCGCTGTCACAGCTCGTCCAAGTGTAAAACCAGCCACAGTAGCTCCTGCAGCTTCACATAGCACAGCAGCTGCTAGCACTATGATTGTAAAATCGCCACTTCCTGGCAGTATTATGAAAGTATTGGTAGCTGTTGGCGATAGTGTAAAACGAGGTGATGTTTTATTAACTATGGAATCCATGAAAATGGAAAACAATATTTTAGCAGAAGCTGATGGCGTTATCAAATCGGTTGCGGTAGAACCAGGCCGAAATGTATTACAAGATGATAAATTAGTAGAACTAGAAACAAAAGCATCTTCAAACGCTGCTCCTACTGAAAAACCAGCTCCTGCACCTGCTCCAAAAGTTGAAACTCCTAAACCCGCTCCAGCAGCTGCACCTAGCGCACCAAAACCAGTTGTTGCTGGATTTAAAATAAAATCCCCACTTCCTGGGAGTGTACTTAAAGTGGTTGTTGCCGAAGGCCAAGCTGTAAAACGTGGTGACGTATTGTTAACCTTGGAGTCTATGAAAATGGAAAACAATATTTTAGCAGAAAAAGATGGCGTTGTAAAATCAATTGCAGTTACTACTGGTCAAAGTGTTATGCAAGATGATTTATTATTAATCATGGACTAATTTGAAAAACGTTATCATGATGAAACATTTAAAATATTTATTATTGGTAATTGCTTCTGTAGTCAGTTTCTCAATACCTGTATCAGCACAAGAAAAGGTATTGCCTGTTGACTCATCGAAAGTGGTTGCTGTGAGTTCTGACTCTGTTGCTATAAATGCGGCAGATACTCCTATGGAAGCAGATATTAACGTAGGTGATAGTTTGATAGAATTTGGACTAAGCACTGGTTTTGCTAAAATTTTTCAAGATTGGAGAATTTTAGTGATGTTATTAGTGTCATTCTTATTATTGTACTTGGCTATTGTTAAACAATTTGAACCTCTCTTGTTGATGCCAATTGCCTTTGGTATGTTATTAAGTAATTTACCAGGAGCAGGACTCTTCTCTCCTGATCTTTTTGCTAATGGTGTTGTACATTGGGATCAATTTTCACATGCCGGCTTATTAGATTATTTATATCTAGGTGTCAAATTAGGTATCTATCCTTGTTTAATATTTCTTGGAGTTGGTGCTATGACTGACTTTGGTCCGCTCATTGCTAATCCTAAAAGTTTATTATTAGGCGCAGCTGCACAACTTGGTATTTTTGCTACTTATTTAGGAGCTATTGCGTTAGACTTTTTGCCTCGCGAAGCTGCTTCTATTGGTATTATTGGTGGTGCTGATGGCCCAACAGCTATTTTCTTAACATCAAAATTAGCACCTGAATTATTGGGACCTATTGCGGTGGCAGCTTATTCTTACATGGCTTTAGTCCCTGTTATTCAGCCACCTATTATGCGTGCTTTAACCACACATAAAGAACGAGCTATTCGTATGAAACAACTACGTAGTGTTTCTAAAACCGAAAAAATCGTTTTCCCTATCATGGTTACAGTCGTTGTATCACTTTTATTACCAGATGCTGCTGCTCTTATTGGTAGCTTAATGCTTGGTAATTTGATGCGCGAATCAGGTGTGGTAGAACGTTTAAGCAAGACTGTTCAAAACGAGCTAATGAATATTGTAACCATTTTCTTAGGAATTACAGTTGGAGCTACTGCAACTTCTGCCACATTCTTAAATGTAAAAACCTTGATGATTTTGGGTATGGGTATCGTGGCATTCAGTTTTGGTACCGCTGGCGGTGTTTTATTGGCTAAATTTATGAATTTATTCTCTAAAGATAAAATCAATCCACTTATCGGATCGGCTGGCGTTTCGGCTGTACCAATGGCAGCACGTGTATCGCAAGTAGTTGGTCAAGAAGAAGATCCAGGCAATTTCCTTTTAATGCACGCTATGGGACCTAACGTAGCAGGTGTTATCGGTTCTGCTGTAGCAGCAGGTATTTTATTAAGCATGCTTGGTTAATAAAATTTTTCATAATTTTAAAAGTCCCGTTTCACATTGATTGAGACGGGATTTTTTTATGCACATCATTCAAGATTAGAACCGTAAAAAGAGCCTTTCAAAATTTCTTTTGAAAGGCTCTTTCCGGGTTTTTCATTTTGTCCTTTAAGGGACTATCCTCCACATTTAGAGTAACCACAATTTGAACAAACAAAGCAGCCCTCTTTTACCACGATGGAATGCTGATGACATTCAGGACACTCCATACTTTCAACTTCTGTTCCATCAGGAATATATTTTTTCAAGGCGCGTTCTACACCTGATTTCCAAGTGTTAATAGATTCACTATCTAATTGTAAACCTGCCACCAATTTTACAACTTGATCAATTGGCATACCGTAACGTAACACACCTGAAATGAGTTTAGCATAGTTCCAATACTCTTTATCAAATTTGTGAGACAACCCTTCTACGGTCGTTTTATAACCTCTAGTATTCTTATATTGGAAGTCATAACGTTTAACGCCATTTTCATCCACTTCTTTGATAATTTTACCTTCAGTAACTGTTTTTGGTAACAACAAGCCTTCTTCATCATCGGCTAAACCAGTAAAGATTTCATAAGGACGACCATCTTTTAAGCCAATGAACGCAATCCATTTTTCTTTTTTATTTTGAAAGCGTACAATATCACAGTCCAATTCTTTAGGACGAACTAAATGCTCTTCAGTGTAGCAAACACAGCGTTTGTTTGGATCTTCCTTGTCTTTACCACCCTCTTTCTCTTTTTTAGAAGCATTTACCAAAACCCCTGCGCGAGAGCCATCACGATAAATGGTAACTCCCTTACAACCCGATTTCCAAGCTTCCATATACAAATGAGCCACTAAATCTTCAGTTGCATCTGCTGGCAAATTGATGGTTACGCTAATAGAATGGTCAACCCATTTTTGAATACGACCTTGCATACGCACTTTATTCAACCAATCGACATCATTAGCTGTAGCTTTATAATAAGGTGACTTCTCAACCAATTCATCCAATTCTTCTTGCGAATAGCGTTTTGTTACGTCATAACCATTCACTTGCATCCAAGTTACAAATTTGTGGTGGAATACGATGTATTCTTCCCATGAATCGCCTTCGGTATCCACAAAATCGATGCGTACATTTGAATCGTTAGGATTAACTTTACGACGACGTTTGTACACTGGCATAAACGCTGGTTCGATACCTGATGTTGTTTGAGTCATCAAACTGGTAGTACCTGTTGGTGCAATCGTTAAACAAGCAATGTTACGACGACCATATTTTACCATGTCAGCATACATATCAGGAGCAGCCTCTTTCAAACGCAAGATAAATGGATTATTTTTTTCACGTTCTGCATCAAACACGGTAAAAGCACCACGTTCTTTAGCCATAATGACCGATGAACGATAAGCTTCTACAGCTACAATTTTATGAATCTCTTCAGAAAATGCAGTTGCCTCTTCTGTTCCATAACGATAACCCAAAGCAGCTAACATATCACCCTCGGCAGTGATACCAACACCAGTACGACGACCTTGTGCTGTTTTAGCTTTAATTTTTTGCCACAATTGCGATTCTGTTAATTTGATGCTTGCTTCTTCTGGATCGGAACCAATTTTAGCTAAAATACCATCGATTTTTTCCATTTCCAAATCGATAATATCGTCCATTAAACGTTGTGCTAGTTGCACATGTTTACGGAATAAATCAAAATCGAATTTAGCATCTTTAGCAAATGGATTTTGTACATATGAATATAAATTTATAGCTAACAAGCGACAGCTATCGTAAGGACACAACGGAATTTCACCACATGGATTGGTAGATACAGTGCGATAACCAAGATCTGCATAGCAATCAGGCACCGATTCTTTTAAGATGGTATCCCAAAACAAGACACCTGGTTCAGCTGAACGCCAAGCATTATGAATGATTTTTTTCCACAAAGCGCTTGCATCAATATCTTTTTGATGAGTTGGGTTTGGTGAATCTACTGGATAATGTTGATTATACGATGTCCCTGCTTCTACAGCACGCATAAAGTCATCGTCCACTTTTACCGAAATATTGGCACCTGTAATTTTACCTTGTTCCAATTTAGCATCAATAAATTTTTCAGAGTCTGGATGCTTGATAGATACAGATAGCATAAGAGCTCCACGGCGACCACCCTGAGCTACTTCACGCGTTGAGTTAGAATAACGTTCCATAAAAGGAACAATGCCCGTAGACGTGAGCGCAGAGTTCTTTACGGGCGAACCTTCTGGACGAATTTGAGATAAATCGTGACCAACACCACCACGGCGTTTCATCAATTGTACTTGTTCTTCATCCAATTTGATAATAGCACCATACGAGTCTGCGTCTCCATCTATACCAATAACGAAACAGTTCGACAATGAAGATACTTGATGATTGTTACCAATACCTGTCATAGGGCTACCTGCTGGTACGATGTACTTAAAGTCTCTAAGTAACTCAAAAACATCCTCTCCTGATAATGGATTTGGGTACTTGTGTTCGATACGTGCAATTTCGTTAGCCAAACGCCAGTGCATGTCATCAGGTGTACGTTCGTATAAGTTCTGTTCTGAATCTTTCAGAGCATACTTATTCACCCAAACTTGTGCAGCTAATTCATCGCCTCCAAAATAATCACACGAAGCTTTTTTTGCCTCTTCTTCTGAGAAAATTTGTTTTTTCACGATAGTAAACTTTTAATATAAATTGTAAATGATATTTTCACGATTTTTAAGGGTTTCGCGTCGAACAGAACCTCTTTGCAATATTACAACTATTTCCAAAATAAAACAATAGAGTAAGTTTATTTTTTTACAATGTTTTCCAGAATATTTTTTAATTACTTGATTATAAATAAATTAATTTATTAACATTGCAAAAAAGTTTTCCGAAATAAAAAACACTCAAATAACAGAACCTCTCCAATACGATAAACTAACGCACTCGAACCATGATACTTGAAGTAACAACAAACGGCAACTCACACAGTCAATAATAGACAAAAAAAACGGTTCTCTTTTTACAGAGAACCGTTTTTTGAATGGGAGCTATAAATTAAGCCAAAAATTGACGAATTTGTTGAGCCACCTGAACTGGTGTAAAGCCCAGTTTTTCGTCCAACACTTTGTATGGAGCAGAGAATCCAAATGATTCCAAACCAAACACCATACCGTTAGCGCCAACTAATCCAAGTAAATTAACTGGTAAACCAGCAGTCAACCCAAACGTTTTTACATTACGAGGTAATACTTGTTCTTGGTATTCAGCCGATTGTGAACGGAATAAACCTTCTGATGGAACAGAAACAATACGTACTTTTTTGCCTTCACCGCGTAAAATAGCGGCTGCATCTACTAATGTAGATACTTCAGAGCCAGATGCCACCAAAATAACATCGGGATTGCCATCGCAGCTAACAACATAAGCGCCTTTGTCGGCTTTGTATGCTTCTACGTTACGATCACCTGGCAAATCGTTAATATTTTGACGACTTAAAATGATAGCTGATGGAGTCGATACATTTTCGAGCATCAATTTATAAGAAACTGTGGTTTCATAAACATCAGCAGGACGCAATACCAACATAGAATTATGACCATGGTGATTTTTGAGTTTTTCCATCAAACGAATTTGAGCTTCTTGCTCTACTGGTTCGTGAGTTGGTCCATCTTCACCTACACGGAATGCATCGTGCGACCAAATAAATTTCACTGGTAATTCCATCAAAGCAGCCATACGAACAGCTGGTTTCATATAATCAGAGAATACAAAAAAGGTTGCACAAGCAGGAATAACGCCACCATGTAAAGCCATACCAAGACAAACGCAAGCCATAGTTAATTCAGCAACACCAGCTTGTAAGAATGCACCCGAAAAATCGGTGCTAGTCATAGCGTGTGTTTGTTTCAAGAAACCATCTGTTTTATCAGAGTTCGACAAGTCGGCACTAGCAACTACCATATTTTCAACTTGTTTTGCCAAAGAAGCTAACACGGTAGCCGAAGCGGTACGAGTTGCTTGATTTGCTTTTTGCTCTACCAATGACCAATCTACTTTAGGAGCTTTTCCAGAGAAGAATAATTCCATTTTAGCAGCTAATTCAGGATTAGCTTTTGTCCATGCAGCTTTTTCAGCTTGTTTTTGAGCTACTAAAACTTTCAACTCTTCAGCACGTTTTGCATAAATAGCTTTTGTTTCTTCGAAGAATACAAACGGATTTTCAGGATTTCCACCCAAGTTTTTAACCGTATTGATATAAGCATCGCCACCAAATGGAGCACCATGAGTTTCGCAGTTACGTTCAAAACTTGAATTATCAGCTTTACGACCGCCTTTACCCATAATGGTTTTACCAATAATAATAGTTGGCTTTTCAGCTTCTGCTTTAGCTGCTTTTAATGCTTCGCGAATTTGGTTAGCATCGTTACCATTGATTTCGATAACACGCCAGCCCCAAGCTGCATATTTTTGAGCTACATTTTCGCTGGTTACAGCATTGGTTTCTGTAGATAATTGAATATCGTTTGAATCATAGAACATGATTAAATTGTTCAAACCAAGGTGTCCAGCTAAACGTCCTGTGCCTTGTGAAATCTCTTCCTGCACACCACCATCAGAAATGTAAGCATAAATGGTTTGATTCATCATCTGACCAAATTTTGATTTCAAAAATTTAGCAGCGATTGCAGCTCCAACAGCAAATGTATGACCTTGTCCGAGAGGACCTGATGTATTTTCGACACCACGCATAACATCCACTTCTGGGTGTCCTGGTGTTACACTATCCCATTGACGGAATTGTGCTAAATCTTCCAATGAATATTTGCCAGTGCAAGCTAATACAGAATATAACATAGCCGACATGTGACCTGGATCTAAGAAAAAGCGATCGCGACCTTCCCAACGTGGGTTTTGTGGATCGTATTCCAAAAATTCAGAGTAAAGTACGTTGATAAAATCGGCACCACCCATAGCACCACCTGGGTGACCTGAGTTTGCTTTTTCGACCATTGATGCTGCTAAAAGACGAATATTGTCGGCAGCTTTGTTCAGTTGTTCTACTGTGTTCATATGAATATATTAGGATTAAAATTTAATTTTAAATTAATGGACTGCAAAGGTACAAAAAATGTTAATAGAAATCAGCTCTCATGCTGAATTTATTCCAAATTAAGACGACTTCCTTTTGGATATTGAACGCTATAACTTAACGTAAACGATTGCGATTCGCCCGGTTGTAAATCAAGTTCCCAAGTCAACACACCTGTTTCTTTATTATTATCACAAGCTGGCGTGGTTTCTTTGAGTAATTCTACCACAATATCCTTCTGTGTAGAAATTGGATATTGATCTTTCAACACCGCATGAATGGCTTTCGTTTGATTATTTTTAATAGTCAATTTATACGTAAGAACTGCTTTAGTGGTAGAACCAAAGGTTTTTACACTGCTAAAATCTTTGACCTTTTCGCGCATAACACTCACGCGTTTGTCTGTTCCCAAAGTTAATTTCAATTTATCTTCGGTAGAATTTGTATTGATATTGGTTTCACCTACATACGAACCATCGTACGTAATATTGGCCTTGCCACTCAATAAATTCAAATTGGCCCAATCAGCGATTTCGGCCAACAAATACGTTTCGGCATCGAGTTTTGGAGCACAGTAATAGTTGAAGTTAGCCTCCGTTTGGTATGATTTCAAATCAACCGTTTGTTCTTTCCCATTGCCTGGAATGGTAAAAGGCATGTCCATTTTATACTCTACATTCAAAGCAGTTTCGGTTTGAGTAATGAAATCTTCCATGCTTTTTGTCGTCATAATCACTACCCCATTTTTACCTTCCGACCCATATTGTGTTTCGGCTTGAGCACCTTTTAGCACGTTTTTAGACTTAATATAATTAGGATCTAATGATTGAGCATACTCTTCACTAATAATTTCGCCATCAAGAACATAAAGAGGCGAATTTGATATTTTTGACTTCTTACTAGTACCATAAGCTACGGTTACAACCTCATCAAGAGCTTGATTTTCTAATTTATAACTCTCCATTGGAGCAGCCGTCATAGCATATCGTTGCATTGGCTGTACATAATCCAAAAACCACGTACTAAAATACGAAGCTTCCTTATTAAATGTAGGTTTTGCAGTTGCAAGTGTCAATTTTACTTGGTTCCAATCCAATCCTGTAGTTTGGCGTACTTTAGCTTTACCTAGTATATTAATTGGTTTATCGGTAGATGCAATATTAATATCATAATACGGTGTCCAACTAGACGATGTGGTAAAATAGCTAATACTAAATGTAGCCGCTGTAGCTGCAGGAGCTGCTAACGTTAATTTCAAAACGCCCGTATTTTTACCACCTTTACCAATTTCTTGTTGTAATTGATTGTTAAGGCGCGCAATTTGTTGATCCAACTGCTCTTTTTTCTTGTTGTCAGCCACTACCAATGCTTCCAAAGCCGTTGCCTTAGTTTTATACAAATCCATATTGGTATTAATTTCGGCTACAGTAGCACCCTTTTCTACCAATGATAAATTATGTTCAACGCCTTTACGTAACAAGGTCAATAAATCTTTATTGATTTTAATTGAAGTCGTTACTTTGGTTAAATCCGCTTGATAAAGTTCCAAAGAATCGCGCAATAATTTCACAGACGGATTATCTTTGGTTGGTTCCAAATAATTAACCGAAAACTCCGAAGCTGTCACCATCACACCATTATTCACCTTAATCTTTAAGCTATTACGATCTATTTGTGGACTCAGGCCTTCAATAGAGAGTTCATTTTCGCCACTAGTTAATGACGCTGACGCGCTATGAATCAACTCTGCACCATTAAAATAGACGTTGGCCTTTTTTAAGGTTGCCTTAGTATTAACGGCAAAAACAGCACTACTACACACAAGTACAAAAGCTAAAAATAGCGATTTTTTGAGCGTTTTCATAAGTTTCACAGGTTTTAAGTGATTATTTGACCCAGTTTTCAACATCCTCTTTAGCAGGATTTGCCAAACATAATTTATTTTTCTTGTTGTAACCACACAAATCTTGATGTAGTTTGTTAGGATTCTGTCCTTTTAATTTATCAACCATATCAAAACCTAATTTTTGCAACGGCTCAATCCATTCTGGAGCTACACCCAATGCTAAAAATTTAGTGGTATCGTCCTTTTTCTGAACTTTTTCTGGTTTCATTTGAGGAAAGAACAACACTTCTTGGATGGTTGTTTGTCCTGTCATCAACATCACCAAACGGTCCATACCAATTCCCATACCAGATGTTGGTGGCATACCATATTCCAAAGCTCGCACAAAATCCATATCAATAAACATGGCTTCATCATCACCCTTTTCGCTCAATTTTAATTGTTCTTGAAAACGTTCCAACTGGTCAATTGGGTCATTGAGTTCCGAATAAGCATTACACAACTCTTTGCCATTCACCATCAACTCAAAACGTTCCGTTAAATCTGGGTTATCACGATGCTTTTTGGTAAGTGGCGACATTTCTTTGGGATAGTCGGTAATAAATGTTGGTTGGATGTAATTCCCTTCGCAGAATTCGCCAAAAATTTCATCAATCAACTTACCTTTACCCATCGTATCGTCGATATTCATGTTCAAGGTTCTACAAACCGAACGAATTTCTTCTTCTGTTTTTCCAGTCAAATCATGCCCTGTAAACTCTTTGATAGAATCCAACATGGTAATGCGTTTGAATGGAGCTTTAAAACTAATAACATTTTCACCCACTTGTACTTCGTGCGTTCCATTCACGTCCATACAGATTTTATCGAGCATACGTTCGGTGAAATCCATCATCCAGTTATAATCTTTGTACGATACATAAATCTCCATACACGTAAACTCTGGATTATGTGTGCGGTCCATACCTTCGTTACGGAAATTTTTCGAAAATTCATACACACCCTCAAAACCACCTACAATTAATCGTTTCAAATACAACTCATTAGCAATACGCAAATACAATGGAATATCTAATGCATTATGATGTGTAATGAATGGACGTGCAGCTGCGCCACCAGGAATAGATTGCAAAACGGGTGTTTCCACTTCCATATAATCATAGCCATTAAAGAAATCGCGCATAGATTGATAAACCTTGGTGCGTTTTTGAAAAATCTCTTTAACGCCTTCATTAACCACTAAATCGACATAACGTTGACGGTAACGCATTTCAGGATCTTCAAATTTATCGTATGCTACGCCATCTTTATATTTTACGATTGGAAGTGGACGCAATGATTTACCAAGTACGGTTAGCTCTTGGCAATGAACACTGATTTCGCCCATTTGCGTGCGAAATACGAATCCTTTGATACCAATAAAATCACCAATATCTAACAGTTTTTTGAACACCACATTGTACATTTCAGGTTGCGCTTCGGTGGAAATATCATCGCGCGAGATATAAACTTGAATACGTCCTTTTGAATCCTGCAACTCAACAAACGAGGCTTTACCCATAATACGACGACTCATAATACGACCGGCAATGCACACAGGTTTACCAGATTCTTCGTCTTTAAAGTCTGCTTTTATTTCAGTAGAAAAAGCATCGGTTGGATACTGCGCTGCAGGATATGGTTCTATACCCATTTCACGCATCGTGTCAAGACTCTGACGTCTAAATAATTCTTGTTCTGAGAGTTCCATAACTTTATAATTAGTTTTGTTTATATTATCTTATTTGCTAAATAGCTGTTTCATAAATTCATCACCTGCTAAAATACCAAGTGCACCACGTTGTGACGAAAACTCATCAAATTGAGTCACTGTATCAGGCATTTTTGTTGGATTATAGATCACAAATGGCACGGCCTCTGCTGTATGTGTACGCAATCGACATGGCGTTGGGTGATCTGGCAATATAGCTATCGTCACGGATTCCGACATCGTATTTATGGCTTCCAAAATTGGTTTAATCAAACGTTCCGAAAGATACTCAATGGTTTTAATTTTCAAATCCACATCACCTTCGTGACCAGCTTCATCACTTGCTTCGACATGTACGAAAACGAAATCGTCCGTTTTTAAAGCTTTTATCGCAGCCTCGGCTTTACCTTCATAGTTTGTATTATACAAACCTGTGGCACCCTCAACTTCAATCGGTTTAAGTCCTGCATTAATACCAATACCCTTTATTAAATCGACCGCAGAAATAACCGAACCTGATTGTACGCCAAATAATTCCGATAACGGTTTCATAACAGACTGGTAACCTGGCGACCAAAACCAAATACTATTGGCAGCATCCTTGCCTTCGGCGCGACGTTTAATATTCACTGGATGATTTTCGAGTAATAATTGCGAACGTAAAATCAAATCATTCAGTATGTTTGCCGTTTCTACTGCTTCAGGCACTTGCGGTGTAATTAATACATCATTAAAAGGAGTTCCAACTACATCGTGCGGTGGTGTACACGTTATGCGTTTATCTCCATACTTTAATTTACATAAATGACGATACGAGATTCCGTTAAAAAATTGCACCAAATCAGAACCTAATTCCGCTTGTAAAAATGCGATTAATTCAGCAGCTTCTTCGTTAGAAATATGACCAGCCGAATGATTTTTAATCTTATTTTCCTCGATACAAATTAAGTTACATCGCATCACCATTTCATTAGATTCGACAGAAACGCCCATGCTGGCAGCTTCCAACGTTCCACGACCTTCAAAAACAGAGGCTACGTCGTACCCTAAAACCGATAAATTGGCAATTTCGCTACCTGGATGAAAACCTGCAGGCACTGTATGTAACAAACCAGATTGTCCCAATTGAGTCACTTTATCCATGGTTGGTTTATGAGCCACCTGCAAAGGAGTTTTGTTCCCCAATGCTGCTATCGGCTCATCGGCCATACCATCGCCTAAGATGACTATGTATTTCATTATGCTTGAATGTCGTTTTTTATAATGACTTTCTCTAATTTATCAAGCGTTTCTGCCAACGAGAGATAACTTTCGCCACCAGCAGCATTCAAATGCCCACCACCATTGAAATAAGTTGACGCCATTTTGTTAACAGGGAATGTTCCTTGCGAACGGAACGACATCTTCACTTTTTTCACATCTTCTCGCACAAAAACAGAAACATCAATTCCTTCAATTGACAAAGGAATATTAACAAAGCCCTCTGCATCACCTACTTGGTAATCGAAACGAGCTAATTCATCCAACGACAAGCTAATAACGGCTGTTCGTTGCTCTTTGTAAAGCTTCATTTTTTCAACTAAACAAAAACCCATCAAACGCATGCGATTTTCAGAATAGGTGTTATATACCAAGCGATAAATGTTATCCTTATCAATTCCTTTTGACAATAATTCCGAAATAATATGATAAATTTCAGGACTTTGAGAAGCATATGAGAAATTGCCTGTATCAGTCATCATACCCACATAAATGGATTCCGCACATGCTTTTGTTATATTTTGGAAAAAGCCCATCCGACAAATCAACCGAAAAACGAGTTCACTAGACGATGAAATTTCGGGATGCGAAATGGTTACATCAGCAAATGCTTCGGGTGATAAATGATGATCTATTAAAATTTTCTTTGCGTGCGACTGTTCTACAAATGGCTTAGCACCATCAATACGTTTCAAGTCATTAAAATCGACACAAATCAACAAATCAGCGTCTGTAATTAAACCCTGTACTTCCTTATTTTTTTCCTCCAGAACCACAATATCCGAAGCTCCCGACATCCAATTTAAAAAGCTTGGAAAACGATTTGGAACAACCACAACTGGCTCTTTTCCAATCTCTCTCAAAAAATGATACAAGCCAAGCGAAGAACCCACCGCATCGCCATCGGGAGATAAATGAGTCAAAATAACAATACGTTCAGCAGCCTCGATTAGCTTGTACGAACGGGAAACATTGTCTTCAAGAATAATTTTGGTTAACATAAAATTAGGGTTATATTTTAACTTACAAAGATAAGAAAATTTGCTGAATCTATAGCACTACCAAAAACAAAAAAACCAAATAAGAACGAGTTACAGTTCTTATTTGGTTTTATAATTATATTTACGGGAGTTTTATTTACGCTCCATACAACGTTGCTGCCATTTCCAAGCAGAGGCCAAAGTCTCTTCAACACTCGCTTTGGCTTTCCATTTTAGCACTTTTTGCGCCAACGATGGATTTGCCCAAACTTGCTCAATATCACCTTCACGGCGGCCAACTATTTCATAAGGAACTTTAACGCCATTCACAGCTTCGAATGTTTTAATCAATTCCATTACTGATAAACCTTTTCCTGTACCTAAATTGTACACTTCTGGTTCTTGTAGATCTTTATTAAGCAAACGATCTACGGCTGTAACATGCGCGTAAGCCAAATCCATAACATTTATATAGTCGCGAATACAAGTTCCATCAGGCGTATTGTAGTCGTTACCAAAAACCTTGATTTTTTTATGAATTCCAGCGGCCGTTTGTGCTACAAATGGCACTAAATTATTAGGAACGCCATTAGGTAATTCGCCAATAGCAGCTGACGGATGCGCACCAATCGGGTTAAAATAGCGTAACAAAATACTCTTAAGAGCATGATTCGCATGCACAGTATCCATAATAATATCTTCACAAATTTGCTTCGTATTACCATATGGCGATAATGCTTTTTTAATGGGTGCCTTTTCGTCTACTGGCAATACATCAGGCTGTCCGTAAACCGTACAAGATGAAGAGAATACCAAACCTTCTACCTTATGAATAGGCATTAATTCAAGCAAATTGACCAATGAAACCACGTTGTTACGATAATATTTCAATGGCATTTCAACAGATTCTCCGACTGCCTTACTTGCAGCAAAGTGAATAACAGCTTTAATTCCTTCATGTTTCGTGAAGAACTTATCCATAGCCACATAATCCGTACAGTCAATATTTTCAAATATCGGACGTTTGCCCGTTATTTGCTCAATACCATTAAGTACTTCAATGTTTGAATTTGATAAGTTATCTACCACATACACGTCATAACCAGCTTCAAGTAGCGCCACTACAGTATGTGAGCCAATATAGCCCGTACCGCCTGTAACCAACACTTTTGGTGACGATGTAAACATGCTCATCATTTGCTTTAGTTTTTTTGTTACTTCCATAATTGTTGTGGATAAACTCCTTCACGAATTAATTTACTAATTTGCAATACGACTTGCGGACGATCTTCGGCATAAGTTACGCCAAACCATTTAGCTGGCGTATCAATTACCTCACAGGTAGCTTGATTATTGCTAATCAACTCATCAACCACTGTTGGAATGTAATATTCTGATTTAGGCTCCATGCCGCGCTCTGTCAAAAATTTTGCAAATGATTTTTCCGAAAAAGCGAAATAATCAGGTGTAAAACCCCACATATTCATAGAAACTAACGAAGCATTAGGTATAGTCTCATAACCACCATGTTCCAATGGATATTGAATAACCCCACTTTCACATTCTATTTTAGTACGCTCTACCACCGAAGTCAAAAGTTTTTGTTCATTTACGCTACAAATACCACGGTTTACAGCGCCACTTTCCGACAACGTATTACTAATATGGTAACCTATCATGCAATAACGGCCAACTTGCCCTGTTACATTTGTCAAAAAATCAGCTAATAGCTGATACGATTCGCGTCCATAAAAATCATCAGAATTGATGACCGCAAAAGGTGTATCAATCACATCTTTTGCCATCAATACGGCGTGATTGGTTCCCCAAGGTTTAACACGTTCTTTATCGTAAGCTATACCTTGTGGTACGCTGTCTATTTCTTGAAAAACCACTTCAACAGGAACATGATTTTCGTATTTACTTACAATTTGTTTGCGAAATTCAGCTTCAAAGCTGTGGCGAATAACAAAAACTACTTTACCAAATCCTGCTCTAACAGCATCGTAAACAGAATAATCCATAATGGTTTCGCCATTAGGACCAACGCCATCTAACTGTTTGAGACTCCCGTAGCGACTACCCATTCCTGCCGCTAAAACTAACAATGTTGGTTTCATACTGATGTATTGTGTGAAAATTCGTGCAAAATTACACAAAAAAATTGATTGAAAAAACCTTCAATCCCATTTGAGAAATGAACAAGGAGTAAAAAGTGCCTATTTAATTCACTTACAAACAGATAAAAGTTATCAACACACTAAATCATCTTTATCGTTACTTTCTATTTAAAACCACAAAAATAAGCATTTTACTATTTATTTGTTATTTATTTTGACAAATATAAAAAAAATCATTACCTTTGAGCACTTTTTTTAACCACTTAAACACACCTCTTAATTTATGGGACATCAAATTGATAGATTGGACAAAAAAATCCTCCAAATGATTTCGCAAAATGCACGTATTCCTTTTTTGGAAGTGGCACGCGAATGCAATGTATCGGGAGCTGCTATTCACCAACGTGTACAAAAGCTTATAAATATTGGCGTTATAAAAGGTTCTGAGTTTATTATTGATACCTACAAGATTGGTTACCAAACTTGTGCTTATGTAGGTATTACCATTAAGGACATGTCGTATTTTAAAAGTGTCGTCGAATCACTTAAAAACATTCCTGAAGTGGTAGAATGCCATTCTACTACTGGTCGTTACACAATGTTTGTAAAAATTTATGCCAAAGATAATCGTCATTTAATGAATATTATTATCGAAAAAATCACTCCTATTACAGGTATTGGCAATACGGAAACATTCTTAGTTTCGCTCGACGAAATTTTCAATCGTCAAATTTCTGCTTTTGAAACAAAAGAGATTCCTGAGTAACAAATAGTCGCAATCTTAACAATAAAAAGCTGTATATAAATCATATGCAGCTTTTTTTTGCGCCAACTGCTAAACGCTCTTACGATAAGACTTTCAATGCCTGTTCGTGTTAATAACTTTTTACGGAAACCTTTTATAAACTGCACAAATTGAGCTACTTTTGTAACTCAATTTTTGATTTATGCGTAGTAACGACTTTGATTTAACAAACGAAGAATTAGCTATCATCAAAAACTATGAAGAAGCTTACCAGAAAGGGCAATCGGAATATTTTGACGTAGAAGATTTGGAGTTTATTATTGAACATTATTTACATTTAGGCGACGTGGAAAGTGCCCAAAATGCGCTTCATTTTGCCCTCAAATTACACCCTGATAGCTCTTATCTACAATGTAAAAAAGCCCGCATTTACACTAATTTGGGTCGTTTTGACGAAGCACTCGCACTCATTGACAAATATCAAGAAAAAGGTAACCCAGCGCATATATTTACAAAAGCTGAAATTTTACTTAAAACTGACCATAAAGGAGAAGCCATAACCCTCTTTAGAGAGTTGGTAGACCATTACACAGAAGAGGATTTAGCAGAAGTATGTTTGGATATTGTGATGATGTTGCATGTGTTTCAAGACTACCACAACAGCGCTTATTTTATACAAAAAGGGTTGAAAAAAGATCCTACTAATTTGGACCTTTTAGTAGAATATGCAGTGGATTTGGAACAATTAAGCGAATCTGAAAAAGCGATTGAAATATATAATCGTATTCTCGATATTGATCCTTATAAAGCATCCGCTTGGTTTTGTTTAGGGCTACTCCACTTTAACTTAGAACATTATCGTGAAGCGTTGGACGCTTTCGATTTCAATATTGCCATCAACCCAAACGACACAATTGCTTGGTTACAAAAAGGTCACTGTCACTTTAATTTAGAAGATTACGTGCCATCTATCAAAGCTTACAAAAAATATTTAGCCGACTATCCTGAAGACAGTGTTGTTACAGCATTTTTAGGCGAATGTTATGAAAACTGTGAAGTGTTCGATTTGGCGTTAACCTGTTTTTTGCAAGCTGCCAAACTCAATCCTGACAATGCTGACGCTTGGCTTGGTGCAGCCATTTGTATGGTGGAAACAGAAGACTACCTGAAAGGCTTTGACTACATTAAAAAAGCCATTGACGCTAATCCAGATTCTGCCGAAAGTTACGCTGTTTTAGGGGAAATTTTGGACAAAAACAATTTAATTGAAGAATCAAAAATAGCGTATCTTCACTCGTTAGAATTAGACCAAAAACAACCTGAGACTTGGAAAGAATTAGGCGATTTATACATGCAATCAGGTGAATTTGATCAAGCGGTTCCTTGTTACGAAAAAGCATTTGACTTAGACTCCACACTCGACAAACTCACGCTCCTTATGTCGATGGCCTATTATGGCGTAAAAGATTATGATAAAATGTTGGAATTCTTTAGCTTGGCCGAACAAACTTACAGCAATGCGCTCGAAATATTTCTATCCGTATTTCCCGAAGCCAAATCATTACTAATTAAATAATTTCTATGAAAAAATTATTATTGACCATTTTATTGGTATTACCATTATCCTTATTTGCTCAAGAACAAACTTCTAAAGATTCCCTATCTATAGTTCAACAGGTGGAACAATGGTATGATGCCAATATGAATTATACGAATATTACACTTTTGATGACTGTTGAAAGTTCGTTCATTCCATTTCCATCTGAAATAGTTATTCCACCAGCGGCTTATGTTGCTAGCAAGCCCGAAAGTGATTTAAATATTTTTTTAGTAGTGTTGTTTGGTACATTAGGAGCTATTATTGGTGCACTCATTAATTATTACTTGGCTTTATGGCTCGGTCGACCTATTATTTACAAATTTGCAGATAGTAAACTTGGACATTTATGTCTGTTGAGTAGCGAAAAAATTAAAAAAGCAGAAGATTATTTCAATAATCATGGAAAGGTATCCACTTTTATTGGTCGTTTGGTTCCTGGCATTCGACAATTAATTTCAATTCCTGCAGGTTTAGCTAAAATGAATCTTGGTAGTTTTATACTATACACAACCCTTGGTGCTGGTATTTGGAATTGTATATTAGCTTTCATTGGTTATTTAGCGCATGGTCAAGCCGATTTAATTAACAAATATAGCCACGAGTTATCAATAATAATGCTCGTTTTAGTAGGTTTAGCTGCCATTTGGTTAATTGCTAAGACACTCATCAAACGCAAAAAATAATTTAGCCAACTATTTTAGTAACTGTATTCCTTCTGCTAATTATGTTACATTACGGATTAATTGGAAAATCACTAAAGCATTCTTTTTCAAAAGATTACTTTACTAGTAAATTTGAAAAAACACATATCAACGCCAATTATTCTTTATGCGAATTAGCAAATATAGAGGAAATAAAAGATGTATTCTCAAAACAATGGCAAGGATTAAATGTTACGATTCCATACAAAGAACAAATAATACCTTTTTTAAACGAGGTTGATGACCTAGCAACACAAGTAGGAGCTGTAAACACCATTCAATTTAGTAAAAAAGAGGGACAAACATGGCTAAAAGGCTTTAATACGGATGTTATCGGATTTGAAACGACACTCAAGCCACTCTTACAAACACATCATACACGCGCTTTAGTTTTGGGCACAGGTGGTGCCTCAAAGGCTGTAACTTACGTTCTCACTAAATTAAACATTCCATACGTATACGTATCGCGTGAAGCTGGTCTTAATAAGTTAGGGTACGATGAGCTTACGTCTGAAATCATTTCGACACATACGTTGATAATTAACACAACACCACTCGGTATGTTTCCCGATTTGGAGAGTTATCCAGATATTCCATATAAAGCTATCGGTGAAAAACACTTACTCTACGATTTGGTATATAATCCAGTCAAAACGCAATTCTTGTTACAAGGAGAAGCACGCGGTGCCACCATAAAAAATGGTTTAGAAATGCTTATTAATCAAGCAGAAGCAGCTTATGAAATATGGAATCAATAAAAAAGCCTTACTATAAAAAGTAAGGCTTATTTATTATATAACACAGTGATTAAAATCTATACGATAAGGATAAAACTACATTATGTGTATTGGTGACAACTTTGGAGGCATTAAATGCTGTAGTCTCATACGATTTGAATAATTCGTTTTTTTGACGATACGCATACGTTAAATCAATGCCAAAACCTTCATGACGATAGCCAAACCCTCCAGTTCCATATAATGAGCCTTGATCTTTAAAATATTCCATATCGGTACGAATGGTATTAAGCGGAACAGATTTAATAGCATCATTCCCAACCGATTCCGTTTGATAAGCAAAACCACCACGGACGGAAAAGGCCTCTGACAAACGATATTCTGCACCAGCTTTAAATGTATGACCAGATAAAGCATACTTATTTATATCATCATTGTCTAACGCATAAGCATTACCATTCTCAAAAACATCAGTTTCGTTCACTTCCGATTTTAAACGAGTAGACCCTTTATAGTCAGTAAACAGATAATCAAAACTAATAATAGCAGACTTTCCGATAATAAAGGCTGTACTAGCCTGAAACTTAAGCGGTGTTCTGTAACTATATGAAGCATATCCACTTGGTGCTTTAGCTGTACCTACATATTCTGTATCATAATCCATCTCAGCATAAAAACGGTCTGTCATGGCATAATAAGTCGGCGTATGAAACGACAAACCTAAGCGCATAAAAGACATAGGACGAACAATAACTCCAAACTTAAAATTTACGCCAACCCCGGTGGTGTAAAAATTATTTTTTAGCACAAAATTACCACCAGCCTGAAATTGTTCTCCATAAACAGATGTAATGGCATAATCAATAGATTGTAAATTAAAACCTGCTCCGAGATAGAACACATTACTAATATTGGCACCATAATTGAAGCCAAACTCGTCGACACTACCACTTTCCACGGCTTTGTAACGTCCTGTAGATGTTTCTCCATTCGCGAGTAAAGATGTCCATTTTAGCGAATCTGCTCCAGCACCAGGATTAATTAAATAACCTTGATAAGCCAGCTCAGAAAGCCATGGCACATTTATATTATCGTATGGATCATACGAATCTGTTTTTTCCAAGGCTGATTCTGCGAAACCATTTGTGAAGCTAGCCATATAATCGGTCATTGAATTCAATGATTCACCACCACGAATATCAGCATAACGGTGAAAATTTTTCAAACGATTATAAGAGAAACTAAAGTTGCTAGCCACTAAGCCTCGCTCTCGCATCGGATCAACATAAGCAAATATTAAGGCTGCATTATTAATATTAAAATTGAATTTAGATCCTGAAGCTGGCTGATCCCACTTAGACTTGGTTTGTACGGTCATAAAATTACCTGTTATGGTCATTTCTGAACTTCTATAAATGGCCAATCCTGCAGGATTATCTACGATACTCGAAGCATCGCCACCTAAAGCTCCAAAGGCACCTGCCATACTCATGTAACGAGCAGTTCCATTAATCGAATTATCGGCATAACGCAAAGCATCAAAAATGCCTTGTGCCGAAACCGAAATACCAAAGAGCAATAAGGTTAATGTGATTATATTACGTTTCATAATGGTCATGATTATTTTGAATTAAACGTTAACGACGTGTAGTACTACTACCACCTCCACGAGATCCACCACCAGCTGAAGAAGAACCTCCACCGCGGCTTCCTCCACTACTTGAACCACTAGAAGTTCCCGTAGAACGAGTACCGCTGCCAGATGTAGAGTGAGTTCCAGAAGAAAATCCAGAACGACTTCCGCTACTACTTGACGAACTCGAAGATGTTCCTGAATAACGACTTCCATTATCTGATGAAGAAGTAGTTACACGCACAGTTGATCCAGAGCTGTAACTTCCACGCGTAGATTCTGAATTGGATGACGTAGATACGGTTGAACTTTGAGACCTTCGTGTGTTCGTAGTTCCTACACTTTGAGTGGAAGAAGCTTCACGATTACGTGCTCCAACATTATTTGATGATGTTGTGGAAGTCGTACTACGTGTGCCATCATAACGACCCGCGCTATTATGCTGACGACGATACGTTTCATTGGATATATCGGAATAACTTGAACTGCCATTATGACCTGGATTATAACACGAATAACAATCATAATAAGGATAGTACCAAGGATCATAATAAAATGGACTCCAATAATTGGCAGGCATCCAACCCCAATAGGTATAATAGTTGTTATAATAAAATGGCATACCATACCAAGAATTCCAAGACCAGCCCCAACCCATATTGTCGTAGTAATTATTATAATATGGGTTGTTATTCACATTCGTATTGTTACCCGAAATATCGACACCATTATCACCAACAGAGACATTATAGTCGCCATTAGCTAAATCATAAATAGTGGTATCATTGCCTTCGATATGCACTAATAAGTTTTCGTTATGAAACGCATTTAATCGCTGAGTGTAGGTATAATCTTCTTCCGTAAGACTCACATTGGCATCCAATAGCACAGAAGGTTGTTCAGCCTCCACATCAGAGTATTTTACTACTTTGCGTACATCCTTTTTGGGGATATCCGTTTTGGGATTAAAATAGATATCATCATATTGAGCAAAAGCTGAAAAAGATGATAAACAGCTAATCAACAAAAATAGTTTAAACTTGTTCATAATAACCTCCTTACTTTAATGAGAATAATTATTCAGTGTACAAATATAGTGCAAAAAAGACAACTATTAATAGGGTTAACCAACTTTAACCAATCAAGACCAGCCAATAAAAGAATTATTACTTTAATAATCAATTATTTATTTGCTTCTTAAAATAAGGACTAGTTTTCATTTATTAAAAAAAACAGACCATAAAAACGTCAACCATAGAGCTACTTTGGTAAATTTTATGATAAACATGGTGCTATTAACGTATAAATTCGTACTTTTGCAGCAATTTTTTAGTAAAAACATCCATCAATTTAGAATTATGACAGAAAAGATTCAAACCCTCATGCGTGATAACGCAGTGGCTCGCTGGACAGCACTTGTATTATTAGCGTCTACCATGTTTTTTGCGTATATGTTTGTAGATGTACTTTCGCCACTACAAAGTATGTTACAAGAACAACTCAAATGGACTCCAGATATCTATGGCACTTTTGCTAGTTCGGAATACTTCTTAAATGTATTTGCATTTTTCCTCATCTTTGCAGGTATTATATTGGATAAAATGGGAGTACGTTTTACCGCTATTCTATCTGGTTTTGTAATGGTAACAGGTGCATCTATCAAATTTTATGCTGTTAGTGAAGCCTTTGCTGGAAGTGGAATCGAGACACTGTTAAACTCATTCTGGACATCGTTTCCTGCATCAGCTAAATTAGCCTCATTAGGCTTTATGATTTTTGGATGTGGTGTTGAAATGGCGGGTGTAACCGTATCAAAAGGTATTGTTAAATGGTTTCAAGGTAAAGAATTAGCGTTGGCTATGGGTATCGAAATGGCAATCGCTCGTTTAGGCGTTTTTGCTATTTTCCGTATTTCTCCACGTGTAGCCGATGCTACAGGACACATTAGTTCTCCAGTATTATTCTGTTTAGTGCTTCTTTTGATAGGCTTGATTTCATGTACCGTGTATTTTTTCATGGATAAAAAATTAGAAAAACAGATGGGTGAAAGTGGTGAAGAACCTGAAGAACCATTTAAATTAAGTGATATTGGGAAGTTGTTTACCAGCAAAACGTTCTTAATTGTAGCTGGGTTATGCGTTCTATACTACTCTGCAATTTTCCCATTTCAAAAATTTGCTGCTAATATGTTAGAGAATCGTTTAGCTATTTCGAATAAAGAAGCTAGCGATATTTTCTCGTGGTTTCCAATCGGTGCTATGTTATTGACTCCACTTTTGGGTGCTTTCTTAGATAATAAAGGAAAAGGTGCTACCATGCTTATCATTGGCTCAGTGCTCATGTGCTCCTGCCACTTGGTATTTGCTTTAGTTCCAGCTGAACAATTTACGCCTTTTATAGCTTATTCTGCTATTTTAGTATTAGGCATCTCATTCTCTTTGGTTCCTGCAGCTTTATGGCCTTCGGTTCCTAAATTAGTCGAAAATCGTTATTTAGGATCGGCATATTCTGTCATTTTCTGGATTCAAAATATTGGTTTAATGGCTTTCCCTATGCTCATTGGTTGGTCATTACAGATGACTAATAAAGGTGTACTCGACCCAAAAGGTTATAATTATACCGTACCGATGCTGATTTTTGCGGCATTAGGCGTTTTAGCTTTTGTTTTAGCCATTTGGTTGAAAGCTGAAGATAAGAAAAAAGGTTACGGCGTAGAATTGCCTAATAAAAAGTAAGTGACACCAGGCGTACTATATTTAATACCTACCACTTTGGGTGATTGCGCATTATCGCAAGTTCTGCCTGAAGGAAACAACTCTATTATTAAAGAGTTAAAGGTTTTTATTGTCGAAAACATACGCACGGCAAGACGCTTTTTAAAACAAGTAGACCGAACTATTAACATTGACGAGTTGCTATTTTTTGAATTAAACGAGCATACGGATCTTAATCAAATTAGCAGCTATTTAGAACCGTTACAAAAAGGTCAAAATATTGGAATAATTTCAGAAGCCGGTTGCCCAGCCATTGCAGACCCAGGTGCCGACATTGTTGCTTTAGCGCAAGCTAAAAACATTAAAGTTGTACCATTAGTAGGACCGTCAAGTATCTTATTATCGCTTATGGCAAGCGGTTTCAATGGACAAAGTTTTGCTTTTCATGGTTATTTGCCAATAGACAAAGCACAACGTTCCGAAAAATTGAAACAACTCGAAAGACGCATCTATAACGAACATCAAACACAGTTATTTATAGAAACGCCTTATCGGAACAATCAATTACTAGAGGAATTACTGAAATCATTGCAACCTCAAACAAAAGTGTGTGTTGCTGTAGATATAACATCGCATGACGAGTATATACACACAAAGACAGTGAAGGAATGGAAATCAACTCCGGCTCCCGAACTACACAAACGTCCTTGTATCTTTTTGATTTACAAGTAATAGATAGAATTAACAAACAAAAATATTAACCAAATTGTGAACCAAAGAAAACGAATAAAGTAAACTTATTCGTGTAATTATTAAACATTAAATTATTAATTATGAAATTATTAGAAGGTAAAGTAGCTATTGTTACGGGAGCTGCTCGTGGCATTGGTAAAGCCATTGCTTTAAAATTTGCAGCAGAAGGTGCTGATATTGCTTTTACAGATTTGAACATTGACGAAAATGCTAAAAAAACAGAAGCAGAAATAGCTGCCTTAGGAGTTAAAGTTAAAGCTTATGCTTCAAATGCTGCTAATTTTGAAGACACACACACCGTAGTGGAAGAAATTCTTAAAGATTTCGGTCATATCGATGTACTTATCAACAATGCTGGTATTACAAAAGATGGTTTAATGATGCGCATGACAGAACAACAATGGGATGCTGTTATCAATGTAAACTTAAAATCTGCTTTCAACTTCATTCATGCTGTTACACCTATTATGATGCGTCAAAAGAACGGTTCTATCGTTAATATGAGCTCGGTAGTTGGTGTAAGCGGTAACGCTGGACAATGTAATTATTCAGCATCAAAAGCAGGTATGATTGGGTTAGCTAAATCTATTGCGAAAGAAGTTGGTTCACGTGGTATTCGTGCTAACTGTATTGCTCCTGGCTTTATTATTACGGAAATGACTGGCGCATTGAGCGAAGAAGTTAAAGAACAATGGGCTAAGCAAATTCCATTACGCCGTGGAGGTACTCCTGAAGATGTAGCAAATGTGGCTGCGTTCCTTGCTTCTGACTTATCGAGCTATGTGAGTGGACAAGTAATTCACTGCTGTGGTGGTATGAATATGTAATCCAATAATTCTCCATAAAAAAAGCGCTGAAAATCTTTTCAGCGCTTTTTTTATGAAATACTATTTTATCGCAAATCATTTAACTCTACTTTAGGATACCGGCTCTTATCAAAAGTAAAAATAGCGACATCCTTAATAGGTTGCTGTTTTTGTATGGTAAAAATCAATTTATCAGCATTGCGTTGTGAAAACTCAATCTTTTTTAATTGACTTGTATTTTTATCGATACTCAACCGAATACGAAAATAGTCGACTTTCTTAGACACAGTAGGATATAAAAAAAGGTACCATACGGTTGGGTCATTGGTCGTTTCATCAAAAGCTACGCGATGTGTTTTTTCATATCCACGAATCATCATTAAAGGATTCATCTCTTTCTGTTCTTGCGCCGTAGGTTCGCTAATGGACACTTCATTATTGGCTTTTACATAAACCCATTGTGTTTTACCATCAAAAAACGTCTCCATGCCAGCTAACGAAATGTACGCTTTTTTACCATTGATGGCACAAACACCCTTCTGAACTTCTTTTTGGTTGGTATTGCCGGCAATATAGGTAGTCGTAAAATCAAATTTTGAAGGCGTTTTATATAATTGCGAAATAGCCTTATCCACAATAGTTTTAGCCTTAGGATCACTCGTTTGAGCACCTAAACTTAGCGTAACAAGCATTAAACAAAATACCGAAAAAATCTTATTCATAATACAGATTATTAAAAGTTATGCAGCATTTGTTCTAGTTCATATTCGGTATGAATAAGCACCTGACGAGGTTTGCTGCCTGAAGCCGCGCCTACAATACCAGCTGCTTCCAATTGATCCATAATACGAGCTGCGCGATTGAAACCAACTTCGAACTTACGTTGAATCATAGAAACCGAACCTTGTTGTGTTGCTACCACAAATCGTGCCGCTTCTTCAAATTTCTCATCACGACGCGTCATATCTACACTGGTAACATCGCCTTCACCTTCTGTAAAGTCAGGTTCTGGCAGTTCAAATGCTGATGGATAACCGCGTTGTTCAGATATGAAATGTACAATATTTTCAACTTCTGGTGTATCCACAAACGCACATTGAACGCGCGTAGCATCATTACCTTGCGAGAAGAGTAAATCGCCCTTCCCTACCAATTGCTGAGCACCTGAGCCATCTAAAATAGTTTTAGAGTCGACCATAGCCGATACTTTAAAAGCTATACGAGCTGGGAAGTTGGCTTTAATCACACCGGTGATAATATTCACAGATGGACGTTGTGTTGCCAAAATCATGTGAATACCAACGGCACGAGCAAGTTGTGCGATACGCGCTATTGGCATTTCTACTTCTTTACCTGCAGTCATTATTAAATCACCAAACTCATCGACAATTACCACAATATATGGCAAAAATTTATGTCCTTTATTTGGATTTAACTTCCGACTGATAAAGCGTTCGTTGTATTCTTTAATATTACGTACGTGAGCAATTTTAAGCAAATCGTAACGCTGATCCATCTCTTTACAAAGCGAATTAAGCGTTTGTACCACTTTACTTGTGTCGGTAATTACAGGCTCTTCTCCATCAGGTAATTTGGCCAAGAAATGCTTCTCGATATCGGCATAAATATTAAATTCCACCTTTTTAGGATCGACCAATACAAACTTCAATTCTGAAGGATGTTTTTTATATAAAAGTGATGTGATAATGGCATTCAACCCAACCGACTTACCTTGACCAGTAGCACCAGCCACCAATACGTGTGGCATTTTGCATAAGTCGAACATAAATACTTCATTGGTAATAGTACGTCCTAATGCAATAGGCAAATCGTAAGTCGATTCTTGGAATTTTTTTGAGCCAATCGTTGCAAACATCGACACAATACGTGGATGACTATTAGGAACTTCAATACCAATAGTTCCCTTTCCAGGAATTGGAGCAATGATACGAATACCCGTAGCCGCCAAACTCAACATAATATCAGCTTCGAGATTACGTATTTTACTAATTCTCACGCCATCTTCTGGTACAATTTCATACAATGTAATAGTTGGCCCAATGGTTTCATATATTTTTTTGATACCAATGCCATAATGTTTTAGCGTGGTAATAATACGCTGTTGATTAGCAATTTGCTCCTCTTTAGTAACCGTTTCGGTAGGCGTGCCGTAATCTTTCAATAAATCAACTGTGGGATATTTATACTCCCCTAAATCCGCTTTAGGATCGTATGGCCCTTGTTCTGCCAATGGATCATAAGTAGCCAAATCATTAGTTTCTGTGGCATCAACCGATTCAGTTTCTACCATATCACCTGACAGATTTTCTTCGTGCACAGATACAGTTTCCACAGGAACGGTAGATAATGGCACTGGCTCAGTCAATTCATCATCTGCCTCAATAATATCTTCTTCAACATTTTCGTCGGCATCCATAATCACCCATTCTGGTGGAACTATTTCATCACCAATTTTAACCGACAAAGCATCTGGGTCAACGGTTTCTACCTCAACATCTGTATCCATTTCAGCAGCAATAGGGACATCGACTTTAGGTTTACGATGAAATAAACCGCGTAAAAATGGTACCGTTTGGCTAAATGCAAAAATCGCAAACAACAAACCAGTACCTAACAACAGGAAAAATGTTCCCGGAATACCTATATTTGCTTTCAGAAAGTCGCTGGCATAAGCGCCATGCTCTCCTCCCAAATTGATAAATGAGTTTTCGAAAAAAGGAGCGAAGAAAAAAGCGAAAAAGAGTGAAAACCAAATCAAAAACAAAGCAGAAAACAAAAATGCTTTCCACAAAGCCATTATTTTGACTTTCATTAAACGGAAGGCCACTACGAACAAGAACCACAACATAGCGAAGGAAGCCAATCCAAACCATCTATTAATCAGAATTTCAGCCAAAAAAGCACCACGTGCTCCTGTCCAATTTTGAATATCTTTTGAATGTTCTCCCAACTGGTACCAAGAGGCATTTACAATGCTTTGGTCAATGTCACCAGTAAAGAAAAAAGAGACCATACTCAATAATAGATACAACGTACACAAAAGCAAAACCAAACCCAACGCAAAACAAGTACGCTCGTCAACGATAAACGCTTTTAGAGAAGCAAAGAAACCAGGAGAAGTCGATGTAGTTGATTCTTTTTTAGCCATATAGATAAATTCGGTAATATAAATTATAATTTTTACAAAGATACGTTTTTTTTGCTCTTATCGACGTTTTCGTGCAAAGAAATCTTGCATCAACGCACCACACTCGTCAGCCAAAATACCTGAGACCAACTCCGTTTTAACATGCAATGCGTCTGGTGCCAATTTTTGAAAACCGCGTTTTTCGTCGCGTGCTCCAAAAACTACACGACCAATTTGAGACCAACCGAGTGCTCCAGCACACATGACACAAGGTTCAACTGTCACGTATAATGTGCAATCTGTCAAATATTTACCACCCAAATAATTGGCAGCAGCAGTAATTGCTTGCATCTCGGCATGAGCTGTCACATCAGTGAGTTGTTCCGTGAGATTATGTGCGCGAGCAATAATTTGATTTTGACATACAACCACCGCTCCAATAGGAATTTCATCCATATCAAAAGCAACGTTCGCCTCAATCAAGGCTTTTTTCATGAAATACACGTCATCAAACATAACTTAATACAATTTTTTCTGAAGTTTTTGAAGTGCTTTCATTTCGCCAAACAGTAATATACGATCGTACTCCTGAAAAGTGAACTCTGGATTCAAATCTGCCATTTCGTAATAAAAACTATTAGCACCTAACACATTCACTTTTACTTTGCGACGTTTCACTCCAACCAATTGAACATGAAATAGCTCCTCCAAATTGGCTTGACTTAAAGTCTGAGATATCAAAATGTTAGGTATTTCCAATTCTACCAATTGGTGTGTTTCTGTTACGGGATAAGCACCTTTAATTTGAGGAGCTTCTGTAGAAAGTGCAAACAAGTCGGCCGCATAACTTTCAGGCATAATAACTTCGTCTACACCTATCGCCTCTAAAATAGTTTGATGTAATTTACTACCTGCACGAGCCACTAAGTGTTTAACTCCATGTTGTTTGAGTAACGCTACTATCAATACAGAATTTCCCACTTTTTCACCCAAAGTCACAATTACTTGGTGAGCATCGTCAAGTGGAAGTACATTCAGTGAAGCCGAATCACTCAAATTAAGACAAATAGTTGAACTAATGGAATTTTTATATTCTTCTACCAAATTGATATCTGAATCTACACCTATCACGTCATGCCCCATACGAGTCAAACGCTCAGCCAAGGAGACTCCAAAATTTCCTAATCCAATCACGATATAAGTCATAATTTCTCTATTTAAATGTTCTTTTATTAATTAATTGGAATCGATTCACTTGGATATTGATAATTTAAATGTTGTTTTGGCTTAACCAAACAGGACAAAATACTAATCAAGCCTACTCTACCAACAAACATCAATACAATTAACACCACATGACTTTCATCAGATAACAATGGCGTCAAATTAAGAGACAAGCCCACTGTACTAAAAGCCGAAACAGCCTCAAACAACAACGCCTGTAACGATGTATTAGGTTCAAACCAAGCTAAGCATCCAACTCCAATAGCCAGCACTACTAAAGATACAAAAATAATAATAAATGCCCGATTTACAGTGGTTTCTGAAATACGGCGTTTGCGCAGTTCAATATGATTTCGACCTCGTAACGTATGCCACACATTTAAAAACGCAATACCAATAGTTGTAGTTTTAACACCACCACCGGTAGACATGGGCGAAGCGCCTATCCACATAAGTACAATCATCCATAAAATAGTCATTGGATGCATATTTCCCATATCAAATGTATTAAAGCCTGCCGTTCGTGGTGTAACTGACATAAAAAAAGCCGTTATTATTTTACCTGAAGAAGATAAATTGGCTAGCAAGTTATTGTATTCAGTAACATAAAAAACAACCGTTCCTCCGATTAATAAAATAGAGGTAACCGTGAGTACAATCCACGTATTAGAAGTCAACAAATGTGGGATGTGCAAATACCGTTTTTCTTTGCCGAACAAGCGTCTAAACAAATTACGTACAATATGTAAAAGCCATCTGCCAAGATTAAAAATAATAGGAAAACCTAATCCCCCGATGACAATTAATAAAGCAATAATGACATGCAATTGGTAATTGGCTTGTAATGCTTCATTGAATAATCCGCCACTGACTGTGGAGAAACCAGCATTACAAAATGCTGAAATAGAATGAAATACAGCAAATCCGACATCATTCCACGAATTTCCCCCGATAGACACGAATATGGAATAAGCGCCTATTAGTTCAACCGTAAATGTAACGAAAATAATATACCACAGCGTTTTAAAAATCTGTCCAATTCCTTTTTCAGGATCAATTAAATCTTTAATTAATAATTTGTTTTGGGTTAAATGCTTACCAATAAAAAATAGACCAAAAAAACTAGTAAACGTCATAATACCAATACCGCCCAACTGAATCAGCAACGCAATGACACTTTTGCCCATCAGTGTAAAAGTGGACGACACATCGACTGTGGTTAATCCCGTAACACAAACGGCACTCACAGAGGTAAACAAAGCATCGATAAAACGTATGGGATGTGTGGTGGCACGTGGCAAAAATAAAAGCCCAGCACCTAACATAATCAAAAGAGCAAAACTCCCGACAAAAATCCAAGTTGGATTCAGCCGTGACGTGAGTGACTGTGTTACAACAACCGACAATTTGATAATTGAAATAAAAATAACAGCACCAAAAACGACATATACCTGATGAACGAAGAAAAAAATAGGATAACTAGAAACCACCGAATCAGGTAACACAAACCACACAATGGCCACATAGAACAATAACAAGTAAAACAGGAAGATAATATACCATTGTTTTGTTTTATGAGTAGCAATAAATGATTTGAGAAGACTCACAGTCAGTTCGCTGAAGAACAGCAGATACGCCACATAAAAAACAGATGCCACACGCATCATGTGAGCTTCCATTTGAAAGCCAACACCATAAATAACAATACCAACGATTAAAAGTGAAGAAAATATATTGACCACCCGCAGCAAAGACCACAGGAAAGCAAAAAATGGCTGTAAAATCAACCGCAAGCGTAAGTAAATAGCTTTTAAAAAACCTTTCATCGAAAAATCATTTGTAATAAGCAAAGGTAAACATTTTAAGCGACATACAACATAGAGTGTACTGCTTATTTTGAATGGTTTAAATCACAACTATTTTTTATTATTGGCATTAAACGAATTTAGGTTACAAAAAAAGAACCACTTTCGTGGTTCTTTTTGTTATTTAGATTGAGACTGTAAAACATGCAAACAGCGCTCAAGTCCATCCATCCAATAAGGAATCGTTTGATTATAGGTAGACTTTAACTTACTCTTATTCAAAACACTATAATGTGGTCGTGGTGTACGAACTGCATAATCTTTTGATTCTATTGGCAACACTTCGCATTCGACATTAGCTAATTTAAAAATCATTTTAGTAAAATCGTACCAGCTACAAACTCCTTCGTTTGAAAAATGATAAATACCTGGTACAAATTTTTCTGAATCAATGATTTGCAACATCGAATCCGCTAAATCGGCGGCATAAGTAGGTGTACCAATTTGGTCAAAAATAACTTTCAACTGACTACGTTCACTACCAAGTCGAAGCATCGTTTTTACAAAATTATTACCAAAACCCGAATACAACCACGATGTGCGAATAATAATGGCTTCCGGACATACTCTAAGCAGTTCACGTTCGCCAGCCAATTTCGATTTCCCATAAACATTAGTTGGAGACACAGCCATATCTTCTGTATAAGGAATATGACCAGTTCCATCAAACACATAATCGGTAGAAACATGAATAACCGTCATGCCATGTGCTTGTGCTACTTCACCCAAATTACGTACAGCATCGCAATTAATCTTATAACATAATGCCAAATCGTCTTCAGCTTTATCCACGGCCGTATAAGCAGCACAATTGATTAACACATTTGGCTGATGTAATGCAACAAATGCATCAACTGCATTTTTATCTGTAATATCCAGGGTATCAACATCCGTAAATATAGATTCTAAATGAGGATAACGTTCAAGTGCCACGCGCATTTCATTGCCTAATTGCCCATAGGCACCAGTAATCAATAGTTTCATAAGTCATTATAATTTTATAGCTACAAAGATACAAAAATCCTAGCTGTCCATATCATTTTTAGATACCAGATTAAGATTGACGATGAAAAATAACCATTTTAAAGCGTTTAAAACCAAAATCTATAATTAACGGCACTACCACTCCTGCAATCACATAGAAAATTGACCACCAACCTGTGGAATTAACATGGCGCCACCCGGCCAATAAATCAATCGGATAATGAAACAGGTGAACTTGGACTAATCCGACCAATTTGAATGAGATAATATGTAAAAACAAAATAATCAACGAATTACGGCCAATATAAGCCAAAGAAGTGCTCACAGTCGGAAATTGACTCAATTTTTGAGCCATGAACATAACCGAATAAATACCCAGAAAACAAGCTAGCAACCAAAATACCACATTGCTATAACCATTAACACGCATATCTACTGATAGATGTAATACCAATTTTGCTACGTATAAATAGATTACACCGATTGATGTAATTAGCCAACTCGTAAAACGTATTTTATCACTATTTTTAACGATATGACCCAAGTAGCAAAAAAACAAAGCTACTAAGATGACATTAATGCCCTCTTTAAAATTATACGACCATGGCAGCGAGATAAGCTGAAATCGCGTAGAAATAACTCCAAAGAACATCAACAAGAAAGTAATGACCAGCAATAACATTTGTGATACATGCCATTTTTTACGTATAAAACAGACACCATACGAGAGGATATTAACCACAAACAAAGCGGTCATAAACCACAAAGGAGCCAACATCAACTCACTACTATCAAACAAAAAGACATGAAATACGCTGGATAAAAAACTCGAAAACGTATATTGATTTTCAAGAATTCCTATGGTATAAAAGAAGTTATGTAAGGCAATAAAGACAAGTTCACAGATCAAAAAAGGAAGATAAAGACTTTTTACCTTGTTGGAGATAAAGACCTTAAAATCTTGATTAAATGACGACAAATAACCAGTTAAGAAGAAGAATAACGGCATATAGAAAAACCGTCCAGGCGATGCTGGCGCAAAATTGGCATGCCCCATCACCACTAAAATAATGCCTATAGCTTTAGCAATATCAACGGTTACATTTCTATTCATTCCCACAAGTACAGATTTGCTCAACGACGTTTTTTAGACGACTATGAATTTGGCATAATGTTATACGACAATTTAAAACCGCCGCAAAGATAACCAAAATATAAACTGCAGAATTCATTAAACAAAAAAAATCACCTACATAACTGTAAGTGATTTTTTCGTCGGGGTAGCGGGATTCGAACCCACGACCCCCTGCTCCCAAAGCAGGTGCGCTAACCGGACTGCGCTACACCCCGAATACAAAGCGCTTTGTTTCTCAAAAGCGAGTGCAAAGGTACGCCTTTTTTCAATAAAAGCAAACTTTTTTGCAAGTTTTTTTCAAAAAAGTTACTGTTTTAAAAGAGACTCTATTTCCTCCAACTTCTCATCCATTGATTTTAAAGCATCTAGCCAATAAATAGTAAAACCACGGCGTTCCATTCCACGAAACCACGTCATTTGACGCTTCGCAAATTGGTGAATAGCTATCTCTAGTTGAGTAAATAACTCGTCGAATGTTAGTTTAACTAACAAATAGTTGGTTACAAACTTATATTCCAAACCATAATAAATTAAATCATCTGGCTGTACACCTCTATCCAAAAGCATTTTTACTTCATCAATCATGCCTTCGTTCAAGCGTGCTTTCAATCGTTTAGTTATTTTTTCACGACGCACTTCACGATCTATGCCTACACCTATTATTAACGATTTTAACTCTGGATACTCTACGGTCTCTTCTTCATGTGTTTGGTAATACTCTTCTATCTCAATGGCACGTATGGCACGTTTTACCGTATCTACATCCGTTTGATTGTGAAGCGTCTTATAACCGCTTAAAATGGAAGTCAACTCATCCAATGTTTTAGTAGCCAATTGTTCTCGTAAGAGTTGATTGTCTGGTACCGCTAAGAGTTTATACCCATTCAAAACAGCCTCTATATATAAACCTGTTCCACCACATAAAATGGGCAAATGTCCTCGCTGATTAACAGATTCAAATGCTTTGAGAAAATCTCGTTGATATTCAAACACATTATATTTGTAACCAGCATCTACTATATCTATCAAATGATAAGGGATTGGTTTGCCATCAACTACATATTCGCCTAAATCCTTACCTGTGCCAATATCCATTCCACGATAAATTTGGCGTGAGTCAGCACTTATGATTTCTCCATCAATACGTGCAGCCAACGCTGTAGCTAATTGAGTCTTACCTGTAGCAGTTGGACCTAATATGGTTACAAGATTGTATTTCATGACTTCGGTTTAAAAAGAAACATCCAAAAACAGAAATCTATTTTTGGATGCCTTAGAAATTCAGATCACCTTTTTTCAAACTTAATGCTTAATACGTTGCTCTAACTCTTGAACACTCAGACGGAACGTTTTATCCGTATCCATCAAATCATTCACCACACCACACGCATGTAATACTGTTGCATGGTCTCTGTTCCCTATAATTTTACCAATAGCCGACAACGAACTTTTGGTATATTGTTTTGACAAATACATCGCCACTTGACGAGCTGTAGCAATTTCACGTTTACGTGTTTTAGACATTAATGTGTCCATTGGTAACGCAAAATATTCACAAACCAAATCACGAATTTTTTCTACCGAAATCACATTAGGTGTTGAAGATATCACTTTACCAACAACTTTTTCAGCTAAAGCTAAATCAATATCCGCGTCAGTCAAGGTAGCATGAGCCAACAACGACACAAGTACACCTTCCAAATTACGAACACTGTCTGTTACATTTTCAGCAATATAATCGATTACCTCTTCTGAAATTTCCAAACCATCTTTATAAATTTTGCTTTTCAAGATTGCTTTTCGTAATTCAAAATCAGGCATTTCAATTTCAGCACTCAATCCCCATTTGAAACGAGTCAATAAGCGCTCCTCCATACCTTCCAAAACACCAGGAGCACGGTCGCAGGTTAATATCAACTGTTTACCATTTTGGTGTAAATGGTTGAATATGTGGAAAAACGTATTTTGAGTACCTGTTTTATTGATAAATTCATGAATATCATCTAAGATGAGTACATCTATGCTACTGTAGAAATTCAAAAAATCATTCTGTGTATTTTGACGAACGGCATCTGTATACTGAATTTGGAATAAATTGGCAGACACGTAAAGCACTCTTTTTTCAGGATATAGTTGCTTTGCCATCATGCCAATAGCATTTACCAAATGTGTTTTACCTACACCCGATTTGCCATACAGAAATAAAGGATTAAAAATAGTATTGCCTGGATCGTTACCAATACTAATACCAGCTGTACGAGCCAATTTATTGCTACCACCTTCTACATACGTATTGAAATTATAAGCAGCATTTAACTGTGGATCTATTTCCTGTGGAACAAAACGTTGTTGAAATGGTGAAACCGAGTTCGATGCCAACACTTTTGGTGTAGATACTTTTTCGTTGGTATCTGTAGAAGCTGTGGGATAATCCGTAGTCTTCTGAGTGGTTTTATCAACCATAACACGATACAATAACTTTGTACCTTCGCCTACTTCACGATACAAGGTTACGCGCAACAACTCCGCAAATTTTTCTTCGATGTACTCGTAGAAAAACATACTCGGAACTTGTACAACGAATTCCCCATTCTCGTACTTCAACGGAACAATGGGTTCAAACCATGTTTTGAAAGCTGCCTCAGAGATATTATCCTTGATTACTTTTAAGCATCTGTTCCACAAATCGGCTGGTGTCATCATTATTAAAGGAAATAAAAAATAAATGTGTTAATATGTTTTTCAAAAAATTATCAACAGGTTGTAGACTCTTTTTCACGATACAAAATTCGTATTCTTTTGCCAATAAAAAAAATGGTATTTTTAATTGAGATTTTAGAAAAATGGTATTGCTTTTATTTTCAACAAATTAGTGTTTTTATTTGATTTTCAACAAATTAGCAAATTATATTTTTTAACAATACTCATTATTAAGTAGTTAATAAATTAATTGTATAAATGTTAAATTTGACGGTAAAAAAACCGAAATGTCTATTGGCAAGGCAGTTCGGTTCTTTTAATTTTTTGTATCAAGTTTCTTTTACTATTTCTTTTATTTAGATTTTGTCAAAACAAGTTAATTATTTTAACACGTAAAAAACGCTCTTTTTTACTTCTTTTCTTTGCTTCCCCAAAGTGAGAAATGAACGTAACGTTTAGGGTTTGCTTTCAAGTCAATGAGTAAATTGTCAGCACTCTTAGCGGTACTATTTAAGTTGTTATACAACGACTTATCAGTCATCAACAAGCCTAAAGTACCATTTTGACTATTCAAATTATCAGAGAATATTTGCAAGTTATTTACAGTTTTATCGATGCGTGCAAAGAGTTGGGCAAACTCAACTTGTTTCAAATCGCCAGATACTTTTTTAAGATCACCTGTGATCACATTTACATCAGATAAAATGGAAGGAACTTGATTGTTCATAACTTTTTTCAACTGAGCAGAGGTGCTTTGCAAATCAGCTGTAGTTTTTTCAATGGAACTTAAACTCTTCTTAACTTCCGATGAAGAAGTAATAGCATTCAGTGAACTCAAAAGAGAATCTACCTGACTAAACGTTTGTTCTAATTTTGGTACCAACTCACCCATTTGTGCCATCAAACCACCTTCCACCTCTGAAGGAATTGTATCACCCGATGCATATAAATCATCAACCTCTGCGTAAACCAATTCAATAATCTTTCCACCCATGAGGCCATCATCTTTTAAAACAACTTTTGAACCTTTAGGGAGTTTTATATCATCATTCACCAATAAATCTACTACAAAAGGATGTTCACGCTTAAAATCGTAGCTAATTTCGCGTACCTGACCTACTTTGTAACCCTTAACAAAGACTCCATTTGAGGTTACAAGACCTCCTAGTTGATCAAATTCAGCGTAGTAATGATTACTTGGTGTAAAAATATTAATCCCCTTTAAATAATTGATTCCGAAAAAAATACATGCCAATGCTGCAATAAAAGCAACACCAATTTTAACTTCTTTGGTAAATAATTTCTTAAACATAAATTTATTTTAAAATGTAAAGTGCAAAGATACTTCTTTTTTTGAACTACTAAAAGACCTTATTGGAATGCTATTTTTGTTTGCTGATCTTTTCAGCCTCTTGTAATGATATTTTTTGACCATTATAGAACACAATAATAAATGCTTCTGGAAAAATTGATTTAATACTATTTTTCAACTTCAATATTTCATCCAAATTGTTAGTTGAACCATACGTGTATTTAAACCAACCACCCTCTTCATAAAAAGTACAGTTGGTTAAACCTCTAAATTGAGGGTCTTTATTATCTGAAATCTGTTTACGAGTTATAAATAACTGTAATTGGTACACCACCTTACTATCAGAAACTTGTTGAGTTGAATTGTCAATTTTGCTAACTGGAGGTTGTGGTGTTTCAGTTGTAGCGATATTGGTATTGGCCGCTACATTCTTTTTATCGTATTCGTGTTTATATTTGGCAAAAGCTTTGTAAATAGAGTTTGCCATTGTATTTTGACCCTCATCGGAAAGTAAAAAGCGTTCTTCATTGGGGTTGGAAATAAACCCTAGTTCAATTAATACACTTGGCATTTTAGTTTGATGTAATACCCAAAAATTCTCTTGACGTACACCTCTATTGTAACGCTTGGAGGAAATAAATTCATCTTGTGTATAAGCTGCAAATTCGATACTTTTATCACTGAATTTAGATTGCATAAATTCAAACATGATGTATGAATCAGGTGATGTTGGGTCAAATCCTTGGTATTTTTCTTTGTAGCCTTCTTCTAGCAAGATAACTGAATTCTCACGTTTGGCAACTTCGAAGTTTGCATTTGTTTTATCCAGCCCAATGGTATAAGTTTCAGACCCATAAGCAGATCTAGCTTTAGAAGCATTGGTGTGAATACAAATAAACAAATCTCCATTAGCCTTATTGGCAATATTAGATCTATCTTGTAAAGGCACATATTTATCAACATCACGCGTAAATACAACCTTTACATCTGGATGATTTTGTTTGATTAAATCTCCTAATTTAAGCGACACATTCAAATTAATATCCTTCTCCCGTCCATTAGGTCCCATAGCGCCTGGGTCCTTGCCTCCATGACCAGGATCGATAATAACGGTAAATGGTTTAGTTGATGCGTAAGAAACAAATAGTATAGTAGAAAAAATAAAATAGACAAATAAACGTTTCATAATGAAAGATTAATTTAAAAAATTGCTCTTATAATGCAGCGTTTGAAGACCTTTATGCATTAGTTTAGGTGGCGCAAAATTAATGATTATTTAATGGATTTTGGCATAAAAAATGAATTATTCTGCTAAAAAAATAGAATTTACCGCTAAACACGTGTAAAAATGGCTATAATTGATTAGCTTTGCATTCTTTTTATTAAACTTCTTGTTTTGTACAAATAAAGCTGCAAAATATTGAAATTCAAAAGTTTATATCTTATTATTATCCTTTGGATTGGTACTTTTTGTTCGACCTATGCTGTCGAACAAGAGGTACCCGACTCTATTTATGCAGAAACCGTGCCAACAACATCGGTTAATACAAAGAAAAAAGGCGCAATAGATGCTCCTATACATTACAAAGCTAACGACTCCATTGTATTTTACGGCTCTGGCAAGGGCTTTCTTTATGGAGAGGGCAATGTGCGTTACGAACAAGCACGTCCCATAGAACTTAAAGCTGATTTAATTCAAATGAATATGGACAGTAACACGGTGTATGCTACTGGACGTTTAGATAGCTTGGGAAAACCTGTAGGATTACCAGTCTTTAAAGACAATACCGACGAATACTCATCGAAAGAATTAGCCTATAATTTTGAAACACGCAAAGGTTTTATTAAGGGCGGCATTACGCAACAAGGTGAAGGATATATTGTTGCAGATAAAACAAAAAAAATGAACGAGGATGAGATGTGTATGCAAGGCGGTAAATACACGACTTGTGACCATCACGATCACCCCCATTTTTATTTGCAATTGACCAAAGCCAAAGTAAAACCCGGAAGCTACATTGCGGCTGGTCCTGCCTATTTGGTAATGGAAGATGTTCCACTGCCACTAGTCATCCCATTTGGATTTTTTCCTTTTACGTCCAGCTACTCATCAGGCATTATTATGCCTTCGTACGGCGACGAAATGGAACGCGGATTATTCCTAAAAAACGGCGGATATTACTTTGCTATCAATGATTATCTCGATTTAGAAGTAACTGGCGAAATTTATACTAAAGGTACATGGGGACTTCAATTAGGAAGTACTTACACTAAACGTTACAAGTTTAATGGTAATTTTAGAGCGAGTTACCGCGAAGATGTTTATGGGGAAAAGGATTTACCTGGTTATAGCAAATACAACAATTTCAAAGTAGCTTGGAGCCATCGGCAAGACCCTAAAGCAAGTCAATACAGTTCGCTCTCGGCCTCAGTTGATTTTACCACTAGTGGCTATAATCAAAGTAATGTAAACAACTATTACAATCCAGCAGAACAATCAAAAAACATTACCAGTTCGAGCGTAAACTACACCCAACGTTTTCCAGAAAGCCCTTGGAGTCTTTCTATCAATGCTCTGGTTTCACAACGTTCACAAGATTCTACCATTTCTCTATCGCTACCCAACATTACAGTAGCCATGAGCCGTATTTATCCGTTCAAACGCAAAGAAGCCGTGGGCAAAGAGCGATTTTATGAAAAAATTGCGCTATCGTACAATATGACCTTTGCCAATAGTATCACCGTCAAAGAAAATAAATTGATGACCTCCAGCTTTACAAAAGATTGGAAAAATGCGATTGACCATAAAATACCGATTACAGCATCCTTTAATTTATTCAAATATCTAACTATTTCGCCAAGTATCAATTTGCATGACAGGATGTACTTCAACAAAGTAAACCGCTCATGGAATAAGCAACAACAAGAGGAACAATTAGATACGATGAGTGGATTTTTTAATGTGTATGATTTTAATGTAGGGGTCAGTATGCAAACCAAGTTATATGGATTCTACACACCAAATCGTAAATTATTTGGTGATAAAATTGATCGTATTCGCCACGTCATGACTCCTTCTGTTTCATTTAACTATCATCCTGATTTTGGTGATGATGTGTGGGATTTTTACAGTAGTTATGAAAAAATTATTGTCGACAAAAACGACATTAATAAAATCACTCACCAAACAGTAACCTACTCGCCTTATTCAAACGGTATGTATGGTGTGCCCGGACAAGGCATGGTTGGCGCTATTAGTTGGTCGTTAGGCAATAATGTAGAGATGAAAGTGAAAGACCAAAAGAAATCGGATGAAGTAGGCTCCACACAATACAAGAAAGTAAGCCTTATTGACAATTTTACCGTTTCTGGCGGATATAATTTTGCAGCCGATTCGATGAAACTACAAAACTTTAATGCTCAATTACGCCTTAAGTTGACCAAATCGTTTTCTCTCAATTTGAGCGGCGCCTTTGATCCTTATAAATTTGGACTAAATGAATATGGAAATCCTATACGTGTAAATCAATTACGCAATTTTCCACGCTTTCAAGGCACAGGAACATCATTTCAATACACATTGAATAATGATACATTTAAAAAGAAGGATAAAACAAAGTTCAATGAAGACAATCAGGATGATACTGATACTGGAGTCGATTTTAATTTAGATCAGCCAACAAATGTAGATAAAGATAAAGGTGAAAAAAGTGAAGAAAACAAAACTAGTTCTGATGGCTATGTAAAACCTGACATTACGTGGAGTTTTACATTTAATTATTCGGTGCGTTGGGGAATCAGCAACCAATTTGATTACGACATGATGGATTATAAGCGCGAATGGACACATAATTTGAGTTTTTCTGGTAACCTTAACCCTACTCCAAAGTGGAAAATTAATTATACTGGCTCATTTGATTTAACTGCCCTTGAAATTACACAAATGACGTTATCCATTGTAAGAGATTTACACTGCTGGCGGATGTCAGCCTCTGTATCTCCTTTTGGACGCTACAAATCATATATGGTTACAGTGGGTGTAAACGCCTCTATGTTGCAAGATTTAAAATATGAAAAACGAAGTGACAATAGCCGTAATGTACTTTGGTTTTGACACAACAAACAAAAAACGTATCTTTGTCAGACGATTAAATAAATAAACTATATACAAATTAAAAACTTACTTTTATGAAAATTGCAGAAAACATGCTCGTTTCTTTAGAATATAAACTTTATGTAAAAAATGAAGAGGGCACACTTGAATTAATGGAAGAAACTGAACAAGGTCAACCTTTACGTTTTTTCTACGGGATGGGTATGATGTTACCAAAATTTGAAGAAGGATTAGCTAACTTAAATGAAAACGACACCTTCGAAATTTCATTAGCTTGCGCTGATGCTTATGGCGAATATGATGAAGCTAACATCGTAGATTTACCTCGCGAGATTTTTGAAATCGATGGTAAAATCGACGAAAAAGGTGTATACCCAGGCGCTATCGTGCCACTTATTGACTCTGAAGGTCAACGTATCAACGCCGAAGTAGTAGAAGTTAAACCAACCGTTGTAACAGTAGATTTCAATCATCCATTAGCTGGCGAAGATTTACACTTTACTGGGAAAGTACTTGAAGTACACGAACCTACTGAAGAAGATTTACGCGCTATGTCTGGTGGTTGTGGCTGCGGTTGCGATTCTTGTGGTAGTGGTTGTGATTGTGGCGATAGCTGCGGAGACGGTTGTGAAGGAGGCTGTTGCTAATAGCTATAACTAATTAATTGATCTGCGTTATGTCGAACACATTTGGTACATTATTTCGATTAACATCATTTGGCGAATCACATGGTGCGGCCATTGGCGGTATTATTGATGGTTGTCCTGCTGGTATTGAAATAGACTTGGAACTCATTCAAGCGGAACTAAATAGACGTCGACCAGGTCAATCATCCATTACCACGCAACGTAATGAAGCTGATGAAGTAACTTTCTTTTCAGGTATTTTTGAAGGCAAGACCACTGGAACTCCCATTGGTTTTGCCATTCTTAATACAAATCAACATAGCGATGATTACAATCATTTGAAAGATGTATTCCGACCAAGTCATGCCGACTACACGTATCAAATGAAATATGGCACAAGAGATTACCGAGGCGGTGGTCGGGCTTCAGCTCGTGAAACCATTGCACGCGTGGTGGCTGGCGCCATAGCCAAATTAGTTTTAAAACAAGCTGGCATATCCATTGCAGCTTACACGTCGCAAATTGGACCTATAAAGACCAATCTTCCCTATCAGCAATTAGACCTCACACAAACTGAAACAAATAGCGTACGATGTCCAGAACCAGTTATTGCCAAAGAAATGCAAGACTTTATTACAACTTGCAAATCGGAAGGCGATTCTATTGGTGGTATTGTTACATGCGTCATTAAAGGACTACCTGTAGGATTGGGCGAACCTGTTTTTGATAAGTTGCAAGCGCGCTTAGCATATGCAATGCTTTCTATTAATGCTGTAAAAGGATTTGACTACGGAAGCGGATTTGAGTGTGTCTCGCAAAAAGGTTCCGAAGTAAATGATTCATTTACAATAGAAAACGAACAAGTTACAACAAAAACCAATTTTTCAGGTGGCATACAAGGTGGCATTTCCAATGGACAAGATATTTATTTCCGCACTGTATTTAAACCTACAGCCACTATTTCTAAAGCCCAACAAACCATCGACACCGAAAAACAATTAATCAATTTAGAAGCGCATGGTCGACACGATCCTTGCGTGGTACCAAGAGCTGTACCTATTATTGAAGCGATGGCGGCCATAGTCACTTTGGATGCTTACTTATTGAATAAAACACACAACTGATGAATAGCGACATACGAGGAGAACTCTGGGGAGTTATTGTAAATCCATATTCTGGGAAACGTCAACTTGCAAAAGATTGGATTAAAATCTACCGCTTACTTAAAAAAGCTGACATTCGCTTTGACGAACAATTAACAGCTTATCCTGGGCATGCTACCGAAATTGCCACAAATATGGTCGAACATGGCTATAAACACCTACTCGTAGTAGGCGGTGATGGTACTATTAATGAAGTCGTAAATGGAATTTACACGTCAAACATTGAACATAAATCAGAAATCACACTTGCTTTAGTGCCTTATGGTACTGGCAACGACTGGGCACGCTATTGGAAAATCACACGAAATTATCGTCAACTAGCACGACATCTGTTCGAACGAAAAAGCGTTTTGGTAGATATTGGCAAAATGACTTATGTAAATGCCAACAATGATGAAGAGCACCGTTTTTTTATAAATGGTGCTGGAATGGGATTTGATGGCATGGTAGTAAAAATAACCAACCATATTAAACAGGTATTAGGCGGAAGTGCTTGGGTTTATTCGCTATCGGTATTCTTAGCATTGTTTAAATTAAAAAATCATCCGATGCGTTTAATCGCTGATGATAAAATAGTTGAGAAAAAAATTGTTACTATTGCTATCGGTAACACATGTTATTCTGGAGGAGGTTTAAAACAAGCTCCCCAGGCAATCCCCACGGATGGTTTATTTCACATCACAGCTGTAGAACCTTTAAGATTGACTGAAATTCCATCCGCTTTAAAATGCTTATTCGAAGGCAGATTGACGGATCATAAACGTGCACACTCATTCGCCACCAAACGTTTTGTAGTAGAAACTCCTAGTAAAATTTATGCAGAAACTGATGGAATTTTGATTGATGCTAAATCGCCCTACACAATAGAAATTATTCCTCAAGCATTGAATATGCTTATACCATAAAAAATAGACGAGCAATGCTCGTCTATTTTTATTTAATTAGCTTCTTAAATGGCTTGAGTTTTAAACTTGAGCCATTCTTTTTCCACCTCATCCAAAGCAGGTGATAAGCGTTCATACACCATTTGGTGATACGAATTGAGCCATTCTTTTTCTTCTGATGTAAGCATTGATGTATCGATAGCATTACGATCAAAAGGGAACAATGTCAACGTTTCAAAATTTAGGAACTTTCCAAAATCGTTGGTCTCCACTTCGCGTACCGTTACCAAATTTTCGCATCGAATACCATATTCATTGGTACGATACAAACCTGGCTCATTACTCAATACCATGCCCGGCTGCAAAATGGTTGGATTTTCGTCCATACGAATACTTTGTGGACCTTCATGAACACAGAGGAAGTGCCCTACTCCATGGCCTGTTCCATGCCCATATTGTAAACCATTTTGCCATAAAAATTGACGAGCTAAAATATCTAACTGATTGCCACGTGTACCATATGGAAATTTTGCTGTAGCTAGAGCGATATGACCTTTTAATACCAATGTAAAATCGCTTTTTTGTTGTGCAGACAAAGCTCCAAGTGCTACCGTACGTGTAATATCAGTAGTACCGTCTAGATATTGTCCACCAGAATCTAACAAAAAGAAATTCTCAGCATTTAATGTCACATTACTTTCCTCGGTAGAATCATAATGTACAATGGCACCATGTTCGGCATAACCAGCAATAGTTCCAAAACTTTCTGTCACAAATAGCGATTGTGCCTCACGACAATGTCTCAACTGTTCGATAGCACTTAATTCAGATGCTTCACCAGTTGGAACAGTAGCCTCCAGCCAGCGGAAAAATTTAACTAAAGCAACACCATCTTTGACTAATGCACGGCGTAATCCTGATAATTCAACCTCATTCTTAATGCACTTCATATAAACAACTGGCGAAACCATTTCGACCACTTGACAAGCAGATGGCACCGCTTTATACAAGGCATAATTCACTTTATTAGGATCCATGCCTATACGTTTACCACTTGATAAACTTTTGATGTAGCTAGAAATTTTATCATAAGGTTGCGTATCTACACCCGAACGAAGTAAATTATCTTTTACATCCGCAGTCAATTTAGTGGGATCAATAAACAAGATAGCAGAGCCGGCTTCAACTATGGCATATGCTATAGCAACAGGATTACATTCCACATCACTACCTCTTATATTAAATAACCAAGCAATATCATCGAGTGCCGACAACAGAAGCACATCTACTTTAGCCTGTAGCATTTGAGTACGAACGGCCGATAATTTATCAGCACTAGTACGACCTGAATAATTTGTAGCCAATTCAAAAATAGGCTGCATTGGCAACGCTGGACGATTCTTCCAAAGTTGCGCTATAAAATCGTAGTTCGTATTTAGTATTAATCCATAAACGGCCAAGTCATCTTTGAGACGTTTCAAACCATTTATCGAGAACATCGCTGGATTAACAGCAACTTGATCACCATGTTTTAGTACACTACCCAACCAAGCTACAATGGATGGTGTAGTCATTTCACCTTCTTTAAATAATGTGATACCCGTATCAGCAAGTTGCACGTCAGCTTGCAGAAAATAACGAGAGTCAGTCCACAAACCAGCCTTATCGGTAGTAACAACAGCTGTACCAGCAGAACCTGTAAAACCAGAAATAAATTGGCGTTCTTGCCAATAGTCTGCAATATACTCACTCGCATGTGGGTCGGTACCTGGTACTATAACAGCTGCAATTTCTTGATAGGCCATCAGATTACGTAAATCTTTTAATCGCTCTTGTATTATCATAATTGTATTACTTTAAAACCTATGACAAAGATACAAAAAATAAATACACGCAACTACAACGAAAGTTTTTATTAATTTACACTTCACAGTTTGTAAAATCTATGATTTTCACTACCTTTGCAAACTAAATTTATAATTTATGAGAAAGAAACTAAATCTATTACCACTTCTATTTTTCTTTGTTGTACTCTTAACTGGTTGTACCGAGTACGACCCTTGGGATTCACAGGAATCAAAAACTTTTCTAGCTCCACCTGAAATCCCAACAAAAGAAGCGAATAGCAACTACATCTATCTTACACACGAAGCTACATTAAACAATCGCCCAGTACGAAATTATAGTATGTGCTTTGATAAGACTAAACTCGCAGCTTGCTGGGTCGCATATCCTTTGCATTCTTGTTACATGGGCAGTTTGTCACGAACAGATGCTTGGGCATTCGATCCGCAGATTTCATCCACATACCAAGCACCAACAAGAGGTTATTCAGCTTGGAATTATACTCGTGGGCATCAAATTCCATCTGCTGACCGCACCGCTACGACTGAATTAAATTCGCAAACATTTTATATGTCTAATATGACCCCTCAAGGTTATTATTTTAATTCTGGCGCTTGGCTTTCTCTTGAAAATAAAATACGCTCTTATCGTTGCAACGACACACTATATGTAGTTACTGGTGCATATTGGGATGCAAATACGATGACCTATGTTTCTCGCTATCCTGTACCAACACATTATTACAAACTTGTATTGAGGACCCGCAAAGGTAATACCCATAAAACAGTATTCGACTGTACAAGTGATGAACTCAAATGTATTGGATTTTGGATGGAACATAAAGTAGCGGATGATGCCAACTCATCTGAGTTAGAAACTCTAAATGCATCACATTGTAAATCAGTAGCGGAAATCGAGAATATTACTGGTTTTACATTTTTCCCTGAAGTTCCAGTAAATAAAACACAATGTGTACCTTCTGATTGGGGGTTCTAGAAAACACGAAATAAACTCTTATAAATAACACAACAAGAAAGCTTCAACATAAAACTTATGTTGAAGCTTCTTTTATATAAACCATTGCTCTCCCAAACTTATAGAACATCTTTAACTTCATATTATTTCATTATAATATTTATAATGGGATGGATTTTTACAATGTTACTACCAACATCCAGTTTAGTAAGCCAGAATATTTATATGAATAGATAAAAAAATCCCGCATCACAAGATGCGGGATTAAATCTACATATAACTCAATTATTAGTTGATATAATATGAAATGTTTTGATACTGTGTTGAATAAGTATCTTTTATTCTTGTTACTGTACCTGTAACAAATACTGAATCTGATGGATGATAATCAGTTTTAGGATCAGTCGTTTGTTGCAAAGCAGCAGCTTGTGTTAATGCTTCAGCTGCAGTAATAGCTCCAGCAGGAACTGTACCATTGATAGCGGTAAAATAGCCGTAGTTAGCTTCTAACGTACCTTTAAAGTTTACAAGTACTGTTTTAATAACAACCACATCACCTGCTTTCAAAGCTGAACCACTTACAACTCCGTCTTTTGTACGATAGCAGAGTAATTCACTTTGTGGGTCTGTAGATTTTTTACCATCAATTTCTGCATAAGATGTTGTTTTAACACCAGGTAAAAGATTGTAAGTTGTCAAAAGACCTTTAACAATTACACGTTTACCCAAGTTAGCTTTATTACTACCTAAGTTCATTAAGTCACGAACTGCACCTGCAGGTAATTGAACACAAATGACAGCTGCTGGATCTGTAACATCAGCTGCATCAGCAAGTAATACGTTAGCTTGATTTACCGTTGTATCAACTGCATTATCAGCATTAAATACACATACACCAGGATTTGGTTTTGTGTTAAACCAACCTACTACATAACCTTGAACAGTTTTTTCTCCACTTGCTCCTTGTTGAGCAATGGCTTCTGCAACTGTTAATGCTGTAACAGGATCATCATCACCTGGTTTAAAAGGGTCCTCTGGATCACTGTTTGGGTCACAAGCTGTAAAACTTACAGCCACAGCTGCTACAAGCATTGTAGCAAAAAATAATTTTGTTCTTTTCATGATAAAAAATAAATAAAAAAATAAATAAAAAATAAATGATAAATAAAAAATAAATTAATTAATTAATAAGCTGGATAATATACCTCGTCGGCTCTCCATTTATCGTGCGAAGCATTTTCTAAATCTAAAGATTCAAGACTATTTATCGTTATAGTCCAAACTTTATTTGGAACAATACTATATCCAGCATTGTCGTAATAATAAGAAACAAATCCTTGAACACTACCTACGTATTCATCTTCTGGTAGTGGTGCACATGCAAATTTAGCATACTCACTTGTTCCAATAGCTAATGTATTAGCTAAAGTATCAGTTGTTGCATTCAACATAAAGCAACGTGATTGTGGATAACCAATTCCCATAGTTGTAGGTGCAAATACACTTGCAGTTTCATCTGTAGCACAATTAAATGTACCTGACAATTGTGACAACGCACCTTGCTGACTCCAAGTATAAGGAATAAAACGTACATTATCTATTTTTACTAAACGGCTTGATAATAAAGCTATAGCTTTATAGTTATCTGCCGTTGCTTTAATTTGTTGTATTGTCATGGTTTTAACAGTGATTTTATCTTTATCAGGTACTCCCAATAGTTGTACATGATTCTTAAAAATCGCTGGTGGAATACGTCCTATTTCCCAACCTACCTTACCCGGATTATCCATACCGTCCTTACCATTATTATAATAAGGCAAACCAATTTGCGGCATACGTGCATATTTACCGATAGCAAGCCCTTTTAGTTTTATGGCTATTTTTTGACCGATTTGATACACGCCACCAGCGCTACCCATATCTACTGAAATTTTAATACCATAATCAGGATTTTTATCATCTTGAATATACAGACTTTTGTAAATATTTCCAGGAGCATCAGTTGATACAATACGACCTACGATGATAATATCTTTAGTTATGTCTTGAACACTAAATAATCCCAGATTTGTTTGGTTCTTGTCGTAAGTACGCGGACGAGGAGGATATTTAGTAACATCACCAAAATCAGAAAATACAGTAGGATCATTTAATACGGCATCAATGGTTTTAACCATATTTTTTGTTTCGGGGTTAACAGTCCAGTCTTCTTGTGATCCCTCAATAACATAGCTTTTATTTTCTGGTTCGCCATACGTGTGGCAAGCTGTCAGAGTGGTAGCTACTGCCACTATACCTAAAATATAATTAATTGCTTTCATAGTTTTTTTATAAATTAATGGTTAACACTTACGTCACTATTAGAATCTAAAGCCAACGTTCAAGAAGAAGTTAAAGCCCCAAGCATAGTAGAATTTTGACGGATATTTATCCACAAAATTAGAAACCTTATATTGTTGCTGACGATAAACTGTAGTAGGAATACGTGCTTGTTGCCAACCACCAGTTTTAAAACCTGTATTATTGGTTACATTATTTAAGCTCAAATTTATGTTAAGAGCTTTACCGCCTTTCAAATAAATTAACTTACCTACCGATGCATCCACCATAAAATGATTATACAATTGTGCATTGTCAAATAAAGATTCTTGTGAGGCTAACGCTTCAATTTTAGCATCGCGTTCAGCTGGTGTAGTCAAACCTGGACCTGAAAGTGGAGATCCGTACCAAGTTTTTGGATTGGAACCATCAGCACGTTCACCAGAAATAATACCTTGTGAAAAACGTGAAGGTGCTACACTTAAATAATTGTTACCAAAGAAGCTCACCGAAATATCAGCAAACCACATTTTACTATGGAAATAGTTCAATTTCAAAGTGGCTGCCAACTGAGGACCATTTGCTAATTTTACAGCGTTTCCGTTGTTGCTCATTTGAGCCAATTTATAAGAGGTTTCATTGGTAAACCAACTGGTTTTAACATTATTAGGATTCAAAATAATTCTATCAACCACCTCTTGACTGCCGTCAATTTTCATACCATTTTCAGCACTCTCTACACCGATTGGGTTGTTAGTATAATGAGCCTCATTGAAAGCAACAACCCCAGACAAGGTAAAACTACTATTTAACTTATATGAAACTCCCAACTCTGCACCTTGATAAATTTTATCAACATCATACATCACATGATTAATAAACGTACGATACTCATCATTGTAATAACCGTTCGACTCTATTCCATCAAGCGAATGAGTACGATACACCGACACACGACCACGTAAACGTGGATAAGTTACAATATATGATAAATCATAAGAGATATTTTTTTCACTTAATCCATACATCTTTAATAATCCAGAGCTATAAACAGGGAATTGGTTGTAAAAAACATCAATAGAACGATCCATAATACGTTGAGAAATATAGTACTTACTTGCTAAAGGAGCACGCGTTTCAGCCATGCCATTAAACGCTACACGATGATGACCATCAAATTTATAAGTAATACCAGCTTTAAGAGAAGGATCTACAAAGCGATGTGTATTACCTTTACCGTATGATGATACTTCTTCACCTATTTGTTGAGATAAAAACCAAGCACGTCCATTATCCATGTAACCAATACGTTGAAAATCTGTATAGGTTAATTTTAAGCCATAGTAGAACTCTAAGTTATTAAAGTCCCATGCATTATGAGCAAAAGCGGCAATTTTTTTAATATCTAAATCATAATGGTATCCAAATTTATCGCCATCGCCAACAACTTTTGCTTTACCATTAGCATCCACATTATTTAAATCATTGATACGTACTTGAGCAACATCAGCTTGGCTCATACCTACATCCTCTGCTAAATCATTAATATCACGATCAGAGAATGGGTCAATATCATACCATTGATTAGCCCCCATCAAATCGTCAATAGTTTTATAATGTTTACCTTTGGTATATTTAGCCTCCAATCCTGCTACAATATTTAGATGTTCATAGGTCTTATTTTCATAAGTTGCATTCAAAGCAGTTTCAAATAAATTATTATGTCTACGTTCTAACATATATTTAGCCATGCCATTAGGATTATTTATGTTATTAGCAGCATTAGCATCATAGAACATAGCCCAATCCAATTGAGGCGTATCGTTTTGCCACATATCTTTCAATGTGTTATAAGCATCCATATTAGTTTGACTTTGATCAGGATGATATTCTCCATCAGCTCCTAATTTCCAGCCACCTAGTTGATAGCTTGGCAAATTACGATAATAATCAGGACGAGGATCAGAAGCATTATAAAATGTTAACGCAGAATTACTATACATACTATAATGCGAACCAAGACCCACTTTTAATGTTTGTCCTTCTGAAATTTTCCAGTCATAATTCAACAACACAGTTGGATCATAACTATGTACAATACGTGAATTACGTTTTTTACCATCTTGATATCCCCAATAAGGATTATAATATATAGACGTAAGATCTACTGTTTCTTGGGTTAAGGCAGAAGAGTTTGCTCGTTCTGTAGGTGCACAGTAAGCTGCAATATTCATGCTATGATGAGCATTAAAAATTTTCTCGGCACTCAAGAAAAGAGCTCCTGAATTATAAAAAGTACCTTCATTACGACCTTCTTGTGACCAACGATAAGCCCCAGAAACGGCTAAAGCCCAACCATTATCCATAATACCTGTGGCATAGGTAGCATTTGCACGTAACCAATATGAACGATTGGTACCTGCTAAACCTAATTTTGTCCCTTTTGCATAGCGACTAGCACGCATGTCTATGTTAGTTGTATTACCAACATTACCAAAAGTATATGAATTTGGATCATAATTATTGATTATTTCTTTATTACGACTCGCATCATTCAAACCACCAAGCGAAGAATAATTAAAACGACCACGCTCCTGGTCATTAAAATTAATACCATTTATATATGTGCTTTCATAACGTTGATCGTAACCACGAATACGATAACGTGCAGGACTAAAAGCATAACTTGCAGCAGCTCCAAAAACATCTCCACGGGCATACAAGACCCCTGAAATACTTTGTGAAGCTAAACCATCATCTTCATCAAATTCTACATCACTCATTTCAGTAAACATAGCTTGAGTAAGTTCACCGCGTATTTCTTCTTCCTTAGAAGTTAATGCAACAACTCCTAAATCAAGAGAATTGGCAGTTTTTATAACGATGGCTTTACTTTCTACATCGTACCCTTCTTGTGAAATAGTTAAGACTTCATCACCCGTTTTAGGTGCCTCAAAGACAAATTGTCCATTTTGGTCTGTTAGAACAGACACAGACTGCCCTTGTAAAGTAACGACTGCCCCAATAGCAGGTTGACCCGTATCAGAAGTCTTGACAACACCTCTTACTACGTCTTGAGCTCCCACTGACAAAGACACAAACGCAGCAAAAGCAAACAATAATTTTTTTCTCATAAATGTGTTAATTTGGTTAGATTATTTTATAGTGGTTTATACTATTTTTTCAAAACAAAATTCGGACTGCAATATTACTAATTTTTTTGACACAAAATTGAAAATTAACCAATTATTTACTAACAAAACATCAAGTTCAATTACACAATTACAAATCAGTTGAATTTAAGTTAATTTTATAACTAATATCAATCATCTACAAATCAAAAACTACAATCTGAAATTAGGTAAAATATAAACAAATTTCTTTTTGTAAAAATTTTGATATGTCAAAAAATAATGGCAACTTTGCGACTCAAAATGTTTTTAAAAACTTATCCATAAATCTTTTACTTAAATCTTATTCAAACATGAAACTAAAACATCTTCTGTTACTTGCTCTACTGCCTTTAACACTGGCAGTTTCTGCTCAAGATAATCAAAAGAAAAATCTAGAAACCTACGTCATTGGCTTCTATAATTTAGAGAATCTATTCGACACAATTGACTCACCTGACACTAACGATGCTGAATATTTACCTAATGGTAGAAACCATTGGGGAACGATGAAATATTTGAACAAATTGGATCGCATGTCTTATGCTCTGTCTAAATTCCCAAAAGAATTAGCTATCTTGGGTGTTTCTGAAATCGAAAATATCAACGTATTAGAAGATTTAGTACGACAACCAGCTATCAAAGACAGAAATTTACAACCTATCTTAATAGAAGGTCCTGACCGTCGTGGTGTTGACGTAGGGTTATTGTATAATCCATCATTCTTCACTCCAACCAACGTCGTATCTCACCGTTTACAATCATCTATTGAAAATTTCACGTCACGTGATCAACTTTGTGTTACTGGCGATTTGGCTGGCGAACAAATACACATTATAGTATTACACTGGCCTTCTAAATACGGTGGCGAAAAACGTTCAACACCTCGTCGTAAAGATGCAGCTTTAACTACAAAATGGATTTGCGATTCTATTTTCAAAATCGAACCTGAAGCTAAAATCGTAGTTATGGGCGACTTAAATGATAATCCTGATGACGACAGCGTATTTAAACATTTAGGAGCTAAAGGTAATCGTGAATCAGTTCAACCTGGCGAATTATATAATCCAGATTATAACATTTACAAAAGTGGAACAGGCTCATTGGGTTATCAAGACGTTTGGTGTCTATATGACCAAGTAATGGTTTCACACGCTTGGTTAGACCGTAGCAATTTGACCAAATTAACTTTTTGGAAAGCTGAAATTTTCAACAAAGACTTCTTGAAAGAAGAATCAGGAAAACGCAAAGGTTATCCATTACGTACACATTCTGGTGGCGTTTGGACCAATGGTTATAGCGACCACTTCCCTAGCCTCATTTGGGTTGTTAAATCAAAATAATGTTACAACGAAATAAATAAAAAAAAGGTGCAATTAGTTGCGCCTTTTTTTATTTATAAAATTGTCCGTGAAACAAATTGCGTTCAATTATACGCTTATTAATTTTATCGGTAAACTCAAAATTCTTCAAACCCCAATTAGGAGCCAATAATAACTCTTTGGGCGACTGCGACACAAAACGCTCCACAGCAATAGTGGGCGATAAATGTGTTACGAAATCAATAGCTAAATCCAAATACTCTTCCAACGAAAACAGTGAAAACCATTCGGGATGTTCCATAAATTGGTGTGCCATCTTCGTGCCTTTAACTATTTGCAATTGATGTAATTTTACCATCGTCAATGGTAATTGAGATAGGCGTTTAGCATGACCTATCATCGTATCATAAGACTCAAAAGGCAAACCTAAAATAAGGTGAGCACCTACAAAAATTCCTCGATCGGCAGTTTTACGAATAGCTTCTTCTGACGTTTCAAAATCGTGATGACGATTGATAAAATTCAACGTTTCATTATTGGTAGACTCCACGCCATATTCAATCATCACATAATAACGTTTCGACAAATCAGCAAAATAATCCAACAACTCATCCGTCACACAATCAGGGCGCGTGCCTATAACCAAACCCACTATTTGAGGAAAAGCCAACGCCTCTTCGTACTTCTTTTTTAAGTTATCTAATTCACCATACGTATTCGTGTAGGCTTGAAAATAAGCCAAATAACGTTGAGTTTGATATTTCGGATGAAAAAACTGAATACCCTCTTCTATTTGATGAGCAACCGATTTTGTTGGAAAGCAATAGTCTGGATTAAATGTTTGATTATTACAATACGTACAGCCCCCCAACCCTTTGGAGCCATCTCTATTCGGACACGTGAATCCGGCATTGATGGAGATTTTTTGTACACGAGCACCAAATTGATCTTTGAGAACGGAATTATAGTAGAGAATACGAGGTTGTAGCATCACGAAGTGTTATTTTTTGCAAAAATAATGATTTTTTACCGCTAAAACTAATCTCTACTGTTTTTTTCATTACCTTTGTCTTCATTACAAGAACTTTAAAAATATGCTTATGGCAACTTCAAACGACATTCGTCAATTACAACCGCAAGCCTTATGGAAACATTTCCAGGCTATTTGTGAAACCCCACATCCGTCGCATCACATGGAAGCCATCACTAAACTGATGACTAATTTTGGAAAATCACTTGGTTTAGAGACTCTTGTTGATAAAACTGGTAGTATTTTAATTCGTAAACCAGCTACCCCTGGCATGGAAAACCGAACTCCAGTGATTTTACAAGCGCACGTGGATATGGTACCACAAAAAAATAGCGATAAAAAGCATACGTTTGAAACAGACCCTATCGAAACCATAATTGATGGCGACTGGGTAAAAGCGAATGGCACTACACTAGGGGCTGACAATGGCATTGGAGTAGCTGCCGCCATGGCTGTACTCGAAAGTAAAGAACTAAAACATGGACCAATTGAAGCTTTATTCACGATTGATGAGGAAACAGGCATGGTTGGTGCCTTTGGTTTGGAGCAAGGCTTTGTAAAAGGTGACATTCTATTAAATATGGATTCAGAAGACGAAGGCGAACTCTATGTCGGTTGCGCTGGAGGTATTGATGCCAATATTTCATGGAGTTTTAAAGAATGTCCTGTACCCGAAGGTGATGTGGCCATTAAAATTGCTATATCAGGGCTCAAAGGTGGTCATTCTGGGCTCGATATTGCTTTAGGACGTGCCAATGCCAACAAATTATTATTCCGCTTTTTAAAAGAAGCTATTATGCAATACGAAGCCCGTTTGGCTGTTGTAGAAGGCGGCAATATGCGTAATGCTATACCACGCGAAGCTTGGGCTATTCTCACAGTTCCTGCCGATTGTCAAGAAGATATCGAAAAACTAGCTTCAGAATACGCTGACCTCTTCAACGAGGAATATAAAGCGACGGAAAATCCTATTAAAGTGAACACACAAGTGGTTTCGCTTCCTGATGGATTAATACCTGAAGAAATTCAAGACGATTTTGTTAATGCTGTTACCGGTTGTCCTAATGGCGTTTTCCGTTTCATTCCTGACATCCCATCTGTAGTAGAAACATCTACCAACTTATCGATTATCAAAGCCAACGCCACACAAATTGAGGTAAAATGCCTATTACGTAGTTCGGTTGATAGCAAAAAAGAAGAATTGGCTTCTATGATGGAAAGTGTATTTGCGTTGGCAGGTGCTAAAGTAGAATTCACGGGTGGTTATTCTGGCTGGAACCCTAATTTAAAATCGCCGATACTCAAAACCATGTCGGAAGTGTATAAAGCTAAATTCGACAAAGCAGCTGAAATTAAAGTGATTCATGCTGGTCTCGAATGTGGTATTTTAGGCGCTGTAGAGCCACGCCTTGATATGGTTTCGTTTGGGCCAACCATTCGTCACCCACATTCACCTGACGAAAAAGTTAATATTCCGAGTGTTCAGAAATTTTGGGATTTTTTGGTGGCGACACTGGAAGCTATTCCAACGAAATAACTAAATAGCATAATGTAAAAAAGGAGCGATAATGAATTCATTATCGCTCCTCTTTGTATAAAAAGTCGCACTGTCATTTGTTGAGAAAAATTCCTAATAAAATAGGATTTAAGGAGTCAATTTTCGTTGTAATCTGCCGTGATAAATCATACCCGAAGGCGCAGCCCGCCATTAAAAACTAACTTACCTCGTTTAAAAATTGTTTGTAGAATTTTCCAATCTCAGCACAGTGCGACCATGTTTTTCTAGGTCAAAGATACTACTTTTCTCACAAATTTCCAAATTCAACAAAGCTAGTAGGCATAAAAAAATCCGATTGCATTAACAATCGGATTTTCAATATAAAACAGTGTAATTACACGCCTAATGAAGCACGTACAGCCTCAATTTTTGTATTGGCTTTCGCTTCTACGGCGTTGTAATCGGCACGATTTGCCAATGGAGCTTGTACTTCGATGTAGAACTTAATTTTAGGTTCAGTTCCCGAAGGACGTACCGAAACTTTGGTTCCATCTTCTGTAAAGTATTGTAATACATTTGACAAAGCAGGGAAATTCATTTTAGTGACTTTGCCTGTAGCTACATCTATCATTTCTTGCGATTGATAATCTTTGATAACCTTCACAGCCGATCCAGCAATTTCTTTTGGAGGATTTTGACGGAAGTTTTTCATCATAGCGACGATTTCTTCGGCACCAGTTTTACCTAAACGCACTACTGAAATACCTTTTTCTTTGCTATAACCATATTCCAAATAGATATCTTGAAGCATTTCGAAAATAGTTTTGCCATTATCTTTAGCCCAAGCAGTCATTTCGGCCATCAACGCACAACAAGCTACAGCATCTTTATCGCGAACGAATTCAGCTGGCATGTAACCGTAGCTCTCTTCGCCACCGCCGATGTATTGTTTTTTGCCTTCCATGTCGCGCACTACGGCCGCAATCCATTTAAAACCTGTATAACAATCAAATAATTCTACATTATTTTTGTCGCAAATAGTTTTAACCAATTCAGAGGTTACAATGGTTTTAACCATAAATTCGTTGCCTTTAAGCAAGCCAAGTTCTTTACGACGACGAATAATATAGTACGTAAACATCAAGTCGGTTTGGTTACCATTTACAAGCATCCATTCGCCTTTATCGTTTTTCACAGCGATACCCATACGATCGGCATCTGGGTCAGAAGCCATCACGATATCAGCATCAATAGCTTTCGCTTTTTGAATGGCCATATCCAAAGCAGCTGGTTCTTCAGGATTTGGAGAAGCTACGGTTGGGAAATTACCACTAATAACAGTTTGTTCCTCTACCAACGATACATTTGTAAAGCCAATTTCTTGCAAACAACGTGGAATCAATTTGATACCTGTACCATGAATTGGGGTATAAACGATTTTTAAATCGTTATGACGTTTAATCGATTCTGGCGACAATAAGATAGTTTTTACTTTATCCAAATAGATTTTATCGATGTCTTCGCCAATAATTTGAATTAACGCTTTATTTCCATTGAATTTAATATCGTCCACGGTTACACGCTCTACTTCCGAGATAATATTCACATCGTGTGGCGCAATAATTTGCGCGCCATCGTTCCAATACGCTTTGTAACCGTTATATTCTTTAGGATTATGGCTAGCAGTCAAAATAATACCACTTTGACAACCTAAATGACGAATGGTGAAGGATAATTCAGGGGTTGGACGTAATGATTCGAACAAATACACTTTAATGCCATTTGCCGAAAAAATATCCGCTGAAATTTCTGCGAATAAACGGCTATTATTACGACAATCGTGACCAATAGCAACACTGATTTGAGGTAAATTGGCAAACTCACGTTTCAAGTAATTGCTCAAACCTTGTGTAGCTGCTCCAACGGTATAAATATTCATACGATTAGAACCAGCACCCATAATACCACGCAAACCACCGGTACCAAATTCAAGGTCTTTATAAAAACTTTCTATCAATTCTGTTTTATCAGCGGCATCCATCATACGACGAATTTCAGCTTTTGTTTCTTCATTGTAATTGCCATCGAGCCATGCTTGGGCTTTGGACATCACCTGTTGCAATAATTCTTTGTTTTCCATAGTAAAAATATTATTATAAATTTTAATAGTTATAAGCTTAGTTTATTCCGATTTAACGTACACTTCCAACAGTTTTACTTCGCCTGTTGGAACCAGCACCAGACTCGTCATTTCGGCAGGAATCAACATGGTTTCACCATCCACTAAAGTGATGTAATCATCGTCGAACTCACACTTTACATGACCTTCGAGCACAGTAAGTAATACAAACGAATCGATCGGTGCCAAATCATACTCTTGTGGTTTATCCACCTTGATGATGCTAGACACAAAATAGTCACACTCCACTACTTTTACCACGTCGTTGTGAACATCGGCTGGTACAATTTTATTATTTTGCCAATGTTCAAAATCGATGGCATCAATGGCTAAATCGGTATGCAATTCGCGTAACTGACCATCAGAATCCAACCGATTATAATCGTAAATACGATAGGTCAAATCGGATGTCTGTTGTATTTCTAACAGCACACAACCAGCGCCGATAGAATGCACGCAGCCTGCAGGAATAAAAAACAGATCGCCTTTAGACACAGGATGTTTTTGTAGTACCTCTTCCAAACGATTTTCGGCTACCAACTGTAGGTAAGTCGTTTTATCCATCGGACAGCAAAAACCTGCTACCAAAAAAGCACCAGGTTCTGCATCGAGCACATACCACATCTCTGTCTTTCCAGACATATTATGACGTTCTGCCGCGATTTCATCGTTGGGATGCACCTGAATTGACAAATGCTGAGCAGAATCAATCAGCTTGACTAATAACGGAAATTGGTCGCCGAAGCGGTTATAAACCGCATCGCCGACCAAATCACCCATATATACTTCAACTAACTCATTCAATGTATTACCCGCCAAAAAGCCATTTTCGACTTCCGATTCAGAACCTTCTACGCCCGACACATCCCAAGTTTCACCAACTTGAGTGAGTTCACCGGCATCGTGACGGTAATAGCGAGAGAGCTTTGAGCCACCCCAAAGTTTTGTTTTATGAATCGGTTTAAATTTAAGCGGATACAACATGACTTTAATTAGTTGTCTTAATTACTCATTTTAAGCATATTAACTTCCATTTCCGACAAATGGCGCCATTTACCACGTGGTAAATTTTTCTTGGTTAATCCTGCAAAATAGACACGATCCAAACGTACTACTTTGTAGCCCAAGTGGTCAAACATACGGCGCACAATGCGGTTACGACCCGAGTGGATTTCTACGCCCACTTCTTTGTGGTCATCTTCGTCGATGTAGTTAATTTCGTCCACATGAATTTCGCCATCTTCCAATTCAAAGCCGTTACGCAATTTATCCATATCTTCTGGCGTGATATCGCGATCAAGCACTGCTTGGTAGATTTTCTTTTGATTGTATTTTGGATGCGTCATTTTTGATGTCAAATCGCCATCGTTGGTAATGAGCAACACTCCAGTTGTGTGACGGTCGAGACGACCAACTGGATAAACGCGTTCGCTACAAGCATTTTTCACCAAATCAAGCACCGTTAAACGCGCTTGTGGATCATCGGCTGTAGTAACACAATCTTTCGGTTTATTGAGCAAAATATAAACGCGTTTTTCGCTACGCACCAATTGGTCGTGGAATAACACTTTATCAGTGGCAGGAATAATTTTAGCGCCGAGTTCTGTTATAGGTTGTCCATTCACAGTGACTACGCCAGCTTGGATAAATTCATCCGCTTCGCGACGTGAACAAAGTCCAGCATTAGCCAAAAATTTATTCAAACGCATTGGTTTGCTGTAATCAACAAACTGTTTTTTATATTCGATTTGTTTCTTTTGGCTGTATTTAGCGTTTGGATCATAATCGCCATCGCGTTTGACATAAGGTTTACGGAAACCCGCGTTTTTATCACCAAAACTACGACCACCAGAGCGATCGCCGCCAAAACTTGGGCGATAGCCACCTGAACGGCCGTCCTGTGAACGATCACCGCCAAAGCGTGGACGTTCGCCATCGCTTGATGAGCGGTTATAAGCAGGACGTTCACTGTCGCCACCGAAACGTGGACGTTCGCCATCACCTGATGGACGATTATATGAAGAGCGTTGACCATCACCGCCAAAGCGTGGACGGTCGGAACCTGCATTGCTTGAACGACGTTCACCGTCGCCACCAAAGCGAGGTCTATCAGATGAAGAACCGCCAAAACGTGGGCGTTCGCCATCATTCGATGAACGATTATACGAAGGGCGTTGACCATCGCCACTAAAACGTGGACGATCGGAGCGCTCTGAACCATAGGCGTTAGGACGACGATCGCCATAACCACCACGTTCTGTTCCATAAGTACGACGTTCAGGACGTTGTTCTGAACTAGAACGACGATTCCCATCTCGTTCTTCACTGTTAAAACGTGGACGTGGACGACTATTTTCTCCCGAAAAACGTTCACCACCATTAACACGTTCTGAATTGTTGTTTACACCATCACGGCTGGCACTTCCGGGTCTACTAATGTGGACGCGAGGCCTTCTTTCATTTTCATTTCTCATTGTAAATTCTAATCTTTTTAAATATTTTGCAAAGATAAGAAAAAAGGTCGAAGTTTCACCATCTTAAAGCCAAAGATTTTTTACCTCATAATTTACAATTAAATATAGTCAAAATCAAAAAAAAAGCGTATCTTTGCACGCCTAATTCGGTATGGAATATTAATCTGAAAAAATAATTATAAACAATTAGTTATGAACGTTGTATTAAAAAACATTGACGCCGTAAATGCGATGGTAACCATCACCATTTCGAAAGCTGATTACGCAGAAAAAGTAGAAAAGAAACTTAAAGAGTATCGTAAAAAAGCTAATATCCCAGGTTTCCGTCCAGGCATGACTCCTATGAATTTAGTGAAAAAAATGTATGGTAAAGGAGTTTTGGCTGAAGAAGTTAACCAACTCATTTCAGATACACTTTACAACCATATCAAAGAAAATAATCTAAATATTCTTGGCGAACCACTTCCAAACGAAACAGAACAAAAACCAGTTAATTTCGATTCAGAAGACGATTTCGTATTCGTATTCGATTTAGCTATCGCTCCAGAATTGGATATCAACCTCACTACTAAAGATAAAATCGCTTATTACGACATCACCGTGAACGAAGAGATGGTAAACAACCAAATCAAATCGTACACAAGCCGTTTTGGTTCATACGAACAAACCGACGAAGTAGCTGAAAACGACGTTATCAAAGGTCAATTGTTGGAATTGAACGCCGACAAAAAAGTAAACGAAGCTGGTATCAAAGTAGCTGACGCTGTTTTGTCGCCAGTACATATAAAAGATGCGAAACAAAAGAAAGCATTTGTAGGTGCTAAAAAAGGTGATGTGATTACCTTCAACCCACAAAAAGCGATGGAAAATGAAGCTGACCTCGCTTCATTCCTAAAAATTTCAAAAGACGCTGTGAAAGACGTTACAGCCGATTTTTCATTTGAAATTCAACAAATTACACGTTATAACGAATCACCAGTTGATCAATCATTGTTCGACAAAGTATTCGGCGAAGGCAAAGTAAAAGACGAAAAAGAATTCCGTGCTTTAATTGCAGAAGGCGTGAAAGAATCATACGTTTCAGATAGCGATTACAAATTCGGTATCGATGCCAAAGAAGTTTTGGTGAAAAAACTTGACAAAGTAGTGTTCCCTGAAGCATTTTTGAAACGTTGGGTACTAGCTGCTAACGAAAATTTGACTGCCGAAACCGTAGAAAAAGAGTTCGACTTAATGTTGAACGATTTGAAATGGTACCTCATCAAAAACCAAATAGCTAAAGCTAACGCTTGCAAAGTAGAAAAAGAAGATATCGAAGCATTTGCTCGCAAAATGGCTAAAATTCAATTTGCTCAATATGGCATGTTGAATGTACCAGAAGATATTTTGGCTAACTACGCACAAGACATGTTGAAGAAAGAAGAAACCATCAAAAACATGGTCGAAAAAGTGTTAGAAGAAAAAGTATTAGAAGTTGTAAAAACGAGCGTTAAACTCGACAAAAAAGCGATTTCATACGAAGACTTCAACAAAATGTTTGAATAATTCTACGGAATTGAAATACTACCAAAAGCACAAATTCCGACCAAGGAGTTTGTGCTTTTTTAGTTGAATCACCACCGCCCTAAAACGCATAACAATGAAAACACAAATCACACTCGACGAGATGGAGTTCTACGCCTACCACGGCTATTACGCCGAAGAACGCCAAATTGGCACCACTTTTTTGGTAAGCGTCACACTCGATGTGGACTTTAGCGCTGCCGAAAGCTCCGACGAACTCACCGACACGCTCAACTACGAGCTGGTGTACAACGTGGTGCGCCACGAAATGGAAACGCCTTCCAAACTACTCGAACACGTGGCATACCGCCTACGTGAAGCACTTACTACACACTTCCCTACCGTAACGCACGCCACCGTAACCGTAACCAAACTGAATCCACCACTAGGCGGCAAAGTTAAAAGTGCGTCTGTAACAATTGGATAAAAAAAACTGTTTTAGATTGTATATTTAAAAATAGTGTATATTTGTTGCGTAAATAAAACGTCTGTAATAATCTTATCAAACACAAAAAATGCAAATCCCAACACAATCATTATTACCAAATCAAATGATTTTGGAATCAACATTAGCTCTTTACTATAAAAATGTAAGTGGAACTTCCTTTATGATAAATGGGAGTAAGGGGCAATACCTGGTTACCGCAAAACACATATTTCAGGATACAATTGAAAATACGAGCGTAGAAGTAAATATAAAAGGAGCACATATTGACGAAAAAATTACTTGTAATATTTTCTTTCATGAGAATCTTAATGTAGACATTGCAATACTTAAACTAACGAAACCATTAATTATCAAAAAATTACCTGCACTTGGAAGAGGTGATTCTTATTATATAGGTCAACAATGTATATTTTTAGGTTTCCCATTATTTAGCTTGGGAACACAGACAGAATCGGGGAAACTAGCATTTGTAAAAAAAGCTATTATTTCAGCATTTTATGACAAAAATGATGGTACCACCATGATGCTATTAGATGGACACAATAATCCAGGATTTTCTGGTGGTCCAATTATCACATATAGTGAGACGATGGACAAACAATTTATTATCGGAGTCATAAGTGGATATTATTATCAGAAGAATGAAATCAGCATTACAGATAAGATGACGGAAATTAATGAAAATTCAGGCATAATTATTTCATATGCGTCAGAATACATCTTAGATATAATCAAAAAAATTGAAATAGGATAAAATACGGCGTACAAAATTGTATAAACTATCTTTGGCTCAAGTTATGACACAGTACTTGATTTAATCAAAACAAAAAAGGCCGCTTAATAAGCGACCTTTTTTTTGTGGGCGTTGACGGATTCGAACCGCCGACCCTCTGCTTGTAAGGCAGATGCTCTGAACCAGCTGAGCTAAACGCCCGATAAGTCTTTTGTTCAAAAATAGTTCAGTGAAATTCCTTTCGGAAGTGGGCGTTGACGGATTCGAACCGCCGACCCTCTGCTTGTAAGGCAGATGCTCTGAACCAGCTGAGCTAAACGCCCGAACTATTACTTTCACAAAAGTGGTGCAAAGGTAATATAAAATTTAATATACGCAAAACCCTTTTTCGTTTTTTTTTCAAATAATTTCAGCTACTACGAAATTACTGCCGCCTACAAAGATAAAATCACGCTCGGAAGCGTTCTTTTTGGCAGCTTCTAACGCTTCATTTACAGAGGCGTAACTTGTTCCCACCAAACCAAACGTAGCCGCTTGGACTTGCAGTATTTTTTCGTCCAACGCCCGTGGAATTTGTGCTTTGGTGAAATAATAAACGGCATTTTTAGGCAGAAGTGCCAATACGTGATCTATTTTTTTGTCGCTTACCATGCCAAAAACAATGTGTAAACGCTCAAACGATTGTTGCGCGAGCTGTTCTACCACCAACCGAATACCGCCTTCGTTATGTCCCGTATCGCAAACAATGGTTGGTTTGGTGCCCAACACTTGCCAACGTCCTTGCAAACCTGTGCGCTCCACCACTTCCAAAAATCCTTGTTCAATATCTGCCTCGGTTATGTAAAATCCTTTTTGGCGTAATTGTGCCAACGCCACCAATACCGTACGGCAATTTTTAGCTTGGTAAATGCCTTTTAATGCACAAGTGGGTAACATTTTACCCACCAACTGTTTATCGGCAAAGAAAATGGGCGCATTTTGCTCACGAGCTACATTTCTGAAAATCGGTGCCGATTCGGGTTGCGTTTCACCAATGACCACTGGTGTGTTCGGTTTTATGATGCCTGCCTTTTCTGCCGCAATTTTTTCTAACGTATCGCCCAATAAATCGGTATGATCGAGGCTAATATTGGTAATAATAGCTAATTCGGGAGCAATGATATTGGTACAATCCAAGCGACCGCCCAACCCTACTTCTATTACCGCCACATCCACTTGTTGTTGCGCAAAATAGCGAAATGCCAAAGCGGTGGTGATTTCAAAAAAAGAGGGTTGCAACTCCTCCACTAACGCTTGATGCGCTTCTACAAAATCGACAACGGCTTGTTCTGAAATCACAGTGCCATTCACACGAATGCGTTCGCGAAAATCGCGTAAATGCGGCGATGTGTACAAACCCACCTTATAACCAGCGCATTGCAACACGGAAGCCAACAGATGCGAGGTAGAACCTTTTCCATTGGTGCCAGCCACATGAATGGTTTTATAGGCCCGATGTGGATGGTTGAAAACCGCATCGAGTGCCACAGTATTTTCCAATCCCGATTTGTAAGCCTTCGCACCGTGTTGCTGAAACATGGGCGCTTGGCGATACAAATAGTCGATGGCTTCTGAATAAATCATGCTATTTTTTATTAAAAATCGAACAAAAGTAATCAAAAATATCGTACATTTACACCTTGAAATTAGGCTTGTTTACGCACAAACCGAGTATCCTGTTGATAATTATAAGATTATCTTAAAATAGAGCGTTCTTATTTACCACCTCAAAATCACACGATCATGAAAAAGAATTTTGTTTTGGACACCAATGTTATCTTACACGACTACAAATGTCTTAGTAATTTTGAAGAAAACGATATTTATTTACCCATCATTGTACTGGAAGAACTCGATCATTTCAAAAAAGGAAACGAACAACTGAATTTTAATGCACGCCAATTTACGCGCGAGTTGGACGACTTGGTTGATGATAATTTATTTTCATCAGGTGCTAGTTTAGGCGACGAGAAGGGACACTTATTCATTTTAGCTAAAAATGTATTTCCGAAAGAACTACAAGAGGCTTTTATGGAAAAAACGCCTGATCATTTGATTTTAGGCGCCACACTACAATTGACCAAAGATCATCCCGAAACAAAAACGATATTGGTTACTAAAGATATTAACTTGCGCATGAAAGCCCGCGCATTGGGCATTTTAGCGGAAGATTATATCACGGACAAAGTGACCAACATGGATGTGTTCGATCGCGAAGAGTTGGTATTCGACGATGTCAATCCGGAATTAATTGACAAGCTATATGCGTCTAACGAAGGCGTTGATGTAGATGAATTTGCGTTTAAATCAGATATTGACCCTAACGACTGCTTTGTACTAAAAAGCAATAGAGCAAGCGCTTTAGCACGTTATATTCCTTCGGAAGAAAAAGTGCAACGCGTGGAAAAAACACGTGCTTTTGGTATCGAACCACGTAATGCGGAACAAGCATTTGCGATGGAAGTGTTACTCGACGACCGCGTACAATTGGTAGCATTGACTGGTCGCTCTGGAACAGGAAAAACATTGCTCGCGTTAGCGGCTGCCTTACATAAAAACGAAGATTACAAACAGATTTTATTAGCACGCCCTATTGTAGCGTTGGCCAATAAAGATTTGGGAGCTCTACCAGGCGATGCCCAAGAAAAAGTGGCGCCTTACATGCAACCGTTATTCGACAACTTGAATGTGATTAAAAATAACTTTTCGTATCAAGGAAAAGAGATAGCTGTACTCGACGAATTACAGAAAAACAATAAACTTGTCATCGAAGCCTTAGCTTTTATTCGCGGACGTAGTTTAAGTGAAACGTACTTTATCATTGATGAAGCACAAAACCTCACACCACACGAAATAAAAACCATTATTACACGTGCTGGCGAGGGAACCAAAATCGTATTTACGGGCGATATTCATCAAATTGATTCGCCTTATTTGGATATGCAATCGAATGGATTAGTCTATATGATTGACCGCATGAAAGGTCAAGATATTTTTGCACACGTCAACCTGATTAAAGGCGAACGCAGTGAATTGTCGGAATTAGCAAGTAATTTGTTGTAATAATGGCGTCGGAAATTCGTATTGACAAATGGCTGTGGGCGGTACGCCTATTTAAAACACGCAGTTTAGCGGCAGAAGCGTGCAAAAAAGGAAAAGTGTTCGTTCACAACACACCTGCTAAGCCATCGCGCAACATCAATATTGGCGATATTATTCAAATTCATCGTAATCCGATTGTCTATTCATTCAAAGTATTGAATATCAGTCAAAACAGAATGGGAGCTAAATTGGTGCCGCAATTTATGGCACACGTAACTACTCCCGATCAATTGGCACTCATCGAACTGCTCAAGCTCGAAAAAGATAACAACCGAGCCAAAGGTACTGGCAGACCAACCAAAAAAGAGCGTCGCAGTTTAGAAGAATTTGTAGACGACCAACCCTTTTTCATCGATGAGGAATGGGATTTCGACGATATTGGAATGTAGTTCAAAAACAATCAATCAATTAATTAATAACTTTGCAAACCAGTTTTGCTCTTAAAACAAAATTGAACATGGAACAACCAAAAAATCAGTTAAACATTGAATTATCTGCTGAGGTAGCTGAAGGTATCTATTCAAATTTAGCCATCATTTCGCACTCATCGTCAGAATTCATTGTGGATTTTATCCGTATTATGCCTGGGACTCCAAAAGCGCATGTAAAATCGCGTATTATTCTCACACCAGAGCATGCAAAACGTTTGCTATTGGCAATGGAAGACAATGTTGCAAAATACGAGTCTCAAAACGGAAAAATCAAAGTTGACAATGGTAATCAACCACCCATCCCAATGTTTGGAGGTGGCGAAGCGTAATAAATTCATTGCGTTGAATTTATTGAAAGGTTAATAAAAAACGAACTTTACATAACCAATTACCTTATCCTTTTTCCGTGTTACAAAACGTCAAGCAATACATGCAAGAGCAATTGATGCCCAGCACTGGTACCAAGTTATTGGTAGCTGTGAGCGGAGGTATCGACTCTGTTGTATTGCTTGACGTTCTTGTACACCTCGGCTACAAGTGTGTAGTCGCTCACTGTAATTTTCATCTCCGAGGAACCGAATCGGATGAAGATATGGCTTTTGTGACGGAATTAGCCGCACATTATCAAGTGCCATTACAGACTATAAATTTTGATACAACGCAAATAGCACAAGAACGCAAAATTTCGATTGAAATGGCGGCGCGTGAGCTACGATATGATTGGTTCAAAGAGCTACTCAAATCGGAACAATGTGGTGCAGTAGCCATTGCACATCATGCTAACGATGCCGTAGAAACTTTCTTTGTTAATTTAGTGAGAGGCACTGGCATTAGAGGTTTGCTTGGTATTCAAGCCACGAATGAGCACATCATTCGTCCGCTACTCCACTGCAAACGATCGCAAATTGAGACCTACGCCCGCGAACATGGATTAAATTTCAGAACGGATAGCACCAACAGCGACACCATTTATGTACGCAACAAAATCCGTCACCAAATTATTCCACCATTTCAAGAAATTAATCCGTCGTTTACTGAAACTATGCGCCGTAATATCGAACATCTGAATGATGTGTCGGAGATTTACACCTATTTTATCGACGATTTGCGCACCAAATTGTGCCAAGAAGAAAAAGGTATCACGCGTATTTCGATTAGTAAATTACAGGCATTACCAGCGTTTGGCACTATTCTGTTTGAATTATTGCAACCGTATCGTTTTAATTCTGCCACGGTAAATGACATCATGCAAAATCTTGATGGATTGTCAGGTAAAGAATTTTACTCGACCACACACCGTGTAGTGATTAACAGAGATACGCTAGAAATAGAGGCGATAACCGTCATTAAAAATGATATTTACACCATTGATAGTGATTGTCGTCTACTAACAAATCCCATAGAATTAACGTTTCAGCGTGTAGATGGGATTCCAGAAATCAAAAATGATAAACAGTGTGCTTATTTGGATGCCGACAAAGTAGTTTTTCCGTTGGTATTACGCCATTGGCAACAAGGCGATAGTTTTGTACCATTCGGCATGACACAAACAAAAAAAGTCAGTGATTTTTTTATCGACGAAAAAATAAGCCGCTTAATGAAAGACAAACTATGGATGTTGACCTCACAAAATGAACTAGTTTGGATTGTTGGTCAGCGCATTGACAACCGTTTCCGCATTAACGATAACACAAAATCAACACTGGTAATAAATTTTACGAAATAAAATAGAAGTCGTAAAATAATTATAAGTATCTTTGTCACCTTAAATTTAAAACCTTATTCCATGAGAAAACTCGTGTTCCTTATGATGTTTGCCATCACATTTGTTGGCTGTGGACATCAAAAAAATGGTGCAACAAGCACTAAAAAATCTGCTGTAGTGGAAAATTTACCAAGTCATATCAACTTTTCGAACTCTTTTCGTGCTTTTTGGAGCGATTTCTACAAAGACACGAAAGGTGCAAAAACACTCGAAAAATATACACCTTCCGAAAATTTCCAAACACATCCAGCCATTACAACTGTTGATGATGTATTCGTTGTATCAGGTTATTTGACGATAACAAACGAATTCGACCAATCGGCGTTTGAAGCGTTAGGCGGAAGTATCAATAAACTCGATGAAACTACAGTTACCTTTAAAATGCCACTCACGAAATTACCAGAAATGATTGAACTTAAAGGTATCGAATCGGTAGAAGCTGCCATCAAAGTATTCAAACGAAATTAAACCTTAATTTAATTCTTATAATCTCTTTAAAAAAAAACAAATGAAAAAAACTTATGCTTTAGTTGCATTCCTTTGCTTGTCATTAGTGATAATGGCACAAAGTCCAAAACTGTCAAACTATTCACGCAGTTTTATAGATGCAAAAAACACCGTACAAAACGATCAACAGCGTACTAATTTCCGTAAGCACTACGGATTAAAGCTCGTTGCCGAACAAGAATTTGTTTCTGCTTATATCCATTTCAATGATGAATCAGGCAAAGCCATTTTAGAAAATTATGGCGCTAGCATCGTGAGCGATTTTGGCGACATTGTAACCGCGAATATTCCTGTTGACCAACTAGAGGCTCTTAGCAACGAAAATGCTATTAAATTTATTGAAATAGGTACTCCTGTTCGCAAAAAATTAGCAGCAGCACGCACGGCGGCTAATGTGGATAAAGTACAAGCAGGTACCAACTTATCACATCCATTCCTTGGCACTAACGTCGTTGTAGGTGTTGTCGATGGCGGTTTCCAATACAATCACATTAACTTTTACGATTTAGACAACAGTTCTGAATTGCGTGTAAAACGAGTATGGAATCAGAATAACAAAACTAAATACGCTACACAAGCCACTATTGAAGCCGCTAAATACGACAATTCAAGCGACCAAGATGGTCATGCTACACACGTAACAGGTATTGCTGCTGGTTCGTACTCTGGCAACAGTTATTACGGTGTGGCTAAAGATGCTGATATTGTCATGGTAAGTATGGGAGATGCCAATACAGATATTTCGGACGGCGTAAAATATGTATATGATTACGCCACCGAAGTGGGAAAACCAGCCGTTGTAAACTTAAGTTTAGGAACTCACATTGGTCCTCACGATGGAACTTCTACATTTGATAGAACCTGTGATGCCATGCAAGGTGCTGGTCGTTTATTAGTTGGTGCAGCTAGCAACGAAGGTGACCAAAAACTCTATTTGGAAAAAACATTAGCAGCTAATGGAACTGCTACTGAAGCTATTACATTTGACACCTATTATGCATATGATGATGGTTATTATCAAGATATTGATATTTGGGGCGATGCTAACCAAACTTATACTGTAAAAGTAATTATTACTAATAGTGCTGGCACCACACTTTGGAGTAGTGATGTAATAAATGCAACTTCGACCACCACAAAAACATATACGTCGTTCAACTCTGCAGCAACGGGATTTATCGGTTTGTATGCAGCTAAAGATGCTATCAACAACAAAGGTAATGTATTACTTACAACCCATAATAGTTTGTGGACAACTGGTTTTCAATTAAGTGGAACTAACAAATTAAAAGTAATATTTACAGCTACCACAGCTGGAACAATCAGAAGTTGGGCCGATGGTTATGGTTCTACTTGGGCAAACGGTTCAACTAATTCAACAGTTGGTGAACTTGGTGGTACAGGTAAAAAAATTATTTCTGTGGGTGCATGGACAACTACAGCAAAAAGTGGTTATGGTTTAACCAAAAATGCCATTGCAGGTTTTTCAAGTAAAGGTCCCACAGCTGACGGTCGTATGAAACCAGATATTGCTGCTCCTGGCGCTGTACTCGCTTCATCTGTACCAAATACTTCGGCTGTCACTGGTAGTTCATACTTCGAACAGGCAGCAACAGCGACAGTTAATTCCGTTAAATATTATTGGGGCTATATGCAAGGCACCTCTATGGCATCGCCATTTGTTACAGGCGTATTAGCTACTTGGTTACAAGCTAACCCACAACTTACACCTGATAACGTACGCGAAGTATTGAGTCAAACTTCCATCGTTGATTCTTATACAGGAGCTTGCCCAAATAATACATGGGGTTATGGTAAGATTGATGCGTATGCTGGTTTAGTAAAAGTAATCGAAACCACACCAATCAAAAACTTAGAAACGATGCCAGATGCCATTATGGTTTACCCAAATCCAAACAATGGTTCATTCAAAGTCTTATTTACAGAAGCTGACGAAAATTTATTAGTATCAGTGTATACTATCAATGGTCAAAAAATATTAACTCAACAGTTTAATAATGTGGCCGTTCAAGAAAACCTTGATATTGATTTGGGTGAAGTCGCTACTGGAGCTTACATTGTAAAAGTTTCGGGAAAGAAAATAAATGAAACATTCCGTTTATTAGTTCGTTAAGCGAATTAATATCCTATTGAAATAAGGACGTAGAAATAAAATTCTACGTCCTTATTTTTTATAATAATGTGCAAACACAAATCATATTTCTAAAAAAAAATCTTACTCTTGACTATTTTTTCTACCTTTGTAGTTCGTATTTAATATTGAATTACAATGAAAAAACTCGTTGCACTTAGCATTTTATTAAGCCTCACCATATTAGGTATAGCTCAAGAATCAAAACTATCTCCATTTTCTCGTAGTTTTATTGACACACGTGGTCAACTCAAGACCGAGAAAAATATAGTACACAAAAATTTTGCACTTAAAACAATTGGTGAACAAGAATACGTGTCTGGCTATCTTTACCTCATGGGTAACGCCACAGATGTCTCATTTTTAGATTCATACGGTGTAATAATTGATAACCGATTTGACTCTATTTTAACTGTGAAAATTCCTGTGGAACAATTAGAGCCACTATCTCAATCAGAAAAAGTGAGTTATATTGAAATAGGTACACCAGTAGCTAAAAAAATGTCGTATGCGCGCACAGCTGCAAAAGTTGATAAAGTGCAAGCTGGTACAGACTTATCTCATCCATTTTTAGGGACAGGTGTTATTGTCGGTATTATTGATTATGGGTTTCAATATAACCACATCAATTTTTACGACGAAAACGACAACTACACCACGCTACGTGTAAAACAGGTTTGGGACCAACGGCATGGGAAAAAATACACCACTCAAACAAGTATAGAGAACGCCCAATACGATGATGTAAACGACGGCACTGGACACGCCACACATGTAACAGGTATTGCTACAGGCGCTTATTCGGGAAATTACAATTACGGAATTGCAAAGAATTCAGATATTGTGATGGTAAGTTATGGAACGACTAACACTGACATTACCGATGGTATCAAATATATTTACGACTATGCTACATCTGTAAACAAACCTGCTGTTATCAACATGAGCTTAGGAGTGCATCAAGGTCCACATGATGGCACCTCCACATTTGACATAACTTGTGATAATATGCAAGGCGCTGGTCGCCTCTTAGTTGGTTCTGCGGGCAATGAAGGTAATATGAAATTGTACCGCGAAGAACTATTGAGTACAAACCAAAGCTCTATAGATTATGTAACGTTTGAAAAAGGATACGACAAAGCCAGTTTCATAGATATTTGGGGAGATAACAATCAAAAGTTCACTGTTCAAATAGTGATAGCCAACACAGCGGGTGATGTTGTATTCACTAGCCAATCCTACAATGGTATTTCTTCAAGTACCTATTCTCTTACAAGTTTAAGTTATAGCGCGTATGCTACTGGTAACATCAATATTTATACAGGTAAAAGTCGTAATGCAACCAATACAAGAGGTAATGTTTTAGTTTACTTGAACAGCTTTTCGATGAAAAGTGGTTATAAATTAGGAATTAAATTTAATGCCACTACCACAGGTACCATTCGGGCTTGGGGTTCTGAGTACGAACTTTATTGGGTCAGCGGTGCAAAAACATCGACCATCGGTGAAATTGGGGGTACAGGCAAAAAAATTATCACCGTTGGTGCTTACACTACGTTTGCTCGTTACACAGGTTCCTACGTTAACAGAATTGCTAGTTTCTCTAGTAAAGGACCTACTGCTGATGGAAGAATGAAACCAGATATTACTGCACCAGGAGATGCAATCGTGTCATCAATACCTGATGTGGCTAATGTTATTAATAATGCAGATGGTAAAATTGCACAAAGCATTGAAAATAAAACCTATTATTGGGCTTACATGAGTGGTACTTCTATGGCCGCTCCGTTTGTCACAGGTGTATTGGCTACTTGGCTAGAAGCTAACCCACAATTAACACCAGAAAAAATACGCGAGGTATTCTCTACAACCGCGATAACCGATACCTATACGGGAGTTTGCCCAAATAACACCTGGGGATATGGGAAACTTGACGCTTATGAGGGATTGTTGAAAGTGATTGCCACGACACCAATTCAGAATTTGGAAAAGATGCCTGATGCCATTATGCTTTACCCAAATCCAAACAATGGTTCGTTTAAATTGCTCTTTACAGACGCTGATGAAAATCTTTTAGTTACCGTCTATACCGCTAACGGACAACAAGTAATGATAAGACAAATTGACCATGTCAATGCTCAAGAAGATTTTTCCGTTGATTTAGGTACAATCACTAGTGGTGCTTATCTTGTAAAAGTTTCGGGAAAGAAAATAAACGAAACATTGCGATTGTTAGTGCGTTAAACCAATTATAAAACGTTTATAGTAAAAACTTCCAATTGAAATCAATTGGAAGTTTTTTTGTACATTTGCCGTGCATGAAAACAATAATACATCATCCTGAAATTGGTCCTATAGAGCTGTGTACTAGAAGCAGTTCACGAGGCATTAGTTTTCGTGTAACAGTTGACAAAGTACGCATCACGGTAAGTCCTTTTTTATCACAATCCGTTTTTCCACTTTCAGCCGAACGTGTTGCATGGATATTGAATGCACAAAAACAACTCACAAACCGAACTAACAAGCTGATTTTTACGCCAGAAACCGAATTCAAAACGCATGATTTTACTGTCAGATTCGTTGCCAACAACACCATAAAGACAACTTTTGCTGCTCAACGCAAAAATGACACGTTAACCATCTATTTTAAACCTGATACAGACTTTAAAACAAATCAAAGTCAGTTAGTAATTACGCGAATTCTGACCCATTTCTTGCGCATCGAAGCCACAGCATTTTTACCTAGCCGTTTAAAATTATTGGCTGAAACTCATGGTTTTCAATACACCAGCTTAAAAATAAATAGCGCACGTCGTCGTTGGGGAAGTTGTTCGGCAAAAAAACAGATTAATCTGAGCTTGTACCTCATGTTACTGCCAGAAGAATTGATAGATTTTGTTATCGTACATGAGCTCTGTCACACACGTGAAATGAATCACGGCGAACGTTTCAAAAAACTCATGCGCGCTATTTTTCCAAATTACGACGAACTTAATAAATCCTTAAAAAAGCATTCGACCTTATGATGGAATGGAATAAACTACTCTCGACCAAACGTTTTGGTATGGAACAATACCACAATGACAAACATGATGGACGTACAGAATTTCAGCGCGATTATGATCGACTCATATTTTCGTCGCCTTTCCGTCGATTACAAAATAAAACACAAGTATTTCCACTTCCTGGTAGCGTTTTTGTGCACAACAGATTGACACACAGCCTAGAAGTTTCGTGTGTTGGGCGTTCTATTGCAAACGAAGTAACACTTCAATTACGTGCAAAGCACGCTGATTTACCGAAAAATATCGACGAAATTGGTTCAATTGTAGCTGCCGCTTGCTTGGCGCACGATTTAGGAAATCCACCATTCGGACATTCAGGCGAAAATGCTATTGCGACCTATTTTTCAGAAGAAAAAGGAGCGCAGTTTCAATCACAGTTAAGTGCTGCACAATGGGCCGATTTCATTCATTTTGAAGGCAATGCAAATGCGTTCCGATTACTGACCAATCAATTTGAAGGACGACGCGAAGGTGGTTTTGTACTCACTTATAGCACACTAGCCGCCATTGTCAAATATCCTTACGAATCGCAATACGCAGACAGTTCAAAACCTAAATTTGGATTTTTTCAAACCGAAAAAAGTGCTTTTAAACGTGTAGCGTCAGAATTAGGCATGATACGTCATCCTGAATTTCCAAACCGCTACGCACGTCACCCATTAGTTTATTTGGTAGAAGCCGCCGACGATATTTGTTATGAAATAATGGATATAGAAGATGCGTTCAAACTACGCTTGCTTACCTTCGATGAAACCAAAGCATTACTCCTCGCATTTTTACCCAAAAATAGGCAAGAAAGAGCGCTCAATGACGTATTCACAATGGTAACCGACACCAATGAACAAATAGCCTATTTACGTTCGGCAGTGATTGGAACATTAATTACGGCATGTGCCACCACTTTTGTGGAACACGAAGAAGACATATTGGCTGGTAAGTTCCAGAAATCACTGATAAATAAACTACCCGAACCATTACAGAATGCTTACGCTACTTGTGCAAAAATAGCCGTGCCTAAAATTTACAAATCACAAGAAGTGCTTGATGTTGAACTCGCAGGTTATCGCATCATTTCAGAACTTTTAGAAACACTTATCGACGCCACATCAAACCCTACAAAAGCATATTCAAAACAGATTTTAAATCGCATTCCTTCGCAATACAATACACATTCGGAGGTTTTATATGAGCGTATTCAAGCTATTTTAGACTACATATCGGGCATGACCGACGTATATGCACTCGACCTTTATCGTAAAATAAATGGTATGAGTTTACCTACGCTGTAGCACTTTATCAAAAAACGCACTACGTCCAAAAAATCCTTACAAAATCAATCATTTTTTCTGTGTTGTTTTTTTATAACCTGTTAAAGGTCGTAAAAGGCTTTAACACAGTAGGTAGTCTTTTATATCAAAATGGACTTGATTAATTAAGAAAATAATTGTAAATTTGCAACCTCAAAAAAAATATCATTATTTAATTAATATAAAATCATTTATGGACAACAAGAAAAGAGTTTATACCTTTGGCAATGGACAAGCTGAAGGTAAAGCAGAAATGAAAAACCTCCTTGGTGGTAAAGGTGCCAACCTGGCTGAAATGAATTTGATCGGTGTACCTGTTCCTCCTGGTTTCACTATCACAACCGATGTATGTACTGAATACTTTGACCTTGGTAAAAACAAAGTAGTAGAACTTTTAAAACCTGAAGTTGAAAAAGCTATCGCAGGTGTTGAAGTGTTGATGAATTCTAAATTCGGTGACATTGAAAATCCTTTATTAGTTTCTGTTCGTTCTGGTGCTCGCGCTTCTATGCCTGGCATGATGGACACAATTCTAAACCTTGGTTTGAACGACAAAGTAGTAGAAGGTTTGACTAAAAAAACTGGCAATCCTCGTTTCGTTTGGGATTCATATCGTCGTTTTGTCCAAATGTATGGTGATGTTGTTTTAGGTATGAAACCTGTAAATAAAAATGACATCGATCCATTTGAAGAAATTATCGAACATGTAAAAGAAGAAAAAGGTGTTCACCTTGATACAGACCTTTCTGTTGAAGATTTGAAAGAATTAGTAGCTAAATTTAAAGCTGCTGTAAAAAAACAAACAGGTCACGATTTCCCAGAATCAGCTTACGAACAATTATGGGGTGCCATTTGTTCAGTATTCGATTCATGGATGAACGACCGCGCTATCCTTTATCGTAAAATGGAAGGAATTCCTGCTGAATGGGGAACTGCGGTTAACGTTCAAGCTATGGTATTTGGTAACATGGGCGACACATCAGCTACTGGTGTTTGCTTCAGCCGCGATGCAGCAACTGGCGAAGACCAATTTGTAGGTGAATATTTAATCAATGCACAAGGCGAAGACGTTGTAGCAGGTATCCGCACACCTCAACAAATTACAAAAATTGGTTCACAACGTTGGGCTCAATTAGCTGGTGTATCAGAAGCAGAACGCGTTGCTAAATATCCATCAATGGAAGAAGCTATGCCAAGTATTTATGCTGAATTAGATGCACTTCAAACTAAACTTGAAAACCACTATCGCGATATGCAAGATATGGAATTTACCGTACAAGAAGGTAAACTCTGGTTCTTACAAACACGTAATGGTAAACGTACAGGATTTGCTATGGTAAAAATTGCCATGGATATGTTACGCCAAGGTATGATTTCTGAAAAAGAAGCTGTATTACGCGTCGATCCTAACAAACTAGACGAATTACTCCACCCTGTTTTTGATAAAAAAGCGCTAAAAGACGCACGCGTTATTGCAAAAGGTTTAGCTGCATCTCCTGGTGCTGCATCAGGTAAAGTTGTATTCAATGCTGACGATGCTACTGTATGGCATGCTAAAGGCGAACGTGTAATCATGGTTCGTATCGAAACTTCACCTGAAGATTTAGCTGGTATGGCTGCTGCCGAAGGTATTTTAACCGCTCGTGGTGGTATGACATCACATGCTGCTGTAGTAGCTCGTGGCATGGGTAAATGTTGTGTATCAGGTGCCGGTGCTTTAGTAATTGACTACGCAAACAAAACATTATCTGTTGACGGTTTGACTTTAAAAGAAGGCGAATATCTTTCATTGAACGGTTCAACTGGCGAAATCTATTTAGGTCAAGTAGCTACAAAAGAAGCTGAATTAGATGCTGATTTCTCTGAATTAATGAAATTAGCTGACAAATATACACGTTTGGTAGTTCGCACAAATGCCGACACTCCACACGATGCACAAGTAGCTCGTAACTTTGGTGCCGTAGGTATTGGTCTTTGCCGTACAGAACACATGTTCTTTGAAGGCGAAAAAATACGTGCTATGCGTGAAATGATTTTGGCAGAAAATGCTGACGACCGTCGTAAAGCATTAGCTAAAATTTTACCTTACCAACAAGCTGACTTTAAAGGAATCTTCCAAGCTATGGCCGGCTGTCCTGTTACAGTGCGTTTGCTTGACCCACCTTTGCACGAATTCGTACCTCACGAAGAAAAAGAACAACGCGAGTTAGCTGAAATTATGGGTGTTAAATTCGAAACTGTACGTCAACGCGTAGAAGCTTTACATGAAGCTAATCCGATGTTAGGTCACCGTGGTTGTCGTTTAGGTAACACATACCCAGAAATCACTGAAATGCAAACACGCGCTATTTTAGGTGCTGCTTTGGAACTCAAAAAAGAAGGTGTAGAAACACATCCTGAAATCATGGTGCCATTGACTGGTATCTTATATGAATTCTCAAATCAAGAAGAAGTTATACGCAAAACAGCTGCAACACTATTCGAAGAAAAAGGTGATAGCATCGACTTCAAAGTTGGTACTATGATTGAAATCCCACGTGCAGCATTAACTGCAAACCGTATTGCATCAAAAGCAGAGTTCTTCTCATTTGGTACAAATGACTTAACTCAGATGACATTTGGTTACTCACGTGACGATATTGCTTCATTCTTGCCAGCTTACTTGGATATGAAGATTTTGAAAAATGATCCATTCCAAGTGCTTGATCAAAATGGTGTAGGTCAATTGGTACAAATGGCTACAGAAAAAGGTCGCTCAGTTCGTCCTGATTTGAAATGTGGTATTTGTGGTGAACACGGAGGTGAACCTTCATCAGTAGAATTCTGCCACCGCGTTGGTTTGAACTATGTTTCTTGCTCACCTTTCCGCGTGCCTATCGCACGTTTGGCTGCTGCACAAGCTGCTTTGAAAGACGCTAAGTAAGTAAATTTTACATAACAGATAAAGGCTACCTTATAACGAGGTAGCCTTTATCATATCACAAAAAACAGATGAAAAAACGTTTATGCCCAGCTTGTGGTACAACCGCTTTGTACGTTACTAATGAATTAGGTGAACGTAAAGCTGTATACGTAACCAGCGACAATGAGATTATTCCCACCAATGCCAATGATCATTTGGATGGTTTTGATTTAGAAACCATCTACTGTTTTGGCTGCTCATGGAGTGGAACCGTAAATCGATTGAAATAAACCATAAAGCTACACTGCCGAAAAAACTCAAAGGAGATGAAATGGCACTCATATTTTTTCATTACCTTTGTGAGCTGAAATAAATTACATATGCAATTTGAACTTCAACATACCGACACACAGACCAATGCACGCGCTGGTAAAATTACTACAGATCACGGAATTATAGAAACACCTATTTTTATGCCTGTAGGAACCGTAGCGGCTGTAAAAGCTGTGCACATGCGCGAAGTAAAAGAAGATATCCAAGCCCAAATTATTTTAGGCAACACATATCATCTCTACTTACGCCCAGGTTTAGAAATACTAGAACAAGCTGGCGGACTTCATAAATTCAATGGTTGGGATCGCCCAATATTGACCGACAGTGGTGGTTTTCAAGTATTTTCACTTTCTGGTACACGTAAACTAAAAGAAGAAGGCGTAACTTTCCGTTCTCATATCGATGGTTCGAAACACCTATTTACGCCTGAAAATGTAGTGGACACACAACGTACCATTGGAGCCGATATTATCATGGCATTTGATGAATGTACACCAGGAACTGCCGATTACAACTACGCTAAACAATCAATGGAACGAACACATCGTTGGCTAGAACGTGGCTTAAAACATTTCGACGAAACAGAAGGAAAATATGGCTATTCGCAAACCTTTTTTCCTATCGTACAAGGCTGTGTATATCCAGATTTGCGTGGCCAATCCGCCGAATTTGTAAAAGCTCAAAACCGCGAAGGATATGCCATTGGCGGATTAGCAGTAGGTGAACCTACCGAAAAAATGTATGAAATGATTGAAGTGGTAAATGAAATTTTACCAACTGACCGACCACGTTATCTGATGGGAGTTGGTACACCTGCCAATATTTTAGAAGGTATAGCACGCGGTGTGGATATGTTTGATTGTGTAATGCCTACACGAAACGGAAGGAATGGTATGCTATTCACACGCAACGGCATTATGAATATGAAAAATAAAAAATGGGCAAACGATTTCTCGCCCATTGATCCAGAAAGCGACTGTTTTGTTGATCAACAATACACAAAAGCCTATTTACGCCATCTATTCGTAGCCGATGAGTTATTAGCTATGCAAATAGCATCCGTCCACAATTTAGCATTCTACTTATGGCTGGTAAAAGAGGCACGTCGCCAAATCATAGCTGGAACATTTGCCACGTGGAAAGAAGTAATGGTTAAACGCGTCTCTACTCGATTGTAAATCAAAATTCTATGTTAAAACGTTTAGATTGGTACATTATCAAGAAATATATCGGTACGTATCTTTTATCCATAGTACTGATTATTAGCATTTCTGTCATATTCGATTTTACAGAAAAGATTGATAATTTCATGGAAAATAGTGCCCCTGTGAAGGCTATCATTTTCGATTACTACATGAACTTCATCCCTTTCTTTACCAATATGTTTACACCGTTATTTTCATTTATTTCGGTAATTTTCTTTACCTCGAAATTGGCTAATAACAGTGAAATCATAGCCATGTTAGCTGGCGGCATGAGTTTCAATAGATTATTACGTCCTTACTTTATATCCGCCACCCTCATTGGTATCTTCTCATTCTTATTGATGGGATTTGTAATTCCACCCGCCAACAAAGTGCGGTTAGATTTTGAAGACAAATACGTAGATAAATTCAAATCGGAAATAGCACGTAATATACAAATGGAGATAGAACCTGGTATTATTGTCTATTTCGAACGCTATGAAGAACGAACACAAGAGGGCTACCATTTTTCATTAGAAAAATTTGAAGGGAAAAAATTAGTATCACGTATGACAGCTAGCACGATTAAAATGGATTCCTTAAATCATTGGACTGTGAGAAATTACCTTATTCGCGATTTTAATGGTATGTATGAAACTATCAACAAAGGAGGGTCATTGGATACCATCATAAATATGGATCCTGAGGATTTTTTCATCACGGCACAGCAAGCAGCTCAAATGACTAATCCTCAATTAAGACGCTATATCAACAAACAGGAAAAACGTGGATTAGGTAACATACAAGCATTTAAAGACGAGTATTACAAGCGTTTCTCTATGCCTTTAGCTTCCCTTATTTTGACATTAATAGGTGTATCGCTTGCTTCGCGCAAAATTAGAGGCGGTATGGGGATCAATATTGGTATTGGACTGGCCTTAAGTGCTTTATTTATATTATTTTCCACACTATCGAGTACATTTGCCATAAATGGTAGTATGAACCCACTATTAGCCGTTTGGTTACCAAATATACTATTTTTAATCACTGGATTGTTTTTGTATACCAAAGCTCCAAAATAAGATACGCGACTCAGAATAAGTGTTATTACACGATTTAATAGCTCATTATAACCAACATCCATGCATTAATCAAATCATGGATTGGTTACAAAGCCCGAAACAACATTTGACCGTTTCGGGTTTATTGGCATCGTCCAAATCGGTCACATTGGGCACAGTTTTCGAAGCTTCACAACAATCATTCCTAATTATACTGAACGATGCCGAAACTGCCGGCTACTGTTATCACGATTTAACACAAATGCTCGACAAGGAGCAAGTTGTCTATTTCCCGTCGGCCTACAAAAACCACCACAAGCATGGTACCAAAGATGCAGCAAACGAAATTTTACGTGCCGACACGCTAAGTCGTTTGCAAAGCGGCAAACCGTGCCTTGTCATTACCTATCCCGAAGCATTAGCCGAAAAAGTGGTATCTGCCAACACGTTCAATGCTAGCAAAATAACCATAAAAACTGGTGAGCATATTCCAAGTGAAAAAGTCATAGAGCAATTGGAATCACTCGGATTTGAATACGTGGACTTTGTGTATGAACCAGGACAATTTTCGATTCGTGGTAGTATCTTAGATATTTTCTCATTTGCCAATGAGCTACCCTATCGTGTCGATTTTTTTGGTGACGAAGTAGAAAGCATTCGCACATTCGACATTGAAAAACAGCTATCGTTAAATGAGCAAACCCAAATAACCATCGTTCCCGACATTGAAGCGTTAGAAGGTGAAACTATATCTTTGGTGGAGTTTATGTCGAATAAGACGTTTATTTGCGCTGATAATCTACGTTTTATACGCGAACGCATCAATCAAATTTACGATGATGCGCTGGTAAAAGCCAACGAACAGACTAAAACAGCCACACTAACCAGCCGACTACTAACTGGCGACACATTACTAGACCAAATTGAAACTAATAGAACCATTGAATTTGGGAAAAGCATCTATAACCAAGTTGAGCAAGTCAGTTTTCAGATATCTGCTCAACCTATTTTCCATAAAAATTTCGATTTAGTTACAGAACAATTCACCAAATACCTAACAGAAGGTTACACGCTTTATATTTCAAGTGATAGTAAAAAACAAATTGATCGTATATCGAGCATTTTTGAAGAACGTGGAACCAACATTCCGTTCACGTCAATTTTAAAAACATTGCACGAAGGGTTTATTGATCACGATTTACGCCTTTGTCTCTTTACCGATCATCAAATTTTCGATCGTTTTCATAAATTTACCTTACGCAGCGACATGGCACGTGCTGGTAAGGTGGCTATGACGCTTAAAGAGTTGAACCAATTCAAAGTAGGTGATTATGTGGTGCATATCGATCATGGTGTTGGAAAATTCGGCGGCTTACTAACCACCAATATCAATGGCCGCACACAAGAAGTCATTAAATTAATCTTTAAAGATGATGATGTCATTTTTGTAAGTATTCATGCCCTTCATCGCATTTCAAAATACAAAAGCAAAGAAGGTGAAGAACCACGCATCAACAAATTAGGAACTGGTGCTTGGGAGCGTTTAAAAGAGCGCACAAAAAGTAAAGTCAAAGACATCGCACGCGACCTCATAAAACTCTACTCCCAACGCATGGCGCAAAAAGGATTTGAATATGGGCCTGATTGCTACCTACAACAAGAGCTCGAGGCTTCGTTTATCTACGAAGATACACCCGATCAAGTAAAATCGACGGCCGATATTAAACGCGACATGGAATCGGAACGTCCCATGGATCGTTTGGTTTGTGGCGATGTAGGCTTTGGTAAAACAGAAGTGGCCATTCGCGCAGCATTTAAAGCCGTAACCAATGGCAAACAGGTGGCTGTACTCGTACCAACTACTGTACTAGCACTGCAACATTACAAAACATTTAGCGAACGATTAAAACAGTTTCCTTGTACTGTAGAATACATTAGTCGAGCTAAATCGACCAAACAAGTGAAAGATATTTTACAACGTTTATCAAAAGGAGAAATTGATATTTTGGTTGGCACACATAAAATTGTAGGCAAAGATATTAAATTCAAAGATTTAGGCTTACTAATAATCGATGAAGAACAAAAATTTGGAGTGGCCATCAAAGAGCGGTTAAAACAACTCAAAGTTAATGTGGACACACTAACCTTGACAGCCACGCCTATTCCACGTACCTTGCAATTTTCATTGATGGGAGCACGCGATTTATCCATTATCAACACACCTCCACCAAATCGTTATCCAGTTTTCACCGAAGTAATTGACTTCGACGAAGCTATTATCAAAGAAGCAATTAATAAGGAGATGGAGCGTAACGGTCAAGTCTTCTTTATCAATAATCGGGTACAGAATATCTATTTATTAGCCGAAAAACTACGTAAACTAGTTCCTGAAGCACGTATTGCAGTGGCACATGGTCAAATGCCCCCTGCCCAGTTGGAAGAAACTATCATGGATTTTATAAACTATGATTACGATATACTTTTGGCAACTACGGTTGTTGAATCTGGTATTGATATGCCCAATGTGAATACCATCATTGTAAACAAAGCTAATTTATTTGGATTAAGCGATTTACATCAATTACGTGGACGCGTAGGACGTAGCAATAAAAAAGCCTACTGTTATCTTATAGCACCTCCGATGAAAGAATTAACCGACGATGCACGTCGTCGCTTACAAGCTATCGAAACCTTTGCCGATTTGGGAAGTGGTTTTAATATTGCTATGCAAGATTTGGATATTCGTGGTGCTGGAAACATGTTAGGTGCCGAACAAAGTGGATTTATAGCCGACTTAGGTTATGAAACTTATCAAAAGATTTTAAACGAAGCGATGACCGAACTTCGTGAGGAAGAATTTGCAGAACTGTTTGTTGACGAACCTCGAAAAAACACCTTCGTCAGTGAATGTCAAATTGAATCGGATTTAAATCTCATGTTCCCTTCAGATTATATTCTAAATGTATCGGAACGTATGACACTTTATCGCGAACTCGATAACCTAAATGACGAAAAATCACTTCAAGATTTTGAAACACGCTTAATTGACCGTTTTGGCCCAATTCCAAGTCCAGCTAAAGATTTAATGATTGTTTTACGTATCCGTTGGCGCGCTTTACAACTCGGTATAGAACGCATAGTTTTGAAAAATGGGCGTATGACATTATACCTAGTAGGCAAGGATACTTCGCCTTATTACCAATCGTCTGCTTTCACTGCATTGCTTACGTACATTGGTGCACATCCACACGCATGTAAATTAGGTGAAAAGGACGGCAAACGTTTTGCCACCTTCTCTTCAGTCAATTATGCATCAGAGGCTTATGCCATTTTTGAGGACATTACCCCGCAAAATTAGTCTGCTCAATTTAACATTTTTAAAATTTAACACTTTTTTTTAGTTTGTAAGGATAGAATATTTTATCTTTGCTCCTCTATTGTTTTGTATAATTGACAAAACCAACTCGTTATGAATCTATTTCAGAATTTTAGTTCACTAGTAAATTACTGTCAATAAGCTATAAAACCATTAAAACTACGTTCCATGAAAAAACTTTTCACACTTTTTGTAGTCCTTTTAGTCACCACATGGAGTCTTTGGGCTGGTAACTTTGCTGTGTGTGTAAATGGGTCAACTTACTACACAACTACGCAAGGTGATGAATTGGAAGGATATACCCAATATTATGTAAAAGGTGTATCACTCGCAACCAATGATTTAATAACCGTTTACGATAAAGATAATGCTGCCGGATGGGCGGTGACTGTACTCAACCAATACTCTGTAGCAGGCTGTTTTACCGCAAGCACATCAGGTATAACCTGTACCAAAGCTGGTTTGTACGATATTTACATCAAAATGAAATATCAGGCAGACGAAATTTATATTGGAGCGTCTTCCGAAACCACACCTACAAGTCCAGATAATACAAACCCCACGGACCCTACTGACCCAACAGATCCGACAGATCCGACTGACCCAACCGACCCTACAGATCCAGTAGATCCTGGAACAAGTGAGTACACACCTGGCAATTATAGTTCACCTGTACCAAGCCAATGTACCGATGTAATGATTCAAGCCTTCTATTGGGATTCTTATCTATCAACAGCCAAATATGGTACTACAAAATGGAATGCGCTCAATCAACAAGCGAGTGAATTAGCTGGTTATTTTGATTTAGTATGGCTTGCTCCATCCGCTAAATCAAGTGGTGGTACAGGCTATCATCCAAGTCAATGGTGTAATCAAACAAGTGCACATGGTTCACTATCCGAGCTACAATCGCTCATTAAAAATTTACATGCTGGAGGATCTAAAGTTATTGCTGATATTGTAGTTAACCATAAAGATAACAAAAGTACTTGGTGTGATTTTTGGGCTGAAGATTTCGGTACATTAGGAAAATATGAACTCAATGCCAGCCATATATGCAAAGACGACGAAGTAAATACAAGTTCATCAGGTACTTGCAAAGGCGCTGCTACTGGAGCTAACGACACAGGCGAAAAATACGGAGCTGCACGCGACCTAGATCACACCAACAAATACGTTCAAGATGCGGTAAAAGCCTATTTAAAATGGCTCAAATATGAGATGAAATACGATGGTTGGCGTTTCGACGTGGCCAAAGGATTTAGCGCTAATTATTTTGGCGACTACGCTGCTGACGCGCAAAGTTATTTCTCTGTTGGTGAATATTTAGATGGTAACTACGACCTACTCAATGGCTGGGTAAATGGTACTGGCAATAGATCAACAGCCTTCGACTTTTCATTAAAATTTAATGGATTAAATAACGGACTAGCTAAAGGCGATTTAACTAAATTGGTTTGGAATGGCCAGCCAGCTGGTATGATTCATAGCGATTTACGTAAATTTGCCGTCACACTAGTAGATAATCACGATACATTTGAACGTAGCAATGGTAACGATTTTGCAGGAATCGACAGCAAAGATTTAATTCTACAAGCTAACGCATTTCTATTAAGCTCACCAGGTGTGCCTTGCATTTTCTATCCACATTGGGCACGCTATAAATCAGACATCCAAAAAATGATTTTAGCCCGTAAAGCGGTAGGAATTCATAGTCAAAGTGCCGTTACGGTGAACGATACTGGTGCTGATAAATATGTGGCAACAGCCACTGGAACCAATGGAACTTTAATGGTGAAAATAGGTTCAGGAAGTGGAAGTAATACTACTCCATCGGGCTATACAAAAGCAGCAAGTGGAACCAATTGGGCGATGTACATCAAAACAACTACAGACCCAACTCCAAAACTCATTGTAGCACCAGCAGGTGGAAAATATACCGATAGTGTAACTGTATCAATGGAAGCATTAAATGGTGGAACTATTTATTACACAACCGACGGCACCACACCCAATACGTCATCGACCATTTATAGCGCTCCTATCAAATTTACAGCTACAACTACCTTAAAAGCATTTGTAAAAAATGGTAGCGTACAAACTACTGTTCAAACACAAGAATACACAATTAAAGAAGCACAAACTTGGCCTATTACCGTAAGCTTCTATAAACCATCGAATTGGACAAAAGTTAATTTATACGCATGGGCAACCGACGCTTCGCTAACCAAATACCTAGGAGCATGGCCTGGCACCACCTTAACCACAGAGGAAAATGGTTGGTATAAACACACATTCGATGCAACCATAAAAGAAGTCAATTTTATTTTTAATAATGGCACAAGTCAAACAAGCGACTTATATACGAACGAGGATGTATGTTATTCTTGGACAGGTGTTTCTGAAAAACTTGAAGAAGATTGTTCTGTAACACCAATACAACAAGTGTCAAATGATGCCTCGTTTACCATTTACCCAAATCCAACACAAAGCACTCTTTATCTAACAGCTCAAACCACAATTAATAACATTGAGATTTATTCGTGTATGGGAACACTTATCAGCCGAACCAACGCAAGTGATAGAAACGAAACTGTTGATGTGTCGCACTTCGTACCAGGCATGTATCTCATTCGAACAACGCTGTCTGACGGAAAAATATCGACCAGCAAGTTTATAAAAAATTAACTTCAAATATTTAAAAGCCACTTCTAAAAAAGTGGCTTTTTTAATATCTTTATCGCCATATATCGTATTGGAAAATAGCGCAAAAAGCACTTGTGTAATAAATAAAAAAAGCGTACCTTTGCACCCGATTTTACTCAACATAATGTCTAACCCATTTATTTCTGAAAAAACTTTATTACAAAGATGGAAGAATTAAACAAAAAAATGGCTGCTTCAGCAGCTGATTTCGATTGGGATTCATACGCAAAAGGCGATGTAATGACCAGCGAAGCAAAAGCAGAATTAACTGCAAAATATGACAACACTTTAAACCAAGTTAAGGACAAAGAAGTTGTCATGGGAACTATTATTTCGATGAACAAACGTGAAGTTGTTGTTAACATCGGTTTCAAATCAGATGGTATCATTCCAATGAGCGAATTTCGCTACAATCCTGATTTAAAAATTGGTGACAAAGTTGAAGTTTTCATCGAAAACCAAGAAGACAAAAAAGGTCAGTTGCTCCTTTCTCACAAAGCAGCACGCACATCTCGCTCTTGGGATCGTGTAAACGAAGCACTCGAATCAGAAGAAATCGTTAAAGGTTTTGTTAAATGTCGTACCAAAGGCGGTATGATTGTTGACATCTTCGGTATCGAAGCATTCTTACCAGGTTCACAAATCGACGTGAAACCTATCCGTGACTACGATGTATTCGTAAACAAAACAATGGAATTCAAAGTGGTTAAAATCAACCAAGAATTCAAAAACGTTGTTGTGTCACACAAAGCGCTTATTGAAGCTGAACTTGAATTGCAGAAAAAAGAAATCATCGGTAAACTTGAAAAAGGCCAAGTACTCGAAGGTATCGTTAAAAACATCACATCTTATGGTGTATTTATCGACTTGGGCGGCGTAGACGGTTTGATTCACATCACCGACTTAAGCTGGGGTCGCGTTAACCATCCAGAAGAAATTGTAACACTTGATCAAAAAATCAACGTGGTTATTCTTGACTTTGATGATGAGAAAAAACGTATCGCTCTTGGTTTAAAACAATTAACTCCACACCCTTGGGATGCTTTGGATGCTAACTTAAAAGTAGGCGACAAAGTAAAAGGTAAAGTAGTTGTTATGGCTGACTACGGTGCTTTCATCGAAGTTATTCCTGGCGTTGAAGGTTTAATCCACGTATCAGAAATGAGCTGGAGCCAACACCTTCGTAGCGCTCAAGACTTCTTGAAAGTAGGTAACGAAGTGGAAGCAGTTATTTTAACTTTGGATCGCGACGAACGTAAAATGTCACTTGGTATCAAACAATTGAAATCTGATCCTTGGGAAAATATTGACACTAAATATGCAGTTGGTTCAAAACACACTGCTAAAGTGCGTAACTTTACTAACTTTGGTGTATTTGTAGAAATTGAAGAAGGTATCGATGGTTTAATTCACATCAGCGACTTAAGCTGGACGAAAAAAATCAAACACCCATCTGAATTTACTCAAATCGGTTCAGAAATCGAAGTAGTAGTTCTCGAAATAGACAAAGATAACCGTCGTTTGAGCTTAGGCCACAAACAATTGGAAGAAAATCCTTGGGATGTATTCGAAACTATCTTTACTCCTGATAGCATCCACGAAGGCACAATCATCGAAATGCTTGATAAAGGTGCAGTAGTTGCTCTTCCTTATGGTGTTGAAGGTTTTGCTACCCCAAAACACTTGGTAAAAGAAGATGGTACAACTGCTAAAATGGATGAAAAATTGAACTTCAAAGTAATTGAATTCAATAAAGATTCTAAACGCATTATCTTATCACACAGCCGTATTCACGAAGATGCTGCGAAAACCGCTGCTCCTGCAGTAGAAAGCGCATCGGAAGCTGCTCCTAAAAAAGCTGCGAAAAAAGCTGCTGTAAAAGAAGAAACTCCAGCAATGGAAAAAACTACTTTAGGTGATATTCAGTCATTATCTGATTTAAAAGATCAAATGGTTGCTAAAGCAACTAAAAAATTGATTGAAAAAGAAGAAGCTAAAAACGCAGAAGAAAAACCTGCTAAAAAAGCAACTAAAAAAGTAGCCGCTAAAGATGAAGAAGAAAAACCTGCTAAAAAAACAGCTGCTAAAAAAGCAACTAAAAAAGACGCAGAATAATTTTTAGTCTATCCATAAAAAAGCCGTTTCTAATCTTATAGAAACGGCTTTTTTTATTCTTCTATCCCCAAGTAAAAACCTATATAAATAAAAAAAAGATGAAGTATTACTCCACCTTTTTATATCTTACAACACTATTTATTAATAGCGTTTGGGTTTATAAATATCAATTAATTTCCACCCCACAGACACTGTAAACGCATTGATTGGATCCATATTGATTTCCTGTTGGTCAAGTGTTTTATAATGATATAATTGCTGAATCAAATTATAGCGAACATCAACAGACAAAAACCAAATATCTAAACCTACACCAGCATCTAAACCAACTTGCGCTTTACGAGCTTCTAATACCAAATCTTGTACATTGTCGATAGAAGTATCAGAACCTGCATTAAAACGAAATTTAGGACCTGCCATCAAGCGCAAATTAAATAACTTCGTATTGATAACTTTAAATCCTAGTAATACAGGAACATCTATAGTACTTAAAATAACATCATCGGTAATAATTTGATTATTATAAGCATACTGAACCTTAGACACATTCAAATTATAATTAAACTCGGGCTGTACATAAAATCCACGACCAAAACGTGCAAATGCACCCAATTGTACACCCTGTGTTAAATCACTTTTCAAATTCCAATTTTGATCGCTGTACTGCCAATTTTTATCAAAACCTAAACAGGTATTATAACCACCTTTTACGCCTAGTGTAAATTGTGCTGATGCAAATACTGAAATGGTTGCAAGACCTATAATTAAAATGAGCTTTTTCATAATTGTTCTATTTTTTCTTTCCCTCTTGCAAGCACTGTGCCAAACATCACCTTACTCCCAATTCAAAATAACTTTACCACACAAACCGCTTTCCATCACATCAAATCCTTTTTGAAAATCATCAATATGGAAGCGATGTGTAATAACGGGTGTCAAATCGATACCAGAAATCAACATTTGCTCCATTTGATACCAAGTTTCCCACATTTCACGTCCGTATATCCCTTTAATAGTGAGCGCATTAAAAATGATTTCGCTCCAATTTACAGTTGTTGTGTCGGGTAAAATTCCCAACTGAGCAATTTTGGACCCCTTATACATACTATCAATCATTTCGCGGAAGGCAACGGGTGAACCCGACATTTCCAATCCGATATCAAATCCACGCATATGTAATTGCGCCATCGCTTGTTTCACCGTTTCACCTTTAGAAGGATTAATGGCCAATGTAGCGCCCATTTGTTTAGCAATATTTAATCGATAGTCGCTGATATCGGTTACCACAATATGACGTGCACCAGCAAAACGACAAATGGCTGTAGCCATAGTTCCAATAAGCCCTGCACCAGTAATTAATACATCTTCGCCAATGAGCGGAAAAGATAAAGCGGTGTGAGTAGCATTACCAAAAGGGTCCATAATAGAGGCCATTTCATCAGAAATGCGGGCATCTAACTTAACCACATTACTTTCTGGAATACATAAATATTCGGCAAATGCACCATCGCGATTAACGCCTACACCAATGGAATATTCACACACATGCAATTTACCACGACGACAGTTTCGACAATGTCCACAAGCAATATGACCTTCGCCTGTAACACGGTCGCCCACTTGAATATTACGTACACCCAAACCAACTTTAGCGACAACGCCAACATATTCATGTCCTATTACCATGGGAGTATGAATGGTTTTCTGCGACCACTCGTCCCATTTATAAATGTGCAAGTCGGTTCCACAAATGGCCGTTTTTTTGATTTTAATCAAAACATCGTTCACCCCTACCTCTGGAATCGGAACATCTTCCATCCAAATGCCCTTTTCAGCGTATTTTTTAACTAATGCTTTCATAGTGTTAGATTTTAATGACAATTAGATTATATAACTTCAAGCATTTTGCCTACTTTTATAAATGCCTCAATACATTTGTCGAGGTGTTCTTGTTCATGAGCCGCCGATATTTGTACACGAATACGTGCTTGACCTTTTGGTACAACTGGATAATAAAAACCAGTGACATAAATGCCTTCGTCTTGTAACTTCGCCGAAAACTCTTGCGATAATTTGGCATCGTACAACATCACCGCACAGATAGCTGATTGTGTAGGTTTTATATCAAAACCTGCTGCCAACATTTTCTCTCTAAAATAATCGGTATTACGATGTAATTTGTCTTGTAATTCGTTTGTTTTGTCCATCATGGCAAACATTTCGATGCCTGCCGCGACTACCATGGGTGGTAATGAATTAGAAAAAAGATAGGGACGAGAACGTTGACGCAACAAATCTATAATTTCTTTTTTTCCAGTTGTAAATCCACCAACTGCGCCACCAAAGGCTTTACCCAAAGTTCCTGTTAAAATTTCAACTTTACCACGTAATTGGTACAGTTCAGTAACTCCACGTCCTGTTTTACCAACCACACCAGCCGAATGGCTTTCATCAACCATAATCATTGCATTATAGCGGTTAGCTAATTCGTATATTTTGTCTAACGGACATACATTGCCATCCATTGAAAACACACCATCAGTCACAATCAATCGAAAACGACAGGATTGTGCAGCTTTGAGTTGCTCTTCTAGCTCCGCCATATCTGCATTTGCGTAACGAAAACGCTGTGCCTTACATAAACGCACACCATCGATAATGGAAGCGTGATTCAAAGCATCGGAAATAATAGCATCTTCTTCTGTCAACAATGGTTCAAATACGCCACCGTTAGCATCAAAACAAGCGGCATACAAAATAGCATCTTCAGTTCCAAAATAACGCGAAATAGCTTGTTCTAACTCTTTATGACAATCTTGGGTTCCACAAATAAAACGTACTGACGACATACCATAACCACGCTCATCCATAGCTTTTTTGGCCGCAGCAATAAGCGCAGGATGATTAGCTAAACCCAAATAATTGTTTGCACAAAAATTGAGCACATGCTTGCCGTTAACCACTATGTCTGCTCCTTGAGGAGAGGCAATCAACCGTTCATTTTTGAATAAGCCAGCCTCTTTAATAGCAGCCAATTCAGATGTTAAATGTGTTTGAAAATCTTGATACATAATGATATTAGTTATGAAAACGATACTATGTATTTACTAAAACCGAGCCACAATTTCGATGACTAATTTATCTTGTTCCGAAGGATCGGCTAAGTTCCAATTAGTATAAAAATATTTTTCGTAGTTAACACGTAACTCCGCCAAAATCGGTTTCGCAAGTGTTAATGACACGCCAGCCGTAATACGCTGTCTCTCAAAATCGTCTGCTTCATATTGGCCTAACGTATTTTTAAATCCTCTATTATTATCGGTCATCATATCATAACGCCCCATAAACGAGATTTTATTAAATACTTTTTCTAAAGGCAAATCATAACTTAACAAACCTGTAAATGCGTGTGCTGGTTTAAACACATTTCCGTTATAGGTTTTATACAAATATTCGACTTCGGCATGAAACCCAAAGAAGTTACTGAGCAATCCCACATCATACGCATTCATACGCACACTATCGGGTTCGAACGATTGAAAATTGAGCGAAATATTAATATACTTGGATGGATCAAACGTAGCACGTGTAGCAAAACACATGGTATTATGCCACTCTTTTTGTTGGTAAATACCAGCGCCATTATATACCCCAGCTACTACTGAAAATGGGAATTTTTCGGTCAATGTATATCCTGCAGTGAAACCAACATCGCGTAATCCGGAAATTTCTTTAGCAATAAACGAACGATTGGCAAAATACAACAAATGAGGACTACGTAAATTATCAGTACTGAAAGGAACTTTCATTTGTCCTAAAGTTAAAGCGAGTCCTTTGGTGGGGAATACACGAATATAAGCGTCTAGCATACGTGTAACACCAGCATCAGATAAATCAATTTCAGCTTTATAGGCTACCAAAGGATGCACATTGCCGGTAAAGCTAACACGAGCGTTACGCACTTGAAATCGACTAGCATCTAGCGTACTACAATATTCGTAACGGCTACGAAGCGTTCCGTGTATCTCTGGAGCATAATCTTTAGCTTCCATCTTTTTGGTATCGAGCACTTTACCCTCATCCACATCGGCCTTTCCTGTATTCTCTAAATCAAACAATGAAAAATTAGACAATGAATCGGTATGTGCTGTTTGGGCAAAAGTAACACTCGCACAACCGAATAACATCCATAAAAGTGTGTGTTTGTTAATCATAAATAGCGGTCCATTGAGTTAATAATTCGTGCATAGATGGATAAACCACATGTGCACCTGCGTCCAATAATACTTTATCTTCAAGAATTCCTGTATTTACGCCAATAGTAAAAATACCAGCACCTACACCAGCTTGAATACCAAGCGGTGCATTTTCAATAACGACAGCCTGCCAAGGCTCAATCTTAGCCTTTTGTAGAGCCATTAAATAAGGTTCTGGATTAGGTTTTCCATATTTCACATCAAAAGCTGTCACCATTTTTTCTTTTTCAAAAATAGTTCCAAAATGATGGTGTAATGTATTCAATAACGAACGTTGAGCAGAGCCTGTGACAATATAAATATCTAACCCTTGAGCTTGAATTTTATGTAACAATTCAAGAACATGTTTCACTGGCTTTACTGGTCCACAAGCTTCAAAATAACGTCCCTTTTCGGCATACATTGCTTTACACTCTTCGTCCGTAGCCACACGTCCGCGATGACGTAAAAAGAACTCATTGATAGTGCCTTCGCCTGTACGCCCTTCGTTCATATAGGCGTCGTATTCAGTAAAATCAAACCCATTATTTTGCATGGTACGTGTCCACGCTAACGCATGAAATGGCATCGAATCAAATAACACACCATCCATATCAAAAAAAACAGCCTTCAAATCGAAGGACGGATAAGACTGTTTTGCTAAAAATTCCTCTATCTCTTTCATATTATGTGCAAAGATACATCATTTACAGCATATAATAAACGCTTTTATTAAAAAAATATAAAGCAATTAATTTACTGATTAACAATTTATTAATAAAATATTTGAAAATTATTTTAAAAAAAATATGGTATTTTGTATTGCATAGTACTAAAATATACAATATCTTTGCAGCGTGATTTCAATCAAATTAAAAAAACTCATAGCTTAATTATAAACTTATGGCAATAAACACAGAAAACATTAAATCGCAAATGCGTAAAGGTTTTTTAGAATATTGTATTTTACTCATTATCGACAAAAAGCCAGCTTACGCATCGGATATTATTGTAGAACTTAAAAATGCAGAACTCATTGTGGTAGAAGGAACACTCTACCCTTTGCTCACCCGCTTAAAAAATAGCGGCTTATTGGATTATGTGTGGCAAGAATCAACACAAGGGCCACCACGTAAATACTACACGTTAACATCAGATGGTAAAGCATTTTTAGCAGAACTTGACCACGCGTGGGACGAAATAAAGAATGTTGTTGATATTGTAAAAAAATAATTTCAAAAAATCATATAATATGAAAAAGACATTAACAATTAATTTAAACGGAATCGTTTTCAATATTGATGAGGACGCTTACCAAGCCTTAAAAAGTTACTTAAACGAAATTGGAGCTCATTTTGTCTCAGAAGAAGAAAAAGAGATTCTAAAAGATATTGAGGCACGTATTGCCGAATTATTTGCCGAAAAACTCCAAGGCAACAAAGGTGTTATCGAAATAGCTGATGTAGAAAGCGTTATCAGCGTACTCGGACATCCAAATCAATTTGAAAGCGAAGCTACCGAATCAGAAGAAACAAACAAAACAGAAGAACCTAAAAAAGGTAAACACAAACGTTTCTATCGTGACCCAGAAAATCGCATACTTGGCGGTGTGGCTGGCGGTGTGGCAGCCTATCTCGATTGGGATACAACACTGGTGCGCATTCTATTTGTCATATTAGTCATTATTGGTTTTGGCTGGGCTATTCCTATTTACTTATTGGTATGGCTTATTGCGCCCGAGGCACGCACTACTGCGCAACGACTAGAAATGCAAGGCAAAGATGTAACCGTTGATGCAATCAAAGAACAATTCGACTCGGCTAAAGAATATGTTGAATCGGACAGATTTAAACAATCAGCATCACGTATTGGCATCCGTTTAGGCGAAATAGTACGTTGGTTATTTAAAGCATTATTCATATTTGTAAGCGTTATAATGAGTATTATTTGCATCGCTGTTTTGGCTGCCATTATATTTGCATTGATTGTGGTAATTGTAGCAGGTCAAGATGTGGTTGCTAGTATGTTGCCATTCACCTTGATGTCGCCATTTGGCGGTTGGGCTGCTCTTTCTAGTGTCGCTTTAATCGTAATTATTCCTATTTTGGCCATCATGATTAGTTCTTTCCGATTATTAAGAGGAAAACGACCAGAACAAAGATCACATTGGTTTGGTTGGACACTTTTTGTGGCTTGGATTATCAGTTTATTTGTTCTAATCGGTTTGTCTATCAAATATATAACAAACGATAATTTTGACACGACTGCCAATGTCAACACCATTACCGAAACACGTGCCATCACTCCATTTCACAGCATCGAAGTATCGAATAATATGAAAGTGATGATATCGCAGGGCGACTCTACGACGGTAATTGTAAAAGCTGGCGACACGCGTATTGGTTATATCCAAACAGAAGTGCGCGATAGTATTTTATATGTAGAATTAAAAGATGATGCCAATTCACTACACGTGCTAAATAGTGGTGGTACAGTATACGTTACAACTCCTAATTTACGATTGGTAAAAGCCAACCAAGCTAGTGTTATAAGATCAAATGCTCCGCTTAAATTCACCAATTTAGAATTGAATTTGAACGAAGCAAGTAAAGCGGATCTTGATGTAATAATTGCGAATCTGTTGACGATAAAAGCATCAGAAGCCTGCAAAGTTGAAATTGAAGGAACTGCAGATAAATTATCTACAAACATCAACAATGCTTCTAAAGCAGATTTAGACGAATTAGTAACCACAACCGCTAATGTTGAAGCTCGTAACGCTTCAAAAGTAGAAGTAGGAACCACACAAAGTTTATGGATGTCGGCTCACGATGCTAGTAAAATTACCTACAAAGGAACTCCGGTGATTTTACAATCGATTCAAGAAGGCATGTCGAAAATTAAACAAGATAATTAAGCACAAAACCTTTTTCATAGATTTCACATCATGTGCTTTATACGGTCCCTGCCTGTGAAGGTGGGGACTTTTATTTATAAAAAAGCGTAATGGAACAAACCACTACGCTTTATATTTTGATGGGTAAAAATTACCGCTTAAATTTCGACTGGATAAAAGTCCAACTCTTTTGAACTAACAAAGTCAACAGACCATATAAAAACATATAGACTACATTCACAGCCATCATACCTACAGCGGCGCCAACGAGCACATCGCTACTCCAATGTTTGTCGCGTGCATAACGCAAATAACCAACGCCACCAGCACACACCATACCAGCCGCACTAACCACACCGCCACCTTTGCTACCAATATATTCGTGATGCAAAGCCATAGAAGCCAAAAACGCTTGATTGGTATGTTGCGAAGGGAAAGAGGTGTTGCCATACTCTTTTTTAGGACGCGTTACTTTTGTAAACTGTTTGGTACGATGCACCACCGCATCACCAATAATATAGGCCGATGTAAATGTTAGAACCCGCACCACAAAAGGTGTGCGTGCCGACATTCCCACACGATCGAGCACAAAGATAAAAGGAATGGGCGCATAACGTCCGTAATCGTCAACCACTTCAGGCACTTTAGTATCTTGCAATGCTTGTATGCGTTCTTTTAAAGGTTGATTGGCATTGATAATCAAACCAAAAATTAAGAATAATAGAGGCAATACAAAATTAATGCTCAAAGCATAAATAAGTTTTCCCTTTGATATTTTTTTAGCCTGAACTTCCTTACGAAAGCCAGCTTCTGGAAATAACAAAAATAAAAAAAATCGTTTCATAAAAAACTTATTTAGCGTGACAAATTCGTATTTCTGGAACTACTTACAAATTAGATTCTTTCATGCGTTCCGCATTTTCGGCAATAATCAGATGATTGATACAATCTTCGATATCGCCATCCATATAGGCTGAAAGATTATAAACGGTATAGTTAATACGGTGATCGGTAATACGCCCTTGTGGATAATTATAGGTACGAATTTTGGCCGAACGGTCGCCAGTAGAAACCATGGTTTTGCGCTTAGACGCAATATCGTCCAAATATTTTTGATGTTCTCTATCATAAATAAATGTGCGTAAACGTGCCAAGGCACGCTCTTTATTTTTAGGTTGGTCACGCGTTTCGGTACATTCAATCAAAATTTCCTCAGGAACGCCCGTATTCGGATTTTTCCACATATAACGCAAACGAACGCCCGACTCCACTTTATTTACATTTTGTCCGCCAGCACCGCCCGAACGAAACGTATCCCATTTAATTTCGCCTTCGTTTATTTCCACATCAAACTCTTGTGCTTCTGGCAAAACCGCCACAGATGCTGCTGAGGTATGTACGCGACCTTGAGTTTCGGTAGCTGGCACACGTTGTACGCGGTGCACACCCGATTCATATTTTAAAATGCCGTAAACGCCTTCGCCCGTTACTGCAAATACAATTTCCTTGTAACCACCAGCAGTACCTTCATTAAAATTGGAAACGGCGACTTTCCAGCCTTTCGTTTCACAAAATTTGATATACATACGAAACAAATCGCCTGCAAAAATAGCGGCTTCGTCGCCTCCAGTACCACCACGAATTTCAACAATACAATTTTTAGCATCTTCGGGGTCAGCCGGAATCAAAAGCAATTTTATCTCCTCTTCCAATGGCTCAATTTTAGGTTCAATAGCGTCAATTTCTAGTTTGGCCATTTCACGCATTTCTGGATCATTTTCAGAATCCAAAATTTCTTTAGCTTCAGCTAAATTTTGCAATAAACGTTGATATTCATTCCGTTTGGTAATAATACGCTCCAATTCGCTATACTCTTTATTGAGTTTAACATAGCGTTTCATATCAGAAATAATGGATGGATCGGTAATGAGCGTAGAAACCTCTTCAAACCGAGCAGATAAACCCTCCAAACGGGAAATTAGCGTATTATTCATCGTTGTTTAAATATTTTTTGAGTGTGCAAAAGTAATGATTTTTTGGCAATTGTCGAAGAGCAAAACGCTATTGTTTTATCCCTTTCATGCTAAGCTGTATGCGCTTACGCTCTAAATCCACTTCAATTACTTTCACTTGCACATGCTGATGCAAGGCCATCACTTCCGTTGGGTCGCTCACAAAACGGTCAGCCATATTGGAAATGTGTACCAATCCATTTTCATGTACACCAACATCTACAAACGCACCAAATTTAGTTACATTGGTAATAATGCCTGGCAAAATTTGACCAACTTTTACATCGTTAATCGTTTTCACCGTGGGATCAAACGAGAATACTTGAATTTCAGTACGTGGATCACGTCCTGGCTTAGCCAATTCAAGTAAAACATCATTTAAAGTAGGCAACCCTACCGTATCGGTTACATAATTTTGAACCACAATCTGCTTGCGGAGATTTTCATCACGTAACAAATCGGCGACAGAGCATTTTAAATCGCGAGCCATGCGTTCCACAATCGGATAGCTTTCAGGGTGTACAGCACTATTATCCAAAGGATTATCCGAATTTTCAACACGCATAAAACCAGCACTTTGCTCAAATGATTTAGCGCCCATTTTAGCCACATTCAGCAACGCTTTACGTGATTTAAAAGGACCATTTTGGGCACGAAACGCCACAATATTTTCAGCCAATTGAGGACCGATACCAGACACGTAGGTCAACAAATATTTACTCGCTGTATTCACATTTACACCAACTTTATTCACGGCATTTTCAACGGTTTGGTCAAGTGCTTTTTTGAGTGCCGACTGGTCCACATCATATTGATATTGTCCTACGCCTATTGATTTTGGATCTAACTTAACCAATTCGGCCAACGGATCCATCAAACGACGACCGAGAGAAACAGCACCACGCACTGTCACATCATATTCAGGAAATTCTTCACGCGCAATTTTGGAGGCGGAATAAATACTCGCCCCATTTTCGCTAACTACAAACACCTGAACTTGTCGATCAAAATGAATAGATTGAATAAATTGCTCCGTTTCTCTACCAGCGGTACCATTGCCAATAGCAATCGCCTCAATGGCATATTGTTCCACTAAATGCGCTATTTTTTTCATCGCCAAGGCCGTTTCATTTTTCGGCGGATGCGGATAAATGGTTTCATTGTACAATAAATTACCTTGAGCATCCAAACAAACCACTTTACACCCTGTACGAAAACCCGGATCTAAACTCAGCACACGTTTTTGACCTAATGGTGATGACAAGAGTAATTGTTTTAAATTTTCCACAAATATAGCAATCGCCTCGCCATCGGCCTTGGCTTTACTTTCTGCAGCAAATTCTGTTTCTATAGCGGGTTTAAGTAAACGCTTGTAACTATCAGCAACTGCCAATTTAACCTGTTCAGAAGAAGCGTTATTGGCCGTCACAAAGAGTTTATTCAAACGTTCGACACACAGTTCTTCGGGTGCTGCAATCTCGACTTTAAGAAAGCCTTCAGCTTCGCCACGACGCATGGCTAACAAACGATGTGAAGAGATACGACGCAACGATTCTTCGGCATTAAAATAATCGCGAAATTTATCGCCTTCAGCCTCTTTACCTTTCACCAAACGACTATAAATAATTGCTTCGCGTGAAAAAATGGCTCTAATCGTATTACGAGCATAGCCATTTTCATTAATCCATTCAGCCATAATATCGCGTGCACCAGCCAAAGCATCTTTCACAGAAGTAACAGCATCACTCAAAAAACGCTCCGCTTGTAATTCAATATCGCCATATCGTTGGGTCATCAAAAGTTTGGCTAATGGCTCCAAGCCTTTTTCGCATGCCATTTGTCCGCGCGTACGACGTTTGGGTTTGTACGGTAAGTACAAATCCTCCAAAACGGTTGATTCCCAAGTTTGCTCTATCTGTTGTTTTAGTTCGGGCGTTAATTTTCCTTGTTCTTCAATGGTATTTAAAATAGTTTCTTTACGTTTAGCTAATTCGGTTAATTTTGAGTGCAAATCGGCTATTGCTCCAATCTGAACTTCATCTAAACCACTAGTTAGCTCTTTACGATAACGACTTATAAAAGGAATGGTCGACCCCTCACTCAAAAGTTTGACCGTATTTTGAACCTGACGTTCAGAAATTTGGAGTTGTTTGGCGATTAATGAAATAAAAATATCCATCTAAACTATTGTTTTTTGTATAATAAGTGCAAAGATACAAAGATTTTTGAGGCAAAAATAGTCCACACGCAATTCGTTAAAACCCATTAATAAAGAAAAAAGTTATAGTTCATAAAAATAAATCATCATTTTACGACATTTTTTCAAAAATATAGTGATAAAATCATTTTTTTAGTATCTTTGCAACATCAATTTTCATTTTTTCAGAGATAAAAACAAAAAATACCCCTCAAAAAGAGGGCTATTTTTAAAAATGAAGCAAAAATCAGCATCCTATTATAACTAGTATTAGATTTAGTCATTTAATCACTTCAACATTATGAGCAAATTACGTTTCAAAGCGCTTGAAGATGCTTGTTCTCACAAACCTGTAGCAGTAGCTACACCCACAGAACGCCCATCTGTATTTTTTGGAAAAATGGTTTTCACACGTGAAAAGATGAAAGAATATATCGCCGATACTATTCTAGACCAACTTTTTGACGTGATTGACAACGGAAAACCATTAAGTCGTGACATTGCCAATTCCGTGGCAATGGGTATGAAAAAATGGGCTTCGGAACTCGGAGCGACTCATTACACACACTGGTTTCAGCCTCTAACAGGTGGTACAGCCGAAAAACACGATGGTTTTATCGACAAAACACCAGAAGGAAAAGTGTTAGAAGAATTTTCGGGTAAATTACTCTACCAACAAGAACCTGATGCGTCTAGTTTCCCTAATGGTGGTATTCGCAACACCTTCGAGGCACGTGGCTATTCCGCTTGGGATCCATCATCACCTGCATTTATTGTTGGAGACACACTTTGTATTCCTACTATTTTCGTAGCTTATACGGGTGAAGCACTAGATTATAAAACACCACTTATAAAATCGGTATCGGCTCTCGACAAAGCGGCCGTTGATGTTTGTCGCTATTTCGACAAAAACGTGTCCAAAGTGACGTCGTTTCTAGGCTGGGAACAAGAATACTTTTTAGTAGATGAAGCCTTGTGGGCTGCTCGTCCTGACCTTATGTTAACAGGTCGTACATTAATGGGACATGATAGTGCCAAAAACCAACAGCTCGAAGACCATTATTTTGGTTCTATTCCAGAACGTGTATTACATTTTATGACTGACCTCGAAATTGAATCATTAAAACTTGGCATTCCTGTTAAAACACGTCATAATGAAGTGGCACCAAATCAATTTGAGCTAGCTCCAGTGTATGAAGAAGTAAACTTAGCCAACGACCACAATTTATTGCTAATGTCCGTAATGGAACGCGTGGCTCGTCATCACCACTTCCGTGTATTATTGCACGAGAAACCATTCTCTGGTGTTAATGGCTCTGGTAAGCACTGCAACTGGTCGATGGGTACCAATACAGGCGTCAATTTATTAGCACCAGGGAAAAATGCCGCTTCTAATTTACAATTTATCACCTTTTTGGTAAATGTGCTTATGGCCGTTCACAAACACAACGGACTACTTAAAGCATCTATCAGCTCAGCTACAAATGCACACCGTTTGGGCGCAAACGAAGCTCCACCTGCTATTATTTCAGTGTTCTTAGGTACCCAAATCACCGATGTATTAGATAAACTCGAAAAAGCATCAGCCGACAAAGGTATTGTCATCAATGCTAAAAAAGAGATGAAACTCGGTGTGGCCAACATTCCAGAAATATTACTCGATAATACCGACCGTAACCGTACATCGCCATTTGCTTTTACAGGCAATCGTTTTGAATTCAGAGCCGTTGGTTCATCAGCCAACTGCGGAGGTGCCATGTTAGCCATCAATGCCGCTGTAGCAGAACAACTTATTTGTTTCAAAAAAGATGTAGATACACTCATAGAAAAAGGAGAACCTAAAGAACGCGCTCTATTCGCAGTTATAAAACGCTACATTTCGGCTTGTAAAGCCATTCGATTTGACGGCAACGGCTACAGCGATGAATGGAAAAAAGAGGCTGAAAAACGTGGATTAGATTGCGAAACAAGCGTTCCACTTATTTTTGAGCACTATATCAGTCCAGACACTATAAAGATGTTCAAAACCACAAACGTGCTTTCAGAATCAGAATTACATTCACGTTGCGAAGTAAAATGGGAAACTTACACTAAAAAAATTCAAATTGAATCGCGCGTTTTGGGCGATTTAGTGATGAATCACATTGTACCCGTTTCTAGTCGTTATCAATCTATTTTACTAGACAATGTAGTGCGGATGAAAGAGGCATTCGATGCTAAAGAAGCAAAAGAATTAGCAGCTCAAGACACACTTATCATTCGTCGTATTGCAGGACACGTAACGGCCATTGTATCTAAGGTTGACGAGATGTTAGCTGCGCGAAAAATAGCCAATCGTCTGGTAGGCGAACGCGCTAAAGCCATCGCTTATCACGACACAATAGTACCTTTAATGGAAGAAATTCGCAAACACGTCGACGAATTGGAAATGATTGTGGATGATGAAATGTGGACATTACCTAAATATCGCGAATTATTATTCATTCGATAAGTTATATAGTAACTTATATTTTACAACAATTTCTCAGTAAACCAAACGGGCAATCGAATGATCGATTGCCCGTTTTATTAGTTCAAAGAAACTGACTCCTTATAAATCCAACGTAAAAACACGACTATCTGCGAAATTAAGTTCTGGCTTAGTTTTGAAAATACCGTACAAGGTAGAACCCGAACCCGACATGGCTGCGTAAACTGCGCCTGTGTCATATAAGTATTGTTTGATAACCGCCAATTCTGGATGAATTTCAAAAACACTGATTTCAAAATCGTTAAATAAATATTCACGCCATTTTTCAAGTGGCATCGCCATCACTTCCATAAGTGGCACGTTCCATCGTTGACATGCGACATGCGCATAAGCTTCAGCCGTAGACACATGCACGTCAGGTTTTACCAATACTAAATAATAGCCCTTCAACGACACCTCAAGCGACCTAAATTCATTGCCAATACCAGCTGCAAATATGGGTTTGTTACGAATAAAAAAAGGACAATCGGCCCCTAATTTAGACGCATAGTGTTCCAACTGCTCCACAGACAAATTCAAGAGAAAATGTTCATTTACCATTTTCAACATAAAAGCTGCATCAGCTGAACCGCCACCAAGACCGGCGCCCATGGGAATATTTTTGAGCAAAGCTATTTCAAGTTCTGGTAACTGAAAATCACGCTGCAATAAACGAAACGCACGCACCACCAAATTCTGTTCTATATCTCCAGACACAGGCAAACCTGCTATATTTAAAGACGTTTTAACAGCTGGCACAAATTCCAACGCATCACACAAATTGATGGGATAAAATACCGTTTCAAGATTGTGATAACCATCTGGGCGACGGCTTACCACATTAAGTCCTAAGTTGATTTTGGCATTCGGGAATGTAATCATAAATAAGCTAATTTATTGATGACAAAGATAATCATTTTTTGAGATAGCCACATTGTTGAAAACTTGTTGAAATCTCAACTTATAAGTCATAATACGAATAGGCAAAAGGATGGCTTTTTTGTAGTACTTTTGGGGTTCTAAATTCGAATTTCATGGAACCTGCAAAAAGTAAATCGACCAACAAAAAACAGACTAAAATAGTAGTGGATTACGGTAAAGTACCACCACAAGCTACCGAAATTGAAGAGTCTGTTTTAGGCGCCTTAATGATTGACAACACAGCTATCGATAAAGTGGTAGATATTTTATCAGCCGATTCTTTTTACAAAGAAACGCACCAAAAAATCTACAAATCGATTACTGAATTATATGGTAACCGTAGTCCTATTGATATGCACACGGTGACTGAACAATTACGTAAGAATGGGGATTTGGAAGAAGTTGGTGGTCCTTACGCCATTGCCATGCTCACTGCCAAAGTCGCATCAGCCGCTCACATTTTATTTCACGCGCAAATTATTGCACAAAAATTTATGGCTCGTGAACTCATTGGCATTTCTACCGATGTGCAAACAAAAGCATTCGAAGAGAGTACGGATGTGGACGATTTAATGCAGGAAGCCGAAGGCCGTATTTTCGAATTATCGCAAAAACGTCAGAAAAAAGGCGTGACTCAAATCGACCCTGTGATTGATGAAGCGTTAGCCCGACTCAATAAAGCAGCAGCACAAACCGACGGTCTTAGTGGCGTTTGTAGCGGATTTCATGCATTAGATAAAGTCACTTCTGGTTGGCAGAAATCGGATTTAGTGATTATTGCAGCTCGTCCTGCGATGGGTAAAACCGCTTTTGTGCTATCGATGGCAAAAAATATGGCGGTCGATTATAATATTCCTGTAGCTGTATTCTCGTTGGAAATGTCGAACGTTCAGTTGGTAAACCGTCTCATTGTGAATGTCTGCGAAATCCCAGGTGAAAAAATTAAAAGTGGACAATTAGAACCGCACGAATGGGCACAACTCGATGTGAAAATTAAAAAGCTAGAAGGTGCTCCCATTTATATTGACGACACACCCAGTTTATCTATTTTGGAATTTCAAACGAAAGCACGCCGTTTGAAAGAAGAAAATGATATCCAAATTATCATTATTGACTACTTACAATTAATGAACGCTTCGGGCATGAAATTCCAAAGTCGCGAGCAAGAGGTAAGTACTATTTCACGTTCATTGAAAGGACTAGCCAAAGAGTTAGATATTCCGATTATCGCCCTATCACAGTTAAATCGTAATGTGGAAAACCGTGGACAAGGTTCGGAAGGCAAAAAACCACAATTATCGGATTTACGTGAATCTGGTGCTATCGAACAGGATGCCGATATGGTTTGTTTCATTCACCGTCCCGACTATTATAAAATTTACGAAGACCCAAATACTCAAAAAGATTTGCGCGGTATTGCGCAAATTATCATTGCTAAACACCGTAACGGTGCTACTGCCGATATTGATTTGGTATTCAAGCACGAATATGCACGCTTTATGAACGAAGAAGACACGGTGGATCCGTTTGCCACTTTGGGTTCAAAATTGAACAATGCTCCACTGCCTTCGTACAGTAGCTATAATTTACCACCTCACAACAACGAGGACACTCCATTTTAATACACATTTAAAATCTGAATAACTTATGGAAAAATCTCCAAAGCTAGGTTTACCTGACAACGCTAACAGAGAACTCAAACCAGGCGAAACCTACCATCCTATTTTACCTGCCAACAAAAACATTCCCGAGATTAGTTTTTATTCTGTGTCATGGGGAATTCTCATGGCAGTACTTTTTTCGGCAGCGGCCGCTTATTTAGGTTTAAAAGTAGGACAAGTATTTGAGGCAGCCATTCCTATTGCCATCATCGCCGTGGGTTTATCAAGTGCTACTAAACGTAAAAATGCATTAGGCGAAAATGTTATTATTCAATCTATTGGTGCAAGTTCTGGTGTGATTGTAGCAGGCGCCATCTTTACACTACCTGCACTTTACATTTTGCAAGCCAAATATCCCGAAATCACGGTGAGCTTTATGCAAGTATTTTTAAGCTCTTTGCTTGGTGGAATTTTGGGTATTTTATTTTTAATTCCATTTCGTAAGTATTTTGTAAGCGATATGCACGGGAAATATCCTTTCCCCGAAGCTACAGCCACCACACAAGTACTTGTTTCAGGAGAAAAAGGTGGCAGCCAAGCCAAACCGCTGATGTGGGCAGCTGCCATTGGTGGTTTATACGACTTTGTTGTAGCCACGTTTGGCACTTGGAGCGAAACACTCACTTCGCGCATGATTCCGTGGGGCGAAGCCGTAGCACAAAAAGTAAAAATGACTTTTTCAATCAATACGAGCTCTGCCGTATTAGGACTCGGTTATATTATTGGTTTGAAATATAGCATCATCATTTGTGCTGGTTCCTTATTTGTTTGGTGGTTCATCATTCCACTTCTTGGCATGACCACCGTAGATTCTGTGATGTTAAGTCAAATGGATCCCGACTGGATTTTCTCACATTATGCACGCTTTATTGGCATTGGTGCTATTGCTATGGCAGGTGTTATTGGCATCGTAAAATCATGGAGTGTTATCAAAAGTGCAGTAGGTTTAGCAGGTAAAGAGTTAGGTGGCAAAAGTAAAGCCATAGCCAAAGCGATTCCACGTACCGAACGCGATTTATCGATGAAATTCATCTCTATCGCCATCATTGCAGCTCTACTCATCACGTTACTATTCTTTTATTTCGGTGTTATTGGTAATTTCTTCCAAGCACTGATTGCATTTTTAGTAGTTGCTATTATTGCCTTTTTATTTACCACCGTGGCTGCTAATGCTATTGCTATTGTTGGTTCCAATCCCGTATCGGGCATGACCTTAATGACCTTAATTATTGCTTCAGTGATTTTAGTAGGTGTAGGACTCAAAGGAACTAGCGGTATGGTAGCGGCCATGGTTATTGGCGGTGTAGTATGTACGGCTCTTTCGATGGCAGGCGGTTTTATTACCGACCTCAAAATTGGTTATTGGATTGGTAACACACCAGCCAAACAGGAAACTTGGAAATTCCTAGGAACACTCGTATCGGCTGCCACAGTGGGCGGAGTCATCATTATTTTAAATAAAACATACGGTTTCACAGGCGAAAATGCCTTAGTAGCACCACAGGCCAACGCCATGGCTGCCGTTATTGAACCATTAATGATGGGACAAGGCGCTCCTTGGTTATTGTATGGCGTGGGAGCCGTTTTGGCATTGTTGCTCAATGTACTTGGAGTGCCTGTATTAGCTTTTGCACTCGGTATGTTTATTCCGCTCCCATTAAATACGCCACTCGTTGTTGGTGGTTTAATCAATTGGTTTGTAACGTCACGCTCGAAAGATGCAGACTTAAATACCGCACGTAATGAAAAAGGAACACTCATTGCTTCTGGCTTCATTGCTGGTGGCGCCTTAATGGGCGTGGTGAGTGCCGCACTTAAATTTGCAGGTATTAATTGGTATCAAGATTTATGGGCTGAAACTTCTGGCGCCGCTTGGTTAGGACTTGGCATGTATATTTTAATTATTAGTTACTTCATTTGGAGCGTATTAAAAAGTAAAAAAGTAGCCTAATAAAAAACCTAGGCTATGACCCCAAAGAGCAAAAAGTCATCGATTTTTTGCTCTTTTTTGTTTGCATATCAAAAAAATGTTGTATTTTTGTGCTGTAAAACATTGTTTTAAAACTTAATTATGGTGACTTACTCGGAAAAACAATTGAAACCAATCGACGAATTTTGCCCTATGTGGGAAGTTCTCACGCAAGAAGAACGTTTTTATTTACGGGAAAATACCAAGTTACAACATTTTCGCAAAAACGAAGTAATTTACTGCGAAGGCGAAACTCCCAAATTCATGATGTGTTTGGTGACCGGCAAAGTAAAAATCTACAAAGATGGTGTTGGTGGACGCAGTCAGATTATACGACTTATCAAACCAGTCGATATTTTTGGTTTCCGCGCATTCTTTGCCAAAGAGCCTTATTTGACCAGCGCTTCTACTATCGAATCCTCATCGGCGTATTTGGTACCAATGCAAGTTGTGGAACAAATTATCCAATCGAACAACAAATTAGCGCTCTATTTTATTCAATCATTGGCCTCCGATTTAGGCGTAGATGATGCTCGCATTGTGAGTTTAACGCAAAAACATGTGAGAGGTCGTTTGGCAGAGTCGTTGATTATGCTACGCGACAATTACGGTGTAGAATCGGATGGAAGAACCATTAACAGTCATCTTTCGAGAGAAGATTTGGCCAATTACTCGAACATGACCACTTCCAATGCTATCCGCACTTTATCAAATTTTGTCAGCGAAGGCGTTATTGCTGTATCGGGACGAAATATTCAAATTTTGGACGAAGAACAACTCCGAAAAATAAGCAAAATAGGTTAATTCCTGCTTCATATATGATAAAAAGCTGTCTGTTTGACAGCTTTTTTTGTGTCAATTCTTTTGGCATAAAATATGATTATCCAAGTAAACAATCGTATATTTGCACTTTAACACAGCCTCATTATGCAAGAAAAAGAGATACTTTCCATTTATACATACATCCTCCAATTGCTCAAACAACGCCGTTTGGCAGACGCATTTGGCAAATTACAACCACTGCTCGAAGAGTTACAGGATTGGAATTACACCAATCGTAAAGAGGAGTTAGAAACCGTGTACCGCAATCTATTGCAATACGCTGTTTTGGGCGTGAACGATCCACAGCAACAACGCATTTTTAATCAGTTGCTCGAAGATTGTTACGACTTGGTGAGTTCTATCAAAGAAGCACTCTTAACCCGCGTCTCATCGCGTGTGGAATATGCCCAAAAACGCTATGCGCAAATGGCACCTAGTCAATTGAACGAATTAGTGAGTACACTGGAACTCGATGCCTCGCATCATGCTTTGGGTGAACTGCTCACTAGCGGTTTACAAGATGATGGACAAAAAGCCGCTCAGTTTGCGGTGGAACACGAACAGCATTTATTAGCTGTGTTCAATTATATTTGGCTTTCTGGCAAATGGACTCCCGACGAAAAACAATTAGTAACCAACTTATTACAATCGCCCGATATTGATACCACCGATCGCTCTGTCATTATTTCGGCTATCACCTTGTCGCTGCTACGTAATTTTTACCCGTCCAAATTAGCGTTGTTACTCACACAGGCACAACATCCTGAGTTAGATATTCGGCAACGTGTTTTAGTCTGTATAGCACTTGTTGTAACACGTTATGCCGAACGCATTCAACTGAATGAAACCTGCATGAATCAGCTCACCTTGTTGTGCGACAATAAAGATTTTAGACAAGAGTTGGAATCGGTAGTGATGCAATTGGTACGTACCAGCGAAACAGAATCGATTACCAAACGCATACGTGAGGAGATTATGCCCGACGTGATACGTCTCACACCGATGATGAAAGATAAAATGGATTCGGAATCGCTTAAGGCCGATGAGTTAAACGATAAAAATCCTGAATGGCAAGAACTACTCGAACAAAGTGGCGTAGCCGATAAATTACAAGAGTTTGGCGAGTTACAAATGGATGGAGCCGATGTGTATGTAAGCACCTTTGCTGCCTTAAAAAGTTTCCCATTTTTCCGAAATACCATGAATTGGCTGTTGCCATTCGACCCGAAACACAGCAGTATTCGTGCCTTGTTCGAAAACAAAAAAAGTCTGTTTGCTGCTATGATGCGCAGTCCATTTTTATGTAATTCCGACAAATATTCATTCTGTTTGAGCCTGCAACAAATGCCACTGGCTCAACAAAATATGATGACCAGCAACTTCAATGCCGAATCGGAACAAGTACAAGAACTAATGGACGAAGATGCGCTGACACAACCTGCCACACGCGCCAAAACCGTAGCTAATCAGTATATTCAAGATTTGTACCGCCTGTACACGCTGCATGCTCACAAAAACGAATTGACCAATCCGCTACAAGAAATTTTGAGTATTTACAAAACACCACTTTTTACACTACTCTTCCCGACGAGCGAAACGCGCCAACAATTGGCAGAATTTTATTTTTCCAAGGATTTGTATGTCGAAGCCTTAGAACAATTTGAACAGTTGCAAAACGACCTACAAACGGCTGAACGTTTTCAGAAAATAGGTTATTGTCATCAACAACTCAACCAACTACAGCCTGCCATTGAGGCATACGAGCAAGCCGACCTATTGCAACCACAAAACAAGTGGACCATGCGTCGATTGGCGTATTGCTTGAAACGCACAGGCAACTACGCCAAAGCACTTACGTATTATCAAAATTGTGCTCAATTGATGCCTGAAAATAAGCAACTACTGCTCCAAATTGGACATTGTCAAACCGAATTAAAACGCTACGACGATGCCATTGCCACCTATTTCAAAGCCGATTATTTAGCGCCCGACAACCTGCAAATTCGCCGTATCATCGCTTGGTGTTATCTGCTGGCTGGCAAAACAACTGAAGCCTGCAACTACTACGAAAAATTAGTAACCACATCTACCGAAAGTGTTGATTTTCTGAATGCTGGACATGCGTATTGGGTGGCTGGCAATGCGGAGAAAGCGCTATTTTTCTATCGTAAAAGTGCTGAACATGCACCCACTAAAAATCACTTTTTTACCGCCTTTTTCGACGATAAAAAACACCTTTTAGCACTGGGCATTTCGGAGCAAGATTTTTCACTGTGGTATGATGCACTGCATTATCAGCTATAAGTTGAAAAAAAGTTAACATTTGACTAAAATTCCCTTCCTAATTTTTAGTTTTTTCAATTGAAAAACTTATCTTTGTTGCAATTTACATTTATTGACCCTTAAATTTAATTGTCATGAAAAAATTGCTTCTCGTATTAGGAATGGTATGTACGTACCTCACACTTTCGGCACAAGTTATTGTGACTGAACCTGCTTTTATCACTAAAGGTTATAATGGCACTATTGTGGTCACCTTCGACCCCACGTTAGGTAATGGCGGTATGGCCACAGCAACCACGTGTTATGCACATACAGGAATCATCACTTCTGCAAGTGCCACCACCAGCGATTGGAAATTTGTGACCGACGAATGGCGCGGCGGTGCAGCCAAAAACAAGATGACCAAAGTGGGCAATAAATGGCAATTAACTATTAGCAATATTTACTCCTTTTATGGTTGCCCAACGACTACCGATATTCAGAAAATGGCATTCGTATTCAACGATGGCCCTGCTGGAACCAAAGAAGGAAAAGCAGCCGACGGTGGCGATATGTTTATTGACTTATATGCAGCTGGCCTAAATGCAAAATTTAATGCACCCGAAGGTAACCAACTCATTCAAGCTGGTGCCAGCGTCAATTTCAGTGCTACTGCTTCCATTTCCGCCGCTATGGAATTAAAAATAAACGGCACATCGAAAGCTACCGCTACAGGCACCACACTCACCTACTCACAAGCCTTTGCCTCTACAGGCGATTACGAATGTATTTTATCAGCCACAGCAAACAGCGTAACAGTGCGCGACACCGTGATTATTTGTGTCGCTAGCACACCAACCAATCAAACTCGTCCATCGGGCGCGTTGGAAGGCATCAACTACAACAGCAGCAACCCAAATCAAGTCACCTTGGTGATGTACGCTAAAGATAATGCCAATGTGATTGCTGATAATGTGTTTGTGCTAGGCGATTTCAACAATTGGAGTTTTAGCAATACCTACCAAATGAAGAAAGACGGCACAACGGGTTATTTCTGGTTGACCATCGACGGTTTAGAAGCTGGCAAAGAATACGCGTTCCAATATGGTGTAAAAATTGGCACCAAAGTGATTCAAATAAGCGATGCTTACACCGAAAAAGTACTCGATCCATGGAACGACAAATACATTGATGCAGACATTTACCCTAACTTGACCTATCCTGCCAAAGGCGACGGTCCTGTTTCAGTTTTACAAACCAGCAAACCAGCCTTTAATTGGAGCAACGAAACGCTTAGTTTCAACGGTCCTGACAAAAATAATTTGGTAATTTACGAATTGTGGATTCACGATTTCAGTCCCTTACGCACCATTAAAGCGGTAACAGCACGCCTCGATTATTTACAATCGTTAGGCGTAAACGCCATCGAGTTGATGCCAATTACCGAATTCGACGGTAACATCAGTTGGGGTTACAATCCAAACCATTTCTTTGCACCTGACAAATCGTACGGGACGGCTAACGATTATAAAACGTTTATCGACGAATGTCACAAACGCGGTATGGCGGTTATTTTGGATATGGTATTCAACCACGCCACAGGCGTCAATCCGTTTGCAAAATTGTATTATGGCACTACAGGCGTAGCCTCTAATAATCCTTGGTTCAACACCGTTGCGCCACACGATGCGAGCGTAAATCAAGATTTCAATCACAACTTTACAGGTACCAGCGACTATTTCAAACGTGTATTGCAATATTGGATTTCTGAATATAAAATTGACGGTTACCGCATGGACTTATCGAAAGGTTTATGTGGCGCAGATTGCAACAACCGCACCACCATTATCAATAACTATTACAACAGCGTAAAAGCCGTCAAAAGCAATGCGTACTTTATTTTGGAACATTGGTATGGTAGCGAAGAACCAGGTTTTGTAAGTAACGGCATGTTGTGCTGGGGCGGCGGTACAGGTATGAACGACAGTTACAGCCAAACCGCTATGGGCTGGCTCGACCAAAACGACGACATCAGCGCAGCCAACAAACAAGGTTGGGTGTATTACTGCGAAAGCCACGACGAAGAACGCAACTTCTACAAAGCCAAAGCGTATGGCAACGGCAACTTAAAAACCGACGAAACCGCGCGTTTGAATCGTGTTCCGCTTAACGTAGCGTTTAACACTATGATGAAAGGTCCTAAAATGATTTGGCAATTTGAAGAGTTAGGATTTGATTACAGCATTTTGAGCAACGCAACGGGCGGCGTAGGCGACCGCGTTGATCCAAAACCAGTGCCCGAAGCACTTGGTTGGTACAAAAACGCTTTACGCATGGGCAGTTTCGAAAAAGTGGCACAGTTACTCAAACTCCGCGACAAATACGAAACGATGTTCTTAAACGGAACGTGCAACGTAACAGCGGGTCATGGCGTATCGGGTCGTTATATTCAATGGAGCTACAACTCCGACAAATTAGTTGTGGCAGGTAACTTCAACGTAAGCGGTGGCACCACCTTTACAGGCAGCGTCAACGTGGCTCCATTTGCAGCAACAGGCACGTATTACGAGTATTTCACAGGCGAAACATTGGTAGTAAACAGCACCTCGCAAACCATTACACTGCAACCTGGCGAATTACGCATTTACACCAGCACACAAGAAACCTTGCCAATTGTGCCAACCACGTTTGAATACCAAGATTATGTAGGTTTAACACCAACCAACAGCGCTGCACGCCATTTTGTGTACCCAACCGTAACCGACCAAACCATTTACATCTCGGGTGACGAACAACCACAGTATGTGCAAGTGTACAGCCTACGGGGCGACTTGGTAAAACTAGCACGCCACACCGCCGAACTCAACGTATCCGATTTAAAAAGCGGCATGTACTTGATGGTGGTTACCTTTGGTAAAACACAAGAAGCGTTTAAATTTATTCGTAAATAAAAGGTTACAGGCAATACTAATAAACGTCACACCAACAATAAAATATTATGGACAGAATTACTGAAAGTTTAATTAACGAACTCTTAACAACTTTAGAAATTACCTCTGAAGGAGAATCTAAAGACTTTGAAAAGCTAACAAATTACACTGTTGTTTCAAATGAATATAACAAGACTTTCGACATTGAAGCAATAACTGTTGGTAATGGAAATGATACAGGAATTGACGGTATAGCAATAATAGTAAACGGACAACTAGTCGAAACCACTGAAGAAGTAGATGACTTGCTTGATAAAAACAATTTTCTCGAAATTGAATACATTTTTATTCAATCTAAAACATCTTCAAATTTTGAATGCTCAGAAATAAATTCTTTCATTTTTGGTGTTCAAGATTTTTTTTCTTTGAAACCTAAGCTTTTAAGAAATGATGATATTAATAAGTTTGCTGAAGTATCTAATTATGTTTTTCAAAAAGCACCTAAATTTAGAGCAAATCCATCCATAAAGTTATTTTTTGTAACTACTGGAAAATGGATAAATGACACTAATTTAAGAGCAGTAATAGACAACGGTATCAATTCGCTTGAACAAACCAACCTATTTGAGCATGTTTATTTCACGCCGTTTGGTGCGAGAGAACTTGCAACAGCTTATAGAAAAACCAAAGAATCAATATCAACAACAATTACATTTAATAATAGAATTACAATTCCAAAAATAAATGGTGTATCGCAAGCATATATTGGCTTACTTCCATTCAATGAGTTTTTAAAAATAGTTGCTGATGACGATGATATTTTATTGAATGTATTTGAAGATAATGTTAGAGATTTTCAAGGAGACAACAATGATGTCAATGGTGGTATAGCGTTAACATTAAATAATGAAGATTCTGAAATATTTAGTGTATTAAATAATGGTGTTACCATTGTTGCCAGTTCTATTTCACCTACGGGTGACCAATTTACAATTTCTGATTATCAAATTGTAAATGGCTGCCAAACTAGTAATGTTCTATACAATAATAGAAAAGGAATAAATATTAGTAAAGTTAGCGTTCCTGTAAAACTTATTGCAACGACTGATGAAGAAGTTAAAACTAGAATTACTCTTGCGACAAACAATCAAACTCCAATTAAAAAGGAGCAACTAGCTGCATTAACACAATTCCAACGAAGTTTGGAACAATACTATAATTCCTTCACTGGTGATTCCAAAATATATTACGAAAGACGTTCAAAACAATTTAATTCTGACAATAGTGTTTTAAAATCCAGAATCATTACTGTTCCATATCAAATAAAATCTTTTGCAGGTATGTTCCTTGACGAGCCACATAATGTTACTAGTTATTTTGGTTCAATTGTAAGAAGACTAAATGAAGGGAAAGCACCAATTTTTGATAAAGACCACGCATTTTCTCCCTATTATACGAGTGCATTTACTTACTTTAAACTTGAATCCTTTTTCAAAAAAGGACTTATCGATTCTTCATACAAGAAAGTACGTTTTCATATTCTGATGCTATTTAGATTATTAAATGGTAAAGATCCATTGCCTCCCTTTAACAGCAGTAAAAAAATGGATAAATATTGTCAAGATTTATTGGTAATTCTTAATGATGAAGTAAAGGCATTGAAAGCATTTAATAAATGTATAGAAGTTATTGATAATTCTGGCTTTGATAAATCAGACAAACAAAATCTAAAGCTGGTCTCAAAGACAAAAATATTAATAGACTATGCAAAAAAATAAAAGTGGTTTTTAAAACAAACCATTATATAAAAAAGACGATACACGCATGAGAATTATTGATTTAAACAGTTGGAAACGGAAAGAACATTTTAACTTTTTCTCCAAAATGGCGAGCCCTTTTTTGGGCATCGTAACGGAGGTGGACTGTACCGACTGTTACGCCTACGCCAAAGAACGTGGGCAATCATTTTTTGCCTCTTATTTGGCGCAAGTTTCCCAACTTGTGCCAATAATACAAATCAGCTTCTAACTGATAAATAGAATAAATTAATGAGTTGAATAGGTAGGTATGTAGTTGTCAGTTATGAAACTGTCCAAATAAAAGGCACAAGTTGGAAACTTGCGCCAATTTGGGGGTTTTAAAACAGACCATTACATAAAAAAGACAATACGCGCATGAGAATCATTGATGTAAACAGTTGGAAACGAAAAGAACATTTTATTTTTTTCTCTAAAATGGCTAGCCCTTATTTGGGCATTGTAACGGAGGTGGACTGTACCGACTGTTACGCCTACGCCAAAGAACGGGGACACTCATTTTTTGCGACGTATTTGCATAAATCCATGATTGCTGTCAATGCTGTTGAAGCATTAAAATACAGGCTAGTCGATGATGAAATCGTGGTGTTTAACACCATACACGCCGGATCAACCATCGGGAGAGAAGACGGCACATTTGGTTTTGCGTTTATCCATTTTTCGCCTGACTTTGAAATATTTAACGCGGAATTACAAACAGAAATAGAAGCGGTGCAACACTCCACCGGACTTCGCCTAAATAACGATGACCTCAAAAATGATTTAATTCGCCACTCTACTATTCCTTGGCATTCGTTTAGTGGCTTGTTGCATCCCACCAATTTTAATCCAAAAGAATCGGTACCCAAAATCACGTTTGGGAAATATACGATTCGAGAAGGTCGCAAACTATTACCCGTTTCCATTGAAGCGCACCACGGCTTAGTGGATGGATTACATATCGCGCAGTATCTAACTGAATTTCAAAATCAACTGAATCTAAAATAATACGAGCGCCCTTGAGACAGATTTACCTCTCGTTAATTAATAAAAAGAGAAAAAACGCCATGCAACTCGAAAACGTTCACCATATTGCCATTATTTGTTCCGATTACGCTACCTCGAAAGCGTTTTATACCGAGGTGTTGGGATTTACGGTAGTGCGTGAAGTATATCGAGCCGAACGACAATCGTACAAACTCGATTTGTCGCTCAATGGGCAATATGTGATTGAGTTATTTTCGTTTCCAAATCCACCAGTACGCGCCACACGTCCCGAAGCCACAGGTTTGCGGCATTTGGCATTTGGTGTCAAAAACCTAGAACAAGCCGTAGCGCACTTACAGGCAAACACCGTGACCACAGAACCAATTCGCGTAGACGAATTTACGGATAAACGTTTTACCTTTTTCACCGACCCCGACCAGTTGCCGATAGAACTGTACGAAGTTTCATAACACCTACTTAGTAACGCTTTTGCACCTGATTACACCTAAAAAAAACAGAACACTATGAATGACTCTAAATTTAATATTGCCGTATTAATTGACGGCGATAACGCACAAGCGAAACTGATTAAAGAAATCATCGAAGAAGTATCGAAATATGGAAAAGCCACCATTCGACGCATCTATGGCGATTGGACCACGCCGCATATGAACAGTTGGAAAGAAATCATCAACCAATATTCCATCAATCCCATTCAAAAATTTTCGTACACCACGGGTAAAAATTCCACCGACAGCTCACTTATTATCGACGCGATGGATATTTTACACAGCCAAAATGCCGATGGTTTTTGCATCGTCTCGAGCGATAGCGATTATACGGGACTAGCCAAACGCATACGCGAAGAAGGTCTATTTGTCATGGGCATTGGTCGCCGCACTACGCCTATTGCGTTTGTTAATTCGTGCGATATTTTCACCTTTACCGAAAACTTAAGCCTCGACAACGATCTCGCCGACGAGAAAATAGAGGTAAAAAAGAAAAATACCACGACCAAGCTCAAACAAACCACACCCAAACTGCTCGAAAAAATAGAAATAGAACTCAAACAACCGCACAAAATAGGGCTTCCTGAACTGAACATTGCCATTATCGACAAAGCATTTGAAATTTCGACCAACGAAGAGGACGAAGCGTATATTTCAAAAGTGGGCTCTTCGCTACGCAAAATTGACCCTAGTTTCGATTCAAGAACGTATGGATTCAAAACCTTAACACAGCTATTTGAGAGCATCGATAAATATGTGATTGTGAAAAACGAAGTGAACGGGCTCAACCATCCACTCGTAAAGCTAAAATAGGCGTCGGCAGCAACCAATTATTCTATCAATGGTCACCCATTTTTTGAGAGATTTTATGTAACTTTGCGTCCTCAATTTTTATGTTAGACTCTATTCAACATATCGCTACCGATAGTTTGGCACTCATCAACGCTGCAAACGTAGATTTGCCAACCATTCCACGTGTTACCAACTGGGGCACGTCGCCACTCATTGGTAGCACATTGTTGGTGTTGTTTCTTTTGTTTATTGTAGCATTCAACCAAGCCAAACAATTTTACCTCGAAACATTGCGCAGCTACTTCCGCGATCGCGAGCGACTCACCTACGAAGAGGCCGACAACACCTCTATTTCCATTCTGTTTATGCTCATCATTGCCGTATGTACGTTTAGCATTTTTATAGCCATCGCAGCTAATCATTCGCAAGCCATGGATTTTTCGCAACAAAGTTTAATACTTTTGGGCATTGTAGTGGCGTTGGTCAGTGGTTGGCTGGTGTTACAATGGTTAGCGTTTAAATATGTTGGCATGGTGGCTAATCAAAGCACCGTGATGCGTCGGTTTATTCGGAGTTTTATCACCACATTTGTAGTGTGTGGCTTACTACTCTTCCCTATTATCGTTGGCATGATTTATGCGCCACCAGCACAAGTTATATTCCTACTTTATATTGGCCTGTTTTTCATTGCATTAGCCTTCTTATTAGTACTTTTCAAGGCGTTTCAATTTTTTTTCAACGGATTTACATCTTTGTGTTATTTATTTTTGTATCTTTGCACCCTAGAAATTTTACCTATTTTGCTCCTTAAAAAAGCAGTGGTAATGTGGATTGCAAATGTCTAACAAAAAATCTTAACGCTTTGAAAATCAAGAAAGTGTTGGTTTCTCAACCAAAGCCTGAGAATGGAAAATCTCCCTATTTTGATATTGCTGAAAAATACAATGTAAAGATAGATTTCCGCCCTTTTATCAAAGTTGACCCAATTCTTGCTAAAGAATTCCGCCTACAAAGAGTAAATATTCCCGATTATACAGCGGTTGTTTTCACCTCGCGCCACGGGATAGACCATTTCTTCCGTTTAGTGCAAGAGATGCGCATCAATGTGAGTGAAGATTTAAAATACTTCTGTATCTCTGAAACAGTAGCCTTCTATCTTCAAAAATACATCCAATTCCGTAAACGCAAAGTGTTTTATGGTGCTACTGGCAAATTACCTGAACTATTCCAAGTGATTAGCAAACATCTAGAAGAAAACTTCTTGATGGTGATGTCGGACAACCATAACGAAGATATTATTGGTTACATCAATCAATATCAAGTAAAACACGGTATTGGTTTAATGTATCGCACGGTAAGCAACGACTTTGGTCCAGACGAAGAATTCAACTACGACATGGTCTTGTTTTTCAGTCCACAAGGTGTGGCGTCGTTACTCAAAAATTTCCCAAATTTTGAACAAAACGACATGCACATTGGCTGTTTTGGAGCTAGCACTGCCCAAGCCGTCCGTGATGCCAAGTTGCGCCTCGATTTAGAAGCACCAACCAAAGAATTTACTTCAATGGCGATGGCACTCGAACATCACATAAAAGAAAATCACAAGAGCGAAAAAAAATAAGTACGTGAACTTTTACCCCTATATAATCCCAAAAGTATAGAATTTTGTGTACTTTTGGGATTATTTTTATATATGGAACACCACAAAACCACTTTCCCCAAAGCAGAACATTTAACTGGCACCTTGGCCATCGAAACATTATTCGAACAAGGCGACGGTTTTATTGCTTTTCCATTGCGTGTAGTGTACCAATTGGTGCCGAAAACCGATACGCCACCCATTCAAGTGCTGGTAAGTGTTCCTAAAAAACGATTTAAACACGCCGTCGATCGCAATCGGTTCAAACGTTTAATACGCGAAAGCTACCGATTAAACAAACACCTTTTGTGCGACACCGTGGAACAAACAAACTTCACGCTGCACATCGCGTTTTGTGCAGTAAGCAATGAGCTACCAACATTCAGTGTGGTAGAAGCTAAAATGCAGCAAGCACTCACCAAATTGCAACAGCGTGTGTCAGAAACTATAACGACTAAGTTATGAAAAAAACAATCACATTTTTGCTTATTTTGCCTATTCGCTTTTATCAATTGGCTATTTCTCCGATGTTTCCTTCGAGTTGTAGATACACGCCCACTTGCTCGCAATACTCTATTGAAGCCATCCGAAAACATGGCCCATTCAAAGGATTGTGGTTGGGCACCAAACGTATTTTACGCTGTAACCCTTGGGGCGGCAGCGGTTACGATCCTGTGCCTTAACAACAATATTATACAATAAAAAAATCCGAGCGTAAACACTCGGTTTTTTTTATTTTTATGGTAATGAAGTGATTAGTGTAGCTGTGCTAATGCCTCTTTAATCCGTGTAAAAGCTTCCACCAATTTGTCGTCACTAGTAGCATACGACATACGAATACATTCGGGCGCACCAAAGGCAGCACCACCCACGCAAGCCACATGACCCACTTCCAATAAATACATCGCTAAGTCGCCTGAATTGGCAATAACTTGTCCAGCAGGCGTAGTTTTTCCAAAGAACGATTTACACTCTGGAAACACATAAAAAGCACCCATCGGGTTATTCACTTTCAAACCTGGAATGGCATGTACCAAATCGACCACTAACTGACGACGACGAGCAAACGCCTCACGCATAGTCGCCACACACGATTGATCGCCCATATAAGCAGCTTCAGCGGCTTTTTGTGCAATGGAACTTGGACCAGACGTATATTGACCTTGCAATTTAACACACGCTTTGGCCAGCCACGTAGGAGCCGCCAACCAACCCAAACGCCAGCCAGTCATGGCATACGCTTTGGACACACCGTTCACAATAGCCACACGATCTTTCAATTCAGGAAATTGAGCAATCGATTCATGGTGACCAATGTAGTTGATATGTTCGTAAATTTCATCAGCAATGACCAAAATATTAGGACATTTCGCCAAAATATCGACCAAAGCAGCCAATTCTTCGCGTGAGTAAACGCTTCCTGTTGGATTGGATGGTGAACATAAAATAATGGCTTTAGTACGTACTGTAATGGCGGCTTGCAGTTGCTGTGGCGTAATCTTAAAATCTTGATCAATGCCAGCAGGTATCACTACACTTGTAGCATCCGCCATTTTCACCATTTCCACATAACTTACCCAATACGGTGCTGGTACGATGACTTCGTCGTCGGGATTCAACACGCATAACAACGCATTACAAACCGCTTGTTTAGCACCATTGGAGCACACAATTTGGTCTGGTGTGTAAGTTAATCCGTTTTCACGTTGTAGTTTTTCACAAATGGCTTTGCGCAAACTCAAATAGCCGGGCACTGGTGAATAAAACGAAAAGTTAGCATCAATAGCTTCTTTAGCTGCCTGTTTGATATGATCAGGCGTGAAAAAATCGGGTTCCCCCACACTTAAGTTAATTACATCGATACCGTGCTCTTTCAACTCACAACTTTTTTGCGACATTGCAAGTGTTTCGGACTCCGCCATCGATTTCAAACGAAAAGAAACTTCCATAGTATAAATTAATTTTTCAACATTACATCTATTAGTCGGCACATTTGATCAAATTGGTCCTGATAGAACAAACGCGTCAAGAAGACAATTTTACCCGATTCATCTATAAGTACATTACGCGTAATGCCCGCATTACGTTGGGCAAACAGGGTAAAAATATCGGCATGCAAATCTAATCCAATCGGATACGTCACACCCAAACTCTCTTTAAACGTGGTTATTTTCTCCAACGGTTCTTCCCTATCGATAGCAATAAGGGCAAAATTAGGATTATATTTGTGTTTCTGCCAAATTTCTTGTTCAATCAATGGCATCTCCTTGCGACAAACGCCACACCATGAAGCGGTAAATTGTAACATCACCACTTTACCACGTAATGACGACAATTGCACGGAACGTCCATCGTCGAGTTTCACCACAAAATCGGGCGCCATATCGCCTACTGATACAATATAACCTTTTGATTCATCTTCTTGTGCCGACGCTGCAAACACACAGGCTAACATTAATACGGTTAATTTCAATCTCTTCATCATACATTAAATAGTTACCATTTCTACCGCTCCATCAACGACTTCAAAAATACGGGCTTCTCCGCCTAAACGCATTAAAATTTCGTCGAGATGTTCGCGATTTGTATCCGTTATAAAAATTTGTCCAAATTCATCACTCGATACCAGTTTCACAATACGTGTAACGCGCTCCACATCGAGTTTATCAAATATATCATCTAGCAATAAAATAGGCGTTTGTTCGCTTACCCGTTTTAAGTAGGTAAATTGTGCCAACTTTAAAGCCACTAAATACGTTTTATTTTGTCCTTGCGACCCCGTGCGTTTCATCGGATAATCGCCCAACAACATGGTTAAATCATCTTTATGAGAACCACGCGTGGTATAACCTAACAGATGATCGCGTTGACGGCATTCACGCAAAAGCACTCGTAAATCGCCTTGCTGCGAATGCGACGTATACAACAAGCCAACTTGCTCTTTCCCAGCCGAAATTTCGGCATAAAACTGCTGAAAAACGGGTACAAAACCAGCAATAAATTCAGCACGTTTTTGGTAAATATACGCTGCCTCAAGCGCCATTTGTTCCTCATAAATATCGAGCATCGTCTCATCCAACGCCGCCTCTTTTTTCATCATCGCATTCCGATTTTGAAGCGCAGCATTATAGCGAATTAAAGCCGACAAATACGGTTTATCGTATTGCGAAATAACCGTATCTAAAAATCGACGACGTTCGTCACTGCCATCGGTAATAATTTCCAAATCAGAAGGCGAAATAAGCACCACAGGAATCACACCAATATGGTCGGACAACCGTTCGTAATCTTTTTTATTCCGCTTAAATTGTTTTTTAGTGCGGTGTTTTACGGCACACGAAATCAATTCTTCTACTTCCTTGCGTTGATACACACCTTGCAACATAAAGAACTCAGAATCGTGCTTAATAATTTGTGTATCAATAGGATTTAAGTGACTTTTACAAAACGATAGATAATAAATAGCGTCCAATAAATTCGTTTTTCCCATACCATTTTGACCCAAAAAGCAATTAATTTTAGGTGAAAAATGTAAATCGCATTCAGCAATATTACGATAATTGAGTATGGAAATTTTATCTATATACACAGCAACTTCAAAAAATTAGATTAACGCTTTCAAGCGCACTATCATATCATCAGCTTGTTGCGATTTTTCGGACGTGTGACGTAACACTTCCACCACAAATGGATGCGTGTCGAACGCACCTCTTACCGCTGCAAAATCGTCGGATTTGTTTTGTTCGTCGCCATCTAAGCCAAAACCAACACTAGCCATAGTTCCAAATTCTTTCTTAGCATCATCATACAACTGTTGATCGAACGCAACCACAGCCTGTTTCCAAGTTTCAATAAACTGAATCAAATTAGCTACCGTGATATCTGTTAAGGATTTGCCCAAATAAAGTGCCAATTGATGATAAGTCCATGTCCAAGCAAACTCATCGTAATGAGCATGTAACTGTTCAAATCGTTTTTGGATAGCCTCTAACGAATACGCTTTTTGTTCCAAATCAGACATTAAAAGTTCCACTTCGCTAGTAGGAACGAGTAAACCTGCTAAATCGCACCACTCGCCCACACCAACCGATGTTGTTGGAGCCAATTGTTGTTTTATATTGTGAAGCGATGTCAATGAAATCGTAGCCAATTTGCGCATCAACATCGTTCCTAAATACTTCAAAATAGCCATTTGGTAAACCGATTGACCATGCAATAACGACGAACGGCGAATAACACAACCATTGTAAGTGTATTCAGAACAGGTTTCGTTAGCTGCTGTTTTTAGCGCTTCTAATTCTGCAACGCCTTGTATCATCTTTTGAACCGTATAAGGATTCAATAGATTAAAATTAATTTGATCTATTTTGTGATTAGCGGTACGCGCATCACGTTTGGGCCATTTCTGAGCATCACGTATAGTACCCACACTGCGTAGATTTGCGCCAGGAACAAGATAACTTTTACCTGCCTGTTCTATCAAATAAGAAAATGGCAATTTGGATGTATCGGAGTGCTGCGTATGACGTCCCATAATCAACGAAAAGGCGCCAACGTGGGCTGGCCACAACAAATAGGAATCGCTGGTAGCTTTAGAACCACGTTCTACCACACCTTGATGCAACGGTCCTAATTTGTACATGTGATTACTCTGATTGGAACCCGAACCTGCATTGAAAAACGAGAACATACCAGCAATTAGCAACGTCGATTTATGATGAGATACGGTGTAAGGTCCCGCAAAAATAGCGGTTGCCTCACCGTGCATGCCTTGGCAGTTCGCAAAAAATAACGAATCGAGCGCTGAATAATGTTTATCGAGCAGACAACCTTGTCCTACAAAACAACGAGAAATCAAGGTCGCATCAGAAATACGAGTGCCTGAAGCAATGATAAAATCGTCGCAAATAACATCCACACCTAAATGTGTTGGTGCCTCTTTAGAACTTTGAACAGTTCCGTTCGATAAGCGCGAAACGCCATCTAAAAGGGCAAAATCGCCAATACGGACATTTTTCAAAACGTCACAATTCACGATACGAGCATTTTTGCCAATCGTTCCGATGGATGATAATTGCTCTTGAGCATACGCATCAATCGCTTTGGTAAGTTGTTCAATAACGATTTTACGATGTCTATAAACGGTTAGCATATACGCTAACTGAGCCGACAAACCATCAAAAATGGGCACTTCGCGACCACCGCCCTCATTCATCACAGGCACACGAATGCCGTTACCGAATGTTGTTTGAGCATCAACGACTAACGTGCTTACGTGTTCGATATAAGCACCTTCGCCAATGTGATAATTGGCTATATAATTTTCAATATTACGAATATAAACGTCGCTGTCGATGGTCACATGATGCAAACGAGCATTAAAAATGCCAGCATGTACCGACAAGCCCCCAGCAAGAGTGAAGCTTTTTTCAAATCGTCCCAAACGAATGTCGCCAGAGAATTCAACCTGATGTACATAAGTTGGATCAAACCCATCTAACACGTGGATATGAGTCCAATCATCGGCAGAACAACGATTTTGTTTCAGTTGCTCTATTTCTAAAGACGTAAGTGGACGATAATTCATACTGATTGGGATAAAATACGACAAAAACGAACCAATTATTATGCCAACTGCTGTATCACTTCTTCGATGGAACACAACATTTGCGTGCCAGTTTCCATATTTTTGAGCATCACCTTGTTGACTTCCATTTCTGAATCGCCAACAATAGCAACATAAGGTATTTGATTACTATTAGCATATCCCATCTGCTTTTTCATTTTAGCAGGCTCGGGATACAATTCAGAAGCAATACCGGCACGACGCGCTTGGCGTAACAAAGGTAAACAATAATTCAATCCTTTTTCATCGAAAGCCACAAAAAGCAACGAAGTCACCGCTAAACTATCTTTAGGGAATAAATCCAATTGATTTAATACATCGTAAATACGGTCGGCACCAAACGAGAAACCAACGCCCGAAACGCCTGGCAAACCAAAAATGCCCGTTAAGTTATCGTAACGTCCGCCGCCCGAAATACTTCCCATTTCAACACCTACGGCTTTTACTTCCAAAATTGCGCCTGTATAATAATTCAAACCGCGCGCCAAGGTCAAATCTAATTCAATAGCACATTGAATACCGGCTTGTTGGATATAGCCAAACACCTCTTCCAATTCAGCAATGCCTTTCAATCCAACTTCTGAAGATGCCAAAACTGTTTTTAACGTGGTTAATTTCTCCGTATTAGAACCTTGCAAACCCAAAATAGGTTGAAGTTTATCAATCGCAGTTTGCGAAATACCTTTTTCAAGGAGTTCTTTATTCACATTATCCAACCCAATTTTATCGAGTTTATCGATAGCCACCGTAATATCAATAATACGTTCCAACTCACCTATTAATTGAGCAATACCTGCCAATATTTTGCGGTTATTCAATTTAACCACCACTGGAATTTTAAATAATTTGAATGCCTCATCAATCATTTCGATTAATTCCGCTTCGTAAAGCAGCGAGTCGCTACCAACCACGTCGGCATCACATTGGTAAAACTCACGATAACGTCCTTTTTGAGGACGATCGGCACGCCACACGGGTTGAATTTGAAACCGTTTGAACGGAAATGTCAACTCCTCACGATGTTGCACGACATAACGCGCAAAAGGCACCGTTAAATCGTAACGAAGCCCCTTTTCTGAAATTTTATGAGTCAGTTTTACGCTATTACGCGCCGCCAACTCCTCGTCGGTCAAGCTAGCTGCAAAATCGCCCGAATTGAGTACTTTGAATAGTAGTTTATCACCTTCTTCGCCATATTTTCCCATCAACGTGGATAAATTTTCCATCGAAGGTGTTTCAATTTGTTTAAAACCATAACGGTAAAAAACAGAACGAATGGTGTCAAAAATGTAATTACGTTTCGCCATTTCGATAGGCGAAAAATCACGTGTACCTTTTGGAATACTTGGTTTCACTATTAGTATATTTTGAATAAGTCCATAAAATAAACAAAGCTATCTCTATTGAAATAGTTGATTGTAGATAAAATCAGTAGCTCCCACATGACTTCTTACATAATTACCTGCCGAAGTAGCAGCTTCTGGATCTAAAAACAGCGCATTAACGCGATCTTCCATTTGGCGATAACTGGCTACAGAATACCCGCCACCACAAGCAACAAGCGCGCGAGCCTCACGGAATTTTTGGTAGTTAGGTCCAAATACAACGGGCACATTCCATACGGCAGCTTCCAACGTATTATGAATACCAGCACCAAATCCGCCGCCAATGTATGCTACTTTTCCATAGCGATACAAGGACGACAAAATACCAATCGTATCAACGACCAAACAATGTGCATTTGCAGCCTCTTCGGGCGTTGTTTTGGTATACAATACAAAATTACAACGCAATTTAGAGCAAATGTTAGCAATATGTTCCTCCGAAATTTCATGAGGGGCAATAATCAATTTGCGTTCTTTATTCGCATTCACATAACGAATCAGAAATTCTTCGTCTGGCTCCCACGAACTGCCTGCCACAAGCACTTCTGCGCCTTGCGCAAAGGCTTCTGCTATGGGTAATACTTTAGCCGCTTTAGCGATATCAGCTACACGATCGAAACGCGTATCGTCGCCCACAGTAACACGTTGTACACCAAAACGATTCAACAACTCTTTCGATTGTTCGTCCTGAACAAAAATCATGGTAAAGGAATCGAGCAAATGTAAGAAAAAACGACCATATTTCTTAAAAAAACGTTGTTTTGGGCGAAAAATGGCAGAAATAATATAGGTTGGGATTTGACGTTTTTTTAACTCGAGTAAATAGTTAGCCCAGAATTCATATTTAATAAAAATCGCCTTTTCTGGATTTACAATATCCAAAAAGCGTTTTACATCACGAGGCACGTCAAACGGCAAATAACAAACAATATCCACTTCGGCATAATTTTTACGAATTTCGTAACCCGATGGTGAAAAAAAGGTGAGTATAATTTTTTGTTCGGGATGTGCACGACGCAATCGTTCAATCATAGGACGTCCTTGTTCAAATTCGCCCAAGGAAGCAGCATGAAACCAAACATATCGTTTCGATTTATCAATATTTTGTTCTAATACACTAAAAACTTCCTTACCACCTTGATGACGTAAACGCATTTTACGTTTAAATAGCGACATAAAAGCCACAAAAAATCGCATCAAATGAATAGAAAAATTATATAAAATATGCATGATGATAAGATTAAATCGTGATTCCCAAAAAAAGTTTTTTATAAAAAGAAAGGCACTCCAAACGTATTTGAAATGCCTTTCTGATGTTTGGTCCAGATTATTTTCTGAGGCCCAATTCTTTAACGATAGCGCGGTAACGTTCGATGTCCACTTCTTTTAAGTAGTTAAGCAAACGACGACGTTTACCTACTAACATTGTCAAAGAGCGTTCTGTACTATAATCTTTTTTGTTTGACTTCAAGTGTTCAGTCAAATGGTTGATACGGAAAGAAAACAATGCGATTTGTGATTCGGGAGAACCAGTGTCAGTGTTAGACTTGCCGTATTTACCGAAGATTTCTGCTTTTTTTTCTGCGTCTAAATACATAAAAAACTACATTTATATAATTATCCCATTATTGGGACTGCAAAGGTACAATTTTATTTGTAAAAACCAAATAGTTAGGCGTTTTATTTTTCAACGGGTGTTTCTTCGGTTTTAGGTGCCTCTTGATGAGTTTCAAATGACTCGTCATTAATCACAAAACGAGTATAATACGAAATAAGCAATGTGGTAGCAGGCAAGGCAATAATCATGCCTATAATACCAAATAAAGCGCCCCAAACAGATAACGAAAGTAAAATAATGGCAGGATTAAGTCCCATGGCTTTCCCCATAATTTTAGGCACCAACAATAAATCTTGCGTAGATTGTACCACCACAAACACAATGAATACAGCTAACATAAACCACCAGAAACTTTGCCCTGTTTCCATGGATTGCAACAAAGCTAAAAATATGACAGGAATAAAACCAACTGTTTGCAAATAGGGAACCAAATTGAGTAATCCAATAAATAATCCCATGGTAATGGCTAGCGGCAAACCAATAATGCTAAATCCAATGGCAAAAAGCACACCCACAATGGCTGCCACCAAGGCTTGTCCACGAAAATAACGATTCATGCCTGCTTCTACGTCGTCGCGCAATTCGGTTACAAAATGACGGTATTTTTTAGGGATAACGAGCATAAAACCTTCCGCAATTTTTTCGTAATCAATCAGAATAAAAATCACGTAAAGCATAACCATAAATACCACAAAAATACCCACGATAAAACTCCAAGTGCTTGACAATAATCCAAAAAATTGTGGCATGATTTTTTCAATCACACTTTCGACATTTTGCCACGTAAACAGATTCTGGAAATCTATATTATACACCGTATTATTTATCCATTGGCGCACACTCTCGGAAATCAACGAAGAGCTATCGACCTGTTGCACATAATCTACCAATAAAACGCCCATGCGCGAAAATTCTTGAATGACCGATGGCAAAAATAACCAACCAGCACCAACCAGCACAACAATCACCGAGAATAAGGCTGCAAAAATAGACAAAACACGGTTTTTGAATTTCAATCGATATTGAAAGAATTTAACCAGCGGATAAAGCAAATAAGCTATTAGCCAACCAATTAAAAATGGCAATAAAGCAGCGCTTAATTTATTAATCAATAAAAAAAGAGCCACAGCAACAAGCACACCTATTACAAGGCGCACCACTCTATCGAATGTATAAGGGCGTTTAAATGCTTCCATATAACTAAAAATTTAGTGTAAAGGTAGAAAAAAATATGGAACACCAAGCATGTAGAAAAGAAAATAACCAAAAACAGAATTTCAACCAACTTCCCGTTGTGAAAAGTAGCTCGAATTATTTGTTATTAAACTGGTTCATGGTAGCTTGCAAGCCTGACAAACAAAAGCTTTTGATAATTTCACCCGCTTTTTCTAAGCGCGCAGGCATCAAGACTTGTTCTTCCGCTGGAAAACGGCTCAAAACGTGTTCTACCTGATGTCCTTTCGGAAAATCGTTGCCAATACCAAAACGCAAACGTGCATAATTTTGAGTACCAAGCACTTCTTGAATGTTTTTCAATCCATTATGACCGGCATCGCTACCGCTTCCTTTAAGGCGTAGAACACCAAATGGCAAGGCTAAATCGTCCACAACAACCAACACTTGTTCGAGTGGAATTTTTTCTTGCTGCATCCAATAACGCACGGCATTGCCACTCAAGTTCATAAAGGTAGATGGCTTGAGTAGTAGTAAACTGTGTCCTTTCAAACGACACGTGGCAATAGCACCATAACGTTGATTCTCAAAAAAAACATTGGACGCTTCGGCAAAAGCGTCCAATGTATCGAAACCAATATTGTGGCGGGTATGTTCATATTCTGAACCGATATTGCCCAATCCGACAATAAGATATTTCATAACAATTCGTTAGTTACAAATTATTTTACAGCAGTGGCCGCAGCACCACGAGCAGCACGCGTCAATTTAACTGCACATACTACAGCGTTAGGTGTGTTCAAAATTTCTAAGCCTTCGAAACTCAAAGCACGTACTTGAATAGTTTTACCTAATTCGAGTTTTTCTACATTGATAGTTACCGATTCTGGCATTTTAGAAGCAACAGCTTTCACGCGCAATTTACGCATTTCAAGACTCAATTTACCACCGGCACGCACACCTTCAGCCAAACCTTCCAATTTAATAGGCACTTCCATGATAATTGGTTTGGTTGGTGATACTTCTACGAAGTCGATGTGTATTACTTTATCTGATACTGGGTGAAATTGAAGATCTTTCATGATAGCATCAACTTTTTTACCTTCAATATCCAACGATACCAAGAAAATTTCTGGAGTATAAATCAATTTACGTACAGCAGAAGCAGTTACTTCGAAATGCACGTTGTCTTTGCCACCATAAAGTTCGCAAGGAATAGATTGTTTAACGCGAACAGCTTTTGTAGCTTTTTTACCTAGTTCTGTACGAACAGAACCTTTCAATTCAAATGTTTTCATTTTGTTTAATTAAAATTGTGTTACTCAAAATTTAAGCTTTTAATAATGGCTTAATTTCCCATCACACGGATGCCCGTGAAAAGCGGTGCAAAGGTATATCTTTTTTTTCAAAGTACAAACAGTGTAAATCACTAAAATAACGAGTTTTGATAGAAACAACTATTCCATTAAATGTTCGAACAAGAAAAAGAAGCCTAATAGGATAAAAAACGCCCCAACAGCCCAACGAAAATACTTGCCCACTTTTTGAATAGACGCATAAAAACGACTGATATTTTCGAAACTAAAGGCTAAAATCCATGAAATAATAATAACTGGCAACGCCACGGTAAGCGCAAAAACCAATAATAACAGCCAACCAGTATCGGAATGCGCTCCCAGAGGCACTAACATACCAAAGAAAATCACCGCATTGGTAGGACAAAATGCTAACGATAAAATAGCGCCTAACAAGAATGAGCCAAATGCACTTTGTTTCATGCGCTGTTCTAGTTTGTCAGACATGAGCGACCATTTGAACGACGGGAATAAATCGGCGACAAACATAAGCGTACCCATAATGATAAAAAATGGAATGAGCATCATTTCGCCATATTCCGCAAAAAAATCTTGCACGTGTAAAATTTCGCCTCCGCTATGCAAAAGCCACATCAAAATACCACCCAGCAAACCAAACGCCAACGTACGACCAAGTGTGTACCACAGTCCATTGCGAAACACGCGCTTGGAGTTATCAATATCTCGGCCTAAATAACCGATGCTAGCAATATTGGTCAATATAGCACACGGATCGAGTGCAAATACCAATCCTAATAAAAACGTAATCCACAGCGGCGATTCCGCCTGATTAATTAATGATGTCAAAAAATCCATACGCGTTATTTTTTAGCTGATTCAATCAATTCTTTTACCTGTTTAACATTCAAATATTTGCCAACCGACACCACCACTTCGTCGATCACTAACGACGGCATGTGCCACACACGATAACTCAAAATCTGTTTCACATCGTGAATTGCTTGCACCTCAATTGGTTCGCCCAGCTCCGCCACCGCTTGCAAAACAGCGTCGTATGTAGCAGCACAGCTCTTACAGTGTGATTCGAGTAATACTTTAACAATCATAACAGCAATTTATAAAATGGGAACAAAAATAGCAAAAAGAGTTGATAAAACCTAATGACTACCCACAAAAAAATGGAGATACCATTTAGTTCAAGTTCGGAATTGAAAATAACGTCCGCAGATAAATAAACTTGCGCCAAATGGGGGCATCTTTTTCAATAAATAAAGTATCTTTATTATTTTTCTCGTTATTTTGCGGTGTAATAAAATTACAACCATTTAAAATTAGTACAAATAATAAAGTAATTAAAATATTGTTTTTCATAATTGAGTATATCAAATAGTTAATTTTACGTTTTAGCAAGAGGTACTTCCTCGTCGGGACGAATATATTATCCAGCCACTAGTTAATAGAATTTGAATTTACTTCCCGTTGGTCAGTCCTTTGGTTGTAAACACGAAACAAAGATATAAAAAACAGACAGAACATCTACACACATGCACGTCTATTTTTAAATTGGCGGAGCCAATATGACAAATTGTTAGTAACTTTTGTACTTTAGATTTTCGCAATTAGCCATATTCTACTAATTTTACACAATAGGCGTTTTGCGTCTATTTTTTTACTATATCATTCACAACCAATTAGATATATTTAGTTGGTTACAGCTAGCGGCTCAAAAAAAATACAGAATATGAAATTTACACATGTACACGTCCACTCGCACTACTCTATTCTTGACGGTATGTCAAAAGTTCCCGATTTAGTGGATAAATGTATGCGTAACGGCATGCGTTCCATGGCACTTACCGACCACGGAAGTATGTTTGGTATCAAAGAATTTGTGGATTACTCCAACAAAGTCAACAAAAAAATACAAGAAAAAATTGGCGAATTAGAAGCGGAACTCAAAACGGCTGACGACGCCAAAAAAACGCAATTAGAAGCGGAAATTGCCAAACAAAAAGAGAGCTTTTTCAAACCAATTATTGGCGTAGAAGCGTATTGCGCACACAATAACCTGCTCGATAAAAATTCAAAAGACGACGGTAGCGGTTATCACCTTATTTTGTTAGCAAAAAATAAAACCGGTTACTATAATCTTTGCACGCTCGTATCCACCGCTTGGATTGATGGTTATTACTATCGTCCACGCATTGATAAAGCGTTGCTCGAAAAGCACCACGAAGGGCTCATTGTGTGTTCCGCTTGCCTTGGTGGCGAAATTCCACAACACATTATGCACGGCGACCTAAAAGCTGCCGAAGCCTCTATAAACTGGTTCAAAAACGTATTTGGCGATGATTATTATTTGGAAATGCAACGTCACCAAACCGATAAACCTGGTGGCGACCAAACCACGTTTCAGAAACAAAAAGAAGTAAACGAAGTGCTGATTGAATTGGCGCGCAAAACCAACACCAAACTCATTGCCACCAACGATGTTCACTTTGTAGAAGAGGAACACGGCGAAGCACACGATAGATTGATTTGTTTGAATACAGGCAAAGATTTGGACGATGTAAATCGTATGCACTATACGAAACAAGAATGGTTGAAATCGCCTGAAGAGATGGCCGCCATTTTTGCCGATATGCCTGAAGTATTGGAAAATACGCAAGAAATTGTGGAGAAAATCGAAACATTCAATTTGAACTCGGATCCGATTATGCCCAAGTTCGATATTCCAGTCGAATTTGGCACCGAAGAAACCTACCGAGAAAAATATACAAACGAAGACCTCTTTAAAGAATTCACGTGCGACGAAAAAGGTGAAGTAATTTTGAGCCAAGCCGAAGCTGAAAAGAAAATCAGCAAGCTTGGCGGCTACGATAAATTGTATCGCATTAAACTAGAAGCTGACTATTTAGCAAAATTGGCTTGGGAAGGTGCACACAAACGATACGGCGAAACATTAACCGAAGAACAAACAGAACGTATTTTGTTTGAACTCCATATTATGAAAACCATGGGTTTCCCTGGTTACTTCCTCATTGTGCACGATTATATACGTGCTGCACGCGAAGAACTAGGCGTTTCAGTTGGTCCAGGACGTGGTTCGGCGGCAGGTTCGGTAGTGGCTTATTGCTTACGCATTACCGATATCGATCCGCTCAAGTACGACTTACTGTTTGAGCGTTTCTTGAATCCCGATCGTATTTCGATGCCCGATATTGACGTCGATTTTGATGATGATGGACGTGGTGCCGTGATTGATTGGGTAACCAAAAAATATGGTAAAGAAAAAGTAGCGCACATCATTACATACGGTACCATGGCGACCAAATCGTCAATTAAAGATGTGGGTCGCGTACAAAAAGTGCCGCTTGCCAAAGTGAATGAATTAACCAGTTTTATTCCCGATAGATTTAGCGATCAATTAGCCGACAAGGTGACCAAAAAAGTACCGAAAGTTAATATCAAAAACTGCCTTAAATATGTTCCCGAATTAAAACAGGCAGTTGAAGGCGACGACACCAACATTTCGTCGATGCTTACCTATGCCGAAGAGTTAGAAGATACTGTACGTCAAGTAGGTATCCACGCTTGCGGTGTCATTATCGGCGCCGATAATTTAACCAACTTTGCGCCATTGGCGACGGTAAAAGATCGCGCTACAGACGAAGATGTATTGGTAACACAATACGACGGACACGTCGTAGAATCGGTAGGACTTATCAAAATGGACTTTTTAGGACTCAAAACCCTGTCCATTCTAAAAGAAGCACTCAGCAATATCAAAAAATCGCACGGAATCGACATTGACATAGACGCTATTCCTATTGACGACAAAAAGACATACCAACTTTATGCTGAAGGTAGAACCATTGGTACCTTTCAGTTTGAGTCGGCTGGTATGCAAAAATACTTACGCAAACTAAAACCGACTGTTTTCGAAGATTTAATTGCCATGAATGCGTTGTACCGCCCAGGTCCAATGGATTACATCCCACAATTTATTGCGCGAAAACAGGGGCGCGAAGCCATTACCTACGACATTCCTATCATGGAAACTTACTTGAAAGACACGTATGGTATTACGGTGTATCAAGAACAGGTCATGTTACTCTCGCGCTTATTGGGCGGATTCACACGTGGACAGTCCGATGCCTTGCGTAAAGCGATGGGTAAAAAAATCATTGCGGTATTGAATGATTTAAAACCTAAATTTATAGAAGGCGGTAAGAAAAATGGACACGATCCGCAAGTGTTGGATAAAATTTGGAAAGATTGGGAGAAATTTGCTTCGTATGCGTTCAATAAATCACACGCTACGTGTTATTCGTGGATTTCGTATCAAACTGCTTATCTAAAAGCGCATTATCCAGCCGAATTTATGGCTGCCAACTTAACGCGAAACCGCGATAACATTACCGATATCACCAAATTCATGGACGAATGTAAAGCCATGAGATTGAGCGTAAAAGGGCCTGATGTAAACGAATCAGATTTAAACTTCACGGTTAACAAAGCTGGCGACATTCGATTTGGATTAGGTGGCATCAAAGGCGTAGGTGAAGGAGCCGTAGAAGCGATAGTTCAAGAACGTGCGGCTAATGGTCCCTACACGAGCATTTACAACTTTGTAGAACGCGTCAACTTGAGTGCCTGCAATCGAAAAGCCCTCGAAAGTTTGGCGTTAGCTGGAGCATTTGATGCATTCGACGAAATTAAACGTGAACAATTTTTTGCCAATAACACAAAAAATGAGGCCACTATTGACACGCTCATTCGTTATGGCAACCGTTACCAACAAGATCAAGCACTGACACAAAATTCGCTATTTGGGGGCTTAGACACCGTAGAAATAAGCAAACCCGAAATCCCCAATGCGTCAGAATGGTCATCACTAGAACGCTTGAATAAGGAAAAAGATTTGATTGGTATTTACCTTTCATCGCATCCACTCGATCGTTATCGCATTGCTTTAGAATACGGATGTTCCACTCACATGGTAGATATGGCCGAACTCAAAACGGGCGGAAAACCTGCACCATTTACCGTAGGCGGCATGATTATCGGAGCACGTGAAGGAATTACCAAAAATAATCGTCCTTATGGCATTCTCACGGTAGAAGATTATTCAGGTCAATTTGAATTTCCTTTATTTGGTAAAGATTATGTCGAATTTGGTAAATTCTTAAAGAAAGATCTGTTTGTGCTCATCAAAGGAAAAGTGCAAGAACGTGGTGCCGATTGGAAAAAATATCCTAAAGATGACGCAACAACTACAACCACCAAAGAATGGGAATTAAAAATTACGTCTATCGAAATGTTGGAGGATTCGTACGAATCGTTGATTCAAAAGGTCACTATTGCTCTACCCTTGTCGCACGTTAACCAAATGAATAATACGGATTTATTATCATTAATTGAAGAAAATCCAGGGAAAACGGATTTATATTTACAAATACATGATGTAGAATCAAGTACCACAGTTTCACTCCGTTCCAAGAAATATAAAGTAGATGTTTCATCCGCATTTATCGATAGATTAAAAGAACTTGAATCGGAAGAAATACTCGAATTCAAAGTGAATGGCTAATTTGTTAATAACTTTTTTTGATAACTAATCAGATTTATCTTATTTTTGTTCTCACCATTATTCAGTATTAAATTTAAAAGTAACATATTATGGCTCATCTTATTCAAGATTCAAATTTCGACGAATTATTAGCAAATAATTCATTAGTTGTAGTAGATTTCAGCGCCACTTGGTGTGGACCTTGTCGCATGGTAACTCCTATCATTGAAGAGTTGGCAGGAACCTATGCAGGACGTGCTCTTATTGGCAAAGCTGATATTGAAGAAGCAGTAGAACTAACCGAAAAGTATGGCATCAGAAGCGTTCCTACTATTCTATTTTTCAAAAATGGTGAACTTTTGAGCGATAAGTTTGTGGGTGCTGTTTCAAAAAACACGTTAGTCGACAAAATTGAATCTTTATTGTAAAAAATAGTTTCATAACGAAGGCACGAAACAATAAAACAAGTTGTTTCGTGCCTTCTTTACGTAATTTTGAGTAAAAGAATTAATAAATCAATAGATTTTAGTACCTTTGCCACCTCATAAAACACTTTATATAAGCGATTTTTATAGATGAAACGAATACGTAATTTTTGTATTATTGCACATATCGACCACGGAAAAAGTACGTTGGCCGACCGATTATTAGAATATACCAATACCGTCTTTGGTAAGGAGATGCAAGCCCAAGTTCTCGATAATATGGATTTGGAGCGCGAACGTGGTATTACCATTAAAAGTCATGCCATTCAGATGAAATATCAATACGAAGGCGAAGAATACACACTGAACTTAATTGATACTCCTGGGCACGTCGACTTTTCGTATGAAGTATCGCGTTCTATTGCGGCTTGCGAGGGAGCGCTACTCATAGTGGATGCCACTCAAGGTATTCAAGCTCAAACCATTTCCAATTTATACATGGCCATTGAACATGACTTGGAAATAATTCCTATCATGAACAAAATGGATATGGATAATGCCATGCCCGACGAAGTGGAAGATCAAATTATTGAGCTAGTAGGTTGTAAACGCGACGAAATTATTCGTGCCAGTGGCAAAACAGGTTTAGGTATTGAAGACATTTTAAAAGCTATCATAGAACGTGTTGCTGCTCCTAAAGGCGATCCAGAGGCACCACTTCAATGCTTAATTTTCGACTCTGTATTTAATTCATTCCGTGGAATCATTGCCTATTTCAAAATCGAAAATGGCACCATAAACAAAGGAGATTTAGTCAAGTTTGTAAATACTGGAAAAGAATATTATGCCGAAGAAATAGGTGTATTAAAGTTGGACATGTGTCCTACAAAAACCTTAAGTGCAGGCAATGTTGGTTATATTATTTCTGGCATCAAAACATCAAGAGAAGTAAAAGTTGGTGATACCATCACCCACGTAAAACGTCCTTGTCAAAAGTCCATCGAAGGATTCCAAGAAGTAAAACCAATGGTTTTTGCGGGCGTTTATCCTATTGAAACAGAAGATTTTGAAGATTTACGATCGTCTATCGAAAAGCTGCAATTAAACGATGCTTCACTCACATTTGAGCCAGAATCTTCAGCAGCACTTGGTTTTGGATTTCGCTGTGGGTTCTTAGGTATGCTCCACATGGAAATCGTTCAAGAACGACTCGACCGCGAGTTCGACATGAATGTGATTACCACCATACCGAACGTTTCCTATAAAGTCTACACCAACAAAGGAGATTTAATTGAAGTGCATAATCCATCGGGATTACCTGATATTATGGCAATCGACCATATCGAAGAGCCCTATATTCGTGCTTCCATTATTACACGAACCGACTACATCGGACAGATAATGACCCTTTGTCTTGGGAAACGAGGCGAATTGGTAAAACAAAATTATATTTCGGGTAACCGTATGGAGTTATTGTACGATATTCCTTTAGGTGAAATTGTATTTGACTTTTACGACCGTCTCAAAAGTATTTCTAAAGGATATGCGTCCTTTGACTATCACATGAATGGATTTCGCCCTTCAAAATTGGTCAAATTGGATATTTTATTAAATGGCGAATCTGTGGATGCCCTTTCTTCACTAATTCATGTCGATAACGCTATTCCTCTTGGTCGTCGCATGTGCGAGAAATTAAAAGAGTTAATTCCACGACAACAATTTGACATTGCTGTACAAGCGGCCATTGGCGCTAAAATTATTTCACGCGAAACAATTAAAGCCGTTCGTAAAGACGTAACTGCCAAATGTTATGGAGGTGACGTATCGCGTAAACGCAAATTATTGGAGAAACAGAAGAAAGGTAAAAAACGTATGAAACAAATTGGCAATGTAGAAGTGCCACAAAAAGCATTCTTAGAGGTTTTAAAATTGGATTAAAAACCCCTTGTAATATACAGAATGAGATGTAGCAACCACTATATAACCAAAATAATTTATTGCATTTTTGTATTTTAAATCTATATCCTTAATTTTTTATCATTATGCTTTTATTAAATGTAACTGCGCCATCCCTACCGGATGTGCCATTATGGGCGTCAATCCCATTTGCAATCATGCTACTATCGATTGCAGTATTACCTCTGATTGTAGAATCGTGGTGGGAACGTAACCGTCACAAGTTAATTGTGGCATTAGCGTTAGCTATTCCAACCGCTATTTATTTAATTAATGAGGGGTTAATTCACAATTTGGAACATCAAATTATGTATGATTATGTTCCATTTATCATTCTTTTAGCGTCGTTATTTGTTATTACAGGTGGTATCCATCTCAGCGGCGACATTAAAGCAAAACCAATTATCAACACGCTATTCATTGGTATTGGTTATTTTTTAGCATCAATTATGGGAACAACAGGTGCAGCCATGTTACTTATTCGTCCTGTGATTAGCACCAACCAACAACGTTCTCACAAAGCACACACCATTTTATTTTTTATTGCAGCTGTGGCCAATTGTGGTGGACTTTTAACACCTCTTGGTGACCCTCCGCTCTTTTTGCTATTCTTACGTGGAGCTCCTTTCACTTGGTTCTTACATCTACTTCCAGAATGGGCTTTTGTTGGTGCCATATTACTTATCGTATATTATTTAGTAGATTCTTATTATTACAAAAAAGAAGATTGGGTCAATTTATCAGCTGATACACGTGAGGTTGAACCTATTCGTATTACAGGTAAAATTAATTTCCTATTCTTGTTAGGTGTTATCTTATCAGTTGCTTTTGTGAACGATGGGTTTATTCCTGCTATGAAAAGCAATCCTGAAATAGGTTATGAAGCACCAATGTGGCTTAAATTTTTACGTGAAATCATCCTCTTATTATTGATTAGCCTCTCTTTATATAGCACGCAGAAAAAAGTACGTGAACAAAATAAATTTAGCTGGAGACCAATTATAGAAGTAGCTGTTGTATTCTTAGGCATCTTTATTACAATGGTTCCTACTATGCTCTATTTGGCTAAAAACGCTGCTAGTTTTGGCTTTAGTGAACCTTGGCAATTCTATTATGCTGCAGGTTCGTTGAGTTCTTTCTTGGATAACGCACCAACAGCAGTAGCCTTCCATGGTGTTGCAGTAGGATTAGTAAACGGTGGACAAGTAATAGCCGAAATTGCAGGTATTCCTGAAATCCTATTAAAAGCGATAGCTATGGGTTCTGTATTTTTTGGAGCTATGACCTACATTGGTAACGGTCCAAACTTTATGGTAAAAGCAATTGCGGAAGAAAGCGGTATCAAAATGCCTAGTTTCTTTGGTTATATGTTTAAATTCTCATTAATCGTTTTATTACCAATTTACATTTTGGTACAATTATTATTTTTGTAAGATAATAGAACATGGCTAAACGTTCGGTAAAGAAAAAAGCAACTCGGTCAAAAAAAGGCACAGAGAAACCCATATTACCCTACATTCTAATAGGATTAGCAATTACGGTTACAATCATTGTAGCAATAGAAATTGATGCTTATTTACAAAAAGGTGCTTTACGTGACGTAGTAACCACTTGTAATTTTTGCGAAAGTTCTACCGTTCCGATGAAATCGAAGGACACTTTTAGGGATTATAACCCTCTTCATTTGGAACATGCTCAAGCAAATGGACTCGACAAACCTTTCGCCACAAACGCAGAGTTTGAGAATCAAGTAGATTCATTGGTTAAGGCAGGTCGTTTGGTAGAAGTGAGTGACAGCAAATATTATATTGTTAGAGATTTAACTCATTCTTACGCCTATTTGACACCTGAATCAGTTGTTTTGTTAGAAGATATTGGTATACGGTTTCAAGCTAAATTAAAAGAACATGATTTGCCAAAATACCGTTTTGAAATTTCTTCCTTATTACGGACAGAAGAGATGCAACGTATTTTAACCAAGGTCAACCGAAATGCTACCCCAAACGGTACAGCCCATTATTATGGTACTACGTTTGATATCGCATTTCATAAATACGAACGCAACGGAGACCGATTTGAAGATTCTGAGATTGAAGAAATAATGAAACAAACTTTACGCGAAATGCGGCAAGAATGTCGATTTTTAATTGTCAAAGAGTCACGCAATAAATGTTTCCACATGACTGTAGTAAAGTGTAAAAACAATTAGTCACTGTTTAGATAAGAAAAAAGGCGAATCAAATTGATTCGCCTTTTTTAGTTTAGCAGTAGAGTTATACCGTTTTTGTAATTAATGCTACAGCATAAGCCGCCAAGCCTTCTTCGCGCCCAACAAAGCCCATTTTCTCGTTCGTTGTGGCCTTAATGGAAATAATATCTACATCCACTCCCATCACTTCAGCTAAAACTTCCTGCATTTGTGGAATATAAGGATTTAGTTTCGGTTTCTCTGCACAAAGCGTACAATCAATATTGCCAATTTCATATCCCTTATCACGAAGCAATAATACAGTGCGCATCAGCAACAGTTTACTATCTATCATTTCAAATTCCTCACTCGTATCAGGGAAATGAAAACCTATATCCCGCATATTGGCAGCTCCAAGCAAAGCATCACAAATAGCATGTATCAAAACATCAGCATCGGAATGACCTAGTAAACCAAAGGACGATTCCAACTTTATACCACCCAGCCAAAGCTCTCGGTCAGCCACTTGTTTGTGAACATCATATCCAAATCCAACACGTATATTCATACTTTTAATCTTTAAATGACAAAAAAAGCGACCCCAAAGTCGCCTTTTAAGTGTTATATAAGTTCTTTTATCTGTCTACTAACGCTCTAATACCATCAACATCGAAAGCCAACGAGAAACGTAAGGTTTGATCTAACGGATTATTTTGAACCATAGAAACTACATAGCCAACATCCAATTTGAAGGCAGACATTTTAAAACCAGCACCTACGGTAAAATATTTACGGTTCCCTTTGATCTCACTTTCATTATGATAACCTGCACGTGCAAAGAATTGTTCATTATAAGCATACTCCATACCAAGAGCAAAATTGATTTCTTTCATCTCCTCTGTAAAGCCACCAGGAGCATCTGAAAATGACCATGCAAGACCCTTCATAACAGAAAGATTATTGTATTGATCATCACTCATACCCCAAGTATTCTCATCAGTAGGATCATAACCTGTTGTAAATTTAGAGAGGCGTGAAGGAACTAATAATCTGTCGAAATCTAAACTAACTGATACACGATTATAACGGTCGAAAGGTACTAAATAGGAAGCTCCTAAACGAAAAGTCGTTGGCAAAAAATTACTTGTTTCGCCTTTGTCATAAGAAACTTTAGTTCCTAAGTTTGATAAGTTGAAACCAATACCTAATTTTGATTCTCCTGTTTTGATATCGATAGGTAATGCATAATAGCCATTGATATCAGCAGAAAATGCAGAACCAGGATAATATTCTTCACTACGCGCACTCAAATCAGAAACGATGAAACGAAATGCCACACCCATTGAGAAATGTTCTGACAACATGCGTGAATAACCTGCATCAAAAGCCAATTCATAAGGTTTTACAGGAATTGGAACTGAATTTGCGTTTTCACGTAAAGAAATCTCACCAAGCGAGAAATAACGTAAAGAAGCGGATACGGTACCAGCTAAATCGCTAATTTTATAGTAACCAGCCAAATAAGCCAAGTCAATATCACTCACACCTAAACTACGCAACCAAGGTGTATAAGAAAAAGCAAAACCTGCGCTGCTGGCAGCTTGTGCATACTTAGAAGAATTCCAATGTTGAGAATTTACGTCAGGTGTTGTTGCCACTCCAACATCAGCCATACCACCAGCAACAGCATCAGGACCAATAGAAAGAGAAGGTACACCTGTTAACAAAGGATTAAATAAATCACTAACCTCTTCGGCAAAAGCGGTCAATGATGTACAAAACACCAAAATCGACACTACAATTTTTTTCATACAAATGTTATAAAATTACTATTAATTATTTTCAATATTTACAAAAGGAAACGTTTAAATATCGTTTCTTATTGTTCTTTTATCATTAATTTCAAGGTTTTTGTTACCTTTTCACTATTAGAAACGGCCACATCCATACGCACTAAATAAATACCTGGACGAACCGAGCCTGTAAAGTCCCAAGCTATTTCAGTACGATTATCATACGTAAATACAGTTTGCTCCCCACTAAATACGAGACGACCAGATAAATCATATACGGACGCGTTAACACTTAAAGGCTGCTCCGGACGATCGTGAACATATACAAAGTTAGCTACATTGATAGCAGGATTAGGATATACAAACATATCAGACAATTTGGGTTGTAATCCTTTCTCTACGATGAATTCTAATTCGGCTGTCGATGAATTATTTTGCAAATCCCAAACACGGAATAGAATGTGGTGTTTACCCTCTTCTAAATTATATAATTGATAATTAACGGTGCCACTTTGATAATTACCCATTTCAGTGTTGTAATAAAAATTGAGCGATTTTTCGAGTAACGGATTATTATCCAACTTTAAAATAATATCGTGCCCCACCCCATTACCAATGGCATTAATACCACATTGATCATAAACGTTAGCTACAAACAAAGGTGATTCGTTAACTTTATCACCCGATTTAAAATCTGGAGAATTTAAATATATCTGAACATCGGGGCCTTGGTTTTCCCAAATTACATGAGAATCTTCGCCACCAATAATCACATTTTCATAATACCCATTAGCCTCAAAATTTTGTGCCTCGTCGGCTGCATAATATACAATTCTACCCAAACCATAATTATAACGAATGTCTTTGGGCACAATAAAATCTGCCACAAAACGACCATTTTCCACTTTAGCCGAACCTACAAATAATGCATTCGTACGATCTGTAAAGACGTAAGGTTTTTTCAATGAATCGACAGTCACATCGTTGGATAGTGTTCCAATGGTTTCTTTCTTATCAAACACTGAAATATTAACATATCCATTGAAATCTTCTGTGGAAACGCCAGCGTTATCCTGGAGGTGACCAACTAATCGCACTTTACTTAAGGCTCTAATAGTATCTGTTGATTGGTCTAAATCAACAAGTTTTACACTATCAGTTACCACCTGATGCGTAGATGGATAAGCTAGTTGTAAGGCAGGGTCGCCCAATAAGGTAAAATTCATTTTATTGGCATCACCAGAACGTGCATTTTTGGCATTACGCATTATATCACCTAAACGTAATCGGTTACCCGAGGCATCACGAGCAAAAACATTTTTAACAAATTCGCGATTCAAATAATAATTGGGACCTGCATATACCGTACGGGTTGTTGTGTACAAAGCAATACCACCACCATGAGCATTTAGAAAAACTTTCTCACCACCGCTCTGACGTGGAGTGTCGAAACGACTAAAATCGCAAGTTGCCGTAACAAATAAAGGTAATTTTTCATTGTACATATTTTCGATACGCTCAGTGGTTAAAATACCTTCATTGGTCCAAGCATTATAACCACCATGTCCCATGAAATTAATCATTAACGTACCAAATTTGATGTAGTTATCAAATAATTCACGTACTAATGGGTAACTTTCACCCGATGCCGAAACTTCTTGTGTATAAGCATCCAAATAAAGTTTACGAACTAGCAATTCAGGATGCAAACGCATGGTTAATTCGGCCACGCTATCACAATCTTTTACATGTAAGTTATTATCGCCATCATCAGCTAAAAATACAACTTGATTCTTCCAACTGCCTTTAACCGCATTGTTCATATATGAGATAGCTTTATCTACAGCAATTTTAGCTTGATCTTGATTATAAACAGGGAATCGACCTACACCAATATCCATACGTTCAGATGGTAATCTAACGCCTTCATTGTCATCCAGAAATGCAAAATAGTCATCAGAAACATACGATTCGGTGCCATGCACTGAGTTTAGTGATTGATAAGTCAATAATTTATTGATATCAATATCGGTACTAATAATTTTGCGATTATCAAAATTACCATCGCCAAACAATAATAGGTAACGTGGTAAATTGCTTGAGTTTGCTCTATCGTAAAACATTTTGACAAAGCGACGATAAGCCGTGGCATCAGGTGTTCCTGATGAAAATTCATTAAAAATTAAATTGGCATCTACTACATGAGTAGATAAACCATCATGTTCGCTATGTGCTTGAGCTAACCGTTGTGCTTCAGACATAAACTCACTTGGAGCCAAAATCAACATATCCACTTGTGACAGACCATGTAAATTTTGATTAGCCACTTCCCCTATCACCGTAGGTGTAAGAAAACTACCGGCAGGATCTATAGCCACATATTCTTTAACAGTAGATGTATTAGCAGCAAACGTTAGCTGATCATCAGTGAGTGTCGCTGGCACACGTTTAATATTCAAAGGATCAGAAATGTTCCAAATTTGGGTCGAATTATTAGCACCTTGAACCACAAAACGACGTATTTTATCCACATTCAACGAATCGACATTGCGGAAAAATAGGGGAACATCATTGGTCAACTTCAACAACCGTTTAACATTCAACTCAAAGAAATTAAGCCACGCTTGTCCATTGGCATTACTATAAGTGAGCGATACATTTAATTGATTTGTTGGAATAGGATCAAAATAGAATGCTGGAGAAGTTATGGCTGTTTTAGCATGTTCATACACAGGTGCATTGGCCATAGACTGTACACTGAGAGAACCTATAGTAGTATTATTAACTTTTGTTACAAAAGTTGATAATAATTGTGAGTTGGCAGCAACACTTAATCGGAAAGTAGCAGTTGAATCCAATACATTCGGAAGTGAATACGAATAATTATAGGTTAGTTTTGTAGAATTAAATTCCTCACCATAAAATTCACGTCCAGAACTAACCAGATTCACCAAATCTTTTTCTTGTACTAAATAATCAGTAAACGACAAAATATCTTCAGTTGGTGTTCCTAATTCTTGAGGTTCAGCTTCAATTTTTTTCCCCGTGCCAGCATCTGAAGTCACAAAATAGTAACCATAATTAGAATACACATTTTGTGTATGTTGAAATAATTCTGAATAGGTATTGTATTCCCAAGATGTAGGACCTTGTCCGTAAAATAGAATATAATCACCAGCACCAAATTGCCCATCAGCTCCTGTGTAAGTATAGGTAGCAATTTCAGGTAAATCGTCGATATAAGGCGCACTAAAATTTTCATTCAACATAGCTCCGCCATAACCAAACACCCGTACGGCTGTTGGCGAAATTCCCATAGCCACCAATGCTTCATAAGTCAGTTTGTAAATACCTGTTTTATCAACGCTAATTTTCACAAAACGACCACTTTTTAAAACCGAATTAGAGGTATATCTATCCGCACTCAAATTAGTTTGAGTAGCTGCAAACAATGGCGATTCGAGTTGTTTTATATCAAACGATTGTAGTTTCTTTACCTTACCTTGATCCAAAATAAACGGGAAAATATCAAGTATATACGACACCTTTTTACGTTCTGTTACCAACCTAAAATTGTAACTCAACTGTGTTGGAATGAGGGATAATTGTGCTTCTGCGATACGTAATTCTTCGGGTGTACAATCAATAAAAATCGTATTTTCAATACTCACTTTGTTGTTGGTTGCAAGCGTTACCGCATACGATGGCAAGGTAGAACTCCTCTCGTAATTACCATCTTCGAGGCTCACAACAGATTTAAAAGCACTATCAGTGGCCCATGTTTCTACGGGCAACCAACGCAATTGGTGAGTTTGAGCACTGACAAACAATGTCACCAAAAGCAAACAAGATAAAAGTGCGATTTTTTTCATAAAGACATATGCGAAATAGCTGCAAAAATAATAAAAAAATCAATGCAAAAGCGTGCAAAAAGTAATAAAATAGTATTCTCTATGACTATTTAACGAAAAAATTGAGCATTTTATTGCCTTCGATAAAACCTTCCAAATAATCACCCATAACAACAGGCCCAACTCCAGCAGGAGTTCCCGTGTAAATAAGATCACCTATTTTGAGTGTAAAAAACTGACTAACATAGGCAATTATTTGATTCACAGAGAACAACATATCCCGAGTATTGCCGCGTTGCACTTCTACACCATTTTTAGAAAGACTAAATGAAATTCCTTCAGCATTTGCAAGTGTTGAAAGTGGAATAAAATCACTAATCACAGCTGAGTTATCAAACGCTTTGGCAATTTCCCAAGGTGCGCCCAATGCACGTTGACGCTGTTGTAAATCACGAGCCGTAAAATCGATACCTAAAGCCACTTCTTCGTAGTAACGTGATGCGAATTTTTCACTAATATTTTTTCCTAAACGATTGATACGAACAACTAACTCCACTTCATACTCCACTTGCTTTGAAAAATCGGGAATAAAAAATGGTTTATTTTCGCGCAACAAAGCAGAATCAGGTTTCATAAAAATAAGCGGTTCGCCTACCGACTCATGCTTCATTTCGGTATTATGATCAGGATAATTCCACCCAACACAAATAATTTTCATACTTTTTACTCTTTTTCTTCTTCTAATAAACCACGTAAGCGATTGAACATAACCGCCAAATGAGCATATAACGACGTATTTTGTACCACAATATCTTCAGGAACTCGAATTCGAAATGGCGTAAAATTCCAAATAGCCTTAATACCGCCCGCTATCATAATATCGGCCACCTCTTGAGCTTGATCAACAGGAACGGTCAAAATACCAATTTGAACGCCTGTTTGGGCCTGAATTTCCATAAAGCGATCGAGATGTTGAATGGGAATACGGTTAATTTGCGTACCAACCAACTCCACCTTTATATCAAAAGCAGCCACCACTTCAAGTCCATATTGTGTGAGACCATTATCGTGCAACAACGATGAGCCCAAACTACCTGCACCAAACAAAAAGGCTTTATGGCAATTGGTAAACCCTAAAAACTGCTCTAATGTCGTTATGAGTTCGTCAATTTCGTAACCAACACGCGTCTTACCCGACACCGTGACAAACGAAAAATCTTTAGCCACCTGAGAAGCATCAATACCAATCTTTTGAGCGATTTGAGTGGAAGAAAGATGCGTTTCTCCCTGCTGACGAGCCAACTTGGCATAAGCCAAATACCAAGGCAAACGACGCAAGGTAGGTTCTGGAACTTTTACAAATACGTTAGGCATAAGTTTTCAATGATTTACAAAATAATTATGTGCAAAAGTACAAAAAAATATGCGGAATTAGAGATTTTCGTTTATCTTTGCGAAGTAAACCTAAAGAAGTGAACGATGAACGATTGGAAAAGCCGATTAAATGTAGTATATTCAACAAACCCTAACTACAATTACGAACAAGAAAATAACGCAAGAGAAGAACAAACATTACCTCCCAGCCAGCAAAATTTACGCATTCATCTAGACCGTCGCAGTGGTAATAAATCAGTAACTATTGTGAAAGGATTTATTGGTACGGATGACGATTTAAAAGAGCTTGGTAAAACCTTGAAAACTAAATGTGGCGTAGGTGGGACTACAAAAGATGGCGAAGTTTTGATTCAAGGTGATTTTCGAGACAAAGTGATGGGATTATTACTAGAAATAGGTTACAAATGTAAACGCTCTGGAGGTTAATAAATTCTAACTATTATTGCCACATTCATCCGCACATAACACTAAAAGAGTTACAATACAATTGAGTTATTGAATTATTAAAAACCTTAAATCAAGTATCTTATGAAAAAAATTCATCTCTTTTCGGTTCTAGCAAGCCTATTATTAGGAACTACGAGTTGTGCTACCAGCAAAATTGACACTAAGACTGTTCCAAATGTGGATTTAACACGGTACATGGGTAAATGGTATGAAATTGGACGATTTGACGTTGCCTTTGAAAAAGGGCTAGTGGGCACAACAGCCAACTACACACTTAATTCAGATGGTACTGTCGAAGTAATAAATGCAGGCTATAAAGAGAGCTTAACAGGCGAAGCTACATCTGCCGAAGGTAAAGCACGTGTTCGTAAATCTGGCAAACCAGGTGAACTCGAAGTGGCGTTTTTCCTAAACTTCTATGCCGATTACAACATTCTAGAGTTAGATAGTGTTGATTACTCATACGCAGTGGTTGGCAGCTCTAGCGATAAATACCTCTGGATATTGAGCCGTACACCAAAAATGGACACCGATGTACTCAATGGGTTACTCCAGAAAATTGCAGCACGTGGCTATAATACAAGTAAAATTCTATGGGTAGATCAACCCAATGAATAAGGTTTTTAAATCATAAAAAAGGGCAAATCAGTTTTTGATTTGCCCTTTTTTATGATTTAACATTATCGAATAGTTACTTGTGTCGCTCCAAAACCATATTGTTGGAAAGAGGCATCTTGATAATAGCAAGTGCGGTATTTCAATTTCAACTGTTTTTCTAGTTCTTTGCGCAACACACCTTCACCTTTACCGTGAATAAAAACAATTTTTTGACCTTTATCTTTCAAATGCATCCGCATTACTTCATTAAATTTATCTAGTTGCAATTGTAATAAATCTCCATTGGTTAAACCCGCCAACGAATCGAGCAACTCATGTGCATGTAAATCCACTTCAATAATCTCAGATTTTTCTTTTTTGCGAACGGATATATTAGCTGGTTTCACTTCTTTTTGCGACATCGCTTTTTGTAATGCTTCAGGCGTAATTTGGGCCGCAAAATTCATCACATCACGCTCCACTAAAGTCATCAACAAAGCTGGTTTATCAAAAAAATCGGTATCACGAAAACTATGTAATTTGTAAAATTTGGTAGGGTTGATACTCAAAGATATATCAATGACTGGCTTCGCATTAAAACGTCGTTTTTTGTACGCTGTAGCCTGAAATCTCAACTCCTCAAAATCATTCAAAGCCAACTTATTGACCGTTTCCAATAGCAATTTAGTATGAGGCTCTATACTACTTTGTGTGCGAATGCCCATATCGAGCACACCGCTCAACAATTGAAAATTCAAATAATAATTACTATCGTTTATGAGATACAAATCCATATCGGTCGTTTGCAATTGTTTAATATCGCAAGGTACAAAGGCCAAATAAATGCTCAACAATTCACCTTCAGAAGTTTCGTCTCGTTCGTTAAATTGATAAGGCGGCAAAACAAATTCAGGTTCTTCGTCAGCGTCTTCAGGCGCAACTTGGGCAACATTAGGTTTGGATACAGCCGGCGTTTCCTTTGGGAAATTATAAGCATCGGTAGGTTCTACCACTACCACTTGGCGTGCTAACACAGGCGTTTCAAAACCATCAGGTTCTAGCACAAGAATAACATCTTTTGATTGAAATTTTGTAACCACACCACCACCTACTGCGTCCAAGTAACGCACTTTATCTCCTATCTTAATCATATTACGTTGTATTAATTTGGTAGGCAAAGGTACAAAAGAAATAGCAATAGCACCTGATAAAAAGAGCAAAGCAACCACATTTTAATTTGTAAAATGTAAATAAAGCTTGAAAATCACACATCTAAAACAAATTATCATACTCAATTGACATAGATATCAACAAAATCTTGTATTTTTGCAACCTCAAAAAACGAATTAGCTCATGACACCTAAACATATCCAAATTGCCGATTACGACTACCCTCTCACCGATGAGCGCATAGCCAAATATCCACTTGAAGAACGCGATCACTCCAAACTCTTGTTATGGAAAGATAAAACGGTGTCAGAAGCCCACTTTTACGATTTACCAGAATATTTAGCATCTGGTGATTTGTTGGTTTACAACAACACCAAGGTAATTCAAGCACGTCTACATTTTTCGAAAGAAACGGGTGCCATTATCGAAATCTTTTGTTTGGAACCGAACCAACCAGCCGATTACCAACAATCGTTTGAAACAACTGCAAGTTGCACTTGGAAATGCTTGGTGGGAAATCTTAAAAAATGGAAGGAAGGTTTGCTTAAACAAGCTTTGTGCATTGGCGATTCGTTATTTGAACTCACAGTAGAACGTCTATCGGCCGACGAAGGTATGACGCATTTAATTCGTTTCTCTTGGGATGATGATGCCATTACATTTGCTGATATTTTATCCCATTTTGGTGAATTACCAATTCCACCATACCTCAATCGAGCTTCCGAAGAACAAGACAAGACAACCTATCAAACGGTGTATTCAAAAATAGATGGAAGTGTGGCTGCGCCAACGGCTGGATTGCATTTCACCAAAGATGTATTGCGCTATTTAGCACTTAAAGGCGTTCGCGAAGATGAAGTAACCTTACATGTGGGAGCGGGAACATTTCAACCAGTAAAATCGGATGCGATTGGTGATCACACCATGCACAGAGAAACTATTTCGGTAGGAAAATATACCATTATGGATATTTTAAAAAATCCAAATCGTGTAGTAGCTGTTGGCACCACGTCGGTACGCACGCTGGAAAGTCTTTATTACTTGGGCTGCCGTATAGCCGCCAATCCAGAAGATCCAGAGTTAATGGTGACACAATGGGAACCATACGAAAACAATTACACATTAAGTACCAGCGAAGCGTTACAAACGATTGTCGATTATTTGAACCGTAAGCACTTACCTGCTTTAGACGCCGCCACGCAAATTATGATTGTGCCAGGGTTTGAATTCCGTATTGTACAAAAAATCATCACCAATTTTCACCAACCCAAAAGCACGTTATTGTTACTGATTGCGGCTTTTGTTGGCGCTGATAATTGGCACAAAATATACGATTACGCACTTAATAACGATTTTCGTTTTCTGAGCTATGGCGATAGTTCACTGCTAATCAAAGATTAGGGAGACACTATTCTGGTACAACAAACGTATTCGGCAAGCTATCTGCACTATCATTTGGAGCCATAATACTATCGTGCGACAAAAAATCCTCTGGAGGAGGTACATCACCTTCCAATGGACGTTCGCACGACGACAAAAGGACTGCCGCAGTCACGCTCGCCGCCATACCCACTATCGAAATCTGGTGCCCTAAGTTCTTTCGAACTAATAACTGATTTTCTAAATAGCGAACTTCATCTTCACATTTGGGACAAGTTCCTGCACATTCACCTTGGTGTTTGCATTCCGAAACTACCAATTCTATGCCATTTTCCAAGGCAATTTGTTGACGAATGTCTTTCAAAATTTTACAAGTTTCTTTACCGCGTGTCATACGTTGTTCGTTTTTGAAGTTATGTAGGTAAATTGTTCTATATTCGAAAATCCCCATTGGCGCAAAAATTCCACGCTTTTGTCCACATCAGCATCCGTATTAAAACCGGGAATATGTGGCACACGAATTCGTACCTGTTCGCACCAACCTTGTTCTGCCAACCAATGTAAATTATCAATCACTTGTTGATTCTGTTTGGTGGTATAGGATTCATAAATAGTCGGATTCAACTCTTTAATATCCACAATATACGAATCGATAATGGGTAACAATTGTTCCAAGTGGTGACGTGGCACATTCAAACAAGTTTCTATAGTGAGTTGCCATTGTGGTCCGCACAGCGCACGAAATTGAGCGATAAATTCACTCCGCAAGCACGGTTCTCCACCACCAAACGTCACACCACCACCAGTGGCCAAAAAATAGAGTTGGTCTATACAAACCGTTTCATACAATTCTTGTGGTGTATAGTGTCGACACACCGTATCTGGCGTAATACTCTGTGGATTAAGGCAGTATTTACAACGGAGAGTACAGCCATGAAAAGCAACCAAAGTTGTCACGCCTTTACCATCGGTAGCTAACCGATGACGGGCAATCCCGATAATTGGTACTTCTACTCCCATACACGTTTTACGAAACTGGTAAATTATAAAAACAGAAACTCTACCCTGCAAAGATAGAGTTTCCATGAATAAAAATAATAAAATTAACTAATTTATTTATCAAGAACCTACACTTTATATAAATTTGCCATTTGTTCTATCTCCTCTTTCACCTCATTTCGAAACCATAGAGGTTCAAGTACTTCCACATTTCGTCCCAACGATAAAATTTGTTGACGCAAATCAAATGTTAAGTGCAACTCCCACTCAAAAACTAAAAATCCAGCTCCGTCTTCGACTACGCGTTGGCTTTCGTGCCAAGGCAAACGTTTCAGATATTTGGCTTGTTCCGATTCCACTTTTAAACGCAAGGTTTCGGCCATTCCATCGTGATGCACAATGCCAAAATGATTGGCATAATAACTTTCCAAGGTAAAATCAATAGGCAATTTGAATGTGTTATCGGTACTTCTCACACTCTTAATACGATCCAATGAAAAAAGCCGAATTTGATGACTATCATTACAACCTACTAAATACCAACGTTGTTTAAATAATTTGAGTGCATACGGCTGAATGATTCGGCAACAGGGTTCCTCCCAATAAAAAGTCTGATAGCATAAATCTATACACTTATTGTCTTTGATAGCACGAACCAAAGGTTCCAAAAATTCTATGCCACTCGGAACTTTTTCGAACTGAATACGTTTACGCAAGTGGATATCACTGGCAATCAGTGTGGATAAGGAAAAGCTATTCAGTAACCACATTTTCAATTCGTTGCTGTATAAATTATCAGCATCATTCACCACATACGCATTACGACTCTTAATACAATCGATATTTATATCAAAAAGTTCTTCTATGTAATGTTTGTAATTATCAAAGGTTTTACGTGGAATAGGATCAGCATCAAATGCATATTGCCACTGCTGATTAATCTCACGCAGCGTCACACCTTGATTACCTGATTTCAAAATAACCGTAGCCAACCAAATACATTTGGAAAATTTATCCATAAAATTTATTTAGAGGTAATGACCTATTATGAAAGTGGACATTAAATAATTTTAGAGTCAAGATGAGTTTTAATCACTTCTCCCAATTTTTCTAACAATTCTTTCGATGCAGCACTTCCACTCAATTGATTTGTATGAATAACTAACCTTTTACCGTCATCTGATAAATGCACATGAAACGATTGTGGCTTCTTTGTTGTTTTAGTTTGAAAAGAGTATTTGTATTTTACGGCAAAAATATTATCAATCTCACGTGTTTCCTTTTCTTCACCATAATTTCGAATATAGCCTGAACAAGCCAATACTATTACAGAAAAACTTTTTATGTAAGAATGTGTGAAAAATAGAGACTTACGTTTCTCTACATCTGCTTTAAAATTAATCCGTTTTTGAGCTTCATTAGTTCGTTTTGCAGGGTTATCATTCATTTCTGTTACGAAAATGTTCTCTTCAAAATTCATAACATCTGTCTCTCTTTTTATATTAGGGAATATAAAATCGTGCAATTTTTGATATTTACTCCACGTATGAGCAGAAATAAAAATATGGGAATCATCTTGCTTATATCTTTTGAAATTTATATCCTTCCTACCATAAGCATATTCTTTCAGGTCATTTATTTGTTTTACGTACCAATCTGGTTTTTCATTAAGAGCTGCCTCTTTTCCTACAAATAAGACTTGTGCATTAGGATTTCCCCAACCTAAATACATATTACTTGCTGTGCACATTTGAATTAAATCATCAAACTGATTTAATCTTGTTGAAGACATTTTTTCCATAATTTATTAGTTTAAAGTTTCCACAAATATACATTTTTTTATACCAAATCCATATTTTCCAATTTAGTTTTAAGTTTCACAAATATACATTTTTATTTTATACCAAATCCAGATCATTCAATAACGTTTGAACGTCAGCATTTTCTTTTGTGAAACGTTGAATAATAGATTGTTTTCCATACATATCACATGCTATTCCTCTTGCAACAAACGCATCATAATAATGACGATAATTTTCTAACAACATCAACATATTCACTTTAAATGTTTCAGGTGTTGTATTAAAGGAATTGAAGCTGTGTATAACTTGTGCATTCAATTTCTCGAACTGAAGAATGCTTTCAAATAAATGTAAATGACCAAATGACCAAATAATTAAACTCACATCGGGAATAGATAGCAAAGACCATGGACTTTTAGGAATCTTTTCTGCTTGTTCAGTAAATAAGTAACTAAAAATGTGGTGATACAAAATAGCCTCTGCTTGATAGGTGTCTATAGTACGTTTAAATTTTGCCAATAAATACAAATATTGAACAGGCGTAACTCGCCGAATATCTATAGGTTCATCAGAAAAACGTAAGTACACGCTCACATAGCCACATAATTCGCGTAACACTTCTATATGAGGTCGTAAATAATTTTCTGAAGAATGCTTTAAAATCAATTTAGCGGCACCAACGTCTGAAAACAGTTCAAAATTTCGTTGTATATCTTTTATGAATAGTTCATCCCAATTGTTTTCTAAAAATTTATACGCAACCATACGATCTGTTTTTACACCATAAAGAAGCACATTTAAAATTTTACATTGCTCACTATAAGAAACATAAGGTAAACGTATCTGTAAATTTCTCCTTAAATAGGTACGTTGACCTCGTTTATAGTTTTCAAAATCTTTTAACTCTGCGGCAATTGATCGATTACGCACAATCGGTTTGACCTTAATTGGCGATGGTTCATTGAAAATCTTTGGTAGTACTTTGCCGACAATAAATGTATAATAAAGACTACCGCCTTCGTTTTCTAATTCAACGCATTCTCGTTCGTTTAAAGTACATAACATGGCGCGAAGCACCACCCAATCTTCATGTGTCGGATATTCTTTTAAAATACGCGATTTAATAATTTCTAGCTTATTCATCATTTATCGAATTAAAAAAATGGAAATAAAACAAAGCCTATATAATACAAATAGAGCAAAATGCTATACGGCAAAACTAGATGATCACTGCCTGAATATTAAGCACAGTATCAGAAAATATGCACAAAAAATCTATAATTCTATTCCTCATAAACTATAAAGTTTTTACTATCTTTGCAGATTGAAATAAATGTATGTAAGTTATGGCAAAAGAAACTATCACTGCTGATCAAAAACACCGCTTTCTAGTATGGTTTTGGTCTATTTTTGGAGCTGGCATCGTCTTGTGTGCCTTCCTGTTTTTTCTCATTTCCAAAGGCTGGATTGGGTATATGCCAGCTATTGACGAATTAGAAAATCCAAAAAATAAATACGCCACCGAAATCTATTCGTCCGATATGGAAGTCATCGGAACATTTTTTGTGGCTAAAGAAAACCGCGTGAACGTGACCTACAAAGAGTTGTCTCCCAATTTGGTACACGCACTTGTGGCGACTGAAGATGCACGATTCTACAGCCATTCTGGTATTGACGGTTGGGCTTTAGCACGCGCCGTTGTACTACGCGGTATTTTTCACCGCAAAGGCGCTGGAGGTGGTAGTACTATTACACAACAGTTAGCCAAACAGCTTTACTCACCACCCGCACAAAATATGATTCAACGCGCCCTTCAAAAACCTATCGAATGGGTGATTTCGGTTCAGTTGGAACGGTTATATACGAAAGAAGAAATCATGACCATGTACCTCAACAAATTCGATTTCTTAAATAATGCCGTGGGTATTAAAACAGCTTCACAAGTCTATTTTGGAACCACACCTGATCAACTCAGCATAGAACAAGCGGCCACTTTAGTTGGTATGTGTAAAAATCCATGGCTTTACAATCCAGTTAGACGCAACGAGAAAAGTACACAACGACGCAATGTAGTACTAAAACAAATGGAAAAAGCCGATTTTATTACCGATGAAGAGTTGGATTCTATTAAACAAATTCCTTTGACACTGGATTATCATAAAGTAGACCACAAATTAGGATTAGCACCGTATTTCCGTGAATACCTTCGTCGTATGTTGACTGCCACTAAACCAGACAGAAGCGATTACGCCAGTTGGCATTTAGTACCATACGGTCAATATTATATGGATTCATTAGCTTGGGAAACAGATCCTTTGTACGGTTTTATCGAAAAAAATCCAAAATCGGATGGCACCAAATACAACCTCTACACGGACGGTTTGAAAATTTACACCACCATCGATTCACGTATGCAACGTTATGCCGAAGAAGCAGTAGAAAAGCATTTCAAAGAGTTACAAGCTAGCTTCTTCAAAGAACAAAAAGACCGTAAAAAAGCACCATTTGCTCGTTACATGAGCGACGAAGATATAGATAAATTCATGCGCCAAGCGATGACTCAAACCGATCGTTATCGTGGTATGAAACGCAATGGAGCTAGCGAAGCCGAAATTACAAAAGCATTCAACACACCAGTGGAAATGTCGGTATTTTCATACAATGGAATTGTGGATACAATTATGTCTCCACTCGACTCCATTCGCTACAACAAACATTTTGCGCGTTGTGGGTTTATGTCGATGGATCCTAGCAGCGGACACGTAAAAGCCTACGTTGGCGGTCCAGATTTTAGCCATTTCCAGTACGACATGGTGAATATGGGACGTCGTCAGGTGGGTTCTACTATCAAACCATTTTTATACACATTGGCTATGAACGAAGGACTTTGGCCATGTGATAAAACCATCAACCAATCCATCACATTGAAAGATGGACTTGGTCGTGATTTTACGCCTCGTAATGGCTCCAAAGCACGTCGAGGTGAAGAAGTCACTCTCCGCTGGGGATTGGCTAACTCTAACAACTGGATTACGGCTTACTTAATGAGCTTATTTACGCCCGAACAATTGGTGAAATTAATGCGTTCATTTGGCATCAAAGGCGAATTAGTGCCGGTAGTGTCACTCTGTTTAGGTCCTTGTGAGGTAACCGTAGCCGAAATGGTGGACGCTTACACCACATTCCCCAATAAAGGTATTCGCGTAGATCCTATTTATGTGACTCGCATCGAAGATGCTAATGGCAATATCGTGGCAGAATTCACCCCAAAAACTACAGAAGTTATTGACGAAGAAACATCTTACAAAATGTTGAACATGCTTACTGGCGTAATGGACAATGGTACAGGAGTACGCGTTCGTTATCGTTACAATGTACATGCGCCAGCTGGTGGCAAAACTGGTACCACACAAAATAACTCTGATGGTTGGTTTATTGGCTTCACACCAACACTTGTATCAGGTGTTTGGGTTGGTTGGGAAGACCGCAGCGTTCACTTTAGTGGCATGGCCGAAGGACAAGGTGCCAGCATGGCATTACCTATTTGGGCTTATTATATGGACAAAGTTCTAAAAGATCCTAAACTCGGTTACGATGCAAATCAAGGATTTGATGTGCCAGGTTGGTTCGATTCAAACACTGGTTGTTCTACCACCAAAGAGCCTGAAACTACGGATTTTACGGAATAAGCAAATGGACAGATACAAAAAAGGAGAGAATAATCATTCTCTCCTTTTTTAGTTTTATACTTATATCGTTGTTACATCGTTTTAAGTAATTCGCGCGCATTATCCATAGCCACTGCCGACGGATTTTTGCCACTCAACATTTCAGCAATTTGCTCTACACGTTCCTCGGAAGTTAATTTCACGATATTAGTGATGGTGGCATTCTCTGTATCGTATTTATAAACTTTGTAATGCGCCACGCCTTTAGCGGCAATTTGAGGTAAATGGGTAATGGTAATTACCTGCATTGTGTGAGCTATCAGTTGCATAATTTCACCCATACGATGAGCTATTTCACCTGAAATACCTGTATCTATCTCATCAAAAATAATCGTTGGCAAATTCGCACGACTTACCATTAATGATTTAATAACCAACATCACACGCGACAACTCACCACCAGATGCGGTTTGTGCAATTGGTTGTGGTGTACCATTTTTATTGGCAGAAAACAAGAAATTAACGACGTCACATCCTGTTGGTAAAAAATGATTTGAAGTAGCGATATCAACCACAAATTGAGCATTAGGAATTCCTAGATAACCCAATTTTTGAGATACAATTTCTTCCATCTCTAGCTTCACAGCATAACGTTTTTGAGTCAATGCTATGGCAGCTTGTTGTAATGCTGTTTCGTTTTTCTGTAGCTCTTTTTGGAGTGTTGTTAATTCTGTATCAAAACTATCAATACGTTCCAATTTAGCTCCAAAATCGGCTTGCAATTGTAATAATTCCGCCACGGTTTGCACGTGATGCTTTTGTTGCAAAACATACAGTTCGTTAAGTCTATTTTCGATAAACTCTTTCCGTTGAGGATCAAATTCTGTATCGTTGAGCGATACTTGCAATTCTGACGCAATATCCTTCAAATCAATCCATGCACTCTCAACACGCGCTTCGTAGTCAGCCATAGCGGGCACATAAGCTTTAATCTTACGTAACGCTATCGTAATATCTTTTAATTGGAGATTAACACCGATGGCATCATCTTCTAAATGAGCCAACGATAAAGCCAATGCAGTTTTCACCTCTTCCGAATGGTTCATTGCTTCCAATTCCTGTTCGAGTTGCAATTGTTCATCTTCAACCAACTGCATAGCCACAAGTTGGTCATATTGAAATTGCGCATATTCACGCTCCGAACGCCATTTTTCGGCCGTTTCCAAAAGCGTTTTATAGGTATGCTGAATCTGTTTGTATGTTTTGTAAAATTGCTGATAAGCAACTAATTCGGTTTCTGACTTCGCTACTGAATCGAGCACATCTAATTGAAACGAGGCTTCACCCAACAACAAACTCTCGTGTTGTGAATGAATGTCAATCAAACGACTCGTTACCTCGCGCAATTGTTGCAAATTGACTGGCGTATCGTTTATAAAGGCACGCGATTTACCACTATCCAGCACTTCACGACGGACAATACATTCGTGATCATAATCGACTTCTAAACTCTCAAAAAGTGACTCCAAACCGTAGCCACGCACATCAAAAACGGCCTCGACCACACATTTCGATTTACCTTCTTGAATCACTTTTGTATCAGCACGTTGACCTAAAACCAAAGCTAAAGCACCCATCATAATGGATTTACCAGCTCCTGTTTCGCCAGTAACCACTGACAAGCCTGTTCCAAAATCAATGCTCAACTGCTCTATTAAAGCATAATTTGCTATTTCGAGATGTTTTAACACACTACAATTCTTTAAGGTTTAATCACTTCATATCGAGAACCCAAAGCTGGATTGACATCCATTAGGACCTCATACACGTCGTTACGCTCTTTTGGCAATGCTTTAGTGGAGGAAAATATATTAATCAGTTCATCATTTTTAGCATCCAAAAACGACATAATAAGAATAGCTCCAGGATCGAGACGATTCAAATCGCGCAAAACGGGCAAGCCAGTAACAATACGAGCGCGCGCATTATCGACATTGGTCGACATATTATCCAATGCTTGACGATGATATTCATAAAAATAGTCGCGAAACTTTTTAAAACGTTCATCCATCACATTATTAATCAACGCATAACGGTTTTTATTATCGGTAAATGATTTTTTCCAGCCGGTTCCTTCTCCATCAGAACGGCTTTGCGACAAATTAACAATTTGCTCCGCAGTTTGAAATGCAGCTGTTCCGCCTAATTTTTGAAATGAATCTAAATCAAAACCAATAATCATATACGCATAGTACGCCAATACCGCTGTCAAATTATTTTCGAACGTATTGCTATTAATTTCAATCGGCTCAAACTCCACATAATTGAAATTGACATTCAAATCTTTAAAATTAAAAATGGTGGTAGAATAAACTGTGCCAAATACAGGACGACGCGCTTGCACTTGCAAAGTAGTTGTAAACAAATTATCCTCATATTTGGTCATGATAAACATAAAATTGCACTCGATACGTTCACCTGTGGCATAGGTTAAATCTGTCCAACGATGATTATTCATGAAATCGTTTAAGGCAGTTTGCAGCGTTTCAAACACTTGCTTATTGGTTCCTTGTATTTGTGAACTATTGATGGTTACATTGCACTTCAACTCTTGAGCACTCACACTCAAAGCCAACAAAAGTCCTATGCCAATTAGTATTTTTCTCATTGATTAATAGTTAGCTAACTCGTTTATAATATCTTTTGCCACATCTAGTTTCGATTTCAACTCGAATATTTTTTTATCGCCCGAAGCTTTTAAAATCGTAATTTTATTGGTGTCGTAGCCAAAACACGCTTGTGCATCGTTCAACGAATTCAGTACAATAAAATCAAGGTTCTTGCGACGCATTTTATCTAGAGCATGGGCTTCTTCATCATTTGTTTCGAGGGCAAAACCCACCAAAAATTGATTTTCTGTTTTTAATTTTCCTACTGCCGAAGCAATATCTTGTGTTGGTTTCAACTCAATCACCAGATTATCTTTTTCACGTTTCAATTTTTGATTTGCCACTACAATAGGCGTAAAATCAGCTACGGCAGCACACAAAATAGCACCGTCACACGTTGGGAAGTTTTCCATTACCACGTCGTACATTTGCTGTGCCGATTCCACATCTATACGTTTAACGCGAGGATGCTCAAGAAATTGTTGAACAGGCCCAGCCACCAACAGAACTTCGGCTCCAGCATCGGCACAAACTTGCGCCAAGGCAAAACCCATCTTTCCAGTTGAATAATTGCCAATAAAACGTACAGGGTCAATCCGTTCGTAAGTAGGACCAGCAGTAATAAGTATTTTTTTGCCTTGTAACATTACACCAATGCATCTTCCAAAAATGCCACAATATTTTCAGGTTCTTCCATGCGCCCTTTTCCTACCGAGCCACAGGCCAATTCACCATAAGCGGGTTCGATAAATTGCACATCAATAGCTCTTAATTCGCGGATATTACGCTGAACCACTGGATGTTCATACATCTTATCATTCATAGCTGGTGCCACAAATACGGGTTTATCGAACGCTAAAAACGTAGTCGACAACGCATCATCGGCAATACCATTGGCAAATTTTCCAATAATATTAGCCGTTGCTGGTGCCACCAAAAGCGCATCAGCCCAATCAGCATGTGATATATGTTCTGGATTGAATTGTGAAACAGGTTCAAATACCTCCGAATAGACTTTATTACGCGACAATGTTTGTAATGTTACTGGAGTTACAAACCACAACGCATTTTGTGTGGTCACTACTCGCACTTCGGCACCTTCGGCCATCAATTGACGAATCAATTCTGGACATTTATAGGCAGCAATACCACCCGAAATTCCTAATAATATTTTCTTTCCTTGTAACATAACGAATCAAATTAAAATGAGTTGTTATAATGTTTTTAAACCTTTCAATTCTGCTTTATCGGTCACCTTTTTAATCGAAATAGCATAACCTCCACCCTTTGATAATGCTTGTTTTAATTTCGATTTAGACGACACCACGACACGACGAATAGTGTACGCTTGCGGATTTTCTTTCCAATCGGCATTAGCTGCATCGGCATAAATAGTAGCTACATATTTAGTATTCGGTTCCAGAAAGTCAAATGTAATTTCTGAAACACGACTATTTTCATCGGTAATAGAACCTACAAACCACACTTTTTTCTGTTTTCCAAAACGCGCAATCGTAATGTAGTCACCTGGTTCAGCTTCCAATATTCTGGTATCGCTCCAATCCACATCAACATCTTTTATAAACTGGAACGCATCCAAATGTTTTTCATAATTTTCAGGCAAATCGGCCGCCATTTGCAACGGACTATACATGGTCACATACAACGCCAACTGTTTGGCCAACGTAGTATGAACTTGACACGTATTGCCAGCTTGGTAATGATTCATTTGGAGCTCAAAAATTCCTGGCGTATAATCCATGCCACCACCCAGCAAACGTGTGAATGGTAAAATAGTTTCATGTTCTGGTGGGTTACCTACGCTCCACGCATTAAATTCGTTACCGCGAGCGGCTTCACAAGCCAATAAGTTAGGATAAGTCCGGCTCAAACCTGTAGGACGCACTTGTTCGTGAGCATTAACCATAATTTGGCGCTCTGCAGCTTTGGCAATCACTCTGTTATAATGATTCACCATCCATTGCCCATCGTGCAGTTCGCCACGTGGAATAATTTTACCCACATAACCCGTTTTTACAGCGTTATAACCGTGCGCTTTCATAAAATCAAAAGCATCATCTAGGCGACGTTCATAGTTAGTTACAGCCGACGATGTTTCGTGATGCATAATGAGTTTTACACCTTTGGACGCAGCGTAAGCAGTCACTTCGTTCACATCAAAATCGGGATAAGGCGTCACAAAATCGAACACCTCTTCTTTCCAATTTCCTGCCCAATCTTCCCAACCGACATTCCAACCTTCCACCAACACACCATCAAAACCATGTTGAGCAGCAAAATCAATATAGCGTTTTGTATTTTCGGTGGTGGCGCCGTGGCGACCATTCGGTTTTAAAGCCTGCCAATCCATGCCTTTCAACTTCACATTAGGTTCATCGGCATAATTCCACGAACTTTTATTGGGCACGTGCATCTCCCACCAAATACCAACGTATTTCATGGGTTTAATCCAATCGGTAGTAGCCAATTTACAAGGTTCATTGAGATTCAGAATTGTTTTTGACGACAAAATATCAGCGGCTTTATCACTCACCAAAATTGTACGCCAAGGTGTGCGACAGGGAGTTTGCATAAACACTTTCGTACCAACAGCACTCGGTGCCAGGAGTGATTTTAGAACCAATGTTTGCTTATCAATTGTTAAACACATGGCAGCATAATCCACAAGTGCCGCTTCAAAAATATTGAGATACAAACCCTCATCAGTTTTCATCATCACAGGTGTTTGCACGCTATTATTCGCTACGATGCCATGAGTGCCAATAGCACTTCCGTCCACTTTGCTAGCATCAATATCCGACAAACGAGATGTGGTATAGAAATATTCGTTTGTATCAAACGACCCTGGAATCCAAAATGCGGTATGGTTGCCTGACATCGCAAATTCGGTACACTCGTCAGCTATTCGGAAATAGCCCAAATTTGGCTGTTTATCAAACTCGTAGCGAAAACCTAAACCATCATTAAACAATCGAAAAACCAAACGCATAGTACGCTGAGTTTCGGTTTGTAACAAATCGACGGCCAACTCACGATAGTGATTGCGCACAGAATCGACTTCGCCTAACACGGGATGCCAAATTTCGTCCTGTTCTGAATACGTTTCTTTTACTACCGTAAAACCCGATTGCAACGACGTGGTTTGTTCCAGATGTAATCCCAATTTAGAGGAATTCACCACCGATTTACCCTGAAAGTTGAGCGCATATACAGGCTCACCATTTTCAACGCTTACCATCAAGGTCAACTTGCCATTAGGCGATGTCAACATAGCTGCTTGTACCATCGACCAGCAGACAAATCCGAAACAAAACAAAATGAGTTTTCGCATAATACGAAGATTTTATAATGTTATTTTGCAACAGACAAAGATAAAAAAAAACTGGCAAAGAAATGGTATCTGCCAGCTTTTTTTAGAATGAATAGATATACAACTAAAACCTATGTAATTGGGACATTTATTGTATATGATATCCTTGATTTGTAACTTCCATACATTTATAGAGTTGGTATTTCTGGTTATCAAATGGATAATCCCAACAGCCCAAACTATGAAATAGCTCGCCACCAAACCCAATTTTAAATTTATACAAGCCATACAATGGATGGGAATTATCTTTGTTGGGTGAAACACCAAACATATCGTATTCGGTACAGCCTTTGGCTTTAGAGATTTTAATAGCCTCCCATTGTAAAGCGTAAGTAGCCATAAAATTACGATTATTGCTCGACGACGCGCCATACAAATACGAACCACGATTGCCAGAAACAATTAAAAACATAGCTGCTAACGGTGCGTTATCAACCTCTGCAATTAAATAGTACACGTCAGCTGGCGATGTCGTACTCGCCGATTTAGCGGTCAATATCGCTTCAAAATGTTTAATATCATTCACAAATAAACCATTGCGATGAGCGGTTTCTTGGTACAATTGATACCAAATGTGTAAATCGCTCAAGTCGGCGATACGCACAGTCACCCCCTTTTTAATCGACAAATTGATATTATAACGCGTTTTAGGCTTCATCCGTGCCAGAATGACATCAAGCGATTCTTGTAAATCGAGATAAAGTGTATTCGTTGGTAAAATATTAGTTTGCGATTTACTTAAATTCCAATTGACCGTATTAAAGTTCAAACGCATCTCTTGCGATTTAGTAGATGGCTCTTCAAGAACATGACCGCGCTCATCTACAAATGATGCATCGTTAGCCCAAAATGCCTCCCAACATAAGTCGTAACGAATCATAAAACAATTTTTGGGTAGAAACGACCGTAAACATTCCGACAATTCCTCCAAAAACAAACCCTGAAATTCCTGATCCGGTTCTAATTCTGGGCCATAAGGCACATACGCAATACTATCAGTATGATTAATCTGCTGAATAATAACTAATAAATCAGAGGTTATTGGACCATCATTAGACACGTTATGAAATAATTGACTGTGATACGATTTAAAATTGAGTGCCATAGATTGCCAACCAACTTTACGTTTTACAATCGACCAAAAGGCGGTTTGTTGAACAATAGAGGTTTTATATAATTCATCGATTTCTTTTCGTTGTACATCTTGTAACATATCTTTATACTTTTACGGTGAGCACATAACAACTATATGTCTCACAATGATTGCTATCAACAGCAATCGGTGTTTGCAAAAAATAAGGGGCTTGTCCGCAGTTCGAACAAGCCCCTTAGTAGAATTATGTTTGTTTCTGTTTAGAAAAATAAGTAACGTTGATCTTCTATGTTAGCGGCTTTTTTAAGTGCTTCTATTGAGAAGTAAGGCACTGTATTTTTAGCACGTTCGGTCAATAAAACTTTTTCGGCTTTAGCATCGAAGGCTGCAGGCGACTCTGTTTTGTTTACCACGGTGAATACAAATACGCCCATATTACCTTTTTGAGGAGCCGAGAGTTCGTTTACTTTAGCCATTGGAGCTAAGGCAAACAATACAGGTTCGTTGCCAATAGAACCAGCGTAAGGCGTATTAAACGTCACATTAGATACGGTATCAATTGTAGCGCTTTCAGCTTGCAACTGAGTCATAGTTTTACCCGTCATCTCTTTTTGTAAAAGTTCAGCCTTTTTGTCGTTGCGACATTCTGCCATCAACATGGTTTTTACATCTTCCAAATCGCGATAACCTTTTTCACGTAAACGTTCTACACCTGCAACTACCAATTGATCATCACATTCGAATACATCAGACACAGCATCTTCTTCAGCTTTAAATGCCCAACGTACAATTTGACGTGAATTTTTGATGTTCGCAATTTTATTGGCGTTGATGTTCAAATTCATAGCTGGCAATACTTGTAAGCCTGCTTTAGTAGCAGCAGCTTCCATTGCTTCCACTGTTTGGTTGGCCGAAGCAAATTGTTTAGCTTCGTTGAAGATTTTAGCTTGTGTACGTGAACTTGCAATCACACGGCGTTCCAAAACTGCTAATTTTACTTTAGGAGTCACAGCGCCGCGTTCCATAACTTGGAATAGTTGAATACCATTCATATTTTTAACTTGGAACAAACCATTCACACCTGTTTTGAAAGCTGATTCTGCCACATCTTTATCCACTTCTGTTTCACGAACCCAGCCAATTTCGCCACCTTTAGCAGCAGTTTGTTCTACACGTGAATGTTGACGAGCCAACGCAGCAAAGTCAGCGCCACCACGAATTGCTTTTTCTAAGCTGTCAGCCAACAATTGTGTAGCAGCTTGCGATTCGGTAGCCACAAAGATATGGCGTAATTTGACAGAGTCTGGTGATGCAATACCTGATTCAACAATACGAGCCATTCTATAAGTATTATCAGTAAACAATGGACCGACGACATCACCTTTTCTGCCAGAGAATGCAAATGCACGCAAATCTTCTACTACATCTTCTTTAGAAAGATTGATACCTTTGTAAGCAACATCACTATTAGAGTTTGTGACATCAGCCACATCTTCAGTAGTGGCAAATTCCACTTTCAAATCATTAATCCATTTTTCAACTTCAGCAAAGTCTTCTTTTGATGGTTGAATTGCAAAAGCGACATATTTCAAATCGCAGTTTGCTTCTTGTTTGAATTGTTCTTTTTTCTTTTCGTAAAGCGCTTCCACCTCTTTGTCAGAAACTGTAACCAACGAATCGGCTACTGAAAAATAAGGTTTCATAGCATATACCACATCTACAGCCGTTTTTGAACCTTCAAACGAATTTTTAGCTTCGAGTGAATTGGCTACAGTAGCTTTGGTCAACAACATGTTATATTTTTCTTCCAAACGGCTATTTTTAACCGTTTTTTCCCAAAATTTCCAATATTGTTTGTAAGTATTAAGCTGATCAGCAGGTATATTAGAACTTTCTTCAGAGTCCAACATGCTGATAAATTGTGATAAAATTTTAGGGTCAAAAGCACCTGTTTGTGGATTGTAGAATACACGACGGCCACGAATAAGTGGATGGATGTTGTTACCCAAAATCAAATCGAACAACTCTTGTTTGCTCACTTCCATACCAATTGATTTGGTTTCAGCATCTAGCAGTTTTTCGCGAACAGTGCTTTCCCAAACTGATTGACGAATTTGTTCGGTCATCTCTTCATTGATGTTTGATTCACCAAATTCAACTTTGTAAACTTCGGTCAATTGGTCAATAGCAGCCATATAGTCCACCATTTTGACATTGTCGCCATTAATCTCTGCCACATTGGCTTTAGATTCATTGAAATAAGTAGAACCTGAATTCAAAAAATCACCTACGATAAAGGCCAAAAGCGCTAAACCCACTACCACCATGAGCAAAACTCCGTGGCTTCTAATTCTTTCTAATGTTGCCATTTTAAATTGTTAAATAGAATATAAATACTGTTGTTAATATGTCCGAAAAATCAGGCTACGAATATACAAAAAAAAGTAATACAAGTGAACGCTTCTTTAAATTTGATTAATTTTCTAGCTATAAGAAAGTTAACATCACTGAACGGTTAATTTCACCAAATCAATACGATTATTATGTGCTTGCAAAATCTTAAAAGTCCAATCCGAAATACGAATTGTATCATTTAACTTGGGAAATTGCTCGTAATGATGGAGAATAAATCCAGCTACAGTCACATAATTATCAGAGTCGGGCAAGTTTAAATCAAACAAGGTATTGACCTGATCAATTTCTAAACGACCAGACAACACATATTCATTATCGCTGACTTGTTTAGCCACATACTCTTTATTGTCATGTTCGTCCTCTATCTCACCAAAAATCTCTTCCATAATATCTTCGAGCGTAACAATACCTGCCGTTCCACCAAATTCATCAACAACTAAAGCCATGCTCCGCTTTTCTTGCATGAACATATTCATCAATTTATTGGCAGCCATAGTTTCTGGTACAATGGCTATTGGTCGTAGATAATCGTGCCAATCGGCTGGCTGTTTAAATAAATCGGACGAATGAAAATAACCTATAATATTATCGATATTTTCTTTGTAGATAGGAATTTTAGAGAACCCAGTTTCGATAAACGTGTTACGCAATTCTTCCAAGGAACACGTGTAATTTAATGATACAATTTCAGTACGAGGCACAATACAATCACGTAATTTAACCGAGGAAAAATCTAACGCATTTTGAAATATTTTAACCTCATTCTCAACCTCTTCCTGATTATCGGCATGTTCAAACGAATCGTTTACCCAATAATCTAAATCCACTTTGCCAAGTTCCTGCTTCTCACCTTTATCAACCACTTTTACTTTAAATAATTGAAGCAACTTCACCGATAAAAACGTAGAAAAACGAGCAATCGGATACAAAAGTACATAACACAACCACAATAATGGTGAGAAAATAGTTAACCACACATTAGGATTAATGCGAAATATAGTTTTAGGAAGAAATTCACCAGTAAATAATACGATAATGGTGGCTATAATAGTTTGAAGAATATTGACCGCAAAATCATTACCAATGAATAAGCGCAACATAGGCGATAATAAATCGGCCATTTCGATACCGTAAATAACCAATGCAATATTATTACCTACGAGCATGGTGGCTATAAATTGCTCAGAATTATCGTAAAAAATAGAAATAATGGATGATGTTAAACTTTGACGTTTTTTGTCAAGTTCAAAACGAAGTTTATTAGAGGACAGAAAGGCAATTTCCATACCCGAAAAAAAAGCGGAGAACAGTAACGAAATAGCTATAATCCAATAAATCATCATTATAGTCCCTCCCCCGATTCAATAGGTATAATACCTTTAGTTTTACGAATGGTATAGCGTGTCATACTTTGATTGGATTCGAATCCTTCACCCATAATTTTTTTATCACGTTGAGTCACTACTATGGCCGAATCGGAATAAATACGCTCCTCGTTCTGACTCCAAAACAATTGTTGTGTAGCAAACTGATCGCCTTGCAAGTTGGTGGCACGCACACTATCATTTAATTCCCACAAACGACGATTTTGATAATAACGCGCCCGTTTACAATCGATTTTAGCGTCTGGTTTATAGTATTCGTCAAATCGTTCCAAATGCAATCCTTCTGGGAAATCCCAATAAGGTTCAGCCGCCTTGTCGTAAACACACCACACTTTGGCGCTAATACGGTAACGTGTGATACCCGAATCAGAAATAATAGTAGTGATTTCATCTACCTTTAGACCAGGCATTTCACTTCTATTCGTGATTGCTTGGGTTATCGAGGGTTTATTGTCACTACAAGCGATGCACAAAAACAGCATAACAATCGCTCCAAGAGCGATTGTTATACGAACTTTGGTAATATCTTTAATAATGCTTTTCAAAATGGGCGCACTCTATTAACGACAGATAGTTGCTTCACCAATCCATCCACCCACAAAGAATGATTTTCCAGCGCCCAAATCTGGTTCGAAAAATATCTCTTCGGTAGTTGGGAAATAACGACTGTAGGTACGAATTAAGTCATTTGTTTTATTAATCATCTCTTCAGTTGGTTCCACTTGTTGTGCTTTGCGGAACTTATCTACAGCTACCCAATAAACAGTTTTATTAAGTGCGGCACTATCGTAAATACCACGCGTATTAGCATAAAGCAAACCAATCAAAATATATGGAGCACCTTTATTAGGGTCACGTTCTATTGACAAACGGGCAAATTCGCGTGCTTTACTTGCATTATCAAATTTGGCATTATAAATAACAGCTACTTTATACAAATAATCGGCAGCTTCTGCATCACTTGTTGCCAAAGAAACAGCTTCTTTATAATACTCTATGGCCTTTGCAAAGTCACCTTTCGTGTAAGCCATTTCAGCACATCCATTAGCCGACTCTGCGCTTGGTTTAATAGTGTGAGCATATTGAGCTGCTTTAAAGAACACATCAGAGCTAGTACAACCTAGACGTTTGAAGAAGCGAACGGTATTGGTCAAAAAATCATAATCTGTTTTACGAGATTGAACTTGTGGACCATAGATTTTATCTAATTGAGCACAATCAGCCACGCCAGATTGAACAAACAAAGCATCTAGCGAAGCGTCCACTTCACCAAAAGTAGCAGCTGTTTTCAACTGATCATTCGCCGCATTTGTTTCCAAAATTTGATTTGCCAATAAATAATCTTGAATGAATTTTTCAGCACGTTTAGCATCTGTTTTGTATAATTCCGACGATGCCACAACAAACTGTTGCAAGAAACTTGGTTGTGAATTTAAACCTAACGTCTTAACCGATTCTTCCAACCATGGATAAGGTGTCGCATAATCTGTTGGACGATACAATAACGCATAATACGCTTTCATCCCTAATAAATAGGCTCTAGGCTGTTTCGTGTCGTTGCCAAAGTATTTAATTTGGTCATCATACAACTTCATCAATTTGGTTACTAATTGATCTTTTACAGCCGCATCCTTTTCGTTGTCAATTTGCCAAGCTAAAATGCGCGATCCATAGGTATAGATGGCACGAGAAGCTCTAGGACATTCAGTATAAGCAGCTTGCCAAGGAGCTAAAGCATCTGCATAATTTTTATATTTTGCCGATTCAGCAAATAAACTAATATTATTCAAACACACTTCTGATACTTCAGCAGGTTGTTCAGTTTGATTTTCAGTAGCAGCTGGAACAACAGCAGTCTCTGCATCTGCTGACTTTTTACTTTTTTGTGCTACACAACTCAGTGTAGTCAAAACACTAAATACTAAGATTAAAAGATTTTTACTATTCATACTCATATAAATTTATGATTTGATTACTGAATGCGTTGTTTAAAGAACCACAACTCATTCAATGTTAAATTAATTCCTACTTTAAAATAATTCTCACTCAAAAGCGTATGCTGACTTGTACCAATATTTCCATATTCAAAATTCACATTAATCATCGTTTTCGTGGTACGTAGTGGGAAACCTAATCCACAGCTCACGGCAATGGTTTGTGTACCAATGTTGTTGAATTTAGCATACGAATTTGAATAATTTGCACCTAAACGCCAACGCATACGATCTATATATTTGTTACCATTAGGGTTATGGATATATTCACCACCCAACGAAATTTTATAACGATTGCTCAACGTATCTGTTTTACCATAGTAACGCGCTTTCGAAAATTCCTGAAAGGTATAATCTGCTCCAACCGTCAATCGATCGTCGTAAGTATATGTAAAACCACCACCATATAACGATGGGATATCGAATTTCAACGAATCAGAACTAACCGTATCACTCACAACACCGGTAGTTATTTGCGTAAATTCACCATTTAATTTCGATAAACGATCGTATACTAATCCAATACAAAAACTGTGCCGACCAAATGTTTCTTGATATTGCAATCCATAACGAAAATTCAAATTCTGAACATACAAATTAGATGTTTGGTTTGTGGCATAAGTAGTTACACTCGACGATGTAGCAGTCATAGTACGCACATTGTTGATAGAACCAAACATATAATACATATTCACACCCAACGATAAACGTTTCCAAATAGTAGCACCAATGCCTACATAAGCTTGCGAGATGCCACCTGTTCCATAGAATGTTTGCGACTGCGTGAGTGTAGAAGAAATGGAATCGACCGTTCCATAATTATAACCAACGAATGAATACGGAATCAACCCAGCGCTCATACCCATCCATTTTGTGATAGGTAATTGAAATGCCAAATAATCCAAATTACTAGTAAATGTATTCACACTATTAGAACCTGATGAGAAATTGGAATACAAACCTGAAACACCAAATTCAAATAAAAAACTGGTACTATCAATACTACTGTTGGAAGCTGGGTTAGCAGGATTCATATTCACACGGCTACGTAACCCATAGGCGACGCCGCCCATACTTTGACTTCTAGAAAAACCTGGATCTTCTAAACGTCCATAACCAAATCGGGTATAAGGCGAATTCGTATTATTTTGTGCACTAGTGTATGCTGTCAAAGTCAACACCCATACCAACGCAAAAAGTTTTACGCCAAGAGTTTTTGAAGATAGAAACAACCGTTTAATGTATATCATTGTAAATGAGTATTTCGTTCAAACCAATAAGAACTAGATTTGGTTCTGCAAAGATGCAATTTTTTATCTGTTTTTCAAAGTAAATTGTCGTTCCACCGGTCAAAAAAACAGAAAATTCATCATAATTTAACTTTAATTGACCTATAACCCCTTCTATTTCGTGTAAAACGCCCCAATAAGCACCGCCAAGTATCGCTTGATGCGTACTCGTACCTAAATAAGCAGTAGGTTCAGCCACCTCTATTTCTGGTAATTTACCCGTAAAAGCGTGCATCGCCTTCAACCGCATGGCCAAACCTGGAGCAATGTTGCCACCCGCAAAAACGCCATCTGCAGTTAGAAAATCGTATGTTATGCACGTTCCCATATCAATGACTAAAGCTGCTTTATGAGGTTGCAAAGACCAAGCGCCCACCAAAGCGGCAATACGGTCGCGCCCTAAGGTGAGTGGCGTCTCATAGGTTATTTTAATAGGAACTGGCGTAGAATTGGTCAAATCAATAAAACGGACTGCGTTATTTGTCAAAAAATCAGACAAAAATTGCTTTGTTGTAACCACCGAACTATAAATAATCTGTTGCACAGAATAAGTAGCTATCACACTAGTTAATGCCGATGGTTCACACACATCGAGCACAGCCTGATAGACCAAACGACGCTGCTCAAAAACGGCGATTTTAGTAGATGAATTTCCTCTATCAATAACTAGATTCATAATGTGCAAATTGAAAGTACAAAGGTAATCAATAATATAGAGATACAAAAAAGCGTGAAGTAGATACCTTATAAAAATAACAACGTAGTATTTACGTATCAAATCCAAAAAAATTGTATTCCATCGCTATTTTTTCGAACTTTTTCTTTAATTTTGCATCCGCATTTTAAATTCTGTACAAAACAATTTTATTAATACTAAAGCGCTTACACTGGTAGCGCTATTTTTCAATTACAAATTACTATGGGAAGAGCATTTGAATTTCGGAAAGCAAGAAAATTTAAACGTTGGGGCAATATGGCTCGCGTGTTCACCAAATTGGGTAAGGAGATTACCATTGCTGTGAAAGCTAGTGGTCCAGATCCAGAAAACAATCCTCGTTTAAGAGCTTTGATTGCAACGGCAAAAAAAGAAAATATGCCGAAAGAAAATGTAGAACGCGCTGTAAAAAAAGCCTCTTCTAAAGATTTTACCGACTACAAAGAGATGAACTATGAAGGCTACGGTCCTCATGGTATTGCCATCTTTGTAGAAACAGCTACCGATAACACTACACGTACTGTAGCCAATGTACGTAGTTATTTTAACAAATGCGGTGGTTCATTAGGTACAAGTGGTAGTTTAGAGTTCTTATTCGATCACAAATGCGTATTCCACGTTGCTCCTAAAGCAGGTGTTTCTATCGAAGATTTAGAACTTGAATTGATTGATTTTGGTGTAGATGAATTAATAGAAGACGAAGGAGAAATGATTATATACGGTGAATTTGCACAAAACTCGGTTATTCAAAAATATTTAGAAGAAAACGGTTTTGAAATTACTAGCAGCGAATTTGTACGCATTCCAAACGACCAAAAAACGCTTACAGCAGAACAACGTGCAGCGGTGAACAAATTAATTGAGAAATTGGAAGAAGACGAAGACGTTCAAAATGTTTTCCACAACATGGTGGAATCAGACGACGAGGAATAAATACATCTTTTCTTCACAAATTTAAAGAAGCATTCCACACGAATGCTTCTTTTTTTTCAACAGAAAGAGAAGAAAAAAAGAAAGCTGTCCAAATTGAACAGCTTTCTTTTATATGAAGATAAAAAATACCTTATGCTTCAATCTTTTCAACAGAAACAAATGATTTATTATCGCGTTTTTTGCGGAATACCACAACACCATCAACTAATGCAAATAAAGTATGATCTTTACCAAGACCTACATTTTCACCGGGATTGTGTACTGTACCACGTTGACGAACTAAAATATTGCCAGCTTTAGCAAATTGTCCACCAAATATTTTTACGCCGAGTCGTTTGCTTTCTGACTCGCGACCATTTCTTGAACTACCAGCTCCTTTCTTATGTGCCATTTTCTTCTAAATTTTAAAGGGTTAAGCTACAATTTCGTTAATCATAAGTTCTGTAAAGTCTTGACGGTGTCCGTTTAATTTACGGTGACCTTTACGACGTTTTTTGTGGAAAACAAGGATTTTTTCACCACGAACGTGAGAAACTACCTCAGCTACCACTTTAGCACCTTTCACAGTAGGAGCACCTACAGCTACTTTACCATCATTGTCAATTAACAATACATTTTCGAACTCAACTTTCGAACCACGTTCAGCTTCATTCATGCGGTGTACAAAAAGTTTTTTGCCCGCTTCAACCTTGAATTGTTGTCCAAGGATTTCTACAATTGCATACATTTGCTGTAAAAATTAATTTAATTAGACCGGGAGGTGAGATGCCAAAATCAACATGACAGCGCTACTTTCGAACCTCTTTACGAATCGGACTGCAAAAGTACACTTTTTTTTTTAGTTGTGCAAACGTTTCTATAAAAAAAATAAAATCGTCGATTAACAAAGAACTAAACTCATTATCAAATCTTTATCAGAGGGAATTAACCACGGTTACTAAATGACAAGCAACCACCCCAGCCGTCTCGGTACGCAAACGACTGCTACCCAAGGTCACTGCTTTAAACTCATTATCAAGCGCCAAGCGCACTTCATCCAAACTAAAATCTCCCTCTGGACCAACCAAAACAACCACATCCGAATGAGGAATACAACTATGCAGTAAATGAGTCTTTTCTGCTTCGTAACAGTGTGCTATGAAACGATGTGGTTCAGTCACTGAATTCATAAATTCAGTGTAAGGAGTCATCGGGTTCAACTTGGGAACAAAGGCTTTGAGCGATTGTTTGGAAGCCGAAATTAAAATTTTCTCAATACGCTCTGGCTTTATCAATTTTCGTTCAGAATAACGACACAATAAAGGCGTTATCGTGTCAACGCCAATTTCTGTAGCCTTTTCGACAAACCATTCGAAGCGATCGCTATTTTTGGTAGGCGCCACAGCTAAATGAATACGAAATGGACGTTTTTCAAAATCATGTTGTACAGAAAGTATGCGAACTTCAGTATGTTTGGCATGCGGTGCGACAATTTCGACTTGATATAAGCCGCCTACGCCATCAATCACATGAGCCACATCACCAGCCTTGAGTCGTAACACTTTGGCACAATGCAAAGACTCCTCTTCATTTAGAAAAGGAGTCTGAGCTATATCAGGAGCATAAAATAAAGTCATGCTTCGAATTAATGGGTCTTTTCTGCGTGAGAACCACAAGGTGTTTCACAAGGTTGAGTGCATTTTTTATCAGTTTCACCTTTGCAACAAGCCTTTTCTGCTTCTACAGCTTCGGCATGTTCACAACAGTGATGAGCAGTGTCTTCAACACAAGGGGTTGCCTCTTTGCCTTTACAACCACCTTTGTCGTCACCACCACAACAGCGATCTTCTGGACGTTTCATCTCTTTTAAAACGGCCAAAACGGTATCACCATTTTTCAAAATAAGTTCATCTTTAGTTACTTCGTAACGATTTGTCAAATTCAAAACCTCAAGCATTTTCACTTCTAAAGCATTTGCAGCAGAATCGCATGCCATACGTGTAGACCCAGGCATATTGAATTGCACCGTGCTATCCGTCATTTGATACTGAGCAAAATAACGATTGCAGCCAGTACTACCCGACAAACGTGACTCAATAGTATCGAAAAACATGGTTGGTGGTTGAGGGTTGCTACAGCAGATGTGCTCACCTTGAAGCGACACCACGACAAGGTCTTTTTGTAAAAAATCAAGTTTCTCACATTTGTTTCCACAGCAGCTCGCCAATAAGGCAACTACGCCCGCAAACACTAAAAAGGATGTTGTTTTTTTCATTTTAATTTATTTTACATTAATAATTAGACAATTAGAAATTATTTACACCACGCATCAATTAACTCTAAACACTGATTAAATAAGGCTTTAACAGATTCAAGAATAAGTCGTCACATCGCGTAAAAAAACTCGCACAAATATACACTAATTTTTGAAAACGGTGAGAAAACATTAGAAAATTATAGTACTTTTGCAAAACGATTTCAATCTATCTATCTGTGTAAATTTTACAACTATGAAAAAGATTTTTACTCTTATTCTTTCAGTCCTTCTGTTAGCCGGATGCAATAATGCAAAGCGTCAATATGAGTCGATTGTAAAAACGCTAGATTTAACTAAACCTATTGCCTTAGAAAATATTAAAAAAGCTCATTTAATGATTACTGAGGCGAATGAATTTACGCCTGAGCAAGCCATCGATTTACAGGAGCGATTTACAAGTTACATTGGTGTGTGTGCCCAAAAAGAGGCAGAGCAAATAGAAGAAAAATACAATACCATATTAAGCAGTGATGATTCTGAGCACATTGAAGCACAAATTGATTCATTAAATAAATCAGTAGAACCATTGCGCGAATATGGCATCATTATTTATAGTGCCGAAGGTTACATAGAATCGGAAATTATGCCGATGTATGTAGCTGAACTATTTTGGAAATACTTATCAGAAGCCGAACGCGATTTAGCAAAGTTGGCCGAACTAGAAGTAGAAGATCCTTCATTACAAGATGCCTCTATCACCATCTCGTACCAAGAATTGGGCGACCGTCTTAAAATGTGCGATGATATGGCCTATAAATTCCCTAAAGATGAGTTGTATCCTCAAATAGTAGCTTGTCAAAAATTTTATTTAGCGCTCTTATTGGCAGGAGCAGATAACTCTGCTACCTTTGATTGGGAAACAAAAAAATTAAATCCTGAAGTCCGTCAAACGGTCATCAATTACATTGCAGAGCATCCAGATGCAGAAAGCACCAAAACATTAAAAGAGTTTATGGCTATTATGAAACGTAACAACTACCAATCATCATCTGAATCGGATATTTTTTTATTAAACAAAATTTCAACAGAAGAATAATCTAAAAATATATTTATGTATACTTGGTTCACTTGTAAAGTAACGTTCGACCGTCAAGGCGAAGATGGATTAATTAAAAAAGTAACAGAACCTTTCTTAGTAGATGCCTTGTCGTTTACCGAAGCAGAAGCACGCATTGCTAAAGAAGTGAATCCGTTTGTAACAGGCGAAATGCTTATTGCAGATATTAAACGGACAAAAATTGCCGAAATGTTCTACAATGAAGATGGCGACAAATGGTATCGTTGTAAAATAAACTACTTATCTATAGACGAAAACAAAGGCGTAGAGAAACGAATTGCACAGAATGTAATGGTTCAAGCGTCTAGTTTCAAAAATGCGGTTGACACGCTAATTGACCGTATGAAAGGTGCTTTAGGCGATTACGAAATTGCCTCTGTCACTGAAACCAACATACTCGACGTCTATCCATACGAGCCACTAACTGCCACTCCAGAACAGGTTTAATTTCTTCAAAATGTCTATTGCGGAAAACATAGCACACATTCGTAAACAACTACCTAGTGACGTACAATTAGTCTGTGTTTCGAAGTTTCACCCCGTCGAGGCTATTCAAACCGCTTACGATTTGGGCGAACGCATTTTTGGTGAAAGTCGTGCTCAAGAAGTGGTAGAAAAACAAGCGCTTTTACCCAAAGATATTGAGTGGCATTTTATAGGTTCGCTACAAACGAACAAAGTAAAACAAGTGGTTCCATTGGCAACGTTGATTCATAGCGTTGATTCCATCAAGCTATTGGAAGCCATCAATCGTTATGCTGAAAGTCAACACATCATCAGCCACCTATTATTAGAGGTACACGTGGCAAAAGAAGATACCAAACACGGATTTTCTATCGAAGAAATTAAGACATTCTTTAGCCATAAATCTTGGGAAGCCTACCCTGCTGTACATATTTGTGGATTAATGACCATGGGTACCAATGGAGTTACCGAAGAAGCTAATCGCACAGAATTTGAATTGGTTGCCAATCTATTTAAAGAGATACAACAAACCTTTGATGCGCCCTATTTTAAAACCTTATCCATGGGCATGAGTAACGATTACACAATAGCCGTAGCTGCTGGTAGCAATATGGTACGTATAGGTAGTTCCATTTTTGGTGAACGAACCTATTAAATAACTTATCATAAAATAAAAATGCCCCGAAATAAAAATTATTTCGGGGCATTTTATATCAGCTTTAAAAGCTATGATTAGAACATTATTTTGCTCACAGCTTTACCAACACGAACCACATAAATACCTTTTGGCAATTGACCTACAAACAAGCGATTATCAGCCAAAGGTTGACGTAAAACTACCGCACCAAGTACCGTGTAAATTTGTACTGTAGCATCGGCATTAACGCCTTTTACCGTCAAGAATTGATTAGAAACACTCATCTCTACACCATCTTTGGTAACAATATCAATAGGCGATAAAGAAGCGGTCGTATCACGAATTTCGAACCATTGCATACGTAAATATTGTGTGGTAAATGGGTCGTTACCATACTCAAAACGTACACGACGAATGTCACGATTTTTATTTAGTAAAACAAATGCAGCCTCACTAAAATATTTGTTTTCACCAGAAGCAAAATTGGCACCGTTTAAATCGACATTCAGTGTTTCCACTACTACACTATCAGAATTCAAACCATACAATGTAGCTGTTTTATCGCCACCTGAAGGCATTTGAATTTCCATTACTACTGCAAGCGCATTATTTTGTACATCAAAAAGTTGCGATGTCAAGAAGTCACCATCGTTTTTAAACTGCATAAAATAGACGCCATTTTTATCGGTTTGAGGCCAAGTTGATACCCAACCGTTTGTTACAGAACGATCATAACCAGCTGTGGTGTAATAAGTAGCCCAAGCATTCGTTTTACTATCTTGCACACGTAATGCAAATGCCGATAGACCAATAAGCACCAATAAGGTTGTTAGAAAAAGTTTTTTCATAAATTGTTGTGATAAAAAAATAAGAGCATTGTTTTGTATTAAGCAGAACAATGCTCTTATGAAATAATAATTTTAATTAGTCTTTGAACTTAGCGCAAATATACTCACGATTCAAGCGAGCAATATGGCTTAATGAAATATTTTTAGGACACTCAGCAGCACAAGCACCAGTATTTGTACAGTTACCAAAACCAAGTTCATCCATTTTTGACAACATAGCTTTAGCACGTGCTGCACCCTCTACTTGACCTTGTGGCAATAGCGCCAGTTGGCTTACTTTGGCCGCGACGAACAACATAGCAGAACCATTTTTACAAGCAGCAGCACAAGCACCACAACCAATACAAGAAGCGGCATCCATTGCTTCATCAGCTTTTAATTTTGAGATTGGTATAGCATTAGCATCTGGTACACCACCTGTATTTACAGACACGTAACCACCAGCTTGCATAATTTTATCGTAAGCACGTCTGTCTACCATTAAATCCTTAATAACAGGAAATGCGTGCGAACGCCAAGGTTCTACGGTAATAGTTTCACCATCTTTAAATTTACGCATGTGTAATTGACAAGTAGTCACACTGCTATCAGGTCCATGTGGATGTCCATTAATGTATAGTGAACACATACCACAAATACCTTCGCGACAATCGTGATCAAATACGATTGGTTCTTTACGTTCATGGATGAGTTGTTCATTCAAAACGTCAAGCATTTCCAAAAATGAACTATCAACTGACACATGATTCAATTCATAAGTTTCAAAAGCGCCTTTTGCTTTAGGACCAGCTTGGCGCCATACTCTTACTTTTATATTAATTGTCTTTTCCATTGTTTATTACGCTTTATAGTTACGTGTTTGACGAGCCACAAATTCATATTCAAGTTTTTCTTTGAGCAATTTAGGTTCTTGACCTTCGCCTTGATATTTCCAACATGAAACATAAGAGAACTTATCATCTTGACGTAAAGCCTCGCCCTCAGGTGTTTGATATTCTTCACGGAAATGACCGCCACAAGACTCTTCGCGATTCAAAGCATCACGTGCCATCAATTCACCTATTTCAAGGAAATCGGCTAAACGCAAGGCTTTTTCAAGCTCTACATTCAAGTCATTACGTGAACCCGGAATAAAGACTTCTGTCCAGAATGTTTTCTTAACATCCAAAATTTTCTTCAAAGCAGTACGCAAACCTTCTGCAGAACGTGCCATACCAACAAAATCCCACATAATGAGACCTAACTCGCGGTGAATACTATCAACAGAACGTTTTCCTTGAACGCTCATTAACTTATCAATTTTATCATTGATAGCTTTTTCAGCCTCAGCAAACTCTTTCAATTCTGTACTCATACGAGGAACCTGAATTTGATCAGCCAAATAATTTTGAATGGTGTAAGGTAATACAAAATAACCATCGGCTAAGCCTTGCATCAAAGCAGAAGCACCTAAACGGTTAGCACCGTGGTCAGAGAAGTTAGCCTCACCAATACAATACAAACCTTTGATAGATGTTTGGAGTTCATAATCCACCCAAATACCACCCATGGTGTAGTGAATAGCAGGGAAAATCATCATTGGAGTTTCGTATGGATTGTCATCTACAATTTTCTCATACATTTGGAACAAGTTACCATAACGTGCTTCAACTACGTCACGACCTAAACGTTCAATAGCATATTTAAAGTCGAGATACACAGCCAAACCGGTATTATTGACACCGAAGCCAGCATCGCAACGTTCTTTAGCTGCACGTGAAGCTACGTCACGTGGTACCAAGTTACCGAAAGCAGGATAACGACGTTCCAAATAGAAATCGCGATCTTCATCAGGGATTTCGGTTGGTTTCTTTTTGCCTGCACGTATAGCTTCTGCATCTTCTTTCTTTTTAGGCACCCAAATACGACCATCGTTACGTAACGATTCCGACATCAAGGTTAATTTTGATTGGAATTCGCCGTGAACAGGAATACAAGTTGGGTGAATTTGAGCAAAACAAGGATTAGCAAAATAGGCGCCTTTTTTATACATTTGAACAGCTGCTGAGCCATTTGATGCCATAGCATTGGTCGACAAGAAGAAAGCATTACCATAACCACCTGTGCCAACTACTACTGCGTGAGCAAAGAAACGTTCAATTTTACCAGTAACCAAATTACGAGCAATGATACCACGAGCACGACCTTCTACAACTACCACATCGAGCATTTCGTAGCGGGTGTACATTTTTACAGTACCTTTGTGTATTTGACGACTTAAAGCTGAATAAGCACCTAATAACAACTGTTGACCGGTTTGTCCTTTAGCGTAGAATGTACGCGAAACTTGCGCGCCACCAAACGAACGGTTATCGAGCAAACCACCGTATTCGCGAGCAAAAGGAACACCTTGAGCCACACATTGGTCGATGATACTATTCGATACTTCAGCCAAACGATATACATTTGATTCACGAGCACGATAGTCACCACCTTTGATAGTATCATAGAATAAACGATAAACAGAGTCACCGTCATTTTGATAGTTTTTAGCCGCATTGATACCACCTTGAGCAGCAATAGAGTGAGCACGACGTGGTGAATCCTGAATACAGAAATTCAACACATTGAATCCCAACTCGCCCAATGAAGCGGCAGCCGAAGCACCAGCCAAACCTGTACCAACTACGATAACATCTAAACGACGTTTATTAGCTGGATTTACTAATTTTTGGTGTGCTTTATAATTATTCCACTTTTCAGCCAAAGGGCCTTCTGGAATTTTAGCAGTCACATAATCACCATCAGCAATGGTTTCAGCAGCTTGTTTCACAGCCTTAGCCACTTTTTCAGTTGCTTCTTTTACAGCTTCCACAGCTTCTTTGGTAGCATCGTCATTAGCAACCTGTGCCACTTTGTCCTTCACAGCTTTCACTACTTTGTTGGCAACAGCCTTAGCTGTATCTACCACATCTTCTTTTTTCTTAGCCATAATTATAATAATGTTTTAATTTTACATTATAAAGCATAGGTAGCACCCAATGCATATCCAAAATAATAAACAACCACTGCAGCAAACATCAAAACTACAAGTGTAGAAACAATGTTAGAAACCATTTTAACACGTGGCATCCAAGTGTCATTATTTAAACCCAAAGAGTGAAGTGCACTCCATACGCCATGGGTTAAATGGAACCACAACGCACCCAACCAAACCAAGTAAAGTCCTGCGTAAACAGGTTGAGCAAATAAATCTTTAATATATTTAATACCATTGGCAGCATCTGCACCTGCTTCGTGAGGAAGCAACCCCAAATTCACTTGAAGCTCCACCCATTGCATCTTGTACCAAAAATTATAAAGATGAAGTCCTAAAAAACCAATAATAATAAGACCTAATACAAGCATATTTTTAGATGACCATTCGACATCTGCTTGGCGTTCACTTACGGCATAACGTTCGCGTCCGCGGGCACGATAATTTAGAATAGACAAAATGAAGGCATACAAAATGTGTACCACCATCAGAAATGCCAATCCCATAGTTGCAACAATTGCATACCAGTTAGCACCCAAAAATTCACAAATCATATTGTAGCCTTCTTCTGAGATAATAGCCACAAGATTCATTGCACCATGAAAAAGCAAAAACAACACCAAAGCGGCGCCAGTTACGCTCATCACGACTTTTCTTCCAATCGAAGAGTTCGTTAACCACGTCATAAATTAAAGATTTTAGTTAATAATTATAAGTATTTTTTATAAAAATCAGGTACACAATCATTTGTATCACAATGTCTTAACCAAAAATTATCTAAAATAGGTTCTCACATCGACAAATGAGCTACAAAAATAGCCTTAATAAACCGATTACGCAAATAAATACGGAAATTTTTCTCTAAATAAAATAACACATTTTAGCGAAGTAATATTCTTATTTAGCAAAAAAAATAAAAATAAAAAATATTTTGCTGTATCAATTGAATGTTATATCTTTGTGAGGATTTTACACTCTACAATGAATAATCAACATCAACACGTAATCAACCAGTTCGAGAGCAAACTTAATCAGCTCATTTTCAGATACGAAAATCTGGAAAAGAAAAATGAGCAATTAGTTGAAGAGTTGGCTCGAACCCGTGAAGAATTGATGGAAGCGCATAAAGAGATTGTAGAATTACGCTCTAGCTATTCAGCTCTTAAGATGGCCCGTATGGTTGGTTTTTCGGAAGAAGACAAAAAATCGGCTCATCGTAGGATTACTAGATTAGTGCGAGACATTGATAGTTGTTTAGAATTGCTTAACGAATAAAAACCGAGTTATGGACGAGAAACTAACCATCACACTCAACATAGCCGGCCGCTCTTTACGATTAACTATTAATCGTGACGAAGAGTTTGTATATCGTGAAACAGCCCGAAAACTAAACGAAAGACTCGACTTTTTTTACAAAACATTCACCACGGCTGACTATCCGACAATTTTGACGATGGTAGCTATGGATCAAGCATTAGAATGCGAGCGAATGGGCCACAAAACAGATGCGGCACCATTAGCTGATAAAATGAAAGAGTGGTCGGATTTAATCGACCGTGTGACAAAAGAATAGGTTTAACTATCTATATGTTCTTGCACTATGACACATTACCATTAAGGCCGTGTGTTTTGGTGCATTTTTTATTTATAACAAACAGACAACTCTATTTTATAACTGAACATTAAAACAACATTTTATGATTGAAATTATGATCTCCATAGCTGCTCTTTTGGGTGGTGGCGCAATCGGATGGTTTGTGACTCATACCGCAACCAAAGGAAAAGTGCGTAGCACCCTAAAAAAAGCAGAAGAAGATGCTGAAAATTTAAAACGTAACAAGCTGCTCGAAGCCAAAGAAAAATTCATTAATATGAAGGCTGAATTTGAAAAAGAGGTAGCTGAACGCAATTCAAAGATTCAACAAAGCGAAAATCGCGCTCAACAAAACGAAGTGCGATTACAACAAAAAGAGCAATCACTGAATCAACGCCAAAGCGAAATACAACGCAAAAGCAACGAAGTGGATGCTATCAAAGAAAATTTGGACAAACAATTGGTAGTAGTTGACGCAAAAAAACAAGAATTGGAAAAAATGCATTTCCAAGCTACCGAAAAACTAGCGGCCATCTCTGGCTTATCGGCAGAACAAGCTAAAGCACAATTGATAGAGAATATCAAGGATGAAGCTAAAACAGAAGCCATGGCTTATGTAAACGAAATGATGGAAGAGGCCAAAATGACCGCCAACAAAGAGGCTAAACGTATTATTGTACAAACCATACAACGTGTAGCTACTGAAACGGCTATTGAAAACTCAGTAACTGTATTCAATATTGAATCGGACGAAGTAAAAGGACGTATTATCGGTCGTGAAGGTCGCAACATCCGTGCTTTAGAAGCCGCTACTGGCGTCGAAATTATTGTGGACGATACTCCAGATGCTATTGTACTTTCAGGCTTCGATCCTGTGCGCCGCGAAATTGCCCGTTTGGCTTTACACCAATTGGTAGTAGACGGTCGTATTCACCCAGCTCGTATTGAGGAAGTGGTAGCAAAAACTAAAAAACAGGTAGAAGAAGAAATTGCCGAAATCGGTAAACGTACCGCTATCGACCTTGGTGTTCACGGCTTACATCCTGATTTAATTCGTTTGATTGGTAAAATGAAATACCGTTCATCGTACGGACAAAACTTATTGCAACACGCACGTGAAACAGCTAACTTATGTGCTGTAATGGCTGCTGAGCTTGGTTTAAATCCACAAAAAGCGAAACGTGCTGGCTTACTACACGATATTGGTAAAGTGCCTGATGATCAACCAGAATTGCCACACGCTATTCTTGGTATGAATTTGGCTGAAAAATACAAAGAAAAACCAGATATTTGCAACGCCATTGGTGCTCACCACGACGAAGTAGAAATGACTTCGCTTTTAGCTCCGATTGTACAAGTATGCGATGCTATTTCGGGTGCTCGCCCTGGTGCTCGCCGCGAGATTGTAGAAGCTTACATCAAACGTTTGAACGACCTTGAAAACTTAGCATTATCCTACCCTGGCGTACTCAAAACTTATGCTATCCAAGCAGGTCGCGAATTACGCGTAATTGTTGGTGCTGATAAAGTGGATGACAAAACAGTAGAAACGTTATCGTACGACATTGCCAAGAAAATTCAAGATGAAATGACTTATCCAGGACAAGTAAAAATTACGGTTATCCGTGAAACACGCTCGGTAAGTTACGCTAAATAAACAGCCAAATAAAACGTAACAACGTTTATATCGCAAAGAAGGAACAAACTAATAATTGTTCCTTCTTTGTTTTTTGGAATGATATTAGTTTCTTTGTAGTTAAAATCTAAACTGCCCCTAAATCCCCTAAAGGGGACTTAAAACAACATAAATGTCAGACAATAAAGCCCCTTTAGGGGTTTGGGGTAGCTAAACAAATTACTCTTCGGAGAAGTGCACCAACACACGTCGGTACGAATTGAAGATTTTAGATTTGGAGACAAAACCCACGTATTTTCCTTGATCGTCCACCACTGGTAAGTTCCAAGCACCCGTGTCCTCAAACACATCCATTACCTTTTCCATCGGCATATTTATATTTATTTTGGCAGGAATGGCAATCATCAGTTTATGAACCGTAAAACGGCTATATAATTCAGGACGAAACATAATATTACGAACCTCATCAAGCGGTAAAATGCCCACCAACACACCCGTTTTCTGATTCACTACGGGGAACACATTACGGTTGGAGCGCGAAATCACTTTAACTAATTCTCCCAAAGTCATTTCAGGATGAACCACTTCCAAATCGGTTTCAATCACATTATCCATTTTGAGGAGCGTCAGCACTGCGCGGTCCTTATGATGGGTCAATAGCTCGCCTTTTTTAGCCAAACGCATGGCATACAAACTATGAGGTTCAAAAATAATTATCGTCAAATAAGAAACTACCGACGTAATCATCAATGTCATAAACAAATCGTAACCACCAGTCAACTCGGCAATTAAAAACGTACTCGTCAATGGCGCGTGCATCACACCCGACATAAGACCTGCCATGCCAGCAAAAGCAAAGTTCTGATTAGGAATATGAATGCCAATAAAATTGAGCCCGATAGAAACCACAAAGCCTGTGATACAACCTACAAACAAACTAGGCGCAAAAATACCACCCGTTCCACCAGCACCGTTGGTAGCTGCCGAAGCAAAAATTTTGAAAAAGATAATGGAGCCTAAATAGAGCGCTATTGCCCACACCTCGCCACGATAATCGTATAATAAACTTTGGTTGAAAATGGAGTCAGAATTACCTGTAAGCAAAGCGGAAATAGTATCGTAACCCTCACCATAAAGTGGAGGAAAGAAGAAAATCAACACGCTGAGCATAATACCGCCCACCATAATTTTTTTGTACGGTTTTTTAATTTTCTTGAATAGCCCTTCGAGCCAATTCATGCCACGCGTAAAATACAACGATACCAAGCCGCAGGCAATACCTAACAAAATGATATAAGGAATACGTTCCAACGAAAAGGCTTCATACGTATCGAAACGAAACATCACCTCGTTGCCCATCAAAAAATACGACATGGCAGTAGCCGTAACCGAAGCAATCAATAAAGGCACAATGGAAGTCATCGTTAAATCGAGCAACAGCACTTCCATCGTAAACGCCACGCCAGCAATAGGTGCTTTAAAAATACCGCCAATAGCACCTGCAGCACCGCAACCCACTAACAGCATCAAAGTTTTTTGATCGAGCTTAAACATGCGCCCCAAATTAGAACCAATGGCCGAACCAGTCAATACAATAGGTGCCTCAGCTCCAACCGATCCACCAAAACCAATGGTAATAGCACTCGCCACGATAGACGACCAGATATTATGTAACTTGATAATGGCTTTATGTTGCGAAATGGCATATAAAATTTTGGTTACACCGTGACTAATATCATCCTTCACCACATAACGCACAAACAAACTTGCTAACGTAATACCCACGGCTGGCAAAGCTAAATACCAATAATTAATTTCATTAGCGGCAAATAAAGAGGTAACAACGCCTTGAATAACGTGAATGGTACTTTTTAGAATAAATGCAGCCAGACCCGCTCCAATCCCAACCAACAGACTGAGAATAAGAATGAAATGTTTCTCCTTGATGTGATGTTCACGCCAAGTAAGTAATCGTGGATACCAATCGTGAGGAATAAAAGACCTATGCTGCATGATAATTATTTAAATAAACACTGAACACTAAAAAACTACTTCGTTTGCAATAATTGACGACATAAGGACTCGTCATTAACCATTTTCACCGCTTCGTGCAACCAGGTATCGAAACGCAGTTCGTATTTAATCACACCCTTTTGAAAATAATAACGACGAATAATCTCAGAACTTAACAACGCCTCCACATCCTTACGAAACAAACGCAAGTCGCGTTCCACATTTGGACGCAAAACTGCTTCCAACGCTTCGAATGCCGCCGCACTTTCTTGTTCATAACCTTCCACTTTGGCCATATTTTTGAGTTCTTTAATCATACCTTCACTCTCCAATTTATAGGTAAACTTGCGATCTAACACATACTTTACGAACTCATCGTAAACTTCATCAGACATAAGAAACGTATCAGGAGCGGCAATCGTTTTATGCTTTTGCACAAATTCGGTGGCATAATCGAAAAAGATGTTTTTTACAAATAAGTAATAAGAGATGTTCACCTGATCACGACGTTTGAGTAGCGTATCGGGCAAAATGCCACCACCATCGCGCACCTTGCGGCCATTACGTGTGGTAAATTCAGTGGTTAAACTATCGGGAATACGACCAATACTGCCATCTTCATTGCGATGTGCATAATCGATGGCTTGCACACAACGACCGCTGGGAATATAATATTTAGACGTCGTTACTTTTAAATAGGTGTTGTGTGGCAAACGACGAACGGTTTGCACCAATCCTTTACCATAAGTGCGTTCGCCCAACACCACGGCTCTATCCATATCTTGAAAAACACCTGCCAAAATTTCAGAAGCCGAAGCCGAATTGGTATTAACCAAAATCACTAAAGGCATGTTTGGGTAAAGCGGTTCAGACGTTGTTTTGTACGATTTATTATTTTGTGGTTGAATGCCTTTCATATTCACCACTAAACTATGTTTCGGCAAAAACATACCGGCAATATTGATGGCTTCGGACACCAAGCCACCGCCATTATTACGCAAGTCGATGACTAAGTTTTTCATGCCTCTATTTTGTGTCAAATCGGCCATTGCATCACGAAATTCAACGGTTGTTTTATCCGTAAAATCGCGCAAAGCAATATAACCTGTCGAATCGCCCACCATACCGTAATATTCCACAGGGTCAATTTGAATCACCTCACGTAAAAAATGCTTTTTGATAGGTTTCTTCTCACCTGGACGTTGTAGAACCAATTCAATTTCGGTGCCTTGTGAGCCACGTAAAAGTTGACTAACTTCTGATGTTTTTTTACCTTTCATGCTTTTACCATTCAATTCTAAAATCAAATCGCCAGCACGCACATCATTTTTTTGAGCAGGCATTCCCTCGTATGGCTCCGAAATGCAAACAAAATCACCTTTTTGTGTAATCATAGCGCCAATACCACCATAAGCGCCGGTTGTCATCATTTTTAAATCGTCCTCTTCCGATTCGGGAATATAAACCGTATAAGGATCCAATTTTTGTAACATCCTATCAATCGCCGTCTTATTGAGTTGGTCGTAATTAATGGTATCGACGTAATTAATGGACAATTCACGCCAAATAGCGTTATAAATATCCATATTTTTAACGATACTAGCCTGTTGCTCCACCGACCAAGCGGAAACTGTAAAACCGAGAATAGCAAAACTGATTATTATGATTTTTTTCATGCGTTCAATTAATATTACGTTGTTTTTTTATAGCTTCATAAGCTTGTTGTACGTTTCTAAATTTTTCAGTGGCACTTTTCTTCACCTCTTCTCCGAGCGTATTCACACGATCAGGATGGTATTTCATAGCCATCTTACGAAATGCTTTTTTGACGTCTTCGTCGCTCACCGTTGGTTCTATTTCCAACACTTCATAGGCCCAATTAGGATTAGCCACTTTACCAAACATCGCCTGAATAGAACGAACATCTGGTTCAGAAATACCCATAATCGCAGCAATCCGCATCAAAAGTGTTTCTTCCGCACGCGATAAATCGCCATCGGCATAGCCTACCGAAAATAACATATGAAGTAATTCGCGTTTAGCTGATGGATTCAGATTGGCTCCAACTTGAGCTGCGACTGATTCAACATGAATATCCTGTTGTAACAGTCCTTTTAAAATTTGCAGTGCCTCCAGAGCCGTGTCTTCGTCAAACATTTGGCGTAAATAGGTTTTCACCACATCCAATTCAGCACGTACCACTTTGCTATCAGCTTTCATCACAGCTGCCAGCAATACCAACATAGCCATCATAAAATCAGATTGCGACGTGCGCCCAGAAACCCGCGAACGCGAGGTAACTGTATGTGATTCACCATCAACCACAGACGCCAAAACCACGCCAATAATAGCACCAATAGGACCACCTAAAGCCCAACCAAGACCACCTGCAAAAATTTTTCCTAAAAATCCCATAACTGAAACTTACACGTTAAAATGAGCTGGCTAAATTACTATTTTTGTACGAGAAAAAAAAGCATTATATTTGTAGTTCGTGTCGAGTTGAATTAGCAACAACTTGAACGCTGCTACAAAGCGCTAATATTCGTCATTTTATACTATTTAATACTTACACACAATGGCAACGATTTATAAAGGGAATATTCTTTTTACGAAAACACAACACCAATTCGAAATTATTGAAAATGGTTACATCGTAGTTGAAGATGGCAAAGTGGTACAAGTTTACACCACCCTTCCTACTGCTTATCAACACGCAGAACTGATTGATTACAGTGGTAAACTCATCATTCCTGGTATGAACGACATGCATGTTCACGCACCACAATTTCGTAATTTAGGTATCGCCATGGATATGGAACTCCTACCTTGGTTACAAAACTATACGTTCCCAGAAGAGATGAAATACGCCGACGTGAATTACGCCGACAAAATGTATCGTCGTTTTATCAAAAGTATTTGGAAAGTTGGAACGACACGTACCGTGGCTTTTGGAACTGTACACAAACAATCCACAGCACATTTGATGAAACTAATGCATGCTGCCGGATTGGGTGGTATGATTGGTAAAGTAAATATGAATCGTAACTGCCCCGATGGTTTGTGTGAAACAGTAGAAGATGCTATTGCTGATGCACAAGAATTAATTGATGTTTGGGATAAAGAAGAAAATTTGGTACGTCCCATTCTCACACCACGATTCATTCCAAGTTGTACACCAGAAATGTTGAAAGCATTAGGTGATTTTGCCATGAGCAATAATCTCAAAGTACAATCGCATTTATCAGAAAACAAAGGCGAAATTGCATGGGTGAAAGAGTTAGAACCAGAATCTACCTGTTATGGTGATGCTTACAATCGTTACAACTTGTTTGGCCAAACACCAACCTTGATGGCACATTGCTGCTACACAGAAGGCGAAGAGCTAGAACTTATGAATAAAAATCAAGTATTTGTGGTGCACTGCCCTACTTCAAATTGCAACTTAGGCAGCGGCAAAAGCCCAATACGCAATTTCCTTGACAAAAATATTCCTGTAGCTTTAGGTTCTGATGTAAGTGGCGGACACGATTTGTCGATTTTCAAAGTGATGGTTTATGCTATTCAAGTTTCGAAACTTTGGTATGCAAATAGCGACAAACAAATGCCATTTTTAACATTGCCAGAAGTATTTTACATGGCGACTAAAAGCGGTGGTAGTTTCTTCGGAAAAGTGGGTAGTTTCGAGCCAGGTTACGAATTTGATGCCCTCGTTATTGACGACACCGAACTGAACCACGATAATTACACACTGCTCGAACGTCTCGAACGTTTTATTTACATTGGCGACGACCGCCAAATAGAACATCGCTATGTACGTGGTAAACATATTGACGAGCCCACATTTGAAAACGTGTAACTTACCTTTTATACAAAAAAATAAGCCCCAGAATTACTGGGGCTTATTTCGTTATAATTGGTAAATTATCTTACAAACAACATTCCAAAATAGCACGTGCTACTGCACCATTTACGTTTTGACATTCACCAAATTTCACACCACGTTCATCGAAACGTCGTTCTATTTCGGCAATCGTTTCTTCGCCGATGTTCAACTCGCTCAAACGTGTATGCAAACCCAACGAACGAAAAAATGCTTCTGTGCGAGCAATAATTTCTGCCACACGCAAACCATCGGAACCTTTGGTGATACCAAAAATACGTTCACCATATTGTAAAATTTTGTCCTTCTTTTGTTCCGACAACACTGTCATAGTTGCAGGCAAAACGATAGCCAAACTTTCGCCATGTGTCAATCCATGTAATGCTGTTAATTCGTGCCCAATCATGTGTGTTGCCCAATCTTGAGGCACGCCCATGGCAATAAATCCATTCAAAGCCATCGTAGCACACAGCATATAGGTGCTCATCAAATCGTAATCTTGTGGATTTTCATCAATCTCAGGAGCAATTTCAGTCAAGGTTTTTAAAATACCTTCTGCCCAACGATCCATCAACAACGATTGTCCTGGAGAAGTTAAATATTGCTCCATCACATGTACAAACGTATCGGCAATACCACATGCAATTTGATAGGGCGGCAAAGAGTATGTTACTTCTGGGTCAAGCACTGCAAATTGTGGAAAATGAGCATGAAACGCAAATTTTTCTTTTGTCGCCACATTAGAAATGACCGCACCTGAATTCATTTCGGAACCAGTGGCAGGTAATGTCATAACCGATGCAAAAGGAACTGCCGTTTTTATTAATTTTGGATTAAGCACTAACTCCCAAGCATCACCAGCATAAGGAATAGCTGCAGCTATCAACTTGGTGCCATCCAACGTAGAACCACCGCCAACAGCCAAAATAAAATCGACCTTCTCGGCTTTACCGAGTTCTACCGCTTTACGTAACGTTTCTACTTTAGGATTGGGTTCAATGCCCCAAAATTCGACTAAATTATAACCTGCCAAAGCGGTTATAACTTGATCATAAACACCATTATTTTTGACACTACCGCCGCCAAAAGTAAGCATCACTTTCGCTTTGGGGGAAATCTCTTTAGGCAGTTGTGCTATTGAGCCCTTACCAAATACTAATTTGGTGGGATTTTGAAATGTGAAATTATTCATATAGTTATTCGTTATAAGTTACTATTCGACTGAAAAAACAAAAGAGGGATAGGTCACATCCACTAAATAAAGTCCACAAGCTGGAACAGAATGACCTGCTTTGCAGCGATCTTTAGCCTCAATAACGGCTCTAAAATCATCCAAAGAAAGCGTTCCTTTGCCCACTTCAAAGAGTGTTCCCACAATGGCACGCACCATATTACGCAAAAATCGATTGGCTTCAATGGTAAAAACCCATTCTTCTCCCACTGATTCCCAACGCGCACACATCAATTTACAATTATTAGTTTTTACATCCGTGTGTAATTTGCTAAAACTAGTAAAATCCTCGTATTCAAATAATAATTCAGCTGCCTCATTCATTTTATCAAAATCAAGAGGGAAAGATATGCGCGCTGCTAAGTTGTTATGAAAAGGTGATTTATGTGTAATCACGTGGTATTCATACTTGCGCGATAAGGCATCAAATCGTGCATGCGAATGATTATTCACCAACTCTATTTTTTCAACAGCAATATCCGCAGGTAAAAAACTATTCAAATTAGTAACAAATTTAGTGCTATTTTCAATCTTTATAGGCGCATCAAAATGTGCAATCATGCGTTTTGCATGTACGCCAGTATCGGTGCGTCCAGCGCCTACTACCTCTATTGGTGTGCGTAAAATAGTGCTCAACGCTTTGGTCAACTCCTCTTGTATAGAGTTTCCATTTGGTTGTATTTGCCACCCACAATAAGCAGTGCCATTGTAAGATAGATATAAAAAATAGCGATGTACAGTAGGTTCCATGTATCTATATTTTTGATACACAAAGATACGTTTTTACTTTTATTTCGCAAAAAAAAGCACGTTTTTACTTTTGTCTTACAAAAAAAAAGAATAACTTTGCCTTTTGTTATCGTCAAAAAAATAAACATTTAATCCAAATATCAGAAGTATGAACAACAAACTTCAAGAACTCACGGAGAAAATTTACCTCGAAGGTGTAGAAAAAGGAAAAGTGGAAGCGGCACAACTTATTGCAGACGCTGAACATGAAGCTAAAGCCATCATTGCTAAAGCACAAGCGGAAGCAGACAAAATTAAAGCGGATGCCATAAAAAACGCCTCAGAACTTGACAAAAACACCAAATCGGAGTTGAAATTATTTGCAGAACAATCGGTCAATGCGATTAAAACAGAAATCACCAATCTGTTATCAGATAAAATTGCATCCGATGCTGTAAAAGCTGCTACTTCCGATAAAGTTTTCATGCAAAAAACCATTACAGCACTCGTAGAACAATGGGCTAAAGAAGGTAACGTGACCATTGAAGCCAAAGATGCTAAAGCACTAACTGATTATTTTATGGCCAACGCCAAAGAGCTTCTTAATAAAGGTGTAAGCATAAATGAGGTAAAAGGTTTAAAAACTGATTTCGCAATTGCACCAGCACAAGGCGGTTACAAAATAACCTTTGGCAATGATGAATTTATCGCCTATTTTAAAGAATTTTTACGACCAAAATTAGTAGAACTACTTTTCTAAATCAATTACGATAAGACGTTTTTGGGGATTGCAGTCGTTAAAGACCACAAGCACAAAAGGTAAACACGGCCACACGTCGTTAGTCGTAATTCTAATTCGTAATTGAATCATGAACTACTATTGTTTAGTTGCCGGATTTCCGGATTTACACATAAATACAACCAATAATGTGCCAGCTATGGATGCGTTATTGGAAGAGCTATGCGCCACGCTCACCACAAAAGACATGGCGCTGCTCAACCTGCTGCGTATGCAATACGATAATCGTAACTTGTTAGCATATTTGGCAAATAAAGAGGCGACGCTCAATCCGCTTGGTACTCTGTCACAGAAAGATTGGGACGAACTCATCACCTTGATGAATGAGCTGGATGCCCCAAAAGACAAACGTTTGCAACCTTATATATTAGAATATTATCGCACCATTAGCGACGAAAAATTGGCTGCTAATGTAACCTCGAAAGAAGATTTGTTATCCACTTTATATTACGATTTCGGCACACATAGCCAGAATAAATTCGTAGCCGATTGGTTTGAATTTAACTTGAATATCAACAACTTACTCACGGCACTTGCTTGTCGCAAACATGGTTTTGATATAAAACAAGCCATTGTTGGTAATAACGAAGTGGCCAAGACTATACGTACCAGCAACACACACGACTTCAACCTTTCTGGCATTTTTGAACCTGTAGAAGGCATCATTGCTATTTCGGAGAATCCTAATTTATTGGAACGCGAAAAAGCTATCGACAATTTGAAATGGAATTGGTTGGAGGAACATACCTTTTTTAATTATTTTACCATCGAACGCGTTTTAGCGTTTTATCTAAAGTGCGAATTACTCCATCGTTGGGACAATTTAACGCTCGAAAATGGACAAGCTATTTTTCGTCAATTGCTAGAAGATTTGAAAAAGGACGTCAAATTATAAAGAACAAGATTTCAAAAAAAATATTGAAAATTAGAATATATGTCAACAAAAGGAAAAGTTAAAGGTATTATTTCCAACCTCGTAACCATAGGTGTGGACGGGCCTGTATCGCAAAATGAGATTTGTTATATCTCGCTAGGCGACGAAAAATTAATGGCTGAAGTTCTTAAAGTCGCGGGTGACAATGTGTATGCCCAAGTGTTCGAAAGTACACGTGGTTTAAAAGTAGGTAACGATGTAGAATTTGCAGGACACATGCTTGAAGTAACCTTAGGTCCTGGCTTACTTTCGCGTAATTACGACGGCTTACAAAATGACCTTGACAAACTAACAGGCGTATTTCTCAAACGAGGAGAATATAACTATCCACTCGACACCGAAAAATTGTGGCAATTCAAACCATTGGTACAAGTGGGCGACCAAGTGGAAGCCGCCACTTGGATAGGCGAAGTAGATGAAAATCACCAACCACACAAAATTATGGTTCCTTTCAATATGGAAGGCGTTTATACGGTTAAATCGATTGTGAAAGCTGGTGATTACAAAATATTAGATACTATAGCTGTTATTTCCGATGTTGAAGGCAATGAATATCCACTTACGATGGTACAAAAATGGCCAGTAAAACAGCCTATCAACATACACGTAAGTAAACCACGTCCATTCAAACTATTGGAAACGGGCGTTCGTACTATCGACACAGCCAATCCTATTGTAGAAGGTGGAACTGGCTTTATTCCTGGTCCGTTCGGAACAGGAAAAACCGTATTACAACACGCTATTTCAAAGCAAGCAGAAGCGGACATTGTTATCATTGCAGCTTGTGGCGAGCGCGCCAACGAGGTAGTAGAAATATTTGTGGAATTCCCAGAATTAGAAGATCCACATACAGGCCGTAAATTAATGGAACGTACCATTATTATTGCCAACACATCGAATATGCCTGTAGCAAGCCGTGAAGCATCTGTTTACACCGCCATGACCATTGCCGAATATTACCGCGCTATGGGACTGAAAGTTTTGTTGATGGCCGATTCAACTTCACGTTGGGCACAAGCTCTACGCGAAATGAGTAACCGTATGGAAGAATTACCTGGACAAGATGCTTTCCCAATGGACTTATCGGCTATTATTAGCGCATTTTATAGTCGTGCAGGATTCGTTTATCTCAAAAATAAGGCAACTGGCTCAATCACCTTTATTGGTACAGTATCGCCTGCTGGTGGTAACTTAAAAGAACCTGTAACCGAAGGCACCAAAAAAGCAGCGCGTTGTTTCTATGCACTCGAACAAGCGCGTGCCGACCGCAAACGTTATCCTGCTGTAAATCCTATTGATAGTTATTCTAAATACATCGAATATCCTGAATTTGAAGACTATATCAAAACTAAAATTGAAGGCGATTGGATTGGTAAAGTCAATCAAATGAAGACCATTTTACAACGTGGTAAAGAGGTACAAGAACAAATCAACATTTTAGGTGATGATGGCGTACCTGTTGACTACCACGTTACATTTTGGAAATCAGAAGTTATTGATTTCGTTATTTTACAACAAGATGCATTTGACAAAATTGACTCTGTTACACCACTTGACCGTCAAGAGTTTATGCTCAACTTAGTAATGGATATTTGCAATAACGAGTATGCATTCGACTCATTTTTAGAAGTAATGGATTATTTCAAAAAAGTGATAAACACTTGCAAACAGATGAATTACAGCGAATTCCGCAGTGAAAAATTTGAGAAATATGTAGCAGAAGTGAAAGCTATCATAGACGAAAAGAAAAAATAAAACGACGGTAAAATTTGATTATCTTAAAATCGAAATTGAATTATGGCAACAAAAGCATTTCAAAAAATATATACCAAAATCGACCAAATCACCAAAGCGACTTGTTCGTTGAAAGCCACTGGCATCAGTAACGAAGAGTTAGCCACCATCAATGGCAAATTGGCGCAGGTGGTAAAAATTATGGGCGAAAATATAACCTTACAAGTATTTGGTGGAACCGAAGGAATTCCCACAAATGCGGAAGTTATTTTCTTGGGTAAAACACCATCGTTGAAAGTAAGTGAGCAGTTAGCAGGTCGATTTTTCAACGCCTTTGGCGACCCTATCGATGGAGGTCCTGCTATTGAAGGCGAAGAAATTGAAATTGGCGGTCCATCGGTAAATCCAGTGCGTCGTAAACAACCGTCAGAATTAATTGCAACGGGTATTGCTGGTATCGACTTGAATAATACGTTGGTGTCTGGTCAGAAAATTCCATTTTTTGCCGATCCTGACCAACCTTACAATCAAGTGATGGCGAATGTGGCATTGCGTGCCGAAGCCGACAAAATTATTTTGGGTGGCATGGGACTTACCAACGACGATTACCTCTATTTTAAAAATGTATTTAACAACGCTGGTGTACTCGATCGTATCGTATCGTTTATGAATACGACGGAAAATCCGCCTGTAGAGCGTTTGTTGATTCCTGATATGGCGTTAACGGCTGCGGAATATTTCGCTGTAGAAAAAAACCAAAAAGTATTAGTATTACTTACCGATATGACCTCGTATGCCGATGCTTTGGCTATTGTATCGAACCGTATGGATCAAATTCCATCGAAAGATTCTATGCCCGGTTCACTCTATTCCGACTTAGCTAAAATTTACGAAAAAGCGGTGCAATTCCCTGCTGGTGGTTCTATTACCATTATTGCAGTGACTACACTTTCGGGTGGCGACATCACACACGCTATTCCTGATAATACAGGTTATATTACGGAAGGACAGTTATTCTTACGCCGCGATTCTGATATTGGTAAAGTTATTGTAGATCCATTCCGCTCGTTATCACGTTTGAAACAATTGGTAGCTGGTAAAAAAACACGCGAAGACCATCCACAAGTAATGAATGCCGCCGTACGTTTATATGCCGATGCTGCCAATGCTAAAACCAAGTTGGAAAACGGTTTCGATTTAACCAATTACGACGAACGTACGTTATCGTTTGCCAAAGATTATGCTGACCAATTATTGGCTATTGATGTGAATATTGATACCACCAAAATGTTAGATTTAACTTGGGGATTATTTGCCGAACACTTCAAACCTGAAGAGGTAAATATCAAACAAGAATTAGTTGAAAAATACTGGAAATAAGTTATTTACATTATGGCCATAACCTTTCAATATAATAAAACATCGCTTCAAGGTTTAGAAAAGAACCTTAAAATGCGTGTGCGCGCCTTACCTACTATAAAAAATAAGGAAAGCGCCTTACGGGTAGAAGTAAAAAAAGCCAAGGACGATATTGTGCGTTTGGAGCGTGAGGTAGATCAACGCATTGCCGCTTACGACCAAATGTTAGCACTTTGGGGCGAGTTCGATACGTCGTTACTCACGGTAGAAGATGTAAATATGAGTATCAAAAAAATTGCGGGTGTAAGAATTCCTGTGCTCGACGAAGTAATTTATACTACCAAACCATTCAGTTTATTCAACGCCCCAAAATGGTATGCCGATGGATTAAGTCAACTCAAGGAATTGGCGCAAGTAGGCATCGAACGTGAGTTTTGTGCGCAAAAATTGGAACTTCTGGAATTTGCACGCAAAAAAACAACTCAAAAAGTAAATCTGTTTGAAAAAGTACAAATACCTGGTTACGAGGACGCTATTCGTAAAATAAAACGTTTTATGGAAGATGAAGAAAACTTGTCGAAATCGTCACAAAAAATTGTAAAAGCCAAACGCGAAACGGAACTATTATGATAGTAAAAATGAAAAAATATGTCTTTCTGGTGTACCATAAACAATACGCCACCTTCTTGGAACAGCTCCGAGATGTGGGTGTGTTGCATGTGGCCGAAAAACCACAAGGCATAGCCGAAAACGATCAGTTACGGGAAAAGATGCAATTGGCTACCAAAATCAAAAAAGCAATCACAGAAGCAGAAACAAGCCTTTTACCCGATACACTTCCACATGAAGTAACGTCATACAATGGCGCGGACTTATTACGCACCTTCGATGCCTTACAAACTGAAAAAGCGCGTTTACAACAACTCATAGCCAACACACAAAAAGAGGCTGAACGCATGCAAGTGTGGGGTAATTTTAGTTCAGCTCAACTCAAAGAATTGACTAAAGAAGGATTTGTAATCCAATTTTTCAGTTGCAACGAACGCAAATTTAAATCTGAATGGGAAACCAGCTATCAAGCATTCGAAATTGATAAAATAGGTTCAACGGTCTATTTTGTAACGGTCAATCCTGCACCTATCACGCTTGACGCCGATCAAATAACACTCAACACCCACAATTACAATCAATTATTACAGGATGTTGAAGCACAGAACTTACTTTTAATAGCGCATCAAGCTAAAATCGACGCGTGGGTACTACAAAATATCAATAATCTGAAGCATTATTTCTTAAAAGTAGAAGAATATATTGATTTTCAGAAAGTAGAATTAAATACAGAAGTTACCACCGAAGAAAAAGTGATGTTATTGGAAGGTTTTTGTCCTGAAGAATCGGAAGGCACACTCAACGCCCTACTTGACGAATTAGGCATTTACTATGAACTATCAAATCCTAAAATAGACGAAGATATTCCAATTAAACTAAAGAATAATTTTTTCGCGAAACTGTTTGAGCCAATCACAAAAATGTTTGCCTTACCTAATTATAGCGAATTAGATCCAACGCCCTTTTTGGCGCCGTTTTTCATGTTATTTTTTGGTTTGTGTTTAGGCGATGGTGGTTATGGTCTATTGATTTTCATTGCGGCCACGCTATTAAAGAAAAAGCTCAAGCCTGAACTAAAATCGTATGCTGTATTAGGACAATGGTTAAGTGGCACCACGATGGTTGTGGGCTTAATTACAGGTTCATTCTTCGGTATTGCACTCGATTCTGTAACATGGACTTGGTTAGCCGACGTAAAACACCTCTTTGTGACAGGCAATAACTATAAAGCAGCCCTTGGAGGATACGACCCTATGATGGTATTTGCCGTTGTTATTGGATTAGTTCAAATATTCTTTGGTATGGGCGTAAATGCTGCCAAAATCATCAAACAACACGGTGTGAAACATGCGCTAGCTCCTATTGCTTGGATTGTTGGTCTGTTAGGTAGTGGCGTGGCATTTGGACTTCCTCAATTTGGTATTAAACTTCCCATTGGAGTAAATTACGCGTTCCTAGGTTTAATTGGTGTGAGTGTGCTACTAATTGTCTTTTACAATTCACCAGACAAGTATAAAAATCCAATAACAGGTACTTTGAGCAATATTGGTGGTGCTTTATGGGCTACTTACGGCATGGCTACTGGCTTGGTTGGCGATACGCTTTCATACATACGTCTATTTGCTTTAGGTTTAACAGGCAGTATTTTAGGTGGCGTATTCAACACATTAGCATTCGATTTAACCTCAAGCATGAATCCAATTATAGGATGGATTGTGGCACTCTGTATTTTATTGGTCGGACACACCATCAATTTCGGGCTCTCTATGATTGGAGCTTTTGTACACCCAATGCGTTTAACCTTTGTGGAATTTTACAAAAATGCAGGCTTTGAAGGTGGAGGTAAAGCTTACGAGCCATTTAAAAATCGTTTATAATTACAAAAACAAAATAGAAAATAGTATTAACAACAACTAAATTTAAAATTTTATGGAACCAATTATTTTAGCTTATGTAGGTGTCGCACTCATGGTTGGGTTGACTGGTATAGGAAGTGCCTTTGGTGTAACCATTGCAGGTAATGCCACTATCGGTACATTAAAAAAATCTCCTGGTAGTTTAGGTTCATGCATCGCATTAACTGCTTTACCTTCTTCACAGGGTTTATATGGATTCGTAGGCTATTTCTTGTTAAGTAGCTTTCTCGTGCCTGAGATTACCATGTTTCAAGCAGCAGCCGTTTTTGGTGCTGGTTTAGAAGTTGGATTGGTTGGGTTATTCTCAGCTATTCGTCAAGCACAAGTTTGCGCTAATGGTATTTCAGCTATAGGTGCTGGTCACAATGTATTTGGTGGAACTATGGTTTTGGCTGTATTCCCTGAATTGTATGCTATTCTTAGCTTACTCGTTTTGATTTTGATTACTGGTATGATTTAATACAAACTCATACATCATAAAAAAGGCTGCTAAAATTAGCAGCCTTTTTTTATGATATTCGCAAGGAATTAATAGCTTCGAGCAAATAACACACGACGAGCTGAAGGTTTACCTGTAACCATACAAACACCTGGTGTTACATCGCCATCTAAAGGTAAACAGCGAATGGTCGCTTTAGTTTCTGCTTTAATACGCTCTTCTGTTTCAGGTGTACCATCCCAGTGAGCTGACAAGAAACCTCCTTTTTCTAGTTCCACTTTAAATTCGTCATAGCTATTGACTTCTCTCGTTACTGATGTACGGAAATTCAACGCTTTTGTATAGATGTTTTTTTGAATATCATCCAACAGTTGTTTAATGTGTTGAGCGATTCCATCGAACGATATAGTCTCTTTTTCTAACGTGTCGCGACGCATGAGTTCCACCGTTCCATTTTCCAAATCGCGAGCACCCATAGCTAAACGTACAGGAACTCCTTTTAACTCATATTCGGCAAATTTCCAACCTGGTTTTTTATTATCGCTGTCGTCATATTTCACACTGACACCCAGCACTTTCAAGTCCGCCATCAACGCATGTACCTTTTCTGAAATAAGTGCTAACTGCTCTTCATTTTTATAAATTGGCACAATAACCACTTGGAAAGGAGCTAATTTTGGAGGCAACACCAAACCATTATTGTCAGAATGAGCCATGATTAAGGCACCGATTAGACGTGTAGAAACGCCCCAAGAAGTGGCCCACACATAGTCTAATTTGTTTTCTTTATTCACGAATTGAACATCGAATGCTTTGGCAAAATTTTGTCCTAAGAAATGCGAAGTTCCTGCTTGTAAAGCTTTTCCATCTTGCATCATGGCTTCAATACAGAAAGTTTCTACAGCACCGGCAAAACGCTCGTTAGCTGATTTTACCCCTTTCACAACTGGCAACGCCATATATTCTTCAGCAAATTGAGCATATACATCGAGCATCTTACGAGCTTCTTCCAAAGCTTCGGCTTCTGTAGCATGAGCTGTATGGCCTTCTTGCCACAAGAATTCAGCGGTACGCAAGAATAAACGAGTGCGCATTTCCCAACGCACCACATTAGCCCATTGATTACACAATATTGGTAAATCGCGATACGATTGAATCCAATTTTTATAAGTACTCCAAATAATGGTTTCAGACGTTGGGCGCACAATAAGTTCTTCGTCCAATTTAGCTTCTGGGTCAACAATAACGCCAGAACCGTTTGGGTCATTTTTCAAGCGATAATGGGTAACTACAGCACATTCTTTGGCAAATCCTTCCACGTGATCGGCTTCTTTGCTCAGAAAAGATTTAGGAATAAACAATGGGAAATAGGCATTCACGTGACCAGTTTCTTTAAACATATCGTCCAACTGACGTTGCATTTTTTCCCAAATAGCGTAGCCATAAGGTTTGATAACCATACATCCGCGTACCGCAGAATTTTCAGCCAAATCAGCTTTCACTACTAAATCGTTATACCACTGCGAATAATTTTCTTCGCGCGAAGTCAACTCTTTCAATTCTTTTGCCATATTTAGTTATGAATTATAAATTACTATTGTGATACCTATTGAATAATAGGCATGCAAAATTACAAAAAAAATACGTTATAATAGGTGAATTTGGGTCTCAGATGTCACTTTTAATGTGGTCAAATTAATATTTTGCCACAAAACCAGTTGACCTTTATAGCCAGCAGTCAATGTCTGCGTCAATAAATCAGGAATAAAAACATCTACTACACACTTATCCAAGGGCACTTCGGTAGTAATTAAACCATTAACAAAACGCGTAGAAGCGGGTTCTGAGAGTTGCTCCGATAAGGGAAAAACAGCCGTTACCAGTCCACTATCGTCGCACTCCACTACAGCATTCAACCACAATGTTTGCGCATCAATCATCACCTTATTAGCCGCCCAACGTTTCATCAATTTGTTTTAGATTTCGTAAGACGTACATTAATGTCATGCGATCGTTTGACAAATGCCGCTTTATTAATTGAACGTGCATTGGTCGACTCCTTGTTCATGTCATTTTGTTGAGACGACAACGAAGGTCTACCATACGCTTTACGCAATGAATTTAATCGATCAATCAGAGATGAATCCAACGGATGTGTTTGTTTATTATAAAATCGTACCAATGAGATACTATCCACAGAAACGCGTTTCACACTATCCAAAGACGCAGTATAAAACCAACCAAATATGCGCTGAGGAGCAATAGAGTCACGTGCTTTTAATGTAACTGTATAACGCAACTTCGCTTGTTTATCGGGCAAATTATAAACCACACTATCAAATAGTTGATTTGGATATTGTATCACAAACTTTAATTTAGATTGAGGCAAAGTATCCGAGCCTACCACTTGTTGCAAAAAATGCCAAACATATTTATCACCAGAACGAAAGAATCGAGAATCATTTAATTCAAAATACAAGGAATCAGCCATCGGAGTCTTAGCCACCAATTTAGGAGTTCGTACCCATAAATCAAGAGAATCTATCAAGTTAAGAAAGGCTGGATTCACCTCTGGATGATAAGCATAATTATTGACCTGTTCTTGTTTTTCGGTCACCAATAGAATAACTTTGGCATACACTTCTTCAAACTTTTTAGGATGACGTGAATACCAATCAATCGATTTATTAAAGGTTTCACGCGAGATGCCATGTTTCTCAAAAATCCCCTCGTAGTAGGCACGTTTTATATCTAAACTTGTATAAGAAATTTTGTTAGTCATCGTTGCCTCTGCCACATGAATATCAGCCAAAACAGCGGCCATATCATCGCTATCAAGAACATTAAGTGGCTGTTCGCAAGCAGCAAACAACAATGCAACACAGACCAAATAGAATAATTTACGCATGGTTATCGTCTACGTTTGAAGTTTTCTTTTTGGACACATAAGTGTCTAAAGTCACATTGAAATCATGTGAAAAGAATAATAACAATACAATAATACCAACGGTTATAGCCGAATCGGCCAAATTAAAAATAGGACTAAAGAAAATTTCTCCTCCCAAAAATGGAATCCAATCAGGTATAACAAACAGGGGGAAGTAAAACATATCTACCACTTTTCCTTGTAAAAAAGGAGCATATCCACCTGCTGCTGGCAAAAATTCAGCAATCTGAAACGGTGTACTCTCTCCAAATATCACTCCATAAAACAAGCTATCAAAAATGTTGCCAACAGCACCAGCTAAAATTAAAGCCACACAATAGATGTAACTTTGCTTGTAATTATCACGAATCAAACGAATGATGTAGTAAACTATGAAAGCGGATAGCACCAAACGAAACAGTGTCAAAAACAATTTACTCCCCAAATTCATGCCAAAGGCCATGCCTGGGTTTTCAATAAAAAGTAATTGAAACCAATCGAACACATGAATGCTTTCACCCAAAGTCATGTTCGTTTTAATCACTATTTTAAGTATTTGATCAAGTAATAAGATAACAAATACCAACGACCAAGTTTTAATGTGTTTTATTTTCATACAATTGATGATTTATGACTGTAAAAGCCCTTCCCTTTTAACCAAGGGAAGGGCTTTTCAACGGTAAATTCCGCTTATTATTTTTGTGTATTTTTAGCTTCAATGCTTAACGTAGCATGTGGAACTGCGCGCAAACGTTCTTTTGGTATTAATTTGCCTGTTTCTCTACAGATACCGTATGTTTTATTTTCAATACGTATCAAAGCCGCTTGCAAATGTTGAATAAATTTTATTTGACGTTGTGCTAAACGACCTGATTCTTCTTTCGAAAGTGTTGTTGCGCCCTCTTCTAATGTCTTAAAAGTTGGTGACGTATCGTTCACATCATTGCCTTCTGAATTACTCACATACGAACGTAATTCCTCGTATTCTTGTTGCGCCTTATCTAACTTTTCTTGAATAAGCACTCTGAATTCTTCTAATTCCTCATCGGAGTAACGTGTTTTTTCGCTCATAGTTGTATCGTGTTAAGATGTTAATGTTTTTTTAGAGATGCGAATATACAAGTTTTTTTTCGTTTTACCAACGACAAATACTATAAAATTTCAACCGTTTATTTCTGGCTAGCCAGTTTTACTTTTTTGTACAATTCAGAAGCAAAAACAAAATCATTAAGTGCTTGATTATCATCGGTGAATATACCTTCTTTCGAACCTTCCCAGCCCTTGTGACCTTTATTGATAAGAATAATATTAGCACCTGTCTCCATGATGGAGTTCATATCGTGCGTATTAATAATGGTAGTAATATTAAATTCTTGCGTAATATCTTCAATCAATTTATCAATAACCAACGAAGTAACAGGATCCAAACCTGAATTTGGCTCATCACAAAATAAATATTTGGGATTGAGTGATATCGCACGAGCAATGGCTACGCGTTTTTGCATACCACCACTTATTTCACCTGGCATTAAATGATATGCGTGTGTTTGTAAGTTAACGCGTTCCAAGCAGAATTTAGCACGTTTTTCAACATCTATTTTCGACATATCCGAAAACATTTGTAGTGGATACATCACATTTTCAATGACCGACATGGAATCAAACAAGGCAGAGCCTTGAAACAACATACCCACCTCGCGACGTAACAATTTGATTTCACGCTTACTCATGTCCAACAAGTTGCGACCATCATAAAGTACCTCACCACTTTCAGCTTTGAATAGACCAATAATACTTTTCATCAACACCGTTTTACCAGAACCACTCTTGCCAATAATTTGGTTTACAGCACCATGACGAAACGTCGCAGAAATATCGTACAACACTTGTTTCCCGTCGAACGACTTATTTAAATGTTTTACTTCTATCATACCAAAAGCAATTGAGTTAAAACAATATTCATCAATAAAATAACAATGGAGCTATTGACCACAGCATTGGTACTGGCTCTACCTACATTTAACGCGCCACCATAAGCATAATAGCCATAAAATGCAGAAATAGAAGCAATAATAAAGCCAAAGAATAGCGATTTTATGATAGAATATGTAAAATAATAGGGTATAAAAGCATATTGTATACCATATATAAAATCGGCAACAGGAATTAGATCTGTAAAATAAGCTACGCCCGTTCCACCAATCAAACCACAAAAAACACTAAAGGTAACCAACAAAGGCATACATAACACCAATCCTATCACTTTGGGCAATATTAAATAGTTCGCCGAATTAACACCCATTATTTCCAAAGCATCAATTTGTTCTGTAATGCGCATACTACCAATTTCAGACGCAATGTTTGAGCCCACTTTACCTGCCAATAATAAACTCATAATAGATGATGCAAATTCCAATAACATAGTATCACGCAACACCAAACCTGTACTGTAACGAGGCAATAGTGGATTTTCGGTATTAAGCACGGTTTGCATAGTCATAATAGCACCCATAAAGATGGAAATCAATACAATAATTCCAATGGAATCAATGCCTAATTTTTCCATCTCTTTAGGCAACTGACGCCAAAACATTTTCCAGTTATCAGGTTTGGAAAATGTACGCTTCATCAGTTCTACGTAACGACCAACGGTATCGAGTCCTAACATAATAATAGCTACTTTAAATTTGAGACGCAAAGGTACAAAAAGTATTTGGAAAAAATAAATAAGCCTTCGAAAGTTATCGAAGGCTTATTTAAACGCTGTATGACGATTATTTTAGTATTCTACACGCTTGGCAGCTGCATAATTCACTTTAAGTGCATAAGCACGACGCAAAGCTTGCTTAATATCTGTAATAATACCCATTTTAGTATCTCGGTCAGCTTTGATAGAGACTGTCAATAAATTTTGATCTTCTTCATTCATAGCTTCACGTTCACGAACGACGTATTCTTCCAATTGGCTAACATCAGCGAAGGCATCGTCGAGCTGAATACGAGTTTCACTTCCGTATTTACCTTTAAATTCCTTCTTAGGCTCACCTACGTACACATAGCGTACCAATGATTTTTTTTCCAATGATTGTAACTCTGTCGCTTCTGGAGCATGGATGTCCACCTTATAAGTTACCTCTTTCATCGAAGTGGTAGCCATAAAGAAAAACAACAACATAAAAATAATATCAGGAAGTGATGCTGTGCTGATAGCGGGCACCTCTTTTTTTCCTTCTCTTCTAATTTTAGCCATTATTTTTTACCTCCATAATTTTTAGGTTCGGCCTCTGAAATTTTCTGAGGATAAATAGTTTGAATAGCCTTTTGGCGATTTTCATCTAATTCATCGTACAGCATTCCAAAACGAGCTTGTGCCATTTCGTTACGCAACTCATTATAAGCTGCCACCAATTCATTTTGTACCTCTATGTACTTTTGATATTGAGTTCCACGGTCATTTTGCAACGAAATAACGTGATTCTTCGTTGTAAGCACCTGTTCTTTAATTCCATCAAATTCAACCTCTACAGGGAGTTTCTCAGGAAGAGATGCATCGTCAGCCTCATTTTTAATGAAAGTCTTAGCTTTTTCTCTAAGTTCTTTTACATCCAAAGCTTCACCTTGTACCAACAACTGATTATTACTATTAATCAACACAATAAAGATGTTTCGTTTTTTAACATCGATATCAGGTTTTTCCATATTTGGTGGCAAAGGTGGTGGCAAACGCCGTGATAACCCTTTGTCAACAGACATTGTTGTAGTTACAAGGAAAAAGATGAGGAGCAAAAAGGAGATGTCAGCCATAGAACTCGCATTGATTTCTTGAACTTTTCTTTTTCCCATATATTCCTTTTACTTTATAATTGGACAAAGCCAATTAATAGTTATTTATTTTAATTTAGAATAAACCAACGTACCTATAATGGTCAAAACTGTAGCCGCAGATAAGATGTACATAGAGAACACACACATATCTGTGAACTGTGCCCAAAAGCCACTATTATCAGTACCCTCGTAACCAATAATGTTAATAGTTTCGCTGCTACCAAGGAACCACGAGATAACAAATACGGCCAAAAATGCAGCTATAACAGCTAAGGAAGTCCAACCTTTTTTAGCATTGACTCTAAATGTGTCAACGAACTGTTTAATTGTTACTACCAACGTGATAAGAATGGTCAAACCGAATAGGATATAGGTCCAATCGAGTAAAGCATCGGTAAAAAATGGTTGATCCCAAGGGTTGCCGTTTATCTCAACCTGTTCACTTCCACCTACCCAAAACAATACCGACACCACAATGGATATAGCGAACAATATCCACAATGATAGATTTGGTAATTTATTTAAGAATTTTGACATAGTTCAATTATTTTTTTACAGAATGTTTAACTACAATATCAAGCAAAGAGATAGAAGAATCTTCCATGTCGTTGATTAATGCATCGATACGAGACAAAATGTAGTTATAGAAAATTTGAAGAATAATAGCAACAACAAGACCAAATAACGTGGTCAACAAAGCTACTTTAATACCACCAGCCACGATAGTTGCAGAGATATCACCAGCTTGTTGAATTTTGTCGAATGCTTCAATCATACCAACAACCGTTCCCATGAAACCTAACATTGGAGCCAAAGCGATAAACAAAGAAATCCAAGATAAGTTTTTCTCAAGCAAACCTAATTGAACAGAGCCATAAGAAGCTACTGATTTTTCAACAACCTCAACGCCTTCGTCATAACGTGACAAGCCTTGATAGAAAATGGAAGCCACAGGACCACGAGTCTCACGACAGATATCCATTGCAGCAGTTACACCACCTTTAGTCCAAGCTTCGTCAATATCAGTTAATAATTTCTTTGTATTGATAGATGATAAGTTCAAGTACATGATACGTTCAATACAAAGAGCCAAACCAAAAATCAAACAGAAAGCTACTGTAGACATAAAGCCTGCACCACCTTCAATAAATTTAGTTTTCAATGCTTTGTGCATACCTGTTTCTTCTGTTACCACTTCAGTTTCAACAGCATCTTCAGTTGTTGCAGTTGCAGCAGAATCAACAACAGCCTCTTGAGCTGGAGCAGCAGGGGCAGTTTCTTGAGCTACAACATTCATAGTCATCCCAAATACGAGAATAGCTACAGTTGTCAAAATTGCAAATACCTTTTTCATTTTTTGTTTTTTGTTTTTAAGTTAGTAAATTTTTATGTGATTAGTCATTAAAAATGCGGAGAAAGCGGGATTCGAACCCGCGGTACACTTTTGGCGCACACACGCTTTCCAGGCGTGCCTCTTCAACCACTCGAGCATCTCTCCAAATTTTAGGCAAAACGGCCCTTCAAAAACGGGTGCAAATTACTAAAAATTATGCAATAACGCATCATAATATGCGAGCTTTTTTACAAAAAATGCGTTTAAATATAAAATTCTGATTTTCAACAACCAAAACACTATTAATTTGAAATTAAAACAAAAGTTTTAACGGATATTGAATAGTTTTTTAGCATTTTTTGTTGTTATTTCGTCAATTTTTTCAACAGAAAGTTGAAAAACCGTAGATAATGTGCGTGCCGTTTCTAGCATATATTGAGGTTCATTACGCTTGCCTCGATACGGAACTGGCGATAAATAAGGCGCATCTGTTTCGAGCAACAAGGATTCAACGCCTATTTCACGGAGAATTTCGGCCAAATGACTGTTTTTGTAAGTTACCACACCGCCAATGCCCAATAAGAAACCGAGCGAAACCGCTTTTTTAGCCTCTTCTATACCACCGCCAAAACAGTGAAATACACCACGCAAACCAGCTCCTTTGAACTTCGACAACGAAGCAAAAACCTCTGCAAATGCTTTACGTGTATGAATAATTACTGGCAACTTATAATCAATAGCCCACTGCAATTGTTGCTCAAACACAATTATTTGCTGCTGCTTAAATGTTTCGTCCCAATATAAATCAATACCAATTTCACCAATAGCTACATAACCGCCACGTTTCAATTCGGATTCCACACGCTCTAATTCTGCGTGATAATCAGCAGTTACACTCGTAGGATGCAACCCTACAGCCATACTGCAAACATCAGGATAAGCTTGTGCTAATTCACGCATAGGTTTCAACGTTGCGCTATCAACATTGGCCAAAACTACGTGTTCAACGCCTACGGCTTTAGCACGCGCAATCACCTCGGCACGGTCAGCATCAAACTCTTCGCTATAAATATGTGAATGTGTATCAATCATATACTATCAAAAAAATCGTTCTCGAAGCCAGTGTTTAATAAATGAAAATGGTCGATAAAACAAAATCCGTGGCCCGCTGTATCTCATCACTTCGCGAATTTGAGCACGCCGTTTGGGAGCATAACAATGCACCACACATTGTCGGCAACTTGGTTTTTGTTCGCCGAAAGCGCACCGCTCCAAACGGTGATGAGCGTATTCTATCAGAGAAGCACATTCGGAGCACAAGTCCGCACCGTGATAACGACGACAATAAAAACGAATCATGCGTTCAACCGTCTGCTTCTCTTTGGCGATACGTGACATATATTAGAAATCAACTTCTGTGGGATATTGTGTTAAAAACGCATCAGCTTGTTCCAATGAATCCATTTTACCCACATCCACTAATTGTAAATTAGGCACTTTTTCGCCAATAATAAGCGAGCTGGCTGCCACCGACAAATAAAAATCGATAATCGAAAACTGACCTTGCCACGACTCCATCAGTGGGAAAATAGCTGGTGATATGACATGAATGCCAGCGAAAGCTAGTTTTTGACACGCAGAAACATCCAAATTGGCAAATGGTGATTTCACTTCGCCAGTCTTGATATTGGTCCACCCCACCAACCTATTTTCTGCATTAAATAACAAATAACGTTGTGTTTCTCGCTCGCTCACCAATAAAGTGGCTAGCCGTTCAGGTTTATGCAAGGCGCAAAAAGCCGCCAAATCGAGATTCGACAAAATGTCGACATTATGCACCAAAAATGGTTCAGAAGATCCCAATAAATGAGCCGCCTTTTTAATGCCACCACCAGTTTCCAGCAATTCATCGCGTTCGTCGGAAATAGAGACAGGCACACCAAAATCATGCGTAGCCAAATAATCATAAATTTGATCCGCGAAATGATGTACATTGACAACAGCTTCTTTACAACCAGCCTGCTTTAATTTACGTAAAACATGCGCCAACAAAGGCTCACCTTGTACTGGAACCATGGCTTTTGGCATTGTATCGGTAAGTGGTTTTAAGCGTGTGCCCAAACCTGCTGCAAAAATAAGTGCTTTCATCTGATTATTATTTCACTAGTTCACGTCTAATTCCCTGTTCGCGATGCTCTAAGATAATATCAACATCAAATTTTTCAGACAAATGAACCGCCAAATGTTCGGCACTATACACCGAGCGATGTTGCCCGCCTGTACAGCCAAATGCAAACATCAAATTGGTAAATCCACGTTCCAAATAACGCGCTACATGGGCATCGGCCAACGCATATACGGATTCCAAAAACGAAACGATTTCGCCATCTTTTTCAAGAAACTGAATCACCGGTTCATCCAATCCCGTGAGTTTTTTGTACGGTTCGTAACGTCCAGGATTATGAGTTGAACGGCAATCGAATACATAACCGCCACCATTACCCGATACATCTTCTGGAATGCCTTTTTTATAGGAAAAACTAAAAATACGCACCAGTAATCGCTGCGGATTTTGTGGCTTGGCTGGTTCAAACTTGGGTAAATTGGTGAGTTCTAATAAAACTTCTGTCAAGTAAGGATATTCAGCAAACGGTTCTTGTAAAAGTTCACGCAAATTAGCTACTGCGAATGGCACACTTTGCAGGAAATGTTGTTTCTTTTCAAAATAACCTCTAAATCCATACGCACCAAGCACCTGAAGTGTTCTAAACAGTACAAAATGGCGTAAATTAGCACTAAATGTCTCTTTAGAGATGGTTTGATAGGATTGTAAAGCCGTCAAATACGAATCTAATAACTCCTGACGCAATGCTGGCGAATAATTAGCTTTGGCTTGCCACAAAAAAGACGCCACGTCGTAATAAATGGGACCTTTACGACCACCTTGAAAATCAATCAGATACGGTTTTCCGTCTTTCACCATCACATTGCGCGCTTGAAAATCACGGTACAAAAACGTGTCGGACATGTGCTGCAACAACACGTTTGCCATGGTTTCAAAATCGTTTTCTAAACGCATTTCGTCAAACTCTAAACCAGTTGATTTTAGAAAACAGTATTTGAAGTAATTTAAATCAAACATCACGGTACGACGATCAAATTCTGGCTGCGGATAACAAACCGAAAAATCTAATCCTGCGGCACCTCGATACTGAACCGCTGGCAATAAGCGCATGGTGTCATGTAGTAAGGCTCGCGCTTCGTGCGACGACGCTTGTTTTGAAACCACATCAAATAGCGATTCGTTGCCCAAATCTTCTTGCAAATAGCAACTATAATCGTCGCTACAACTATACACCTGAGGCACAGGTAAACCTTGTTTATGAAAATGATTCGCCAACTCAATAAACGCTTTATTTTCGGTAATGGAGGTTCCTTCTACGGCTATACACGTGCCACGCGTACCATATACACGGTAATAATGACGATTACTGCCAGAAATAGGTAATTGTTCCAACTGTTGTGGACATTCCTTGGCATAATTGTAATAGAGTTGTTCAATCCGATTCATAAGCGATAATGAGGATTTTCTAAATAGTCTGCGAATTTACACTATTTTTTCGATTGTAGAAAAAACCGCCCACAGAAAAGCATGGTACGGAGTAAAAAAGAATATATCCAAGCAACTATTTTGTTGTTTCTAAACTTTTAATAACTTTGCAAACTAAATAGTCTATAAGTTTATTTCGCTTTTTAATTATAATCTATAAGCAAAATAACAAAATTAAAACAAATCATAAACAATTAATCCACAAAAGGTTATGAAACTAAAATTCGCCTCTATCATACTTCTAGTAACTTTGTTCACCACGTTGGCAAATGCCCAAACAAAACATATAACCAAAGCCGAATTTCTGAAAAAAGTGGCAAATTATGAAACGAATCCAAACAAATGGACGTATTTAGGGGAACGCCCTTGTTTAATCGATTTTTATACTACTTGGTGTGGCCCTTGCAAACGTTTAGCACCTGTATTAGAAGAACTTGCTGTTGAATACGCAGGCAAAATTGACATCTACAAAGTGGATACTGAAAAAGAGCGTGAATTGGCAGCCGCTTTTGGCATTAACACCATTCCAACACTCCTATTTTGTCCCATGGGTGAAAAACCCCAGATACGACAAGGAGCATTACCTAAAGAAACATTAATCGAAATTTTTGACACAGTACTTCTCAAACAGAAGAAGAAAAAATAACCAAAACAAACCAAAAACCAAAACAATTTTTAATCATGACTTCAGAAAAAAAAGTAGGCGATAAAATAAAAGCGTTACGCGATGCCTACCAAATCTCAATTGATGAGCTTGTTGTGCGTACAGGTATCGAAAAAACACAACTCGAAGAAATAGAAGGCAATCATTATTTACCAGCACTCGCTTTACTTACTAAAATTGCACGTGCATTAGGTGTTCGCCTAGGTACCTTATTAGACCAAGAGACAGAACTTGGTCCAGTAATTAATCGTAAAAAGCAAGAAAAGCACGTCATTCATTTTGCCGATCGCGTGCAAGATTCTGCGGCACTAGACTTCTATTCGTTAGCCGAACAAAAATCGGGACGAAATATGGATCCATTTTTGATTGATATAGAGCCAAATGCGATTGAAAAACAGACGTTTAATTCACACGAAGGTGAAGAATTTATCTTCGTATTGAAAGGTCAGCTTCGCATTGTGTATGGAACCAACGACTACGTACTAAACGCTGGCGATTCTATCTATTACGATTCCATTATTGAGCATTCAGTAGAGGCCGCCACTACCGAACCGGCTAAAGTATTAGCGGTAGTTTATACACCTATTTAATACGCTAATTATGGAATTATCTGACAAAACTCTAGGCGATTACCTAGAGCAATGGGCTATAACTACTCCCGAACAAGAATTTATTGTTTATCCAGATCGTAATTTACGTTTTTCGTACAAACAATTCAACGAACGCGTGGACGCCATGGCAAAAGGCTTAGTTGCGCTCGGAGTAACTACTGGAACTCACGTAGGTATTTGGGCCACGAACGTACCCGATTGGTTTACCTTTTTATTTGCCACGTCCAAAATTGGCGCCGTAATGGTTACCGTAAATACCAGTTACAAGCAACACGAACTAGAATTTGTTGTAAAACATGCCGACATACACACACTGTGTATCACCGAAGGTGTTTTTGATGGCAACTATGTAGACATGACCTACGAAATGTTACCCGAACTCAAAACACAACCACGTGGTGAAATTACAAGCGACCGCTTTCCATTTCTTAAAAATGTGGTCTTTGTTGGTCAAGAAAAATACCGTGGCATGTACAATACTGCTGAATTATTACTGCTCGGTTTGAATGACCAACGTCCGACACTTCTTCAAGAATTACGCACGCAATTTACGTGTCACGACGTAGTAAATATGCAATACACATCAGGTACAACAGGTTTTCCAAAAGGCGTAATGCTCTCACACCACAATATCGCCAATAACGGCTATTTTACAGGCGAAGGTATGGGATTTACAGCTGCCGATAAACTCTGTTGCTGCGTGCCATTATTCCATTGTTTCGGCATTGTGTTGGCCACCATGAATTGCTTAACACATGGCTGCACAATGGTTATTGTTGAACGTTTTGACCCGTTACGTGTGTTAGCTGCTGTACACCAAGAACGCTGCACAGCCCTTTATGGAGTTCCCACCATGTTTATTGCGGAACTCAACCACCCAATGTTCAAACTCTTTGATTTAACATCGCTACGCACAGGCATTATGGCTGGAGCACTTTGTCCAATCGATTTGATGCGCCGCGTAACGCAAGAGATGCATATCACACATATTACTAGCGTGTACGGATTGACCGAAAGTTCCCCTGGCATGACGCATACTACGTTAGAAGATGATTTTGAAACACGTTGTACTACGGTAGGAAAACCATATCCATTTACCGAAGTCGCCATTATCAATCCAGAAACAGGCGAACTCTGTGCCGACAACGAACAAGGCGAAGTCTGCTGCCGCGGTTACTTGATTATGAAAGGTTACTATAAAGATGAACAAGCCACCAAAGAAGCCATCGACAAAAATGGTTGGTTACACTCTGGCGACTTAGGCATACGCGACAATAATGGTTGTTACCACATCACAGGACGAATCAAAGATATGATTATTCGTGGTGGTGAGAATATTTATCCACGCGAAATCGAAGAATTTTTATATAAACATCCAGCCGTTAAAGATGTACAAGTAGCTGGCATTCCATCGCCCAAATATGGAGAAGAAATTGGCGTATTTATTATTTTAAAAGAAAATCAAGAAATTCTACCAAGCGAAATCCAACTCTTTTGCAAAGGTAAAATTGCGCGCCACAAAGTGCCCAAATATGTCTTTTTTGTGGAGCATTTTCCACTTACAGGCAGTGGCAAAATTCAGAAGTTCAAACTGAAAGATATCGGCGTAGAACTACTACAACAAGAAGGCGTGGAAATTATATAATGCAAAAAGCGAGTACAATGATTTTGTACTCGCTTTTTCGTTATGGTCAGACTCCGTTTTAGAGTTTTTGTCCAAAAGCCAAATCGCCAGCATCGCCTAACCCTGGAACAATGTAAGAATGTTCGTTCAAAATTGGGTCGATTGCTGCCACCCAAATAGTGGTTTTTTCAGCTGGGAATATGTTGATAATATGGTCAATGGCACGTTGACTTGCAATCACACACGCAATGTGAATATGCGCTGGAATCCCTTTACTTTTGAGGGCCTCGTACGATAATTCCATAGAACCACCAGTAGCTAACATGGGATCACACAACAACAAGGTTTTTCCCTCGATATTTGGCGAAGCAATATATTCCACATGTACATCAAATTTTTCGTGTGTATCATCTACATATTCACGATAAGCCGACACAAAGGCATTTTCTGCTTTATCCAAATAATTGAGCATACCCGTGTGAAATGGCAAACCAGCGCGTAGGATAGAAGCTACTACCAATTTTTCGGAAGTGACATTGGTTGGAGCTATGCCAAGAGGCGTTTTTACCTGTTCGGTTTCGTAAGCAAGCGATTTGCTAATTTCGTACGCCATCACTTCGCCGATGCGTTCAATGTTGCGACGAAAACGCATTGAATCGTGTTGGATGTCAACCGAGCGAATTTCTTTCAAAAACTGATTCAATAACGAATTGTTTTCCGACAAATGGTTCACGGTCATTTTCATAATTATATTATTTAGAAGTTTATTTATTCCGAAGCAAAAAAAGAGCCATTGATAAAAATCAATAGCTCTAACAAATTTAATTAACGATTTGTTTAAATAAATTTTTCATATTAACAGCATCCCCTATTAGGTGATGGAGTGAATCAATAGAAACACGCTCTTGCTGCATCGTATCGCGATGGCGAACTGTTACGCAGTTATCAGTCAACGTGTCGTGATCGACGGTAATACAGAATGGTGTACCAATCGCATCTTGTCGACGGTAACGTTTTCCGATAGAATCTTTTTCATCGTACGCACATTTGAAATCGAACTTCAACGCATTCATAATTTCACGCGCTTTTTCTGGCAAACCATCTTTTTTAATCAACGGCATGATACATGCTTTGATAGGCGCCAAAACCTGAGGCAATTTCATCACCACACGCATTTCGCCATTTTCCAAAGTCTCTTCGCAATAAGCTGCCGACATAATCGACAAAAACATACGATCGACACCAATGGAAGTTTCAATGACATAAGGTGTATATGATTGGTTGGTTTCAGGATCAAAATATTTGATATTTTTTCCAGAGAATTTTTCGTGTTGGCTTAAATCGAAATCGGTACGCGAGTGAATACCTTCTACTTCTTTGAAACCAAATGGCATTTCAAATTCAATATCGGTAGCTGCATTCGCATAATGAGCCAATTTATCGTGATCGTGGAAACGGTATTTTTGATCGCCTAAGCCAAGCGCTTTATGCCATTTTAAACGGAACGATTTCCAATGTTCAAACCACTGCATCTCTTCGCCTGGACGCACAAAAAATTGCATCTCCATCTGTTCAAATTCGCGCATGCGGAAAATGAATTGACGCGCTACAATCTCGTTACGGAAAGCTTTACCAATTTGAGCGATACCAAATGGAATTTTCATACGACCTGTTTTTTGTACGTTCAGGTAATTGACAAAAATACCTTGAGCGGTTTCAGGACGCAAGTATAATTTCATAGCACCTTCGGCAGTTGAACCCATTTCGGTAGAGAACATCAAATTGAATTGACGTACATCAGTCCAGTTTTTGGTTCCACTAATTGGACACACAATTTCTTCATCGATGATGATTTGTTTGAGCTCGTCCAAATTGCCATCGTTCAACGCTTTAGCAAAACGTGTGTGCAATGCTTCACGTTTTGTGACGTTTTCGAGTACACGTGGATTGGTAGTTTTATATAACTCAGCATCAAAAGTATCGCCAAATTTCTTAGCCGCCTTTTCTACTTCTTTTGCTATTTTATCGTCGTATTTGGCCAATTGGTCTTCGATAAGCACATCGGCACGGTAGCGTTTTTTGCTATCTTTGTTATCAATCAACGGATCGTTGAAGGCATCAACGTGACCAGATGCTTTCCAAGTGGTTGGATGCATAAAAATAGCGGCATCAATACCCACTACATTTTCATGCAACAACACCATACTGTCCCACCAATATTTTTTGATATTATTTTTGAGCTCTACGCCGTTTTGACCGTAATCATACACAGCACCAAGTCCATCATAAATTTCGCTGGAAGGGAATACAAAACCGTACTCTTTGCAATGAGCTACTAGTTTTTTGAAAACATCTTCTTGTGAAGCCATAATTCGATTTTAATTTTGCGAAAAAGCGCTGAAAATCAATGTTGTAAATCAATTCTCAACGCTTTAAACATGTTTTGTGCGGCATAAGGGACTCGAACCCCCACGACTCTCGTCACCAGATCCTAAGTCTGGCGCGGCTACCAATTACGCCAATGCCGCCTGTTCAATTCGGATGCAAAGGTACAAAAAAATATATTAGTTGCATCACTTTTTATAAAAAATATCTGTCGGCTTTTCATCTACTTACATCGGGTCAACATCCAACGTCACTAAAAGTGACTTAAATTCAGGTTTTTGCATCAATTCAGCAGCCAGTTTATCCACTAATTCCTTAGTTTGTTCGGGCGATATGGCAACCTCTATTTTGAGCAAAATATGTTTAATAAAGAGATTTTGAACGCGCGAAATCGCTGGACTATCAGGTCCTAACACACGCTGCGAAAACGTATGACGCAACGAATGCGCCAACTGATTGGCGGCCCTATTGAGCACTTGAGCATCACGGTGTTTGAGTATGATTTGAATTAATCGACAGTAAGGTGGATAGTTAAACAGTTCGCGTTCGGTCATCTCTTTGTCGAAAAACGCGCGATAATCGCCTGCTAATACTTGTTGAATCACTGGATGTTCGGGCGACGATGTTTGTAACACCACCACACCTTGTTTGTGCTGTCTGCCAGCTCGTCCACTCACTTGCAACAACAGTTGAAAAGCACGTTCGTGCGCTCTAAAATCAGGATAATAGAGTAAATTATCGGCGTTCAAAATACCCACTAAACCAGCATGTTCAAAATCCAAGCCTTTGGTCACCATTTGCGTACCAACTAAAATATCGACTGAACGACTTTCGAATGCTTCGATAATACGTGCAAACGACTGTTTACTCCGTGTGGTATCCAAATCCATGCGTGCCACACGCTGTGTGGGGAACAGTTCCGCCACCTCTTTTTCTATTTGCTCCGTGCCAAATCCGTGTGTTTCGATCGTTGGTTGGTGACAATCGGGACAGAAATCGGACAACGTTTCCGTATAACCACAATAATGACACGTCAATTTATTGAAGGCTTTGTGATACGTTAAACTCACATCGCAATGTTTGCAACGTGGCACCCAACCACACGCTTTACACGACACATAAGGCGCAAATCCACGGCGATTTTGGAATAAAATCACTTGCTCGCCAGCAGCCAACGTTTCGCGCATCTGCTCTATGAGCGTGTCGGACAAATGACCTGTCATCTGCTTCTTGCGATAGGCTTCGGTTAAATCCACCGTAATGATACGTGGTTTTTCGATATCGGCATAACGCGTTGGTAATTCCACCAATCCAAATTTCCCCGTGAGCGCATTGCTATAACTTTCGATAGCTGGTGTGGCACTTCCTAAAATTACTTTGGCACCATGCAACGACGCCAATACCACCGCCGCATTACGTGCCTGATAACGTGGAGCCGAATCGGTTTGTTTGTAGGACGTATCGTGCTCTTCGTCGACAATGACTAAGCCCAATTTTTTGAATGGCAAAAAGAGTGCTGAACGCGCACCAATCACCACTTGATAACCGTCGCCCTGGAGCAAATTATTCCAAATTTCAACCCGTTCTGCATCCGAAAAACGCGAATGATAAACGCCTAAACGTGCACCAAAGGCACGACGTAAACGGTCGGTTAACTGCGTAGTAAGGGCAATTTCAGGTACTAAATAAAGCACCTGTTCGCCGCGTTCGAGCGTATCCGCTATTAAATGGCTGTAAATTTCGGTTTTACCGCTCGCCGTAGCACCATGCAACAACACCGTTTGTTTCTCGCCAAATTGTGCAGAGATAGCTTCATAAGCCGTGGTTTGAGCAGCTATTAAGGGTTTTAGAACCGATTCCGAGGAATCCACCACCGCCAAACGCGACACGGTTTGTGCTTGTAGCTCAAAAATGCCTTTATCGACCAACGCTTTACAAATGGCCGATGTACAGCCGGATGTTTCGAGCAACGTTTTACGCGACACCGAAGGCATACCTTCTGCCGACAATTCGAGAAAAACGTCGAGCAACTGACGTTGTTTGGCACTCAATTTTGTTTGCTGTAACGCCAAGCGTTGTTCGGGCGTTTGATACGCTGCCGACAAAGCAATGGTCACTTCCATTTTAGGACGATACGTTTGTTGCACCTCTTCGGTAAGTTGCACCATGCCACGTGTCAACAACCGTTTAACGAGCGGAAATGCATCTTTACCATCGAGCGCTTTATTGATTTCGGCAATGGCGTGGGGCTGTTTATCGACCAACAATTGGCACACGCGCTGTTCTTTATCCGACAAATCGGTCGCCACCTCTTCGGAAGCGCACCACTCTACCATAGTTTCACTTTCGAGTTTCAAACCCGCTGGCAATGCGGCTTTGTACACATCGCCCAAAAAGGCACGGTAATATGACGAAATCCATTGCCAAAACTGCAACTGCACGGGACGCAACACGGGCTGTTCATCGAGCAAAGCGGTAATTTCTTTCACCACCGCCACGTCGGGTGCTTGCTGATGAACGGCCAACACAATGCCTGTGTAGAAACGACGCCCACGAAACGGCACAATCACGCGCATGCCTGCCACCAAGGTATTTTCCCACTCGTCGGGCACAGCGTAGGTGTACGTTTGTGCTAGCGGAAATGGCAATATAATGTCGGCAAAAGTCATACGCAATGGGTTTAGGTGTGCAAAGATAAGCAATTGTGTGCAGTAAACACAACCAACTTGAAGCGTTTTATCAACATTTTGAGGCGACCGCTTGTACGGAATAATTTTTTAGCTATCTTTGCACCGACTTTGGGGGTTTAGCTCAGTTGGCTAGAGCGTTTGACTGGCAGTCAAAAGGTCAGGGGTTCGATTCCCCTAATCTCCACAAAGGCAGTTAAATAACTAAAAATAAGCAAGATGCAAGTTTTTAGTTATTTTTTTCAACACTGCTGCCACAGATTTGCCACAGATTTTTTTCGTTGGGACTTTAGTTTCAACGAAAAAAAAAATGTCTTTCTCAGATTTTCCCAACTACAACTCTTCTGATTCTGTCGTACAAAATGTCATTTTGTACCTGCCTGCTGTTATAAAAGAATATAAAGCTGGGTGGCGTATTGAATATTGGTGTTTTAACCCTCAAAAAAAACAATTAGTACGACAACAAATCCGTATTGGTAGTATTGTTGCACGCTTCAAAACCAAAAAAGAGGCGCGATTATACCTTTCCCCTATTCTTGGTTCAATTAACACACGCCTGGCGAGTGGTTGGAATCCTTTTTTTGAAGAAAGGGATTCAAGACTAAACGCCCCACTCACTGCTGTATTGAAAGAGTTCCTTCAAGAAAAAGAGAAAGAGTTACGCACTAATACGATGCGGAGCTATCGGTCGTTTGTTATGATTCTTACCACTTGGATGGAGAAAAAACACCTATCTATTGTGACTGGTAGGTTTAATCGCGTTCTTGCGATTAGCTATATGGATTACATATATAAGGAACGTAACGTATCGGCACGGACATATAACAATCAATTAAAAATGGCTCGCTGTGCTTTTAATTGGCTACAAGAGAAGTGTTACATTACTGAAAATCCTTTTGAACATATTAAGACAAAGGCTAAGCAACAAAAAAAGCGTATTCTAATACCACCAGATGTTCGCCAACAAATTATCGAACATCTTCAAAAAAAACAATCTAACTTCTTAATAGTTTGCGAACTTGTTTACAGCTCACTTATTCGTCCGAAAGAAATTAAATTGATTAAGTTAGAGCATATACACCTTGATGAACATTACATTGAGATTCCTGGCACAAATGCCAAAAATCACCACACACGAATATCTGCACTATCACCCGAATTGGAAATACGATTAAGGGCGTTAAAGCTCGACACTTACCCAAAATCCTATTATTTATTTGGTACATCACTGACACCATCAGCGCAACATTGCGGCGACGTGCGCTTTTCTAAAGAATGGATAAAAATTCGTAATGAGTTAAATCTACCACAAGAGATGCAGCTCTACGGGTTACGCGATAGCGGCATTAATAATATGTTGAAATCAGGTATTGATAATTTAACAGTCATGCAACATGCTGGACACTCGAGCTTGGACATGACAGCCATTTATGCGAACCATGTCGATCCAAAATTAATTGACACGATTTATGAACGAGCACCAAAATTTTAAAGTTGAAAGGCGGACACGTAGTCCGCCTTTTTTATTTGCTCCGTGTTTACAGAGCTAATTTGCGTACAATTTTTTGTAACTCTGTAACTTTGTAACCTTTCAGAATTAAACAACTGAAATATAGTAACTTATAAAAGTTACAAAATGAGATACAAAAACATACAATCGGGTACAAACTGAAAAAGTGCCCCAAATATTAACAGAAAATTAACAATTCAATGAAAAAACAGATAAAATCAACCGAGATTTACATAGATGCAGAATGGTTTATTAGCCAAGAAATGTACTTATTGGGGTACGCTTACGACTTGCGAAATTATGGTCAATTATACGGTCGCCCACTCAATCGAGCGAATGTGATTAAACTTTTAAAGAACGTGACAACGATTTACTTTTGGGGACCTGATATTGGGATGCTTGAAAAGTGCTTTAATATCAATTTACGTGAGCAATATTGCTGCGTGAACTTGCTCAAAGCCATGCGGATTTTGGAGCCTAGGGCTAAATGCTATAAGTTAGCCCATTTTGAGAAGTTGGCAGGTTTTCAACGTAAAACGATGGAATATAAGGGTAACATTTGGAACTTACACCGTGATTGGAAAGACCCCAAACACCGCGAACGTGCGCTCTTGTATAATCGAGAAGATGTGCTGTATATGTTACGTGTAAAACGCCATTTCTTCAGGAAACATGGCGTAACTCAGTCACATTTAGTGGCATTTTGTTTATAATGAAAAGAGCCCTCGATTGAGGGCTCTTTTATTTGTAGGTTTTAGATTTGGCAAGGGCGTAATTCTTAACCATTGAAACACCACTATTGATGAGTGTTATAGTGGCAATACGCATGGTTTTTCCTGTGTAGATAACATCATCAATGATTAAGACTTTGCAACCCTTGAGCTTACCCGCTTTCGCTTTGGTCAGCGTTTGCCCTTTGTCCATCATCATAGATGGTTTGCGGTATTGTGTGGCAATAGCATTGGTTAGTTTTTCGACAATCTTACTCCCTGAATCTCTGGGAGCAATGCCAATGATAAAATCCATTTTAGGTGCCACCGATTTAAGATCATCAATAGCGTATTTATTGATAATAGTCTGTGCGGATGCAGCCCCTTGGAATTTTGCTACCAGTAAGTTATAGGCTACCCTATCCATACCATTATGTAGCCCCTTATAAATTCTGTCGGTTATGATGACCATAATACAATAGGATTAGAACCTTACAATCACCGCGACAATCTCTTTTCGCATAGTTTTGAGTTTTTTTACTTCGTTAGAGTCACCCGTCTTTGCTTCCAACTCTTCAATATAATTGACAAGTTTGTATTTGTAATCGGAGATCTTGTTAATTTGGTTTCTTGTAAGCCTCTTTGTTTTTGGTACTTTGGCTATTTTTGGTTTCTTTGTTGCTGCCATAATTGTGAATATTATATTGATTAATTGTATTCTTTTCTATGCAAAAAACATCGCGGCTTCTTCTGCTCTACGAGTGACCAGTCCTGGTAACACTTTACCCTTAGTACTTATCCATGTGGTTGTCCACCATTTGCGTATTTCAGCTTCAGGCTTTCCGCTTTTTATCATTGCTAACAGGTTGCTCCGTTCAAATGCTCCTACACCGATATTGAACGCATAACTCACCAAGGCGTCAAATTGGTTTTGGCTTAATTTGAGATTCTGTTTATTGACAGAAGCCTCACATTTAGCCACGTCTTGTATGAACCAGGCGTCCGCCTCTGCTCTTGTACAAGTCATCCCTTGCGTTACGCCCAGTGTGTGACCATAACCGATTGTCCAAATGCCGTCCAATTTATTATATGCCACGGATTCAAAACCCTCTTTCAGTTTTATGAAAAATGCCCCTTTGGCAGATAGTTTCTTGCTTCCCATAGTTTTTTTGTTCGGTAGATAGTATAAATAATAAAGCGCCAGCGCCACAGCTAGGGTCGTAGCCGTTGCTGCAATAATTAGGTATAGTTTATGCGCCTTTGTCATTGGATGTAAAGAAATTATTAGACTTTTCTAATCTTATTCAACGTATGTCCTATCGCACTAGCAATAGCTTTGCGATTATGTTCTGTATTGGGATACATAATAGGTCCTTTGTGCTTAATTAGCTGTTTAGCTTCAGAAACAGTAAGTTTAGAATTAAATATCGTTAGGGTTTTAACAGTCGATTTATTTGATGCCATATTGTTAAATTATAAGAATTGTTTAAGAATAAACACCACAAAACGTAAAGCCATCTCTAATATAAATATGCCACCTAAATACATCAAGAACACTTTCCATGGTGGGATTGGTGTTGGTATTTTAATGGGTGGCGATGTGGTGTAAGTTGGTATAGTCTTTTTATGTTCAAAAGCTGCTGTGTCGGGTAATTGTTCAGCAATAAGCCTCAATTTTCCGTTATCGGCCACAATTGAGGCGCGCGCATGATCAGCTACGGTTGTGATGCCTGTCTTGATTTCGGCGTTCGACGAACCGAGTGAGTCATGCGCACGACTCTTTTGCAGCATATCGTTTAAATCCTCAAGCGTGAAACCTGTTGAGGATTGCACGTAAGGGGTTATAATCGTATCGTGAATGACAATGATAGAATCCCGTTTGAGTTCGGGATGACGTGCCAAAAGCCGTGCTAACTGCCGTTGAGGCGTACACGAAGCAAGAATAAGTACCAGGAATAGTATATACTTTCTCATGGTTATTGCTTTTTGGGTTTCTTGGTGGTTGGTTTTATTTGTTTTCGCAGAGCGAAAAGTTCGACTTTCATTTCAGCCATTTCGGCTGCCTGTTCAACAATTTTATCGTAAAGCTCTGTGTTCTTATCAATGAGCATATCGATTGTGTTTTGCAGACTTTGGAGTGTGCTGTTATTGCGCACACGACGTGCGGCAAACCATGTAATCACACTACTAATGGGAGCAATTCCCAACGATACCCAATTGAATAAATCCATATATAGCTTTTCTACTTTTAAAAAAAAGGATGGCGGTTGCGATAACTAAATCTCTTGATTTAACCAATTTCGCCACAGCGAAGTCATTGCTAACCCCCCAATACTGCGGTCAGAAACCAAATCGACCCACCATCCGTATTGTTACAGTACAATCCGTTGAGGTGGATTGACTGTGTCTTCTGAATATTTTAGGTACATTTTGAAATACACTGGCTTTTCAATCTTATGCCCTTTGCGAGGGAAACCGTTGTCATCTATGTAAATCGTATCTGACACAATTACCAGGGCAATACGCTTGTAATAATCTTTTTTAGGGAGTTCAAAGTTCTTTTGCTTTAAAACCCCGACAAAGCCCTCCAATGTTTGGGTGGCGTCGTTGAATTTTCGGAATGAATCCACGAACTCATCCACCTGCATAATGGGTTGCCATTCCCCCTCTGTTTCAGGTAGTGGAATAGTTATAATTTGTCCGCTATTGGCGCCTTTATCATAACCTTTGAGGAACCAACCACGCTTGGTAGTGATTTCAATTTTCTTGTCAAACTCTTCCTCAACGGGAAGCGTGATTGTCTTTTTATGGTACCGACGGCGTTTATGCAGAATGGCAATTGCTGGGTTTGTCAAGTGCGAGATGTCACCGACAAAGCGTGCGAAAAGAACCGCTTCGCCTTTGGCAATGGTGGTTTCTTCCTCTGTGTCGCTAATTTTCTTAACAAACACATCCCTTTGTCGGCGTATTTGAAGCTCCAGTGTTACACCAGGCGTTGACGTTTCGAGGTGTAGCGTTGATTTGCTTATGGGTTTGAGTTCTAGTGAGGTAGGAGGCATAAATATTATTTAGCGAAATTGTACGTGTAAGTTCCTTTCTCGGATACTTTAAAATCAAAATTGCGTGAACCGTCTGGATATTCATTGCGATACTCTACCACATCAGTTTCCGTTTCGGAAATTGAAATGCGCATGATACGCCATATCGGCTGTTGTTCGAGTGGTAAGCCGCTATTGACATCTTCTTTGGTTCGGTCGCAATAACATTCGTAACGATAGACACCAGGACGATCGATAATAATATCGGGCGTCATAGCTGCCGTTGCCACTATTCCATACATAGCTTTATCCATACTTACAATGTTTTGTATTGTGTTTGGGTTACTGTATCAGTCCCAAAATGCCAACGCACGACGGCAAGCGTTTTGGGTCCGAAATTATTGTCTACCACCAATGAAGTGATTGCCACTCCATTCAGTGTTGGGAGTTTAGCTTTCACTAAACTCGCTTGATTTAACAGCAAATTGAGTTTACTTTGCAATGCACCCACCAAAGAGCCACGACTACCCTGTTTCAAAGGATAGACAGATGCTTCAGGGGTCACCGTGTTTGATTTTTCGGCGGTTGTGTTATCGTCCTGTTTCTTGTTTTTCAACAACAACAATATAGCCACCGAGCCAAGCGGTACGAATATGATTATGGCAATGATAATCGCCATTTTTACGTTCTTTTTCATAGTTATGCTTTTATACCAAATTTTTCAAGTCGTTCGATGATTTTATCTGTTATTTTAGAAAGCTCAAAATAGTTTGTTAAAAAGAAATTTTCACCATCTATCCACTGTGCTAAATTTTCACCATTGCCATATTTTTCTTCGAAATATTTTGCAGTTTCAACAAACACCTTGTCTGATGTCGCTAGATATTTGGTGTAAATACTCGCATCGCGTCTTTTAACATTCCAACCGTTCATATCTTTATAAAGAGCGTCGGCATTTTCTTTAACAAGTGCCTTTTCAGAAGCCGTTAAACCACTGCTCCAATTGGTTTCATCAGGAACCTCACCCTTATTGCCTTGCTCTTCGTCTTTTTTACCAAGGTATTTCCCAATAAAGAAAGCACTGAAACCAAATACAACGAGTATTAAAAGGGTTATAACAATAGTTTTTAAATCTTTTTTCATACGATAATTCCAAATTTTTCAAGTCGTTTTATAATTTTGGCTACCACTTCGGATGTTTTATAAAAATCGCTCCAAAAGAAATGCTCACCATCGACCCATTGAGCTAAATTTTCACCGTCGCCGTAATTATCTTTAAAATAGTTAGCTGTTGCAACAAAAACTCTATCCGATGTTGCTAAATAATCAGTATAAACGTCCGGGTTGTGCGTTGCCATAAACCACCCTTTCATATCATTATACAATGCTTTAGCATGATTTTGAGCAGCTTCACTCTCTTCTTTGGTTAAACTTTTGCCCCAATCCGTGGTATCAGGCGTTTTTCCTTTATTTTCGTCTGCCTCACTTTTTTTGCCGAGGTAGCGTCCAATAAAGAAAGTGCTCAATCCAATAATTGTAAGCACAACCACCAATATGATTACCGTACGAATTGTTTGATTATTCATACTATTTCTTTGTAATGAGTTTATACAAAATGTACAGAATCACTGGAGCCATAAGGGCACAGCCCATAAATACCCAGTCTTTCACGGGGATGACAATATTAACCGCTGCGGAGAATAAATCCGTATCGTTGGTTGTTGGCGCGGTTGTCACGTTATAATCAAATTTGTCTACTTTTGGTTTGCGGTTTGGTTTCATACAGTTGCTAATAAACGATTTAGAGCTAATTTCAGTTGATATAAATCTGAGGTTCGGTTCCACGCCAAACCTTGGTTGTCGATGTGGTGTTGAAATCCTTTCGGATATAGATTTTTATAAAATTCTACAAATTTGGCAAATTGCGCTTGCGTAAATTTGACAATGGGTTTGTATGGATCAGGGTGCAAAGCGCCCCATCCTTTCAAATCCTTGTATGCATCATTTGCGGCTAGGCGTATTTTTAGCATTTCTTCGGAGCTATCCAATTTCAGACGTTCATCCGTCGCCACCGTATCTTGGTCGGTAGTGGTTTCGTCCGTGATTGATTTGCCTTTGAGGTAGAAATACGTCAAAGCCACAATAACCACTATGAGTATAATTCCAAATAATTTCTTCTTCATAGCCTTACTTTTTAAAGCCTGAAACCAATGAGATAAGTACCAAAATGGACATTAGAATGACAGATGTCAAATGGATATACATTTGGCTAACACCAAATCCATAGATTTGGAATAGTGGCCGTGTGTATTCATTGACCACCACTTTGGAGTTCTCACCTGGCGTTTCGACCAGGTTTTGTTCCTGGGACAATTGCTCATCGGTAAATTTATCCACCAAAGGGGGTTGCCCGTTGCCGATCGTAAATATTTGTCCCATGATTAAGCTGTTTTAACGATGATACGACCCTTTTTCCACAGATACAATCCACCTGCTACAACTGCCAAAATAAGGAGTGATACAAGGATTGTTTTTTTATGTTGTTGCCAAAATGATTTTTGGATGGCGTAATCATTTGGATTAACCGCTTTAGTTTTGTCGTCTTTGACGGCATCGGCTTTGGTTTTATAGAACAAACCTGTTTCGGATTTCCAAAACGTGGATGGCTGACCTTGTTCTGCCGAGATGTTGATTGAAGTTGGAATGTAAGCCATGATGAATTACTTTAAAAAGTTATGTTTGTACTTGAGAAACACAAAAGCCATTATGCATACTACCACCGTAATGAGTAATATGATACCGCCTTTGTTCTTTGTATTGGTAGAGATAGCCTCTTGTATTTGGCTATTGTCAACTGCTTTTGTTGTTGCCATATCAATGTGATTTGCGTTTTGATATAATTACGATCAGTGTGATAATCAAAATCACGCCAACCGCAAGAAATGCGTAATTTTTTGAACCCGAATTGATAACTCCGAGGTTCCAATCGTTGTTTTGTTGGTTCAGTGTTACCCGTTGGCTCGCGCCTATTTGTGAGGTTTGTACAAAGCCATTAACCACATATCCTATGGCATTACTAATAGCCTTTGTAATTTCTTGCCACGGGTTGAGGCTTGAGCTTACACCCGACACAACTTGTTGTACTGCGTTTTCTGCCATTAGTCTGAAAATTGTGTTTTGTAAAAAATGAATAACACGACCATGATAACCGCCCCTATCAGCAAGGTGTTGGTTTTCGTTTGAGAAGCGTTATTGTCAACCACCTTGTCACCCGTGAGGCTCGTGAGTAGCGTTTTGGTAAATTCACTCATGGCAAGCGTGTTTTTCTCGGATGCACTCACCCACTTTTCTATTCTACCCGTATTGATAAAATCCAGTTCCCGTTTAGCCAATAGATTGCCTGTATTCTTATAATCCCATTCGAGGGCTCTTTTGTAAAGCGCATCATACCGTATCTTTTTGGTCGGGTTGTTTTCGCTCAACACGTCATTAATACACCCTAGTGCCTGTTTAAGCGACCGAAACTCTGTACCTGCCAATTGGTCGAATGCGTACGCATCGGCCACCAATTCATCAGACGTTTGGAATTTGTAATGCCCCATTTCGTGATACTTAACGAATTTCTTTTGAAAAGGCGTTAAGCGGTTGAATAGTTTGGGATTGATATACAAAATACCATTCGTTCTGTCGACAGCAGCAGGCGAATTTTGAACAAAAGGAGCTATGTCAGTATAGATTGTTTTCATTATTTAATAAAAAAGGGCTTGCTTGACATCAAGCAAGCCCTTCCACTAATACAGAGATCAAACAAGACAAAACAGATTGCGATATTATTTTTTCTTTAAGAGCACCACGCCGACAATCACAACCACAACCACTGCGAGAATGCCAATGACAGCCACCCAGTTAGTCGTTTTTGTTGCTGCTGCGGTATTGGCTCTCTGTTGTTCGAGGGTTGCCTCTGCCAATAAAACATCCCGTCCTTTCATGGTATTGATGAGGTCAGATGCACTCTTAACACCATCAATCAAGAAATTGGAGATACTATTAAACAGATTTAAGCCCGAAGAACCACTAGACGGTTTTGTGCCAACACTAGCGACCTGCGTTACAGCCGGTGCGGTAGTTGCTGTTGGAACATCAACACCGGTTAAGAGGTCGATTCCGTGTGCAGCCATAAAACTTTCCACTTTGGGCGTTGACAAAGCGCTCTTTGCCAACGTTCCAAAAGGTTGTGAGAATTTATCGCCATGAGCATTCAGCGCTTCGATGCACATCTCGGGCGTGATTTTTTGATAATCACGATAACCGAGGCTTGCAAACAGACGCTTTACCTTGCCCTCATCGGCAAGAGTAAGCGCTGTTTCAAAGTATTTTTTGAGCGTTCTTTGGTTCATGGCACGATGAAATTAGTTGCCTAACAATTCGTGAGCTTGCGCATCCAAGGTGTAAGCACCATTGTTTGAAGCTCCGAAAAAGATTGACAAATAGAGTGTGCGACCTGCACCAACCACTACATCCATTACGGTTTGATCATCCACTTGCAAATGTTTGAAGTCGATTACCACCATTTTTTCAGAGTTGTCACCAGGAGCTTTATAGGTCATTGGTAAGAATGACTGTGAGCCCATACCTTGGAACGGACAAATTTTGGTTACAGTGATTTCTTTGTTGAACTGTGACTGGTCGTCAGTGGTCAACTGCACTTTACTGATACGAGAAGGGTTACGTTTAATGTAACGTTGCAAGTATGCTAAGTTTTTAGCGATACAGCTTACTACGGTTGTAGTAGTTTCACCAACTGTTTTGGTGATAACAGCACCCTCAACAGCCACAGCATCTACAGAAAGACCTGCTACTTTAAGGATTTCGGCTACGTTTTCCAAATCACCTGCAAACAAAGCAATACGTTTGTCTTCTGCACCCGAGTTTGTCAACGCGATATGCACATTCATACCGTTGTTACGTTCGTCAATGAACGTTGCACCATCAAAACCTGAAAAACCTTTGCGACGTCTTTCGGCTGCTTCTTGAGTTAAAGTTTTACCGGCATAAGCATCGGTAATAATGTTTTCTTTTGCCATTTTTTCTAAAAATGTTATTTGTTAATTACTTGATAAAGCTTATTCGCCTACTTTTTCAGTGGCTTCCTTTGAAGGATCGGCAGCTTCCGCCTTTTTGTTGGCTTTCATGCCAAAATACACAACTGCGCCACCTACCAAAATAAGTAGAATAACTACGGTTGACGTTTTACTAAATAAATCTTTCATGATTCAATTATTTTTAAATTAAAAAAAGTTCAAAAAATCTCCGCATCGCCAACTAAATGGCTTCGGAGTGCCTTCTTGTTTCCAACCGTTTTGAGGTGCATTAACATTCCTGTGTAATGCTTCGTATCAAAGTTTCTCCCTCTCTATCTCATAGCCTCGTTGCCCAACTGTTTTTAACTGTATGTTCAGATGTTATTGTCTGTAGGTTTTTCCTGCTTCTTTCACACAGGATGTCCATTTTTTACGTGGATTGGCTTTGCGAATAGCTTTGGCTTTGGTCATGATTTTTTTGCCCATAGCCCCTAATTCCTTTTTGGTCATTTTTGGCATAACTGTTCATTTATAGGTTTTGCACACCATTGTGCGATTAAGCGATAACAAAGATACGGGCACAAAAAAAAGCCTTACAGGGTTGTAAGGCTTTCGTCGGCTTTGAACGGATTTAAAAGGGTTTATTCTGCTTTATAAGGGTTTGGAAGGGTTTAATGTGTAATGTTTAGTGTGTAGGGTTTAATATTTAATGCCTAGGGGTAAGGGTTAGGGGTAAAACCAAAGCGACCCGTTTGGATCGCTTTGGTTAATTATTGATTAAATGAGAAATATGAATTCAAAAATTCTTTGAAATCTAATTCCAAAAATTTTTACAACTTTGAGATAATTTTTCTATTTCTTCAAGTATTTCATTCAAATCAAATATCTCATCCCGAAACACTAATGTATTATTAAATGAATTATATCCTCGATGTACAAAATGATTATCTATTCCTAAAGAGGGATTCATTGCTAAATCAATATATACTCCTTGAGATTGTATTTCAAACCACTCCTCAACCATTTCATCATAATGCTCAAAAAAAAGATTTCTAAATTTTCTATTATTAAGAGGATTGTTTTTCTCAACCTTGAGCATTTTCCTCAATCTTTCTCCACGTTCTTGATATTTTTTATTTGGCCAAAGAATTTTTGAGATGTTTCCAGATGCAATGAGAATTGATTGCAACGAACCCCATATTCCGACATGATCAAAATTTTCGTTGGCTACTTGCAAATGTTCCACAGATCGGCGAATAATACTCGATTGTAGCTCAATTTCGTCTACATAAATCATATCTTGTATTCCGTTCATAGTAAGTCGAATTAAACATTTATTGTTATAATTTCCATTAAATCTGTCGTGTAACGAGGCGATAATTTCTCCTGTTTCATCTTCCAGACCCGTTTAGGGTCCTGGGATGCCAGGCGTATTTTCTGTTGTCCGAATTGGGCATTGATTTTGTCAATGGCTTTCATGAGGGGAATTTGTCGTGCATCGCGGCTATCGAAAAGTTTTGGTTGCACTTCGTTTTCAGGAACAAAGTCCTGCACCACCACCCCTGCTTTTTTATAGCTATAGCCTGGTTGGTAGATTTGTTTAAGGGCTTTGAGGGCAAAATCAACTATCTCCAATGTGGAACTCGTATAAAACGGCATTTTAACAGCCAAATTACGGCTATATTGTGGTCGGTCGGTTCTGTGCCTATTGGTCAGAACAAAGACCATGAGCGAGCCACAACAGGACTTCTGACGGCGTAATTTCTCGGCACACATCGAGGCAAAGGTGCTCACGCGTTCTGCGAGCTGAGCGTACTCGGTATAATCTTCCTCAAACGTCCTAGTGGTAGCGATTGATTGTTTGGGTTGCACCGCTTCCAGGTCAAATGTCGGAATGCTTTGTAAGTCACATTGAAGTCGCCATCCTACTACGGACATATTCTTCTTGACCCAGTTCTCGGATAAACAGGTAAAATCATAAGCTGTTTTGCAGCCTATCTCTTGTAATCGTTTGGCGTGTTGTCTGCCTATACCCCACACATCGCCCACTTTCAACCATTTGAGGGCTTTCTCGCGCTTTTCGTCGGTGTCAATGCAATAGACCCCTTGCGTATGTTCAGGGTATTTCTTGGCGATACGATTGGCTAATTTGGCTAATGACTTGGTGGGTGCGAATCCCACGCTAACAGGAACGCCCGTCCACTTAACAACCTTTTGGCGCATTTGTTGACCATAATCGAGTAGATTATAGTGTTCAAAGCCTGTGAGCTTTAGGAAACATTCGTCGATACTGTAAATCTCCATTTCGGGACTATAGTCCGAAAGGATGGACATCACCCGATTACTCATATCGCCATATAAAGCGAAATTGGCAGAAAAAACGTTTACGTTTTGTTTTTTGAAAAGGGATTCATACTCAAAGGCAGGTGCACCCATTGGAATGCCTAACTCTTTTGCCTCATTACTCCGTGCAATAACACATCCGTCGTTATTGGATAACACGACGATTGGCTTTCCGTTCAAATCAGGACGGAACACACGCTCGCATGAAGCGTAGAAGTTGTTGCAATCAATAAGCGCATACATACCTTACACCGCCTTTATGACAAACGTAACGATACCCCAAATGAGAAAATTATTGTCTTCTGTGACCCGTATCGGCTTATAATTTTCATTTTCGGGAATCAACCAAATTTCGTGCTTATTGATTTGAATACGTTTGGCAGTAAATTCACCGTCAATGTAGCAAACGGCAATCTTGCCATTGATAGGTTCCAAACTCCTGTCAATTACTAATAGGTCACCATTTTCAATCCCTGCATTTTTGAGGGAATCGCCTTTCACGCGGCCATAGAATGTGGCTGAGGCGTGCTTTATCAAGTGTTTATTGAGGTCAATTGATACATCCACAAAATCCAATGCTGGTGACGGGAAGCCTGCACTAATTCCATTTTCGACAAATGGCAAGTTTAAATCCGTGTCGGTTTCAGGCGTTAGGATTTCAAGCAAAGGTGGCTCTTTGTATTTTGATTTGGTCATGGCTTGTATGATGATTTATGTGAGGATTTCTTTAACTAGGCTGTAAATAAGGTCATCCTGTGCAAACAAATACCGAGCTGTTCACTCTTCAAAAGTAATCATTAAACACAAATAAAAAAATAGTGACGGGAGAAAACTATTTTTTTTGAAGCTAAAAAAACAAAGCGCCCTGATTAGGGGCGCTTTGTAAAGATATTGTAAATTTAGATGTTGTTAAGGATATGGGAGAAAGTCAAATCAACTGTTGTAAAAATTCTAGTTTATGAGTGAGAGTGGAAGTTTCCCTCTCGTGCGATGGTTCTGCAATTCTGAGAAATATATTTAATTATTAGAATAAACATAAAAAAGAGTAAAAGCGTTTGTTATACTTTATATTTTTTTTTTGATATTATTCCAACTAACAATATTATTATAGTTTCTACACTAAAGTTTAATAAGTAATTTATCCATGGTCGATTTAATATCACAGGGATCAATCCAAATAAATATTGATTAAGCCATATAAAACCTGCTGTTACAATCATAAAAAATAATATTCCTATAATAATACTCCAACTAAATTCTTTCTGAACAAATGGAATAATTGGAAACAAAATAAACAATATTATCAACGCATAAGAGGAACTAATTGTATGCCATAATTGAGATCTTGATTTCGATGCGTACTGAGTCTTTTTACATTCACTAACCAATTCTTTTGTTCCAATCGAATCGTCGTATAAAGATGATTTTTTAAAGTATACAGATTTAATTGAAGTTAGTTCTTCGAAGTTACTATCTAAATTTGTAGTATCTAATTGCGAATATCCAAACGGGATATAAGTATGTTTTTCAATTTGTTTAATAGTATCATGGACTACAATATAAATTGTATCTGACTTTGATAATAATTTATCACTTTTCTTGTCAATAGCATCTTTGCTAAAAAGATTTAAGAAAATTTCAATGACATTTTTTCTATTTATAATTTCATTTTCGACCTCGTTGATTGTATAAATAACGGTCTCGTTAGCACATTCTGTTTTTAACTCTTCAATTGACCTAATTTGGTTTATTTTTTGATTATTAGAATAATAGAATGAAAAACCAAGCAGATTATCGATTAGGAAAATGGCTATAAGAACAATTATAAAACCAATAAATTTTGAAGCCAAAGAATAATCTTTTGCAATAAAAAACCTAAATATTTCTTTAAAGAAATCCATTTTTTAAAATTTAACAGTAGCTGTAATAAATATAAAACGAAAAGTTTCTGTAAGCAGGTTTTTCAGCCTGCTTTATTATCTCTCATTTCAATTGCAACAAGTAAATTGCATTAATATATTAAATACAATTACATCAAAAATATTTATACTTGGCATTATTGGTAACAGGTTGGCGGTATGTTTTAGTTGCCGATTTCGAAGCACTATTCTGTCAAGTTACACGAAAGTTTATTAGATGTAGAAACGCTGAAAACCGCACTGTCTTGGCAATAAAATATACCGCCGGGTGTTCCGTCTTCCAGTCTTGTAAACCATTGTCGTTATACAGTTTTCGTATCATTGTCATTTTGCTTTCTTTCTTTTGTGTCGGCTCGTGTGTCAGCGGTTTTTATTTTTTTTAAGTGTCGGCATATATTTTAAAACAATTTCTCTCAGTGCTTTGGATTTGGTAATGTGCTTTGGCTATGTGATTAAGTAGGATGTTCATCTTTCATATTTATTCCTAATTTCATTCCAAATTGAGCGAAACTTGATGATGGGTTATTTTTAGGTAAATTCCGCATAGAATGGGCTTTGAATACTTCTAAAACTAAAGCTTGTTCATAATGTTCGCCTATGATAGAGCCTAAATAAATTGAAACTAATTTGTCAAATTCATTAGTTGGCTTTTGGAAATTTTCGTGAATCTTAGTTTTTAGATTTTGAATCTTAAAGATTTGAGCCTTTGGTATTGATGGAACTAGAATCTTGCTCAAAGCCCATGAAGTTACTCGCTGTATATTATTATCACCTGATTTAATCCACGATTTTGTCAAATATTTTACATAGGGGATTCTTAAATTATCTGGAAAAATATTTGCTTCGCCTGACCAAGCAACACTCCAACATATTGAGAAATGATAATGTAAATCATTTACTTTGAGTAGGTCAAGCATGATTTTGAATATTTCCTCTGAAACTGGAATTTGGGAAATCCCAATCTCATGTGATCGTGATATTCCAAACGCAAAGCTCATCATTCCTAATGCTGCCATACATTTATCTTCTTTTGAATTGCCTTTTAATGCTGCAAGAATTTCTACTGGGATTGAAGTCTTATTATCTGGATTCGGTAAATCAGAAAGGAAAATATCCGCTAAAGTTGACCCTAAAGGAGAAGAATATTTATCATCATATTTTTCAAAGAAGCATTCTCTTACTTTTTTTCTAAATGTAATTCCAAATTTATTTTTGAGAATAATATCTGTATTTCCTCTTTCGCGAATGGTATATACGTTTTTCGCATACCATTCTATTGCAGTTCCTAATATATCTGGACTAATTTGAATCTCGTTAGCAAGGCAACTACCTAAAAGAGAAGGAGCAAGTTTATGTTCATTTATCTTATCACTTTTTTCTTTAGAGGCAATACTTTTTGATTCAGAAATTAAATATTCAATTAGGTCTTTCGTGTCTCTTTCTAAAAGCACGGCAGCCAATGGGATTACCTCTTTCCAATTCTCATTATTAACATTTGGTTTAATAATATCCACAACTTTGTTTTCAATATCTGATAGCGGAATAAACTTTTTTACTATCGCTTTCGCTGTCAAATATTCTTGGAAACTTAAATGTAGAAACTCATATACAGCAGTTATGTTACCTGAATCAAGTCGCTTATGCCCAGCCATTATTAGTAAGCTGCTTCTTGATTCAACCCTTTTTATAAATTCAGTGGGATTAACATTTGTATAACCTAAAATTTCAGGCATTTGTTTACGTGCATCAATGAGACAACTATTAAGTTCTTCAGCAGTAATGGTTTGCTGTCCATTCTTGGTCATCCAATATGCAACAAAAGCAAGTTGAGGTTCTGCCTCTTCAATGTCAAGAATTTCATGTCCTTCAACATTCCATGTTACTAAAAGAAGTTTAATCATTTCTTGATATAAAACGCTTCTTTTAGTTGGTAGGTATCCTGCCCATCTTTTTACAAAAAGGAGTGTAGTTAAAAGAAGTGGATTCTCGGCTAATATATTAATTCTACTATCTTTTAAAATTAGCTCACTTAGTTTGTTGGCTTCTTTAATTGTATTTTCAGAATCGTCTATAATTGCCTTGTGCCATTTTAAACATAGCTCTTCAATTTCTTTAGCAATCAAATTTGAAACCGTGTAGTTCTCACAATATGTTGCTAATGAACCAGCCACAACTCTGAATCCCGCCTCTCTTGAGGTTACAATTATATTTAATGTAGGATAAGTTGCAATAAAGGTCCTCAATTGGTTTACAAAGGCAATTCTGTTCTTGTCTTCTGCAATTTCATCCAATCCGTCAATAAGCAACAATGCATTTCCATTTTGTAATGCCCTTGAAACTAAAACTGAGAAATAATCAGTACAGGAATGAATTTCTGCCCTTGCAGGTATTCCGTTAATAATATCTGTAATACTTAAAGTTACTTTATCCCCAAGTTCTCTACACCTTAAAAATATTGGAAACCAATTTTTGTCGGGAAGTTTGTCATTAATTTGTTTTCGCCTTTCGGGAAAAGCATAGGCAATTGCTATTCGTTTAATAAGAGTTGATTTCCCGCCACCTGGTTTTGCAAGGATTGCAAGCCTTGAATTCTTATTTAGGATTTCACCTATGCCTTCTCTGGTCTTCTCTTCAATATCAAATTCATCTTTCTTTCTTCTTTGCTGATTTTGGCTCAAATGGAGAGGAACAAAAATATTTTCCAACTTTACCTTAACTGAACCAGCTTCTTTATCAGTTGGTAATCCTTCAAATTGGATTTCGCCTAATTCATTTTCTAAATACTTGAAATATTTTTCGCTAGTCTCAGTTAAGTTATGTTTTGCTACATCAGTTGATTCCTCTTTGTTTAATAGAGTTAGCCCGTTAAATATTTTTTTTATGTCAGTGTCTAATAAAATTATCCCTTCTGCTAAATCTTTAATAAGTGGCTTTCCTTCCGCATGAACAAAAGCAACATGAGATGGTTGTTGTCCATGCGAATCTGAATAATAAAAAGCCCAAACCCAGCCTTTATCATAAGCCAGTAAGTCTGCATAGTCAAGTAAGGATAGCTCAGAACTTATAGAATATAAAGTTGAAATAGCTTTCTCTGTTGAGACTAAAATTCTTCCGCGAATTAACTCCTCTACAATTTTTTCTGGTTTAATTAGGATTACTCTTTTATTATCAGCATCATTTTCTTGTTCAATTGCTGTTTCCTTAAAACCTGATAGAGAAATAAAATATCCTACAACGCTATATCCTTTTGCTCCTTTTTCTTTTTTGAGCTTTCGTTTTTCAACATCAATAACACCAACAAATTTGTTTATGTCAGCCCCACCAATTGTTTCCGAATGAGCTTTACATTCAGCAATAGCAATTTTTTGCTCTGTTCTGTGATAAGAGCTCAAGTCCAATTCTCTACCTGATTTATGAATATTAAGTCTTGGTTCATCATAACCCAAAGAGTGAAAAAGGTCTGACATCAATCTTCCAAAAAGGTCGCCTTTCTTATTTGTATCATTTTCTAAAATCTCAATGTTTCTAAGTTTCATTTTCCAAAAATAATTGATGATAAATATGTTTAGCGAAGATAGTTTTTGGTTGACACAAAAATGAATAAAAAACATCGAATAGGCTTGAGTGCCTGCCTATCGGGTAGGCAGGTCGGCTTTCTGTTCTTGTCATTATTTTGTTTTTCTGTCCTGTCACAATAGTTTACTATTTAATTTTCTGTCGGTCGTTTCTGTTTTTCCTATACTTGGCAGCAACATCTGTGTATGTGTAACAACGTTACACCTATTTCCGCTATATTCGAGTTAATAAATTTTTAAGTAGCTACTATTTAGTTACATGTGTATATATCTCATATTTAATGGTATTGCACATTCCCTAAATAATTGATTAGAATTTTTGTTTCAAAAGTAAGCAATAAAATTTGTAAAAAAAACAAAAACACATAAAATTTAAAATGTTTTCCAAAAAAACTTTTTAGAACAAAAAAAGCGACCATTACTGGTCGCTTTCGAGGTTATTACAAATGAATGTTTACCGCTAATTCCTCTAGCCTATTGATTTGAGCTTGCGTGAGGTGTTTTTGGGTTTTTCGATACCCCGTTTTGCGGAGTTCTTCGAAAAACTCAATATTGAGCATACGCCTCAGACAATCCTCCGTGATACCTATTCGTTCGGCATACTGGGTTTTTCCAATTCGCTTGAGTGAGGATGTGTGTTCCATATCATTGATTTCCTTTTATAAATTCCATGTAATGTGGGTTCTTTACGGCACGCTCATTGATGCGCTTTTGGGCGGTCACAATTGCATCGTAATCGAGTAGGTATTGTTTACGTGCAGCCACGCTATCGTTCGTTTTGAAGAGGATAATTTCACTATAATAGGGATAAAACACAGGCGGCACACGTGTAAATCCATGCGCCACATAGAAGTAATCCACCTCATTTTGGCGTCTATCAATCATCATCTGCTCAATATCCTCGTCTAATGGTTTGATGAATGTTTTGCAGTCATCAAACACCAATATGCCCTTTTTGAAGAATTTGAGGCGTGGTATTGAATAGTTTCGTTTCATGATATGACGTCGTAACCCTGTAAAGACAAAATCCTCAGGTTTATCGAGATCAACCGTTTCAAGGTCTGTCCACTCATTGGGGTGCGGTGTCACCACTAAACATTTTTGATTAGAAGCCACCAAGATACGACGTAACAAAGTCGTCTTACCCGTGCCGTTGGTGCCTAAAATAATCGTCAATTTTGCTCGGCGTTCTTCCATTGTGTCCATCATTATTAGGCGTTATCGTCTTTTTTTGAATCCGCTATTCTGAGGCGTTCTGCTAATGCTCTTTCGCGAGCTTCAAGGTCTTTCTTCTGTTGTTCTAATTCCAGGCGTTCAACATTCATTTTGCGGTGTTGAATGGCCATTGGAATTTTTGCGCCATAAATGGAAAGGACCAGGACGAGCACCATCATACCAGGTGGGATGTCGCCCCCTTTCAATTTCATGTATTCGCCCAGGGCTTTTTCAAGTTCGGCACGGTCTTCCTCGTCAGCTTTGTAGACACTTCCCTCTTCTTTGGCTAAAAATCCAAGCGCGGCAGGTAATGATGTGTCAATCACAGTGGCTAATAACTTCCCTGAAGCATTAGCAACTGAACTTTTCATTACGAGGTCTTCCTTTTCGGGTTTTTCCGTTACTTGTAACGTTTCTAACTCCTCTAATCCCTCAGCCTCAGATATATTCATATTCTGTTTTGGCGATTGTATTTCGGTTAGAAAGGTTTCCAAATCACCCGTAGGATATTCGGTATTTATTTTTTTCTCATCTCCTAGCATAGTTTGTTATTTTAGTAGTGAATTAATATCGTCAGAGAGCATTAACTCCATAAAATCACCTAGACTAATGGTTTTAATCTGTCGAGTTACTCTATTTTCATAATCAAACACCACCAGTGTCAAGTTAGCCTCTGATTGGCTACCTGGTGTTTGATATAAGATTATACCGGGATACTCTTCTCCCTCGCGTAAAGGAATTGATTCTAAAAATGTCGTCACACCTTTCTCCACCACTGGCATATTTTCTTTTACCACAGGTATGAGGGCTTTGATAGCCTGACGTTTCAAATGATCGTTAAGTCCCATATCTACTTTATTTGAGTTCGCCTTTGATAAATGCTTTCCACTCGGCAATAGATTTGCCACTGCACGCCTCAATATCTCCATCACTCAGTACAAAATTATAGAACCAATTTGTGTAGCGTTCCACCGTGTAACGGACAAAGATTTTCATCAAAACATCCTGTGGCGTGATTTCCACTTGGTATTTCTCGGTCAAGCGTTCGGCGGTTAGTTGAAGCATTTTAAGGACGGCATCAGGTAACGTCAATAGCAATTGGTTTTCTGCCAATGTATTTTCACTAATTTGCGTTTTCAAAAGCCCGTTTTCAGTACCAAAACGACGGTTTTCATCGTTGAGTTTGGAGTTTTCTTCTTTCACTTTCCGTATAATCTCACTTCTAGAATTAATAAATTCAAGAATCTCATCAGGTAGTACGCCGTATGAAATACAAATTTTCTCCACAATTTCGCGATACGGATTGAGATCCTCTTTGAGTTGGTTTAACTCGTTTTGAGTCGATTGGAGTTGTTCTTTCGTTTCTGCTAGGTCTGTGGATGTTGTTTCTCTCGATTCAAAGGCATCCAATAAAGCTGTTAGTGCGGTTTCGTTTTTCCCCTCTGGAAATAGCTGTTTACAGCGTTCAGAACTCTCTTCTGTTCCGCTAAATGATACTGTTACTCTTGCCATAATTAGTATATTATTAAAATTTGTAAAATTAGATTTTGGCTTATCCACGCTGTGGACAGTTGATTTACAAAACATTACCTTACCCATCCACAGCTATCCACAGGTTATCCACAGCTATCCACAGTTGTGGATGGATTGTGGATGGATTATCCACAGTTGTGGATGCGTTGTCCACAGCATTCAATTCAAGGATAAAGTAATTGCTTATGGATATGTAACAAAAGTATTGTAAAACAATCATATAGGCATAAAAAAAACTACTACAAAGCCCCGATTAGGGTTGTTTGTAGTAGTTTTACAACTATAGTTGTAATAATTGATGTCATGGAATCTTACGAACCCTAACGGAGTGGGTTTAGTAAGTTTCCATACCTTACTGCCACATAGGTAAGCTATATCCACAACACGACGTGTAATGAATGGAATAAAGTGATGATCGTATGGTTTGGGTGGTTCAGAGATTGAACCGGTTGGAATCTTAAAATGTTTGCGAAGCATTATTTTAAGTTTCTATACAGCAACCACCATAACAAACGATACAACAGAACGTCATGTAATGAATGGAATCGTAAGTGTTGGGGATTTGGCTTACGTGGCGTTTAGTGATACTTAATATGGCCCTATTTAGGTTCATATTAAGTTTGTACCCATTTTGTAACCTATTTGTACCCTTTTTGTAACCTTATTATTTTATTGATTTTTAATACTTTATCATTTTAAGATACAAAGTTACAAAGTTTTTGTAGAAAATAAGGGGATAAAAAGGGGTTGATGTGGAATAAAGCCAGGTTGAGCACTCCCCCCGCTTGGCGGGGGTCGGCATTTTTGTACCTATTTCGTGGGGAAATCAAATACGAACAGAACAGTTTAAACAAAGAAAGCCTCATTCACTATGAATGAGGCTTAAAAAGGTGTATTATATTAAGTTGTTAAACAATTACACGACTAACATAAATCCCTATATCAATATGAACCGGCAACTTACTATCTTGGGAAACTACATTTGTAACAAAAGAACGTGCTTCTTCAATTGTCATTTTTTTTCGAAAAATAGCATAATACAAAAAATCGTATGTCGTGAGATAAGTGATTTTGTTTTCCTCGCAATATGTAGTAATATCAATAACATTACTACTTCCTATAACATCTTTATTAAATTTACAGTAAGCCATACAGGCACTCTCTCCCTTACCACATCTATTTACTAATAATGCATATTCCTTTATCATGTCAGGATGTGGTGAAAACTCTACCACGGTAATGTTCTTCAAAAAATGAATTTGTCTATCTAGTTGTTCTTTAATAGGCTTCCGTATTTCGTCATACACTGGACGTAATACAACATATTCATATTCAGAAAAAATCTTTGGCAATAATGATAAACAATCACCTTTAGCAAAATGTATAATAACATCAGCATCAAGAACTATTTTAACCTTCGACATCGCTTATTGAGTTTAATAGTTCTATGTAATGTCCCTCAGAAATTTTACCTAATTCGTATAGTTTACGAGCATTTGACCCAAAATCTCCAATGACTAAATTTTCATTACCTATATTATATAATGCCGTGTCATACCCATAAGCCTTTGCAGTATCAATTACAGGCATAGCAGAGAATTCATCAAATTGACTTTGATTTAATAATCCTAAAGTCTTAAGTCTTATGAGTAAAGATGATCGTGATACTGAAAAGTATTGTTCTAGCTTAATTATGGTCGCCAAGCTTACTTTTTTGTTTAACTCTTCTTCCGGAATGATATTGATAACACCATTGCGTGGCATAAGAAAGGCACTTGCAAATAAATCAGCATTATACTCTTCGTTAGATTTTACGACTCCACTTCCACACAAATGAGGTGTTGGATTTTCTTCAAAATAAAGATGAAATAATTCATGCGCGATAGTATAATGTTGCCTACACCGTCTGGTATTACTATTCACAAGTATAAATTTACTATCCTTATACTTTAAAGACAAGCCATAAGCCATTTCGGACAAAGGTCTATAAACTGTCAAAATATTTTCCTTTCGTAAAATACTTTTCGTGTGAATAGGCTCTTGCTCATTCAACCCCAAAATAGAACGTAATTTTGAGGCTTTAATCTCTATTTCTGCTAAGGTCAAACGTTTCATTCCTTAAGCAATCTTTCGGTTTTAATATAATTCATTACCAACTTTTTAAATTTAGCAATTTGGTTCATATCCGAAACATTCATTCCATTGATACGAAAAGCACATGCCAACATATCATCTACGAGGATTTCTTCTTCTGAAAGTAAAGAAGAAATTTCACATCCAAATAAATCGGCAGCCTTACATAAATGCTCAAATGGCATTTCACGTAGACCTGATTCATAATTCGCATAGGCGGATCTGCCTATTTGCAAATAATCAGCAACATTCTGGTCAGTATAACCATTAGCCATGCGTAATTTCTTTAAATTACCCCCAATTATTTCTTTCATAATTTAAGATTTGTGTGTGGCAAAATTACTACATATTTTCCACACAAGCAAATTTTTGCCACACTATATGAATTATTTTACAAAATGTATAATAGAATATTAAATAGTGAATGAAAAATCCCCTGCGTTATGTGCAGGGGATTTGGTTTATTTTCGAAGGAAGTGCTTTGTTTCTTGCTTGAGGAACCGTTTGTATTGGCTCATCATAAAAGCCACATACGATTTGGGGTTGTCCGTTTTTCGGAGTGCTTCCATCTTATCGATGTACTTAATCTTATCGCCTTTAAATACGACGCCTGGTGGCAATCCGAAATAAAGCTGTATGTAGTTCATCAAAAGACGTGATGTGCGCCCGTTACCGTCTGCAAATGGATGAATAGAGACTAACTCAAACTGTGCCATGAATGCTATTTCCAACTTCTCTTCGGTGGTCTTAGCGTTTTTCATTGACTTGTTTAATTTAGCGCACAGGTCAGCCACCATTGTTCCCACTTTTTGGTATGAAGGAAAAATGCGAGCTCCTGAAAATACGCTACATTTACGGTATTCTCCTTTCGAAGTATCGAATGAACCAGCAGCCGAATTGACTTGACCGCCTGTGCCTTTCATTACCAGGGCAGCGATGTCAGAGATGAACTGCGGTGTAATCTCTTTTTTCTTTTGAGCATTTTCAGCAATAAATTTCATTGCCTCGTAATGATCCACGACCATTTGGTGTTCCCAAAAGGCTTTATTGGTTGCCGTCTTGCCTAAGTCGAGCAAGTTGGTAACCTGTGTTGATGTGAGCGTGCTACCCTCCATGGACGTTGAATGGTAGGTCGCAGCATAGTCCGAATAACGTTGTGCATGGAGCACCCCTTTAGACGCTTTCTGATAGGCTTGAATTATTGCATTGACGGATTCCATGAGTGTATTCTTTTGTTTGTGATGCAAAAGTAACTGTTTTTTTTTGTTTTTTGTCTTTTTCATTTTAAATAGTCTATTTAGGTAAATTTTGCAACATCCTTACACACATTGCAGCGGTTTGAATTAATTCTTCTCTTACGTGCTCAATGGTATCTTTACCAAAATGATAATCCAACACTGCTTTTGTCACTTCTCCTGCCTCTTCCTGCATGATTGCCAACTGTTGAAACATATCATTTGGGAAATTGGGATGGATTTCTTCAGCTCTTTGGAGTTCAATTTGAACTGGGACAAATATTGCTAGATGCTCATAACTCATAACAAAAGAGTCTTTTCTATTGATAACGTCTTGGTAAGCCATAATGATTTCTATTAAAAAAGTGAAGTGATTCTTTTTATCCAATTATAACAGTGATGATAACCAAGTGAATATCCTTCAATGAATTCTGGAGTTTCATTCTTTTGGAATGGTTTAGCATCGCTTATCTTATTAAGCATATCTCTTTCTGATGGCAAAATAGCTTTAAAATCAGCGACATTTTCTGTACTGGTGCTAGTCTGAACATCTTTGGCTCTATCCTGAGCATATTCTTCCATGAGTTGAGATATTGATTTCCAATACTCTGTTAAATCTTCCGTATTAACGACTCTGTCAAAAATTCCTTTTTGCTTTAAAAATTCTGTTGCATTCATAATTAATAATCAAGTTTAAATTGTTCATTTAAAGGAGCTCCTACGGTTTTGAGGTAGATGCACTCCGTTTGTTTGCCATCTATTTTGCGCAAAATACGCTTGCCATCATTGCCCTGTAATTGGCGCGGATTGAGTTCTTCAATGTAGTCGGTATTCTCAACAAAGGCTTTGAGGGCTTTTGTGAATTTGTGGATTTTCCAAAGGTTATTGCCCGTTTCGGTAACAAAGGTTTTGAATATGACGGACTTATTGAGTAGTACATCCAAATTGTCACTATCTGCACTGAAAAATACCTCTGCCCACTCTTTGAATACACCGCCCATCTGTGCGATATTGATACGTTTCATAACGTTTTCCATTGGCGGTTGCAATACCACATTGAAAGGAATCATGGACAAATAGAATTGCAGGCAATCCACACAGAAATTGATGTCCTCATTGTAGAACTCTTCTGTATATTCATTTCCAAAGAGGTCATACCCAAAATCATCCCGTATCGAGCGACTTTCTAAATAAGCTCCATCGTTGCCTCTCTCGTGGTAATAATCCGAAAATACCACGTTGAGCATACGGCGCATGGTGGAACGGTCATTGTTAGGCGGTGGGAAGTTTGAGGTAAACGCCATATTGGGCGAATCCTGGTAATCAATTTCAAACGACTTATCCCCTTTCGGGTTTACCGTGGCATCGCCCGTAATCATCGTATAGAAATAGTCGAAATCAATATACCTGTGCGCATCATCCACGAGCAACAAATCTGTATCGGCAGACACACGGTCGAGTAAGTGTTTGTTCTCGGTTACTTTCTTATCACGTCCCTGAAGCGTGACGATATTCATCAATGAGAGCTTTTTGAGTGCCTTTAGGAAAAAGGATTTTCCCGAGCCACCAGAGCTTTCATCCTCGTCTGTGAGTTTATTCTCCATCACCCACACGGCAAGACTTTTGGAGTCAAATTTATAGCGATGTAGCATATAGCCAATCGCATAGATTTTATTGAGGATATGGCGTGTTTGTTCGGTAATCTCTTCTTGTTTCAGACGTGGCCCATCGGTGGCGAATTGAAAGTCCTTTCGGTATTGTTCGTTTTCCTCTACCACGTTTGAAAGGCGGTGTTCAAACTCCTCTTTCCAATAGATACGGCTTGCGTTAATGAGCATTCTGAAATAGTGGCTTTTCGTGTTTGTAATCAAGAAAGAGAGGTTGTCGGTCTGTTTATCCACTTTCACCTCAAAAGAGGGCTCTAGGCGTTTAAAACGGTGTGGCGAAACGTTATTTATCCACGTATAGGATTTAATATCGTCGTTCCTGGTCTCGGTGACTTTATCGGCGGTAACGGTGATGCTACAATTTTCAAAAAAGAATGTCCGACTATTGAAGGAATTCTTTTCAAAATTGAGATCAATGGTTTCCAAGTCATCCGCCAAGGCTGCGCCCGTGCGTTTGGAATTGAGGAACACATCCAAAATCGCATTATCGAGTTGTCGGTGTTGTAAATCGGTTTTGATGAAGTCGCGAATGCGTTTAGGTTCGTACTCCTCCACTTTGTAGCCTGACACACGAATATAGCGCATTTGGTTAGTGACTTTATCTTTAATCTTATAGAAGCCATTCATGCGTAAATAATGAAGTAAGGAAGAGGTTTTGATTTCCGTACGATTGCCCTTTTCGGACACAATGATATTCCAGAATTTACACTGCTTAGCAGTATTCAGGAGTTTATTGAACTCCGCATTAGCAGGACGTAATTCTAAAAAATCACGTAAGTCCTTACGACCGCGCCCCCTATTATCTTTGTATGACCTAATCCATTTGGGTAATTCAATGGTATATAAATCTAAATAACGTAATGCCAACCGAGCACCAGCACGTAGTCCTGCATCGTCAATGTCGGGTACATTATAGACTTTCTCGGCCATACGTAGTAGGTCGTAATAATCTTTATCGACTAACGTTTCCGATTCAGAGTTGAGCCAAATAGGCAAAAAGCCCATACCTGCCAAATTGAGGGCGTCACGTTCTCCTGAACAGATAATAACTTCTGATAATTTGCGTTTGCGAGCTTTGGCGTCCTCTTCCTCGTCATTCTCGGCTTCTAACTTGGCAAATGCTTTACGCACTTCCTCTAGTCCGTTGATATAGTCACGAGGTTTTTCGCCATTATAGAAAAAGCGAAAGGCTTTGTTGTATTCAAGCGGTTTGTAAATCTTCTGAAACGTGCCACAATCTCGCATGAATATTGGGTAGTTATCATTGGCGGTAATCGTGGTTGTCTTGCCCTCTTTCGTAATGGAATAGCTTTCAAGTGATTTGTAGCTATATTTCTGCATCGTTTGGGGTTTGACAAACGGGCCGAATACTTCTAAATCTGCCTCGCTTGGTTCTTTCTTTTCCACAAAGGAGAACGTCCCGTTTGGCTCGTCTTTGGTTGCCTTACGACTTTTGATCGTGGGTTTATTGATTTCGGCTGAGAGTGTCGTTTCGACCCCGTACCGTTGTGCCAATAGGAAGATAGTTTGCTTGAATGGCAAACACTCTTCTCTCATAGCCACGTCAAACGCATTACGCCCTGTGGAGTCATCGCCGAAATCTGTCACATACCAAATACCCTTGTATTCTTTGAGTGAAGCTGAGGCGGTTTTCTCGGAAGTACGGAGCTTGAACATTTTCGCGGAACCATCCACACATTCTTGCGCTTGTGGATAGTAGGATAAGATTATGTCTAATCCTCCGCGTGTTACATCCAATATGCGTTGTTTCATGCTAGTATCGTGTTTAGGTTACGTTCAAATTCTTCTCTGTGAAAAATGGCTCGGTTGGTTGTGCAGTAAAACTCTGCCACGCCTTTGATGTGTTCAGTGCGTAATCGTTTGATATGTATTCCCTCTGTCGAGTTTATGAGTTCTTCCACCTCGAACAGTCTATTGTCCACATGTTCGATTTGAAGCACTGTTTCGTTTACTTTTTCGGTAAGTATATATGGTTTTTCCATGTCAATTTTGGTTTTGTTCCTATTTGAAAATCTCTTTTTTAGCAACCAATTCAATCGCTTTTTGGTTGGCTTTTGAAATGCGCGTTTTAGCCGAAAGCCAGTTATAAAAGATATAGCGAGTTATCTCGCAATCGGCAATGATTTTGTCACGCACTTCTTTAAACTCATTCACGGGTAACGAATAGTACCATTTAGAGAGTTTGTCTGCTAATAGTTGTTTGTTGTTCTCTTCCATAGCTGTATTAATTAATTGTTTAGTGTTAAGTGTTAAGTGTTAAGTGTTAAGTGTGTAGTGTTAAGTGTGTAGTGTTAAGTGTGTAGTGTTAAGCGTGTAGTGTTAAGCGTTAAGCGTTAAGCGTTTAACGTTTAGGATTTATGAACAATAATCAGTTCCAAAATAGAAAGTATCAATTTGAGAATGTCTTGCATAAAGAGATCATATAGCTTTTTCAAAGGCCATAAAATCAAACAAGCAACAATTGATAAAAACAATAGAATAGTCTTGATAAATAATAAGATTGAACGTTTCATATAGTTTGATTTTAGGATTGATAATCGTCTTTCTCGACCATTGAAGCGATAATTTTCTCTTTGGCGTCGATTATCTCATTCTTTTCATTTATGATGGCATTGGCAATGATAAGCGCCAATACTAACAGCAAGATGAGGATTAGTAAATTGATGATGATTAGTAGTTTCATAGTTGATAATATTAGAAGTTTATTTGACCTTATCGTGTCTTATATTTTCGAAAGCTTTACCTGTATAATTTTTACGCATAAATGCGTCCACACTCGACTCCTTAATGTGTTTATTTGAGTCGATTTTTTTTGCATAATATTCTGTCAATAAATCGTGCAATAAATAAATCGGAATTATAAGAATTGTATAAATAACAAGAATTAAACTTAGTAGTTCCATAATGGTATTATTTAATCAGTGATAGAGGAAATTCGACAATTTCAAATCGTTCAAAAAATGAATGTCCATATTTTGGATCATTTATGAATAAATGGTTTGTTGTGAAAATTATTGATATTGAAAATTTCAAATTGTCAATAACATGGAATAATTGTTCAAAATTCAAATTCGGATGGCAATCATCCACAATTATGAGTTTTGTGGATTCGGATATCTTTTGAAACACTTTGTTGATATTATGTTGATTGAATAGTTCTTTACCATCAACAAATAACGTATTGTTAATCCCCACGTACTCTGCAATCAGTTTGGCAACTCTAGTTTTTCCAGTTGCATCTCCACCTACAAAAATTTTTGCTTTCATATCCATAATATTTTAGTTATTTAATTGAAAATTCGATTGATAAGATTCTAAATAGCGATAATTTCAGGCGTACCTGTTTGGTTAGTTTGATTTTAGTGAACCAAGCACGTACACGCTGTATAAAGGTTATTTCGTAAGGCTTGCCGTATAAATATTCTTCTATCTCTTTAATTCTAGCAGTTCCAACTCCGTGTATCCGTCCCTGACTTCCACCTTGTCTCTTCCACTCATACTCTAACTCGTCTTTAGTACACTCTTTTAGACTTTGCCCAAATTTTTCATAACGAGGAGAAAAATTGAGCAAACGCAGTATAGCATAATAGGATTTTCCTGATACTTCATTCTTTAGGTTTTCCAATGTTTCCATAATTGATGAAATTAGAATTGCACAATTGTTGTAATATTATTACTACCGTTGTAATATTGTTAAGACTGTGCAAATATATTGCATATTGCAATAATATACAAGTATTTCTGCAATTATTTATTGCAGTAATTATTAACTAACTCATTTATAATAACTTAAATTTGTAATTATGGAACAGACAAAAGAACGCTTATTAGCAAACATCGTTAGTATCCGACAACAAAAGGGTTTTTCACAAGATTATGTCGCCAATAAACTTGGGAAAAAGCAGTCTGGATACGCTTTAATCGAGAATGGAAACAGAGGATTAGATTATGAACTACTATTACAAATTGCAATAATATTTGAAATGCGTGTAATAGATATCATCACCTATCCTGAAGTTTATAACTCTGGAAAGCCAAGTTCTACTAAGGTTTTAGTAGAATTGGATGTAACCCCCGATGAATTTATTCAAATGGGATTGAAAGATAAGATTGTACGAGTATTAGAAAAGTAAAGATTAATAACCTTAATACAATGGGGTTTAGTTGCAAAGAGTACAAATTTCGAAAAAAAGCTGATTTGGTTATGGAAACTATTTCAGGTAGTGGAGTCTATTTGGCAGAATCAAATAGTCAATTTGACCTTGCAAAAAGATTAAAATTATCTCAAGAAGAATTACGCCAGATTATCAGCTTTTTAGTACTTCATAAATGTTTAGAGATTCATCTTACATATATGGTTTGCCCGCAATGGCAGGAAGTTAAACGAAGAGGAGGTTTTACCCAGATGTATATAAATGAATTATCGCCTTGGACATTTATCACCATATTTCTATCATTAATAATTGCCCTAGCTTCATTAATTGTATGAATATTTATCCTAGTATTATGAAAAAAATTATCTCTCTATTTGTTGTTATTGCTACTTCTGTAGTATTGTCTAGCTACACCAATAATCAAAGTAGCTATGTGTATGTTTGCATGGGTCAGTATGCAACTACTTACCACTCCTCTTCTTCATGCAAAGGTTTGAATAATTGCCAAGCAGACATCAAATCTGTAACATTAGAAACTGCACAAAACATGGGACGTAGACCATGTAAAGTGTGTTACTAAAAACTTGATACGAATTTTTTTTGACTCAATTAGTGCCACAGATTTGCCACTAGCTATAGCAAAAAAATAGAGTTTTTATTTATTAATTAACTGAAAACCAACGAATTAAAAATTCAAGGCGCATCCTGATGGTTTCAGGGGTTCGATTCCCCTAATCTCCACAAAGTAGCATAAACGACTAGAAATGATTTAATTAAATCGCTTCTAGTCGTTTTTTTTTGTGAAAAAATTGCCACGAAAATCATTCATAATCGACAAAAAATAGGCCTGAAACTAAAATAGTTACCGAAAATTAGCAATTATTAAAAAAATAAAAATAACTTTGTTGTATGGTTTCTTAGGTTATTAGTTTATGTCTAAAGCAAATTCAAAAACAATAATGTTTTTTTGTACTAGTTAGCATCAATAAAAACAAAAAAATATGGATAACTTGTTATATTACCCTTATATAAATGTTCCAAGAACTGATTGGACATTAAGAACTCTTTTATATTACAATCAAGTTGGTTCAATTGTACCTCAAAGTTATTTCTACGAACCTGATAAATATGACAGATTTATGAGAGAATTAGTTCTAAATGAACTAGTAATTACGATTAATCCAATGGATGTACTTGACCGACCATGGGAAGTTTCACGACCATTCATTGACTACATAAATAGTGAAGAATTCATGCTAAGACAACGCAGAGAACACTTTCAAAGAGGTAGAATTGGGCTAATTCATGAAGATAAATTTGGAATTAAAGGGCCAAGAATCCATGTTGATAAGTTTGACGGGGAAATATTTTATCAATTAGAACAAGCAGGACTTGCAAAAAGAAAAGATTATGAATGGTACATTGTTGAACAAAAAACTGCAAACGACTTAATGTCATTTCTTGCTTCTGTAATTGGTAGTAAGTTGAATTTTCTACCTACGACAGATGTGCAGGTTAGAAATGTTGCATTCACTAATAGTTCAAAAACTGTTTATAAAACCAGAACTAAAGAAAATCTAAGAAGAGAAGTCATATTAAAAGAGTTAATTCCATTCCCAGAACAAATTGATTTGATGCAGTTGAAGAAATTCAAGGAGAAACATTTTGATTTACTAGATAGATTTAAAAATAAGATAGAATTAATTGTACTTGACAGTAAAGTTGAAGAAGAAAGTCAACTGTTTAAAGAGACCATAAAAGAATTGAATTACAACAAAGAAGAATTGTCTGCAAAAATGAATGAAAGTAAATTTGGTCAACTGTTGTTTGGAACTGTATGTGGTATCACTGGTGCTGTAATTGGACTAACAGCTGCTGGCACGACAGGAGCATTAGTTGGTAGTTTGTCTGCTTTACCTTCATTTGCAAACGCAATTCATTCTGCTATGCAAATAGAGAGAATTGAAAATATTACAAACCAATCAGGTATGAAATATTTGGCACTGATAGATAAAAAAATAAGAAGAATAGATGCAAAAACTCCCTTATGAAAGAGATTACAAAAAAAAATGGCTTATCAATAATTTATCTTGATCAATTTGCCTCTGTTGGATTATTTGAGTCTGAATTAATCGAGTGGATAAAAATAAAAGAATTGATTACAATAGGCGTTGAGAATAAAAAGATTATTTGTCCATTATCTGCTGAGCATTATCTTGAAACGTCGCAAAAAGAAGAAAGAAAGGCGATTAACTTAGACACCGAGTTTTACAAAATTTCGGGTGGTTTTGCATTCAAATCTGAACTTTTCATAACTTCTCAATTAATTATTTCCTTAATAAGAAATAACAATGTTACTTTAGGGACATATCTTTATGATAAGATTTCGAAAGATATATTATCTCAAGATAAGAACTTAAGTGTTTTTATTGAAACAAAAAAACAACTCAATGAGAAAATTATTGAGAGTACTCTATTGGCAAATGAAATACGCAAAATAACAAGGAATGATAGGACAGACAATAAGACCAAAAGACAACTAATTTCAGCACATAAATCAGTTAGTATATTCGAATTTAAATCTCGACTTACAGACTTATTAAGAGACGGGCATATTGTAATTAGAGGCGTTCCATTTGAATCTGGAGCTGTACCTCATTGGATTGACCAGCTAATTTTTCAGTTGACCGAAAGGCATAAAATCACAAAGAAAGAAACGAACCTATTAATCTCAGAACTAGGGAAACATGGATTTGAGAATATCCCAACTTTAGATATTCGGACTTCTTTAAGTGCAACAATGTCCGTTTATAACAAAAAAGAAACAGTAAATGATCAAATCGATATAATGCGGATATCTACTGGGCTTCCGCTCTGTGATATTTTATTGACTGACAATCAAAGGAAAAAGGAAATTATAGAACTTGGTTTTCATGAAAAGTACGATACAAAAATTTATAGTGGGACAAAAAATGATTTAAACGAATTTATAGTAAAACTCGAAAAAATAAACTATTCATAACTGATTGAAATTTTTGAATTATAAACCACCACATTATGAAAACACATCATTGGTTCACAGGAATTATGCTTGTATGGCTAAGCGTCCTTGGTGGCAGTTTGGCAGCACAAACAGCGCCCACGGCATTTGTCAAGGGGCTAGAGTTAATCAATAGCAACGCCGCCGAAGCTAAAACGCAGTTGCTTATGGCACAGCACGAAGATCCAGCCTTTCACGGCACGTACCATTTTTTAGGTGTGCTTTATCTAGACGAAAACAAACTCGATTCGGCGGTAGCATGTTTTCAACAAGCCATCGCACTGAATCCTACCAACGCCAACAAAACTAAAGAGATGGCTTACATGCGTTTGGTGGACGTCTATTTGTATCAACACGATTTTGAGCGCGCCTTTGCCACTGCGTGGGAGGCATTTCAGCTCTTTCCGGACAACTTAGCTATAAAACAAAATCTGCACGATGTCTGCTTGTGGGCGTTTTACGTCAAACACAACGGATTGAATATTAATTATATGTCGAAAGACTTAATTGATGAATATGTAGTGCATGCTATTTCAGAAGAGTATCTGATTATCCGGCGCAAAATGGTGGACGGCGCACACATCTACGTCGAAAGTCAGAGCACGTTGCAGAAAAACAAAGCATTTTACGACGTCTTGACCTGTACGCAAGCTAATGGTAAAAAATATTACGTCATGTTCAAGTTAGATTGGGATTTCAATAAGCAATTCGGTGGCAACGTAGCTAATACGGACGACGTGTATGCCAACAGTTCCAACTCGATCGCCGAACGTCTGGGAGCCTTGCTTGTAGATGATGCACGGGTGGATTTAAAAAAGGAATACGAAAAATTGAGTCCTAAATAAAATAGACGCTTTATAAACATCAAAAAAAAGACGCTATCTTTGCCACATCATAAGTGCTCATAACGCCTTATGATAATCAAGTGATTTCCATTTATTCATTCAAAAAAACTTACCAGTATGAAAACCACTTCTTTGAAATTTTTAAGCATCATGGTACTACTCGCCTCTACTTTAATACTAAGTAGCTGTGGTGAAAATGTAGAAAAAATGATTTTAGTAACAATGACAAACAATTCGAACAGCGACATTCACATGTGGACGCAGGACGAAAACATTGACCCTTCGAACAAATTACAACCTGGCGCGTCAAGAACGAGCTATGCGTATTGGACTCAACGCGATGGTGAACCAATAGTGGAAATAGTACCCGTAAAAGTGTACGCTGGTAGCGGTGGTCAAGTGCTCACATCAAAAACGTTTGAAGTAAACATACAAGAAACCTCTGCACTTACCGTGAGTTATACAGGCTCTTTGTCGGCTCAATAATACATGATGCAAACCATATTAGGAGCCAACGGCACCATAGCCACAGAATTAGCGAAAGAGCTCAAATTACGCTTTACATCCGACATTCGTTTAGTGAGTCGAACTCCGCAAAAAGTAAACGAAACCGACCAATTACTGGCGGCCGACTTATTGGATGCAGAACAAACAGATACCGCAGTAAACGGAAGCAACATCGTGTATTTTACGGTAGGTTTGCCTATTAATGGTACGTTGTGGGAAACACAATTTCCACGTATGATGGAAAACGTGATAGCCGCTTGCAAACGTCATCATGCCAAACTCGTGCTGTTCGACAATACGTATATGTATCCAGCACAAAAAGAGCTCCTAACAGAAGCTACGCCTTTTGTACCCGTGGGACAAAAAGCCAAAGCACGTGCCGCCATGACGTCGTTGGTTTTAGAAGCCATAGCCTCGCAGCAGTTAGAAGCGGTAATTTGTCGTGCACCCGAATTTTATGGTACACAACAGACACCTGGTTTTACCAATTCGCTCATTATTAATCGCATTCTAAATGAGCAAACACCCAAAGTACTCATCAACGACCAAACGTTACGCACGCTTATTTGGGCACCAGATGCCAGCAAAGCCACCGCACTCATTGGCAATACACCAGAGGCGTATCAGCAAACATGGCATTTACCCTGCGACGATAATAGGTTAACCACGCAAGCGTTTATTGAATTATTTGGGAAGTTGTATCATAAATCATTGGAATACAATATACTAACAGAATCGGAATTAACGCTGCAAAGTGCCGAAAAACCACAAATAAAAGAGCTATTGGAACTATTGCCACGCTATCGATACGATTACCTATTCGATTCTTCTAAATTCAAACAAGCATTTCCTGATTTCCAGACAACCACTTACGAAGAAGGCATTCGCCAAATTCTCGCGGATGCTACAAAAAACAAATAAAAAAAGAGGCTCACATGTGAGCCTCTTTTAGTCAGTAATATACTTAACCTTTCGGTGAATGTTTTTTAGGTCCTTTAAATCGGTTTTTACCGCCAAACTTCTTAGGTGAACCGCCACGTGAAGCTGGCACATCTTCTACAGAATCAGCCAATTTAGCCACTTCTGGAGGTAACGGACGACGCTCAATTGTTTTCTCAATAAATTTTTCAATTTTATCGAAGCGCATGCGGTCGCGAGGTGTGACAAACGTCAACCCAGTACCTTTAGCACCAGCGCGCGCGGTACGACCAATACGATGCACATAATCTTCGGCTTGCGTAGGTGCATCAAAATTAATAACCAATTCAATATCGTCGATATCAATACCACGCGACACCACATCGGTAGCTACCAATACTTTTATTTTGTTATTTTTGAAATCCAACATCACCTGCGTGCGATCAACTTGCTCTAAGTCGGAATGCATTTGAGCCACCGACACTTTCAATCGTTTCAGTTGTTGGTACAATTCACGCACTTTATCTTTCGACGACGAGAAAATAATAGTTTTACCCATCGATTTATCGGCAAATAGCGACATTATCAACGGGATTTTTTGTGAATCGTGCAATAAATACACGCCTTGTGTGATACCATCGGCTGGTTTCGACACAGCAATTTTCACTTCAGCAGGATTGGTTAATACCGTGCGAGCCAATTTCTCCACATCAGCCGGGAACGTAGCCGAAAACATCAAGGTTTGACGTTTTTTAGGCAAATGGCTGATAATTTCGATAATATCATCGTAAAAGCCAATATCCAACATTCGATCGGCTTCGTCGAGCACCAAACAATCGACCCCACTTAAATCGGCATCACAAAACCGCAAGTGCGACAGTAAACGCCCTGGCGTTGCAATAATAATATCGCCTCCTTTTTCGAATGCGCGTTGTTGCTGACCAAATGCCACACCATCGTTACCACCCGAAACCGCTAACCACGAAACTTGGCTATAGTAAGCAAAGCCTTCAAGTAATTGGTCGACCTGTTGTGCCAACTCACGTGTGGGAACCAATATCAACGCATTGACCTTATTTTCGGCGTGTCCACCGCGTGATAATTTTTCTAATAACGGCAATAAATAGGCCGCTGTTTTCCCCGTACCAGTTTGTGCGGAAGCTAATAAATCCTGTCCTGCTAATATTTTAGGAATGGCGAGTTCCTGAATCGGCGTACACGTTTCGAAACGCATATCGTACAACGCATCCAGTAAATCGTCGTTTAAATCAAGTTCTTCAAATCTCATACATCATCATAATTTGTTGCAAAGGTAACAAATTGTAGGCACAAGCCACCACACATGCCGCATCTTTTCAGGATTTTCTCCGAAAAATGACCTTGAAACGGACAAAAATAGTATCTTTGCAACAGAAAAACTACCGATTATGATTCTTTATAACACCACCTTTGGCGTAGAAACCAGTGCCGCAGAAGCATGGATTACGTTCATGAAAACAGAATTCATGCCCTCGATGGCACAACAACTTCACCACGTCAGTTTGTGCAAAATATTGGCTGAAAATCCCGAAGGATTGACCTCATTTGCGTTACACGGTTCGAGCGACAGTCACGAACAACTCAAAGCGTGGCAAACCACCGAACAACTCTTTTTACGCCAATTGAGAACCCAATTTGGCGAACGTGTATTGTGGTTTTCAACCATCATGGAGGAAGTGTAATGGAACGCATACAAGCCGAACGCATCATTTTGGGTATCGACCCTGGCACCACCGTCATGGGTTATGGTGTTTTACGCGTGATTGGCAACAAAGCGGAATGCATTACATTGGGCATTATCGACTTACGAAAGATTAAAGATCATTATCTATCACTCAAAAAGATATTCGAAGAGGTAATCAAACTCATTGACACTTACAAACCTGACGAATTGGCTATTGAGGCACCGTTTTTCGGAAAAAATGTGCAGTCGATGCTCAAATTGGGTCGTGCACAAGGCGTGGCCATGACCGCCGCACTCACCCGCGAAATTCCCATAGCTGAATATGCACCGCTGAAAATAAAAATGGCGATTACAGGCAATGGTAATGCGGCCAAAGAACAAGTGTCGGATATGCTCTGCCGATTGCTCAAATTGGACGCCACCAAACTCCCTAAAGAATTAGATGCCACCGATGGTTTAGCGGCTGCTTATTGTCACTTCCTACAAGCAAATCGCCCAACAAGCGACAAAAAATACCATGGTTGGAAAGATTTTGTCAGCAAAAATCCTGACAAAGTAAAATAATTTTATCAAGAATAAATGACAACTTAGAGCTGCCTATTTCAAAAAAAATAAGTATCTTTGTAAGCAATTTTTGTTTCTTATTAAAAGTTGGTAATCTATGTTTGCGTTATACAGGGACTAGAATACAACTAATTAAAATTCAATAAATTAAAAACGGGGCTGTTTGGTTTTGACAGCGGGTAGAAAAGGTATGTAAGCATGCAGTGCGTGGCCGAATAGCACTTAAATCATAGGCGGTAAAACTATAACTGGCGAAAATAATTACGCTCTTGCTGCTTAATCGAAGTATAGTAGATTAGCTTTATTCCTTCACTAGGTGTTGGAACGAGACATCTCTCGAATGCCACTCCCTGAAGCGGTTCGGTATAGAGGTGTAGGTAAATCGGGGATAATTCAGAGCGGCCGTGCGCTTTGAGTGAAACTAAAACGGATAAGGCGACAGTTGGTGGCTTCGGTCTTGCTGACGCACGAAAACCAAGGCGAAGATAAGCATGTAGAAAGCGTATTGTTTCCTCGTTTGGACACGGGTTCGACTCCCGTCAGCTCCACACAAATAATAAAATTTATCGGGTAAAGATTCTATGGCAGAAGAAATTACAGAAAAATCGCTCACCAACACGGCCTATACGGACGACAATATTCGAACCCTCGAAGGATTAGAACATGTGCGTTTACGACCAGGTATGTACATCGGTAAATTAGGCGACGGCGCGTTCGCCGACGACGGTATCTATGTTTTATTAAAAGAAGTCATCGATAACTCTATCGATGAGTTCCGTATGCAAAATGGCAGCCAAATAGCTATTACGCTAAATGAAAAAACGTTGACCATCCGAGATTTTGGACGTGGTATTCCACAAGGAAAAATGATTGCCGCCGTATCTATTATGAACACGGGTGGTAAATACGACTCGAAAGCGTTTCAAAAATCAGTTGGTTTAAATGGTGTTGGTACAAAGGCTGTAAACGCCTTGGCATCGGAATTCATTGTCAAATCCTTTCGCGACGGTAAGGTAAAACAGGCCGATTTCAGTTGTGGTAAACTTACCAAAGAATATGATTTAGAATCAACATCGGAAGCGAATGGTACATTTGTACAATTTACGCCCGACGAAGCAATTTTTGGTAAATATACTTTTCGCGAAGAATTTATCGAAACCATGTTGCGTAATTACAGTTACCTGAACACAGGATTAACTATTACGTTTAACGGCCGTAAATTCTTATCACGCAATGGTTTATTAGACTTACTCAACGAAAATAATACTGCTGAAGCACTCTACCCCATCGTTCATTTGAAAGGCGAGGATATCGAAATAGCATTCACACACACCGATCAATATGGTGAAGAGTATTATTCCTTTGTTAATGGACAACACACCACGCAAGGGGGTACGCACCAATCGGCTTTTCGCGAAGCCTTTGGTAAAACCATCAAAGAATATTATAACAAAAACGGTATGGAATTGTCCGATATCCGCAGCGGATTGGTGGCAGCCATTTCTGTAGCCGTACAAGAGCCTGTATTTGAATCTCAAACTAAAATTAAATTAGGTTCAAAAGATATGGGCCCCGATGGTCCTTCAGTCGCTAAATTTATTGGCGATTTTGTAAAAAAAGAGGTTGATAATTACCTCCACAGAAACTTGGAAACAGCTGATATTATGCTGAAAAAAATCCAAGATTCAGAAAAAGAACGTAAAGCGATTGCTGGCGTTACTAAATTAGCACGCGAACGCGCTAAAAAAGTAAGTTTGCACAATAAAAAACTACGTGATTGCCGTGTACACTTCAACGACACTAAAGGCGATGCGAAAAATGATAGCTGTATTTTCATTACCGAAGGTGATTCGGCATCAGGTTCTATCACCAAAAGTCGTGATGTAAATACACAAGCCGTATTTAGTTTACGTGGTAAACCATTCAACAGCTACGGCTATACTAAAAAAGTAGTTTACGAAAACGAAGAATTCAACTACCTACAAGCCGCTTTGAATATTGAAGATGGATTGGAAGGTTTACGTTACAACAAAGTCATTATTGCTACCGATGCCGACGTGGATGGTATGCACATCCGTTTGTTATTGATGACTTTCTTCTTACAATTTTTCCCCGATTTAGTAAAAAAAGGACACGTGTATATTTTACAAACACCACTCTTCCGTGTACGTAACAAAAAGGAAACACGTTACTGCTACAGCGAAGAAGAACGTGTTGACGCGATGAATTCACTCGGTGCAAATCCTGAAATTACCCGATTTAAAGGTCTTGGTGAAATTTCGCCTGATGAATTCAAACATTTCATAGGTAAAGATATGCGTCTAGACCAAATCACACTACGCAAAGAAGATGCCGTAGCTGATTTATTGTCGTTTTACATGGGACGCAACACACCAGAACGTCAAGATTTTATTGTAAACAACTTGGTGGTAGACGAGGACGAACTATAACTCACATCCTATTAAACTAAAAAAGCACAAGACTAATCTTGTGCTTTTTTTATATTAGTATTCACTTTTAACGACGCCCAGTCCGTTCTTGGCCACCACCACGTGAGCCACCATTAGAAGTTCCTGTGCTTCTTGTTCCTGTCTCTTTGGGAGCAGAACCTCCTTGACGAACAGAGGAGCCGCTTGAACCAGAATTTCTATTAGACGACGAACTCGAAGTTGATGTTGACGATTCTTTACCAGAACGGGATGAGCTGCTACTTGACGATGTTCTTGTTTCAGAACCACTGCGCGAAGAGCTACTTGAGGGAGAAGTCCTCACTTCACGATCGCTACTTGTTCCATTATCTCTTTCCACACGGGTTGTTGTAGTTCTACCTGAAGATTCAACTCTCGTGGTTGTTTCTTTTGACGTACGTGAGTCAGCAGGTGTAATTTTCACAGTGGTTTTTGTACCTGTACTCATATTACGCGAGCCTGAAGTTCTAGAATCTTTATCAGCTGGTCGAGTTACAGTAGTTTCTTTACTTGCTGGAGTTCTTCCCTCTGTTTTGGTAGGTGTCGACGACATACGATCACCATTTAATGTAGCATCACGTCTCACTGGTTGAGTTGTGCTACCCTGACGAGCAGGACGATTTATATTCAAATCACGGGCATTACCATAGGTACCTGTTCTAGAACCATTGCGTTGATCATAACTTCCTTGTGGATGACGAGACGCATAATCACGACGTGATACTTCATTATACATATCATGGTGGTGATGATGAGGACGTGAAGGATAGCGATAACTACCATGATGATGTGCATGATAATGATGAATATGAGAAATATAAACATCTACATGAACAAATGGACGTGGGCGATAATAAGTTGGATAATAGCCCCAATAATAAGGCGAGTACCAACGGGCATACATTGGTCCCCAGAAATAATCAAAAATAACTGGTACATAAATGTAAACTGGTTCTACCACATAATTTGGACCATAAATATAGGAATCACCTACAACTTGTACAATAGTTTTTTTAGTGACTTCATCCTTCTCGACTAAAATAGTCGCCACATCTTGAAAAATATCTTGTCCTAAAACGGCCTGAATAACGATTAAATGAACCTTATTTTTAGTCGTTTCAATCACACGTAAATAGTCCACTTCTCCATCGCCATTCAAATCCAAATTGGATAGTTGGTTATCATAATCGTTCAAACGTTTTTCAAAATCTTCTAAGTTTTTAGATTCTCCAAAAGTGCTGGCCACAGCTTTCAAATCAAGATTATTACTAATGTCTTCGGAACTAGCTTCGACTGTGACAGTTTGCGTTTGAGCCAACAGCCGTGGCGTCATCATACAAAATAACGCCAATACATAAAGCATGTTAGTTTTCATAATGTAAAATTTTATCTGTTAATATGAATTGGTTAAAACAAATTCCGTGCCAACATTTGTAACCTTGGTTTTGAGGCACTATTAAACGGCTGCAAGGTAGAAATAAAAATGGTCACTTCAAACGAAATGACCATTTTATTACTTATTTTCTAGAATCGCGCTTACGAGCATTCTCGTCAAGCAGAATCTTTCGAATTCGAATATGATTTGGAGTTACTTCGGCATATTCATCTTCTTTAATATATTCGAGCGTTTCTTCCAAACTAAATACCACTGGTGGAATCATACGGGCTTTATCATCAGCACCCGAAGCGCGCATATTGGTCAATTTCTTAGATTTAGTAACATTTACTACAATATCACCTTCTTTAGAATTTTCGCCAACAACCTGACCGGCATAAATCTCTTGTTGTGGGAAAATAAAGAAACGTCCACGATCTTGCAATTTATCAATAGCATAAGCAAACGCAGTACCCGTTTCCATGGCAATTAAAGAGCCATTCATACGACGTTCGATTTCGCCTTTCCAAGGTTCATAAGCCAAGAAACGATGCGCCATAATAGCCTCACCTGCCGATAAAGTCAACACAATATTACGCATACCAATGATACCACGTGAAGGGATTTTAAATTCCAATTGTAAGCGGTCATTTTGGGTTTCCATCATGGTGAGTTCGCCTTTACGACGAGTAACGATATCAATTACTTTACTTGAATATTCTTCAGGTACATTAACCGTTAATTGTTCAATAGGCTCACATTTTACACCATCAATTTCTTTAATAATAACTTGTGGTTGACCTACTTGTAATTCATAACCTTCACGACGCATGGTTTCAATTAACACCGACAAGTGCAAAACACCACGTCCTGACACACGCCATACATCAGAATTTTCTGATTTTTCGACACGTAATGCCAAGTTTTTATCCAACTCTTTCATTAAACGATCGTGAATATGGCGTGAAGTCACATATTTACCATCTTGTCCGTAAAAGGGTGAATCGTTATTGGTAAATGACATGCTCATAGTGGGTTCATCAATCGCAATTGGCGGCAAAGCTTCTGGTGTGGCTAAATCAGCAATAGTATCACCAATCTCAAAGCCATCAATACCAATCATAGCGCAAATATCACCCGAACCTACTGATTGTACTTCGGTACGACCTAAACCGGTAAACACGTTTAGTGCTTTAATTTTCGATTTAATCACCTTTCCATCACGCTTAATCAATGCCACATCCATATTGGTTTTAAAATCACCACGATGTACACGACCAACCGCAATACGACCAACGTATGAAGAGTAATCCAACGATGTAATCAACATTTGTGAAGCACCTTCTTGGAATACTGGCGCAGGAATATGTTCAATAATAGCATCTAACAAAGGAATAATAGAGTCCGATGGTTGTTTCCAATCTTCCGACATCCATCCTTGTTTAGCTGAGCCATAAATAGTATGAAAATCCAACTGTTCTTCGGTGGCATCCAAGTTAAACATCAAGTCAAAAACCGCTTCTTGAACTTCGTCGGGACGACAGTTTGGTTTATCTACTTTATTAATAACCACAATTGGTTTTAAACCCAATTTGATAGCTTTTTGAAGTACAAAGCGTGTTTGTGGCATTGGTCCTTCGAACGCATCCACCAACAGCAGACAGCCATCAGCCATATTCAATACACGTTCAACCTCACCACCAAAGTCGGCGTGCCCTGGGGTATCAATAATGTTAATTTTGGTACCTTTGTAATCGATGGATACATTTTTGGACAAAATGGTAATACCGCGTTCGCGTTCCAAATCGTTATTATCCAAAATTAATTCGCCAGATTGTTGATTCTCACGAAACAACATACCTGCAAGTAGCATTTTATCAACTAACGTTGTTTTACCATGGTCAACGTGAGCAATAATTGCTATGTTTCTAATGTTTTGCATTTACTATATTTTTTACCTTAAAATCGACTGCAAAGGTAGTGAAAATTACAGAGAAATTTTTATAAAACAGTTTGCTTATTCAAAAAAAACATAGATATATAAAATACAAACTAAAGAATTAATAAACAATCAGTTAATATAAAACAAAAGAATTAAACGCACAAAATAATGAAAGTTTGGTATCCGTACAAGTGTTGTATAGCATACTTTTGAGGCATAAAAAAGGCTTTCGCTACTCATGAGCGAAAGCCTTAACAAGCACCTACAATTTTAGTTCAATAGATTATACGGTAGCTTCTATATTCCAAACAAAAGCACGAACACCAATTTCTTTACTTCGGTTGTCCAACTTTTTAACGGTACTCAACAGAACAGCTACTTGGTCATCCTCCACAACGGTCATCACCGCTGAATTCATTTCAGGCCAAGTGTGTGACCCACGACGAGGTTCTCCTCCATTAGTACCACGTCCCTGAACTTGTTCAAAAAATGTAAAACCACTGATTTTCAATTGATCCAACATATATTCGACACGTTCGGTATTCGCTTGATTAAATACAATAAATACTGATTTCATAATTCTTTAGTTATTACGTTCATTAATTTATTTAGCGTCTTTATCTTTATCCGATAATTGCATAAAAATAAATGTTTCGCGATTCTTTTTATCTTTATCACGTTCGCCATGACGAGACATTACGGCATATAAAACAGGGACTACAATCAGCGTTACCAAGGTCGACACCAGTAATCCACCCATTACCACAATACCCATAGGTTTCCACAGTTCAGATCCTTCACTATTACTCAACGCCATAGGTAACATACCCAGAATAGTAGTAAATGCCGTCATTAAAACCGGACGTAAACGTGAAGCACCAGACATAGCAATGGCCTCATTCAGTTCGTAACCACGGTCACGCATCAAGTTAGTGTAATCCACCAACACAATACCATTCTTCACCACAATACCCACCAACATGATAACACCCAAAGCACCAATCATATCGAGTGATGTACCAGTAATCCAAAGCGATAAGATAACCCCTGTAATAGCAAATGGTACCGACATCATGATAATAGTAGGCTTAGCAAACGACTCAAACTGTGAAGCCATTACGATGTAAACTAACAAAACAATCAAAGCCATAAGTAAACCCATATCGGCAAATGTATCTTGTTGTTCCTCATAATCACCAGCCAAGCGAACCGAGACACCTTGTGGAATCTCGATATGTTCCATAACGGCCTGAACATCTGTAGCCAATTCTCCTAACGATGTTTTATATGGTGTAATTTGCACACGAACAATACGCTGACGACTTTTACGAGCAATGGTTGGAGGTGTCCAATATTCTTCAATATTAGCCACTTCACTTAATTTTAACTGTTTGCCCATTGGTGTAGGAATTGTTAAATCCTGAATATCTGTTAAAGTATTCCGATTTTCTTCCTGTAAACGTACAACTATATTATATTCATCACCATCTTCTTTCAAATAGCCTACTGCCATCCCATTTACGCGATTACGTACATAACTAGAAATAGCCACTGAATTTAAATTTTGACGAGCAATTTTTTCCTTATCCACAACAATCTTAAGCTCTGCACGATCATCATCTCTATCAACATTGATATCACGAGCACCAGGAATACTATCACTCACCATACGTTTAATCTTCTCAGCCAATAAAGATGTCTTAGCGAAGTCGTAGCCATAAATTTCGACATCAACCGTAGACGATCCTCCCACCATACCACGCATAGCACCACCAACCGTACATTGATAGTCAATAATTTCAGGATAATTATCCAATTCTTTACGTAACACTTCGGCGATTTCATCAATAGAACGTTCTCGTTCATATTTTTTATTACAAACAACAGTCATCGAAATTTTATTATTGGTGGTTGATGAAAAAATAGCTGAAACACCGGCATCATCATTAGAACCTGCAGATGTATTAATCAAACGAATTTCCGGTGCTAATGTCATAAAACGACTTTCTAATTGACGAGCAGTTTTTAGTGTTTCTTCAATACGGGTACCACGATTTAGTTCTACTGTTACACTTAAACGTCCATTATCGCCTTGTTGCATAAAGTCGGTACCGATAAATCCCATAAATGCAGGTATTAACGAAGCAAAAAAGATAACCACAACGACGATCAAAGTAACCGCTTTATGATTCAAACAAACATGTAGAACCTTAGCATACCAAGCATCTACTTTGTCCAATAAACCAACCACATATTTTTGATACCAATCTATTTTAGGTTTTTCTTCCACAATTTGTCCATTTTCGTCAACATGAACTTTATGTGGTTTTAATAATTTTGAACTCAACATTGGCGTCAGTGTAATAGCCACTAAAGTCGAGGTACATACAACAATGGTGACAATCCAACCTAACTCTTTGAAAAGAATACCTGCCATACCATTAAGCATGGTTAGAGGCACAAATACAGCTACAATAACCAATGTCGTAGCGATAACTGAAGTCCATACCTCATTGGTTGCATAAATGGATGCTTCTCGCGGATTGGAACCTCGATCAATATGTTTTGATATATTTTCGAGCACCACAATGGCATCATCCACCACCATACCAATAGCAACAGTAAGCGACGATAGTGAAATGATATTTAACGAACTATCGACAAAAAGTAAATAGATGAACGATACGACCAAAGATATAGGAATAGTAACACCAATAATAACTGTAGCACGCCATTTCCCTAAGAAAAACAAAACGACTAATACCACAAAAATAAGCGCATACATAATTGATTCTTCCAAGCTATAAACGGCATTTTTAATGTAATCAGAAGAATCATAAATTACGTCAATCTTAACGTCGGAAGGTAGTCGTTTCTGAATCTTAGCCATTTCGGCTTGTACGTCCTTACATATTTGAACCGTATTAGCACCCGATTGTTTGGTCACAATCAAACGTACACTTTCACGTCCATTGGTTTTTTCATCAAGACTTAAGTCTTTAATCGTATCACGCACAACAGCAATATCACGCACATACACTTGTTTACCATCAGGCGTGGTGGTCACCACAATGTCATTGATTTCGGAACTTTGAACATACTCGCTACGCACTTGTAATTGATACTGTTCTTTTTCCATCTTCACAGTACCCGACGATAAGTTCAAATTATTGTTGCTTACAGCTTGCCCAACAGCCTCAAGAGAAATGTGGTAAGCATCTAGTTTTTCTTGATTAATATCGACATACACGTAACGTTCTGGCGAGCCTGACAATGATAAGTTACCAATACCATCAACACGGTTCAACTGAGGCATAACATCATCATTCAACAACTTATCTAACCCAGGATAGCTTTCGTCAGCCGTAATAGCGTACTGAAGAATTGGCATTGCACTAGAACTAAACTTAAAGATAAATGGGCTAGAACATCCACTTGGCAAGTTATCTTTAGTCATGTCAATGTACGAGCGCACATCATTGATAACTTCATCCAGGTTGGTACCCCACTCCATTTCAAGCATTACCATAGACATATTGTCCTTAGAAGTTGACGTAAGCTCCTTAAGTCCATCTACAGAGTTCAAACTGTTTTCAAGCAACTTAGTCACATTTGTTTCCACTTCGCTGGCACTAGCACCAGGATATGTAGTCATTACCGTAATATACGGTGGTTCCATTTCAGGAAATTGATCAATAGGTAGTTTCAAGAATGAAAACAGGCCTATGATTATCACCGCCACGAAAATCAAAATAGTCGTAACCGGTTTATTAATAGCTGATTTATAAATACTCATTGTTATTTCTTATTGAATTTTGAATAAAAATTCCTTGATTATTTCTCTAGCTTCTAGTTCTTCTTTACTACATTCAATTTAGAACCATCCACCAATTTAGCTTGACCAAGTGTTACCAAGTCATCACCTTCTACCAATTCAGGCGAAACTAACTCAACCATGTCATCAAAACGTTGACCTAAATTGACACTCACACGTTTAGCCACACCACCTTTGTTGATAAACACATAACGCTCATTAGAACCTACTAATTTTAAAACTGCTTGGTAAGGAGCCATAATAGCATCAACCTTACCCAATGCCAAAGTAGTGCGCACAAACATACCTGGACGAAGCGCTAACGACGAATTTGGTATATTTAATTTTACCTGAAACGTATGGGTTGTTGCATCAATAGTAGGATAAACGACCTCAATAGTTGCAGGAAAGGCTTTGTCAGGATAAATTTCTGAATGCAAATTAACTTTTTGCCCTTTTTTAATCAATGGGAAATTGGATTCTGGCACATTAATTAAAGCTTTCAAGGTATGAATTTGAGTTAATACCAAAACTGGTTGCCCAGCATACAACTCACCGTCTTCATAATTTTTAGCAGAAATCACGCCTGAAAAAGGAGCTTTTACATAAGTATTTCTTTCCAAAAAGTCCAAGTTTTCCTTCGTTTGATCATGGCTCAACTTAGTTCTATCATAGGTTTGTTGAGAAATAGTTCCACTCTCTTTTAAGGCTTCCATACGAGCCAATTCAACGCCCAAATTAGCATAAGTTAATTTAGTGGTATTATATTGGTTTTGATCCATACGAACCAGCAGTTGTCCTTTTGACACAGTCGCACCAACTTCTACAAAAATATGTTCTATTTTCCCAGTTAATGATGGCGCCACATTCACAGTTTCATAACCTTGAAGTGTAGTAGAAAGTTCTATTTCACGTGAAATAGTAGTTTTAGCTAAAGGTGACGTTTGAACCTGTTCTACTCGTTCCACTGCATTCGTGTCTGTTGCATCAGTCGCCTTTTCAGTTTTACCACAACTAGCAAAAACTACTACTAGGGCAATCAACATCGTGTTCTTAATTGTTTTCATTGTTGTATTTATTTATTTTTATGACTTAATTTATTTATTCAAAAGTTTTTTCAAATCAATGTGCGCATTCACCATTTCGAGCATTGCAGAGATATAATTACTCTGAGCGGTCAAAAGCGACATACTGGAATTGGTAACATCAGTACTCGATGCATAACCTTGTTCGTATTTTTTTGAAATATTATCAAATACGCGTTGTGAAACATCTAAATTTTTTGTCTGTGTTTGATAATTTTCATAAGCGGAACTCAAATTGTAACGCAATTGTTTATCTTGAACGCGCAATGCATTTTCGGTATCCACCAATTTATTTTGAGCTGCTTGATAAGCGATTTTTTTCTCAGACACCGAGGCCGCACGTCTACCACTCGACCAAATTGGCACTTTCAACGACACACCAACCACATTAGGAGCTGTCATATTCATTGTAGGTTCGTCGCTAAAATATTCCTTCGCCGAATATTGATAGTAAGCACTTACCGTCGGCACATAATCCATAGCTGCCAACGTAATCTGTTTTTTCGACAGTTCAGTATTCTTTTTGAGTAATTGATAATCATAATTTTGATCCAAATTGAAATCTGTATAGAGTAATGCCATAGCCGCATCAGCATTCATTACTTCTGTCAAATTTTGTGTCAATGTGATATGATAATCAACGCCTTGACCAAGTTGTAACGCCAATGAGTTGTATAACATTTCTAACGAACGTTTGGTGGCATTAATTCGACTTTGCATAGACGATACTTGCACCGAAATCTGATCTGCATCGGTTTGTTCCGAAACACCAACTTTAACAGCATTCGACGTACTTTCATACAGCTTTTCCAAGTTCTTTAAATTCTGGTCAAGTAAACCTGCCGTTTTTTCCATCGCCAAAATAGACATGTATAAACTAGCAACATTGGAGGTTATCGTTTGTTCCGTTTTCTTTACCGAAATATCAGACATTTCGATAGCAATATTATTCAATAAAGTAGCTACCACTTGCGAACCACTCAAAGCAACCGATGCCGTAACGGCCAAAGTTCCCGATGGAGGCATCGCGATATGCTGTCCCATGATGGCCATTTCATAACCACACATATTTGAATAATCGAGTGAAGCACTCACTTGCGGCAACATAGAAGCGATAGTTTGCCAACGAGCAGCATACGCTTTTTTCACATCCAACGATGCATTTTGCATCGAACGGTTATGCTCTAACGCATAGGTTTCCGCATCCTTAAGCGAAAGAGACAAATGTAACGAATCCTGAGCCACCAACGACAGCGAACCCAGCATCGTAAAAATCAACATTAACATCTTTTTTTTCATAGTTCTATCTATTTTACCTAATCTGTTATTATTTAGTTTGTTTCTTCTTTGATAAGTAATAATCTAATCCTTTATCGTTTGTTACCAATCGGAAAAAGGCCTCAAGCATAAAATCGACAGTTTGAGAAATTGTCAAGTCTGCTTTTTCACGCAACTCCTGAAATACTTGGGTGAATTTAATGTGTCCAAATAATGCCATGGCATCCACATTCATATCTGCACGAAACAACCCTTGCTCAATCCCTTTATGTAAAACCATTTTTGTCTGTTCTACTTTTTGCATCTTCATGGCCAAATCGTGTTGAGCACTTATTTCGGGATAATATTTTTGCAAATCGTAAAAAAAGTTGATATGTTTTTCGGCCATCCCACTCGATTTGAATCGACTGGTGTTATTTAATAACATTTCTATCACATTCTCATCTTTAGTGGACTGTTGAGTAGCCGAATCATGTTTACAACGCATTTGAGCCAATAAACTTTCCACCAACTCCTCTTTCTGTTTAAAATGTGCATAAAATGTCTTCTTTGATATATGCAGATCATTACATATATCGTCAATAGTTACACTGCGCAGACCATATTTCAGAAAAAGATCTGAAGCTGTTTTTAATATTTTCTCTCTGACATCCACGTACTATTCTATTTTAAGTTCGATGCAAAGATAGATATTACACTCGTAACGGCATCTATTATTTATGTTAAAAATAAATAATATTTTAAATACATTTTGTAACAAATTGATTTATAATTAAATAATGGAAACTTAAAAATTACTTCAGTTTCCAAAGAAATAACTTAAATATGTTATAGAGCATACAAAAGCAGTAATCCCAGTTAGCAAATAGTGTACCAAATAACCATTATATACAACCTATTATTCAAATAAAATGCCCGACATAAATGAGAACGAAAGAAATGTATTATAATTTTGATAAGTCAAAAAAATAGTGTTATTTTGCAGAGATTTTCAAATCAACTCAACTATAAGAAAAACAGAAGATAATGGCAAAAGAAATTTTGAATTCGGGCATTGCACACAACGTTTTAGCTACTGGTAGCAAAATCAAAGGAAATATTAGTGCAGATAGTGATTTTCGTATTGACGGTGAAGTAGAAGGCGATATTGCTTGTTCAGGCAAAGTAGTGATTGGTCCACAAGGCACACTCAAAGGGAACTTAAATTGTCAAAATGCAGAAATTATGGGTCATGTGAATGGCAAAATTATTGTTTCAGAATTATTGTCGTTGAAAGAGACCGCAAAAATAGTTGGTGAAATCAAAACCAAAACATTAATGATTGAACCTAAAGCTATTTTCTCTGGCACTTGTGACATGAGTCAAACGGTATCCACTCCACAACCAAAAGCTTAAGACTAACTAGCATAATAAAATAAAGCGGGCTGATGTAAAATCAGCCCGCTTTATTTTATACTTATAGGATTTACGATTAAATCAAGCTAAAAGCAACTTCCATCATATTAGTAAAGCCGGTTTGACGTTGTTCAGCTGTAGTAGCTTCGCCTGTTACTAATGAATCAGAAATAGTGCAAATACATAATGCTCTATTACCGCTACGAGCAGCATTCATATACAATGCAGGCGCCTCCATTTCTACTGCTAAAACACCCATTTTTTGCCAATCAGCAAGACTTGAATATTCATCGTAGAAAATATCACTTGAATAAACATTACCTACTTTATATCTAAAGCCAAATTTTTCAGCAGATTCGACCGCTCTACGAGTTAAGTCAAAATCAGCGATAGGTGCAAATGTACCTGGCAAACGATATTGTGCAGCGTAGTTTGAGTTTGTGCATGCACCCATAGCAATTACCAAATCACCAATGTGTAAATCAGGATGCATAGCACCAGCAGAACCTACACGAATAATGGTTTTTACACCATAAAAATTATATAATTCATAAGTATAAATACCAATAGAAGGAATACCCATACCATGACCTTGTACTGATACACGTTTACCTTTATAAGTACCAGTAAAGCCCAACATACCACGTACATTATTGTATTGAACAGGATTTTCTAAAAAACGTTCAGCCATTAATTTTGCGCGTAATGGGTCACCCGCCATAATTACGGTTTCAGCAATTTCACCAAATTTTGCCTCAATATGAGGCGTTGGAGTTTTGTTTTCCATGATCTCTTATAGTTTCTAGTTAATAAATAAGTTGCATCAAAAATCGGAACCACAAAAGTACATTTATTTTCGCAAATAGGCAAGATTCGATTTTATTTTTTCTGCTTAATCACCATTTCGCAATGCACACAATCAAAAGACAAATTTAATTTAGTTTCTCCATACTGAAGCATTAATGGCTCTTTAGGTGTTTTTTCTGGATGCTGCTTTGGGCACCAGCCAAAGCTATATTTGATACAATGTTTGGTTCGCATTAATTCGGCATCGGGAACTACTGTTTCCTCAAAAGCAGGCTGTACCACTTCTGCTCCATGTCGGCTATAAAAGGCGATAGCCTTAGCATTAAACGCATTCGCCCGATAATCTACTGTTGATTGAATATAAGGATGCGAGGTTTTACATAACTCCAATTCACGTTTTGGATAATGCTTGGCGCGCACTTGTTCAAATTCGACAACTAACTGTCGACGCCATTCGGCTAATTGAGATACTGGAATAAACCAAGGCTGTTCAAGGTTCAACACAACTTCTACTGTTTCAAAATCGGTATTGCCTAATTTGGATAACTGAGTTTTAAACGTTTCTACGGCACGCTCAGGATTATTGGGTAGTTCTTTAGCCACAACAACTGACAATTGAGCTTTATTTCCCTCATTATCGGTCATGGCAAATTCCAAGCCATCAGGTGTATCAGAAACTAAAACCGTGACAGGAATTTTGCGTTCAGCCGTTTTACCCGCTAATAGTTTATCAAAGGCGGCGTCTGCGTTACGGTAAAGTTGTGAATTGGGTTTAATGTCTGGCATTTCTAATGGGAACAAACGTCCATTCTCTACTTTGTTAACACGAAAGCCAACAAAATCGCCATGTGTATTCACGCAGCACAAACCATCACCATTAGAAAACTCTTTATCGGAATTCACCGAAAAAGCATTACGCCAAACTTCGCGCACAGTGCCTACTGGTTCGCCTAACGATTTTGGGGTTTCAAAAGAGGTAATATTAGTAGTACGCGTACGCAAAAAATAATCAGTAGCTCCGCGATAAAATGTTTTTTGAGGATTGGGCTCGAAGAAAAAGCGAGTCACACCCGAAGATGCACGGCGATAATCGGTACCTGCTATTAATTGATCAATTTTCTGACGATAGTAGGCCGTAATATTTTTGACATAATTAGCTTCTTTTAAACGCCCTTCTATCTTAAATGACGAAACACCAGCTTGTATCAGCTCTAATAAATGGGCAGAAGCATCAAAATCTTTGAGCGAAAGTAAATGTTGATTACGCGACAGCACTTCTTCGTCGCCATCAAGTAATGTATAAGGCAATCGACACATTTGAGCACAAGCGCCACGATTGGCACTCCGTTCACGTAGAGCTTGGCTTAAATAACATTGACCGCTATAACTAACACAGATCGCACCATGAACGAAACATTCCAAAGCTACAGCTGTTTTTTCGCCTATTTCACGAATCTGTTGCAGCGACAGTTCACGAGCAAGCACCACTTGCTCAAAACCACATTGTTCGAGGAACTTGACTTTGTCTACCGAACGATTATCGCACTGCGTACTAGCATGCAACGGGATTGGTGGTAAATCGAGCTCGAGCAAACCCATATCTTGAATAATCAAAGCATCAACACCTATATCATACAGTTTGTAAATGAGTGCCCGCGCTTCGTCCAACTCATCATCACTCAAAATGGTATTCAAGGCCACATAAACGCGCGCATAAAAACGGTGTGCATAGGCCACCAATGCGGCAATATCATCGAGTGAATTGCCTACTGCTTGACGCGCACCAAATTTCGGTGCACCAATATACACCGCATCTGCGCCATGATTAATCGCCGCAATACCAACCTCCGCATTTTTTGCTGGCGCTAAAAGTTCTATTGTTTGAGGAGTTCTCGCCACAAGTTATCTAGTTGTTAAAGCCTCTCGTTCTTTACGAGGCAATTTATTCCAAACCAATTGATACGAATTATGTAGAAGTTCAAGTATCAATTTATCGCTAACATCGGCATTAAACGCTACCGTATTCCAATGTTTTTTATTCATGTGATACCCTGGCACGATTCCCATATAACATTCACGTAGTTCTATGGCTTGCTCTGGATCGCACTTTAAATTGACAGAGTTAGGGGTTTGCAAATCAGTTAATGCAAATAGTTTACTACCAACATAAAAAACTAGCGTATATTCGTCGAACGGGAATTTTTCTTCGACATAAGGCAACGATAAACAATTTTCACGCAAAAGTTCAATATCCATAACACGGTAATTTTTAAAGTACAGTTATTTCAACGTTAGCCACTTGAATACAGTCACCCGTCACAATTTGTGCTCGTTTGCGTAATTCGACTTGTCCATTACGTTTCACTTGTCCGGAAGTTACCAACTGCTGAGCTTCGCTACCCGAATACACCACATTGGCAGCTTTCAGTAGTTGAATCAGATGAATCGACGAATCGGATTCACGTAAGTGGAATGTTATTTTTTCCATACATTATTAATCAAAAGACTGTACAAAGATAGTGCATTTCATGGCATAAAAAAAGCATTCCGTAGAATGCCTTTTTTGATTATTTTTTCCATTGCTGGTCTCGTACCACGTAAATACGCTCAATAATATCAATCACTTTTAACCCTTCCAACACGTTGGTAGTAATTGTTCCCTTATCGTGCAATTTTTCAACCACATTTTGAATAACATAATGGTGATTTTGAGCTGAACCTTTATACAAGCCATAATCATTTGGTGGATTAGAAGGAGCCAATTCTGGCATCACATAATCTTTCACGTGACAATAAGTAACCTCATTCATATATTGACCTGCCACTTTTACCGTTCCCTTTTCACCGATAATAGTAATAGCACTTTCAAGGTTAGTATCCCACACGGACGTAGAATAATTCAAACAGCCCATTCCACCATTAATAAAATCAAAAGAGACAATACCACTATCTTCAAAAGCAGTTAGATTCTTGTGATTAAAATCGGCAAAATGTCCTCTAATATTAGAAATATCGCCAAACAACCAATACATAATATCAATAAAATGAGAGAATTGTGTAAACAACGTACCACCGTCAAGTACAGCATCACCATGCCAATTTCCTGGTTTATAGTAACGGTCATCACGATTCCAATAACAATCGAGTTTTACCATATAGATATCACCCAATGTTTTGTTGTCAATCAATTCTTTCAACCATACAGATGGAGGAGAATAACGATTTTGCATAACACAAAACACAGACTTACTCATTTCCAATGATTTGAAAACAATACGCTCAGCATCTGCTTTGGTTAATGCAATTGGTTTTTCGAGCACCACGTGCTTTGATGCCGCCAACGCTTTCACCGCGTATTCCGCATGAAATGCATTAGGTGTACAAATATTAATAACATCAATATCTAAATTGGAAGCCAGTAATTCATCAATAGATGAAAAATAAGGTTCCTCAATGGATTCACATCCTGTTTTTTCTTTTGGATAAATATCACATACAGCGACCAATTCTGAATCTGGATTTCGGCGAATCATCTCTGCGTGACGTTTACCAATGTGTCCCTGACCTACTACTGCAAATTTTACCATACTATTTTGTTTATTTAGTTAACAATTTAACCGTTGAATTTTGAAGTTGATACTGCTCTCCTGTGGCAGGACAAACAGCCACTCCATGCGCATCGAATTCTAACTTTTCGCCATAGGCACTCACCCAGCCAATTTGTCGCGCGGGATTACCTACCACTAAGGCATAAGGTTTTACGGGCTTTGTAACCACTGAACCTGCGCCAATTAAAGCATATTCTCCAATTTCGTTACCACAAACTAAAGTTGCATTGGCACCAATACTGGCACCGCGACGAATGATGGTTTGCTTATATTCATTTTTACGAGACACATGACTGCGAGGATTAATAACGTTGGTAAATACCATGGATGGTCCCAAAAAAACATCATCTTCGCAAATTACACCGGTATAAACCGATACATTATTTTGAATCTTTACGTTACGACCTAGATGCACGTCTGGCGAAATCACCACATTTTGTCCAATGTTGCAATCTTCACCAATTACACAATGAGACATCACATGCGAGAAATGCCAAATTTTGGTATTAGATCCAATTTGGCAACCTTCGTCAACGTATGCCGACTCATGTTTAAAATAGTTTTCCATCTGTTGTTAATATTTGACTACAAATATAGAATATTATAAAAAACTACACAATAGCCATATTATCTTATAATTTTAAAAAAAGTAAGTCCTATAATTTTAAAATATTCGGATACAGAACGATTATTAATGAACTTCATATTAAACCTGATTTTATCGGGCATAATATCCTCTATATAGGTTTTTTCGGGATTAGACGAGGCGGCCAGCAACACATTTTCATCGACATATTCGATTGATGCATAATCAGTAATACCAGGACGTACACTCAAAACTTTGGCCTGTACTGGAGTATATAAATCAACGTATTTACGTACTTCAGGACGCGGTCCTACAAAACTCATATCTCCTATAAGAACGTTTATTAATTGTGGTAGCTCATCCAATTTGTAACGACGAATAAAATAGCCAACTTTGGTTATACGAGGATCTCGTCCACCTACAGTAATAAGACCTTTGGCATCAGCACCCACGCGCATTGAGCGAAATTTATAGAGCTTAAAATCTTTGCCATCTTTCCCCACACGTATCTGTCGATAAAACCCACCACCCCGACTTTCGATACAGATAGCCAAATATAAAATCAAAAATAATGGCGACAAAAGCACCAAACCTATGACCGCAAAAAGTATGTCAAAAAATCGTATCATTTCTTCAAATCTGCAATAATATCAACAAAATTAGCAATGATATAAGCTTGTTCCTCATCAGTCAAACACGTATGCAATGGCAATGTTATTTCATTCCGATATTGATTAAATGCCTGTGGAAAGTTAGCTATATCAAAGCCAAGTTGTTTGTAAGCAGTCATCATAGGCAGTGGTTTGTAATGTACATTACAAGCAATACCACGCTCAGCCATGGCTTCAATCACTTTATTTCTATACGCTTCATCCTTACCTAATAAACGAACCAAATACAAATGACCACTAGAGCTATGCGTATCCGAAAAATGATTTAAAACCTGTACATTGTAAGGAGAAAAAGCCTTATCGTAGCGTTCAATCAATATTTTTCTACGTTCCAAAATACTTGGATAGCGTTTAAACTGTATTAAACCAATGGCTGCTACCACATCCGTCATGTTACATTTATATGCGGGTGATACAATATCGTATTCCCAAGAACCCAGTTGAGTTTTAGCTAGTGCGTCTTTATTTTGACCATGCAGAGACAGTAACATAAATTGCTTATAAATCCACTCATTATCAATTCCAGGAATGTTACGCCATGTCAAAGCGCCCCCTTCAGCCGTTGTTAAATTTTTGACCGCATGAAACGAGAAACTTGTAAAATCGGCAATCTCTCCACACATGCGTCCATGACGTTGTGCACCAAAGGCATGAGCGGCATCGGCCAAAACGACAACACGACCGAATGCTTTTTGAATAGGGTTAGCAGCCACAAATAAAGCCTTGTGGGCATTCACAATTTCGAAGATTTTATCGTAATTGCATACCACGCCAGCCAAATCAACTGGAATAATAACTTTAGTTCGAGGTGTGATAGCCTCAGCTAATTTATCATAATCCATTTCAAAAGAATCAGGCGCCGTATCCACCATAACAACCTTAGCACCAACATGACACGTTACACTAGCCGTGGCGGTGTATGTGTACGCCGAAGTAATTACTTCATCGCCAGGACCAACGCCCAACAAATGCAGAATAAGCTCCATACAAGCCGTCGCAGAATTAAGACACACCGCCTTTTCGGTATGACAATACTCGGCAATTAAGCGTTCAAATTCTTTAGTACGGGGTCCAGTAGTAATCCAACCCGAACGAAGTGCTTGAGCTACTTCTTCAATTTCTTGTTCGGTAATATCCGGAGGGGAAAAAGATATTTTCATAATGTTATCTATTTACATTAACAGCAAAACGCTGTTTGAATATTAATTTAAAAATGCCGCACAAATACCCCCAACCATAACTAACATGGATGGTAAAAAACACAAACGGCAAAACCAATAAGAACATTTTTGTTTTTTGTGTAATCGCGATTTTAAAGCTAAAATACAAACTTAGTAGTAAATATACAGATAAAACTGATACGTATGCGTACCATAAAATGGGGAAAAAAACTGATACTAAGCCTCCAAAAAGAATCCCCAAAACAAAGAGTAATGGAAAAAACTGACGAATAGTAGCAGGCGCACCTAGTTTCTTATTCACTAACGGTTTAAAAAGCCCATATTGGTAATACATTCGAGCCATTTTAGAAATAGTATCACGAGCGGTATAATCAATTACTACTTCAGGAATAAGAACTATTTTACCACCAGCATTTATGAGTCTAGCATTGAACTCATCATCTTGATTACGAATCAAGTCGGTGTCAAACATCCCAATTCTATCAAATACATCGCGACGATAACAACCAAAAGGTACAGTATCAGTTTCGGTGGCTTGAGTAATACCCACCTTATGAAGAGAACCTCCTACTCCAAATTTATGGCTCGACCCTATCGCTATAGCATTAGCCATAAGACTATCATTGGCGGGCAATGTATTCCAAAGTGCACCAACATTATCGGCGGATAATTCAAACAAATAATTAACCAATACAGAAATATAATTATGAGGATACACACAATGACCATCGAGCCTCATAATAACATCTCCTTTAGAAGCTTTAATTCCATAATTAAGGGCATAAGGAACCACCTTTTCTGGGTTATCTAACAAATGGATAAATGGATATTGTTCTAAATAGGGTTGAAGCAAAGATTTCGTACCATCTGTACTTCGTCCATCCACAAAAAACACTTCTATGGAGTCATGAGGATAATCTTGGCTCAAAATAGATTCAACACAGTTAACAATAAACCGCTCCTCGTTATAAATGGGGCAAACAATAGAAACTAAATGATTCATAATGAATTTAATTGTTGAATACACAAAGCACGTTTACCACTTCTTGGAGAATCAAAACAAATATATTTACCACTTAGAGATACTCTTGGATGTAAATCACAAGCGATGTGATTATACATATCACGGGTTTGAAATGCTTTAGGAGAATAAACGCTCGCTATACGAACAGAATTCCCTCCTATATGAGCAAGGTGAATGTGAGCCAGTCTGTATTTATCAGGATAAGTATCCGTTATAAAACAATCATCGGTAACAAAACTCTGATGACCATCGGAATTTAGAATATCAGGTTGCTGTAAAGCATAATTAGTACAAGTTCCTTCTTGTATGGTAAACAATGTATGACATTCTTTACCTTCTATACGGCAATAGGCAATAATCTGAGATTGTCCGTTCCAGACATAATGTGAAACCATGCCTTCTGTCGGTAAATAAGAAATCTTTTGTGTTAATCGATCATAAATAACCAAACGTGTAAAGCGTTTATCTAAATCATCCAAAGCCACATAGCGATGTAAACACGACACATAACGCTCGTCTCTAGAAAAAGACGTGTGAGTGATGTAATGGTAATAATCTTTATTATCGGGATACGTATGAATATCGGCGGCTAATTGAGCTATTGAAAACAGTAATGTACGCTCTTTAGTTGTCAAATTTACCAAAAAAACGCCAGTATTTTGCGGAGCTTTTTGATCAATAAAGCCGCCATCTATAACGTCTATATAGCCATAACCAGGCATTAAACATTCGACACGCTCATAACTTAAACTTGTAGCAAATATACCACTTGACGAAACGGTATCAATGGGAAAATCGTATAATTCTTCTTGTAGGGAAACCACATTTACCTTTTTGGATACCAATTGAGTATTTACACGCGTATTATAGATAACATGATTTGTATCTACCCATTGTAAGCGGCAGCCCTTATGAAAGTTCCACGCAGAAGAGTGTCCCAATATATGGTGATCACCAATAATGCCATTGGCAAAATCAAAATAACCAACTGTTAATAAATCATCTGGAGATGGCATTTTAAATTCTAAGGAAGCATTATTTGCCAATAATTTAGCATCATCTTTAGAGAATGGAGAAACATCGTGAAAGCCAAAAAAATAGCCATCACGCTGTTGAAACTTATCACCCAATAACTCCGACTTACGTGGTAATAAGTCGAATATTCCTTGATAAACGTTTCGTACCAAATCTTTCAACCAAGGCTGAGATTTAACAATATCGTATATTTTACGCTCTATACTGTTCATAATTTTTAATAATAACGATTTAGAATAAACGATAAAGCCGCTCTATTCCAACGACAATAAGTAGTTCCCCGCAACTTACTTGTACTCGCATGATCAAGATCGTTTACACTAATTTCAGGAACATACTGCACTATTTTATGGCGAAGATATAATTCCTCTGCAAATAAATTTTCTTCACAAAACAAAAATGCTTTATACTGTGAAACTGCTTCAGCAACAAATTGAAAATCGGTAAAAATCATAAAAGAACCATGCCCACCATAAATTGTTTGTTTAGAGTTAGCAACAGACTTTACTGGTTTACGTTTATTGTAAACAAAAGTAACATATAAATTGTAAATCCAAGGATGAATGTACAACTGTTTGGCTAATTGCAAATGACGTTTCGAAGGGCGACTTATTAATTTGGGATTACGATCTTTAGATTCTGACTCAGAATAGATAGCAGGAGCAATCCAACCTACCTCCTCTGTAAGTGGATAAGCCAACAAACGCACAAAAAAATCAGTTGGCAATATCACGTCAACATTTGACACAATCGTATAAGCACACGATATCGGCGCATAATTCGTAATTAAACGGCGTATGCCACCAATATATCCTAAATTCTCATGACACACCGCCACTTCAACCGAAATATAATTAAATGCTGTTGATATCAATTGTATATTATCTGTTGTTGTATCAGCAACTAATACTTTAACCACACAATCATTAACACACTGTGCAGCCTCATCTATGGATTTCAAATAACTATTCAACTCATGGTATGAGTTATAGTTAACACAAAGAATGACGATGTTTTTCATTTTATAATCGGTCTAATGCTTGACCATGTTTTGTCCTTTATTAATTTAAAAAGCAAAGGTAAAGATACACCTAAAATGGTATAAAACAACCACCACCAATTAGATTCTTCAAATTTAATATGAGGATGGGTTGCTATTTCGCTCATTGGCAAATCACTTACTAAAACTATAAACCACGAAGCAAATTTAAATACTAAGAAATGGAACGTCAATATGATTAAGGAATTATCTCCTACATAAACCAACAATTTTTTCAAATACGTTTTATTCAAAACATGCGCCAAATAAAACACAAAATAGACACCGACCAAAGCCATGATTATTATATAAGGCGCATCAAAAGCAGTGGCTGATGTAAAAGGTCTAATCAGAGGCTTTAGAACCACACCTACAACAAGAATTGCAAATGACATCATCCACAACCATTTATTTTGGATAAATTTAAATCTAAACTGAGAAAATACGTAACCCGTTCCAAACATAACCCCAGAGAAACACATAATAGGTAATCGTTTAACAACATTATTATCAATAATATGAGTAAAGAATAAAGATAACATAAAAACACTGACACCCATTACTAAAAAAAGAATAGCAATTACACGCATATTGTGCGACAAAAATTTAATTACCCAAGTAAATAATAGGCACAAAACAGAACAATAAAACAGATTGTTTAAAAACCAATACCCTCCAATCAATGTATCTTCACCAAACATAAAAGGAATTAGAATGGCACGCTGCCAAATATCTTTCCATGTATATAAATCGGTCTCAAAATGTACTAAATATAACAGATTATGTAATAACAAAAAAATAAAAGACCATTTAACAAATGGTATCCACAATGTTTGTACTTTTCTGGTCACAAATGTTTTTTTTGAATCGGTGGAGTCTGGATTAAAAAAATAGCCAGAAATAAAAAAAAATAATGGCATATGAAACAAGTAAATAAACTGACACAAACCTTTAGGACAACCACTGTGACCTACTACCATTAAGATTATGCCAATCGCCTTAGCTATTGATACTGTATTATTTCTCATAAGCTATTTTATTAAAAATCACAACAATAAAAATTCTCAAATAGATCACATTCACTGTTATCAACAATTCATACGAATTATTCAAGAAAACATGGTAGTAAAGAAAGTACAAAATTCAATTTAGCCTCAATCAAACTCTTGCAGCACTTCTTTAATAGCTTCCAAATAATCAAATCTATTTTTTTTATCAGGTTCTAAATAAGTCCCTTCCGCCCACTCATTCCAAGCATTTACAAAGATAAAATTGGTATTATACACATTTTGCGTAATTTCAATTTTTCGAGCCAAATAGGCCTTAAATTCGTCTTTTGTTGGCATTTCTATATAGGTACCTTTCAGACCCTTTCGAGCAGTATTATCCCACCCAACAAAGACTCCTCCATAAGTGCCTTGAGGGGATTTTAAAGCCAATGATCGACTAGCAACTTTTTGAAATTTATATTTACGATTTAAAGGAATTTGAATATGAAAAACAACATTAATCAGATCAAGAACTCTTCGTCTGATACGTTTATAATTAAGGATAAAAAATGATTGTTTATAATTAGTTCTTATCGGTTCAAATTCCACCTTTGCTTCATAAGGTAACTCACGCGAGTCACAGGTACGATCTCTGAGAGTTTCCACAAAATGAATTCCAGAAAATCCATGATTTACAGCTAATTTATTCCAATAATCCATCATTGATTTACATTGAGGGATTGATTGAGATTTATACAATAAAAACATTGGTTTGTTGCCAATTTTAATATATCGGTCATCTTTAAAAAAAGGTAATAGATATTCAAAATGTTTTAACCAATCAGCTTCATCCCCATAAGATTGTGGCATTAATATATGATTATTTTTACCATCCCAAGTGCGCGCCCAAGGTTCATTAGCCCATGAAAAACAGTAATCTAAATCAACTTCTGTATGCTTAAGTAGTAATTCTGAAGGTTTTTCTAATAACAGTTTACCGTTAAACCAATAATGATAAAAGCACAATCCAGATACATTATATTTTTTCGCTAGTTCAGCCTGCCATTTAATTGTTTCAATGTTAGTCAAATCATAATAATTATCAGCCAACGGTTCTCGTGGTTGATATTGATTTTTATAATATGGTTTGGCTTTTCGTACATTCGACCAATCGGTAAAACCTTTACCCCACCACATATCATTTTCTGGAATAGTATGAAATTGAGGTAAGTAAAAAGCAAGAACACGCATTTTGTTATTATATAAATTATTTTTCATCTCTCAAAATTTCTAGATAAAATTGATATAACGCTTCAGAGTTATGTTCTAATGTATATAAATTACATACGGTTTCATAGGCTCTGCTTATTATTGGTTCATAATAATCCACTCCTTTATGTAGCACACCAGATAACACCTCAACTAGTTCTTGGGAGGTATCATAACGAAGACCAATTTCTGATCCATGTCGCAATAAGCCATTATCAAATTGCTCTTTCGTTCCTGCTGTATTATGCCCTATAACCAAGCAATGATTATACATTGCTTCTACAGTAATAAAACCAAAACCTTCAGACTCACTACATACTAATAATGCCGTCGCAGATTTCATCAAAGCAGCAATATCATGTCGGAAACCTAAAAATTTTATTTGCTTCGCATATGGGCTATTTAGAACTCTTCGTTGCAAATGTACAGCAAAATCGGAAAGATTATCACCCACCAACCATAATTCATAATCACTATATTGAGATGCTATTTGCATAAATGCATCAACTGCCACTTGAGGACCCTTTCCTTTGAGTATTGAGCCAACAAAAAGTAAATATTTATTTTTAGGACAAACTTGATTCTGTTTTAGGCCTGCTGAAAACACCCCATCATATATAATTTTACTATTTGTATTATGTAAATCATAATGACTAAAAACCGATTGTGTTATGGCGATATTGTAATTTCCATCCAACAGTAATTTGTTTTTAAAGGTCGCCATTCCTCCGATAGGAGACCAACCAAAATCCAAATTTTGAAATTCTCTTAAATGCCACACATGAGGTATACCGAGTTTTTGGGCAATTCTAAATCCCAGATGAATAACCCCTGTATTTGAATGAACAATATCTGGAGATTCCTTTCTTATTATTTTTTTTAACAAATTAGCACTCTTATAATTACACCACAAAGTTCGTAATAAAAGAGGGATAAACCGTATGACATCACGCACGTTACTCAAAGGAGGATATACCGCATTATACAACGGGGATACATAATAACGAACACCTAACTCCTCCAATTTTTCTGACAAAATACCTTTATATGGAATCATCACCAACATGTCAACACCTTTAGGCTGCATACCCTTAATCATATTAAGTAAGGCAAAGCCAGAGCCTTGTATCAGTCCATTATGTGCAATATAAAGTATTTTCATTTTTTCACTTTTTCATTATTCGAAATCAGCTCTATCTCTAACATCCATAAAATAATTTTAAATGATATGTTCTTATACCATCAATGAGTGTTTTAAATATTTAATAGAAGTTTCTTTCAAATGGAACAGCTTATTATTGACTATATTGTAATCAATAGGAGTAGAGTCCATTACATCATCTTCACATAACCTATGTGTTATATCTAATTGTCTTAACAGAGATGCAACACGACCTGAATTATTTTTCATCCCCAACGCATAAAAATCTTTTTCAAAAAGAATTGAAAAAGCCACGCCATGAAAAGAGGTCGAAACAATACTCTCCGCATTTCTTATATAAGACAAGAACTCAAATGCATTTGCTGTTTGCACATAGGTCTTACCATATTTTAAAGTATCAACGCGACCAGTTAATTCTATCAGTTGACAGTTTTTTTCTTCTGCCAATTTCTCAGCGACCTTTCTAGCTAATTTTGAGGGAATTACATTATAAAAAAGTACATATTTTTCTTTAGTTCTAAGCGGAGTACAAAATGTAGCCCACTGCTTTTGATCCAATAAAAAAACAGGATCTAAAACAATTTCTATTGGGCGTTCTGTTAGTGGCTGTAGAACATCCCGAAGGTCCGTCTCACGAACCGAGAGCAAATCGAAACGTTTTAAAACCCTCGATAAATAGTGTTGGTCATCCTTATCAAAAGTCATAACGCCCATACTAGGAGCATAAGCAATACGCTTTATGATTGGAGATACGACACCTCCAAAATAAACATCATCAAATCCCTTATAATTAGGAATATTAGAATTCCACCATATTTGGTCACTACCATAAACAATACAATCTACATCTAAATTAAATAAGTCACTATTAGAGCTATACTTTATCTGCTTAGAAATGTTAAAATGTTTATATTGTAATACTAACATTTTATGCCTACGCTTTTGAAATCTAGTAGCTTTTAGTATAATGGCTATGATTGTTTTAATTCTTTCAGTAACAGTTGCATTGGGTTTGATATAAAAGAGTTTGTACGTTGCCTCATGCGCCTCAGGCCAATAATCTATCATTTCCACCTGATGACCTAAATTTATAAGATATTTTTGCAAAGCAAAAGCCTGCAAAAATGCCCCATAATTAATAGCTCTATGAAATGTTAATATTCCTATTTTCATTGGATAAAATTAGATTTTAAACTACTCATGCATTACCATAATAGAACTAACATTAACACGATGCGACGCTGCCACTTTAAACTCCTGAGGGACGTGTCCAATGGCTATTAAGGCCACTACGGCTTCTGTTTTATCAATTGCAAGTAATCTTTTTAACTCCTGATCAGTATCAGGCGTGACAGACCAATTGAGAGTACAAGCACCAATATTATAATAATGTAATGCGTATAACAAATTCATGACATAAATTCCTCCATCAACATATACACAATTATGTTCCAATGCGTTTAAGTAAGAACTTCTGTCAACTGAAACTATCAACAATTTATTTGCTCTATCGCCAAATCCTCTATTACCATTTTGCAAACTTAAAACAGCATTTAATTTGTCTTTGCCTACTACATGTACTCGAATTGGTTGTCGATTACAAGCAGTCGGTGCTGTTTGAGCCAATTCAACAACTTGACGAATTTCTAGCGGAGATATTTCTTCATCTGTATAATTACGAACAGAACACCGACTATGTGCAAATTTGAGAAAATTAGACTGACTTTCGGCGATAAATATTTCTTTAGTTAACGATTTTTGAACACAACCTGACAGCCTCAATGAGTGCTGTGAAAACAAATCGGATAATTTACTTTCTAATTCTTGATTCAACTGAAAAGAAAGTTTTTCATGAACATCCTTATATTCCTTAAGCGATTCAATTGCTGATATGAAAAGAGATTCAGACACATCAAATTTTTTAGTATAAATTTGACACAAATCTATGAGTGACATAATATTTTCAAATCCAAATCCTGGACGCATATTTGGCATGGTTAAGCCCTTTTCTACTACATGATATCGAGCTACAATAAGCCCCAATAAGCGCTGTTGAGTTTTATAAGGATTCTGTACCATGGAATATTTTAAAAAGCCTTTCAAATCATAAAAATAAACCCACAACGTTTGTTTTATAGTTCCAAGATACCTTCTTATTTTTTGTAAATTAATCATTTTTTACCTTTTATATAATTTAAAATTAGTAAACGTTCGTCCCTATTAATACCAAATATAAAAATTAAGCCAACCGTACTAACCACAGATACCAATGATGTAATTATTAAACGAACCAAATTTGGTTCTATGTACACATAACACAGAACAGGGAATAGACAGGCTAAAATAGTTACCATAAAAATAGGAGCAAGAACATCTTTACTATAATCTTTAATGGACATCCCTAGTAAGAAACGCATAAAAATAATACGCGAAATCTGAGCTAAAATAGTTGTCACTATTGAGATGTAGAATACTGCTGCAGGAGGTAACCCCAATTTTAAAGCAAAATATGCAACAAATAATGTTACAATCATCAACCCCCCAGTAATAATTTGATACCACTTAACCTTTCCTGTTGATGACACAGCTGCTTGGAAAGGATAACTACCTGCGTCAATAAGAGATACAAGAATCACTAAGCGAAGAAATATGACGCTATAATCAGGAACATTTATTAACCATAACTTCAAGATTAAAGGGGCTTCTAAAAATAATGGAATTGCGAAAATAAGAACCAAAAAATAACACATTCTTGATGATACGAATACTAGCTTCATCATACTCGTGATTTCTCCAGCAGCATAACGTTTGGTAATTTGAGGGCGAACTGCTGTATAAAAACTATTGACAAATTGATTAATGGCATTATTTACTTGGTAAGACACACCGTAAGCGGCATTAACAATAGGACCAAAAAACATATTTAAAACAATATTCAATCCTTGACCTCGAGCCACACTTGAAAATGAACCAAACAAAATCCAAAACGAAAACGAAAAAAACTCATTAAACATTTTTTTATCCCAGAAAAAAGAGAAATGACTTTCTTTATATTTTTTCTTGCAATAAATGTAATATAAAAAAGAAACTATGAATGATACAATAAACATTAGGATTGCGTAGCATTTTAGTTTTTCAAAATTTCCAATACTTAAGAAATAAACAATCACTAACTTTAAAATCACCTCCAAAATTCCTATATAAGCATAAACCTGCATATTTTCACGAGCTACAATAATAGCGTTATATGGTATTGCAAGCATATTCACGACAAATGCAAGAATGGCAAATTGATATACCCACACAGCAGATGACATTTTATCTGCAGGAATAATCATTTTATTATATAAAAACCATAAACCAACAGTTTCAGCAAGAACTATAATTAAAAAGGTTATTACAAAAAAAGACAACATCGACAATCTAAAGTATTTACTTAGTCTGTCCTCGTTACGTCTTCCTAATTCAAAAGCAAAAAAACGACTAGTAGCAGCAGAAATTGTTCCTGTAAGAAAAGAAAATGTTGAAACCACACCAGCCACAACGTTATAAACGCCATAATCCTCGACTCCTAGAACATTAAGAACTACACGAGCCGTGTACAGGGAAACTAACATTACTACTAGCATCCGTACATATAAAAACAGGCTGTTTTTAGCTATTTGAGTATTACTTGATTGCATTTGTCGTGTTTAAAGATTTCTCTCTTTCTAAAGTTCCTAATGCCTTACCCCAAAACAACAATAAAAAGGCGAAATAGGGATAAAAATAAATGTGGCTAATTAAGGTTAAAGTAAAAAATATTACGTAAGACATCGCCATAGGTGCCGCCAACGACGATTTCTGTTTTATTAATTTAAAACACAGTTTAATAAGACTAATATGAAAAACACAATATAATAAAAATACAAAAATGCCATAGTTGTAGAATATTTCCATAAAGTCGTTGTGTGCGGATAAAGACAAAACGGAATCCCTAATTACAGCCAGATGACCATGACCAAATAATATCCCTGCTGTATCGGAATTATTAATCAAACGTATAGTCTCCAGCCAAACATCAATTCTACCAGAGCCCTCATCATCTTCTATACTTTCTAGCCGTGTAGTAAATTGATTCCCAGTCATATCATCATACTTTAAAAAAGAAAAAATGACAACAAGAACCACACCTACTATTACAAAAACCGAGACAATCTTGTACTTACTTCTACCAACAAGAAGATAATCTACCAAATAATATACGGCTGTAGCTAATATAAGAGCTATCAATCCTCCTCTTTTCATACAAGTAAAAATTGTAAATAAAGACAATCCAAGAATAAGAAACTTGAATAACTTATTTTTTGTACTTGATAAAATAAACGGCAATAAAAACATTGGGTAATATGCCGTTATTAAAGATTGATAATTAGAATCTGTATTGAGAAATAAGAAAATGTTAAAGTAGTTTATAATCAACAAAGAAAACAAAACGAAAGAAAGCTTAAAAACCAACTTATCAAGGTCGTATTCTTTAAAAATGATGTATGAATAGATAAAACCTAAAGGCATTATCCAAGTAGCTGAAGCAAAGGATATAAGTTCTTTGTAAGGTAAAGAAAAATTAAGAATGATAGATAAAAAAAATAGTCCAAAATACATTAGCACAAATCGTTTAATCACAGACGGCAGTTTTAACAAATCATTTCCATGTAAAAATGCATAAACCATAAAAGCGGTACAAAGAAGAAAATTTGGAATAACAGTATATACCCTTACATCATCCTCCATATTCATTCCCATCATACCATAATATTCAAAAATGAATAAACAGGTGAAAACTATTAATAAATATATTTTGTTTAATGTTATTTTTTTTATCATAATATACCGTTTATATAGGATAGATTAATTATAAAATTAAGAATAAAAACCTCTAAAGATACATATTCAAAAGTCACCGAACATGCCTTAACTCTTTAATCATCTCCATAGGCCATTTCCAATTTTGATAACATAATTGTGCAATTCCTGGAGCCAATATCAATCCCCACAAACCTATTTTAAAATATGCTAAAAACAAAAAGAGCAAAAATAAAGTAGCTGCCGCGGATAATAACGACGCTCTAAAAAATGGCACCTCATTTTTTGATAACAGAAAAGCACCCGCCATAGCATGATTTTGTTCTAAAAAAGCCACTAATAAAGTGACAAAGAGCAATGTTCCACTAAACAAATAAGTTTGGCTACCAATTAGGCCCAAAAGCCAATTTCCACACAGAGCAACTCCCAATCCACAAACAATATACACCAAAACCAACAATCCTACTGATTTAAAATATACCGAACGGATAGCCGAAAAATCATGCTCCACACGCCATTGAAATACTTTAGGTAAATACACCGTATAATACAAATTGCCCATAGCCACAAAAACCATAACAACCTGCATCGTAATACCATACGATCCAATATCCTCTAATGGTAAATAAAGAGCACCTATAAAAGTAGCTGATTTATTAATTAAAAAACCGCCTAATCCTGTCAAGCCTACTTTTACGGCATTAGGATAGATAGCTGTTAATACTTCTTTAAATCGATTATCGTTTGCTGCTGATAATGAGTCAACCAATTCCGAATCAAAAAAATACTTTTTGGATAAAATACGAATAATAACCACCGAAGCGATTTGCGCAGAAACGATGGACACAAGCCCAAAACCAGTCAAAACCAATACTGCCGCCACTGCTATATAGGCAATATTCCCTACCAAAATAATTTGATTTAACCTTTTTACGAAACCACGAGCACGCATAAGTGATTCGTAGTAAAGTGTATACAAGTTATAAGTATTAATAATACAAAGTAAGAACCAAGCAACATAAATTTCGGTAGTATCGCCCTTATAAGTTTGAAGTAAAGTGTGAATATACCAAGTTCCGAAAGTTAATAAAAGTACCAATAACGCAAGTGCTACACGTGAGTAAAACCAACGCATAGCACGAATAGTACTCTTCAATAAATCATAATTAACTGCATCAGAAGCTGCAGAAAATCCATTTTTCTGGAGTGACTCTACGCCTGTAAAAATATAAGCAATATTACGTGCAAAGGAAGAATTAAATCCAAAGTCGAGCAACAAACTCAAAGAGGTTACTACCGTAAAAACAGTCCAAATACCAACTGTTTCGGCTGGCAGCATACGTAAAATAACAGGGAAAAGGAGCACGCCTGCTCCCATTTTAAAAAATGTAGCTAACACACTCCAAACTAAATCCTTATTACCTATTTTTGCAACGCCAATTTGAGCCATTCAGTAAGTATTAAAGTCGTCCGTCCACCAAGTTTCTATCCACAAAATTCTTTACATCAAAAATAACGGCGCCTTGTGATTTATATTTTGCAAAATCGAATGTCAAAAATTCATTATGAGATACACAAGCTATAATCGCTTGATATGCCTTCTTATCATCAAATTTTTGAAGTAAATCAACCCCATATTCATGTTTCACCTCTGCTGAATCAGCCCAAGGATCATAATAATCTACTTTCACTCCAAAGTCCTCTAATTCACGCCCTATTTCAATCACTTTAGTATTTCGTACATCAGGACAATTTTCTTTAAAAGTAACTCCCAAAACAAGCACATTAGCATCTTTTATCTTCAAATCCTTTTGAATCATCAATTTGAGTACTTTGTGCGCAATAAAGTTGGGAACACTATTATTCACGCTACGTCCAGAAAGTATAACTTGTGGATTATAGCCAAGTGCTTTTGCTTTATGTGCCAAATAATAAGGGTCAACACTTATACAATGCCCACCAACTAAACCTGGACGATATTTCAAAAAATTCCATTTGGTTCCAGCAGCTTCAATCACATCATTAGTATCAATACCTACGCGATCGAAAATTAAGGCTAGTTCGTTAACAAAAGAAATATTAACGTCACGTTGCGCATTTTCTATCGCTTTTGCGGCTTCGGCCACTTTCATATTTGGTGCCTTGTGCGTACCATTTTCAAGGATTGAATTATATAAACCATCCACCAAATCCGCTATTTCAGGTGTTGATCCTGATGTGATTTTTTTGATTTTTGTCAATGTATTTACTTTATCTCCAGGATTGATACGTTCTGGTGAATAACCACAGAAAAAGTCCTTATTAAATTTTAATCCGGACACTTTTTCTAAAACAGGTACGCAATCTTCTTCTGTACAGCCAGGATACACCGTCGATTCATAAATAACCAAATCGCCTTTTTTTAACACTTTACCAAGCATCTCAGATGCTTTTAACAATGGGGTTAAATCTGGATTATTATATTGGTCTATAGGCGTTGGAACAGTTACAATAAAGGTATTAAACAAACGTAAATCCTCTACAATAGCAGAGAACGATAACCCTTTACAGCCACTTTCTTTATACAAATTGGTAGCTTGTTTCATACCTTCCAAATCGGCCTCAAGCGTACGATCTTCACCCCGTGTAAGTTCGGATACGCGATCCACATTAATATCAAAACCTAAAACACGGTATTTTTTACCATATTCAATAGCTAAGGGCAGACCGACATATCCAAGGCCGATAACTGCGATTTTACGTTCTACATTCATAAATCAAACTATTTAGTTGTTTTTTTGAGATTTTTTAGCCAAAACAGTCCATAAAACGAACATTAAAAGAGTACTTAACAAAAATGCCACAAATAATAAGACTTCATTGTGCCAACTACGACCAATAAAAGCCAACACAATAAATAACAACGATACCACAAGAGCCACAAACGTCACTTGACGATGCTTTAAACCAGTTCTAAGCAACAAGTGGTGTATGTGATTTTTATCTGGTTTGAACGGTGATGTTTTCTTTTTAATACGCGTAATCATGACACGCATAGTATCAAACAACGGAACGAACAAGATACAAAAAGCAACTGCTGGAGCTGCAGGCACAACCAAGATGCTAGGTAAAACTTCTGGAGTCGCATTTAATTGCATAAAATGAAATACAAACCACGACATCATAAAACCTAATAATAAAGAGCCCGAATCACCCATAAATATCTTACGGCGAGTCCCACCAAATACATTGTACAAAAAGAAAACTGCCAACGAGCCTATTAAAGCATAAGCTAAAACAGCCATATGAACATCACCTGCAGCTTGAAAATAGAGAGCAAAAACGAGCGAATACAGCATACCTAATCCTGATGCCAAACCATCTACTCCATCAATCAAATTTAAAGCATTAGTGATAGCCACCAACGATATAAATGAAATAACATAACTACCCACTAAAGATAATTCATGTATCCCGAATAAACCAAACAAGTTTGTGATACGAATATCGGCAAATACAATTAGAAAAACACCCGCCAAAAATTCCCCTGCCAATTTTAGACTCGCCGATAAATCAATCAAATCATCAATAAAACCTGTCATCAAAATCAGTGTAACACCCGCCATCAAATAGTGTGAATACTCCAAATGATTGTAGGAAAAAATGACATAGAAAATCAAAAACGATATAAAAATATCAAGTCCACCCACAGTTGGGATGGCACCTACATGAGACGTTCGTTTATTGGGTTTTACGACAAAATTCCGCTCTTTTGCAACTCGCAAAACCAAAGGCATAAAGACCAATCCCAGTATTCCCGTAATGAAAATAAAAATAAACGGATAGTGATATAAAAAATTTAAAAGCGTGACTGGCATTATTTCTTCATCTCCATATCTAAACGTTCATACTGCGAATTTTGACTAATGTACTCAGGTACAAGCTCTTTCATTTTAGAAACAACCATGTAATTTTTATACACATTGGCAAATTTCAATAACTCAGCGATTTCATGCTCTACCTCATTAAAATCATATTCACGTACCTGAGCAATCATTATTTTTTCATGATAAGTAGGTTTAGTGGCCTCTTTCACATTCAGTAATTCTTCATATAACTTTTCACCTGGGCGAAGTCCTGTGTAACTAATTTGAATATCAACATCTGGTTTATAACCTGCTAAACGAATCATTTTACGTGCTAAATCAACAATTTTTACAGGCTGTCCCATATCAAAAATAAAAATTTCACCACCATTACCCATCGAGCCAGCCTCCAATACTAATTGGCAAGCTTCCGGAATAGTCATAAAATAACGAATAATATCTGGATGTGTTACTGTGATAGGACCACCCTTCTCAATTTGGTGTTTAAATAATGGAATGACCGAACCATTAGAACCTAAAACATTACCAAATCGAGTGGTAATAAATTTGGTCGCCGAAGGATTACTTTCATGCAATTTTTTAAATAATGATTGCACGTAAATTTCTGCAATACGCTTTGATGCTCCCATCACATTGGTAGGATTCACAGCTTTATCCGTGGATACCATCACAAATGTTTGAACACCATATTTCACCGCCAAATCAGCTATATTTTTGGTACCAGACACATTGGCAATCACACACTCACTTGGCGCATCTTCCATCATGGGGACATGTTTGTAGGCAGCGGCATGATAAATAATATCAGGGCGATAAGATTCCATAACATATTCTGAGCGTTTCACGTTACGCACATCTCCTATACAAGTTACAAACAAACATTTTGTTTGAAGCTCTTCTAATTCCAATTTCAAATTATGCAATGGTGTTTCGGCATTATCGTACAATACCAACAGTTGTGGATTGTAGTTTATCAATTGGCGTACAATCTCGCTACCAATAGAACCTGCAGCACCTGTAACCATCACCACTTTACCTTTTATTTGTTCTACGATATGTTTCTTATCTATTACTATAGGACGACGATTTAACAATTCCTCTATCTGAATATTTTTTAAATCTTTACTCACATCCACCAACTTATCGCCCTCGTGCCATTCATTCATTGAAGGGACTGTAAGAATCTCAATATTGTTTTCTAAAAAGAAATCTAAATCACGAGCAGGATCGATTTCTTTCATCTTAAACGGAGAAATAATAACCGCTTTCACCTTTTTTTGAGTCAAAAAACGTAACAACTTACGTTTATCAACAGTAGAAGCCACAGGCATACCAAAAATAAACTTATCATTAACACTCTGTAGATCACCCAAAAAACCAACCAAACGATATTTAGAATCACTGGCTGATCGAATCATCTTAGCTATGCTCACTCCTGCCGCTTGAGTGCCATATACCACAACAGGTATTACTTGTCCGCTATGAATAATCAAATAGTCGTAAACCGTTTTAACAACTAAACGCACAGACAATAAAAGTAAAAAGGCCACCACACCATACACCAAAAGTCCCGCACGCAAGAAAATCCCTTCTCCAAAGAAAAAATAACAAATATAATGAATGGCGAACAAAAATACTAAATTCAACCCTATGGACATCAATAATTTAACGATATCCACATAACTAGAATAACGTAAAATACCAGAATAGGTATGAAAAATCCAGAAACAAACAATTTGAGATCCCACTGCGATTAACATACGTGTTTCCAATGCCACTTCCTGCATGGGAAATCTAAAATAATAAACTTTTATGGAAATAGCATAGGCAATATAAAAAGCCGCAGCACACAGGATAGTGTCCAAGAACAGAATAAACCAACGTGGCAAATAACCGATAGAAGTAAGATGAGAGAATATATCACTATCTAAAACTTGAGATTTTCTATTGCTCATAATGATTTTTGTTTTTCAAAACACGATTAGATTTTGATAGAATGTGCAAAAATACATAAAAGGATAGAACAATCAAAGCTTTTTTAACAAAAAAAACTGTTTTTTGGGTACTAAAAATCCCTGAAAATAAAGACTTTTCGAAAAGTATTACATCTCATTATATTTTAGAAATGTTAAATTTTTATTTACTCGTACCATACAGCCATTTTTAATTTAAAATAATGCATTTTTAACATAATAAATATCAAATTGATAGCAAACGTAAGCGCAAAAAAAACACCCATGCTTGAACAAATCAAAACACAGGTGTATATAAGACAATATTATAAAATAAAATTCTATTAAGAAATAGGCTTTAAACCTCTATCTGCAGCTAATTTTAGCAGTAAATCATAAGCTGCGTCGTGTTCGTTAGGTATAACACCGTCTAAGATAGCATCTTTTATTTGAACCTTTAATTCACCAATAACACCACATGGTTCTAATCCAAAAAGACTCATAATTTCCTCTCCATTAATAGGAGGTTGGAAGTTACGCACACGATCTTTCTCCTCTATTTCTTTCAATTTAACACGCACTAATTGAAAATTTTGTGAAAAACGTTTCACTTTTTCCATATTATTGGAAGTAATATCGGACTCACAAAGTGTCATTAAGGCATCAATATCATCACCGGCTTCAAACAGCAACCGACGAACCGCAGAATCTGTCACTTCACTCTCACTCAACACAATGGGACGCATGTGTAAAAGAACCATTTTTTGGACAAATTTCATTGGATCACCCAGTGGTAATTTCATCCGTTTAAAAATGCTTGGTACCATTTTACTCCCCACAAAATTATGATTACGAAACGTCCAACCTTGTTGATCGTCCCATAATTTGGTAGTTGGTTTGCCAATATCGTGCAAGAGAGCACTCCATCTCAACCATAAATCATCACTTTTTGATGCCAGATTATCAAGCACTTTCAATGTGTGATCAAAGTTATCTTTATGCGCCCGACTTCCTCGTTTTTCGACACCTTTGAGGGCTGCCATTTCAGGAAAAACCAACGGCAATAACTCACATTTGTCCAACAAACGAAAACCAATAGACGGTTTTGGAGCCGCCATTATTTTATTCAATTCATCGAGCACACGCTCCTTGGTAATAATAGTGATGCGTTGCGAATTTCGTGTAATGGCCTCCAACGTATCATCTGCAATACGAAAATCTAACTGCGTAGCAAAACGAATAGCACGCAACATGCGCAATGGGTCATCACTAAAGGTAATATCGGGATTCAGCGGCGTACGCAATATTTTTTGCTCAAGGTCGCTTATTCCGCCAAAAGGATCTATCAACTCTCCAAAACGAGCTTTATTCAAACAAATAGCGAGCGCATTAATCGTAAAATCGCGCCTATTTTGATCTTCTTCCAACGTACCATCTTCAACAATAGGATTTCTAGATTCCTGCTGATACGATTCGCGACGAGCACCTACAAATTCAAGTTCATACTGACGATTCTTGACTTGCGCAGTGCCATACGTTTTGAATATCGACACATGGGTATTTTTACCTAATTTATGAGCTACCGCCTTAGCCATATCTATGCCACTACCAACCACCACCACATCAATATCTTTGGACGGACGCTGCAACAATAAATCGCGCACATAGCCACCAATGAGGTAGCATTCGAGACCTAAATCATCGGCAACACCACTCATCAATTGAAAAATTTCTCCCTTTAGGTCAATAGTCATAGAAAACAGATATCTAATTAAATTTCAATATGCTCAAGGCTATTCAATAAGTCGTCAAACGACTTAATTTTAGATTTCGATTGTACTTCCTCCATTTGATTTTGAACAGCTTCGTCGTAACTTTCGCATGGAACAGCACGGATAACACCCATAGCAATAGGCATATCAGGTCCTTGCATCGTTGCTAATTTTTGATGCAATGTATAATCAACGGTTTTAGCATCGTGAATCAAAATATCTTCTTCACGCACGCCATTTTCACCAATCGTTACTACCTTTAAATTCCAACCATCTAACACCAAGCCCTTATTACGCTCTTTGCCAAAAATCATCGGTTTGCCATCTTCTAACACAATCAATCTGTCTGCACGATCTTCTTTGGAAGCAATCCAACCATGAACACCGTTATTAAAAATGACACAATTAACCAAAAATTCAAGTATCGAAGTTCCTTTGTGTTTAACCGCTTCAATCATGATTTTTTTAGATGTTTCCAAATCCACATCAAGAGCGCGAGCAAAAAAAGTACCACCAGCTCCGAACACTAATTCAGCAGGAACAAATGGACGTTCTACCGTTCCGAAAGGTGACGACTTTGTTACGAATCCCTTTGCTGACGTTGGCGAATATTGCCCCTTCGTAAGTCCATATATCTGATTATTAAACAATAACACATTTAAATCGACATTACGACGAACGCTATGTATGAAATGGTTACCACCAATTGCTAAACAGTCGCCATCGCCGGTAGCCTGCCACACACACAATTCGGGATGAGCCACTTTTACACCTGTAGCCACCGCTGCACCGCGTCCATGAATGGTATGAAAACCATACGGACTCAAATAATAGGGAATACGAGACGAACAACCAATACCTGAAATCACGGCTATTTGATGTGGAGGTATCCCTATTTCGGCCATGGCTTTTTGTAATGTGCTGATTACGGCATGATCGCCACAACCTGGGCACCAACGTACATATTGATCGCTTTTATAATCTTTTGCTGTAAACATATTGAATCAAAAATTACGAGCTACAAAATTTGTATTTAAAGAGTTTCTAAAAATTCTACAATCTCACTCACTTTGAATGGTTGTCCTTCCATTTTATTGAATTGTAAAAAGGGGACATCGGGTAATTCGCTACGCAAAAACGTAACAAACTGACCACTATTTAATTCACAAACCACCACTTTTTTATAGTTTCTGAGTAGCGAGTGTGCATTTTTAGGTAACGGACAAATATAATTAAAGTGCAACAAAGCCATTTTCTTACCTTCAGCATTCAACGTATTGACAGCATTCAGAAGATGCCCATGTGTGCTTCCCCAGCCAACCACTAACACATCTGCAGACTCATCACCCTCTACTTCCATAGCTGGCAAAGCATTCGCAATTTGAGCTATTTTTTCGGCACGAGTAGCTATCATGAGTGCATGATTTGCGCCATCAGTAGAGATACCTGCTTTCACATAATCTTTCTCTAATCCACCATTCCGATGCATAAAACCTTCCATACCTGGAAATGCCCAATAACGCACTTTCGTTTTTTCATCACGTGTAGAAGCACGGAATTGTCCCTTGAGTGATTCTGGAGCAATATGAGGATGAATTTCTGGCAAATCGGCTAATTTTGGCAGTTTCCATAACGAAGAACCGTTACCAATAAAGGCATCGGTAAGTAAAATAACTGGCGTCATATTTTCCAACGCAATTTTGGCCGCCATAAAGGCATAATGAAAACAATCGTCAGGACTGCTCGCTGCCATTACCACCAATGGACTTTCACCATTGCGACCGTAAAGCGCTTGCAATAAATCGGTTTGTTCAGTTTTAGTTGGTAAACCAGTAGAAGGTCCACCGCGCATCACATCGATAACCACCAACGGAAGTTCTGCCATAACGGCTAAACCTATGGCTTCTGATTTTAACGAAATACCTGGTCCCGAAGTACTTGTAGCTGCCAAATCGCCAGCAAATGAAGCGCCTAAAGCCATGCAAATACCAGCTATTTCATCTTCGGCTTGTATGGCTTTCACGCCCATATCTTTACGAGCTGCCAATTCATGTAAAATATCGGTAGCAGGTGTAATAGGATAACTACCCAGAAATAAATTCCGACCCGATTTTTGAGAAGCAGCAATCAACCCCCAAGCGGTGGCTTTATTACCACTGATAATGGTATATGTTCCTTTCGAAAGATTTTCAGATTTACCAACCGTAAAGGTGGACACACTCAAATGCAAATTGTGTCCATAGTTGAATCCATCGGTAACCACTTTGACATTGGCTTGTAGTAAATCGGGTTTTTTACCAAATTTATTACCCAAGAAATGAACCGCTTGCTCAAGTGGACGATTGAATAACCAACAAATCAAACCGAGCGCAAACATATTTTTGCAACGCAAAATAGATTTATTGTCCATATCCGAATCCTTCAAACTTGCATGAGTAAGCTCCGAAAGTGGCACAGGAACCAATTGAATAGATTCCGACAGATTCAATTCTGCAAAAGGATTATCGGTTACAAAACCAGCCTTCTCGAGCCCTTTAGCATCAAATGAATCTGCATCAAAAATAAGTACGCCAAGTGGTTTTAACACGTGAGCATTCACCTTAAGTGCTGCAGGATTCATAGCTACCAACACATCGGCCTCATCGCCTGGTGTATAAATACTTGTCCCAACATGAACTTGAAATCCAGAAACGCCACCAATGGTACCTTGTGGCGCACGAATTTCGGCTGGATAATCAGGGAAAGTGGCAATTTCATTGCCTAAAATAGCTGATAAATTTGAAAACAATGTACCAGTGAGCTGCATGCCATCGCCAGAGTCACCACAAAAGCGAATGACCACATCTGTAAGAACTTTCTGTTCTGCTTTCTTCTCCATTTACAGTGTAAGTTAAATCCGAAAAACGCTAGGAATTTCGGTATAAAATTAATTTTCTATAAGTTTTCTGTAACGAATGCGTTTAGGTTCTTCATCGCCCAAACGAGCACGTTTATTTTCTTCGTATTCGCTATACGAACCTTCAAAGAAGAATACTTGTGAATCGCCCTCGAATGCCAATATATGCGTACAAATACGATCTAAAAACCAACGGTCGTGGCTAATTACTACGGCACAACCTGCAAAATTTTCAAGCCCTTCTTCCAAAGCACGCAGCGTGTTCACATCAATATCGTTGGTTGGCTCATCGAGTAATAACACATTGGCTTCCGATTTTAAAGTCAGCGCCAAGTGTAAACGATTACGTTCACCACCCGACAACACACCGCAAAGTTTTTCTTGATCGGCACCAGTAAAATTAAAACGGCTTAAGTAAGCACGTGCGTTAATTTCACGACCAGCCACACGAATAAATTCTGTGCCGCCACTTACCACTTGATAAATAGTTTTTTCTGGGTCAATATCTTTGTGCATTTGGTCAACATAACCAACTTTCACGGTTTCGCCTACTTCAAACGTTCCTTTATCGACCTTTTCCATACCCATTATCAAACGGAATAAAGTGGTTTTACCAGCACCATTAGGGCCAATAATACCAACAATACCATTAGGTGGTAGCATGAAATTGAGATTTTCAAATAACAATTTTTCGCCAAATGCCTTGCTCACATCTACGGCATTTATCACTTTATTACCTAAACGTGGCCCGTTAGGAATAAATAATTCAAGTTTTTCTTCACGTACTTTTTGGTCTTCGTTCATCAACGCATCGTACGCATTTAAACGAGCTTTTCCTTTAGCATGACGAGCCGATGGAGCCATACGCACCCATTCCAACTCACGTTCCAAAGTTTTGCGACGTTTGCTTGCTTGTTTTTCCTCTTGCGACATACGTGTGGTTTTTTGATCCAACCAACCCGTATAATTTCCTTTCCATGGAATACCTTCGCCACGGTCTAATTCCAAAATCCAACCAGCCACATGATCCAAAAAATAACGGTCGTGAGTCACAGCAATAACCGTTCCCGCATATTGTTGTAAATGTTGTTCCAACCAATCAATACTTTCCGCATCAAGGTGGTTGGTAGGTTCATCAAGCAATAAAACATCAGGTTCTTGCAACAGCAAACGACACAACGCTACACGACGACGTTCACCTCCCGATAAGTTACGCATAATCGCATTTTCATCAGGACAACGAAGCGCATCCATGGCACGTTCCAATTTACTATCTATGTTCCAAGCATCGTGCTGATCTAACTTTTCTTGAACTTCAGCTTGACGTGCTAATAATTTATCAAAATCGGCATCAGGATCGCCAAAAGCAAGATTAATAGCTTCAAACTCCTGAAGCAAACTCATAATTTCGGCAACACCTTCCTGAACCACTTCTTTAACGGTTTTATCTTCGTCAAATTTTGGTTCTTGTTCTAAGTAGCCCACGCTATAACCTGGCGAAAAAACCACTTCTCCCTGAAATGATTTTTCGATTCCAGCGATAATTTTCATCAAAGTCGATTTTCCAGAGCCATTTAAACCGATAATACCTATTTTAGCGCCATAGAAAAACGATAGGTAAATATTCTTTAAAACTTGTTTATGAGGAGGAAACGTTTTACTAACGTTCACCATTGAGAAAATAATTTTTTTATCGTCTGCCATAGAAATAATATTACAATTAATTTACTTTGCAAAGATACAATTTTATTGACAAACAGATACAAATTTGCAGGTATCAATTTTATGGTTTACCTTTGTAACATCAAACGTCATTTTATCATGTCTAAAAAGTTACTATTCACAATTTTTGCCACTCTTTTTCTATTAAATTCATGCAAAAAAGAGGAGGAAGATTACTCTATTCCTGTGGATGGCGATGGAAATACCTACCAAACTATCGTCATTGGCACGCAAACATGGATGGTGGGGAACTTGCACACCACACATCTAAACGACGGCACACCTATAGAACAAGATGTAAAATGGGAAAATGCTGACATTAAACCCGTATTTTGCTATTATGACAACAATTCATCCAATAAATCGATCTACGGTATGCTCTACAATTGGTATGCTGTAAATTCGGGCAAACTAGCTCCCAAAGGTTGGCATGTGGCAACCAAACAAGATTGGGAAACACTAGCTACACATTATGGTGGATTAAGTAAAGCTGGTGGCGCCTTGAAAGCGTTAGAAGTTTGGCGAGAGCCAAACACTGGAGCCACTAATAGTAGTCGTTTGGGATTATTACCCACAGGTTGCTGTTTGGGCAGTTTCGAAAATGGCATTTTTGAAGGTCAAGGGGAAATTGGTTATTGGTGGACTTCCACACCTGCTATGGGAGGAGCAGGTGGAGAAATGATTCATTTATCCTACAACAGTGAAGAAATTGAAGGAAATGGCTCCGGTCCAGATTTCGGATATGCCGTGCTTTGTGTGAAAGATTAAGAAATAACTATAAACTTATTAGCTAACTTCCAAAAATTATTTTTTTGATTACTAGCTATTTAAATATTAAGTTGGTTTATTTTTCGAGAAATAGTTGCATATCGTTTGGCAAATAGCAGAAAAAACAATACCTTTGCAACCGCTTTTGAAAAAGCAGATTCAGTAGCTCAGCTGGTAGAGCACAACACTTTTAATGTTGGGGTCCTGGGTTCGAGCCCCAGCTGGATCACTTCTTTTTCATTACATATTTTTTCTTGATTCAGTAGCTCAGCAGGTAGAGCACAACACTTTTAATGTTGGGGTCCTGGGTTCGAGCCCCAGCTGGATCACATAAAAAGAGATTACTTTCATTAGTAATCTCTTTTTTGTCTGTGTACAAAACTGCACGGTATATTTACAACCATATCTTCTACAAGCATTTTTCTGAAGCAACAGAAAAAAATTGTACCTTTGCGACACAAATAAACACCAATCAATTATGTCGACAGTCATTTTTTACGCTATTATTTTCATTCTCGTAGCCGATTTTATATGGGAACGCGCCCTCTCGCTCTTAAATATTAAGGCTTCTAAATCAACTATTCCAGCATTATTAACTGGACTGTACGACGAAGAAAAATACAGTAAACAGCAACTCTATTTTCGCACCAATGCCAAATTTGGCTGGGCAACTGCCACATTCAGTTTTTTATTAATATTTGCGATGTATGTTTTTGGTGGATTTGCTTGGCTGGATGAATTCGTACGCACATTAACCAACAATGAATTAGTAACTTCACTACTCTTCTTTGGCATTTTGTTTTTTGCCAACGACCTATTAACCACACCTTTTCAATGGTACGACACATTTGTGATCGAAACACGTTTTGGTTTTAATAAAGTGACACCTAAGCTATTTGTACTCGACAAACTTAAAAGTTGGGGGTTAGAAATTCTGATTGGCGGGATTTTACTAACGGTCATCATGCTCATATACCAACAGACTCCAACGTATTTTTGGTTAATTGCTTGGTCGGTAGTTACGGCTTTCAGTCTGTTTATGAGTTTCTTTTATTCCGAATTAATTGTGCCGTTATTCAACAAACAAACACCCCTAGAAGCTGGTGAATTACGTGATGCTATCGAACAATTTGCACAAAAAACAGATTTCAATCTGACAAACATTTACGTCATCGATGGTTCGAAACGCTCCACCAAAGCGAACGCATATTTTACAGGTTGGGGACAAAAGAAACGCATTGTGCTATACGACACGTTGATTAAAGAGTTGAGTACCGACGAAATTGTGGCCGTATTGGCACACGAAATTGGACACAACAAGCACAAACACACACTCAAAGGCATGGCGGTATCACTTCCGATGAACTTACTGTTATTTTTTCTACTTGGTCTGATATTAAACAACAATGCCATTGCTCAATCAGTGGGCAGTACTGCTGCATCATTTCACATCAACATGCTGGTTTTTGGCATATTATACACGCCTATCAGTCTGCTTTTAGATCTTGTAAACAACATGCTATCGCGCCACCACGAATATCAAGCGGATGCTTTTGTTAAAACACATGGCTACGCCGAACATTTGGTGACAGCACTCAAAAAAATATCGTCGAGCGCGCTCAGCAACTTAACACCGCATCCACTTTACGTGTTTGTAAACTATTCGCATCCAACGCTCTATCAACGTATCACAAAATTAATAGCCTGATTTTATGAAACTCACTTTGGTACAACAAGAAATTGTGTGGGGCAACAAAGCACACAATCTAGCCACATTCAACGCCATAGCCGAAGCACATTACGGACAAACAGACGTATTAGTGTTACCCGAAATGTTCAGCACAGGATTCTGCGTGAATCAACCCGATTTGTCAGAAACCACTGATGGCGAAGCAATTCAACAAGTAAAACAGTGGGCTAAACAAGGCAATTACGCCGTAGTGGGAAGTATTATGGCTACGGATGGAGCCAGAATGTACAACCGTGCGTTCTTTTGTCAACCTGATGGAACCATTGATTTTGCCGACAAACGCCATCTATTTATTGGTGATGAACAACGCCATTTCACGCCTGGCGACAAGCAACTTGATGTGACGTACAACAGCGTCAAATTTCGGGTATTAGTTTGTTTCGATTTGCGTTTCCCTGTGTGGAGTCGCAACAAAGGAGGCGAGGATTACGATGTGCTCGTATATGTGGCCAATTGGCCGAAAGATCGGATTGATGCGTGGGACACGTTGCTCAAAGCGCGTGCTATTGAAAATCAAGCGTATGTGTGTGGCGTCAACGCCGTTGGAACAGATTCGTATAACATTCAACATGACGGACACTCGGTGTTATTGGATCCACGCGGTAAAAGTATAGTCGATTTTGAAATGAACGAACAGGCGGCTAAAACAGGCGAAGTAAATGTAGAAAAGCTACGCCGTATTCGCGAGCAATTTCCCTTTTTAAAATCGGGCGATAAATTTACGATTGAGCTGTAAATAAATCAGTTTCGATGTCTTATTGAACTCTTTGTAGAACATCCACATCCACAAAGTCATTGCCTTGGCGAAGCCAACTTTTGAGTGTACCTGTGTGTACAAAATGTGATTTAGCAAACAGCGATTTGCTCACAGCATTCGATATAGGAACATGTGCATAGAGTTGCTTGAGTTTTAAAAATTCGAATGCATAGGTCACTAACAACCCCAACGCTTCTGTGCCAAATCCTTGATATTGAAATTGTTTATCGACCAAAACGCCCACGCCTGCTCGCAAATGATGTGGATCAAAATCGAACAAATCGACTGCCCCAATCACCGCTTTATCCGCATTGCGTTCAATCATTAAACGTAGCTGTTTTTTTTCATAAATAGTTTTATCAGCAAAAGCGATGTATTCCTTGAGAATATAGCGTGAATAAGGCTCTACAGCACTACTTACAGCCCAAAGTGTGGTATCGTTTTCCCACCGATAAAAGTGCTCCAAATCTTCAGGTTCGAGAGCACGTAACGTGATATGATCGTTTTTTAAATACATGGATTTGCACAATTAAGGAGCGCAAATATAGCCATTATTTTTTAGAATGGACTCATTTCAACCAAACTCACGCAAAACGAGTTCCAAAAACCTGAATATTTTCCGTATCTTTGCACCCACAATTTTTACACAAACTTGGGTTTGTTGAACAGTGTTAAAACAGCCACGTTCAACGCTTTAATTTTATTTTTTATGGTTCGTAAACAAAAACAACTTCCTCTTTTTCAAGAAGTAACCATCACCGATGTCGCCGCCGAAGGTAAAGCCATTGCCAAAGCAGACGACCTCATCATTTTTACACAATATGCCGTACCTGGCGACGTGGTAGATTTGCAAATTTTCAAGAAAAAGAAAAACTACATGGAAGGTCGCGTGACCAAATTCCATAGCTATTCCGACAAACGATGTGAACCTGTATGCGAACATTACGGCGTTTGTGGAGGCTGTAAATGGCAAATTCTCCCTTACGACGAACAGATAAAATACAAACAAAAACAGGTGATCGACAATTTAACCCGTTTAGGAAAAATTGAATTGCCTGAAATTACGCCTATTTTAGGTTCTGCAAAAACCACCTTTTACCGCAACAAATTAGAATATACATTTTCTAACAAACGTTGGCTCACGGCTGAACAAATGGGAAATGCTGGCGATTTAAACCTCAATGGCGTTGGTTTCCACATTCCGGGGATGTTCGATAAAGTACTCGATATCCACAAATGTTGGTTGCAGGACGATATTTCGAACCAATTGCGCAATGAAATTCGTCAATACGCATTCGACCATAATCTTACGTTTTTCGATTTACGCAACCAAGAAGGCTTTTTGCGCACGCTGATGGTTAGAACCACATCGACAGGCGAACTCATGGTGGTGATGGTATTTTTCCACGAAGACGAACCCGCTCGTGTAGCCTTACTCAAACATTTGGTTGCTAAATTTCCACAAATCACCGCTTTACTTTATGTGATTAACGAAAAATGCAACGACACCATTACCGATCAAACCATTCATTGTTTCCATGGAGCGGATGCTATTTACGAAGAAATGGAAGGTTTAAAATTCAAAATCGGTCCAAAATCATTCTATCAAACCAATTCGGAACAAGCATACGAACTCTACAAAGTGACCCGTAATTTTGCCGAACTTACAGGCGACGAGCTCGTGTACGACTTATACACAGGGACAGGCACCATTGCCAATTTCGTAAGCAAACACGCCAAACAAGTGATTGGTATTGAATATGTTCCAGAAGCGATAGAAGATGCCAAGGTTAATTCGTCACTTAATAAAATTGACAACACACTTTTCTTTGCTGGCGATATGAAAGATATGTTGACTGATCAATTTATCGAAGAATACGGCCGTCCTGATGTGATTATTACCGACCCACCACGCGCTGGCATGCACGAAGATGTAATCAATGTGATACTCAGCGCCGCGCCAAAACGCATTGTGTACGTAAGTTGTAATCCTGCCACGCAAGCACGCGACTTACAATTGTTGGATGCCAAATACCGTGTGGATGCCGTACAACCAGTGGATATGTTTCCTCACACGCATCACGTAGAAAATGTAGTTAAACTCACCAGACGTTAATTACAGAACCGATAACGTACTAAAAAAGGTTTCCACCCATGGGTAGAAACCTTTTTTTATGTTATGAAAAGTAGTGTTCTTAATGTGAAATCACGTGTTTTTTGAGTACGCCGCCTTTAATTTCGCGAATGGAATGTTGCACCACAAAAGCGGTTGGGTCTATTTTCTCAATTTCGCTCAATAATTTAGTTACCTCCAAACGCGTGACCACACAAAATAGCACTTTACGATTTTCATCGTGGGCCGATTGGTAACCACCAGCTGCGCGATAAACGGTCACACCACGATGCAATTGATCGGTAATCATGTGACGAATGTCCGCATTTTGTGGCGACACAATGGTAACTCCAATGTACTCTTCGATACCATTAATAATAAAATCGACCGATTTAGAAGCCGCCACATACGTCAACATCGAATACATGGCCGTTTCTACATTAATCAAAAACGCCGCAATAATAAACAACGCCACATTGAAAATAGCAATGAAATTACCAACCGTAATACCTCCTCGACGGCTCACATAAATAGCCATCACTTCCGTACCGTCAATTACAGAACCACCACGAATAGAAAAACCGATACCCGCACCGAGAAAGACACCACCAAAAATGGCGATTAATAACTTATCGGACGTGATAGATGGCAATTCCACAAAATGCACCAACACCGATAGTAGAATGATAGAAATTGTACTACGAATAGCAAATTGCCACGAAATTTGGCGATAACCAATGATAATAAAGGGCAAATTAATGATCAAAATCAATAGTGATAAATCAAAATTCGTCAAAAAATTAATTAATAGTGACACGCCCATAGCCCCACCATCCAAAAAATTATTGGACAGTAAAAAGGCTTTTAAACCGATGGTGGCACTAATGACACCCAACGCCATATACATGGAGGATTTCCACGAAATAACGGCACTACTTCTAAACATAATGAGATAATTTTATGGCTACTAAAGTAGACAAAATTAGTTATATATTTAACAAAAATTACAATTATTTTTGAGGCTCAATATGAATAATCACTTGGGTACCAGCACCATATTTTTCTTTCAATTTTTGTTCTATTTTTACCGTCGAAGCGTGCGATTTTGCCACGGTCATATCACCTGAAACCCGCACATGCAACTCGATAGCAATATTAGCACCAATTCGTCGAGTTTTCAGATTATGAGGATCGCTCAACAACGTATCTTCCATAATCAAACCTAAAATTTCGTCCTCTTGTTCTTTTGGCAACGACCGCTCCACCAATTCATTCAAGCTTGGCTTCACCAAATCGTACGACACTTTAGCAATCAACACACTCACAATAATAGCCGCAACGGGATCCAACACGCGCCATTGATCGCCCAAGAAATAGGCACCACCAATACCAATCAACGTACCAATAGACGAAAACGCATCAGAACGATGATGCCATGCATTAGCTTTTACAGCTGGTGAATTGACCCGTTTAGCAACTCCTAGTGTGTACCAATACAACAATTCTTTAGTAACAATCGAAACAGCAGCAGCCACCAAAGCAATGAAGCCTGGACGTTCAATTAGCTCGCCACCAATAACACGACCAATGAGCTCTATACTATTGACAAAAATACCAATACTTACAGCAAACAATGCCAAACCAATAATAATGGTAGCAAGCGTTTCATATTTTCCATGACCATAATCATGACATTCATCTTTGGGTTTAGATGATACTTTGACAAAAACAAGTACCACTAAATCGGTAGCAAAATCGGATATAGAATGTACCGCATCGGCAACCATAGCTCCACTTCGGCCAAAAATACCAGCCAACAATTTACCTATAGCTAAGGCCAAATTTACAAAAAAACCAACCCAAGTCACTTTATAAATGGCTTTTTCACGATTTTCAATTTTCATACTCATTCAAATTAAATTTTAGACACCAATTTACCCAAAAGTTCGACCAACTTGCCAATCTCTTCGGCTGTAAGTGTTTCTCCTATCAGTTCCGAAAAACGCTCGTGTGCATAATCATGCATGGCATTTATTTGCCGACCTTTTTCGGTTAAATGCAAATGCGAATTACGACGATCTTCGTCCGATTGCACCTTTTTGATATACTCTTTTTCAATCAATTTATCGATAGAAACGGTCACCGTTGGTTTAGTAAGTTGCAATTCCGACGCCAATTCCGTGATATTTGGATTTCCCAATGCACTAATCACTTCCAGATAATGCATCTGCGTTAATGTCAACTCGGTCAACCCAAAATACTCTTTCGCTTGCTCCTCCATTTCGCCTAAGCTATGCGACAGTTTAGCAATAATTGGCACAATTTTATCCATACAAACACACCTTTTTTTAAAATTAAAACAACGTCAAATTGAGTTTGCAAATATAATTAGTTTTATCTAACTAATTATCTGTTTTTGATAAAAAATGATAAAAAAAATCGAATTCAACCATTTTGTGCTATTTTTGCAAAAAAATAATCTATGAAATTCTACCTTCAGTTTGTCATTTTCAGCCTTTTAATCACCTATCTACCAGCTATAATAGCACAAATTAGTTTTCATAAAAAAACGGTCAACAAAGCAATCAAAGTGCTTGTGTGGACTATTCCCACCCTCTTTTTACTGGTCTTCTTTTTATTCCGATTTAGCGTATTCAACCCCAGCCACCAAAGTTTCTTATGGTTTATGTGGTTATTTATGACGCTGTTTTTACCAGCCAATATTATCGCACTATTTTCGGTGCTAGACGCACTTTTCAAACGTCTTTTTGGTAAGAAAATCAAGCTGCGCCAATTCGTTGGCTATCCATTGGGCATCATAATCGCTGGTGGTTTAATTTGGGGTGCTGCCGACCGTTATCACGTGGAAGTGCGCCGTGTGGAAATTACCACCGACCAACTGCCAGCCGCTTTCGACGGACTGAAACTGGTACAAATTTCGGACGTGCATTTAGGTAATTTGAGTAACGCTGAAGCCTATTTAACCAAAGTAGCCAACAGCATTAATGCCGAACGGCCTGATTTGATTCTGCTCACAGGCGACTTGGTGAATCTCACAGGCAACGAAGGCGACGGACTCGATGCACCTTTTTTGAAACTTCACGCCACATTGGGAAAATATGCAATTTTAGGCAATCACGATTATGGCGACTACATCACGTGGGACACGCCCGAGGCTAAAGTGGCGAATTTAAACAGTGTGAAAGCACTTTACAAACGCTTTGGATTCGATTTATTGCTCGACGAACACCGCACCATTACACGCGATTCCGCTCAAATTGGCATTGTGGGCGTTGAGAACTGCGGCGTTGATCCATTTCCGTGTTATGGCAATTTAGCCAAAGCACTCGACAGTTTATCTACCACTTGCAACATTCTGCTGAGCCACGACCCAACACACTGGCGTGCCGAAGTGCTACAACACCCTGAACTCACGCTGATGCTAGCTGGCCACACGCACGGCGCACAGTTGGGCATCGATGCGTTTGGCGTAAAATGGTCGCCTTCGCATTGGATTTTTAAAGAATGGGACGGTTTATACCAACAAGCAGGACAATTTCTCTTTGTAAACCGCGGTTTGGGTTACGTGGGCATTCCGTTTCGTTTGGGCATGCGCCCCGAAATTACGGTAATCACCTTACGTTCCAGAAACTAATAATCTCTTAAATATCGTTACTAATCACTTGTGAGTTTTCCTTGTCGTATCGAGTGCGGTTGAGTGCATCTTCGTAGGTGATAGTAATGCGTCCTTCGGTGGTTATTTGTAACGCCACAGTGCCTTCTGGCTTTTCCCAATAGGTAATATAATGGCAACGACCAAACGACAAAGCTTCCATTTCGTCGCTCTCACCTTCAACATACGGTTTCGAGAAAAATTCGTACGATTTACCTTCACCATATTTGTCGACAAAGGCATTTTTAAGACTCATGTAGTCAATTTTCAACGGCGCCCAATCTTTAACAGTGGGTAAAAGCACCACCACTTTCCAAATCGCAGCTGTTTTTTTGGTGGCTACCAAACGCACTTCGCATGGGCGGCCAATAAAATTACCTGTCAATACATGGAGATTTTTATTCTCCTTTTTGACGATAAATCCCTGTTTTATTAACTCTTTAGTGAAATTAATAACCGTGCCATCCATAGGCACATTTTTGAACCGAAGATGTTCTTGGCTGTAACCAGAAAACACAAACAGACAAAAAGTGATGATTAAAATGGTTTTTAGTGATTTCATAGAATTATTTGGAACATAGGCGATTGAAATGACACAGCGAATGTACCGTTTTATTTTTAACCAACCAACTTTTTACAAAAAAACCTAACAGGTTTTGAGAGCCTGTTAGGTTGATATAGTTTATCAGGGGCTATTTGAGATACCATGATTTTGTATCAAATGACACATACAGACAATTAATTCTTTCTAATAGTAAATTCTACGCGTCTATTTATTCGCCTACCTTGGTCAGTATCATTAGTGGCCACGGGCTTGGTTTCACCATAACCTTTGGCTGTAATGCGAGACTCGCTAATACCTTTGGCAATGAGATAGCTTCTAACGGTGTTAGCTCTTTCATCCGATAATTTCATATTAGCGTCATCTGAACCTATATTATCCGTATGTCCTGCTATCTCAATTTCCATTTTCGGATTATCGTTAAGAATAGCAAATACATTATCCAATTCTGCATTGGATTCTGGCTTGAGAGTTGCTTTTCCAAAATCAAAAAATAGATTGTTTAAACGAATTGTTTGGCCAACTTCAACAGGAATCAAATACAATGTCTTCTCTATGACTGATGTGGCTGTAAGTTCCCGAGCATCTATATTTTCGGATATTGGCAGATAGGCATCTGATTTTGCCTGATAGGCATAAAACAATCCCGCAGGAAGTGCAATTGAATATTCTCCTGTTTCACCATTGGAGGTTGCTTGTCCTATTTTTTCGCTCGTTAAAATATTGGTATAAACAATATCAGCTTGAAGCGGTTTGTCTGTTTTCTTATCAAGAACCTTTCCACGAACAACAATAACAGGCTCTGGTTTAATTGTTTCTGTTTTAGGTGTTTCTTTTTCAGGTTGATGTAATTTTAGTCGGTATAAGTTAGATTGATTATTTTCCCAACGTATAAAGTAAGCATATTCTCCTTTTGAATCGATTGTGAAATAATTTTCAGTCGCTTTTGTATTTATAATTTTCCCAATGTTGATTGGTTGACTCCAATTTTGCCAGGTGTCGTCCAATCTTTTGGTTATAAAAATATCTTTTGCCCCATAACTAAAATGCCCAGAACTGGCAAAGACAAACGTTTTATTGTCTGCGGCTAAGAAACAAGGGATTTCATCGCCAGTGGTATTAATATCATATCCCATGTGTTTAAAATTGCCATATTCTCCTTTCTCATTACGAAAAGCAACATAAATATCACCATCAAAATATTTATTTTCACCATCAGTACGCTCCATGTCAACAAAATAATACTGACCATCATAGCTCATACAATCACTGATATATTCACTCTTTGAGTTGAAGCCACTAATTTTTAGTTTTTCTCGCTCCCAACTCGTTTTTCCTTTTTTATCCCTTTTCAAATAGGTTTTATAAATATCTGTTTTCCCTATATTCATGGCATTAACATAGGCCACATTGTTGTCTTGTGAAATCGCTGTTAATGCACTCGATGTGGAGGTTTTGATTGGAAGATTAAAGTCACACCATTCCACTTTTGAGATGCGTCCATCATATCCTATGACGCCTCTATAAATTTGGTTTTTACCATACTCATCTTCATGGCTAAAATAGATATATTTCCCGTCCAAAGAGACTATGGGTGCTGTAGGGCTAGCCATTCCAGACACATCATCATTCATATACATAGGTTCTCCTTCAAACGGATTTTCTTTTGCAAAGTTGAATTCTGGAGTGTAAGCCTCTCGAAAATCAGTAAGTCCGACTCCCGATATCTGATTCACGCCCGGAATTTTTACATAGTCGAGATACACATTTACACATGTAACATGTTTAGTAGGTTCAAAATTATAATTTGAAGTCCTAAATCCCTGTACAGGAGATGCGTCTCCTTGGTAAATAGTATTTACAATCGTTTCTTTTGAGTTTTCAGAAAGCGATTCTATTTCAATTTTGACGATAGCACCCACATTATAATTTTCGCAAATAACTACCTGTTGGGCATCAAATGGCATAAAGTAGTATTTGATAACAGCTGGACTTTTTGCATTTTTCGAGGGTTCTTTTCCATCTTTATTCTCTTGCAATACAGCAGCCGCATATTGGTTATATCCATTTTTATAGGTGACTGGTTTTCCGGCTCCAGTTTCAGAGCCTTCTATTTTATAACTCCAGCGTATTTTTTGTGCATCCAGTTGATTAACAAGAAAAAAGCAAAGTATAATTGAAATTAAAATTTGTTTCATATAGATGTAATTTTAAAGAAACCATCTAATATTTTATATCTTAGATGGTTTCTTTTGTTATAAAATTGGTTTATTCTATTTTAGGAACTCATTTACTCAAACTTGATTTTCTCTACATATAAGACTTGGCGATTACTTGATCTGCCTACCATAATCATACCACCGTCAGGAGTATCAATAATGGGATTCATCCGGTCTAAATAATACGCGTTTGGATCCTCTTTTGATTTTCTTCCATAAACAGTAAAATCGCTCATGGCTCCTGTATTCCCATCTATTTTACAAATTTTTAAGTAACTTCCATCTTTGGTTTTTTCCATTATTATTGGATAAAAACCACTATTATAATTTTGTCTGATAAAAAAGTCAATAATGCCTACTGTCTTTTTATCTGCTGAAGCTGTAAAATCTTCGGTTACACCGTGGGTATATTGTTTAATTAGTTTTCCCGTATTATCAAATTGAAGGTAGTACATACGACCAGGTAACCCAATTTCTTGATAAACGGCTACAAAGTTTCCATTTTCAAGCTCTAATGCTCCTCTATACAGGTTGTTTTTATTATTTATGTTTTTAAGAGTTTTACTCAATGATGCCGTTTTCTTTTCATTGGCAGGTTTAATCACCGTTTTGTCTATGTCGAATGCAGGTGTTTTTTGAGTGTAAACTACTTTGTCGTTTTCAATTTTAATAACAGCTAATCCCATTTCTTTGTTCTTTCCTACACGAGCAAGCACATATATATTCCCATTTCCCATCATTTCTGCTCCGATGATAAGCATATCTGGAAAGCCTTCAAAATTAATTTGCTTGTCGACAGAACCTTGCTTGTTAATAATAGTGATTGTTCTTGTATTAGAGTCTTTGTTGTAAAATTCTTCTGAGCCCTTATATACTAATGGAAAATCCTTGGTTATCAACATTAGTTTTTTATTTAGAACTTCCTTACATAGTTCAGTTTGTTGTACATATTTGAACGGAATTAGAGTGACTTTTTCTACTTCTAACCTTTTTGCGTCTGCTTTTACAATACAATAATCTATATGTGTATCAGTACTTCCAACACCTAACCTTCCTTTGGTTACTAATTTTGGAAAAACTCCACCTACTGCAATTAAATCACCAGCTGCTAGAAATCCGGAATAACTATCTAAACCTAATGTTTTAGTTGTTTGAGTTTCACCATTAATACCAACATGCATTTCAAAAATAGGCATAATTTTTCTGTCATCTTCAGTTCTTATATTAGTAATCTCCCTTTCTGTAACAAATTGTTCTCCTAGATATATTCCATCAAGATAATTCTTTTGCATATACCCTTTTTCCAAAATCATTTGTCCCCAAAAAGATGAAGGAACAACTCTTACAAAACGAACAATACCATCTTTTCCAATACTTGCTTGATTACTTATTGCATTGCGAGAAGAAGGCGCGGAAGAATTTGGCGATACGGCTTGTGCTGTTGTTTGTTTTACATTTTGATCAAATGTAAATTGATACAATTCTACTTCTTTCTTTTTTTCTTGAGATAAAACAATATTTAACTGATTATCATTCGATAATTGAACGAGAGCAATTTTAGCTTTCTTAAATTCTTTAGGAATTTCAACTGTTGTTTTATTAACAGGTGTTTGAGAAAACATATTCAAAGGAATCACAAAACTTAAGAGTAGAGATAAATTTTTTGTTTTCATAATTATCTAATTTTGATATTACATATAGAGTTAAACTAACTACACACATCAATATTTAAAAAAAATACTTCACAAAAATATTCTCAATATGGCAAAAAAAAAATCCATATAAATATGGATTTTAAAGTAAAAAAAGCTATTGTAGAATTATTTAACTAAGTTGTGCTGAATAGCGTATTTTAATAGACCCACAATGGATTTACTATGAGTTTTTCGCATAATATTGATACGATGCGTGTCGACCGTTTGTTTTGAAATAAATAACTGTTCTGCAATTTCTTTACTGGTCATTTCTTGAAGAATCAGGCGAAGAACTTCCGTTTCTCGATCGGTTAAATTCTGATTATTAGTAGATTTATCGAGCTGCTTCATCTGTTTTATAATCGGTAAGATTTTACACGCAAAATAACACCCATTTTCTATTAAGGCATTAAGGCCTCGTATAAATTCATACTTATCACAGATTTTAAGCATATAACCATCAGCTTCACATTCTATGGCTTTTTTGACATAGTACACTTCGTCATGCATTGAAAGAAAAAGAATTTTGATCTCAGGATATTGATCTTTTACCTTTGAACAAAGTTCGAAACCATCCATACCATCCATTTCGATATCTACAATGAGTATATCCAATTGTCCATTGAGTATAGTTATGTTACGCCATGCTTCGGCACCATCAACAGCCACACCCGATATAACCTTATCGTGGCAATCAATTAACATACTTTCAATGCCACTAATAACAAGTGGATGATCGTCTACAATAAAAATTCGTGTTGGAGACATCGTCATACAGTGGGGATTTCAATGGAAAATAGAGTGCCTTCATCGCTGTTTGATGTAAGATCTATTTTCCCGTTTAATTGTTTTACTCTTTCAAAAATATTTTTCAGCCCTGCTCCTTTAGTTGTTTCCAAAAGTGACGTATCAAAACCTAAGCCATCATCATGAATCCGAATTTTTATAAGGCTTTGTGAATACATCACTATGATATAAATATGCTTGGCTTGTGCATATTTCAAAGCATTATTACTTATTTCCTGCACGATTCGATAAATAACAAAATCTATATTTTCATTTTGTATTAAGTTATCCTCTGCATTATCTACTGTAAGATGAAATTGTGTATGAGCTTGAACAAAATTACTTTGTTCACAAAAATATTGGAGCGCAGGAACAAGTCCTTTGTTTAAATCCTTGGGGAACATGTTATGAGAAATCACACGAATTTCGGCAGATACATCTTTAACCAAGGTCGAAATTTCGTTGGTTTTGGCTTGTTCTACTGAGCTCAATGATGATATATACATCTGAATAACTGCCAATTTCTGACTAATACTATCATGTAAATCACGTGCAATACGTGAACGCTCAGTTTTCTCCATCCCGATGCGCATAGCTAACACTTTTTTATCTTGTTCCACAGCCTGCAAAACGGCAGATTTCCGCTTCACTTGAACGTATAATACAAACAAACCTATTAATAAAAATAGCACAAGAACGGCAAAAACAACAATCATCTTGTATGTTGCCAATTGTCTTTCTTGAACTTCAATTTGCTGTTTCTTCTTCTCTGACTCATATTCTATCTGTAATCGTTCAATTGTACGATTAATGTCAATGTCGTTTATTTCTTGATGGGCGAGCATTAGGGAGTCTTGCCATTGAAGTGCTTGCTGATATCTTTTCTCATTACGAGCATGTTTGGCAAACACCTCAAAAACAAGTGCTTTTTTATCAGGGCTATGCTCTTTGGAAAAAATAGTTAGTGCTCGGTTATAGTACAAATTAGCCTGCTGATGGTCTCCTAATTGGTAATGAATATCAGCCAATAGCACTAAATCAATAGACATATTCATTTGAAAGCCGCAAACGGAATCTGCTTGATAAGATTTTTTATAATAAAATAAGGCACTATCCATTTCATTTTTTTCAACAAAACACATCGCCATATTGTTATAAAAAGAGCTCAATGCCAATTGTCCGCCTTTATTCGCATAGAAGTAAATAGCCTGTTTATCAATCAATAAAGCACTATCCAATAATCCCATACTACCATACAAATTGGCTTTCAAATGTGTCATTCTTAGTAACAACGGCAGATAGGTAGAATCTTGACTAGCTTTATCGATGTATTCTCTCGTTTTGTCAATATCACCTTTGTTATAAAATGTTTTAGCCATATTGCCATAGACTGTACATAAAGACGGCATATTTTTATCACGTTCATATATTTTTTCAGCCTGATAAAAATAGCAAAATGCCGAATCATATTTGGCCAACATCATAAAATTGATGCCTTTACTCATAAAACAGGATGCACTTAAAGAATCTAAAGAAGGATCTTTTTTGACGTACAACAATGCATCATCAATAATTGCATTGGATTTGACATACTCCCCATCTCTATAATTCAATCGACTTTCTGTCATTTTTTTCAGATACGCCATCAAATTAGATGGATGTTCTAAATTAATACTATCTAACTGATAATAGAAATTTAACAAGGAGTCGTATTCGGCATTACTATATTGTTGAAGTTTGGGATAAAATGATTGAAAGTTTGTTGCACGTTCATCGGAAGGTTTATCACAGCTCACGCAAGCTATTAAAATACAAGCAAACAAGAATATCTTGTACCATGTTCCTTTTGTAATTTGACTAAGTGCCATAAGATAGGAATTAAATGAGATTTCTAGTATTTAGCAATAAGAAACTTATCTCATAAAACAACACATTACATCATTTGTTTCATCTGTTCTCCCAAAATACGAATACCAGTTTCAATTTGGTCTTCGGGCGTATTAGAAAACGACAAACGAATATAGCCATTAGGATGTTCGTCAGGGTCGAACGTTTTGCCCGTAACAAACACCACGCCTTCGTTCACACAGCGACGCACCAACACTTCTTCGTCAACACCGTGAGGCATTTTGAGCCATAAATAAAAACCACCTTTCGGTTCTACAAACATAGCTTCTGCAGGACATTCGCGACGCACAGCCGCCACCATACAATCGCGGCGCACTTTATAGATTGCTCTCAATTGCTCAATATAGGTTTGCATTTTGCCTGTACGCAAAAATTCATACGCCAATACTTGCGATAACATAGGCGAGCAGGCATCCATCGATTGTTTGCACACTTCGGCTTTAGCGTAAACTGCTTCGGGCACCAATAACCAAGCCACGCGCAAACCAGGACCAAATACCTTGGAGAATGAACCAGAATAAAAATAACGCTGTTCATCGGCAGCCGTGGTTTTCATAGGTACAATCAACGGTTTCACATCGTCGCTGTAAAACAATTCGCCGTATGCATCGTCCTCCAACACAGGAATATCGGTTTGCGCCATGACCTCTATAAACTCCGCGCGACGTTGAGGCGAATAACTCAAACCTGCTGGATTATGGAAATTGGGCGTTACGTACACAAACTTCGGATTCAATGCTAAAGCAGCTTTTAAAGCGGCAATATCAATACCATCGGCATCCATGGGAACACCTTTAAGCTCGGCTTCAAAGGATTTAAACGCCGATGTTGCGCCAATAAAAACGGGATCTTCGGTAAGCACCACATCACCAGGATTGATAAATATTTTACCAATAATATTGATGGCTTGCAACGAACCAGTGGTAATAATCAAACGATTGGTATCAACCGGAAAACCTTTAGCGCGGAGCCACTCTTTGAGCGCTTCGAGCAACGGTGGATAACCCGACGTTGGACCATATTGCATGGCTTCTTGCACCTGTTTTTCAGTTAACGTCGCCACCAGTTCGCGCAAATCGTTGGTTGGAAACAATTCGTCCCCCGGCATGCCACCTGCAAATGAGATAATGTCAGGGCGCACCGCCAAACTTAAAATATTACGTATAGCCGATGAGCGCATATTGTGGGCTGCTCGCGAAAAGTTGTATTCCATAAAACAGTAAAATTACAAATAAAAACAGAAGTGTATCAACTAAAATGAGGGTTTGTTGCCGCCCCCTCATTCCGTTATTTAATTTTTCTTAGCCCACGTATCTTTCAACGATACCGTGCGGTTAAATATCAGTTTATCAGGTGTGCTATCGGGGTCAACTGCAAAATAACCAACCTTCAAAAATTGGAACTTATCTAATGGTTTAGCTTGTGCCAAAGCCGCTTCAACACGACAACCTGTAACCACTTTAAGTGAATCGGGATTCAACAAATCACGGAAATCTTTATCCGAAGCCGATGGATCTTCGATAGCAAACAAACGGTCGTACAAACGCACGTCCGCTTCGATGCTCGAATTGATTTCTACCCAATTAATAGTACTTTTCACTTTACGATTACCGCCTTCAGTACCACTTTTGGTTTCTGGGTCATATTCGCAATACACGGTGGTGATGTTACCATCAGCATCTTTATCACAACCAGTAGCTTTTATGATGTAAGCGCTTTTCAAACGCACTTCACGACCATTTGGACTCAAACGGAAGAAATCTTTTGGAGCGTCTTCCATAAAATCGCCACGTTCGATATACAGTTCACGTGCAAACGTAATGTCGCGCGTGCCAGCTGTTTCGTTATCAGGATTATTTTCAGTAGTCAATGTTTCCGTTTTGCCCGCTGGGTAATTAGATATTACCAACTTGATAGGATCCATAATAGCACAAACACGTGTAGCTTTCGGTTTCAAATCCTCACGAGCGGAATATTCGAGCAACGATACATCAATCATTCCTTCCACTTTGGTATAACCAATGCGGTCGATGAAACTACGAATAGCTTCGGCGGTATAACCACGACGACGCAAACCACACACAGTTGGCATACGTGGGTCGTCCCAACCTGCCACTAAACCTTCTTGTACCAATTGTAACATTTTACGTTTGCTCATCACGGTATAGGTAATGTTCAAACGGTTAAATTCACGTTGTTTTGGGCGATAATCGCTATCGGCAAATTGGTCGATATACCAATCGTATAACGGACGATGCACTTCAAATTCGAGTGTACAAATAGAGTGCGTCACGCCTTCGAAATAATCGCTTTGTCCGTGTGCAAAATCGTACATCGGATATACTTTCCAATCGTAACCAGTGCGGTGGTGCGGATGCGACAAAATGATGCGATACATGATTGGATCGCGGAAATGCATATTGGAATGTGCCATATCAATTTTGGCACGTAAGACCATAGAACTTTCAGGAAATTCGCCTTTGTTCATGCGTTGGAACAAGTCCAAATTTTCGGCAATTGGGCGATTACGAAATGGACTTTCGACACCAGGCGTAGTTGGTGTACCTTTTTGCTGGGCAATCACTTCCGCCGATTGCTCGTCGACATAGGCTTTACCTTCGTTGATAAAACGAATCGCCAAATCGTATAATTGTTGGAAATAATCGGATGCGTAGTACAAGTTTTTCCAATGAAAACCAAGCCATTTGATATCGTCCATGATAGAATCAACATATTCCACGTCTTCTTTCACTGGATTTGTATCGTCAAATCGGAGGTTACAAATGCCATTATATTTTTCAGCGATGCCAAAATCCATGCAGATGGCTTTCACATGACCGATGTGCAAATAACCGTTTGGTTCGGGTGGGAAACGTGTCTGAACACGTCCGCCGTTCAAGCCAGCTTTAAGGTCATTTTCAACTATTTGTTCAATAAAATTCAAGCTTTTCTTCGGAGCTTCTTCTTCGATAATTGTGGTCATAATCCGATTCTTTATTTACAGTTTGGTGACTTCTGATATTTGTTTTACCGAGCGGTCACGTCGTCTAGTGATTAAGGATTGCAAAAGTACATTTTTTTTGTTAAAATCAACACCTTAACCACAAAAGAATTGAAGCCAAAACGCAATTTGTTATTTTTTTCATCTGGATGTTTGGTAAATTCAAAAAAAATGGATACTTTTGCACCGCAATTGTGAGAGACAAGTGCACAACAAACATTTTGCGAAAGTAGCTCAGTTGGTAGAGCACAACCTTGCCAAGGTTGGGGTCGCGGGTTCGAGTCCCGTCTTTCGCTCTTTATAAAGGCAGTATGAGGCTGCCTTTTTTAGTCTAAATAAAGAACTGTATGCCCAAATGGCGGAATTGGTAGACGCGCTAGTTTCAGGGACTAGTAACCGCAAGGTTGTGCAGGTTCGAGTCCTGTTTTGGGCACCCCAAAATGCGCAAGTGGTGAAATTGGTATACACGCTACTTTGAGGGGGTAGTGGGGGCAACCTCGTGTGAGTTCGAGTCTCATCTTGCGCACAAAACTAAAAAGCCAGATTTTATGAATCATAAAATCTGGCTTTTTTATAGATTCTCCACTCCCATTTACAACCCCAACACTTTAGCATCGACATGTAAAACGGCATGAATACCAATTTCGTGATCAACTGTGAGCAACTCATCTGTGGTAACACTCACACGTAATGAGAATTTATCTTTTTTAATGTAGTCCATCACATCGGCCTGCGTTACATCCAACACCAATTCATTGCCTATTGTATCAGGGATATCTGTTTTCCACGCAATCTCCTTTTCGGGTAAACCCTCGGCTGCTATAAAAACATGAATTGCTTCCAAAAAGCTAAAATCTCCGCTTGGCGGCGACTTCAAATTTAACTTCAACTCTTTAAGGCTAATGGCCTCTATCAAATCGGTTTGAGTTTTATTGACCGAGAATTGCGATTCTGAATTGGTTTCTACATCGGGCGTAGCAACATCAAACGGTAATGCAACACTCATAGAGGATGGAACCACCACTGTTTCGTCGTACGTCAAATCAAATTGAGTCAAGCGACTCAACTGTTCACAACTAGAAAAGAGTGCCACCGAAAAAGCTAACATAATACATTTCAAATTCATAACTTGGTTATTTAAATTAATGGATGAATCCTTTCTCTTGCATTCGTTCGGCATTCACAAATAAAGCCATTCCCGTTTTTAAACGTCTGAAGTGTGATTTTTCATAAAACGGTTCTTTGCCTGGCGAAGCGTACAAGATAACATGACACGACGCACAATAACCCACCAACGACTGCACAATAAATCGACCTATACCCTTTCCTTGATACGCTGGCAACACCGCCACATCGTACATGGCAGCTTGGTATGTGCCGTCAGAAATGACACGCCCAGTGCCCACCAACTTACCGGCATCAAACACAAAAATTACCGCATGACTACGGTTAAATGCTTGCTGATGAACATTATCCGCATAGTATGCCATGCCAGCTAATCGAAGTAACTCGGTCACTTCGTGCCAATCAACACCACACGTATTCAATTGAACTGTAAAAACCATGATTATGTACGCTTTAAAATTATTCAACTAGCAACATTTTATACTTCAACTGTAAGTATGCGACAAAGATAACCAATTTATAGATTTCCATCACCGAAAAAACAAGTATAATTTTAACTAATACACATCACACATTTCACAAAAAAAGTATTACATTTGTAATCAGTGAACACCTGAACCAAACAATTAAATAAGTAAAACTTCATTTTATGAAAATTCTTATCGTAGGCGGAGTGGCTGGAGGCGCCACAGCTGCTGCTAGAATGCGCAGAATAGACGAATCGGTTGAAATTATTTTACTTGAAAAAGGAAAATATATTTCGTATGCCAATTGCGGATTGCCTTATTACATTGGTGGAACCATTAAAGAGCGCGACAAGTTATTTGTACAAACACCCGAAGTGTTCGGCAATCGGTTCAATATCGACGTACGTGTAGAGCACGAAGCGTTGTCTATTGACCCACAAAAACACGAAGTCACGGTAAAAAAAGCCGATGGTACGCATTATACCGAAACGTACGATAAATTACTGCTTTCGCCAGGAGCTTCACCTGTACGACCACCGCTGAAAGGCATCGACCATGAAGCCATTTTTACCATGCGAAACGTAGACGACACCGACCATATAAAAGCGTACATCGACACACATCCTGTAAAAAAAGCAGTGATTATTGGTGCTGGCTTTATTGGGTTAGAAATGGCCGAAAATCTTCATCAATTAGGTATTCACGTATCGATTGTGGAAATGATAGACCAAGTAATGGCACCTATTGATTTTTCGATGGCATCGCTCGTGCATCAAGAATTAACCATGAAAGGAGTTGACCTCTATTTGGGAAAAGGCGTAGAAGGTTTTGAAGAAAACAGTCATCAATTGCAAGTATGTGTGAAAGGTGGCGAAAAAATTGATGCTGATTTGGTCATTCTATCTATTGGTGTACGTGCACAAACCCAATTAGCAGAAGAAGCAGGTCTCACAATCGGCGAAATGAGAGGTATTTATGTGAACGATTATCTACAAACATCCGATAAAGATATTTATGCTGTAGGCGATGCCATTGAATTCAAACACCCCATTACAGGTAAACCGTGGCTCAACTATTTAGCCAATCCTGCCAACCGCCAAGCACGTTTGGTGGCCGACAATATGATTCGCGGCAATCAGCACACCTACGAAGGTGCCATTGGAACATCGATAGCCAAAGTTTTTGATTTAACCGTGGCATCTACAGGCGTACCAGCCAAACGACTCAAACAATGGGGTATTGATTATGCCACAGTCACCACCAAAAGCGGTTCTAATGCGAGTTATTATCCAGGTGCAATGCCTATGACCATAAAACTCACTTTTTCGCCTAAAGACGGAACACTTTATGGTGCTCAAATTATTGGTTGTGCAGGCGTTGACAAACGTATTGACCAAGCGGCACTGATTATAAAACATCAAGGCACCATTTACGATTTACAACAGTTGGAACACGCCTATGCACCACCCTTTTCATCAGCCAAAGATCCACTAGCCATTGCTGGTTATGCGGCTGGCAATATTTTGAATGGAACAATGCCGCCTATCTATTGGCGGGAATTGAACGAAGCCATACAAAACGGAGCCACCTTACTCGACGTGCGCACAAAAGACGAGTGTGAATTGGGTGCACTCAAAGGTTCTATCAATATTCCATTGGATGAACTCCGAAATCACCTCGCCGAATTCAAAAAAGAGACACCGATTGTCGTTTACTGCGGCATCGGTTTAAGAGCCTATTTAGCACAACGAATTTTACTTGGAAACGGTTTCACCAATGTACATAACTTGATTGGCGGTAGCTCGTTGTACGAAACTGTAACAGCCGATTATAGTCCTAAAAAACAAACATCTAACACCAACTCTCATATGGCCTCAACTGTAAACACACCCCATTTTGAAATAAAAACAATGCAAATTGATGCTTGCGGATTACAATGTCCTGGTCCAATTTTAAAAGTAAAACAAGCGGCCGATAAAATGCAAGCTGGTGAACGCGTAGAAATTATTGCCACAGACCCAGGCTTTGCGCGCGACATCCAAGCTTGGTGCAATACGACGGGCAATCGCCTAGTGAGTCAAACATCAGAAAAAGGACGTTACAGTGCCACCATCGAAAAACAAGATGCACAAGCCTGTAAAATTATGACTTCGTGCGACAGCAAAGCCAAAACGTTTATCATGTTCAGCGACGACCTCGACAAAGCATTAGCCACATTTGTACTGGCCAATGGCGCAGCCGCTACAGGTCAAAAAGTAACGGTATTTTTCACTTTCTGGGGATTAAATGTGATAAAAAAACAGAAGAAAGGTCGTGTAAAAAAAGATATTTGGGGTAAAATGTTTGGTTTTATGCTCCCTGCACATTCGCTCAAACTCAAATTATCGAAAATGAACATGGGCGGTTTAGGAACCCAAATGATGCGTTATTTGATGAAACTCAAAAACATCGATTCATTAGAACAAATGCGTCAATCGGCATTAGACCAAGGCGTGGAATTTATTGCTTGCCAAATGTCCATGGATATGATGGGCGTAAAACGCGAAGAATTGATGGACGAGGTGACCATTGGCGGCGTAGCCACTTACATGGAACGAGCGGACCAAGCCAACATTAACTTGTTTATTTAAAAAAAAGCCAACTCAAAATGATTGAGTTGGCTTTTTTATTATATCTCATCTGCCTTCAACTTATTTTAAGACGTTCATTATGGCACACCAAAACCTCGTTTTTGTCACCATGCCAATAGTGAAAGCCATTACCTTGACACTGCTTATACTCTTTACAATTAGCACATTTACCTCGTTTTGTCCAACGTCTATCTCTAAAGGGTTGAAACTGGGTATGCCACACGGTATCTAAACTATCGTGGTAAATATTACCTTGTGCAAACGACCGATCGATATTGGGACACGCCGAAATAGAACCATCAATCAATACGGAACCAATATTGATTCCTGCACGGCAGAAAAACGGTGTATCTCGCACGCGTTTTTCATAATCACCCACGTAACCTTCGCAACTAAATTTAACATCTATATCGCCTTGTCGGCGGATTTCCACAATAAAATCCATTAACTGTTGGAACTGACTATCGGTCAAAAATAGTTCGGGGTTATCTTTAGCTCGCCCAATAGGAATAATGGTAAACAAACGCCAAGCTTTCACGTGTTTGGCAATTAAGTGATTTTTAATAGCCGTCAGTTCATCTATATTACGACTATTGACACACGTCACCACATCGAAATTAAGACGAGGCGCATTGGCTGCTAAACCTATCGCAACATCGGCTCGTTCAAAACTTTTAGGATTACGACGCAACCAATTATGAGATGCTTCTAAACCATCGAGACTAATAGTTAACGCACCAAGTCCAGCATTTAACAAGGCTGCATGCTTTTGCTCGTCGTACAAATAACCATTAGACACCATACCCCAACGCATGCCCCGTTTTTTTATCTCGCGACCGCACTGCTCAATATCTTTACGTAAAAGTGGTTCGCCACCGGTCAACACCACCATTAAATTGGGCGAAGGATGCTTAATGGTATCCAATGCACGCAAAAAATCGTCCAGCGGCATATCCTGATGTGCACTATCTTTAGCACAATCGCTACCACAGTGTAAACAATTCAAATTACATCGCGTAGTACACTCCCAAAATAGATAATTCAGTTCGTGTCGTTGAGTTTCTATCGCTCGAAATTGCCGAAACAGAAATTGTTCAATGCGTCGTTTCATTTCAGCTCGTCCAAATCAATAGTTAAATCAACCACACGCAACGAATCGGAGAGCACAATCTCTTTGGAAGCATAACTGCCATTTTCGATGGAATCAATATCCTCAAAACGCACCACCGTACTATCAGCACGCATCGTATAAAAGGAAAAATCGCCATCTTCGTTGGTATAAAGGTATTGCATTCTATCCACTACCGACACTTTGATGCCTTTAATAGGAAGTCCAGTGGTTTTGTCGGTAACTTTTCCTTGCACCCACAAATCTTCACCAAAATCTTGCGGTGGGCCATAACACGCCTGAAACACAAATGCCACAGAACTCAAGCACAAACCGCCAAGCAGTTTTTTTTTCCAATTAAATGTCATGTCGTTTACTTTTTAAATAATTTTTCAAGCTCTGTGTAACTACTGGGGCGTGGTGCATCAACCGTAACTATTTTACCTGTTTCATCTATAAAAACATAACAAGGAATACCTACACCTTCATTCTTAAAAATAATTTTCCAGAGATCTATTTTAAATTGATAATTAGCTAAAATATGGTAGCCTGCTAAATCACGTTGGTTGATAACATTTTCCCACTTGCTTTTATCCTCTGGATTATCTATAGAAATGTAAACTAGAGAAACATCATGTAACTTAGCCAATGAATCTACTACAGAAGCATAGATCAATTCGTTTGCACAAGGTAAGGACCAAATATCTATGAATAATCGTTTTCCTTTCAATTCTGGTAAACTTATCAATTGTTCGAATGAATTGACAGTTTTACTTATTTGCACTATTTTGTTGGGCAATGTTTCTTTTTGTTTTTCCTTATATTTTTTATCAACAAGCGAAATATACTCATATTGGTCTTTATGTTCTAAACTCATTAAATAGTGATACATTTTATCGATATCATATTCGCCATAAGCATAATTCAATTGAGTTATTAACGAAGCACATAGTGCTGGTATTTTTTGTTGCTCTGGGCTTAACAACCATAACGCATAAGGCCCAAATGTATCTTCGGAATATCCAGAGAGTAAACTATCCTTCTGCGCCTTGGATAAGCCCATATAGGTATGATAATAATAGTTGGTTAAATAGAAATAGCCTGAACTAAAATTCAACATATTTTTATGCGAATAAGGAACGGCATAAATAGAATCAATATCACGATATATCAGCACGGAATCGGATGATGTTGGTTGATGTTCCAAATCCCCTGACAATAAAGATATATATCGAATAACAAGAAAGTCAGTTATTTGAAGCCTAAAATCAAATGTTAAAATTTCGCCACACTCTTTTGTAATATCACGTTTTGAAACTGCTTTCTTTATTTTTTGGTCAAATGGATGATATATCAACTTATCAATATCGTTATGTATTCCTATAATATCTACACCATTTTTCATATTAATATTTAGAATAGAGTCTATTACAACGTGTTGACCATAGGTTTTTTCCATGATTGTTTGACCTTTTGCCTGCCGCCCTTGAAATACTAATCCTTGAGGATTGTGCAGTATCTCCATTTTATCACCTGGCATCAGCAACACACGACTACTTTTACCATCACTGTAGGTTATCAACACATAAGCAAAATCAGTAACATCAACTCGATAGGTGATGTCATAGTTGGGTTTCAACTGAAACTCGTTAGATATAAGATTTCGTGAATTATACACATTATCGATAGGCTGATAAATGCGAACATCAACCGCTTCGGTAGTTTTGAACACTAAGGTTGCGGGCTGGCTAAATGCGAAGCCACTGCACATCACTGCAATCAGTAAATAAATTGATTTTTTCATCGTGAATTCGTTTAATGTGATTAAAAAAAGAAGCAATACGAAAAAAAAGAAGAACAGATAGTTTTATAACGATGAGCTATACAATTTATTTGAGCTTCGCCATAAAACGTTCAACATCCACTAACACACGTGTATGTTTGGCAGTTGCAACGGGTTCTCCATTGGTATTTGTAGCTACAATCGTGAAATGCAATTGGCGTCCTTCTATAGCCACCAACTCGGCACGACACGTAATCCATTCGCCCACAACCGACGCTTTCACATGAAGCACATCAATGGCGGTTCCAACGGATGTTTCGCGTGGCTGTAATTGTGAGTCGATAACACAAGTAGCGCAATGTTCCATCCAAGCGACCACAGCAGGTGTGGCTAAAACGGGTAATGAACCAGAGCCAAGATGCAAAGCGGTATCATTTTCGGTTACTTGTCTCTTTTTTTCGGCGATTATGCCTGGCGTTAATTCCATTAAATAGGGATTTTAGTAAGTTTGAGTCTCACAAAATTACGATTTTATACGGATTTTAACACCTAAAATACACTTTTTTATAAGTATTTTTTTATTCTTGTCAATAATCTGTTATACAATTTGTTAATACACCTATTCAACTACACTTTTCCCTATTATATAAGGTGTATAGCCAAAAATAGTTTTCTAAAAATTTGGCACATAAGCAATAGTTTTTGTTACTTTGCAAACTTTTAAAAGCGGAAGCTCAAAATCAAAAAACAAACACCATGCACAAAAACCTCGTTATTGTGGAATCTCCGGCGAAAGCCAAAACGATTGAAAAATTTTTAGGAAGTGATTATTCGGTTATGTCCAGTTTCGGGCACATACGCGATTTAAAAGAAAAAGATTTTGGCATCGACTTAAAAAACAACTACAAGCCAGCTTACGTTGTTCCCGATGATAAGAAAAAACTGGTAAGCGATTTGAAGAAAGCTGCTAAAGAAGCCGAAGTTGTTTGGTTAGCATCCGATGAGGACCGCGAGGGAGAAGCCATTGCATGGCATCTGTTCGACGAGTTAAAACTCAACAAAGCAAACACGCGTCGTATTGTATTCCACGAAATTACCAAGCCAGCCATTCTACACGCTATAGAAACCCCACGCGATATTGATTTGAATTTGGTGGACGCTCAACAAGCGCGTCGTGTACTCGACCGCATTGTGGGATTTGAACTCTCGCCTGTACTTTGGCGCAAAATCAAACCATCACTATCGGCAGGACGCGTACAATCAGTTACCGTGCGTTTAGTGGTAGAACGTGAGCGTGATATTCAAAACTTTGTAGCAGAAGCGTCTTATAAAGTCACTGCGTTATTCAATGGCATCGACGCACAAGGTCAGCCCTGCGAATTGCAAGCGGAACTTAAACGTCGTTTTACTAGCAAAGCCGAAGCCAATCAATTTTTACAAGCGTGTGTTAATGCTTCTTTCAGCATTGATAATATCGAAAAGCATCCTGGCAAAAAATCGCCAGCTGCGCCCTTCACCACATCCACCTTACAACAAGAGGCATCTCGTAAGTTAGGTTACTCGGTGTCGCAAACCATGCGCATTGCCCAAAAGCTCTACGAATCGGGAAAAATTACCTATATGCGTACCGACTCGCTGAATTTGTCGGATTTGGCATTAGGCACCATCAGCCACGAAATTAAAGAGATGGCAGGCGACAAATACTTACACATCCGTAAATATCATACCAAAGCCAAAGGTGCACAAGAAGCGCACGAAGCTATTCGTCCAACTTACATCAGCGAGCACAGCATTACAGGTTCCGCACAGGAACAAAAACTCTACGAACTGATTTGGAAACGTACCATTGCGTCACAAATGGCCGATGCCGAAGTAGAACGCACCAATATAACGATTTGTATCAGCGGAAATCCAGAACTCTTTGTAGCCACTGGCGAAGTACTTACATTCGATGGTTTCTTGCGTGTTTACATGGAATCAGTAGACGATGAACAGGAACAAGAACAAGCTGGTTTATTGCCTGCTTTGAAGGAAAAACAGACGTTAACGTTGAAACAAGCGGTAGCACAAGAACGTTTTTCGCAAAAACCGCCACGTTACACCGAAGCTTCATTGGTACGCAAACTCGAAGAGTTGGGTATTGGTCGTCCATCAACGTATGCGCCAACCATCTCTACCATTTTGAATCGCGAATACGTAGATAAACGCGAAATTGTGAACGAACCTCGTACTTACAACGTGCTCACGCTACACAACGGCACCATCAAAGAAGAGGTTAAGAAAGAAAAAGCAACGATTGAAAAAGGGAAATTATCGCCTACTGATATTGGTATTGTAGTAAACGATTTCCTCAACATACACTTCCCTTCTATTTTGGATTACAATTTCACCGCTAAAGTGGAAGAATCATTCGACGAAGTAGCGGAAGGCAAAACGGAATGGACTAAAAATATCGACCAATTCTATAAAAAATTCCATCCAAACGTTGAAAAAGCGATAGCCACGACTGGTAAAAAAGCAGGTGAACGTGAATTGGGTATCGATCCAAAATCAGGAAAACCTGTATTTGCCAAAATCAGTCGCTTTGGATCTGTGGTACAAATTGGTTCGGCCACCGACGAGGAAAAACCAAAATTTGCCGCGTTACAAAAAGACCAAAGTTTGGAAAGCATTACGTTGGAAGAAGCATTGGAGCTATTCAAATTACCAATGAATGTTGGTCAGTTTGAAGATACCGATATGGTCGTTGCTGTTGGGCGTTTTGGTCCATACATTAAACACGGAAAAGCGTTTTACTCATTACCTAAAGGCGAAAATCCGTTAGATATGACCACCGAACACGCCATCGAAATTATTGAAGCGAAACGCCAAGAAGACAAAAATAAACAAATCAACCACTTCCCTGAAGAGGAAATTTTTGTACTCAATGGACGTTTTGGTGCCTACATCGCTTGCAAAGGCAGCAACTACAAAATTCCAAAAACGATGACGCCTGCCAACTTAACGTTGGACGATTGCAAAGCCATCATGGCGGACGAAGCTAACGCACCCAAAGCAAAACCAACACGTAAAAAAGCGGGTAAAAAATAACGCGATAAACGCTCATCTTAAAACGAAATCTGTTTCTTGCCGAAACAGATTTCGTTTTTATTGACTGTTTATCAACTAGTTAAATAACAACAGTTTGATAAAATATTAGTTTGGCACTATATTTGTTTTAACCAGACTGCATTAGAAAAAAGTATCACTTTAATTGATAAATAGTATGAACAAAAAACATTTTTTGAACGCTGTCGTTTTATTCGCTTTAATTTTGACTGTCACCTCTTGTTCTCCATCCATATTTGGGGCTGTTGGTCGTGGTAGTATTGTGGACGAACCTATCGCTGTAACACCGTTTACTGCGGTTGTAACCAGTGCCTCTGCCGATGTTACTATCACAACCGGCGATTCGCTACAAGTGATTTTATCTGATTACGAAAATTTAATTGAATTATGGGAAGTGAAGGTGGAAAACAACCAACTCGTTATCGAAACAAAACCTTTTACGTCACTTATTAATTCGAAAGCAAAAGTAACCATTGTAATGCCTGCCACACTAAAAGAAGCGAAAATTGCAGGTAGTGGTAACATCGATTTAAACAGTCCTTTCCCATTAGTTGAAAAATGTATTATCAGTGGTAGTGGTAATATCACAGGACACGCCATCACAAATTACACGGACCTCACGCTTACAATTTCTGGTAGTGGTTCATTTAATTTTGTAGGCACAGCCAATCGGGTAAAAGCGACAACCACTGGTAGTGGCAAAATGTATTTATCAAATTTAGTTGCCAACGATGTAAGATGTCTCATTTCGGGTAGTGGTAACATGTACGTTCATGCTCAAAACTCTTTAAACGCCACCATTACAGGTTCTGGAAACATTATCTATTCAGGCAATCCTACGGTGGATGTCAAAACATCGGGAAGCGGCTCAGTACGCCATGAATAAATAAAGCCCCATAATAAGTGCATGGCACAAAAAAAGGATTTCACCAATTGGTGAAATCCTTTTTCATTATGTAGTAAGCTAAAAATTAAGCTTTACCGTTGCTACCAAGTACATTCACAATTTTGTGCATATACAATTTTTTCATGCTTTCGCGAGCAGGAGTCAAGTATTTACGTGGGTCAAACTCACCTGGATTTTCAGCTAATGCTTTACGAATAGCAGCTGTCATTGCCAAGCGGCTATCAGAGTCAATATTGATTTTACATACTGCCGATTTAGCTGCTTTACGCAATTCTTCTTCTGGAATACCAATAGCATCAGGCAAATTACCACCATATTTATTGATAGTATCAACTTCTTCTTGTGGAACTGAAGATGAACCGTGCAATACGATAGGGAAACCTGGCAACTCTTTTTCTACGCCTTCCAATACATCAAATGCCAATGGAGGAGGAACTAAAATACCTTGAGCATTACGAGTACATTGAGCTGGTGTAAATTTGTAAGCACCATGACTTGTACCAATAGAGATAGCCAATGAATCGCAACCAGTTTTAGTCGTAAAATCTACTACTTCTTCTGGTTCTGTGTATGTGTGGTGATCTGAAGAAACTTCGTCTTCAACGCCAGCTAAAACACCTAATTCACCTTCTACAGTTACATCGTGAGCATGAGCGTATTCAACTACTTTTTTAGTCAACGCTACGTTTTCGTCGTAAGGTAGGTGTGAACCATCAATCATCACCGATGAAAAGCCCATATCGATACAGCTTTTGCAAGTTTCGAAGCTATCACCGTGATCAAGATGTAACACGATTTCTGGTTTTTCCCAACCTAATTCTTTGGCGTAACCAACAGCACCTTCGGCCATGTAACGCAACAAAGTTTGGTTAGCATAAGCACGAGCACCTTTCGATACTTGAAGAATAACTGGTGATTTTGTTTCAGCAGCAGCCATGATAATAGCTTGCAACTGTTCCATATTGTTAAAGTTAAATGCAGGGATTGCATAACCACCTTTAACGGCTTTAGCAAACATTTCACGTGTGTTTACTAAACCTAAGTCTTTGTAATTAATCATATTAGTATAGTTTTAATAAATAAAATTTCGATTCACAAAGATAATGAATTTCATTCAGAATCTATGCGTATTAGGCGATTTTATTTGCCTAAATCAAATAAGTACGCTACCGACACTTTCAATTCGCCTTGGTAGAAATACGTTTTAGAGTTAACAGGCAAATCTAACGTCCATTGATAGTTGTCTTTAGTCACATCATTTAAACCCATTTGATAACCAGCGCGCACTTCATAGTTTTTATATTTAGCAGTCAAACCAAGTTCGGCTGCTATTTCAAAGCGATTCAAGCGACCATCATCGCCATACATATTTTCGGTTTCGAGTGCCACTGGCTTTTGCATATCGGTATTTTCCCAAGCAATATCTTTCCCATGCAAACCAATATTAAACGAAGGTCCTGCATAGACAGCCAATGTCCATTTTTTCATAGGAAAGTTGACATATACATGCAACGGAATATCCAAATAATAGACTTGACGTTTAAAAATAGTGGTTGTATCGGAAGTGTACGCTAGATTGTACGACGACGAGCGTAAACTATACATAGCGCCCAATTCGAGTCCCCAACGATTGGTCATATCCCAATCGAACAACAAACCGCCATGAAAACCTGAACCCATGCGCGCGTTAAAATTAACGCCTTCAGCGTTAGTCGATGGAAATGGCGTATTCAGTTGATAACCACCAATAACACCCAATCGCTGTGCCGAAGCACCTAATACACAGACTAAAAAAAGTAAAACAAAAAAGAGTTTTTTCATTGATACGTGTTTACTTAAAATTCAACTTTAGGAGCTTTGTCAGCGCCAGCTTCGGCTTCGAAATAGGCTTTTGATTCGAATCCAAACATACCAGCTAAGATATTCGTAGGAAAACGACGAATGCTAGTATTATACGTTTTAGCGGTGAGATTGAATTTTTGACGAGCCACTTGAATACGATTTTCAGTACCTTCTAATTGTTCTTGCAAAGCCATAAAGTTTTGATTAGCTTTCAAATCAGGATAATTTTCGGTAATCATCAACAAACGTCCCAATGCAGCGCCCACTTCACCTTGTGCAGCTTGATATTCTTGCAATTTTTCAGGTGTTAAATCTTTAGCATCAACGGTCATTTGAGTCGCTTTAGCGCGAGCCGACACAACTGCTTCTAACGTTTCTTGTTCGTGTGCTGCATATCCTTTTACTGTGCTTACCAAATTAGGAATTAAATCGGCACGACGTTGATATTGTGATTCAACATTAGCCCACTCGGTGGTAACACTTTCTTCGGCTACTACCAATTTGTTATACGCACTCATGGCCCAAAGAGCAATGATGGCAACCAATGCCACTACAGAAATCAAAATAACTGTTCCTTTTTTCATAATTGTTTATTTTAAAATTTATTTGAGATATACGTTAAATTAAAAGCGTCCACCGGCACCACCGCCGCCACTGAAACCGCCACCAAAACCACTTCCACCGCCAAAGCCGCCTCCGAAACCACCACGACCACCACTACGCCCTACGGCAGCAGCTACCACAATCATAGGAATCACATAAGGCACCACTTTTTTGAACTGACAATGCTGACACTCATACACTTTTTCACCTTGACCAGCATGCAATGTGGTTGCTTGCACCGCCACTTCATCGCGTTCTAACTTATAAGTTTTGGCGCCACAATTTGGACATTTTTTATACGTGGTAAACGCTGAAGCATAAGGCAAAACACGAGTTGCTTTACAAGCATCGCATAACCACACATCATAATCGACCGATTTTACCACTTCTTCAGCAATTTCAGCTGATTGTAAATAAGCATCTTCCTCTTTTTCGGTGAGCAAATGCATGGATTTTCCACAGGCATGACAAGGAATCGGTTGACGACGCACTTTTTTACGTTTGTGTCGAATCCACCAAGCAAATAGTGCCACTGGCAATGGGAATATGAACGCTAAAATAGTAGCCACGCTAGCAATGCCAGCCAATTGACCATATTGTAAATTATTTTCACCTTTCAAACTACGTACTACAAAATAGCTCCACCAACTTAATATCACCAAAAATACAAAAGCGATAACTAAATAGACCACCAAGCCATTGACCAATTTCGATTGTGTAGAATTGGTATTCAGCAATAATTCTTCCATGGCAGCATCAGTTGTCAAACGTTCCTGAATGGCTTCTACACCAGCCACAAAACCTTCATCGTATTTACCACTTTTGAAATAAGGAAACATCACGTCGTTCAAAATTCCTTCGCATGCTGCATCGGGCAATAAACCTTCCACACCATAGCCTGTTTCTATTTTCACGGCACGAATATCATTCACAAACAAAATTAACACGCCATTATCTTTACCTTCTTTACCAATGCGCCATAAGTTGAACAACTCATGTGCAAAGGTGTATTCATCATCGTAACCGATAGAATTGATAACTACCACGGCCACTTGTACCGAATTTTTGGCTTCCAAATTGGTCAAAATCTGATTTAATCGTTGCTCTGCCGACGGCGACAAAATGCCATCCGGATTGGACACATAACAGTTATTACAACGCAATTTCGGATTAGGAACCGATGCGGCAGTATAGGTTTGTGCGGCAACAGTAAGCGTTACCGCCACCAACGCCAATAAAGTTATTAATCGTTTCATAGTTACTGATTTAGAACATCATGAAGGTCAATTTCGAAAATCATAGTCGAATACGGCGGAACATGAAAATTACCACCTGTCGCTTTCGAGCCATCCACGCCATATGCCATTGTGTAAGGCACATAAATTTTAGCATATGAAGGTGCACTCATCAAGCATAAGGCTTCTTGTAAACCAGGTATTAAATCACTTACAACCAACCTTTTAACACTTCCAGAATCACAGACTGTACCATCAATCAGTTTAGCCGTATAAGTCACCCAAACTTCGGAATTTGTAGGTTTTGGAGTAGATCCTGGTCCATTGTGAAAAATTTGGTATTGCACGCCTGATGGTAATATTTTCAAATCGTTAGCAGCAGTGTGTTGCGCTTTATTTTGAACCAACCAACTGGTGTTCAAATCTTTCCACGTTTGAAAATCGGCTTCACAGCTCGCTAGAACCAACACCAAAACTAGGTAAATCCATTTTTTCATATCATTCATTATTTTTGTTTTCTATATGTTTGAGAAAAGCTTTTTTTAGCAAACGTAGGCATTGCCCGCTTATTGCCCCAGCCAAAGAAATTGAGCGGATAAAGTACGCTATTTTTAAGCCAAGCAGGTGCAAAATCAAATCCTATTCGATAGCTTGCCAACAGTTTAAAGCCACGAATCACCGTTTTTTCGCCTGTGGGCTGCAAACCACGCTCCACCATTTTTCGGCGATTAGCCAATAATAAATCCGTCAACGGAATACGCACTGGACACACTTCGGCACACTGACCACACAACGACGAGGCAGAACTCAAATGCCCATATTCTTTAAATCCTTTGAAAAACGGCGTAATCACCGATCCAATTGGCCCAGAATAAGTGGTATTGTACGTATAACCACCAATCGTTTTGTACACAGGACAGCCATTTAAGCAAGCACCACAACGAATGCAAGCCAATGCTTCGCGCGATTCGCCATCGGCGTATAAATTGGTGCGACCATTGTCGAGCAAAATAACCACCATACGATCGGGACCATTAGCTTCGCCTGGTTGACGTGGTCCGCTGACCAACGAATTGTAAACAGTCATTTGTTGCCCTGTGCCATGTGCTGCCAACAACGGATAGAACAGACCTAACTGTTCCATTTTAGGAATCACCTTTTCGATGCCAGCAATCACAATATGTAATTTGGGAAATGACATCGTCATCAACCCGTTTCCCTCATTTTCGGTGACTGAAATAGCACCTGTATCGGCTACCAAAAAATTAGCACCCGTGACACCAATTTCAGCCGTTGTGAATTTTTGACGCAACACACCACGCACATAAGCCGTCAGTTCTTCGGGCGTAGCGTTGATGTCGGTTCCAAATTTCTCATTGAACAGTTTTGCAATATCGCCTTTCGACTTATGCATAGCTGGCGTTACAATGTGATAAGGTCGCTCGCCCGCCACTTGTACAATAAATTCACCTAAATCAGTTTCTATCGATTCGCAGCCCACGGCTTCGGCAGCTGCATTTAATTCAATTTCCTCGGTCGTCATCGATTTACTTTTTACAATCGACTTAGCCGATACTTCGGAGATTAACGCTTTAATAAGTTCTAATGCTTCATCGGCGGTTTGCGCCCAATGCACTTCGGCACCACGGCGCGTACTATTTTCTTCAAATTGAAGCAAATAGGTATCGAGATGAGCCAATACCTCGCGTTTGATACGAGCGGCTTGCTGACGTGCTAACGCCAAATCGCGATAACGACCAAACCCTTTGGTTACAGCCGCATCATACTTGGAAATATTAAATTTTATCGTTTGACTATGACGCTTATCAAAAGCTATTTTACTAGCGTCGACAGCAAACTGATGTTTGTTAGCACTCATACTTGGGGTTAATCTGCAAATATAGTAAAAAACAGCGAATCATTCACCAACTGACCTATAAAGGTGCGTTTGGTAACAATTTACCCAACACCCAACCAATCAAAATGGGCATAAGAATAATCAACACCGAGAGCGACATGGAGAGTTTACCACGTGAATTTTCTTCAATATCCAAAATAACACCAACGCCCACAAACACGATATACAATGTATAAACGCCCAATAACGCTAAGAAAAACAGACTTGGAAAAAATGCCAAAACGATATTGAGCAAAAATACCACGGTAAAACTATAGCTCACCAACGTATGACTCACGGCATCCGAAATTTCTTTTTTGTGAAAACGTTGCACCAAATATTTACACGCTTTTACCGAAATCCACCACGAACCAAACAAGGCCATGGCAGAGAATATGGCTTTGATAAACGCAAAATGAATACCAGCTGCACCATTGAACACATAGCCTAAAAATTCAGCCAACACACACAATACCAAAAAAGGAATCACGTACTCTTGTGTTACTTGCTTCGATGAAGCCTGTTCGTCAGCTACAATGCGCCAACCCATTTCTGGTTTTGAAAGCAAAATCCAAGCACGTTGTGCAATCTTCTTGTAATTTTCTAACCACTTTTTAAACATATCTTTCGCTTTTATGATTTAACATTACTTTTGAGCCAAGCCACTTCTTGGTTCCAACGCGTTTCGTCGGGTGTTTCAAGAATTAATGGGATATTATCAAAACGAGCATCGGCCATAATCAATTCAAATACGGTTTTACCAATATGACCTTCGCCCAACACCTCGTGACGGTCGACGCGCGTGGATAACTCTTTTTTAGAGTCATTGAGATGCATACCACGCAAATAGGAAAATCCAATCACGTCATCGAACTGCTGAAAAACGGCACTAAAGCCGTCGGGCGTTGCCAAATTGTACCCCGAAGCAAACGCATGCGCCGTGTCGATACAAACGCCAACACGCGATTTATCGTCCACCAAGTCGATGATTTGGCGCAACTGTTCGAACCGATAACCAACGTTTGAACCTTGTCCGGCCGTGTTTTCAAGTACAGCGGTCACACCGTGCGTGGCTGCCAACGTAATATTGATAGATTCGGCAATGCGTTTCAAACAATCGGCTTCCGACAATTTATTCAAATGGCTGCCTGGGTGAAAATTCAAACGATCTAAACCCAACTGCTCGCACCGTTGCATTTCGTCCAAAAAAGCGGCACGCGATTTCTCCAAACCTTCCGCTTCGGGCGAACCTAAATTCACCAAATAACTATCGTGTGGCAAAATTTGCTGAGGTTTGTAACCAAATTCCGCACAACGTTCTTTGAACAAACGAATGGACGTTTCAGTCAGTGGTGCAGCGACCCATTGACGTTGATTTTTAGTAAACAACGCAAAGGCGGTAGCGCCTATTTCGTGCGCATTCACTGGGGCATTTTCTACACCACCCGATGCGCTCACATGTGCTCCAATATATTTCATAATTCTCTATTTTAGGGCTGTAAACTCGCTACAAATGCGTCCAATTCAGCATTGCGGCACAATTTGCCATGATCCAACACCACACAATCAAATTTACCAACGTTACACAATTTCATATCCGGCAAGCGGAATATTTTTTGGTGGAACGTATATTTTACGCCTTCTTGCGTCAAGTTAAGCACACTTAAAAAACGATCGCCCGATTTGAGCGGTGTTTTAAATGCCATTTCCACACGAGCTACTACGAAATCGATGCCTTCGTCGTGCAAGTCGGCAAAACTAATTTTGTGCTGACTTAAAAACTCGTGGCGCGTGTGTTCGTAATAATGTTGATAATTTGCATTATTTACAATTGCTTGTAAATCACATTCATAGTCGCGAACTTTAAGTTCTAATTGATACATATACTCCATTGTCAGTCCCTTTTTGGTTAAACCTTGGTACCGCCTTGGCTAGCACGAAACATACGCCAGCGGATACGCTTTATTTTTTCATGATCAACGTTAAACCGTCACGCAAAGGTAATATTACTTTTTCAATACGGTTATCTGTTGCTATAAAATCATTAAATGCTTTGATGGCAATGGTTTGGTAATCGTTCGATTCTGGTTTATCAATCAACACTTTACCATCCCACAGCGTATTATCGGCCAAAATAAATCCGCCCGATTTGAGGCGTGGCAACACCAGTTCGTAATAATCACGATACAAGCGTTTGTCGGCATCGATAAATACCAAATCAAACGTCGTGTCGAGTTGTGGAATCACCTGCAACGCATCGCCAATATGTAACGTAATACGCTCTTCGAACGGCGATTTTGCCAACTGTTCACGGATAAATTCCTCCAATTCGTCGTCTATTTCGATGGTATCGACATGTCCGCCTTCGGGCAAACCTTCGGCCATACACAAGGCTGAATAACCCACAAAAGTTCCTATTTCGAGTACACGCTGCGGCTGAATCATGCGCACCAACATTTTGAGAATGCGCCCTTGAAAATGACCCGACAACATGCGCGGATTGATGGTATGCACATGGGCTGCACGGTTCACCAACGCCAAATATTCGGGCTCAGCATCGCTATGTGCCGCCATATACGCATCAATCAATTGATTGGCATCATCGGTTACTTTTTTGGCTTGTTTTAAATCCATAGGTTAATCGAACATCAAATGAGTCAACGACTCTTTATTAAATAGTTCAGAAGCAATCTGTTGTAACTTTTCAGAGGTTACCGCCATAATGCGTTCGTGAATTTCAGCATCGGATAAACAGTAATTTTGCTGCAAAAAGAGTTTTGCCATCGCCAAAATCAAATTTTCCTTATTTTCGTTGGCAATCAACAGTTGTCCTTCGAGTTGTAATTTGGCGGTGTGCAATTGGCGCGCGTCGAGTGGCTGCGTACGCAATCGTTCCAACTCTTTATCAATGAGTTGCAAACAGCGTTTCGCATTTTTAGGATCGCAACCCACGTAAACAGTCCACACGCCCGTATCGACATACGACGTCACGTTGGATTCCACATTGTACGCCAATCCGTTGCGCTCTCGAATGGACATATTTAAGCGACTACTCATGTTGGGACCGCCCAAAATATTATTAAGCAACACCAACGCCACTCTATCGGGATGCGATAAAGCAAAGGCGCGATTGCCCACCATCGAATGCGTTTGAAAGGTATCTTTGGACGATTTTTGGCGTTGTGGCAAATACGCTTTAGGCGCTTCACGCACAAAGGCGCGTTGCAAAGCAGGCACTGTAAACAGACGTTCTGCCCAGCGCACGAGTTTTGAAAAATCGGTATTTCCCAACGAGAAAAACACCAATTGATCGGTGGTGTGACAACGCGACACAAAGGCTTGCAAACGTTCAGAAGTCATCGCTTCCAAACTCTCGACATTGCCTAAAATATTACGCCCGATAGGTGAATCGGCAAATAAAAGTTCCTCAAAATCATCGTAAATAAGCTCCGAAGGCGAATCGTTGTACGATTGAATTTCGTCCAAAATCACATCCAATTCACGCTCCAGTTCGTGCGCAGGAAACAGAGAATGAAACATAATATCGGACAACAATTCCATAGCGCGTTGCATGTAAACCGACGGCACGGTGGCGTACACAAACGTCTCTTCTTTGGTAGTATACGCATCAACCTGACCTCCAACCGATTCTAACCAATTGATAATGTGCCAACTTTTACGATGTGACGTGCCTTTAAAAAGCATGTGTTCCACAAAATGAGCCATGCCTTGTTCGTCGTCGAGTTCGTCGCGCGTACCAGCATTTACCGCAAAACCACAGTAAGTAATGGGCGATGCGTCGGGCACGTGCAACAACCGAATGCCATTGGATAACGTATGTGTTTGATAAACCATGTAACGCAGAAATATGAAGTAGCAAAGGTACACTATTTTTTGCAGCTGCTCAAATAGCGACACGCATTTTTTACACCGCCACACAAAACCTAAAAAACACCAAATTTATGTCAAAAAACATGGCTGTGGCTTGAAAAAACTTTCGTATATTTGCGTGTTTTGCGCATTTGCTTTTTTACGCTAGCATGTAACGACTTGAAAAGCAATCAGAAATGATGCAAAAAGCCCTTTCTAAAAATTATAAAACACAACAAATCAACACATAACAAGAGGATATACTATGAGCGAAGAACAGAAACGAGTATTAGAGCAGCAACTTTGGAACATCGCCAACACGTTAAGAGGAAAAATGAATGCGGACGAATTTCGTGATTACATTTTGGGATTTATTTTCTATAAATATTTGAGCGAAAAAATGGACATCTTCGCCAACGAGATATTGAAACAAGACAATATCCGATTTCGCGAAATTACGCCCAAAATGGCTAAATCCGCAGAATACTTAGAGGCGATAAAAGACGAAGCCTTGGAAAAATTAGGTTATTTTTTGAAACCCGAAGAGTTATTTTCGGAAATTGCGAAACGTGGCAATGGCGACAACTCCATCGAAGATGCGTTTGACGACACTAAAACCAATTTCATATTAGAAGATCTACAAAAAATTCTGACCAATATTCAGCTAAGCACCATGGGAACAGCCAGCGAAGAAGATTTTGACAACCTCTTCGAAGATATGGACCTAAACAGCACTAAACTCGGCAAAACGCCCGAAGCCAGAAATAGCATTATTGCCAAGGTACTAGCTCATCTCGATAATATCGATTTCAAACTACAAAGCACAGAATTAGATGTGTTAGGCGATGCTTACGAATATCTGATTGGACAATTTGCTAGCGGCGCAGGGAAAAAAGCAGGCGAATTTTACACACCGCAGGAAGTGTCTAAAATTCTGGCAAAAATTGTAACCACGGAGAAACAAAAATTAAAATCAGTATATGATCCAACCTGTGGTTCAGGTTCTCTGCTGCTGCGTGTTGCCAAAGAAGTAAAAGAAGTAAACAACTTTTACGGACAGGAAATGAACCGCACCACGTACAACTTGGCTCGTATGAACATGATTTTGCACGGTGTGCATTATCGCAAATTTGACATCAAACAAGAGGACACGCTTGAGCGTCCACAGCATCTTGATAAGCAGTTTGAAGCCATTGTAGCCAATCCACCTTTCTCGGCACAATGGAGCGCCAATCCGCTCTTTACAACCGACGACCGTTTCAGCCAATATGGCAAATTAGCGCCAAGTAGCAAAGCCGATTACGCCTTTGTACAACACATGATTTACCATTTAGCCGAAAATGGAACGATGGCCATTGTGCTGCCTCACGGTGCACTATTCCGTGGTGGAGCCGAACAACACATACGTCGCTATTTGATTGAGAACAAGAACTTTTTGGATGCCGTTATTGGATTACCTGCCAACATATTTTATGGCACCAGTATTCCAACTTGTATTTTGGTATTCAAAAAATGCCGCGAAAATCCCGATAATATTCTATTTATAGATGCCAGCAACGATTTCGAAAAAATAAAAACACAAAATGTGTTGCGCGATGAGCACATCAACAAAATTATTGACACGTTTCGTAACCGAACCGAACTAGAAAAGTACAGCAAAGCGGTGAGTTTGGAAGAAATTGCACAAAACGACTACAACCTGAACATACCAAGATATGTGGACACCTTTGAAGAAGAAGCGGAAATAGACATTTACGCCGTGATGCGCGAAATTAAAGCGTTAGAAACAAAACGTACCGAATTGGACCAGCAAATAGACGTTTACTTTAAAGAACTCGGCTTAGTTTTTTAAGCTAACAACCGTCAACTGAAATCAGGAGCACTAAACTCTTTTTTTATAGGTGCAAATCCCTAATTATTTGTAGAAACACAACGCAATAACCGATATGACAAAACAAACAGATAGCAAGACTAAGGTTGAGAATTTGGGCAAAATGCCTCGTCTGAGATTCCCAGAATTCCATGAAGAATGGGAAGAAAAGAACGGAAATGAAATTTTTAAATCTATCTCAGATAAAAATCACACATCTGAATTGCCTATACTGGCAATATCTCAAGAACATGGAGCTATTCCTAGAGACTTGATTGATTATAAAATTACAGTTACGGATAAAAGTATTAGCTCTTATAAAGTTGTGCGAAAAGGGAATTTTATTATTAGCCTGAGATCATTCCAAGGAGGAATTGAATACTCTGAATACGATGGGATATGCAGTCCTGCATATGTTATTTTAAAATCAAAAATTGCGATTAGTGATTATTTTTTCAAATATTATTTGAAAACAGACAGATATATTCTTGAATTAAATAAAAAACTTGAAGGAATTCGAGATGGAAAAATGATTAGTTACGGTTACTTTTCAGAAATAAAATTACCATATCCATCTCTTTTAGAGCAAAAGCGTATTGCAGACTTGTTATCTTTAATAGATAAACGTATACAATGCCAAAGGAAAATAATAAACCAACTTGAGACCGCAATGCGAATTATTAGGGAGAAAATTTTTAAGCAACAAATGAGGTTCACAAGAGAAAAGACTCAATGGAAAGAACTCAAATTGGACGATTTTACGGATATAAAGAAAGGAGAGCAACTAAACAAAGAGGATTTGACAGAAAAAGGAATTTATCCATGCTTAAATGGAGGCGTTAATTTTTCTGGCTACACAGATAAATATAACACAAATGCCAATACCATAACAATAAGCGAAGGTGGTAATTCTTGTGGATATGTAAATTTTTTAACTTCAAACTTTTGGCTAGGAGGACATTGCTACAAAATAGTTCCTAAATCCACAATTAACCTAATTTATTTTTATCATCTTTTAAAATTTAATGAAGATAAAATAATGAAATTACGTGTTGGTTCAGGATTACCCAATATTCAACAAAAGGATTTACGTAATTTTAAAGTGTCAATAACGGTTTCTTCAGGAGAACAAACCCAAATTGCCAATTCCCTTGCTTCTTTAGATGCAAAAATAGAAACCGAAAAACAACTATTAGAACAATACAAACAACAGAAAACCTACTTATTGCAAAATCTATTTATATAAAAAGTTGCTGTAAAAGATATTGCTTTTGTGATTTTAATTGCTCTAATAAAGCTATTTCAAGGTTTACTTTCTGGTCAATACAAGATAAAAAGTTAGCAATTTTTATTTGTTCTTCTAAAGCTGGCATTAAAACTTCAATTTGATAAAACTTTTCCATATCTAAGTTTCGCCTTACTACACTAGCTCCTTGAACAGAAGATTGTTCATATTCATACATCATTTTAGGCGTTAATAAGATATATTGGCAGAAAGTTGGAATCGTGTATGTCTCATTGAAAGAAAATATTTTATAGGAAGGTGATACAATTCCTATTTCAAAATTCATATTCACGTTTATATTCCCAAGCCATAGATTTTGAGGGCTAAAAACTAGCTGCCCTTTTTTCAGTATTTTATAACCAGTATTGTCTTTACTTGCAATATCTCGTGTAAAATATTCATCTTGATTAAACAGGCCTTTAGCTGTGGAAGATAAAATGCGATATTGATTGGTTCGAGTCGTTTTCTCATTGGCTTCGATTAATAGTTGACCTAATTTATACATTTCCCAATCAGGAAAGTCCTTTTCGTCTTGATTTTTAAATCGCAATTCTTGCGAGAAAATCTTTTTGCTCACAGCACTTTTATAAGATTGTAAGCCCTCAATTATTTTCCTTTGGCATTCTATACGCTCATCTATTAAAGATAACAACGAGGCTATTTTTTTCTGTTCAGGAAGGAACGGTATCGAGATTTCTATCTGTTCAATGGTACTTTTAGATAGACTTGGAACACCAGACGCTTCGTTATATTGCAACCAGTTTATTTTCTCAAAAATGTATAATGCAAATCTAGGGATGGTATTTTTAAAGGAATGTGTATAAAAAAGCGTATCAACTGTCCAAAATTTTCCACAGTGATAAAATGGTTTGTTAATGGTTCCTTTTCGTCCAATACAGATGGTTTCACCATTCATTAGATAATCATTAACAGATGTCATATATCCTCCTGTACCAAAAACAGGAATATCACCTTCACCAAGATGTTTATAATCTTTCCCACTACCTATTTTCATTATTTGTCCTATTTCCTTGGTTTCCCATTTTCCTTGGAATTCTGGGAATCTCAGACGAGGCATTTTGCCCAAATTCTCAACCTTAAGGACTTAACTTGAGGTTTTAAAATCTTCTTTTGGTAACTTTGGAAATTTTAGTATAAACCAACAAAATCCAGAAATGAACGAAGAAAAGAACCTATCAGAAATTGCAAAATTATGGCGAGCCGACAAAAAACAGTATGTCAAAAAATCGAGTTATGCGGCTTATATGCTGCTTATTGAGAACCATTTACTGCCCGTTTTCGGCGATTGTCAAGTCATAGAAGAAGCGCAGGTACAGACATTTGTGCTGCAAAAATTAGAACAAGGATTGAGTCAAAAAACCATCAAAGACATGTTGATTGTGTTGAAAATGATTCTGAAATTCGGAGCTAAAAACAAGTGGATTAACTACAATCCGTTCGATATTCAGTTTCCCACCGAACGCGAGAGCCACCAATTGGAAGTCTTAAGTCGCACCAATCAGAAAAAAATAATGAACTACATTCAAGACCATTTCACGTTTCGGAATTTAGGCGTTTACATCTGCTTGAGTTCTGGCATGCGCATTGGCGAAATATGCGCCCTCACGTGGGAAGACATTGACGTAAACACAGGCATTATAAGTGTACGGCGGACCATTCAACGCATTTATACGGTAGAAGATGGCACACGCAAAACCGAGCTGGTGCTCGATACGCCCAAAACCAAAAATTCCATGCGCGATATTCCCATAAGTCGGGATTTACTACGCATACTGAAACCGATTAAAAAAGTGGTAAACAACTCCTTTTACGTGCTCACCAACGATGCTAAACCCACCGAACCTCGCACCTATCGGAGTTATTATGAACTGTTGATGCAAGAACTAGAAATGCCAAAACTCAAATTTCATGGTTTGCGCCACAGCTTTGCCACCCGTTGCATCGAAAGCAAATGCGATTACAAAACCGTAAGTGTGCTATTGGGACATTCCAATATCAGCACCACGCTAAATTTATACGTTCATCCAAACATGGAACAAAAGAAAAAAGCGATTGAACAGATGTTGAAGTCGTTACGATAAATCTATTGATAGATTACTAAAAAATAGTAACTTTGAAGTCTTAAAAAAATATTTATGGACGAAATTGATAAAACAATAAAAGAAGTTGAAGAAACAATGGCTCGATTCACAGCTATTGAAGAAAAGGGCAAAGAAAAAATTTTGCATTATTTCGACAGAATACACAATCATCTTTTTACATTTAACAACTTGATGATTGCTGGATTTTTTACTCTTTCTCAACTGAAAGTAAACGTTCCTGTTTGGATGATAATAATTCCACTAATTAATCTATGGTTTTTGATCTACGTAGAATATCGAATGATGGAAAAGAGTCGCTTTGAATCTAACATAATGTCACAACCCAAGTCAAAATTAGATAAATACGGAAAATCCATAAATAGAACAACCTTAATTTCATTACTTTCCATAATAGCATCTTTGGTGGTTACAATAGTGTTTCTATGTTTATTATTTAGAATGTAAAAGTGCGGTTGAAACCTATTAAGACGACATTTTATCAGTTATTTTTCAGAGTAAATCATTTTTTGTAAGTATATTTCATAAAAATAATAATATTATAAGTATTTTTCATAAGCAATAAGCATTTTGAACCTCTTTTTCTAATAATAGCCGTTTTTCACCCTTTTTTCTATGGCAATCGTTGTTTTTTATTATCTTTGCAAAATGCAATATTCATAAAATATGGAAGAAAATAAGCATTTTTCACAAGAAATAACCATTTTTCAGGGACGAACAGCTCCTGAACCTGCTTTCTTAGTGGGTTATGGGACGTTAATAGCGTATTTGGGCATTGCCATGCCATTGCCTGCCAAGTTATCCCTAGTGAGTAAAAAACACAAGCGATACGAAACGGCAGATTGGCGGGTATTTACTCCTCGGCATAAACCCCATGAAACGCTACTCGACCAACTTGTTTTTGCCTTGAAATACGAAGGAGTCGATTTATTGTTCTTCAAAAAATTATTCGAAAAAGTCTCACAAAAAGAGGTAATTGCGCTGGTTGAGGCAGAACCTCAGAGTCAATATTGCCGTAAAATATGGTTTCTGTACGAGTGGCTATTAGATAAAAAACTACCATTAGCGGATTTGCAAACAGGCAACTATATTCCCATATTAAATGAGAAACAACAATATGCCTTATCAAACACGATAAATTCTCCCCGTCATCGCATTATAAACAATTTACCTGGTACACGAGATTTCTGTCCGCTTGTGAGCAAAACCGAAAAAATAGAACGTTTTATCGCGTCAGGATTTGATCATGTGAATAAAAATAGCCTCAAAGCTATTCACAAGGACATTTTGCTCCGCACTTCGGCGTTTCTGTTACTTAAAGATTCTAAGGCCTCATTCACCATCGAGGGCGAAAGTCCCAAAGGCAAACGTGCCGCCCGATGGGCGAATGCCATTGGACAAGCAGGTGTAGTCGATTTGAGTGTGGAAGAATTGCTGCGTTTGCAGCAAGTGGTGATTGAAAACGAACGATTTATAACATTGGGATTTCGTAAAACAGGTGGATTCGTTGGCGAACATGACCGTATTACGGGCGAACCCATTCCAGCTCATATTTCGGCACGATGGCAAGATGTGGAGTCGCTGATAGATGGCTTATTAAGCACCTATAATTTACAGATAAAAAGCGAAATAGATGCGGTTATTACGGCTGCCGTCATTGCCTTTGGCTTTGTGTTTATTCACCCCTTTGAAGATGGCAATGGACGTATTCACCGTTACCTGATTCACCATGTTCTAGCAAAAAAACAATTTTCGCAACAAGGACTAATTTTCCCCATCTCGGCTTCCATTCTGAATCATATTGTGGATTATCGACAAGTATTGGAGTCCTATTCGCGACCACTGCTGGATTTTATTGATTGGGAAGAAACCAAGAAACACAATGTAGAAGTGCTAAACGACACCATTGATTTCTATCGCTACTTTGATGCAACCCAACAAACCGAATTCTTATACGACTGCGTAAAAGATACCATTGAAAACATTATACCTCAAGAAATTAACTATCTGATAAAATACGATGAGTTTAAACGCTATTTAGACGATGAGTTTGAAATGCCAGATAGCATGGTGGCACTTTTAGTCAAGTTTTTGGAACAAAATAACGGGAAAATATCGAAGCGAGCACGGGAAAATGAATTTGCAGCGTTAACCAATAACGAAATAAACGAAATAGAACACACTTACGAATTAATAATTACAAATTAGAAATTTACAGTAAACATGTCCAAACAATCAGAAGCCATATTAGAAGAACAATTAGTAATTCGCCTACAACAGTTGGGTTACAAGCTGGCGCCTATCAGTAATGAACAGGAGTTACTCGACAACCTAAAAGCGCAGTTGGAAAAGCATAATAACATCACTTTTTCGGCTACTGAATTCGACAAAGTGCTGAATATTTTAAACAAAGGTACGGTTTTCGAAAAAGCAAAAACACTGCGCCAAAAACAACACATTGTGCGCGACAATGGCGATAATCTCTATTTCGAGTTTCTTAATACGGAAAAATGGTGTCAGAATCTATATCAGGTAACCAATCAAGTCAGTATTGAAGGCACCTACAAAAACCGTTATGACGTAACGATTCTTATCAATGGTTTACCTTTAGTGCAAATAGAACTCAAACGTAGCGGTTTGGAAATGAAAGAAGCTTTTAATCAAATAAACCGCTATCAACGCCATTCGTTTAGTTCAAACTCCGCATTGTATCAATATGTCCAAATATTCATTATCAGCAATGGTGTGAATACCAAATACTATGCAAACAACCGCTATCAGAGCTTTAAACAAACATTCTATTGGACGGATGTCAATAATAAACGGTTGACCAATATTTTAACCGATTTCGCCTACTCGTTTCTCGATCCTTGCCAACTGAGTAAAATGATATGTCAGTATATTGTACTCAACGAAGCCTATAAAATACCAATGGTGCTTCGTCCTTATCAATTTTATGCCGTAGAAGCATTGATAGAACGGGTGAAAAATAGCACTAAAAACGGTTACATTTGGCACACTACAGGTTCGGGCAAAACGTTGACATCGTTCAAAGCCAGTCAAATTTTAATGAAGATGCCCGAAGTTGACAAGGTTGTATTTGTGGTCGACCGTAAAGATTTAGACTATCAAACCACCAAAGAATTTAATAGTTTTAGCGATGGTTGTATTGATGGCACGGACAATACCAACAATTTGGTAAAACAATTTATTGGCACTTATGTGGACAAAAAGGGCGAAGCCAAAAATTCCAAACTGATTGTTACCACCATTCAGAAACTCAATACAGCCATTAGCAAATTGAAGTACGAAAAGAAAATGGCTGATTTGAAAGATAAACGGGTTGTTTTCATTTTCGACGAGTGCCACCGTTCGCAATTTGGCGATACGCACAAACGCATCAAAGAGTTTTTCACAAATTGCCAAATGTTCGGCTTTACTGGTACACCCATTTTTGCAGACAATGCTAATAAAAATGAACATGGCAAACGCACAACCAAAGATTTATTTGAAGATTGTTTACACAAATACGTCATTACCGATGCTATAAAAGACGAAAACGTGTTGAAGTTTTCGGTAGAATACGTGGGACGATACAAACACAAAGACGGTCGGGAAACAAATATCGATATTGAAGTAGAAGACATCGACACCAAAGAGTTGATGGAAGACGAAACCCGTTTGGAAAAAATTGTTGATTACATCATTGCTCATCACAACCGCAAAACACACAGTCGCGAATTCACAGCTATGTTTTGTACCAGCAGCGTGCAAACACTCATCAAATATTACGATATTTTCAAACGCAAAAAAGAAGAAGGGAAACACAATCTTAATATTGCGACGATATTTAGTTATGCAGCTAATGAAGACGATGCAGAAGCCAATGGATTTTTACCAGAAGAAGTGTCGGTTGTGGAAGAACCACAGGCATTATATGGTTTACAAGCACACAGCCGCGAAAAATTAGATGAATTTATTGAAGATTACAACAAGCTTTTTGGAACTCCGTTCAGCACCAAAGACAGCGAAAGTTTCTATCTGTACTATAATGATATTTCTAAAAAGGTAAAGGAGCGGAAAATCGACATTCTGTTAGTTGTTAATATGTTCCTCACAGGTTTTGACAGCCCTACGCTAAATACGATGTATGTAGACAAAAACCTAAAATATCACGGATTAATACAAGCCTACTCGCGCACAAATCGTATTTTAAACGAACAAAAATCGCAAGGCAATATTGTGGCATTTCGGAACCTTAAAAACCGCACCGATGAAGCCATTACATTGTTCAGCAACAAAGAGGCTATCGAAGTAATCATTATGCGACCTTACGAAGATTACACCGTAAAATTTAACGAAGCATACGCAGAACTTTTAACAATAACGCCAACCACCGACAGTGTAAACGATTTAGAAAGCGAAGAGGATGAGTTGAAGTTTATACAAGCGTTCCGGTCATTGATGCGTATTAAAAACATACTGACAGCCTTTGCCGATTTCAAATGGGACGATTTGACTATAAGCGAGCAGCTTTTCAATGAGTTTCAAAGCAAATATCTGGATTTATGGCAAAAGGTAAAGACAGATCATCAAAAGGAAAAAGTGTCGATTTTAGAAGATGTCGATTTTGAATTGGAATTAATACATCGCGATGAAATCAATGTAGCTTATATCTTGCAATTATTGATTACACTCAAATCGAAAAAACAAAAAGACACCACCAAAATAGAAGAAGAAATCTTCAATTTGTTAAGCACCGAAAAAACATTAAGAAGTAAACGAGAATTAATAGAACGATTTATTCAAGAGAATTTACCTGAAATTATGGACACAGACGACATTATTCCAGTGTTTGAAAAATTCTGGAATAGTGAACAACAAAATGCCTTTAATCAATTAATTACAGAAGAAAATTTATCTGCAGAAAAGAGTGAAAAATTGATTGAAAATTACTTATTTGCAGAAAGAGAACCTTTACGAGATGAAATACTAGAGTTGATTGAAGGCGAAAAACCAAGTTTATTACAACGTAAAGTGGTAAGTGAGCGCATCTTAAAAAAGATTCTAAATTTCGTGGAAACATTTATGCACGGCATGAATTAATGGTTCCTTACAATACAAAAAAACGAACGAAAAAAAAACATCAACCCTATGCACATCGTACTCTGCGACACCAACTATGCCGAACCAATTTTGGCGATTTTGAATGATGCTATTTGTCATTCTACGGCGCTGTACGACTACCATCCACGCACCATGGCCGATATGCAAACGTGGTTTGAGGTCAAAGCACAGCACCACTACCCTGTTATTGGTTTGGTGGACGACCACAACACGCTGCTTGGTTTTGCCACATATGGCACATTTCGCGCTTTTGCGGCCTATAAATATACGGTGGAACACTCGCTTTATGTGCATAAAGATTACCGCGGACAAGGTTTGGGTAAACTGCTGTTGGCAGAACTCATAAAGCACGCCACGGTGCAAAACAAGCACTGTTTGGTGGCTGGTATCGATGCTGCCAACACGGTGAGCATTGCGCTACACCAGCAAGCGGGCTTTACCTACTGCGGCACCATAAAACAAGCGGGCTATAAATTTGCACAGTGGTTGGATCTCGATTTTTACCAATTACTGCTGCCTACACCAGCCGAACCAAACGAAGAATAACAACCCAGAAATGAACTTTAGAATTGCACAAAATTGAAAAAAGAGTGCATTTTTAGAGCAATTGTTGTGTTTATAAGAAAAAGGTCGTATCTTTGCGACTCGAAATTTTAACCAAAATTTATTATGGCAAATCAACTTCTAGCAGGCAAAAAAGGGATTATCTTTGGCGCCTTGAACTCAAAATCTATCGCTTGGAAAGTGGCTGAAAAAGCAGTTGCTGAAGGCGCTCAAATTGTGTTAACTAACGCTCCTATTGCTGTACGCATGGGCGAAATTCAAGAATTAAGTACCAAATTGAACGCACCAGTTATTGCTGCTGATGCTACCAGCATCGAAGATTTGGAAAATCTTTTCTCGGAAGCTCAAAAAATGCTTGGTGGCAAAATCGACTTTGTGCTCCACTCTATCGGTATGTCGCCTAACGTACGCAAAGAACGTTCATACGACGACCTTAACTACGATTTCTTAAGCAAAACACTTGATATTTCAGCTATCTCGTTCCACAAAATGTTGCAAGTAGCTAAAAAACAAGATGCTATCGCCGAAGGTGGTTCTGTATTAGCATTGACTTACATTGCAGCACAACGTACCTTTGTTGGCTACAGCGATATGGCCGATGCTAAAGCGTTGTTGGAATCAATCACACGTAGCTTTGGTTGTATCTACGGACAAGAAAAAGGCGTTCGTATCAACACCATTTCTCAATCGCCTACTATGACTACTGCTGGTAGCGGCGTTGGTGGTTTTAATCTTTTCTACGACGTAGCCGAAAAAATGTCGCCACTTGGTAATGCCGATGCTGACGATTGCGCTGACTATTGCGTGGTTATGTTCTCTGATTACACCCGTAAAGTTACGATGCAAAACTTATTCAACGATGGCGGTTTCTCAAACACAGGTATGAGCCTTGGTGCGATGAACCAATACATGAAAAGTTTTGAAAAATAAGTGATACTCACGCCGCATTAGCGACGAACATCACACAAAAACCAAGAAGCGAGCTAAACGATTGTTTAGCTCGTTTTTTTCGTATCAAAAAAAAGAGTAATTTTGTATCTTTGTAGGTTCACAAACAACTCGCTATCATGAAACGTTTCGCACAACTCGTTATTCTTTCGCTTTTCTACGTCGCCACTTGGGCACAACCCACACAAGTAGGCAAATATCCTCCTATGGTAGGAGAACCTAAACGCGAAGATTTTCCACAAGAAGTAGACAAACAACCCATAAATGCCACCTTTACATTTGCGATTTTGTCCGATTTACACCTCTCGGAAACAGAACCTAACAACACCGAAGATGTGCAACAGATTATTGCCGACATAAACGCCAACAAACAATTGGCTTTTGTGCTCGTCAATGGCGACCTCACCGACCGTGGTGACACCAAATCGCTCCAACTAGCCAAAAAGCTACTCGGCGAATTAAAAATTCCTTATTACGTCGTGCCAGGTAATCACGATACACGCATTTCAGAATCGGGCGCCAGCGACTTCGCTCGCCTCTTTGGCGACACACATTTTCGCCTGTTTTTCAATGGTTATCTGTTTCTAGGCATCAATTCTGGACCCATGCTTCAATTGGAAGATGGACACGTATCGCCACAAGAGCTTGTCTGGTTATCACATCAATTGAAACAAGCTGGACGCAAACAACCCGTGTATATTTTTACACATTATCCACTTAAAAAAGGCGATTGCGACAATTGGGAAGCCGTAACCGATTTGGCACGTGGCTACAATTTACAAGGCATTTTTTCGGGTCATTATCACCGCAATGGCGTATTGAGTTACGACGGCATTCCAGGTATCGTAGTGCGCTCCACACAGCGTGGAACCGATTCGATAGGCGGATATACCATTTGCGCCATGAGCGATTCACTTTACATTGGCGAAAAACGCATCAATGCCAAACTACAAACTTGGCAAGCATTACCACTCGACAAAAAAGTGTACACCGAAGGCGATCGTAAAAATTTTCCACGCCCAAATTTTGACGTCAACAAAACCTACAAACAGGTTAAAACCGTTTGGAAAAAACAAATCGACATAGAGATTGACGGCGCACCAGCGTGCAACGAACAACACCTCTTTTTCGGCGACGCCAAAGGAACGATGCACGCCATGAGCACAGACAAAGGTAAATTGGTATGGCAATTCAAAACACTCGGTGCCATTTATGGTCAACCAGCTTTAAGCGACCAAAAACTTGTATTTGGCAGCTGCGACCATAACATCTACTGCGTGAATAGTACCGACGGCAAATTACTCTGGAAATTCGCCACAGCGCAAGCCGTGGTTGCTAGTCCAGTCATCGAAAATAATATCGTGTACATTGGTAGCAGCGACGGACAATTTAGAGCTATCGACCTGAATTCTGGCAAACTGCTATGGGCGTACAAAGATGTAAAAAATTATGTGCAGACTAAAGCCGTTATCAGCGGAGATAAACTCGTTTTTGCGGCGTGGGACGACCATCTATATGCTTTAAACAAATCAACGGGCGAATTACTCTGGAAATGGAAAAGCAACACCAAGAAATTCAAACACCGTCCAGCAGCCGTGGCACCTGTGGTGGCAAACAACAAGGTTTTTGTAACCAACAATGAACATACCATCACTGCAATCGATCTAGAAACGGGTAAAATGCTGTGGCAAACTGAACAACACGCCTTCATTCACGCCAACGGAGCATCGAACGATGGGAAAACAGTTTTTGCACGCTGCGCAAAAGATAGCGTATTGGCTATTGATGCCACCGCCAACACTTACTCGGAGCGTTGGATCACCGACGCCAACTATGGAAGTGATTTGCTCGCCAGCGTGATAACCGAACAAGACAATCAAGTAGTTTTTGCTACTAAAAATGGCTTAATTTGCTGCGTCAACGCACAAACAGGCAACCTCTTGTGGCAATATAAACTAAACAATACCAGTTTACACATCGTACCACTGAACGCTACCAATTGGTTAATCACCACACGCGATGGGCTTGTAACCCGTTTAGGACTAAAATAAACGAACGGAATGAACCAAATGACAAAATAAAATGCGCTGCATTACGTATTATCTGTATATGAAATTGAAATTAACATACTTACTTATTTGCTGTCTATCAGGATTTTTACTGTTATCGTGTAGCGTGTCGGCACGGTTAAAGAAAGCCGACAAATACTACGAACAAGGCGAATACTTCAGCGCTGGCGAGGCTTATCGTAAAGTGCAATCGGGCATTTCGGCGCAACAACAGCGCAAGCTAAAAGCGGAAGTCAATTTCAAAATGGGCGAATGCTACAGTGCCATCAACAATAACACGCGAGCTATCAAAGCCTACGCACAAGCTATCAAATACAAATATCCCGATTCGATTGTCTATTTGCGCCACGCGAAAGTAGAACAAGCGTTGGGTAAATACCAAGAAGCAGCGAAAGATTACACTTTATTTTTGAAATCACAACCCACTAATGCTGAGGCACTAGCAGGACTCGAAGGTGCCACCAAAGCGGCTGAATGGAAGAAAATAATCACACGCTACGTGGTGAAACCTGCCACAGAGTTTAATTCGAAAAAGAACTCCGACTTCGCGCCTTCATTTATGGGAGCGGATGCTAGTTCAATCGTTTTCACTACAAATAGAGAGAATACAACCAATCGTAAAAACAGCAGCATCACAGGCGTGCCTAACAACGATTTATTCTCATCGCGCAAAAATGCAGCTGGCAAATGGGAAAAACCAGAACCACTCGAAGGCGAATTCAATACCGATGATGACGAAGGTGTTACCTCGCTGACGGCTGACGGCAAAACGCTCTATTTTACACGTTGCAGAGCCTCACAAAGTTCTGCCACAGGTGGCGAGCTTTACACCTCCACACGCTCTGGCGGTCAATGGACAGCACCACAAAAAGTGGTTTTATTTAAAGATAGTTCCATCACCGTGGCGCATCCAGCCATTTCGCCCGATGGTACAGTGCTCTATTTTGTATCCGATCACACCAACGGTTTTGGTGGTAAAGATATTTGGAAAGTCGAAAAAGCAGAAGACGGTTGGAGCACACCTGAAAACTTAGGCGAGGTGATTAACACGCCAGGCAATGAACTTTTTCCTTACGTTCGACACGACGGAACACTCTATTTTGCTTCCAACGGACATCCTGGCTTTGGCGGCTTAGATATTTTCAAAGCCAAACAAGATTCGTTAGGCAAATGGCAAGTCACCAATATGATGACACCACTCAATTCGAATGGCGACGATTTCGGCATTACGTTCGATAAAGTTGGCGAACAAGGTTATTTCTCATCGAACCGCAACCAATCGAAAAACTACGATCGACTCTACTATTTTGAATTGCCCGAATTGGTGTACGCCATCGAAGGTAAAGTCACCGACGAAAAAGGCGAGCCAGTGTCCGATGCGATTGTGAAACTCATTGGCGATAATGGCGACAATGTAAAAATGCGCGCCAAAAAAGATGGCTCGTACCGCATCAAATTAAACAATAATGCCAATTACATCATGTTGGCATCAGCACGTGGCTACCTCAACAGTACGCACAAATTTTCGACGCAAGCACTAGTCGACAGCAAAACTTTTACGGAAAATTTCAAACTGCCAACTATTGGCAAACCCATTCCAATTGGCAATATTTTCTTCGAATTTGGTAAAAGCGAGTTAACCGCAGAATCGGAAAAATCATTGCAAGGATTGGTAAAAATGCTGACCGACAATCCAAATATTGCGATCGAAATTTCGGCACATACCGATATGGTTGGTTCCGAAGAAAGCAACCTCGAGTTATCGCAAAAACGAGCACAAGCGGTAGTTACGTTCCTCATCAAATCGGGTATCGACAAAGGCCGCTTGACCTCAAAAGGTTATGGCGAAAGTGTACCTGTGGTGGTGGATAAAGCGATGGCAAAAACCTATAAATTTATCAAAGAAGGTGAACTATTAGATGAAAAATTGGTAAATTTGCTCACGAAAGAACAACAAGACCTAGTGAACTCCATTAATCGTCGCACCGAATTTAAAGTGACGAAAACGACGTACAATCTCTATTAAATCGTTCAAAATAATCAACTAAATATGAAACAATACCTCGATTTATTACAACGTGTACTGGACGAAGGCACTGCCAAAAGCGACCGTACAGGCACTGGAACCATTAGCGTATTTGGACATCAAATGCGATTCGATTTATCGGAAGGTTTTCCGATGTTAACCACCAAAAAGTTGCACCTCAAATCGATTGTTTACGAACTTTTGTGGTTCCTCAATGGCGACACAAACGTCAAATATCTGCAAGATCACGGCGTGCGTATTTGGAACGAATGGGCTGATGCCAACGGCGATTTAGGGCATATCTACGGTTATCAATGGCGTTCGTGGCCCGATTACAACGGCGGACACATCGACCAAATAACAGACGTGGTAAACACCATCAAAAACAATCCTGATTCACGTCGTATGATTGTGAGCGCTTGGAATGTAGCCGATTTGAACAATATGAATTTGCCACCATGTCATGCATTTTTCCAATTTTACGTGGCCAATGGCAAGTTAAGTTTACAACTTTACCAACGTAGTGCCGACATTTTCTTGGGCGTGCCTTTCAACATTGCTTCTTACGCTCTATTGCTTAAAATGATGGCTCAAGTAACCGGTTTGGAGGCTGGTGAATTTGTTCACACACTCGGCGATGCACACATCTACACCAACCATTTGGAACAAGTAAAACTACAACTTTCACGTGAACCTCGTACCCTGCCACAGTTAAAAATCAATCCAGATAAGAAGTCGATTTTCGATTTTGAATTTGAAGATTTTGAGGTTGTCAACTACGATCCACATCCACATATTGCTGGCGCTGTAGCAGTATAAAAAGACTCAAATACCAAACCTATTTTACATAGAAAAGGCTTTACACCGTGGTGTAAAGCCTTTTCTTATATTAAGTAAAATCGCTACTTCTTATTTCACAATTTTCAATAAGCCATTAGCTGATTTTATGATATAAACACCATCTGCAAAACGACTCATGTTCAAATCAGAGTTACCTTTCATTAACAATACGCCACATACACTATAAACGCCAAGTTCTTGTCCATCAGCATTATGAATAACACCGTTGTTGGCATCATAATATACATTAGCAAGCTCAACCGATTTAATAGCGGTATTGGTACCAATATAGCGATACAATTGTACAGGCGCCAAAATAGTGTTCGCTGGATTTTTATAATAACGGAACAATAATGTACGACCAGCAGCTTCAGCATCAGTGTTATACATCAACTGAGAACCATCAGCACCATTAATTTTAGTATTAAGGTTATCTAACACGATTTGATTTAAAAGTGCTGCTTCGCTCGATTGCAAACCATTATCATTGCCATACTGTGTTTCAGCTGCATTATAACCAATATATTTTCCACTTTTACCTTGTATGCTGTATCCAGTTTCAAATGTATTAACGGTAAAACTAAACGCATTAGTTGTAGCATTAGCTTCAATAGCTTCGTCGGCAATAGAAACTGGTTGTGTATTTTGAGCCACATCAAACTCGGTAAGTGCGCCATTCATGGCTACATTCAATTCTTCGCAAACAATTAAATATTGACCAGCCCAGCTTGTAGGTTCTTTCGTCACTTTTACATAATATTCACCTTCGGTTGGTTGACCGCTTACAATAATTTTACAACTATCAGCTACGCCATTATAAGCATTAGCAACGATGTATGCAACGCCCGCCGACCTAGCAACAACATATCCACGTGCACTCACGGTGGCAATGCGGTCATTTGAAGAATACCAGCTGACTTCTTTCAAAGATTCTTCCAATTCATCAGGCAAAACAGTCGCTGTAAGTGTTGTGTATTGATCTTTCTCGAAATTAAGTTCATGCGTACTGACAATAACTTGTGTAGGCATCAATTTCCCTATGACATTTACAACACAAGAATCTTTCAAACCTGATTGAGTAGTCGCAAATATTTTAGCCATACCTGGTGCCACGGAAACAACCTCGCCTGAGGCATCCACAGTAGCAACAGTCTCATCACTCGACTGCCAGGTAATATCTTCTACAAATGCGCCTTCTGGTGCAAATTGTATTTCCAAGGTTTCTATATCAAAAACATTTCCAACAACATCGGCCACCAATTCTATGGTATCTACGGCTAGCGAGGCAACACAAATTGAAATTGATTCAGCTTTTGGACGTACTTGAACAAAACAGGTATCGGTATAAGTACTATCCGATGAATAAGCCACAATACCAACCTCACCAGCACTTAAAGCAGTAACTACACCTTTGTCGGAAACGGAAGCAATAGCACTATTCGTTGTTCCCCAAGTAATGTTTTCTACAGCATTCAGTGGTTGTAATTTTACAGACAACGAATCTTTAGCATCCACAGCCAATGTTAATTCCTTTGGATTCACGCTCAAGCCTTTGGATGGCAAAACCTTATCAACTGTCCATTTAAGTTTAATATCCCAAATACGAAAGCCACCAGCATCACCAGCAATCAAATAACCACGTGTAACTGTTGGAGATGTAATTTTTAAGGTGACACTCGTCAACCCTGTTACTTCTTCAGACAAAACGATATTAGAAGGAACAATATCTAGTGCAACACCACCTTGGAATTGTCCAGGAAAATTTTCTTTGATAAAATAAACATAGCGTTCGAAAGCTACAGGCGTATTAATGGGACCATTATTATCACCAACAGTCAATACTATTTCCTCGATAGGGAAACCAACATCTGGCAACTCAATCCAAGAATAGGGATCGGACGAATATTTCTTAAGTTGCATATATTGCTCGGTAGTTTCAGCATTATGCGTATTTTTAATGAAGGAACCAGCGTACTCAAAGCCGCGACTATCAGTTAATCCCCAATTTTGATACGTTTGATTTTTACCAGGGCATGCTACAATGTCATCGTTTGAAAGAAATGTAGAATCTTTGTACGCATCAAATGCGAACAGCGACATGCTAACAAACAATAAGCAAGAAAATAGAAGAAGTTTTTTCATAGTGATTTAGGTTTTAGAATATAATGACAAAGTTAATGTTTTTTTTACAAAAAACATAATAAAAGTACTTTTTTGGAAACTAACATATATTTTATACCTTTGTAAATAAATAAAAAATAGATTTATAATGAAAAAAATTACCCTTCTAGGCACGATGTTAATTATCTGCCTTCACTTATTAGCAGAGACTTACACACGAATTGGTCAGAGTCAAACAGATTGGTCTGGTGATTATATTGTAGTTTATGAAGCTAGCGCTACACAAGGTTATGTGTTTAATTTAGATGATGTATCGGGCAATTATCAAGAAGTAACACTCTCCAACGGGAAAATTACCGCCAACGTAAGTAATTATCAAATTACGGTGGCCAAAGAGAGTTCGAATGCTTATAGCTTGCACACCTCGCAAGGATACATGGGCGGCGAAGCAGGTAAAAACAAAATTGTTTATTCCTCTGGTGCAACATCTTGTACGCTCGCATACAATGCTGGTGCCACACAGCTAACTGCGAACTCTGGCACACTCTCATTTTTGTTCAACCCACAAGACCCACGTTTCCGTTTTTATTATGATGCCAGCAAACAATGGACTGGCAAAGAACGCATTCAGTTTTATAAATTGGGAGATTTCGACGTAGTGGATTCGTCAAACGATTTGGCAACAAAATATGTGCAAGCCGACTTCTACGCACGCTATTCAAATTTTACCAACAAGCTATTCTACTGCCAATTACAGCTAGCACAATCTGATTCAGAAACGAGCGTTCCATACGTATGGTTAGGCATTCAAACTAATAGTTTAACTTCGATTGCAGGCTCCTATTCGTCGAAAAATACAAGCACCGAAGCAGGATTTATTTTTACCAGCAATTCTGAAGACACAGGCATCACTTTCCCTAGCAGCGAAGGCGGCACAAACGGTAAAATTACAGAAGCGACCTTAACCCTTACTCCAACTAGTAAAGTAAACGATTCGCTCTACAATTTCCAAATTGAATTGCGCCTAATTGATTCGAACAAAAAAGTTTGGACATTGAGTAAAGAGTTGCCTATTCAGGCTTATTTTATTGATCGTGTTCTAGGAAACGAAGAAGAAGATATGGATCCTGTTTGGCAAACACTCGTTGAAAAACTAGGAACAAAACTAGACATAGTATCTGCTGACGAACTCAATATTTATGCAGTAAATGGCACCATTTCAGGTGCAGAAAATATGCGCATCTACAATTTGACAGGACAAGAGGTAACCCCGATGAATGGTCATTTACGTGGCATTTACGTAGTGGTTTGTGGCAATAAAGCCGTAAAAATACACGTAAAATAAGTAAACCTTATTACAAAATAATGGCGGCTTTATAGTGATATAAAGCCGCCATTATTGTTTATGTTTCGAAGTTACACATCATAAAATTTACGCAGCAACCATTGAAAATGGCGACCACACATCAGCTTTGATAGTAAAACCGATACCTTTTGCATCACATCGGGTGTTACTACATAACGCAATTTTGGTCGGCGAGCAACCACTATTTTGCCTATTTTCTTTGCCAAATATAGTGGTTTACCACCATTTTGCTCGTCGTGTTCAATATGTTTAAGTACACGAGCAAACGAGTCTTTATAATCGGCATCGCCCAGAGTAGCTTGCGAAATACAACGACTACCTGTAAATCCCGTATTGAAATCACCGGGTTCTACTAATACCACGTTAATGCCAAATTGAGAAACCTCTAAACTCAACGCTTCGCTATAGCCTTCAATCGCAAATTTTGAAGCGCTATAAAAACCTTGATATGGAATGCCAAAAACACCACCGATAGAACTTAAATTAATAATCAAACCGCGACGTTGAGCACGCATAAATGGTAAAACTGCGGAACATACGTTCACCACACCACCAAAATTAGTACCCATCTGCATATCGATTTCTTCTGACGTAGCGAGTTCTACAGCACCACCAATACCCATTCCTGCATTATTAATCAACACATCGATACGACCATGTTTGTCTATAACTTGCTGTACAGCTGTGGCGATTGACTGGCGATTGGTCACATCCATAATCAACATCGTGACATGTTCCAAAGTATGTTCTTTACGGCTAGTACCATACACCACATGACCTTGAGCAGCCAAATACGCTGCAGTGGATTTACCAAAACCAGATGAAGCACCTGTAATCAAAATAATTTTCTGTTCCATAAATAGCGTGATAAGAAACTAAATTCTATAGAATAACTTGTTCTTGTAATTCTGCAAATATACGTTTACGCACTTTGTGATAACGCACATGAAATAAAATGGCGGCTGTGCCTAATCCAAAGATAAACGCCGCCCAAATACCAACAGCACCAAATCCACAAACAAACGCCAACACATAGCCGAGTGGTATATTGATGCAAATATACGCAATAAATGCATACAACATAATAATTTTTACATCGGTCAATCCGCGTAAAATACCTGCGCCAACGGCTTGCATTCCGTCAGCAAGTTGAAAAATACCAGCCATAACGAGTACTTGCGAACCAACAGATATTACTTCTGGGTCAGTTGAAAAAGCTTGTGCTATTTGAACTCGAAACACAATCAATAAGGTGCCCATAATGGCATTAGCCAGCAGGCACAAATGTACTGAAGCCATAGCGGCCATTTTCAAACCCTCGATATTACGTGCTCCCAATTGATGACTTACCCGAATAGTCGTTGCCGACGAAATACCCATGACCACCATAAACGCCATATGCGACATGTTATTGGCAATTTGATGCCCCGCCAACGGAGCGGCACCTAACCATCCAATCATCACACCAGAGAATGCAAATGCTGAAACTTCCAATAAAATATGAGCAGCGATAGGTAATCCCATAGCCAACAGTTGTTTCAAACGTACCCAACTAAATAACGACCAACGAAAATCTTTACAGTAACTCCACCACTCAGGTTTTAAACGCAACCAAATCACATAAAGCACGGGCATAGAAGCACGCGCTATCAATGTAGAAACACCTGCACCAAGTACGCCTAATTCAGGAAATCCATATTTGCCAAAAATAAGCAAATAATTAAAAAGTACATTGATAAGATTGGCAATAATAGTAATCCACATGGCCACTTTGGTGTTACCAAGCCCTTCCAAAAACTGTTTGATGGCAAAAAAATACATATGAGGTATGAGACTCACCACCAACACTAAAAAATAGGGAATAGCCAATTCTACAACCGCATCAACCTGCCCCATATTATCCATAAAAAAAGAGGTCAGGTACAACAAACTACCAATAACTACAGCAGCAAGAGTAGCCAATACAAGGGAATTTTGAAACAACTCCACAATGGTCTGTTTTTCGCCACGCACATAAGCTTGTCCAATAATCGGTGTTGCACCTAAAAGAATGCCGATAGAAAATACATAACCAATAGCAAAAACAGCCGAAGCAAAGGAAACGGCTGCTAATTCAACCGTACCCAAACGCCCCACCATAAAGGTATCGACTAATTGCACAACCGCACCACCCAACTGCGAAAACACAATAGGCAAAGCAATTTTCAAATTGCGTTTATAAAAAGGGATATATTCTTTTATAGTGTTCATTTTCCAATTCAATAACAAATTACAAACGCTCCGAAGTACGGCTCCGAAGCGTTTTAAGTATCAAAAATGAGAGAAAAACCAATTAGATTTTCTTCAAATTATGCCCCATACGCTCTTTTTTTGTCTTCATATAGAAGGCATTATATTTGTTGGGTTCTACTTCTATGGGAATATTTTCTACAATTTCTAAACCATACGCTTCCAATCCAATTCGTTTGATTGGATTATTGGTCATCAAACGCATTTTAGAGACGCCTATTTCGCGTAAAATACTAGCACCAACGCCATAATCACGTTCATCCGCTTTAAATCCGAGATGTAAATTAGCATCTACAGTATCAAGTCCTTGTTCTTGTAATTTATAAGCCGCCATCTTAGCCATAAGACCAATACCGCGTCCTTCTTGATTCATATACACAATCACCCCTTTTCCTTCCTTTTCTATTTCACGCATAGCTTTGTGCAACTGCTCACCGCACTCACAACGATTGGAACCAAAAATATCGCCAGTAGCACACGACGAATGCACACGCACCAAAATAGCTTCATCTGGTTCCCAAGTGCCTTTTATCAAAGCCACATGCTCCAATCCATTCGATTTTTGACGAAATGGGATCAAATGAAAATGACCATATTCGGTAGGCATATCTACTTCTACACCTTTCTCCACAATCGATTCTAACTGCAAACGATAAGCTATCAAATCACGAATAGTAATCATTTTGATGCCAAATTTTTCGGCAACTTCTTTCAATTCGGGCATACGAGCCATTGAGCCATCCTCATTCATAATTTCGATGAGGGCTGCCGCAGGATATAAACCTGCTAACCGTGCCAAATCAATAGCAGCTTCGGTATGTCCTGCACGACGCAAAACGCCTTTACTTTTAGCGTACAATGGGCTTATATGTCCAGGACGACCAAACGTAGATGCCGTAGATGTAGGATCGGCCAAAGCACGAATAGTAGCGGCACGATCGGCGGCAGATACACCCGTGGTACAACCTTCTAACTTATCGACTGTCACCGTGAATGGTGTTCCTAAAATAGAGGTATTGGTGGATACTTGTTTATCTAAATCAAGTTCCGCACAACGTTCTTCGGTCAATGGAGCACACAATACACCACGACCATTGGTTACCATAAAATTCACCTTTTCGGCGGTTATTTTTTCGGCAGCAACAATGAAATCGCCTTCATTTTCGCGATCTTCATCATCCACTACGATTAAGAATTTCCCTTCGCGAAAGTCGTCAATAGCCGACTCTATCGCTTTCATATTTGTATTCATACTCTCTGTTTTTTAGTAAGTAAAAGTTTGACGCGCGCCCAGAATAGTTTATACGCATCAGGGTTGAATAAACCAGAATCGGTAGCCGCTTTGTAGGTCAAAAAGATCCCGATTGGTAGCAAAACTGCCGAACTCAACCACATACCTTGCCATACATACCACAATCCCTCACGCGCCATTTTTTGACCGGTTGTATCAATAATATAATAAATAATAAAAAATGCTACGGAAACCACCACAGGCATTCCTAAGCCACCTTTTCGTACAATAGCACCCAACGGCGCGCCAATAAAGAAAAAGATTAAACACGCAAACGACAACGTAAACTTAAGATGCCACTCCACATTATGACTCACATAATAATTATCAACTTCGCCAATTACAGCTCGGTTGTACTGCACATCATTTGAAACCATTTGTGAACGACTGACAGCTTGGTTCATAACACGCACCATTTCGTCCTGCGACATCGTTAAAAACAACGAATCAGCATCAAGCATTACAGGTATTTCGCCACTTTCCAAAGCTTTTTCCGATGGTAAATTCTCTTCGTCGTAACTACGAGCAAAATATTTTTTCGTGGTCATTTCGGTCGAAAAATCCTTCCGCAACGAATCGCGTAAGTAATTAGAAGAATCTACATCATGTGTTAATCTCACAATATCTTTACTAATATGCTGATCTTGCATCACCGATTCATCCATACGACTAAAATTGGCGTCAAAATCAATTAACACCTCTTTTTTGGCAAATGTTTCGCGTCGGTATGGAATATTCCCGCTCAAGCCTGCTGTTTGTTGCCTATTTAGATTCTCAAACGCCTCACCACGGTACATGGTCAACTGAAGGTTCATTTTATCGGCGGTGAGTTTTACAAATGCGGAATCGGCTGTTGTTATTGACGCATTTTCAAACCCATTGCTAAAATCGTAAATCATGATATTTTTGAGGGCTCCAGTCTCCTTATCACGGTCGCGCACATAAATATTCATGCCATTAATACCCGAATAAAATTCGCCGACAGGGATTTCTAATTCGGGTGATTTTTGACGAATGGAAAACATCAACGTCCACATGCGTTTTTGTACCAAAGGGATTACGTTGTTAGAAAAGAAAAACGCACCCACACATAAAAAAGCAATAAATATCATCAACGAGCGCATGATACGAAAAAGCGAAATGCCAGCCGATTTCATGGCCAACAATTCCAAACTCTCGCCCATATTGCCAAACGTCATAATAGAAGCCAGCAAAATAGCCAATGGCAAAGCCAAAGGTATCGATTTTAAAGCAGCATAGAAAAAAAACTCAAGCAAAACATCCATCGGTAAACCTTTGCCTATAAAATCGTTGGCATGCAACCATAGAAATTGCATAACTACCACAAACACACAAATAAAGAATGTGGCAAAAAACAACTGAATGAAATTTGCAAACAGGTATGAATCAATACGTTTAATCCGAAACATAGGTATCATTTTGATTCACAAAGGTAACATAAAAAAAGCAAACCGCGAACAGTTTGCTTTATATTTGATAAATATTAAGATTCCATTACATTCCTGTAACACGACGCAACTCATCCATTTGCGTATTCCACAATCGAGTAGCATCTTCCACATCGCCTTCATCGGCAAAATCGGTAATCGTAAGCGTCACATCACCCGTGAGTTCCAACTCCTGAATGGTGAATTCGAAAAACGTATCAGCAGGTTCGTTCAACCAATGAAAACGTACCAAGACGCCATCTTTACAAGCTTGAAGTTGCGCTTGCTCCGAATGCCCTTTCCAAGTAAACACAAAATCGTCGCCCGTATTGCTTACTTTATCAGCGAACCACTCTTGCAAACCATCGGCGGTACTAATACATTTCCACAAAATAGCTTTTGAAACCTTTTCTAAAGGATATTCAACCGTATATTTTTCTTTTTTCATCATAACTCACTATTTTAATCTCACGACTAAATAGGCTTCATCGTCGCTCACGCTGAGCGCAGAAAGGATTAAACCAAACTTTCTTTATCAAAAGCCAAAGGCATCAAGTCGCGTACTTGTTTTAATTTATAAACATACTCTGTTCCATAGAGTAGCACCTCGATAGGACGACGGAAACGCTCTTCACTTTCCAACAACACCTGACGACACGAGCCGCAAGGTGTAATAGGTTGAGCCAAAAATGCCCCTTCGGTTTGCGTAGCAATGGCTAAAGCCACTGGTGCCACTTCAGGATATTGAGAGTTGGCATAAAACATAGTCACCCGTTCAGCACACAAACCCGATGGATAAGCTGCATTTTCTTGATTACTACCTTGTAAAACAACATCATTGGCTAAGCGCAAAGCCGCGCCTACTTGAAATTTGGAATATGGAGCATACGAACGTTCTGTAGCAGCTTTGGCTTGGTTCACTAAAGCCTGATCCGATTCACTTAATTCGTCGAAGCGATATACTTCAATCTCTGTTTCAATCTTTTTTAATCGCATAATATAACTACAATCTTTATAAAAAACGTTTTAAAGTTTGGCAAATATACAATATTTTAGGCACATCTAGCATATAAGCTAAAAAAATGATACCTTTGCAGCCAAAAAAAAGACCTTTTTCACAAAAGGTCTTTTTACAATAATTTCTCAGTATTAGGTTTTAAGGTAAAAAAGATTTTGGTCTTGTCCTTCTTTACGATTGCAAAGTAACAACCTTTTTACCAATGGATACAAATAAAAAAACATATTCTATAACATATTTTTATCAAATCGTAAGGCATCACGCCTAGCAACTAACGCAAGCGTCATTAGAGAGTAATTAAAAACCTATACAACAGCGCTTTAAAACTAATACGAAATCGTAATCAACTATTAAAAAACTATAATTTAACACTTTTCATCCTCATCAAAATCATGAAAAACTGCCAAATCATCAAAAAATCGCTCTTTTTCGTTTTTCTTTTTTCGCCATTTTTTAGCACTGCACAGAACTTTCAAGTACATTACGACTTAGGTGCTGGACGTAAATACGTGACCACTACGTTCGAAACATTCAAAATGGACCCTATCGGCAATACCTTTGTATTTGTCGATTTTGACTTCAATTTTGCCGATAAAAACAATGCTAATTTCACCTATTATAATCCAGGCTTGGCTTATATGGAAATTGCTCGCTGCTTTACGCTCTCCAAAAAAGTGCCAATCAGCGCGCAAATTGAGTACAATGGCGGTTTCTTTTTGAACGCCACAGGCAATGGACTTGCTATAAACAATGCTTTTTTAGGCGGGTTAGATTATTTTATGCATAGCAAAGATTTTTCGCGTACCTATAATATTAAAGTACTTTACAAATATATTATGGGAAAAGAACCTGCTTCGTTTCAAATTACAGGCGTGTGGGGCATGAATTTCTTCAAAAATCGGTTATCGTTTAACGGATTTGCCGATTTTTGGTACGAACGCAACACCAATTTCCTCAATGCACGTGCCGAATTATTAGCTATACCAACACAAACCCAGTTTGTATTTATAACCGAACCACAACTTTGGTGGAACATCACGCCATACGCGGCTGTAGGTACTGAGCTGGAAATGAGCGTGAATTTTGGTTCAACCGATGGATTTAAGATTTGTCCTACCATTGGCGCGAAATATACGTTCTAAAAAAATCACTTTTTTTTCGCAAAAATTTTGTAGATATCAAAAAATCCATTACCTTTGCACCACTTTTCTAAGGGAAAGTTACCGGTGTGGTAGTTCAGTTGGTTAGAATACATGCCTGTCACGCATGGGGTCGCGGGTTCGAGTCCCGTCCGCACCGCAAAAAAGACGCTAAATAACTTTAGCGTCTTTTTTCGTTTTATAGTGTTTACGTGGACTTATTCTTTCTCGCCTTTACTTTCCGCTTGTTTACTATTTTTCATCACGTCTTTTACTATTTCATCCACAAGTGTTTTTGATTTTCTACCATCTTTCTCCCGCTCTACTATTCGCTTACGAGCAGCTTCAATATCTTGTTCTTGTTTTTTCTTTACTTGAACAAAAATTGTAACAACAAACAATGCCAACAAAGAAGCCTCCAATAAGAAATAGGCAAAATTATCAACTATTTTCTCCCACGTATATAGTGTTTTATCGCCAAATGAAAAGCCTTTTCCTCCAGCATCTCCAAATAAGAAACGTGTAACAATACCAAATATTAGGAATATTACGAACCATAAGACATACAGTCTTAATCCTATTAATCTATTTTTCATTTTCATTAGTCTCCTCATCACAATGGTTTTACATCCAATTGATCAGTAACCTTTGGTTGCAATCCACTGCCTATATATTATAAACATTTACCAAATCAACTATTCAGAAAGCTCACAAAATTTTATTTCAACGTCACTTGAACACCCAACATAAAAGTAGCCACCATTGGGTACTGATCGGCATAAGCAATGCCTGAATCCCACAAATTAAAGGTATTAATTTCTGGGTCTTGTCCTTTGTAAGCTGTCAAGGTTACTAAATTTTCGCCTGTGGCATACACACGTAAAGATTGTATCTGTTTATTTTGCTTAAAGACAAACAAATAACCTACGGTCAAATTATCCAATTTGATATACGAACCATCTTCTAAATAATAATCAGAAAAATAAGCTTTGTTAGCATAAATCACTTTACCATCTTTATTAGGCATGGCCTCTTGCAAATAGACATTTGTGGTTTGCAAAGGCGAAGGGCCGTAAGCCCAACGCGTTACATTTAATATATCGTTACCATAAACGCCATGGAAAAACAAGGTTACGTCCAAGTTTTTATAACGAATTACGTTATTCCATCCATACGTAAACAGTGGTTGAGAGTTGCCAATCACTTGGCGTTGGCTCTCATTTGGGTCAGCCGTAAGTCGACCTTGAGGCGTTTTAAACAGCCATGTGCCATCCGATTTAACTTCAGCAAACTTATAGCCATAAAAAGCGCCAACAGATTCACCTTCCATTAAAATATGTGTATAGGTGTTCAGAATGCCATTTTCACCAACAAGGCCCGAGAATGTTGGACCAAATCTAAAATCTTGCCCGGCATGAATAGAACCATTTTTATTAAAAGCAATAGTTGGTGTTGTTGTCCAAGACCAGTTTCTGGTTTTTACCGCCACACCACTTATGGCTAATTCCACACCATAACCATCCATTTGACCAGCATTAGCCAATAAATAAGGATATGGATACGGAGGAGTCGGTACGTTGTATTCCCATAACAAATCACGTATTTGACGGTAATAACCATCCAAACTACCATATAAACGATTTTTGAAAAAAGAAAAATCAACCCCAACATTATATTCGTACTTGGTTTCCCATTTCAAATCAGGAGTGACAGTTTGATTCATCCCGTATGAATTTAATGGCAAACTATTACCTGTTACACCAAACCCTAAACGTACTTTTAAGTCATTACACCAGTCTTGATCTTTCATAAAATCTTCACCACTTACGCGCCAACCTGTACTTACAGCTGGGAACCAAACCCATTTGTTGTTCGCTCCAAAACGAGAAGAACCTTCACGACGAACAGAAGCCGATAATAAGTATTTCTCTTGGTAGTTGTAGTTACCACGTACAAACATAGCAGCCAATACGTTCGAGTTACGATATGAACTAGCGTTCAAATACTGTTTGGTGGCATCACCATTACCTATTTGGTAGTATTTAGCATCATCTGTTGGGAAACCTTTGTTGGAAATATCCATACCATCGTACAAGAAGTCTTGGTAAGAAAAACCAGCTACGGCCGACAAATTATGGTCGTTCCAAGAACCGGCATAATCTACTGTAGCTTCAAACAGACGGTTGAAATTAAAGTTACTGCTACGACCTGCTTTACCTGATGCAGAAATATCTGTACTAATCGCTTTATTGTAAAAAAAGGAATGATTATCACCTTCTTCGATAGCAGCAAAACCACTTACTTTCAAACCTTGAATAGGTTTAATGTTAATCGTAGCCTTGATAGAACCACGGAAATAGTTACCATCTTGATACGATTCTCTTTGGTTCATGCCTTCTACAGGATTCGATTGACCAATACCAGTAGGAGCAAAATAACCCGAAGTACTTGTTGGGTCGTAGATTGGATAAGTAGGATTTACAATGGCAGCTTGTTTGAAATCGCCTGTAAAATAATCGTTACGATAATGCATGTACGAAAAATCGTATTGAAGTTCTAACCAGCCATCAAGCGCTTTTTGAGAAGCGGCCAATTTAGCAATCATCTCTTCACGGTTAGACGTTTTAGCAATACCTTCTGCGTTTTTATAGTTAAACGACGCACGATAATTGAATTGTTTGGAAGAACCTGAAATGGCTAAATTGTGATTGTGAGCAATAGCAACAGGACGGGTAATTTCTGACATCCAATCGGTATTGTAATCAGTTCCTGAACCATCAGAATAAATAGTTGGTGTTACTTTGCCACCAGAGAGAGTCGCTAAATTACGGAATTCGGCTGGAGTTGCCATACCCATATCGCCATTGCGAACAGAACCTGAGGCATAACCAGAGTATTCGACTTGAGTTGTTGGGAGCTCTGAAAAGTTAGCACCACGTTTGGTGGTGATAATAATAACACCATTGGTACCACGGGTACCATAAATCGCAGCTGCAGAACCGTCTTTTAAAACGTCCATAGACGCAATTTCTTCAGGAGAAATATTATCGATACTACTTACAGGAACACCATCGACAATGAAAAGTGGATACGATTCAGTCTGATAACCGAGTGTGGAAAACCCACGAATTTGGATTTTGTAATTATTCCCTGTGGGATTACTGGAAGTTTTGATAATATTTAAACCCGCCACTTTACCTTGCAACAGTCCTATCGGATTATTTCTAATGCCAGGATTAAAATCTTCCGCCTTAACAGAAACCACAGAACCTGTGACATTTTTTTGCTGCTCCGATCCGTACCCTATAGCGACCACGTTATGTTGCGCGGTATCCTGAAGGGCAACCAAATCCGCTTGATCATTCGACTCATTTTGTGCAAACACACTGAAAGCACTTGAAATCATAGCTACAACGAGCCATTTCTTGTTAATTAAAAAATTCATTTTGGGTATATTAAAAAATTACACCATAGGAACTAGGGATTTACCTCCCATTTTAGAGATTGGGGCATCCCTCTTACGGGTCACAAATTTAACAAAAGATATCATAAAAACTATTTATTAACAAAAAAACTATTAAAAAAAATTACTACACACATAATTGTAGAGCTAATAACTTCGTCGAGTCACTACACCTTAAAATTACAGCAAAATAACACCTTGTATATTAGAAGAAAAAAATGTAACTTTGCGCCACTTTTAAGAGTTTTAAAAATATAAATGTAATTTTTTATGAATGTAGTTACAAAAACCATCACACTCGGTGATGGACGCACCATTACCATTGAAACAGGCAAATTAGCTAAACAAGCTGATGGCGCCGTAATGGTAACCATGGGCAAAACCATGTTGTTGGCCACTGTATGTAGTGCCAAAGATGCCGCTCCTGGCACCGACTTTATGCCACTTTCGGTGGATTATAAAGAAAAATTTGCTGCTAACGGACGTTTCCCTGGCGGCTTTACACGTCGCGAAGGCCGCGCTTCTGATTACGAAATTCTCGTATCACGTTTGGTTGACCGCGCTTTGCGCCCACTATTCCCAGACGATTATCACGCTGAAACATTTGTTAATGTCACACTCTACTCGGCCGATGGCGAAGACATGCCTGATGCTTTAGCTGGTTTGGCTGCTTCTGCTGCTATTGCCGTTTCAGACATTCCGTTTCACGGACCAATTTCCGAAGTTCGCGTAGCTCGCATCGATGGAAAATTTGTTATCAATCCTACGTTCGAAGCACTCGAAAAAGCCGACATGGACATTATGGTTGCTGCCACTTTGGACAATATCATGATGGTGGAAGGGGAAATGAAAGAAGTATCGGAAATGGATTTATTGGAAGCGATGCGCGTAGCTCACGAAGCTATTAAAGTGCATTGTCAAGCCCAATTAGAATTAATGGAAGCTGCTGGTAAGACTGTAAAACGTACTTATTGCCACGAAGTAAATGATGAAGCACTTCGTCAAGATGTACATAACAAAACATTTGCTAAAGCATACGCTTTGGCTACAGCTTGCAACACCGACAAACATGCACGCTCAGAAAACTTCGAAGCTGTATTGAAAGAATATAAAGCCACTTTTAGTGCTGAAGAATTAGCCGAAAAAGAAGGCATGATTAACCGTTACTATCACGATGTAGAAAAAGAAGCTATGCGTCGTAGTATTTTGGATGAAGGTAAACGTCTTGACGGTCGTAAAACTACTGAAATTCGTCCTATCTGGAGCGAAGTAGGTTACTTACCTGGCCCACATGGATCGGCTGTTTTCACACGTGGCGAAACTCAATCGTTAACTTCGGTTACTTTGGGAACAAAACGTGACGAAAAAATGGTAGACGAAGCCTTAATGCAAGGCAACGAACGTTTCTTATTGCATTACAACTTCCCTCCATTTTCTACTGGCGAAGCTCGCGCTTCACGCGGTATTGGTCGTCGCGAAATTGGTCACGGGAACTTGGCTTTCCGCGCTTTAAAACCAATGATTCCGACCGATTATCCTTACGTAGTACGCGTTGTTTCTGATATTTTGGAATCAAACGGTTCGTCGTCAATGGCTACCGTTTGTGCTGGAACTTTAGCTTTAATGGACGCTGGTGTACCTATCAAAAAACCAGTTTCAGGTATTGCTATGGGACTTATTTCAGAAAACAAAGGCAAAAACTTTGCCGTATTGTCTGATATTTTGGGCGACGAAGACCACCTTGGCGATATGGACTTTAAAGTAACCGGAACCAAAGATGGTATCACCGCTACACAAATGGACATCAAGGTTGATGGTTTGAGTTTTGAAATCCTCGAAAAAGCATTGATGCAAGCTCACGATGGTCGTATGCATATTTTGGGTAAAATACTTGAAACAATGCCAGAACCTCGTGCCGACTTGAAAGAACATGCACCACGCATCGTGACCATGATGATTCCAAAAGAATTGATTGGTGCTGTAATCGGGCCTGGTGGAAAAATCATTCAAGGCATTCAAGCTGAATCAGGTGCTACCGTTTCTATCGAAGAAGTTGATGGCGGTGGTCGTATCGAAATAGCTGGCACCAACAAAGCAGCTATCGACTGCGCGATGGACAAAATCAAAGGTATCGTATCATTACCAGAAATTGGTGAAGTATATCCTTCAAAGGTAAAATCAATTATGGCCTACGGCGCATTTGTTGAATTTATGCCTGGTAAAGAAGGTTTATTGCACATCTCTGAAATCGATTGGCAACGTTTCGACACCATGGAACAAACAGGTTTGAAAGAAGGCGATAAAATAGATGTAAAACTTTTGGAAATTGATCAAAAAACTGGTAAGTTCAAATTATCAGCTAAAGTTTTGAAAGAAAAACCTGAAGGTTACGTAGAACCAGAACGCCGTCCTCGCCCTGAACGTGGAGAAAGAGACGAACGTCGTCCTCGTCCTGATCGTGGAGAACGTCCTGAACGTAAAGATTTCCGTGATCCAGAAAATCGTAACGACCTCGTATAACGATCAAACTAAGGCTTAGCAAACTGTTGAGCCTTAGTTTTTATGCGCCCGTAGTTTAATGGATAAAATGGTGGATTCCGGTTCCTCTGATGGCAGTTCGATTCTGCCCGGGCGTACAAACATAAAAAAACGATTTGCAATTTGCAAATCGTTTTTTTATGGAAATAACAGTAGCACTTTAAGATTTCACTACCGCTCCCATCGGACAACTTCTGGAACACTTACCACATTCGATACATAAATCGTTATCAATCACGGGTAAACCATAGCCTTGTTGCGAAATAGCTTGTACTGGACAGATATTTACCAATGGACAGCGATGATTTTGTGGACAAGTGTGAGCGTCAATTACTAGCATAGACGATTACTTATTTTATTTTACCAACAATACAGATTCGATAGCTTCTTTGAACGATGCTTTAGGCATAGCGCCTTGAGCCATTTGAGGTTGTCCGACCATTGGCACAAACAAAATGCTAGGAATAGAGCGAATATTAAACGCCGCAGCTAGTTCTTGTTCAGCTTCTGTATCGATTTTGTAAATATAGATTTTGCCATCGTACTCAGCTGCCAACTCTTCCAATACTGGTGCAATCATTTTACAAGGTCCACACCACGAAGCATAAAAGTCGATAATAGCAGGTTTGTCACCTAAATATTTCCACTCGGTAGGATTTGCTTCGTAATTCACTACCTTTTTCAAAAATTCTTCTTTTGTTAAATGAATTGTTCCCATAGTTTTTTGTTGTTTATTAGTTGTTTCTTGTTCCGTTTTTTTAGCCTGACCGTTACACGAAAAGGTAGTAAGAGCCACTGCAACCAAAATTACTGTTTTAAATTTCATAATATCATTATTTAGAGTTTTTTGTTGAGTTATCAGGTAATTCGCACGAACCACCACCGCAACAACACGAGGTACCTAAAAAAGCTTGTATCAAAAATAGTGCCGAAAATGCAAGTAGCCAATACTCTCCATCTACCAAAGCCCAGACACCAAGTGAAAGAGCCAATATGGCACGAATAATACGCGCAGCATCCCAATTCTTAAATAAATTAATTTTCATCATTTTTCCTTTTTTTTGAACATGCTTAACAATAAAGCCCCTAATACCGCACCATAAATCGTAGAAATGTAAGGTGACGAAGTAATAGGACAAGTGCCACTCTGACAACCGACAAAATACCAATAAGCGAATCCGCCAACAGCACCCAATAAAGCACCTACTATATATAACCAATTTCGTTTAAGCATTATATTATTTAATTTTGTTGGTACAAAAGTACTGCCAATATACTATTTATACAACAGATATTTTCTATCTTTGCATTGATAAAATCTATAAGCATTATGACTTTACAACAAATCGAATACATTGTGGCCTTAAACCGCCATCGTCACTTTGTTAAAGCGGCCGAAGAATGTGGAGTTACCCAACCTACGTTAAGTGCCATGGTTCAAAAATTGGAAGAGGAATTGGATGTCAAAATATTTGACCGTTCCAAACATCCGATAGAACCAACCGCCATTGGCGAAAAAATTATTCGTCAGGCAGAAACCACACTTAATGAGATGCGACGTATTCAAGAAGTGGTAGACAATGAAACAAACTCGCTGACCGGCACCTTAAAAATTGGAATTATACCAACCATTGCGCCCTATTTGGTACCCGATTTCATTTCACGGTTCAGAACCGATTATGGGCTCATTACGCTAACCATTTCGGAAATGCGAACAACCAATATTCTGGAACAATTAAAAACGGGGAATCTCGATTTGGCAATTGTCTCTACTCCACTCGATCAGCCCGACATGTTGGAAATTCCACTTTATTACGAGAAATTTGTAGCCTACTTCTCGCCCACACAACGTTTAACAGAAATTCCACTAAACCCGAAAGATATGCCACTCGACGATTTATGGGTATTGCAAGAAGGCCACTGTGCTCGTCGACAAATTTTCAACTTTTGCCATGCAGAAAGCAGCAATCACATGTACGAAGCTGGCAGCATAGACACACTGGTGAAAATCGTTGACAAAAGCGGCGGCTACACGGTAATTCCAGAACTTCATCTGCAATTTTTAACAGAAACACAACTTAAAAATGTGAAAGAGATAACTTCACCACCAGCGGTGCGCGAAGTCTCTATTCTTATTCGTAAAGATTTTGTCAAAGAGCGCATGATTAATGCTGTAGCCGACACCGTAAAAAAAATAATTCCACCACAGATGCTCGATGAACGTTTGAGAAAATTCTCAATCCGTCTGAAATAAACCAATAAAGCCACCCATACAGGTGGCTTTATTATGAATAGGCACAGGGAATTATTTCCCTAACTTACTTTCCACATCGTCTTTTGAAAGTTTTTTAGTACAGAAGAACCAATCGTAACAAGTGAGTTCGCCCGACGCATTATCCATACGTTCTTTGGCTACGCCACACGAGCCAGCAGTTGGCACAATCACATCGTCACCTGGACGCCAATCGGCAGGTAAAGCTACGCTGAAATTATCAGCAGTTTGCAATCCAATAATCACACGCTTCAATTCGTCGAAATTACGACCTAGAGCCAATGGATAATAAATGAGTGCACGAATTACGCCTTTAGGGTCGATAAAAAATACCGCTCTAACAGCTTTTGTTGAACTTTCACCGGGTTGTAACATGCCATACATGTTAGCCACATTCATGGTGATATCTTCAATCAACGGAAAAGTAACTTCCACATTCTTCATGCCTTTGTACTCAATCTTTTCTTTAATAGTACGCAGCCAAGCAATATGACTATAAAGTCCGTCGACCGATAAACCTACCAACTGCGTATTCAACGCTTCAAACTCTTTTTGCATAGAAGCAAACGTCATAAACTCAGACGTACACACTGGGGTAAAGTCGGCCGGATGGCTAAACAAAATCACCCATTTCCCTTTGTAGTCAGCAGGGAAATTGATAGTACCTTGGGTTGTTACAGCTTGAAAAGCAGGAGCTAAATCGCCAATACGTGGCATTGCATTTACTTGATTTTCCATAGTTTTTATGTTTTAATTGATTAATAAATTAAATTTTATGATACAAAAGTATTTATTAAATTTCATAGGAACAACAGATATTGTCAATACTATTATTTATAGTATCTATAAACAAAAACTGGTCGACAAATTTTATTTGTCGACCAGTTCCTCTAATTCAAAACCTTTTAAGCAATTTCAATCAAGCGTTGCGCTTTTTTAATTTCCACTTCAGATAATTTTGGTACATCAATACTCAAAACACCATGTTGTACTTTTGCCGAAATTTTATCTTTATCGACATTGTCAGGCAAAATCATAGTTTGTTGGAATTTTGAATACGAAAATTCGCGACGTAAATAGCGTGTTTCTTGATTTTCGTCCTTCTTTTCCTCTTTTTTCTCTAACGTGATCACCAAATTATCATCTTCATCAACGCGTACGTTAAAATCTTCTTTCGACAGACCTGGAGCAGCTACCTCGACCGTATAAGCATGTTTAGTTTCCTTCACATTGATAGCGGGAGCAGTAGCATTAGCGCGAGCCATAAATTCATTATCGAACATGTCGTTAAAAATCGATGGCAACCAATTTGGATTTCTTCTTACAAGTGTCATAATTGTTTCCTCCTATAATTAAGTTTTAAATGATTAATTAGTTTCACGGTTGTTGAGCCGTCTTCGATAAGAAGTGAACAAACTCAGTGCCAATTGATGAAACGAAACTGATGAATAGAGACCAAACCAAATTATAAATAGTTGATTTATAAACAGATAATATTTATTGCAAAATATAAGGACTTCCATATCTATTTACAAAAATAAAGACAAAATGACAGCCGTAAACTCAAAATAATGCCATTTTGGCAATTCATATTTAAATAACAACTAAAAATGATTGTAAACCGTCATTACTAGTGAAGTCAAACATTAAATTTAAGCCATAAAATACAATAAAAAAAGCATTACACTATTTGAGTGAATTAATCGCAAAAAGCGCCATTACAATACAACAATAAAAATCTAACTATTTTAGAATTAAACATTTAATTTATTACTACAATTCACAAAATTATTTTTAGAATACACTTCATTATTCAATGAATAATTCTATCTTTGTCGTATCCTTAACTTTAATTCTACGTAGTATGAAAAAGAGCTTTCTCCTTTTCGCAGCCATTTATTTATTGGCGTTTCCTGCAACAGCATCATGGCAAGCACCCGTAACCAATTATTTTCAAAAAGAGTACAACGGAGGTACGCAGAGTTGGCAAATCAAACAACAACAAAATGGTTGGATGTACTTTGCCAATAATTATGGATTACTAGAATTTGATGGAAATAGCTGGCAAACCTATGGTATTTGGAATTCCACCGTCATTCGGTCGTTGGAAATTGACAACAAAGGCACTATTTATGTAGGCGGAGCCGATGAATATGGGAAATTCACTGCTAACAAATTTGGTTCTCTAGACTACATCCCACTATCGAACACCATACCGCAACGTTATAAAACATTTGGAGAAGTATGGAATATACATACACTTAACGGAGATTTATACGTTCAAACACGAAACTATCTATTTCATCACAAAGCGAATGGGCAATTAGTAGTCATCGAACCAAAATCCCGTATCTTCTGTTCTGCCAAAATACGTGATGGCATTTTTGTCGCTACCACAGATGGCATTTACCTGCTCAATGGAAATCAACTAAATGGTTTAAGAGGCTCCGAACAACTGCGTGGACTCGAAATACGAGGTATGCAACCCTACGGCAACAAAGGCGTTTTAATTGGTACCGATTTCGATGGCTTATTCTTATTCGATGGTGATGCTATCAAACGTTTCCCCACTCAAGCTGATGCTTTTATTCGTTCAAATCAACTCTACACTTTTACCGTAAGTGATTATCACATAGCATTTGGAACAGTGCTAAACGGTGTTGTGGTAACTGACTTACAGGGAAAAAATTGTCGATTTATCAATAGCGAAAATGGGTTACAAAACAACACCATTTTAAGTATGCAATTTGATGATAATAATAATTTATGGCTGGGATTAGATCAAGGCATAGACCGCATCTCAATTGATTCCCCGATTGCTCAGTTATATGGACATATCAACTCACGAGGTTCGGGTTACACCTCACTACTAAAAGATGGTAAACTCTATTTAGGGACCAATCAAGGCGTTTATTACGATAAATACCCACTCAACCCGACACAACGACTTACAGAACTAGCTTTAGTGCAAGGAAGTTTAGGCCAAGTATGGTCGCTCGACACCATCGGTTCCACGGCTTTTTGTTGCCACAACAGAGGTCTGTTCCTCCTTAACAATGGGTCGTTAACTCCGCTCAATACGAACGAGGGTTTTTGGCGCGTACGGGCATTATCTGCACGCAAAGATTTTGGTATAGCTGGTGGTTATAATGGTTTATACCTACTCTCAAAAACTACTGGACAATGGCGTATTGTACACAAAATAAAAGGCTTTAATGTAACCTCGCGTATATTTGAAATAGACACAAACGATCGTATTTGGATTATTTCGAACAAAGGCATAGAATGTTTAACCTTAAATAGAGATATGACCTGCTGTTCGGCCAAGACCATCATACCTTTTTCTGGTCAACGTGATGATTATTTCGCCATTAGTAAAGTAGATGACCAAATAGTGGTATCAAGCAATCGTATTTGTCAAGTTACCGATGCGAACAATAATCTGGTAGATTCTGCTTCATTTTTCAATCACTTATTAGATGGAAAGGCACTGTATGCTGAAATCAAAAAAGATGACAAAAATAATCTTTGGTATATCCATGGGAGCACTCTAAAAATGCGTCCATTTGATCAATCAACTGGTAAATACAAAAACAGTATTAAAATTTGGAACACACCAGGTTTATTGATTGGAGGATTCGAGCATTTAAATATCATCAACCAGCGCGAAGCTATTTGCGGAAGCGTTTCTGGATTTACACTTGGGAACTTAAATAATGCCATTCGTTTACACCAAAAGACGCCACGCCCAATAATCATACGCCGTATCATAGCCACTACCAATCAAGACTCCGTGCTATATGGGGAATCGTATCCTTCAATGGGAGGGACACCAGAAATTCCGTATGCTCAAAATTCACTCCGTTTCGAAATCGGTGGCGCATTTAATCCTAATGAAGTCAAAGAATACGCCTACAGATTATCACCCATGGAAAGCGATTTTAGTGCTTGGAGCCAAAGTAACAAAAAAGAATACACCAACTTAAAAGAAGGTGATTATAAACTCATTGTACGTATGCGTTCCGAAACATCGGACGAGGTAACTGAAACGGCATTTAATTTAGAGATTCTACCTCCTTGGTATCGTTCGTGGTGGGCTTACTTAATTTGGGCCATCCTCATTGGCTGTGGTTTCTTGTTTGTGTATCGCTATTTTCAACGTAAAATAGAACACGACAAACGCAAATTAGCACTTCAAAAAGACTCCGAGATGCGCAAAAAAGAACAACAATTTCAAGAAGAAGCTTCTCAACGCGAAAAAGAGATATTAAAACTCCGGAATGAACACATGGAATTTGAGCTCAAGAGCAAAAGCCAAGAATTGGCTAACGTCATGCTGCATCATTTGAATAAAAATGAACTTCTGACCGATATTAAACACGATTTGAAAAAAATATCGATGGATTTGCAAAACAAAGACGAGAGTAATGCTATGCGTAAAATAATTCTATTACAAGGAAAACTCACACGCAATATAGAACAAGAAGTGGATTGGAAACAATTTGAAGAAAATTTTGATATTGTTCACGACCGTTTTTTACGGAAATTATCAGAACGTTATCCTTGGCTCAACAAAAATGAGCGTAAGTTGTGCGTTTACATACACATGGGATTATTGACTAAAGAGATAGCACCTCTTATGAATCTTTCGACACGTGGTGTGGAAATGCTACGTTATAGAATGCGTAAAAAGATGGAACTAGAGCGCGCTGACGACTTAGAGGGATTCTTTCAAACACTAAGTCACGACGAGCATTCATTAGTCACTGACAACGAGTAAAAAACACGCGAATAAGCTTGTCTCACACAATAAAAAAAACACCATTATTTTTAATATTATTTATAGTATAAAATATATGATAATGTTTTAAAAATCAATTTATTAAAAATATTTGTCGTATTGTAAACGTATCCCTTTTAGTACAAATGTGTATTTCTGTGTAAGTAATAAGATTGCATAAACAAAATTTGGTTGACAACTTTGTAACATCATTTCACAAACGTGTGAGGTAGTCCATATTTTACTATTAACCTAATCTTAATCTAAAAAACACATGAAACGACCTTTGCTATTTATAGGTTTGTTATTCTGTGCCGTGCACCTACTTGGTCAAACCTTCGTGATTACTGGCACAATCAACGCCTCCGACGACCCACTTCCACTACCAGGGGTTAATGTCGCCGCAAAAGGAACCACTATCGGTACCATCACTGACATAGATGGTAACTATTCCATTAACGTAAAGAAAGGAGATGTACTCGTGTTCTCATACATGGGTTACAAAACGGTGCAACAAACCGTACAACAAGCTGGCACAATGAACATAACATTGGATCCTGAAAATTTAATGCTTGAAGAAGTTGTAGCCATTGGTTACGGAAGCATGAAAAAAAGTGACCTCACAGGCGCTGTTACCAGTATCAAATCAGACCAACTACAAAAAACGCCTGCCGCAGGACTTGACCAAGCTTTACAAGGACGAGCCTCTGGTGTTACCGTTAATGCCAATAGCGGACAACCTGGTGCAGCTGCCACCATTCGTATTCGTGGTATTGGTAGTGCTATCGGTGGAAGTGACCCAATCTACGTGGTAGATGGCGTTATTACTAGTAACATCTCATTTTTAAGTCCCAATGATATACAAACAACTGAAATTTTAAAAGACGCTTCTGCCACTGCTATTTATGGCAGCCGTGGTGCTAATGGTGTAATCATTGTAACGACCAAAAAAGGGACCAAAGGGAAAGGCAATATTTCATTCGATGCCTATTGGGGTGTTCAAAACCGTTGGCGTAAACTCGATTTGATGCAAAGTAGTGAAATGGCTCAAACCAAACTCCGTATTGACGCTATGAGAAATGGGGCCGACCAAATAAGTACTTACTTGAATAGCGGATTTAACAGTTGGATGTCTCTTTATAATACAGGTGCTTCAAAATATTTTCCACTCGTTCAATCATCTACCAATCCAAGTGGATTTGATTACTCTTCTGTTGAAACAGATTGGCAAGATGAAGTATTCAAATCAAATGCTTTCATGCACAATTATAACCTATCGATGGATGGTGCCAACGAAAATGGCGACTATGCAGTCAGTAGCAGCTATTTTAACCAAGATGGAACCATTATGGGTTCCAATTACGAACGTTTCACCATTAGAGCAAATAGTTCGTATAAAATACGTAAATGGTTGAAAGTAGGGGAACACATCTCATTTATGACTTCTACTGGACGTAATGCGATGAATAACAATAGTAGTCCTGGTGCTTCTGTGATTTCCGCTGCATTAGCCATGGCTCCATGGGACCCCACGCATTACGCTGCTGGTTCCGTAAATAACCAAGGAACTGATTTAAGTGGACAAATAGCTGCCTCATCGAACTTCAAAAATGTGACCAACCCATTTTCAATGGTAGAAAATAGCCATCCTTCAAATAAAACTGAACGATTTGTAGGCGACGTATATTTGGAAATTAATCCTATCAAAGAGTTAACCCTACGTTCATCAGTGAGCTATGATTTCTCTTTAGTACGCAATCGTAATTTCAAAGACCAATACGAATATTCAGCTTACGACCAAGCTACAAAAAATTACCTTTCGAGCTCTATGCAACGTTATTCTACAGTATTGGAAGAAACAACTTTAACTTACGCCAAAGATTGGGGAAAGCATAGTTTTTCTGCTATGCTGGGGCAAACCATGGAAGAATACAATTACTATAGCATTGGCGGCGCAGGTGCTAAAATATTAAATCCTGACGAAACAAATTGGTATTTGAACAACACCACTGCTGACAAAACCTATGCCTCAGATGGTGTAAGTTTAGTACGTCGCTTATCATTCTTAGGACGCTTATATTACAATTATGCGAATCGCTATATGGCTACTGTGAATTTCCGTGCCGATGGTTCTAGTAAATTCCCTGAAAATCCATGGGGTTATTTCCCTTCGACCGCTTTAGCTTGGCGTGTGAGCGAAGAAGGTTTCATGAAAGATATTGATTGGTTGAGTATGTTAAAGCTACGCCTTGGTTGGGGGCAAGTGGGCAATGACGATGTTCCAAGTAGTTCATTCACTTTAGCCATGGGAAGTTCTTCTGACGTCTTCTATGGTTATCCTTTAGGATCACTTCAAGAATTGCAATCAGGTGCAGCGGTACTTAACTTCGTTAACAAAAACGGCAAATGGGAAACCAATGAGCAATGGAATGCTGGTATTGATTTTAGTTTCTGGAATGGTAAATTAAGTGGTAATTTAGATTATTTTATCCGCGACACAAAAAATGCCTTATTATATGTCAATGCCCCTGCTTCAGTGGGTAATCTACATCTGATAGCAAAAAATGTAGGCGTTATACGAAACCAAGGGTTAGAACTCACATTAGAACACCAAAACACCATTGGTAAAGTACACTATACTGTGGGTGGTAATTTATCAATGATTCAAAATAAATTAATTCAACTAAATGGAGGTTCACCACTTTATGGTGACTATACAAAAACTGATTTAGGATTACCGCTTAACACGTTTTGGGGGTACGAATACGAAGGCGTTTATCAATCGGATGAAGAGGCGTTGACTCAACTTTATTCCTATACTGCCCAAACTATTGGTGTACATGCCGGCGACGCTCGCTATAAGGATAGAGATGGTAATGGTAAAATTGACGATAATGACAAAACTAATATTGGGAATGCATTTCCAAAACTAACTTACGGGCTTAACCTTGGCGCAGACTTTTATGGCGTAGACGTACAAGTTTTCTTCCAAGGCGTGTATGGTAACCAAATTTATAATGCCTTAAGATTACGCACAGAAGGAGCTGGTGACGAGTGTACCTTGAGTACCACCATGTCAGATGTGTGGGTTGGTTACTCCGATAACGTTCGCACAGCGTTAGAACAACAAGGTGTGAACTGGACAACACTTGAAAATCGTGATGGATCCATTCCACGACCAAATGGTGCTCCAACGAACAATGAAGCAAGTTCACGTTTCGTAGAAGATGGTTCCTACCTTCGTCTCAAAAATTTACAAATTGGTTATACACTACCACAAAACATCACTCAAAAAGCAGGTATTAGCCGCTGCCGTTTATATGTAAGTGGTAGCAATTTATTCACCGCCACAAAATACACGGGCTATGATCCTGAGGTGACTAATGGCGTTGACTACGGTAACTATCCACAAAGTCGTACGTTTACATTTGGTGTCAATTTCAACTTTTAAGCAAAAAACTATCATACAGTATGAAAACTTATCATAACATTGGATACAAAATAGCCTGTTTCGGTTTAGCGGCTATTACTTTGACCTCGTGTGAGGATTGGCTCAATGCGCCACAACCCGGCGTCACCAAACTCGAAGATTTCTTTACCTCTGGTGAGGCTGCTATTCAAACAACCACAGGTTGTTACGTACCACTCGAGTGGGAATTTAACAAAACCTACTTTTCGGAATGGTTTATTGGAGACGTAGTAAGCGATGATGCTTTAAAAGGAGGACAGAACACTAACGACATGTCGAACGTTTACGACATGGAAAATTGGAAAACAACTTCCACAAGTGCCTTATTACAAGACTTCTACAAAGCACAATACATTGGCATTGGCCGTTGTAATTTAGCGTTAGAATATATTCCAAAAATGGAACTTGACTCCACACTCACCCCCGAGTTAAAAGAACGTTTATTAGGCGAAATCCACTTTTTACGTGCCTATTATTACTTCCGTTTAGTACGTGTATTTGGCGGCACGCCTAAAATTGATTTCGTGGTCGATTCCGATAGCAAATGGAAACAACCACGCGCTTCAGCTGCCGATATTTATGCGTTCATTTTAAAAGATTTAGAAATAGCAGAAGCTGGCTTGTGGAAAAAGAGTGAGTACCCAGCTACCGAATTGGGTCGTGCAACAAAAGGTGCCGCACAAGCTATGTTACTGAAAGTAAATTTATACTTAGCAAGCGAAGGTAACGCCGCCAATCGTGGCTCAAAAAGTGCCCTCGACTATTATAAAGCAGCCAAAGCATGGGGCGACTCGGTTATTCAATCACACGAATATAGTCTTTGTCCAAATTACGCTAACAACTTTACATTAGCTGGTGAAAACGGTCAAGAATCGGTATTTGAAATTCAATACGTAGAAGACCCAACATCCGATTACGGTGAAGGTTATGGTTTCACACGTGGCTGCTTTACCGTTATTTTAACGCGTTCACGTTCACAAGTACTATTAGGCGGCAATAGCGGTTGGGGATTCAATAAACCCACAGCAAATTTATATAACGAATACGAAACTGGCGATCCACGTCGTGACGCAACTATTTTTGCGCCTAGTAATGCACAGATTAGTAATCCTGCAGAAGAAATCTATTTAGGCGATCGTTATATCAGCTTAAAATATGGATTGTATAACGCCGATATGACTGCTTATCCGTTAGCACACGCTACGCGTGGCCCGATAAATAACAAGCAAATACGCTACGCCGACGTCCTTTTAATGACAGCTGAAGCAGCTCTTGGATGCCAAGAAGACGGAGATGCCAAAGATTATCTAAACGAAGTTAGAACACGCGTATCCTTGCCAACTTATCCAGGGTATGACATTCGTATCAACGGACAAACAATAACACCAACATTGGAGCAAGCCATTCGCCACGAACGTCGCGTAGAACTTGGCATGGAAGGTCATCGTTGGTTTGACTTGTGCCGTTGGGGCGTTGCCAAAGAAACAATGGATGCGTACAAAGCAACTGAAACTCCAGAGGCACAAAGCCACATGGCAACTTTTATCAAAGGAAAACACGAACTATTTCCACTTCCATCGAAAGAGATTGAACTCAATCCGATGACACAAAATCCTGGTTATTAAAAAACAAACACAATAATTTCATTCTTATATCTATTTTTTAATTATTTATTCTTAAACATTTTTTACTATGAAAACATTGAAATTTTTTGCAGGCGCATTAGCCACTATGGCTATTTTTGCAGCATGTGATCCAACAGAACCTACAGAACTTACAGGTTTGACATTGGACAAAACCACAGCACAAGTGGAAATTGGCAAAACCGTAACCTTAACGGCATCAACTAATCCTGCTGGTTTAACCGTAGACATGGTTTGGGAATCAGCAAATCCAGCCGTAGCGACCGTATCTAATGGCGTTGTTACTGGTGTAGCAGAAGGAACTGCTATGATTGCGGTAAGTGCAAAAGGTAAATCAGCTACTTGCTTGGTAACCGTTAAAAAAGAAGGTACGGACCCTAATCCTGGCGAAACACCAGCTTCACTCACAGGCTCAGAGTACTACCCTATTTTATTAGATGGCACCTCATTCCAAAAAATCCAAAGTAAAGTGGTAGCAGATTTTCGTCCAAACGAAAGTGACAAAAATCTTTATATTTGGTCTGTAGGCGATACGTATATTCAAGGTTTAGGTGGTGGTCTTAACTTCTACGGTAACACAGAAGGTTATGTATCATTAACAGTAGCCAATGTTGGTTGGTCAGGTTGTGGCTTTAACGTTCCAAACGCAGCCGTTGCAACTATGTATAACAAAATTAAAGACAATTTAAGTGACTATTATTTCCACATTGCAATCAAATCAACTGATAACGCATCACATTGGTTCTTTTTGTTAGACGATAAATCATCTTCTTTTGTTTTAGGCGCAACAGCGTTCAACGATAACGGAACTATTTACCCAGCAAAAACAAACTTTACACGTAATGGTAGCTGGCAAGAAATTGAATTCCCATTGTCTGATTTAAGATTTACAAATTACAACGCTTCTGCAGATAAAATAAACATTTTTTCAGCATTATCTGGCGGCGTAGCTGGTACACAGTTGAATGTTGATGCTATATTTATTTACAAAAAATAAATAGCTCGTATTCCGCTATTTTTTAACCAATAGGAGTTTGGTCGCTCCTATTGGTACTATTTTTCAAACAAACAAATTTTCCACACCATGAAACACCGCATTATCATCTACCTTAGTGCCTTATGCATATTTTCTGCTTGCAAAGATCAAGATACAAGCATTTCCCTTTCAGCTAATATGCTGCAAATGACTATAGGAGATATGAAAACGTTAACTGCAACAACTACACCAACAAGTGATGTAACTTGGAGTTCTAGTAACGACTCGATAGCAACAGTTTTTCATGGCGTTGTAACTGCTAAAGGCATTGGGAATGCTATAATCACAGCATCAGCCAATGGCGCAACCGCCACCTGTCAAATTTACTCGATTGGTAAAGATGGAACAACCTTGGCACTTTCTCCCATCATCAAATCATTAGTAAAAGGTGAAACTTTCCAATTTATTTGCCACGATGTTTACGGTTTGCCACTTACTTGGTCGTCGAACAATGAAGCTATTGCCACTGTAAATCAGGATGGTTTAGTAACCGCTCATAAAGGTGGAAATGCAACCATCAGTGTTACTAATGGTGCAGAAACTGTGTCGGCCGTAGCAGCAGTTGAACACACATGGAACGATTATCAACTAGTATGGAGCGATGAATTCGATGGCAACACAATAGATACCAACAATTGGACTATTGAAGTAAATGGTAACGGCGGCGGAAATAACGAAAAACAATACTACACCAATCGTGCAGAAAATATCCGATTAAACAATGGTTGCCTAGAAATAGAAGCACGCAAAGAGACGTATGAAAACAAACAATATACGTCAGGTCGCATCAATTCTCGTGATAAAAAAGCATTCAAATATGGCAAAATAGAGGCACGCATATGCCTACCTTCAGGTGGAGGTACTTGGCCGGCATTTTGGACAATGGGTAGCGATTGGCCAATCGTTGGCTGGGCCAGTTGTGGTGAAATAGACATTATGGAACATATTGGAAACAATCCTACCATGGTATCGTTTGCCCTACATACCAAAGAAAAAAATGGAAGTAAAGGAAATAACTGGAGCAGCCGTACGTATATGGACGGAATCGAAGGTACGTTTCACACCTACGGTATTGAATGGCAAGAAGAAGCCTACTCTGGCCGTGACAAAATTAGCTTTACAATCGATGGCGTCGAATACGCCTCTTCTATGGAAGATGTAAGCACGATGGATGATAATTTTTATTGGCCTTTCAATAAAGAACATTTCTTAATTCTCAACCTCGCCATGGGTGGCAACATGGGCGGAACAATCAACGATGCTATTTTCCAAAATAGTGTTATTATGAAAGTTGATTGGGTACGCGTATATCAACGCACAGAAAAAGAATAGAGCATAAATTTAAAAATCTTTGATTTTGAGTGCACCAAATGGCTCAATTATCCAATTTGATAAAAATCAAATCGTAACATAATAAGACTATGAAAAAATTAACACTCTTAACAGCTTTCTTCGGAATAGGCGTGACACTGATGGCACAAATCGATATTGACAACTTTGAACAATCGCCAAACACATGGAATAACGTAAGCTGTTTTACCGAAATCAGAGCCAATGCCTACAAAACAGGAATTAATACTAGCAACACGGTGCTTTACACCACACGTGCCGTGGGTTGCGACAATTGGTCGGGTGCTATTTTTACACCATCGGCAGCTATTAAAGGTTACAAATATGCACACGTTAAAATGTACCGTAGCAATAGCAATGTTCCCAATCTCAAAGTGTCTGACAATCCTGCACAAGACCTTACACCGATGAATACGATTGTAGCAAATCAATGGCAAGATGTAGTATTTGATATTTCGGCTTACGAAACTTCAGGCGTCGCATTTATTATGCTCATGGTCGATCGTAGTGCAACGTTATCGGCTGATGCTTGGATGTTGTGCGATGGCATTGTGTTAAGTAATGATGCCACGCCACGCACTACTGATGAAACTAGTTCTGAACCCAACAATAATGACACCGACGACGAAACAGGCACAGGCGAGACCAATGGTTATCAGCTCGTGTGGGCCGATTATTTTAACAGTGGCGCATTCAACACTGCTGATTGGAACAAAGAAGTAAACGGTGATGGCGGTGGGAACAGTGAATTACAATACTATCGCGCCGAAAATGTGACGGTTGGAACAGAACCAACCACTCAAAAAGGTTGTATGATACTTACCGCAAAAAAAGAAAATTACTCTGGCAAAACAGCTACTTCTGGACGAGTAACCACCAAAGGAAAAGTATCATTCAAACATGGTAAAATAGAAGCCAGCATCAAATTACCTCACACCGCTAATGGTTTATGGCCAGCCTTCTGGATGCTCGGTTCGGACATTGACATAAATTCATGGCCACGTTGCGGCGAAATCGACATCGTGGAAATGGGCAATGCTAATGCCATAAGTGCAGGCACACAGGACAAGTACTTCAACGGTGCTTGCCACTGGGGATTTTACACAAATGGCAATTACCCAAACTATGGAAAATCAACTACCAACAAATACAGTCTACAGGACGATTTTCACCTATTTACACTTTATTGGGATGAGAATAATGTAAAAATGTATCTTGATCAAGACAAATATCCTTCCGTAGCACCTTATTACGAAATGGGTATCAATAGCTACGCATCAGAATCATCGCCAGGAAATTATTTTCACAAACAGTTTTTTGTACTGTTCAATCTCGCAGTTGGTGGTAACTTCCCAGGTATTTGGGATATCAATAACATCACAGCATTAAGTAACGGAGATGCCAATATGTATGTCAATTTCGTGAAAATTTACCAAAAAGGCACTTCTGACGAAGAATACGATGGTCCAACTGGTCTTGCCGATGTTACCAATAATCATACATTCGAAATCTATCCTAATCCAGTACACGACGTAATTATATTGTCGCAAAATGCAGCCAAAATTACCTTGTACGATTTATCAGGGCATGTGTTATTGAAAGGCACCAATCTATCAGAATTAAATGTATCAACCTACCAATCAGGTATGTATCTATTACAATTAGAAGACCATAACGGTCGTATCGAAACACTTCAAGTAATCAAACAGTAGACAAGCTCATAAAAATATGAAATTACGACTTATCATTATCTCAGCACTCATTGCTCCGCTGCCTTTATTGGCAAGTGGTTACCAATTGGTGTGGGAAGACAATTTTGATGGAACAACCATTAATCCTAACTATTGGAATCTAGAAGAAAATGCTCGTGGCGGTGGTAATGCCGAAATGCAATACTATACACCCAAAAATGCGACTATTGAGAAACATCCATCGTCGGGCGAAAGTTGTCTGGTAATTAGTGCCATCAAAGAAAATTACAAAAATCGCCCCGCCACGTCGGCTCGTCTTAACACACAAGATAAAGTGGTAGTGCAATACGGCAAAATTGAAGCACGTATCCAATTCCCTCATACAGCAAACGGTCTATGGCCTGCATTTTGGATGCTTGGTAACGATTTGATACGGGATATGGGTGACGATGATTCATCCGATCACCATCCACAATACCACAAAAATGGTTCTGTTGCATGGCCTAAATGTGGCGAAATAGACATTGTGGAGATGGGACATAAAGATGGGATTACTAACGGTACACAAGATCGCTACTTCAACGGAGCTTGCCATTGGGGTGAAAGTTTTAATAATGGAAAATATCCTAACATGGGTAAATCATCGGTGGCGCCATACGCTATTCAAGGTGACTTTCACTTATTTACGGTAATTTGGACACCTAACGAAATAACCATGTATCTAGACCAAGACAAATATCCAAATATAAAACCCTATTTCTCATTGTCACTTAAAGGGAAATGTAAAAATCAACCAGGTCATTATTTCAATAAACCATTTTATTTAGTGCTCAATCTGTCGGTTGGCGGTTATTTTACGGGGCTTCCTGCTCCAGAAAAATATGCCAAATTAATTACCGATGACTGGGAAAATTTTGTAAAAATTACAGACACAGCACTTCCCAAAGATGGAACGCCAGTCAAAATGTATGTCGATTATATTCGCATCTATCAACAAGGAACTAAAAACGATAAAATCATAAAACCATAACACGATGAAACTATCCATAAAAGAAAAACTTGGTTATAGTGTAGGCGATACAGCGTCCCATTTTGTGTGGGATTTAGTCGGCTTTTGGCTACTCATATTTTACACCGACATTTATGGGCTATCGCCTGCTGTTGCTGGGATAATTATGTTTGTGGGCAGTATTTGGGACGGGATAATGGATCCTATTGTGGGCATTATTTCGGATAGAACAAATACCCGTTGGGGAAAATTCCGCCCCTATTTGCTATTTGGCGCTATCCCATACGCCATATTGGCCGTTTTAGCATTCACCACTCCTGATTTTGGAACTACTGGTAAAATTGCTTATGCACTCATTACCTGCCTATTACTTCGCACAGCTTATGCTTTTGTAAACTTACCTTACTCTTCGTTAGGAGCTGTTATGACCAACGATAGTTACGAACGTGCTGGCTTGAATACATACCGTTTTATAGCGGCTTATGTGGGACAATTTATTGTAACAGGTGCCGCACTATATTTGGTTGATTACTTTGGACACTGGGGAAATTCCAATATGAATCAAGCACAAGGCTATCAATATACAGTAGCACTTTTTGCCGTATTGAGCCTCGTGTTTTTTGCAATTACATTTTTTACCACCAAAGAACGTGTAGCTGCTCCTAAAAAACAGGATAATTCAATCTCTAAAGATTTTAAATATCTCTTTATGAATAAGGCATGGATTATTCTAACGATTGTAGGTATTGTCTCCTTCGTTATGTTTGCTATGCAAAATGCCGCCATTGCCTACTATTTTAAATATTACATCAAAGATGCCGAAAATGTACAGCTATTCAACATTCTTGGCACTGTAGCTCTGATTGTGGCCTTACCATTTTCAAAACCGTTAGCAAAACGTTTCGGCAATAAAAAAGTATACATCTTCAGTTCAATCATTTCAGGACTCTTTTTTGCGCTCATTTACGTGGCTGGAGATAATTTGACATGGGTGTATATTTTCAATATTTTAGCCAAAATGGCCTATGCACCAGCCGTTCCATTATTATGGACAATGCTCGCCGACGCTGCTGATTTTGGCGAATGGAAACTAGGAAGACGCACCACTGGACTGTGTTTTTCGGCCTCTGTGCTTGCCCAAAAATTAGGTTGGGCTATCGGTGCCGCTGCGGCGGGTTGGGTTCTATCGGTTTCAGCCTTTATCCCAAATGCCGATATCGAACCAACTTCTGCCATTACTGGCATACGCATGCTCGTAAGTGTTATTCCTGGAGTTCTCTACGCTTCGTGTGCAATCATCATGGCATTTTATGCGCTTGATAGCGACACTATCGCTCAAATGAAAACCGACCTAGATGCAAAACGATTAATAGAAGAATAAATGAGCCTCATTTTAGGAAAAACAGAATTAAAACCGATCGCCACCAACGCCAAAGGAGCATTCGTTACCATCAACGGTGAAATGTATTATCAAATCGTTGGTTATGATGCTATGCAACCGTTTTTCATCAGTATAGCAAGCGACACCAATCTATGGATGTATTTAGCTAGCAATGGTGGACTTACTGCTGGACGCACTAATCCCGACATGGCTCTATTCCCGTATTACACGGATGATAAAATTACAGAATCGGCTGAAAACACAGGAAGTAAAACAATTTTCCACATTCACAAAGGTGGGAAACAATATTTGTGGGAACCATTCTCTAATCGACATCAAGGAGCCTATCTCATAGAACGCACAATTGCCAAAAGTGTAGTCGGCAATAGGATTGTATTTAGCGAAAAAAACTGCGACCTCGAATTAACGTTCAGATATAGCTGGAGCTGTGCCGATGAGTTTGGTTGGGTCAGAAAGTGCGTATTGCAAAACGATTCTGCGGCATCGGTGGAAGTTGAATTGGTTGATGGCTTGCAAAATGTATTACCATCGGGCATCGATCACCACACACAAAATACATTTTCAACACTTGTTGATGCTTACAAAAAAACCGAGTTGGTAGCCGACGCTTCGTTGGCACTATTTCGTATGGAATCTATTTTAGTAGATAGAGCTGAACCTAGCGAATCGCTAAAAACTAATACAATCTGGAGTTATGGTTTAAACCAAACTGATTATCTACTCAGTTCACGCCAATTAGATGATTTTAGAATGGGTTTACCAATTGTACCTGAAACCGAAAGCAAAGGTGTTCGTGGTGCATTTTTTGTCCATACTAACGTAACACTCGAATCATCAGAGATTAAAACGTGGTATTTGGTGGCTGAAGTATCGCAAGATATCGTAAAAGTCAATAATCTAATTGACTACATAAAAACAACTAAAGATATTGCGGTTCAACTTGAAAACAACATAAAACAAGGGACGGAAGCTCTTAAATCCATTGTAGCAGAAGCCGACGGCATACAATTAACGGCTGATAAACATGGTATGGCACGTCATTTTGCCAACACGCTGTTTAATACCATGCGCGGTGGTTTTTATTGCGACAATTACACCATACAAAGTGCGGCTTTTGCCAAACACATTGCTCTTTTCAACACCAATGTGGCGAAAAAACATGCAGCGTTCCTCAATGCTTTGCCAGAAAGCCTAACATACAGCGATTTGGAAACCCAAATTATAGCACAAAAGGATGCACAATTACATCGCCTGTTTATGGAATATTTGCCATTAACATTTGGGCGTCGTCACGGTGACCCGAGTCGTCCTTGGAACTTGTTTAATATCAAGGTGAACGATGAAAACGGACGTCGACTAATTTCCTATCAAGGAAACTGGCGCGATATTTTCCAAAACTGGGAAGCTCTTTCACTCTCCTATCCTGCCTATATCAATGGCATCATCGCTAAATTTCTGAATGCCACGACTATCGATGGTTACAATCCGTACAAAGTAACCAGTGAAGGTATTGATTGGGAAGTGATAGAACCTGAAAATCCGTGGTCAAACATCGGTTATTGGGGCGATCATCAAATAATTTACTTATTGAAATTATTGGAACTGTCGCATAACCATTATCCTACAGCACTCAACGGCATGTTGAATAAAAAATTGTTTGCCTATGCCAATGTGCCTTACCGCCTAAAAAGCTATGACGAAATAGTAGCCAATCCCAAAAATTCCATTCGTTTTGACGACGATGCACACAAACATATTTTAGCTCTTATTCCAACTTACGGACAAGATGCACGCCTTCTACGCGATAAAAATGGCGATGTGCTACTCGCTTCGTTTACGGAAAAATTACTGGTGACTTTATTAGCCAAATTGAGCAATTTTATACCAGAAGCTGGAATTTGGATGAATACGCTCCGCCCAGAATGGAACGATGCTAATAATGCACTAGTAGGTTCTGGTGCATCCATGGTAACGCTCTATTACATACGTCGTTTTGTGGCATTTGCAAAAGAGCTATATGTAGAATCAGAACAATCCCAATTTGTCAATTCTGCTGAAATTGAAGCGTTTTTAAATGCCATATCCACGGCATTTGAAACCCACAAAAGCTATTTGTCAACGGGATTTGATAATGAAAGTCGACGTCAAATTACCGATGCTTTAGGTAAAGCAGGAGAAGCGTACCGCACACAAGTATATGCTGGTTTATCAGGTAAAACTCAAACTATTTCCAAAGCTGACTTAATCCGCTTTTTTGATTTAGCACTTACTTATATCGATCAATCGATTGCAGTAAATCGTCGTGCCGATGGCATGTATCACGCCTATAATCTTGTTTCATTCGACGATAAAACGGTTATTGTCAATCATCTTTACGAAATGCTCGAAGGTCAAGTAGCGGTACTTACATCACTCAAATTAGAACCAACCGAAGTTGTCGAGCTACTCGATTCTTTGCGTAAATCGGCACTTTACAGAGCCGACCAAAACAGTTATATTCTTTATCCGAATAAACGACTTGCTACGTTTTTAGAAAAAAATAATCTGCCAAGTGATGCCGCCAATTTACCTGTTGTAAAACGATTATTGCAAGAGCATCCGGGTAAAATAGTGACAGCCGACCAATCGGGAGGCGTACATTTTAATGCCAATTTCAACAATGCCTCTTTCTTGACAGCTGCTATGGATGCATTAGCTGGAGAAATATCGGCTGACGAACGTAAAACGCTACTCGATGTGTACGAACGTATATTCCACCATCATGCGTTTACTGGTCGTTCTGGCTCTTTCTATAAGTACGAAGGTTTAGGTTGTATTTATTGGCACATGGTATCAAAACTGCTTTTGGCCATTGGCGAAAACATCCGAAAAGCTATTTCGGAAAAAGCTGATAACACCATCATCGAACGACTCAAAACGCATTATAAAGAGGTAGAAAAAGGAATTGGGGCACACAAATCACCTGCGAAATACGGTTCATTCCCATTTGACCCCTATTCACACACACCAACTATGGCCGGCGTACAACAACCAGGCATGACAGGACAAGTGAAGGAAGATATTATCAATCGTTTTTTTGAATTAGGTTTAATTGTTTGTGATGGATGTCTCACTATTCAAGACACAATGATCGATAAATCCGAATTTATCTATGCTCACGACGCCTCACACATCCATTTTACTTACTGCGCCACACCGTTTATTTACAAACTTGATCAACAAAAAGGTATGGACGTACATCTAGCCGATGGATTGTGTATTTCTACTCATGATTACATCTTGGATGCCGAATTAAGTCATCATCTATTTAATCGTGATGGACAAATCAAACAAATTGTAGTTCATTTTAACTCCTTATCGTAAACTCAACCACATGAAAACACACCTCTCTTTATCCGCTCTTGTAGCCGTATGTCTTCTATCACTCGCTTCATGCGGTTCACAAAAAGCTACAGATCCTACCGAAGCCAAAATTGATTCGCTCTTAACTCAAATGACGCTTGACGAAAAAATTGGGCAGATGAATCAACTTACAGGCATGGGCATTTCTGATGATATGAAACAACAAATCAAAGAAGGAAAAGTTGGTTCCATATTAAATGAAGTGGATGTAAACATTATCAACGAATTACAACGTGTAGCAGTGGAAGAATCCAGACTACATATTCCGCTAATTTTCGGGAGAGATGTGATTCACGGTTACAAAACTATTTTCCCAATACCACTCGGACAAGCGGCTAGTTGGAACACTCAACTCGCCGAAGAAGGTGCGCGTATTGCAGCACAAGAAGCAGCTTCGGTTGGTATACGCTGGACATTTGCTCCTATGGTCGACGTATCGCGCGATCCACGCTGGGGACGTATTGCCGAATCGTGTGGCGAAGATCCTTATATGAATGCCGAATTTGGTGCAGCTATGGTACGGGGATTTCAAGGAAAAAATCTGTCTGATAAAACTTCTATGGCGGCTTGTGCCAAACATTTCGCTGGATACGGAGCGTCTGAATCAGGCAAAGATTATAATACCACGTGGATTCCCGAAACTCAATTACGCGACGTTTACTTGCCGTCATTCAAAGCCGCTGTAGATGCAGGCGTAGCCACGTTCATGTGTTCATTCAACGATATTAATGGGATGCCATCGTCAGGTAATAAACATCTGAATCGTGATATTCTTCGCCAAGAATGGCAATTTGATGGTATGCTCGTAAGCGATTGGGGTTCTATCGATCAGATGATTTCACAAGGTGTGTGTGCAACTCCTAAAGAGGCAGCACAAAAAGGTTTAGAAGCTGGCGTTGATATGGATATGATGGGGTTGTCTTACATCTCTCAATTAAAGAATTTGGTTCAAGAAGGAACGGTTTCTGAGAAAATGATTGATGAATCAGTTCGAAATATTTTGCGACTTAAATTTCGTTTGGGCTTATTTGATCAGCCATACACAGACGTAACAAAAGCGAATGATTTTTACCGCCCTGAATCGTTAGAAGCTGCTAAACTTGCTGCCATTGAAAGTGCTGTATTACTCAAAAACAATGGCATATTGCCACTCGACAATCGTTACAAAACAGTTGCTGTTGTTGGTCCTTTGGCCGATGCTGCTTTAGAGCAATTCGGAACGTGGAGTTTTGATGCCGAGCCCGATCGTGCTATTACTCCACTCAAAGCCATCACAGATACGTATGGCAAACAGTATAAAATTATTGGTGAACCAGCCCTCACGTTTAGTCGCGATAGTAACATCACTCATATCAATCAAGCCGTAGCCGCCGCACGTAAAGCCGATGTAGTATTGGTTTTTGCAGGAGAAGAAGCCATTCTTTCTGGTGAAGCTCATTGCCGTGCCGATATCAGTTTACCTGGCTTACAAAACGAACTAATGACTGCTTTAAAAGCCACAGGGAAACCAATTGTGTTGGTGGTAATGGCTGGTCGTCCATTGACAATCGAAAAACAGATTGCCCAATCGGAAGCTGTTCTATTTGCTTTTCATGGTGGCAGTATGGCTGGACCAGCCTTGGCCGATTTGATTTTTGGGAAAGCAGTTCCTTCAGGTAAACTACCAGTCACTTTTCCGCGTATGGTAGGTCAAGTTCCGGTATATTACGCGCATAACAACACTGGTCGTCCTCCTTCCAATATTGTTACTATCGACAAGATTCCTGTAGGAGTTTTTCAAACCTCGTTGGGTAACACAAGTTTCCATCTCGACGCAGGCGACAAACCTATGTATCCATTTGGTTATGGACTTTCGTATAGTACGTTCGAGTATTCAAAAGTTACCTTATCATCAAATAAACTGAACAAAGATGGGAAATTAACGGCTCAATGTACGATAAAGAATACTGGAAGATATGATGCTAAAGAAGTTGTTCAATTTTATGTACGTGATTTAGTAGCTTCCTTATCGCGACCAGTACGTGAACTAAAGGGTTTTGATAAGGTTTTTCTCAAAGCTGGCGAAAGTAAAACCGTAAAATTTGAAATTGATGCCTCTCAACTGGGCTTTTGGCATGAAGATAATACCTATTATGCAGAGCCTGGTGAGTTTCACATTTGGATTTCCAAAGATAGCCAAAGCGGAGAGCCCGTTACTTTTAAATTATTAGCAGATAATAATAAAAAATAAACAATATAAAATACTGTTTAACAGGTTTTTAAATAATTTTTGTCGTATTATTGCGTATCTCTTTTAAAAAAACGCGTATTTATGTGTAACCACATATTAAATAGGGTAATATAAACTAATCTAAATTTGACGTATTAATTAACCTAAAATCTCCAAAATTATGAAAACAAATGCTTTACTTCTGACTTTTTTGGGCAGTGCTTTAAGCCTGTCAGTGATGTCACAGCCAACCATATCGGCTCCCACACCACCCGAGCTAGCATCATCTAAAGTGATTTCTGTTTATAGCGACGCCTACACATCAGTTGGTTATTCCTTTGGCGAATGGGGAAGCGGCACGACGACTTCTGAAATAACCATCGCAAGCGATAAAATTGCCAAATTCACGACGACTGGTTTAGGTTATTTTGGATGGCAATTCAATAGTACAGTGAATGCGATTGGAATGACTAATTTGCATCTTGATATTTGGGCTGATCAAGCTACAGAATTTGACTTCTTCCCAATCACTGGCAATCCAGAGAAATCAAAACATGTCACAGCTGAAGCTAACAAATGGACCAGCGTAGAATTCACTGTAGAAGAATTTACAAACCTTGGTCTAAATATGGGTAATGTAACTCAATTTAAATTTGCCAATGTACCAAGTAAAACTTTCTATGTAGACAATGTGTACTTCTATAATAGTTCTACCGAAGTTGATACTGAAAGCCCTGCTGCACTAACTGCTTCATTGGCTTCTGCTTCTTATTTCAATGCCAAACTAACTTGTTCAGCCACCGATAACTCTGGTGCTGTAAACTTTATTGTTAAAAACGGTGCTGATACTGTAGCTACTGGTGGTGCTGCATCTGGAGTTGCTGCCACTATCGTAGTAAATAATTTGACTTCAAATACAGAATACACATTTGACGTATGGGCTTCTGATGCTGAAGGCAATACAACTGCTGCTAGTGTTCCTGTAACAGTAAACACATTGGCAACACCTGCACCTGCGCCTACGCCAACCGCTACTGCAGGTAACGTCATCTCTATTTATAGTGATGCTTACACCGCTGCCACCGGCTTCAACGTAGGTGGTTGGGGACAAAGTACCGTAGCTACAGAAGGAACTTTGGCAACTGGTGACAAAGCGTATTTATGTGAAAAATTCAACTATTTAGGACTTGAATTAAACGGAAATGTAGCTGCATTTAATGCCTCTGAAATGGAATATTTACACATTGACGTATGGACGTCAAATGCTACAACCTTTAAAATTACTCCTATTTGGGGAGCAGAAGCTCTTTACAGTTGTACTCCTATTAATTTGAACCAATGGAACTCATTTAATATTCCATTGACAGCATTTAATGGTATTAACTTAGCCAATATTTATCAAATTAAAATGGAAGCAGCTCCATCAGGTACAGCTCTATTATTCTTCGATAACTTGTATCTATATAAAGAAGATACTGGCTCTGCTCTTAACAATGCCACCACAAATATTAAAATAGGAACAACCCAAAATCAAATCACCATTTCTGGTGTTGAAAATGAAGCCATTTCTATTTATACCGTATTAGGCAATTGCATCTATATGAACGACAATACTAATAAAGATGTAACGATTAACGTGCCTACTAACAGTATTTATTTAGTGAAAGTAGGAGCAAATACAACTAAAGTATTAGTAAAATAATCATTTTTCCAGACTGTCCTTGTATGGACAGTTTGGAACTAGTATAAAACCTTTTCTTATATCACATTAATTAATTTTTTAACAACTTAAATTTTACTTATGAAAACAAAATTACTTTTACGCTTAAGTGCTTTATGCTTAGGCCTTGTATGGGGAACATCTGCCATGGCAGTTACACAATATTGTGCAACCCCTATTAATTCATTTTCGGCTGGTGTAGCCACATTAAACTATACTTGTAAAAGTTTAGGTGGTAATTCTTATCAAATGCTCATAGAAGGTACTACTACTTACAAAATTACTGGCGCTCCAAACATCAATGTTGGTATGAATAACATTAATGGAACAGCAGGAGGTTCGCCTCTTCCACTCGCTTTTTCTGCTACTGGTAATGGATCCTTAAGTGCTACTTTCACTTCAACAGCAACACCTGGCGCTCCTTATGTAGCTACTGTCTTTTTCTTCATTCAGGGCGTTCCTGGTGACGTTCGTTTTGATTTGCCAACTGATATGGACTGGGCGGCAACTTGCTCTGGCGGCTGTGATTTAACAGCAAATCCTACAATGGGTAGCGCTAGCCTTGTAAGCGTTACTCATAATAGTGCCATTCTCAATGTAGCTGGAACAGATCAAAAAAGTGATGCCACATCTATTTTTGTGGTAAGTGCAACAAACTTTACAGAAAAAGTATTAACCGCTACTGATGGCAAAATTACCATTTCAGGATTAACTCCAAATACTGATTATGAATTCGTAGTAAAAACACAAGATAAATGCGGTCAAAAATCAGATAATTCTGCAACAGTAAATGTGAAAACAGATACATTCGTTTACCACGACTTCCCTACTGGTCACTTACAAGATGCTAATTTTGGAGACCCCAATGGTCGTATATTACTGACAGTCAAAAAAGAAAGTGCATCATCGGTAAGTGTTGAAGTTCAACCAAACAACGTAGGAACGGTGATTGACTTCTTACAAGTTGAATTAGGTGGTGTAGCCAAAACTTTAGGAACAGAAGATGGTAATCCTATTAGTGGTAAAGTAACCTATACCGATTTAGCATCGCTATCTTTCAATCTTAATATTTTGTGGCACACTACTTCTATGGGAGCAGGAGGTCGTTGGACAACTAATGCCTTTGCTGTGGATGAATCAGCTTTGTATATCACTGCTGACCCAACAGCTGTTAACAACAACGAAATGGGTAATTTGGTTCTCTATCCTAATCCTGTAAAAGATGTATTGAACGTTACTTCGGATGTTGCTATTACCAACTTAACTATTTGTAATTTATTAGGTCAAACCGTTCAAACAGTTAAAGTGAACAGCATTTCAGCTGCCATTAATATGAGTGGATTAGCTGCTGGCCATTATTTGGTTACCATCGAACGTGCCAATGGAACTAGAGCAATTCAGAAATTGGTTAAAAATTAAGCTATAAAAGTCATTTATTCAATTGACTTTCTTGTCCTTCACTATCTTTACACATCCTACGGCGAATTGGTTTTCGCCGTAGGAACATATCATGAAAACAAAATTACACATACTTGCCGTAGCGCTCATGTGCTACTCGATGCTTTCTGCTGAAATAATCCCAGTTGGAAGTGGAAGTTACACAACAACCTATCCTGGTGCCGATGCTGCTGGCCGTAACGGTTATCCTGCAGGGACACCACAATTAAGTGGAAATGCTTTAGGGAAACCTGTACCAACAAACGATTGGTGGTCGAGTTTGCTCAACCAAAACCACGTAGGTAATTTATTCAACTACCCTTTCACCCTGCGCACCGTTAATGCGGGTTTGGTGGTAAGTTATATTCCGCAAGGTGTAATTGACGATTTACTGCCCATTACAGTCGGTTTGTCGGGTTTATCTGCTAATCAATGCACTGTATCGGACTACTCCGACTGGACAGTTACCATGCGTTGGAATGATGGTGCTCATCAACTCGAAGCGACTGCTGGAATTGGCATGCCATTCCTCTATTTCACTAAAAATACAACTGATGTCGTTCAAGTCTCTGTCACATCTGGTACAGTGACCATACACGATGAATTACTCATTGTAGAAAATGCAAAACATGGGGCCGATTTTGCTGTCTATGCGCCTACAGGAAGCACGTGGACCAATAATGGAGGCGTTTACACATCGAATTTAAACGGCAAAAATTACTGGTCTTTGGCTTTTTTGCCACCTGCGGCTAGCAATTTACTCTCTGTGGCAACCGAATACAAACAATACGCCTACGTATTTCCTAAAAAAACAACCGCCAACTACACTTATAATGCGACAACTGGGGTCGTACGAACCACATTTACTATAGATACAGACGTAAAAGAAGGCACAAACACCAAATTCATCCAAGGATTATTACCTCACCAATGGGCTCACTTAGCCGCTAATTCGGCACAACCTGAAGGATATAGTTATAAAAGTATACGTGGAGAATTGAAAATGTTATCAGGAAACACTTTCAGTGTGGAGAATACCTTTCATGGAATCCTTCCCACTTTACCATACGTTGACACGCTGAGCACAGGTTTTTCACTTACAAAACTGAACACCAAAATTGACGCTATTAAAGATGATAAGATAGGCACTTGGACGGACTCATACAACGACGGTCAATTACTTAATCGCCTGATTCAAACAGCTCGTATAGCTGCCGAAGTAGGTAATACTACGGCTCTAAATGCTATGCTCAATACCATTCAAGAACGACTTGAAAATTGGTTAAAAGCAGAAACTGGAGAAGTCGCGTTTATTTTCTATTATAACCAAACATGGAGTGCATTATTAGGCTATCCTGCTGGTCACGGACAAGATTCAAATCTGAACGATCACCATTTTCACTGGGGTTACATGATTCACGCCGCCGCATTTTTGGAACAATATCGTCCTGGTTGGGCTATGCAATGGGGGTCTATGGTAAATATGCTCGTACGCGACGCCGCTGGTTACGACCGCAACGACACACAATTTCCTTATCTGAGAAGTTTCAGTCCTTATGCAGGTCACTGTTGGGCCAACGGCTTTGCCACCTTTCCTAACGGTAACGACCAAGAATCGACCTCCGAAAGTATGCAGTTCAACTCAGCGCTTATTCATTGGGGCACAATCACAGGTAACACTGCTGTACGCGATTTAGGAATTTATCTCTATACTACAGAGCAAAGTGCTATTGAAGAATATTGGTTCGATGTAAACGGGCGTAACTTCCCTGCCACACAACAATACAGCCTCGTATCACGTTTGTGGGGCAATAACTTCGATAACCAAACTTTCTGGACGGGTGATATAGCGGCATCTTATGGGATTGAACTATATCCCATACACGGTGGTTCGCTTTATTTAGGGCAACATAAAGCTTATACAACTAAACTCTGGAACGAGATTAAAGCCAACACAGGTATTACCACCAATCAAGCCAATGACAATTTGTGGCACGATGTGATGTGGGAATATGCCGCATTTGTAAACCCTGCCGAAGCTATACGTATGTATGATTCATATCCAACTCGCAATCTGAAATTTGGTATTTCGGACGCACAAACGTACTATTGGCTACATTCAATGAATGTGTTAGGACAAGTAGATGCTACTCGTACGGCCAACTATCCAATAGCAGCGGCCTTTACTAAAAACGAACGAATCACCTACGTGGCTCAAAATTATAGTTCATCTCCCATTACTGTTACATTCTCCGACGGATTTAACCTACAAGTTCCTGCTGGCAAATTAGTAGCAAAAAGTGCTGGAGAAATGGTTCCTTCGGTAGACATAACCTCGCCAAATGATAATGCCAAAGCATTTGTAGGAGAAGCCATTACCATTTCCGCCACAGCCGAAGATTTCAGTGGCGCCAGTATCTCAAAAGTAGAGTTTTTTGCCAATGGATCACTTATTGGAACAGATAACACGATTCCTTACTCCATACAATGGCAAGCTCCTGCTGGGACCTATTCGCTCACAGCAGAAGCAACTAACAATAAAGGGATTACAGGAAAATCAGAAACAATTAAAGTCACCTTTACCACCGATAATTCGTGTTCACAAACCTCCAACGAAGCATCACAAGGCACCTTCTCTACGGGCTACAAAATAGCCTTTGAAACAGTAGGAACAAGTGTTACCGTAACCAGTGAATTGCTCGATACCGACAAAGAAGGTGTCATTGCCTACTTGTGGAAAAAAGAACCATTCAGTGAAGCTCAAATGCAAGGTTCTAACCAAAAATTTAACCTCACGCTCGCCAATCAAACCATTGGGCAAAAATTAGAATTAGCCTGTAAATTTGCATTCGCTGGTGGTATGAATGTCACCAAATATTTTGAATATACAGTCGGTAATAATTGTGAAGTGGCAAATGCCCTTGTCCCTATCGAAACATCGAACGGTCTGAGTGCTTTCTTTAACCAAGACACAAAATGTTTAGAAGTGCAAAATGCAAGTGGTACTACACTACAAATATACTCCATCACAGGTATTTTACTACGACAAGAGCCAATCAACAGCACTATTCACGTCGAAAATTTAAGTAGTGGCATTTATCTTTTAACCGATGGTAAACAGTGTATTAAATTCGTTAAATAGTTTTTTTCGTGATAAATAAGGGGAAAAGGATGTTGTATTGAGAAATACGACATCCTTTTTTTATATCTTTGCAGCCGAATTTATGAATCAACTTGTACAACATAGTGTCCATTTTCGTTTCCGTCGTTTTAGCCATAAGGCTTATGCGGCGTTCAACTCGTTACACCGTGTTGTGAATATTGGGTGTGTAGCTGGTCATATAACCGACTTGCAATTAGAAAAATCGCACACACACTATCAACTCACTGAACATATAGTTGCCAAAACACAGAACAGCAAGGATTCAGACGGAGATGAACCTGCATCATATCTTTTACAGGCTATTGAGGCAACTCTTATTACACTTACATTGAACCAATGTGACGCTGCTGCAGCGCGTCTTATTTGTCTATATTCATTTCTTAAGCTATCGATGTACCCATCATCGGTAGCTTTTTTATTTTTCACCAATTAACCAAATTAAAAGAAGTATGATTTTTAAAAAGCAACAACTAAGCATGATGACCCTACTTTTGGTAGGCATCACTTTACACGTACAAGCTCAAATGGACACCACACAAATTCATCCACTCTCCGAAGTAAATGTGATAGCCACACAGCCCAAAGTAGCGAGCGATGCATTACGCATTATCACCACAATTACGGCGAAAGAGATACAATCCTTGCCCGTGCAAAATATCAATGAGCTACTTGATTATTTGCCTGGCGTCGATATCCGCACACGCGGTTCAAACGGTGCACAAGCTGACATTTCGATGCGCGGCGGCACATTCGACCAAGTACTTATTTTACTCAATGGCGTCAACATTACCGACCCACGTACGGGTCATGCCAATCTCGATCTTCCAATCGATTTAAACATGGTGGACCGCATCGAAGTATTACAAGGTACTTCCATGAATTTATTTGGGTTATCCGCTTTTAGTGGTGCCATCAATATTATCACTAACAGTACCGACAAAAAACAGGTAAAAGCGAGCGTTTCGGGTGGCGATTTGGGATATTTCGCACCAAACGTAGGCATTCATTATGCTAAAAACAAGTGGAAAGTAATGGGAGCTGCAAGTTACAACCAAAGTACTGGATACACTTATAATACCGATTATCAATACAGTAATCTATTTCTGCAAAGCAGTTATACTGATTCCGTATTAGGAAATTGGAATTTACAAGTAGGTGGACAACTAAAAGCATTTGGTTCAAACTCGTTTTATTCGCTCAAATATCCCGACCAATACGAAGCCACCAAAACAGGTCTTGTGTCGTTACAATGGAACAAACGTTTGGGCGCATTCGGCATAGAAGCACAAGCCTACTATCGCACACACTACGACCGCTTTGAACTCTTCCGCGAAGGAGTTGCCACGTTTCCTGCGTGGTATACCTCACATAATTATCACATCACCGATGTGGCTGGTGGCTCCATCAAAGGCGCATGGTTTTCACGTATTGGGAAAACATCCGCAGGCATTGAACTGCGTAACGAACACATTATCAGCAATGTATTAGGCGATGCTATCGACACTAAACCGACCATTCCATTTGCACCTGACACACTGTATTTCAAGTTTGCGAAAAATAGGCTGAATGTCAATTATTTTGCAGAACAAGCCTTTTTTGTAGGCAATTGGTCGGCTTCTGTGGGATTGTCAGGCAACTATAACACCCTATTTCAAAACAATTTTGCTTTTGGAGCCAATGTGGGTTATATGTTTGCTAAAAATGGTAATCTGTATGCTAACGTCAATCGCTCGTTGCGTTTACCAACTTTTACCGATTTGTACTATAAAAGTGCTACACAAATTGCCAATCCCAATTTGAAACCAGAAGAAAGTCTCACCGCCGAACTAGGTATGCGTTGGGCTAATTACGGTTTCCGCACTAATCTAAGTGTTTATTATCGCATTGGGCAAAACTTGATTGACTGGGTAAAACGCGCAGACGAAGAAAAATGGCAAAGTGTGAATCACACGCGAGTCGATGCCATGGGAGGTGAAGTAAACGTAGGTTATAGTTACGGCTATTGGCTCAAAAACATAGAAATCAGCTACGCCTATTGTCATTTAAATAAAGAAGCAGGCGAATTACTCTCAAAATACGCACTCGATTATTTGGAACACAAACTGGCGCTGCATCTAGAGCACGGTATTTATAAAGGATTTGGAGCTAGTTGGCAAGCCACTTACCAAAGCCGCAACGGAGCTTATTCCGACAAACAGGGAAACACACAAACCTACCAACCATTTTGGTTGCTTGATGGTCGTATCTTTTGGCAAACGGATCAACTCCATGTATTTGTAGAAAGTTCCAACTTACTCAACACCCATTATTATGATTACGGCGGCATCGAACAACCTGGTCGCTGGGTAAAAGCAGGAATCACGGTGAATATTGATTTGAAGTAACAAAAAAATCCTCCGACACAAAAACTGTATCGGAGGATTTTTTATAAAAAGCTACGGATAACTATTTTTTAGCATCTTTAGCTGCCTTTTGGCCAGGCTTAGCAATAGCGTCACGCATATTGGTATCTGCTTCGATGTTTTTCATTTTATAGTAATCCATAATTCCTAAATTACCTTCACGAAATGCTTCAGCCATAGCTTGAGGAACTTGTGCTTCTGCTTCAATCACTTTGGCACGAGCTTCTTGTGCTTTTGCTTTCATCTCTTGTTCCAAAGCCACAGCCATCGCACGACGTTCTTCTGCGCGTGCTTGCGCAATATTTTTATCGGCCTCAGCTTGATCCATTTGTAAGTTTGCACCGATATTTTTACCAACATCTACGTCAGCAATATCAATTGACAAAATTTCAAATGCAGTACCAGCATCCAACCCTTTGCTCAAAACTAATTTTGAGATAGAATCAGGATTTTCAAGTACCATTTTGTGCGTAGCACTCGAACCAATACTTGATACAATACCTTCGCCAACACGAGCCAAAATAGTTTCTTCACCAGCACCACCAACCAACTGTTTGATGTTTGCACGAACGGTTACACGCGCACGAGCCAATAACTGAATACCATCTTTAGCTACCGACGAAACCACAGGGGTATCAATCACCTTAGGATTTACCGACATTTTCACAGCTTCGTCCACATCACGACCAGCTAAATCGATAGCTGTAGCCATTTGAAACGACAAGTCGATGTTTGCTTTGTTAGCCGATACCAACGCATGAACCACACGCACCACATGACCACCAGCCAAATAGTGAGCTTCCAAGTCGTCGCGACGAATGTCTTTCAAACCAGCTTTGTGCGCTTCAATCATGGCATTTACAATAATGGATGGCGGCACTTTACGAATACGCATCAAGAATAGTTGTACCAATGAGATACTTACTCCCGACACTTTAGCCGACAGCCACAATAAAAATGGCACGTAATAAAAGAAAATGATAACCAATACAATCAGTACGGCTACACCAAGAATCGATAATACTGTCATAATAATTAATAATTAAGTGAATAATAAATATAAGTTCTACCAAGTTATTTTTGTTCCAAAGCACGAACTAATACACCAAATGTGGATACTTCTACAATTTCAACTTCCACCGCTTGATCAATAAAACCATCCAGCGATTTAGCCTCCACCACTTCAGTTCCAAAACGCACTTTGCCGATAGGAGCCAAACGCGATACTGTTATACCTTTGTCGCCAACCGACAAAGCAATACCTTTGAGCACATCAACTTTGCCATCCAACTCGGTTTGCAAAGCCATCTTCTCCAACGCACGTGACCGTAAAAACGCCCAAATAGCAATGCCCATAGCCACTACGCCGCCACCAATAGTAATCATGCCAGCAGTAGCACCTAAATGTGAAAATGCGTACCAAATGGATGCCGCCACAAACAGCACGCCAGCCACACCGCCTACAGAAATACCTGGCAAGAAAAATATTTCCAGTAAAAAGAAAATAATGCCTAAAAGCATAAACACAATAACCAATGTAATATCCATAGCTTTAATGAGTTGTTAGTAGTTGTAAATTTTCCAAAGTGCGTATCTCTAATTCATAGCGTGGCAGTTGTTGTTCTATCAACAAACACGATTTTTCAAGTGTCACAATTTCGTTAGCCAATAATAAACGTTCCTCTTCTTCCTCGGTGACGCTCCACAATTCGCGTTTAGCTGCCAATGTAAATTGCTTTTGCTGACCTTGTGCTTTCAAATCGCACAATGCCAAAAATTGTTCACGTGCCTGTTCACTCACAAATTGTTCTGCCGAATGGTACACGGTGGTATCATTCACCAAAAATAGCGTGCTTTGAAATTGTTGCGACACAGCCTCATGAACTTCTGTGTTTCGATCAGCCATTGTCACTTTGCGGCAAACACGCATACGAGCCGCATCACGCAACTCTTGAGGTGTTTTATTTCGTAAAATTAGACGTTCGGCGTTCGGCACAAAGCGATAAATAATCACACTATCGGGATTTTGATAACGATCGGTCACAAACCAACCCACACCAGCCAACTCATCAAACGCCATCATGTAATCATTGTAGGGCGAGTTAAAAGGCATTCCCACATTTTGAGGTGGCAAATAATCAGCAGTCTCAGAGTTAAACCGTGAAGTAAAAATATCGTAGCCACCCAAACCTTCATGGCCCTCCGAACCAAAATAAATAGTAATACCATCGGCCGCCACAAATGGATAATTTTCATCCTCAGGCGTATTTAATACCGACGACAAAGCGACGGGTTCACCCCATTCGTTCATCAAATTATATGATTGATACAAATCACTTTGCGTATCATTTTGTCGCAAGGCCAAATAGCGTCTATCATTTCGTCCCGACTGAAAAGCTACCAAATAATTATCCGTTCTCAATCCCAACAATTCTGCCGAAAACGCAAAAGAGCCCATCTCGCGAGCCATCTTTATCTGATTAATAAAAGTCGCTTTATCGGCTTTTACACTATCAATCAAGCCAACATCCTCTACGCGTTCCAGCATCGCAGCACCTAATTTTGCTTTAGCCGCCAATTTTGTCACCTGCATTTTTTCGTCGGCTGGCAATTTATCCGATGCCAACCAAGCATCATACGCTTGTACCGCCTCTTGAAAACGATAATCGGCAAAATAGATATCACCTAAAAAACGATTTGCTTTGGCAAAACCAAATAGCGCTGCTTGCTCAAAATAGAGTGTAGCTTCGGTTATTTGCCTTTGTTCATACAAGCAACGTGCATACTTAAAATTAAGTGTGCCATCTTTTGGCGTTTTCTTCAACGCCTGAGCATAAATCGAACCCGCCTCATGGTAATGCCCCTGATTAAAGAACGTTTCAGCATCCGATATCCGCTGAGCAGACACGCACACAAACATAAAAACAGCCAAAAAAGTCGCTAAAAATCGCATTCAAATAAGATTAAAATTCGTTATAAGTACAAATGCAGTGCCAAGGAGTCAAAAAAAATACTATTTAGTGCATTTTAATTTGAGTTTGGCATGATACTTGCTTATTTTTAAGTACTTCATTTAATAATGAAAAATTGTTTTGGTTAAACATTTTGGTGGAATAGGCTGGCCGTGAGGTCGGCCTATTTTTATGTCCAAATTGAACCAAAACGCGTGTTAAATATCAAATTGCGCACCATCAGTAGCGCCTACCGTATTGGGGAAAATTGCTTTCGCCTCTTCTAAAAAAGGTGTTATATGGCGATAACGTGCCGAATAATGTCCAATAATCAATTTACCAACCTCTGCCGCTTGTGCTATTTGCGCAGCTTGTGCAGCCGTGCTATGCAACGTCTGCTTGGCACGAACCATATCTTCGCTTAAAAACGTTGTTTCGTGATACAAACAATCCACACCACGAATTAGTTCCACTATTTTTTCGGAATAAGCCGTATCAGAACAATATGCAAACCGACGAGGCGGTGTTGGCGGTGTAGTCAAACGCTCATTCGGCACCAACTCTCCATCGGGAGTTACATAATCATCACCATTTTTAATTCCTTTGAGCAGACGTAACGGTATTTCGTATGCTTCAACCAGATCACGAACCAAATGACGTTCCATCGCTTTTTCTTCAAACAGAAATCCTACCGATGGAGCACGATGTTTCAAGGGAATGGTGGTCACTGTAACGCTGCGATCGTCGTAAATAACAGCACTTTGATATGGACTAAATGGATGAAATTTAACTTGAAATGGGAATTCTCCACAAAAATAGTCGATTTGCGGACGAAGCAACGCTTCTAAATCAGGCTGCGCATGTATTTCGATATCAGCCGTACGACCGAGCATACCGAGCGTGGAAATTAATCCAATCAAACCAAAACAATGATCACCATGCAAATGTGAAACAAAAATATGATTTAACCGATTGGCACGCACGCCAAATTGAATCATTCTATTTTGCGTACCCTCACCACAGTCTATCAAAAATTGTTTATTGCGCATCTCCAACAATTGAGCCGAGTGGTAACGTTCGGGTGTCGGCATGGCCGAACCAGAACCCAAAACGGTCAATTTCATCGGTTCCACGCTATCGAGTAGTTAAAACAATTATTTCTTCTGAACTAACACCCACGCATCATCAAACTGCGATTTGATTTGAGCAATTTTCTGTTTGGCAGTCACGTAGTCGTCGTAAGAAATCAAAACAACACGGAACATACCTTGCTCGTTGATAACAATAATGGGTGCATAATCACCTTTCATAAGCGATTGCAAACCTTGCGCATTCGCACGATTTTGGAAACTACCAATCACCACATTATACGTTTTTAAAGCAGTAGCATCTTCGCCATCCACCACTTTAAACGATTCTGTACGAATTTTATCAGGCATTTCAGCTACTGACTGGGTTGTTTTTTGAGTATCCGATTTCGGCTTCAAATCGGCTGTAGACTGAGCTTTCTTGGTATCTTCAGCAGGACGATAGGCACCTGCGGACTCTTTTACTTTACAACCACCCAACAATAATGTTAATGATAACAGACTGATAATCAGTTTATAATTTTTCATAAGGCATTTTTTTTATTTATTTCCACAAAAGTACGCTATTTATTTCAAAAATACAATTATTTTTGTCATATCATCAAAAACGAAATTATTATGAATTTACTCATTTCTTTTTTATTAACCATTCAAACTTCAGTAACTATGTTATTTACACTACCAGCCTTGCCTTACACGGCAGAAGCATTGGCTCCAACCATGAGCCAAGAAACGTTGAATTTCCATCACGGCAAACACCATTTGGCGTATGTAAACAACCTGAACAATTTGGTGAAGGGAACACGTTACGAAACGATGGATTTGGAAGCAATTGTACGTGAATCGGATGGCGCTATTTTCAACAACGCCGCCCAAGTTTGGAACCATACGTTCTTTTTTGAACAATTTAAAACCACTGGCTGCGAAGCCAAAGGCAACGTAAGAACAGCCATCGAAAAAAAATGGGGTTCTTTCGAAGCATTTAAAACCGAATTTAATAATGCTGGTGCCACATTGTTCGGCTCAGGTTGGGTTTGGTTGGTAAAAGATGCCAACGGCAATCTCGAAATTGTAAAAGAAAGTAACGCTGGTAACCCATTGACCAAAGGCTTGAAACCACTACTCACATTCGACGTATGGGAACACGCTTATTATCTTGACTATCAAAACCGTAGAGCCGATTATTTGAATGCTTTATGGAACATTATTGATTGGAAAGTGATTGAAAGTCGCTGGTAAGCTCACTAAAAAGAACCGCACGCCATAAACAAGGTGTGCGGTTTTTTTATATCTTTGTGCGTTAAATTTCTAACGTTGTTTGTTGTGCCACAAAACTACCCTTCTATTCTGTTGGAGCAAGCCGTAAACGAGCTCAGTAAGCTGCCCACTATCGGACGCAAAAGTGCGCTCAGGTTGGCGTTGCATTTACTAAAACAGGATGATAGTGATGTAGAAGCATTAGCAGCAGCATTAGTGGAATTAAAAAAAGAGGTAAAACACTGTAACGTGTGCCACAATATTTCGGATACTGACACGTGCCAAATTTGTAGCAATCCCAACCGAAATTCAGCACTTATCTGTGTCGTGGAAAATATTCAGGATGTGATGGCTATTGAGAATACGCAGCAATTCAACGGACTGTACCACGTTTTAGGCGGTATTATTTCGCCCATGAACGGCGTTGGCCCTGCCGATTTAGAAATTGCTTCGCTCGTGGAACGTGTAAAACAAGGCGACATTGACGAAATCATTTTTGCACTCAGTCCCAATATGGAAGGCGACACCACCGCTTTTTACCTATTTCGAAAATTAGCCGATTACGATTGTAAAATAACCACCATTGCACGCGGTGTAGCTATTGGCGACGAACTGGAATATGCCGACGAAGTTACTTTAGGTCGTTCTATTCGTAACCGTATTTCGTTTTCGACTTATAATACGCCAACTTAAACTTATGAAACAATTAACTAAAAGTCTCTATTTCTGGTATTATGCAGCTGCCATCAAAGCGGTGATTATGGCCGCCTTGGGTTATGCTTGCGTCACTCAAAATTGGTTTGTAATGGCTAAAGACGCTCCTGCCAGCGTCACCATTTATTCCATCATCATTTTATACGTAATTATAACCACACCGGCAGCGCTCAAGCTATTCAGTGTGTATGTCAAAAAACTAGCATTAGTAACTGATGAAACAGAAAAACTAGCCCGTTACAAAACCTATGCTAAATGGCGTATCACAGTTGTCACCATAGGCCTATTGGCTGCTATCTTTTTTTATTACACGTTGCAACAAGGTGCACTTTTGTGGGTAGCAGGTATTTCAGCTATCTCGCTCTATTTTTGTAAACCAACCACCGAAAAAATAGAAAACGATTTGGCATCAACAACCGACACACCAAACGAAGAACCAAAGGAAGATTAATACCATCAAAATCGAATACTAACCACTATTTTAAGTCAAGGAATTATGATTATAGCTGTAGATTTCGACGGAACCATTGTAGAACACGCTTATCCGAAAATTGGGAAACCAATTCCATTTGCGATTGATGTACTCAAACGCTTACAAAACGAGTGTCACCACCGTTTGATATTGTGGACTGTACGCGAAGACGAATTATTGGACGAAGCGGTTGACTATTGCAAACAACAAGGTTTGGAGTTTTACGCTGTCAACTCCAACTATCCAGAAGAGGATCCAAATAACGTCCGTTCCCGCAAACTAACGGCCGATTTATTTATTGACGACCGTAATTTAGGCGGCATTCCCGATTGGGGCATCATTTATCGCATGATTAAATTCGGCGAGACATTGGAACAAGCCAGCGCTGGCGAAAATGCCACACCAAAAAAGAAAAAATTGTTCGGACTCATCCGCACTAAATAATAACCAAAACCAGTTAATATGATACAACGTATTCAAACTATCTATCTGTTAGTCGTTTCATTATTAGGCGTATTCGGCTGCTTTATGCCACTCGTTGAATTTACACACGGTCTGGATTTTGGCACACTCAATGCCATTGGTTTTATGCAAACATCGCCAGGAAGTGAAGATATTATACTCGATAATTTATGGGGATTAATGCTCTTATCGGCTATTATTCCATTAATTGCATTTGTTACCATTTGGTTGTACCACAAACGTATGCTGCAAATTCGATTAACCATTCTCAATATCTTATTGATGATTGGTTATTATGCGGTGTTGGGCGTAGGTATTTGGAGCATCACAGCCAAATACAATCCTGAAGATTTTCATCCACAAATAGCCATTGTATTTCCGCTTATTAATATCATTTTAAGTTGGTTGGCCATACGTGGAATTGGTAAAGACGAAGCCAAAGTGCGCGCTGCCGATCGCTTGCGCTAACGCGACTATTTATTCTAAAAAAAGCAGCTCAGAAGAATTCTTCTGAGCTGCTTTTTTATGATTACCGAGCGCACTACGTCAATGCGAAACATTGAGCATAGTGGCGGTCATTTCTGCAAATTGTTGCACAAAACCATCGATTTTGCTACCAATCATCGTTTTAATCATAAACGGAATATCCGCTTCGAGTTTTACTTGTAATTGTGCTTTATTGTCAGCCGTTTCAGTCAACACCATATATAAATGAAAGTCGATAGGCGCATTATCGGCACCAAACTGAATGGTATGTTCGGGTTGACGTTCCACAATACGTAATGTCACACGTCCTACGGGATCAACCGTTACTGAGCACGAATCAATATCGCACGTCATATCTTTCACTTTATCTTGCGGCAAACGATCTTTCACCGCTTCCAAATTACGTAAGTCGGACAATTTTGCATAAGCGGCTGCTTGCGTACAGGTCAATGCCTGCAAGGGACTTTCATAGCGTTCCATAATGTATAGTGCTTGTAAAATTAATAGTCTTAATCGTTTAGTTCTTTAGTAACGGTTTACAACGAGCCATCTACTTGTTGTAAGAGGTAAATTAGCGTTTGAATGTGCGAAAAGCTCTTATCGTGGGACGTTTCTATGGTCAATTGGGCTTGCTTGTAGCCAACTTCCCGCTGCGCCAACAATTCGCGCACATACAAAGCCAACGCTTCGTCGGTTTTACCTTTAAGCAATGGGCGTTCCACTTTGGCATGACGCAAGCGATCGACCAACTCCTCGGGTTCAGCGTGCAAATAAACCGTCACGCCACGTGCATTCATATCGTCCATATTGTTGAGAAAACAGGCTGCTCCACCACCCGTAGAAATCACCACCTGTTCGTAGTCGGACACTTCGAGCAACGCAGCACGTTCCACCACGCGAAACTCCGCTTCACCCCAGTCTGTAAATAGTTGTGGTATCGTTTTACAGTAACGACTTTCGATGAATTTATCTAAGTCGATAAACTGCCAACCGATTTGCTCGGCCAGCCGTTTACCTGTAGCAGTTTTGCCACAGCCCATAAAACCAACTAAAAAGATGCGTTTCATACATTTAGAATAAACTCCTAGCACCACACAGCGACTGCCAAAGAGGTTACAAAAGTACAAAAAAAGTGCGACAAAAAGCGGTTGCAAATTTATTTCAGAAAAAGCGGAGAAATATTTGGCAGAAATCAAAAAATAATCTATCTTTGCACTCGCTAAAACGCCCAGATGGCGGAATTGGTAGACGCGCTGGTCTCAAACACCAGTGGATTCACTTCCATGCCGGTTCGATCCCGGCTCTGGGTACAAAAAAGTCCTAATTGATACAAATCAGTTAGGACTTTTTGTTTAAACAAAAATTACCACCACCTTTTCACAAAAAAAATCCCCACTTAATTCACATTAAGCAGGGATTTCACATTTTATCAGGTATTTATTTGTTAAAACAAATTCGCCATTTTGAGTGCGGTTACCGCGCCTTCCACGCCTTTGTTGCCCAAAATACCACCTGCACGATCTAACGCTTGTTGCATGGTATTGGTAGTAAGCACGCTAAAAATAACCGGCACATGGCTTGTTTCAGAAGCGTTGAGCGCCGCCACGCCTTGTGTTACACCTTGGCACACATAATCGAAATGCGGTGTATCGCCTTGCACCACACAGCCAATAACAATCACCGCCGACATATCGTTGTATTCGCGCAAAATGCGTTTGGCCGCAAACGTGAGTTCAAACGTGCCAGGCACATGTTTTACCATAATATGTTCGGGTGCCACGCCGTTGGTTACCAGCGCATCAAAAGCGCCTTCCAACAACGGGAAGGTCACGTTTGGATTCCAATCAGCTACAACGATAGCGTAATGTTGGTTTTTTACTTGATCTTTGGACGGCATAGCCTCGGCATCGTAAGCCGATAAGTTGTGATAGATGGTTGCCATAAAGTATAGGAGTTAAAAAAAAGCTGTTACCGACGTATGTCTGAAACAGCTCTTTAGGATTTTTTTCGGTACTAATTATTTATCCAAAGCTTTAGCGCGTTCGATGTATTTATCGATATCGCCAGCTTCCATAGAACTAAAGTAAGTATCTTTAATTTCGGTGTACACGTCTACTGCTTTGTCGTATTCGCCTAACGCTTCGTACGCTAAACCAGCTTTTTTCAAGCTACGAGGAGCTACTAAGTCGTTTTGAGTATCGGCTGCACGTAAAAACTCTTTCACTGCACTTTTGTAATCGCCCAATTCTACATAAGCATCACCTTTCAAACAGATAGTAGCTGGTGTCATATTCACCGAGCGCGCATCAAATTTATCTAAATAGTCAATAGCCTCTTCGTATTCGCCTAATTGATAAGCACAAACGCCTGCATAAGCAGCAGCCAATTCGGCAGCATCGGTAAATTTATAATCATCTACAATGGTTTCGAATCCATCGTTCATATCGTCACCACGAAGTGCCAAACGAAAAGAATCTCTTTCGAAATTATTCACACAGAAAATCATTTTTTCTTGTGCTTCAGCTTCGCGAGGCACTAAGTAATACGTGCGAAATGCCAATACAGCCAACACCAAAATAACCACTGCACCCACGCCGTAAAGCAACTCTTTACGATACGTTTCGATAAATGCTTCCGATTTGCTCAATGCTTCTTGCACATTTTGCATTTCTACATCTCCCTGATTTTTTTTCTTTTTGTCCGACATACTTGAAAAAGTTATAAAGTTAAAAGTTCAATAATTGCTAAGTTAACTTGTTGAACACCACACAAGGCTCGTTGCAACAGATAAAACGCTCCATTCTTACGAAAAGTAGCTTGCAAAAATACTATTTTTTTTTGTAATTACATAGTATTTAGCCCTGAAGACACTATTTTTTTGTTTTTGATAACGCCACTCAGCCTAGCGACCATGAAATACCGAAAAAAATTATAACTTTGCATCACACAAAAAGGCGCATTATGGCACTAGAAATTGAACGTAAATTCCTGCTTTTATCGGACGAATACAAAGCGGCATCGACTAGCAAACACATTGTACAAGGTTACATTTGCAGCGACAAAAATCGTGTAGTACGCGTGCGTATTTACGGCGAAAAAGCTTATATCACCATCAAAAATGCCACCATTGGTTTTGCACGCAACGAATTTGAATACGCCATACCTGTGGAAGACGCGCAAGTGATGTTAGCCGAAATTTGCGAGAAACCGATTATCGAAAAAGTCCGTCATCGCTACGATTACAAAGGTTTTTGCTGGGAAATAGATGAATTTCACGGTGAAAATGAAGGCTTGGTGATGGCCGAAATCGAGTTACCAAGCGTCGATTGTGTATTTGAAAAACCAGCATTTATTGGCGAAGAAGTAACCAACGATACCCGTTACTACAACGCTAGCTTAATCAGAAACCCTTATAAAAATTGGAAATAATGAAACGTTTTGTTCTTTTTTGCACCCTCGTAGTCAGTTTTACAGCCTGTAATAACAATACCAAATTCAGCGTAGAAGGCGAAATAGCCAACGCAGGCAAAGAAACCTTGTATTTGGAGCAAGTCAATGATGCTAAAATTACGTTATTGGACTCGACAGAACTTTCGAAAACAGGACACTATAAATTCAAAGCGCCACAAACCGCTTATCCTGAATTTTACCGTTTACGACTAGGCGACCAAACCATTTTGTTTGCAATCGATTCTACCGAACATATTATCATCAACGGTCAAAAAGAGCAATTTGCCACAAAATACACCGTCGAAAATTCGCCCAACTCCGAAGCGATTAAAACGTTACGCAATTCAGGTTTCGAGATTCAACGCTACATTAAAACTGCCAACGAACAAAAGAAACTGAACAAAGACGAAGCTATTGCCATGATTGAAGCACACAAGGTAAAAGCGCGCAAACTGATTTTAAACGATACACGTTCCACAGCGGCTTACTATGCCGTGAATCAAACCATCAATGGGTTTTATATTTTTTCGCCTTATAATAAAAACGACCGCAGTTATTGGTCGGCTGTAGCCACGGCATTTCAGGTTTTTCAACCCGAAAATCCACGCACAGCAGCATTGACGAATATTGTATTAACAGCGCTCAAAGAGACACGTCAAGCGCAAGCCAACTACGACCATCTACTTACGGGTGAGCAAGCTGGTATTATCGACATCACACTTCCCAATCGCGTAGGTGAAGCTACTTCCGTTTCGTCATTGAAAGGGAACGTAGTACTTATCGATTTTTCGGCTTATGAAACCGATTTTGCACCGACGCACACGCTCTTTTTGCGTGAATTATACGCCGCTTACCACGCCAAAGGATTTGAGATTTATCAAGTTTCTGTGGACAACAACAAACTTTTGTGGCTCGAACAAACCCGCGAAATTCCTTGGGTTTGCGTGCGCGATGAACGTGGCGCCAACTCCACCTATTTGCGCACCTACAACGTGCAACAAATTCCTGCGTGGTTTTTAGTTGGTCGCAACGGCGATATTGTAGCAGGCAAAGCGCTAAACGCAGGCAATTTAAATGCTTCTATTGAGCAACAATTGAGCAAACAATGAGCTTATCGGACGAGATAAAAGCCAAAGCGCTACAACTCGGATTCGATGCGTGTGGTATTGCTAAAGCGGAACTTCTCGCCGACGACGCACGTACGCTACAAACATGGCTCAACAAAGGCTATCACGGCAACATGAGCTATTTAGAAAATCACTTCGACAAACGCACAAATCCACAGTTATTGGTAAATGGGGCACAGTCGGTTGTGGTAGTATTGCTCAATTATTTCCCCGCTCAACTACAACCCGAAAGCGCGCCACAAATAGCCAAATACGCCTACGGCAAAGATTATCATTTCATCATCAAAGAAAAACTTAAACAGTTACAAGCCTTTATTGATGGACAAGCTCCAAACGAGAGCATGGTATATTGCGATTCAGCGCCCGTTTTAGAACGACGCTGGGCACAACGCGCTGGATTGGGTTGGATTGGTAAAAGCGGTCTGTTAATACATCCCACATTAGGTTCATATTGTTTGATTGGCGAACTTATTACCACACTTCCACTGGATTACGACACACCACAAAAAGAGCATTGCGGCACATGCACGGCTTGTATTAAAGCCTGCCCCACGGAGGCGTTATCAGCTTACGAAGTGAATGCAAATCGCTGCATTTCGTACCTCACCATAGAACATCGTGACACCATATCCGATGAATTTACATCGCGTATGGGTAACCGCCTATTTGGTTGCGACGCCTGCCTCGATGCTTGTCCGTGGAATAAAAAAGCGAAAGCACATCACACGGCTGAATTAGAACCGCACGAACAGCTTTTTACACTCGATTGGGAACATTTTTCGAGAAGTACATTCAAGCAAATTTTCAAACATTCAGCCTTAGAACGAGCTGGCTATCAAAAATTAAAAAAACGTTTAGAGGTCATTCTTCCGCACGATGAAGTCCAATAAAAAACTCCGCTATCTCATTGGATAACGGAGTTTTCGTTTATTCAGCTGCGCTGACAACACTACACTTTTATTTGTTCCATTAATTTTGCTTCGAGTTCAGCCGACAATTCTGGATTGTCCTCAAGCAATTTTTTTACACCATCGCGTCCTTGACCGAGCTTGGTTTCGCCATAACTAAACCACGAACCGCTTTTCTTGATAATGCCATTTTCCACACCCAAATCGACAATTTCACCAGAACGGGAAATTCCTTCACCAAACATAATATCAAATTCAGCTTTGCGAAATGGAGGTGCCACTTTATTTTTAACCACTTTGACACGTGTTTGGTTACCAATAACATTTTCACCATCTTTTATTTGTCCAATACGACGAATATCTAAACGTACCGAAGCGTAAAATTTCAAAGCATTACCACCTGTCGTAGTTTCGGGACTACCAAACATCACACCAATTTTATCGCGCAACTGGTTGATAAAGATACAAGTAGTATTGGTTTTATTGATACTAGCCGTCAATTTACGCAAGGCTTGCGACATCAAACGCGCTTGTAAACCCATTTTGGAATCACCCATATCGCCTTCCAATTCTGCTTTTGGTGTTAAAGCAGCCACGGAGTCAATCACCACAATATCCACGGCAGATGAACGAATTAATTGATCAGCTACTTCGAGAGCTTGTTCGCCACTATCTGGCTGTGAAATCAACAAATTTTCAATATCAACACCTAATTTTTCAGCGTAAAAACGGTCGAATGCATGCTCCGCATCGATAATAGCGGCAATGCCACCTGCTTTTTGAGCTTCTGCTATCGCATGAATCGCCAACGTAGTTTTACCACTCGATTCAGGACCATAAATTTCGATTACACGACCACGAGGAAAACCGCCTACACCCAAAGCCATATTTAAGCCAATGGAACCCGTAGATATAACGCCCACCTCTTCAACATGGTCATCGCCCATTTTCATAATGGTACCGCGGCCATGATCTTTCTCAATTTTGTCCATCGCCAACTGAAGCGCTTTCAACTTTTCGGGCGACGGTTTTTTAATTTCTACTGCCATAATATTGTTTTTTGTTTAATGATTTATACCTTTTGTCGCTGCAAAAGTACAGCACCTTTTTGACAACTTGTGTCAAACGGAAAATTTATTTTAAAATTTGTGCTGCGTGGTCACTTGTACTTATCTCTTTTGGAGAAATGATGCGTTCCAAAATTCCTTGTTCGTTAAAAATAAACGTGGTACGCAACGTGCCCATGTAAGCGCGACCATACAGTTTCTTCTCGCCCCATACGCCAAAGTGTTGCACCAAGGTTTTGTCGGTATCAGCAATAAGCGTAAATGGTAAATCGTGTTTTGAAATAAATTTTTGATGCGATTTTTCGTCGTCCACACTCACACCGACGATTTCATAACCAGCTTTACGTAACTCGGCGTAATTATCGCGTAAATTACAAGCTTGTGCCGTGCAACCAGAGGTGTTATCTTTAGGGTAAAAATACAGTGCCACTTTTTTACCACGTAACATGGTTGCCAAAACGGGTTCTCCTAATTGATTCACGCCCAACTTATCGGGCATCTTATCACCTATTTGTATAGCCATAATTATGATGTTTTAGTTTCACAAAGATAAAAATAAAAATCGGTATTGCAATCAACTCCTAAGTAATTTGGACGAATATTCGTATCACAAAATGCGAAAAAAATTGTAGATTCTGAATAAAAAAATTACTTTTGCCACAGAATAATCACATTCATGTATATTAACCTTCTAACTCATTGAATACCATGTTAAGCATTCAAAAGAAAATGAGTAATGCATTTTTTGCGTTACTGAGCTTACCAGCAACAGCCATGGGCTTTGCTTTATCTGTTCAAATTTCAGCTTTAAGCTGGATTCTTTCCACAAAATATGGTTTGGACATTCACGAAATTGGTATTGTGTGGGCAGCTGGTCCAATAGCAGGCATTTTGGCTCAACCCATTGTTGGAATTTTAAGTGATAAAATGTGGTTTATGGGAGGTCGGCGTCGCCCTTGGATTGTGATAGGTGGTACATTGGCCGCCTTGATGATGTTAGCGTTACCCAATTTAGAAATTATACAAAAACTATTTATTGGTGGCGACGATCCACAAGCGGGCTTGCTCTCTATTGCAGTTATTGTGGCCTTGACTTTCGATTTAAGCATCAATGTGAGTTTCAATCCTACCCGTTCGCTGATTGCAGATTGTACTCCCAAAGAACAACGTGCCAAAGGTTACACTTGGATGCAAACCGTATCGGGCACTTTCGGGGTATTGGCCTATTTAATTGGTGGTACGCTAGGCAACGAAGCCTTAATTTATATTGGTATTGGTATTGCGTTATTGGCAACCATTATTCCAGCGTTCTTAATTGAAGAACCACGTCAATTACAAGCCGTGGACGATAACACAACCAAAGCTAAAACCTCGTCACGCGACATTATAGAATCGCTCTTACCACTCGTTGGTTTGTTGGTTTATGGCGTGTACGTGATTGCTGAAAAATTATTTGGCTTCACAGTAACCTCTGGCGTTGAACTCTTTGGTTATTTTTTGAATAGCGTTGAATTCATCTGTTTGTTATTAGTTGTAATCAGCACCATCATGGTACTATTCAACTTATTAGGCAGCAACAAAAATTCGAACGAATTTCAAAAAGTATTATTAGCCCATTCGTTCACTTGGATTGGGGTACAAACCATGTTTGTGTATGCCTTTTTCTATTTACAAAATGTGTTGAATTTAGGCGATTCTGCTGGAAGCGTAAACTCTATTGCATTTTTTATTCTAAGCTTAGTCAGTGCCATTCTACCCGTACTTGTGCTCAATGGTTTTGCTAAGAAGATAGGAATGGTTAAAACACATCTTATCTGTATTTTCATCATGGCAGCGGGTTATGCTGGCGTCTATTTCCTAGGCACAACTACGCTTATCTATTATGTAATGATTGCGGTTGCTGGTATTGGTTGGGCATCAGTAGTATCTTTACCATTTGCCATCATGAGCGAAAAAGTAGACCAAACCAAAATGGGATTATACATGGGCATTTTCAATTTATCGGTTGTTTTACCACAGTTAGTAGCGTCGTTCAAAATGGGCGAAGTTGTAAATGCGGCAGCCGATAAATCAGTTATTTTTGCTATTTGTGCGGTCTGTTTAACTATATCAGGTTTACTCTGGTTCAGTGTCAAAAATGACAAGTAAAAACGCTGATTCATGGATAATAAAAAAGCTTCACAGGTTATGTGAAGCTTTTTTTATAAAAATAAACTCATCCAATAATCGAACACGCGTAAATTGTCGGGGCCAAATTGGGCTAAGTTATCACGTATTTGTTCAATGGTCAATTCTGTATTTAAACGACTCTTAGAAAAGAACTTATCAGCAAAACAAATCAGTTGTTCCTCCATTGATACGGGGCGCATATCGCGATGTGGCAATGGCAATTGCTGCTTTTCGATATCAGCTAGCGAAAGACCTGTTCCTGTATGCCGTTCGCACACCAAGGCGTGTTTATCTAATCCGTGTTGACGTAATAAATCGGCACCCAAATAACCATGTTCAATGTAGCGATGTGTACCATAACAGCCTAATGATGGAGCATTGGTGAGAAAAATACCAATATCGTGCAACATGGCCGCTTGCTCTACAAACTTGCAATCGATAGATAACTCTGGATGTTGATTCGCCAAAAACAACGCTTTGTCCGCTACTGCCCGACTATGTGACACCAAGAGCTCATACAATGCGGTATTAGGTGCATAATAAGTTTCAATAATAGCTAGCAGATTCATCAACGCAGAATGACTTTGAAGATTTGAGGTTCAATAGCTGTAGAACGTGGATCTAAAATACGTACCAAATAAAATCCTTGTGACATACGCAACTGATCTGCACCAAATGTTACACTATTGTCATTCGGTAAACGACCACTATAAAATACGCGTCCTTGCAGGTCGCTAATGGTAATATCCATTTTCGCTGCATTATAAATGGTAATCAAGCCATCCTGAATAATGGTTGGCATAACACACATTCTAGTTGGTTCAACTACAGAAATCACACTATCAGTAGTACCTTTGAGTTTCAAACCAACCACCACAGGATCGTGATCGGATGAACGATACATATTATCTTGGTAAGTCGTAGCATTGGTATATTCAAACTTATAATGTTCATCGGTATTAATATGAAAAACTGTTGCGCCAGTCACTTGAGCCATCATAGAACTATTGGCTAAAGCGTGATCGAGTAAGCCCACTTCACCTTTGTAAGAATATGAATAGATAGTATCACCGTGATAGCGTTTCAGCAAATTGGTATATCCAGACGATTCAAAACGACGAATAGGATCTTCTTTGGAATACGCATTCATATCGCCCATAACCAAGACATCGGGATCGACAGTTGCAAAATTGCTACATTTCGATACGATAGAATTCACTTCGGCCACACGTGTGGCATTATACGAACTTTGTCCATCACCTGCATCTAAATCGCCTTCAGGCGTGGTGTCGTAAGTTGTGCCTTTCGCCTTCAAGTGATTGAGTGAAAATATAAATTTCTCGCTATTTGATTTTAATTGGAATGCTTGTATCGCCTTACGATACATCGTTCTTAAATTATTAAATTCAATAGAACCAACTGGGCTAATTTTATCTTTTCGATAAATAAATCCTACTTTGGTATAAGAACCACTAACCGAAGTTCCATCAGTTACATAAGCATATAAATCGCTACCTGCAGCTGTGTTAAGCGCATTACACATATAAGCAATCGCATCGTTACCTTGTTGAATTTCCACTAAGCCATACACATCCGCATCAATAGCTTGCAAAGCTTTTAATAATTTAGCATGTTGTCTGTCGGCTTCAACGGCATCAGCGGGTCCAGCAAAATCGCCATAATTACTACGTAAATAATACTCCATATTGAACGAACAAACTTTGACATTATAATCGCCAATAGGTTCGTGTGTCGCTGCCCGAGGATTTCCATAAAAATTTGGACGCGAAGTTACTTCCAATTGATAAGCCGAACCTGATTGTGTAAGCGTGCCTTGCAAATTATCGACACGATAGCCCATACGTAAAGTCCCATTCTCATCAGCAAAAGGATAAGCTACAGAGGGAGAGCTAACCATCGTCAACTGATCAAGTTTATGTTCGGCTACTAGAGCAAAATATTCGTTACTGCCTGGCAATGCAACCTCTACTCCACCATTCAAACGATGAGATGACAAAGTTATGCGCCCACTGCCCCAATAGTAATTATTGGTTACAAAAAGCGTTTGGTCAAATTCAAGAACCATACCTACATATTGACTATAATCGCCAAAATCAGCAGGAAAAACCACTTTTGTAGGAGTTACTAATTGATTATCGGCCAACTTCTGTAACGACGAAACATTGGTGAGCTTTAATTGCCCATCATTGGAAGAAACAGATGCCACTAATTCGATTTCAGAACCAACGGTGACAGTCGGATTTTCAAAAGCAACAAATACCGCATCACACGTAGAACGATTACCGTCGCCCACTTTATCTTGTAGGTAAAATCCTTTAATAGCGTCACCTTCGCGCACAACGGCCGTAACCACGCCCGAAGTACGAATATCTGAAGATTGAACTTTATTTTGAGACGATGTAGAAGTAGTAAACGTTGGTAACTGATAAATTTTGCAATCTACCTGAGCCACCAATACGGCTACAGAAAAAAGAAAAGAAACTACTATAAAAAAACGTTGTTTCATAAGGTTAAGCATTAAGAAATCAATTCGTAAGGTTTTAAGTTGACAAAAGTAGCTGTATTTTGCGAGATTAACAACATGAACGTATGGAAAAAAGCAAAAAAGCAGCTATCTTTGCATATTCAAAAGGACTTTATGCATTCCAAAGTAAAAATAAACATAAAAAATAAACGCGCCTCTTTCGATTACGAATTGATTGAGCGTTTCACCGCGGGTATCGTATTATATGGCACCGAAATAAAATCCATCCGCGAAGGGAAAGCGAGCTTGGTGGACACCTTTTGTTCGTTCACCGACGGTGAATTGTGGATTCGTAATATGCATATCGCACTATACCGTTTAGGCACTTTCTACAATCACGAAGCCATGCGCGAACGTAAGCTGTTACTAACCAAAAGAGAACTTCGCAAACTAGAACGAGCGACCAAAGAAAGTGGTTTAACCATTGTACCAACGTTTCTTTTTATCAACGAAAAAGGGATAGCCAAAATCGAAATAGCGTTAGCTCGTGGTAAAAAGACCTATGACAAGCGCGAAACCTTACGCGAAAAAGATGATCGTCGCGAGATGGATCGTGTACGAAAACTCTAAACTTGTTCACCGTTTATTTTCCAAATTCAGTGAGATGATTCAACTACAACTATCACAAAAAAATCGAGAAATCATTTTTGTATTACTGCTCTTTGTTATTCCATTTCTTTCGCCTGGATTAGCTCTATTATTGGGTCTTATTGTGGCACTGACTATGGGAAATCCATTTATTCAACACAATAAAGTATTTACCAAAATTTTATTGCAGGCTTCTGTGGTTGGTTTAGGATTTGGCATGAATATAGAACAAGCAATTTCGGCTGGCAAAACGGGCATTATGTTTACCATCTTTTCGATTGCTATTACCATGGGACTAGGATTACTATTTGGCAAGCTGCTCAAAATCAATAAAGATACAACCCTATTAGTTTCGGGAGGAACAGCGATTTGTGGTGGAAGTGCCATTGCGGCTTTAGGACCTGTTATCAATGCCAAAGACAAAGATATGACCGTGGCACTCGGCACCATTTTTATGCTGAATGCTGCCGCCTTATTCCTTTTCCCACCTATTGGGCATTGGTTGAACATGACTGACACACAATTTGGTTATTGGTGTGCCATTGCTATTCACGACACAAGTTCTGTAGTAGGTGCCGCCGCTACACGCAGCGAATTGGCATTACAAATTGCCACCACAACCAAATTAATTAGAGCGTTGTGGATTATTCCGTTATCACTTATTGTGGCTTTCTTTTACAATCGTGGAACGAACAAGAAATCGAAAATCACCATTCCTTGGTTTATATTTCTTTACATTGTAGCCATGTTAATAACCACCTATCTACCTGAAGGGAAAGAAGTTTATATTAAAGTTGTGGGCATTGCCAAAATAGGTATGATTTACACCCTCTTTTTAATTGGTACCTGTTTATCCAAAGACAATATCAAAGAAGTGGGATTTAGTCCTATACTATTAGGAATAATGCTGTGGCTCGTCATTTCTATTTTATCAGCCGTTGTGATTTTATTTACATAAAAAACCTCGCAAATTGTTGGATTTTATCGCGAGAGTTCTTACCTTTGCGTCCGATTAAAAAATGCCTTTTTAGCTCAGCTGGTAGAGCAACTCATTCGTAATGAGTAGGTCGGCGGTTCGAATCCGCCAAAAGGCTCTGATTTTCAAATAAAAAAGCTTCATCCTAAGATGAAGCTTTTTTATTTACCGTAACCCTTAATCCCATAAAAGCAGCTGCTTTTAATAATATTTACCAGCAGCTTTAACTACAACCAGCGTAGGCAGAACCCTAAATTAGGGAACCAATAGTTTCATAGTTTGCTCACCAACTTTGACAATATATACACTAGCATTTGGTACTATAAAGTGACGTGTTAAAGACGACCCACTTGCTACTAAACGACCTACAACATCATAAATAGCCACTGGTAAATTTGTATCATTTTCCACTACAATAGACCCATTTTGAGCATAAACGCCTTCAATCAAGTCAATATATCCGAAACCAACATTATAATCTGTATAAAATTGACCCACATAAGACCCCAACTCATTATTATTCTCATCCCAAGCCTTTAACTGATACCCATATGAGAGCCCAGTTTCTAAACCCGCTACACAAAACCTGTAGCCATTAAATACTAATTCGGCACTCATATTATGAGCTGTAGATTGGATAGAAGGAGCATAAGCTATGCCTAAAAGTTGCCCACTTGCATTGAAACGCAGATTACAATAAACTTGACTATCTTGAGTAATTAGAAGTGTGTACAAGAACGCATTATCAAAAATTGGCCATGTAATAACTACATCTGTAGAACCTGCAACCACAGAAACTTCGTTACTCACTGTTGCTGGATTAGCAGCCACACATTGAATATTTTCAAAACGGCCAAAAAGACTATCAGCCTCATAAGATTCCTTCAAATCGCAGGGAACATATAAGCAGCTATTATAGTTAGCAAAAGAATTATTACTTCCCACTGGGATTGTAGTGGCATAACATATTATGTCGACCAATTCTGTACAATTAGCAAATGAATATAATCCCAATTGGGCTAATGATTCTCCAAACATAATTTTTGATAAACTAATACAATTAGCAAACGCATATGCCTCTATATTAGTTATCAACGGTAAATCTATTGTTTTCAATTTTGCACAACCATAAAAAGCACTTTCATGTATTGATACAACATTCAAAGGATGATCAAAAGATAACAAATTAACACATCCCGCAAATGCCTGATAGCCTATATTAGTTACACTTGATGGAATAGTAACAAATCTCAAATTGCTACACCCCCCAAAAGTATATTCGTTAATACTATTTATACCCAAAGGAATAGTAATGGAGGTTAAACTAATGCATTCTGAAAAAGCTGCTCCACCGATACTTGTCACACTCGAAGGTATATTAACAGAAATCAAATTAGAACAGCTAGATAGAAAATTGGTAGGGATAGTAGTAACACTGTTACCAATCTCCACCGAACATAAAGTTGGGGAATATGCAAAAGATGCAGTCGGGCAATTAATGGCATTATAAACTACAGAAGTTAAACCTGTGCTAGAAAATGACCCAACACCAGCACTAGTAACACCAGCTGGGATAGTAATAAAGGTTACATTAGAGCAGCCTTGTAAAAAATATGCTGGCAAATGTTTCACATTATCACCAATAATAACAGATTTCAAGGTCATTATCTCTTTGAATGGAGGAGAAGGATAGTTAAAATCAGCACAATTAATGGCATTATAGACCAAAGAAATTAATCCTGTACCATAAAAAGCACTATCACCTATATGTCTCACATTGGAAGGAATAGTCACCGAGGTTAACCCTATACAATTTAAAAAAGCAGAAGTCCCTATATTAGTTACACCACTTGGAATTACTATTGACAACAAACTACTACAACCAGAAAAAACCGAACTACCTATATTAACTACTCCATTAGGAATCAATACAGAAGATAAACTATTACAGTTGGAAAAAGCCCCATCACCAATACTTGTAACAGTTGATGGAATTGTAATATCCTTTAAGCTATTACAACCCATAAATGTATTATCTCTGATACTGGTAACGGAAGAAGGAATAACAATAGAAGTTAGGGTTGTACAATTCGAAAAAGCAGAAGTACCTATATCATTTACACTGGAGGGAATATCAATAGATGGCACGCTAGAACAACCTGATAAAAAATGTGCAGGTACAGAAGCAACGCGACTACCAATTGTAACAGATTTCAATGTTGGAAAATTTGAAAAAGAACCAGTTGGGCAGTCGATGGCATAATAAGCCAAAGAGGTCAAACCAATACCCACAAAAGCACCATCACCAATAAATACCACATTCTCAGGAATAATAATAGAGGTTACATTAGGACATCCGGAAATAAAATTTGCAGGTATAGAAGTAACACCATTACCAATTATTACTGACTTTAGAGTTGAGAAATTGGCAAAAGAACATATTGAACAATTGACAGCCTCATAAACTAAAGAAGTTAAATTTGTACCAGAAAAAGCCCAAGCGCCAACACTCGTAATCGTAGAAGGTATAGTAACAGAATTTAAACTATTACAATTAAAGAAAGCTGAACTACCAATACTTGTTACGCCTTCAGGAAGAGTAATAAAATTTAGCTTCGCACCTGAAAAAGCAGAATTACCTACACTCCTTACACTTGAAGGAATTGTAACAAAGGCCAAATTACTACAATTAGCAAAAGCAGAATTACCTATACTAGTTACACCTTCAGGAAGATTAATAGAAGTTAGACTGCTACACTCATAAAAAGCTCCATCACCAATACTCGTTACACTTGAAGGAATTGTAATAGAGTCTACATTTGAGCACCCCGATAAAAAATTAGCTGGTATAGTAGTAACGCTGCTACCGATAGTAACCGAATTTAAAGTTGGGAAGCCTGAAAAAGAACCTGTCGGGCAATTAACCGCATTGTAAATTAATGAGGTTAAATTTGTACCAGAAAACGCCAAAGCACCAATACGATTAATGCTAGCAGGAATAATCACGGAGGTCAAACTTTCATGATTGGCAAAAGCATAAGGAAGAATTTCCGTTACAGGATATTCAATAGAATTGTAAATAACCCTACTTGGAATTACTGCAGACTGAATATTGTCAGCAGCGGCAACCACAACAGCTTTATTATTAATTGAATCCACACGAATTATCAATTCCGACTGAAGAACAGCGGGTAAACCAAGGGATACATTATCCACTCGAAGGCCTGAATTCTCATCATAGTTTTGGATTTTTATTGAATTAACAACTCCACATATTGGAATTAAAACTGTTTGCATTACATTCGTAGATTCCAAAGTAATTGGATGTAAAACAACCTCTACGTTATTTATAAACACCTTCATATTGGGTGCATATGCATCTACAGTAGAGGCTAAATCAAATGATAACAAGAGAGTATTTAAACCAATGTTACTGATTTCAAACCAAGATTCAGTGGGATTAGGATAAGTAGGTGGGTTTGCTGGTTTTTGAGATGGCAGCCACATATGATTGCCAATTGCAGGACTTGTAGTTGTAGAGTTTAGTCTCCTTATTGATGCAGTACTACCATCATAAATGCAATCAGAAGCATGGTCAAAATTTGAGTATAAATAATTTACAGAATTAACACCTACATAGGGCCAGTACCCTGAACTATTTTTAACTGCATCATCTGGACCAAAAGTTTCGACCCACAAACTAGCATTAGAGACGAGAGAAACTGCCATCAATAAAATTAAGAGTAATAATTTTTTCATAAAAAATTAAAATTAGTTATTTATCCCCCAGAATACTTTACTTTTTAGGATCGATCGACGACCTTGAAACAGGTTCACGTTTATGTTTCATTTGCTTAATGACAAAGGTAAAGAAAATAATTAAAAAACACATTTAACATTTTAAAAATATTTCTTTTATTTTCAAGCTGTTTATGAGATATGATATAATAATTTTCAATATATTTGCTAAACATTTTAGGTCATTCTTTTGAGTCATTAAAGAATAACGTATTTAGCTAGAAATGATAGCATATAGTCAAAACCCACAAACACTAGAAATTATGAGTAAAAGTCAAGACGTTAAAAAAGCGGTAAAAAAAGAGGCTACCAAAACCCCAAAAGAAAAGAAAGAACTCAAGAGATTGAAAAAAGCGGGGAAAAACTAAGCATCTTATACTGCACAAAGTGCATGGAGACCTAAGCACCTTAATGGTCGCTTAGGCTCTATTTTATTATTTCAATTTACAAATACGACTATTAAAATACACCAACAGATGAATTTTGAAGAACTACTCAACTACCGACGTTCGGTACGACGTTATAGCGCTACACCTATCGATTCTGAAAAGGTAAAACAGTGTTTGATGCAAGCGACTCTCGCGCCCAATAGTTCGAATATGCAACTTTGGGAGTTTTATCATGTAACCAGTCCTGATAAATTGAAACAACTCACGGCAGCCTGTTTGAATCAACAAGCAGCAGCCACCGCACAACAAATGGTCGTGTTTGTAACTCGGCAGGATTTATACCGTAAAAGAGCCGCCAAAATGAGTGAGTTAGAAACATTAAACGTACAACAAAACAGTCCAAAAGAAAAACAAGAGAAAAGAATCAAGCGATGGAAATTGTATTATGGCATAGTTATGCCCTTTTTATATTCCCGTTTTCTAGGAATTTTCGGGCTCTTTCGCAAAATTATGGTTATCATAATTGGACTGTTCCGCCCAATCACCTACCAAGTCTCTGAAAACGATATGAGAGTGGTAGTTCATAAAACGTGTGCTTTGGCAGCACAAACCTTTATGTTGGCGATGGCTAACCAAGGGTATGACACTTGCCCTTTGGAAGGTTTTGACAGTAAAAAAGTGAAACGTATTTTAAATTTACCTCTAGGAGCAGAAGTTAACATGGTTATTCCCTGCGGCATAAGAGATGAAGGTGGCATTTGGGGCAATCGTATGAGAGTTCCGTTCGATGAAATTTATCATACAGTTTAGTCTGCAAACGCCAACGTTTAGTATTTTATTAAAAGAAATAGGCATGAATAAGAAAAGCCGAAATTGGGATTTCCATTTCGGCTTTTCTTATATAGGTTAATTACACAATTAATGCACACGTGCAGTTTGTGAAATATCAAGGCGTAAGAATATAAACAATAAGAAGGTAAATGACCACAGTGAAGAACCTCCATAACTAAAAAATGGTAATGGAATACCAATAACTGGGGCTAAACCAATAACCATACCAATATTAATAGCAATATGGAAAAAGAATATACCAACAACCGAATAGCCATAAATACGGGCAAATGGTTCGCGTTGTCGTTCTGCCATCCGAATCAATCTAAATAGAAAGAACATATATAGCATCAGTAAAACGACAGAGCCTACAAAACCAAACTCTTCACCTACTGTACAAAATATAAAGTCGGTATCTTGTTCTGGTACATATTTCAATTTCGTTTGAGTGCCATTCAAAAAACCTTTACCAAAGAAACCTCCAGAACCAATGGCAATTTTAGCTTGATTCACATTGTAGCCAACACCACGAGGATCATTCTCCATACCCAAAACCACTTTGATACGCATTTGTTGATGAGGTTCCAATATGCGTTCAAAAATATATTCCGCCGAATAACAATAGCCTGTAAAACCTATTAAAAAAAGGGCTATAAGCCAATAATGGCGCAATCGAAAACGAATGGCATTAACACACAGATAAATAACAGAGGCGCCTATAGAAAATAACGACACATAAAGGAAATTGACAGGAATCCATCCTGTAAGATGAATTAACGTAGCCAAAGTAAACACAGAAAGATATCCCAACGAAAGATATTTAGGTGTTTCTCGATCGCTTTTATAGAAAAATAAAAAGAGGAGCACCACGAGCAGCATCAAGATAAAGGCTATAACTAATCCCATGGACGCAGCCTCGACGCCAGCAAAAGGCACATCACTAAATCGAATCACTATAATAAACAAAACCACACAACAGAAACCAATAAGTGGAATCAAACCGGGCATACCTTCACGATACAAAACAAGTAAAAAAGCCGCATAAACTAAAGCAGAACCAGTCTCTTTTTGCATAATAATAATGAGCGCTGGCAAAGCAATGATTAAACCTGTAAGTAAATAATTCTTAAAACTATTAAGTTTAAAGCCATAACGACTCATGGCTTTAGCCAAAGCTAAAGCGGTTACAAATTTCGAAAATTCAGCAGGCTGGATACTTAAAGGACCCAATATTAACCACGAACGAGAACCCTTAACATCAGGTGCTACTACTGCAGTAACTATCAGTAGTAAAATCATCATAACATAGAAGAGCGTGGAAAAAGACTGAAAAAAACGCGAATCAATCAATAGAATAATTCCAGCCAAACCAATGGCACAAATAATCCAAACAAACTGTTTACCAGAGCGGTATGAAAAGTCAAAAATGGACGTTTGATCGTAATCGAAGCTAGCGCCATAGACGTTAAGCCACCCAAGGAACACCAAGGCCAAGTACAAAAATACAATTGGCCAATCGATGGAAGATTTTATGCTAATATTTCTTGACATCTGGATCTGTAGAGGATGTTTTTAGTCGGTCAACTAATTCAGGACGTTTTACCTGACCTGTTAAATACTGTTCTATTAATACACTCGCTATAGGGTTTGCCCATGTAGCGCCAAAACCTGACGTTTCGATCACCACAGCAATAGCTATTTTAGGATTATCTTTTGGCGCAAAGCCTACAAATAAAGAGTGCGGACGGCCATGACTATTATCAACCGTACCTGTTTTCCCACACATCGAAATGCTATCAAGCTTATACCATTTACCCGTACCAAATTCACAAACACGCCACATACCTTCTTTAACAACGGGGAAATATTTCTTATCAATCAAAGAATTATGTTTATGTTGCAACATAGAATCACATTTATGCAAGTGTGGTGTAATATAATATCCCTCATTGGCTATTACTGCTATAGCATTAGCCAACTGTAAAGGAGTAACCTGCACCTCACCTTGTCCAATTGAATTGGAACGAATAGTAATAGCTCGCCAACCACGCGGGCCATACCACGTGTCGTATGTTTTGATAGATGGAATACTACCGTTGACTTGATCAGGAATATCTGAATCTTTGAATTTGGGTCCAAGACCAAAACTCATCATATCGTTACGCCAACGTTCATAGTTTGCTTTAAAATTTGCATTACGATCACCATAGCCGCCTCTTTCCAAGGTTGCCCGATAAGCATTCCAAAAATAGGGATTACAACTTTGTTCAATAGCACTCACCAAATTTACAGGTGAACCATGATGGTGTGTACAGCGAATAGGGCTAGAGGCTGGTCCATTACAAGCAAACAAGGTTTCGGGCGTAATGCCTCCTTCCTGCTGACACACCAGCGCCTGCAACGTTTTAAACGTCGAACCTGGTGAGTAAGTGCCTTGTGTGGCACGATTTAATAACGGTTTTGTAGGGTCATTCAAAAGTACTGAATAATTATGAGACCGTTCACGCCCAACTAAGATACCTGGGTTCCAAGTTGGATTTGAGGCCATTGCTAATATTTCGCCAGTGCTTGGCTCAATAGCTACGACACTACCCTTTTTACCTTGCAATAACTCCTCTGCTAAAATTTGCAACTGTACATCTAAAGTGACGGTTAAATTATCACCAGCTACAGCAGCCTTATCAAATTCCCCCTTTTTATAACGTCCCTGAATACGTCCAGCCACATCACGTAATAAAATTTCAACACCATTTTGACCACGCAATGCCACTTCGTACGACTTTTCAAAACCACTTACACCTGCATAGTCACCTTGCTTGTAGTAAGAGTCCTTTTCAATCATCCGACGTGATACCTCGCCAATAGAGCCAAGTGCATGACCAGCTACTGGGTAGGTATAATTGCGTAATGTTCTGCCTTGAATTGTAAAACCAGGAAAACGATGTAATTTCTCTTGTAAAACCGCATATTCAGCAGGAGATAATTGGGTAATAAACCGTTGTGGTACACGCGGAGAATAGCCAATTCTATTTTTTACTTCTTTTATACGTTTATCGAACTCTGCTTTGGTAATCGAAAGTGTTTGACATAACTCCAAGGTGTCGAGCGGGGTGTTGTTTTTCGCCATAGCACGCAATTCGTGCATGGTGATAAGAATATCGTAAGTAGGTTGATTATAGACAAGCAATACGCCGTTACGATCATAAATCAAACCACGAGGGGCATAAATAGTACGCCGTAGCAATGCATTACTATCAGCTTGTTCTCCATAGTCTTTAATCAACTGAAGATTAAATAACTGAATCACAAATATAGCCAACAATACCGCTATAAAAATGCGGATAACATATTGTCTATTGCTGAATGAGTCGTTTATCACCTTCTTTTAAAATTAATGCTTTGAATACCAAAGATAAGAAGTATGGTAACCAAACTACTACACACTGTTTTAAGCAGTACCATACCAAAATGGGAAAACGAAAATGCCTCCAAAGAAAACAGTACAAAATGATGAATAACCACTATTAACGAGGCATATTTAAGAAAAGAAATACCAAAATTACGATAAGTTGGCGCCGACTTTTCCATATCTTCGCGAGAAGCAAACAACCCCATAATATATGGACGAATAAAAGCCACTAAAACCGTTGCTGCCATATGAATACCATAGCTGTGCGAAAACACGTCAATAATACCACCTAGAACAAACGCTAGAAGCAACATAAAGCCAGGAGACACAAACATAGGTAATGTGATAATGAACAAGATATACAAATACGGATTGATTAATCCAAACAACTGTATATTATTCAAAATCAATATCTGAACAGCTATAAGCAGAAAAAAGTTTAAAACTATTTTTAGTCGATCTTGCATATCAAGGTATTGTTTTTTCTATTTGTTGTTGTTCTTCCCGACGGTTCACATCAAGCACACGTACGTAATGCAATGACTGGAAATTGGTGGCTAATTTCAATTTGATATCACAAAAGGTTTGATGATCTTGGTAGTCCACATCATCAATAGTACCTATAAAAATTCCCTCAGGAAATATAGCTGAAAATCCACTCGTCACGACAGAATCACCCTCCACGACTTCAACATGGCTAGGAATTTCTGTAAATTGTGCCACTGTAGGCGAAATGCCATTCCAAACCACAGATCCCAAAGCATTGTTAGTTTTCAACTTGCCACTTACCAACAATTTCGTATTAAGAATAGGTAATACGACGGAAAAATGCTCTGCGACACTTTCAATTACGCCAACAACTCCCTCATCAGAAACAACACCCATATCAGGAGCTAGACCATAATCTTTACCTTTGTCAATTAAAATGTAATTCTGAATTTTATTGACACTACTATAAACCACTTTAGCCGAAATAGCACGATAAGCTGGTGTAACAACGACCGAAGTATCTTTTAAAGCCGCCAATTTAGTTTCTAAACGAGCTATTTTATTCGTCAATACCTCATTTTCGTGAGCCAATTTTTGGTTATCGATACCTAAATGAAAATAGTCTGACCAAGCACTCGTAGTTTCATATACCGAGACCACAAATGCCGTATTTGCTCTATAAATAACGCTTTGTTGAAATGCATTAGCGTGAAAAATCAAGACAAAAGCTATGATTTCCAAAAAGAGGAACTCAAAAACTAATGCAAAACGTGCAAAGAAACGTAATAAAGCTGACATATGTGTATTTTGAAAAGACAAAGGGTAAAATAAATATTCTACCCTCGTTTTATTTGATTATACAATTATCAAATTAACGTAACAAGAATTGAAACTTGTGTACATTTTTAAGCGCAACACCAGTTCCACGAGCTACAGCATGCAAAGGATCATCAGCCACATGGAATTGAATTTGAATCTTATCAGTCAAACGTTTAGCCAAGCCGCGCAACAACGCTCCACCACCAGCCAAATAAATACCATTTTTAACCAAATCGGCATAAATTTCAGGAGGAGTACTTTCTAATGCTGCTAATACAGCCGCTTCAATCTTAGTAATCGATTTTTCTAGACAATGAGCAATTTCCATATAAGAAACTGGCACTTCCATTGGCAATGACGTCATACGATTAGGACCACGAACGATATAATCTTCAGGCGCTTCATCACCCAAGTCTGTCAAGGCAGAACCAACATTAATCTTGATTTGCTCTGCAGTGCGCTCACCCACCTTGATATTATGTTGACGGTTCATGTACTCCATAATGTCAGCCGTAAAATCATCACCAGCGATACGAATAGATTTATTAGCCACCATACCACCCAATGAAATAACTGCAATTTCAGTAGTACCACCACCTATATCAACCACCATGTTACCAGCAGGCGCTTCCACATCTAAACCAATACCAATAGCAGCAGCCATCGGCTCATAAATCATATAAACCTCACGTCCACCCGCATGTTCTGAAGAGTCACGCACAGCACGAATTTCAACCTCTGTACTTCCCGAAGGAATACCAATTACCATGCGTAACGAAGGTGTAAACAACTGATTTTTATGAGGAATTAATTTAATCATACCACGAATCATCAATTCTGCGGCATAGAAATCGGCTATTACACCATCCCTCAACGGACGAACAGTACGTATACCCTCATGTGCTTTACCATGCATTTGCTGAGCTACCTTACCAATGGCAAGGAGCTTGTCAGTGCGTCTATCTAAAGCTACAACCGAAGGTTCATCAACCACAATTTTATCATTGCAAATGATAATAGTATTAGCCGTTCCTAAGTCAATAGCTATTTCCTGCGTAAGAGAAAAAAGTCCCATAATTTAATATCGTAAGTAAGAATTTACAAATTGAGCTACAAAAGTACTAAAAGAAATTGAAACGCTACTAGTAAGTTACTTAGCTTTTACAAAAACTTATCAACAAGCGTTTTTAAATAGAAAAAATTCTACGTATTCGCTTTGGTAACACGTTTAGGCCGAAGCAGTGGCAGTTCTCGCCACGCTACTATAGCAACATATATGGCCACTAGAATGGTGCGATACAAAATATTAACAACTGGCCATTCGAACGAAACCAAATACATAGCTGCCAAAAGTAACATAGTCAATCCAAAATATAAACCGAGGGTCTTTAATTTATAATGAATTGGATAATATTTTTGACCAAACACATAGGACAAAACCACCATAACCACAGCGCTAACCAATGCTGCCCAAGCTGATGCCATGTAACTATAGATAGGAATAAATACAATATTAATAACCAAAGTAACAATAAAACCAATCAAAGAAAACCATGCTCCAAACATAGTTTTATCTACCAGTTTGTACCACAACGACAAATTATACATCACGCCTTGTAAGAAATAAGCCATTAATACAATTGGGATAATGCGAATCCCTTCACGGTATTGAGGGCCGAGTAATAATTTGAAAATATCAATATACGCAATAATAATTAAAAAGATGAACAATGTGGTAATCACAAAGTACTTCATAGCATTGGAATAAGTAGCTTTACTATCCGCATCCGAATTCTTTGCAAAAATAAATGGCTCGTAAGCGAAACGGAACGCATACGTGAACATCATCATCACCATAGCCACTTTAAAACAGGCACCATAAATACCCAACTCACGCATCGCTTCTGCAGGATTTGGATAAACCATAGGAAAAATAATCTTATCAATAGTTTGATTCATAATACCAGCCACACCCAACAACAAGAGTGGCAAAGAATATTTCAACATACTACGTAATAAGGTTTTATCAAAATTCCATTTTCCAACAAATACATACGGCATCAAGGCCAACGTAACAGCAGTGGTAGAAATAAGATTGGCCACAAAAATATAACCAACGCCATAATTTGGAACATAAAACCAATCAATAAGTTCAGGGTTGGAAACCGCCAATTTGGGACAAATAACCAAGAAAAAGATATTGAAAATAATATTCACAAAAATCATCACCAACTTTAGACTGGCAAACACAATTGGTTTGTTTTTATAACGCAAGTATGAGAATGGAATAGAATCAAAAGCATCCATAGAAACAACCACTCCAAGCATTTGGATAAATTCCGGATGGCTGGCATAACCTAACGAGGCTGCGATTTGAGGACCAAATACAATGCAAATAATCGAAAACAACAAAGACGTAGCTCCAACACTAGTCAGCGTTGTACTATACACTTTATTGTCTGTCTGTTCATGTTTTGGCTGTTTATTAATAAAACGGAAATAACCCGTTTCCATACCATAAGTCAATATAATGACAACCAAAGCCGTCCAAGCATACAAATTGGTAACAATGCCATAATCGCTGGAATCAACTAACACATATGAGTACAAAGGAACCAAACACCAATTTAAAAACCTTCCCAAAATGCTACTTACACCGTAAATAGCGGTTTCTTGCGCCAACTTTTTTAAGCCTGCCATTATAGTATCTATTTAAAATAAACTTGTTTGTTCACTTGGTTTTAGTCGCCCCAAGTGCTTATAAGCCAATCCCGTAACCTCACGCCCTCTAGGAGTACGTTTTATAAATCCTTCTTTAATCAAGAATGGTTCGTAAACCTCTTCTATCGTTCCAGCATCTTCGCCTAAAGCAGTGGCAATAGTGGTTAAACCCACTGGACCACCATTAAATTTATCGATAATGGTGAGTAAAATTTTATTATCAATTTCATCCAAACCATATTTGTCAATATTAAGAGCTTCAAGTGCAAAACGTGCAATTTCGACATCTATTTTACCACTGCCTTTCACTTGTGCAAAATCACGTACCCGACGCAACAATGCATTGGCCACACGAGGTGTTCCACGACTGCGCAAAGCAATTTCAACGGCCGCATCGTCAGCTATTGGCACATCTAAAATAAATGAGGAACGTTTAATAATTTCAGTTAAAATCTGCTCGTCGTAATACTCAAAATGACAATTAATACCAAAACGAGCTCGCAAAGGGCTGGTTAGTAAACCACTACGCGTAGTAGCGCCTATCAACGTAAATGGCTCTAAATCTATTTGTATCGACCGAGCACTAGGCCCTTTGTCAATCATAATATCAATACGATAATCCTCCATGGCAGAATAAAGATACTCTTCCACGATTGGACTCAAACGATGAATTTCATCAATAAACAACACATCGTTACGTTCCAAACCAGTAAGTAAACCTGCTAAATCGCCAGGTTTATCAAGCACGGGACCCGAAGTAACTTTAAATCCAACGCCTAATTCATTGGCAATAATATTGGACAAAGTTGTTTTGCCAAGCCCCGGAGGACCATGCAATAACACATGATCCAGACTTTCGTTACGCTGTTTTGCAGCTTGCACAAAAATCGAGAGGTTTTCTATCGCCTTCTCTTGACCGCGAAAATCGACAAATGATAAAGGACGCAAAGCGCGTTCTAAATCATTATCACGTTCATTAGGCGATTGATGTATATCAAATTCCGACATATTCAAAAGAATTAATAGCCTGCGAAAGGCTGTTTTAAGCTGTTATTTTGTCAACGCTCTAAAAATCTCTTCCATCGATTCCTCCAGTTGACGCATGGTCAAAATCGTCATTTTCTTTTCAGTGGCAAAACTAAACAATAGTTCCCTCACATCTGAGCGTGCCGAAATCTGAAATAATTTATCAGACAACGCATCCACTTTCAAAATATCACTAGAAATTTGGGCTAAATCGTGATGCATTGGCATCGAAAATTCGACTTCGAAACGCAGCATCTGAGAACCTTGCGTCATAACCGATTCTGCCTCGTCGGCTACAATATTTCCTTTATTGATAACTACCACACGCCGACACAAGGCTTGTACTTCTTGCATAATATGAGTGGAAAACAGTACCGTTTTTTCTTTACCGACTTCACTAATCAGTTGGCGAATCTCTACCAATTGATTTGGGTCTAAACCAGTAGTCGGCTCATCTAAAATAAGCACCTGCGGCTCATGAATAAGCGCTTGAGCTAATCCCACACGTTGGCGATAACCTTTGGATAATTGTCCAATGCGTTTATGACATTCAGCAGTCAAACCAGTACGCTCAATCATCTGCTCAATGCGCGCCTTACGATTATCCAATTGGTAAAAGTTCGCCACAAAATCGAGATATTCACGCACATACATATCCAAATAAAGCGGATTATGCTCTGGCAAATAACCAATCAAACGACGCGTAGCCAAATTAGACGACGATACAAGCTCGCCACACACAGAAACTTGACCGCTGTCGGGCTGCACAAAACCTGTAATAATTTTCATCAGTGTAGACTTCCCAGCGCCATTGGGCCCTAAAAAACCCACAATTTCGCCAGCTTTTAGTTCCAAATTTATCTGATTTAGAACCACTTTCTGGGAATACGACTTACAAATAGCTTGAACAGATAGCGACATCTAATAAGGTATTAAAAATGAACCTGCAAATATACAAAAAAACCACCAACTTATGCGAGCAAAAAAGATATGAGATTAAATTGCACTTTTTTTTATTTTTTTTTGGAAGGAATCAAAAAAAGTTTTACCTTTGCACCACTTTTCTAAGGGAAAGCGGTATTGTCTCATGGTGTAATGGTAGCACTACAGTTTTTGGTACTGTCTGTCTAGGTTCGAATCCTGGTGAGACAACAATATTAGAAAGATTTTATATGAAATCATTATTTTTAAACTACTTCTTTTTCTACTTTTACTTTAGCAGTAAGAGCAGGATTTGACGTATGTAATTTCATTTAAAATTTGTAATTATACAGAAATCCTGCTCCAATTCGAGCAGGATTTTTTGTTTTTAGAAAAAACAGCATGAATTCACCCATTCAAGTCGCCATTCAAGGGGCAAAAGGTTCTTTTCACGACATTGCCGCACGCCTCTATTTCGGTAACACTATCGAAACGTTGTCGTGCGATACATTCAAAGAATCTATTGATTTAGTACGACAAAATCCGACTATTGTTGGAGCCATAGCAATAGAAAACACCATTGCAGGTAGCCTCTTGCAAAACTACAATCTACTGAAAGATAGTGATGTTCGGATTATTGGCGAGCACAAATTACGCATCAAACACAGCTTAGTGGCTTTAGAAGGACAAGAGATTGAAGATATTCACGAGGTACGTTCACACTATATGGCGCTGTTACAATGCGAACAATTCCTATCGCAACATCCTCACATTCAATTAATAGAGGCAGAAGATACCGCAAAAAGCGCTCACAAAATAGCTACTTCCAACCAACAAGGTATTGCGGGCATCTGTTACGCAGAAACAGCCAAACAATTTGGTCTCAAAATTTTAGCCGAAGGAATCGAAACAAATAAACATAATTTTACTCGATTTTTAATGGTGGCGCACAAAGATAAAGACGAACAAATCACCCAGAAAGAGAGCTGCAACAAAGCATCTATTGTATTTTCGCTTCCACACGAACAAGGCAGTTTATCAAAAGTACTTACTATTCTTTCGTTCTACAACATCAATTTAACCAAGATACAATCACTACCAGTGATTGGTCACGAGTGGGAATACCTATTTTACATCGATTTAAGTTTCGATAACCAGATGCGCTACACACAAGCTATCGATGCCATTCGACCATTGATACGCAACATCAAGATTTTAGGGGAATATACTGAAGGAGAACAAACTATTTAAACTCATTGTTTATGAACCAAAGTTTCGTCGGTGCCACACGTTTAGAATCAGTGCAAGAATACTACTTCTCACGCAAACTGAAAGAGATAGCTCACATGAATGCCGAAGGCAAAAATGTAATTAGCTTAGGCATTGGTAGTCCTGATATGCCACCATCGGAAGCGACTATAAAAACATTGTGTGAACACGCTCATCGTCCGGATACGCATGGCTATCAACCTTATGTGGGAATTCCTGAACTACGCCAAGCTTTTGCCGATTTCTACAAAAAATGGTATCATGTTACTCTCAATCCGACGAACGAAATTCAACCGTTAATTGGTTCAAAGGAAGGCATTTTGCACATCACCTTGGCATTTGTCAATCCAGGTGAACAAGTTTTGGTTCCAAATCCTGGTTATCCAACCTACACATCTTTAAGCACGCTGCTTGGAGCAGAAGTGATACCATACAACCTCACCGAAGAAAATGGTTGGTTGCCCGATTTTGATGCATTAGAACAACTAGACCTAAGCAGGGTTAAATTGATGTGGACCAACTATCCGCACATGCCAACAGGAACAAATGCCACATTAGAATTATATCAAAAGTTAGTGGAATTTGCGCAGAAACATCATATTATCATTGTCAACGACAATCCTTACAGCTTCATTTTAAACAAGAAGCCTTTAAGTATTTTGCAAATAGAAGGTGCCAAAGATTGTTGTATAGAGCTAAACTCAATGAGTAAAAGCCACAATATGCCAGGTTGGCGCATCGGCATGGTAGCCTCCAATGCTACGTTTATCGAATGGATATTAAAAGTGAAAAGCAACATCGATTCAGGCATGTTCCGTCCGATGCAATTAGCAGCCGCCACAGCACTACACAACGATGAAAGTTGGCACGAAGCGATGAACTTCAACTTGTACCAGAAACGACGTCATTTGGCAGAACAAATTTTAGAAACGCTACAATGCACCTACAACAAATCGCAAGTTGGTTTATTTGTGTGGGGACGGATTCCCGACCACTACCAACAAGTAGAAGATTTAACTGAAGCCGTTTTACATAAAGCACGCGTATTTATAACACCAGGTTTTATTTTTGGTAGCAACGGCGCACGCTACATACGCATTTCGTTGTGTTGCAACGAACAAAAACTAGCCGAAGCGTTGGATCGAATTAAACAAAACATAACAGAATAACTATAGAATCACATACTAAAAACCACCTAAAAATCAAACTTATATGGATTTCGAACGGTTTAAACTTCCCAAATTAGAACAAAAACGACCTATCATTATTGCTGGGCCATGCAGTGCTGAAACCGAAGAGCAAGTATTAACCACGGCTAAAGCATTAGCCAAAAACGGTGTTCAAATTTACCGTGCTGGAATTTGGAAACCACGCACAAAACCTGGTGGTTTCGAAGGAGTTGGCAGCGAAGGACTACAATGGTTACGCCGAGTAAAAGAAGAAACAGGCTTGTACACGGCCACCGAAGTTGCCACAGCAAAACATGCATACGAAGCTCTAAAATATGGTGTTGATGTGTTATGGTTAGGCGCACGGACCACGGCCAACCCATTTGCTGTGCAAGAAATTGCAGATGCCTTAAAAGGCGTTGATATTCCTATACTCATCAAAAATCCAGTAAATCCAGATTTAGAACTGTGGATTGGAGCTATTGAGCGTATTTACAATGCCGGCTTGCACCAAATAGCCGCCATTCATCGTGGCTTCAGTTCGTACGATAAAAAACTTTATCGCAATCAACCACAATGGCATATTCCTATAGAACTACATCGCCGATTACCAGAATTACCACTTTTCTGTGATCCTAGTCACATTGGTGGGAAACGCGAACTCATTGCGCCACTCTCTCAACAAGCTATGGATTTACAATTCGACGGCTTAATCATCGAAAGCCACTGTTCGCCCGATAATGCTTGGAGCGACAAAGACCAACAAGTATCGCCCGAAGTGTTAGATGTCATCTTACGCAAATTAGTGATTCGAGAGATGAAACAATCCACTGAAGATTTAGTCGATTTGCGTCGTCAGATTGATGATTTAGACAATACGTTGTTGGAAACACTGGCTAAACGTATGCGAGTTTCTCAAGCGATTGGAACCTATAAAAAAGAACACGGCATAGCTGTACTTCAAACGGGACGTTACAATGAGATTCTTGAAAAACGCATTATGAATGGAGAAAAACTCGGTATGAGCCATGAATTCATGCGTACCATTTTAGAAGCCATTCACGAAGAATCGGTACGCGTTCAAATTGACTTAATGAATAACGACTAAATTTCACACACCATGAAAATTCTTATTCTCGGAGCAGGTAAAATGGGAACCTTCTTAACCGATTGCCTATGCATAAAACACGAAGTGGCGTTATTCGACACAAACCCAAGTCGGTTACGCTTTGTATTTAACACGCAACGATTCACACAATTAGAAGAAATAAAAGCGTTTGAACCTGAAATTTGCATTAATGCTGTAACACTAAAATACACGATTAGTGCCTTCGAAAGCGTACTTCCTTTTCTTCCAAAAAATTGTATTTTATCGGACATCGCGTCCGTAAAAACTGGACTCCAAGCGTTTTATCGACATACAGGTATGCGTTATGTATCAACACACCCTATGTTTGGACCAACATTCGCCAATCTGTCTGATTTAAGTACTCAAAGTGCCATTATCATAGCCGAAAGCGACCATTTAGGCAAAGCATTTTTCAAGGATTTTTACGGTTCATTGCAATTAAATATTTTCGAATACACATTTGATGAACACGACGAAACAATCGCCTACTCGCTATCCATTCCATTTGTATCCTCATTAGTTTTTGCAGCCGTCATGAAACATCAGGAAGCACCTGGAACCACGTTTAAAAAGCATTTGAATGTGGCCAGAGGATTGTTATCCGAGGATGATTATTTATTGTCTGAAATTCTTTTCAACCCTCACACCGCCAATCAAATAGAAGCCATTAAAACCCAGATGACCGAATTACAGGACATCGTAGAACAAAAGGATTTAGTACGCATGCAACAATTCCTCACAAAAGTCCGCACAAATATTGAATAAATAAACACCAGATATGTGGCATAAAAAAGGTCGTACTTTGCAGTACGACCTTTTTATAGTTATTGACGACATCAATCTTTTTTAGTTTTAAACGATAAAATATGGATTGTTACCGCTGTAGCTATAGCGATAAGCATAATTCGGAGCCACCAATTATCCAAAACCACAAAAGCGGATAGCAAAATAGTAATCCATAACATCGAAATAGAATACACCTTAACACGCAACGAAATGGATTTGTGTATCTGAAAATCGGTAATATAAGGTCCTAAATACTTATGCCCCAGAAGCCATTGTTGAGCTTTAGGCGAACTTCGATAAAATAAATAGGAGGCTAATAACAAAAACGGTGTAGTAGGAAGTACTGGCAAAAATATACCCAATACACCCAGCACAACACACAGATAACCAATAGCAACTACAAGATAACGCATACACTTATAAAATATTAATCACACAGAAGGTACAAGGCGTCGATAAGAACGCACGAGCCACACAAATGCAACCGCCAACAAAAAACGAGGAATCGTAATCCAAAACAAAGGAACGCCCATCGACCAAAAGAGCGATGTATCCTCTAAAAGCGAGTGATTAATGGCAATATGATAATTTAGCAAATTCACATCCTGACGTGGCATATCGTGTTCTTCTAACTCTTCGAGTAACACTGCCGATCCGTAAGTCAAGCCAACCGTTTGAGCCACAAACCACAAAAAAGAACTATCACGCGACAATCCCATAAGTTTCATAAAAGGCGCAAACAGACGTGCAATCACGTCCAAAATTTTGAATTCTTTTAAAACAGCTTGTAAAAACATCAACCCCGAAACAATGGCGCTCATTTTGAGCACTAAGAAAAACGCCATCTGACACCACGCCCACAACATATCCCAAATCGAATCGTGCACAATGGCAGTTTGAACATGCCCCACAATATCGCCCATTTGCGCTGGCAACAACCAATTAAGTAATAGTGCCGACACAATGCTCATCAATAAACGCAGTGGGAAAATAATCCATGGAGAAGAACCTGTTTTACGCTGAACAGCAGTTTCCACAATCATATTGTGCGAAATCAAACACATCAACGCTAAAATGGTCATTTCTCTTACACCCAACGGCAAAGTAGCAATGATAGCAATAGGAGCGTATAAAGCCAAAAAAATACTGGAAATAAAAACAATGGCAGCTTCACCAGGAAGACCCAAATAGGCAAAAAAAGGAGAAAGAATAAGCGACAACCAATCGATAACGCCAAAAAACTGCAAAAAACTCACAAAAAGCGAAATTGGAAGAATTATTTTCAGCAACCACATCACTGTTTTGGAGGCTTTTTTAAGTGCCAATTTGAAACAAAGCAGAAGTCGTTTCGATAGATTTGACATAAGCAGGGGATTGTTTTTTAGATAATAAAAGGCTGAATTTCAATAGAAAGTCACCCTTATAAAACAAGAAAGGGTTGTCATCCCGACAACCTCAATCTTTTCTTAACCTTAAATCTAATACCATGAAAAACACATGACAAAGGTAATGCATTATTTTGTGTTATGCAACATGTTTTTTACAAAAAATAACATATTTAACCTTTTTTATCCACAGACAAGAGTTATTAAGTTATAAAAATATTTCTAACTATTTTATAATCTGTCAGTTAAAAAATATACCGCATTTAAAACGGTAAAAATAACAGACAAATTATAAAAAATAGCAATTTCGGCATTTTTTATAATTTTTCCCCAAGCTAAGAACGCCATAAAAATCCAAAATTCACCCATTTACAGCACTATTATACCACCTGTCATGGGTTTCAAAACTCTAAAAACATGGCAATAAATAGACATAAAAAAAAGTACATAAACAACTAGTAAAAAGCCATTTACATACCTCTATAAAACAAGAAAGGGTTGTCATCACGACACCCTCAATCTTTTCTTAACCTTAAATCTAATACCATGAAAAACACATTGCAAAGATAAAGCCTTTTTTTATGCTGTACAACATATTATTCAAGAAAATTTAAAGTTTAACATTTTTTATATTATCGTACCCAAAATTGGCTACGTCCTAACAATCCGTGCTTATCTAAAGAGCCACGTACTTTCAATTTTCCGGTTGCAGATTCAAGCTCAATAGACGCATAATAAGTTTTACCATTGGCAGGGTCAAGAATAGTTCCACCCACTAAACTGCCATTTTCAAACTTCATATCGCGAACAATAACTAATCCTACCATCGGTTTGTTTTTATCCGCACCTTGGCACTCTGTGCACATACGAGGTTTACCATCGGCAGAAGGTTGAAGTAGTTGTTCAATTTTACCATAATACAAGCCATTGGTTGCTTTAAAAATACGTACAATCGATTTTTCTTTTCCAGTTTTGTCATCAATTGTTTTCCATTCTCCAAGCATATCTTTTTGTGCCTGAACTACAAATGCCATACAGATGGCCGCTGCAAAAATTAAAATTCGTTTCATAAATTCATTTAGTTTTGGTTAATAATTAGGGACATTATGGGGACAAAGATAAAGAAAATTTAGCTATGCTGTACGCATTGAATCAGAAGGCAAAAAAATAGTCAAGAATAGGAAATTATTCAAAATAAAAGTTTAAGTTTGTAGCTGATTAAGAATATTATCAACTGTGATTTCGTATTCAGCAAAGACATAATCACAAATAAGAACTTTTAAACTTTATTTCCATGAAAAGAACCCGGTTCTTTAGTATTTTAGCTGCATTATCACTCACCTTGAGTGTATATGCTTATGACTTTCAAAGTGGTGACCTATACTACACCATTACGAGTAGCAACACTGTAGAACTAGCGAATGGTGGTTATAGTAACTATTTTGCTCTTACTACAATTAATATTCCCTCTGAAGTAAATTTTGGAAAACAGACGTATAGTGTAACCTGTATTGGCGATCATGCTTTTGACGGTTGTTCAAAGTTAACCTCTATAACCATTCCTGCAAGTGTAACAAGTATTGGCCAATACGCTTTTTTAAATTGTTCTAGTTTAGCTTATATTACGATACCAAGTGTAACAAATATTCAAGAGGGGGCTTTTGCTTATTGCCGCAGTTTAAACAACATTATTCTTCCTGAAAGCCTTACTAGTATTGGCAATGAGGCTTTCTGTGGTTGCTCCAGCTTAACTTCAATTACTATTCCAACAGGTGTAACAAATATTAAAGAGGGGGCTTTTGCTTATTGTAGTAGTTTAACTTCAATTACTATTCCGGAAAGTGTAACAAGTATTGGCGATAATGCCTTTGCTTTTTGTAGTAGTTTAACCTCTATAACCATTCCTGCAAGTGTAACTTCTATTGGTATTGGAGCCTTTTTTAGTTGTGCTAGCTTAACTTCTATTACTATTCCAGAAGGCGTAACGATAATACGCGACGCTCTTTTTGCAAATTGTAGCAAATTAACTTCTATTACTATTTCAGAAAGTGTAACATATATTTTTGATTCTGCTTTTTCTCATTGTGTTGGTTTAGCTTCTATTGTTATTCCAAGTAGTGTAACTCGTATTGATTCTTATACTTTTAATTCTTGTACTAATTTAGCTTCCATTAGGCTTAATTCATCGACTCCACCAATTATAGAAAGTACTACTTTTTTGTCAGTCGATAGAAATACTCCTCTTTATGTACCAGTTGGTACAGTAGAAGCCTACCATAGCGCCGACTATTGGAGCGAATTTCTCAATATTACGGAATCTCCTACGGGTATTAAACCAACAACCATCATCGAAGGAGTGTATGCACAAAAGGGCACTGTGGCAGTGGAAAATGAAACGAATTTATCAGTAGCTATTTATGATATTGTAGGTTGTGTGGTGGCAAGTGGTTCATCATCCACACGGTATTTTGCAGTACCAAATGCTGGCGTATATTTAGTAAAAGTAGGTGAGCAAACTATGAAACTATTTGTTCCATAGTCCTTAATTATACCCTATTTTAATAATTAAAGCGAATTTCTGGATTGTCAGAAATTCGCTTTAATTATTTGTCTCATCTACTCCAAAAGCAACCATGTTTATTCCACATACAATACCAACCCTTTTAGATATTCACCTTCTGGATGATAGATATTTACAGGATGGTCGGCAGGTTGAGTTAATTGGTGCAAAATGCGAACTTTACGTTTACTTTGTGCAGCAGCGCTAAATACAGCCAAGCGAAATTGCTCTTTAGTAACTACTTGAGAACATGAGAAAGTAAACAAAATTCCACCTGGCTTAATTTGTTCAAACGCTTTGGCATTAAGTTTTTGGTAACCTCGCAAAGCATTACGCAACGAATCTTTATGTTTGGCAAAAGCTGGAGGATCAAGAATAATCAAATCATATTGACCGTCGATATCATCTAAGAATTTAAAGGCATCCACCGTAAACGCTTTATGCCGAGGGTCATTTTCAAAATTAAGCGCAATATTTTTATTGGTTAATTCAATGGCTTTAGCAGAACTATCAACCGAGTGGACGGAATATGCATTACCACGCATGGCATAAAATGAAAAACCACCCGTGTAACAAAACATATTAAGCACATCACGACCATGTGCATATTTCTCAAGTAATGCGCGGTTTTCACGTTGGTCAATAAAAAAGCCTGTTTTTTGTCCTTTAAGCCAATCAGCATGAAACTTCAAACCATTTTCTATGGGAATACATTTACTCTCCTGACCAATTAAATACGCATCTTCTGCTACAATTGGCGCTTTGAATGGCAAAGTTCCCTCAGATTTATAATACACATTTTCTACGCCTTTAATTTCAGCAACCAAAATTTCCGCAATCTGTTCGCGTACCATGTGCATACCCACAGAATGTGCTTGTATTACCGCTGTATCGCCATATACGTCGACCACCAAACCTGGCAAATGATCACCTTCACCATGCACTAAACGATAGGTGGTGTTATTTTCGACATCAGCCACACGAATGTCGCGTCGCATTTGGTAGGCTTTACGAATGGCATTTTGGAAAAAAGTTCTATCTATAGTTTCATCACAAAACGACAAAACACGCACCATAATACTCCCTATTTGGTAGTGTCCCATGGCTAAGAAATTGCCTTGTGAATCGACTACACGTACCACATCACCCTCTTCTGGCTTACCTTTAATTTGAGCTATGGCACCAGAAAAAATCCAAGGATGAAAACGAAATAAACTTTCCTCTTTATGAGGTTTTAAATAGACAACAACCATAAATAGTGGAAATATATGAATGATAAATTACAAGGCAATAGCTTGTTTCTGTAACTCTAAATAAATCTCTCGGCAGGCAAATGCATCAATAGCTGCATACGCTTGCTGTTGAGGTGACAAAATAGGAGCTTCCCAATTGGAAAGTTGTTGACTTTTTGATATTTTTTTTGCAAATACGATAGCGTAAATTTTTTGCAAGCTTTTTTCTTCTATACCAAATGCTTCAACATACTTTTGTAATTCTATAAAATTTTTAGGATGTACACGCATCCATTTATTGAGCGACATAAAATCATCGCGAACGGACAAACCAATTTTTTTAACCTCCGAGCTTTCCAATAATTGTTTTAAGCCTTCATGCTGACCGATAAACTGTAAACGAAAAAGGTAACAAGTATCAGTTGTAGCTAATTGCAATAGCGAAACGGTATAACGCACATTTTTGGTAAAACTAGGACGCGTTTCAGTGTCAAACCCAATAACCGACTCTTGCATCAATTGCGACACAACGTAATCAGCCTCATGAGGGGTCTTCACTACCACTATCTTACCAAGATTTTGGACAATTGGCAATTCAGCAATCTGCGTTTTTGTAATATGTGTGGAATAAGTTACCAAAATTAATGATTTTCATCAGCTTCAGGAGCAACAGAGACAAGATGTAATGCGCGTAATGCTCCCAACAGACGTGCACCCCAGTAATTCTTAAAATCGTTGATACAAACAAATAAAGCATCGTTCATAACCTGTTCATCGCCAACTTGGCAACAACCTGCATAATCTTTCAATGCTTGATAAACATCCGCCAAATCTTCAGAAATGGTCGCTGCCAAGGTCGTATCGCTAAAGGCCATATTCGTATCAAACGAATCCAAATAATCATCCGAATCACCAAGCAAATCGGCCAACTGAGCACGCAACTGTGCATATTCCACTTCAGTGACAAAACGTTCAGGTTCATCATCAGACACATCTTCAGAAACTTGAACCATCGCAGTTTTGAGGTACAATAAAGGCAATAGTTTAGTCATTTTGGAAACAAAATCGCTCTTTTCGAGCTCACCTGCATGTTCCAAAAATTTACACGTTTCAACCGCAACGGTTAGAAATTCAAGTTTATCTTTTGTATAAAATGTCGACATTATCGTAATTTATTACTTTAACAAAACAAGGCTTAGTGCCATAAATATCATACCTGCTACCACACCCATAATGGCGTAATGGTGTTTCCCATAACGTTCGGCAGTTGGCAATAATTCGTCAAGCGAAATATAAACCATAATACCAGCTGTCAACGCCATTAAAGCACCTTCAACGGTTGACGACCAAAATGGTAGTAATACAAAATAGCCAATTACAGCACCAACAGGCTCTGATAAACCAGATAAAAACGACAACCAAAAGGCTTTTCGTTTCTTACCTGTGGCTTGATAAATTGGCACTGACACAGCAATACCTTCAGGAATATTATGCAATGCTATCGCTATAACAATAGGTAAAGCGAACTCAATCCCTTGCAAAGCTACCGTAAATGTAGCCAACCCTTCGGGGAAATTATGGATGGCAATAGAAATGGCCACCAACGCACCTATGCGATGTAATTTTGCAACATCATTAGATTCAGTACGATGGTGATGTTTACGACCGCGCGTCATTTTTTTCCAAAGCGGTTGCCTATCCATATCTTCCACCAAAACAGCTTCGTGGGGATTATCCTGTTCTGGAATGACAAAGTCGATAATGGCAATTAAAAACATGCCACCAAAAAACGCCAAGACAGTACCGAGTAAGGCATTATCACCCAAAGATTGAGTAAAAGCAGCTTGTGCTGTTGGGAAAATATCCACAAAGGACACAAAAAGCATCACACCAGCGGAAAAACCAAGCGATACCGTCAAAAAAGTTTGATTCGTTTTTTTTGCAAAAAAAGCGATCAAACTTCCAATTCCTGTAGATAAACCTGCTATAAGCGTTAAACCAAACGCGATTAAAATAGTCTGAGTATCTATATTCATATAATGATTGTAATTTTTGCAAAGATAACGCCTTTTATTCTAAAAAAGATATTTCTAATGATAAAAATGCGTATTTTTGCACATGGTTGCTCAGCCAAAATAGCCATACAGTGCCCATGAAAGAAGCGGAAATTGAACATTGGACTCAGATACTACTCACTAGCACGAATAAGCAAACCGCTTTTTCAGCTATTGTGCGCCTAACACAAGAGACACTCTATTGGCATATCAGAAAAATGTTGTTATCACACGAAGATACAAACGACGTATTGCAAAACACCTTTTTAAAAGCTTGGCATGGAATTCACAACTTCAGAGGCGATAGTAAAATCACCACATGGCTCTATCGTATTGCAACCAATGAGACGCTTACATTTCTAAGCCAACAACGCATGCAGAATATCACATCATCGTTGGATTTAGAAGAAACTTTACTGAGCAAGTTAGAAAGTGACACCTATTTTTCGGGGGATGAAACACAAAAAAAATTGCAAAAAGCAATACTCACATTACCAGAGAAACAGCGATTGGTATTTCAGATGAAATACTTCGACGACATGAAATATGAAGACATGGAAGCTATTCTAGGCACTTCCACTGGGGCGTTAAAAGCATCCTACCATCATGCAGTAAAGAAAATAGAACAATTTTTATTAAACGAAGATTAAACATTTTAAACTTTTGACGGTCTAAATAATAGTTATGAAAAAAGAAAATACACCATTAAGTTTAAAGACTATCGCAAAGGAAACACCTTTTACGGTTCCCGATGGTTATTTTGAGCAATTTGCGTTAAATATTGACGCTCAAATAGCTCCAAAGCGTGCTGTGCGCCCACTACATCGTTGGATTTATGCAGCTGCTATGTTTACCGGCGTGATGGTTATTGGAATAATGAGTTACACGTTATATAAGAACAACACAACTCAAGCTCCACTCATAACCGAAGACGATTATGACAACCTTATCAATGCTGGAGTAAGCGAAGAGTTGTTGGTTGAATATATTTTGAACGAATAATTTTATAACTATGAAAAGATATCTATTACTTATCACTCTATTCATACTAAGCGGCGTGGGCTTTATCAATGCTCAACCTAAAGGCTGTAATAATGCTAAACGCGAAGCTATGGAAGCACAAAAAGTGGCCTTTATCACAGAAAAAGTAGGATTAACACCCGAAGAGGCTGAAAAATTTTGGCCGTTATACAATAGTTTTGAAGCACAACGGCGAGATTTGAGACATCAAATGCATGATATTCGTCGTAGTATAACGAACGAATCGAGCGAAGAAGACTACAAAAAGGCACTCAATGAACTACAAAAAATTGACATGCAACAAAGTGCACTCAAGCTGAAATACCACAAAGAATTTTTAAAAATATTGTCAGCAAAAAAATTATTCAACTATTATTCTGCTGAAAATGAATATAAAAAAGAACTGATAAAGCACATAGAGCAAGGCTGTAGACGATAATTTTACAAAAAAGATTTTGCTCACTCAAAAAAAAGCATTACCTTCGCAGTCGCAAAAAGGGTTCCTTGGCCGAGTGGCTAGGCACCGGTCTGCAAAACCGTCTACAGCAGTTCGAATCTGCTAGGAACCTCTCCAACCCAAAGCCCTCAGTTCTAAAACAGGGGGCTTTGTTGTATTGTTCAAACAAACCTTATATAACATCACAATGAAAAAGTTTTTATTCCTTGCTCTTTTTGCGGTATCTTTGGCTGGCTGCCAGCAAAAGCACCCAGAAATTATTTCACAGGATTTTGTACCTGTCACAGGAGCCAATATCTCCGATAGTTCAATGATCAAGTTGATAGAGCCCTACAAAATTCAAATGGACTCCGACATGAACATTATCATTGGCACTTCTGCACAACCAATGAGTGCAGCATTACCTGAAGGATTACTAAATACCTTCGTAGCGAACGCCATGTTATCTTACGGCAATCAACTAAAACCAACCGACATTGCCATCACTAATTTAGGCGGATTACGTAATGATATCCAAGAAGGGCCTATTACAATTGGTGATGTTATGCAAGTTATGCCTTTTGACAATGCACTTGTATTTTTGGAATTGTCAGGCGAGGATGTAGAAGCATTATGCGATGCGATAGCCAAAAAAGGCGGTGACGTGGTAGCAGGAATCTCCATGAAGATAGAAGGCGACAATGCTGAGAACATTCTTATTCAGGGACAACCTATCGATGATAATAAGAATTACCGCATTATCACCACCGATTATTTATCGTTTGGGAACGATCACCTAGATCCATTAGCAAAATTCAAAACTATAGAACCTTTAAACGTTTTACTCCGCGACGTGCTCATCCAAAATATCAAAGACGAAACCGCTGCTGGTCGTCCTATTCAACCAACCTTAAAAAACGAAATTTATGTTGAACAATAAGAACTTCACACTCATCATAATCGGTGTTATGATAGCACTCAGTGCTTGTAATAATAAAGCACCGAAACAATTAATCATTTTACACACCAACGACTCGCACAGTCAGGTAGAAGCCACCAAAGATGGATTAGGAGGTTTTGCTGCTCGTCAAGCACTTATTGATAGTTTCCGTGCTGAAAATCCAAACGTATTGTTAATTGATGCTGGCGACATTTTTCAAGGCACACCTTACTTTAATATGTTCAACGGTCGTTTAGAAATCGATGCTTACAATAAAATGGGCTATGAAGCAGCCACCTTTGGTAATCATGAATTTGACAAAGGTATTGATACCTTGGCGGCACGTGTTCGTCAAGCTAAATTCCCATATGTCTGCTGCAACTACGAGGTGGCAGGCACGCCACTCGAAGGCTTAGTAAAACATTATGTTGTAGTTAAAAAGGACGGTTTAAGAGTTGGTATTTTGGGTTTAGGAGTAGATCCAAACAAATTAATTTTGGAAAGTTATTTCGGAGGCATTAAATACACCGACCCGGTTAAAGCGGCGAACCGTTACGCTGAGATTCTAAAAAATAAAGAAAAATGCGACTTTATCATTGCGCTTTCACATCTTGGATATTCATCAGACCCAAATGTAATGTCCGATTCGATATTGGCAGCAAATAGTCGTAATATCGACCTTATTTTAGGCGGTCACACGCACGAAATAAGGGGTAAATTCAGCATCAAAAATTTGGATAGTAAAACCGTTTCTGTGATACAAGCTGGAAAATCAGCTAAAGAAATAACAGCGACAGTTGTAGAATATTAAACGACAGCACATACAACTAAAAAAGGTCATCTACAAAGATGACCTTTTTTAGTGTAATGCCTTTTGCTATTACATATTTTCTTTCTTAACTTCAAAATAAGCTTGAGGATGCAAGCAAGCAGGACAAGCTTGAGGAGCTTCTTTGCCTACGTGAATGTAGCCACAATTGCGACATTGCCAAACCACTTCATCTTCTTTTGCAAAAACAGAAGCCACTTCAATATTAGCCACAAATGCACGATAACGCTCTTCGTGTGCTTTTTCTGCAATCGCTATATTACGATACATAGCCGCAATTGATAAGAAACCTTCTTGCTCTGCCACATCCGCAAAATGAGGATAATCGTGCGACCACTCTTCGTGTTCACCGGCTGCAGCAGCTTGGAGATTATCGATAGTACGACCAATAACACCTGCTGGAAAACTCGCAGTAATTTCTACCATACCACCTTCTAAAAACTTAAACATGCGTTTAGCATGCTCTTTTTCTTGATCGGCTGTTTCCGTAAAAATAGCAGCAATCTGTTCAAAGCCTTCCTTTTTAGCAGCACTTGCAAAATAGGTGTAACGCATACGAGCCTGACTTTCGCCAGCAAAAGAATGCATTAGATTCTTTTCAGTTTGTGTTCCTTTAATACTTTTCATAGATTATAAATTTAAAATTAGTAGTTCTATCTGAACGCAAAAATAGCGTTTTATTTTGAAATAACCATACACCAATTTATTTTTCTGAGTACTAATTTCCCATTGTAAAGTTTGAATGCTTTTTGTACCTTTGTAGTTTGTAATCTTTCAAGAACGCTATGGCTATCGAGCAATCACCAGCTACCTCTCAAACCGATAATTTAAGAGATTTACTTAACGCAAACCAATACGAGGCTGTCACTTATACTGATGGCCCTTCGCTTATTGTGGCTGGAGCTGGTTCTGGTAAAACACGCGTATTGACCTATAAAATTGCCTATTTATTACAAAACGGATGGTATCCAAGCCAAATTCTAGCGTTAACGTTCACCAATAAAGCTGCCGAAGAGATGAAAGGGCGTATCGCCAAATTGGTAGGTGAACAACGCGCGAAATATCTATGGATGGGAACCTTTCACTCCATTTTTTCAAAAATTCTACGCTACGAAGCCTCGCATCTTGGGTTTACCTCCAATTTCACGATATACGATTCGAGCGATTCCAAAAGTTTGATTCGTAGTTTAATCAAAGAGTTACAACTCGACGACAAAACTTATAAAGTCAACAACATACAAAGTCGCATTTCATTTGCCAAAAATCAATTGGTAACGCCAGCCACTTATGCCAATGATTCGGACATAATGCGTTCCGACATGAATTCCAAAACGCCACGTTTTATAGAAGTTTACCAACTCTATTGCCAGCGCTGCAGGAACTCGAACGCGATGGATTTTGATGATTTGCTGCTTTACACCAATACCCTTTTTGAAAAACATCCTGAAATTCTTAAAACCTATCAAGAACGATTTGGTTACATTTTGGTGGACGAGTATCAAGATACAAACCGTGCGCAGCATTTAATTGTGAGTAAATTGGCAGCCAATCATCAACGTATTTGCGTGGTAGGCGACGATGCACAAAGCATCTATTCGTTTCGTGGTGCCAATATCGACAATATGTTGATGTTTCAACGGCAATATGAAGGCTGTAAGCTGTTCAAATTAGAACAAAATTACCGTTCTACACAAACGCTCGTTAATGCGGCCAACTCATTAATCAGTAAAAATAAAAATCAAATTCAAAAACATTTGTTTTCGAAAGGGGAAGTTGGCAAAGCAATTGAATTGTTAACTGGTTACACAGATAAGGAAGAAGCTCTTAAAGTAGCAATTGCTATAAAAAAAAGTATTAAAGACACACGCGACGCCTACAGCGATTATGCCATATTATACCGCACTAACGCACAATCGCGTAAATTTGAAGAGGAACTGCAAAAGTATAACATCCCCTATATAATCTATGGAGGGGTGTCCTTCTACCAACGCAAAGAGGTGAAAGATGTTCTAGCTTATTTGCGATTAATTATCAATCCAAATGACGAAGAATCGTTTAAACGCATTATCAATTATCCAGCACGAGGAATCGGCGAAACCACCCAACAAAAAATATTACAAACGGCTCACACGCACGCTGTAAGTCCGCTAGAAGTAGTTAAAAATCCAGCAGATTTCACACTAGATGTAAACAAAGGAACAGCCCAAAAAATACAAAATTTTGGTAGCTTGATAGAACAATTTAGAACATTGAATGAAGAACACAATGCTTACGTAGTAGCCAAAAGAGTCGTAAACGACTCTGGTATTATGCAAGATTTTTCTACAGATAAGACATACGAGAACTTAAGTCGCAAAGAGAATGTGGAAGAACTTTTGAATGCCATTTCCGAATTTTGTGAAGAACAAGCAAACGAAGGCGATACCGAGCTAAAATTGGTGGATTTTTTATCAAAAGTGACCCTACAAACAAGTCAAGATAATGACGTTGAAGACAACGAAAGCTGTATAACCATGACAACCATACACGCAGCCAAAGGATTGGAATTTAAACACGTCTTTATCGTTGGCCTCGAAGATGGTTTATTCCCTAATTTAATACGCGAATCAGAACGAAACATGGAGGAGGAACGTCGTTTACTATATGTAGCTCTCACACGCGCGAAAATAGACTGTGTGATAAGTTATGCCCGTGAAAGATTTATCAACGGGGGAAGATGGAATTTACCTCCAAGTCGCTTTTTACACGATATTGATGCAAAATATTTCCAAACATCTTATGAATATAAAAAACCAGAAATAGTACGTTCCACCACGCCTACATTTTCAAAATTTGATACGCCTCCAACTATTAGCACGCCACAGCGTTTAAAACGTATTGTGCCAAGTAATCAAAGCGGCATTAACACTGGTCATCATAATTATCCATACCAAGTGGGTATGCACGTTCATCATCATGTATTTGGCAATGGTGAAATCATCGCCATCGAAGGAAGTGGTGATAACACCAAAGCACATATACATTTTGAAACACATGGCGAAAAACCATTGCTTCTTAAATATGCTAAACTAACAATAATAGACTAAAGTTAACGTTATAAACATCGATAAAGCCCTAATTTTTTGAAAAAAAATCTTCTCATACTAATCTTGCTGTTTTTGTGTGGCGCGCTCCCTGCAAAAAAAATATATTTACGCGGGTATGTACTCGACAATAACAATCGTGGTATAGATTTAGCAAACATACAAGTGAAAGGCACCAGCCAAGGTACTTCTACCAACGAACAAGGTTTTTATGAATTACGCCTCGAGGCAACGGACACTTTTCACGTGGTATATTCTTGCATTGGCTACGAAACTAAAGAGTACGCATTCCCAGCGACAGAAGAGGTCATCAATGCCACCAAAATTTTACCTTCCACTTCGACACAATTGGAAAGTGTTGAAATTAGAGCTTTTCAACGCCAAACAAACACCATGCAAGGCATCGATACCGAAAAATTCAGAATGATGCCAGACGCTTCGGGTGGGAATTTAGAGTCGATGTTATCGAGTTTTGCTGGCGTTAATTCCACCAACGAATTGAGTTCTCAATACTCTGTACGTGGTGGTAGTTACGACGAGAACAGCGTGTATGTGAATAACATTGAAGTATATAGACCATTGCTAGTACGTGCAGGCCAACAAGAAGGATTGAGTTTTATCAACCCAGATTTGGTAGACAAAGTGCAATTTTCGGCTGGTGGCTTTAGTGCAAAATATGGCGACAAAATGTCGTCGGTGTTGGATGTAACCTACAAAATACCTGAACACTTTGAAAGCTCACTCGCCATTAGTCTATTAGGCGCTTCGGCCTACTTAGGTTCTGCCTCCAAAAACTTTACCCAAGTACACGGTATTCGTTATAAAACATCATCGTACTTACTAGGTACACTCGATACCCAAGGAGAATATTCGCCTTCATTTGTGGATTACCAAACCTACATGACTTTTAAATTCAGCGACAAGTGGAATGGTTCATTTTTAGGTAATTTCTCGCAAAATTATTATCGATTTACACCTGTTGAAAGAGAAACATCATTTGGTACCTTGCAAATGAATCGAAACTTTAAAGTCTTTTTTGAAGGTATGGAAAAAGACATATTCAGAACTTATTTTGGCGCTTTTACGGTTAATTATCAGCCGCACAAAAACCTCAAATTAAGTGTTATGACTTCCACTTACAATACGAATGAACAAGAAACTTACGATATTACTGGGCAGTATTGGTTGTCGGATTTAGATATAAATAATACAGGTCACACCAACAACCAAGGCGTTGGTACGTATCACGAGCATGCGCGCAACCGCTTATCGGCCACAGTAATCAATTTGTCACACTTAGGAGAATTTAAATATGCCAATCACCATATGCAATGGGGTGTAGGTATTCAACAGGAGATTATTTTAGACCGTATACGCGAATGGGAATTTAGAGATTCTGCAGGCTATTCACTCCCCTACAATCCTGAAAAGGTTGAACTCATTTATAATCTTTCGGCGAAAACCAACCTAAGTACAACGCGTTTTACTGGCTATTTCGAAGAAACCTATAAAATCCCTTCCACCACAGGCTTATGGACATTCAATGGCGGTGTGCGTTTTAACTATTGGTCGTTCAACAAAGAATGGCTTGTAAGTCCGCGTATTTCAGGTTCTTATTTTCCCGATTGGGATGTGGACGTTAATTTCCGAATGGCGGCGGGCTTATACCATCAAGCACCTTTTTATAAAGAAATTAGAACCGAAGTAACTGACAACGATGGGAATACCACAATGGTACTAAACCCAAACATACAAGCACAACGCTCATTACACTTGTTACTTGGTGCTGATTATTTCTTTAGGCTGTGGAATCGACCATTCAAATTTACGGTTGAAGGTTATTACAAACCAGGTGATCGGATTAATCCCTACTATGTAGACAATGTGCGCATTCGTTATAGTGGAGAGAATAATGCCGTAGCACAAACAGCGGGTGTCGATTTAAAATTATTTGGAGAATTTGTACCTGGCACCGATTCGTGGATTTCATTCTCGTGGATGTATTCTAAAGAAGATATCCTAAACGACTCATATCAAGTATACAGCAACACTGGTAATTTATTAGGAACTGTTGATCCTGGTTATATTTCACGACCAAATGAACAACGTTACAATGTGTCAATGTTTTTTCAAGACTATTTCCCAAACCATCCTGAATATAAAATATACTTAAAATTAGTATGGTCTGATGGATTACCATTTGGGCCACCTCATAGTGAACGATATCAAGCAGTATTGCGTACAAAAGCCTATAACCGTGTAGATATTGGAGCATCACGTGGTTTTTTGAAGGGACAGGATAAATTTATGGATAAACAAAATGTGATAAAAGCGCTTTGGCTCAACCTTGAATTATTTAACCTATTCAACATCAGAAATGTGAACTCCTATTATTGGGTAACCGACATCTACAATCAACAGTTTGCAGTTCCCAACTACCTCACAGGATTTATGGTTAATTTTAAAGTCTCGGTTGATTTCTAACTAAAAAAGCTACTCGTTTGAGTAGCTTTTTTAGTTAGATTATTTGTGAACTAGTTTATTTCTTAAGAAAAGCACGAACTTCTTTACGACGAACAATGCCCCAAGCCACTAAAGCTCCAAACGCATAACCACCCAACATCCAAAAAAGCAAACAAAGTATACGCCATGGAGCCATCAATACCATATCTGATTGGAAATTGATTGTATGTGTATTCTGTGCTAGCTGAGTAGCGGCTTGGTCGCATTGTTCCATGACTTCAAATAGCTTTTCATGAAATAATTCTTTCTCTTTCTGTGCAAAAACAAAAGTTCTGCCACCTACTAACTCAATAGGTTTCGATTGTGAAAAATAGTCATAATTAGCCAAGCTATCTAAGCGTTTCACTTCTCGATTATACGCACGAAGTTGTTCTTGCAAGCGCGCTTTTCCTTGTTGTGCGAGCAACACAGCACCTGCTTGCTCATCGAAATAAGTTTGTAATCCTTTTTGAATTGGTTTAAAATCGGTAATGCCTTTAGCAGAGACACGCAAATAAAAACGATCGTTCATAACGACATTCATGGTATCTGTTAGAAAATCGGCATTGTTATCTAAATCTGCGAAATCAGCAATTTTATCGTCTTTTACATCGATATAATTAAACGTCTCAAATTTGCGAATCTTACTGGCTATAGATTCTGGCAAATGCAAATCAACCGCTAAATCTTTAGTGCGACAGTGTGAATTCAGACGAGCGATGTGATCAAGTACTGCAGGTCGAGCTTCTTCTACAAATAAAATGGTAGCGTTTCCTTTAAACATGGTACGAGCAGGTGTCGTAAAAAACCAACCAGCAAAAAAAGCCAAAATTACAAAGGCTAAAATCACCCAGCAATTTTGTATTGAGAATCTCAACAAAAGTAACAACGATTTGCCTAGCCGTTTTAAGCCACGTGCAAGTCCTCTAAAAATGAGATAAATAAAATCCAACAAATTAATCTCTTTGTGTTCATTTTCCATAGTAAATAGGCTATTTAAAAATTAAGTTTACAAAAGTAACGTAAATTGTTCTATTAGGAAAGTTTTTCTTCGTCTTCTAGCGGAATATTCCAATATTCCTCCTCATCCACACTCTCTTCTTCCCAAATTTCGACTGGTTTTTGAGGCCCTTGATGTCTATATACCAACGCAAGCACAACCCCAATTATTGCCCCAAACAAATGTCCTTCCCACGATACAGTATCTGTTGGCTGCCAAGGAAATAGATGCCAAACCATGCTGCCATATAAAAATATAACTATAAATGAAATGGCCATAAGCGGTATGTGATGGCGAATGAAGCCACTCACCAACAAGAAAAAAGCCAAAGCGTAAATTACGCCACTCGCTCCAACATGGGAGCCTGCACGTCCACCAAGCCAAATACACACGCCCACTAATAACCACTCGTAAAAAGCAATTTTAAGGGCTATGTTGTGATAAAAATAAAACAAGGAAACGGACAACACCCAAAACGACACTACATTATTTAATAAATGCTGCCACGAAGCATGCACAAAAATATGTGTAAAAATTCCTAGCAATCCTTTCCATGTGCGTGGCCAAATGCCACCAATTTCAGCATCAACATGAAACCACTGCATAAGCACAAACACAAATCCCATACTAAAAACGCACAGTGTGGGAATAAACAAAGCATAAAAAACACGTTGTTTAATTTTGTTCTCAGCCATACAAAGTTTACAAAAGAGGTTTTAGATAGTGTCCTGTATAAGATTCTTGACAGGCAGCAATCACTTCAGGTGTACCTTCACAAACGACTTGTCCTCCGCCCTTTCCTCCTTCAGGACCAATATCAATAATATGATCGGCACATTTAATCACGTCCAAATTATGCTCGATAATAACAACCGTATGACCTTTTGCCAACAACGCATCAAAGGCTTTCAACAAGGTTTTTATATCATGTGTATGTAATCCGGTAGTTGGTTCGTCAAAAATGAACATCATCGGTTGTAGTGTTTCATTCGCCAAAAAAGAGGCCAACTTAACACGCTGACTTTCGCCACCAGACAAAGTGTTAGACGATTGTCCCAACTTAACATAACCGATACCTACATCTTGTAAGGGTTTGAGTCGCTTCACAATTCGTTTTTCAACTGAACCTTGATGTTCTGAGAAAAATTCAATAGCTTGATTGATAGTCATTTCAAGCACGTCGAAAATATTTTTTTCATGATACCGCACTTCGAGGATGTCGGATTTAAAACGTTTTCCATGACACGCTTCACACTCCAACTCCAAATCGGCCATAAATTGCATCGGAATAGTGACCGTGCCTTCGCCTTGGCACACCTCACAACGTCCACCATCTTGATTAAAGGAGAAATAAGTGGGTGAAAAGTTCATCTGTTTGGCCAAAGGTTGTTCGGAAAATAATTTTCGAATATCGTCATACGCTTTGATATAAGTTACAGGATTAGAACGCGACGATTTGCCAATGGGACTTTGATTCACAAACTCAACATCTGAAACAAGATGAAAACTGCCTTTCATGCCAACAAAAGCTCCTGGCGACATAACGGCATCGCCACTTAACTGTTTTTTTAAACCAGCATAAAAGACATCACGCACTAATGACGACTTACCAGAACCGCTGACGCCCGTAACCACTGTCATTACATTAAGTGGAAATTTGACATTTATATTTTTCAAATTATTGGCAGTTGCGCCGATTACTTCAATATAATTGGACCATTTACGGCGAGATAAGGGAACTTGAATTTGTTCTTTTCCCAATAAATATTTTAACGTAAACGAGTTCTCGGCATCTTCGGGTTTAGCATTGACTGCTGCACCGCTCCAAACCACTTCTCCACCCAATCGACCAGCCAAAGGTCCCATATCAATAAGATAATCGGCCGCTTTTATAATGTCGTTATCATGTTCCACGACCACCACTGTATTTCCCAGTTGTTGTAATTGGCGCAATACACGAATTAAACGCTCCGTATCGCGGGAATGCAGCCCAATACTTGGTTCATCGAGAATATATAACGAACCCACCAACGCACTACCTAAGGAAGTTGCCAAATTAATGCGCTGGCTTTCGCCACCTGACAACGTATTGGATTGACGATTAAGTGTAAGATAACCCAAGCCAACATCCACTAAAAAGCGCAAGCGATTATTAATTTCAATCAACAAACGTTTAGCTATTTGCTGGTCGTGTTTACTCAATTCTAAATTGGCAAAAAATGGCAGTAACTCATCTATTGGTAAATCTACCAAGTCGGTGATTGATTTACCCACGATTTTCACATATTGAGCTTCCTTACGCAAACGTGTGCCGCCACACTCAGGACAAATGGTTTTACCACGATAGCGAGCCAACATCACCCGATATTGAATTTTATATTGCTGCGACTCCAAGTATTCAAAAAACTTATTCAGCCCTCCAAAATGACTATTACCTGTCCACAATAACTCTTTTTCAGTGACAGACAATTCAAAATAAGGTTTATGAATAGGAAATCCAAACTTATCAGCGTTATAAATCAGCTCGTTTTTCCATTCGCTCATCACATCGCCTCGCCAGCAAACTATAGCATCCTCGTAAATTGATAACGATTGATTTGGAATTACCAAGTTAGGATCAATGCCCATTACTTTGCCAAAACCTTCGCATTTAGGACACGCGCCAAGTGGATTGTTGAAGCTAAACATATGATCGCTCGGTTCATTGAACACGATACCATCGGCCTCAAATACATGCGAGAACAGATGTTTTACTGGTTTATCTTCTTTTTGATACACCACCAAACACGCATTATGTCCCTCAAAAAAAGCCGTTTGTACAGAATCTGCCAATCGATTTTGTGTTTCTTTATCATGTTTTACCACCACGCGGTCAATCACCAAATTGATTTTATCCGCCTTTTTTAGTAACGATGGCTGTTCTAGTATATCGGTGATACGAAAATAATCTCCCTGTAACTCAACGCGTGAAAAACCTTGTTGCTGAAATAATTCGAGTTGTTGAGTAATGGTTCTATCATCAGCCGCATGGAAATGGGCCAACAAATAAACCGTCGTATTTTCGGGCAATTTGGTGATATAATCGACCACGTCAGACACGCTATCTTTGCGCACTTCGACACCTGAAATAGGCGAATAAGTGCGACCAATACGTGCAAATAATAATTTCAGATATTCATAAATTTCTGTAGATGTACCAACCGTCGATCGCGGATTATTACTAATAACCTTTTGTTCAATAGCAATAGCTGGCGGAATACCTTTGATGTAATCGACTTCGGGCTTATTCATTCGACCTAAAAATTGTCGTACATAAGCCGATAGACTCTCCACATAACGACGCTGACCTTCGGCATACAATGTATCGAAAGCCAGCGAAGATTTCCCAGAACCAGAAAGTCCTGTAATAACAACTAATTTATTGCGAGGAATCTTAACATCAACATGTTTCAAATTATGAACACGCGCATTCTTTATTTCTATAAATTCACTCATTCTTATTTTGAAATCGACTTAATAGTACCAAAATCGGTAAATTCCACCTTCGTATAAACGCCATCAAACATCACAGCAGGCAAACAAGCTACAGTACCAAATTGAGGCATGGTAAATGTTTTTTGAGCTAAAATAGTCGTGCCATCAGCTACGACTACTTCTGCGGAACCTGGTACGTTATAGTAAGGACCACACATTTTTTTTGCATTCGCAGTTGGTGCTGGAGCTGTTACCATGTGAGGTTTCACTGACAAATAAATAGGACGACCCAACAAATTGTCCGATTCAACTATACCTGCTACCGCAGACATACGGAACACAATGTGATTAGTCAGTGCTTCAGTAGGTGTCACGTAAAATTTACGAGAAACGGGCACAGAAATACGTTTCCCAATAAATAAAGCCATCAATTCGGCTTCTGCCTCATCCAACTTTTGAAGCATCAACGTAAGCGATACGCCATCAGGTAAATGATCATTGTCGCCCGACAATAAATTGGTACGACTTTCGCGAATATGATAAATTTGTTTGGCTGCAATTTCTGCCATCTTGGGAATAGAACTTGATACTAACGCCTCTTCACCCAACTGTGCAAGATCAAACCGAATGATGGTATCCACAACTGTCTGAGGACAATTTTTAGGACGATCTGATTTTGCATAAGTTACTTGATTAATAGCTCGAATCACACCTCGTCCATCCAATTCAATATTAGAAGCTGTTGTTTTTTTATTAATAGCAATATGATAGCATTTAGTACGATCAGGTTCTGTACGATAAAACGCCTTCACGCCTTTCAACTGCCATTCATTTTTAGCTTCGACAATAAAATCAGTCGTACCTAAAAAGCGTTCTGCATATTTATAAAAAGGACCTGGCTTTTCAATAACTTGTACCACTTCCGCTTCAATCACAAGGGTCGTTAACGGTAATTTATACGTAATACCATCAGGTCTTATTTCATCTTCTTGCACGGGATTCACACTAGTTTGAGCACATAAAGTGGCAATACCACTCAGCATAGCAACCAATAATACAAAACCTTTTTTCATAATTTTTTCGTTTAAAATTTAGTAGAAACAAAAGTAACTGATTTTTTTCATATTTGCAGTAAGAAACGAAAGGATTTTAACGCTCCGTGATTTGCCGCATCCCACAAATAATTATATCTTTGCAGAACATTACAGCGTAGGTAAAGTCACTTCAAAAGAAGCAATTTCGCATACGTATTTGACACAAATTGCATGGAACAATCTGAACTTATAGAAAAAATAAACCTGTTGCGCAAAGAAAAGAATGCAGTTATTATGGCGCATTACTATCAAGAAGGCGCGATACAGGATATTGCTGATATGATTGGCGACAGTTTGGCTTTGGCTCAATGGGCCACCAAAACCACCGCCGACATTTTGGTGGTTTGTGGTGTTCATTTTATGGGCGAAACGGCCAAAATTTTATCTCCTCACAAAAAAGTACTGGTTCCCGATATGAATGCGGGATGTTCATTAGCCGACAGTTGTAAAGCGGAAGATTTTGAAGCATTCATAAAACAGCATCCCGACCATACCGTTATTTCGTATGTTAACACCACTGCGGCAGTAAAAGCCCTAACGGACGTTGTAGTAACATCGACTAATGCACGCAAAATAGTAGACCAATTTCCACAAGATGCTAAACTTATTTTTGGTCCAGATCGGAATTTAGGCGATTACATCAATAAAATAAGCGGACGTAATATGGTACTTTGGAATGGCGCTTGTCACGTGCACGAACAATTTTCAGTAGAACAGCTCGTCTCACTAAAAAAGCAGTATCCTGAAGCTAAAGTGTTAGCACATCCTGAATGTAAAAACGTGGTATTAATGTTGGCTGATTATATCGGCTCTACACAGGCCTTATTAAATTATGCCACCGAAAGTAACGACACCACTTTTTTGATTGCTACCGAAAGCGGCATTATTCATGAAATGCAAAAACGCAATCCGAACAAAACGTTTATTCCTATTCCACCTGTGGATAGCACGTGTGGATGTAATAATTGTCAATATATGCGTCTGAATACATTAGAAAAAATCTACGATTGTTTAAAAAACGAAACACCCGAAATTTTAGTAGACGAGGCCATTCGTGTAAAAGCCGTAAAACCGATTTTAAAAATGCTTGAAATGAGTAAATGATACAACCACATAGTGTCAATAAAAAAGGATGATTCAATTGAATCATCCTTTTTATTTAGTTTTCTTATAATAGTTATCAATAATGTTTGGCAAAGCCATACACATGGTGAATATGCAAAATGCCAATAATTGGCGCATCATCCACCTCTTTTTCGACAACGGCTAACGTGGTAATTTTGTAACGATCCATAATCTCCAAAGCATCATTCACCATCAACGAGGCCTCAATGCGTTTAAAACTATGACTCATAAAATCAGCTGCCCTCAAATTTTGAAAATCCGTATATTTTTGAGTCGCACGACGAATATCACCATCCGTTATAATGCCCGTAACTTTGCCCGCTTTATTACAAACCATGGTAATACCAAGGCGTTTCAAACTCACCTCGGCTATCACATCTTTAAATGAAGTGGATTCGCTGACCATTGGCACAATATCTGTCATACAATCACGCACCTGAGTCAACATACGACGTCCCAATGCGCCACCAGGATGATATAACGCAAAATTTTCAGGTTGAAAATTACGTTTTTCCATCAAACAAACGGTGAGCGCATCGCCCATAACTAAAGCCGCAGTAGTAGAAGTAGTAGGAGCTAAACCAATTTTACAAGCTTCGCGTTGCACACCGACATCTAACACATAATCGGCTTGTTTAGCTAAACTGGAGTTCACGTCACCGGTGATAGCGACCAATGGACAAGTCAGTTTTTTAATTGTTTGTACCACATTTAAAATTTCTTCGGACTCACCACTATTCGAAATAGCAATAACCACATCACCACGCGATACAATACCCAAATCGCCATGTAATGCCTCAGCGGCATTTATAAAAATGGCTTGTGTTCCAGTAGAAGCTAAAGAGGCTGCAATTTTTTTACCAATGATACCTGTTTTACCAATACCCGTAATCACAACCTTGCCAGTATGCGCATAAATAAGTTCGACAACTTGATTAACTTCATCGCCAATACGATTTGCAACCCGTTGAATTTCATTTATTTCAACTTGAAAAACTTCCTTACTACGTGCTACAAAATCCATAACTTATAAATTTTTAGTGATAGCATCAATGGCTTTAGCGCGCTCCAAAATAGGTTTAATTGTACTTAAACGCAACTGATTAGCCGCATCGGAAAATGCTTTATCGGGATCTGGATGTACTTCTGCAAATATGGCATCAACACCAACAGCCAAAGCCGCATTGATTAAATAAGGAGCCATATCACGATTTCCACCTGTAGTTGAACCATTGCCAGAAGGTTTTTGTACCGAATGAGTGGCATCAAATACCACAGGATAACCAAACGTGCGCATTTCCACCAAACCAGTCATATCGACCACCAAATTATTGTAACCAAACGAAGAACCACGTTCACACAGCATGACATTATGGTTGCCCACCGATTCCATTTTTTGGATGACTTGTTTCATGTCCCAAGGCGCCATAAATTGACCTTTCTTGACATTTACAATCTTGCCTGTACGACCAGCTGCCAATAATAAATCGGTTTGGCGTGATAGAAACGCAGGAATTTGTAGTGCATCAACCACTTCGGCCACAGGAGCACATTGCCAACTTTCGTGCACATCTGTAATCAGTGGCAAATCGAGTTCGGTTTTTACTTTTTGCAAAATACGTAAACCTTCGTCCATACCAACACCGCGAGGAGAATCCAACGACGTACGATTGGCTTTATCAAAAGAGGATTTGAATATTAAATGGATACCTAAATCCAAACAAACTTGTTTTAGATTTTCGGCTACCTGCATTATCATCCGTTCACTTTCTATGACACAAGGACCTGCAATAAGCGTAAAAGGGCGTCCACTTCCGATGTCGAAACGATTAGAAACGGAAACAGAATTAACTGTTTGTGTGAGAAGCGTCATAATTTTAGTTTGCGCGATAAACCTCTACCCAATCGACTTGCATAGTGCCTTCACCACCTTTTTGTTTACTAGAAATAAATGAATTCAACATAGGGAATAGTGGTTCTGCAGGAATACCATCGGTAGTACGGAATACTTCCACATTATTGATATACCAAATGAGTTCTTTTGGTGTCCATTCTAATGAGTATATATAATAGACACCAACATTTAATCCTGTAACTTTGGTAGATGTATATTTCTTTTCAAATTTGGTAGCCCAATGGGTTCCAACTTCAATACTTTTACCATCGCATACGCAAACATTAACATGTGGTAATTGGTGAGTTCCAGTCAACCAAAATGCATGGGTTAAATCTTTTCCTGCAAAACGAATTTTAGCACGAAAAACACCACCTTGTTGACAAATAGCATTGGTTCCATGTAACACGTCGGAAGTATATTCAAATTGACGATTGACAAATCCACGCGTTTTATCCCAAGCTAACGCTAACTTACGTTCTTTACGTGTGTGAATATTCAATTCGCCAGCATATACACTTACGTTATTACCATCATTATTAGCCTGTTTTTCATTGGTAAACGAGTGATTTCCAACCAATTTATCACTCACATAATTAAAACCACTTTCCCAATTAGACGCATTCAACGTGTTCCAATCAAACGCATCAGAAAATGCTAAAGTGTATTGACGCATACGTGTAAACTTAGAGCCATCAGTTTTTTCAAAGAACTGAATATCTTCGTTTTCTGACAATTCCAAATAGCGTTTTTCTTCAATATATTCTGGCGTTTTTTCCCAACGTTTAGGATCTGCCCAAAAATCGTTTGCTTCTTTAAATTCTGGTGTTGATACTTTTTGACGTAGTTCCTCAAAACCTTTGATAATATACGAGTTATGAAAACGCATGTAATTTTTGTACGCTTTCGATTGTTCAAAATCGTGCAAGCGTTTTAACTCTGGCGATTTTTTAACTTCACTTGATTTACCTAAAAGTTCATATTGCGGCGTAGCTTTAAAGGCTAAATAATCTTTTAACGCTTCACTTTTAAGCGTTTCATAGTACAATACGATATTTTTATCATTATTTAGGCGATTAAATTTCCGAGTATCGTGAAATTCCTTGGTGTCTTTATACTTGCGACTTGTCAAGGTTTTTTTCTTTTCCTTGAAATCTGCTGATTTTACACGATGAAATAATTCGCGATACTCTGCCAATTCTTTCGATTGTTCTACATTTGCAAAACGTTTGTACTCTGCTGTTAATGCGGCCTCATGTGCCTCCATCTTAGCAGTACTCTGCATGCGTCCAAAAATTCGTTGCCAAAAAAGATTCATAATATTGATTTGAGTTTAAAGTTTTATCGAATTAATGATTGTTTTTTCTAGTTCTGACCCTTTACACATTTTCTGCGTGTTCTGTCAACCACACGGCACATTCATCAGCCGATTGACAAATATGTAAACCTGCTTCACGAGCTTTATAACCTAAGCCTTCGGCTGTCATACGGTCGATTTGCTGCAATAAGCCAGCAAAATAATCGTCGGAATTGACCAAAATGGTTTGTTTATCATGGTAACCTACCATGCCAGATGCTACTACATCGAACAATTCATCGAGTGTACCAAAACCGCCTGCTAACACCACAAAAACATCGGCATATTCTTTCATCAGTTCCTTGCGTTCACTCATGGTTTCTACTTGAAACGTTTGTGTTGGCAAGTCACTTTTTCGTCCTTTCTCCACAATTAAATCGGGTACTACACCAATAATTTCACCACCTAATTCGTGTGTAGCTTCCGCCACCGCATCCATCAATCCGCCAGTGGCACCGCCATAAATCAGTGTATGTCCATTCTCTGCAATAAACTGACCTATTAGACGCGCTTCTGATTTAAAAGCATCACTTACTTGAGAACTAGAAGCACAAAATACGCAGATATTCATGAGATAATTGTAAAAAAAGATAAATAAGAACAGATAAAGTCACCATTAGAACGCACAAATGTACACAATTGTATGCAAATTTCAAAAAAAAGAGTTAAAAACCGCTTAAATTTCGCCTGATACGATTTTTGCATGCATGGCTGCGGCCGCTTTTCGACCGTCACCCATAGCTAAAATAACCGTTGCTCCACCACGCACAATATCGCCACCAGCGAAAATGGTAGGGATAGAACTTTGCATATTTTCGTCGGACACTAAAATGGTTCCTTTGGGAGAGACTCCTAGTCCCTTCACTGAGCTAGGCACCAATGGATTAGGAGAAACGCCTACGCTCACAATCACTTCATCCACATCAATCCACTCTTGTGCGCCTTTAATTTCTACGGGTTTACGACGACCAGAAGCATCTGGTTCACCGAGTTCCATTTTTTGGAGTAACATGGCCGTTACACGTCCTTTTTCATCGCCACGGTATTCCACCGGATTATGTAACGTTAAAAAGTCAATGCCTTCTTCTTTGGCGTGTTTTACCTCTTCGAGGCGAGCGGGCATTTCTTCTTCCGATCGACGATAGACAATCATAGCACGTTCGGCACCAAGTCGACGCGCTGTACGCACCGAATCCATAGCCGTATTACCGCCACCAATTACCGCCACATGTTTTCCTTTCAAAACTGGCGTATCAGTATCATCGCTTGCAGCGCCCATTAAATTGACACGCGTTAAATATTCGTTGGACGACATCACGCCAATCAAATTTTCGCCCTTAATGTTCATAAAGTTAGGAAGTCCAGCTCCACTTGCTACAAACATAGCTCGGAAACCGTCTTCCTTTAAATCGTCGAAACTAATGGTTTTACCCACAATGCAATTTTTGATGAATTTAACACCCATTTTGGCTAAATTCTCAATTTCCACATCCACTATCTGGTTTGGTAACCGAAATTCAGGAATACCATATTTCAAAACGCCACCAATTTCGTGCAATGCTTCAAAAACTGTCACATCATAACCCAGTTTAGCCATATCGCCAGCAAACGACAAGCCCGCAGGTCCTGAACCAACAGCGGCTATTTTAATACCATTTGGTTGTGCTATTTCTGGCACACTCATTTGTCCACTTTCGCGCTCGTAATCGGCCGCAAAACGTTCCAAATGCCCAATAGCCACAGCTGGTTTATTCATTTTTAAGTGAATACATTTCGCCTCACACTGTTTTTCCTGTGGACAAACACGTCCACACACAGCAGGCAAAGCCGATGTTTCTTTCAAGGTTTTGGCAGCTTCGAGCACCTCGCCAAGCTCAATATGTTTAATAAATTGTGGAATATTGATAGACACAGGACAGCCCGTAACACATTGTGGATTAGCACAATCCAAACAGCGTTTAGCTTCTTGCATCGCCTGTTGTAAGGTCAATCCTTGATTTACCTCTTCGCTATTATGACAACGATATTCGCCCGATAACTCGTTCATATGAACGCGCTCGATAGCGGTACGTTCTTTCGGATTCATCGATTTGCGCAACGTTTCGCGCCAAGCTTCATTTCTTCCTTTTTCTTCCATGTTTCAGTTAACTATTTCTGTTCTTTAGCTACTTGTTCCTCATCACGATAAGCACCCAATCGCATAATCATCTCGTCGAAATCAACTTGATGTGCATCGAATTCTGGTCCATCCACACACACAAATTTAGTTTGTCCACCTACCGAAATACGACACGCACCACACATGCCTGTGCCATCAACCATAATCGTGTTCAGCGACGCCACAGTTGGCACTTCATATTTTTTGGTTAATTGCGACACAAATTTCATCATCACAGCTGGACCAATAGTTACGCACAAATCTACCTTTTCGCGGTTGATAACCGATTCAACACCAGTTGTTACCAAACCTTGCCTGCCATAAGAACCATCATCAGTCATCACAATCACTTCGTCAGAAAAAGCACGCATTTGTTCTTCTAAAATCACCAATTCTTTGGTACGAGCGGCCAATACGGTAATTACACGATTGCCAGCTTTTTTCAAAGCCGTAATAATCGGCAATAACGGAGCCACACCAACGCCACCACCAGCACATACAACCGTTCCGAAATTTTCAATATGGGTAGCTTTTCCAAGCGGTCCGACTAAATCGGTCACTTCATCGCCAATATTTAAGGAACATAATTTAGTAGAAGAAACACCCATTTTTTGAACGACCAAAGTAATGGTGCCTTTTTCTAAATTCGAATCGGCAATAGTCAACGGAATACGTTCTCCTTTTTCGCCCACTTTTACAATCACAAAATGACCTGCTCTGCGCGATTTAGCGATAAGCGGCGCCTCTATCTCAAGACGTACCACATTGGGAGAAAAGTAAGATTTATCTACAATTTTACTCATAGTTAGCAACTAAAATTTAAACTTCTAAATGAAGGCTCAAAGGTACAAAAAAAGAGAAGAAAAATCCCCATTTTTGCAAAAAACAAAAATGGGGATTTAAAGTCATTTCAATGCGTTCATTTTCAAACATTTTCAACAATCAGACCATCGCGCATAGAAATTACTCTATCCGAAATGGAGGCCAACTCCATGTCATGGGTGACTATTAAAATAGTTTGATTAAAATTATCGCGTAAATCGAACAGCAAACGATGTAATTCTTCTTTATTTTTACTATCCAAACTGCCCGACGGTTCGTCGGCCAAAATTACAGACGGCTTATTGATTAAAGCACGAGCCACCGCTACACGCTGTTTTTCGCCACCCGATAATTCGGACGGCTTATGCTCCACACGATCGGTCAATTTGAGGTAATCGAGCAGTTTACGAGCTTCGGCTTGAGCTTCTTTAAAACTCACGCCCGCAATTAACGCTGGCATCATCACATTTTCGAGTGCAGTAAACTCAGGTAGTAACTGGTGAAACTGAAATACAAAACCAATATGTTTATTACGAAATAAAGACATCGCTCGTTCGTTCAACCCAAGTACATCGACACCAGCTATTTCAATCGTTCCCGTATCCGGTTTATCCAACGTGCCAAGCAGTTGCAACAAGGTAGTTTTTCCAGCTCCACTAGGACCAATAATGGACACAATTTCCCGTGGTGCAATATGTAAATCGACACCCTTTAACACTTGCAGTGTATCGAAACTTTTCGTTATATTTTTTGCAATAATCATACTCTGTAAAATTTAATTTTCACTCTTTGGGTAAAACCAATTGACGAATAATATGCGACGCCAAATAACAACCAAAAACAGCTGGCATATAAGACACCGTTCCCACATTCGATTTTTTATTTTGTTCGCCTTCGGTTATCATAACACGTTCAGCAGGAACCACTTCGGCAGAAAAAACCACCGTAATACCTTTACGAACGCCCAACTTATGAAGACGTTTGCGAACCATACGAGCCAATTTACAATAATCGGATTTTGCGATATCACAAATTTTTACTTGTGTCGGATCCAATTTACCACCAGAACCCATACTTGAAACCGTTGGTATTCCGAGCAAATAGGCTTGTTGCAACATAAAAACTTTAGGACTCAGCGTATCAATTGCATCCACCAAATAATCGTAGTGCGCCATTTTAAGCAGCTCCACCGTGCGCTCGTCGCGCAAAAACTCGGGATAAAGATGTAGTTTTACATCTGGATTTATATCACGTAAACGTGCTGCCAACACGTCTGTTTTTAATTTTCCTACAGTAGATGTGAGTGCCACCAATTGCCTATTCCGATTGGAATCATTGACCGTATCGCCATCGACCAACGTAAATTCACCAACACCAGCTCGGCAAAGCATTTCTACCGCATAAGCGCCAACACCCCCTAATCCAACAACCATCACATGAGCCTGATGCAACTGCTGTATGCGCTCAACACCAAACATTAATTCTGTACGACTCTGCCAACTCATTCAATATCAATAATAGAAACGTCAATAAATAAACAATCCTAACACAGCCGCCACCACAATCATTAAAATCGGGTGAACTTTCAACCACTTAGTTGCCACAAAAGCAACTGCAAAGATAATCCAACTGATATAATCGGCACAATGTGGGCCAAAATTTTCTTCATTCATAAGCAATAAAGCCGCAGCAGCAATTAATCCAACCACCACAGGACGAAGACCTTGCATCGCACTATCCACATACTTATTATTTTTCATTTTTGACATCACGCGGGCTATCAACAGCATAATGATAAACGACGGCAGAACAACGCCTACCGTGGCAACCAACGAACCAAATACATTACCCGAAGCCAAATAACCAGCATACGTGGCAGAATTAATACCGATTGGACCTGGCGTCATTTGCGAAACAGCCACCATATTGGTAAATTCAGCCGATGTTATCCAACCATAATGTTCCACCAACTCAAACTGAATAAGTGGCAACATGGCAGCACCGCCACCAAAACCAAATAACCCAATTTGAAAAAACGTAGAAAAAAGTTGCCAATATAACATCGCTAATCTATTTTTTAGTTACACGTTTCGACGACTTATAATCGCGATACAACCGCACCAAAATACCTGCCACACCTGCCACAAAAATAATCCATACGGGCGACACGCCAAAATACCAAATCAAAAAGGCGGAAACAATTGGAATCCAAATGGTTTTCCAACTCAATTTAGCCGATTTTGCCAAATTGAACACGGGCACTGCAATAAGCGCTACAACCGCAGGACGCACGGCTTTAAACATCTTCTGCAACGCTGGAGAATCTTGATATTTAGCCAAAAAGAAAGCAAAAACCAATATCGCCACAAACGAAGGCAAAGCCGAGCCTAAAGCACTCACAAAAGCCCCTTTTTTGCCTCGTAATTTATTGCCCACCAACACCGAAATGTTCACAGCCAATATGCCAGGCGCCGTTTGAGCCATCACTATCATATCCAGAAATTCATCGGCGGCAATCCATTTACGATTGGTCACCACTTCGCGCTCGATAAGCGGCAACATAGCATAACCGCCCCCAATAGTGAAGGCGCCTATCTTTGTAAACGTTCCAAACAGTTGCCACAATGTTACCATAATCTGCTCAAATTAACTAAATCGTCAAAAAAATAGTGTGAAAGAAATCGCTTTCTTTTACAGCGCAAAGATAATCATTTTTTCGGGTATTGTTGATAAGTTTTTATTGGTTTTTGGCGGTAAAATCAAATATATTTTGTACATTTGTTCGCTTAAAACGCTTTATCTAAAACTACTACTAATTATCTAATAAATAACATTTTATATGTCAGAAGAAGTAAAAAAGAATACTGGTGGCGACTATGGGGCGAGTAGCATTCAGGTACTCGAAGGTTTAGAAGCTGTTCGTAAACGCCCTTCCATGTACATTGGAGATACAGGTGTTAAAGGCTTGCATCATCTCGTGTATGAGGTAGTTGACAACTCTATTGACGAAGCCCTTGCTGGTTATTGTACACACATAGAAGTAACCATCAATGCTGACAACTCTATTACCGTAAAAGATAATGGACGTGGTATTCCTGTGGATATGCACGAAAAAGAAGGTAAATCAGCTCTTGAAGTGGTTATGACAGTGCTTCACGCTGGCGGTAAATTCGACAAAGGATCTTACAAAGTATCTGGCGGTTTGCACGGTGTCGGTGTATCGTGTGTGAATGCTTTATCAACGCTGTTGCACGTGGAAGTTTCGCGTAACGGCAAAGTCTACATGCAAGAGTACAGCTGCGGTATTCCACAATTCGACGTGAAAGAAATTGGCACTTCAACCCACACTGGAACTGCCGTTACTTTCCACCCTGATAAAGATATTTTCCACGAAACCGTTTATCAATACAGCATTTTAGCCGCCCGTTTACGCGAGTTAGCTTACCTAAACGCAGGTATCAACTTGCAAATTACAGATATGCGCGTTGAAGGCGAAAATGGTCAACCAAAAGTTGAACTTTTCCATTCCGAACAAGGCTTACGTGAATTTGTAAAATACATCGATTCGTCACGCGAGCCATTAATTCAGGATGTGATACACATCAGCACCGATAAATATGGTACACCTGTAGAGGTTGCTATGGTGTACAACACCTCTTATTCTGAAAATTTACATTCGTACGTCAATAACATCAACACCATCGAAGGCGGAACACACGTAACGGGTTTCCGCACAGCGCTGACACGTACGTTGAAAAAATATGCCGAAGACAATAAGTTACTAGAAAAAGCCAAAGTTGAAATTAGCGGCGATGACTTCCGCGAAGGTTTAACGGCTGTTATTTCAGTAAAAGTAGCCGAGCCACAATTTGAAGGTCAAACCAAAACAAAACTTGGTAACGACGAAGTCAAAGGTATGGTTGATAAAGCTGTGGGCGAAGCACTTGGTAATTACTTAGAAGAACATCCAAACGAAGCAAAAACCATTGTTCAAAAAGTGATATTGGCTGCTACAGCACGTAATGCAGCACGTAAAGCGCGCGAATTGGTTCAACGTAAATCGCCACTTTCAGGCAGCGGTTTACCAGGAAAATTGGCCGACTGTTCAAGCAAAGACCCAGCGTTAAGTGAATTATTCTTAGTCGAAGGGGACTCTGCAGGTGGTTCTGCCAAAAGTGGTCGTGACCGCCAATTCCAAGCTATTTTACCATTGCGTGGTAAAATTTTGAACGTGGAAAAAGCGATGTTCCACAAAGCATTTGAAAGTGAAGAAATTCGTAATATTTACACCGCACTTGGTGTAACCATTGGCACAGAAGAAGATAGCAAAGCACTGAATATGTCGAAATTGCGTTATCACAAAGTGGTGATTATGACCGATGCCGACGTTGATGGTAGCCACATTGCTACGTTGATTTTAACCTTCTTCTTCCGTTACATGAAAGAGTTGATTGAAAATGGCTATGTTTATATTGCCACACCACCACTCTATTTGTGTAAAAAAGGAAAAGTGGCCGAATATTGCTGGACAGAAGAACAACGTTTACGTTTTATTGATACGTATGGAGGTGGTAACGAAGGCGGAATTACCCAACAACGCTACAAAGGTCTTGGTGAAATGAACCCAGAACAACTTTGGGAAACTACCATGAACCCTGAAAACCGCACCTTGCGTCAAATCACCATCGAAAATGCTGCTGAAGCAGATCAAATCTTCTCGATGTTGATGGGCGATGATGTTGGTCCACGTCGCGAATTTATCGAAGCAAACGCCACATACGCACGTATTGACGCTTAATACAATAACACTATCCATAAAAAAATCCCAGCTTTAAAAGCTGGGATTTTTTAGTTTACCACATCAAGTGTTGTTTTGAATTTTCGCGCCATCCGGCTTGGTAATCGTAATCGACGAAATAGATTTTCAAATCGGCCTGATAATCATATTTGGTAAAATAAATTTTCTTATCTGCTTGATAGGAATAGTCTGTAAAAAACCATTTCCCATCATTTTTACCTGCCTGATAATCATATTTTACCTTGTATACTTTTAAGTCTGCTTGATACTCATACTGTACCACAAACACTTTCACGTCAGCCTGATAATCATAATCGACAGAATACACTTTTTGAGCCCACATCATACATGAGCCACATAAAAGGATCAAAAGGATACCGATTTTTTTCATCACAACACCAAATTTTATTCTTATTGAGCTGAATCCGTCATATCAGTAATGGTATAATCAGTAGGTACTGTAAAGGCCGATGATGAAACGGAAGTTGTAAACGAAGTAGCTCTTACATCATTCATAACAAAAGAAATACGTTCCCAACCACCATATTTAGAACCATCTTCAGAGTCAGTATATACCGTACATTTTTTACCTGCAATTGTTTCAGACGATTTCTTAACATTTTCGTTATAGTTCGCCAATTTCCAAGTTTCTTCCAAGAAACAATAAGCTGTATTAAACAGATATTCACCAGAATAGTGGTATTTGTAACCTGTTTTTTCCTCTGTATTCAAGGCATAGTAAGTACTGTCAATGTAGATAAGCACTTCTGTACCTTTTTCAATACGTTGTTTTTTACCATAATCTGCAAACGACAACGTAGTAGAGTCGCTATAAGTTACAGTAGCAGTACGAATTGTAAATACTTTCCCTTCCATAACTTCTGCGATTTCTTTCAAAGAATCACTCAAATCGCCTAAAATAAAGCAACTTGACATACCAAGTGCAAGTGCTACAAACACTCCTAACCCTAAAATTCGATGTAAACGTTTCATAATGTACTAAATTAAAAAAATGTAAATAAAAATGTTTAATAATTAAGAGACAAAAATAGAGCAAAAAAATTAATTACACAATAAAAACAACATTTATTTTTAGGTAAAGTAATGAAAAACAGATAGAAACACCACGCAAATTAGCAATTCAACAAAATGTACGAATTGCCACACTACGTAAATTTCTACATAACTGGTTTAACATACATTATAAAACGCTGATATTTACAACAAAAAACCTCGCTCAAAAGAGCGAGGTTTTTTTATAACGTAAATGCATCTCTTTACTTGAGTAACGAAACACTGCGTTTTACAAAATCAGACAAATCTTTACCTTTTAACATATTATTTGCTAATAAAGCGATGTCAATAAGTTGTTTAACTTTAGGTTGTTCAGCAGCAAACGTGCTATAAACCGCTTTTTTCTGTGCGGATAATTCACCGATTTGTTTGTCAATCGTTTCCAATTCCGCTTTTTCGGCTTGTGGCACTTCTTCCTCTTTTTTACCTTGATGCGACTGTTTCAATTCCTCGCGACGTTTTTCGAAATTAGCAATGTCCGTTTGCAGTGGAGCTACCTTTTCGGCACACGCCGTTTCTTCTTCTTTCAGCAAGCTATCGACTAACGGATGAGCTGTGTTTACCACCAAATTATAACTATCAGGCATTTCGCCATAGAAACTCATCATCGGATTGCCGCCCGTAGCTGACATATCTTTCATACGACGCATAAACTCATTTTGCGTAATCACAATTGGTTGATCGTCGGCGCCGAGTTGCTCCATAGTGACCAAGAATTCTGTTTTGTTGAGTTTTGGCAACTGCGATTGGAACAGGCTGGTCAAAGCGGTTTGTTGTTCCGCAGTGAGCGTCACTTTGGGTGCATCGGTTTTCACAATAAGTTTTTCCACCACGTCGCTATCGACACGCACAAAACGTGATTTTTCGTTTTTCTGTTCTAATTGACTAATCCAGTGAATATCCAACTGACCATCCATAAGCAACACATCGTAACCTTTCGCTTTAGCAGCTTCAATGTAAGCGTGTTGTTCTTCGGCATTGGTAGCATACAAATAAATCACATTACCATCTTTGTCGGTCTGCTCTACACTAATCAAATCTTTATATTCGGTAAATGTAAAGGCTTTTCCATCCACATTTTTAAGCAACGCAAAGTCTTTGGCGCGGTCGTAAAATTTCTCGTCGCTCAACATACCGTACACAATGAAAATACGCAAGGCATCCCATTTTTCTTCGAACGAAGCACGGTCGTTTTTGAAAATTTCTTGTAAGCGGTCCGCCACTTTTTTAGTGATGTGTGTCGAAATTTTCTTCACATTTTGGTCGCTTTGCAAATACGAACGGCTCACATTCAATGGAATATCTGGCGAATCAATCACGCCATGCAACAGCGTTAAGAAATCGGGCACAATGCCTTCTACCGAATCGGTCACAAATACTTGATTGCAATACAATTGAATTTTATTGCGTTGCAAATCAATGTTGGTTTTGATTTTAGGGAAGTATAAAATACCCGTTAAATTGAACGGATAATCCACATTCAAATGAATATGAAACAGTGGATCTTCGCTGTATGGATAAAGTTCACGATAAAAATTAGCATAATCTTCATCTTTCAAATCGGCTGGTTTTTTAGTCCACGCTGGCTCTGGATTATTGATGATATTTGGTTCGTTTGTGTCCACTTCTTTGCCCTCTTTCCACTCTTTTTTAGTACCGAAAGCGATAGGAACGGGCAAGAATTTACAATATTTGGTCAACAAACCGCTAATGCGTGCGTCTTCCAAAAAGTCTTTGTTGTCGTCGTCGATGTGCAACACAATATCCGTTCCGCGTTCTGCCTTATCGCACGCTTCGAGCGTATATTCTGGCGAACCGTCGCAGCTCCAATGTTGCGCAGGCGCATCGGTGTACGATTTTGTGAAAATTTCCACCTGTTTGGCTACCATAAACGCCGAGTAGAAACCCAATCCAAAATGACCAATTATGGCATTAGCGTCCTCTTTGTATTTGTCCAAAAAATCGGTAGCGCCCGAAAACGCAATTTGATTGATGTATTTTTCAATCTCTTCGGCCGTCATACCCACGCCACGGTCGCTAATGGTTAACGTGCCCGCTTTAGCATCGATTTTCACAGCTACTTGTAGCTCGCCCACTTCGCCTTTATACTCGCCTACCGACGCCAAGGTTTTTAGTTTTTGCGTAGCATCTACAGCATTTGACACCAACTCACGTAGAAAAATTTCATGATCGCTGTACAAAAATTTCTTAATAACGGGGAAAATGTTGTCCGTCGTTACTCCAATGTTTCCTTTTGCCATACTATAATAAGTTTTTAAAATTGAATAGTGATATGGTCAGCGCAGCCGACCGTGCTTTAGTTTTCAAATAAAATGCCAAACCGTAATTTCTGACAAATTGACACACCAACTCCACTAAATACGACAAACGGCTCTGAAGTATGCCTTCAAAGCCGTTTGTATTCATAATTTAGAAATAGTCAAATCAATTTGACATGGAAAAGATACAATCTTAATCTACGTCATTAGCACTTCTAACTTCTGTCAATTCTTTATCGAATGTAAATCTTGTTGTGTTTATGATTATTGCACCTAAAGCATTTTTAGCACGATATTTATGAGACATTTTCCAACCATTAAAATCTCCAACATAAGCTAGCGCCTTTGCATCATATTCATTTTTACAGTTTGCTTCAATTTCTTTGTATATTCTTATACTATCTTGAATTAAAGGATTTTCTTCTAAAATATCTTCCATTGCTAATTCAAAAGCTCTATTATGAGCAAAGTCTTGTTTTTCAGATAATTCTTTTCCTTCTGGAGAAAAATAAAAATTTGAAAAGGTGCTATCCAATTCACTAAATTCTATAGATTCATAACTAGAAGCATCATTAAGATTTTTTGACAGATAGTCTTCAATCAGTTTTTGGGCTTTATTTTCATTAGAATTACACCCTACTAAAGTTAATGCGAACATTAAAAATGAGAAATAAATAATTTTTTTCATAACTTGCTTGTTTTACGTCTGGACATTAACAGACATTATTTTGATTTGTAATAAAAGAAATCTATTGAATTTGGGTAATATAATCTGTAAATCGCATAAATATATGAATATTTACTATAAATACGATTGTATATAACATACACTCGTCTGTAAATATATTAAATATTATTTAATTTTACAAATATAATAAAAATAAATCCAAGTAAATCATAATCTATTTATCAACATTCCAGCCATAACGCAGCTTACCGTTAGGCGCGCATTGAAAAAATGTCAAAAAACGGTAATCTTTGCACGTTTCTCACGTGATTTTAGTACTTTTGACCTCGAAAAACAACCACGCTGCGCAAAGAAAACAACTCCTTGTTTTTCAATGAATTAATAAAATACGGATTCCATAATACGAGGTTCTATGATACGTAAATTTGATTTTTTGATTGTTGGTAGTGGTATCGCGGGCATGAGTTTCGCACTCAAAGTGGCGAATAAAGGGAAAGTAGCCATTTTGTGTAAAACCACGTTGGACGAAGCCAACACCGCTTTGGCACAAGGTGGTATTTCGTCGGTAACCAACACGGTGGTGGACAATTACGAAAAACACATTCAAGACACGCTCATCGCTGGTGATGGCATTTGCGACCTGAAAGCGGTAGAAAAAGTGGTAAAAAATGCGCCCGCACAAATTAAACAGTTGCTCGAATGGGGCGTGGATTTCGACAAAACACCCGACGGCGCGTTCGATTTACACAAAGAAGGCGGACACTCCGAATTTCGTATTCTGCATCACAAAGATTCTACGGGTGCCGAAATTCAACAGAGTTTAATCGAACTGATTCAATCGCACCCAAACATTACGGTGTTTGAACACTATTTTGCGATAGACATTCTCACACAGCATCATTTGGGCGAAATTGTGACACGCCACACTCCGAATATCGAGTGTTATGGCATTTATGCGCTCAACACACGCAATCAGCATATTGATACATTTTTGGGCAAAGTGACCATGTTGGCCACAGGCGGCATTGGTAATGTGTACCAAACTACGACCAATCCACTCGTTGCCACAGGCGACGGCATTGCCATGGTGCATCGTGCTCGTGGCGTGATTCGCGACATGGAATTTGTACAATTCCACCCAACAGCGTTCTTCCATCCAGGTGTTCATCCTTCGTTTTTAATTACCGAAGCCATGCGTGGCTATGGTGCGGTGTTACGTACCAAAAAAGGCGAAGAATTTATGCACAAATACGACCAACGTGGTTCGTTGGCGCCTCGTGATATTGTGGCGCGCGCCATCGATACCGAGATGAAATTGGCAGGAACCGACCACGTTTACCTCGATGTCACGCATAAATCGGCCGAAGAAACGAAAAAACATTTCCCCATGATTTATGAAAAATGTCTGTCGTTCGGTGTCGATATTACGAAACAATACATTCCAGTAGCACCAGCAGCGCACTATTTGTGTGGCGGCATTGTGGTAGATGAACATGGCAAAACCAGCATCAACCGCTTGTATGCAGCCGGCGAATGTTCATGCACCGGTTTACATGGCGCTAATCGTTTGGCTTCAAATTCGTTAATCGAAGCGATAGTCTATGCCGATGCTGCTGCCGAAGATGTTTTGGAACACGTAGACCAATTTACGAATCAAGCAGTCATTCCTGAATGGAACGACGACGGCACATCGCTGCCCGAAGAGATGATATTAATCACGCAAAGTTTGAAAGAAGTACAACAAATTATGTCGTCGTACGTGGGCATTGTGCGGTCGAATTTACGCCTAAAACGTGCTATGACGCGCTTAGAAATTCTGTTTCGCGAAACCGAAAGTTTATTCGACCGTTCGGTTGTTTCCCGCGACATTTGTGAACTGCGTAATTGCATCAGTGTGGCTTACCTTATTATAAAGCAAGCCACCGCTCGCAAAGAAAGTAGAGGACTACATTATACCATAGATTATCCACACAAAAACGATTAAATAAGGTATTCCTCAATTCTAGTATTTTTTGTTATCTTTGCGCTGCAATTTTTAATGATAATCACATTATAAAAGAACCATAATGAAACGATTCAAATTGTTCAACAACATCGTGGGCTGGCTAGCTTTTGCCATCGCTGCGGTCACTTATTTACTCACCATAGAACCAACAGCTAGCTTTTGGGATTGTGGTGAATTTATTTCATCCGCGTTTAAATTGGAAGTAGGTCACCCACCTGGCGCACCTTTTTTCATGATGACAGCACGTCTGTTCACCTTGTTTGCATCTAATACCACACAAGTAGCGGCTATGGTTAACTCCATGTCGGCTATATGCAGTGCGTTCACCATTTTATTCTTATTTTGGACCATTACACATTTAGCGCGCAAAATCTTGTTGAAAGAGGGCGAAGAAATGTCCGTTACCAAAATCATTGCTATTTTGGGTGCAGGTTTGGTAGGTGCATTAGCATACACATTTTCCGATACATTTTGGTTTTCGGCTGTTGAAGGTGAAGTTTATGCGTATTCTTCGTTATTCACCGCAGTGGTATTTTGGGTAATCCTCAAATGGGAAGATGCTGCGGATAAATCGGGTTCTGACCGCTGGATTATTCTGATTGCTTACCTTATGGGGTTAAGTATTGGCGTCCACTTGTTGAACTTATTAGCGATACCAGCGATTGTTTTAGTTTATTATTTCAAAAAATATACACCAACTACGAAAGGCGTTTTAATCGCCATTGCTGTATCTGGAGCTATTTTAGTAGCCGTGCTTTACGGTTTGATTCCAGGTTTTGTAAAAGTAGCTAGCTGGTTCGAATTACTATTTGTCAATTCACTTGGCATGGCGTTTAACACAGGCTTAATCATTTATTTGATTGTGGTAACAGCTGTACTTGTGTGGGCTATTTACGAAACACAAGCGGGCAAAAACGTAGTACGCATCAAAATCGCGTTCTTATCAGCGTTAACACTCCTTGGAATTCCATTCGTGGGCGACAACGTGATACTTGGTTTACTACTTGTGATTGGTGGTGGCTTATTTTTGTTTTTATACAAAAAAGAGATTAGCCGTCGTTGGTTAAATACCATCATTTTGTGTGCTACCATGATGTTGGTGGGCTATGCGTCATACGCCATGATTGTGATTCGTTCGGCTGCGAACACACCGATGGATCAAAACTCACCAGACGACGTATTCTCATTACAATATTATTTGAATCGTGAACAATATGGCGATCGTCCGTTAATCTACGGTGCCATTTACTCTGCGCCCGAAAAATTAGAAGTAGTAGGTAACAATTGTATGCCGATACAAAAAGAAGGTTCTCCTGTGTGGATTCGCAAAGAAAAAACAACAGAAGGAGAAAAAGATTCATACACCATATCGGGTTACAAACACCGCGGTTACGAAATGGACGAACGTTTTATGATGCTGTTCCCTCGTATGTACAGCACGAACGAAGATCATATCAATGCGTATAAAAGTTGGGCGAACATAAAAGGTAACCGCATCAAAGTAGACCGTTGCGGCAATATGGAATCCATAGTATGTCCTACGTTTGGCGAAAACTTGAAATTTTTCTTCAAATATCAATTGAATTTTATGTACTTCCGCTATTTCATGTGGAACTTTAGCGGTCGTCAAAACGATATTCAAAGCCACGGCGAAATTGACCATGGCAACTGGATTACAGGTTTAAGTTTTATTGATAACGCCATGCTCGGTGATCAAAGTAATGCACCCGCTATTATGCGTGAAAATAAAGGTAACAACCGTTATTTCTTATTACCGTTATTATTAGGTATCTTAGGTATTCTATGGCAATTGGGCAACGGTAAAAAAGGCACTCAAAGTTTCTGGATAACTTTTACGTTATTCTTCATGACAGGTATTGCTATCGTTATCTATTTGAATCAAACGCCTTACCAACCACGCGAACGCGATTATGCGTATGCTGGTTCGTTCTATGCGTTCTCTATTTGGATTGGTTTAGGAATTCTAGCCGTGATACAAGGACTTAAAAAATTCATGCCAAAAACGATAGCTACTGTACTTGCCGTAATTCTTGGTTTAGGTGTTCCTACACTTATGGCAGCCGAAAACTGGGACGATCACGACCGTAGCGGTCGCACCACAGCACGCGATTTTGGAGCTAACTACTTAAATAGTTGTGCACCAAATTCTATCTATTTTTGCAATGGCGATAACGACACCTTCCCTATTTGGTACAACCAAGAAGTAGAAGGCACACGTACCGACGTACGCGCTTGTAACTTGAGCTACCTATCCACCGACTGGTACATCGACCAAATGAAACGTGAAGCATACGAATCGAAACCTCTTCCAATTTCATGGGATCGCAAAGATTATGTAAGCGGTAATTTAGATATTTCACGGGTGATTGACCATCCAAATTTTGGCGGTCAAATGCCTTTAAAAACGGCTTTAGAATTAATTCGTCTTCCCGAATTTATTGAAGACGGCATTGGTACGATGTTCGCTAGCACAGTGACAGTTCCAGTGAACAAAGATCAAGTACTAAAAACAGGTACTGTAAAACCAGAAGAGGCTGACAAAATTGTAGATGAAATGAGTATTAAACTCGGCCGTTCTGCTCAGAAATCCGATTTGATGGTATTGGAAATGATCAACAGCAATAATTGGGAACGTCCTATGTACTTTGCCGTAACAGTAGGCGAACAATTTTATCCAAATGTCAAAGAGTACTTGCAGTTGGAAGGATTAGCTTACCGTTTGGTGCCAATAAAAGGCAATGCAGAACGCGTAAATACCGAGGTTATGTTTGACAATATGATGCACAAATTCAAATATGGAGGCGTTGATAATCCAAACGTATATTTGGACGAAAACAATTTACGTATGTGTCGTACATTCCGCCTGATGTTCTCGGAATTGATTGGTGCTTTAATCAAAGAAGGAAAAACTGACAAAGCTGTAGAAGCGTTAGATTATTGCTTGAAAGTTATTCCTGCCGAAACAGTGCCACACGACTACACATCGATGCTCTTAGCCAATTACTATTACGAATTGGGTAAACATGAACAAGCCGATGCTTTAGTCAATAACATCGCAGCGCAAATCTACGAGCGCTTAGATTGGATTGCGAGTTTGCCAAACGACAAACGTAGCAACTTATCACGCGAAATGAGCGTACAACAAAATATGGGTATGCTGCAAAATATTTATTATAATTGTGCTGATGCAAAAAGTGGATTGACCGAGTCATTACGCACCAATTTTGAAAAATATTATCAACTGTTACCTATACGTTAATAAACAAATAAAGCCTCTTCTGGACTAGAAGAGGCTTTATTTATACTATAAAACTACGCCTTATAGACTTATGTTCGTTGAACAACCACCACATTTTTTACGTTTAATTTGGAAAGGTACTTGGCGCAAAAAACAAGCCGGTAAAAAAGTTGTCTATCTAACGTTCGACGATGGACCATCGCCTGTGACTACACCCAAACTGTTAGATCTTCTGGATGAGCATGCTATTAAAGCGACTTTTTTCTGCGTGGGAGATAATGTACGCAAATATCCCGATTTATTTCAAGAAATCAAGCGTAGAGGGCACCAAGTAGGCAATCACACCATGCATCACCTCAAAGGATTTTGTACAGATTACGATACCTACATTCGCGATGTGACCATAGCAGACAAACTCATACAAAGTCATCTCATGCGTCCTCCTTATGGCCGCATAAAACCACAACAGCTACGCACGTTGTCAAAAAAATATGAAATTGTGATGTGGGATGTGATTACACGCGATTACAACAACAAACTTACACCCGAAGAAGTATACACCATTGTGAAACGATACACGCGTAATGGCTCTATCATCGTTTTTCACGATTCGGAGAAAGCTGCTAAGAATATGTTTGGAGCATTACCCGATTCCATTCACTTCTTAAAAGAGCATGGCTACTCGTTCGAGTTACTTTAAGAGTAATTTAGAAAAATACCTTAATATATTTATCACCCGACCTCACCAAATAAACTTGACCGTGAGGTAAAGTCATATATTGAGTAGTAGCATTAGGTTCAACCACAGTCCACAACTGACCTTGCGCATTGTAAATGTAAATCGGTTCTGAAGCTGTTATCACCAAACCATCGCCGTCGTACACCACTCCCTCTATGGCAGACGCAACATCCTTTAATGTTTCCACTTCAATGCGATTGGAAAGTTCTGTAACATAATCTGGTTCATCTACATTGACTGAATTAGTGGCCGACACTTGATAGTAATAACTCGTTAACGACGTCAAATCAGAGGCATAATAAAATGTATCGCGTACACAAATAGTTGCCGATTGATAATCAAAATGATGATATGATTGTTGATGTGTTTCATTGATAGGCTCCAATTGCAAATAATAAGCAGTTGCCCCTTTTACAGATTGCCAACGCGCCACAAACGAATTAGAGGTCACTTCTACAGGATTTAACGCCACGGGAACAGCTAACTCCACAGGTGAAGCGTAACCAATCAAATTAATATCCGTAGTATGCTCATAATTTGTAACATTCACATAATCGGAGTGTCCAAACTCATCAGATGGCACGGTTGGCAGATAACGAATATCAACACGTTGTACGATGGCGGATTTACCGGCTTCTGGGGTAATAATTATTTTTTCGGTACTCCAATCGGTGTCCTTTGTACGCATCTGGAAATAATCGCCCATTTCAAAACTTAATTCTAAATTATCATCAACAGAGGTACTCGCCACCACCACTGATTGAATTGGCGACGGAGTTAACTGCTCTGTTTCAAAAATAAGACGAGGCTCACTCACCGCCACATTCGAGATATCATCGTCATCATCTTCTAAAAACTTGAATATAATAACGCTATCTTGCTCAATAATAGTTGATAATTCATAATCGGCGCCAATAAAATTATCAAATTCATCAACCCGTTGAACTCCAGGAAATGGATCTCCCGCTAAATCAGTTGTAGCTTGATCGGCCTCAATAATATCAACACCCATATCTGTAGCATAATTATTAACCGCATTATTACTCCAACGCGTCGCATTGTACTTTATACGTGTAATAATTAACCCATGTCCAGGCAGCGCTAAACTATCCCAACCTATAGGCTGTCTATTTTCCAACAAGTAGAATTGTAACGGATTAGGATTTGTAGGTATTAAATTATGTCGAGCACTTGCCACCAAATAAGCTTCATTAGATACAATGAGAGGTTCCATCACAGTGAGTTGACTGCGAGAAAGTTGTTTAGGAGTGAGATAACCTAGATAAAAACGCTCGTAAGCTGAGTAACTTGGAGGTGTACGACCGTTGTTATTATAAGGACCGCGATCCATAATATCCCAATTACCAAGCGTGTAATGACTAGCACCGTTAGTCGTATACAAATCGGGTAATCCAAGTACATGGCTAAATTCGTGAACAAACGTTCCGATACCACACATCTGAGCGTCCGAATTTCCCCTTAATTCAGACGTACAGGCATAATTATAAACCTTGACCCCATCTACAGACAATTTAGGAGCCAAATTCCAATGATGTGGCCAAATAGTACTTGCTCCACCACCTTCGGCTTCATTATAGCCGGCAAAAATAACAAACACATTATCCACATTACCATTGGCATCAGCATCATATTTTTTGAAATCAACATCGGCATTGGCAGCTTCGCAAGCATGCTTTATCATGTCTCTTGGTCGCCCGTCGTTACCAGATACATTTGCCCCATAATAAGCATAATCGTAAGGCAGCGTATAGGGACCCACCACATCAAACTGAGGTTGAAATAAGCCAGCCGTACTAGCCTCAAAATAATCAGCTGCAGAACCTGTGGCGCCATTATCGGTATAGCCTTTTTGATTCAAAAGATTGGAAAATTGTTGGGCTGAATTTGGTGTTACAAAGCGTTGAGTTGGAAATTCCACTAAAATGACCAAGGCTTTGTAGAGACCCCTTACCCCATTTGGAGCACGATCCTCAAACAAGCCTTGTCGCACTTTAGCACGATCAGCACGATACCTAGCGACATCTTGACTAGACATCACATCCGAAGCCACTTGATTGAGTAAATTCCATTCATCAACAGAACGTTGGTCTGGATTATGAGCTTGTACGCCCAAACTGATAAGAAAACCTTTTGTAGAAAGAGTGGCATATTCATAACCACCATTCACTTCTAGGAGCCAATACCCATCTACGGTGGTAGCATAATTAAAAAATTCATCACCACACAAACGTAGCGACAATACACTTCCATCGGGCTGTTGATGGAATAAAACGTCAGGATAAGCCGTCACTGCAAAAGAGCATGAACTCACTAGTAATAAGCATGTTAAAATAACATTTCTCATAGGCTTACTCGTTTTATTTCCCACAAAGATACTAAATTATATTTCACATGTGCAAACAATTGTGAATTATTTTACTATTTATCACAATTTATTTTTTAAATACAACTTTTCTTATAAAAAATAAGAGACAATATAACAAACAGAAACAAAACATGCTAAAAAACATATAAATCACTGCATAAAATGCCTTTTTTTTAAAAAAAACACAGTTTTATTTTGTTTCATAACAAAAAACACATACCTTTGTCACATGAAACATTCATTATCACATTTTATTAACTTCAAAAAAACAAATGAATTTATGAAAAAAATTGGATTTTTAACTTTGGCACTTGTGAGCTTATTGTTCACTGCGTGCGACCCAACAGAAGAAACAACAGATGTTAAAGTTACGGGCTTAACCCTTAACAAGACCTCTATTGAACTAGAAATTGAAGGAACAGAACGTTTAACCGTGGTTAAAACACCTTCAAACGCGACTACCGCTATTGTATGGAAATCAAGCGTTGATTCTGTTGCTTCTGTAAGCTCTACAGGTATTGTAACTGCTCTTGCTGCTGGTACTACTACTATTACTGCTTCTGCAGATGGTGTAAGTGCATCTTGTACTGTAACTGTAATGGGTGCTGTTGATTTTAGCTTTACCCAAGGTGAAATCTATGGATGGAGTGATTATGCAGATTTTGGTTATGTCAATGTATATTTATATACAGAAGGTATAAATGTCGCTGGATTTTCAGGAGATGGTTTTGGCGTTAACTTAAAAATTATGGTAGCACAAGGTAGTGGTGCTGTAATTCCAGCAGGAACTTATACCTTTACAGACTTTACTACTGCTGAAGACACTGTACCTAATACTGTGATGAGTGGCTGGTATAATGAAGAGACAAGTGCACCAGTTGGTTCTTATGTGTACTTCTTTGTTGAGAACAATCAAGAGTATTTAGATCTTGGTTATGAAGCTGGTGCTTATTTATTTGATCCTTGTTTAGCAGGTTCCACCTTTACAGTTACTGAAGCCGATGGAATTTATACATTCTCTGGCGTATTAACTAATCCTGCTTACGATGCGGAAGGTAAAGCAATCGAAGGAGAAACAGCTACTTATACATTCCGTTTTAAAGGTGAGATCCCAGATAACACACCTGCTTCAGCCCCAGCTGCTGTTAAAGGTTTAAAAGCTACGCGTCAAGTAAATATCCCTTGGCTTAAAAAATAAGAACTAAGGTCTATCGAATTTTAAAATAGGCTATTCTGCAGAAAGGATAGCCTATTTTATTATGATACACGCATCATTCTTTTATTCAAACTTTTTTTGACTTTTTTTATCAAACAACATCAAGAACATGAAATATCATCTATTGACCATTGCCCTCATAGTATTTTGTACAACACAACTTGTTGCTGTGCCAGCATATCCTGGGCTTATCACTGTAAAGCAGCCAAACAACAACACATTAACCATTAAAATACATGGTGATGAGCATTTTAGTTACAAAACAACAGAAGATGGATATCTTGTAATCGAAGATGAGAATCATGTTTATCGGTACGCCAATATCAATAAAACAGGCGAAATAAAAGTTAGTGAATTATATGCTAATAATGTTCAAAACAGAACAAAAAAAGAAAAAAAGTTTTTATCCGCTATAAAAACTAAAGACTTAAACCTAGAATTACAACAAATGGCGTCAAAACGAAAAGTCGCCAAACGTTGGAACAAATCTTACCCACTCACAGGATCGCCTAAAAGTTTGGTTATTTTAGTCAATTTTGCTGACAAAGTATTTGTTACTAAAAATCCACAAGAGGCTTTCACTCGTTTATTAAATGAGCCAAACTACCACGAAAACGGAGGTACCGGCTCGGCAAGAGACTATTTTACAGCATCATCAAATGGCATTTTTTCTCCTGAATTTGATGTAGTAGGACCTTACACACTCCCAGAAACCATGGCTTTCTACGGAGCGAATGCTAATGGAGGTGATCAAAATCCACAACAAATGGTGTATGATGCTTGTCAAGCTGCCAATAACGACATAAACTTTGCTGATTACGACACCGACAACGACGGTCATTTAGATAATGTATTCATCTATTACGCTGGTTACAATGAAGCCGAAGGTGGTCCTGCCACCACGGTATGGCCCCACCGATGGACGATGTATCCATCATTCCAAGTTGATGGAGTAACTGTTCGCGACTATGCATGTACCTCCGAATTGAAAGGTTATAGCGGTAGCACCATGTGCGGTATCGGAACCTTTGTGCACGAATTTGGTCACGTGCTTGGGCTACCCGATTTCTACGCTACAAACGACGCCACACATCACACGCTGAGCAATTGGGATGTGATGGACGCTGGCCCTTATAATAACAACGGTCGAACACCTCCAAGCTATTCTGCTTACGAGCGTTTTTATTTAGGCTACTTAACTCCTGAAGAATTGACATCGCCACAATTAGTACAACTGGAGCCTCTTACATTATCAAATAAAGCCTATTTATTATCAAAAACTGGGACTCACAATTTAAATGGTAAATCGCCTTCGCCTAACGAGTTTTTCCTACTCGAAAATAGACAACGCGTAGGTTGGGATAGCATTGGCTTACCTGGCAAAGGTATGCTTATTACTCGCGTTTACTACAGCTCAAGTAGTTGGGCAAGCAATACGCCAAATAACGATCCTGCTCAAATGGGCGTTGACATTATGGAGGCTGATGGCATTGGCAATAGCTATAGTCTATCGGGCGACCCATTCCCAGGTACTCGTAATATAACAGAATATCGCCCAGCACTACGTAATGGCGACTTTCTAGAAAAAGATTTGACCTATATTGAGGAACAAGATGTAAACGTTGCCTTTCGTTTTATGGGCGGTGGCGAAAATTTCCCAAGTCTCACAGTTGATGGAACATTAGATCAATTTAAAACTGTACAAGGGACTCCTTCAGCAACCCAAAATATAACAATATCAGGCACTAAACTAACTACTGCTGTAACTATCAAATTCACCAATCGTCTGCATTTTGAGTATAAATTAAGTACAGAAGATGACACCGCTTGGAGAAACAGCAACCTCAGTTTAACACCCAACGCCACAGACAGCACATTAGCTATCACGTTGAATATTCGCTACAATCCTACAACGCCATCTTACACCAATACACACAGTGATAAAATTACGATAACCTATCCTGGCATCACTCGTACCCTAACACTTTCAGGAACGTCTACGCGAGCTGTTTTAGTAGAAATACCGCATGCAGTGGATGCAACCGAAGTAACGCCGTATTCATTTATTGCTAATTGGGAATCAGCATTTGACGCTACAGGATACTACGTAACCGCTTATGCCATAGAAGAAGGAAAACCTAGCTCACAAAAAGAAGAATTTACAACGTTTAATACAACACCTATTCCAGGATGGTACACTAATTTTACCACGATGACACGTTTGTATTATAATTCGTCGCCACAAGCTATCACGTTTTCAAATACAAATGACACCTTAATTACGGAACAATTTTTGGCTAACGCTACCAGTCTTAAATTCTGGACACGAGGAATCAGTGCAAAGGGTAAATTGAAAATAGAAGGACGAAATGGCTCCACGTGGGCAACTATTGCCATGGTCGACGTACAGAATTCATCATCAGTGAAGGAATATCTTTTCAATAACAACGAAAACTTCATTCAATTCCGACTAACATTCGAAAAGACACAAGGTAGTGTAGCGGTTGATGATATTGAGTTTACATTCAACAACACCATCTTTTACCCTGCTAAAGAAACATTTACAACCGAAACATCGATGCCATTAGAAAATTTAGAGCCAGGCTTAGATTTCTATTATAAAGTGAGAGCCACGGATAAAAGTGATTTTTATGAAAACATCACCGATTTTTCAAATACAATCCATGTAAAAACAGTTGACGGAGAATCGAGTACCTCTCAAAAACTAACTATTAGTACGCTCAATTTAAATGACGGTGAAATCGACTTGTATGTTCAAAAACCAGGTTCTAACTTATACATTTACGATGCACTCGGTAGATTGCACAGAATAATAACAATTTCGAGCAATAAAACACATATAAATAGCCTACAAAGAGGTATGTTGTATCTACTGAAATACGATACCAAATATGCAAAAATAATTCTTTAAAACTCTTTGAATTGGGTTTGTAAACAATTATCATAAACCTATTCTAACGATTAAACCTTCGATTGAACTCACTAGTCAATCGAAGGTTTTTTTATAGGCCAACCACTCCATAGAAACTACGTACTGCGCTCAATTTAATTACGCCTATCCATTTGCACACTATTTAAGGGTATCTATTGACATGAAGGATATGTTAGTTTCCTCTCCTTTCTCTTACTGTTAAGCCATTCTATTGTTACGGAGTCAGTAGAATGAAGTGCTAAAATGAACCTATTAAAAAAATAAATAGATTAGAAAGCTAACTACTCTCTTGTACCTAAAAAAATAAGGAGAAAATGCTTGATACATTTTCTCCTTATTTAGTATAAGCGAGATTAAACTCTACCTATTATTTCACGTTAGGATTATTTAAAATCTCTGCTTGTGGAATTTCAAAAATTAATCGTTCATCAGTTGCGGCAACTTCTACACCAGCCATACCTGATAAGTGATTCGCTCCACGTTTATAAGTTTTATCAAAGCGTTTCATGGTCAATAATGAACGTCCTTCACCCCACATCTCAACGCGCCAGTTATAAAGAACAGCATCCAAGAAAACTGATTCTGTCATGGCATCTACCATAGCGGTAACCGTTTCGTCACGTTGATTTAAGAACACTTTGAAACTAGTTTTAGCTTCAGGTAAGCGATTGTCTCTAGCAAGGGCTTCGGCATTAATTAAGTACATTTCTTCGATACGCATGTACACTTCATCATTATCCCATGTTTTATTAATACCACTTTCTGAAGCATCTCTTTTACCATCATAAAATTTCCATACAGGAAGCCCATCGGCATCAAACCAATTTTTACGAGCATCAGTAGCTGGAATAGAAGCAAACAAATCGCTATCAATAATTTTAGCATCACCTGCCCACGCATAACTATAGGTAAATTTATCTACTTGACCCCAAAAAGTTGGCAGTGCTGGTGAATTATCAATAGTCAAATCAATAGCCCACATCCAGTTAGGGCTACTCCAATTGTTAAAACCAGTTGTAGATACATCAGCCTTAGCTAACATTGGGAATTTATTGTTGGCTATCACTTCACCTGACAAACGAGCGGCTTCCGGATTATTACCCATCTGTAAATAAACGTATGCTAACATACCTTTAGCTACATCTTGGTTAATCTCATTTTTATTGGTACGTGTAAAGCCATCTAAAGCCTCAACCGCTTGAAGCAAATCAGTTTCAATAAGTGAATAAACATCAGCTACGGTCAACTGCGACCCTAATCCTTCGATATTAGCTAAATAAACAGGTATAGCCAAATCATTAGGATCTTTGGTGTATTGTTTACCATACATATTTACCAATTGGAAATAAGAATAAGCACGCATAGCTTTTGCTTGGCCATAGTAATAAGCCAATTCCGCTTTATCTGGTATCACTTGATCACCACCTAGAATATCAAAAATAAGATTTGTATTTTTGATCAAACGATAGTGGTAACGCCAGAATTTATAAGTACGAAGCGCTGTGGTTCTGTGTCCTTGTAAACGAGACGCATCCGAGAACCAACCATACGATTCGGCTTTCATCGCCATATCTCCTGACATCAAATCCATGGTGATATCATACGATTTTTGTCCAAAGTCATCATGATCTTCAGTACCACCTGTACCAAATTCGAAGGTCAACGAATATAACCCTGAAATCGAGCTTTTAAGAGCATCTGGATTTAGTTTTGAGATGTCAGCCAATTGCTCAGGAGTCAAAAAAGAGGTTGGCTCCTTATCTAAAAAACTTTCAGAGCAGCTGGTAAATGTCATAGACAAGACAGCTATACCCAAAAGCGATTTTGTTAATTTATTTTTCATTGTTGTCATAATTTTTACAGATTAAAATTGAACTTTTACACCACACATTACAGTACTCAATGGCACATATTGGCTACGGTCTGAATCACCTGTAAGTGAACCGTATGGTACATAACCGTCACGAGCGGATAATAAGAACAAATTGTCGCCAGATACCCAAATGTTGATATTGTTCATTTTGATTTTTTGAACCATTTTCTTTGGTAAACTGTAACCTAAACGCACATTGGTCAAATTCAAATAAGAATTACTTGTCAAGAAGCGTGTTGAGGATGAGTTTACATATTGATCTTGGGCATTTGACAAACGTGGAACATCGGTAATTTGACCCGGTGTAGTCCAACGATTTTCAATATCCTTATGCCAGTTGTATTGACCAATGGTTTCGTTATGCATCAAGTTAGCATAAACGGCATCGTAACCATAACCACCTAAGCCATAAGCAAAGGAAGCAGCAAAGTCAAAACCGTATGCTTCCAAATCCACATTAAAACCACCTTGCAAAGCTGGAATAGCTGATTTACCAACATAATTCAAACCTGCATCCGCATAATCTTTAGTAGTTTCTTTTACCAACGTAGCATTAGGGTTTTTAGCCATATATTCTACCACATTGGTTACCGTGTTACCATCAGCATCCGAATATTTGTACCACATAGCAGCACCATCAGCAGGATCAACACCAGCATACTCACGGATACAATAATCAAAAATAGAGTGACCTTTTGACCAACCATAAGCACCAGCCGATTGGAAATCTTTCAATTGACCAGCTTCATCATGAGGCATTTCTAATAAGGTATTTTTGTAGAAACCACCATTAACAGATAAATCTAATTTCACCGAACGTGTATCCACCAAGTGGCCTGTTAAGGTAAATTCAACCCCTTGATTCGACATCACAGCATCATTCACATCATATGAAGCAAAACCCATAGACGGTGCTACCGCGCGAGTAAACAACATTTGATCTGTTTTTTTGTAATAATATTCAATTTCACCTGCTAAATATTTGGTGATATCAAATTCAACACCCGTGTTAAAGATACTTGAATGTTCCCAAGTTAAATCAGGATTACCTTGACTAACCCATGTGTAAGCGATTTCGTCATTTACATTAGAAATTTTATACACACTCTTAGTTGGATAAGCAGAACCTAACTCTTGGTTACCAAGTACACCCCAACTCGCTTTTAATTTCAAATTCTTTACAATATCAGAACCTTGTAAAAAATCTTCATTAGACATTAACCAAGCAGCACCAATTGATCCGAATAAACCCCAACGGTTACCTTTTTCAAAACGAGAGCTACCATCACCACGTAATGTTCCATGAACGAAGTATTTTTCATCATAGTTATAACGAGCTTGTCCGAAATAACTTTCCAATGAATAGCTTTCTGAAACACTTTCCATATAGCCATAAACTACGGCATTTGACCATTCCAAACCATAAGGGTCAGCTAAATTACTTTTTTGACCAGTCATTTGAGAAACACTATATAACGTTGATTCATGAGCAACAAACGCATCAATATTGTGTTTATCAATGGTTTTTTGATAAGCCAAAATTTGGTTAGCCGTCAAGGCTAAATAGTTGGTTTGTGTTTTGGTGATACGACCTTTACCTGCAGCATCGCCGTAAAACCAGTTGGTTAAATCAGCATTGTTAGCACCCACATATTGTAAACCAACGTTGGTGGTCAATTTCAAATCTTTGTAGAATTGAATTTCTAACATAGCACTACCAGTAAAGTCATGTTGAGTAGTTCTATCTTTGTCTAATTGCAATGCACCTGCAGGGTTCACACCAGCTGCATAAGTACGACCATAACCAGAATACATACCATAATCAAACTTATTACCACCTAGCAATGGATCTTGTACGATATTGCCTTGTGCATCGCGTTGGAACACAGGATAAATAGCAGGCATAAAGTTTACAAATTGGAAACCATTGTTCATGTTATCCGATTGTCCAGGTTGATTGGTTTCGGCATACGTATACGCCATGTTCAAATTACCTTTCAACCATTTTTTAGCTTGATGATCTACATTAGCACGAGCAGTGAAACGGCTATAATCAGAACCAATGTAATAACCTTCATCTTTCAAATAACCAAATGAGGTATAATACGTTGTTTTATCAGAACCACCGTGTATTTTTACGTTAGCTTCGTATTTTTGACCTGTACCGAACAGATAATCGGACCAGTTTTCTGGGGTATATTTACGTTGGATGCCATCATAAAATTTACCAGTAGAAGGGTCAATTAATAATTTACCAGGGGTATCCCACATATTGTAGGCAACAGGCAAACCACTTGTGCTAAACAAGTTGTTAGAAGCGAGAGTAGCGGCTGCTGATTCTGTTTTACCAGAAATAAGCTGTTGATTTTTCAATCCCTCCCAACCTAATTCAACAAAACGTTCAGGGCTTGTAATCACATCGTACAAAGGAATAAAACGGGCATTCACACCATATTTTACATCCACGTCAATTTTACCAGTTTCACCTGAAGTACCTTTTTTAGTGGTAATCAATACAACACCATTAGCACCACGTGAACCATATAAAGAAGTTGCTGTAGCATCTTTCAAAATGGTAGTAGTGGCAATATCCGATGGGTCGATAGAACTCAAGTCTCCACCAGTTAATGGAATACCATCTACCACATAAAGAGGAGCTGCACTTGCATTAACAGAACCAATACCACGAATACGGATAGAAGCGGTAGAACCTGGCTGACCAGAGGTATTTACTACTTGCACACCCGCTACAGTACCTGCCAACGCTTTAGAAATCTCAGTTGGATTTTTCTTTTCCATTGTTTCCGAGCTAACTACAGCCGCAGAACCTGCGAATGCCTTTTTAGTAGAAGTACCGTATGCAACTGTAATTACTTCGTCAAGCACAATTGCATCCGCTTCCATTTTAATTACAACCCCATTTTTGGCAGGAACTTCTGCGGTTTTCAAACCCACATAAGAAACAACCAAAATAGCGCCATCAGACACTTGAAGTTCAAAACTTCCATCAACATCGGAAATAGTTCCGTTTGTTGTGCCCTTCACCAAAATAGAGGCTCCAATTACGGGCTCATTGTCACTAGAAGTAACAACCGTACCGGAGATCGTTCTACTTTGGCCATACACTGCACTTGCGCATAACATGAACAAGCCAGCTACCAATAGTGTTAATTTTCTCATAGATTTCACCTTTTGTAGAATAAATAACTGTTTGAATAAATATAAAAATTGTTTTGTAATTACAATCTGTAACCTAAAAGTTTACGTAGAAAGCTTTTAACCTCACAAAGTTAAACTATTGACCCATACAAAACAAGAGTTTAAAAGAGAAAAGTCAAAAAAAGTAACTTTTTATATATTTATAGAAAAAAAACGATAACTACATTTATTATAAAACGATAAATGATTTTTAATAAAAATTTAGAAATCAACGAGTTATAAAAAATGAAGAAAAACGAGAAATTTTGAGGTAAAAAGGAGAAAAAAATAACTTTTAAGCCCTTTTCTTATGCTAAAAAACATATTTTACAACTAAACTCGTCAGATAAAAACGCAATTTTAACACTTTATTCAGACGCATAAAAGCATAAAAAGGGCACCTTTTTTGTTATAAGAAATAAAAAACTGGCTCTTTTTTTGTGATTTATTTATAAAAATGCGAAAATCTCTTTCAAATTGATAATAGTTTGAGGTTGTTTGTCAATTGACGAACCATTTCTATTAAAATGAAGTGCATCTATACCAAACTGACGAGCACCAACTATGTCCACTTCATAATTATCGCCAACCATTAATACTTGATTCGCATTGGCAGCACTTTTTTCGAGGGCGTGCTCAAAAAAACGCGAATCTGGCTTCATAAAGCCCACCTCTTGCGATAGCACAATTGTGTCAAAATAGTGAAGAAGTCCACTGTTACGTAATTTATCATATTGCACATCGCGAAAGCCATTCGATACAATGGTCATATGATAAGCATGAGCGCGTAACTCGTCCAGCACTTCGTGAGCATGAGGTATCAATTTGGTTTTAGTACTCATTATCGCCAAAAAATCAGTACTCAATAGTCGTGCAAAGGCTTTATTGTGAACACCGACCAGACGTAAAGGATAACTAAAACGCTCAAGACTTAAAAACTCTTTAGTAATAGTGCCGGCGCCATACAACCCCCACAATTCCAAATTTTTAGGTTCGTACAACTGATAAAAATGGTCGAAAGAGGTGAAATAACGATTTAATTGATGTTTCTCGAACAAATCCATGAGCGCCTCATGTGCGTTGTAACGAAAATCCCACAAGGTATCATCCAAATCGAAAAACAAATGTGTATAACGTGCCATAACTCTACAAATAAAAAAAGCAAGCAAAGCGTACATTATCCACTTTGCTTGCTTACATATCACTTAAAATGGAATTTTAATCAACTTCAATAACCAAATATTTAGATACACTCCAGAAGGCCTTGGTATCTGTAATATATAATGTGTATTGACCATCTTTAAGCTCCAAACGATAAGCCGTTTTAGGATGATTGGTCAACATTTTTACACGTTTAGCATAAAGCGGAATCTCTTTGACCTCACGTGCATCAATTTTCACAAAGTAATCTTTATTAAAATCGCTTTGCAATACTTTAGTAGGAGAAACCAAGCCATCGGTTGAAATAATTTTCTGTGTCTTTAATTCCTTACGCGTACCAAATACATACCAAGCTGCGTGTAACGCTTCATCTTGACGAGCAATGGTTTGTTGACGTTGTTCATTTTCACTACGCAAAGCACTTACATCGCTATTAAGACCTTGAATAGAAGCATCCTGTTGAGCTATTAAGGCGTCTTTTTGTGATAATTGCGACAACAACGTATCAATGGTACTATTTTGTTGCTCCACCAGAAGCGTTAAACGTTTCACCGATGAATCAAGTTCTTTAATCTTCAATCCGCTACGTCGCAAATCTTTATTTAAACGATCAATTTCAGCTTGATTCTTTTGAACAATCTCGGTCACCAAAGCGATATTTTTGTTGATACGTTCAGCTTGATCAATTTCGATACCTTCGCTATTACTCTGCAACGAAAGATATCCTTCAATCTCTTTCACGCGATCCAAATTTTGTTCGATATCATTCATCGTTTTCAAATACGTATTCACCTCTCGCTCGATTTGCGATTTGGCCAAACGTAATGAATCATTTTCCGAGCGTAAATCTTGTACTTCGGAAGTCATAAACGAACATGCCGTAAATAGTGGCAAACAAACAAAAGCAATCAAAAGCTTTTTCATGTTATCAATCTCCTTTTTTAAAAAACGTAAGTATACTAAACTGTGAAATTATTTATTGTAACCTTCAACCACCATCACAAATTCGCCTTTAGGTGGATTTTCTGTAAAATGAACAATTAATTCTGAGAGCGTGCCTCGCACGGTCTCTTCAAATTTTTTTGAAATTTCGCGTGAAACCGATGCTTTACGCTCAGCACCCCAATATTCGGCCATTTGCTCCAATGTTTTTATAATACGAAATGGCGATTCGTAAAAAATCATGGTGCGCTCCTCTGCAGCCAACTCTTTAAATTTAGTTTGACGCCCTTTTTTCTGAGGTAAAAAACCTTCGAAACAAAAACGATCGTTTGGTAAACCCGAATTGACTAATGCTGGAACAAACGCTGTGGCACCTGGCAAACATTCCACGTCCACGTCGTGAGCCACACAAGCACGAACTAATAAAAAACCTGGGTCTGAAATAGCTGGCGTTCCAGCGTCAGATACTAAAGCCACCGTTGTACCTTGTTGAATGCGTGACACCACTTGTTCTACCGTTTTGTGTTCGTTGAACTTGTGATGCGAGGACATCGGTGTATGTATATCAAAATGTTTGAGTAAAACAGAGGTTGTACGCGTATCTTCAGCCAAAATAAGATCTACTTCGTTGAGCACACGAACGGCACGCATGGTCATATCTTCCAAATTGCCGACAGGAGTTGGTACTACGTATAATTTACTCAAAGCGTTTTATTATTAAACGTGATTAATTAGTGTAACGACGTTGCAATAACGTCATAAAATCCACCACATTATCATCATCAGCTACCCACTTAAAATGTTTAGCCAAATAATCTTGAGCTTTGTCCAAGGTATCCAACTGATTTAAATCGCTCAACACTTGGTTCATTTTTTCACCATTACCATCAAATAATTCGCGTTGAAAGCGAAAACGATCAGCAATGCTAATAGCTTGTTTTATATCTTGAATAGGCTGTTTTGCAATGGTTGATCCTAATGATTCATCCGATTTTAAAAGCGAATCGCTCACCGTTGCTGTTTTGTGAATAGTTTCAGCCACAATATGTTGTGTGGTTTGTTCGGTCACCACAGATGTTACGTGTTCCACGTGCTCTTCAACCACCGCTGTCTCTTCCGATTGGGTCATCTCTGTGGTAGTTTCAGTCCCAATTACGGTTTCTAACACAGCTTCTGGCTGTGGCTTTTCTTCCACTTTTGCCACCACTGGAATTGGCTCTGGTTTTTTCTCAGCAACAACTTCCACAACAGGCAATGTCGCTTTAGGCAAATTCAATAAGCATTCGCGTAAATTATCGGCCTTAGCTACAGCTAAATCAAGCAATGTTTTTGGGAATTCAGGCATTTCAGAGAAGCCCTTGGTAAGTGTTTGCAACTCATTGATTTCCTTTTCAATAAGTACAATTAACGTTTCTCTTGTCATAATTCCTGTGATTTATAATAAACAAATATTGAATTTTACTATCTTTGCAAGCAACAAAATTAGTGCCACAAAGATACTACTTTTCGAGACAATTTTAAACATTGAAAAAAAGATTTTTAGCACCTAACAAAAACTTTAATCTCAGCCTCTTAAACACATGAATTTTTTTGAATCAAATATCCATTCTGGCAAAAAACGCGGTAGTATTGAAGTCGTATGCGGTTCCATGTTTTCAGGCAAAACCGAAGAGCTTATTCGCCGCTTAAAACGTGCCAAAATTGCCAAACAACGCGTTGAAATTTTCAAACCGTGCATTGACACACGCTACTCTGATACAGAAGTTGTTAGCCACGACCATACGAGCATTAACTCCACACCCGTGGATTCGTCGCAAAATATTCTACTGATGACTGGTGATGTGGACGTGATTGGTATCGACGAAGCGCAGTTTTTTGACGAAGGTTTAACAGAAGTTTGTAACACGCTAGCCAATCAAGGTTTTAGAGTGATTATTGCTGGTCTTGATATGGATTTTAGAGGCGTTCCATTTGGTCCGATGCCTGCGCTCATGGCTATTGCCGATGATGTAACCAAAGTACATGCCATTTGTGTGCGTTGTGGTTCGCCCGCTTACATTTCTCACCGTTTGGTAGCTGGCGAAAGTCAAGTATTATTGGGAGAAACCGACAAATATGAGCCTATCTGTCGCCAATGTTATAACGAGTTAGCGGAAGAAGAACGATAAAAATAGCACAAACATAAAAAAGAGGTTGATTTTTTTACGAATCAACCTCTTTTTGCTTGATAATGGGCTTGCACAAAGCGCAATTGCGTATAGGAAATACGTCCTTCAAAGGCATCGTAAACTTCTGTAAGACTCGTGTCCATAACCAATTTAGTCACAATTTCGGTAACTACCGTTTCATCGATAAAATCGTACACCGACAAAGCTCCTTCGGTTATTAATTTCACCACGTGCGATTCGATAGTGGAAAGTGCCATTTGTCGTTCTTGTGCTATTTCTTGCAACGATTTTCCCTCACGACACATCGTTTCTGTAATTTTATAAGTAGCACCCTTCTCCGCTTTGGGTTTGGTTTCTTTGGTGTTTTTTTCTTTTTTGGTTTTAGTTTTGGTTACCGATACTTCAATTTCAATTTCGTCGAAATCGAGCCCTTCTTGCATACCATGAGCCAAACCATTTTGTTTGCAATAAGCGCGCACCAAATCCAAAAACCGAAAACCGTAACGTTGTACTTTCATTTTACCAAAACCTTTGATGCGCATCAACTCTTCAGGCGTTTGAGGCAACAAATTACTGACTTCAACCAACATTTTAGTGTCGGCCACCATATACACAGGCACATTCAACTCTTGACACAGTTCGTTGCGTAAAGTTGCCAATTCCTGATACAAATGGGCATTTTTTATTGGTAATTTCTGCTTCGTTTTTTTATCGCCAGCATACACGTGTACGTTGAATTTGGGCACTTTAAACGTCGCTTTTAATTCAAAATAATGAGTTACTGAAAAATCCTCTCGAATACCTGCCAAAAGGTGTTTTTTTGCCGCTAGTTGTTCATAAATATTGGTTAACCGCGCCGCATAATCGAGTGCTTCGGTGCGACTATCGGTCACAGCAGGCGACTGTTCAGCTAAATCCATTATTTCAGAAATGACTGGCACAAAAAAATCGGACGCTGCGATTAAACGTTCTTGCAATTTATCAGTGTTATTCTCAGCACAAAGCAAGTTTAATTGACGCAGGAATTTATCGGACACCGATTGAAGTTCGTACACTTGTGTTTGTAAAGCATTCAAAAACGGCTGTGTTTCATCGTTAAAATCGAGTATGAGCGATCCAATGTAGTTGACAAACGAACGTGTCATGCCTGCAATCATGGAAAAATCGAATGCGGTGCGTAAAATTTCAGCATTATATTGCGATTTAAACGCTTGCACTTGTTGTTCCAACTCGGATTCGGCCGTTTTTCTCTCCGAAAAATCCAACACATGTTCGTCGACCACCAAGCTCCGTTGATTAATAGGCGTAGTGAGCACAATTCCGTCCAACGAGCGACAGCGGCTCAACGCCACATACACTTGACCCGACGCAAAAGCAGAGCCAGCATCAATAACCACTTTATCGAACGTTAATCCTTGACTTTTATGTATGGTGATGGCCCACGCCAATCGCAGTGGAAATTGGGTGTAAGAACCCAACTCTTCCTCTTCTATTTGGTTCGTTTCTTTATTGACACTATAACGAATGTTTTGCCACGTTTCCTGAATCACCAACAACGGTTCGGTTTCGCCATCGCACGTCACAAAAATCTCCGTTTCGGAGAGTGATGTCACTATGCCAAGTTTTCCATTGAAATATTTGCGATCGGCACCCACATCATTGGCAATAAACATCACTTTCGCACCCACTTTGAGTGCCAATAAGGCATCGTTGGGATAACTTTTATCGGAGAATTCGCCTTGAATTTTGGCTTCATACGTAAAAATAGGTGCCTCAATTTTAGCCATTTCCTCGGCATTAATAGTGTCCGCTTTGCGATTGTGTGTGGTTAAGGTGATGTAACCATCGCCCTCTTGCGGACGAAAATCGGGATTATAACGCAAATTTAATAATTCAAAACCGTCGGCTGACAGTTGATTATTGCGCACCTCGTTGAGTAGTCGAATAAATTGTTGATTGGTTTGGCGAAAAATATGATCTAACTCGATATAAACAGGCGTTTGTTGCGAAATGACTTGGCTATGAAAAAAATAGGGACTGGCGTAAAACTGCGACAACAACGACCATTCGTCGCCCACTGCCACCGGCGACAGTTGGTACATATCGCCAATAAATATGACTTGCACGCCACCAAATGGTTCTTGGTAACGGTAGCGATAATGACGCAAAATGGCATCCATGGCATCGAGCACATCGGCACGCACCATGCTAATTTCGTCGATAACGAGCAATTCTAATTCTTGGAATATTTTACGTCGAACAGACGTAACATGCTGTTTAGCAATTAGGTTAGCACGACCTTCGTTGGTAGGCACAAATGGCGTAAACGGCAATTGAAAAAACGAATGAATAGTAACGCCACCAGCATTGATAGCCGCTACGCCCGTAGGAGCCACCACCGCCATTTGTTTGTGCGTTTGTTCACGCATACGACGCAGAAACGTGGTTTTCCCCGTACCCGCTTTGCCAGTAAGAAAAACCGAACGCCCCGTGAACTGTACAAACTCTTCAGCTATATCGTAAACAGACATTTTCTACGTTTTTTTGAATAAATAACCTACGGACAAAGATACATATTTACACGCAATTCTAGAACGTGTTTCACTATGTTATTTCCTTTCTTTTTCAAAAGTAATAAGCACTAAAAAAAGGGAAACAAATTGTTTCCCTTTTTTTATAACGACTAAACACGTACATTCTATTTTTGTCGTGGAAACAACAATATAGGTGTACCTGTAAATTCCCAATGTTCACGAATTTTATTTTCCAAGAAACGCAAATAAGGCGCCTTGATATATTGTGGCAAGTTGGCAAAGAATACAAATGTGGGCACTTGTGTACCAGGCAATTGTGCTACATATTTAATTTTAATGTATTTACCTTTGAAAGCTGGTGGAGGATAATTCTCAATCAATGGTAAGAACAACTCATTTAATTTAGCGGTTGGCACTTTACGATTTTTGTTTTCGTACACCTGCATAGCCGTTTCAATCACTTTGAAAATACGTTGTTTGGTGACGGCCGAGGTGAATATAATTGGAAAATCTTTGAATGGAGCCAAACGTTCGCGAATCGCCTCTTCGTAAGTTTTAATATCTTTGGCCTCTTTATTTTCAATTAAATCCCATTTATTTACGCAGACTACCAAGCCCTTACGGTTCTTTTGAATCAATGAAAAGATATTCAAATCCTGACTTTCGATACCACGTGTACCGTCAATCATCAAAATACAAACATCGGCATTTTCAATTGCTTTGATAGCTCTAATCACCGAATAATATTCAGTATCTTCGTTCACTTTGGCTTTTTTACGAATACCAGCGGTATCCACCAAATAGAACGAATGACCAAATTTATCGTATTTTGTATAAATAGAATCGCGTGTAGTACCAGCAATATCGGTTACGATATGACGTTCTTCGCCAATAAACGCATTGACAAGCGATGATTTACCGGCATTTGGACGACCTACCACTGCAAAACGTGGCAATTCTTCCAACACTTCTTTTACATCTGGCTTAAAGTGTTTCAATAATTCGTCGAGTAATTCGCCACTACCAAGCCCATTGATAGCCGACAAAATATACGGTTCGCCTAATCCTAACGCATAAAATTCGGCCGCTTGAAATTGTAATTCAAACGTATCCACCTTATTGGCCACCAACATCACTTTTTTCTTACTACGACGTAAAATGTCGGCCACATGCATATCCAAATCGGTAATGCCATTGACCACATCAACCACAAACATAATAATGTCGGCTTCTTCGATAGCAATGGCTACTTGGCGATTGATTTCTTCCTCAAAAATATCGTCGGAATTGACTACCCAACCGCCGGTATCAACTACCGAAAAGTCACGTCCATTCCACTCACATAAGCCATACTGACGATCGCGCGTAGTTCCAGCTTCTTCATTCACAATAGCCCGACGCGATTTGGTCAAGCGATTAAACAAGGTCGATTTCCCTACATTTGGACGACCAACAATGGCTACTAAATTTCCCATTTTTTCTTTCTTATTAGTGTTTATACTGAGACGCCTACCACTTTCCCAAGCAATTCCGTGACTCGCAATCTAAACGAGCGGACAAGGCATCGATTAACAACTTGTTTTAGTCGTTTTTATGCTCCAATTGGTAGCCAAAGTTGCGCAATTTACGTTCGCGATTACGCCAATCTTTTTCTACTTTTACAAAAAGTTGCAAAAAAACTTTTTTATCAAAAAAGGCTTCTATGTCTTTACGGGCTTGTGTGCCAACCGTACGAAGAGCTGCGCCTTGTTTTCCTATAAGTATGCCCTTCTGCGAATCGCGTTCGCAAAAAATGACCGCACTGATACGTAATAAATTCCCTTCTTCTTTGAACTCCTCAACCGCCACTTCTACGGAATAAGGAATTTCCTTATCGTAGTTCATCAAAATTTTCTCACGAATGATTTCGGTTACAAAAAACCGTTCCGATTTATCAGTCAACGCGTCTTTATCAAAAAACGGAGGCGATTCGGGCAATAAGTCTTTAATGTGGTTGAACAGCGTTTCGATATTGAATTTTTCCAATGCCGATATCGGGAAAATTTCAGCTTTAGGCAATTCCTTGTGCCAGAAATCGACTAACGCTTCTAATTTTTCTTGATCTATTAAATCTATTTTGTTGACAATGAGGATAATTTTGGTTGTATCCTGCATCCGTTGCACTTTTTCGAGGAAAAATGCATTTTTTTCGGCAGAATCAATCACATCGGTCACATACAAGAGAATGTCAGCATCCGCAAGAGCCGAATTGGAAAATCCCAACATCGATTCTTGCAATTTGTAATTGGGTTTCAACACACCTGGTGTATCGGAATAGACGATTTGAAAATCTTCGCCATTAACAATACCCATAATACGATGACGCGTAGTTTGCGCTTTGGACGTGATAATAGAAATGCGCTCGCCCACTAACGCGTTCATTAAGGTAGATTTCCCGACATTGGGATTTCCAACAATATTGACAAAACCTGCTCTATGCATACCAATCATGAATGAGTGGAATCGGAGGAATCGTGGAATCGATTTGCCCGTCACAAATTCGGCAACAAAGGTACAAAAAATCTGCGAGTTGTGCACTATCTGGTTTTTAAAACACTGATAGACATTTTTATAGATTATTGTAGAATGAGTTCGATTTTTTAATTACTTTTGTACAAAAGTTTATCACTCACTTTTCTAACGCAACAACATCATGGATATAGAAGATATTTTAGTCAACGGGCAGGTTTTTGGAAGCACTGGTGGCTCATCGAAAAAAAGCACTAGCAAATGGCCCAAGAAGAAACTGTCGGGCGCACAGCAAATGCGAGCCGATTACAAAAAGCGTATTGCTGCTAAGGCAATATCACGAGCCAAAGGAAAAGGTAATAACAACCCACCGACATAAAAAAGAGCTGCAAACCATGGTTCGCAGCTCTTTTTTTATGATTACCAATGAACTTTATTTTTTAAGAGCTTTGGCTTTAGGTTCCACTTTAGGAGCAACCTTTTCTGTTTTTGCTTTTGCCACTTGTTTCACTGTTTTTTCTTTACAAGCATTCAACTTGGTCTCTAAATCAGCAATTTCTTGCTCTTGATTGTAAATAGTCTGCAACAAAGCGTTCAACTCTTCATTTTCAATACTCGTTGGATATTGTGCTTTGACGCGTTCCATAAAATCGCTCAACACGTTCATATAATTCATAAACGCATCGTAAGGCGATTCGTAAGGAATGGCTTCAGCATAAATCATTCCATTGGAATAGTGTTTGGTAGTCATAAAAAAGAAGTGCGACGTATCTTGCAAACGCTGCCAATCCATTTTTAGCAATAAATCGGAACATAAATGCACGCGTTTGCTGATGCTATACAATTTATTAAGTGCTTCATTCTGAAGCTCATTACCACACCAAGCGCTCAAATCTTTTTCTTCATCGGCCCACGACATCGGATGTAATACCGAAATAGTATCAACGGGCTTCGATTTTGAAGCAACTTCACTTGGCGTAGAAAAACCAACGCCATGTTCCATAGCATGAGAAGGCAACGCTTTGAAAAAATCAAAAATACCGCTATTCTTATTATTCAAAACTCCGAGCGCTTCGTAACCAAGAAATACATTGAACAGTTCTTCTTCGGCTGGTGCGGCGTTTATCCAACCAATAAATTTTTCAGCTGTCAGTGGATATTCATCCCAATTCCATTGTGAAAAACGGTAATTGATATCGTCACTGAGTTTATTGTCGCGCACCAACAATTTCACCTTATTGTTATAAGCATGATTGTATACATAATGTGTACTCTTCCAGCCCATAATGTGTTTTGCACCTTCAATCATGATGGTTTTATAACCCATTTTGGCAATAGATTCACCAATTTCGTCAGAATAAACCAATGCTGTGTTAGCATAAACGGTTGGCATTTTGCCAAACAATTGTTTTATTTTATTGGTTTGTAATTTGGTTTGAATAACAAACTCGTCTTCATCATAGATGGAAGCCAATGAGTGACCATTAGGCGTAGCCAAAAATTCCACGCTGCCCGTTTTTGCCAACTCCTGAAAGCTTTCAATCACTTCTGGTGCATAACGTTCAAATTGTTCCAAAGCTAAACCCGAAATGGCAAAAGAAACTTTGAATTTACCGTTAGAGCTACGAATCATTTCAAGCAATGTACGATTGGCTTCCAAATAACATTGGTCTGTCACTTGCCGAACAGCAGCCTCATCGGAATAATCATCGTAATAATAGTGGTCGTTACCAATCTCAAAGAAACGATACCGTTTCAAATTCGACCGCTGATGTACGCGAAAAATAAAATTTATTGTTTTCATATAGTAATGATGAGTTATAATTTATAAGTTTTAACGGCCGCAAACCATGTCGTAAATACGACGCACTTTTTGACCTGCAATTTCCCATGTAATAGCATTCACCTCGTCCAATCCATTTTGGCGCAGTGCTTTATACATAGCTGGATATTTTACAATAGCATGAATATAATCGGCCATCGCAGCAATATCCCAATAATCGGTTTTGATGGCGTGATCCAAAATTTCGGCACAGCCCGATTGTTTAGAGATAATACTTGGCGTACCACATTGCATCGCCTCCAGTGGCGAAATACCAAATGGCTCCGACACGGATGGCATCATATACACATCGCTTTCGGCCAACATTTCGTACACGCCACGGCCTTTCAAGAATCCAGTGAAGTGAAATTTGTCAGCGATACCGCGTTGTGCAACCAAACGAATCATTTTGTCCATCATATCGCCACTACCAGCCATCACAAAGCGAACACCATCGGTATGTTGCAACACGCGCGAAGCAACTTCCACAAAATATTCGGGCCCTTTTTGCATGGTAATACGACCAAGGAAAGTCACTAATTTATCCGTCCGTTCACTTTTGTGCAATTCATTGATAAACTCAAGTGGTTCCACCGCATTATGCACGGTTGTCACTTTATCGGGATGTTGATGGTATTTTTCAATCACCGTATTTCGAGTCAAATTGGATACCGTAATAATGTGATCGGCGGCATCCATGCCCTCTTTCTCAATACGATAGACATCAGGGTTGACTTGTCCGCGACTACGGTCGTAATCGGTAGCATGCACATGAATTACCAATGGTTTACCACTAATTTGTTTTGCGAATCGCCCAGCAGGATACGTTAACCAGTCGTGCGCATGAATCACGTCAAAATCGCGACTATGGGCAATTACACTCGCCACAGCTTCGTAGTTCGATATCTCTTCTAACAAATTATCGGGATAACGACCTGAGAAATCGACGCAACCTAAATCATTCGTCCATATACGATGAAAATCATATTTAATACCGTCACGTAATTGATAATATTCATCGGGATGCATTTTGGAACCGATACGATCATTCACATAGTGCCAATCGACATCTCGCCACACGACGGGAACATTGCATGCTCCAATAAGATGAAGAAAACTTTGGTCTTCATCGCCCCATGGTTTCGGAATCACAAAGGTGATATCCATATCCGATTGCAAAGACATACCACGGGTTAATCCATAACTTGCGGTTCCTAAGCCACCCAGAATATGAGGAGGAAACTCCCATCCAAACATTAATGCTTTCATATAAAATCTAACTATCTATTTTTTAGGTCAAAATCTGATTACAACAGATTTTATTTACCATCAACTAACACTCCAATTCCATATTCATCCACCTGCTTGTCAGAAAGCGTTTGAATAAAATCCTCCATCAATTTTTTAGCGCGCAATACCTCGCCCACAGTTGGCGCATAACTCATAGCCCCATGTCCACGAAATGGTGGATTGCCATCGTATAATTCCGACAAGCAACCGACGGTTAACTCCGTTAAATCGCTTTCGAAACCTGCCAACAAACGCATCAACATAGACACACCACTCATTTTATGAACTCTTAAATAAGCTTCAGCAAAGGCGGCGGTAGTCCACGGCCAAACAGGTCCATTATGATAATTACGATCACGCTCCAACTGTCCGCCCACATAATTAGGACGATACATGCCGCTTTTTGGACTTAAACTACGCAAACCTTTTACGGTAAGCAATTCACGTGTAACTATATCCAGAATAGACTTTTGTTGGCTTTTTTCCAATGGCGAATAAGGCAACGACACCGCAAATATCATATTTGGACGTACCTCACGATTGTGATAATTTCCATCTACATAGTCGTCGAGATAGACACCATTCCAAAATGTTTGCACAAACGATTGGTGCATAATTTCAGCTTGATAATTCAGTAAATCGGCCGTATTTTCTTGAGTCAATTGTCCTGCAATATCTGACGCAAATTTGAGTGCATTGTACCACAAGGCATTAATTTCGACCACATAACCAGTACGAGGCGTTATAGGATAATCATTTTCCGTCGCATTCATCCAAGTGGCTGGTTTATAACGTCCATCGGTATATAATAAACCATTGTCGTGAACAAACAAATTGGTGTGTTTTTGCTTACGAATAAATGCGATAATATCTAAAACAGTATCGCCATATTTATCAGCTGCTTGTTGTAACGAAGTAGTTTGTGCATATTGCTGAATATTCCAAATAAACCACAAAAGCACATCAGGAGAACTCACCTCTTTGAGCTGTGTACTTTTAGGTTTACCATCGATGTAATCGCGCACCGCTACCACACCAATTTTCATCATATTGTCGAACATCGCCACGTCGCCGATAGCCAATGTAGTACCAGGTAAAGCAATAAACTCATCGCGCGCACGGTACTTAAACCAAGGATAGCCCGCCAACAAATAATAACCATCCTCTTTTTTATTATAAAATTGTTGCGCTGCATTCTTCAAACAACTAAAAAAATCGGCACGTCCTGTGCGTTTTTCTTTTTCCTCTTCGAATAATGCTTTCAGTTTACGTACGCCAATAGGTTCAGTGCCAGCAGAGAAAATAATCGTTTCACCTTTTTTGATAGACAATTCGAAATAACCTGGCACATACAAATCCTCACGAAAATCGTAACCGCGCTCCTGTTCTTTATAATATTCGATACCACGATACCAGTCGGGCTGAGGAACAAACACACCTTGTTTGTTGGTTTGCATCACCAAATGAGGATAAGGTTCGTACAAACAGCACGAAATACCATTTTCCACCTCTTGATATGTTTTATTAATCGTGTTATTTTCTTGTGTCAATTCGTTCACATTACGAAATGCCAAAAAGGGGCGCAAACGCAATGTAGTAGGCGAATGGGCTTCAAGCAAGGTGTAACTAATTAAAATGCGATTTTCGCCAGAAACAAAAACTCGTTCTTTCTGAAGAATCACACCACCCACACGATAAATTGTGGTAGCAACAGAGTCAATATGAAATTCACGAATATACTTATGTCCGCGTGGACTATAATGGTCGCCTTGGTATTTATGAATACCCAAATTAAATTCGGCTCCATGCTGAATCACCGTTTCGTCGCACGAAGATAATAAGACGTGATTATCACGGTCGATTTCGGGAACTGGCACCACCAGCAAACCATGATATTTACGCGTATTACAATCAATAATGGTTGTACTAGCATAAGCGCCAGCCTTATTTGTGCGCAACATCTCCTTATCCAACGACTTTTCGAGGTTGGTAAGCAACATTTTATCAAATTTCAAGTAACTCATATATAATCTATTATATTAATCTCTTTGCGCGTTAAAATTTACTAAAAAATAAAGGGGTAATTTACAACTTTATTTTAATATTAACAAAAAAAAATAGCTGTTTTATAACAGCTATTGTATCGACCGAAAATGATATTATTTCAAGCAAACATAAGCTATTGCGACACCAATTTAACGGCTACTAATTTATCATAACGTTCACCCCAAGGACGATGATACACGTAAATGGCATACTCATTTTCAGTTTGCCAATAACTCCCCTCTATTGGTTGAAGCGTTCCACTCTTGGCATCTTTCTCAACAAACAGATACTGAAAATTATAACCTCCTTGTTTTAGAAAAAGTGACTTCACATACGCTTTCTGTGCAAAATCATATACCATACGCGATTGTTCATTAATTTGATTATTGAACAACTGACCAACCAAACAGAGTGTTCCATTAAAATAAGGTTCCGGCATTGGTACTGCAAAATGTACCCACATATAATCGGCTTCCACATCCACATCGTTGGAACGTTGGCGATTCACTAAAAACTGCCCATTAGCATCATAGCCTTGTTCTACGCCACGTCCAGCACGGCTCTCGCTCGGGAATAACCACACATGATAAAAAGTGCGATCAAACGTAATACGATCAATGCCGCTACCATAGGTATATTCTGATGAAAAATCAACACTACGATATTGATTACCACCCTCAAAAATCAAACGGCGATTATTGGTGTATGATTGCACATTGGACGACGTATAAGTAGGCGTTAAGTTGGTAACTGCATTGTCCCAACGACGATTTTGCTGCACCGTTACTTTGAGTTCTGTAAATGGATCGCGCACTTCATAACCGCTTGTTCCCACCTCAAAATCGACTTGCTGATAGCGCCCTGCCAACTCTCTATCGGTATTACCACGCACCGACCCTTTGACCGTTACACGCGACTCAACAACCGAGAAACAAGCCACAGCCACTGGCTTCGTAAAATCATTATCCTGAGCAATAACTACGGCATAGTTGCCAGATACCTTCAATTTTAAATCGGCGTTAGGCACATCAAATTGATAATGTACGTAAAGCGTTGTCGTATTCGACGAAAAGGCATAATTATCAATAGACCCGTTGGCAAAACCTTCCAAATAATCAACTTCCGACAACGAAGAACGTGTCCAATCGGCATTACAATGCACCAAGGCATACGTGTAACTTTTGGGTTCATAAGACATCTCGTCAAATGAGATTCGCACCGATTGGTCGGAACCTAATTCAATGACTGGAATGGCTAACGGATTGTCGGCTATACGCACTTGTAACGTACGAATATTATTGACAGTAACATGCGTATAAAATGGCTCTGCAAATAAGCTAGAGGCCACAAAAAGAAAGGCAATATACAGTATCTGTCGTTTCATAAGATAAGACAAAGGTACAAAAACAATTTTAGACAGCAAAACCACTTCCCTATTCGAAAAAATATGTACCTTTGTACCGTGATTATTTTAGGTAATTAAAACCTTAATAAACACATTAAAAGCATAAAAATACTACAAACTTAAAAACAATAAACCGAATGGGAAAAGTATTGATTATTGGAGCTGGCGGTGTGGCCACTGTGGCCGCCCATAAGTTGGCACAAAACACAGACGTGTTTACTGAAATTATGATTGCCAGTCGTACCAAATCAAAATGCGATGCTATAGCTGCTGACCTTAAAGCACGTTATGGCGTAACTGTTTCAACAGCTAAAGTGGACGCAGACAATGTTCCAGAACTTGTGGCTCTGATGAAACAATTTCAACCAAAACTTGTGATGAATTTGGCTTTACCATACCAAGATTTACATATTATGGATGCTTGTTTGGAGGCCGGATGTAATTATTTGGACACAGCCAACTACGAACCTTTGGAAGAAGCTAAATACGAATATTCATGGCAATGGGCATATCAAGATCGCTTCAAAGAAGCAGGCTTAATGGCCATTCTAGGCTGTGGTTTCGACCCTGGCTGCACGAGCGTTTATACGGCTTATGCTGCTAAACATCATTTCGACGAAATTCACGAATTAGATATTGTAGATTGTAACGCTGGAGATCACCACAAAGCATTTGCTACCAATTTTAATCCAGAAATCAACATCCGCGAAATTACACAAAAAGGACGTTACTTCTTAAATGGGAAATGGGAAGAAACTGGTCCTTTGGAAATTCACCAACCGATTACCTATCCAGAAATCGGCCCTCGCGAATCATATCTAATGTATCACGAAGAGTTGGAATCATTAGTGAAAAACTTTCCAACGCTAAAACGCGCTCGTTTTTGGATGACATTCGGACAAGAATACTTAACGCACTTACGTGTTATTCAAAACATTGGCATGTCGCGCATCGACCCAATTGATTATAACGGACAACAAATTGTACCAATTCAATTCTTAAAAGCGGTATTACCAGCTCCAGAAGAATTAGGTGCAAATTATACTGGCTGGACATCAATTGGCTGTCGTATTAAAGGAATAAAAGATGGCAACGCTAAAACATACTATATTTACAATAATTGCAGCCACGAAGAAGCCTACAAAGAAACAGGTACACAAGGTGTAAGTTACACCACTGGCGTTCCTGCCATGACGGGTGCTTATCTCTTTATGACTGGCACATGGAACAAACCTGGTGTATTCAATCTCGAAGAGTTGGATCCAGATCCATTTTTGGCAAAAGTGGCCGAAAGCGGTTTGCCTTGGCACGAAATTATCAATGCAGACTTGGAACTATAATATTTTTTACAAAAGATATTCCATAAAAAAGGCGAAACAAATTTGTTTCGCCTTTTTTATGTATCTAAGACATTTCTATCGCTTCCCTGCATTAAATAACAAGCCTAAACAGACGGATAGATTTTGATTGCTAGAACGACGATAATCATCGGTAGCACTATTAGGGAACATGTCGCCTAAACCAAATGAATAACGTGCCTCTAATTGATAAATGCCTGCCCGTTTGGTATTAAATTCAAAACCGGTTCCCACCGCAATAGCGTAATCCAAACGATTTTTAACAGCCATCGTGTGGCGTGGTTTTTGTTGCGCATTGGTCACCGTAGATTCCACGTTATCAGAAATTTGATAACTCACCGATGGACCCAAATTAAAAAACCATCGAAACACTTTGCCGCCAAAATAAATATGTGACAAAAAAGGGATTTCCACATAATTCAATTGGCGTGTATAGGTATAAGAATCTGATTGTTCAGTCCAACCACGCTGCGTAAAATTGGCTTCAACTTGTACGCCAAAGTACTTAGCCGACACATAGCGAAACACACCACCCGCTTGTAATCCATAAGTTGAATTTTGCGCTACGGAGGGCGAAAAAGAAACCCAGGATGCCGTAGCTCCTCCGCGTACACCAACGCCATATTCAGGAACGAAATAATTAACTTGCCCGAATACGCTGTTTGCGCTGACAAACAGGATGAATAATATGATTACTTTGCGATAGTTCATTTTATTTCAGTCACTTTTCCATTGTAATAGCCAAACAATGACCAGCTCATATTCATCCAATGAGTTCCCGATTTTACTTTTTGGAACTTGAATTCTGATTGCAACAAATCGCACTCCACATTACCAAAAGCGGCCGACATATTCTTACGTTTAGCTTTAAGAGCTGCGGTTGTATAATTTATTAAATCATACCCAATCAAGTCGTACATAGGAATATTTATTGGGCTTAGCTCTCCATACCATTTTTTGTAATTGGCTTGATAGGCACTTGTATCTTTTTTCTTGAAAAGCGAATAATAATAGGTTCCTTCGTGGAAATTTACCCACTGTTTCCAATCTTCAAATCCCCAAATTTGCAAAGCTGGCAAGCCCAACGTTTCGATTTTTGGTAACAATGAAGATACCACGTCTAAACGCGTAGTGGCTAGAAATAAGAGTGTTTTATTACGCCCAGCCAGCGTCTTAAGCGTATCCACATTACTGGTGCTCAATTGAAGTTCACGGTATGTTTTGCGTTTAGCAGCAAGCGCTTTTATCACCTCATCGGCCAACGCATTAGCTTTATCTTGTTTTCCTGTAAAACGTGCTATAATAAAATTAGACGAAGAAAAACGGTCAACCATAGTTTGTGCCACCAATGGTAATAACACATCTTGAGATGGGTTAAACTGTAATAAAAACTCGTGCGAATCATCTAACTCAATTTTTGATGTAAACGGCACGACCATGTGAATACGATTATCTCTAGAAAACCTAGATACTGCTGCCACTTGATTTGAATAAGCTGGTCCAATAATTAAATCCATGGTTTTTAATACTGGCAATCGCAAAACAGAATCTAACGTACCTTGATTTTTCTCAATATCGAACGTATATAAATCAACGGAAATTCCAGATTTTTTCACTTCGTTCAGACCCAATAAAATGCCACGATAGAAATCCCAAAAATAATTCACTGACGCATCAATATAAGGTGTTTCGAGCATAAAAGGCAACAATACAGCAATACGCAATGCATTAGGATTTTGAGCCGCTGGTTTAACTGGCTGGGGATTATTAATCAGATCCAAATCGCCCTTTTTAACGGCCATAGTTGGATTTTCAACCACTTTTATTGAAGGTTCTTCAATGGTGGTTTCGGTCTGTTCTTGTTTTTGTGGCATAGGAATTATCAATTCCTGACCGACCTTGATAGAGGTAATATTATTAGCGCGCGTTAGCTCTTCCACCGAAATATCGTATTGACGGCTAATGCTATATAAAGTTTCTTTACGTTGTACAACGTGCGTACGTTTAGGTGCTTCAGCCTTTTCTTCTTTCTCTACCTTTGGCGCCGGTTTCGTTACAACTGGTGGTGTAGGCACAGGTGCTTTTACAGTTTGTTTAGTAACTTGAGGTGTTTTAACAGGAATCTTCAACAGCATACCCACAGTTAAACCGGATTTAGATTCTGGATTATTGGCAATCAATTCATCCACCGAAACGCCATATTGTCGAGAGAGCGAATACAACGTCTGTTTGGGTAACACTTCGTGAGTCACAAAGCTACCTGCGGCATTATCTTTAGCCACTGGCCCCACCACTGGTACTAAAATAATTTGACCAATAGTTAAGCCTGATTCCAAACCTTTGTTACAAGCATGTAAGTCGGCTTGTGACACGCCAAATTTGCGAGAAATGGCATATAATCCGTCTTTAGGTTCAACGGTATACGAATAGTAATTTTTACCATCAACTTGCACAATTGGATAATTTAGTGTTTGAGCTGACATTGCCATGCCAACCAACACAAACATCACACAGAGTAGAATTCTTTTCATATCTATCTTGTTTTAAATTAATCACATAAAGTATATAAATCGCCACGTGGATTGATGAGCATAATGGGAACATTGGTACGTGTTATCATTTTACGTTCCTTGCTACCAAATAACAAATCATCTAAACCATATTCACGCGAAGCGGAAACCAACACCAATCCAGCCTCACCACTTGCGGCCCAACTGGCGGCCTCACGTTCTACACCATTACTATCTTTAGACGCCTTACGGACTTCATAATTCAATTGAAAAGAGTCCAATAAGGTTTTAATTGCGTCAATATTCTGCAATGCCTTAGTTCCATAATCTTTGGGTTGGAAGATAATTAATTGCGATTTAAAAAAACGTCCAAAAGCAGCTGCAAAAGGTCCTTTTTCTTTATCTTCAATCAAAAAAGAGATAGGTAAAGCCACCTTTTCAAAATTAGGCTTTTGACCAGCGCGAACGAACAAATAAGGTATCCGTAAAGCACGAAAAGCATCTAAATAAGTTTGCACCGACAGTTTGTTTGTCAGCTCAACTACCAACAACGAAGCATCTAATTGTTCCACAACGTCTGCCACATCTCCTAATCGCACTACATTATCTTCGGTTTCATCGCCAATCGTCAAACTGTGTAAATCGTAGTTAAATCCTGCTGCCAACTGTTCGCCAAAGGCCAAAGACGTTTGCTCGGTTAAATCGTATTGTAAAACTACTACTGGTCGTTTCATTATTTTCCTCCTAGGGCATTAGTTTTCAGAGTGCTCGAAGAGCCACCTATATTTGGCATCGATGGACGCGATGATGCACCAGATGAAACTGGTGTTGTATTAGTTTCTGATGGTTTGTTCGTATTCGCTTCCGCTGTCGTCTCCTTTGGTTCACTGTCTGTAGCACGACGACGGCGTTTAGAAGTGGCTGCCACAGTTCTCACTGGACGCGCAAAAACATCTTCCCATTTTTGGGGGCGAATAGCCACCTGCCACGAATAATTTGGTAAATACATGGACTCCGCTGTTACCTGATCAAGTGGTGTCATAACACCTGTAGGTGCAGGATAAAGTACAATGCGATCTATTTTTTGTTTCTTCAAGTACACCGTCAGAAAACTACTTTCCGTTTGGTTCATACCTATCATGGTACTATCTGCTTCGCGTGGGAAGAACAACGATTGTGCATTACCACGAACATCCACACGATATAATTCGCCATCCGCCACATAAGCCGTAATCTCTTTGCCTGCTAATTGGTTAAAACGCGTAGAATCTTCTTGCTGACAAACAAAGGCAGAATTGATTATTTGCAACCGTTCAACCGCTCCATTTACCGAAAAAATACGAATAGTATCGCCTGTAATTTGCTGATTATCTGACCATAAAATCGGCATTTTCATAAGGTGCAAAACGGAATCACGCGTTTCGTAGCGTGCCGAATCGCATACCGCTTGTACATCTTTTCTAAAGACACGTACATTGTAAAATGCCTCCACTACTTTATCGACCGAATCAACGGCATACGAAAACAATGTATCAGCATTCAAATACAACGTATCGGCAGTAGAATGGTCAATCATCAATGCCGAATCCTTGGCCAAAGCCACATCACCTTCTTCTTTGTAATAGAGATAATGACCTCGAAGTGACACTTTTTTCACGGTATCGTCGAGCTCTACATGATGATGTGCCCGTCCAATTCCTTTTTTCTTATCATAAAATATGGTATCGCCTTTCAACGTTTTGCCATCTTGATGGGTTATGAGGGAATTCAACAACAATTCAGATTGTTCGGTTTTAGTATCATACCACCCTTTTTCTGAATAAATAGTGGTCTCCTTCTCATAAAGCACTGTAGTAGGACCAAGAATTTGCGCCAAATCAGTTTCTGTAAAATACTTCAATGTATCGGCATCCATCACAAAGTTAGGGTTTGTTAGCCGCACTTTTCCTCTGAACAATGCCATCTCCAATCCTGGATAATAGTAACCAAATTTTGAGGTTAATGTATTCGTAGCATCGGTGAGTTTACCGCCCGTAAAATAATAACCAACATTGGCGCCACGATCATAATTTAAGCTATCGGTGGTTAAACGAACAGTACGGTTATGCATGCGAACATTCTTGCGTAAACGAGCCATTTTTGTATCACCATCGTAGTACAAAACATCGCCATAAATAAACAACGTATCACCTTGCACGATACGCACATGACCATAAGCATTGAACGAATTACGTTCTTCAAAAAAATAGGCACTGTCACAATACAAATAGGCATCGTCGTGACGAAAACGGACATTACCTTTGAGTAACTGGCCATCGGCCATCAAATCTTTGTCGTAGCTAAATGTTTCGGCATTTTCCAAAAAAACGCTGGTTTTCTTGGTATTGGAAGCTGGTTGAACAACCGTTGGTTGGGCTGCTGATGGAGCAATGGTTTTGGGAGGTTGTGCCTTTGGTTTTGGCTTCATAACGGCTCCAGACTTACCAGATGCAGGTCGCAACATGGTATTTTGTGCAAACGCACCCACGCCAACCAACATTAGCATCGCAAAAAGCCCTATTTTCAATCGATTCACTCCCATTCAAACCCTATTTTTTCACCCAATTAGAATATTTGAAATCACAATTCTGCCAGTCTGGAGCAATATAAATATAAGTTTCTTTGATTTTTTGCTCTACCCATTTTTGAATAATTTCCTGACTTTTAAATGCTTGGCAATACTGTTTCAATTGTTGATAGTCGTCGGTTAAATTAGCTTTGTGATTAGCAATTTTTGATTTTACTTTTACAAAGGCGTACACTTCACGACCAAGTTCTTGGCTCATCATCGAAAATGGAGCCGAGATTTCGCCCACATTCAAACTATAAACCGCTTTGGCCACCTCTTGCGGTAAATCTTGATATTCAAATTTAGTAGTTCCTGTGGCAGCATTCGTCATTAAACCACCATTCATACGCGTATTTTTATCAGACGAATTTAGAGTGGCAGCAGCCTCAAATGTTTGTTTGCCCGAACGAATAAGACTGGCAACACTATCGAGTTTCATGAAGGTTTTCACCTTAATATCACTCGAAACGCGAGGACGTAATAGAATATGTCGGCAATTAATTCGGTCGCCACGTTTTTCGATGAGTTGTACGATATGAAATCCAAACTCGGTTTCGAAAACACGCGATACTTGACCTGGTTCCTGCAACGCAAAAGCGGCATTGGTAAATTCTGGAACCATAGTTCCTCGACCAAAAAAGCCAAGTTCACCACCTTTAGTGGCGGTTCCTGTATCATCAGAATACAAACGGGCTAACAATGAAAAATCAGCGGTTCCATTATTCACACGATCGGCAAATTCGCGCAAGCGTTTTTTGGTAGCCTCAATATCTTCGAGCGGAATAGGAGGTTCTATGGTTACTATTTGCACCTCTACCATGGCTGGAATCATGGGAATACTATCAGCAGGAAGGGTTTGATAGAATTGACGAACTTCGCTCGGTGTTAATTTAATATCGCCCACCAGTTTTTGTTGAACCATTTGAATTGTCATTTGATCTTGTATCGTTTGACGCAGTTCTTCTTTGATTTCGGTAGTCGATTTCTTGAAATATTCCTCCATTTTTTCTTTCGAACCAATCTCACGCAAAATGTGATCAATACGCATATTTAACTGCGATTCGACTTGCGATGCGCTGGCTTCTACACTATCAATTTTAGCTTGGTGTAAAAATAGTTTTTGAACCGCTATTTGTTCAGGAATAACACAATATGGATCACCTTGAATGCGATTACCTTCATATTGTGCACGAACGCGTTGTTCCTCGACTTCAGAGCGTAAAATAGCGTTATCACCCACTACCCATACCACGCCATCAATCATATTGGATTGAGCCTGTAACGAGAAAGCAGAACAACAAAGGAGTAAAACTCCATACATTTTTTTTAATTGCATAATTTTAAAGGTATTGCATGTTACATGGTTACTTTACGCCAAAATAGGTGATGTCACCATCTTTTTGAGCATCTTCATAAAGTTCAGTTTCAAAGTTTTTGATATACTCTATTTTACGTTGGTTATAAAGTATAGTACGCACTTTTTCCTGAACAAATTCTAATGGCGCTGGCGAACCTGCCAATTGATAATCCGTAATATTCAGCATATATGTATATACCGAATCTCTTGTTTCGTAAAATTTTGTATTCGATAAAAAGGCTCCTTGATCAGGAATCGCCGATGGCATTTTTTTGAGTACATCGTTCAGATAAAGCCATTTATCTACAAAATAATCGTAACTCACGGCATGTTGAATACTGTATTGCTCTATCTGTTGAATCGATTTTTCGTTTATTTTACGCATATAGCCACGTACGCGATCGACTTTAGGCGAAGCCAAAGGCACTTTTAAATAAACGCCACGCAACATATTCTCTGCCAATAGGAATTGATCGGTATGTTTTTCGTAGAAGGCTGCCACTTCCTCGTCAGTAGGTTCAGCTAAACGCTGTGCCACCAAACGTTGTTGGTAATAGTGAATAGTCAATGATTTACGATATTCTTCTACCAAATCTTCTACCACGTCTTCATTGGCAATATTACGTTTAGCATTTTCGTAAAGCAACACGTCGGTAATCCATTTCCGAATATACGCATCAGCTAAGTTGGTACTATCTTCACGTGAGGTTCCTTCGGGAATAATTTTATCGAGATCATCGTGATACAGAAACTTACCTTCCACCTCTAAAATAGGTTCACGCGAAGTGTCAGCTGCTTGTTGTTGACATGAACCAACCACAAGCAACAAACCACATCCTAAAGCAATATGTTTGAATGCTAACATTATTCTTTTACAGTTTTCAATACGGCCTGATTCACCACTATCGGATATTTAGCACGTAATTTTTCAATCCATAAACGATCCAATTCATTTTGATAATCAGCCGTAACAGCACCACGTACATCGGTATAGGCTTCTGGACCATTTTTGAGCATTTTACCCACTACTACCACAACAGGGAACTGCTCATCTACAGTTACTTCTGCTTTTTTCACTTTAAATGCATATTTGTCGACCAAAGCATTGTCACCTTGTTTCCAAACACCCACTTCGGTTTTTACCAATTTTACGCTATCGTTATTAACGCGTGTATTGAGGTACGAACCAACTGAATCGGCTGGTAATTTCTTCAACAATGCTTTCACCATTTTAGCAGTAGCTGCATCTTTACAAGCTACAATACGACCTTTGTAATGAGGCGTTGGCCAAGCATATTGATCTTTATTCTGTGCAAAATAAGCTTTTAAGCCTTCTACATCTTTTGATGCTTTTTCCCATACTTCAGTATTGCTGACGTCGAATAATAAAATTCCATCATGATATTCTTGCATCAAGAAGCGGAACTCATCGTATTTCTTTTCTAATTGTGTGTCTTCATAAGCCAAAATTTGCTCTTGTACAAATGGTTCCATTTTTTCGGCCAACATCAACATCGCTTCGCTTTTATCAGGACTTGTTAAAGCAATAAAACGTAGCAAATCATTTTGATATAATGTTTTATCAGCATATGTAGCTAATGGCTTATTCAACAAATCTGCCTTTTTGATAAACGTTGAATCAATGTATTGTGTTCTCATCATAAAAGCAGTTACTTCTTTCATGGCTTTATCAATAACCTGATAATTATATTCTTTTTTCAAGCGGTCAACCAACACTTTACGCCCCATTGATGCACGTTCATCACGTTGCATAGCACGAATAAGATCCGGTTTTTTCTTCTCGTATGGTTCTAAACCACGTTTATCATTCAATCGGATAATGTGCCAGCCAAAAGCGGTTTGTACAGGTTCACTTACTTGACCTTTGGTAGTCAATGCAAATGCTGCATCTTCGAATTCACGTACCATGCGACCAACTCCAAACCAAGTTAATTCGCCACCACGAGATGCAGAACCTTTATCATCCGATTCCATACGAGCAATTTTCTCAAAGTCTTCGCCAGCTTTCAAACGCGCTGAGATAGCCATTATTTCTTTTTTTGCTTTTTCTTTATCTGCTTCTGAAGCATCTGCTTTCACGACTTTAATAATATGAGACACTTGCACTTGGCCTCTTGATGGACGACGGCTATGTACTTTGATTATGTGATAACCATAAAACGTACGTACAGGTTGTGAAATTTCACCAACAGGCAATTCATACATGGCTTTTTCGAATGGATAAACCAACATACCGCCAGTGAAAAATCCCAAATACCCTTTATTTTGGGCTACCGATGGATCATCAGAAACTTCTGGAGCCACTTTGTCAAAACCTTCTGCGATCAAACGTTTACGTGCTCTCAATGCTTTTTGATAAGCAGCCAAAGTATCGGTTGGACTTGGGTTCTCTTTAATTTTAATCAAAATGTGACTTACTTCCACATCTTGTTTCAAATGCTCATACGCTTCACGACATAACTTATCCTCAAGCGACATATCAGTCAAATAAGGTTTAGCTAATTGATTACGGTAACCGCGTAACTCATTTACAAATGCAGGCAAGGTATCCAAACCGCGATGCTGAGCTTCCACGACTTTCAGTTTAAAATTCTTGAACAATTCAACGTATTCATCGAGCGTTTTTTTATCAACAGCATTATTGGTGTTGTTCTTATGATAAATATACTCAAATTCAGCTTTGGTTACATCATGACCATCAATGGTCATAAGCACAGGGCTTTTTTCTGCCATCGCCAAAGAACTCATGGTAAAAAACAATAAACCGATAAAGAATTTTGTTGTTTTCATAATAAAGATAAGTGTTCGTTATTTGATTGATTTAAAAATTACTTAATAAGATTTTTACCGCTCATATCAGCAGGTTGTTGAATACCCAAAATATGACAAATAGATGGTGCCACGTCGGCTAAAATACCATTTTCGACCACCGCCCCTTTGTTTTTGCTCACATATACAAATGGAACAGGATTTAACGAATGGGCTGTATTGGGAGACCCGTCTTCATTTAAAGCATGATCGGCATTACCATGGTCAGCAATAATAATTAATTCATAATCGTTACGTTTTGCCGTTTCTACTACTTTTTCGACACACGCATCAATCGCTTTTACAGCTGTTTGAATAGCCTCATACACACCAGTATGGCCCACCATATCGCCATTAGCAAAATTGACCACCACAAAATCAAATTTTTGTTTTTCTAATTCGGCAGTCAAGGCGTCAGCCACTTCGTAAGCGCTCATTTCTGGCTTCAAATCGTAAGTAGCCACCTTAGGTGATGGAATTAAAATACGATCTTCACCTGTAAACGGTTCTTCACGTCCGCCATTGAAGAAGAAAGTAACATGTGCGTATTTCTCTGTTTCTGCAATATGCAATTGTTTTAATCCCGCTTTTGAAATAGTTTCGCCAAGCGTATTCATCACATTATCTTTGTCGAATAATACATAAACGCCTTCAAATGAAGAATCGTATGGAGTCATGCAAAAAAATTGCAATGGCAAGGTGTGCATACCAAATTCAGGCATATCTTTTTGAGTTAATACAAGGGTTAACTCTTTAGCACGGTCGTTACGATAATTGAAGAAAATAACCACATCGTTGGCCTCAATTTTTGCTACCGGATTACCTTGAGCATCCACATGCACAATTGGCTTAATAAATTCGTCAGTAACCTCAGCATCGTACGATTTTTGTACAGCTGCCACCATATCCGTTGCAGCTTCGCCAACGCCATTCACCAATAAATCGTAACCAACTTTCACACGCTCCCAACGTTTATCGCGATCCATAGCATAATAACGACCAACAATAGACGCAATTTTTCCGCCTGTTTTGTGTAAGTGATTTTCGAGTGCTTGAATAAAGCCTTTTCCGCTGCGTGGGTCAGTATCACGACCATCCATGAAACAATGCACGTAAGCATCAGCTATGTCGTACTCTTTAGCGATATCGCATAATTTGTACAAATGATCTAACGAGCTATGTACGCCACCATCGGAAACAAGACCAATGAAATGCATTTTTGATCCGTGTTTTTTGGCATATTCATAGGCACGTATAATTTCTGGATTTTGTAAAATAGAGTTGTTACGGCAAGCGATGTTAATTTTAACTAAGTCTTGATATACGACGCGACCAGCACCAATATTTAGGTGCCCTACTTCTGAATTACCCATTTGACCATCGGGTAAACCGACGTTTTCGCCAGAGGCTTGCAATTCAGAATGTGGATATTGTGCGTTCAAAGAATCCCAATAAGGCGTAGGTGTTTGTGAAATCACATCATCTTTGGCTTTATCACCAATACCCCAGCCATCTAATATCATTAAAACTGCTTTTTTTGACATAAAATTCGTTGTTTATAGTTATTTATTTTTGTTGATTTTATTGCTCTAAATGGATGATACCCATCCAACTTGCAAAGATACAAAGAATTCTACTCGAAATACCCAGCTAAATACCAATTTTTATTAATTTTTTCAAAAAAGCAAATTATGCTGGACAAAAAAAACTCCAACCTATTCTTTCGAATAAGTTGGAGCACAACTATGAATGAACTATTACTGAGAACTTATTTCACAATTTCTTCGTATTCATAATCATAATACTCAAACCAAGTAAGGCCATCGGTACGTTTTGAGCGTTTTACACGTCCATCATCGTAAAAATCAAATGTAATTTGTGTTACTGATTCTTTATCTGACCATTTTACTTCAGTATTCAAGTTTTTGCAAGGCGCACCAAATAAGCCTGTATGAGCTTTCCAATCATCAATAAAGCTATCATTGATTACTTGATAAATTTTGCCCGTGTTCAAGCCTGAAGAGAATGTAAAGTTTTTGGTACGATCGCCACGTGTAAAGGAAACTGCATTACCATTAGTGATGGTAAATGTTGACTTCAATTCAGGTGTACCATAATCTTCGTAAATTTTCGATAGCATGCCATTAGCATCATATTCGAAGTTAACATTGCCACCATCACCCCAGATGTTTTCAATAGTTGAAACTAAACCATTTGCATTTAATTTCCACACACGATTTTTAGTAGAGTCTTCACGTACCAAGTTGATTTGGCCAGCTGTGCCATAATCTAAGATCATGTCTTCAGTCCAATCTTCACCCGTTTCAACCACTTTTGTCACACGACCTTGAGCATCATAAGTGTACGTCCAGCTAGTTACTTTAGCTTTGGTTTCATCCATACCATCCCAATTGTAAAGGAATGATAGTTTTTTCAAACGATACTCTTTTTCTTCTGGTTTTGGATCATCACCACCATTTGTTGGATCACATGATGTAAATCCTAATGTTGCTACAGCAAACATTAATAGGGTCAAAAAATGTTTTTTCATAATAATAAAAATTTAAAAAGTTAATAAAATAGAGATATACATATCAGGAGCTTAGTTTCCTGCATAAATAATTAAACCTAAACCTGTTAAGAAAAACACAAACATGAAAGCAATTAATACATTTACCAATTTACTTGAGCCTTTAAATTCCTTCCAAATGAACACGCCCCAAGCGGCAGAAACCATGGTAGCTCCTTGACCTAATCCATAGGAAATGGCTGTGCCAGCTTCACCAGAAGCGATGTAGCTTAACGCTGTACCAATAGCCCAAATAATACCACCTAAAATACCAACCAAGTGCACACGTGCGTTACCCGCAAAATATTCTTTATAGCTCACAGGCGTACCCACAAATGGTTTGCGCATAATGAATGTGTTGAAAATAAAATTGCTCAATAATATACCAATGGCAAAGACAAAGAAGGCAGAATAAGGAGTCATTTTACCGATAGCTGGAGCAGCGAAGTTTTCTAAATCCATAGCTGAAGCCACAAAACGATAGAAGAAAGCCATTAACACACCTGCAACAACCGCTAAAATAATGCCCTTTCGACTCGATTTGCTATCTTGTTGAGTCTTACCTGCCGCAATTCCATTCAACACAATGGCAATGACCACCAAAGCAACACCAATAAATAATAAAACAGGATCGCCTTTGGCTTGTCCCATATAATTAATAACCACACCTAGCACTAACGCCAAGCCAACGCCTAATGGAAATGCCACAGCCAAACCAGCAATAGAGACTGAAGCCGACAACAAAATATTGGCAGCATTAAACACAATACCACCAAAAATGGCACTGCCTATATTCTTGGCATCCGCTTGTTGTAAATCGGTCAGAAAAGAACGTCCTTCTTCTCCAATGCTACCCAATGTAAAACCAAGAATGATACTAAATAGCACAATACCAATAACATAATCCCAATAAAACAACTCATAACGCCAACTTTTGGCCGCTAGCTTTTGAGTATTTCCCCACGAGCCCCAACAGAGCATCGTAATAAAGCAGAAAAGCACTGCTAATGAATAACTTTCGACAATGTACATACTGTAAAAATTTAAGGTTAATATTAATGATGTATTCGTTCGCTAATAAATAAAAACAGATCGGGCATTAGTGCCAAAGAGTTCATTTCAAAAGGCATCGCTCTATATTCGTGTTTAAAACCATGCTCGCGTAAAGCCACGTGTAAATAACCATTGCCAGAATATGTTGAGCCAGCCATACTCGGCGAATAAATAGATAACTGCAAATTATTTTTAGTCGTTTCGGTGTGTGCTACCAAAGCTTCCAAAGTTGCTTTATCGCCAAATTGACAATTGGTAAACACAGCTGCCGTGAACGATTGTGGAACCAGTGTTTGAGCAAGTACAGAATCGGCAGAGCCACCCATTTGCCACACAGAACGATAACGTCTATTATCGCGTATATTCGCTTGAGATTCAAGCATAGGAACAATATCAGAAAGAAGATTCGACGCTAATACTTGAGGCACAAAACAGAGTGCCATAGCCGGTAAAGTCCCTTTTTCATAAGCTTCTGTATAATATTGAGCAATGCGTTTTTCTGTATTTTTGTCAGGACAGCCAACGATATATACAACCGCATATTTACGTTGAGATTGGATATCATTAAACGGATAATAGAGCGACAATTCGTGACTCAGGCAACTATATGATTTACAAAAAATCGACTGCCTTTTATTAATCTTAGGTAGTTGGTAAGTTTCACTCACGTTGAACGTTTTCTGGTGAAATTGCGCATCAGCGAAACGGAAAACAGCTGGTAATGAACTACGCCAAAATTTAAAATCGTGACCACCACTATGCACGCGATACAGATGATCCACGCCTTTATCCAAGAACAACTGATGCAACTCCTCGTTACTACGACACAAAGTTCCTTCTTGATCACCATTATCAATGAAAAAATGAACACGACTCAGCTCTTCTGCCGATTTAGAAGCAATCACTCCAAATGGTGAATTTTTAAGATAATAATCGGTCAAACGCGCTTCGCCCGACAAACCAACGCCACCAAAAATGCGTCCCCATTGTTGATCCCAACCTGTTTGTGACTGCTCAGTCGCATATTGTTCATGTGTACGAATAGAAGCACTCAAAGGCATACTTACAGAAAACACATCAGGATGATTGATTGGCAACATTAAAGCGCCAAAACCACCCATAGAATAACCTGTCACAGCACGATTTTGAGCATTGGCAATGGTTCTATACAAACTGTCAACTAAAGGCACCAATTCTGTTACAAACATGGTTTGATAATTATAATCTCCTGAATAGAAATTAGAATAATAATCTGAAAATCCTTGAGGCATAATCAATATCATCGGCTGAATTTCGCCTTTGCGAACTAGCTGTTTGGAGACTTGTCCTACACTTCCATATTCCAACCACGACGACGCATTATCGCCCAATCCGTGTAGCATGTAAAGTACTGGATAACGTTGTTTAGTTGTAAAATAACGGTCGGGCAAAACAACGCTATAGTTGATTTCCTTTTGCAACACACGGCTGTAAAAAGAGCATCCTTCTATCTCCGTAGCCAAAACTGACACGGAGAATACAGCCAGCAAAAACATTAAGACGAGACGCTGTTTCATAATCAAAACTTATTAAGTTTGAGACCAATATACGGAATACTTTCTTGCAACAAATATAAGAATGTTTCAAAACTATCATTGCCGTTAAGCAAGCGGTATTGATGACTAATCGATTGATTACGACAATCCACATACAACTGCGACAATTCGGTACACGTAACACTCTCATCGCCTGCCGATAAATAATAAAACTCATTGGTTGGCAATGCGCGCGAAGTATCCAAATTTGTATTTAACAAATAAACAGCATGTACCAAAGCGGGATTAAGATTGCTGGCATTATATGCCCAATTTCCTGATTCTTTATTACCAATGAGCACACGATGATAATCACGTGGTTTAACACGATAATTAATAGCCATAAAATCTATCAACTGATCAAAATCGGCTGAATTTTGTTCCAATTGGGCAGGGTTAAATGCTACCAAAATAAAGTTCTTATCACGTTGCAACGAATCCAGCAACAAAGCAGTTTTTTGCAATTCTGACGTTCTATTTGTATAACTATCGTAGGCTAAATAGACCACATGGCACGAATCGGTACGCTGATTATAATTTTCGGGAATTGTGATGGTCAAACTACAGCCATTCATATCCACTTGCTCTGTCTGTCCAGACAAATTAGCCGATAAACGTGTCGCTTCGGTGACAACAGACTCGGACAAACCATTCATCATGCGCGTGATAAACGGCAATGCTTCTCGAATCCCACCATGCCAATAATCCCAAGTATGAGCTCCATTGCGTATGCGCATCTCATGTGCAACAGCTTTACGTTGCAATAACGCATGCAATTCAACAGCGGTAACCGATAGCTGTTCTTCGTCGTCACCACAATCCATAAACAAGTGAATCTGTTTTTGAGTATCCGACAGATTTTCACCAAACGTCAATGGATCATGTTGTAAATAGTAATCGGTCAAACGCGCTTCTCCCGTGAGTCCTTCGCCTCCAAAAATGCGTCCAAATTGACTATCCCAAACCGATTGTGGTTCGGAACAGTATTGAGCATGCGTACGCCACGACATACTCAGTGGCACCGAAATACTAAACAATTCAGGATGTTTATACGGCAAAATCAAAGCACCGTAACCGCCCATGGAATAACCCACCACAGCGCGATGTGTAGCATCGGCCTTGGTTCGATATAACGAATCGATATAAGGCACCAATTCGTTAGCAAACATATCCATGTAATTGAACTTATTGGTATAATAATTCACGTAATAGGATTTCAATGCATAAGGCATTACATAAATATAAGAATCGATCATACCTTTCGTTTCCAAATCGTTAATAATCGTATTGACCTGACCACCAGCTACCCAAGCTGTTTGATTATCGCCCCAACCGTGCAACAAATAAACCGTGCCATAGTCTGCCTTCGACGTGTTATAATCAGCTGGCAAATAGAGAGCAAAAGAAACCTCGCGATTCAATATTTTGCTAAAGAAAGTCACATTTTCGGCATAACGCTTAAAAGTAGGTGGATTATCAATCGGTTTAGTAGGGTCGCATGACATCAACATTAAACTGATAAAACAGGCAACAAATAAGGCTAGCCTCTTGTATGAAAGAAGTTGCCTTATTTGCGTACCCGCCACTATGAAAAACTTGGTTATCATGAAAAACTTGGTTTATTTAGTTACAACACGTGCTTGATTCGCATAAATCACCACATCTTTAGTTTGAACCGCATAATTAGGATGTGGATTCACCCATTTCACGACTAATGTATGATTGCCTTGCGGCAAATCGTAACGATGAAAAATATCGTATTTACGTTTGATATAATCGAAAGGCATCTTGAATGATTCCACTAACTGACCATCGATATAAGCCTCCATATTAGCAACATAGTAAAGATTATCAGGCATTACTTGTTTTACAAAACCCATAACCACAATACCGTTGCCAGTAAAATCAATATGCAAGCTATCATTTTCAAACGGTTTACCTATTACACGACGTTCGGATGGGAAATGCCCCACAAAATTTTCTTCCCAAGCCACTTCTTTGGGAGCTTGAAATTTAACTGAAATAGTGGAATCGTTGACCGCGCCACCATGACGTGTGATAAGTTCTAAAGCCATATCATAGTTCAAATCATAAATTCGATTCAAAGAAATAGTCGTATATGGAAAATCTAAATCTTCCACCTTTTCCATGGCTGGTTTCCACTTCTCAGGAATATTTTTATAACCCATCATCACGCCTAAAATACCGCATGCTGAAGCTGGATTACAATCGCTATCTTGTCCACAGCGCGTAGAAATATCCATCGTTTTATAAAAATCGCCATCGCCATAAAGCAAACCAATAACCACATAAGCCGAATTGAGTGCCGCATCGATATTAAACGCATTAAAAACACCTTCTGGGCAACCAATTTCTTGAGCGTATTTCAACTCCATCTCATACCAACAGCGTTTCCAATCGGAAGGATATTTTTTGTGCAAACGAATCACCTCTTCGATACATTGGCGGTATTTGCTACGAGCAGGAATGGTTTTAAGTGCTTCGGTAACAATATACGATAAATCGTTGGAAACAAACGCTAACGAGTACATAGCCGACATATAAACGCCTCCATAATAACCATCGCCAGAATTCATAATGTGACCAATTTTATCGCACAACTCAACACCTGTATTCACCATGCCTGGTGTCATCATACCAGCAAAATCGGCTTCAATCTGAAAGTCAATATCGTCAGCATGAGGATTATTTTTCCAATGCCCAGATGCTGGCGGCATAATGCCATTCAAGATATTATAACGCGCTGCTTGATTGGCATGCCATAACTTATATGGTGCATTGGCAAACGAAAGTGCAAATGAATCAGCAGGCGCATCAATACCGCAACGTGCCATCACTTCCACAAAAGTTAAATCCATGTACACATCGTCATATAATCCAGGATCTAATTCAAACGTTTCGCGTGCATAATCATCGTACCAAATAATCGGTGTATCGTCGTGAATCAACGCTCCTCTGTATTTGAATTCAGTAGGTCCGCCATAGGTACAACCAATTGTTTGTCCAGCCCAACCGCCTTTGATTTTATCTTTAAAATCGGCCACAGAAATAGTGAGAGTATCGCCATCGGACAAAGCCGCTTTTTTAGGTTGGCACGAAACAAGAAAGCAAACTGTAGCTGCTAACAAAAAGTTTATATAAGAAGTTGGTTTCATAAGTTATAAATTAAAAATAATGACTAAAAACTACACGCCGTCGATGGTTGCCACCGAATGACTAACCACAGGATTTGTATAATGTGGCGATGGTAACGGTTTTTCTGAATAATACATAATATCGTTGATACGTAGTAAATACTTATCGTTAGGATTCAACCATTTCAATACCACGTGATGATTCCCTTCTGGCAATTGATAACGCCAAGCAGGTTCTAATTTGCGCGAGGTATTTTTCATTGGCATAGTACTGATATGATCCAATTTACCATCAATCCACACTTCAAATTGCGCCACATAATTATCATTTAATTCCGCCAATGCAAATGCCTCAGAACCAAATCGAATAGCCACACGATGAATATAATCTTTCGTGATACTTTGCGTGGTCACCAAATTGCCATAAATCACAAAACCATTGCCCCTGAAATCGAACGCATATTCGTTGTTTTCCATAAAACAATCTTTTCGTTCGCGACAAATAGGCGTTGTTTTCTCAAAATTTTGTTCAAGTGGCAATACATTGATTGCAGTTCTATTGATTGTAACGTCATTGTCGGTTACGGTTCCACCATTCCGTGTAATCATTTCAAGAGCGTGTTTGTAGCTCAAATCATAGGCTTTTGCCAACGATACATCGGTTCCTTGAAAACAGAGCGGTTCTATTTCCTTTAATGGTTCAAGCCAATAAGCATCAATGGCATTATAGCCCAACATAACTCCCAATACGCCAGCCACGGTAGAAGCATTACAATCGCTATCTTGTCCACTACGAGTGGCAATATCCATCGATTTACCAAAATCGCCTTGACCATATAGCAACGCCATAGCCACATAAGCACTATTCATTTTTGCATCAATGTTGAAACTTAGAAAAACACCTTTAGGACAACCTTTATCCACGTTCCATTTTTTGTGAAGTTCAAACCAACATTGTTCCCAATCGTTAGGATATTGTTTGTGCCATTTTCGTACGTCATTCACACATTGATAAAACGAACTTTCTTTGGGAATTGGTTGCAAAGCCACGTCCAAAATTTCGTTGACATCGTTTGAAACAAATGCTTGTGCATATAAACCCGCCACAAACGCACCGCCATAAAAACCGTCGCCACTATTCATAATATGCCCTACCCGATTGGCAACATCCATAGCAGCGTTGACCATTCCAGGGCTCATTAATCCAATAAAATCAGCTTCTATCTGAAAATCTAAATCATCAGCATGCGGATTATTTTTCCAATTACCAGATGCTGGTGGCATAATGCCTTGACGAATATTGTAACGTCCAGCTTGGTTAGCGTGTGCCAAGTGATATTCGGCATACGCAAAACGATGTGCCAGTGTGTCCATGCTACAGTCTAAACCAGCTTGTTCAAAGGTCTCTACAAACGTCAAATCGTTATAAATATCATCGAACAAACCAGGTTTTTTATCCCACCAATATTTCACATAATGTTCGTTCCATGGAATTGGTTGATACGCCTGCATCGTCGTTCCTTGAAACTTAAACTCTGCTGGTGCGCCATACACCACACCAATAGTTTGACCAGCCCAACCGCCTTTAATTTTATCCATCAACACAGCTTTGGTCATTGTAATTGGAGTCGCTTGGCTGGTCTCTTTATTTGAGTGACACGCGGTAAGCGACAATACCAATAAAACTGCTATAATTGCTCTATTCTTCATGTTGTTTTATGTTGTAAATTAATTAATAAACTGATAACTCGGTTACTGATAAAAAAGCGCTCACGTTTCTGGTATATTTGTGCCAATGTTTTTCGACTTTCGTATCGAATAACAAACGTATTGCAGTTGTTTCAACCGGTTCAAACTCCAAATAATATTCTACAAAATGAGGTTGAAAAAATACAATATCTGTATCGGGTAATTTAGGATACGATTTATAGGCAGGAACCGAAACCCACTGTCCTAATTTGTTACGATATTGTATCGTAATATTGGTAAACCAACCTCCAAATTCTTCGAGGCAACCCATGTGCAAACCAACTGCTGAAATCTGTTTGGTAGCATCCCATTCATAACCTAGGAAATCAATTTTTGGAATGCGCGCTTTAGCTGCTAAAGTGTAAAAAACAGAACCTTCACCACCCAATACGCCATCGTTAATAACCGCTACCGAATCGGCATACATGGGTTTGCCGAACGTATACCAACAAGAATCCAATACCGAACGATTCAACTTGGTCACATTCGCCAAAATAGTTTTGGCTTCTGGGGCTATATTTTTGTGGCGAACAATTAAATCAAACTCTTTTTCGATTGTTTTCTTACCATCGCTTAAGGTAAGCGTATAATGAAACTTACCAGCTTCGGTAGGTGTTCCACTCATTGTTCCGTCATTAAAAGTGACACCGTTAGGTAACGTTCCGTTTTTGAGATTCCACGCATACTTTTTATTGCCATCGCAAAAATAGTCGTATGCAAATGGTTTATTCACTTCTACCTGAGGATTTGGACCAATATAAAATTCCAATGGTACTTTAAATTGTGCTTTGTCATTAATTACTAAGACTGATTTATCGGCTTTTTCAACCAATTTACCACCATTCAAGCAAACCACATCAATAGCCTGTTTTACAGTACGTTTTACCATATCATCAATCGCTGCATCTGGCAAAGCGTCACGCGTGATGTTGATGTACTTATTATTGAACGGTTTTGTCCAGCCTTCTATGGGTAAATATAAATCACGAGGTAATGCTTTAAATCCATACATCACGCCCAAAAGTCCACCAATTGTTGCGGTTTGATTGTCAGCATCGAAACCCATAGCACAACCCAAATCCATCGTCAATTGGAAATCGCCATGACCATACAATAACGACAGAATACCACAAGCTCCATTTAAATTGGCATTCCAAATGGTTTTAGTCATCTCTGGTTCATGCGTATAATAACGATCGGCAATCACCTGACGAGCTTTTTTCCAATCGTTTGGATACTGTTTCCATAAAGCCACCACCTCACGCACTGTTTGTGCATAACGGCTATCGGCTGGTAACTGTTTTAAAGCATCTAATACCAACTTTTCGCGATTGGTTTCAAAAAATGCATTGGCATACATCGCACCATAATGGATGGTAGGATGCGAAGCCCAATCGTCAGATGTAATACGAGCTGCCCAATCGCTTTTTTGTGCGGCATAAGTCACCATGCCCGGTGCTGTATAGCCCCATATTTCGTTAATCAATTGTGGGTCAATTTGATACCAATGTGGATTAAGTTCTTTTTTTCCTGTAAATGGTGGCGTTAAACCATGATGCATAGCTCCCAAAGCAGCACGATTGGCTAACCACACTCTATCTTTCACGTGATTCATCCACGCTGTACGCAAGTTCTCATACGTTGGTTCACAGCCATATTTTTCCATTTGAATCAGATACAAATATTCAAAATCGGTATCGTCATCGCTAAATCCACCATCTAATTTTTTGAGCTTATCCAAATTCTTGGTATAGCCATAAGGCCACGTTTCAGGACCAGGATTTTCAATAAATTTATTTTCGAATGGCAATCCATAAAAATTACCAATCATTTGTCCAACCCAAGCTCCAGCGATTTTATCTTCTAGCTCGGATAAAGCAATTTTTTTAGTCGCAAAGCCTGATGAAAGTGTAAATAAGGCTACTGCAAAAAGAATACTACGTTTCATGATTTATTGTAAATTAGGGTTTGTATCAATAGCTGTTTGTGGTATTGGAAACACGTGTTGTTGACCAGTCGTCACAGGTTTTGCAAACCAAGCGTTATCCCATTTGCCAAAACGCATCAAGTCTTGTCGGCGGTGACCTTCCCAAGCAAACTCACGACCACGTTCATCCAACAATTCGTCCAAAGTTAAAGATGCATCGTACACAGGCATGCCCGCTCTTTTTCTAATTTCTTGGAAATCAGCCATTTGCACCGCTTCTCCAGTTCGTCCTTGGCGCATCATCGCTTCAGCTTTCATCATAATAACATCGGCATAGCGGAAGAGCGCAAAGTCATTCTCCATATCGAGTACGTCATATTGCAAGCCGTCAGTTTGGAATTCGTATTTCCCGCAACGGGCACCATCCCATTTATCACGACTTTTATATTTACTTTCAGGCCAAATAGGATTGTAAACAAACCAGATAGTATCGCCCGTAGTACCATTTATGTCAAAAATCTTTTTTCCATTTTTGTCGTATTGTTGACCATAAATCCAAGTTTTCTTGCGATAATCAGCATCGCTATATTTTTGGAAAAACTCTGGTGAAGTCATAAAACCATCCCAAGGTGTGTCGTTGATATTATAAGTTTCGCGACTTCTAGCATGCAAGGTCAAATCGTACCAATAAAAACATTCGGTAGTCAACGTGGAATTATAAACAATGACAAAAATATTTTCTTTCGAATTTTCGTTATGAATTTTAAAATTATCGAAATAATCAGGTTCAAGAGCATATTGATTTAAACCAATCACGCTATCGCACATAGCTTCGGCTTCTTCCCAACGAGCACGTCCAATATACACTTCGGAATTCATATACAATTTTGCCAACAACGTATAAGCCATACCTTGCGTTACACGGCCATAATTTTTGGACGTAGCCACGGCATCTAGTTTGTCGATATTGGCCAAAATCTCTTCTTCTACAAATTTATAGACATTAGCACGCGTCTCTTTTTTAGGCAATGTTTTATCTGTAAAATCGGTGGTAAGAGGAACGTCGCCCCACGCATCAAGTGCCCAATAGTAAAACAGTGCTCTAAGAATCTTTATTTCTGCCACAATTTTATCTTTTCCTGCAAATTCAAGTTTCGATTGTTCTGTTTCATAAAGCACCTCGTTACAAGCACTCACGCCACCAAATACAAATTCCCAAGCCAAGCGGTTAATTTTATTAGCTGACCCAATATTGTGTTTTTGTATTTCATCCCAACGACCATTATCCCACCATTCGTTATCATCGCGAGCTGGGATGATACACTCATCGCTACTGACAGTGACTAACGACCACAGTTTTTGTTCTTCAGGATAAGGTTGCAATTTAGTATAAGCTCTACCAGCATTCATCAACAACTCTTTCTCATTCTGAAAGAATTGATCCATCGGAATGCTGGAATAGATATTCTCATTCAAATCGGTACAACTTGTAAACAACAGAGAAGTTGTAAAGAGTACGCTATAAATAATATGTTTTGTTTTCATAGGTTTGTAAATTAGAGGTTTGGATTAAAATACGACACTAGCTCCAAGAGTTACGGTAGTGGTTTTAGGATAATACGTCATACTTTCGATACCAGGTTCCAAGCCTGTGATACTTACTTCGGGATCTACACCTTTGTAGGCGGTCAATGTGAATAAATTTTGGGCCGAAGCATTGATACGTAAACTACTAATATATTTGCTATTAAACTTAAAATTATAGCCAATCGTAAGGTTATCCATTTTCAAGAACGAACCATCTTCGATGTACTTCGATGAATATTTCGATTTACCTGTAAATTCAGGATTTTCGAGCCATGAATCGAGAATATTTTTCAAACCGATTGGATTCATATTTTCGTAATACAAACGGTATTTGTTCAACACTTCGCCACCAATAGAAGCGCGCAAAGCAAAGCCTAAATCCCACGCTTTATAGGTGAAATTATTAGTCCAACCGAGTGTTACATCGGGATTAGCATTGCCAATCACTTCCCATTTGCTTTCGGGTACGCGACCATCAGGCATTTGACCTTTCAAAACATCGTTACCATATTCATCAACTCCCATCCATACTGGACCATAAAATGTACCCAATGCTTGTCCTTCTTCCATACGTTGGCAGTATAAAGCGATTTCACCTTCTAACCAACCCACTTTGTAAGTGCCATTCGAAAATTCTTCATTGGTAAATTTCTCCAATTTATTCGTATTATGAGCGGCGGTCAAATAAGTTGTCCATTTGAAATCGCCTTTCACTAGAGGTTTTGCATAAAGCGTAAGTTCCACACCTTGGTTGCTAATTACACCCACATTGGTATACATTTCGGTATACAAATAAGGTGGCACCGAAACAGAATATTTATACAACAAGTCGGTACTTTTGCGGTAATAATAATCGACACTACCACCAATACGATCTTTGAGGAAGGCAAAATCAACACCGACATTCACTTCATGTTTTTTCTCCCAGCGCAAATCAGGATTTGGATTACTTACTGGTTGATACGTATTAATCCATTCGCCATCGTAGTAAAATTTTCCAGCCGTTCCCATTAATACTTGCGATTGATAATTAGGAAATTCTTGATTTCCCGTAACACCATAACCAGCACGCACTTTTAAATCGGTAACTGCATCAACAGATTTCAAAAAGTCTTCCTCTTTTACTCGCCAACCTGCACTTACAGCAGGGAACCAGCCCCATTTATGATTGGTTCCGAAGCGAGAAGAACCTTCGCGACGTAACGATGCCGACAACATATAACGTTCTTTGTAATTATACATCACGCGACCGAAGAAACTAATCAACTTGCTATCTTCTTTGTACGAACTCATTTCAGCTTTTCCTTCTTTCAATGCCGAACCTGCTCCCATATTATTGGTGTAATACAAATCGGTATCAAAACCCATATTTTTCATGTAACTTTCGCTACTGCCCTCTTGTATATAGGAGTAACCAGCCAACGCTTGAATAGTATGATCACCAAATGTATTGACATAATTCAGTGTACTTTCATACTGTAACGAATAGTCTTTGCCATTACCAATAGAAGCCACACCGTCGCTTCCAATAGCACTTGGGTAATAATGTGTGCGATAGCGATTCGATTCCCAACGTGATTTTTCGTACGAAATAAAGTTATCCCATTTTAAACCATTGACGGGCAACACATTCAACGACATACGCACATTACCACCATACGTATCGGTTTCACCTTCATTGGTTTCTTCGTTTTGCATAGCTACGGGATTATAATAACTTACACCCACCACGCGATTGTAACCACCAGCATCTTCATTACTTGGGTCGTAAATTGGTTCCGTTGGGTTATGAATAAACGCTTGATACAAAATATCATAATTAGCCGGTTTATACTGACGCATCGAATAAAAAGCGTTATAATCAAACGTCAACCAACCGTCGATAGCGGTTTGTTTAATATTCGTTTTAGCTAAGAATTTGCCCGCATTATTATTGTTCAACAATCCTTGATTTTGTTCAAAATCGATGGTCGTGCGGTGCGACACTTGTTTTGTTCCACCCGACAACGCCAAACTATGTTTGTTAGAAATCGGCATATCGCGCGTTACTTCATCGTACCAATCGGTACTTGAACCATACAAACTGCCCACAGCACTCGGCTTATATTGATTGATAACATCCGAAAATTGTTGTGCATTCAAACTTTTCACCATTTGTGGATTCACTTGAACCGACACTTGACCGGAATATTCAAACGACGTTTTTCCTTCACGCGCTCGTTTGGTAGTAATAATAATCACACCATTGGTACCACGCGTACCATAAATCGCCGCAGCCGAACCATCTTTCAACACATCAATACTTTCAACCTCTTGGAAATTGATATTTTTCATATCCGAACCAGCCACACCATCAATAATGATGAGCGGACCTTGACCAGATGTTAACGTATTTGTGCCACGCAATAAAAATTCATAATCGGCTTGCGGATCGGCGCCATTTGGATTGACAATGGTTAAACCAGCCACTTTACCTTGTAACATACCCATGGCATTGGTAAACGAACCTTGATTGAAGTTTTCAGATTTCACCGTGGCAATAGAACCTGTAATCTCCTTTTTAGACGTGCTACCGTAACCAATTACCACCACTTCGTCAATGGCTAAAGTAGATTCCTTTAATAACACATTAATCAATGTGCGTCCATTCACCGATTCTACTAGTTGCGTAAAGCCAACATAACTAAACACCAGTTTAGCTTGCGGATCGACCGACAAGGAATAAGCACCATCCATGTCAGTAATAGTTCCCGAAGATGTGCCTTGAACCTGAACACTCACGCCAATCAAAGGTTCCGAAGCATTATCTACCACACGACCAGACACCGTGATATTGGCGAATGCCGTACCACGGAGTAAAAAAAGTAACACAACAATAGACATCTGTTTAACGTGTCCTATTGAATTCTGTTTCATGGTATTTGTATTTTTTAGATTTAAGTAATTCGATTAAAAATTAGCCACATCCACTTCGTGACGATACGGCATCGATACTTGCGCACCTGGACGCGTTACCGATATAGCGGCCGCACGATTGGCAAACAACACAGCCTCTTTCAACGAACGACCTTCGGAAATAGCAATGGTCAATGCGCCATTAAAACAGTCGCCAGCAGCGGTGGTATCAACCGCTTTTACACGTATACTTGGAATAAGTTCAGCCTCGCCATCTTCGTAAAGCATAGCACCTTTGCTGCCCATGGTAATGATGATTTTTTTCACACCTAATTCGGCCATACGTTTAGCCGCAGCTATAGCCGAAGTCTCATCAACCACGGGAATACCAGAAATTAATTCCGCCTCCGTTTCATTAGGCGTAATCAAATCAATATTTTTTAAAATGGAAAGAGGAAGAGGCTCTGTAGGAGCCGGAGCTGGATTTAGAATCACCATCTTACCAAGATTTTTAGCGATTTGAGCAGCATACTCAATCGTTTTAATCGGGATTTCCAATTGCATCAATACAATTTCGGAATTTTCGATAGCGTCCAGCGAATTATCAATATCAGCAGTTACTAAATTACTATTGGAACCTGAAGCCACAGCAATACTGTTTTCGGCATTATCATCTACCAAAATCAGCGCTACGCCCGAAGGATTTTTAGGATCAGAAAATACATAAGAAGGATCGATGCCTTCGTCGTCGAACAATTGGTACGCTTGATGCCCAAACACATCGTTACCTGTTTTGCATACAAACGTCACTGCCCCACCAAGCCGAGCACATGCCACAGCTTGATTGGCGCCTTTACCTCCCGCATTCATAAAAAATGTACCACCGAGCACAGTTTCTCCTGGTCGTGGGAGATTTTTTGTCCGAATCACCATATCAGTGTTTGAACTCCCAATGACAACAATGCGTTTGATGCCATGTGTAAGTTTTTGTTTCATAGTAATCAATATTTATAATTTAAGGTTAGAATCTTTACGCCTAAAAATTCAGTGTAAAAGTATAGCAAAAAAAAGGGAAAACAAACCATAAATTTTACTATATTTGCAAATCCAAATGTATCTATTTTTAATATATATTATTTATATAACATTGATTTATAATAATTTAAAACCATATAAATATGAACGTTTTTGATAAAAATGTGATTTTAATAGCGTCTATGAGCAAAGCCGAAAAGCGCAGCTTTAAATTACTATACGAAAACGACCGCGCAAACAAAGCGTATCTCATTCTGTTTGATTTGATAGAACAACACATCACGTGGTCGTTCGACGCTATCAATGAGGCATTTAAAAAACAAACGCACAAAACAATAACCACCGCTTCCACCTATTTGCATCACCTCATCATCAAACATTTAATTGCTGAAAATGCCAACAAATCGCTCAAAGTAATTCTGTTCAACCAAATAGAACGCGCCAAATTGTTGTTCGACCGCAAATTGGTGGACGAAGGGTTTGAAGAACTCGACAAAGCCTACGAGCAAGCCGAACTCTACGAGGACGAAGTGCTGCAACTGCTCATTCTGCGCACCAAAATCAGATTTCACGAAAAGTTGGATTTTACACGCATCAGCGAGCAAGAACTCGCATCCATTCACATGAAACAGCTGGCGCTTACCAAAAAAAGTAGGCTCATCGACCAACACCATTTTTTATACAATACACTGCGACACCGCATCAACCGCAAAGGCTACATTACGTCCGCCCAAAAGAAAGAAGGATTTAACGATTTAATTATTAGCGAACTCAATCTGTCGTCCAACGACAATTCCGTAGGATTTGAAGAAGAAAAATTGCACTATTTATTCCAATCGACCTATTTTTTGGAAACTGGCAATACGCTCTCTGCCGTTCGCAATTACAAAACGCTCATCGAACTATTCGAAGAGAATAGGCATTTGCTCGTAAATCCACCCATTTATTACCTGAATGCACTCGAAGGTATTATACAAACACTGATTAACGCGCGGTTATACGACGAGATTGAATCGTTTTTGCAAAAAATACGCGGACTCGATGACGAAAATCATCCAGCGGATTTTAGGTTACACATCCAGTTTTTGGATTACACCACCCAACTCACGGTCTATTTAGCCAAGGGAAATTTAGAAGCCATCGACGCGCTGCATGAAGCGTTCGCCGAATCGCTCTTGAAGAAACAAGAAAACCTGCTGCCAAACGAGCAGATACACATTTATATATTACAAGCCGCCACCTTTATTTACAACAACAATTTTAAGGAAGCGCGCAAAATATTGAGTAACTCCATTACCAAATACAAAGTATTTCAAAAGCAACCACTTTTTAAAATATTACGTCTCATTTATCTGCTGATGAAAGCGTACAACGAAGATATTAATTACACCACCAGCGAAATTATCTCCATACGCAACCAATCCAAAGGCGAGGCGGTGAACCCAATAGAAACCATTATTTTAAAATTTGCCAAAGAATATCCGCTACCCAAAGCCAAACACCAACAGCAACTCTTGTGGCAAAAATACGACGCCAAAATAGCGAAAGCCTTAACCGATAAATACTCGCAAAAAACGCTGACGCTATTCGACTTTACGCTCTATATCAAAAGCCAAATACTCAACGTGCCGATAAAAAAGTTGTTAGAATCAGTAGAACAAAAAAGCTAACTCATGGACTTCCTAATTTTATACCAACTCCGCTGGCGCAAGTCTCCTGACTTGTGCCCATTTGACCATCACTTATCTATGTTCTGTTTTTTATCTTTTATAGCACGGGTTAAGAAACCCGCGCTAGCTACGGTTTATTTTTTACCAAGTCTGAAAGTTAAATGAGAAATAAAATGTCAAATAGTAGTTCCCATAATCTATTTTATAGTCTGAAGTAAGTCGATTTTGTTTCGAATATATCAAAGGTTTGTCATGCAACTTAAAAGGATAACCAGCTTGTAAACCAATAGTCCAAAAATCACAAGGTAATAATGAGTATTTGTATAATTTATAAGCAATATTTATTCCGGTTATACAAATAGCTTGATTCATCCTAATATCCAAATCGCGATTTTGAAGATAGTCACTCAAAGGTATTTCATGAGTTTTTGAACTATTTAAAAGTCTGTATCTATACCATTTGAATGAAACTAACGGCGATAGCACCCAATGTTTACTATCAATGAAATTATAGCCCAAATTTATGCCATATACGGTCGTATTCAATTTGATTTTTAACGAGTCGTAAGAGCTTTCTCCAGTATATGTACTCCCAAATTGCAATCCTAACGTATAGTGTTTATAATTCCCGGAGACGACTAAAAATAGAGGAGCACTAAATCCATTTAATAGTTCCGTATTGTATGAATTGAGTGTTGTTTGGAACTCATCAAAATTGTTTGGAATTAAATCCACACCGAGATAGGCTCCAAATTCAAAATTCGGACTTACACGTCTTACAGGATGGCTTTCAACCCAAACCGAATCTTGTAGTATAATTTGACCAAACAAATTTGTCCAAGAGAATAATAAAAATATAAATATATAAATGTATTTCATCTGCTAGTTTTAGTAAAATTCTCAATAATTAATATACTCCGCTGGCGCAAGTCTCTGGACTTGTTCCATTTGACTTTCTTTTATAGCACGGGTTAGGAAACCCGCGCTAGCAACGTTTGTAAGTTGATGTTTCTAAAATTAGTTCCTCCAAATCTCCGCTGGCGCAAGTCTCCTGACTTGTGCCATTGACCATAACTTATCAATTTCCTACTTTTATCTTTCATAGCATAGGTCAAGAGACCTGCGCAAAGAGAGAAATCTATCTATGGTTTATCAATAATCAACCTGTTGGGTTCATTGATTCTTGCTTGTACGACAGAATCTATATACTGATTTATCTGTTCCTTGTCTATGGAATTATTTTCTATTTTCTTGGAATGGTTATAGCTGATTATTGTTCCCGAAATTGAAATAATTATGGGAATAAAAAACAAAATTGTTAAAACAATCTGAGATCGTAAAAACTCATCACGCCTATGGTCTCTAAAAAACTTGACAATACCTGTTTTTAAATATTTTGTCCCTATATCTGTAAGGCAAACAGGGTCAGCAACTGATATTAATTTATTATCTAATAAATATTTTAAAGCGAAATTTAAATCAACGTTAGTGTCATAACCTTTAGACGATAGGTAGTTGTGATTAATTTTCTGATTTTTAATACTCAGAATATAATCACAGATTTCAATCTGTGATTGTGTTAGTGGATATTCTCTCATAATAAGTCATTTGTGTTTGATTTCCTATCTTTTAAACCGAACGCTAACTACAATATACGCGTACATTTAATTCCTTTTCTCCTCGCGTCAAAAACAGACCAACAAATATAGAACTATTTAACAAATAAACTGTTTTTTTTGGAGAAATAATTCGTGTAAAAAACTAAAAAAGGTGTTCAACTTTTCAGTTAAACACCTTTCACGTATACCCGGTGGGGCTCGAACCCACGACCCATTGATTAAGAGTCAATTGCTCTACCAACTGAGCTACGGATACATCTTTATATTACTTCTAAACGGACGTTTAAATTATACTTACCTTCACAGCTGCCAACACATGGTCGGCAATGTAGCGCAACTGCTCGGTATCTAATTCGGTATGCATTGGCAACGACAATACGCACGCCGACAACTGTTCTGCCACAGGAAAATCGCCTGCTTTGTAACGTGCATCCTGATACGCTTTTTGCAAATGCAACGGCACAGGATAATAAATCATCGCTGGGACACCGTTATCTGCCAAATACTGACGCACCTTTTCACGATCAACACCCACTAATTTCAGTGTATATTGATGAAATACGTGTGTCGTATTAGCCGCCACCACAGGCGTAATCAAATGAGCACAACCTGCAAATGCTTCGTTGTAATAATGAGCTGCCGTTTGGCGTGCTTTGGTATAAGTGTCCAAGTGAGGTAATTTGACATCCAAAACCGCTGCTTGAATACTATCGAGTCGGGAATTAATCCCAATCATATCGTGATGATAACGCACTTCCATGCCGTGATTAGCAATGGCGCGCATTTTTTTAGCGAGTACATCGTTGTTGGTAAAAATAGCGCCACCGTCGCCATAACAACCCAAATTCTTGGATGGGAAAAACGACGTACAACCAATTTCGCCCATACAACCTGACATTACCGAACGGCCATCGGCAAAGGTATAACGAGCACCAATAGACTGGCACGCATCTTCTATCACATGCAAATTGTGTTTAGCTGCCAAGGCGAGCAACGCTTCCATATTGGCATTTTGACCAAACAAATGAACGGGCACAATGGCTTTTGTTTTCGGCGTAATGGCTTTTTCTACTGCCTCAATATTGATATTGAACGTATCAAAATCAACATCTACCAACACAGGCGTCAAACCCAAAAGCGCTACCACTTCGGCTGTGGCAATAAACGTAAATGTTGGCGTAATTACTTCGTCGCCTGGTTTCAAATCCAATGCCATCAACGCAATTTGCAACGCATCAGTTCCGTTACCAACAGGAATCACGTGTTTTACACCCAAGTACGCTTCCAAGTGTGCTTGGAAATCGTTCACTTTTCCGCCTTTGATATAAGTAGTGGTATCCAAAACTTCTTGAATGCCAGCATTGACGTCAGCTTTTATGCTGTCGTACTGTGAGCGCAAATCAACCATCTGGATTTTCTTCATAACATCTACTTTTTTTGACGCGGCAAAGTTAATATATTTTTTCTAAACCTGAACGACCGAATGGAATTTTATTGATAAAAACACGGAGGGACAAAAATAGTGAATTTGGACTTTGCCAATTGATAGATAAAAAGTACATTTGCAGGATATTTATGAAATTTAGAATTATGAAAAAGGCTTCAAAAAGATGGATGATGCTCAGCATGATAGCGATGAGCTGTTTAACGTTAAACGCACAATCTGCCGATTACCTCAAAGCATTCACGCAAGGCGACTACAAACCGCTTAAACCAGCCGAAGTGTATCACATGAACGACGGCGAACACTATACCACGTTAAGTTCTGATGGCAAACGCATTATCGCCTTTGAATATGGTTCAGGCAAAGCCACCGACACCATTTTAAACCTCGACAAAGTGCCAGACTGCAAACTCAAAGCGATAGTAGGTTATGAGTTTTCGAGCAACGAACAAAAAATTTTGGTTCACACCGAAGTGACCAAAATCTACCGTCGTTCGTTCACTACCACCTATTACGTTTATAACGTCAAACGCAACCGCATCGAGCCGTTGACTACCACCACCAACGACCAACAGATGGCACAATTTTCGCCAGACGGTCGCATCGTAGCGTTTGCGCGCCATCAAAATTTATTCCTCAAAAAACTCGATTATAATACCGAAATAGCCATTACCGAAGATGGCGAGCTCAATAAAATCATTAACGGAACGCCTGATTGGGTGTACGAAGAAGAATTTGGTGCTACACGTTATTTTGAATGGAGTCCCGATAGCAAACTGTTGGCTTACGTGCGTTTTGATGAAACAGCGGTCAAGGAATTTTCGTTTCAACAATTTAACGACGATTATCCAACGTTGTACACCTACAAATATCCACGTCCTGGCAATACGAATTCACTCACGACTTTACAAGTGTACGACGTGCAAAATCGCACCACCAAAAAGATGCAATTAGGAGACGATACCGACACCTATCTCACCCAAATTCGCTGGTCGAACGATGAAAACGGTTTAACCATTGTACAGCTCAATCGCAACCAAACAACGCTCAATTTATTGCAAGTAAATCCGCGTTCGGGCGTAGCGACACGTCTGTTGAGTGAAACCAGCAAAACCTACGTCGATTACGAAAACCTAAAAACGCTCACATTCAATAAAGACAACAGTTTTGTGTGCATGAGCGAACGCGATGGTTATCGCCACTTGTATCTGTTCAATGCCAATGGCACGTTGGCACGCCAGCTCACCAAAGGTAATTGGGACGTGACCGATTTTTACGGTTACGACGAACTCACCAAAACCGCCTATTTCCAAGCCGCCAAAGAATCGCCGCTCGAACGCCACGTTTATAAAGTCGATTCAAAAGGTAAAATCGTCTGTCTCGATGTGCGCGCAGGAACACACCAAGCCTCATTTGCCAAAAGCTTCAAAGTGGCGATTGCACAATTCAACAACACCACCACGCCAAATTGCTACAGCGTGATTACGAACGCAGGAAAAAATCTCCGTACCATCGAAGATAATAAACTATTAGCCGATAAAGTGGCAGCCTTGCAGTTGCCAACCAAAGAATTTTTCCAATTCAAAACGTCGGAAAATGTCACCTTAAATGGTTGGCTTGTAAAACCCAAAAATATGGAAGCGGGCAAAGAATATCCATTGGTGATGGTGCAATACAGCGGACCAAATTCACAAGAAGTGCTCAACAAATGGAACCTCGATTGGGAATATTATTTGGCACAAGAAGGCTACGTGGTGGCTTGTGTCGATGGACGTGGCACTGGTGCACGCGGTCGCGATTTCCGCAACTGCACCTATTGGCATTTGGGCGTATTGGAAACCAAAGATCAAGTGGAAGCTGCCCACTATTTAGGCAAACAGAATTATATTGATGCCAACCGCATCGCTATTTGGGGCTGGAGTTATGGCGGTTTTATGACATTAAACTGTTTAACCTATGGCAATGGCACGTTTAAAGCGGGAATTGCCGTGGCGCCTGTTACCGATTGGAACTTATACAACACCGCTTACACCGAGCGTTTTATGAGTCGCCCTCAAGAAAATTATCAAGGTTACGAGCAAGTGAATTTACTCGATAAAGCAGATCAACTACAGGGGAATTTGCTACTCGTTCATGGCACTGCCGACGACAATGTACACGCACAACAAACCTTATTATATACCGAAAAATTGGTAGAAGCAGGCAAACAATTTGAAATGCAATTGTACACCAATAAAAATCACAGTATTTTAGGTGCTCAAACGCGCTTGCATCTTTATACTCGTTTCAACGAATTTCTAAAGAAAAACTTATAATCAATCACACTTTTTCAACACACGCTTACCCATGAAAACACAAAACAAAAACAACATCTTACCCATTGCGATGATGTTTGCACTCTTCGCCATGATTTCATTTGTCACGGGATTGTCCAATCCGATGGGTGTCATTGTCAAAAACCAAGATGGCATTCAAAACTGGATGTCGCAGTTGGGCAACTTTGCCAATTTCTTTGCTTACCTATTTATGGGTTTGCCTGCTGGTTTAATTTTAAAACGCAAAGGTTATAAATTTACGGCACTTACGGCCATTGCAGTCGGTTTTGTAGGCGTTGGCATTCAACTCTATTCTGGGCTCATTCCGTACGAAAAAGGGGGCGATTTCAACCTCGTCTTTTCAGTTTATCTCGCTGGTGCTTTTATCTCCGGTTTCTCTATGTGTATGTTGAATACCGTAGTCAATCCACTTTTAAACACGTTAGCTGGCGGTGGCAAAAAAGGGAATCAACTCATGCAATATGGTGGTTCATTAAACTCGTTAGCCGCCACAATTATTCCTATTTTAGGCGGTTATTTAATAGCCGATGCCACCAAAGCCACGTTGAAAGACGCCATTCCAGCGCTTTTGATTGCGATGGGAATTTTTGCGGTAGCATTTGTAGTGCTTGCTTTGGTCAAAATTCCTGAACCTCACCTCGAAAAGAAAGTGGAAGGACAACCCAAAGAAAAACACAGCGCGCTGTCGTTTCGTCACTTTGTATTTGGTACCATCGCCATTTTTCTATATGTCGGTTTAGAAGTTGGTATTCCTAACTTCATCAATCTGTTTTTAACCACCGGAAAAGACGTAGCGTCTGGCGCAGTTGGTGCAGGCATTGACGCTGGCGCAGCAGGCACAGTGGTGGGAACCTATTGGTTTTTGATGTTGATTGGTCGCTTGCTGGGCGGACTTTTAGGCGGTAAATTCTCGGCTAAATCACAATTAACCACCGTAAGCACACTGGCTATTTTGTTAGTCGTAATTGGTATCTTTTTACCAGCCGACATCGCCGTAAGCATGCCCGTATTTAAAGCTGACATCAGTTTTGGTTTACAAGTAGTGCCCGTTTCAGTGGTACTTTTTGTACTTTGCGGATTGTGCACATCCATCATGTGGGGAGGCATTTTCAACTTAGCGGTAGAAGGCATTGGCAAATACACCACCATGGGCTCTGGCATTTTTATGATGATGGTGGTAGGTGGCGGCGTTTTACCGTTAATTCAAGGCGCTGTGGCCGATATTACAGCTAGTTACATGGCATCTTATTGGGTGATTGTAGCCGCTTTAGCCTTTATTTTATGGTACGCCTTAGCTGGATGCAAAAACGTTAACAAGGAAATTCCTACGGAATAAAAAAGAATGTTCTACAACTAAGGGGCAATGTTATGAAATTTATAAAAACAGGTTTATGTGAGCTTATTATTGCTATGACTTTGGTCGGTTGCGCCTTTGACCCAAAACAAAAGGCTGAAGTAGAACTTGAGAATTCGATACTTGAACTTAATAATGAGATCTTAAAAGAAGAGATTATCCGTTATGTAAAGGAAGTAAATATACCAAATATAACACCAAAATATCCCTATTTAACCATAAATGATTTGGGAGCAGATACAGTTGAATATCACATTAATTACTTTGTAAGCCCTGATTTGTTTGAATATAATCCTATTGCATTTTTTATAGAAGTTAACGATATGATTATCCCTGTGGAGATTAAGGGTTTAATGTTTAAAAACGAATTTCCATTTCAATTAAAGAGAGAGGTTGTTGATGAATTCATAAAGATTTACTTTCCTGAAGATTTCAAGTATTATCAACGCCATAATAATTACCCACCACCTCCAACAACAAGGGAAGTGTTTTGGATATTAACGTTTAAAAATAACCAATTAATAGAAAAAAGAGTTGTAGTAAATTAAACGATATAAATAATGTCATATCCTTCAAAAAACAAAGACAATAAACATGTGACATTTATTGTTACTGGATTTATTGTAATTGTTGCAATTCTTTTAGGTATTGAACTCGAATTAGTTTCAATAATATTATGGCTTTTTAGGTGGTTTTGGTAATTTTATAGTTTTTAAAAAATCACTCAATGATAAAGAACTTCATTAACATAAATAAAAATAATCATTAACCTAAAACTAATAATCGTATGGAAAAATCGTATGTTGTTGGTATTGATATTGGTGGTCAAACTGCCAAAATTGGAGTGGTAGATATGCGCGGTAATGTACTGGCACAGTCGGCTATCAGAAGTGACGACACCACCGATCACGAAGAATTTATTACCAAATTGTGTGCGGCAGTTACCGAACTGGTCAATAAAAACCTATCTATGGACCAAATACGCGGTATTGGCATAGGCGCACCGAATGCCAATTATTACAAAGGAACCATTGAAAATACCGTAAATCTCAAATGGGGCGGCAGCAATAAATGTATTCCTTTTGCCGAGCTCATGAGCCAGCAAATAGGCATTCCCGTAAAACTCACCAACGACGCCAACGCGGCGGCTGTGGGCGAAATGACGTACGGCGCAGCACGCGGTATGAAAAATTTCATTATGATTACATTGGGCACAGGCGTTGGTAGCGGTATTGTGGTAGGCGGTTACGTGCTTTATGGCCACGATGGTTTTGCCGGCGAACTCGGTCACGTCACCATGGTACGTAATAACGGACGTATTTGTGGATGCGGTAAAACAGGCTGTTTGGAATCGTACGCTTCGGCTACTGGCGTAGCACGCACAGCCCGCGAACTGATAGAAACCACCGACAAAAAAAGTTTGTTGCGTAACATTCCTGCCGAAAGCATTACCTCAAAAGATGTGTTCGAAGCTGCACAACAAGGCGACGAACTAGCGAAAGACATATTTGATTACACAGGGAAAATGTTAGGCGAAGCGTTTGCTGACTTTGTAGCGTTTAGTTCACCAGAAGCCATCGTTTTATTTGGCGGATTAACCAAATCGGGCGATTTAATTATGAAACCAATCGTCGAAAGTCTCAACCATAATCTGATGCCACTCTGGAAAGGCAAAATCAAAGTACTTTTCTCACAACTCAAGGAATCGGATGCCGCCATTTTGGGCGCGAGTGCGTTGGCTTGGGAACTATAAAAACTAACTATACATTATGAAATTATCAAACGATTGGTTTAGCGGCGTTGCAGAAGCTGACAACAATTGTCCCATTTTTATCTCAGGGCGCGACAACCTAACAGAATTTCGTCTGTCGGAAAAATTTAAAGAGCGCGTGGAAATTTATTGGAACTACCAACCCACACACAACGGCATGCCATCTGAAACCGAAGCGAGCCTTATGGAGCAAGTTCAAAATGCGCTCCAAGCAGTTATGGAAAAAGACAAATTAGCGATTCTGACAGGTATTTATACAGGCAACAATGAACGCACTTGGGTATTTTACACACGCACATCGCGCGTGTTGGGCGAACGACTCAACGAAGCACTTGCCACATTTGAACTTTTACCCATCAAACTCTATGTAGAACACGACCTAGAATGGAATGAGTATCAAGAAATGTGCGAGATAAAACCATTTGCAGAATAAACAGATGTAGTATAAAAAAGGTCGATGAAAATTTCATCGACCTTTTTTTATGTCAAGCAAAACACCTACAATTCTAAGCCTAATTGTTGCTTTAAAGCGCGCAAATCAGGATTTTTCTCCTGCATTTTCACTAACTTTTCTTCGGGCGTAAACGCGGCACGTTCGGCAATAGTAGCATCCACTTCTATTTGGAAAGTAACAAAATCATTTTTCAATAACTCCGCTAGGCGCGCAGTAATAGTCGGTTGATGCTCCACCAATGTTTTTTGTTGTAAATTATTCACTACCAACACCTTATAAGACTCATCAGAAACGGGTTCTGGTAGAAAATTAAGCATCGTATTCGTGGTATGTGCTTGGTCGACAATCTCTTTAGCGCATTGTTTCCACGCAGTAATAAACTGTGCTGCCGTAAACGATTCACGACGTTCGCGAGCAACTGGTTCTGTGACGACCTCCTCCACTTCGGTAGAAATCGTTGGTCGTTCTACTTGCGAAATCGACAAGTTTTGAGGTGCACGCACAGATGAAATTTTTGGCGTCGACAACGCATCGTTGGCAGGCTTAGGGGCTGGTGCCGCATACGTTGGAGCCGGTTCACTCACTTTAACTGGTGCTGCCACAGGCCTTGCCGTAACAGGTGCCACAGCCGATTTTACTTCAACCGACACAGATGCAACTGGCACTGCTGCCAATGGTTTAATTTCTATCTTTTCATCTTCAGGCTTTGGTACAATACCCGTCAATTGACACAAACGCACCAAAGTTAATTCCACCAACAGACGTTTGTTGCGACTCGCTTTATAGTTCAAATCGCACTCATTGGCAATTTCTAGCGCTTTATATAAAAATGACAAAGGGCAGCGTTTGGCTTGTTCTCCATATTGCTCGGCAATAGAAGCTCCCACTTCCAACAACACCAATGTTTCAGGATCGCGGCTCACCAATAAATCGCGGAAATGAGCTGCCAAACCATTGGTAAAATGTTGCGCATCAAATCCTTTATTTAAGATTTCGTTGAGTATCATAAATGCATGGTTCACACGACCAGCCAAAAGATCTTCCACTAAGCGGAAATAGTAGTCGTAATCGAGCACATTCAGATTTTCAATCACGCCTTTGTAGGTAATATGCCCACCGCAAAAACTCACCACCTGATCGAAAATAGACAACGCATCGCGCATGGCACCATCCGCCTTTTGTGCAATTACATTCAAAGCTTCGGGTTCAGCCTCAACACCTTCGCTACTAGCCACATATTGCAAATGTTCTACAATATCAGCCACACGAATGCGATTGAAATCATAGATTTGACAACGCGAAAGAATGGTTGGAATAATTTTATGTTTTTCGGTCGTTGCCAACACAAAAATAGCGTGTGCTGGTGGCTCTTCCAATGTTTTCAAAAAGGCATTAAAAGCCGCAGCCGACAACATGTGAACCTCATCGATGATATAGACACTATATTTACCAATTTGAGGCGGAATACGCACTTGGTCAACTAACGAACGAATATCGTCCACCGAATTATTGGATGCCGCATCGAGTTCGTGAATGTTAAAAGAACGTTGTTCATTGAAACCACGACACGATTCGCATTCATCGCACGCTTCGCCATCTGGTTTTGGATTGAGGCAATTAATAGTTTTAGCAAAAATACGTGCACACGTTGTTTTACCTACGCCACGCGGCCCACAAAACAAATAAGCATGAGCCAAATGATTATTCGCTATCGCATTTTTCAACGTAGTGGTGAGCGCTTGCTGCCCTACTACGGTTCGAAATGTGGCTGGACGGTACTTTCTAGCGGATACAATATAGTGTTCCATAGGGTAATTTATTTTCAGTGCAAATATAGTCATTTTCGCAGAAAATATTCTATCACCAATGCAACTATTTTTCAAACAAAAATGATTATCTTTGCTTTCTTAAAACGGCTTGATAATGGCAACTAAATTCACACTCGAAAACATTACACATTTCTTTTCGAAATACAAATATGTCATCACATTTGTACTATTTGTGGTATTTGTTACGTTCTTCGATGAAAACAACTTAATCAAACAAGTACAAGCTAAACGCGAGATATCACATTTAGAGAAAGAGATAAAATTTTACCAAGATGCTATAAAAAACGATCATAATAAAATCAAAGCGATTAACTCGAGCCTCGACAATTTGGAGACGTTCGCTCGTGAGGAATACCTCATGAAACGTCAGAACGAGGAAATTTTCATTATCAAAGAATAAACCCATATATGCGCAAAACGACCAAGCCATACACCAAACGCAACGAAGAAACCAAATTGCGTGTAAAAACAAAAAATACGCTGTTACCATTTCTCATCGAGACGATGACAGATAAAAGCCGGAGTGCCATCAAATCGTACTTAGCGCACCGACAAGTAGCCATCAATGGACGCGTAACAACGTTGTTTGATACACCTGTTAATCAAGGCGACGAGGTGTCTATTCGTGCCATAGGCGAAAGTGCACCCAATCCAAATCACCGTGTTCGCATTGTGTTTGAAGACGAAGATTTAATTGTGGTCGACAAAAAACCAGGCGTTCTGAGTATGTCCACTGGTGTTGAAGGAGAACAAACCGCCTACAGCATTATGATGGAGCATGTTCGCCGTCACCGTAAAACAGATCGCGTTTACATCGTCCATCGGTTAGATAGAGAAACATCAGGTTTATTATTGCTAGCCAAATCGGAAGAAGCACAAGAACGCTTACAAAATGATTGGAATAACACGATTATTGACCGTCGATATATCGCCGTGGTAGAAGGACAACTCGAAAAACCTGAAGGACGCATTATCAGTTGGCTTACCGACAATTTAAAATCGATGAAAGTAATGTCGTCGCCCGTAGACAATGGTGGTAAAGAGGCCATCACGAATTACCGCGTTATTAAGTCGGGCGAACGCTATTCATTAGTAGAATTGCATCTAGAAACCGGACGAAAAAATCAAATACGTGTACACATGGCCGATTTAGGACACCCTATTGCCGGCGACAAAAAATATGGAGCAAAAAGTAATCCGTTAGGACGACTTTGTTTACATGCGCAAACCTTATCATTTTATCATCCTTTTACAGGACAACCTATGAAATTTGATACGGGAATTCCACCAAAATTTTTGTAATTTATTTTTCAAAAACAGATGAAGACTACAACCACCAAATTATTAAATACCATACAAACGCCTGCCGATTTGAAGCATCTAACATTGGAGCAACTTCCGCAGTTATGCGATGAATTACGGGCATTTATAATTGACGAGCTATCGCAAAATCCAGGACATTTGGGCTCAGGTTTAGGCGTGATAGAGCTCACTGTGGCTATGCATTATGTATTTGACACACCTTACGATCGCATTGTATGGGATGTGGGTCACCAGGCATATGCACATAAAATTCTAACTGGACGGCGTGAACAATTCCACACCAATCGTCAATTTAAAGGACTAAGCGGATTCCCAACGCCGAAAGAAAGTGAATACGATTCGTTCGGAGTGGGACACTCTTCCACTTCTATTTCGGCGGCTTTGGGCATGTCTATTGCCGCACAATTACATCATGAAAATCGACAAGTGGTAGCTGTGATTGGCGATGGCGCTTTAACGGGCGGATTAGCATTCGAAGGATTGAATAACGCCTCCATCAATCCAAACAATTTGCTCATCATACTGAACGATAACGACATGGCTATTGACCCTATCAAAGGAGGATTCAGCCAATTTTTAGGCAAAATACACACCTCACCAGCTTATAATCGTTGGCGCTATAAAGCATACAAAGTGCTCAAAAAATTACATGTTATTGACGAGCGTAGTAAAAACAAGTTGATTCGATTTTCCAATTCCTTGAAATCGTTGCGCTCTAATACGGGCAACAACATTTTTGAGGGACTGAACATTCGTTATTTTGGACCTATCGACGGACACGATATTGAATCATTAGTGAGCACGCTTCAAGAACTCAAGAAATTTAAAGGGCCTAAAGTGCTCCATATTCTTACCAAAAAAGGGAAAGGTTATAAACCAGCCGAAGACGCCGTAACCGTTTGGCATGCACCTGGTGAGTTTGACCCAAAAACAGGCGAACGTATCATTAAAAATGAAGGCGAACAACCGCCACTATTCCAAGACGTATTTGGTCATACACTGGTAGAATTGGCTCATGCCAATGAAAATATTGTGGGTATAACACCAGCTATGCCAAGTGGATGTTCCATGAATTACATGATGGAAGATTTCCCGAAACGTACGTTTGACGTTGGCATTGCCGAAGGTCATGCCGTAACATTCTCGGCAGGTTTGGCCAAGGATGGACTTTTACCATTCTGCAATATTTATTCGTCATTTATGCAACGTGCTTACGATAATGTAATTCACGATGTAGCATTGCAAAAATTAAATGTAGTGATGTGTTTAGATCGTGCCGGCATTGTTGGTTCCGATGGTGCTACACATCAAGGTCAATTTGATTTAGCGTATTTCCGCTGCATTCCTAATCTAACCATTGCATCACCACTCAACGAACACGAATTACGTCACTTGATGTACACGGCTCAACTACCAAATCAAGGTCCATTTGTTATTCGTTATCCACGTGGCAAAGGCGTATTGATTGACTGGAAAAATAAGATGGAGCAAGTAGAAATTGGTACTGGTGTACAATTAAAAGACGGAAAACAAGCGGTGGTTTTATCACTTGGTCCTATTGGCAACACAGCTACTCAGGCTATAGCAACTTTGGAAGCCACTTATGGAATTACCATTGCTCATTATGATATGCGGTTCTTGAAGCCGTTGGATCACACGATATTAAATACCATTGGGAAACAATTTAGCCACATCTTCACCATTGAAGATGGCGTTATTGCTGGCGGTTTAGGCAGTGCCGTAATTGAATATATGTGCGATAACGGTTTATTACCAAAAGTAACACGTCTAGGTATTCCAGATCAATTCATTGAACATGGAACACCCGCGGAACTTTATCACATGCTTGGTTTAGATGCCGAAGGCATAGCTGCTAGCATTATTAAACAGTTAGATTTAAAACTCTAAAAAACAGGAATTATGAAAATAATTATTGCAGGTGCTGGCGAAGTAGGTCGCCACCTAGCCAAAATGCTTTCAAGTGAAAATCAAGACATTGTACTCATGGACAATGATGAAAATCGTATCAAAGATTTAGATAGTAATTATGACCTTTTAACCAAAGTTGGCTCACCCACTTCTATTAAAGACTTAGAAGAAGCCGGCGTGGCCGAAGCCGATTTATTTATAGCCGTAACGCCGGAAGAGAGCATCAACATGACAGCTTGTATGTTAGCCAATAACTTAGGAGCGCATAAAACACTAGCACGTATAGACAACTCCGAATATTCACAGCCAAAGAACAAAGATTTTTTTGAAAAACTCGGTGTCGCACATCTCATTTACCCCGAAATGTTGGCGGCACATGAAATTGCAGCATCACTAAAAACAAGTTGGCTACGCCAACGAACCAGTTTTTGCGATGAGGCATTAACGCTTTTAGTTATTAAAGTTCGAGAAAATTCCGTAATCATCAATAGAACCTTTAGTACAGGCTATTTCAACCATAAAAAATACCGTATTGTAGCCATCAAACGCAATAACCACACCATTATTCCTGCAGGTTCCGACATGGTTTTAGCGGGCGACATTGTTTATTTTATCACCACCAACGAACATTTGGAATTTGTGCGTGAACAAGCTGGCAAAAGCGATTTCCCTATCCGTAATGTGATGATTATGGGCGGAAGCCGTATTGCACAAAAAACCATACAAATATTACCCCCACAAGTCAATGTAAAAATTCTGGAACGTGATCGCGAAAAAAGTTTCAGCCTAGCCGAAAAGCTTAACAACACACTCATTATCAATTGTGATGGACGCAATATTGAACTGCTGAAAGAAGAAGGCATTCAAGATATGGACGCTTTTGTAGCAGTAACAGCCAATTCTGAAGCTAACATTTTGGCATGCTTAGCCGCTAAACGTCTGGGAGTAAAAAAAACGGTAGCCGAAGTAGAAAATATCGACTACATTATGTTGGCCGAAAGTATGGATATTGGCACGGTTATTAATAAAAAAATGATTGCAGCGAGTTATATTTATCAGTTAACACTCGATGCTGATGTACTGAACGTACGCAACCTAACCGCCACAGATGCCGAAGTAGTAGAATTTATTGCAAAACCGGGCGCAAAAATCACCAAATCAAAAATTAAAGATTTACGTTTACCTGAACAAGTGAATATTGGCGGCTATGTACGCGACGGCATTGGATATATTGTAGATGGTAATACGGTTATCATTCCTAACGACCATGTTATTGTATTTTGTGTTTCATCAGCTATTCGTAAAATGGAGCGTTTTTTTAATTAACCATGGGTAAAGATTTTAATTTCTGGTTGGTGGCAAAAATGATTGGTAGCTTACTCTTTATCGAGAGTTTGTTATTACTCTCGATGAGCCTTATCCCAATTATTTATGAGGAAAATGACATGCGTTACTTCCTCATAAGCGGAGGCATCACATTCGGCTTTGCCACTTTATTATTTTTATTAGGCCTGAACGCCAAACCATTACTAGGAAAACGTGAAGGCTCTGTAATTGTCACCTTTACTTGGGTTTTATTTTCGGCATTTGGAATGCTTCCTTTTTGGTTGAGTGGCAGTATCCCATCCGTTACCGATGCGTTTTTTGAAACAATGTCGGGCTTTACCACCACGGGAGCTTCTATTTTGAATAACATTGAAGAATTATCGCACGGCATCCTATTTTGGCGCAGCATGACCCACTGGATTGGTGGCTTGGGAATTATTGTTATTTCGCTGGCTCTATTGCCACTATTCGGGTACAACGGCATGCAACTGTTTGCAGCAGAATCATCGGGACCAACCAAAGACAAAATACATCCCAAAATTAATGAGACTGCCAAACGCTTATTCGCCATCTACATTATATTGAACGTAGCTGAAACCATCTTATTAAAATTCGGTGGCATGAGTTGGTTCGATGCTGTATGTCATTCATTTTCAACAACGGCGACTGGTGGATTTTCTACTAAACAAGCAAGCATTGGTTATTGGAATTCTCCATACATTGAATATGTAATAATTATATTCATGATTTTATCAGGTGTCAACTTTAGCTTATACTACTTTGCCTACAAACACAAATTTGAAAAGATAATAGGCAATGAGGAATTAAAATATTATTTGATACTCTTATTTTCTGCGGCAGGACTTATCGCTGTTTCGCGGATGGATTTTTCAAGTGCTCAAACCTTCGGTTCCATTGAAAAAGCAATACGAGATTCATTGTTTTATGTTTCGTCTCTTATGTCAACCACAGGTTTTGTGACAGTCGATTACATGCAATGGGAAACCTACACGTGGATGGTATTATTGCTAGTGATGATAACAGGGGCTTCTGCAGGTTCGACCACTGGGGGTATTAAAATGGTTCGTATCGTTATTGTAGCCAAATATTGCTATTATGAATTTAAACAAATCATTCACCCAAATGCAATATTTCCAGTGCGCTATAGTGGACATTTGGTAAAGGAAGATATTATTACCAAAGTTCTAGCTTTTGTTTTGTTATATCTTACCACTATAGCTATTGGTATTTTAATATTAACCATATCGGGCATGGGTTTTGACGAATCCATCAGTGGCGTGATTAGTTGCTTGAGTTGTGTAGGACCTGGACTCGGCAGCATTGGTCCAATGAGTAATTATGCAAACATTCCAGAATTCAGTAAATGGTTTTTATCCTTTATGATGTTAGTGGGACGTTTGGAACTATTTACCGTATTTTTACTGTTCACACCCACATTCTGGAAAAAATAAAACGTCAGGTAAATAGATAAAATAAGGGCGACGAAAATGAGTTTTCATCGCCCTTGCTATATCAAGTCAAATCATTACGCAAACAATAAGCGAAATGCATCTTCCACTTTTTGAACACCAATAACCTCAATTTTCCAATTTGTCTTAGCCAATTGATTTTTATTAAACTCAGGTACGATAATTTTCTTAAATCCCAGTTTCTGAGCTTCAGCTATGCGTTGTTCGATACGATTTACAGGACGAATTTCGCCTGAAAGCCCAACTTCACCTGTAAGGCAGATGCTTTTATCAATGGTTAAATCGAGATTCGACGATAATACAGCAGCCAAAACCGACAAATCGACACCAGGATCACTGACACGTAAACCGCCCGCAATATTCAAAAACACATCCTTTTGTGCTAATTTAAACCCAGCTCGTTTTTCGAGCACAGCCAGCAACATATTCATACGTCGTAAATCAAAACCAGTAGCCGAACGTTGTGGCACGCCATAAGCAGCGGTACTAACCAGTGCTTGTACTTCTATCAAAAATGGGCGTACGCCTTCAATCATTGCTGCAATGGAAATACCGCTCAAACCTTCGTGATTCTGACTTAATAGTAGCTCCGAAGGATTACTTACTTCGCGCAAACCTTGCTGTTGCATTTCAAAAATAGCAAGTTCATCGGTACTTCCAAATCGGTTTTTGTTGGCACGCAGAATCCGATACATATAGTGACGATCGCCTTCAAACTGTAAAACGGTATCGACAATATGTTCCAAAATTTTAGGTCCAGCTATACTACCCTCTTTGGTAATATGGCCAATAATGAGAACAGGAATATTCGTTTCCTTGGCAAATTTTAGTAACGCTGCGGAACATTCGCGCACTTGCGAAATAGTGCCAGGCGACGATTCTGCCGTAGACGTCGACATGGTTTGAATGGAATCTACAATCACCACATCAGGTTGTACCTGTTTGATATGCGTAAAAATTTGTTCCAACGACGTTTCGCTCACCACGTAACACTCGCTTAACATCTCTCCTACCCGCTCAGCACGCATTTTTAACTGATTCACACTCTCTTCGCCGGAAGCATACAATATTTTTTTGCCAGCCATACGCAACGCCACTTGCAATACCAAAGTCGATTTGCCAATGCCGGGCTCGCCTCCAATCAACACCAACGAACCTGGCACTAAACCGCCACCCAAAACCCGATTAAATTCTTCGTTCAAGGTATTTATGCGTGTTTCAGCCTGAGCATTCACTTCATTGATGCGTATAGGTTGGCTCTCTTTTGTGAGCGCATAGCCATGATCCACTTTTAACGGTTCCTTACGCACAACCTGCTCCACAAATGAGTTCCACGCACCACACGAAGGACACTTGCCATAAGCTTTGGGGTAATCTGCGCCACACTCTTTGCAGAAAAAAACGGTTTTATCTTTTGCCATAATTCGGATGTAAAATCTCGATATAAATATCTTACAAAAATACACAAAGAGATCGAACAAAAAAAGACAGCTGATGTCTTAGTAGTTCAAATCTCCTATTCAAAATTTAATAAATCTACGACACATTGTGCCTTCTTGAGTGGTAACTGCAACCACATACACCCCTGATGGCAATCGATAACAATCGACCATGCCATTAGATGGTTGGAAGGAATCAAACGAACGTCCTGCAACATCAACGATCCGAATTGCCGCAATAGATAATTCACTCTGCACGACCAATTGGTTCATTATAGGATTAAAAAACACGTCTAATTTTGAATCGGCGTCAGTATTACGAATAGCCGTAACATTTTCAGCGCTGCCCAATGCAACATAAATAAGACGCATTGGTTCTTGATTGGTACCAGCAAGATAGACCTCCGCTTGTGAGTCCTGAGGAACAACTACAAACGCGGTATCATTCATATATTCCTTAAATGGTGACCCATCACCTATGGCATCAAACCAACCACCTAAAGGCCAATCGGTCATTAAAGAATAAGCTTTATTCGGTTCATTAAAGGCGGCTTTATTCCAACTAACTGTTACAGGCAATTTATCGTTTGGAATAAGAATACGAAGAGCACCTGTCTCAATCCACCCTTGGGTAGTTGGCACAATTTGTTTTTTTTGAAACGTGTTGATGCCATCAAAAAAGAGCGCGCGAAACATGCCTATTTGTTCATCTACCAAAACAGATTCCTCTCCAAAAGTTGCGTCAACACCATAAGTGGCAGTTTGATCCAAACCAACCCATAGTGTATCTTTCGCTCCATCTTTATCTTCGAAAGCCAAAGAAGTCATCCATTCTTGAGCCCACAAAAGATTTCCACTCATACAAAACAAGACTAGTAAAAACTTTTTCATAGTTATAGAATTAAGTGATACAATCAGGAACAGCGACCTATTTCTTGTATAATTTTTAACGCACCACAAGCGTTCAGTTAACACAACTAAAGTTATTCTTTAAAACTAATAAAAACAAATAAAAAGAGATAAATTCGCCATTATTTTTCCTGACGTATAAACAGTAATTTATCACCTAAATGAATTTCTGTATCACCACGTGGCACCAAGTACTCATCACCACGGCGAATCATCATCACCAGCACATCAGGTGGAAGTTGTACGTTGCGCAACAAAGTAGTTTCTGCCATAAAAGTAGAAGTCACTTCCATCTCTATCAATTTGGCTTTTACTTCGTCAGGTAAATCGATGTCAAAACCACGCTCCTTAGTTTCGGTAGAAAGTCCCAAAAGCGAAGCTACCCAACTCACTGTGGTGCCTTGAATCACCAACGAAAGAATGGTAATAAAAAATACAATATTGAAAATAATCCGTGCATGTTCCAATTGTGCGACGATAGGATAAGTGGCAAAAATAATAGGAACTGCACCGCGCAAACCAACCCACGACACATATAAGCGTGCTCGTGTACTCAGCTGTCGGAATGGTGCCAAACAAAGTAATACGGAAATAGGACGAGCAAAGACAATCATAAAAATACCGACTATGAGTCCAATAAGTGTAACGCCCAATAATTCGTGCGGATTAACCAACAATCCAAGTGTGAGGAACATAATAATTTGAAATAACCACGTGAGCCCATCGAAAAACGAAGCCAAACTTTTCTTGTAAATCAATTTATTATTACCTACAATAAGCCCAGCAATATACACCGCCAAAAAGCCATTTCCTTTAATAAAATCGGTGAAAGCAAAAATAAAAAAAACAAACGCCAGCAAAAGAACCGAATACAACGATTTATTGCCTATATCAATGCGGTTGATAATGAACACAGCCAACTTACCAAGCAAATAGCCCGATAGTGCGCCTACGCCCATTTGTACAAAAAATAGCAACAACGATTGTCCCCAACCCACATCGCCTGCCTTCAAAACGCTGATTAACAGAATCGTCAGCACATAAGCCATCGGGTCGTTGCTACCACTTTCGAGTTCCAACAACGGACGCAAATTTTCCTTCAACGCCATTTTTTTCGAGCGCAAAATAGAAAACACCGATGCAGAATCGGTAGACGACATGATGGCCGCCAACAACAACGATTCTGTAAATGTTAAGTTGATAGTACACCATTGACTCACAAAGAAAATAAATGTTCCCGTAACTAAAGCCGTGAGCAAAACGCCCACACTAGCCAAAACAATACCTTGTGCCGCAATGGGCTTTATTTCATCACGTTTGGTGTCCATACCACCCGAAAACAAAATAATACTCAACGCCATCATGCCAATAAATTGAGCCCAATCAGGTGAATAAAATTCCACACCAAGCCCATCACTGCCAAACAGCATGCCCAAGAGTAAAAACAACAATAACGTAGGCGTACCAAAACGATTGCTAAACTTACCGGCCAACACACTAATAAACAACAAAATAGCTCCTACCAACAAAAATCGTCCTGCTTCAAAATCCATATAGTATCTGTTATAGTTAAATTTTTCAGTTTCACACACTGTTCAAAGATACAAAAAAAAGCCCTACATTAAAAAAATGTAAGGCTTTTTATAACATCTACTAACTGTTTTTTAGTCAATCTTATCGAATCCGCAATAAGGTATCAATGCTTTAGGAATACGAATACCATCGGCCGTTTGATTATTTTCGAGCAACGTAGCCACGATACGTGGTAAAGCCAATGCCGAACCATTCAAGGTGTGGCAAAGTTCCGTTTTACCATCGGCGGTTTTGTAACGACATTTCAAACGATTAGCTTGATATGCCTCAAAGTTAGACACTGAACTCACTTCTAACCAGCGTTGTTGAGCTGCCGAGTAGGTTTCAAAATCGAAACACAAAGCAGCCGTAAAACTCATATCGCCACCACACAAACGCAAAATGCGATAAGGCAATTCGAGTTTAGCCAATAAATTTTCGACATGCGCCAACATCTCTTTGTGCGAAGCTTCTGAGTGTTCTGGTTTATCGATGCGCACAATTTCGATTTTCGAAAATTCGTGCAAGCGGTTCAAACCACGCACATCTTTACCATAAGAACCTGCTTCACGACGAAAACATTGTGTATAAGCACAATTCTTTATAGGCAATTCTTTCTCAGTCAAAATCACATCACGGTAAATATTGGTTACAGGCACTTCAGCCGTTGGAATCAGATACAAATCGTCTTGAGCATCGTGATACATCTGTCCGTCTTTATCTGGTAGCTGACCTGTGCCATAGCCAGAAGCAGCGTTCACCACCGTTGGAGGCATAATTTCCAAATAACCAGCATTAAGCGCTTCATCCAAGAAGAAGTTAATCAACGCGCGTTGCAGACGAGCACCTTTACCTTTGTACACAGGGAAACCTGCGCCAGAAATTTTCACGCCTAATTCAAAATCGATTAAATCGTATTTCTTAGCCAATTCCCAATGAGGTAAAGCCTCAAAACCTTCAAACGTTGGGATGGCACCCACTTGTTTTTCTATCACATTATCTTCGGCGCCTGTTCCTTCTGGCACACCGTCCTGTGGAAGATTAGGAATTTGAAGCAACAAATCACGAATAGCCAATTCCAATTCGTCTAATTTTACCGACAACACTTTGGAATCTTCTTTATATTGAGCTGTTTCAGCTTTAGCCGACTCGGCTTCTGCTTTTTTGCCAGTTTGCATCAAAACTCCAATTGATTTTGACAACTGATTGACGGCAGCTAGTTTGGAATCTAACTCTTTTTGTGTAGAACGACGATCAGCATCTAAAGCGATTACTTGGTCAATTAATTCAGCAGCACGGGTAAAATGTTTTTTCGCCAAGCGACGAACCACTTCGTCGCGATTACTTGTGATTTGTTTAAGTGTAAGCATATTTTAGTAAAATTTCAATGCGTTATTTGGTTTTGCAAAGGTACATTTTTTAGTAGAAACATACCTTATTTTTGAGAAAAAATCAGTGTAAAAATCACCCCGTAAAACTACTTACGTGATTCTATAGGCGGTGGCAAATAAGTGGGCTGTACGTGGCTCATGGCATTCCACAAACTGGAAGCTGCATGCGGATTAAGTTGTTCCATCTGTTCCAAAATCTGGCGCACTTGTGGGCGATGTGATTCCTTTTCAAACGGACAATTTTTCAACTGTTTGTGATAGCCTCGCTCTTCGGCCAATTCCGCCAAAGCTGATTCACGTATCAACGCCAAGGGTCGAATAATTGTCATATCGAATTTATCCATCTGCAACTTGGGCGGCATGGTGCCATACGAACCTTGAAAAATTTGGTTCATCAAGAGTGTTTCCAACATATCGTCCTGATGATGGCCAAATGCGATTTTGTTGCAACCGTGCGTTTTAGCCAATTCAAACAAGGCTTTGCGCCGATTCCACGAACACAAAAAGCAGGGCGATTTGCGCGTGTCACTTGTGGCATCAAACGACGTTACTTGATGTACAAAAGGAACGCCATGAGCCTCTGCAAATTCAGATAAATAAATTAAATCCGATTGATATGGGATATTTTCGACCGAAATATGTGCTGCCACCAACGAAAAACGTGGCGCAAATACTTTGGATCGCTCACTGAGCAACTCCACCAAAGCCAATGAATCCTTACCACCCGAAAGGCCGATAAGGATTTTGTCGCCATCATCAATCAACGCGTAATCTTTGATAGCTTTATTCAGTTTTGACAACAGTGATTTCATTCGTTCAACAGATGAGGACGCAACCGTTTGGTGCGTTCTACCGCTTGTTCATGTTCCCATTCGGCTATTTTACGTTCGTTACCTGAAAGTAAAATTTCGGGCACTGACCAACCATTAAATTCAGCGGGACGTGTATAAACGGGTGGAGCTAATAAGTTATCTTGAAACGAATCGGAAAGTGCTGATTGTTCGTCGCCCATGGCGCCAGGAATTAACCGTACCACGGCATCCACAATGATAGCAGCTGGCAATTCGCCACCTGTAAGCACATAATCGCCAATGGTAATTTCGCGCGTAATGAGATGTTCACGCACACGGTGATCGATGCCTTTATAGTGACCACACAAAATGATGATATTTTCTACTAACGACAACTGATTAGCCATCGGTTGTGAAAACTGCTCACCGTCAGGTGTCATAAAAATCACCTCGTCATACGTACGTTCACTTTTTAACTGTTCAATCACCCTAAAAATAGGTTCAATTTGCATCACCATACCAGCACCAAATCCAAACGCATAATCATCCACACGACGATGACGTTCGTCGGCAGAATAATCGCGTAAATTGTGCACCACCAATTCCACGAGTCCTTTATCTTGAGCTCGTTTTATAATAGAATGATTCAAAGGACTTTGAAGCAATTCGGGCAGTACGGTGATAATATCAATGCGCATGAAACTAAGAATTTAATAATTAGGGGAAATCGTTTAGTGTCTAACGTGTACTGAATAATTAGGTGAAGGGTTAAGAGGTTAAAAGTTAATGGAGAACTTCGTGGCGTTGGAAAATCGGTTAGCGTTCAACGTTTAGCGTTTAGCGAAAAAACATTAACCTATAACCATTAACCCTTCACCTTTCATTCCACACTAAACATTCAACACTGTCATCGAACCACTAACACATTGTCGATACAAACATATTTAGGCGTATTCACACCAAAATTGCCTTTATCGGACGAGTCGAAGTAGAATTCCAGACGTTGTACTTTTGCGGGAATTGCTTCTTCTAACGACACGTAACCCCACGTATTCAATAACATTGTTTTGCCATCGCGGAAATCAGCCAAATACACTTCACGAGTACCAAGCAATACATTTTGAGCGGAAAAACCTTTGATAATGACTTTGAACCAATCGCCAGCAGTAAACTTTTTGCTATAAGCTGAACCATTTTTCATGTCCAAATACGCATACGTCGAATTGGTCACGTAAAGACCTTTAATCTTGTATTCTCCATTATTACTGAATTTGCACACCGCGCTATCTTCGTACGCCACGGCAAATTTTTGACCTAAATAGGCTTTACCTGCCGACACACTCAACTCATTGGTGTAACCAGAAGTTACAGAATCGACTAACGAAGAGCAAGCGAATCCTTTCCAAGCATTCCACTCCGCATTGTAGTTATTCTCACATAACAAGCCATCCTCATTAAAGGAAGATTCTTTAAGATAACCCATATCGCCCAAGGTAACGGTTTCAAATCCAATAGGTGACACAAAAGGCATAGGAGTTGTTTTATCGCACGATACAGTTGCCACCAACAAAAGTGCCAACGTTGCTACTAATAAACCATTCTTTTTCATAGTTATATTTCAATTTTAAAGTCCGTATTCTTATAGAGGCACAAAGATACAAAAAAGTGCGCTTACAAAAAAGAGGCACACCTAAGCGTACCTCTTTTCCTATGGTTGATATTAATATAACAATTAAATCACAACACCACTTTATGTGTTTGTCCTGCTACACGCACAATCACAAAATGATTGGCTTCAGCATCGAACGAAGTAACAGATTCACAGGTCGTAGTTGAAGTTATTAATTGACCTGCCAAATTATATAACTCAACGCGCTCCCCCAACGGAGCTACCACTTTTACTAAGCCATTTTCAGCATAACAAGCAGAAATTACGTCATGTTCGGTCAATGCCGTTGGTGTATCATCAGCCAATTTATAAGCTGCCATACCACTCGTTGGAACATACTCATAAATATAAACTCCATCTTCTTTTACCACGGCTTGAAAACTAACCGTGCAAAAACTAGTATAACCATGCCCCAAGTCTTCGGTATGGGTATACACCACACTAACATTAGTAGGATCTGTAATATCGTAAATTTTAAAAGCACCAGAATACATTTCACCTTCCACTAAAGAAGGAGTCCAGCCTTGCACTAAATAGACCCGTCCTTTATAAGTAAACAAGTCACCACCAAGCTGTAGAGGTAGGACTGCTCCACTTACGGGTAAATCTTTCGTAATAAAGCGATTGAGACCAGTAATGAGATAATCGCCATGATTCATATCTATGTAAGTGGTAAATCCTTGTCTCATTGTAACCACCACCAAATCCTTTGTTAATGGCATTACAGACGTTTCGCGACTTTGATAAGTTGTTGCTAAATCTGTTATGGTCACTGTTTTAATAATATCAACAACCGTATCATTCACGATAGTATAACGGCGAATTTGTTTATCATTTGCTACAAAGGTAAACACATACGCTGTATCATTAAAATCACCCATCACGGCAGGAAGAGCTAATTTATAAGTTGGACCTAACGGGATTTTAGTATATTGTCCCTTGGATTCACGGATCGATAAATAAAAAGATGACGCCCCTTCAGTTCCAATAGTAGCAATATGATTGGCATCATCAGCTAGAGTTACGTTGTCACCGTTAGGGGAGACAAATGATTCAAGGAAATCGCCATTTGTTGTACTATAACAATGAATCATAGCAGGATGACTCCAAGCAGAAGCCACATTATCAGACAAAAAGATGGTATCATTGGCTACTGCAATCGTACGTTGAGAGGATGTATCTGTAATTTTCACACGTTCTGCAGCATTACCACCAGCACGACTTCTTTCCCAAAGTTTGGTTACAGTAATCGCAGCATTAAGCATACATGTTGAGGTCAACAAAAAAGAAAATAAAACTATTTTTTTCATAAGGATTTAATTGAATGAGTAACCATAAAAAAGGAACGCCTTTAGGTGTCCTTTTTTTAAATTATTTATTGAGACGCTTACGTATTCCATATACAAATGAGAGAGATAGCAATACTAACATACCCTCACCTATAGGAGCATCTTCGTCAGGAAATGGTTCTTCAGGCTCTTCAGGAAAATCTTTTCGTGAAATTGTACCTGGTACTTCTGTTGATTCTTGAAATGGCTCACCCACCTGTGTGTTTTTAGTAACAGGAGTGGATGTTTCGCTCGTCAAACGACGTGAATTCACGGCTGTCAACGCACCCATTTGCATCTGTTGGCGTTGTTGTACAATATTCGATTTTGGAGCAATAGAGTTATTAGTATTAGTACTTCCAACAACGGTATTATTAGCGTTCGTAGAGGCATGAATAACTAAGTTATTAGGATAGTTGGATGCCTTTACAGCTGCTGGGGTATTAGGAGCCACGGCAGCAGAACTGGCGACCATGTCCTCTTGACTAGCACCTGCATTAGTGACAGCGTACGATGACGTAGGCACATATTGATGAATGGTAGCTGCTGGGGCAATAGCTACACCAGGCTTACTCGAATTATCTGTTAATTTAGTATTAAAATAAACCAATGCGACAATACTGGTAGTAAGCAATCCAACAGTAACCAGTACATTTTTAAGTATCTCCTTATTATTCATAATTGTGTGTATCTTTTTATAACGTTGAGCGTTTAGCGTGTAATGTTTAGTGTTTAGTGTAATTCGTTTAGCGTTTAGCGTGTAATGAATTATTAGGTTAATGGTTAATGGTTAATGATTAAAGGTTAATAATGAAAATCGTTTAGCGTTTAGCGAAACTCCATTAACCCTTCACCTTTTTCACCCTTCACCCATAACCTATCTATAATCTATAATCTATATTTTCAACTGGCAAAAGGTGTCGCCACTAAAGCAATTTTGCCTCTGGTGCCACTTTCGCAGCACCAGAGCAAAATGAATTATCGTATAACCGTTTTTAATGTATAATTACGAGCTGGCGTTATTACCGTGATTGTGTACACACCATCTACAGGTAACTCGAAAGTCATGTTATCAGTTCCAGATAAAGTGCGGGTAGCAATAGTGCGACCAACGGCATCCATCACCATAACTGTACCTTCAGCAGGCAATTGTTCTACACGTACTTCGTGACGCTCTGTGATAGCACGAGGCATCAACGCATCATCTTCGGTTGGGTTAACAGGCGTTACTACTTCAGCAGCACGTTGAATACTAATAGCAAATTGCTTATTTTCTTGAGTACGACTAAGATTTGTATTGGTATAATCGGCAAACAACAAATCGGCAACAATGGAACCATTACGCAACAAGTACACATGTTCTAATTCTTCAAGATTACTGCGCGAACGGTCAATACTGAATGTGTAGCGTGCCCCAGTCGTTGGCATATAGAATGCCACAGGAATCGTACTCTTAGCTTCATCATAATTGATAGCGTTAAATGCTAATGGGGTATTATCGCCACAGAATGAATAGAAATATGGCAGTTTTGCATAACTATCCTTCCATTTCAATAAGTCAGAACCCACTTCGTAGGCATTTGTATGATAATTATCTAACAAAATTGTTGTACGGTCGGTTTCAGTTCCGACAGTCAAATTCAAGGCTACCGCATTTGTTTCGTTTGTACGTTTAGCACTAGCTGCTACTAAACTTGGTGACGTATCGCGACTAGTTGTAGCAAAGGTCAACGTACCAGTAGCTTGAGCCTGCACAAAGAAAGAAATAAACGGATCAAGTTGTGTGTTAGACGCTAATTCTTGAGTATAACCCACGTTATTTGAATTTGGTATCGTTACATATATATTGCTAGTTTCAAGTCGTGTCCACGTATTTTCATTGAATCCACCTGAGTTTCTCATATAGTAACCACCTAACTCTACCGTACCATTGTTTACACCATCGTTGCTTACGCCATCACTAGTGAAATAAGATATGTATGGGTTACCTACTAAGTTCCAACCTACGTTATTATAACCAAGTGCACCTGAAGAGGCTTGTAACTCACCATATTGGGTAACATCAAGCGTTTTGGCTGTATTTTTCTCCGTAAAGGTAGCCTCTGCCACCATTGGGAAACGCACGTACTTTTGAACATCTGATGTAATAGCAATAATATAACCACGACCAGCTTGAAGCGTTGCATCATAAGGCACCATCTTCCAGTTACTTGATAAACCGCGGTTGATAATACGTTGTTCACCATCATAATACTGAATAATCCATGTTGTACCATACACACCTAACGATTTACCATTCATCTCCGTAATTTTATTCACAGCACAATTGTATGGTAATGTGAAGAAATAACGTTTAGAATTATCAATGCGTTTATCGTGATAGATACGCGGATTTTTCATCAATAAATTACCTTCGACATAAGCGGCACCTACCGCATCACCTTGAGCACGTATTGACAAATCTTGTATCGAATAATCTAAACCATCAGGTACAACCAATCGACCTCCGTTATAAACAAATACAGAACGTACTGAATCGCGATCATCGGTTAAATTTGATTTAGTCAAAATACCGCCATTCATAACAACGACGTCACATGTACGACACGTATCCTTAGATAATTGAGTAAAACGAAGATCCTTGGTTGTTAAATTTTCTCCATTCATGACCAAGATAGGCACACGGTATTGTGTACTCATAACCTCCACGGTATCAAGTGCTGCAATTTCTGCTGCGTCATCAATTGGATCAAGGTTCTGAACATATGCTTTTGTGCGTTCTGTAGGAGGAACATCGCGCGAATCGTAATAACGCTCCACAGAAATCTTCAAATTATAACAACGTAACGAATCTTGGAATGTTTCGGTTGGATTCAAGAATGAACCTACCCAATCACCAGGACGTCCAGAAGCCGCCGTGAAGGTTACCAAATTATCGTCAATACGTTCAAATGAAGCATAGTAACCATCGTAATTAAACGTAGAAACTTGGCTAAAATGAAGACACGTAATTTCTTGTTCTGTCAATTCTCCAACACCATTTTTTGGAACTATCAGACCTTCCCATTCAGTACACAAAGTAGCAAAATCTTCTGTATTTTGTTCAAGGGCATTTAACCCATCCACCACGGTATTTTTACGAATTAACAAGTGACGGTTAGTGGACAACCCTGCCGTCTCCTTAGTCAAATAATTCGTACCATCCAGGCATGCCCAACCTGGAGCATCCATACCTGTGATTGTAGTCTTAGGTTTAATTTGGCGACCAATAACAGAATCACCATCAAATGCTCCGATAACATCAATAAATTCCCAAGTACCATCAACTGCTTTACGTTGTAAACCATACACCTTATCACCAGAGGTTACAATACCTGCATTTTTATTTTCATAGGTACCATTTATAAATAAATTACGCGACTCATCACCATAAACCGCTTTTGCAGTGGCATTATTAACAGGGTACCAACCTTCGTGCTCCCAACCAGTAGAACCTGCAACACAATTAACTACTAACATATCTTGAGTGACACTGGTAGTGGAGAATAGAATAATTTCTTTACCAGGAGCAAGCGATTTTAACGTATCCAAGCTAATGATATCCGTAGGGTTCCAAAGAGCGGCTTTGGTACCAGTTAATTCTCCAGCTTTTTGGCCAGCAATACGGATACCTCTTAATGAGATAGTATCATTGGTACCATTATAAAGACCTAACAATTTAGTATTTTGAGCTGCCTCAAAGTATTTTGAGAAGAATAGGTCATTAGCTTGACGACCACTACCTTGATGTTCTACCTCTTGCGATAATACAATATTAGGAGTTCCCTCCAAATCGGTATGCAGTGTAAAACCACTCGCATCAGGGTTCACTTCTACAATGTCAATACCTGGTACGTTACCTACCAAGGTAATAGTCACCGTTTTTGTTTCACAATCGCTAGCATAAGTTAAATCAATATAAGCAATATTAGTTTGTGCTTTTACAGGATTGTACGTTACACCAATAGAACCTGCTCCATTACCATCGAGCGTAATAGTAGCTGGTGGAACCAATGTAAAGGCAGCTGTTTCACCACGCAAAGCAATCGAAACATTAGCGCCTGGCATATTAGCACCAGTAAGGTTTATGGTTGTACTCGTGTAGGTTGCTGCACGGTTAGCTTCTGCCATCGTTTCCCACAATGTAGGCGATGCCGTCAACACTGGTAAACCAACCGCTGCAGAGGTTGTTATATTACGTACTTCGGATACACAACCACCATTTGTAATTTGATAATGGAAGGTAGTAGAAGCTGATAAGCCTGCAATTGTTTTAGATGTCTCAGTACCCAACACCACTGTTTGGTCGTAAGGTTGAGGTCCACAAGCTGGTGTCCCAGTAATATCATTCCACACGCGTAAGCTAGCACCCGATAATGGAGCACTCCAAGCAAACGTAATACTACTTTGAGTAGAACTTTGAGTCGTAAACAGAGCCGATGTACATACCGTACCACACAAATTGACGATAGAAGAAACCACAGCGCCATCATCCGTTTTAAATTGAAGTTGTGCTGAATGTGAAGTACCTGTCAATGGTTTATACGACACTGTATAAACGGTATCTGCACGACCATTTTCAAGTGATTTAGCAGTCCAGTCGATGCTAAATGCGGTATGGTCAGCTCCAGTAATAACTGGTACAATAGAGGTACCAGAGCAGTTACGAGCAGCTACCGTGTGACCTGTAGAAGTGGCAGTACCACCTACAGCTACAACCAAATCAGCTGCCGAAATACAGGTAGCCACATCAGCTGGGTCTACCGTAATCATTGGCGTACATACTGGAGAACTATAGAAAGTAGTAGTACCCGTATTTTTCTTATACAGCAAACCTGCATAGTAACCAGCGCCTGGTGCATACATCGAGAAACGAGGTGAACTATTATTATAATTAAACACACGTGTGCTCGACGTACTAGTTTTTAAAGCAGTTGTAGATAAACTCCAATGGAAATTTCCAGTAGTGCCCGTTGGTGCAGTTGTACTAAACACCATTGTGGTTGAGTTTTGTCCACCAATATAGTTTCCACTAGAAGTATGTAATAGGGAATAATAAGCGGTAGCTCCAATTTTAGCCACTTCAAACTCATAAGCAGTATTCTCGCTTGTAGAATGTGCGGCATAACCACAATAATTATTCGAACCATCTCGACCTGTTACCATATGAGTACCATCAGAGATAATGTAAGTACCACTCCAATCTGCAGGTGCTGAAGTGACTAACTCGTAACCACCACCGCCGCCACCTTCTGTTATTTTCCATAAGGCATAGAGTGTTGCATTGGCAGAAATCGTATAAGGGAAGGTTACTAACGTTGGCGAAATAGTGGTACCTTCAGCTACTGTTTGAGTAGTAGTCCAGCCCACAAATACGGCTTCAGAACAAGCCGTTGTCAATGGAGTTAACTCGAGACCATAATCCGTATAATTAGCGTTCGGTTCAGTGGCTTTACGATCGTTCTCGGCAGCTGTTGAATAGACAGTTTTTGTGAGAATTGGAGCAGCTTCGTTCACAAAGGTAAGTGTGTAGGTAGGTGCGGCCGAATATTGTGCCACCAATGTGACATCAGCTGTTGGTGTATATGAATCACCGGCTCCACCTACGCGTGTAGTGCCATCGTACCAACCTGCAAATACATACGCCAACGTGTTTGGAGTCACCGCTGGTAACGTTGTACTAGTTCCATTAGCACAACCAGAAACCCATACATTAGGTGTACCAGTACCTGCACCATATTGGTAATTAACAGTATAGGCCACACCTGGATAAGTAGTTACCGTAGCGACAGGCGATGAGCAGATAGTGGTAGCTGCTTCTGGGTCACCAATAGCCTGAACGGTAAAGACATAGTTTTGACAATTTGTTAAACTTGAAATAGTTTGCGAATAGCTAGCAGCACCTGTGGCAGCAACAGGAACTACGGTAGGATCAGCTGACGAAGAAGCTAATTTATAAGTCAATTCGTAAGCTGTAGCCTTTTCAACGCCAGCATCTTTTACCGAAGGCCATGAAACGGTAACACTTTGATCGGCACTACTTGTTGTAACAGTAGGTTTCACCAAATTAATATCACAACAGGCTGGAAATGTAGTATAAGTAGTACCACCTCCACCAAATGTATGAGTACCGAGATTAGAAACAACATCTATATTGTACATATCCCACTCTGTACTTAAAGTAGGGAAACCTGATGCAGGATTGGTGGTAATACCACTATATACGCTCGATTTTCTAACTAAAGTTTTATCTAATGTTGTATATGAGCCTGAAGTCCAAGCTGTACCAGGATCATTTCCAATGCGACCGAAAATGTCAACATAAGAAGATGTTGATATTTTATACAATGCTACAGCATCATCACCATTGAAAACAACGGCTGCATTATTTGTTGCAGTAACGCCAACAGGCAATGTTAATGCGGCTGAAGAATTTTTATATACTATTGTAGAATTATTAGCTAATGTTCCTGATAATTGCACATCATTAGTAGCCGAAGTTGTTCCATTTGCATATTGTTGAAGTTTATATCCCGATAAATCTACAGCAGCACCCGTTCCATTATATATTTCAATATATTTATTATTACTTGATCCTTCAACATATTCAGAAATAAATAAATCAGCAGCATTACTTTCACCACCAGATGTATTTTTATATACTGCATACAACGTCGTTTCGCCCGTTACAGTATAAGGAGCCGTCACTTTAGTGTACGATGAAACGTTATTTAATGTAGTGGTATACCAACCATCAAATACATAGTTGACACAACCAGTAGGAGCTGGCAATGGATTCGACAATGTGGCTCCAACAAGTTCTGTAGAATCTGCTATAACAGAGCCTTTATCGTTAAAGTAAATATGAACAGGTGCACATGACACCGTAGCACTTACAGCTAAGGTACGTGTAGTCGCATCAGTACTTGTTAAGCTTACATTACCCGAAATTGGGTTAGCAGAGCCTGCTGGTGGATTAGCCTTAACATATAAGGTACCCGAAGCTGTTCCACCCGTTTGTGTAAAGGTAGCAGTAGCACCATACGTTGTATTATCGCTCGAAACCGTGAAATTGGTTGGAGCAGTAGCGGTCATATTGGCTGTTAAGTTATAACCTGACACACTTACCGATTGAAAAGCGCTCGCTTCACCGCAATTAGCTGTGAAAGTCAAAGGCGTTACATCCACAATGGTAACAATAGGTGTAGCTAATACGGTAATAGTAGTTTTACCTACTTTTGCACAATTTTGTGTATAAGCTATGCTCACCTCATACTCACCAACACCTGTGGTTGAGAAATCGATGTTTGTTCCATTTTTTGTAACGGTAGCAGTGCCTGTACCACTCAGACGTGTAACCGAAGGTGTACCCCAAGTACCAGCTCCTCCACCCGATTGTGAGAAAGCAATAGTAGTGGTAGCATCACCTGACGCTGGCATATTGATAGACGAAGCTGTAGGCGTTAGCGTAACCACGGCAGCATCGGCACAAGCTAATGTACACGTAGCTGTAGTAGAATAAGTTACCGAAGATTGACGTTTAAACAGAACAGCGTAATTGCTACTATAATTATTAAAGTAGCTAGAACCTGTGTGATAAGATACATATTTATAAGAACTCGTATTATCGTTAGATGTAATATTGGTAGTTGATATTGTAAAAGGAGTACCTGTATCTGCTAATGCTAATAATGTAGTAACAGTTCCACTTGGAAGAGACAGGTATTTTGAGGTTGATGCATTATACAAGGTCCAAGCATTAGAAGTACCGCCTAAACGCCAAATAAGAGCGGCATCTGAAGTGGTTATCTTATCGCTCGAAATGGTTACCGTTGATTTATCTAAGCCACTTGAATACGTAGCGGCTTTCATAGCTACATTAGACGCTGTATATACCACCAAATAATCGGCACCAGCTTCCAACTGAGAAGTGTTTGTTATTTTTGTGTAATCATTTGATATTGTTCCTTCTGACCATACACCATAAAGAGTCATATTGGCTACAGGATTAATAGTAGCACCTACAGCGTACTCCACCGATGTGGCACTAGCATTAGTGCTCCAACCAGCAAAAGCAGAACCATCTTCACACACAAACAAACCTTCAGCTGGAGTAGCTGCGGTAAAGCTGCCACCACAGGCGACATTGGCCTGAGTTGGAGTCCAGCCTGCTAAACCTGTACTATAGGTAATAGCATATTGTGGCTGTGTAGCCGTAATAGTAATAACAATATTACCAGAAAAACCTCCCGTAGGTTGAATTAATAAATTGTCAGCCCCAGAAGTATCCCACAAATAATCCGTGTTTAGTGTTAAAGGTGTTCCTCCCATAGTTACCGAAATAGACGCTGGCAAGGTATAACAACTATTAGGCGTTACCGTTACCTCAATGCCTGGCGTAGAAGGGTCTACTGTGGCAGGGAGCGCAGGAGAGACTGTACAACCGGTTAACGTTGAAGAAACAGAATACGTAACGGCTGGATTTACAACAATAGTAACGTCATCACTGCCACCACAGGTAGAACCATTCAAAGCCTGTGTACCAGTAATAGTATAAGTACCTGTAGCGGTAGCCGTAAACGTGTTACCCGACATAGAACCTGTAGAACTTGGGTCTACCGTGTAATTCACAGTTCCTCCATTACCTCCATTAACAGTAATGGCTGTACTTACATTAGCGCCACTTAAAGTTAACGGCGAAGTAGCCGAAAGACTCAATGCAGTAGAAGGGGCTGTACAACAATTAGGATTTGAATTATAGGTAGTAGTTGACGAACCTACAGTGTGAGTAACACTTACATCATCAACATAACGCACAGCTGTTGTCCCATAATAGCTAAAACGGACATAGACATCTGAATACGAAGACAAATCGGCAGTCCTAGACTCCCACGTGTCTTCAGCAAATCCCGACATTAGATAAGTTCCCACTTTAGTCCAAGAACTTCCATCAGAAGACACTTCTATATAAGCCTCGTAGTTATTATTTGTTGTAGTTCTTTGAAACCAAAATGTAAATGATTTAGGATCTGCAACTTTGGTATCATACTCGACTGCAGCACCATTAGCAGCAATATTACCTGAATATGTTCCCGAATGAGGAGTTATTCCGGTTGATTGAGACGCCACAGCCACAGTCCACCCACTTTCACCAGATTCAAAACCGTATGATTCTGTAACATCGGAAAAACCACCATCTGTAGTTTTTTTGTAAACGGCATATAACGTTACATTAGCCGAAGGATTATAAGTAGAACCCGACGTATATAATGTTGGAGCCGACGTAGTTTCAGTTTGTGAAGCAGTAGCCCAGCCAGCAAATTCCCATGCTGGTGTTTCTGTAGCACAACCAACACTTGGCGAAGCGGTAGGCAATGTTACACCTGCGCCACCCGAAGCTTCGGTAAGAGATGCTGTGCCACATGAACCTGTTCCTGCATTAAACGTAACAGTATAAGTAGGAACGCTTACTGTAATAGTACTACTTGTAACACTACCCGCACAATAACCACCATTTGCAGCCACACTGGCTGTTACGGTAGCTGTACCAGCTCCCACACCAGTAACCACACCCGTAGATGAGTTAACGGTTAACACTGATGTATTAGAACTTGAATAAGTTACCGTACCACTACCTGTGTTACCACCAATAGTTGGAGCAGCAATAGTGCTACCTACCAATACCGAATAAGCACCATACGTAATGGTTGGCGAAATAGATGTACAGGCAGCCGTCCATTTAGCATAGAGTGTTGTATTAGCAGAAATAGTAGCTCCTGCCGTAGCCGCAGTTGTAAGTCCTGCATCTGTATACCAACCACCAAATGTATAACCTGTTTTTGTAGGGTTTGGTGATGATAGTGGATTTGGTAAAGCGGTTTGATTTGTAAGATTAGTAGGGCAACCACTTGTGGCACCATTACAGCTATAAGTTACGTCGTAGCCAGAAGCTGCAGGAGTTCCTGCTATTGTTATATCATCAATACCAACACCAATAGTATTGCTAGTTCCTGCAACACTAAATTTAATTTTCACCTGCGTACCAGAATAGCTACTGAGATCGAATGCAGTCTGAGCAGTCAATGTTGAACTTGCAGGAGTTCTTGTGCCCAAAACAGTCCAATTCGAACCATTATCTGTAGAAATAGAAACGGTTAAAGTATTTTCGGTGGCATTTGTTCCTCCGTAAGTTCGAGCTTTAAAATTCAGCGTTTCTGCAGTATAGCTATTAAAATTCATAGCTGGAGTTATTGTATTAGCTCCTGCCACCAATAATTGAAGATACGTTGTTCCTGCTACATTGGTATCAGTCCAGCCGGTGAAGCCGGAAACATCAGTTCTGATGGGAGTGATATTATCCGCAAAAGCACTAGCAGTACCAAACACGACCAAAGCCGCTAGTACCAAGCCCCTAAAGCTTTTCACCACCCTGTTTGTGAAAGAGTAAAAATGTTTCATAGTTGTATTGGTTAGATTTATATTGTTTGCAAAAAGAGACACTGTTTTGGTTAAAAAATCTACTTATAAATAGGTAACTCACACGGAATTAGGTACAAACTGGGCGAATAAAAAAAGTGTAAATTTTGTTAAAGCCCGTCATTAGCTGGTTGTACACATTACGTCATGGTACACTATATCGCGACAAAGATATATAATTATTTACAAAAAACAATCTATTTTTTTGTTTTTTTTATCAACAGCTATCAGCGTAGTGAAATTGTTTAATGTGGAATGTTAAATGTTTAATGGGTGAAGGGTTATGGGTTATGGGTTATGGGTGAAGGGTGAAAAGGTTAAAGGTTAAAGGTTAAAGGATTTCCCAATGCCACTAAGTTCTCCCTTAACTTTTAACCTCTTAACCATTAACCTAAATATCAACGATTCGCGCCCTTAACCATTAACCTCTTAACCATTAACCCAATTATCAGTACACGTTACACGCTATACGCATTTCGTCATTAACCTTTAACCTCTTAATCATTAACCTAATTATCAACGATTCGCGCCCTTAACCTTTAAGCACTTAACCCTTAACCCAATTATTCGGTCATTCAATCATTCAATTATTCAATTATTGGCGTATCTTTGCAGAGCGAAATCCGATTTAGGAATTACACCTTATTTATATATATACATTATTTGTTATGCAAAAATCATTTATTCCGTTTGCGGTGGGTTACGTGTGCATTATTGCCGGTGCGCTGCTTCATATTTTCGAATTTTCATGGAGCGTTTGGTTATTTGGTGCCGGAGCTGTGCTTGCCATTGTATCGCGTATGTTGTCGCTCCCAAAAACGGACGATCGCCGCGTTCGTCGCTTGTATGGTCAGTTGTTCATTGGCGCGCTTTGCCTACTAGGTAGCACGTATTTAATGTACATCGGTCACAATGCGTGGGTATTACCATTACTCATCACGTCGTTTATTGATGTTTGGGTGAGTTTTCGACTTAAATAAAATAAGGTGAAAAAGGTGAAGGGTTAAAAAAAGGTGAAGGGTTATGGGTGATGGGTGAAGGGTGAAAAGGTTAAAGGATTTCCCAATGCCACGAAGTTCTCCCTTAACTTTTAACCTCTTAACCATTAACGCAATTATCAGTACACGTTACACGTTACACGCTATACGCATTTCGTCATTAACCTTTAACCTCTTAATCATTAACCTAATTATCAACGATTCGCGCCATTAACCATTAACTTTTAACCATTAACCTAGCTAATCATTTATGAATTCTTGGTATTTACTGATATTGATTGCCTATTTTGGGGTGTTATTGCTGGTGGCTCGTGTTACGCGCGGTCGTGGCGATAATAGCACTTTTTTCACAGGGAATCATGAATCGCCTTGGTATTTGGTAGCTTTTGGTATGGTAGGCGCCACTATTTCAGGCATTTCAGTCGTTTCGGTACCAGGCATGGTGGGAGCTTCGCAATTTGGTTATTTGCAAACGGTACTTGGATTTTTCTTTGGATACGTGGTAGTGGCGTATGTACTGCTGCCACTCTACTACCAACTTCACCTCACTTCGATTTACGAATACCTCAACAATCGCTTTGGTTCCGAAGCACATCGCACGGGTTCGCTTTTTTTCATTGTGGCGAAATTGGTGAGCTCCGCCACCAAACTGTATGTGGCTGCTCTGGTGTTACAACAGTTTATATTTGATGCTTGGCATATTCCGTTTTGGATAACGGTAACCTTATGCGTGGCACTGATGTGGTTGTACACGCGCAGAGGCGGCATTCGCACTTTGGTGTGGACCGATTCGCTACAAACGCTTTTCTTGACAATTGCCCTTATATTAATGGTAATCAACATGATACAACTCGTAGGTACCTCCACAGGCGACGCTTTGCGCACGGTGTACGAGAGTACGTGGAGCCACACGTTTACGTTGAACGATTGGCACAGTCACCAAAACTTTTTTAAACAGTTTTTGAGTGGCATCTTCATTGTCATCGTAATGACTGGACTCGACCAAGATATGATGCAAAAAAACCTCACGTGTCGCACATTGAAAGAGTCGCAAAAAAATATGTTATGGTGTGGAGCAGCTTTTCTTCCCGTGAATTTATTGTTGCTTACTTTAGGCGCTTTGGTTCTTATATTTGCACAACAAAATGGGGTATTACTTCCCGAAAAACCCGATCAGATTTTACCTTACATAGCCACTTCGTACTTTCATCCAGTTACAGCGTTCTTTTTTATGCTAGGCATCATCGCCGCATCATTCTCAAGCGCCGATTCTGCGTTAACGGCTATCACCACTACTATTTCGGTGGATTTACTACGCATAGAAAAACGTCAAGCCACACAAGCCGAACGTTGGCGTCAGTGGATTCATCTGGCGGTTTGCGTGCTATTTATTGGCTTAGTAGTAGCGTTTCATGCCATGCCTAATCAGAGTATTATCGACACCATTTATACCATTGTAGGTTATGCTTACGGTCCATTGTTAGGACTTTTTGCCTTTGGATTGCTCACAAAACAACGTTGTCGTAATCGTTTAATTCCTTTGGTAGCGCTACTTTCGCCAATTCTAACGTATGGCATTCAATGGGCCTGCGTTCACTACTTGAACTACCAATTTGGCTACGAGTTGCTTATGTTGAATGGTTTGATTACCTTTGTAGGACTATCATTAATCAGAACAAAACAAGTTGACAATGGATAGTGGAAAGTGGAAAAAGGTGAAGGGTTATGGGTGATGGATGAAGGGTGAAAAGGTTAAAGGTTATAGGTTAATGGTTTTTCGCTAAACGCTAAACGTTGAACGCTAACCGATTTTCCAACGCCACGAAGTTCTCCCTTAACTATTAACTTTTAATCCTTAACCCAATTATTCTGTTATTCAGTTATTGCATTATTAAGTAATTAAATGATTAAATTATGATTATAAACTCCGCAGAATTTGTGATATCGAACGTGGACTACAAAAAATGTCCAGTTTCCGAACTTCCAGAATATGCCTTTATTGGGCGTTCGAATGTAGGCAAATCGTCGCTTATCAATATGCTGACTGGCAAAAAAGATTTGGCTAAAACCTCATCAAAACCAGGCAAAACGCTCTTAATCAATCACTTCATTATCAACGAACAATGGCATTTGGTGGATTTGCCAGGTTACGGTTATGCCAAAGCCAGTAAAACCATGCGCGACAAGCTGAAAGGCATCATCGAAGGTTATGTGCTTTTTCGTCAGCAATTGACCAATTTGTTTGTATTGGTGGATAGCCGCTTGGCACCTCAACAAATAGACTTGGAATTTATGGAGTGGCTCGGCGAACAGGAAGTGCCATTTTCTATTGTGTTTACCAAAGGCGACAAACAATCGAATAGCCAGCTCAGTGCCAATGTAGAAAGCTATAAACGCAAACTACTCGAAACATGGGAGGCACTACCGCCTATTTTTGTCACTTCTGCCGAAAAAGGAGTTGGGAAGGACGATATTTTGAACTATATCGAAAGCATCAATCAGGAAATAAATACGGGTGAAAATAGTTTATAATAAAAAGTTAAGGGTTAAGGGTTAAAGGTTATGGGTTAAACGATTTTTACTGCTATGCAGTTCTCCATTAACCTCTTCACCCTTCACCTAAGTATTCTATCATTCAATAAAATTTAAAAGGCGTTTGTAGAAAAATCTACAAACGCCTTTTAAATTTATTCGAGTCGCGTACCGAGTACTTACACAATGCCCTCTTGTCACTTAACGAGTTTAGTTGTTTACCCCCTCAATCCCCTAAAGGGGGAATAAACGTGTAGTGGTTAATGAAAGGTAATGGTTATAGGTTAAAGGTTAATGGTTAAACTGCGTAGCGGTGAATCATTAAACATTACACACTAAACATTAAACGATTTTCACCCTTCACCTCTTCCCCCCCCTTAACCTAATTATTCAGTACACGCTAAACGATTTTTATTTATCGGAACAAACGAAGGATGTCGTTACCATTGGCAAATATCAGTAATGCAAACAACAAGAACATACCAATGTTAAGCGAAATTTCCATAAACTTATCGCTTGGTTTACGGCGCGCTATGATTTCGTACAGTAAAAATAGCACATAACCACCGTCCAAAATTGGGATTGGCAAGATATTCATAAATGCCAAAATCACCGATAAAAACGCTGTCATATTCCAGAAAATTTGCCAGTTCCAAGTAGCAGGAAATAGGTTCCCAATAGCCCCAAATCCGCCTAAACTTTTAGCACCTTCTTTGGTAAATACCAATCGGAATTGTTTGATATAGTTTGACAACACATCGGTCATCATGTGCCAGCCAGCAGGAATTGCTTCAAAAAAGCCAAAAGCCTCTTTTTCAGTTTTAAAATAAGGCATTGGATTACGTAATTGTACGCCCATTTTACCATCTTCATTCACAGTAATACTATCGTTTACAAGTACATCACCACGCATTACCGACAACGCCACACGTTGCGACTTACACAACTCTAACTCTTTAGAAATATCCTGAAAAACTGCCATGGCTTTGCCATTCAAACCTACCACGCTATCGCCCACTTGCAAACCAGCTGCAGCAGCAGGCGAATCGTCCGCCACTTGGTCAATTACAAACGGTACACGCACCGCCATGAATTCTTTTTCTTCGGCGGCCAACATCTGTTCGCCAAAATCTTTTGGTAACACAATAAGCGTATCCGCAGAATCGCGTCGTACCATCACATTTTGTTTGCCTTCAATTACTATTTTTTCGAGGGCATCTTTTTCTAAATGAACGGCTTCGCCATTAACAGCTAGCACAATATCGCCATTTTGAAAACCATTTTTCAAAGCTGTTTCACAATAATCATAACCTAAATACGCATTTTGTACTGGCAATTGTTCTTGTCCCCACGTAAACAATAATACACCATACAAGACAATGGCGGTAATAAAATTCATCAACACGCCGCCCGTAATGATAAATAGACGTTGCCAAGCTGGACGTGAGCGATACTCCCACGCTTGTGGTTCGCTATTAAGTACGGCTGGATCCATCGATTCGTCCACCATTCCTGCAATTTTGCAATAACCACCTAGTGGCAACCAACCAATGCCCCACTCGGTAGTTTCGGGATATTTGCGCCAATCATTATCGTCCAATTGTTCAACGGGCGCTGGTACCATAATTGGTTTCCCTTTTTTATCGTGTTTAGGCAATCCTTCGGCATCTAACAATGGTTGCAAATGGTCGGGTAAATTAGGTGCGAACCAACGTACTTGCCATTTTCCATTGATTTTTTTTAGGCGAACCAACGAAAATTTAGGATTGAAAAAGAGGTAAAATTTATCGACACGCACTTTGAACAAACGTGCAAAGCCAAAGTGTCCTAATTCGTGCACAAAGACTAAAATTGATAAACTAAGAATAAGCTGTAAAGCCTTGATTAAGAAAGTTTCCATGTATAAATTGTTAAATATGTAATGTGGAATGTTTAGTGTTTAGTGTTAAATGTTTAACGTTTTTGGCTAAACATTAAACATTGTACGCTAAACGATTTTATATCATTGTCTGTGTTAATCGACGTGTATCAGCATCGCACGCCACGTAATCTTCGTAAGTAGGTGTTTTTATAAAAGGCGTTTTCTGCATCACCGTTTCAATAATGTCGCTCATCTGTAAGAACCCAATTTGGTTTTTAAGGAAAGCTGCTACTACCACTTCGTTCGCTGCATTAAGTACACACGGCATATTGCCGCCACGATGCATCGCATCAAAAGCCAAAGCTAGATTGCGAAAGCGATTTAAATCTGGTTTTTCAAATGTCAGCGATCCAAATGTCGCTAAATCGAGTCGTTTAAAATCGGTTTGTACGCGCGTAGGAAAGGTCAAAGCATACTGAATAGGTAATTTCATATCAGGTAAACCCATTTGCGCCTTCATACTGCTATCGCGGAACTGCACAATAGAATGTATAATACTTTGTGGATGAACCACCACTTCTATTTGATCGGGTGTCAATCCAAATAACCATTTTGCCTCAATCACTTCAAAGCCTTTATTCATAAGGCTCGCCGAATCAATGGTAATTTTAGCGCCCATCGTCCACGTAGGATGATGTAAGGCTTGAGCAGCCGTTACGGTACGCAATTCATCCATCGTTTTTTGACGAAATGGGCCGCCCGAAGCGGTCAGAATAATTTTCTCTACTTCGTCGGCATTCTCGCCTACCAAGCATTGAAAAATAGCGCCATGTTCGGAATCAACTGGCAAAATAGCTGCACGATTTTCAACCGCTAAACGCGTAATAAGTTCACCTGCTACCACCAAAGTCTCTTTATTGGCTAAGGCTATTTTTTTACCTGCTTTTATGGCTTCAATAGTTGGCTTCAAGCCAGAATAGCCCACCATAGCGGTAACCACGGTACCCACTGGCTCCATAGCCGCCACTTGAGCCACCGACTCGCTGCCGGCAAAAACTTTCATAGGCAAATCGGCCAATGCAGCCTTTACTTGCGCATAATATGCTTCATTCGCAATAACAACCACTTCAGGGCGAAATTGACGCGCCTGCTGAATTAGCAAATCGGCATTATTGTTGGCTGTCAAAGCATACACCTCAAATAAATCAGGATTGGCAGCCACCACTTCGAGCGTTTGCGTACCAATAGAGCCTGTAGAACCTAAAATGGCTAAAACTTGTTTAGGCAGAGTGTCCGTATCAAACATGGAGATAAGTTCTAATTAAAAAATAATATAATCGGCAGGATTAACTGGCTTTCCTTTTTGCCACAATTCAAAGTGAAGATACGAATCGGTTGTTTGTTTACCTGCAGCGCCCACGATGCCAATAACTTCGCCCACACGCACCTCTTGCCCCACTTGTTTCAACACCCGCTCGTTGTTTTTATATACAGAAAAAAATCCGTTATCATGCTGTATACCAATAATGTAACCAAATTTCAACGAGTAATCCACCAACACCACTGTTCCTTTAAGAGCAGCAAGTACCGCCTCGTTGGGCGAAGTGGCTAACTCCACACCATATTGGTTCATTTTAGGAGCAAATGGCTGTGTAATAACTCCTTTTACCGGTTTTACAAATACTTCTACCACTTCTTCTTTAGGAAGCGCAATAGAACCCAAATTGTATTTTTCTTCTTGCTCAAATTCATCGACAAATTCTTGTTCATCCTTCGATTTCCCAAGCGACAAGTTTTCCCAATTTTTAACTTCCAACGATTCGGTATCAACCGTATCGAGTACAATATTACCCGCCAAAATATCCTTAATTACCTTCATTTGTTTTTGCTGCAAAGCCAAGGTTTGAGTCAACGAATCGACACGCATAGTTTCGGTAATGAGCTCAGTACGAATAGACGAATCGGCAAAACCAGGCAAGAAATGCTTGATAGGCGTAAAGAATATTAACAACGACAAAACCAAGAACGAGACCAATGCAAATGTGCCCGTAAATAAAAATACCGACAAACGCGACAAACGGAGATGAAATGCCTCTTCTAAGGTGTTTTCATTGAGAATGGAAACCCGATATTTAAATCGAAGACGTTGAAAAAATTTCTTTTTTGAAGCCATACAGTGATTATTTGTACCTTACAAAGATAAGGATTTTCTGCCAATATTAATTACGAGCGACGTTTATAAGTGAAATAGGCAAAGTCCAATCCTGTTGCTTCATCGTGCATACGTTCCGATTGATCGACCACTTGCCATTCATTTTCATCAATAACGGGATAGAATGTATCCGCCTCGAAATCTTTGTAAACCCAAGTAATATAGAGTGTATCGGCTATCGGCATAAACTGTTTATAAACACTGCCGCCTCCAATAATAAAGTTCTCTTCGTCGGCACGGCATAGTTGAACGGCCTCTTCGATAGAATAAGCCATATCGCACCCTTCAATCTGTTCACCAGCCACATCGGAAATAACGATATTGCGACGTTTTGGCAAGGGACGAATAGGCAATGAATAAAACGTACGTTTACCCATAACTACAGTATTACCCGAAGTCAACGCTTTGAAATGTTTTAAATCGTCAGACAAATGCCACAATAAGTCATTGTCCTTTCCTATAGCATAGTTTTGCGCGATGGCAACAATAATAGAAATCATAGTTATGAAGTTATAAGTGAGTAACTAAAAAACACCAACATTAATCGCGACGTCCCATAAAAATCATGACATAATACAAAAGCGTAGCCAACGAACCCAAAGCTGCCACTACATACGTATAAGCAGCCGAACGCAAAGCATCTTCGGCTTTATCGTGAGTTTCCACATTGGTTACACCAGCACTATTAAGCCAAACCAGCGCACGTTTGCTGGCATTAATTTCTACAGGTAACGTAATAAAACTGAATAAAGTGGTCAATGCAAATAGCACAATACCAGCAAGCATAAGCTGAGGAAAACTATTGATTAACAACATACCGCCCAACAAAATCCACATCACCCATTTAGACGAGAAACTCACCACGGGCACTAACGCTGAACGCATTTTTAAAGGAGCGTAACCAACGGCGTGTTGCACAGCGTGTCCACATTCGTGAGCAGCCACGGCGGCAGCAGCTACACTAGCCGAGCCATAAACGCCTTCGCTTAAATTCACCGTTTTGGTAGCAGGATTATAATGATCGGTCAATGTTCCACCAGTAGCAGTCACGGTTACATCCGTAATACCATTATCGCGCAACATTTTACGAGCCACATCGGCACCGGTCATACCACTAGGCAATGTAATTTTTGAATATTTTTTAAATTTCGATGTGAGTGACGCTTGAACTATCCAACTCACAACCGCTATTCCAATAAAAAGAACCCAATAAAGTGTCATAATTTTCAATGTTTTTTAAATTAATAAATATCGATTTCATGGTTCAAGTATCAAAATACCTGCCAACGATAATTTCTGCCAAAATTACTGTTTCTGGGCTTTGCCTTTGGTGGCGCATTTTTTACAAATACCATACAAATAAAGCGAATAATGGGTGACTTGAAATGCATTAAACGTACGACTTTGAATCGCTTTTTTGAGTTTCAAATCGGTAAATTCGCGCACATCTCCACAACGTGTACAAATACGATGATGATGTGTGGAGTTACTCGTCACCTTTTCATATTCAATGTGCTGTTTGTCAAACTGATGTTTCACCACCAACTGACATTCTGCGAACAACTCCAAAGAATTATACACCGTAGCACGGCTCACCTTAAATTCACTGGGCATGAGCAGCACTAACTCATCGGCCGAAAAATGCTCTTGTTGATCGTAAATAACATCCAATAGTCGGAACCGTTCTGGGGTTTTGCGCATGTGTTTGGCTGACAAATAGTCGGTCAAAATATCATGTGCTATTTTTTTCTCTTCGTCCAATGTCATCATACTACTAAATTAACGTGGATCATAACCCGATTGTTGTAAAATATAAGAGGCATTCACACTATACAACAAATCCAATGGCGATACATCGGGATTTGCTTTCATATAATTTTCAATAATTTGCCAACCAATATAAGCCCCCGCTCTACCTGGCGATTCCTGAGAAAATAGAGATGTAAAAGGCGCATCATTGAGGTATTTTACACGCAACATACTGTCGTGAGAAAACAGATGTTTACCTTCAATCATCGTCAACCACATCTCCGATTCATGTTTCTGGCACCACTTCCACTGTTCTGGCGTATAGCCCATCAAAACCGATTCATCCACATCGGGCAATAAAACGGAGGCTACGTAAAGAATTTTACCTCTATATAAAAGTTCCTCCATCAATTCACCCGTACGTGGCACGAAAGGAAATTCACTCGTTAACCACGCCACTACATAATCGGGAACCACTTTCTCGGGACACATATTTTGTCGCAAATAATTATAAATTCCCACACGTTCGTACAACGGATACGATTCCCCTAAATAATTATCGATACTGAGTGACAAAAAGCCCTCACCCACTACAACACTCTGATTTAAACCCGACACATGCATGTAAAAATGAGGTGTTTTTTTATCGGGAAAGAAATAGTTAGCACGTCGAAATGCTTGTGTCAAATCGGCTTCGATAGGTTCAATATATTGATACGTACGAAGTGCATCGCCATACAAATGAATTACGGCGGTGTCGGCAAAAAACTTTTGTAAGGTAAACACAGTAAGCGAATCATCTTTTTTACCAAACTGCACCACCCGCTCTAAATAGATAGGCAAAAAATCGGGATACAAGGAATCAACACGCGCCAAAGCAGCAGGAAGTTCCTGACCTTTCATCGCCCAAAAATCTTGGTCGAAGCGACCAATCTTAATCTCCAAATTACTATCAGACGTATCTGCTTTTCGCTTCTCAGGGGCACACGCAGCTAGGGCCAAACCGACTAAAAATAGAATAACAAGTTGTTTTTTCATAATGCTAACTATCCATAAACTAAAGGTTACAAAGTTACATATTTTAGGTTGATAATGAAAATTATTTAGACACAGTTTGAATAAAAAAACAGGACTGTTGCGCCATATCCAAAAAAGGCGTACCTTTGTCGTCGATTTCAGAAGTTTCAAAACTTCTTATCTACATGCTTAGGGGTGCCTTTTTAGGCTGAGATTACACCCTTTGAACCTGCGCGGGTAATGCTGCGAAGGGAAAAAGTTTAAAAAATTTCTCCACCTTAAGTAGTTTTCAAGTCAACAGCCGACAACCATTAATTTGGTTATCGTCTTTAGGTCTATAAACTTGAATCTACTTTTCCCTGCGTATGTAGTTTTGTTTAACTCGAAAAATCCACAAAAAACAAACGGATTTTTCATAAATTCAAAGCTATATGCAAAAAAAACTACTCGCAGTGCTTGCACTGCCACTCATGGCTAGCGCACTTTGGGCGCAAAAAGAAGCCACAGATTCCATTTCGATGAAAGGCGAATTAGAAGAAATTATTGTTTCTTCTACGCGTCTTGGCAATCAAACGCCACTGACCACCAAGACCTTCACGCCTGAAGAGTTACAAAAGCAAAACACAGGCGTCAATTTACCGTATTTACTCACAACAACGCCTTCGTTGGTAGTGACTTCCGACGATGGTTTAGGAGTTGGCTACACCTATTTTCGTGTGCGTGGAACCGACCAAAATCGCATCAACATGACGGTAAATGGAATTCCACTCAATGATGCCGAATCACAAACGGTATTTTGGGTAAACATGACCGATTTAGCATCGTCGATGAACAGTGTTCATGTACAACGAGGTGTAGGAACTTCCACCAATGGCGCAGCCGCTTTTGGAGCTTCGGTGAATATGCAAACAGAAAAGGCGACCTTGGAACCATTTGCCACCCTCACATTCAACGGTGGTATGTACAACACCTTTCGCGAAAGTGCTAAAGTAAGTACGGGCTTATTAAAAAATGGCTTTGCTTTCGACGCTCGTTTTTCCAAAGTAAACAGCGATGGTTACTTGGAACGCGCAGCATCCGATCTCTATTCATACTACGCCTCGGGCGCTTGGTATGGTACTAACACCATGGTGAAATTAATGACATTTGGCGGCGCCGAAAAAACCTACATGGCCTGGGATGGCATCAGTGCGGAGCAATTGGCAACCAACCGCCGCTACAATCCTGCTGGTCACTACATCGACGATAACGGCAACGATGCTTTTTACAACAATCAAACCGACAACTACACCCAACAACACGTGCAATTACACCTATCACACCTATTTAATGCACAGTGGAATATGAATGGTGCGCTGCATTACACCCATGGCAAAGGCTACTATGAACAATACAAGGCTAGTGCAAAATTCAAATCGTACGGCTTACCAAACTTTACCGACACACTTGGCAATACCGTAAAAAAATCAGATCTCGTACGACAAAAACATCTTGACAATGATTTCTTCGGAGGCGTAGTAGCTCTTAATTACACCAGCCAGAAGGTAAATGCCTCGTTTGGCGGAGCCGTAAATAATTACATCGGCGATCACTTCGGGAATGTAATTTGGCTACGCACCTACGACCAAAGCATTCCAAAAGATTATGAATATTACCGCAATCATGGTAATAAATTCGAGGCAAACACGTACTTAAAAGCTGATTGGGAAATCATGGAAGGTTTAACTATTTACGGTGATATGCAATACCGCTATGTTAATTATCAATTGAATGGTATCAACGATGAGGATTTGGATTCTATTCCTGTACACGAAACATTCCATTTTTTGAATCCGAAAGCAGGAATTTCATACACTAAAAATGGGCACAACGCCTATTTCAATTTTGCGATTGCCAACCGCGAGCCCAATAGAAAAAACTACACAGAAGCAGGTCCAAACGATGTGCCACAGGCCGAACGATTGTACGATTACGAAGCCGGTTACAATTTTTCACACCGTCGTTTTAGCGTAGGAGCAAACCTCTACCTGATGGATTACGACAACCAACTTGTACTCACAGGAAAATACAGCGACACAGGCGCGTATTTGACCAAAAACGTGAAAGATAGTTACCGAGCAGGCATCGAATTAATGGGTGGCGTACAAATTTTAGATTGGTTGCGCTGGGATGGAAACGTAACACTGAGCCAGAACAAGATTTTAAATTATTCCGACTGGGTGGATGATTGGGATGCAGATTGGAACGACCCTGTGGTAAACCAAAATGGAGGACAAGTTCAAGTATCTTACGGCACAACAGACATTTCGTTCTCACCAAACATCACAGCAGGAAGCAGTTTTCAAATGGACATCAAAGGATTTAATGCCACGTTACAAACCAATTACGTCGGCGAACAATTTTTGGATAATACGAGTAGCAAAGCTGCAAAGCTCAACGATTATTGCGTCACTAACTTACGTTTAGCTTACACACTGCCTAACAAAAAAGTGGTGAAAGATGTCACATTCTCGGTGCAAATGAATAATTTATTCAACACCATGTATGTGTCAAATGGAGGCAGTTACAGCTATTTTTCGGGCGCTAACGGCGATTATTCAGCAGCCAATCAAAAATACACACCTTGGTACTATGCGCAAGCTGGCTTAAATGTTCATGCAGGTGTAAGTGTCACATTCTAAAACCAAATTTGAAACAAAAAGACCCAATAAACAGAACAGTTTGTTGGGCTTTTTTTGTTTTTCACTCATTAGAATATTACCTTTGTGGCACAAATGCACTTCATACTATGAATATTCTATTTTTAGGTACTGGCACTTCTACAGGCGTTCCAGAAATTGGATGCCAGTGCGCTGTTTGCCAATCGCCCGACCCCAAAGATAAACGGTTACGATCATCGATTCTGATTGAAACAGAAGGAAAACAAATCTTGATAGATTGTGGACCCGATTTTCGTCAGCAAATGCTAAATAAACCGTTTGGCAAACTCGATGCTGTATTGATTACTCATGAACATTACGACCACGTGGGCGGCATCGACGATTTACGACCTTACTCCAAATTTGGCGACGTACATTTGTATGCAGAACAGAACGTATGCAACGCCATTCAAATCCGCTTGCCGTATTGTTTCACAGAACATAAATACCCAGGTGTGCCCAATCTACAACTTAACGCCATCACACTCGATTCGTTTTCCGTAGAAGGCGTTGATATAAAACCCATTCGCATTACACATGGTAAATTGCCTATTTTAGGTTTTCGCATCGGAAATATGGCATATTTGACGGACGTTAGCTCGATTCCTGAGAGCGAATACGCAAAACTAGCCAACCTCGACGTACTGGTTATTGATGCACTACGCGACAAACCACATCCATCGCACGAAACTGTAGCCGAAGCATTGCAACAGATAGAACGCATACAACCAAAACAGGCGTATTTAATTCACATGAGTCACCATTTTGGACTACATGCAGAACGGCAAAAGGAGCTACCGAAAAACGTACACATCGCTTACGACGACCTCAAATTAACGATTTAAAGTCTATTAACACTGCTTTTTACGAAAAAAATTGTGCTATTCAATAAAAATATGTAATTTTGTCAGTCTTACTGAAAAAATAGCAGTTTTATGCAAACATCAGAAATTCAATCTGTAAAACAGCGCTTTGGAATCATTGGTATTTCATCGGCGTTGAATCGCGCTATCGACGTTGCTGTACAAGTATCAGCTACCGATTTGTCGGTACTTATTACAGGCGAAAGCGGCGTTGGTAAAGAAACGTTTCCACAAATTATTCATCAATACAGCCACCGCAAACACAATGCTTACATTGCTGTGAACTGCGGAGCTATACCCGAAGGCACCATCGATTCCGAACTATTTGGACACGAAAAAGGTGCTTTTACAAGCGCCACATCCGACCGTAAAGGTTATTTTGAAGTGGCCGATGGTGGCACTATTTTTCTCGACGAAGTGGGCGAATTGCCACTTTCAACACAAGTGCGTTTGTTACGCGTTTTAGAGGCTGGCGAATTTATGCGTGTGGGTTCATCGAAAGTGCAAAAAACCAATGTGCGCGTAGTAGCCGCCACCAATTTAAATATGCAAGAAGCCATTCGTAATGGTCGTTTCCGCGAGGATTTATATTATCGTTTGAATGCCGTGCCTATTTACATTCCGCCGTTGCGCGAACGTAAAGACGACATTTTGCTGTTGTTCCGTAAATTCGCTACCGATTTTGCAGAGAAATACAAAATGCCAGTCATCAAACTCACGGATGATGCACAACTCATGCTAAAGAACTACTACTGGAAAGGTAATATTCGTCAACTTAAAAACATTACCGAACAGATTTCTGTGATTGAACAAGAACGCACCATTACCCCTGAAAGTTTACGTGCCTACTTGCCCGATCAAGAATCGAGCACGCTGCCTGTGCTGATGTCGCATCAACAAGAACAAAAATCGTTTAACAGCGAGCGTGAAATTCTCTATCAAGTGTTGTTCGACATGAAAAAAGACATGAACGACTTGAAAAAGTTAGTCAATGATATTATGTCGAATGAACCTGCGCACAACTACCAACCACACTTCAGCGACACCGCCGAACAGCCGTTTGTAGAAAAACAAGAACCGCAAAACGAAGTTATCAATTTAGTAACGCCATTGAGCAAAGGTAAAATTTTGCACAATCATCACGTAGAAGATACCGAAGAGTATGTAGAAGAGTCGCTTTCGCTCATTGATGCTGAAAAAGAGATTATCATCAAAGCCCTCGAACGCCACAATGGCAAACGGAAATATGCAGCACAGGATTTAAAAATATCGGAACGCACACTCTATCGTAAAATAAAAGAATACGGACTCGAATAGTAACGTTATGACTAAAAAACTCGTTATTCTCTCAATCATAAGCGTTTTACTGGCAAGCTCTTGCAGTATTTCGTACAAATTCAACGGTGCTTCTATCGATTACTCGAAAGTACGAAGCATCGCTGTAGTCGACTTTACGAATCAGGCCACGTTGGTGTATCCGCCTATGGTCACGTCGTTCAACGAAGCCCTCAAAGATGCGTACACCAAACAAACACGTTTAGCACTGCTCAAACGCAATGGCGACTTACAGCTAGAAGGTGAAATTACAGGCTACACGTTGACACCGCTCTCTATTGGTTCCGACTCGTATGCTGCCGAAACACGATTGACCATGACCGTTCGCGTACGATTCACCAACAATACCAATACAGAAGAAAATTTTGAACGCACATTTAGTGCAAACAGAACATTTCCAAGCACTTCGACATTAGAAAGTGTGCAAGACCAATTGGTGACTGAAATGATTGATGAAATAGTAGACAATGTTTACAATGCCACCGTGGCGAATTGGTAAACGCACAAAAGAACCCTTCATCAACAGAAAATCAGATATTAAGGCGTTTTAAATTTGAAATATCCGAAAAAAAGTATTTACTTTGCAGTCCGATTTTTATCGGTAGCATGAAATCATAAAAACAACAAATAAATTTAGCAACATGTACTTATTTTTAACCATTCTCGCTGTTGTAGCGTCGATTATTTTAGTATTAATCGTGTTAGTACAAAACTCAAAAGGTGGTGGTCTTGCATCTAGTTTTTCAAGCTCAAACCAAATTATGGGTGTTCGCAAAACAACCGATTTCTTGGAAAAAGCCACTTGGACATTGGTTTCAGTTATTGTTCTTTGTAGCGTATTAGCAGCAGGTTTTGCTAAAAACCACACAGAAGCTGCCACTTCTGCTATTGCAGACGAAGCGCAAGCTGCACAAGAAACTGCTGCACAATCGGAAGCTGCTCCATTTGAAGAACCTGCTCCTGCAAACTGATTGCTAACAGACATTGCATTTTAAAAAGCCTCACCTCGGTTGAGGCTTTTTATGTAATACAAGGCACTTGCAAAAAAGTTTTTTCGATAAATAGCATTCGCTATTTGTAGAATCGAGAAAAAACAGTATCTTTGCACCATATTTCAGGGTAGTTACCAGAGTGGCCAAATGGGACTGACTGTAACTCAGTTGTCTTTCGACTTCGGTGGTTCGAATCCATCACTACCCACTGTTAAAACAGAGCTTTTTTAGCTCTGTTTTTTTTGTGCCTCAACAAATATACTTATCTTTGCGATGACTAAAATCATGAAATTTTCTGTTATAAACAATATAAGATATGAACAAATACGCATTTATTTTATTATTGTCTATTTTGACGCTTATTCACAGTGCCAGTTGCGAAAGAAAAACGGATAAATGTTCTATCACCATCGTCAATCATTCTGATAAAGAAATAATATTTATTGGCTCTGTATATTCTTCCGTTTCACAGGATACAGGGTGTATAAAACCAACCACAAGGCTTGAATATGGGGATTTTATTTATAGTAATATGATAAAACCATATTCAAGTAAAAAAATAGGAATAGATGGATTGGTAGAACACATGCAAACTTATCCTGATATTATTAAGTGGTGGTCTTTGGGGATTTTTAATCGCATAGATATGGACACCATGTCTTGTGAAGAATTTGAGGAAAAATATCCTCTTAAGAAAGAATGGAAAGTGACTTTGGCAGATATGCAGGCGTGTGATTGGACTTTAGTATATGAACCAGACAGTATAGAATAGAGTTCCCCTCTGCTTAGCATTGGGATTTACTACACCAAACAGAGCTTTTTTAGCCCAGATTTGGTGCAAGTTTCCCAACTTGTGCCAAAAATAAAAATCAGTTTCGAACTGATAAATAGAATAAATTAATGAGTTAACTATGTTGCCATGTAGTTGTCAGTTATGAAACTGACAACATAAAGAGGCACAAGTTAAGAAACTTGCGCCAAATAGGAGCGTACACCGAACAAAGGGAACTTGACTATTTTTTATATCAAGTAAATAAAATACTTTAATGTTAAATGCGAGATATTAATGTTATGGAAATATTTAAAATTATGAGAACAATTACAATATTTGCTCTATTAATATTGATAATTACAAGCTGTCGTAAAGACTATTATGATACAAGATTAAATTTTGTAAATAGCTCAGATAGTTCAATTTATGTCATTAGTTCTGATTTTTATAAGGATACAGCTTATGTTTATGTGAATTATTATCCAGGGAATGATCCAAATCAATTTAAAATAGAGCCCCATGAAACTAAAATACCAATAATGCCAATTGGTTCATGGGAAAGAATTTATGAAGAGGAGGATACCATCGCATTTTATGTTTTTGATGCTCAAATTTTAGAGACCATTCCTTGGGATACAATTAAATCGAAGTATTTAGTATTGAAACGATACGATTTAACCTTTGAAGATTTAGTCCGTCAGAATTGGACAATATCATATCCATAAAACAACCCTGCTCTATTTTATTAATATTTTAATTTGAAAAATTATGAAACCTTATAAATATATCCCGTTCATATTATTCTTTGCCCTCTTTGTTAATGGTAGTTGTGAATATAAAAATTATCAGGAAGGTAAGCGTTTTATTGTTCAAAATAATTCGGACAAAGAAATAATTGTCAAGGGTCAAGGTACAATTGAATATGACTTTACGAATCTTTGTAGAGAAAATCTCACAAGATTTGAATATTATGACATAATTCGAGATTGCATGGTAACCCCGTATTCTAACAAGAATATTGAGAGGCAAAGAATAGCAGAATATCTAATGGAACACCCTAACGATACAATGCGCATTATTGTTTTTTATCGCATGGATATGGATAAAGAACCATGTACAAAATCTCCAGTAAAAAAGACATGGAAAGTAACTTTGAAAGATATGGAAGCATGTGATTGGACGTTAGTATATGAGCTGGAAGAATAAGTAGCTACATCAAGTAAATTTCACTGGACAGACCCTGTTATATATATACCACTTCTTGGTTTAATTCCAGCGATTTTTTATTAATTTATATACTTAAATAAAATATGAACAAATACGCATTTATTTTATTGTTGTCTATTTTGACGCTTATTCACAGTGCCAGTTGCGAAAGAAAAACGGATAAATTTTCTATCACCATAGTCAATCATTCTGATAAGGAAATAATATTTATTGGCTCTGTATATTCTTCTGTTGCACAAGATACAGGGTGTATAAAACCAACCACAAGGCTTGAATATGGGGATTTTATTTATAGTAATATGATAAAACCATATTCAAGTAAAAAAATAGGAATAGATGGATTGGTAGAACACATGCAAACTTATCCTGATATTATTAAGTGGTGGTCTTTGGGGATTTTTAATCGCATAGATATGGACACCATGTCTTGTGAAGAATTTAAGGAAAAATATCCTCTTAAGAAAGAATGGAAAGTGACTTTGGCAGATATGCAGGCATGTGATTGGACTTTAGTATATGAACCAGACAGTATAGAGTAGATTTTTCCCCTTGCTTAGCATTGAAATTTACTACGCCAAACAGAGCTTTTTTAGCTCTGTTTTTTTTGTTTGAGCGAATCATCAAAAATACGTATCTTTGTTGTTACTTAACAATGGAACTATGGATCAAGAATTACTACGTCGCCTTCGCCTCGATTTTACCAAGCGTGAAACCGACCTCTTGTCCTATATTCAAACTTATTTTCCCCATGTGTCAGCTCACCAAATAGCACAATGGCGTGAAAGCGGTGCACTAGAAAACATGCAACTCGGCGGAGAAACCTATTATTTCAACCGAGCTGCCGAAAATCTATTTCGAATTGATGCCGTTGCCCGTGCTCGCAAAGAAGCCGTAGATGGCGCCGTTATTCCACCACGTGAACAAACGCTCAAAATACACATTCCAGAAGTCATAAACGCGTTCAAAACAACAGGTAAATGCCAAGAAACTGCAAAGTCGTTCACCATGACGTTTTCTGTTACCGTAAAAGCAGACGCCGTGCCCGCCAATGAACTCATTCGCTGCTGGCTACCCTACCCACGCACCGACGAAAAACGTCAAACCAATATACGCTTGTTAAGCACCAGCGAACCGCATTACGACATAGCACCCGATACGTGTGCGCACAAAACCATTTATCAAGAGAAACGTTGTAAAAGGGGCGATCCAACCGAATTTTCGGTCAGCTACTCGTTTCAAATCAACCCTGAATGGCAAGCTGTCAAATCAGAAAACATACAACCTTACGATAAAGAATCGACCACTTACCAGCAATTTTGCGCAGAGCGCCCACCGCATATTCTGTTTTCAGAAGCAGTTAAAGGGTTATCAGAAACCATTATTGGCGACGAAAAGCATCCATACGAACAGGCCAAAAAACTCTTTGTGTGGTTACGCGCCAACTATCCTTGGGCGAGTGCGCGTGAATATTCGACTATCGAACACATTTCGGATTACGTGATTGCCAACAAACATGGCGACTGCGGACAATTGAGCCTGCTCTTTATCACACTTTGTCGTTACAACGGCATTCCTGCGCGTTGGCAAAGTGGATTTATGCTGCATCCAAACGGCAAAAATTTACACGATTGGGCGGAAATCTATTTCGAAGGCATTGGCTGGATTCCGGTGGATAGCTCCTTTGGGCTACAAACGTGGGGCAAAAATGATGACGAACGTCTTTTCTTCTTTGGAGGACAAGATGCCTATCATTTGACCATCAATAATGATTTTGGACGACCGTTAAGTCCAGAAAAAATACACTTACGCAGCGAAACCGTCGATTTTCAACGCGGCGAAGTAGAGTGGCGTGGAGGCAACCTCTATTTTGACCAGTGGGATTATGCGTTTACAGTCGCTCCAAGCCCACAATCAACTCACTAATATTACACAAGACTATATGGTATTTCTACAAGTCGAAAATCTCACTAAATCGTTCGGCGACCGACTCTTATTTCACGATATTTCCTTTGGGATAGAACAAGGTCAACGGGTGGCTTTAATTGCCAAAAACGGCACAGGAAAAACAACGCTACTAAACATTCTCACCAACAAAGAAGACTACGATAGTGGACAGGTGACCTTTCGCCGCGATTTACGGACTGGTTTTTTACCACAAGAGCCTGAATTTGCGCCTGGCATCACCGTATTAGAAGCCTGTTTTTCATCGGAAACGGACGTGGTGAAAGCCATTGCTCGCTACGAAAAACTACTGGAGCTACACACCCAAAATCCACAATATGCCGATGAGTTCCAAACCGCCATGGCCGATATGGATCGACTCAATGCGTGGGATTACGATATTCGCATCAAACAAATTCTAGGCAAACTCAATATTCACAACCTCGAACAACGCGTTGACCAATTGAGTGGCGGACAACAAAAACGGCTCGCTTTAGCCAATGTACTCATTACAGAGCCTGACTTATTACTACTTGATGAACCAACCAACCACTTGGATTTAGAAATGGTGGAATGGCTCGAAGATTTTTTGAACCACTCCAAAATGACACTATTGATGGTGACCCACGATCGTTACTTTTTGGATCATGTGTGCAATACCATTTTAGAAATAGATCAGGAAACGCTGTTTCAATATCGGGGCAATTACAGCTACTATTTAGAGAAACGAGAGGCGCGGATTGACAATTTCAATGCCGAAACTACGCGCACACAAAATCTCTACCGCAAAGAACTCGACTGGATGCGCCGACAACCCCAAGCACGTGCCACTAAGGCACAAAGCCGCATCGACGCGTTTTACGAGATAGAACAACGCGCCAAACAACGCATTGCCGAAAAACAAGTGTCACTCGGCGTAAAAGCAGCCTATTTGGGCAGCAAGATATTCGAAGCACAATACATATCCAAAGCCTTTGGTGATTATAAAATCTTGGACAACTTCTACTACAATTTTTCGCGTTACGAAAAATTGGGAATTGTAGGAAAAAATGGCACTGGAAAATCCACATTTCTCAGAATGTTACTCGGCGAAGTGGCGCCCGATAGTGGTCGATTCGACATTGGCGATACGGTTCAATTTGCCTATTACAGCCAATCAGGACTACAATTTGACGACCGCATGAAAGTGATTGATGCCGTGCGCGATATTGCCGAAGAAATTGATTTAGGAGGTGGGAAAAAGTCGAGTGCATCCCAATTCCTCACGCACTTTCTGTTTCCGCCCGAAAAACAGCACGATTATATTGCCAAATTAAGTGGTGGCGAAAAACGTCGTTTGTACCTCTGCACAGTACTCATCAAAAATCCTAATTTCTTGATTTTAGATGAACCTACCAATGATTTGGACATTGCCACGCTCAATGTGTTAGAAGATTACTTGGTGAGCTTCAAAGGGTGTGTAATTGTGGTGAGCCACGACCGTTTTTTTATGGACAAAGTGGTGGACCATTTATTGGTATTCCAAGGTGATTGCAAGATAAAAGATTTCCCAGGGAATTATACCGATTATCGTGAATGGAACATGCTAAAAGAAGCGGAAGAAACAGAATTAAAAAATAAAGCTGCCAGCTCTAAAAAAAGTGCCACTCCTGCAGAAAAGCCGACGACAACAGACGCCAAACAACGCAAGCTCACCTTTAACGAAAAGCGCGAACTAGAAACATTAGAAACGGAAATTCAGAGTTTGGAACAGGAACAGAAAACGCTCGAGGCACAGCTATCGTCAGGCTCACTCTCGACAGAAGAAATTATGAATCAATCTAAGCGTTTTTCTGAAGTTTCAGATTTACTAGATGAAAAGACCATGCGCTGGCTCGAACTAAGCGAGTTGGCTAATTAAGCAGACGTAGCATTAAGGCGTTTTTCACGTTTACGATAGATGTAAAAACCATACAGTAAGACAAATAACAACAATACATGTTCGCTGCCAATAGGGTCATCTACTACCCCACCAGGATTGCCGCCTGGGCCACGCATCATCACCGAGGATTCTGGTTCTGCTAGAGCATCAACACTAGATGCATTACCATACGAACCTAAGTCAGACAATAATTCTGACGACTTTTTAAACTGAATATGCGTACCATCAGCCATGCTTGATGAAACAACTTGCTGCGAGCGCATAGTTTCAACAGTCCGCTGATTGTAACCATTTTTTTCTATTGAAACAGATCCACCTATTATTGAAATAGGCGACGATTTTTCTGGTTGCTTTATCCTTAAATCCACGTAAGCAGGCCCTTCGTTTGAGAAAGGCTCTGCCATAGTGATGTTCTGCCCCAGAAGGGCTATATGGATAAAGGTTAATACGTTCAGAAGGACGTACACCATTATTCTTTTTATCATTTTAATCTTTTTTTCCTAAAACCTAATGTTACTGAATCTTGGTCAGACGTGCGACCAAACACGTTTATCTTACCAATACTTTTTTGTTCGCTACACCTCTATCGGTAACGACTTCGAATAAGTAAACACCCGTAGGGAGACTTACTTCTTTGATATTTGTCCACAAATTTTGTTCTTGTTCTACCATTTGTCCGGCCATATTAAATACCGTCAATTTCTCAATTGTGGCGGACGTATATACTAATACTGAACCTGCTTGTTTAGTATATACTGTCACATCATCTGTGGCAGCATTAGGAGTTGTCACATCAGTAGGCACATACATAACACGTAAGTAATAACGTAATTCATCTGCCAACGGTGCTTCTAAATCGAATAATTCGCCTTCTTTTATTTGAGTCGAATTACCGGTATAAGCATCATACAAATAAAGCGTTTCCTTAAAGTTGTTTACACCATTAAATTGAAGCGTAACACGTTGTGCTTTCGATTTGTCAGCCACACGGAACGCCAACGGAATCATATCGATATCAGACACTGCATTAATACTCAACGCCATATTATCGGCCACGCTATAAATAGCAGCTGGCGTCATGGTAACATCTAGCATCAACAACTCGGCATCTTCACCCATTACATAAGCTCTGGAAGCGGCATTATTTTGAGCAATGATAGCACGACTCTTGACACCATTACGAACCGCCTCAATATGTAACACACCACCAACAGTTAATGGATTATCAGAAGCGGCTTTACGTTTCATACGTGCTGGACTTTGTTGCGCAGAGGCTGATTTATTCAAATCAATAATATTAGCCATATTGGCTCTAAAATTCAGTGTCAACGATTGTACTTCATCGGTTGTTTGAACCAAGAACGAACGCATCGGAGGAATATAATCAAGTACAGTCGACGACGTTGTCAAACCATTCAATGGCGTCATTGGTATGGTTTGATTTTCTGAATCGTACAACCAGAAAGTTCCTGATAAATTAGGATTAGCTGCAAAGAATAATGCCAAATCCAAATTAGCCATCAATGGATTGCCGACCAAGAATATACGACCTGAAGTCGCATTGGTAATGGTTACTTTCATAGTTTCGCCATCTGCTTCAGTTGGTTCAAAACCAAGCTTGCCATAATCTGCTGGACGCGTAACATTTACCAAATAACGATCGCCACTCAATGGTTGATCTTTAGTGCTACTATAATAACGGTACGACGTTTCGGTTTTAGGAAAACGCACCACCACGGAATCCATTAAGCTCGTATTTGGTGCATATTCACCCCACAAAGCAAAACCTGTTCCTGGTAAATAAGGATTACCCAAATAATTCACAGGATCTGTCCATGTCGTAGAAGTGACGGTTACGACTGTATTAGTGGTAACATCGTACGTTTCTTTATTATATACCGAATGCCAAAATGGGTAATACACCACACGATTATCAACAGGTTGTAAATCTTGGAATGGTTGAGTTGTATCGCCAGTTTTAGGCACATACATATCGCCCGAAACAACCCCTTTCATAGGAGCGGCCATCAATTCCCAATGGTTGGTGCCCATTTTCATATCAACCCATGCCTTCGTGTAATTCAATTTATGTTGGTTGAGCAACATGCCACCAGGACGGAAATAAACGTTTTCACAATTCCATTTTTCATAATTCAAATCGTAAGTAATATACGCTTGAGAACCTATTTCGGTTGTATGGGCATCTGGCGAAGTTGGTAATGCTGGCGAACTTGACGCATTTTCAATAATGACATTGGTATACGACAATGGAACAAAACCTTGTCCAACACCATCAATCGTAGCCCAGTTTGCATCATTATTCCAAGCACGATTATCGGTGAGTGGCTTCCAAACTACCACATCAGGCACTACATTGACTTTAAAATAAGCTGCTTTTACAGCACATTCATTACCAGAAAGTCCTTGTAATGGTGCATAAAATTCATATTTGTATCCACCTTTCAACGAAAATCCTGCAGTGTTACCCGCTTTGGGAGTCAGAGCTATAGACTCACCAACATTTGGCTGCGTATTAGATGGAACCAAATTAAATACCACACTTGAATTATAGGCTGGGTCAGTTGATGCATACAATTTCACTTCCGAAATAACAACGGCACCATCTTTTGTACGGATTGGAACATTAAAGCTATTATTGGCATCATATACCGATAAACGAACGATAGATGGAGCACCAACTAACGCTTCGGGCAGTTCGGCAGGACCAAACGTTAACGAAGCGGTAGCCATTAAGGTTACACGTACTGGTTCGTTACACACCACCAAACTTCCACTACCTTCCAAAAGAACACCAGTACCTGAAATTGGCCACACTACAAAAATGGCAGGTTTACCATCCGATGGAATACCCACGGATACTTTGCGTTTATATAAATCGAATTTAGCACTTTCTGCCGTTAATAAATCTTTGTAGGCTTGCGTATAAACGCCAGTCACTGGCTGATTAAATGTTGTAGCAGTTGGATACACTAAACGGAAAGCCCAAATAGCTTGCGTTAAATTATCTAATACCAATGGATCACCATAATAGTAATCAGAATAACAATAACCCTGAACCACACTCATCGTTTCACTGTTGGAATCAAACACACGAATGGAAACTTCATAGGTTTCACCAGAACACAACGAACTCACTACGCGTCCACGTTGTACATCATTATTCAAAGTCAATTGCGAACGTGGCTGAACCACAAATGAACTGACATTACCACAGTCCGTATCAAAAACAGGAGCGCCATCTACCAATACAGATTTATATTCATAACCCAACTGGAACGCAGCACTTCTATTGATAATATAAAGAATAGGTCGCAATTCAGATACACCTGTTTCTGGATTAACAGCAGACTCATTCACAAAGAAGAAATCCACCACTTTATCTTCATTAGCTGCGGTTCCTAAATACGCTTGTAAACTTTCGTAAACATAACTTGCGCCATATTTAGTAGCCAATTGAGCAATAGTCAAACCGTGACTTAAAGTAATTTGACCGTAGGAATTAGTTGTTTCATTTAAATAATTCAAATTCAAAACTTTGCCATTTGCATCTTGCCATTGATAATAAAAAGTGGCCTCAGCATTGTCTACACTCCACGCATACAATGGATTATCATAATCCGCACGTAAAACCGATACTATTTCGTCTTCTTTGGCACCACAAGCCATAATTGCTTGGAAAGAGGTGGTAAGCGGTTTGCTCACGTAAATACGTATATCATCTATAGCAAAGTCGTTACCAGACGATGATGCACCATTATTCACAATGCGTAAACGATATTCATCGTATTGTTCCTCATTCAGTTGTAAATCGAAGAATACTTGCGTCCAAGCACCTGCCACTTTCATAACACCAGTAGTAAACATAGAAATGTCTTCTTCCTGACCATTACGAATACCAGAAACCACAAAGTTAAGATTGGCGCGATTGCCCGAAGTAGCCAAATCGGCTACCCAAGCAGAGAAATAAATAGTGGTACCTGGACACAAATTTCCATTGATTTTCAAGTCAGCCACTTTACCAGGTTTCTCACTAGCGTCCACATAAAAGAAGTAACCATTATCCTTACCTCCACGGTTATCAATGCCCGTATAAAGCCAACCGGTCATATCAGAACCTGTTGTAGTACGCATTAAGTTGTATTCCGCCCAATCGGTAGTAGCAGCACCATAACGAATAGCACTACGGTAGTCGAAACCATAAGTAACCTCGTTCCAAGGTAACGGATTTGGATAATAATTACCAGTTCCACCGTCGGTGTAATCGAACGTACGTTTCTCCACCAACGTATAGCGTTTATCCAAATCGGCATCGGTAATAATGGCTGTTCCCAAGTTTTCCTTTACTGGTCCAACCTTGGCAACATCTTTATAGATAACGGTAAAGCGCGCAATATTAAGCGAATTAGCAGACAATGTATAAACTACAGTTTGAGGTGTATTCACCACTGCAGGTTGAATCAACCGATTATCAATAACCGTTGGATTATTAATATTGGTAGAACCCATTTTCCATTGTGGCGATGATATTGGATTAGGATTATTTTCGTTTACAAAGTAGTTATTACCCGTACCCGTATATTTATATTTTGGGCCGATAGAAATAGTTGCTCCCGTAGGTGCCACAATGGTATATTCCTCCAAGAAGTGATCATCCTCGCAATAAGCCAACTTTTTAGCAATCTCTTTGGCATCGCGAATATCATAAATTACACGATACGAAAGCGTTGGCTCGGTAAACGTAGTTCCTGCTACATAATCACTATTACGAGCAACATCTACGGCAATACGTGTATTGACTGGCGTGTAAGGCATTGTATACGAAGTGGTACCAGGATTTCCACCATGAATCATAAAATCACCATAACCACCCAATTGCGATTGCAAATAATTATAAGTCGTGGTGTGAGTCAAAGCACTACCAGCATCCAAATCGGTATCGTAATTATACCAACGATAATACTGACCTTGATAGCCACCACCTGTAGGCACTGGCAATTCTAACACACGTGATGTTCCAGCTTTCACATACACCACCTCTTCTAGGGTGTGCACAGCCTGCATACCATTGGTTTGCAACGAACGATTAGAAGCTCCTTTTTGATGAATAAGTCCCGCTATTTGTACGCATTGTGCAGTGGCAGTATAAGTCACACCATCAATCACACCCGTTGCAGTCAAAGTCGCTTTCAGCAACATCGCACTTGTATTATTAGCTGTGGTATAAATATTCAATCCACTTCTACCCTCACCTGATTTTGCAAAGGCAGAATTTCCAGACAATGTATAGGTTAAATTATTAATAGTTGGATACGTATCAACCGACTCCGATTGCGATAAAACAACCGTATCTGTCCCATTCAAATAGGCAGTATAAGTAGTTACATATACTTTTGCATTCAACGTAAAATAGGCGTACGAATTAGCCGTTTGAGGAAACTCGTATGACGTTGGCGTAAAGGTCATTTCAGCACGCTTACGCGTATATTGAAACGTACTTGCCGCTTGTCGAATTGTAGCTTGAGCGGTATGAACAGTACCATCAGGAAAAGTAATGGTTCCTGTCAACACGCCATTACGATAGTAATACGACGTATTTTCTGGAGCTGTAACCGTAGCAGCTCTATCGTATGAATGGGCATTCAATACAAAACTTGCATCTCCCGACAGCACATAGCTAACAGGCGTAGTAATATCCGATGTTACCACATTAGGAGTGCCTGTTACCTTACTAGCAGCGTTGCTTTTATCGGTATAAGTAGTTACTGCAGAAGTGGTAATGGTAGAAGTAGGCGTGAAATCTTGTCCACAATACCATTTATCACACTCTTTACTCGTTGGTGACAACGAAAATGAACGATCCGTAACACTTGTAACAGTTGAACTATCAAAATAATTTACAGTTAAAACGGTTGCTTGATTTGACTTTGTACTCGCAGTCCAACTACCAGTTTGACAACGCACATAATAAACGGTAGATGAAACACTTCTCAAATAATTCGTGTTATACACTGTCCACGTATCAGCAGGTGAGTAAATGCCCAATCGTCCGGCAGAAAACCACGCCAATGCCCAACCTGTTTTAACATTATAAAGTTCAAAATTGGTTGAAGACGTTTTTGACACACGCCACAAACAAGCCTCTGATAACGCTGTAACACTATTGGTTACATATGAATTAGAGGTTGTAGCATCACATGATAGATAATAAGTTCCAGATTTAATGGTGACGATATCACCATCTGCAAATGTAAATGCACTGGCCGAGATAGACACTAACCAAAATAAAGAGGCAAGACCAACCCCTAAAAGCCTAAACTGTTTCATACTTATTGTATTTTCGCCCATCACAACTTCACTTAATGATGAGCATTTTTTACTATTTTACCGAAAAACCAACTGAATATCTAAATCGACCCAAAAAGGGCAAAAACTCTAAGAAAGAAACTGCGAATAAATAATTGCAAACAATGTAATAATCCAGAACAGAATTAAAACTATGACCGATAACCTATCAAGGTCAACGGCTTGAGATTGTTTCGTTGTTTTCATAATAATGAGATTTTTACTGTTTTACAAAAAAGCCTATTAACTATCTGAACTCCCGCATAAACAGGGCAAAAAGTCACTTCAACAAGCAAATAAAGCCTAACAAACTCTCACATTTTTAAAACGTTGCAAAATTATCGAAATAAAATTTACGCAGTATTTAAAAAACTATAATTCATCAAAAAGTTTACAAATGATAAAAAACTAGTTAAAAAAAACATGCTAAAGAACATATTTTTACACGCTACAAATTTCAGCATAAAATAGCAATAAAATTTCCGAATTTTACAAAATTATATGCCGAATTTTACAAAATAATTTGTCGATTTGTGCAAAATGAACCAAAACAAGCGTGCAAAACAACAAAAACATTCCATTTTTACAATTTGCATTCAATCATTAACAAAAAAAATCATTCTTTATAGATAAATTTTATTTTTAATTAATATACTTTTGTATTCTCATTATATACCACCACTTATATGGACGTAAAAATAGACTCTTCGTGGAAATTAAGATTGGCCAATGAGTTCAATGCGCCTTATTTTGAACAATTAACCAACTTTGTGCGTGATGCTTATACTCATCATCAAATATTTCCACCAGCCAAATTAATATTCAATGCCTTTGATCTATGCCCATTCGACCAAGTAAAAGTGGTCATTATTGGTCAAGATCCTTATCATGGACTTGGTCAAGCACACGGGCTGAGCTTCTCTGTAAATGAGGACATACCATTACCACCTTCGCTTAAAAATATTTACCAAGAAATTCGCTCCGACTTAGGCATTCAGCCGTTACCGCATGGTAATCTAGAACGGTGGGCTAAACAAGGTGTGCTGTTACTAAACGCCACACTCACGGTACAAGCTAATCTCGCAGGTTCACATCAAAAAAAAGGCTGGGAGACATTTACCGATAGCGCCATAAAAGCCGTAGCCAATGAAAAAGAGCACGTTGTATTCTTATTGTGGGGCAACTACGCTCAGCAAAAAGCACAATACATTGATACAACTAAGCACTTAATTCTAACAGCCGTTCACCCTTCTCCATTATCGGCACACCGAGGTTTTTTTGGATGCAAACATTTTTCACAAGCCAACCAGTATCTCAAAGAACATGGGCTAGAGCCAATCAATTGGGAATAAAGAAGATTTAAACCAATGGGGATAGCAAAATACCCAGCCAATTAATTCTCACTCCCTTTTTACATACAAAATCAGATGATTACGAAAACGAGAATCATCTCACTTACATTATATCAATGAACAAACACATAAGCTCGCGACAAAGTAAAATAAAATATTTGACAAAAGCAAATATTTTCTTACAAAAGAAAGAAATTTACTTTCAAATACCTAATTAAAAACAGTTAAATGTTTATAAATTAGCATATTATGAAAGAAGAAAAAATACATGTAGGAGCATTAGTAAAAGATTTTGTAAAAGAGAACAATATCAATGCTTCAGAACTTGCAAGAAAATTAGGCAAAACACGCCAAAACCTTTACGACCTGTATAAAAGAGACGATATAGGTGTAAAAGAATTACTTTCAATTTCAAAAGTATTGAATCATAATTTCTTGGCAGACATCGAGCAAGACAAGCAATCCATCACTGTCGACGACGTATTTGATGCCTTAAAGGAAGTCGTCAACCAAAAATTAAAGAAATAAAAAACGGAAATACCTTTCAATAAAGAAAGGCGGAAACTCCAATTGGAGCCTCCGCCTTTCTTTATATAATATATTCAATAAAATTACTTGTTATAACCTTTCAAAATACCACGCGACGAATTACGCACAAATAGAACCACTTCATCACGTTCAGGCGTTGCCGGGAAAGTCGTTTCAATTTTATCAACGGCTTGCGACACATTCATCTCCGATTGGAATATCATGCGATAAATATCCTGAATATTTTGAATTTGAGCATCGGTATAACCACGGCGACGCAAACCAATAGAATTGATTCCCGCATACGAAATAGGCTCACGAGCAGCCGTTACAAACGGTGGAATATCTTTATTCACCTTAGAACCACCTTGCAACATCACGTGTTTACCTATATGTGTAAATTGATGCACTAACGAACCACCACCTAAAATAGCATGATCATCAACCACCACTTCACCAGCCAACTGTGTGGCATTAGACATTATAATATGGTTACCCAAATGACAATCGTGCGCTACGTGGCAATAGGCCATAATCAAACAATTATCACCTATAACGGTCTTCCCTTTCGATGCCGTACCACGATGTACGGTGACGCATTCACGAATAGTTGTATTATTGCCAATAATAGTATAGGTGGCTTCACCAGCAAATTTTAAATCCTGAGGAACCGCACCAATTACTGCTCCTGGAAAAACCACACAGTTTTCACCAATACGGGTATTTTCATAAATAGTAACATTAGGTCCAATGCGTGTACCTGCACCAATTTCGACATTTTTTTCGATGGTTACAAATGGTTCAATCACTACATTAGGAGCAATTTTAGCATCAGGATGAATGTAAGCTAAGGGTTGTGTCATAGTTAATTGTTGAATAATTATTTATTTTTAGCTATTTGAGCTGTCATTTCCGCTTCAGTAGCTATCTTGCCTTGTACAAAAGCATAACCTTTTATATTCGCAATACCACGGCGTACATCAGTCAAGAAAACAACTTTCATAACCAGAGTATCGCCAGGAACTACTTTTTGACGGAATTTGACATTATCAATTTTCAAGAAATAGGTTGAGTAATTTTTAGGATCTTCTACTTGGCTAAGCACTAACAAACCTGCACATTGAGCCATGGCTTCAATAATAAGCACACCTGGCATAACTGGCTCGTTAGGGAAATGTCCCAAGAAGTGCATTTCGTTCATGGTTACATTTTTTATACCAACAATGTAATCAGAACCCATTTCTACCACTTTGTCGACCAATAAAAATGGATAACGGTGTGGTAATAACTCTTTAATTTGGTTGATATCAAGTAATGCGGTAGAATCTGTATTATAAACTGGAGGTAAAATTTCTTGACGTTTAATCTCTTTGCGCATCAATTTAGCCAAAGAAGTGTTAACGCTGTGACCAGGATGCATCGCAATCACTTTACCTTTAATAGGTTTCCCTATCAATGCCAAGTCACCAATAACATCAAGCAGTTTATGTCTTGCTGGTTCATTATTGAACACCAATTCTGTATTCATATAGCCCAAAGAATCCACTTCAGGACAAGGTTGGTTCATCAATTCTGACAAGCGTTGTAACTCCGATTTGGCTGTCGGACGGTCATAAATAACAATCGCATTAGTCAAATCGCCACCTTTAATTAAATTCATTTTCAACAGAGGTTCCAATTCGCGCACAAATACGAATGTACGAGCAGGAGCAACTTCCGTTTTAAAATCGGCCATATGTTCCAATACCGCAAACTGATTTCCAAGAACGGGAGAATCATAACCTATTAATGTTTGTACCGAGAATGTTTCATCTGGCAACAACATGATAGATGATGATTTATCGGGTGTTTCGTACACTATTTTTTTAGTAACCACAAAATAGTCTTTATCTTTTGATTGCTCTTCGATTCCTACTTTTTCAATTTGTTCTACATAAAATTTAGCACTACCATCGAGAATTGGAAATTCTGGTGCATTCACTTCTAAAATACAGTTATCAATGCCCGAAGCATACAAAGCTGCCAAGGCATGTTCTACGGTGCTTACTTGAACTTCACCCATTTTGAGAACCGTTCCACGAGTTGTTTCCGAAACATATTCTGCTAGAGCAGGAATTTCTGGTACGTTAGGCAAATCGACGCGTTTAATGACATAACCCGTATTCTCAGGAGCAGGATTCACCGTAAGCGTAATTTGCAAACCTGTGTGTAATCCCTTGCCAGAAAGCGTAAATGATGATTTAAGTGTCGTTTGTTTTGACATAGTTAATTTGTTTTGGTTTTTGGTTTATTTTGTTTTCATAGCCTCAATTTGACGCTCCAAATCATAGATTTTACGCTGTAAATCAGGCAATTGTTTTTGAATAACGGATAAACGACGGAACGTAGCTACCGGCATAGCTGGATAGCCTTGCCAAATTTGTCCCGCTTCTTTAATATGACTGGACACACCAGTTTGTGCGCCAAAAATAGATCCATCAGCAATATTGAGGTGACCAGCTACGCCCACTTGACCAGCCAACACGCAGCGTTTACCAATTTTAGTAGAACCTGCTACGCCTGTTTGCGCTGCCAAAGCGGTATCTTCGCCAATTTCTACATTGTGGGCAATCTGAATCAAATTATCAATTTTTACACCGCGATGAATTAACGTAGAGCCCATGGTAGCACAATCAATCGTCGTATTAGCTCCCACTTCCACATCATCCTCTAATTTTACATTACCAATTTGTGGAATTTTGTGATAATGACCTTGTTCGTCTGGCGCAAAACCAAATCCATCGGCACCTAGGACGGCACCTGCATGAATCACACAGCGTTTGCCAATTTCACAACTTTCGTAAACGGACACATGGGCATATACAACAGAATCGTCGCCAACAACCACAGAATCATCTAAAAATACATGAGGATAGATTTTGACATTGTTACCAATTTTGACATTATTCCCTACAAATGCATAAGCACCAATGTACACATTTTCGCCAACAGTGGCCGATTCAGAAACAACAGCGGTGGCATGAATACCCGTTTTTTTAGGTTTCATAGAGTCAACTAAAGTCAATAATTTAGCTAACGATTGATAAGCACTTTCGACTTTAATCAAAGTAGCCGAAATAGGTTGCTCTGGTACAAACGTACGATCGACCAATACAATATCGGCCTGCGTAGTATAAATAAAATGGGTGTATTTAGGATTGGAAAGAAAAGTGAGCGTTCCTGGACGTCCCTCTTCTATCTTAGAAAGTTCACTGACTACAATATCTTTATTTCCAACAACTTCTCCTTGAAGGAAGTCGGCAATTTGCTGTGCTGTAAAAGTCATTACTTAATTTTAATTATTCGTTCAGTTTAATTGGAAACGCCGTTACAATAACGGGTCTATGTTCCATAGACGCACTTCCATATTAAAACGTTGCATCCATTTATGAAAATAATGGAAATTTACATAAAAAATATTTCTCTACTTGTCGGCTCAACATGGCAGCATCCAAAATATCAGACACTTGAGTCACATCTTTCACTTGACCATCATTCAATAAAATAAGAATTTGAGCATCGGAAAAATCGTAAGTGCTTGTGGCTATAGTACGCGCTTCAAAAAAATAGGATGCCTCGTGCTCCGAAATGCCAAAATGATTGCTATAAGCCGCCAACAAATCAGCCTGTTCAGAATCCGATAGCGGCGCACAGGTGGTTGTTTTAAATAATTTACGATTGATAAAATGACGGCTCAACGTAGACAATACCACATCGCTATGATCAGACCATACTTTGATGGCCGACAAAATATCTGAATCGTCTAACTGAACAAAATGCGTTAACGTTTGTGGATAGTTGTCAAACGTATCGGTAGTCACTGATTGTGTCAAAAAATAAGCTAATGCAGGTGTAGCAAAAAGTGTTTCACCAGCCAAACTCAATTCTTTGGCTCTGCCTAAAATCTTAATCAACATACGTTCTGCTGCAACGGCTGTTTTGTGAAAATACACTTGCCAATACATAAAACGTCGCGCAATCAAAAAATTCTCAATGGAATGAATACCTTTCGCTTCTATTACCAACTGATCATTGTACACATCCAACATTTTAATCAACCGAGCCGAGCCAATAACGCCTTCGGTTACGCCTGTAAAAAAACTATCACGACGAAGATAATCCATACGATCCATATCCAACTGACTACTAATCAATTGATGTAGGAAATGCTTCGGATATTGATCTTGAAAAATACGAATAGCCAATGTCAGTTTACCATCCATTTCACTATTCATTTGTTGCATCAAACGCAACGAAATTTCCTCGTGCGAAATACCACTTACCAAGGTATTTTCGAGCACATGCGAAAAGGGTCCATGTCCAATATCGTGTAACAAAATAGCTACTAATACGCCATCAGCCTCTTCGGGCGTAATTTCCTGTCCGTTTTGACGCAATTGTTTAATGGCTTCGTGAGTCAAATACATAGCGCCTAACGAATGTTGAAGCCGCGTGTGCTGTGCCCCAGGATAAACAAACGAGGCTAAACCCAACTGTTTGATACGTTGCAAACGTTGAAAGATAGGATGCTGAATGATATCGTACAAAAAATCATTCGGCACGTTTATAAATCCAAATACTGGATCGTTTATTATTTTGCGTTTATTATGAACACTCATAGTTATTTACAACAATTACGCCATCACCATTCGATTTTAGGAATTTAGCTTTCAACCACTTAAAACAAAAAAGGTATTACAAAACCTCCATGCTAACGGAGTGCAAAGGTACATCTTTTTTTTATAACTCACAGAGCATATACTAGCGAGACGCAGACACCATCACAACCTGTTAAAAATAATCGTGTTATAGTTCCAAACCCTTTTCATTAATGTTTAGTGAAAATCGAATGCAAATAATTAATAATTAATTGATTACACCACATCCAAAACCTTACAAAATGACGAAGAAGCCACGAATTCAAAAAAATCGGGGTAAAATCTGTGTAAAAATAAGTAGCCATATTAAAAAAAAGGCTATATTTGCACGCTAATTTTAGAATCAAACTATAATTTTATTAAATACTAAATTTTTACAACATGCAAAACAAAGGATTTGTAAGATTTTTCGCAATTTCGTTGGCTTTAGTATGCCTGTTCTACCTCTCGTTTACCTTTGTCACCAACTATTGGGACAAACAAGCAAAAGAAATAGCACAAGGCGATAGTCAGAAATATTACGATTATCTTGAAGAAATTTCGGGCGAAGAAAAATGGTTAGGATTTACCCTTAAAGAATGCCACGAAAAAGAAATTAACCTTGGACTTGACTTAAAAGGTGGTATGAACGTCACTTTGGAAGTTTCAGTACCAGACATTCTTCGTGCACTTTCGGGCCACAACACGTCTGAAATTTTCAACCAAGCACTCGCTAATGCAAAAGTTCGTCAAGCCACTTCAGGAACAGCTTTTTTAGCTCTTTTCAAAGAAGAATTTGAAAAGCTTGATCCAAATGCCAAACTTTCAACCATTTTCAGTACTTACGAACTCAAAGACCGCGTTAAAATCAACTCTTCAAACGCCGAAGTAATGACGGTTTTGGAAGAAGAAGTTAATAGCGCGATCGACAATTCCTTCAACGTATTACGTTCTCGTATCGACCGTTTTGGTGTTGTTCAACCAAATATCCAACGTTTAGATGTACAAGGTCGTATCTTAGTAGAACTTCCAGGTATTAAAGAACCAGAACGTGTACGTAAACTGTTACAAGGTTCTGCCAATCTTGAATTCTGGGAAACTTACGATGCTGCGGAGTTAACCAACGTATTATCTCAAGCTAATGACATTCTCCGTGATTTGAACAAAGCTAAAAAAACGGATACAACTGCTGTAGCTAAAGCTGAAATTAAAAAAGAAGTAACAGCTAAACCAACCAATGAACTTGATTCATTAGCTGCATCGTTGAAAAAAGATACCACCACTAACACTCAAGCAAACGACGAACGTTTAGCTGAATTCAAAAAGAACAATCCATTATTTGGCGTTCTAAATATTTATCAAGGTCGTCGTGGTCCTGCTATCGGGGCAGTACTTGCAACTGATACAGCCGACGTAAATGCGATGTTAAACATGAAACAGGTAAAAGAAATTTTACCTCGTGACTTATCGCTCAAATGGACTGTAAAACCAATGGACGAAAAAGCTAAACAATTAGCATTTGAGTTGATTGCGATTAAAGTATCAAACCGCGATGGACGTGCGCCACTAGAAGGTGACGTAGTAACTGATGCCAATACCGATTTCGACCAGTTTACGAATGCTGCCATGGTAAACATGAAAATGAATGCTGAAGGCGCCAAAACATGGGCACGCTTAACTAAAGAAAATATTGGTAAATCCATCGCCATTGTATTGGATGGTTATGTATACTCCTATCCAACAGTAAACTCTGAAATCACAGGTGGAAGTTCACAAATTTCAGGTCGTTTTACTAACGACGAAGCAAAAGACTTAGCAAACGTCTTAAAATCGGGTAAAATGCCTGCTCCTGCACGCATCATCCAAGAAGACGTAGTTGGTCCATCATTGGGACAAGAAGCTATACACAGCGGTTTAATCTCGTTTGTAATTGCTTTCGTTCTAGTGTTACTTTACATGATTTTCTATTATGGTATTATTCCTGGTTTAATTGCCGATGCCACCTTATTGCTTAACATCTTCTTCTTGTTTGGTATATTAGCTTCATTCCAAGCCGTATTAACCTTGCCAGGTATTGCCGGTATTGTGTTAACTATGGGTATGGCGGTGGATGCCAACGTACTTATTTACGAACGTATTCGAGAAGAATTAAAAGCAGGTAAAAATTTAGCCAAAGCCATTGGTGAAGGTTACAGTAATGCCTTATCAGCGATTATAGACGGTCAGATGACTACTTTGATCACAGGTATTGTGTTGGTATATTTTGGTACGGGTCCTATTCAAGGTTTCGCTACTACATTGATTATAGGTATTGTAACCTCTGTATTTACCGCAGTTTTAGTTAGCCGTTTAGTATTTGAACGCATTGCCAAGCGCGAGAAAGAGATGTATATACCATTTACTACACGTATTACACGCAATTGGTTCCAAAATGCCAATATTGATTTCGTGAAATTACGTAAAGTGGCTTATGTACTATCAGGAACCATCATTGCGATTGCTATCGTTTCATTGTCAACACGTGGTATGAAACAAGGTATTGACTTCTCTGGTGGTCGTAACTATGTGGTTCGTTTTGAACAACCCGTAAATGCCGACGATGTACGTGAAACATTGTCACACGTTTTTGGTGATGCACAAACAAGTGTTATTACCATGGGTAACGAAAATCAAGTACGTATATCTACGAACTACGCCGTTGCAGAAAACAACGATTCCATTGACAGCAAAATAGAAACATTATTATTTAATGGCCTAAAACCATATTTCACAGAAGGTGTAACACAAAACATGTTTGTTGAACGCTATGTGGTTAGAAATGGCGTACGTGAACTTTCTAAAGAAGATTCCAATGAAAGCAACTTTGGTATTCAAAGTTCACAAAAGGTAGGTCCTTCTATTGCCGATGATATTAAAACATCCGCTGTTTGGGCTATCTTGCTCTCATTAGTCGCTATTGGACTTTACATTTTAGTTCGTTTCCGTAATTGGGCATTTTCTGCTGGTGCTATTGTAGCTTTAGCACACGACGTACTGATAGTTCTTGGCGTTTATTCGTTGTTCTATACCATAATGCCATTCTCATTGGAGGTTGACCAATCATTTATTGCAGCTATCCTGACTGTAATTGGTTATTCAATCAATGATACGGTAGTTATTTTCGACCGTATTCGTGAAAACTTACATCTATATCCAAAACGTAATTTGGAAAAACAAATTAACCACTCCATTAATACCACTTTAAGTCGTACATTCAGTACATCTTTTAGTACATTAATCGTGTTAATTGCCATTTTCATCTTTGGTGGTGAAACCATTCGCGGGTTTGTCTTTGCATTGTTATTAGGTATTTTTGTAGGTACATACTCTTCTGTATTTATTGCGTCACCTATTATGTACGAGTTACGTAAAAAGAAACTCAAAAAAACAGAACTAGCTGAAAAATAATGGTTTTATTATCATAATCAAAAAAACCTCACCAAGCAATGGTGAGGTTTTTTTATGTAATGCCTCTATCATTAAGCATTTAAGAGAAGTAGTAGTATATAATTTAAAATTAATTGGTGATTTATTTGGAAGTTCAAAAAAGATGATTTATCTTTGCCTCTACTTTGTAGTTACTATTTTGACTGCGAAGTACACAAAACTCGACTAAATTTTATCTTATTTATTAATTATTTAATCCTTATCGTATTATGAAAAAAATTACTTTCTTGGTAGTTGCTTTATGCGCTACAATGTTCGTTAGTGCTGCTGAAGTTCCAGCTTATAGCATCACATTCAAATCAACTGGTACAACTGATGGAACTGTTGACAAATCAGCATCTTTCGTTGCAGACGTAGTAGCTACGGGTGCAGAAAACATTGAAAGTGTAACTGGTGCTTCAAAATGTTTTGTCGGTAAAGCCGACACTGGTGTTAAATTAGGTTCTTCTTCTGCATTAGGTACATTTACTTTGAATTTAGCTGAAGCAGCTCAAGTAAATGCAACTAAAATTGTTGTTAATGCAGCTATTTGGGGAAGTGATGCTAGCCAAATTTCATGCAACGGAACTGCTACTACTGATTTATCTGCTACATTTGCAGACAAAACATTTACATTAGATGGTTCTAAATTAACTGCTATCGCCATTTCATCTGTGGGAAAACGTGCTTATGTAAAAAGTATTACTGTATACGTAAACGACGCTCCTGTGGGTATTGACGAAGTTACTTCTCTTTCAGTTTATGCTAACAATGGTACTATCTACGGTGCTGAAAACGGTCGTATCTACACTATTTTAGGTATGGATGTTACAGAACAAAACGGAAACTTGAAAGGTATCTATGTTGTGAAAGTAGGCAACAAAACTCAAAAAATTGCTGTGAAATAAGTTTATTCACATCAATGATTATAAAGAGCGTTTCGAATTCGAAACGCTCTTTTTTGTCCCCATTATTAAATAATTTTATCATTCTATTGTCAATAACAAGGATCATTATATCTTTGCAGCATCTAACCAAATGTGCACATCATGAAAAAGACACTCGTTTTAGTAATTGTTACTATATTTGCCAGTACCACGTTAAGTGCACAGGCACGAGCCCTTGGTGGGCGTAGTTTTTATATTGGCGAAGCGGTCTCTTATCAGCATCTATTAACCGAAAAAACAATGCTCGAAGCAGAACTCGGTTTATCGCTCTCATCGGTAGGTGTAGAAGCCCTAGTTACACACGATTGGTTGTTCCCCATCACTTCGTGGCAAAAACGTGGAACGTGGAATTGGTATGCTGGCGTAGGTCTTGGAACAGGAGCGTACTTATTTTCAAATACCACCATTGGAGTCGCAGGACGAATTGGCATGGAATATAATTTTTGGTTTCCGATGCAGATTTCCATCGACTATCGCCCACTGATTGGGCCTGCATGGAATGGTGTAGCTGTAAGTTTTAACGGAGAAGGGTTAGTAAGAAGTGCTTTAGGGCTATCTCTCCGTTATCTATTCCACCAACAACACGGTGTCGACAGAACAGCAACCCTGAATGATTAAAATATCCTTCATTTTTTTGCTTTGAATTATTAGAAGCTAAACAAATTTAACTACCTTTGCACTATTAGTTCATTTTTTAATATTCACTAAATTTTAGAAAACATGAAAAAATTACTCGTTTTAGTAGCTTTAATAGCTATTTCGGCAGTTGCCGTTAACGCGCAAAAACGTGCTATTGGTGCTCGTTTGGGCTATGGACTTGAATTCTCGTACCAACACAACATGGGTGAGAAAAACATGTTAGAAGTAGAAGTTGGTCTACCTGCTTTTTCGGGCATTGAAGCTGCTGCTACTTACGATTGGCTTTTCCCTATCAGCAGTTGGAAGGAAGCAGGTAGCTGGAATTGGTATGCAGGCGTAGGTGCCGGAGCTGGTTATTCTTGGCTTTGGGGCTGGGGCAATTATGGTTATGTTGGTGTAGCTGGTCGCCTTGGTATTGAATACAATTTTGATTTCCCGTTGAGTTTATCATTAGACTGGCGTCCAATTTTTGGCCCTAGATTTGGATCTGGCAACATAGGTTTCTACGACGGTGGTTTATACTATGGAGCTATCGCATGGGGTATCCGCTATCGTTTCTAAAACGTCATTTATCAATTCATAAAGCTGGTTCTGTAAAATAGAACCAGCTTTTTTTGTGCAAATGCCTCATTTATCACTAAAAACGCTATTTTGATAATACATATTTTATTGTACCTTTGTAAGTCACAAAAACAGTAATAATGTCAACTCAGATGATGATAGAAAAACCCGCCCTACTCGGCAAAACATTAACAGAGCTACAAGCTATTGTGCAAGAGCTCCACATGCCGACTTTTACGGCCAAACAGATAGCAAATTGGTTGTATGTGAAACGCGTGGCTTCTATCGACGACATGAGCAATATTTCAGCGAAAAATCGCGGTCTATTAAGCGAAAAATACACCATTGGATTACAAGTGCCTAGCCAAACAGTAAAATCTGAAGATGGCACTAAAAAATACCTATTTTCAACACAAAAAGGTGCGATAGAAACGGTATTAATTCCTGAAGAAGATCGTGCTACCTTGTGTGTATCGTGCCAAGTAGGTTGTAAAATGAATTGCGTGTTTTGCATGACTGGGAAACAAGGCTGGAGTGGCAACTTGACCGCCACCGACATTATGAATCAAATTTGTGCGATTCCCGAAAGTGACACACTCACCAATATTGTATTTATGGGCATGGGAGAGCCGTTTGACAATACCTTAGAACTGCTCAAAACGTTAGAAATTCTAACATCAGACTGGGGATTTGCGTGGAGCCCACGCCGCATTACAGTGTCGAGTGTAGGGCTTATTCCTGGTATGAAACAATTTTTGGAACGTTCAGAGGCTCACCTCGCTATCAGTTTACACAATCCATTTAGTGAAGAACGTTTGGCGTTAATGCCAACAGAGAAAGCTTTCCCCATTGAAAAAGTGGTGGCAGAGCTCAAAAAACATGATTTTTCGCATCAACGACGCGTATCATTTGAATATATTATGTTCGAAGGCGTGAACGATTCACCACGTCACGCGCGTGAACTTGTGCGTTTGCTCAACGGGCTGCCTTGTCGTGTGAATCTCATTAAATTCCACGCCATTCCTAACGTATCATTACATAGCCCATCGGCCGAAAAAATGGTTTGGTTTCGCGATTATTTAACCGAAAATCACGTCATCTGTACCATTCGTCGCTCACGTGGCGAAGATATTTTGGCAGCATGTGGTCTATTAAGCTCTAACACGCTTGCACCAAACGCCGAATAAAAAAAACATCCAGAATCAAACCTCTCCATAATTTAAACTGATTGATTATGAAAAAAATGATTTTCCCTTTGATAGTAGCAGCCATGGTATTAAGTGGTTGCCGTAATAGTGGATTGTTATTACCAAACGCCACAGGAGCAGCTTACGAAGTGCTCGTAGTTATAGACGAAAAAGATTGGCGCACAGAAGGCGGTAAAGCCTTATTCGATTTATTAGCTGCGGATATGCCTTGTATTCCTCAAGCCGAACCGATGTTTGCTATTTCGCGCGTATCACAAGACCAATTCGACAATTTACTACGTCCGACACGTAACATCGTCATGGTGGAAATTGATTCTACGCAATACACAAAAGCCACTATTAAATTCGTGAAAAATAGATGGGCCAATTCACAAGCCATTGTGCTCATCACGTCGAACACGGCGCAAAATTTAGCTTCTATTTTAGCCTCAAAAGGGAATGAAATCAGCAATTATTTAGTAGAAGCAGAACGCACACGTCAAATAGACTTCTTAAAAAGCAGTATCAACAATACAGCACTTAATAAAGTGTATACTAAATTTGGTGGACAAATAGCTGTGCCAACTAGTTTAAACAAATATAACGAAGCTCAAGATTTTATATGGATGTCGAATGGTAGCGCCGTAGCACGCCAAGACATACTCATTTATAGCTATCCATACACGGATAAAAAACAACTAACCGAAAAAGCGTTGCTTGCCAAACGCGATTCGATGTTACAAGCACACATACCTGGTTCTGTTAAAGGTTCGTATATGGGCACTGCTTATGCGTTTGAGCCTCCTGTTTTCAAAGAAATTTGGCTGAACGATAGCTATTGTGCCGAAATTCACGGTTTGTGGGAAATGAAAAATGGTGAAGTGATGGGTGGACCTTTTGTGAGCCACACACGCCTTGACGAAATCAACAATCGCTTAATCACCATCGAAGGATTTGTATTCGCACCAGGACGCGACAAACGGAATTTAATCCGACAAGTGGAAGCTATGGTTTATTCCTTCAAAATGCCACAAGAAGTAAACGAAGTGGTGATTACACCGAAAAAATAAATCGATTCACACATGAAACATTTACGTAAATGGCAACTATTTTGGAGCGCTTTTATAGGTTTGGGAGCCTATTGGGGAGCTACCATGATGTTTATTGACCCTACTGGCGTAAAATGGGGCATGGAGCCATTGTTACCGTTATTACAAACGCTACCATTGGCAGATATATTTTTCCAAAACTTCATTTGGTCTGGTATCGTCTTATTACTTGTAAATGGAGTAACAAATACCGTCGCTTTCATTTTACTCGCAAAAAAACACCATTGGGGAGCTTTGGCAGGTTTTGCAAATGGCATCATTTTAATGCTTTGGATTTTAGTAGAATATCTTATTTTCGGCTTTAACTTTTTATCAAATATCTATTTAGCATTTGGTTTCTTACAAGCCGGAAACGGATTTTTACTTTGGAAACGGACAAAAGCTCTGAACAATTAACGCATTACAAAACAACGATAGTATGGAAAAACTACTCAAAATTGGTATCACACAAGGTGACATCAATGGAATTGGTTACGAAGTAATTTTAAAAACCTTAGCCGACCCACGTATGCTAGAACTTTGCATACCAGTAATTTACGGATCGTCCAAAGCGATTGGTTACTACAAAAAATTACTAGAACTCGATCATTTGAGCATCAATATTGTAAAATCGGCTGATGAAGCTGGTGCAAAACGCATCAACATCATCAATTGTGGAGCCGATGAGTTAAAAGTAGAAATGGGACAGTGCACCGCCGAAGGTGGACAAGGTGCTTTTGCTGCCTTGGAAGCTGCCACAGCAGAACTACAAGCTGGACATATCGATGCTTTGGTAACTGCACCTATCAACAAAAGCAACATGCCAAATGATAGTTTTAAATTTCCTGGTCACACAGAGTATTTAGAACATAAAGCGAATGGTCAAAAGTCGTTGATGATTTTGATGAGTGGCAATACACGCATTGCATTGGTAACCAATCATATTGCCATTTCTGAAATATCAAAAGCTATTACAGAAGAACTCATTCTTAATAAGTTGGAGATTTTAAATCAAACCTTAATACGCGATTTCGGCATTGTAAAACCACGCATCGCCGTATTTGGATTGAATCCACACGCAGGTGATCAAGGATTATTTGGCGATGAAGAAGCACGCATTATCACACCAGCGTTGAAAAAAGCGAATGAAAAAGGAATTTTGTGCGTTGGGCCGTTGTCGGCAGATGGTTTTTGGGGTTCACGCTCGTTCCAACACTATGACGCCATTTTAGCCATGTATCACGACCAAGGATTAGGCGCTTTCAAGGCTTTATATATGGACGAAGGTGTTAATTTCACTGCGGGTTTGCCTTTTGTACGCACATCGCCAGCACATGGAACTGCCTACGATTTGGTGGGAAAAAATGAGGCGAGTGAACAATCATTCCGTCAAGCTATGTACAGCGCATGCGATATTATTCGCTACCGTGCGATGTACGATGAAATGAGCAAAAATCCATTGGTAGTAGAGCCAATACGCATTTCTAACAAAAAAAATGACTAAAAATTTGCATATTTCATTTTTTACTTGTTACTTTGCCGACATATTTAACAAAAGACAATTTATGAAATTGAGTTTGACAAACAATTGGTGGTGGCAACCGTTCTTATAGAAGGAGGGTCGTTACTTGTTTTGTCATATTTAAACCATATTGAGAAACCGTAGGATACCCTCCTGCGGTTTTTTTTGTGTAATTTTTCGATTTGAAAAAGATTCAATTGTTATTCACTATGATATTAAATGCTTATATACTTCATTGGTTACATCGCATACTACGGCGATGGCGTTAGAGCGCTACATCCACAAAAAAAATATCATTATTCAACTTAACAATTCAAAACATTAAAATACAACTCATTATGAAAGTCACTAAAAAAATCGTATTATCAGAAAATGACATGCCAAAACAATGGTATAATATTGTAGCAGATTTAACTAACAAACCAATGCCAATGCTACATCCTGGCACCAAACAGCCACTAAAACCAGAAGAAATGGAAGGGCTTTTTGCCAAAGGACTTGTGGAACAAGAATTTACTACCGAACGTTACATCGACATTCCTGATGAAGTACGTGATTTGTACCGCATCTATCGCCCAACACCTTTAGTAAGAGCATCGGGTTTAGAAAAAGCATTAGATACGCCAGCCAAAATCTATTTTAAAAACGAAAGCGTGAGTCCAGTTGGTTCGCACAAATTAAATTCAGCTATTCCACAAGCCTACTACAATAAAATTCAAGGCATCAAACACATGACTACCGAAACAGGTGCAGGTCAATGGGGCTCGGCGTTGAGTATTGCTTGCAAACACTTTGGACTCGATTTAGATGTGTTCATGGTAAAAGTAAGCTACGACCAAAAACCTTATCGTAAATCGGTAATGCGTACGTATGGCGCCAATGTAGTAGCTTCGCCAAGTAATACCACCGAGGTTGGCCGACGTTTACAAGCGGCGCATCCAGGTACATCAGGCAGTTTAGGTATGGCCATCTCTGAAGCTGTAGAAAAAGCCATGACACAACCAGATACACGTTACGGTTTAGGAAGTGTTTTAAATCATGTGATTTTACACCAAACAATCATCGGTGAAGAAGCCAAAAAACAGATGGAAATTGCAGGTGATTATCCTGATGTAGTTATTGGTTGTTTTGGCGGTGGATCAAATTTCTGCGGTATTTCATTCCCATTTTTACGCGACAATTTAGTTGGCGGAAAACAAACGCGCTTTATTGCTGCAGAACCTGCATCATGCCCAAAATTAACCCGTGGTAAATTTGAATACGATTTTGGCGACACCGAAGGATTTACACCACTTTTACCAATGTTCACCTTGGGTCACGATTTTGAGCCAGCCGACATTCACGCAGGAGGTTTACGCTACCATGGTGCTGGTACCATCGTGAGCCAATTGATGAAAGATAAACTCATCGAAGCCACCGACGTGGAACAATTAGAATCATTCGAAGCCGGTGTTTTATTTGCACAAGCCGAAGGTATTATCCCAGCTCCAGAATCGACACACGCCATTGCAGCAGCCATTAAAGAAGCCTTGAAAGCAAAAGAAGAAGGAAAAGAAAAAGTTATCTTATTCAATCTCTCAGGTCACGGGTTAATTGACATGGCATCATACGACCGCTATTTTGCTGGCGAATTAAAAAATTATCAAGTACCAGAAGAAGAAATAGCAAAAAATGTAGCGAAATTAGAAAAACTAGCCTAAACCCATTTCTTATATTTGAATTCAACGGCTGCAATATAATTTTGCAGCCGTTTTTTCGTTCCTTTAGTATGGCTTTGTCAATTAAAATTGTAACTTTGCAATACTTAAACAACCATGCAAGAAACCATTACATATATTATTGAATTTCTACTTCACGGAAATAAACACTTAATTCCCGAAGTTGGCTACACCAATGATGTAAATCAGTTTCATCGTTACCGTGTGGTGATTATTCCATCCCATTTCTTCGATGATAGTGTGTATGGCACCGTGCAATCCATGCCACAGTTGCCATTAGAAAACATAGAACAAACCCCACTCTTATTTGGAAAACCGCTCCTACGAACAGAAGGCAATACGTTGCTAATAGAAGCCGATATTATTGCGAGCAGCTATTTCCTGCTGTCACGTTACGAAGAGATGCTGAATCAAACAAAATTACGTGATGAACACGGACGTTTTATAGGTAAAAAATCGTTACCATACCAAGCGGGTTTTATAGATAGACCTATTGTGGATGAATACGGCCAATTACTACGTGGTTGGTTACGTCAACAAGGATGTGATGTAACCGAACCAGAAGCAACATATAATAACATTTTTTTGACCCACGATGTCGATTCTGTAGCACATTTCAGGCATTTTAGAGGCACTGTGGGCGGATTCTTACGCGGTATCTTACACAAAGGCTGTGCTATCAAAGTTGTTTTAAAATCATTATTTTCACTCGAAAACGATCCTGCATACACTTTCCCTTGGATTTACGAAAGGGATAAACAGGTGCAAGGTGCCATTCCTATCTATTTTATTAAAGCAGCAAAACACGTAAAAGGATTTGATTATCCTGGCTACAAGTTAAAAGGCAAAGATTTCACCAGATTTGTAAAACACACATTGAATAATTGTCCTAACGCGCAGTTTGGATTACACGCAAGTTACCAAAGCGGCTATCATCCAAACCTTATTGTTAAAGAACAATGCAGATTACAAAAAGCATTTCCGAAACAAGTTATTACATCGGCTAGACATCATTATCTGCACGCATTACAACCAGAAGATATGATGTACCTTATCAAAGCAGGCATTACAGATGATTACACCATGGGCTACGCCGACATAGCAGGCTTTAGACTTGGTACATGTCGTGCGGTACAATTTATTAATCCACACACGAAAGAACTGACATCTCTTACACTTCATCCTTTGACCATGATGGATTGCACGTTGAGTGAAGCTAAATATATGGGGCTGAATGACACCCAAGCCTTAAACATGGCACGGCATCTGATGAATGAAACACGAAAACATAATGGCGATTTGTGTTTATTATGGCATAATACAACATTTACAAATCCTAATTATCACAGTGTTTTATATCAAACGCTTATTAATGATTTATCCATCAAAGCGGAGTAAATATTCACCATTTTACAACACCCATTAAGAGGCTATGGCTCTAAAAAAGATTTTAGTAATAACCGATGCACTGACACAACCACTTTACCATGCAAGGGTAAGAAACGTGGTACAGAGCCTGCGCGATAAAAACGTAAACATCGATTGGATTACTGAAAAATATGAAACTATACCGTCAACACTAAATGTAGAGCCAATAATACAAATCCCATTCTACAAACATCAAGGGACACTTGGTAAAGTCGAATGGCTGTGTAAAAACATACTGAATGTTTTATTTGATTATAAAAATAGATACTTTACACGCCACGCACTAAAATATGTGACTGATACAGAATACGACATGGTATTTTGTAGCACATTTCACACATTTGGCTTGCGAGCGGCACATAAAATTGCACAACAAAAACAGATTCCTCTACATATAGATTTGCGAGATATTGCTGAACAATGTGCCAACAACGCATACAGTAAAGCCTTAAGCAGCAGCTCGTTCAATTTGATTAATAAACTTTACCGTCAGCTCAATATTTGGCGACGCAACAAAATACTACGCAAAGCCGATAGTTTGAGCAGTGTATCTCCTTGGCATGTTGATTATTTATCCCAATTTAATCCGAAGACACATCTAATCTACAATGGATACGATGAAAAACGCTTTTATCCGATGAAAGTCAAATCTGAAAGATTTAAGATTGTATATGCGGGGAAATGGTACGGAAAACCTCTACAAGATCCCACGTTATTGTTTGAAGCTTTATCTGAAATAGACAAACCGCTCATAGATATCGTGTGGTACACAAATGCCGAAATGCATGCGCCACTCAAACAGATGGCATCTCAATACCTTGAAAATAATCATCAGTTGGAAGTAAATAGCTATGTTCCTAACTCAGAAGTTGCAACTATTTTGGCTAATAGTTCCATCATTTTAGTACTCACAAATAAAGGAACGCATGGCATTATGACCACAAAATTCTTTGAAGCACTAGGCGTTGAAAAACCTATTCTCTGCATCAGAAGTGACGAAGGTTATTTGGCAAAAACCATACAAGAAACAAAGTCAGGATTAGCCGCTACAAGAGTAGAAGAAGTCAAGGATTTCATATTAAAAGCTTACGCACAGTGGGAACAAGAAGGCTATACACACGTAGAAGTGCAACAGAAAGAACAATTTTCACGACAAAACCAAGCGCTTCAATTTGAAGAAATCTTTAATAACATCATCAAATAAATGATTACAAATGCGATTTTGATAGATATTTGTGGTACGCTATTCTATTCAAATACCACATTTGATTTTTTGGATTTCTACATCACCCAGAAATCCTACAAGCGATTTCGCAAACTGATGAAAACGCCCATCTGGCGCTACACCAACAGCCTCATATATCGCCTATTTCATCTTGATTTATCACGCAAAATTGCACTTTCCTACCTAAAAGGCATACCGCATGCAGAGTTGCTTAACAGGGCGGATGCGTTTTACGACAACTATTTATCACCACGTCGCATACACGAAATATGGGATTTGATAGAAGCAAAACGTCCCACAAACGAATTAATACTCGTATCTGGCACCATAGATCTTATAGCAGAAACAGTGGCAAAAAAAATGGGCATACAACACTATATTTCTTCGTCATTAAAATATCACAACAATATCTGCGAAGGTAAATTGGAGTATGATGCACTTCGCAAAAAATCGGAATACTTGACTACACTCAACATTCAGAAACCATACACACTGGTGATTACCGATAATCCTGGCGATGTTTCACTTATTGAGAGTGCCCAAGAAGCGACCATCATTCTATATAACAACCGGAAAAGATGGCAAAAGTTGACACAAAAACAGAACCACATCCATTATATAACCCCTACTAATGATTATACATTCCAAAGATAAAACGATGGCATCACTCTTTTGGATTCCCATGAACTATAATTTTCAGATTCGTTTGCAACATAACAATCAGAGAATAACGTCATGGCTCTTTATCAACTTTTTTACCACCATCTATTACGCTTTAATTTGTACAGGCGTCACACATTGGACAGAAATAGTCGCATTATGTATCTTTTCATGCTCTATATTTTACCTCTATGAGTGGGGATACATCTATAATGATATAAAAGCAGTACACCACGAAACAGCCCCAACATTAAGGCTCAACAAAGCAGAAATGGAATATGGGAATAACCATTTCCGAGAAATTACCATTGCTAGATTCGCTATTTTTACCGTTGGTTTATTAATTACCTATTTATTACTACCAACAACTAATGCATTAATAGCAATAGGTTTAGCCACTACATGTCCCCTATTATTTTTCTGTTATAATCAGTGGCGATCAAAATACAACGCTTTTTTATATTTTTGGTTAGTAGCATCCCGATTTGTCCCGTTCGTATGGATCATCGAATCGGATCAGCAAGTCTTGAAAACCTTATTAATACTATTAATTTATCCCATAGAAATAGGAATTGAACGATTTTCAATACCGAACTATCGTTACCCAATAATAAAGAAAATAATACCTAACGAAAAGGCGAAAACGACCTTTAGAGTTCTATATTATTCCATTGCGCTAATTATTCTTGGTTATTTACTTGACACTTCAAGTATCACCCTCAACTTAGCATTACCATTTTTCGTATTTTGGATTTACCGTTGTGTAGTATATTTTAAACAACGAAAGGGCGCTGACAGCTTGTCATAATTCACCTGCCAATTGTGACAACAACAGACATTGGCATACAATGTGATAAATTTCTACTGCTGAAGCAAGGCTTCGGCATTATAACCATTATCTATAACATCAATAAATAAACTTTTAAACTATGAACATTAAACCATTAGCAGACCGCGTACTGATTAAACCAGTAGCGGCAGAAGAAAAAACCGTGGGTGGCATTATTATCCCCGATTCAGCCAAAGAAAAACCTTTAAAAGGGAATGTCGTTGCAGTAGGTAAAGGAACTAAAGACGAAGAAATGGTACTTAAAGCTGGTGACAGTGTACTGTATGGTAAATTTGCTGGCACCGAGTTAGAACTCGAAGGCGAACGATTCCTCATCATGCGTCAAAGCGATGTTTTAGCAATTCTTTAAAATCAACAAATCGTTTAACATTAAACATTTTAGTATTATGGCAAAAGAAATTTCATTCAATATTGATGCCCGCGACGAATTAAAAAAAGGGGTTGACGAGTTGGCCAATGCGGTAAAAGTAACACTCGGACCTAAAGGTCGCAACGTAATTATTGAGAAAAAATATGGTGCTCCTCATATCACCAAAGATGGTGTAACTGTAGCAAAGGAAATAGAATTGGACAATGCGGTTCAGAACCTTGGTGCACAATTAGTAAAAGAAGTAGCTAGCAAAACGGGCGAACAAGCTGGTGATGGAACAACTACAGCTACTGTATTGGCACAATCGATTGTGGGTGTTGGTTTAAAAAACGTAACTGCAGGTGCTAATCCTATGGATTTGAAACGCGGTATCGACAAAGCGGTTGTAAAAGTAGTAGAAAGTATCAAAGCACAAGCGCAAACAGTCGGCAACGATTTCGATAAAATTGAACAAGTAGCTACTATTTCAGCTAACAATGATGCCGTTATCGGTAAACTCATTGCTGATGCCATGCGCAAAGTATCAAAAGATGGCGTTATTACCATCGAAGAAGCAAAAGGCACCGACACCACTATCGAGGTTGTAGAAGGTATGCAGTTCGATCGTGGTTACATTTCTCCTTATTTTGTGACCAACACGGAAACAATGGAAGTGGAAATGGAAAAACCATACATCCTGATTTACGACAAAAAAATATCGAACCTCAAAGAGTTATTACCTGTATTAGAACCAGCCGTACAATCTGGTCGCCCTTTATTAATTATCGCTGAAGATGTTGATAGTGAGGCATTAACAACCTTAGTAGTAAACCGCTTGCGTGCGCAACTCAAAATTTGTGCTGTGAAAGCTCCAGGATTTGGTGATCGTCGTAAAGAAATGTTGGAAGATATCGCTATCTTAACTGGCGGGGTCGTTATTTCAGAAGAAAAAGGCGTTAAGTTGGAAACTGCCACCTTAGAGATGCTTGGCTCTGCAGAAAAGATAACCGTTAACAAAGACAATACTGTTATTGTAAATGGTGCTGGCTCAAAAGAAGCGATTGCCACACGTGTCAATCAAATCAAAGCACAGATCGCAGCTACCACATCAGATTACGATCGTGAAAAATTACAAGAACGTTTGGCTAAATTAGCTGGCGGTGTAGCAGTACTTTATGTGGGTGCCGCATCAGAAGTGGAAATGAAAGAGAAAAAAGACCGCGTAGACGACGCTCTAAGTGCTACACGTGCTGCCATAGAAGAAGGAATTGTTCCTGGCGGTGGCGTAGCATATATTCGTGCCATCGATGCTTTAGAAGGTCTTAAAGGCGATTGTGACGACGAACAAACTGGTATCGATATCGTAAAACGAGCAATCGAAGAGCCACTTCGTCAAATCGTGGCAAATGCTGGTAAAGAAGGCGCTGTGGTAGTGCAAAAAGTGCGTGAAGGACAAAAAGATTTCGGTTATAACGCACGCACCGACAAATATGAATATATGTTGGCAGCTGGTGTGGTTGACCCTGCAAAAGTAACGCGTGTTGCTTTAGAAAATGCCGCATCAATTGCTGGTATGTTCCTAACTACCGAATGTGTAATTGTAGACAAAAAAGAAGAAAATCCAGCTCCTGCGATGCCTCCTATGGGTGGTGGTATGGGCGGCATGATGTAATAAATTTCATCCTGTATGTAAAAAAGCACTTGTGTATAACAAGTGCTTTTTTGTTATATCAATGGTAAAGCACATTAGCTTAAATGAAGATTTTGGATATCTTAAAAAGATTTGTACATTTGTCAATCCAAATGTTAAACCCTAACAACCAAATCGTATGAAAAACATCTCCTCTGTTGCGCTAGTACTATTGTTCACCTTATTAGTAGTGCCTTTTGTCTCTTATTTTTTTGGAACTGCCTTGGGCAATCTTGAATGGGAAACGCTGAAAACATTAATCATCATTACTGCCATTGCTATCGCCTATTCTTTTATTGTGGGTGAACTCACCAACAATAATAGCCAGGTAGATAAACTGTGGAGTATATTACCCATCGCATATGTGTGGGTCGTTGCCTATTATGGCGATTTTGCACCTCGGTTAGTGCTTATGGCGGTTTTAGCAAGTATCTGGGGAATTCGTTTAACCACCAATTTTGCGTTAAAAGGAGCCTATCAATGGCGATTTTGGGAAGGCGAAGAAGATTATCGCTGGAAGGTATTACGCGAAAAACCAGAGTTTCAACCGCGTTGGAAATGGACTCTTTTTAATCTTCTATTCATCTGTTTCTATCAGCAAACTTTAATCTTACTGTTCACGCTTCCATCGGTGGTAGCATTACAACACAAAGATACGGAATTAACGGTGTTCGACTACGCCGTAGGAGCATTGATGTTATTCTTCATTATGTATGAAACCTTAGCTGATATTCAACATTGGAAGTTTCAAAGCCAAAAATGGAGAAAGATTCACGCAGGCGAACCATTAAGTGGTGATCATAAAAAAGGTTTCCTCGATAAAGGATTATGGGCATACAGCCGCCACCCAAATTATTTTGCAGAACAATCTATTTGGATATGCTTCTACTTATTCAGCGTAGTAGCAAGTGGTGAATGGATTAACTGGTCAATTGCCGGCTGCCTCTTATTATTGGTACTCTTCCGTGGCAGCTCCGATTTTGGTGAGATGTTGAGTGCAGGCAAGTATCCCGAATACAAGACTTACCAACAAAAAGTTCCTCGTTTTATCCCTTTTATGAAGTCATAAACTTCACGAAACACTATTCCTAATCGGTTTTATTGGATAGTGAAAGATTATTAGGAACACGTAATAATAGTAACGTAATAACTCCAAATAATGCTGACGAAGAACCTGTGATAAAGGGATTGAACATGGCTTGATTAACGCACAGTAGCAACATTAGCAACGTAAATAACCATCTTTTTTTATCAACAATCAAAAGCGGGGATAGCCACAAATACATCAAAAAACATACACCAAGTAGACCAAACTCCATCCAAGTTTGTGTTACTTGGTTGTGTGAGTCGATAATCACATCTGGCCACATGGTCTTGACTTCATACTCAAAGGAAGATGTTTGATTCCGTTCCCTTTCAATATTAAAATGCTCTTGTGCGGTACTTATACCATGTCCCAAGAGTGGTTTTTCTTTAATAACAGTCCATGCCGACTGCCAAAGAAATACGCGTGGGTCACCTTCAATACGCATATTACGTATACGCTGATGTTGACTGGCAAAACCAATGGCAATGACCACCAAAATAAACGCCATCAATAACCCCCATTTGGAAAGTCGCTCCCATAATTCAAAACCAATAATAACACACACTAAGACAATGGTAATCAAAAAACCTGCACGACCTTCTGAAATCAACAAACAACTCAAAAAAATACCAGCAGAAAGAAAATAAACAACACGTTTCCAAATGGGCATAAGTCGCCACGAAGATTTGAATAAATACCAAATTGACACCAAGGCTAAATCCAAAAACAAATTAAAGCCCATGTGCTGGTTAACATAAGCCGTACGCGTACTATTAAATAGTCGGATTTTTTGATCACTTTCAAAAAAATCAGGCAGTCCAATACGCACAACTAGTAGGTAGGCTATAATGAGCAACGAAGTCACTACAAATAAATTCAGGAAGTAGCTTAATTTATATTTATCATTCACGCCAAAAAAGCCCACAAAGGCAAAACCAGCTAACGCATAACGGCGCTCTAATAAGACTCGAAAATAGGTAGTTGAATCAAATGGATAATAAATTAGAGCCAAACCAAAGAAACCAAATATCACCAAAAAATAGAGATGAGTTTTATCCAATTTTACTTTCCTCCATTTTTTATCCAGAAAAAATTCGACAACGTAACTCGAGAAAAACAGGAATTGAGGTAACAAACCCCATGGTACATCCACAAATTCGAACATCATGGTCGCCGTCAAAAATAAGGCGGCTAACAAGTTAAACCAATGAACTACTGTAACTATTTTTTGCATATAAGACTTATTGCACAAACTAAATTTATTCTATACCAAACATTTAATCATTGTTAGCCATTTTTTGTTGCCAAAATTGAGCTGTTTTCGCACGTTTCCAGCCATGGCATCCAAAAGGATGTTCATTATTCATCAATTGATAGCCCAATTCAGGATACGTATCCAAGGCAAAGAAAATAGCTTCTTGCCAAGTTGGATATACAAAAGTCGGATTCTGAGTAGCCCAAAAAACATCTTCATTGAATTCTTGATGCGTAGCACTTTTACGTAAAAAATAGGCTATTTTTTTAGTCTGAACTTCTGTTTGCACATAATGCGACTGAACCTTACGAAGTGAAAAACCACCATTCCCAACTTTGTCGCCAACAATCATCAAATTGAAGGGCTTACCTTGAATCCAATAAGCAAAAGATCTAATAGACAATAGAATACGATAGTAGAAACGATGATACTTCGGTTTAAGAATCCACGGAGCTCCAACGTAATCGTAACCTTTATTTACCCACTCCATCAAAGCATCTTTGAAAACATAAGCATCTAACTGATGGATTAATATGTACTCCGTATCTAAAAAACGCTCGTAAAATTGGCGATTCAACATCAAGGCATTATAACCTGCTATACTTTCAAAAAAATGGTCGTCGAATGACTCCACCGTACAAGCTGGATACACGTTTAACCACGATGAAATATCCAAAGATCTAGGTTTTACAAAAACAATAGGATAAGCAGCCAACACCTTGCAACACTGTTGCAAGGAACGTTGCTCATCACTATTTAATTCATTTTTATAAATAGGGATTATGACTTTTACCGGTATTTTACTCATAATAAACTCAAATAACGTGATTGGTTTTTGTCGAAATTAGCCGTAAAAGTATGCTCCACTTTCCTGTTCTGATTGATTGTATCAACTAATTCATCAAGGTTATCATAAAAAAGAACATTGTAATCGAATCCTTTGACTTGAGCAAACAAGTTATGGCACAACATCGTTTTTTCAAACGCTAAAGACAATGGGAACATGCCTGAAATTTTGGTTTTGGTATAATCACCTGCCGTATTTGCATCGGGATGAATAAGAGGCAATAAATAATCCACTTGGCGGATATAGGAATAAAACAACTCGTCCGATACACGCTCGTTGAAATAAACAAACCGATGAGCAATATTTAAGCGTTGAATCTCTCCGATAAACGATGTACCCTCGCCCAATGTAGCATTTCCCAACAATATAAATTTCACATTCTCTTTTAGTTGTGGATGTTGAGCCAATGCTAATAACGCCTTATAATCACGACGTTTCGATTCAATTGCTCCAGGAATACAGACCCAAATTTGATCCGCTTTATCGGGTAAATTGACTGTATCAAATTTAGGATAAAATGCCGGCGTAAAAAACTGATGTTTAAAACCCAAATTGGCGGGAAATAACAGATTCACATAATCAGCTAATACGTAATACGACTTTATTTTGCGACTAATAAGCCGTTGTCCAAAACTCTCTGTCAATTTTTGAGTTTCATGTATAATCCCTGCAAAATGAATACGCTTTGGAAACGGCAATAACATAAATTTTAAAGGTCGGCTACCTTGAGCAGTATTTAAAACTACTGTATCTATCTTATTACGAATCAAATATGAACGCAATTTGAACAGGGAAGATAGCTCTTTAAAATCAAAAAATACACATTCGTCGTACACCTGACCAAATGTTTTAACTACTGGAGCAAGACGCTGGTCACAGATAAGCACCACACGAGCGTGTCCTTGCATAAAGAGCAACTGGGAATAGAGGCACTCGCTATGATAGGGGAATAATTCAACTAAAGCTATCGATTTCATAACGATTTTTTTCTGATTTTAGACGTTACTCGAATTAACCAAACACGAACAGGAAGCATAAAAAGTTTAACTTTATCCCATGGCGAACCCACACGCCCAGTATAATATTTCATTGTTTCATGAATCTCGGTGTAGGGCACTTTAGCACGCACCAACACTTTACACAAGCGAACTAGCCAACGTGACTTTCGTTGCATAAACCGTTCTTGCTCTTCCTGCGAAATAGAAGATTCAAAAAGTGGTAAATGCTTCTCCCATTTTTTAGTGATATAAATCAAATTTTTATAATAATTCCAACCAAACATTCCTTTTGAGAAATGTTCAATCAATACATCATACATCACAAAATTTTTATAACCTGCCACAATAGATTGGACCGAAATATCAAGATCGTAACCATGAAAACCACTTAACTGTTCGTCAAATTGAATATGTTCAAATACATCTTTACGCATACACAGCAAAACGCCATCAAGTAAAACTACAGAGCGTGTTTGTTCTGCATAGTTAACAGGATAAAGCAAATGCTCTGATTCTGTACCTTCGTTATTTGACTGCACTAAATGCATGGAATAATTCAACGCATACCAGCCTGTTGGAACAGGAGTCATGACGTCGCCGCCAGCAACGCCAACAATACCAACTTGCGGATTGGTTAGATGTGCCGCCACCTTTTTGCCCCAATCTGGAGTTAAGAACAACACATCTTCGTGTACAAAACACAAATTCGGATAAGTAGACCGTTTTACGCCCTCATTATAGGCTGAAAAAATAGAATAAGTTTGTTTGGAGTTGTCAATATGAATCAACTCGTACTCAACGCCAACAGTTGCCGCCACATTATCAGTAAAAGCGGTAGCTAATTGTTCATATTTTGAGCAAACAATAATTGAAATCATCCGTATATATGACTTTATAAATTTGTAATCTGTTGTTTAACGTGCTTTTTCCACCTCATTTGAATAATGGAATTGGTACATAACTGCACATCAAAATCGCGTGCTAAAGCATAGGCTTTTGCCATAATACGTAGCGCATCGGCATCTATATTTAATCGTTCAAAATTACGACAACCAGCAAGCAAATTCACTTTACCAAACTTCAAACGGTTTAAATCTATCAGTTCAATGGCTGCTTTGCCATCGCAATATTCAAACAAAATATTCCCCCCCGAATAGTCCTGATGAAGTATGCCTGCCTCGTGTAAACGTGCCGTAAACTCACCAATAGCCGTTAAAATTTCTGTACGAAAAGGGAAGATCGGATTGCCTATCAAATCATTAAACGTGTGTGTGCAAGTAGATTCGGCAGAAGCGTAATAACTTGTGGTTAAACATCCTAACGTGCGACATTCCAAATAGCCAATGGGTGCAGGTGTTCCTATACCTGCTTGTTGAAGGCGTACGGCGTACTCAAACGAACGTTTAGCTTTCGATTTACGAAACCAGCCATAAATAATTGATTTAAAAAAAATCGGAGTTTTAAACGCTTTGACCACAACAGAACTATTTCCCACCATAAAGCGTTTCAACACATTTCGTTTTTGGTATAGCACATCCCCTTTAGTCGAAAAATCGTGATTCAAACGAGCCACAAATAATCCAAAATGGTTATAAACTGGAGTAACACGAAATGTTGTAGATTTCCAAACATTCACTACCCTATTTATAACAGGCGACATCGATCGACGATGACGTAATGGACCGTGCAACTCACGCAAGAAAAAATCGAGGTGACGCTCATTCAACAAAGCAATACGTTCTGCCTTATTCTGTCTATCACTCACCCGTTTCGACTGTTTCTGAATACGGTAAAAAAGTCCAATTTCGCTCAACTGCACCACTTCTCCACCCGTCTTTAACATCGACATCCAAAATTCCCAATCTTCACGACCAGAAATCGTTTCACAATAACCACCAAAGGCTAGCGCATCCTCTTTGCGATACATGGCACTCACATAAATCTGATTATGCATGGCCAATTTATGCAAACTGTACGCCGGCAATTTCCACGCACCTTGACGCAAACCGAAAAATTCAGCTTTGGCATATACCACTTTCACTTCAGGCCGCGCATCGAGTACTGCCACGGCATTAGCAATATACGTGGTACTAATTAAATCATCGGCATCAACAGGTAAAATATAAGTTCCAACAGCTTCACGCAACGCTCTATTGCGCGCCGCTGAAACACCGCTATTTGGTTGTGAAAAAGCGCGAACTTGAGCGTGTTTAGACGCTAAATTATTCGCCAAAGCGAACGTGTTGTCAGAAGAACCATCGTCGACAATAACAACCTCCAAATCTGGATAGGTCGATGCCAAGATGGAACAAATCGTCTCTTCTAAAAAAGCCGAGGCGTTATAAGCGGGTACTATAACTGAAACCGTTTTCATTAAATTTTATCAAAACCTTTGGTATATTTCACCCAATAGTATTTCAAAGGATTAGTATATTTTAATTGCTTCCAAGGGCGGCTGCTATGTGGTTGATGCAACACCGGCGAATTCATCAACAAACGATTTTTGAAACCTAATTCTACTGATTGATGCGAGATAAAAACATCGTACCATGATTTCTCAGGATTTAGATTCTTAAAATCATACGCTTTCAAAAAATCGTAAGTCAACAAGGTACAACAAAAGCTAAAACGCTTTTTCGTATCCATCGCCACCTTAGGAAACTTTTGAGCATACAAGTACGGAAAATTAACTTGTTCGTTTGCATCCACCGTAACAGCTGCCACCATTCCTATTTTCTCGTCCGCATTAACTGCGTCAATCATGTTCTGTATAGTCTGTTTACGAACCACAACATCAGATTCCACCAAAATCAAATGAGCCTGCTCTGCCAACGCCCGTTGTTGTGCCAATTGCAATATCAGTAAATAATTAGGCGAAGGATGATTAGTAACCGAGGCTAAATTGAGTAACTCAAAACCATATTTTTGGGTAATCTGCCCCAAATTTGCGGTATTTTCATCGGTACTAAAATCATTGTATACCGTATACACGTAATTAGCAGCCGTCTCCGACAAAGCTATTGCCTCTATGGTTTGACGCGTGGTTTCCCACGAATCCTTGACAGGCGTTATAATATGTACGTTTTTCATAATCATCAATAAGTCCAAATAATACCTCGCTTTGCCACCGAAAACATCACGCCAAATGAATTACCAAACTGCGTGCCCAAATCGGCACCCAACGAGAGTGAAAAATCCAAATTCCACCATTGAGGAACCTGTTTATTTACTTCCAATAAAATAGCTGTATTAGTCGATTTCAATGCATCACCATCGCGATAACGCCCATAATTTTTGGCGTACGATACCAATGTGCGATAACGATAACCGGCAATATCGCCTCGAATACCTAAATGATGAGCCATCGCACGATTATTAAGCGTAGCTATGCTACCATCGGTATTGTAAATAGTCGACGTAATAAAAGGTGTTCCCAACGTACGGTTAAAATAATTCCAACCATTAGCATACACGCTATTGGTAAAATACGAATCGTTACCACCAAAAACTAAGCCATCTTTATCGTGAAAAGGTCCTGATTGGTCAGTGGTATTAACAAATTCATATAAGAGTCCACTAACATAGGGAAATTGGGATTGTTTAATAGAAATTCCCCAAACACCATCCGATATATTCATCGCTTCCCAAAGTGGCTTAATAGGGCCATCTTCAAAAATATTTTGCCAATACGTCGACACCGTCCAAGCACCCACTTTTACATCTAAACCCAAACTTTGTGAACCCAAATGATTTCCATAGGCATTAATCTGATCATTGCTCATAGTTCCACCTGAACCAGCAAAAAATACCGTTACCAAATCTTTAAACGACGAGCCTAATTCTCCATAAACGGGCGATACACCACCCCATTGAGCCGCATGATGAAATTCATAATTCACAGTCACTGGCAAATTTCCACCAACACGTGCACCTATAAACTTGTGATGCAAAAAAGAATTTTTCAAATACACATTATCCGTAAACCAAGCATGTGTAATACCACCCTTTAGTTCCAAGTAACCATACGTAAATGGTACTGGCGTGTAATGATCAATCCCAATAGTAATACGTGGCATTGGTCGTGCATTTTGAGAAAATAAAAAGCCACCACTTGATAAGAATTCATCTTGATTTCCCCAAGTTTCAGGTTTTATACCTACCGTAATGTCAATGACATATAACCGTAAATGGGCATATAACTGTTGAAAAAACAGTGACGATACTTTTGTATCCACTTGTCCAATAGCTTCTATACCAAAGCTATAATCGTACCACCGACGTGGCCGCGTCAATTCTTTGGAAACAGATAAACTCAACTGACCACTATATGGCTGCGCCGAAACCGCACCATAGCGATTCGAGTGAAACCAAAACGGTGCATAGTCGCCAGACGCCGCCACGGCTTGCATCGAAGCTCCGTATGTAATTGTGTCCCCATTGACATCGGCCGAATCCATTGGTAACGGCCAAGCTTTGGAAGCTATAAGTGGTTGTATACAACACAACGCCACGCCAATTATCACTATGTGAATTAATCGTGCCACGTATAAAAATCATTACATATTTTTCCACTCGCATCCTCACCTAAGCCAAAATAACCTTGCCCATTGATAGAAAATGCTATCATATTCTCGCGACCTCCTTGTGGTAAACGTCCACGCAAAAGCCATTTATCTGCTGCTACATCATATTCCAATAAATCATCAAACAAAAAACCAGTCGTCAACGATCCGCCAAAATGACGACCGCCTAACACAAAAATACGCTCATCGACTGCTGTTGCGGAAGCAAACATCCGTCCAGCACCAGGAATATGAGCGCGTTGACTCCAGGTCGTACTTTCTGGATAAAATTCCCACCAATCATTCATATTGGTGGTATTATAACCTGTTCCTGCAAAATAACGTGCGCCATTACTACAACCCACAGCACCAGCTCGTCCATAAGCCGACGAATCATCACAACGAGTCCATTTATCTGTTTGCGTATCATACGCATATACATCGCGTGTAAAACCATCAAAAAAGCCAAACGCCACAAAAATACGTTTACCAAAAACAAACGAAACGGCTACATTCGTGTTATGTGAAGGGAAATCGGCACAACGAGTCCACGTGGTAGTTTGTAAATCGTAACGCCAAAAATCACGGCGATAGGCACTATCTGTATATACATGCCCATTAAAGCCAAGCCCAACATAGGCAGCACCGTCCACCACCACAGAAATCGCTTTTACGCGACCAGTAAATGGTACCGAATCCAACTCTGTCCAATTGTCAGTAAGTGGATTATACATCCAAAAATCACGCAGGATTTTATTATTCGCCGAACGGCCAGAGAGAACATACGCTTTACCATCGACCACAAAGGAAGCAGCCGAAGCTCGCCCAGTGGGAAGAGATTGCTTTTGTACGAACACTACTGGTTCAGTTGGTTCAGGTAAAGCCTCACAACCAACTGCCAAAAATGCTATAAAAACGAGCAATAAGCTACTTAGATGATAGCGCATTCGTACAAACAATGAATTAAAATATTAAAGTCCTTTAGTGTGCAAAGTTACACAATTTTTCGACACACTATACGTTTCATACAAGCTTCTATAACGTTTAGATAAACAATATATTAGAGGATAATAAAAACCTTTTTCGAAACAATGCAATAAATACATCTATCTTTTTAGTATCTTTGCGGACATTTTTAAAAACAAATAGTATATGGATAAATTAAGTTATGCGCTCGGCTTGAGTTTTGGTCAAAGTTTACGTCAAAACGATATAAAGGGAATTGATTACAACTCATTTACTAAAGGCATTGAAGCTATGTGCGAAGGCACTCGACCAGAATTGTCAGTACAAGAAGCTCAAGAACTCTTAAACGAGTATTTTACAAAAAAAGAAGCTGAAAAAGAACAAGCTACTGCAGGATTACGCCAAGAAGGCGAAGCATTTTTAGCCGCAAATGCTAAACGTGCAGAAGTTAAAGTAACCGAAAGTGGGTTACAATATGAAATTATAACTGACGGGAAAGGTGCCAAACCGACAGCTTCAGACCGCGTAAAAGTACATTATCACGGCACATTAATTAATGGTACAGTTTTTGACAGTTCTGTAATGCGCAACGAACCTGCCACATTTGGCGTAACACAAGTTATTGCTGGTTGGGTGGAAGCGTTACAACTGATGACCGTAGGATCAAAATGGAAATTATACATTCCTAGCGATTTAGCCTATGGCGCACACGGCGCTGGCGATGTTATCAAACCACACACTGCCCTAATTTTTGAAGTAGAATTACTCGATATTATTAAATAATTAATCAATTTTTGTGAACATGAAAAAATTTATTTTGGGTGTTGCTGCTTTAGCAGCCATCACCATGGGGTTTTCTTCTTGTAATAAAGCCCCAAAAGCAGAATTAAAAAGCGAAACTGACTCTTTAGCTTATTCTTATGGTATGACCACATCACGTGGTTTAAAAGAGTACTTAGTTCGTTTAGAAGTTGACACCACCAAAAACATGGACGCTTTCATCAAAGGTTTCTTAAAAGCTACCAAAGATATGAGCGACGAAGAAAAAGCTGAAATGGTTGGTGCTCAAATTGGTCAACAAGTGATGCAACAAATGATGCCTCATTTTGAAAGCCTTGTTCAGGATGGCGACACAACTAAAGTATTTAACAAAAACGACTATTTGGCAGGATTTGTAGCTGGCGTTATGGACGACTCTAAAGTTATGACCGCTGAAGAAGCTGCGACTTATGCTGAAACCGTTCAAAATCGTATGGTATCAGAAAAAGCTGCTGCTAAATACGGCGACTACCGCAAAGCAAACGAAGCTTTCTTAGCTGAAAATGCAAAAAAAGCAGGCGTTACAACTACTGCAAGTGGTTTACAATACGAAGTTTTAAAAGCTGGTACAGGTATTAAACCAACAGCTGCAAGCGTTGTTAAAGTACACTACCATGGTACATTAATTGACGGTACTGTTTTTGACAGCTCTGTTGAACGTAAAGAACCAGCTACATTTGGCGTAAGCGAAGTTATCAAAGGCTGGACAGAAGCTTTGCAATTGATGCCTGTAGGTTCAAAATGGAGACTTTACATTCCACAAGAACTAGCTTATGGCCCTGCTGAACAAGGTACTATCAAACCTTTCTCAACCTTGATTTTTGATGTAGAATTAATCAGCATCGAAAAATAAGCATAAACAACATGATTAAAAAAGGCCATCGAAAATTCGATGGCCTTTTTTATATACTTGCTCTAACAAGCACTGGATTATTTACGAGCGCAAACTGGCTGTAATTGTTTGAAGAAATCATTTCCTTTATCATCCACAAGGATGAATGCAGGAAAATCAACCACCTCAATTTTCCAAATAGCTTCCATACCCAACTCTGGATATTCAACACATTCTATCGATTTAATGTTGTTTTGAGCCAAAATAGCTGCTGGCCCACCAATAGAACCAAGGTAAAAACCGCCATGTTTTTTACAAGCATCAGTTACTTGTTGACTGCGATTACCTTTGGCCAGCATAATCATGCTTCCACCATGACTTTGGAATAAATCCACATACGAATCCATGCGGCCAGCCGTAGTTGGCCCCATAGAACCACACGCCATGCCAGCAGGTGTTTTAGCTGGTCCTGCATAATAAATAGGATGATCTTTCAGATACTGTGGCATAGCTTCACCACGATCCAAACGTTCTTTGATTTTGGCATGAGCAATATCGCGTCCAACAATAATAGTTCCGTTTAACGATAAGCGTGTAGAAACAGGGTATTTAGTCAATTCTTTTAAAATATCAGCCATAGGTTGATTCAAATTTATTTTTACCGCATCTCCTTCGCCTTGGTTTCTCAATTCTTCAGGAATTAAGCTTGCTGGATTATCGTCCATTTTCTCAATCCAAATACCATCTTTATTGATTTTACATTTGATATTACGGTCGGCGGAGCAACTCACACCCATGCCCACTGGACAACTCGCACCGTGACGAGGTAAACGTACAATACGAATATCATGTGCCAAATATTTACCACCGAATTGAGCGCCTAAACCAATTTTGTAGGACTCTTCCAACACCTGTTTTTCTAATTCCACATCGCGAAAAGCACGACCATATTCATTACCTGTGGTTGGCAATTCGTCATAATAATGCGTAGAAGCTAATTTTACAGTCAATAGATTTTTTTCAGCTGACGTACCTCCAATACAAAAGGCAATATGATACGGTGGACAAGCTGCTGTTCCCAATGTCTTAATTTTTTCAATCAAGAAAGGAACTAATGTATCTGGATTTAATAACGCTTTAGTTTCTTGGTACAAATACGTCTTATTGGCAGAGCCACCACCTTTAGTGACACACAAAAATTTGTACTCCATACCTTCAGTAGCCTCAATATCAATTTGGGCAGGCAAATTACATTTGGTATTCACCTCATCGTACATATTGAGTGGTGCATTTTGTGAATAGCGCAAATTTTCTTCGGTGTAAGTTTTAAAAACACCTAACGATAAGGCTTCCTCGTCGCAATAACCAGTCCACACGTGCTGTCCTTTTTCGCCATGAATAATAGCAGTACCAGTATCTTGACACAATGGTAATTTACCTTTAACTGACACGTCTGCATTACGCAACATCGTCAAAGCCACGTATTTATCATTATCGCTAGCTTCGGGATCTTTTAGAATTTTAGCGACTTGCTCATTGTGCGAACGACGTAATAAGAACGACACATCACGAAAAGCAGCATTAGCCATTTGAGTCAATCCTTCTTTTTGAATTTTCAAAATAGGTTGACCTTCAAATTCACTCACGGAGACATAGTCTTTGGTTAATAAATAATACTCTGTTTTGTCCTCACCTAGAGGGAACGGATGTTGATAATGAAATTCTGTTGCCATATTTTTGAGATTATAAATGATTTTAATTTGAGTGGTAAAATTACAATTTTTTCTCGAATAATATAGACAAAAAATACCTCAAAACTGAGTTTTATAATTCTAGACTATTAAAAACCGTCCTATAAACCAAATTATTTAAAATTTCTACCCCTTGGATAGGAAATTGACCCCTATAAATGATTTTTCATACCATTATACTACTTTTCACCTATTTACCAATCAAACTAATTGCCAAAAGTGCTAACAAATTGTATCTTTGTGTTTTAACTTATAATACAATTCGATTTTTCATTATTAAATTGGTAACAATGGCAGCACCAACCAAACATTTTCTCTCGTACCTAGAAACATCCATCAAACAGAATGCAAATTGTCCCGCACTAAGCGACTATGATGGAGATCTAACCTACACGTATGCGCAAATGGCTGAAAAAATAGCACGTCTACACGTACTATTCAGCACAAGCGGACTCCGAAAAGGCGACAAAGTAGCTATATGTGGACGTAACAGCGCTCACTGGGCTATTAGTTTTTTGGCAGTAACCAGTTACGAAGCTATAGCAGTTTCCATCCTTCCTGATTTTCAACCAGAAAGTATTCATGCATTGGTGAATCACTCTGATGCCAAATGTTTATTTGTAGGGCCTGTGGTTTGGAATTCAATAGATGTGAATGCGATGCCAACACTTGGCGGTATCATCTCAATGAATCAATTTGAATTATTAGAGTCACGTACCGATAAATTGACACACGCCTACAATAATTGGGAGAACGCGTTCAACGAAAAATATCCAAAAGGATTTTCGGCTTTGGAAGTGACTTATCCACAAAATAATCTCGACGAACCAGCTTTAATCAATTATACTTCGGGTACTACAAGCGACCCTAAAGGTGTAGTATTAAGTTATCGCAGCATTAGCTCTAATGTTCAATTTGGGCAAGATCGCATACCAAACAAAGCTGGCTGGAGTATGATTTCAATGTTACCACTAGCACACATGTTTGGGCTTACCTTTGAGTTTGTTTATCAATTAGCCGGCGGCTGCCATGTTTACTTTTTGAGCAAAACACCATCGCCACAAGTACTCATGAAAGCATTTACCGATGTACATCCATACATGATTTTGACTGTGCCATTGGTTATTGAAAAGATTTTCAAAAAAACGATTTTCCCTGTTATTCACAAACCCGTGATGCGTGTTTTGTGGTACACACCGTTTATCAAGAATGTAATTCGTAAAAAAGTACACGAAAAACTCATGGGTGCGTTTGGAGGCGAATTGCGTTATTTGATTATTGGAGGTGCCGCTTTAAACCGAGAAGTGGAAAATTGTTTGAAAGCGATTAAATTCCCTTATACTGTAGGTTATGGAATGACCGAATGCGGTCCCATTCTGGGCTACGAAGATTGGGATGTATTTGAAAAACGTTCGTGTGGTAAAGCTGTACATCGTGTAGAAGTGAAAATTGATTCGGAAGACGAACAAAACAAGGTTGGCGAAATCTTAGTACGTGGTGATAACGTGATGAGTGGTTACTATAAAAATCCAGAAGCTACAGCAGCCATATTCACCGAAGATGGCTGGATGCGTACTGGCGACTTAGGTGTAATTGATGCCAAAGGCAATATTTTTATTCGAGGACGTAATAAAAGTATGATTTTAGGGGCATCAGGGCAAAATATTTATCCTGAAGAGATTGAAGATAAACTCAACAATATGCCACATGTTATAGAATCTGTAGTTGTAGAACGTAACGGACAATTAACAGCACTCATTTATCCAGATCTCGAAAGTTTTAAAACAGAAACAAACCATAAAACTATTGAAGAGCAAATGGAACAAAATCGACTACATGTGAATCGATTATTACCAGGATTTTGTCACATAAAAACAACAGAAATAGTGGATAAAGAGTTTGAAAAAACGCCAAAACGCAGCATTAAACGTTTCTTATATTCTTAAATAGGCTACAGAGCAAAACCATAAATGAAATTTTAAGTAAAATACTCAGTCAAACTAAAGTGACTGAGTATTTTTTATAAATTCAATAAAAAAACGTATATTTGCACCGGCTTCACAAACAAAATGTGGCACACTATTTGTTTGTGCAAAGAGGTTTTTAGGTAGGTTACACCTTATATTGATACAATTGTTTATTCATCATATTTATTAACGCAGAACTGATAATTCAGGGACGCACAAATTATTTTTTTATGAAAAAATTACATGTTTTTATCGCTGGCATTATTGGCTTATTCTTATTAACAGGATGTGCAGGTACTAATCTATCACAACACGTTAATAACGATGTGACGCAAACAAGCGTCGTTTTATCTCAAAACAATTATCGCATTGTTGGTGAAACATCAGGTACTTCAACTTCAACCTACATTTTGGGTATTGGCGGTTTATCTAAAACTGCGTTAACTAGCAATTCACGCGCTGACATGTATGCTAATGCGCGCCTAAAAGATGGCCAAGCTATCATTAATGTATCAACAACGGTATCATATAAAGTAATTGCTGGTCCTATTTATATGCAACGTATAGCAACTACTACTGGTTACATTATAGAGTTTGTGAAGTAACTATTTCAAGCTATTTCATAAAAATAGGGGACGCCACATGGTGTCCCCTATTTTATATTGCTAGTAGTCTATCATACTACATTTTAAGCCACCAATTCCCACATCACCATAAAGTGTGATAAAGTACCACCTAAAACAAATAAATGCCAAATAGCATGATAATAAGGATGTTCCTTACTCTTAGCATAAAAATAGGTTCCAACTGTATAAGAGAAAGCTTCAGCAGCTAACCAAATAAGAGCGGTAGCTGAAAATGCGTTCCAAATAGGTACAGCCACAAGCACTACCGACCAACCCATAAGTAAATACACCGTGAGTGATAAACGTGGATGTTTACCCAATGCAACCACTTTACCAATGGCACCAGCCAAAGCAATAGCCCAAATAGCAGCAAAACCAACCCAGCCCCAAACGCCGCCAAGCACACACAGCCATACTGGCGTGTAAGAAGCAGCTATTAGTACATAAATATTAATATGATCGATGTGACGCAAAAAACGCTTTAGCTTGCCTGGCATCGCCCAATGATACACCGTAGACGCCGCATACATAGAAAATACGGCAACAGCAAAAATAGTCATACCAAATAGTTGCTGCCAAGAGCTATTGATACTATGCACAATCAACAGCCAACCTGTGGATAGTGCAAAAATAACACCTACCAAATGCGTTAACGTATTGGCAATTTCTTCATTCGTTCTACAATTTTTCATACACATCGTGTTTTTAGAAAATTATCAAACTCTATAAATCAACTCCTAAACATAAAATAGACAGCTCCCATTAAACACAATGCCGCCCATACAAAATCCCACTTAAAAGGTTGATTCATATAAAATACGGCAAAAGGAATAAAAATAGTTAGCGAGATAACTTCCTGAATAATTTTAAGTTGAGGTAAACTGTACACCGTAAACCCCACTCGATTGGCGGGCACCATGATTAAATATTCGCATAAGGCGATACCCCAACTGGCTAAAGCCGCTATCCACCAAGCTTTACCTGACATATTACGTAAATGAGCATACCACGCAAACGTCATAAAACAGTTGGATAAAACCAACATTAAGACAGTAAAAATGTACGGATTAATAAACTTCATCATAACCAAAAATTAAACAAAATCAATATCAATTACGAATGTGACAAGGCATACCAAAAATCAAATAAAGCTTGATTTACTGTGCGTTCTTGATGCTGCGCGCGAGTAGTTCTAAATACATATTTTTTAGAAACAACTCCTTTTTCAGAGGCAATAGCAATCCACACCGTACCTAATGGTTTTTCTTCTGTACCACCGGTAGGACCAGAAATACCTGTCGTGGCAATGGTATAATCGGTTTGAAATAATCGACGACAACCAATCGCCATTTCTTCGGCCGTTTGAGCACTCACGGCACCATATTGAGTCAACGTATCCGTATGCACGCCAAGCAATTGTTCCTTGATATCATTAGAATAAGCAACAACACCTCCTAAATAATAGGCGCTAGCACCAGCCACTTCGGTAATACGATGCCCCAATTGTCCCCCTGTGCAACTTTCAGCCGTAGCTAAAGTGGCACCACGTTCTATCAATAACTTACCGATAACAGAGGCAAACGTTTCATCATCGTATCCGTAAATATAAGTGTCGATAAGCGGAATTAATTTAGCTAATTGTTCATCCATTTGCTGCTGCAATAACAATTTATCATCACCATGTGCCGATAATCGCAAACGCACCTTACCCGCTTCGGGCAAATAAGCCAACCTAAAATTGGTCGGTAATGCTAATTCCCAAGCTTCTATCGTGTCGGCCAAAAATGATTCGCCAATACCGCAGGTTAAAACCGTCTTGTGTAAAATAGCTTCCGTTCCTAATCGTTGTTGAAGTTTTGGTAACACATACTCACTCATTAACCATTGCATTTCAAACGGAACACCAGGTAACGACACCACAATTTTTCCATCACGCTCAAACCACATACCAGGGGCTGTTCCCACTTTGTTCAACAGCGGTTCGCAGCCATCAGGAACTAAACCTTGCATTTGATTAATGGCAGAAATTTGCAATCCACGCTTGGTGAAAAAATCTGTCACATTAGCCAACGAAGGTTCGTGCATCACTAATTGCATATCAAAGTAATCGCACAAAGCTGTTTTGGTTATGTCGTCTTTGGTTGGACCTAAACCGCCCGTCATAATAACTACCTCGGCATGCACTAAAGCGTCGGAAAGTGTTTTTGTAATCTCATTGAAGTCATCAGCAATGGTAACAATACGAGCTACGTGTATATTGTTTTTTTCTAACTCACTAGCCATCCACGAGGCATTGGTGTTTACCACCTGACCAATGAGTAACTCATCACCAATATTTATCAAATACGCATTCATACTAATTTGTATCTTAATTATTTTCTAAAGCCCTTTTAACTACGATAAACTTGTTTTACACCTTTTATGGCACGAATTTTCCGAATCAATTGTTCCAACTGATGTACTTCTTTAACCATTACGGTAATATTGCCCTCAAACAAACCATCGTGCGAATCGACTGAAATAGAGCGCATATTCATGCCATTTTCTTTGGTAATAACCGATGTTATATTAGTGACAATACCAATATCGTCATGCCCAATAACACGTAGCGTAATTGGATATTCGTTGCCATTACCTTCACCCGACCAGCGAGCGCTCACAATACGATAGCCAAACTTATCAATCATTTGTGGTGCATTAGGACAATCTTTACGATGAATTTTAATACCACTATTGATAGTCACAAATCCAAAAATTTCATCTCCAAAAATAGGATTACAACATTTGGATAATGTATAATCGATATTCTTCAAATTACGGTCGATAACTAATGCGTCGTCCTGCGCTGAAATCTTTTGTAGCTCAGTTTCACGTGAAAAGCCATCGGCGGTACGCAACGAAACGGGTTCAGAAGGGGCATCTTCTTCTAATAATTTTTCACGCAAAGAAAGCACATTTATTTTTTCCTTATAAATGGCGACATAAAAATCGGTCAGTGTTTTGTAACCCATCTTTTTGGAAACGCGTGTTACATCCCCATCGGTGACATCCATTTTCCAGTTTTTCAAACGACGCCAAAGGATATCGCGCCCATCCTCAGCCTCTTTATGCTCTATTTCCTTAATGCATTGTTTAACCTTAGATCGTGCTTTAGAAGTGACCAAGAATTGTAACCAATCAATTTTAGGTGTTTGGTTAGGCGATGTCAATACAGCTATTTGGTCACCGTTTTGTAATACATATTTGAAAGATACATGTTTTTCATTCACAATAGCTCCCATACAGTGCGAACCGATATTGGAGTGAATAGAAAACGCAAAATCGAGCACTGTAGCACCTTTACGCAACCGATGTAAATCGCCTTTTGGGGTAAACACAAACACATCGTCGTCATAAAGCTGCATTTTAAATTCGTTGATTACGTCATTGTCAGACGAGTCTGAAGATGTTTCTAGTATTTCACGTAGGTTTTTGAGCCATTCATCCATCTTTTCAGAATCGCTCTTTCCACCTTTGTATTTCCAGTGTGCAGCAACGCCTTTTTCGGCCACTTCGTCCATGCGTTTAGTGCGAATTTGCACTTCTACCCATTTTCCTTCTGGCCCCATCACCGTCACGTGCAAACTTTCATAACCATTGGCTTTAGGTGCCGAAATCCAATCACGTAAGCGATTGGTATTATAGGAATACATATTGGTAACCACCGAAAATGCTTGCCAACAAGCGGCTTTTTCTTTCTCCTCGGGACAATCAATAATAATACGAATGGCAAACAAATCGTACACTTTTTCAAACGGTACTTGTTGTTTACGAATTTTTGTCCAGATGGAGTGTATAGATTTTGTACGACCTTTAATACTAAAGTTTAAACCTTGAGCTTTCAATTGCTCCTTGACAGGATCAATAAACCTATCAATATAGATATCGCGCGAACGTTTAGTTTCATTCAACTTTTGCGCAATTTCCTTATAGATATCGCGAGCGGTGTATTTAAGCGACAAATCTTCCAACTCTGTTTTGATAGCGTATAAGCCCATACGATGAGCCAACGGCGCATACAAATAGGAAACTTCACGCGCTATTTTTTGTTGTTCTTCGTCCGTATAGATATCGAGCGAACGCATCACATGGAGACGTTCAACAATCATAATCAAAATAACACGTGCATCTTCGGCAAATGAAATGAGTAATTTTCTGAAATTCTCTGTTTCTACTGCCACATTCCGCTGATATAATCCATAGGCTTTAACTAAACCCGAAACAATCGAAGCGGTAGATTTATCGTATTTCTTTTCGATATCGGCTACCGAACAACTACCAGCTAAAACGAGTTCGTATAGCATAATAGCATTAAGACCATGACGACCCAAAGATATTTCTTTATGGGCCAACATGGCTGTTTCTAACGCACGTTCTACACGACGCACATCTAATTGGTTCGTTTGAAGGGCGACTACAACATCATTTTTTAGTAGCCGCCATCCCTCTCGCGAATAAACATCGCTTAAACAAAGGACTGCCTCTTTATAGAGTGACAGTCCCTTGTTGTTGAGAGGTATTTTTACTATTTCTTTTTCCATAAAAATACCTATTAAATAATTTCAAAAATCGATTAGTTACATATCCCTTTCAATGTATAAGTTTTACCTTCGGAAGTAATTTGAATGGCATACATGCCAGAAGATAAACTGTATACCTTGTATTGATCAGCTTTATTATCTGTCAACATTAAACGCCCCACCATATCAAAAATACGTATTTGTGCATTTGATGGCACATTTACCAAACGTAATCCATTAAATTCAGAAACCACCATCACGTCGCTTTGTGAAGGATTTTCCACATCCGTAGTTGGACATTGGCCATACTCTATAGCGATAGATTTGATATACATAGCTTTAACTGTATTGGTTAAGCGAACTTCAAGATTACCTTTTGTTGGTTGAGGTAAAGTGAATGTGTAAGTAGCGTTAGTTACAGCTACTGCACTAGTCGTACCAACCTGATTTCCATCCATATAAACAGCCAACTGAGCATCACCACCTGTACCCATAGCTGCATTTACCAATACTTTCGAAACACAGCAATCATTAGTATAAGTTGTTGTTAAACTTACTAATTTAGCAGGATTAGTACTTGAACCGATTTGCGCCCCTTTGGTAGCATCATAACCCAAGAAAGCCGAATTGGTAATAGTGGCGTTCCAACTATAAGCGCCTAATGTTAATGCTCCGGTAGACAATGCTTTTGTAAACGCATACGAGTAATTTGAACAATCAACCTTTGAAGGATCTTTAACTGCAATAGCCACAATGACTAAATTCCCCGTTACATTTGGTATCGTCAAAGTCGTTCCCACATAAGTAAAATTAGTAGAAGCAGTCAAATCTACACCATTCATCGTGATTAAGAAATCATTTTGTGATAATAAATAATCGGTATTAGGAGTCACCGTTGCCGTATACGTAGCACCACGGCTAATGCAGGCTGCCCCCGTTGTTGTACAATTATCTAAATCAAACGTAACTGTAGGTTTTTGACTAGCATAAATAGTCACCGATACATTATCTGTAACACTTGCAGCAGGGATTGAAATAGTCAATGTGCCAGCATTGTAAGTATAAGCATTAGTTAATTCTGTTGAACCAACAAGCACTTCCACAGCAACACTAGCGTCTGTCAATGTTTCATAACAACTGGCAGCTGTAAATGTGGCTGTATAAGTCTGGTTTTTAGTAATCACGCCAGCATTAGCACCAGTCACTTTGGTAACACCTTCCAACGTATACGTTAAATTGGCTTCGGTATTATTTTTATACACCGCATATAAAGTACAATTTGCCGTTGGGTGATAGGTCGCACCAGCCACACCTGCATCAGCTGTAAGAGCTGACGAAGAAGTAGACCAACCAACAAATGTATAATTTGTTTTTCCCACAGCCGTTGGTAAAACAACTCCTGCGCCAGAAGCCGATTCAGTTAAGCTAGTAGTAGCACACGTTCCATTTGTTCCAGCATTAAATGTAACAGTACATTGTGAAATGCCGCCCATAAATTTGAACGAAATAACGCCTGAATTTTCAGCAATAGAAGTCAACGCATAGGAGCCCGTAGGTGTATAACTTGTTTTATTTTTGGAACCAGGATACGAATCACCTGCATCACCATAAGACGAGTGCAATCCATCAGCCTCTATTAAATCATAACGCATAGCAGATGAAGTCCCATTAGGTTCGTTTTGGCCCCAACTATATGAGTCATACATTACTTGCCAAACAATCATTCCATGACCAGGTAAATATTGATCCCAACCTGTTTGTTGGCGATTTTCAAAATAATAAATTGTTGATGTAGATGTTGCACCAAGAGTACCCGATGTTACTGCACGATATATTTTCCCGTCAGCAGGCAGTATAACATTTTCTGCTGAATTCATGATAGTTGGTGTAACCCAACCTAAATAATATTTATCATAACCTGAATAATTTGGTGGTGTTACACCATTGTTATTATATGAACCGTAATCCATCAAGGACCACTTCCCTGGCGTAGGATTTGTTCCGTTCTCTCGTATGTCATAATAATCAGGCAAACCTAATACGTGACTGAATTCGTGGCAAAAAGTACCCATACCATCAAGAGTACCATCTCCATTAAGTTCTGAGTTGCAGGCGTAATCCACAAGTTCCACATTATCGAACTTTCGGTTTGAATAAGAAATACCAGCAGATGATAAATCCCAACTATGCGGCCATATCGTATTTTCATCGCCTCCATTAGCTTCACCTTTACCTGCATAAATTACATAAACAACATCAACCAAACCATCATTATCGTTGTCATACTGTGAAAAATCGACACCAGCAGCATCTGCCATTTTGGCGGCATCAATTACCATTTGACCAGGGGCGACATCGCTACCAAATTCATTAGCACCATAGACTGCATAATTATTTGACAATTTATAAGGTCCACGAGCATCAAATGTTGGTGTATAAGCACCATTTGATTGCTCCGCAAAATATTCTGCAGCACTTCCCAATTGATTATATCCAGTTTGAGATAGCATATTTTTTATAGACGTCACATTGGCAGCTTTCATCTCTACATCCTTATAACTTACGAGCAAAATTAAAACTTTTTTATATCGATTACCTATGGCAGCTTGGGCTCCACGGCGCATAACATCACGCTTAATTGCTGAAGTTTGACGACGCAAAGAGGCATATTCACGGGAAATAACATTTTTCTGCAATCCTGACACAAGTTTGATTTCATCATTAGAACGTTCTACTACAGAACGTGCTTTTACTCCAATCGTTTTAATCATATTATCTGAAGATAACTCGGCATACTCTAGCACGCCTTTGGCGTTTTCTTGCACTAAATAACCATCTTCAGTAGTTTTGTAGTGGAAAAACTCATCACCGTGATTATACACTTTTAAAGTGGTTCCATCCGGTTGATTTACAGTAATTAGCCCACGATAAGCAGGCACTGCGTGTAATGTCAAAACAAGTAACATCACAGCAAAAAAAGAAAAAATACGTTTCATGATTTTTAAATAAATAATTGGTTAAGGTATAAGTTTTAATTTTTTGTTTTTATCGAGTTTTTTCAAGTAATGCCAATCGCATTTCATACGATTTTCTGGATTTCGAGCCACACGACAACTTGGTACGATTTGCCCTTTGCAGTTGACCTTGGCATAGCAATAATAGCCTTTTTTATTCTGTTTGATGACATATCCATCGATAGTCATGCGAACATGATAGCGTTCATCTCCACGTAAATAAATCGTTAAAAATGTACTGTCAGGTTGCATTACGTCCATAGGATCGCGTTTTGCAGGAACACGCGAAGGACGTTCTTGGGCAAATCCAGCCATCGCCAAAACTAGGCAGCAAGCAGCAAGTATTAATTTTAGTCTGTTCATACGTCTAATAAATCGGTAGGTAACTCTTTAGTCGCTTTAGCGCCTAATTGTTTTATTCTATCGGCCGTGCGGAATACATTGCCATTACCTTCTTTCAACTTATTCATGGCCTCGTCGCACGATTTTCCCGCTCTATCCAAATTCTCTTTCACTTTATTCCAATCAGCCACAAAGCCAACTAATTTATCATACATGGTACCACTCAAACGCGCTATTTCAAGGGCATTTTTCGTTTGATTTTCTTGTTTCCAAATACTAGCCACGGTACGCAAAGTTGCCAATAACGTGGTAGGACTTACAATCACAATTTTACGATCCCAAGCATCAGAAAATAAGGCTTGATCAGCCTGAACAGCTACCGAAAAAGAGGCCTCGATGGGAATGAATAATAGCACAAAATCAGGTGTATTAACGCCCATGGAATTTTGATAATTTTTATCAGCCAATTCGCGAACATGCTTCTTAATGGATGACAAATGTTCCTTTAAGGCTGCATTATAATCTTCATCAGTCATAGCCGAGCTCATTCGTTCATAAGCCACCAACGACACTTTGGAGTCAATTATAATGTGTTTATTATCAGGCAAATTAACAACCACATCTGAACGATAAATTTCACCTTGAGCGCCTTCAACCACTTTTTCTCGTTCGTATTCGAGACCTTTGGTTAAACCCGATGTTTCGAGCACACGTTCTAAGATTATTTCGCCCCAATTGCCTTGTTTTTTAACATCACCTTTGAGTGCTTTTGTTAAATTATTAGCTTCGTCGCTAATACGTGTATTCTGTTCTGTCAACGTTTTTAGCTGCTCTTTTAAACTCATCTTATCACGCATCTCGGTATTAAACGCTTCTTCTACTTGCTTTTTGAAATCAGCAATTTTATCACCCAATGGATTTAAAATGGCACCAATATTTTTTTCGCTACTTGCCGACAACTCTGCAGCGCGTTCTTTCAATATTTTATTAGCAATATTTTCAAATTCGACGGTTAATTTCTTTTGCAACTCCTCTACCTCGGATTTTTGAACCGTCAATTGTTCCTTTAAATTTGCATTATTTGCTTCAACAGTTGCTAACAAAGTCAGTTTTTCGGCGACCTGAGCACGTAACGCCTGTACTTCGGCTAATAAATTCTGAGCCTCTAACGTTTTTGCTTCCAGCTGCGCTTGCACAACGCTGTGAGCAGAACGGACTTTATTGCTCATAAAGTAAGCCACCGCAAAACCTAATAGGGCGGTCAGAAAAGCAATCACAATAGATAAAATCAAACTCATAAGCTCCGAAAAAGATAGTAACGATAAAAAAAACTATTTATTTTTGCCCACCTTATTTTTGGTCAAATAAAGTGGGGCGATCTTCATCCAACTGACGTAAGGCAGTACGAATAACAGCTTCACGTACAAATTTAGAAACATTTTCAACTTTATATTTGCTCACGTATTTGTCTAAAATCTTCTGCTCGTCGTCGTTCATCAAAAAAGCGACCTTATGAGTACGCTTACTAACAGGGCGCTGCGACGGTGTTTGTGATACTTTTTTCTTCATGCAATATTCATTTCTAAATAACCTACAAATATACACATTTTTGGAATAATAAATACCCACTTTACATATTTCCGAAGGACTTTTAAACCTCTTCGTCGAGACAAAATAATAATCACGTAATAAAAAATTGTATCTTTGTACCATAACACAATACAATTTATGGCAGAACATAATGATTTTGGGAAAGAAGGTGAGCTACAAGCGCAGCGATTTTTACAATCAAAAGGTTATCAAATTGTAGCTTGCAATTGGCGCTCTGGCAAAAACGAACTCGATATTGTAGCTCGCTTATCAAATGTATTAGTGATAGTGGAAGTCAAATCACGATCGACCGAATATTTTGAGCATCCCAAAGATGCCATAACCAATGCTAAAATACGTCGAACGGTAGAAGCTGCACACGAATATGTATTATTGCATGGATTAGACATAGACGTTCGCTTCGATGTAATAAGCGTTATACCAAGCCCCAGCGGCTATAAAATTGAACACATAGAAGATGCCTTTTTAGCTCCAATCAATTAAAGAACCACACAATTACACACGAAGAAAACAGTACAATATTTTAGTTATCAAACCCTTACAAAAGGCGCTACAATTTTTCACAAACTTCTTGTGTAATTCAACAAAAAAGATTACTTTTGCCGAGCAATTCCGATGGGGATTGCGAGTTTTACTTATTCTTCCTTAGCTCAGTTGGTTAGAGCATCTGACTGTTAATCAGAGGGTCCTTGGTTCAAGTCCAAGAGGGAGAGCCACTTTTTAAAAACGTGAACGTGATGATGAGTCATTATTCACCACGTCACACTTATTCTTCCTTAGCTCAGTTGGTTAGAGCATCTGACTGTTAATCAGAGGGTCCTTGGTTCAAGTCCAAGAGGGAGAGCTACTTTTTAGAAGGTAAAGCACTAGTTTTAGGGTTTTACATGACAAGAAGAGACAATTGGAAGCCGCAACTTTTTTAGCAGCGGCTTTTTTATTTTCTAAAAAACGTCAACAAGTATTTCCGCACATGAAAAAAGTTCTCGGCATGGGCAATGCACTTGTGGATATCCTAATGATGTTAAAATCTGACGATTTATTACATCAGCTCAGGTTACCCAAAGGGAGCATGCAACTCATAAACGAGGCAAAGATGCGGGAAATTCAAGAAGCTACCATTCTACTCGATCAACATGTAGCCACTGGCGGTTCCGTTTCAAACACAATTTCAGGTTTAGCACGATTAGGAGTCGACGTGGGCTTTATCGGTAAAATTGGCAACGATTCTATCGGTGATTTCTTCAAAGTTGATTCGTTCGAAAATGGCGTACTCACCTATTTGCTTGGATCACAATTACCATCTGGCCGTTGCCACGTACTCATTTCGCCCGATAGCGAACGCACCATGTGTACGTATTTAGGCGCAGCTAGCGACCTACGTGCCGCAGATTTACACGAACGCATGTTTAGCGATTTCGACGTACTACACATCGAATGTTATCTGGTCGAAAATCGTGAATTAATGTTACGTACGGCCGAAATGGCAAAAGCAGCTAACATGAAACTTTCACTGGATTTAGCCAGTTATAATGTGGTAGAATCGAATCTGGAATTTTTACGCGACTTTGTAAAAAACTACGTTGATATTGTATTTGCAAATGCCGAAGAAGCTTTTGCTTTTACAGGCAAACAAGATAAAGAAGCGGTAGCCGAAATCGCGTCGATGTGCGATATCGCAGCTGTAAAAGTGGGCAAACGTGGATCCTTTATCCAATCGGGCGACGAATTTCACACCATTGGAGCGGCTAAAGTAAATTGCATCGACTCCACAGGTGCAGGCGACTTATATGCTGCTGGCTTTTTATACGGATATGCACGCGATTTATCACTCGATAAATGCGCAAAAATTGGGACCATTTGCGCTGGTAACGTCATTCAAACCATCGGTGCTAAAATAGACGATCGGATTTGGAAATCCATTAATGCCATTGTGTCTAACTTCTAATAGAACTTTTCACAAAACTTATTGATACAACAAAAAAGCGCTGCTCACAAGTGAACAGCGCTTTTTTGTTGAGATTCAACCCGATTAGTTCAATCGTTGCAACCAACGTACATAGCAGAAATCCATACGATGAGGCAAATCACTATTTTTAGGGAACATACGGAAAGCGTATTTATAAGTTCCACCTTGTGATAGTTGATAATCCAACTTGTACACAAGCAAAGAACCTTCACGTTTCACTAAATCAAATTCTTTTACTTCCGACACATGAGTTTGACCTTTAGCGTCTTGGTAAGTTACCACCAACTCGAGACCAATACCATTATCATTCAAACCTTTAGTATCAATTTGAGCGGTAATATCATAATGATCGCCTACTTCCACAGATTGATGATCTAAGTTTTTAATATCCAATGATTTTAATTCAATATCATCCCAATGAGTGGCCACATTATGTTTCCAAGCAGCCAATTCTTTTGCTTTTGCAAAATTGTTGGCACAAACTTCTGCCGATCGTTTCGAAAGCGGCGTGTAGAAACGTTCAATATAATCATCAATCATACGTTTAGTAGTAAAACGTGGCGTAATTTCAGCAATCGATTTTTTGATAGTAGCCACCCATTCTGGTGAAAAACCTTTGGTGTTTTTAGCGAAATAAAGTGGGATAATTTCATTTTCCAACATACTATAAATCGTTGCCGCATCAAGTTGATCTTGATGTTCTTGATTTTCATACGTACGTTTTTCGGTAAGCGCCCAACCAGCTCCTTTTACATAACCTTCGAGCCACCAACCATCAAGTACCGAAAAGTTTAACACACCATTCATCTGTGCTTTTTCACCAGACGTACCAGATGCTTCCAACGGACGAGTTGGTGTATTCAACCAAATATCAACACCCGAAATTAAACGTTTAGCTAAACGCATATCATAATTTTCTAAGAAAATTACTTTGCCCAAGAATTGAGGCATACGTGAAATTTCGATGATACGTTTAATCAAATTTTGACCGCCACCATCAGCAGGATGCGCTTTACCTGTAAATAAGAACTGAACCGGACGAAGTGGATCGTTCACAATACGTTCCAAACGTTCCAAGTCGGTAAACAAGAGGTGAGCACGTTTATAGGTCGCAAAACGACGACCAAATCCAATAATCAACGCATTAGGATTGATACGCTCCAAAATAGATACGATTTTAGAAGGATCTTGTTGAGTCTTTAACCAGTTTTCTTCAAATTGTAATTTGATATAATCAATCAATTTATTCTTCAAAGCCGTACGTGTAGCCCAAATTTCTTCGTTTGGAACAGCATTAATTTTGTTCCAAATTTTCAAGTTAGACTGATCTTGATAAAAATCTTTATCGAAATATTTTTCGTACACGGCTTTCCATTCGGAAGCCGCCCAAGTAGGCATGTGCACACCATTAGTCACATAACTCACGTGTAGTTCTTCTGGAAAGTAGCCTTTCCAAATAGGGTTAAACATTTCTTGCGACACTTTACCATGCAACCAGCTCACGCCATTTACAAATTGGCAAGTGTTACAAGCAAATACACTCATCGAGAATTTTTCTTGCGTACCAGGATTTTCACGTCCCATATCGATAAAATCATTCCACGAAATGCCTAATTTTGCAGGATATTCGCCCATATATTTACCAAATAAGCTTTCTTCAAAGCTATCGTGACCAGCAGGAACTGGTGTATGAACAGTATAAAGTGAACTTGCACGAACAGCTTCCAAAGCTTCAGGCAAGGTTAAACCACCAGCCACAAAATCGACCATGCGTTGTGCATTAATCAACGCTGCATGACCTTCATTGCAATGGTAAACTTGTTTTTTGATACCTAACTTTTTCAAAGCTAACATACCACCAATACCAAGCATAATTTCTTGTTTCATACGATTTTCCCAATCGCCACCATACAATTGATGTGTAATAACACGGTCGAATTCACTATTCATTTCCATGTCGGTATCCAACAAGTAAAGCGAAACGCGTCCCACAGCCACTTTCCAAAGATATGCATATACAATACGCTCTGGATAAGGAACTTCTACTATTACAGGTTGATCATTTTCATCTTTAACCTGAGTAATAGGCAACATATTAAAATTTTGAGCCTCGTATTTAGCTATTTGTTGACCTTCCATCGATAAGGTTTGTGTAAAGTACCCATAACGATACAAGAAACCAATGGCCGTCATATCCACATTATGGTCAGATGCTTCTTTTAAATAATCACCTGCCAAAACACCCAAACCACCAGAGTAAATTTTCAAATGGTCTGTCAAGCCATATTCCATACTAAAATAAGCCACAGAAGGCGTTTTAGTACTTGGTTTTGTATCTACATACGCACGGAATTCGGCATACACCTCATCCAATTTTTTGAGAAATTTCTCGTCAGTTGAAAGTGCTACAAACCGATCAACTTTTACAATTTCCAACATCGTAATTGGATTATGACGACATTGGCTCCACAATTGTGGATCGATACTACGGAAAAGTGATTTGGCACTTACATTCCAAACCCACCATAAATTTTTGGAAATCTCGTGTAAACGTTCCAAATTTTGTGGTAATCTTGTCTTAACAGTAAATTCAATCCAATTAGGATCATTCACTTGGTTGACTTTTACATCCATAATTTTTATTATCTAATTTTAATAGTATGATTATTTCTTTTTACTCAATGCAATTGTATAGGCATCATAATAATAGCCAATAAATTCCTGCCAAAGAGCCTTTTGAGCGATAGCAGTTGTCTTAGCTTTAATATTTTTCTGTTCTACCGCCGAAATATTGGCATATTCAGCCATCATTTCACTAATTCGTTTCACAATGTCATGATAATTATAATCCGAGCGATGTACAACGCCAACTCCCGTCGTAATATCTTGTGGCGTAGACCACACCCATTGGCCAAAACCTGATAAATCGGTCGTAATTGTTGGAATACCAAACGCCGCGCTTTCCAGTGGTGTATAACCCCAAGGTTCATAATAAGAAGGATAAACCGTCAAATCAAAACCCACCAATAAATCATAATAAGATTTATTAAAAATACCATCAACACCATTCAAATAAGTAGGTACAAATATAACTTTCACTAGCTCATGTTGACGATTGGTAAGATGGAACCATTGTAAAGCATTCATAACCGGATCGTTCCAAGGTTCCACCAAAGCATGTGTACTAAATGGATTATTGAGTGTCGTTTGACTATGTGTCTGCAATTTCTGGCTCAAATCTTGACGAGGACCGTGAGCCCAAGCAGGCACCAGTACAAAGGCCACAACTTCGCGAGATAACGGTGCCTGAGAAAGCAATTTGAGTGATTCGATAAAAGCGTCGATACCTTTATTTTTATATTCGTAACGACCTGAAGTGGAAACGAATAGTGCATTATCCTTCAACTCGTAACCTAACAAAGCCTCAGCCACTTCGCGCAATTTTACACGAGCCGCCTTACGAGCCGATGAGAATCGAACCCCTTTAGGTACAAAATCGTCCTCAAAACCATTAGGTGTAACCACATCGGCTGATTTATCAAGCAGTTGTGCGCACTCTTTATTTGTAATATCACTCACCGTAGTAAAGCAATCGCAAATATGAGCTGCTATTTTTTCAATCGAATGTTTGGCTACCATATTCAATTCACGAGCCATTTGATCGCCATTGTATTCAGTCAAGTAATCGTACAATGGTTTATGATTTCCGGCAATAGAACGGCCAATAGAAGTAGCATGAGTTGTAAAAACAGTAGCGACTTTTGGTAAATAATGTTTTACATAACATACTCCAAAAGCCGTCATCCACTCATTAAAATGAGCAACAATCTTTTTCTTGCCTAAATCGTGAAATTGTATAAAACTATCCACAACTTTACCTGAAGCATAACCAAACATACTCGCTTCATCGTAATCGCCATAAGCGGTTAAAGATTCCACGCCAAACCACATCCAAAAATCACCGTAAATACGATTTTTTTCTTCCAAAAACGGTTTAAAATCGACTAAAATAACAAGTGGTTTTCCCGATACATCCCATCGGCCAACACGCACATGTAAATTGTCATGTTCGCGAGCATGCGTTACCCAATCCGCGAAATCAGTAGTTGGAATAAAATCTGGCGATGGCGTTTCGGCCCAAACATCAGGACCAATAAAACAGAGATGATCTCCAAAAGCGGTTTGCAAGGTGCGCGCACGGGTAGAAAGTACCGTATAAATACCACCTACTTTATTGCACACTTCCCAACTCGTTTCAAAGATATAATCAGGATTTATATGTTTCATTTATGCAGTTTTTCACATTTTAGGTCGCAAAGATACAAATAATTATAGAAAATAGACGTTAAAAAACAGAGAATTTATAAATCGTTATGTTTTTCAGTTACAAAGTCTATAAAATTGCATGAAAAATAAATTTACAACTATTAATCAAATAGTTATATAAACATGAAAAATGAAAAGATAGATACAAACAGGTAAAAAAAGACAAAAACAACTGACGAAAAAATATGTTATAAAACATATATATGTATTTTACCTTTCCAGATAAGCATTGTGACAAAAAGTATCCGCAAAAAACACTAAGAATGGTTTGAGAAGGTATACAAACAAAAAAAGTTGACAATAAATTGCCAACTTTTTTTGGTGAATAGGATGATTGATTACAATAAAGCTTCCTTCAAAGCCTCGCGAACGTCTTTCACAAAATGGAAATGAAGACCTTTAAGATAAATATCGCTAATCTCCTCAATATCTTTACGATTATCTTCGCACAAAATAATATCCGTTATGCCTGCTCTTTTGGCCGCTAAAATCTTTTCTTTGATACCACCCACAGGCAAAAGTTTGCCTCTTAGTGTAATCTCGCCAGTCATGGCTAAGTTTTTGCGGACCTTGCGTTTGGTAAAGGCCGATGTTAAAGCGGTAAGCATGGTAATACCTGCTGACGGACCATCTTTGGGAATAGCACCTTCTGGCACATGAATATGTACATTGTAATCCTCGAACATGGAATCATCAATTCCAAATAAATCGGCGTGTGCTTTGAGGTATTCAAGTGCCAACATAGCCGATTCTTTCATCACATCGCCCAAATTACCGGTGAGAGTCAATTTGCCCCCCTTTCCTTTGCTCAAGCTCGACTCAATATACAAAATTTCGCCACCAACGCTAGTCCAAGCCAAGCCTGTGACCACACCATAATAATCATTGCCTTGATAAAAATCGTGCATATAACGTGGCGCTCCTAAATACGCCTTTAAATCTTCGATGGTTAAAGCTGGTTCAAACACTTCGTCAGAAGCAATTTTACGCGCCACTTTACGCATTAGTTTAGCAATAACACGATCCAACTCACGCACACCAGATTCGCGTGTATAATTATCCACCAAATGACGAACTAATGATTTAGAGAATTTAATACGTGACTTGTCGATACCATGGGCAGCTAATTGTTTTGGAATCAAATGGCGCATGGCAATTTCCACTTTTTCTTCAGCAATATAACCAGTTACTTCGATGAGCTCCATACGGTCGAGCAATGGTTGCGAAACAGAACTTAACGTATTAGCCGTGGCAATGAACAACACTTTTGACAAATCGTAATCTACATCCAAAAAATTATCATGAAAAGCGTTATTTTGTTCAGGGTCAAGTACTTCAAGTAATGCCGAAGCTGGATCGCCTTTAAAATCAGAACTCACTTTATCTATTTCGTCCAAAACAAACACTGGATTTGACGAGCCCGCTTTATTCAAATTTTGAATAATACGCCCAGGCATAGCACCAATATAGGTACGACGATGGCCACGAATTTCGGACTCATCGTGCAAACCGCCAAGCGACATACGAATATATTTTCGTCCAAGCGTTTCAGCTATCGATTTACCAAGCGACGTTTTACCAACACCTGGAGGGCCATACAGGCAAATAATTGGCGCTTTCAAATCACCTTTTAGTTTAAGTACAGCCAAATGTTCAATAATCCGTTCTTTTACCTTATCCAAACCAAAATGGTCGCGATCGAGCACCTTTTGAGCTTTTTTCAAATCAAAGTTATCGTTGGTATAATCGTTCCAAGGTAAATTGACAAGCGTTTCTACATAGTTTAATTGAACCGAATAGTCGGGGGCATGAGGATGTGTACGTTCTAATTTTGCCAATTCTTTTTGGAAAATTTCCGCTGTTTTTGCATCCCATTTTTTCGTCTTCGCCTTTTCGCGAAACGAGCTAATTTCCTGCTCAGCACCGCCACCACCCAACTCTTCTTGAATGGTTTTCATTTGCTGTTGCAAGTAATATTCACGCTGTTGTTGATCCATATCAAGACGCGCTTTCGACTGAATAGACGCTTTAATCTCCAGTAATTGCGATTCTTTTGTTAAAACGTCAAGTAACTGATAACCACGTTCCTTCATGTCGTCCAATTCCAATAATCGCTCTTTTTCGGTCAACTTCAGTCCAAAATTGGCACAAATAAAGTTAATCAAGGACGATGGTTGTTCTATATTTCGAATCGCAAAGGACGCTTCTTCGGGCATTGATCCAGAATTTTTAATAATCTTCACGGCCAATTCCTTAATAGCTTCTAGCAAGGCTACAAACACACGATCATCGTCTTTAGGGAATGATTCGGTCAACAAATCGACACTCGCCATCATATACGGATCAAGCGCATTCACTTGTAAAATTTTTGCACGCTGTTTTCCTTGCAAAATCACCGTAGTCGATCCATCGGGCATTTCCAAAATACGAATAATACGAGCAATCGTACCAATAGGATACAAATCAGTTAAAGTTGGTTCTTCTACACGGGCGTCACGTTGCGTAGTCACAAAAAGTTCACCACTGTTATTGTAAACTTCGCGAATCAATTTCAGCGATTTTTTGCGACCAACCGACACTGGCATCACCACCTGAGGATACAACACCATGTTACGCAATGGCAACACAGGCATCACATCGCCCGATTGACAAGCCAAAGGGGTACTATCTTCATCGGACATCAACGGGATAAAATCACTTTGAACATCACCCGTTTCTTCTCCAAACATATTATCAAACATTACTTTCATATAAATTTTGATCTTTGCATCTGACAAAATAACATTTTACTGACAAATTAACAGCCATGATACTATCTCGCCTAGCAAGTATTAATATTAAAACTCACTCAAAATAAATCATTTAACCTCAAAAAAGTTAAATAGTAACTAATTAAGTCAATTGTTATGCCAAATAGATTAAGGGAAAAAATAAAAACAGCGTTACATACCACGCCCTTTTATGATGACTTCAAGACTATAAATCATAATCTTCAAATCGTTGAGTAGGGTCATATTATCCATGTAAATAATATCATAGTTAAGCCGTTCAACCATCTTTTCAACCGTATCGGAATAACCAATTTTGATAGGCCCCCAAGAGAGTAAACCCGGTTGAATTTTGTAAATTAAACAGTAATAAGGAGCCTTTTCTTCTATCTGATTGATAAAATAACGTCGTTCTGGACGTGGTCCCACCACCGACATATCACCCTTCAAAATATTCCAAAACTGAGGAAGTTCATCGAGTCGGTACTTACGCATGATTGCGCCAAAAGGCGTAATACGCTCATCGTTTTGCGACGATAGTTGTGGTCCATTTTGCTCAGCGCCCACATACATGGTTCTGAATTTGTACATATAAAAAGGACGACCATCTTTACCAATACGCTCTTGTTTATAAAAAATAGGACCAGGGGAATCGCGTTTAACGCGTACAGCCACATACACCATGATGGGGAAAAATAAAACTAACGCAAAAAGGCTCATCAAAATATCAAAAACGCGTTTAACAGATTGTTGCCAAGCTGCCATGGACGGCTGAGTTAATGTAACAACAGGCGTAGAATCGATATCGTGCAAACGAACACGACCAGTCAAAATTTCAAATGAACGAGGTGGGAACTGAATATCTACATCGTATTTCATCAAGCGATTAATAATAGCATACAGATCGGGCTCTTCCAACGTATCGGCTGCAATAATGACTGACTGAATAGGTTGGTGCTGCATAATGTCATCCAATTGGGTCATCGAGCCAAGCACCAAAAAATCATTTGTAACCACTTCATCATCCATTTTTACATAACCCACTATTGAACGGCCATATTTACGCAGTTTATGTTCCAAATCATAAGTTACTTTTTGAGCCATGCGCCCTGTACCAATGACCAAAACAGGAATAATTGTTTTTCCATTACGCAAATGGGTATAACTACGGCTCGTCAAAATTAATCGGAATAGATAGGTAATACTAAATTGTAAAACCAACAGTACAAGAAATGATTTGTAGTAAAATGTATATGAAGTTACCACATCATCAATCATCACAGAGAAGTAAGCCAAGAGCGAAATAAATACAGCAGTAATTAAGGTTGTAAGTAATTCCAACAAGCGTGAACGACTACGTGAACGATTATAAAATCCAGACAGATAGTGCACCCCAAAAGCCATCACGGGATATAATGCCATGCTTAAGTAAAAATTAAATGATGGCGCAAAAATAGGCATATCACCAAATAACGCCATATCATTTACCACACGACGAAACACATAAAATAGCAACCAAACAATCATGGCTGCTATCCAATCAAAAACGATATAGTGTACTATGTTTTTACGATCAATCATTATTTATGGTCGAATAATTTTTACTTCTCCATTAACGCCTAATTTTATGATACTCGAAGGAACCGCTGGTGTTACATCATCTTGTCGATAACTCACCACATAATCAACAGCAGCCACAATTTCTTCCGAGATCTCTTGGAAACAACTTGCCGAAGGATTTCCACTAATATTGGCTGACGTCGATACAATGGGCTTACGAAAAGCCTCACACAAGCGTTTTGAAAAAACTTCATTAGTTATGCGAATACCCACCGTACCATCCTCTGCAACCAAATTCTTCGCTAAATTCTTCGCTCCCGAATAAATAATGGTCAACGGCTTCTCGCTTAACTCAATCAAATCCCAAGCCACATCGGGCACTTCATCAACATAGCCCTGCAATTTAGCCGCGCTATCCACCAGTACAAGCAATGCTTTAGAATCAACACGTTTCTTAATGTCATACACTCTTTGCACTGCTGCTTCACAAGTAGCATCACACCCGATGCCCCAAATTGTATCAGTTGGATAAAGAATTACACCACCTTGGCGTAACACTTCCACAGCTTGTTTGATATCTAACGTCATAATTCAAGATTTATTTGCAAAAATAGCCTATTTTAGTGAGATAATTATCAAAAAGAATTATTTTTTGAAAAACAAGGTGCAACCGATACTACTTTCAAAGAAAAATGATATCTTTAGGCTTCGGTTTGATATATACATGCTAAATGTGTTTTTTACTCAAAAACAGAAGTTTAGAATATCGAACCACTTGAGCTCGCAAACAAAAACAAATATAATAATGATTAATCAATGGATTTTCAATGCACTCACACCCGAACAAGAAGAAAACCAAGCGCAAATTACCGAGGCGCTGGGGGTGAGTCCTATTCTGACTAAACTATTAGTACAGAGAGGAATAAATACTTTTGAAGATGCAAAAAAATTCTTTAGACCCGATCTTAACGACTTGCACGATCCATTTCTTATTAAAGATATGGACAAGGCTGTGGAGCGTCTAAACAAAGCACTTTCAAAAAAAGAAAAAATTCTCATTTATGGCGATTATGATGTAGACGGAACTACTGCGGTAGCATTAGTCTACATGTTTTTATCGCGGTTTACCAATGCCATCGAATTTTATATCCCCGATCGGTACACCGAAGGTTATGGCATTTCTTATAAAGCTATAGACTTTGCGAATGAAAATGGTTTTTCGTTAATTATTGCACTCGATTGTGGCATCAAGGCCATCGACAAAGTAGCTTACGCCAAAGAAGCGGGCATCGATTTCATCATTTGCGATCACCACACCCCTGACGCCACCTTGCCAGCGGCTGTAGCCGTATTAGATAGCAAGCGCGAAGATTGTACCTATCCCTACAAACATCTATCTGGTTGTGGTGTTGGCTTCAAATTAATGCAAGCATTTGCCCAAAATAATGGTATTGATTTTGCATTACTTAAACCATCGTTAGACCTTGTAGCCGTAAGTATTGCCTGCGATATTGTTCCCATTGCAGGAGAAAATCGTATTTTGGCATACTATGGCTTAAAACAACTCAGCGAAAGCCCAAGCGTAGGACTAAAAGGAATTATAGACGTCTGTAAACTATCAGGCAAAGAATTGTCTATTAGCGATATCGTATTCAAAATCGGACCACGTATCAATGCCTCTGGGCGGATGCAGTCGGGTTATGAAGTCGTAGAATTACTCACGTCACACGACGTGGCGTTTGCCAAAGAAAAAAGTGCTTGTATCAACGATTACAATGATGCTCGACGCGATATTGACAAACGCACAACTGATGAAGCAAAGACTGTTCTCGTAAACGATGAAGACTTAAAAAACCGTCGGTCTATTGTCATTTATAATGCCGAATGGAGCAAAGGAATTGTGGGTATTGTGGCTTCACGCTTATGCGAAGAATATTACAAACCAACCATCGTACTCACTAAAGCAAACGGCTTTATAAGTGGTTCAGCACGCTCTGTGCAGGGATTTGACTTATATAGTGCTATTGACAGTTGCCGGGATTTACTAGAAAACTTTGGAGGTCATATGTACGCCGCTGGTTTAACCATGAAAGAAGAGAACTTGGACGAATTTACACGCCGTTTCGAAGAGTTTGTAGCACAAAATATTCTCGAAAATCAATTAGTTCCTCAAATTGAAATTGACGCCGAAGTAAAATTCAATGATTTGACGCCAAAATTTTTTAGAATCCTAAAACAATTCAGCCCGTTTGGACCAGGCAACATGAAACCTGTTTTTTGTACGCGACGAGTGTTTGACTACGAAGGCAATAGTCGCCCAGTAGGAAAAGATCAAGAGCATTTAAAGCTAGAATTAGTCGATTCTAGTTGCGAAAACGTAATGAGCGGAATCGCTTTTCGTATGAGTGATTACAACGAACATCTCAAAGCTCTTAATCCTCTGGACATTTGCTATACGCTAGAAGAAAACACCTTTAACGGCAACAATTCCATGCAACTTATGATTCGAGATATCCAATTATCGAAGTAATAAACTCTTGCAAATACAAACTAAAAAGGCTATCAAATTGATAGCCTTTTTTATGATTCTATAGTAGTAGCCTTTTTACCCGATAATGAAGCAAATTTTTCTTCCCACCACATCCAAAGTAAAAACAAAATACCATAAAACAGATATTTAAACAGATGCTCATGCAGAAAATCGAACCACTCACGATGGTTATAAATAACCATATTCAGCCCTGTGATACGAATAATATTCACCACATAGCACACCAAAATCCCTAATGGAATAAACCATAATTTATGTTTCCAAGGACCACGACTAAACAGAATGATGCAGAAAAATATATACGACTGTTTGATGCCTGTACAACTCCAAACGATACGTGCTCCATTACCATTGGCAAATCGCACGATGGTATCGCCTACACGTTCCACATCGTAGCCAAACCACTGTAAAAATAGGTACACTACCGAAGCTATATGTTCACTCATCCATACAAATGGTGCTGAAATATCACAACCAAAGAACGTCACCTGTCCGCCCGACTCTTCGCCTAGAACCGTAAATTTCCAGACAAAGTGGCTCACAACTAGAATAATCATAAAACGAATAATTCCAGCGTACGGAAGCAATGTGGTTTTGATATCCTTAAAATTCATAATCAAAAAGTAACACGAGAAAATGGAGGTAATGATACATCACAAAAATCGCCTGCTTTATATTTAAAATAACCCGTAATAGCTACCATGGCAGCATTATCAGTGGTGAACGCAAATTTAGGGATAAACACTTGCCATTTCTTGCGTTTGCCGTAATCTAGAAACGCATTACGCAAGCCTGAGTTAGCAGAAACGCCACCAGCCACAGCCACTTGATTTACATGTAAATCTTTAGCTGCTTGTTCCAGTTTTTTCATCAAAATATCAATAATCGTTTTTTGCAGCGAGGCACACAAATCAGCTTTATTTTCTTCTATAAAATCGGGATTGATTTTTATTTGATCGCGCAAAAAATAGAGAAAAGAGGTTTTTAAGCCACTAAAACTATAATCATACCCAACAATATTAGGTTTATTAAATTGAAATGCTAATGGATTTCCCTCTTTAGCCAATTTATCGATAAATGGCCCACCAGGATAAGGTAATCCCATCACTTTAGCACACTTGTCAAAAGCTTCACCAGCCGCATCATCAATAGTTTGTCCTATCACTTCCATATCGATGTAACCTTTCACCAAAATAATTTGGGAATTACCTCCAGAAACCAACAAGCATAGAAAAGGGAATTTAGGTTGTACAGGTTCTACATCTGGCTCTTGAATAAAATGAGCTAACACGTGCGCTTGTAAGTGATTCACATCGACTAACGGAATGTTAAGCGATTGTGCAAAACTTTTGGCAAACGATGTTCCAACTAATAACGAACCTAGAAGCCCTGGGCCACGAGTAAAAGCCACAGCGCTCAACTCCGACTTATCGACCCCTGCACGCTTCAACGCCTCGTGCACCACGGGCACAATATTCTGTTGATGAGCACGAGAAGCTAACTCTGGCACAACACCACCATACGATTCATGCACAGATTGACTCGCTATCACATTCGACAACAACACACCATTACGAATAACAGAAGCCGACGTATCGTCGCAAGACGACTCAATACCCAAAATTGTAATATCCATATAATAAATTAGAGCCTAAAAAGATAAATTCGATACCGCAAACACATAATACTTGTACTACTTTTTTTCTTTTATTTTTTTACTTTACAAGTAACACAAATTCTTATTATATTTGCAAATCAAAGCCCAAAGGTATAAAAAAATCGGTTAAAATAACACTCATTGTTACAGCAACACTCATCGTGCTGTTATCGACGCCTTTTATTCTATTGAATATCAATAGAGTACAAAATTTTGTTGTCGATAAAATTACCGGTTTTTTAGAAGAAAAACTTCAAACAACCGTCAGCATAGGACATGTCGACATGCGTTTTTTTAACGAAGTGACGCTCGAAAACGTGTACGTTGAAGATTTAGAAGGTGATACTTTACTAGCCACCGACGAGCTACATGGGCATATTTCATTATTTGCTCTATTTCGCAAAGAGATTTATATTACTACGCTGGAACTAAATACACCACAATTTAATCTAAAAGTAAAAAAAGATGGCAGTACCAATTTAGATTTTATTACACACTTAATACCAAAGTCGAATAAAGAGCCTATGCTATTTCGGGTGGATAATATCGAAATTATTGACGGCGGCTTTAAACTACACACCGAACAACCGCTGAACCCTAAGAACAAAGCGGCCTTTAAAGGTAACAATATCGCGATAACAAAACTCAACACGGTTATCCGTTTAAATAAATTTCTGAAAACAGATATTATTGGGAAGATAAAGAGCCTTAGTTTTAAGGAACAGTCGGGATTTGTAGTTTCTAATATCGCCACAGAATTTCAGATAACGGACTCGACATGCGTTGTGCCATCTTTGGCAATCAGTTTACCAAATTCAGAATTAAAATTTGATACAATTTCTTTAAAGTACAACCATTTAAGCGATTTATCAAAAAATATAAATGCGCTTAAAGTTAAAACAAAACTACTCCCATCAAACATCTATTGCCCCGACTTACAGGCTTTTTTGCCAGAGTTAGGCAATTTGCGACGTAAAACTATCGTATCGTGCGAACTGTCAGGACATCTAGATAACATTAAGGCTAATTCATTGAACTTACATTATGGTTCAGATATTGTGTTTGATGGTGATTTTGAATTCTCTGGCTTACCAAAACTCAGCGAAACATTTGTTTATGCGCGCCTGAACGAAATTAGTTTTACCACCACCAGTTTGCAGGATTTAATTGCCAACATCACCCAGAAACCATTTGTTTTACCGGCCGAATTTAGAAACTTTGGCAAATGTAAATATAGTGGCAATATAGCGGGATTCTTTAGCAATATGGTTCTTTTTGGTCAACTCACCACTGGCGTAGGTAATGTTTCCACGGATATTTCATTAGAGCTATCGAACAACATGCAAGATCTCCACTTAAACGGACAAGTACGATCCCAAAGTCTCCACTTGGGACGTATCACACCTGCTAAAAGTGGTTTGGGCGATGTAGCTTTCAATGTCAAAACGCAACTACAATTGGGTAAAAACAAACCATTAAAAAGTAGCGCCGACCTCACCATTGCATCGTTGACTTATCGAAATTACACCTACAACAACATTAAAGTAAAAGGGGATTACACCAATAAGACATTTATTGGTGACGTTGATATTAATGACCCCAATGGGAAATTAGCCTTCGGTGGTCAAATTGATTTAAACGCCAATTCATACGTGTTTAATTTTGATGCAAATGTGAAGAAATTCCGTCCATACGCACTTAATTTAACAACTAAAAATCCAAATTTAGAAGTATCCTTCAATATTAATTCTGAATTTGCTGGACCAAATGTTGACCACATGAATGGGCAAATTGTTATTGATTCTATTCTGTTAGCTAATAATAAATTGCAGTACTTTGCCGAAGATTTTATAATTCGTTCCAGCTCTGTCGCTAAAAACGGGCAGGCAAAAATTTTATCTATTGAGTCTCCATTGGTGTCTGGCATTGTATCGGGCGACTACACCTTAGGTGCTTTAATAACTAGTTTTAAAAATACGGCGGCTAATTATTTTCCCGTGATTGGGACACAAACAGCCATAAAACAGGCAACTCATGACAATAATATTAAGTTAGTATTCGAACTAGAAAGTACCCAGGAATTAGCGAAAGTTTTAGATATGAATTGGTTCACAACTAAAACATCAACTATTCAGGGGTATTATAATGACACTCAAAATGAATTGGGCTTAGACATTCAAGTTCCTACTCTTACAAATAAGAGAAATCTAGTAGTAGAAGGCATTTCGCTAGCATTAAATAATCAAGACAAACGGATAAATTGTTTCTTGCATGCTCAAACCAAAACAAAAAATAATGATACAATATCTATAAATCTCGATTTAAAAGGCATGAACGATTCACTCACAGCCTATTTATCGTGGGATAACACATTACCGACTATCTCTCAATCTGGTGAGGTGTTAGTCAACACTCATTTTGAATCTATTGATAATAGGGTGAATGCGCACATACAATTTTTACCAACCCAACTCGTAATTCAAAATGCGATTTGGGATATGGCAGCTTCTGACATAACAACGAACTTCAAAGAATTTACAGTAAACAATTTTAGTCTAGAATCGGACGATCAACTTATTCATATTGATGGTAAAGCCTCTAAATCTACGGACGATTTACTAGCTATCGACCTGCATAATATTGACTTAGAATTTATCAGCAGTTTATTATTACACAGTGCAGCCATTGAATTTGGAGGAAAAACTACAGGTCAAGTGAATCTAACACGTTTATTTGATAAGCCTGTTATTCAAGCTGATGTTTCTATTTCCGATTTTTTATTTAACCGCGCCTACTGGGGAAATGTACACGCCACCTCAAATTTTGATAACATCAATAAAAAAATAAACTTCGGAGGCGTTGTTTTAGCTGATAATCGAGATACAACAGCAGTTGTTGACGGAGGTTTTTACCTTGGAAAAGATTCACTCGATTTGAAGGGGAAAGCAAAACGGTTAGATTTACGGTTTTTAGATTATTATTTATCGAGTGTTTTACAAAACGTGAGAGGATATGGTTCGGGAGATATTCATGTGTATGGAAACACACGTAAAAATACCATCAATGTAACTGCTGATGCTTTAGCTGAAGAAGCTCAAGCTAGCATCGACTTTCTCAAAACAACTTATTTTTTCCATGATTCTATCCATGTAACGCCCACTGAAATCAAATTAAAAAATATTACGGTGCTTGACACGGAAGGTAATAAGGGGAAATTAAACGGTTATATTACGCATCAGTATTTTAAAGATTTGAAATACCGTATCGAACTTGATTGTAACAAAATGAAAGTGTTGAATACCACTAAAAAAGATAATTCAACATTCTACGGAACAGCTTACGCCACGGGGAAAGCCATCATCGCAGGCACTGAACAGAAAACGAATATAACCGTGAGAGGAACCACAGAAAAAAATTCAAAATTAATTATCCCGTTTGGTAGTTCTGTGGCCACAGAAAATGCATTTATCACATTTGTGGATCATCGCGCACCAACTACGACTAAAGAAAAAGAGGTTAAGCCTGTCGTGGAAAGTGAAAATGAAATAAGCCTCAATTTAATGGTAGATGTGAATCCTAATGCAGAAATTCAGCTCCTCGTCGACCAGCAAGCTGGTGATGTCATTAAAGCGCGCGGAGATGGAAATTTGCGTATGGATTACAATACAAAAAATGAGGAATTTAAAATGTATGGCAATTATGAAATAGAACAAGGTTCTTATCTATTTACATTCCAAAATGCCTTACGTAAAGATTTTAAAGTAACTCAAGGTGGTACCATTAATTGGAATGGAGATCCGTTCAATCCTACTGTCAACCTCAGAGCTATCTATCAAGTAAATGCTTCATTATTGGATGTACTTGAAAAAAGTATTTTAGAGTCAAGTAACCGGACAACGGTTCCAGTACAATGTATTCTTAATCTATCAGGTAACATTATGAGCCCAAATATTAAATTCGATTTAAATCTTCCTAACTCCGAAGAAGAATTAAACCGTGCGTTGCAAGCTGTAGTAAATACGGATGAAATGATGAATCGTCAAATCATTTACCTCCTAGTGCTTGGTAAGTTTTTCACGCCAGAATCGATGAAAAGTACTACTGCAGGGATTATAAATCAAAATGACCTCCTAGCTGTAGCATCGTCGACACTCTCCACCCAGTTAAACAATTGGGCCTCTCAAATGTTCGACAATTGGAATTTTGGTGTCAATTTCCGAAGTACGGGCGAAGGGAATGAACGAAGCAACGAATACGAATTTAATTTCCTATATACGCCAAATAACCGTATCACATTCAACGGCAACGTTGGATATCGTGACGATAATTTATCTGCCTCTAAATTCATTGGAGATTTTGACTTTGAATACACGCTTATACAATCGGGAAAATTAAGTGCCAAGGCTTACACCCACACCAACGACTACAAAGAGTTTAAAAGCGCTCTAACCACCCAAGGTATCGGTCTTGTATATCGTGAAAGCTTCAACTCGTTAGCCGAGTTATGGGACAGCTGGAAATCAAGCACCGCTGACAGTAAAAAGGAGCGAGAAGCTAAGAAGAGAGAGCGAGAAGAAAAAGCCGCTCTGAAAGAAGAGGAAAAAGAAAAAGGAAAATAATTAAAAAGGCAGAGTTTACAAACTCTGCCTTTTTAATTAGCGAAATACGATACTATATACTATCTTCTTACCAATCACCTGATTTATTTTCTCTATCAACTGAGAACGCTGCATAAACAAATCGTTGCGTAAAACAGCTGATGTAATACGTACATACAAAGCACCATCTTTAAACTCTAAATTGGTAGCATATTGAGCCAACGGACCCAATATTTGCACCCAAGCCTGCTGAACCGACAATTCTGTTAAATGTATAGCCGCCTCATTGCCGTTGGAACTTAACGCCTCGCGCAACAAATCTGACGACAAACGTACTACTTCTTTTCTTTCCATACCAATTTAGATAATTTGAATACTACAAAGATAATAAAATTATAGAAGTTCTCCTATCTACATAAAAAAAGCGCCTGAAAATTTCAGGCGCTTTTTTTTAAAATGAACTTATTATTCAGCAGCTTCTGTTGCAGGAGCTTCAACTACTGGAGCAACTTCTACAGCTTTAGGCTCTACAGCTTTTTTGCTACGACGAGTACGAGTAGCTTTCTTAGCAGCAGTTTCTTTCAACATGTTTTCGTTGTAGTCAACCAACTCAATAATACACATTTCTGCAGCATCACCTTGACGGAATCCTGTACGTAAAATACGTGTATAACCACCTGGGCGATTAGCCACTTTTTGAGAAATTTCACGGAACAATTCAGTCACAGCCTCTTTGTTCTGTAATTCGGCAAATACCACGCGACGAGAATTAGTAGAATCATCTTTACTTTTGGTAATAAGAGGTTCTACAAATTTTCTCAACGCTTTAGCTTTCGCTGTTGTAGTGGCAATGCGTTTATGTTGAATCAACGAGCATGCCATATTCGCCAACATAGAATTACGGTGCGCTGTTTTACGACCTAAATGATTGAATTTTTTATTATGTCTCATGTTTATTAATCTTTATCTAATTTATATTTCGAAAGATCCATACCAAACGACAAGTTTAAGCTTGCCAATTTGGCTTCCAACTCAGTTAATGATTTTTTACCGAAGTTTCTGAATTTCAACAACTCAGGACGAGTGATTTTACACAAAGCACCTAAGGTTTCAATATCAGCAGCTTTCAAGCAGTTAATGGCACGAACTGAAAGATCGAGATCCACTAATTTACTTTTAAGCATTTGACGCATGTGTAAAACTTCTTCATCAAACTCTTCGTTACCAGCACCTTCTGTTGTATCCAACGCAATTTTATCGTCAGAGAATAACATAAAGTGTTGAATCAAAATACGAGCGGCTTCCTTCAATGCTTCTTTAGGGTGAATTGAACCGTCAGTATCAATATCCAAAAGCAATTTTTCGTAGTCCGTTTTTTGTTCTACACGGTAGTTTTCTATCGCATATTTCACATTACGAATTGGAGTAAAAATTGCATCGATTGGAATAATACCGATTTCATCAGCTACCATTTTATTCTCTTCAGCTGGCAAATAACCGCGACCTTTATTGATTGTCAATTCCATTTTCAAGGTAGCTGAAGCATCCATCTTGCACAAAACAAGTTCTGGGTTCAACACTTCAAAATTGGTCAACAATGAATTTAAGTCACCTGCTTTCACCACCTCGCGACCCGAAACAACTAATGTCAATTTCTCGCCATCAGTTTTATCATGAGTAGCTTTGAAACGTACTTGTTTCAAGTTGAGGATAATATTTGTAACGTCATCGATTACTCCTGGGATGGTAGCAAATTCGTGATCAACTCCTTCAATTTTAATCGAAGTAATTGCATATCCTTCCAAAGAAGAGAGAAGAATGCGGCGCAAAGCATTACCTATAGTAATACCAAATCCGGGTTCCAACGGACGAAATTCAAATTTACCTTGAAAGTCGTTCGCTTCCAACATGATTACCTTGTCTGGTTTTTGAAATGCTAATATAGCCATATTCTACAATTATTTAGAGTACAATTCAACGATTAATTGTTCCTTAATGTTTTCAGGAATATCTGCACGTTCTGGCGTGTGTAAGAACTTACCAGCCATAGCTGTATTATCCCATTCTAACCAAGGATATTTGCTGTGATTAAAGCCATTCAAAGAATCAACGATAACAGACATTGATTTATCTTTTTCACGAACAGCAATCACTTGTCCTTGTTTTACTGAATAAGAAGGTATATTTACCACTTCTCCATCTACCGTGATGTGTTTGTGTGATACCAACTGACGAGCAGCAGAACGTGTTTTTGCGATACCTAAACGATAAACAACGTTATCGAGACGACATTCTAACAATTTCAACAAAATTTCACCTGTAATACCAGAGTGTGCTTGAGCTTTTTCAAACAAGTTGCGGAATTGTTTTTCTAATACGCCATAGGTGTATTTAGCTTTTTGTTTTTCTTTCAACTGAACACCATACTCAGACGTTTTACGTTTACGAGTATTACCGTGTTGTCCAGGAGGATAATTTCTACGGGCTTGAGCTTTATCAGGTCCGAAAATTGGTTCACCAAATTTGCGAGCAATTTTTGATTTTGGTCCAGTATATCTTGCCATTTTTCTTTAATGTTTTAAACTGTTATACTCTTCTGCGTTTTGCGGGACGACATCCATTGTGTGGAAGTGGCGTAACGTCGATAATTTCTGTTACTTCGATACCTGCACCGTGTACAGTTCTGATAGCAGATTCGCGACCGTTACCTGGTCCTTTTACATACGCTTTTACTTTTCTCAAACCAAGATCAAATGCAACTTTGGCACAATCTTGAGCTGCCATCTGAGCAGCATACGGCGTGTTCTTTTTAGAGCCACGGAAACCCATTTTACCGGCTGATGACCAAGAGATTACTTGACCTTCGCCATTTGCAAGGGTTACAATGATATTATTAAATGATGAGTGAACGTGTAATTGTCCGACACCATCTACTTTAACTACCCTTTTCTTGGTTGTTACTGTTTTCTTTGCCATATCAACTTCTAATTTTTAAGCAGTTAATTACTTAGTTGCCTTTTTCTTGTTAGCAACTGTTTTCTTTTTACCTTTACGTGTACGTGCATTGTTTTTAGTACTTTGACCACGAAGTGGCAAGCCTAAACGGTGACGTACACCTCTGTAACAACCAATGTCCATCAATCGCTTGATGTTCAATTGTACTTCAGAGCGAAGTTCACCTTCAACTTTGAAGCCCGCGCCAATGATTTCGCGGATTTTTGCAGCCTGGTCATCAGTCCAATCTTGAACTTTAGTGTTGAGATCAACACCAGCCTCTGCTAAAATCTTGCGTGCACTACTGCGACCTATTCCGTAGATATAAGTCAATCCAACTTCCCCACGTTTGTTTTGGGGTAAATCTACTCCTACAATTCTTATAGCCATAAACTGTTTTTTAAAATTACCCTTGACGTTGTTTCATCTTAGGATTTTTTTTGTTAATAACATACAAGCGTCCTTTTCTACGAACGATTTTGCAATCGTCATTGCGCTTTTTAATAGATGCTCTTACTTTCATGTGATATAATTTTTATGAAAATTTATTTATATCGAAACGATATACGACCCTTTGTTAAGTCGTAAGGCGACATTTCAACTTTTACTCTATCACCAGGAAGAATACGAATGTAATGCATACGCATTTTGCCAGAGATATGAGCCGTAATTTCATGCCCATTTTCCAATTCAACGCGGAACATAGCGTTCGACAATGCTTCCACTATCGTACCGTCTTGTTCTATTGCTGACTGTTTTGCCATAAATTTAATTCAGATTACTTAATACGTTTTCTATAATTCCAAAATCGGAAAGGATATCTGCTTTCCCTTTTTTAATTGCTACTGCATGTTCAAAATGTGCAGAACATTTTCCATCGATAGTGCGAGTGGTCCAACCATCACGTTCGAAGCGTAACTCTTTACGACCTAAATTAATCATAGGTTCAATGCAAATAGTCATGCCTGTTTTTAATAATGGACCTGATCCACGGCGACCATAGTTAGGAACCTCTGGAGATTCGTGCATCTTACGACCCACACCATGACCCACCATTTCACGTACCACGCCGTATCCTTGAGCTTCGCAGTGATTTTGAACTGCATACCCTATATCTCCGATACGATTACCTTCGATAGCTTGTTCTATACCTTTGAACAAGGAATTTTTAGTGGTTTCTAAGAGATTTTTTATCTCGGCGCTCACTTCTCCTACGCAAAACGTATAAGCAGAATCGCCAACAAAACCGTTCTTAAAAGTTCCACAATCAACGGAAACAATATCACCATCTTTCAAAATTACTTTGTCCGATGGGATACCGTGTACCACTTGATCATTTACCGACGTACAAATTGAAGCTGGAAAACCTCCATATCCTTTGAACGCAGGTGTTGCTCCGTTATCTCGAATAAATTCTTCTGCAATTTTATCCAGCTGAGCTGTTGTTACGCCAGGCTTCACTAGTTTTGCTAGCTCTGCCAAAGTCTTACTAACCAAAAGGTTGCTTTCTCGCAACAACTCAATTTCCTCTGCTGTCTTTAAATAGATCATTTTATCAATACGCAGCAATAGAGCCTGTGCGACCTTTAATACGACCTGATTTTAATAAGCCATCATAATGTCTCATCAATAAGTGGCTTTCTACTTGTTGTAAAGTATCAAGCACTACACCTACTAAAATCAACAGTGATGTACCACCATAAAATTGTGCAAAACTACCAGTTATACCAAATATGCTTGCAAAAGAAGGCATAATAGCTACCAATGCCAAAAAGAATGATCCTGGCAAAGTAATACGTGACATAATCATGTCAATATATTCGGCAGTTTTTTTACCTGGTTTTACACCTGGAATAAATCCGTTATTACGTTTCATTTCCTCTGCCATTTGCGTTGGATTGATAGTAATGGCGGTATAAAAATAGGTAAAAGCAACGATCATAATTGCGAATACAAAATTATACCAAAAACTGGTATTATCCATGAAAACTCGCATAAAGTTACTAACACCTTCCGCATTAAATCCAGCGAGCATAATTGGCACCATCATAATGGCTTGAGCGAAAATGATAGGCATTACACCTGCAGCATTTACTTTCAATGGAATATACTGACGTACACCGCCGTATTGTTTGTTACCAACTACGCGTTTTGCATATTGCACAGGCACTTTACGAGTACCTTGTACCAATAAAATACTAGCAGCTATAACCAATAGCAATACAACTATTTCACCAAGGAACATAATTAAACCACCGCCAGCGTCGCCAGAACGAGAGATGAACTCTTGAATAATAGCAGCAGGGAAACGAGCGATGATACCAATCATAATGATCATAGAGATACCATTACCGATACCTTTATCAGTCATACGCTCACCAAGCCACATCACAAACATAGAGCCTGCACACAGAATTACTGTTGAAGAGATGCTAAACCACAAACCCGAAGGTAGTGCAGCACCTGCTTGTCCCAACTGAACGCTTAGGTTTATTAAATATGAAGGACCTTGTAACAAAAGAATCGCAACTGTTAGATAACGAGTTAATTGATTCATTTTGCGACGTCCACTTTCTCCATCTCGTTGCATCTTTTGGAAATAAGGAACTGCTATAGTTAGCAATTGAATAACAATAGAGGCTGAGATGTAAGGCATAATTCCTAACGCAAAAATTGAAGCGTTAGAGAACGCACCTCCAGAGAACATATCTAACAACGAAAGCAACCCACCGCTTGTTTGTGATTTCAAAGCGGTAAGTGCACTCGGATCAATACCTGGAAGAACGATAAACGAACCAAAACGATAAATTAAAATAAATAAAATTGTCGTTAAGATTTTTGAGCGTAAATCCTCAATCTTCCAAATATTTTTTAAAGTCTCTAGTAATTTCATTGTATTACAATTTTACTACATTTCCACCAGCTGCAACGATAGCGTCTTCAGCAGCTTTAGAAAATGCGTGTGCTTCTACTTCTAGTTTAGCAGTCAATGAACCTTTAGCTAAAACTTTAACTAATTGACTTTTTGTAATAAAGCCAGCTTGGATTAAAGCCGCTAAATCGATTTTAGTTGCTTTGGTAGCTTCAGCTAATGTTTGAAGGGTATCCAAATTAATAGCTTTGTACTCTACACGATTAATATTGTTAAAACCAAACTTAGGCAAACGGCGTTGCAAAGGCATCTGACCGCCTTCGAAACCAATTTTACGTGAGTAACCTGAACGCGATTTTGCGCCCTTGTGACCACGTGTAGAAGTACCGCCTTTACCAGAACCAGTACCACGACCTAAACGTTTATTGGTTTTTACAGAACCCATTGCGGGTGTAATGTTACTTAAATTCATATCTTTTTTTGTTTAAAGATTTTACCAATGTTATTAGTCTACTATTTTTACCAAGTGTTTCACTTTTTCCACCATTCCTAAAATAGAAGGTGTAGCTTCGTGCTCAACTACGGCATTCATCTTTTTTAGTCCAAGTGCATCTAAAGTCAATTTTTGAACTTTAGGACATTTGATTCTGCTTTTTACTTGTTGAATTTTTATTGTTGCCATAATTATCTAGTTTTAACCTTTAAACACTTTTTCCATAGAAACACCTCTGTTCTGTGCTACTGTATAAGCATCACGCAATTCGCCTAAAGCGGAAAATGTTGCTTTTACCAAGTTGTGAGGGTTAGAAGAACCTTTTGACTTAGCCAAAACGTCTGTTACACCCACGCTTTCAAGAACAGCACGCATAGCACCACCAGCTTTAACACCGGTACCTTGAGATGCAGGGTGAAGAAAAACTTCAGCACCGCCAAAGCGAGCGATTTGTTCGTGAGGAATTGTTCCTTTGTGAACTGGGACACGAATCAAGTTTTTCTTTGCAGCTTCAACGCCTTTAGCGATAGCAGCAGTTACTTCACCAGCTTTACCAAGTCCCCAACCAACGATGCCATTTTCATTACCTACCACTACGATAGCAGAGAAGCTAAATGCACGTCCTCCTTTTGTAACTTTTGTAACACGATTAATGGCTACCAAACGATCTTTTAATTCGATATCGTTTGTTGTTTTTACTCTGTTATTATTTTCTGACATAGTTGTTTATTAAAATTTAAGTCCACCTTTACGAGCAGCATCTGCCAATTCTTTCACTCTACCGTGATACAAATAACCATTACGGTCAAAAATCACTGTGGTTACACCACTTTCTTGTGCTTTTTTAGCAACAAGTTCTCCAACTTTGGCAGCTTGTTCTTTTTTGGTCATTTTATCTTTAATGCCCAATGAAGAAGCCGAAGCCAAGGTTTTGCCTGCAACATCGTCAATGACTTGTGCATAAATTTGCGCGTTGCTACGGAATACCGTTAAACGAGGTAATTCTGCAGTACCACTCACTCTGTGACGAATGTGTGCTTTTATCTTTAATCTTCTTTCTAATTTTCCAGTCATAATCTTACTAGTTTACGTAAATTATTTACCTGCTGTTTTACCAGCTTTTCTACGAATAACTTCGCCTTTGAATTTAACACCTTTTCCTTTGTAAGGTTCTGGTTTGCGGAATGAACGAATCTTAGCGCAAACTTGTCCGATTAATTGTTTATCAGCACTTTCGAATACAATTAAAGGGTTTTGGTTACGTTCAGAAACGGTTTGAACTTGAACTTCATCAGGCAAGCCTAAGAAGATGTTGTGTGTATAACCAAGAGCAAGTTCTAACACTTGTCCATTGTTTGAAGCGCGGTAACCCACACCTACCAGTTCTAATGTTTTTTTGTAACCTTCTGAAACTCCTACAACCATGTTGTGAATCAAAGAACGATACAAACCGTGCATAGCACGATTTTCTTTTTCATCATCAGGACGAGTTACATGGCATACGCCATCTTCCACTGCAACAGTGATAGCTGGATTAACCACTTGTTTTAACTCACCTTTAGGACCTTTTACTGTCACTTCACCGTTATTTACGGTAATAGTAACACCAGCAGGTAATTCGATTGGTAATTTTCCTATTCTTGACATTATTATTCCTCCTTCATTAATAGATGTAACATAAAACTTCGCCGCCAATCTTTTGTTCGCGAGCTTCTTTGTCGGTCATTACACCTTTCGATGTAGAAAGAATAGCAATACCTAAACCATTCAATACGCGTGGCATATCTTTGTAGCCAACATATTTACGTAAACCAGGAGTCGATACTCTAATCAATTTTTTCACCGCATTAACTTTGTTAATCGGATCATACTTCAAGGCAATTTTAATTGAACCTTGAGGGCCTTCTTCTACAAACTTGTAGTTTAAGATGTAGCCTTTTTCAAAAAGAACTTTTGTAATTTCTTTTTTCAAATTAGATGCAGGAACTTCCACCACTCTATGATTAGCTTGAATGGCGTTTCGCAATCTAGTTAAATAATCTGCAATTGGATCTGTCATAAAATTAAATTTAAATTGATCCCGACAATCGGGACAATATTTAGTTAATATCTCTATCTGATATTGAAACGGCGAATTACTCCTTCATAAAAAAAGAGTAATTCATCGTTATAAATACTACCAACTAGCTTTCTTTACACCTGGTATCAAGCCGGCTGAAGCCATTTCGCGGAACTGAATACGCGAAATTCCAAATTGACGCATGTAACCTTTTGGACGACCGGTGATTTTACAACGGTTGTGTAAACGTACATACGAAGCATTTTTAGGTAAAAGCTGAAGTGATTCATAGTCGCCAGCAGCCAATAACGTTTTACGTTTTTCAGCATATTTAGCCACCATTTTAGCGCGTTTTACCTCGCGAGCTTTCATTGATTCTTTTGCCATTTTTGTATCTCTTTATTAGTTTTTCTTAAATGGTAATCCGAATTCTTTTAACAAAGCAAAACCTTCTTCGTCAGTTTTAGCAGTTGTTACAAAGGTGATGTTCATACCTAACAATTTTGAAATCCCATCGATATTGATTTCAGGGAAAATAATTTGTTCGGTAATACCCAACGTGTAATTACCACGTCCATCAAGTTTCGAGTCAATACCTTTGAAGTCACGAATACGAGGTAAAGCCACTCTTACCAAACGTTCCAAAAATTCATACATTTTTTTATCTCTCAATGTTACGCGAACGCCAATAGGCATTTTTTTACGTAATTTGAAGTTAGCGATGTCTTTTTTAGAAATCGTTGGCACAGCTTTTTGACCAGTAATAGTAGTCATTTCTACGATTGCAGTATCGATAATTTTTTTATCGGCAACGGCAATTCCTAAACCTTGATTCAATACAATTTTTTCAAGGCGAGGCACTTCCATAACGGATTTGTAACCAAATTCCTTAGTCAAAGCAGGAACAATGCGTTCCAAATAATCTTGTTTTAAGCTATCTGTTGTCATTATTTAATTTCCTCCCCTGATTTTTTTGAATAACGAACTAATTTGCCTTCAGCATTTTCGCGACGGCCAATGCGAGTTGGTTTTCCTATTTTAGGATCCACTACATTTAAGTTCGAAATATGCAAAGCAGATTCTTGTTTTACAATACCACCTTGTGGATTTTTAGCGTTAGGCTTGGTACTTTTTGATACCATATTCACACCCTCAACAATTGCACGGTTTTTGTCAACTAGCACTTCCAATACACGACCGGTTTTGCCTTTGTCTTCACCTGCATTTACGTAAACGGTGTCGCCTTTTTTTATGTGTAACTTACTCATTATTTTACTGTTTTACAATTTGTTAAAGCACTTCTGGTGCAAGTGAAATAATTTTCATATTGGTAGCACGTAATTCACGAGCTACAGGCCCAAAAATACGGCTGCCGCGCATTTCACCACCGTTATTCAATAGCACACAAGCGTTGTCGTCGAAACGAATATAAGAACCGTCGGGACGACCTACTTCTTTTTTCGTACGTACTACTACTGCTTTAGATACGCTACCTTTTTTTACATCACCCGATGGGATGGCACTCTTAACAGCTACTACGATTACGTCACCAATAGAAGCGTAACGTTTTCCTGTTCCACCTAATACACGGATACACAAAACTTCTTTTGCTCCGCTGTTATCGGCTACTCTAAGTCTGGATTCTTGTTGTATCATAATTACTTAGCTCTTTCGATAATTTCTACTAATCTCCATCTTTTGGTTTTACTCAACGGACGAGTTTCCATGATGCGTACGGTATCACCGATATTGCATTCATTTTTTTCGTCATGCGCATGGTATTTCTTCGTTTTGTTAACGAATTTACCATAGATAGGGTGTTTCTCTTTCCATTTCACTGCAACGGTAATGGACTTATCCATTTTATTGCTGAAAACAACACCGATTCTTTCTTTTCTTAAATTTCTTGTTTCCATTTGGATAATCATTATTGTTGTTGAAGTTCACGTTGACGCAATTCTGTCGCAAAACGCGCAATGGTTTTACGAGATTCTCTTATTTGAGCTGGATTGTCAATTGGAGAAATGGCGTGATTCAGGGTAAGACGAGATAAGTGTTCTTTTTCTGCGTCTAAACGTTCCCGAATTTCATTTGTTGTTAATTCTTTTATTTCTCTTGTTTTCATAATCCTTAAACGTTTTGAGTTGGGTCATAATCACGTCTTACGACGAACTTAGTAGCGATTGGTAATTTTTGAGCTGCAAGGCGTAAAGCTTCTTTTGCAACTTCAAAAGGTACACCTTCTACTTCAATAAGCATACGGCCAGGGCTAACTGGTGCCACGAAACCTTCTGGAGCACCTTTACCCTTACCCATACGTACGTCAGCAGGTTTTCTTGTAATTGGTTTGTCAGGGAAAATGCGGATCCAGATTTGACCTTGACGTTGCATGTAACGAGTTACTGCCACACGAGCTGCTTCAATCTGACGACCTGTAATCCATATCGTTCCTAACGATTTGATACCAAAAGAACCGAACGCCAGCTGATTTCCTCGTTGAGCGATGCCTTTTGGATGGCCATCTTGCTGTCTTCTGTATTTTGTCTTTTTAGGTTGTAACATAATTTGTATAATTCAAATTCGTTCGATAAATTATTTTTTTCTCTTTCTGAAGCTCTTACCGTTGTTGCTTCTTTCGTTATTGGCTGGACCACGACCGCTTTCTTTAGCAGCAGCAAATTGTGGAGCTAAGTCTTTTTTACCATAGATTTCGCCACGGCAAATCCAAACTTTAATACCAATAAGACCTACTTTTGTCAACGCTTCTGCATGACAATAGTCGATATCTGCGCGGAATGTGTGCAATGGAGTACGACCTTCTTTGTACATTTCCGAGCGAGCCATTTCAGCACCATTTAAACGACCAGATACCATTACTTTGATACCTTCAGCACCCATACGCATGGTAGAGGCTACAGCCATTTTTACAGCACGACGGTAAGCGATTTTACCTTCCACTTGACGAGCGATGTTGTTGGCAACAATCACAGCATCTAAGTCTGGACGTTTTACTTCGAAGATGTTGATTTGAACATCTTTGTCAGTAATTTTCTTCAGTTCTTCCTTCAACTTATCGACTTCTTGTCCACCCTTTCCGATGATCATACCGGGGCGAGCAGTGCAGACAGTAATAGTAACAAGTTTAAGTGTACGTTCTATAATGATTCTTGATAAACTGGCTTTAGCAAGACGGGCATTGAGATATTTTCTGATTTTGCTGTCTTCGAGTAAAGTGTCACCATAATTGTTGCCACCATACCAGTTTGAATCCCAACCGCGAATAATACCAAGGCGGTTGCTAATCGGATTAATTTTCTGTCCCATCTAGCTTAATTTTGATTATCGTTAGTATTCTTAGTGTCTACAAACAACGTTACGTGGTTGGAACGTTTACGAATACGGTATCCACGTCCTTGTGGAGCGGTACGTAATCTTTTGAGCATGCGAGCAGAGTCTACATGCACTCCACTAACATATAAATTACCGTTTTCTGCTTTTTGCTCGGTTTTTTGTTCCCAGTTAGCAATGGCAGAACGGAGTAATTTTTCCATTCTTCCTGAAGCTTCTTTGGTTGAAAATTTCAAAACACTAAGTGCTTTGTTTACTTCCATACCGCGAATCATGTCAGCGACCAAACGCATCTTACGAGGCGAAGTTGGCACGTTGTTCAATTTCGCAAAGTAAATTGACTTCAGGGCTTCTTTTCTTTCTTCGGCAGATATTCTTTTTCTTGCACCCATTTTTATTTCTGTTTTTTTTGTTTTACAAAATTAATGTGCAACGGATTATTTCTTTTTACCACCGTGTCCGCGGAAATTACGTGTAGGAGAGAACTCACCGAGTTTATGACCTACCATATTTTCTGTTACGTACACAGGAATAAATTTATTACCGTTGTGAACTGCAATTGTATGACCTACGAAATCAGGCGAAATCATCGAAGCACGTGCCCATGTTTTAACAACGGTTTTTTTGCCGCTCTCATTCATGTCGAGCACCTTCTTTTCGAGTTTCAGGTTGATATACGGTCCTTTTTTTAATGAACGACTCATATTATTTACTGTTCTTTAAGCGTTATTTTTTCTTTCTTTCAATAATATATTGGCTCGATTGCTTTTTAGGAGCACGGGTTTTCTTACCCTTAGCCAACAAGCCTTTGCGTGAACGTGGGTGACCACCTGATGCACGTCCTTCGCCACCACCCATTGGGTGATCGACTGGGTTCATTGCTACACCGCGAACGCGAGGACGACGTCCAAGCCAGCGGCTACGACCTGCTTTACCTGATCTTTCGAGGGCATGGTCAGCATTTCCTACGCTTCCTACTGTAGCTTTGCAAGTTCCAAGAATTTTGCGAGTTTCACCTGAAGGTAATTTTACGATAACGTATTTATCTTCACGTGAAGTGATTTGCGCAAAAGTTCCTGCTGAACGAACCAAAGCAGCACCTTGACCTGGGCGAAGTTCAATATTGTGAACAATCGTACCAAGTGGAATGTTTTCCAAAGGAAGTGTATTTCCAACTTCAGGAGCGGCTTGCGCACCTGAGAGTAATGTTTGACCAACTTGCAATCCGTTTGGTGCAAGAATGTAACTTTTTTCACCATCAGCGTAATACAACAACGCAATACGAGCCGAACGATTTGGATCGTACTCGATACTTTTCACTGTTGCAGGAACGCCGTCTTTGTTACGTCGAAAATCAATTACTCTGTATTTTCTCTTGTGACCGCCACCAATGTAGCGCATGGTCATCTTACCGGTGTTATTACGACCGCCGGATTTTCCGAAACCACCTACAAGAGATTTTTCTGGTGCACTGGCAGTAATTGTGTCGAATGCACCAATAATCTTGTGTCTTTGCCCCGGTGTTATGGGGTTTAATTTACGTACAGCCATTTTTGTTTATTAAATGTTGCTATAAAAATCAATTGAATCTCCATCTTTCAAGGTCACAACTGCTTTTTTATAAGCTGATGAACGACCATTGATTACGCCACTCTTTGTGTAGCGACTTTTTGATTTACCTGTCACGTTAGAGGTATTTACACTCACTACGGTTACGTTATAGAGAGTTTCAACAGCGTGTTTAATCTCTAATTTATTGGCACTTGGTACTACCTGAAAGCCAACGCGATTAAACTTTTCGCCGATTTTATTCATCTTCTCTGTAACGATCGGTTTAATGATAATTGCCATATTTTACCTCCTTATGCGTTAAAGTGTTGTTCGATTTCCGCAATTGCTGACTCAACTAGCACTAAAGCTGAACAGTTCAGAATTCCGTAAGTACTTAATTCTGAAACGTTTGAAACTTTTGCCTTTGGCAAATTACGAGCTGACAAATATACGTTTTTATTTGGTTCTGATAAAATTATAAGTGACTTTTTATCAGTTATTTTCAAATTATTTGTCATTGCTATAAATTCCTTCGTTTTTGGAGCTTCGAAATTGATAGAATCAACTACTACAATTTCGCCTTTAGCTGCTTTGTACGACAAGGCAGATTTACGAGCTAATTGTTTTAGTTTTTTGTTCAATTTAAAGCTATAATCGCGTGGAACTGGTCCAAATACGCGAGCACCGCCAACCAACACTGGTGAGTTAATATCACCACGACGAGCACCGCCACCGCCTTTTTGACGTCCTAATTTGCGAGTAGAACCCGACAATTCGCTACGTTGTTTTGCTTTGTGTGTGCCTTGGCGTTGATTAGCCAAATATTGTTTAACGTCCAAGTAAATAGCGTGGTCGTTTGGCTCAATACCGAAAACAGAATCGTTTAATGTAACTTTTCTTCCGGTGTCTTCTCCTTTGATGTTATATACACTCAGTTCCATTATTTCTCAATTATTACGATTGAACCTTTAGCTCCAGGAACAGATCCTTTGATAAGCAAAAGATTGTGTTCTGGGATTACTTTAATTACTTGCAAGTTTTGTACAGTTACACGATCGCCACCTGTGCGACCACCCATACGCATACCTTTGAATACTTTTGATGGGTATGAAGACGCACCAAGCGAACCTGGAGCACGCAAACGGTTATGTTGACCGTGTGTTGCTTGTCCTACACCACCAAATCCATGACGTTTAACAACGCCTTGGTGACCTTTTCCTTTTGAGGTTCCAACAACGTCTACCCAATCGTTTTCTTCAAACAATTCTACGGTTAAAGCGTCGCCTAATTTGAATTCGTTTTCGAATCCTTTGAACTCAACCAAGTGTCTCTTTGGAGCTACACCTGCAAGTTTACAGTGACCGATTTCAGCTTTGTTGGCATGTTTTTCTTTCTTGTCTTCAAAGCCTAATTGAACAGCACTATAACCATCTGTTTCGACAGTTTTAACTTGCGTAACTACACAGGGACCAACTTCGACAACAGTGCATGGTAAGTTTTTACCCTCAGCACTGAAAACGGATGTCATTCCGATTTTTTTTCCAATTAATCCTGGCATTTCAATTAAATTATTATTAGTTATCATTTACGGGATTTCCCCGCATTTTTTCTCTCTATAAGTTTAGAACTACACTTTGATTTCTACTTCGACACCTGAAGGTAATTCAAGTTTCATCAAGGCATCAACGGTTTGAGCTGTTGAGCTATAGATGTCGATCAAGCGTTTGTAAGAAGATAATTCGAACTGCTCGCGTGATTTTTTGTTAACGAATGTAGAACGGTTTACGGTGAAAATACGTTTGTGTGTTGGCAATGGAATTGGACCACTTACTACTGCACCAGTAGCTTTCACTGTTTTTACGATTTTTTCAGCTGATTTGTCAACCAAATTGTGATCGTAAGATTTGAGTTTGATTCTAATTTTTTGACTCATGTCTTTTTGTTGTTTATAATTAATTTATATATAATGAATAATATACGCATTAAGAGTCATTCGCTAATGCGCATATTATTCAAAGTTTTATTACAATAATTCTACGTGACCTTTAGCTTCTGCAACTACTTCTTTCGCAATTGCTGTAGAAACTTCGGCATAATGTGAGAATTCCATTGATGAAGTAGCACGACCTGACGAGATAGTACGTAAAGCTGTTACATAACCAAACATTTCTGACAATGGTACTTTAGCTTTTACGATACGTGCACCAGTACGGCTTGATTCCATACCTTCTACTTGACCACGACGTTTGTTCAAGTCACCAATTACGTCACCCATGCTTTCTTCTGGAGTTACAACTTCCAATTTCATGATAGGTTCCAATAATGTAGGACGTGCTTTGGCACAAGCATTTTTAAATGCGATTTGCGCACAAATTTCAAACGACAATTGATCCGAGTCAACTGGGTGGAATGAACCATCGACCAAAACAACTTTCAATGAATCAACTGGATAACCAGCTAAAACACCATTTTTCAAAGCTGCTGTGAAACCTTTTTGTACCGATGGGATAAATTCTTTTGGAATATTACCACCTTTTACTTCGTCAACAAATTGCAAGCCACCTTCAAAGTTTTCGTCTTTTGGACCAACTTTTACGATGATATCAGCAAATTTACCACGACCACCCGATTGTTTCTTATAAACTTCACGAATTGTAACGGTTTGCGTGATAGTTTCTTTATAAGCTACTTGAGGACGACCTTGGTTACATTCTACTTTAAACTCACGTTTCAAACGGTCGATGATGATTTCCAAGTGAAGCTCACCCATACCTTCGATTACTGTTTGACCAGATTGTTCGTCAGTGTGAACGGTGAACGTTGGATCTTCTTCTGCCAATTTGCTCAAACCAAGACCTAATTTGTCGATATCAGCTTGTGATTTTGGTTCGATTGAGATACCAATAACTGGAGCAGGGAAGTCCATTGATTCAAGCACGATAGGTGCTTTTTCGTCGCAAAGTGTATCACCTGTACGAATATCTTTGAAACCTACACCAGCACCAATATCACCAGCACCAATACCGTCAACTGGGTTTTGTTTATTTGAGTGCATTTGGAAGATACGTGAGATACGTTCTTTTTTCTCAGTACGCGTATTGTACACATAAGAACCTGCATCTAAACGACCTGAATAAACACGGAAGAAACACAAGCGACCAACATAAGGGTCAGTAGCAATTTTAAATGCTAAAGCACATAATGGTTCATCTTCGTCTGGTTTACGTGTTAATTTCTTTTCTGGATCGCGTGGGTCTGTACCATCAATACTTGGGGTATCAACAGGAGAAGGCAAATAAGCACAAACTGCATCAAGTAATGGTTGTACACCTTTGTTTTTGAAAGATGAACCCAAGATAACTGGGTTAATTTCCATAGCACAAGTGCCTTTACGAACAGCAGCGCGAATTTCGTCTTCTGTGATAGTAGATGGATCGTCGAAATATTTTTCCATCAATGTATCGTCCAAGCTAGCAAGTGTTTCAAGCATTTTATCTCTCCACTCTTCAGCTTCAGCTTTTACATCAGCAGGAATTTCTTCGATATCATAGGCAGCACCCATTGATTCGTTGTGCCAGAAAATAGCTTTCATACGAATCAAATCAACGATACCTTTAAAATGTTCTTCAGCACCAATTGGAATTTGAATAGGGCAAGGAGTTGCACCAAGAACTGTTTTGATTTGGCTTACCACATCGAAGAAGTTAGCACCAGAACGGTCCATTTTATTCACATAACAAATACGAGGAACATTGTATTTATCAGCTTGACGCCATACTGTTTCCGATTGAGGTTCAACACCACCAACGGCACAGAATGTAGCAACGGCACCATCCAAAATACGTAATGAACGTTCTACCTCAACGGTAAAGTCAACGTGTCCTGGGGTGTCAATCAAGTTAATTTTAAATTTGTTACCATCATAATTCCAGCTAGTAGTTGTAGCAGCTGACGTGATGGTGATACCACGCTCTTGTTCTTGTTCCATCCAGTCCATGGTAGCAGCGCCATCATGTACCTCACCAATTTTGTGAGTTAAACCTGTGTAGAACAAAATACGTTCAGAGGTAGTAGTTTTACCAGCATCAATGTGAGCCATGATACCGATATTTCTAGTATAGTGCAAATCTTTTTTTGCCATTTGTCTAAATCTTTATTACCTTGTATTAATAATTAGAAACGGAAGTGAGCAAACGCACGGTTAGCTTCTGCCATACGGTGAATTTCTTCTTTACGTTTGAAGGCACCACCTTGGTTGTTATAAGCATCAACGATTTCTGCAGCTAATTTCTCAGCCATAGAACGACCTGCTCTTTTACGTGAATATAATATAAGGTTTTTCATCGAGATAGAATCTTTTCTATCTGCGCGAATTTCGGTAGGAACTTGGAAAGTAGCACCACCAACACGACGAGATTTAACCTCAACTTGTGGTGTAATGTTTTCTAACGCTTTTTTCCAGATTTCGAGAGGAGCAACTTCTGCATTAGGAAGTTTTGCTTTTACTACATCAAGAGCACCATAGAAGATTTCAAAAGAGGTGTTCTTTTTGCCATCGTACATCAAATGGTTTACGAATTTCGTAACCATTACTTCATTAAAAATTGGATCTGGTAAAATGATCCGCTTTTTAGGTGTAGACTTTCTCATTTTTTTGTAAAAATTTCGTTTTTGTTTTGGTTGTTTTCTTTGTCTTCAACGTATTCCTCCGAATACATTTACTCAACCTTCATCGATAGCCAAAAATCAAAAACAGGTTTTAAAACTCTGTGAATAGAAATGGTTTAATTACTTTTTAGGACGTTTTGCGCCATATTTTGAGCGACGTTGTGTGCGTGATGAAACACCAGCAGTATCTAATGTACCGCGAACGATGTGATAACGTACACCTGGTAAGTCTTTAACACGACCACCACGTACCAAAACAATAGAGTGCTCTTGCAAATTGTGGCCTTCACCTGGGATGTAGGCATTGACTTCTTTTGAGTTAGTCAAACGCACACGTGCAACTTTACGCATAGCCGAGTTTGGCTTTTTAGGCGTAGTCGTGTAAACACGTACACAAACACCACGACGTTGTGGGCATGAAGCCAATGCTGGCGACTTGCTTTTGTCTTCCAGAGTAACCCTTCCTTTTCTAACTAATTGCTGAATTGTAGGCATTTTTTCTGATTTTTAATACTTAAAACTGTTAATTCTTCCCACTATTTGGGGCTGCAAAGGTACAACTTTTTTCGGAACTGACAAGGGGTTAATCAATTATTTTTCAGAAAATTTACGCTTCATTACTCGATGGCTAAAGCATCCAAAAAAAAGTCGCCAACGAAGGCGCTCTTTTTTATCCAAAATGGCTATCTTTGCACCGCGATGAAAAAACTGATTATTTTTGACCTCGACGGTACGTTGTTGAACACCATTGACGACTTGGCAATGGCTACCAATCACGCTTTAGCCGAAAATGGTTACCCTACTCATGCGGTGGAAGCGTACAATTTGTTTGTAGGAAATGGCATCAATAAACTATTTGAACGCGCTTTGCCCGAAGAGGCACGTACGCCAGAAAATGTGCAGCGCATACGCGCTTCATTTATACCGTTTTACGATGCCCACAAACGCGACCTCACACGCCCATACGACGGCATTCTAGAACTTTTGAAAACACTCAGTGATAATGGACTACAACTCGCCATTGCTTCCAATAAATACCAACTTGCCACGGAAAAACTTGTCAACTATTATTTTGCAGAAACGCCGTTTGTAGCCGTGTTTGGACAACGCGAAAACGTGCCTATAAAACCAGACCCAACGGTGGTGGAAGATATTCGACGATTGGCAAACGCAGAACAAGCAGAAACGCTATTTGTAGGCGATTCGGGAGTAGATATGCTCACCGCCCAGCAAGCTGGCGTTACCGCCGTAGGTGTAACGTGGGGATTTCGCTCGGTAGAGGAACTACGCACTTATAACCCAGATTATTTGGTAGCTAAACCTGACGAAATTAGACAATTATTGGGATTATAAAAACCTTTAGAAACAAATTAAATTGTTTTGAGAGATTACAAGTTGTTATTTCCCCCATTTTTTATTTCTATCTTCACGGTCTTTGCGAGCAGCTTTGTCCATAAAGCAAATTTGAAAAAAAGCGAGAACAAAGACACTTAATATACCACCCACAAAGATAGCAGAACCTACATCAAGATTACTTCTTATTGCAACAATTGTAGTTATTACAATTGAAATCAATACGTATATTATAAATAAACGGGCAACTCGCATAGGTATTTAAAATTTTTAATTACTTTATACAACTACATAGTCATCACATTTTGCTTTCACAAATTATCACTATTAAGAAAATCTCACACAAATCAATTATCTTTTACAAAATTACATACATAAAATCACGCTACGAATGTACAGTTATATTTTTAGTATCACAACTTTTTATAACCAATTTTGACCACAAAAAAGCCCTGCAAGTAAACTTACAGGGATAAATAGATAGAATTTGTTTTGCTTATTGGTGGTTGGCAAGGCGTTGCGCCGCCATGGCTTCGTACTTGGTGCCAGCTTGTCCGTAGTTGGCAAACGGATAGATAGAAATGCCGCCACGAGGCGTGAAAATGCCTGTTACTTCGATGTATTTGGGCTGCATCAAGGCGATGAGGTCTTTCATAATAATATTGACACAATCTTCGTGAAATGCGCCATGATTGCGAAAGCTAAACAAGTAGAGTTTCAAACTTTTGCTTTCTACCATTTTCATCGCTGGCATATAGCTAATGCGAATTTCAGCAAAATCGGGTTGTCCCGTAATGGGACACAAACTGGTAAATTCGGGACAGTTGAACCGCACCCAATAGTCGTTGTCGGGGTGTTTGTTATCGAATGCCTCGAGCACTTCGGGCGCATAGGTTTGTTTGTACTCGGTTTTGCGGCCGAGCAAACTCAGTTGATCGTTTAATGCCATACTAGATTGAATAAACGTAATTAAATGTCTTTAATTTTCAATGGATTGTACGACACTCCCGCATCGAATGTATCAACGCCTTCTACCTTTTTAATGGCTTTCACCACGCGAATGGTGAGCGGCAACACCACGACTTCGTAAAGCGATTTGAGCACAATTTGAACCGCCATCAGTTTGAGTAGTTCGATGCCTGGAATAATACCGCCAAAAGCAATGGGGAAAAAGATAATGGAATCGGCCGTTTCACCCACGAGCGTACTCAACACCGCACGCAACGAGAAATGTTTGCCAGCGTGCAGCAATTTCATTTTACTCATAACAAACGCATTGAGGAACGAACCGACTAAAAACGCCGCTAACGAAGCTACTACAATGCGTGGCGCCATGCCAAATACAAAGTTAAAACTCGCTTCGCCTTCCCAAAACGGAGCGGCTGGCAGCATAACGGCAATTTGCCCCATAGCCACCACAAAAAAGTTCATGGCAAAACCACTCCAAATGATAAGACGCGCCTTTTTGAATCCCCACACTTCGGCAATACAATCGTTGATGATGTACGAAATGGGAAACACTAACAAACCGGCAGTCATGGTAATTCCAAAAACTGTGATTACTTTGGTTTCGAGCAAATTAGCTGTGATAAGGCAGACATTAAAAAGAATGCCCAACAGCATGAAGGGAACAGATACTTGTTGTTTCATATTTCTTGTTTTTTACGTGGTTGACCAAGCACACGGCCTATCTCGGTACGAGACAAAGGCGCCATAAATTGAGGCTGCAAAGATACAAAAAAAGTGTAACACGACAATTATTTCTATTAACTACCTTATTACAACCCTAAAATTACAAATTTAAAATTGCAGATTGTGTTTAACAAAAACGAAAAAATAAGCGCTTATTTGCAAATAAAACAAAAAACAATGATTATATTTGCGTCTCCATAAATAGAGAATAGAGGGTCGATTTATGTGATATAAGATTAATTGACATTCCGTTTAAAATATCATCAACTAACATAATATACACTTTTTCATGAACAAGAAATTTATTATCTGTGACTATGCTCGTGCAAATTGGGGCAAAACCACAAGCTTACGAATGGTATTTGAACTATTATCTCAAAATCATCTTCCAAAGGAAGTTATATGGACAGGAGATGTATACAATTCTGATGTATGGGCGTTATTTGAAATTGAAGGTAAATCAATTGTAGTTTGTTCATTAGGAGACCCTTGCCCTTATCACAAAGAATTCTTAGATAAAGCTGTTAAATTGAATGTAGACATTATTATTTGCGCAGCTAGAACAAGTGGCAAAACAACACAAAACGTCGACAATGCAAAAACGAATGGTAATTATGAAAATATTTTTTGGTTTCAAAATTTTAATTCAGATAAAAAGACAGAACTAAGCTCACAACTACCTGAGATGTTGGATATAAATAAATTTATGGCAGAGGCCATTATCAAAATAGCATTGAGATTGTTGAAATTTTAATTACAGGGATGAAAATCATAATACAATTAACTATGAAAACACGTTTTTGGGCAATTCTAGTCATTTTAGCTATTAATACAAGCCTTTTCGCCACCACCTTCCAAGTAAATAATGTTTGGTATTATGTAACCCATGCTTCTGAACCTTATACGGTAGCAGTAACATATAATAGTACCCAAACATACACTAGTACTTCTATCACCATCCCAAGTTCCGTATCATACCTTGGTGTTACATACGAAGTCACGTCAATAGGGAGACAAGCGTTCCAATCTTGTAGTAATTTGCGTTACGTAACCATGCCAACTAGTATTACAAGTATAGATTATAGAGCCTTTGCGACGTGTACAAGCCTACAAAATATAAAGATAAATAGTGCCGTCACAACTATTGACCCTACAGCCTTTGAAGGATGTAGTAGTATATCTTATATCTGGTGGAACGCAAAACGGTGTGGAAATTTCACAAGCTGTCCATTTAGTTCTGTAGCAAACACATTAGCTCTATTTTCTTTTGGTGACAGTGTAGAGCATATTCCTGCATATTTATGTAACGGGCTAACGCAATTAACAACCTTAACAATACCAAGTGGTGTCCAAAGCATGGGGAATTATGCTATAAAGGGTTGTAAACGTCTAACCACGGTTACATGTAAAGCCACAGTACCGCCAACGACTGGCTCCCAAACAGCTTTTGAAAGTGCGCTAACTAAATTATTTGTACCTTGTGGCACTGTAGATGACTACAAAAAAATAACGGGTTGGAAATCTATTTCTACAATACAAGGTTCCATGTTCAGCGACTATCACGTAACTGTACAAAGCAATAACACACAATTTGGAACTGCCAATGTCAGTGTATTATGTGATAATAGTATAGAAGCAACACCATCTGTAGGTTATAAATTCTTGGAATGGAATGACGGAAATACAGAAAACCCACGTATTGTAAATCTTGTTAGTGATGTAACCTTTACGGCTAAATTTGTAATTGATACGTTAAACGTTTCACTAAATGTCAATGATTCAGAAATGGGCTCTGTAACTGGTGCTGGAGCATACATTTATAACAAAACGGCTCAAATCAGAGCAATCGCAAATACTGGTTATCGATTTGTAAAATGGAATGATGAAAACACCGACAATCCACGCAATATTATAGTAACACAAGACACATCTTTCGTAGCTCAATTTGTCAAAACAAGTACTGTCACATTACAGGTAAATGACAATACAATGGGTTCTGTAACTGGTGCTGGTACCTACGTAAATAATACAGTTGTACAAATAAGTGCAAAAAACAAAACACACTATCACTTTACTCATTGGAATGATGGTATAACCACCAATCCTCGAAATATATATTTGGTCAGTGATACGAGCTTGACAGCTGAATTTGAAATTGATTCGTTCACATTAACACTTACTACAAATGATGAAAACATGGGAACTGTCACAGGTGGAGGCACATATGCTTATGGAACGATAGTTCCAATAGAAGCTATTGCGAATGACGGATATGAATTCATGGAATGGGCTGACAATATCACTTCAAATCAGCGCAATATTAATTTAATTAGCGATACCACATTAACAGCAAAATTTAAAGTCGTCACAGCCATTCAGCAAACAACAGTAATTGATGGAGTTTACGCACACAATACAAAAATAATTGTGAATAATAGCGAAAATTTACCTGTAATTATTTATGACATATTTGGTCGTTTGATTACACAAGGTTCTTGCACAAAACAAGAATTCTCGGTACCAAGTACAGGACTTTACCTTGTGAAAGTAGGACAAAAAACTATGAAATTAATGGTTCCGTAGTTGTCAATAAATAATTCCACTTTACTACTTAAATTATAGCAAAATTATTAATTATGGATTCAATCGACAAAATTTTAGATCAATTGCTAGTGTCAGGCGTTGAACTAGGGAAAAGTATTTTAACGGCATTAGTCATTTATGTTATTGGACGCTATGTGATAAAAGGCGTCAACAAAGTAGTCGCACGTGTAGTGGCTAAACGCGATTTAGAACCATCGGTACGCTCTTTTTTAAGTAGTTTGGTAAACATCACGCTGACCATTTTCTTAATTATCGCAGTCATCAGTGCTTTGGGTATTGAAACCACGTCGTTTGCAGCCTTATTGGCGTCGGCTGGTGTGGCCATTGGTATGGCATTAAGCGGCAATCTCCAAAATTTTGCTGGCGGCTTAATCATTCTGTTAATCAAACCTTTTAAAGTAGGCGATTTTATAGAAGCGCAAGGTTTAAGCGGTACGGTGAAAGAGATTCAAATTTTTCACACCATTTTAACTACCGCCGACAACAAAGTAAACTACATTCCCAATGGCGCGCTTAGCAATGGCGTACTAACCAACTACAGTAACCAAGTGACGCGCCGCGTGGAGTGGATTATCGGCATTGAATATGGCGAAGATTATGAAAAAGCAAAAGCGGTTGTAGAACGTATTTTGGCGAACGAAAAACGCATTTTGAAAGAACCTACCACGTTGGTAGCTTTAGGTGCCTTGGCCGACAGCAGTGTAAACCTCACCGTTCGTGCATGGGTAAATACGGGCGATTATTGGGATGTCTATTTTGAGGTGAACAAAACTATTTATGCTACATTTAATGAAGAAGGCATTGGTTTCCCATTCCCTCAACTCACTATTCATCAATCATAACGGGAATTTCTTAACACAGCCTATTTATACGTATCTTTGCCGCCATGAACCAATCATCACTTTGGAAACGCCTGCTACTATACTTGCCATCGCAACTCTTTGGCGGAGTTTCTTGGCTGCGCAACAAAGCATTTGATTGTCATCTGCTGGCAGCGAAACAATTTGACATTCCTACCATTTGCATTGGCAATATTTCGGTAGGCGGCACAGGCAAAACGCCACACACGGAATATGTGATACGCTTATTGTCGGCTGAAAAACGACTAGCTGTTTTGAGCCGTGGTTACAAACGAAAAACGTCAGGATTTGTATTGGCTGATAGTTCTGCCACCGCGCACACCATTGGCGATGAGCCATTTCAAATGCAGCACAAATTTCCAGAAGTGACGGTGGCCGTAGACGAAAAACGGGTTCATGGCATTGAACAACTGTTCACATTGCCAGTGCCACCCGAAGTAATTTTATTGGATGATGCATTTCAACACCGCCACGTAACGCCAAGTTTTTCAGTCGTTTTGGTGGATTATAATCGCTCTATTCACACCGACACCTATTTACCATTGGGACGTCTGCGCGAATCGGCAAAAGGCTTGAGTCGTGCGCACTGTGTAATTGTCACCAAATGCCCAACAGCCGCAAAATTGGACGAAACCGTGTGGCGAAAAGCGTTACAATTATCACCCAATCAGTCGCTCTTTTTCTCAACGTTTGCCTACGAAACTCCCAAACCACTGTTCAATGGCAAGCCACTTATTTGGGAAGCAAATAGATTACAAAAACCGCACGTTTTAGTGGTCACAGGTATTGTGTCGGCTACAGGTTTATACGATTACGTGACGCCATTTGCAGATACACTACACACGCTTTCGTTTAGCGACCACCACGACTTTACAAAAACAGATTTAGAAACGATAAGAAACGCATTCGACCGTTTACCAGAGCCAAAACTGATTATCACCACAGAAAAAGATGCGGCGCGTTTGTTGCACAATCCATTCGTTTCCGACGCCATTAAATCGTCGCTCTACACGTTAGGTATTCAGGTGGAATTTCTAAAGAATCAAGGAGCAGAATTTGATAATCTGTTACTAAACCACGTCAATCATCGAGCATAAGGCTCACATGTGGATAGGCATTTTCAAACAAAAACGAAGCTAATTGTTGCATCGTCCAAGCGGTGGTTTCTGGTGTCACTTCACTTTTGGCACACACGCCTTGCGACAACGTATAACAGCCGTTATTTTCTGGTAATTCCTCGTCACGTAAGTGGATAGTCATCTTACAATCGAAATGCGTGCCAGCATAGAGTTTCAATAGTTTTTCAGCCGAAAACACACGCAACATGCCAAACGGTTTTTTAGCGGCACCTACCGCTTCTACCAAACACGTCACAACCTCCAAGTCATAACGTGCACCAACTTCACCCAACAAAGCGGCACGTTCAGTAGCACTATTAGCTAGCAATTCGAGGATTTTTCCTTCCGAAGTCACCAGCGCCACACCCGAAATTTGTTCGGCGGTAAACGCCACCAGAACTTGTCCATGCTCCAACTGCAAGGCGCCTAAAACCACTTTAAAATCCTCTTCAGTATGCAAAATAGCATAGGGCTTTTTCAATAACTGATCATTGAAAAAATCAAATACTTTCACTATCCATTCTGGCTTCAACAATTCCACGCGACAATTGGTTGTCAACTCAAGTTGCTCCACCGATACCAGTTCAGTTTCTTGGTAAAAAACGGTCGCATACTGCTGTTTGGCGTACACATGGTACAGCCACGGTTTAGCAGGAATAAGCCAAGCGGCGGCCACACCACGAGCAGCCAGTGCTTGATGCGTTTGAACCAATAAATTGTGCATCAAACCTTGATGGCGATAATCGGGATGCGTACACACTGCCGACAGATAAGCCGTAGCACACAATCGTCCTCCGAATAACATCGGATACGACAGCGTTTGTAAAGCCGCTACAGGTTGTGAGTCGCGCAGGATATATTGCGTACGATCATCGGTATAACGCTGTTGAAAATAGTAGTCAACAAACGCCTCACTATCGTCGAAACAGCGTACATAAAGTTGTTGTAGTTGTGCTCGCATACGTTTATTTATTGTCCATTAAAGTGACACGACATTTTTCGAGAATTTCGTGCGGCTGATACGATAATTTTGCTTGACGTAAACCAGCGATACCTAAATCTTCTTCGCGATTGATAAATTGATAGTGTTCAGGCAAACGACGTGCAAATTCATAATTTATCATAGCGTAAGCACCTTCGATATTCGTATCGGCTTTTTCCACGCAAACATCAAACGTGAACGCATTGATAGGTGTTCCGTAAGTAAAAGCGGCCATTTTACCAGCCACACAAAGTACACCTCCAACTAAATCGAGTTCATGAAAATGTTCCAACGCATAGGTCAGGGATCGTCGTTCAGATTCCAAAGCAACCATATTGGTCTGCAGAGTTTCCTCAGCCCACTGAGCCTCCAACGCTAAACATTCAGGAACCAATTCGGGCGTCAGTTCGTAATACGTAAAATCAGGATATAAACGTAAAAACTTATTCACATGGTTACGTTTGGCTTGAAACTTCTTACCACGCAACGTGGTTAAATGGTCTCTGAGATAAATATAATCGGCATAATCACGATTCGACTCAAACTGAAACTTGTCGGGAAACGTTTGTTCTAAATCGGCACGCATGCGTACACTCACACCGCGCATCACAAACGGTAAACCAAGCGATTCGGCATCGGCTATCATGGCCAAAATAACAGGCTGCAAATTACCTTGACCCACGGGCATCATATACGACAACTCTTTATTCAACCGAAACCGAAAAATAAGATAGCCATCCATTTCCGCAAATTCGGTCTGATACAAAAACCGCCAACTACACAGATTGGCAAACGACAAATCGCAATTACGTCGATTACTCGTCAATGTATAACCTTGAATGGTCGCTTTGTCAGCCAGTGTTAATTCTTTAAATTGAAGCATACATCACGTCGTTAATTCTTCGTTAAAAATAGCTACGCAGGCCTTTTCGAGTGCCACTTTATCGGCAATCAACGCGCGTAGCTCAGCCAAACCACGTTCATTTTTCGCACTTTTAAGATGCAGTTTGAGATAACCGCCTGCGGCATATTTTTCGTTCAAATGCGCTACAGCGCGTTCAAAATGAAAGGCAAACGGCTCATTGGGAAACTGTTTGAGCCCAAACTGAATGGTACGCCGCAAAATAACAGAAGCCACGATATCGCGATCGGCTTCCGCCACAATAGAACCATAAATAGTACGCGGCGCGTTTTTGCCCGATGCCCGATGATCTTCTATGGCATCACGCATAATTAACAACTGCTCCGGCGTAAACCATTCATTTAGGCGCGTATCCGCTAGTAATTTTTCGCCCGAAAATAGATGATGAAGCTCGCGCCCTTGAGGAATACCGCTATCGTGATACGCCGCAATAACATACACCATGTTTCGGTCGACATCGTACGATTGGGCAAGAATCAAACTTTCGGCAATCACTTGCTCAATATGGTGTCGATTATGACCTTTATCAAACGAATCGTACTGCGGTAAAATGTGAGTTTCTATGTAAGTCTGCAATGTTCTATTTATCATACTACAAAAATACAAAAGTTATTCATGACAAAATCGAATGACCGCAATATTTTAAAAGATAATCGTAAAATAGTTTTAACTTTGCAGTCACACATTCCAACTCAAACACATGGACCAACCCAAATTAGAACGTTTGTTGCGTATTTTGATGATGCTTATCGAAAATACAACGTACACCATTCCGCAACTAGCACAACGACTTGAGACTTCGGAGCGCACCATTTACAGGTACATCGACACGTTTCGAGATGCTGGTTTTCTGATTAACCGCGAAGGCGACTATTTTCGTATCGACAAAGCATCGAAACAACTCAAAGATATTAGCGACTTGATTCACTTTTCGGAAGAAGAAGCGTACATTCTCAAAAGTGCCATCGAAAGCATTGACGAAACCAATCTGATTAAACAAAATCTCAAAAAGAAACTCGCAAGCGTCTATCAGCATAAAATGCTAGCCGATATTACGGTGCATCCGCAACATAAAAACAATGTGGAAAAGTTGGCAGAAGCCATCAACACAAAGCGCCAAATCGTTTTGCACAATTACCAATCGGCCAACAGCAACAGCGTACAAGACCGTGTAGTAGAACCGTTTAAATTCACCACCAATTTGGTACAAGTATGGTGTTTTGAGCCAGCGTCAAAAACTAATAAGCTATTTAACACGGCTCGCATTGGCGAAGTGAGTATCACGGAACAAGCGTGGGAACACGAAGCAAAACACGATGCTGGCTATATTGACATTTTTCGAATAGCGTCCAGTCAAAAAATGCCGATAAAACTAACATTGAGTATGCGTGCGGCTAATTTATTGCGCGAAGAATATCCATTATCAGAACAAACTCTAACACAACAAGACAACCAAACTTGGCTACTACAAACCGAAGTGTGTAGCTACGAAGGCGTGGGACGTTTTGTATTAGGTTTATATGACGATATTCAAATTATCGAATCACCGCAATTTCAAACATACATCGATAAACGAATCCACACATTCGCCCAAAAATCGAACTAAATCTGATTTTTTCAACAAAAAAAAGGTTGCTAATTCTAGCAACCTTTTTCCCTTGTTCTGTTCAACAACTTTTTTTGAATAACTAAACGCTTATTTAAGCAGATTGGTGTATAAATAACGTTTAATACTTTTCTTCGGCGTTTTTTCAAATTCATTAGGATACAACTGCACCGCCACCACATTTTCGTAAGAAGCAACCATCTTATTCAAATTCTTACGATTTTCATCCATAATCAACTGCAATTCTTCTTCTGAAATTTTGGCTTCATCCACAGCATCATAGTCGGGATAAATAAACGCCACCAATTTATTATCAGCATTTTCGATAATCAAACTTTCCATTACAAACGGCATATTGTTTAGCTTCGCTTCTATCTCTTCTGGATAAATGTTTTGCCCAGAGGCGCTTAACAACATACTCTTATTGCGACCACGGATATATATATGACCGTCAGCATCAATAGTTCCCATATCACCGGTATGCATCCAACCATCCGATTCAAGTACCAATTTGGTAGCTTCTTCGTTTTTGTAGTAACCCATCATCACATGTTCGCCGCGTACCATAATTTCGCCCACTTCGGTGTACGGATCCTTTGACAGAATTTTAACTTCCATACCTGGTAGAATTTTACCAACAGAAGTCAGTTTAAATTCTTCCCAAGGTGAATAACTAATTAAAGGTGCACATTCGGTCATACCGTATCCAATGGTAAACTTAAATCCAATACGATGGAAAAACTCTTCCACTTCTGGATTTAATGGCGCGCCACCAATAATCACTTCTTTAAATTCACCACCAAATGCGGCACTTAATTTTTTACGAATAGTGCCTAATATGGTGCTGTCAATCACTGGTATACTCAATGCCCAACGCATAGAGCGACTATTGAGCATGGGTTGAATCTGTTTGCGATATATTTTCTCGATAATCAACGGCACTGTAAAAATAACCGTTGGCTTCACCTCTGCAAATGCTTTTAATAAAATCTTTGGTGATGGCACTTTACCTAGATAAGTAGTATGTGCACCCACACAAAATGAGGTCAGGAAGTCGAACGCGCAACCATAAGCATGAGCTAATGGTAAAAAGGCTAACGTGCGATCACCTTTGCCAAGTAAACCTGTAGTAACACCAAATGCGATGTTGCCTGCTAAATTATTAGCTGTAAGCATTACGCCTTTGCTAAATCCTGTAGTTCCTGACGTATAACTAATACAAACCAACTCTGAATTAGGAATAGTTGGATATAGTACGTCGGCCGCCGTAAAGCCATTTGGATAGCGTTTTTCGAACGCTTTTGGCAACGCTTTCGTGGCTTTTACGATCGCTTCACCATCTTTTTGATGCAAGCAACGGAAATCGTTCAATGAAAAAACCGCACGCAAATCGGCCACTTTTTCTTCTTCCAACGTTTCCCAAATACTATCGCTAATAAACAACAATGTAGAATCAGAATGATTTACAATATGATGTACATCGTTTGGATTAAAATCCTGAAGAATAGGCACAATAACAGCACCATAAGTCACGGCGGCAATGTACGTTACACACCAATTAGTACCATTTTTTCCTATCAACGATATTTTTGTACCTTTCTCGATACCAATCGTGTCAAATAATAGATGTAATTTAGCCACTTCAGTACCTACCTCTGCATAGGTAAGCGTGTGTTCTTCAATGTAATCGGTAAAAGCAGGAACATCCCAATTCTCTTTTATACTATTTTCAAATAGTCGAATAAAATTTTCTTTTATCATTTCGAAGAATGTATTAATTGTACAAAATTTACGGGACAAAATTACTCATTTTTTTTGAATTTGTGCATAATTATCAATTTAAATGCACAAATTAACAATTTTTGAGCAATAAACAACAGAGATTCAGGAAGATACGTAAAACCACTATCACATAGCGTGACCAACACCAAAACAAAACTAGCCGATACAGTATTAAAAAAGACAAAAAAGCCAGTTGCAACAAGGATTAAGGAACATTCATAAACGCACTAAAGCACTATAAATCAAAGCCCTAATTTGGTTAAAAAATGTTACAAAATAAAATAATTGCACATTTATACCTATCTTTGTGCCGATTTTTTCTCAGAGAGAATCAACACAGTATAAATTAGGTTTTTAAAGACATATGAAAAATAATTGGTTAGTTACCAAAGGATTAGTCCTATTGGCATTTTTATGTATAAGCATAGCCATACAGGCTGAAGAATATTTTATTCAAAATCAAACTCGTACATTTTCAAGTGATGAGAATTACAATGTCCCAATTAATGGAATTCCAGGCATTTTAAGCTATTCCATGACTGAAAGTGGAACTTATAATTCCACTTGTAAATCCACTTTTAAAGTTTTGGCCTCTACAGATGGCCAGAATTTCTCGGAGCTCGCTTCATATACACGATTTAATACGTCAGCAACTTTATATTTAAATCCTGATGTAAAATATTTGAGATTTAATTTTTCTAAATGTTTGTTCAGTAACCTGAAGTGTAATCTCACTTTTTCTATCGCTAAAGCCCTATCAGTCAATCCTACTTCGTTAAATTTAGGCGATATATTTGTAGGTAATGAACCTAGTACAAAAACGTTTACACTGCACTATTCAAATAGTGCTGCCACAGCCACCACGTACAATCTTACATGTACTAATCCGTATGTTACTTTTTCACCTGCAGCGGTTACAGCCAATGCACAATCTAATGGTTCGCAAATAATTACAGTTGGTTACAGCAATAGTTCTCCAGCAACTGGTGCGACTAATGCCACAATAGTAGCGACTAACGCGAATGCCACAGCACAAACGGCTTCTGTTGCTGTGTCGATAAACATAAAAAAATACACCCAAACGCTCACTTGGAAATCGGGTATTGATGTGATTTCTGAGGGTGATGAGGTTACAGATGCCGCTTCGGCTTCCACCAATTTGCCAGTTACCTACACATCTAGTAATTCAGCGGTTATCGAAGTCGTAAACGGAAAATTAGTTGCTAAAACAGCTGGCACCGCTACTATCACGGCTACACAAGCAGGAAACGGCGTTTGGGAATCGGTAACTTCACAAAAAGCTATTGAGGTTACACAAAAAGTAGTGCAACGTATTGTGTGGAATGATGATTTATCACGTTTACGCGTAGGCGATGTAGCGACGTTATCGGCTTATGCCGTGGACAATACCACTGGATTAGCTACTGGATTACCAATCACATATAGTATGTCTACCACGAGTTTTGTAACACTCAATGGCACACAACTCACTGCTGTGGCTGAAGGCGAAGTCGTTATTACCGCCTATCAAGCAGGGAATAGTAATTATGCCCCAGCTACGTATCAACTAAACGCCCGCGTATTATCTGCCAGTGGACAAACATGTAATCCGCTTGTATTAGATGCTGGCGAAAGCAATATATTAACAGTCAGCAGCAAAGAATATACATTGACAGGAGAACCAGGCTACCTTACCTTTGATGCGAAATGCGTTGATCTCTTATTATTTTGGGGAGGTGATTTAAAAGTGGCACAGTATGTAAATGGTTCTTGGGTCGATCTGTTTTCACAATGCCCTACCAAAGACACATATACACATTATGGTCCGTTTCAACTCGATAGAAAAGCTACCAAACTGAAGTTTTACACCGTAACAGGAGCTATGGGTTACAAATATTTCCGTGATATTAAAGTCACGTTAGCCAAATATGTAGAAGTCAATAAATCGACAATTAACTTTGACATGCAGGCTGGTGCTTCAGCATCGAATTCGTTTACAGTTAACTACTCCAACTTGAGCGATGTACTCATGGTTAACCACAGTTCAAACGCATTCAGTTTTTCACCTTCAGCATCTACACTTGGAATAGGCTGTGGCGACAAAGGTACGCAAACATTCAATGTTGCACTCAACGCTCCTATTGGAGGAAATTATGAAGATGTTGTAACGTTTTCGGATGGCGTCAATTCGGCCCAAGTAACCGTTACAGCACATGTTACAAAGCATGCACAAAGTATTACGTGGAATCAAGATATCAATATTGACACAGAAAATTCACCGCTCACACTCACGGCTACTGCCACAAGCGGTTTACCGGTGAGCTATGCAACATCCAACCCAGCAATAGCGACTATCGAAGATGGGAAATTGGTGTTGGTAGCTAGTGGTAATGTGAGCATCACTGCCTCACAAGCAGGAAATGGTATTTATGAAGCAGCTGCCGATGTGACTAAAACCATCACAGTAATCAAACCTATTGCGTTAGTAAATCCTGTAATCAGCATAGCTTGTACTACCTACAACGATAGCGTACGTGCCGATGCCAATAAATTTGTAACCATTGCTTGCAGCGATGCCACACCACACACAATCTACTATACCACCGATGGTTCTATACCAACTGCCGCATCATTGGTTTATAGTGCGCCATTTGAAATCACCACCACAACTACTATTACCGCTATAGCGATACCAAATGATTTAATTTATTACAAGGCTAGTGGTAGTGTAAGTAAAACCTACGTGGTGTTTGATTGCCAATCGTACGCCATCACAGATTTTACAAATACGTCTGACCAATCGACCACTATTCATTGGAGTGGTACCTTGACAGGTAATGGCACATTATGTTATTGGACAGGAACAGCAGAATCAGGAATCAATTTGGTAGAAGCTGCGGTAAATGGCAATAACTACACCATTGCCACTTTAACACCTGCCACGACCTACTATTTCCAATTATCCGATCACTATGGTTGTACATCAGCCATCGACAGCGTAACAACAAAAGTAATTTACACATCTCCACTCGAGGTGTTTAAAACAGCCGTTGGATCAAGCACCACACAATTGGTTTCGGTTACAAGCAGCGGTCTTATAGGAACTATCACGGCAACACTATCAAACAATAGTAATAACACGTTTACGATTAACAAAACCACATTGAGTAATGCTGGTGGGGATATCGCGATTACCTATGCTCCAACAACCGAAGGCGCTCATACGGCCACGCTAACCATTGCTAGTGATGCAGATAATACATCGCATGTTATTGTCTTAAACGGCTATGCTACGGCTATCACAATTGAACAACCTCAGGTAACATCAGAATCGACTTTATTATTGAGCAACAACCAAATTAATGGCTCGATTTACGTGTATGACGAACACGGACAGCTTATTCCAACCTCTGTTAAAGCTGTTTCGAATAACTACGAAATCCAGTTTACACAACCTAATGCATTATCAAAATTATCGTGTAAAGAAATTAAAATCACGGTGAAAGATAACGCTGATGCCGTACTTTTTGAGCGACCATACAAAGTACCTATCATCATTTCGAGAGATTCAACGACTGGTGAAATAAATATAGATACCGACTCGTGTACAACGTGCGACATCACAATATTGAGTGCTGCGGTATTAAGCAAAGGAAGTGACACCAAAACGTTCCGCGATGTATATGTTACATCAGGAGCTACTATCCGCATCCCTGCAAATAAAGAACTTAAGGTACGTAACTTTTACCTCCAATCTATCGACGACAGTATTAGCTCTGCCTATTTGACAAATAATCAAGGAAAAATTAGTTGTTCACAACAAATTATTCATATCAAACGCATTACGAATAATAGTAAATATTTCTTCTTCTCGCTACCATACGCCTGTGCCATGCAAGATATCAAACTGAGCAACGGTAAACCTATAGGCGTTTATGGCACGGATTGGATGATAAAAGAATATAATGGTTTACAACGAGGAACTGCTCCACAAACCAATAACTGGCGCGCATTAGCTATGACCGATAGCCTTGTAGCGGGTAAAGGTTACATCATTGCGCTTGGTAATAACATCGAATGCGAAATTCAATTCCCTGGTTATTTACGATCGACCGACGAATTAGCAGAAACCAACTACCAAGTAACCGCTTACGGATGCGACCCAGCATACGATGCTGTAAAACCTAACAACAAAGGATGGAATCTAATTGGCACACCATTTCTCAGCCCTTTAAACAGCAATAGTACAACTAGCGCCACGATAGCCATTAATGGCAACAATGTGCAATACATCACCGCTCCAAATAATGATGGAAAAACCTATAAACAGAAAAAGGTCAACGAACAGAAATTAGAACCATTCCGCTGTTTCTTTGTACAAGTAAATACCACGGGTAAACTCGACTTCCAAATAAGCGGCGCGGCAGAAGCACCTCGTAAAGCAGCTGTACGCATTAACAACGAAGTAAAATTGACCGTAACAGGTAAAAATGGTAGTGACGACACGGAAGTTATTCTTGGAGATAACGAAACCATCGATTACACGATTGGGCACGACTTAGAAAAGATGTATGCCGCAGCGACTATTCCTCAACTTTATTCTAAAACAAATGGATATAAATTGGCATTTAATGCTTTACCAATAAGCGACGCCTCTTATATTCCACTTGGTTTTTATGCACCAATAGCTGGCACATACACCATCAATGTTGTAAATAATAGCGATTATGGAGTCTACTTAGTGGATAACACAACTGGTACAACCACCAATCTCGCACAGACGCCATACAGTTTTCAGGCAAATAAAGGATTGACCGAAGCGCGTTTTGCTATCAGTGTAGAACAACGCATAACCACTGCCATCGATTCAGTAGCTGATGAACAACAACCGATAGCTTTAATGTCGGCTGATGGCACATTAAATCTGCAAAATTTACCAGTTGGGGCTTCTATTCAAATAAGCGATGCCATTGGTCGAGTTATTTACACATCCACAACGCACACTGAAACTTTGAGCTTTACATTACCTATACAAGGCGTGTATAACATCAAATTAGTAAACAAAGGACAAACACAAATTATACGCACCATTCGCTAAAACGAAGCGAACTAGCACAAAAAAGGAGGATACCAACGTATTCTCCTTTTTTGATAATTATAAACCTAGCGACTTGGCTTCGTCCCAAAAAACATCCATCTCTTCGAGACTCATTTGTCGTAAATCTTTTCCTTGTTTTATAGTGCGCTCTTCGAGGTAATTAAAACGACGAATAAATTTTTTATTGGTTTTTTCTAACGCATTCTCGGGGTTGATTTTGTACAACCGTGCGGCATTTATCAAGCTAAATAAAACATCGCCAAATTCGCCTTCCAAATCGTCGGACTGTTCCATTTTGGCTTCCGCTTCAAATTCAGAAATCTCTTCTTTCACTTTATCCCATACCTGATCACGTTCTTCCCAATCGAACCCAACGCTACGAGCTTTATCCTGAATACGGTGCGCTTTAATCAAAGCTGGCAAAGCATCAGGAACGCCACTCAACACGCTGGTATTACCATCTTTCTCTTTAAGTTTTAATTGTTCCCAATTTTGTTTCACGGCTTCTGGCGTATCTGCTTCAGCAGTGGCATAAATATGTGGATGACGATAAATGAGCTTTTCAACCAAACCATCGCACACATCTTTAATATCAAAGTCGTTAGTTTCGCTTCCTATCTGTGCGTAAAACACAATATGCAATAACACATCGCCAAGTTCTTTTCTGATATTTTTAAGGTCACTATTAGCAATGGCATCAGCCAATTCGTAAACCTCTTCGATCGTATTACAGCGTAGCGACTCAAATGTCTGTTTTCTATCCCATGGACATTTTTCACGCAATTCACTCATCACATCGAGTAGTCGCGAAAACGATTCTAATTGTTCAGCTCTTGTATGCATCTTTTGTATAGTCATTATCTTACATCCATCAAATTAAAATCACTATGATAAGTTCCTGTTATCGCATTATTTAATTGGTCAGTACAATTAAATTTGAATTCATATACATCATCAGTTCTTGAAAACGCCACAGAGTCGCGCATGACATAAGCTTTTTGATGAGCCACAGACGACAAATACTCCATCCAATACGTGCCCCAGTTAGCATTGCCATCTCTATGGCCATAAAGAGCCGTTTGAGCCTCATTTTTGCGACTAATTGGATAAACTCCTTCCGTGGGTAACGTTCCATTTTCTGATTGTAACCCCACCACAAACATCACGCCTTGTTTAATAGCTCCAGCATCATTATAACGCAGATTACACGAATAGAAATAAAATTCGTAATAGTGTAATTGAGATCCAAAAATAGATCCCCAAAACATCAAATCACCTCGTTGTAATGGAATAATAGAGTCACCAATAACCAGCGAACCTACTTGGGCACCATCAATATCGTGACTATAAGTTACAGAACCTTCATACGAACCGGTTACACGCACGGTACTATCCAATGTAAACGTATATTTTTGTCCATGTTCACTTTGCAATACTTGCAACGAACCTGTTGAAAATTCTGTCTTCACCGTGTCTTTTGTATCACTCGAAATATGTAACAAATAAGATTCTGCCAGGACAATCTGACCAGAATTAGACTCGTACGTTCGTGGTACTAATTGATCCGATTCAGTAGCAATAGTAATACAGAGTAATTCGCCATAACCATCCATCTTTTCGTCAGAATACGACATGGTAGATGAACACAGCACTAACTGAAAACGGTTGTCGCCCGTAGTGGTGTCTTTATAATGCTTTAGGCGTGCGCTCTTGAGGGCATACGCCGCGCCATTATAGGACAATGAACCCGAATTTTCAAATTGGCTCTGAGGCGTTTCGCAACTAACGCAAAGCACCAACAAAAAACCGAATAAAATATAAGCGTATTTCATCCTTGTTTGATTAATTTAATCGGCATTTGGTTATTCACACGTAAGAAAAAAACGCCTTTAGCCAGCCAAGGGATGTGCAATGTGCTTCCAGCTGTATGCGATGTGGTGTAGCAAACACGTCCCACGGCATCTACGAGAGAGACGTTAGTATTAGGTTCTAAATTTTCCAACCAAAATCCATTAGCGGTTACACTACATTTAAATGATGACTCGAAGGATGTATTCACACCTGTAGCACTACCATTAGTGACAACCTGCTCTGGCCCATAAACGTTATTATTAGCGCCTCCTTGAGGTTGAACCGTATAGTAATACGTTTGTCCTTTAGCGAGATTCACTACCTCGTGATGTAACAACGTCGCTTGCTTTGGATAAGTAGGCAACAAAACCGACGACTCTACCGACTGTTGAAAATCAAGCTGTACTGCGTCGATAATCACGCGCTTATTTATAATAGCACTCAATTTGAACGTCACGGTAGAGTATGCTGACGCTGCCAATTTAAGAACAAATGTTTGGTAAGTAGTACCGGTTGTAAACGTAGCAACCGTTACATCGTTACACGCGACAGTTAACTTGGCGCCATTATCGGTATTATATTGTTTGGCACGTACCAACAATTGAATGCTATCACCTACTACAGTTACCGAAGGTGAAGTGATAGAGCCTGGCTGGGCACCAGAAGCCAATCGAATTTCACTCAATTGACTCGTTTCTGTAAAACCAATAACTGTCCAGCTAGTTGGAGGTTTGGGCAAACTAATAAAATCCTCGTTAAACTGATTTATCCAAGCCTTTTCGCCAGCGTGACTCATGGTAAATACCGATACTTTATAAGATGAAGCATCGGCGGAAGCATTCCAATTGATAGTAAAGCGGTCACTCCCAATAATAGGATCGAGCAAAGAAAACGAATCGAATGCACGTGCCGTTAATTGCACACGCACCGTGTCTAAAATTTCATCACTGTATAATTGTAATTCTACGGTGTCGGATGCCATGATAGAGGAATTATAGGTAACCATTAATGATGTACCAGATAACACCTCAGCAGCTGTAAACGAAGTTCTTGATAACGTGAATTTAGAAGCTGCTAAACCAGCCACTTTTGCTTTCAACGTTTTAGTAACACTTTTACCTTGAATCGGAATAGTTACAAATTGGGCAAAGCCAATTGTATCAGGCGTAAAAGCAAGCGATTTACCCGTAATAGGAGCCGTTAAATAAGGTTGCCCAGAAATGAGGGCTGGCGTAAATAGCTCATCTTTTTTAGTACCCCAAATATATTCCGCCAAAACAGGACAATCAATAAAAGGATTTCTATTCCCCTGAATTTTATAGACTTCTTCGTTTCTATGTAATTCTTTAGCACTCACAGGATCGGCTCTATGCCACGCCAACAATAAATTGGCTGTCCAATCTTGAAACAAAGGATACGTATCGTGGTTATTCACATTTAACTGCATCGATGCGTCAGACGTCCACGTATCATTGGGCGAAAATTGTTCGTAACACGTTACCATGTACATGTAAATACGGGCAAAATCGCCTTTGTATTCATCGGCTGGCTCCCACACAATAATGGAGTTGAGTGGATCGCGCAAAAATGAACGACCACGCTTAATCACACCATTATCAAAGAGTAATTCGCCATCCACCACGCCCATAGTCCAGTTACTTTTTTGAATATTGGCGGTAGCATCTGAAGGATTAAGATGATGCAAATCTTTATACGCTTGGTTCACAGTTCCACCCCACCAACTCTTTGGAAATGAATGCTCAATATTCATACCGCTTACAGAGTTTACGCCATTGAATTGGTACACTTTATCGGAATACATATCCCACACAGAACCATCGGGACGAACATCGGTAAGTGGGAAAGCTGACCATGTGGCACCTGCACCGCTACCATACGACAATACATTGGCAGTGCCAATAATTTGGTACAAAGCGGTTTTTAACTCACCTTTATTTTTACCTTCCGTAGTACTGTAATAACCCGCAGGAATCTGAGCCCACAGTGAAACCGTGCACCACAACAAGCCAAATGTAACTAGTTTCTTCAGTGTCATAAATTAGTTATAAACTCCATTCAAAACCATCTTTGGTATCTTTCACAGCAAAACCTAATGCGGTCAATTCATTACGAATCTTGTCGGAAGTCGCCCAATCTTTATTTTGTTTGGCTTCCAAACGCATCTGCAACAATAAATCGATAGCCTTTTTGTACGCTTCGTTGCTTTCGCCAGCCGCTTCTTCTGTTTGCAATCCGAGAATATCTTCGACAAAAACTTTGAAAACGTCTTTTAATTCGGTTAAGTCGGCTTCGGAAATTGTTCCTTTACCATCATGTACGGTATTAATCGCTTTGGCGGCATCAAAAAGATGCGAAATCACAATCGGCGTATTCAAGTCGTCGCACATGGCAGCCTCGCATTTATCGCGCAAACCAACTGTTTCGACTGTCGATGTAGCCGATGGTGTCAATTTCTGCAAACGTGTGTAAGCTTCCATCAAACGTGCCAATCCTTTTTCGCTAGCCACTAAAGCCTCGCTACTAAAATCGACGGTACTGCGATAATGCGCTTGCAAAATAAAGAAACGAATAGTCATCGGCGCAAATGGTTGCGACAACAACGGATGATTACCCGTGAAAAATTCATCGAGTGTGATAAAATTACCTAACGATTTACCCATCTTTTGTCCGTTGATGGTAATCATGTTATTGTGCATCCAATATTTAACAGTCTCTTTGCCTAATGCAGCACAACTTTGTGCAATTTCGCACTCGTGATGTGGAAACATTAAGTCCATACCACCACCATGAATATCAAACTCTTCGCCCAAGTATTTCGTTCCCATAGCCGAACATTCGAGATGCCAACCAGGAAAACCTTCACTCCAAGGACTTGGCCAGTGCATAATATGTTCTGGCGACGCTTTTTTCCACAAAGCAAAATCCACACTACGACGTTTTTCACTTTGTCCGTCCAAATCGCGTGTAGTTTCTAATAGTTCATCAATATTACGTCCCGAAAGTTTGCCATAGTGAAATTTTTGATTGTATTTTTCGACATCGAAATAGATAGAACCTTCACTTTCGTAGGCATAACCAGATTCAAGAATCTTTTTCACAAATTCAATCTGCTCAATGATATGTCCCGAAGCGTGTGGTTCAATGCTCGGTGGTAACACGTTGAGTCGCTCCATGGCTTTATGATAACGCAACAAATAATGTTGCACCACTTCCATTGGTTCCAATTTTTCGAGGCGTGCTTTTTTTGCAATTTTATCTTCGCCCTCATCGGCATCGTGTTCCAAATGGCCTACATCGGTAATATTGCGCACATAACGCACTTTGTAGCCCAAATGTGTGAGATAACGAAATAACACATCAAACGTAATAGCTGGACGCGCGTGACCTAAATGACCATCGCCATAAACAGTTGGTCCGCACACATACAAACCCACATTGGGCGCATGCAACGGCTTAAAATCCTCTTTTTTACGTGTTAACGTATTGTAAATAACTAATTTATTTTCCATTTAATTCTGTATGTAAACGGTTATGTGTAATGACGTTTGACGTGACAAACGCACTTTAATGCTATGTTAATCAACTTACAAAGGTAAGGTATTTTTCAGAAAAGACAAAACCACCAAACAGCTTCCTAAAAATATTGGCAATTCAGACGAAATCACGTACCTTTGTACACGAACAATTTAAACAATAAACACGATGAATAAAATAGGATTTTGGATTAACAACGCACGACACATTGCGCTACCACAAAGTATTTTACCTGCCCTATTGGCCTTTGCCATGGCTGGCACACACCCCGATTTTTCGTGGTGGCTTGGCTTGGTAGCTTTATTTGGCATTATCTGTGCTCATTTAGGTATGAATTTGGCCGACGATTATTTCGATTACAAAGTAAAAAGTGGTGAAAACCGTAACGAAATGGCAGCCGAAGGCATGCGTGCCCGGATTGCTAAATATCCCTATCTTACTTCGGGACAAGCTACCGTAAAACAACTAGCTGGTGCTATTGTGGTTTTTCTGCTTATTGCTAGCATCTGCGGTGCCGTCATTTTGTATTTTAGAGGTATCAACATTCTCTACTTGGCTTTGATTGCTGGTTTCTTTGGCATTTCTTATTCAGGTTGGCCATTCCGTTTATGTTATCACGGCTACGGCGAACTCGTTATTGGATTGATGTTTGGGCCATTGCTCATGATAGGAATGCAATACGCAGCGGCGGGCGTCTTTGATGCTACTATTGTATTGGTGAGCGTTCCAGTTGGTTTATTGGTAACCAATATTGTCTATTCGCATTCGATTATGGATGCCATTCCCGACGAAAAAGTGGGGAAAATGACCTTTGCGCGTCTACTTGCAAAACCTAAGTGGATGATTCTCTTTTCAGGTATATTCAATTTAGTGCCATTTGTTATCATTGCTGTTGGCGTAGCATTAGGTTTACTGCATTGGGCGTATTTGAGTATTTTCATTTTATTACCAATGGCTATTTATCTGGTCAATTCGCTGAATCAATTTGTGAATCACAAAACCATCGACATCCAATTAAAACCTTGGATGGGCCCCATGGGCGAATTTGATAAATACCGTGAAATGGGTGTCGATTGGTTTGCGTTACGTTGGTTAATTGCGCGCAACTTAGTTACGTTCTTCTGCCTTATCTTAGCAGTAGTCAATCTTATTTTGAGTATTATTTAAACATTACACATATGAAAATCAAACAATTTATATACCTCGGCTGGTGGTTTTTTGGAGCACGCATTTTAGGACGTAAACGCCCATTACAAACAGTGTTGTTTATTTCGGACAGATGTAACCTCGAATGCAAACACTGCAGCGTGTACAACAAAACCAATCCACACCAATTTACTTACGAACAAGTACGTGAACAGTTGCAATACGCCTACAACCAAGGCTCACGATTTGTGGATTTGGAAGGTGGCGAAGTGATGATTTGGCGTGATGGCGATTACCGCATCAACGACCTAATCGATTTAGCGAAAAAGATTGGATTTTTCTCCGCCACCATTACCACCAATGCGCAATTACCTTTTACAGGTAGTCATGCCGATAGTATTTGGGTAAGCCTCGATGGCTATGGCGATTTTCACGAAGAAATTCGCGGTAAAGGCACATTCAAACGCCTAGAAGCGAATATTGCCTCATCCAAACATCCACATTTAAGTGTGAATATGGTCGTGAATAAATTGAACTACACGAGCGTGGAGCAAACCATTGAATATGCCAAAAATAATCCGGCCATCGAAAGTATTTCTATCAATTTCTACACGCCATTTCCAGGTGCTGAAAATTTGATGATTGACCAAGAAACACGTTTAGCCGTAATCGACAAAGTGATTGCCATGAAAAAAGCTGGTTATCCGATTATGAATAGTGTTTCTGGCTTGAAATTGATGAAACACAATCAATTCAAACGTCGTTGTTGGGTGACCAATTTTATTTATCCCGACGGCACACGCAGCGGTTGCGTAGGCGAAGAATTAGGCATTTGCGACGATTGCGGACTTTGCATGGCTGGCGAAATGAATGCGGTATTCAATTTTAAACTCGACACGGTTTTTGCAGGTCTCAAATTTCGTTTGTAAAAAACAGTTCTAAATATTAAAAGCCCATCGTTTTTCAACGATGGGTTTTTTCTTTAGTCGCAATCAACCAGTCAACTATTTCTTATCTTCTACCAAATCGAGATAATCGCCATAACCTTCGGCAACCATCTTTTCTTTGGGAACAAAACGTAACGAAGCACTATTGATACAATAACGCAAGCCACCAGATTCAGCAGGTCCATCGGTAAATACATGACCTAAATGGGAATCGCCAACCGAACTCCGCACTTCTACGCGTTCCATGCCATGCGACTTATCGGTACGTTCGGCAATACGAGAACCGTCAATCGGTTTTGAGAAACTCGGCCAACCACAACCCGATTCAAACTTGTCGGACGACACAAAAAGTGGTTCACCCGTTACAATATCAACATAGATACCAGGTCTGAATTCATCAAAGTAGGCATTTTGAAACGGCGGCTCTGTCCCATTCTTTTGAGTCACCTCGTATTGTAACGGTGTCAAAAGCTTGCGCAACTCTGCTTCATCGGGCTTAGTTTGTTTTTTCAAAGGGTTAAATTCACGTGCCAATTGAAACAATTTTGGGTTGATGTGGCAATAACCTGTCGGATTTTTATCTAAATAATCCTGATGATAATCTTCGGCTGGATAAAAATTCTTCAATGGTTCCACTTCAATTCGTAATGGTTTATTGTAGCTCTCAGCCAACTTTCTCAATTCTTCGTTTATAACCACTAAATCAGCCTTATCCGTGTAATAAATTCCCGTGCGATACTGCGTGCCAATGTCGCCACCTTGTCGATTTAACGTGGTGGGATCAATGGTTTTAAAATAGAGTTGCAATAAATCCGACAAGGCTATTTGTTCCTTATCGTAAACAACTTGCACGGTTTCGGCAAAACCAGTAGTGCCACTACAAACCTGTTTATAGGTGGGGTTTTCCACCGTTCCATTGGCATAACCGGCTTGTGTGACATATACGCCTGCAATTTGTTTCATAAAGTGCTCTGTACCCCAGAAACAACCGCCAGCAAAATAAATTTCTGCTTGTGTTTTCATAACTTTTTTCTCCTTTATTTGCGTGTGATTAGAACACGAACCACCCAATGTTGATACCAACATCAAGCTAATTAATACTATTCTATATCGTTTCAACATAGTATTTAATTTTCAATGATACGCATTCGTTTTTGAAATTGCGAAATACTCTCTTTGGCTGTATTTTTGAAAAAACGGCTAAACACCGACGGGCTATCAAAACCCAAAATATAAGCGATTTCCTTGGCCGGTTTTGAGCTATACAAAAGCAACCGCTTGGCTTCTGTCAACGTACGTTCATGAATAACCTGCAAAGGCGATGGCAAATTATGCGCCGTAAAAATATTCGACAAGGTTTTAGGCGACCGATGTAACAATTCAGCATAATCCTGCACCTGCTTTTTCTCCTTGAAATGGGTATCGACTAACATAAAATACTGGCGCACCAAATTAAATGTGCGTTCAGTGTGCTCGTCCAATTCGTATTTTTCTTTCGCTAAGCGCGTACAGGTAATAATAAATCGTTTCAAATGCACTCTGAGCATTTCTTCCTTAAATGGGTCGTTAATGGTATATTCCGCTTTTAGTTCATCGGCAATCTTACGCAAATCGGCACTTTGCGTATCCGACAGGTGCAAATGCATAATAGACGCACCACTATTGAATAAAAATCCGTTGCACGACACCTCGTCATCGTGTCCATAAATACAGTAAAAATTACTATTGAACAGTAACGAAAAATAGGTGCCACGCACATCCAAAAAGCGCATGGTATGTAACGGTGAAATGGTAATTAAATCGTTAGCCAATAATTTTATAGGCACATGATCAACTTCAACCAATAACTCACCAGTCTGCACAAACACAAATTTAAAAAGTGTTTGGTCGTCTTGTAATGTTTTATCGGTATGCAGTGTATCGCTTAGCAACAAAACACCTTTTAGTTTCGTGTTGAGTACAAAATCCATAATCCTCGGTTTAAATACGGTGTAAAGGTATGGTTTTTTACCTACAAAAAGATAACTATTTACCAAAATAACTAAACAATTTTTCCTGAAATATAAAAATCTTAATCTATACCTCGATTTATTTGTGTATTTTTGTGACATAACCATTTTCTGATTCTTCCCTATGGAAAAATTTATATTAGTCATTTTTGGTGCCTCCGGCGATTTAGCTTGGCGTAAACTGATGCCAGCACTCTACACGCTACATCAGCAAAAGCTGTTGCCCGAAACCTTTAAAGTGCTTGGAGTGGGACGTATGGCGATGACAGACGACACCTTTCGTGCTAAAACCATAGATGGATTAAGTCAATTTGTCCCTAAAAGCAAATATTCCGATGAGGACGCACGCAATTTCGCTACGAACTTACATTTTCAAAGTATGGACACGAGCGAAGTCAATGATTATGCGGAACTCAAAACGCGCCTTGAAACCTTATCGGACAGTTTGGCGTGTGAAGCTAACTACCTGTTTTACTACGCTACACCGCCTTTGATGTACACCACCATCACACATCATTTGAAAGCGCACAATCTCACCTGTCAGGATTCAGGTTGGAAACGGGTGATTATAGAAAAACCTTACGGACACGATTTAGCCAGTGCGCTAGAATTAACCAAAGAGTTGTCGCAAGCATTTGCCGAAGATCAAATTTACCGCATCGACCATTATTTAGGCAAAGAAACCGTACAAAATATTTTAGTAACACGCTTTTCGAACAGTATTTTTGAACCGCTTTGGAATCATAATTACATCAAATATGTAGAAATTACCTCGTCCGAAGCGTTGGGTGTAGGTTCGCGCGCTGGTTACTACGACACCGCTGGCGCCATGCGCGACATGGTACAAAATCACCTGCTTCAATTGTTGGCTATTGTGGCTATGGAGCCACCAACCACCGCCGACGGTAACGCTATTCGCGACGAAATGGTGAAAGTATTCCAATCGCTACGCAAGATAAAAGAAGAAGAGGTGCCGCAATTCGTGGTACGTGGTCAATATACCGAATCTCAGATTCATGGCGAAACCATTAAGGCCTATCGCCAAGAAGATGGCATTGCGCCGAATTCAAAGACAGAAACCTACATGGCTATGGCTTGTTACATCGACAATTGGCGTTGGAGCGGCGTACCATTTTACATACGCACCGGTAAACGTCTACCCACACAAGTCACCGAAATTGTAATTCACTTTAAATCCAATCCTCATCGTATTTTTGCGCAAAAAGATGGCTTAACCGATGCTGGTAATCAGCTTATTATACGCATTCAACCTGACGAAGGTTTACTGCTAAAAATTGGCATGAAAGTGCCTGGCGCAGGATTTCAAGTGGACAAGGTTGGGTTAGATTTTCACTATTCATCACTGACCGATCACTACATACCGCAGGCATACGAACGTTTGTTGTGCGACTGTATTCAGGGCGATTCCACGCTTTTTCAACGCAATGACGCTGTAGAAGCAACGTGGAAATTTGTACAACCAATTATCGACGCATTTGCCAATCCACGTAAAAATCCAATCTATGGCTATGCAGCAGGCACTTGGGGTCCTGAACGCGCCAACCAATTACTCGCCAAAGATGGTTTTGAGTGGCGCTATCCATGTAAAAATTTAGCCAGCGATGGCGTTTATTGTGAATTATAAAATGATGCAAACAATCAACAAATACAAAACCGCCAACGACGCTTGTTTTGAAGTAGCTAAACGTTTGGCAGAACTCGCCAAAACGGGTGGCAATGTGGCTCTTTCTGGCGGCGAAACACCCAAACTGCTCTTCCGTATCATGGCAGAACAATTCCGTGATACCGATTGGAGTCGACTCAACTTCTTTTGGGGCGACGAACGCATGGTAGCGCTCGAAAATCCTGAAAGTAATTATGGAACTTTTTTTCGTACCTTGATAAATACGAAACTCATCGACCAACAACAGGTCTTCCCGATTACCTATTTTGCTAACGAAGAAAAATCATTGAACGATTATCGATTAAAACTCCAAGACAAAATACCATTTCACAACGGTTTTCCGGAATTTGACGTGATTATTTTAGGACTTGGCGAAGATGGGCACGTCGCTTCCATCTTTCCGAACAATTTGGAATCGTTTACTACCTCTGAAATCGCAGAAATCGTAGTGCATCCGCACGGACAACAACGACGTATCACACTCACAGGAAGCACACTTAACGCAGCTAAAAACCTATTTTTTCTAACCACAGGCGTTAGTAAAAGTCACATTATAAACGAAGTTATCACCCATAAAAACAAGGCGCTGCCAGCCACGTTGGTGAATAAACCCGCAAATATCACGTGGTTTATAGACGAAGCGGCAGCCTCAAAATTATAAAAATTATGAAACAAGACATTGGAGTTATAGGACTCGCCGTGATGGGCGAAAATCTCGCACTCAATATCGAAAGTCGAGGTTATAACGTGTCGGTGTACAACCGTAGTACCGACAAAACTACTAAATTTATGGAAGGACGAGCCGCTGGAAAACAGTTTCACGGAGCTCTGTCCATCGCCGATTTTTGTGAGTCGTTAAGCGTCCCACGCAAAATTATATTGATGGTAAAAGCGGGCGAAGCCGTGGATAAAACCATCGAAGCATTGCTACCGCACCTCGAACCAAACGACATTGTGATTGACGGAGGTAACAGTAACTACGAAGATACCGAACGCCGCATGACTGCCTTAACCGCACAACAAATTCTATTTGTAGGCAGTGGCATTTCGGGTGGCGAACTCGGCGCGCTGCACGGTCCATCGATGATGCCAGGCGGTGCGCACGCAGCTTGGCCACACATAAAACCGATTTTTGAAGCCATCACCGCCAAAGTGGGCAATAACCAAGAACCATGTTGCACATGGGTAGGAAATGGTGGCGCTGGCCATTTTGTAAAAATGGTACACAATGGCATCGAATATGGCGATATGCAAGTCATTTGCGAAGGTTACGACGTCGCCAAACGGTTGTTACAATTGGATAACAAAACCATTGCCAAAGCGTTTGCCGATTGGAACGAACAACGTTTGCAAAGCTACTTGATGGAAATTACAGCCGATATTTTGCGCTACGAAGAAAATGGACAATCAGTACTAGACGTGATTTTGGATACCGCTGGACAAAAAGGAACTGGCAAATGGACATCCATCAACGCGTTGAACGAAAGTATTCCGCTCAATTTAATTACCGAATCCGTTTTTTCACGATTTATTTCGGCACAAAAAGAGTTACGCACATTGTTGCACCAGAATTATCCGCAACCTACTGTAAATAAAGCGATAAACTGCCAACTACACGACATTGAAGGCGCCATGTACGCTTCCAAACTCATTTCGTATGCGCAAGGATTTGAACTCATTGCCACCAAATCGACCGACAAACAATGGGGCATAAATTTAGCCGCCATTGCTAAAATTTGGCGCGGCGGTTGCATCATCCGTTCCACATTTTTGGATAATATTGCAGCAGCTTACGAACACGAAACCATTGACACCTTGTTGGCGTCGAACTTTTACAAACACGTGTTGCCCGAAGCCATTGCATCGCTACGTAACGTAGTAGCAGCAGCCGCGCTCAACGGCATTCCGGTACCAGCTATGAGTGCCGCGTTAGCTTATTACGACGCCATGCGCACCAACCAATTGCCAGCCAACTTACTACAAGCGCAACGCGACTATTTCGGTGCACACACCTACGAACGCACCGACAAACCACGCGGCGAGTTCTTCCACACCAATTGGACAGGCGAAGGCGGCGACACCATTTCGACCACCTACAATAACTAAAACCGAAAGCGATGAACCAAAAATTCATCGCTTTTTTTACGCCAAATTCATTGATTATTATATATTTTTAAGTTACATTTGCAGGTGTTTTAGCACTTGTCTTATGTGCTAAGAAATTAAAGATTAACAAAACAAATAGACAAATTAATAAACACATAATAATATATGAAACGAATAAGCCTTCTTGCCATTATCTGTACATTAACTAGTTTAACACTTGCTCAAAATTTTGATAATTTAATGAGCAAAAAGCAAATAGACTGTCGTGATATTTCTTATAATAGCAGTATCTATTTTATCAAATATATGCAAGAGAACAAACTTGATTCTGCGAAGGCGTTGCTGCAATATTGGGAGAACAAATGCGGTGCTAGAGAGCCTATTTATAGAGCAAAAATATTATTAGCGTTAATACAAAATGAATATAATGATACTCTATTACAAAAAGGCATACTGAATAACATTTTTAACTATCAAAGTCGCATGGATATGATAAAACACTCAAATTATTATCCCTACGACATGTACACTACTTATTTTGGTTTTATACCACCAGGACAAGAATTTGATAAATACACGCAGCATCTAGCAAAATCGTTAATGCAAAGATATAAACCAGATCAGACAGAATATTTATTAACCGAATTCTATGGAGAGAACTGTGATACTTTATTGTATAAACTTCAGACAAACTCTTATCATCAATCGGCACTTACAGAAGAATACGGGAATACATTAAAACATTATCTTGATCTGCCCGAATACCACATGTCATGGATTACGGGTATGTGGATACCAACTGGAAAATTAAACAAACTCGGAATTCACCCAGAACTTGGATTTCAAATGGGAGTGAAGTATAAAAAAATGAATTATGATATCATAATGGCAATCAAATTCCTTAATTCTCCTAATGCATATTATGCAAGACGCACAAACTCTGATAATTCACTTGAATTAACTAATCATTTTTTAGGTGGACATATTGGCATTGACGTCGGTCGAGATTTATATACCAATAATGGGCATGAATTTCAACTAGTTGGGGGTATTGCTTACGACGGATTTGATGCATTAGAAGAAGATAAAGATCGAAATTTAAACGGAGAATCAATTTCGACATATAATTTTAATATTGGATTAGGTTATAGATATTATATTACAAATACCTTTTATCTCGGATTAAGAGCTAAATATAATGTCGTGGATTATTCATTAAATAATGTCATTGATTTCACAGGCAATCCTGTTACCATTCAATTTATAATTGGAGGCTTAGAAAATGCGCTAAAACATGATAATTTAAAAGCTTTAGGCTATAAAGTGAGAAAATAAAACAGATATGAAGTCGTAGATATTTCTTAACTATGGCTAAAATTATTCCCTATTGTGGACTAAACAAATCAAAAAAACAACGCAATTATTTGGTAGTTTCAAAAAAAAGAATTTCCTTTGCACAAAATAATACAACAAGGTAGTATATTATGAAACTATCAAAAACATCGGAATACGCTCTACGAATATTGATCTATATGGCCAAAAAGCCAGCCGACTTATATACCGCCAAATATTTAATAGAACAGTTGCATGTTTCGGATAAATACTTGCGTCGGTTGATGACCGAATTATCGAAAGCTGGTTTTATTAAAAGTACACAAGGTCGTGATGGCGGTTACACCTTTGCTAAACCGATTAACGAGATTTCGTTGTACGACATTATCGACTCCGTTGAAAGCATGGATAAACTAAACGATTGCGTGTTGGGATTCAACGAATGCTCGTGTACGAACCCTTGCGCCATGCACGATGAATGGTTGGTTATTCGTCAAAAATTGAACAAAATATTCCACGAAACCAAGTTGTCGGATTTAGATTTTGAGCACGTATTGCGCTATTAATTTTTTTACCAATAAATGCTACTTATTTGTAGCATATTAAAAAACATCCAAATATAAAAAAACAAGTATGAAAACAATCACTTATAACCAGTTAGAAACAACACAAAATCCACACGGTGTGGAGGCACGTAAATTACACGCAAACGACGATGTACAAGTAGTGCATATACGTTTAAAGCCAGGCGAAAGTTTGAAAAAACACACGACTGCTGTCAACGTATTTTTCTACGTATTAGAAGGCGAAGGGGTGATTGAAATAGGCGACGAGAAACAAACCGTCACGAAAGATTGGTTGATTGATAGTCCAAAAAACATTCCACATGCAGTATACAACGACAGCTCAGCCGATTTCCGCGTATTAGTGGTAAAAACGCCAGCTCCCACGGCCAATCAAACTAAACAAGCTATAACAAACCTATTAAAACAGTAACTCATATGAAAGCTATCAACATGTTGGTTGTTGAGCACGACCATATTCTAAAAATGATTGCCGTCACCCGGCAGTTACTAGCCAACAAGGCGACACTCAATATCGACCACGTTGAAAAAATCGTCGATTTCATTAAAAATTTTGCCGACAAATACCATCATCTAAAAGAAGAAGATGTGCTGTTTATGGAGATGGAAAAACACGGTATGCAACGCGAAAGTGGTCCAATAGCGGTGATGTTGCACGAACACAACCTAGGCAGAGGCTATATCAAACAGGTTGAAGAAGGAATTGTCCAATGGAAATCAGGCAATCATAAGGCTGTCAATCACATAGCCGAGAATTTAATAAATTACTGCGATTTACTTACCAATCACATCGACAAAGAAAACCGTATACTCTACCCCATGGCCGAAAAAATGCTACCAGAAATAGTCTTGGAATCGATGTCGGTAGATTTTGAAACCACCAACAAAACAACTGTCGATAACGAATACACCGACAAATACTTAAAAATGGTGGAACAGTTAAGCAGCCTCTATTTAAATAATTAATAAAACAACATAACAATGAAAACGTACAAACAAAGTAGAATTGGCGACCTAGTAACGCAAGATTTTAGAGCCGCCGAAGTATTCAAAAAAGCAGGTATTGATTTTTGCTGCGGTGGCAATCAAAGTTTAGAAGAAGCCTGTCGCGAAAAACAATTAGATATAGAAAAACTCGAAACAGAACTAGCAAAATTGTCTGCTTCAGGTCCTGACACTGGGCATAAATTCAACGAATGGAATTTAGATTTTCTGTGCGATTATATTATGAATACGCACCACAAAACGGTATTACATCTGCTTCCAGAGTTGACTTTTTACACACAAAAAATTGCCGAAGTACATGGTGCTAACCACCCAGAATTACTAGAAATAGCTGATTTGTTCACTCAAATTGACATCGAACTTCGTCAACATTTGAAAAACGAAGAAGAGGTTTTGTTTCCAGCAATTAAAGCGGTATTACATACCACCTCAAAAACTTCCAAAGCCACCATTATTAGTGAAATTACGCGCATGACTGGCGAACACGAATTTGCTGGTGGTGCTATGGACAGAATAAACGTATTGAGTCATGGTTACGTGTTGCCAGCCGATGGTTGCAACACTTACCAAGTTGCCTACAAATTACTCGAACAGTTTGAAGACGACCTACATATTCATGTGCATTTGGAAAACAACATTCTATATCCAAAAGCGCTGAAATTAGCCATTTAACAAATTATAAACAAACATATTATGAGCGAATTAATCAACAATTCTCAAAGTAGAAAAGATAAACTCAAAGCGTTGATTCTAAAACTTCACCACGGTGGAACTCAAGAATCGGTACGCAACGAACTCCTGCTTTCACTCAGCCAAATACCTTACGGCGAAGTGGTAGAAGTGGAACAAGAACTGATTGGAGAAGGTTTACCCGAAGAGGAAATTATGAATTTATGCGATGCGCATTCAGCCGTGCTTGAGGGACGCGTGGACTTATCGGCACTAAAACCAATTCCTGATGGTCATCCAGTAGATGTCTTTCGCAAAGAAAACCAAGAAATACGTAACGTGGTAAATGCCATTTCTACGCTTATTGGTAATATGGTAGAACAAACGGACAGCGTTCTGACGGAAAACATCATCAAACTACGCGGTTTGTTCAACAATTTGTACGACGTAGATAAACATTATCAGCGTAAAGAATATTTATTATTTCCTTATCTCGAGAAACTGGAAATAACTGGCCCGCCTAAAGTTATGTGGGGCAAACAGGACGAAATACGCGAACAAATCAAAGGCAGTATCGACGTGCTTCAAGTAGAAACGATGACGCCAGAGGAATTTAAAGCGGCTGCCGAAATGGTTTTGAAACCTGCCGCCAAAGGTGCTTGGGATATGATTACCAAAGAAGAGGAAATTCTATTCCCTATGGCACTCGACGCCATTACCGAAGCTCAATGGTACGAAATAAGCAAACAATCCATCGAAATTGGTTTCTGCTTATACGATCCACAAATAGAATGGCATCCTGAATGGGTGGTGAAACAATCGATTAATGAATCACAAAAAAGCGGTAGTCACATACAATTGCCAAGTGGTAGCTTTTCAGCCGAAGAGATTATGGCCATTCTAAATACGTTGCCAGTGGACATTACCTTTGTGGATAAAGACGACAAGGTAAAATATTTCTCGCAAAGTGCCGAACGCATTTTTCAACGTAATCGGGCGATACTCAATCGCGATGTACGCCATTGTCACCCACCAGCAAGTGCGCATATCGTCGATAAAATTATCAACGATTTCAAAACTGGTCGTGAGTCGCGCGCTCCATTCTGGATAAACATGGGCGGCAAACTTATTCACATCGAATATTTTGCACTCCGCAATGAACAAGGCGACTATTTGGGTACATTAGAAGTGTCGCACAACGTACAGCCTTACCGCGATTTGACTGGAGAACAACGTATTTTGTCTTATTCAAAACACTAAATTATGGAATCGCCAAAACTGATTATCAGTCCTAAAACAAAAGTACTCCAACTATTGGAGGCGTACCCAGCACTCGAGGACCTATTAATAGATTATGTACCAGCGTTTAAGAAATTAAAAAATCCTGTGCTTCGCAATACCGTTGCCAAAATTGCCACGCTACAACAAGCGGCCGCCATTGGTCATGTGAACGTAGAAGAACTGATTAATTTATTTCGAAAAGAAGTAGGACAAGACGCCATTGCCGTAACAGACGAAGTGAAACTGAACAGCACAAAACCTGATTGGTACGACGAACACCGCATTATGAATTCGCTCGATATTAGAGCTTTATTAAATGCTGGCGAACATCCAGTGAATCAAGTGATAGCGGACTTAAATAAATTAAAAACAGATGATATCTATCAAGTGATTGCGCCGTTTATTCCCGCTCCACTTATCGACAAAACCACGAGCCTAAACATAGCTCATTGGATAGATAAAAAAGGGGAAGAATTATACCACGTCTATTTTCGACGCTAAATAATCACCGAGAGTTTGGGTTGAATATGACCAACAAAAATCCCCACTGAAACAATTGCAGTGGGGATTTTTTATCATCAACCGAAGAACGGTTTTTATTTGCTCAAAGCTTGTGATACACTTACAGCCACGGCCACAGTAGCACCAACCATTGGGTTGTTACCCATGCCTAAGAATCCCATCATCTCTACGTGAGCAGGAACCGATGAAGAACCAGCAAATTGTGCGTCAGAGTGCATACGACCCATGGTGTCTGTCATACCATAAGAAGCAGGACCAGCAGCCATATTATCTGGGTGCAATGTACGACCTGTACCGCCACCTGAAGCTACTGAAAAATAACGTTCGCCAGCTAATACGCGTTCTTTTTTGTAAGTACCAGCTACTGGATGTTGGAAACGAGTTGGGTTGGTTGAGTTACCTGTGATTGACACGTCAACGCCTTCTTTCCACATAATAGCTACACCTTCGCGAACATCGTCAGCACCATAGCAATTCACTTTAGCACGTGGGCCATTTGAATACGCTTTAGTTTTAACAACTTTCAATTCGCTTGTATAATAATCAAATTCGGTTTGTACATAAGTAAAACCATTGATACGTGAAATAATCATAGCTGCATCTTTTCCAAGACCATTTAAGATAACACGTAATGGTTGCGTACGTACTTTGTTAGCCATTTCAGCAATTTTGATGGCGCCTTCAGCTGCAGCAAACGATTCGTGTCCTGCCAAGAAAGCAAAACATTGTGTTTCTTCGCGCAACAACATAGCGGCCAAGTTACCATGACCAATACCTACTTTACGATCGTCGGCTACAGAGCCTGCGATACAGAAAGCTTGCAAACCTTCACCAATAGCTTCGGCAGCATCAGCAGCATTTTTACAACCTTTTTTGATAGCAATAGCAGCGCCTACTACGTAAGCCCATTTAGCGTTTTCAAAACTAATATTTTGTGTTTGTTCGCATTCCAAATAAGGGTCGATGCCCAATTTGTCGCAAATTTGATTTGCTTCTTCAATGGATGCGATACCGTAGGAGTTCAACACTTTTTTGATTGAAGCCTCACGACGGTTTTGGCTTTCAAATTTTACTTCTCTTATCATTGTTTATTTCCTCCTATTAATTAGTCAATACGTGGGTCAATAAATTTAACGGCACCTTGTTCAGCTGTAAAACGACCGTAATGTGCAGTCGATTTTTTAAGCGCTTCGTTAGCATCTACGCCTTTTTTGATCAAGTCCATCATTGGGCCAACACGCACGAATTCGTAACCACAAACTTCGCCATCTTCGTCTAACGCAATTTTAGTTACATAGCCTTCGGCCATTTCCAAATAACGAACGCCTTTAGCTTTGGTTGAGAACATGGTTCCAACTTGCGAACGCAAACCTTTACCCAAATCTTCCAAACCAGCACCAATTACCAAGCCGCCTTCAGAGAAAGCTGATTGCGTACGACCGTAAACGATTTGCAAAAACAATTCACGCATCGCGGTGTTAATAGCATCACAAACTAAGTCGGTATTCAATGCTTCCAACAATGTTTTGCCAGGAAGAATTTCAGCAGCCATAGCAGCTGAGTGAGTCATACCTGAGCAACCGATGGTTTCAATCAAAGCTTCTTCGATAAGACCATCTTTTACATTCAAGGTTAATTTACAAGCACCTTGTTGTGGTGCACACCAACCAATGCCGTGAGTCAAACCAGAAATATCTTTTATTTCTTTGGCCTTCACCCATTTTCCTTCTTCAGGAATTGGAGCTGGACCATGATTTGGCCCTTTTTTTACAACACACATGTGTTCTACTTCGTGAGAGTAAATCATAATTTTATAATATTAATTAATCACTAAATTTTCGCAGCACAAAGGTACGATTTTTTTTGGTTAAATAAAGTACTCTGAAAATGATTTTAAAGGTTTTCTGATAGATTCACATAATTGTTTATCTATAAGCAAGTTGAAACAGAAATAAGCGCTAAAAATAGAACCATCAAATAGGAACAAAAATCAAGCGAAAAGCACTCCTAAAAGAAAGATTGAAAATTATCAAATTGAATTATGATTTCACGATTTTATTTTCATAAGAATTTTGTATCTTTGCCACTCGCAAAACAGAAATTTCATATTTTGCGCAGATTATAAGCCGGCTAAACCGTGCCGAAACTACTGAAATAAAAAGAAAATCATTATTTAACACATTATATCAATACAGAATTAGTTATGCTTAAAACAATTTTATCCATTTCTGGTAAACCAGGTTTATACAAACTCATTTCACAATCGAAAAACATGATTATCGTGGAATCACTTATCGATGGTAAACGTATTCCTTCTCATTCGCACGACAAAGTAGTGGCACTTTCGGACATTGCCATGTTCACCGATGCTGGCGAAGTACCTTTGCACGAAGTTTTAACAAAAATGTACGCCAAAGAAAATGGTCAAAAAGCAACCATCGATCCTAAAGAAACGCCTGACAAATTGCGCGCGTATTTTGGTGAAGTTTTACCAACTTTCGATCGTGAACGCGTTTATCCTACCGATATCAAAAAACTGATTGTATGGTATAATCTGCTTATTCAAAATGGCATAACGGATTTCTCGGTTAAAGAAGAATCGGAACCAGCAAAATAAACCTCTAAACCTTAAACGGACATGAAAAAAGAGATCAAATTTAGTCTAGTTTACCGCGACATGTGGCAATCGTCAGGTAAATATGTCCCTCGTAAAGATCAATTGGCACAAGTGGCACCCGTTATCATCGACATGGGTTGCTTTGCACGCGTCGAAACCAATGGTGGTGCTTCGGAACAAGTAAACTTGCTCTACGGCGAAAATCCAAACGACGCTGTACGCACCTTCACAAAACCATTCAACGAAGTAGGCATACAAACACACATGCTCGATCGTGGTTTAAATGGTTTACGCATGAATCCAGTTCCTGCCGACGTACGGGAACTGATGTACAAAGTCAAAAAAGCACAAGGTACGGATATCACACGCATCTTTTGCGGACTGAATGATGTAAGAAACATTGCGCCTTCTATCAAATGGGCAAAAGCCGCTGGCATGATTGCACAAGCAACCATGTGCATTACTTATTCGCCAGTGCACAATGCAGAATATTACATCAACATGGCCGAACAGTTGATTGCCGAAGGAGCTCAAGAAATTTGTTTAAAAGATATGGCGGGCATTGGTCGTCCTGACATGCTTGGCATCATTGTAAAATCAATTAAAACGAATCATCCAGATATTACCATTCAATATCATGGCCATTCAGGTCCTGGTTTTTCGGTAGCATCCATGCTCGAAGTTGCCAAAGCGGGTGTCGACATTTTGGACGTAGCCATGGAGCCACTTTCGTGGGGTATGGTTCATCCTGATGTGATTACCATTCAAGCCATGTTGAAAGATGCTGGTTTCCAAGTAGCCGACATCAACATGAACGCCTATATGGAAGCTCGCCGTTTGACACAAAGTTTTATGGACGATTTCTTAGGTTATTTCATCGATCCACGCAATCGCTATATGACTTCGTTATTAGTTGGCTGTGGACTTCCTGGCGGTATGATGGGATCTTTAATGGCCGACCTCAAAGGCGTACACATGGCCATCAATAACAACTTGAAAGCACAAGGAAAAGCGACTTTGAACGAAGACGAATTATTGGTTCAACTGTTCGACGAAGTGAAATATATTTGGCCAAAACTCGGTTATCCTCCATTGGTAACACCATTCAGTCAATACGTTAAAAACGTGGCACTTATGAATGTTTTTGCTATGAGCAAAGGCGATCAACGCTGGACGATGATTGATGGCAATACGTGGGACATGATTTTAGGAAAAGCTGGCAAATTGCCAGGCAAATTGGACCCAGAAATTATAGAATTAGCTAAATCAAAAAATCTCGAATTTTTCGACGGTAATCCTCAGGACAACTATCCAAATGCACTTCCAAAATACATCAAAGAGATGGAAGAATTGGGTTGGGACAGAGGACGCGATGATGAAGAGTTGTTCGAATTTGCAATGCACGACAAACAATACCGCGATTTCAAATCGGGCGAAGCTAAAAAACGCTTTAATATAGAGTTGCACGAAGCGATGGAACAACAATTGCAATCGTCGGGTAAAGATATCAAAATACCAGATTTGCGCGCACTTCGTCATCCAAATGCAGAACCTGTAACAGCACCAGTAAGTGGCCGCATTATGTGGGAATTCGACTTTGTTGACCGCTCTGTAAAACCAGCCATTGGCACGGTGTACGAAAAAGGCGATTTATTATGTGCGATTCAAACAAACGGACGTGGCTTGGAAGTTGTTCCTGCACTATTCCCAGGACAAATTGTGGAAGTAGTGGCAGACCAAGGTGCTTTAGTGAAAAAAGGCGATATTATTGCCTATATTGAAAAATAAAGAATTCACATTCGAACAAAAAGCCCGCCACCTCAGGTGGTGGGCTTTTTTAATAGTATGATAACTCTACAACCTATAACTACGGCGGAGGACAATTTGCTAACACCGCTCAAGGCGCTGTACGAAAGTGCATTTCCAGCGTGCGAACGACGTAAGACCGAAAAACTCGTGCAACTAATTGCCAACGAGCCACGATTTGTGTGCCTTGCCATTATGCACCACGATGCGTTTGTTGGTTTTTTCACGAAATGGGATTTAGGGGCATTTTGCTATGGCGAGCATTTTGCGATATCCGACACTGTACGAGGTCAAAAAATGGGTTCCAAAGCCCTACAAAAAATAGTTGAAACTACTACCAAACCGTTGATTTTGGAAGTGGAACTGCCTACAGACAACGTGAGCACGCGGCGCATTGCATTTTACGAACGAGCAAACTTCCAACTTTGTCGAGAAACTTACGTGCAACCACCCTACGAAAAAGGATTTGAACCGATTCCCATGTATCTGATGGAATATGGTGGTAATTTAACAAAAACCCACTTCTCTACCATAGTAAAAACGCTACACACGGAGATTTATGGCATAAAAATTGCTTGAAACGAATTGTAACTCTTTCGTTTACATTTTATTATGAAACATACTCTCACGGTCATTTTACTATTTATATCTTACCTTGTTCAAGCACAAGTGAATCACGAAGTGCTCTACAATGCCTATTTAACTCAAAATTTTCAGGTGTGGAAAACCACCATCGACGAAGCTCAGAAGAGCAAAATGACGCTGAAAGAACTCGCAGAAATCATCAATTACGAATACGGATACATTGGTGCTAGTTTGGGCGAGAATAAAACGGAAGAGGCTGCACGCGTAATGCGACTCATGGAACGTCAACTAGCCATTTTAGAGCGACATCAATATCAACCAGCGGTGGTGCATATGTACCGTTCGGCACTGTATGCGTTCAAAATCTCCTTCAATAAATGGGACATTCTATCACTGGGAACACAAAGTGTGAAATATGCCGACTTAGCTTACAGCGAGGCACCTAAAAATCCTTTAATTGTCAGCTTTAAAGGGAATGTCGATTTTTTTCGTCCACAACTATTAGGCGGCTCCAAAAAAAATGCGCTGTATAATTACGAAAAAGCCGTGGAGTTATTTGAACAGCAGAACCAAACCACACACAATTGGAATTACCTTGCCACCTTACTATCGATGGCGCAAGCGTACGAAAAAACGGGTAATCTGAAAAAAGCAGACTTCGTGTGTCAAAAGATATTGCACCTGGCTCCCAACTTCAAATATGTGAAAGAAGTCTACTCTCCTCAGCTGACCAAAAAACTAGCCGACTCATTTTGATTTGTTCATGTGCCAATTATTGGCTACTTTTGTGACTTGAAAATTACAGACTATTACTATCCAAATTTATGAAAAAAATTACATTTCTTCTCTTGTTCGTGTGTAGTGCATGGGCTCTACAAGCTACCGAATATGTTTATATCATGAGCGATTATGGAAAACCATCGTTCACCACGGCCGACGAACGTTTTCAAACATTAGGCAAAAAAGATGTGGGACTCACAGGCCCATCGTACAACGGAGGCGCCACCTCACTCGATGTTCGACTTTATGCCAAAAATACATACACCATCACTAGTTTAACTGGCGTAAAAATGACGCACATTGCCTTTATCATTTCGCGTACAGGTAAATATAATTTAACCTCGTTAACCTCAACCAACGGTACATGCGAAGTTGTTGGCGCACCAAGTTACACCGCCACATGGACTGGCGATGCCACTGAAGTTACCTTTACCATTGGCGACAAAGCCATTTATGGTATCGAAGGCGAAACGGCTGCTGGTCAAATTGACTTTACGCAACTCGTGATTACCACCAATGATGCTTCGCCCGTGAAAACAGTTGAAAATTCATCTATTTCAATTGTTGCTAATAATGGCGCATTGATGATTGACGGCGTTAATGATGGCACCGTGGTGGAACTCTTCAATTTGACAGGTTCACGCATCTTAGCACAACCATTGACAAACTCACAAGTCGTTACAGGAAACTTACGAAAAGGCATTTACATTGTTAAAATAAACAATAAAGCCACTAAGGTATTGATTCCATAAGCATTCTGGTAACCCTCTAAAATACAAAATCCGCACTAACCAATGGTTAATGCGGATTTTTTTATTATCGAAACTGTAATAGTTCGATATGAGAAACTGATGATTACTCAGCCATTAAAATTTCCATAATGGTACAAGCGGCTTTAGCCACTGGCGAGCCAGGACCAAAGATAGCTGCCACACCTGCTTTGTACAAGAAATCGTAATCTTGTGCAGGAATAACACCACCAGCAATCACAATGATATCTTCGCGACCGAGTTTTTTCAACTCGGCAATCACTTGAGGCACCAAGGTTTTATGACCAGCTGCCAACGAAGAAATACCCATAACGTGTACGTCGTTTTCAACGGCTTGTTTAGCTGCTTCGGCAGGTGTTTGGAACAATGGCCCCATATCCACATCGAAACCGCAATCAGCATAGCCCGTAGCTACTACTTTAGCACCACGGTCGTGACCATCTTGCCCCATTTTGGCAATCATAATACGTGGTTGACGGCCCTCTTTTTTAGCAAAAGCAGCGGTCAACTCGCAAGCTTTTTGGAAAGCTGCGTCATTTTTTGTTCCTGCGCTATACACTCCTGAAATAGTTCTAATAGTTGCTTTATAACGGCCTACGACAACTTCGCAAGCATCTGAAATTTCTCCTAAAGTAGCACGTACACGAGCGGCTTCCACAGCCAACTCGAGCAAGTTACCTTTACCTGTTTTTACACATTCGGTAATAGCATCTAATGCTTTTTTCACAGCAGCATTATCACGATTTGCTTTCAACTGTTGCAAACGTTCAATTTGTTGTTTACGTACAGCGGTGTTATCCACTTCCAAAATATCAATTGGATCTTCTTGTTCCAAACGATATTTATTGACACCCACAATCACTTGCGCACCAGAGTCGATGCGCGCTTGTGTGCGTGCAGCGGCTTCTTCGATACGCATTTTTGGCAAACCAGTTTCGATAGCCGCAGCCATACCGCCTAGTTTTTCAACTTCTTCAATCAACGCCCACGCTTTTTCAGCCAATTCGTTGGTTAAATTTTCGACGTAATAAGAACCTGCCCAAGGATCAATTTCTTTACAGATTTGAGTTTCTTCTTGGATAAAGATTTGTGTATTACGAGCAATACGTGCCGAGAAATCGGTTGGTAAAGCAATGGCTTCGTCCAACGCATTGGTATGTAACGACTGTGTATGACCAAGAGCAGCGCCCATAGCTTCGACACACGTACGACCAACATTATTAAATGGATCTTGCTCAGTCAACGACCAACCAGAAGTTTGCGAGTGTGTACGCAATGCCAATGATTTTGGGTTTTTAGGATTGAATTGTTTTACAATTTTAGCCCACAACATACGAGCTGCACGCATCTTAGCAATTTCCATGAAATGGTTGGTACCAATAGCCCAGAAGAATGACAAACGAGGCGCAAACGCATCGATATCCATACCAGCATTTACACCTGCGCGCAAATATTCCAAACCGTCGGCCAGCGTATAAGCCAATTCGATATCAGCCGTAGCACCAGCTTCTTGCATGTGATAACCCGAAATAGAAATCGAGTTAAATTTAGGCATTTTTTGTGAGGTGTACTCAAAAATATCAGCGATGATTTTCATCGAGAATTTTGGTGGATAAATATAGGTATTACGCACCATAAATTCTTTCAAAATATCATTTTGGATAGTTCCAGCCATTTCGTCCAAGCTAGCGCCTTGTTCCAAGCCAGCGTTGATATAAAACGCCAAGATTGGTAAAACACCACCGTTCATGGTCATAGAAACCGACATTTTATTCAATGGAATACCATCGAATAAGACTTTCATATCTTCTACAGAGCAGATAGACACACCTGCTTTACCAACGTCACCTACCACACGTTCGTGATCGGCATCGTAGCCACGGTGCGTAGCTAAGTCGAACGCTACGGACAAACCTTTTTGACCAGCAGCTAAGTTACGACGATAAAACGCATTGGATTCTTCGGCTGTAGAAAAACCTGCATATTGACGAATGGTCCAAGGGCGCATTGGATACATGCCGCTATAAGGACCGCGCAAAAATGGAGGTAACCCTGATGCGTAATTCAAATGTTCAAGACCTTCGAGGTCTTCTTTCGTATAAACTGATTTTACTGGAATGAGCTCCGGAGTCAACCAATTTTCACCATTGCTGGTAGCTTTGCTAGCCGCAACGTTTTTAATATCAATATCATTAAAGTTTGGTTTCATTATTTCAGGAGTTGAGCGTTAAACGATTTAAGAGTTTCCAATACATTTGAACGTACATTAATAAAGTTTTCGATGCCTTGTGCTTTCAAATCTTCCATACACGCAGGAGCACCTGCTACGATGAAAATTTGTTTGCCGTTGATAGCTTTAAATGCTGCAGGAGCATATTCCGCATATTCATCGTCGCTTGAACACAACACAATAATATCGGCGCCAGCTTTTTGAGCAGCAGCCACACCTGCTTCTACAGTATCGAAACCAAGATTATCAACCACTTCGTAACCTGCACACGCCAAGAAGTTGCACGAAAATTGTGCACGAGCCAAACGCATAGCCAAGCTACCAATGGTCAACATAAAGGCTTTAGGGCGTTTTGCTGCTTTTTCAGTAGCTAAGCGCAATGCTTCAAATTCTTGAGCAGCACGCACTTGTGGCAATTTAGCCAATCCACTATCGGTAGAACAGCCACATTTGCAAACGCAAGCCTCGTCGGTTATTTTTTGAGCAGCTTGTTCATTGAAATTTGGGAACTGATTTGTTCCAAGCAATACTTCTTTACGTACCGAAACATCTTTCAATCGTTGATTAGATGTAGCTTCCATATCCGCTTGTACTTGACCTGCTTCTACCGCTGCAAAGAAACCGCCTTTAGATTGAATATCCAAGAAACGTTTCCAAGCTTGTTCGGCAATACTAGCGGTCAAGTTTTCGATATAATAAGACCCTGCACTTGGGTCAGTCACTTTATCGAAATGTGATTCTTCTCTCAACAACAATTGTTGATTACGTGCAATACGTTCTGAAAAATCATCGCCATCTTTGAACGTTACATCAAATGGATTAACCGTTAATGATTCGACACCAGCCAATGTGGCGCTCATAGCTTCTGTTTGCGTACGCAATAAGTTTACATGAGCATCGTATACGGTTTTGTTGAAAGTAGAAGTTTCAGCATGGATATGCATTTTTGATGCACTTTCGGTAGCAGGATTGAATGCTTTCACCACCATGGCCCACAATAGACGAGCGGCACGGATTTTAGCAATTTCCATAAAATAGTTACCACCAACACCCATATTAAATTTGATAGCATTAGCAGCTACATCAGCTGAAACACCGGCATCGGTAAGCATTTCGAGATATTGTGCGCCCCAAGCTAAAGCATAGCCCAACTCTTGTGCACAATAAGCACCAGCATTATTTAAGCTGATAGAGTTAACCCCAAGTACGCGATAAGCAGGAAGTTGTTTTTGACCATCCACCATAGCTTTAGCGAATTGGGCAACTACAGTTTTGTCAAGTTTTTTGCCTTTTAACAACATACGATTCATTGGATCGCAGTTGATAGAGCCATTCAATTTGGCAACATCGTAACCTTTTGATTTAAAGTAGTCGGCCAACAAACCTACCAACTCGGCTGAACGACGAATACAAACCGTGAAATTGAGTTCCACGCAGTCTGCAGCAATGCCGTCGAGCAATGTAGCAATGTAAGCGCTACCTAATTCCGCTTTGTTCAGTTTGAAACCTAAAGAGTCAACACCTTTGTTCAAAACGTCAAGCGCTTTAGTGTTGGCAACTTTGGCGTCTTTTGCATCAATATTTTGACGCACGTACCAACTATTGTCGGTTTTAATGCCACGCACATAAGGAAATTCTCCAGGCGCTGATTCGGTAGTTTTTAAGGCTGCCACGTCTTCTGTGCGATAGAAAGGCATTACGTTAAACCCTTCATTGGTTCTCCAAACGAGCTTTTTCGTAAAATCAGCTCCTTTGAGGTCAGCCTCTATTTTCGCCATCCACTCTGCGGTGGTCACTGCGGGAAAATCGGCCAACAGATTTAATTTCTTTTCTGCCATAAAATAAGTATTTATAAAATTGAAAGTATGTGCTATTTTTTCAAAAACATACGACATAATAAAATGCACCAACAAGCTCTGTAAAGCCGATTAGCAACATGCAATTAGCGTATCATATTACACGTTTGATGATGTAATAAGTGATTTTTTAGGTTAAGCGCTGCAAAGTTACAATTTTTTGACGGAGATACCCACCATTTTAGCCGAAAAAACACACTAAAATAAAAGAATAAAACAAGATGTAACATCCTAATAAAAAAATACATATCTTTGCTTCGTGACCATTCTCTAAAAATAAGCATAACCTCCTAATTTAATTACTATTATGAAAACACTCCACACGCATTGGCGACTCATAATTACAGTGATTGCATGGTACACCATTCTACCAATAAACGCCGCTTCGTTTGTTGGTGGAAGAACCGATTTTCGCGACGAAACCATTTATTTTCTCATGACCACCCGTTTCTACGATGGCGACTTGACCAATAACGTACAATGTTGGGATGGCACGCAATACAATCAAGGTGATCCTGCGTGGCGTGGCGACTTTAAAGGTTTAATTGCTAAACTAGACTATATCAAAGCATTAGGCTTTACGGCTATTTGGATTACGCCAGTAGTAGAAAACTGCTCAGGCTACGATTATCATGGCTATCACGCTATCAATTTTAGCAAAGTAGATCCGCGCTATGAATCGGAAGATTGCGATTTTCAAGATTTGATAGACGCCGTACACGCCAAAGGCATGAAAATTATTTTGGACGTGGTGTTTAATCATACAGGAAATTTTGGCGAAGAATTCTTATGTCCGATGTTCACAAAAACTGGTGATTTATCATCAACCGACTGTTTAACACCTCATGCACAAACAAAACTACCGGCTAATTATGCCAGTTTAAGTTCAGGCGAACAATACCAAGCGCGTTTGGCTTTGATGAAAAATACGGATGGAAAAAATCACGACACGAAAAACTATTGGCACCATTTCGGTAATTTCAATTGGGACGACATCACCAGTCAATGGGCACAAATTGCAGGTGATTGTGTCGATTTAAACACAGAAAATCCAGCGGTATACAACTACATTGTTCGTGCTTATTCATCGTTTATCCGCATGGGTGTAGATGGTTTCCGTATTGATACTGGGAAACATATTTCACGTTTAGTATTCAATAAAGTGTTTAACGATGCTTTCCATGCGGCAGCACAAGCAGCTGGCAAACCAAATTTCTTTATGTTTTCCGAAATTTGCACGCGTGACCGCAACTATTGGTATCGCAACACGCCTGCCATTTCCACTCCATTCTACACGTGGAAAGATTCAAAAAGTTACGCTTGGTCTGGCGATTCTACTGTTTGGGAAAATATCTCTATCATGAATGGTACCGAAGGTTTTACGGGCACAGTAAATCAAGCATCGTGCATTTCGAATTACAACGACAATAGCAGTGAAGGCGGACAACCATCGAGCACCAATGCCAAATTGAATGGCAACGATTACCACACACCCGATTGGTCGAAAAATTCAGGATTGAATGTCATTGACTTCCCGATGCATTGGAATTTTGAAAATGCAGGTAGCGCTTACAACGTAGCCTTGAGTGGCGACTGGAGTTATAACGATGCCACTTTCAATGTAACTTACGTAGATTCTCACGACTACGCGCCTGATGGTGCACCCGAAAGTCAACGTTTTGCCAAAGATCAATCCACGTGGGCCGAAAATTTATCATTAATCTATACTTTTAGAGGAATTCCTTGCGTGTATTATGGTTCAGAAATTGAATTCAAAAAAGGTTGTATTATCGATAAAGGTCCAAACATGCCATTACGTGAAAGTGGACGCGCTTATTTTGGCGACTACATTACAGGTTCGCTCAACGTCACTGATTTTGCCCAATATAATAATGCTAGTGGCAATTTGGCGGTAACACTCAAACACCCTTTGGCTTTACATATCCAACGTTTGAGCAGACTTCGCATGGCCATACCAGCTCTTCGTAAAGGACAATATTCCACCGATAATTGTTCTGGTTCGTTTGCTTTTAAACGTCGCTATACCGATGCCACCACCGACAGTTACGTGTTAGTATGTATCTCTGGAGGAGCTACTTTTAGCAATATTCCCAATGGCACATACACCGACGCTGTGACTGGCGACACAAAGACAGTTACGAATAATTCCTTGACAGCTAGCTGTTCTGGCAAAGGTAATTTACGTGCTTACGTTCTTTCAACTGCCAAAACAACTGCTCCAGGAAAAGTTGGAACTGATGGTCAATACATCTACAGCAGTTCATCCGTAACTGTTCCGCAAGGCACTTACCCTGATCCAACGGAAGTACTGTTGGAGGGCGAAGGAAGTGGTGAAACTGGTGGCGGTGGCACAGGCGAAATTATCACACCATGTGTTAACACGAATGAGCGTGCCGTATTCTTCACCAAATCAAGCGATTTTGGTAGTAGCATCAATGCCTACATTTGGCACAAAACCACTGGATCGACAACACAAGTATGTGGTGGATGGCCAGGTAAGAAAATGACGGCATTAGGAAATAACGTCTATAAATTCAGTATTCCTGCAGAAGCTACTGCTGTAGATGGAACTTGGCAAATTATTTTCAATGATGGCAGCGGCAACCAAACAGCGGACTTAGCCTTTACATTGAACGGTATGTATTCTGGTGCCAACAAAGGCAGCATCACTTGTGCAAGTACAATCACACTCAATTGTGCCGATGTGCCACAAGGCATTGACTACGCAACTGCAAACAAACTCGTAATTTATAGCAATGACGGAGCGTTAATTATTAGTAGTCCACAAGCTACCACACTCTACATTCACACTATAGACGGACGCTTATTACGCACCGTGGATATCGAATCTGGCATTACTACGCTCAAGGGCTTCCAACAAGGCGTATATCTCGTAAATGGTAAAAAAGCTATTGTATTATAATCACCATTTATCCAATAGTTGAGACATTGAGGCGGACTATGGTTCGCCTCAATTCGTTTCTGCACAAAATCTTTTAACATAATTTTTATCGAAAAACAATAAATATATTTTGATATTCAAAAAATAATACCTTACTTTGCAACCGATTTAATTTTGTTTGCTTCGTCAACACGTTTAATTTTATAGATATGAAAAAAGTAATTTATGCAGCTATGATCAGCACAGCTATCGTTGCCACTTCATGTGGGAACAACAAACCTGAACGAACCTCAGGGATTCGTTTTAGCGATTTAGACACGACTGTGTCGCCAACAGAAGATTTCTACCAATACGCCTGCGGCGGTTGGATGAAAAACCACCCACTCACAGCGGAATATGCACGCTATGGAAGTTTCGACAAATTGGCAGAAGACAACCAAGAACAACTCAAAGGTTTAATCACAGAAATTGCCAAGGACAACCACAAAAAAGGTTCTATTCCACAAAAAATTGGTGATTTATACAATCTTGGAATGGACAGCGTTACCATTGAAAAACAAGGTGCTGAACCACTCAAAGCCAAATTGAAAAGCATTGCTGCCATGCACCAAAAGAGTGAGCTAACAAACAAACTAGCACTTTATGCACAAGAAGGTGGAAGTCCACTATTTTCCATATTTGGCGAAGCAAATCCAAACAATAGCAAAGAATGTATTGCTTGGGTATGGCAAACAGGACTTGGCATTGGCGACCGCGATTATTACCTCGACAACAGTGCAAACATGGAAACTATTCGTAAAGAATATGTCACATTGTTAAGCAAATTCATGCAATTGTCAGGCTATGATAAAGAAGCTAAAATCGCTAACACCGACGAGATGGCAAAACGCATTTTGGCATTTGAAACCGAATTGGCAAAAGCCTTTATGGATAAAAATGACACACGTGACCCATACAAAACGTGTAACATTGTAAGCGTAGACGAATGGCAAAAAATGTTACCAATTATCGACCTAAAATCATACATGAATACAATTGGTCTTGGCGCCATCAAATCAGTGAATATTGGTCAAGTAGAATATACAAAATCACTCAATAAAATTCTTGAAAAAACCGACCTCGAAGTACTTAAAGCTTATTTAGCATGCAACTATGTAAATGGTGCAGCAAGTTATTTGAGCAGTGCCTTTGTAGATGCTAACTTCCATTTTTATGGACGTGTACTGTCGGGACGCGAAGAACAACGTCCTCGTTGGAAACGTGTAGTTGGTACCGTAGACGAGTCATTGGGAGAAGCTGTTGGACAAATGTATGTAGAAAAATATTTCCCTGCAGAAGCCAAAGAACGCATGCTTAAATTAGTATCAAATCTTCAGGCTGCTTTGCGCGAACGCATTGCACAAAACACATGGATGACCGATTCTACAAAACAAAAATCGTATGAAAAACTGGACGCCTTCATTGTAAAAGTAGGTTATCCTGACAAATGGCGCGATTATAGCAATTTACAAATTGAAAAAGATAGCTATTTTGCAAACATACAACGCGCTAGCCGTTTCGAAACAGCTTATCAAATGAGTAAAATTGGGAAAGCTGTAGATCCAAGAGAATGGTTGATGACTCCACAAACAGTCAATGCTTACTACAACCCGACTACGAACGAAATTTGTTTCCCTGCAGGTATCTTGCAAGTGCCATTTTTCGATATGAATGCTGACGATGCAGTAAATTATGGCGCAATCGGCGTAGTGATTGGTCACGAAATGACACACGGATTTGACGATCAAGGACGCAATTACGACAAGACTGGTAATCTTAAAAACTGGTGGGCAGAAAGTGATGCCACCAATTTTAAAGAACGTACAAACGTTTTGGTGAACTATTTTGATAAAATTGAAGTTTTACCAGGTACTTTCGCTAATGGGACCTTTACATTAGGTGAAAACATTGCCGACAACGGTGGACTTAATATTTCGTATGTAGCACTTCAAAAAGCCAAAAAACAAGGTGACATCAAAGAAAATATGGATGGCTTTACAGCTGACCAACGTTTCTTTATTGCTTACGCAGGTGTTTGGGCGGGCAACATTCGCGAAGCCGAAATGCTCCGTCGCACGAAAGAAGATCCACACTCTTTAGGCAGATTACGTGTAAATGCAACACTTCCACACATCGATGCATTTATCACAACATTTGACGTAAAAGAGGGTGATAAAATGTACCTAGCTCCAAATAGTAGAGCAAAAATTTGGTAATAATCATAATTCATATAAAAAGCCCACAAGTACAACTTGTGGGCTTTTTATATATCCATCGGAAAAGAACTTTTACTTTGATTTAAAACAAAAAGTCTATTTTATCTTACAATTCATTATAAAAATATAGGATTTTAAAGCTAAAAGTAGTATCTTTGCGCTTTATTTTGTAAAAATGAATGCATATGGCTACAAGTGACAAAAATAGACAAGGCTATCCACTAGCACAAGGATTATACAACCCCAAAAATGAACATGACGCATGCGGTGTAGGATTTGTGGTAAATATATCAGGCGATAAATCGCACGATATTATTGAAAACGGATTAAATGTATTAGCCAATATGCAACATCGCGGTGCTGAAGGTGCCGACAAAAAAAGTGGCGATGGTGCGGGTATTATGACTCAGATCTCACATGAGTTTATCCTCTTACAAGGAATTCCTGTTCCTGAACGTGGAAAATATGGAACTGGATTGGTATTTGTGCCTAAAGACAAAGCTTTACAAACTGCTTGCTTAGAGCTCATTCGTCGTCATGTGACCCAAGAAGGGTTAACCCTGATGCCAATACGCGACGTCCCTGTAAATAGCCACGTGTTAGGCGAAGCTGCGCTAGCTGTAGAACCTGCTATCAAGCAACTCTTTATCACAGGCGATAGCGGCGATTCACTCGAATTACGTTTATTCAGAATCAGAAAACGCATTGAACAAGAAGTACTAAAATTGTATAATAGCCCAAGAACGTGTTACATCGTCAGCTTGTCTAGCAAACGTATTGTCTACAAAGGCATGTTAACATCGACACAATTACGCGATTACTTCACCGATTTAACCAATCCCTATTATACCAGCGCACTCGCATTAGTACATTCACGGTTTTCTACCAACACCTTCCCTACTTGGTATATGGCACAACCATTCCGATTCCTTGGTCATAATGGCGAAATAAATACCATCGATGGCAACCGAACTTGGGTAAGTGCTTGTGAAAACGTATTTAATCTCGAGAAAGCGGGTAATATCCACGAACTATCGCCCATCATTCAACCCAACATGAGCGACAGTGCCTCATTGGACAACACATTGGAATTTTTTGTTATGGCTGGTATGTCCTTGCCACGCGCTTTAGCCATGTTACTTCCAGAAAGTTTTAACTCCAAAAATCCAATTTCGCCAGAACTACGTGGATTTTATGAATATCATAGTATGTTCAAAGAGCCTTGGGATGGTCCTGCCGCACTCTTATTTTGCGACGGACGCTACATTGGTGGTATGTTGGACAGAAATGGCTTACGACCAGCACGTTATTTAATCACCACTGACAATATGATGATTGTGGCTTCTGAAACGGGTGTCCTAGAAATACCTGCTGAACGCGTGCGTGAAAAAGGACGATTTAAACCCGGGAAGATTTTAATTATCGATACGGAAGCAGGCACATTTAGAAACGATGCCGAAATAAAAGCCGAATTGGCGAACGAACATCCTTACACAGAATGGCTTAATAAAAGTCGTGTAACTTTGAGCAACATCACCTCTGGTCGAAAAATAACCAATGCTATTGACGAACTTTATCCCAAGTTACGTGCGTTTGGCTATACCCAAGAAGATATTGATCGCGTGATATTACCAATGGTCATAAACTCTAACGAACCTATTGGCTCTATGGGCGACGACACGCCATTGGCTGTATTTTCGCAAAAACCACAACGTTTATTCAACTATTTCCGACAACGGTTTGCACAAGTAACCAATCCGCCCATTGACCCGCTGCGCGAAGAAGCTGTGATGTCACTTACGGGCTACATTGGTTCGGTCAACAGTAATTTATTGATGCCTTCAGAAGGCGACTGTAAAGTTGTACGTTTACCAAATCCGTTACTCACAAACCGTGATTTAGATATTTTATACCATCTAGAATACAAAGGTTTTAAAACTAATTCGTTAGATATTACTTTTGATGTAGAATTTGGCGAAAGAGGATTAGAAGAACGGTTAAAATCACTTTGTAAAGAAGCTGAAAAAGCAGTAGATAATGGCTGTAATTACATCATTTTGAGCGATCGAAAAATAGATGCGAAAAAAGCACCAATTCCATCACTATTAGCGGTTTCGGCGATACATCATTACCTCATCCAGTGTGACAAACGTGTGCAAACGGCTTTAATTGTTGAGTCGGCAGAACCACGTGAAGTCGAGCATTTTGCTTTACTCATCGGGTTTGGAGCAAGTGCCGTGTGTCCTTATATGGCTTTTGCTGTTATTGACGATTTGGTAACAAACAAAAAAGTACAACTCGATTACGACACCGCCGAAAAACATTATATCAAAGCATTAGATAAAGGTTTGCTAAAAATCATGTCAAAATCAGGTATTTCAACATTGCGTAGTTATCGTGCTGCTCAGATGTTCGAAAGCATTGGTTTATCCTCTGAACTGTTAGACGCCTATTTTAAAGGAATCACCTCTCCTATTGAAGGTATTACCCTTAAAGAACTTGCCAAAAATACCATTACAGCTCTTAAATTAGGATTCCCTGACGAACCTAACCAAGTCAACAGCGATTCCGAATTGGGAGATTGGGGTAATTTAATTTATCACAAAGGTGGCGAAATACACGCTTGGTCACCCAAAACTGTTAGTTTGCTACGCAAAGCAGCTGTGCAAAATAACCCTGAATTATATCAGGAATTTACACAACACGCCGATGCGCCAGAAACACCTATTTTTATTCGTAATTTAACGACATTAACACAAAGAACGCCTATTTCGATTGATGAAGTAGAACCAGCAGAAGCCATTTTTAAACGTTTTGTGGCAGGAGCTATGTCGTTTGGTGCTATCAGCAAAGAAGCGCATGAAACGATTGCTATCGCCATGAACCGACTAGGCGGAAAAAGCAACACCGGCGAAGGCGGCGAAGATCCAGAACGCTACCAATGTGAAAGTAATCAGAACTGTCGTCGCAGTAGTATAAAACAAGTGGCATCGGGTCGATTTGGTGTCAATGCTGAATATTTAGTGAATGCTGACGAAATACAAATCAAAGTAGCCCAAGGTGCAAAACCAGGCGAAGGTGGTCAGTTGCCAGGCTATAAAGTGGACGAACTCGTCGCAAAAACGCGTCATTCTATTCCGGGTATCACACTTATTTCACCGCCACCGCATCACGACATCTACTCCATTGAAGATTTGTCACAACTAATTTTTGATTTACGCAACGTCAATCCCGAAGCATCTATCAGTGTAAAATTAGTATCTGGAAACGGCATTGGAACGATAGCCGCAGGTGTTGTAAAAGCAAAAGCCGATCGATTGGTAATTAGTGGTTACGATGGCGGTACGGGCGCTAGTCCAATCAGTTCTACACGCCACGCAGGCATGCCACTCGAAATAGGATTAGCTGAAGTACAACAAACGTTGATGCTAAATAATTTACGCCGAAAAGTACATTTACAAGCCGACGGTCAGCTCAAAACGGGGTACGACTTAATAGTGGCTGCGCTTTTGGGTGCTGAAGAATTTGCCTTTGGCACATCTCTTCTCATTGCCTTGGGCTGTTGTATGGATCGCAAATGTCACGCCAACACCTGTCCCGTAGGCATTGCTACACAGGACGAGGCTTTGCGCTGTAAGTTCACAGGAAAACCTGAACATATTGAAAATTATCTACGCTTTTTAGCCGAAGAAGTACGTAATTATTTGGCTCAATTGGGGCATAAATCGATGAGCGAAATTATTGGTCGCACCGATTATTTAAGACAAAAAACGTTAACCACAGAAAATTACGCCGGCATAAAACTCGATCGTCTGTTTTATCAAGTCAATAATGGTTCTCCTCGTTTATGCGACGGCTCCAAACCAGATTCATTACCAAGTACGAGCAAAGATTTTGTATTCATAGCCAATGCCGCCAATGCCATCGACAAGAAAGAACCTGTAACATTGGCTGGCACCATTAAAAATACCGATCGATCAGTAGGCTGTATGTTATCTGGTGTTATTGCTAAAAAATATGGCAATGCAGGACTTCCTGACGACACCATCACTATTTCGTTACAAGGATCTGCTGGTCAAAGTTTTGGCGCATTTTTAGCGCGTGGCATCACGTTACGACTAGAAGGAGATGCTAATGATTATGTTGGCAAAGGACTTTCAGGAGGAAAAATCAGTTTAATCACGCCTAAAAACGTAGCATACGCTCCCGAAGAAAACACCATTGCAGGTAATACCTTACTTTACGGCGCCACCGAAGGTGAAGTGTACATCAATGGCCGTGTGGGCGAACGTTTTGCCGTACGTAACAGCGGCGCTATAGCTGTGGTAGAAGGTGTATGCGATCACTGCTGTGAATATATGACTGGCGGACGCGTCGTAGTGCTTGGCCGTGTAGGACGTAACTTTGCCGCTGGCATGAGTGGTGGTATTGCCTACGTATGGAATCCTAACGAAGATTTTGACTATTTCTGTAATATGGAAATGGTGGAACTGGCGCTACTCAACAAAACTGATAACGAAGAAGTTCACAAACTCGTGATGCAACACTACAAAGCGACTGAAAGTCCGCTAGCGGCACGCATGTTGGCAAACTGGGACAAAATAGCCGCACAATTCATCAAAGTATTACCTATTGAATACAAGAAAATTTTAGATTTGGAAAAAAATGTACGATAAGCTGGCACAAAAAAGGAGAACTCAAGTTCTCCTTTTTTTATTGTATAATCCTCACTTCGTTACTTTACCACCTACAGGAGGTTTTGCGGGTACTACTTTGGTAAGCACCACCCCTACAGGGATAGAAAATCCATCTTCAGGAATAGCCTCATCGTCAGAATAATCTCCCTCCACCTCATTGATAACCCACTTTATTTGAATAGGTGATAATAGGTCAATCCGACCTGTGGTTGACTTTTTTTTACGCTTATCCCTAAACATAACCGCTAATTCTTTCTCACACACCCCTGCTTTATCGATGAAATTAGTGGCAAAAATAATAATGGTTTTCCACGTAGCATCATTACTCTCGGTAGGAATATCGGCATCGGTAAACGAATCCAACACAGTATTACCTTTCTTGTAGTAATAGTTACCCACCAAACATTCGCCATAACTGAACGTCGAATTTTCTGGTACCTTTTTAAGGGTTATTTTTAGCGTCTCCGTTTCATGAATATACTGCCAAGTACCCACATAGGCATCCAAATTTTTAGTGCGTAATTCGCGACGGCAAATAGCGCTTAACTCCAAACTCACACTGCAGAGCAACAGCAATAACACTAATTTGGTGACTATTTTCATAATCTAGTTAGTTTAGTTACAACATGAATCAAACTACTATGAATCTATAAATCCAATAAACCTTCGGGCAATGTCATGTGTAAAATACGCTTATCATGGTCGATGTCCGTAATATAGGATTCGCTGACAGGAATAAGCCGTTCGCCTATCATAAACAAGGCATTAGCAGTGCTTTCATCCACGCCATCGATTACGCCAAGTACGCCATGCGACTGTTCGTGCACACTAAACCCCACAAAATAAGATAATGTTGGAGCTTCTGTTGGCTGCCCCAGCACATCGCGCTTTACATATACCAATTTGCCACTTAACTCCCTCGCACGAGGTTCATCAGTAATGCCATCAAGCAAAATAAGTGCCGTCGTGTCATTCTTAAAACGATAGGCATTGATAAAAAATGGCACAAAAATAGCATCCATTTCAAAGACAAAATAATCGCACGCATCGATGTCAAAATCCTCACTAAACTCAAAAGTTAGTTCACCTTTAATACCATGCGTTTTTCCTGTTTTGCCAACCAAAGCTAATTCTGAAAGTTGTATCACGTGAGCAAGTCTTAAATATGTATACTAAAAACTATTGATTACGTTGCTTATTTCTTTTTCGGTTCCTCGTGTGGTAAGACATATTCCACTTTACCTTTGCGCAAAGCACGTACAATTAAATAGATGCCTAAAATTACAAAAGGTAAACTTAACCATTGTCCCATATTAAAGGTCATGCCAGCTTCAAAATCTGATTGATCGTTTTTCAAAATTTCAATTAATTGACGAGCCACGAAAACGCCCGTGAATCCGATACCTGACAACAAACCATTATATTTACCAGCATCTTTCTTCCAATAAAGCCACATCAACAGAACAAATAATAGAAAATAAGCGCCTGCTTCATAAAGTTGAGTCGGGTGACAGGGCAACCACTCAGCTTGAGGACAACACATCGTAGGCGCAGGGCATTCTACAAAGTCAGTAACCGAACCACAAAACTGTTCACGACCACGTAAAAAGACAAAACCCCAAGGCAAATCAGTAGGCGTTCCATAAATTTCAGAATTCATCAAGTTACCAATACGAATCATACCTGCCACCAATGATGAACCTATAAATAAACGGTCGCCCAACCACCAAATACTTTGTTTGGTCATATATTTAGACAGAAGCCAACAAGTCAATACCATAGCTATAGCGCCACCGTGACTAGCTAAGCCACCATGCCAAACCATAGGTATTTCCCATAAATTCTCCTTATAATAAGCCCAATCGTAGAAAAATACATGTCCTAACCGTGACCCAACGATAACAGCCAACACAATGTAAATAAATACTTTATCGAGCCAGCTCTCAGGTGCACCATCGCGTTTAAAGGTTTTACCGATAATAGAAATACCGATAAAAAAGCCCAAAGCGTACAATAAACCATACCAACGAACTGATAATGAGCCTAAAGAAAACAAGATAGGATCTTGATCCCAAATAATGGATAACAACATAAGCGAATAAAATTTAAAACGTAATTAGTTGAGAACAAACAATGATGAAAGCAAAATTTGCTTTCATCATGTTAATTAATAAAACAAATTGGTAATCAATCTGTTATTATGCTTTACGAACAATGGCCACTGGCGTTTGTTGTGAATTTTGACCAAGCGGATTATCTTTGAACAACGCCTTCAAGAATTTAACGTCCAAATCTTTGCTTGATTTACCCAAAATATCTACATTCAAATCATTGGCATCAAGTACAATTACTTCATTGCCAAGTTTTTCTTTCAATTTGCGAGCTACTTTATCAGGATTTTTAGGCGCCATCTTCGCATAGCGATTATAAGGAGGAATTGTGCAATCGCATGGCCCATCGATAGCATAAGCACGAGGTCCGCACACTTTGTAAAATACGCCACGAATTCCGAATGGTTTTGTAACCAATGCAGCAGCACAGCCCAACAATAAACGTGGAACGCCGACATCTTCCACCGCCAATTGCATGGTATAAGGACTTCCTAGACCAATGCCATAAGGCGATTTATAGACAAACTTCACTAAAAATTTGGCAAACCAACCCGGTTTGATTTCCGAAATAGGAAATGCGCGACCTTGTGTGATAGCCACAACTTTTTCACTCACAAAGATAATATCGCCAGGTTGACGTAAATCTTTGGTGTATTTATCGAGTACTTCGAATAAATCGTCTTCACGCATCACCACATGGGTTTTCACAGGAATACGTAAATAACTAACGCCATCAATTTCGATGGCCAATTTTTTCCCTTCGTTTGCTTGAGGTTCCATTTTAATAAAATATATAAAGGTTTATTACCTAAAAAATATGCGGCAAAGATAACTATTAGTTATGAGTTACACACAAAACGCGTTTCTTTTTTTAACAACACCTATAAGTAAGGATTATTCACTCGTTCGTTACCAATAGTTGTAGCTGGGCCATGTCCCGAATAGACAATTGTTTCATCAGGTAAGACCATTAATTTACGCTGTATACCCGCTATCAATTCGGCATAATTCCCCTTTGGTAAATCTGTGCGACCAATGCTGCCTGCAAATAAAACATCACCTACAAAAATGACGTTTTCGGCACGACAATAGAAGCAAATACTTCCTGGCGAATGGCCTGGTACATGCAGCACTTCCAACTGCGTTCGACCAAAAGAAATAACATCACCCTCTTGCAAATAACCACCCAACGGTTGTTCTCTAATGACGCCTTGTATACCAAAGGCTTGAGATTGAGCAATTAGTTGTCCAATCAAGAACTCATCCGCTTGATGTGCTTCTGGCAATACGCCCAACGTGTGAGCCACCATGTAATTACCAAACGAATGATCGAGATGAAGATGTGTATTCAACACATGTTTCACTTGTAACTTTTCAGTAGCCAAATATAGCGTAAGTCGTTCATCTTCATCTGACGACAAGCAACCACAATCGATAATGACAGCTTCACCTGTATCATCTGATAATACATACGTATTTTCCTGAAAGGGATTAAACTGAAACGTTTTTATATGCATGAAAGACCAATATTAAGAAATTACAAAGGCAGATAAACCGCTTTTTTGGTACTAAAAAAATCTTCGGTGAAAAATTCACTTACATCATAAAGTGTTGCCATCTGTCTATAAGGAAACACTTCTGACTGCAACTCTCCTCCTTTTAAACAAATAAGTCCATTAGGCAAAGCATTTTTCTGTTCTTTAGAAATGTTTTTCTTCACCAATTTCACTAAATCACCCAAAGGCATTACGGCACGACTCACCACAAAATCATATTTATCTTTCACTTCTTCCATGCGAGCATGTTGAAACGTGCAATTTTTCAAACCAATGGCATCGGCTATTTCATGCGCCACACGCACTTTTTTACCAATAGAATCGACCAAATGAAAGTGTGTTTCAGGGAAAAGTATGGCCAACGGAATACCCGGAAAACCGCCACCAGTACCAACATCTACCACAGACGTTCCTGGCTTAAAGGCTAGTATTTTAGCAATAGCCAAAGAGTGCAGCACATGATGCTCGTACAAATTATCAATATCTTTACGGGAGATGACATTAATCTTGGCATTCCAATCGCGGTAAAAATGATCCAACGAAGCAAACTGCTCTAGTTGCGTTTGAGTGAGCTGAGGGAAATACTGTTTTAATAATTCCATAAAACTCTTACTTTTGGGTGAAAAGCTCATACACCGCGGTTCCCTTCTTCAACAATGGCAATGCAGCGGCTTTAGAAACCAACAAACGAGTGCTACCTACAGCATACGGAGCGATATCATACGGATTAAATTGGTAAAAAATACCATCCTCTGTGATAGCAAAGTTACCATTAGGAATAAGTTGTTGTAACCAGAAATCGTTCAAGGTCAAATTACGTTTTGCCGCATCCGCTTCCAATAATCGAGTCAGAAGAGCCACCAATGAATCACTGTAGTTTTCTACAAAAATATCATCTTCAGTCAACTGGTCACCCGTAGTTACATCGAACACCCAACACATAGTTGTTTCCAAACCGTGTGCTCCACCGGTAAATAAATAACGAGTTGCTTCGTAACTTAACAATTTATCAGATTCATACAAAGGCACTGCCGTTAAAAATTCTTGATAATGATACAAAACAGGACTACCTTTAATATCGGTTTGCACCAAATTATACTCTTCGTTACAAGCGGCAATATAAGTTCCGAGTAAATTTTCAGCAGGAACATTGACATATTTTTCGGTGAATAAATCGGTAATTAAGGTTCTTTGAACATTCTTCAAAGCAGTGGTATCGGCACCTTTCGTAGGAAACTCCACTTTAAGTTTCATCTCGAAACAAGGATCTTGGCTTTGAGGACATGCAACAATCAAACTATCTTCTAGCGAAGTAAACTTAAAAGCCGATTTATCCATAAAATCACAAGATGCTAGCATACAAACAGTTGCCAAAAGAACCAACGAAATCTTGATCGTTTTCATAACAAAGAGATTAAAAGTGAATAATTGAGAGTACAAATATACGTTATATTTGCTAAAAATGATTAATAAATCGCATTAATTTGAATAGTTTCTACTACTTTTGCACCCATAAACAATGAAACGCGTTACGTCACATATTATCAGTTTGGGATTAGCCTACCTTTTTTTGACGGTGGGCTGTGGCGTCAACGTCACTGAATTCTGCTGTTCCCTCTGTGAAAAGCAAGGTATTCAGATGTTTACATCAAGTAGCTGCGAGGAGGTACACGCACACCATCAGCATGACAAACACGCGGGCAAGCACTGTTGTGAATATCACCATTCCAACCAGAAAACAATCAAGGGGCTGAATTTAGCCTCAAAAGATAAAAGATGCGAACTTCATCGTCTTAAAGTCGAAGAGCCAACAGTTCATGGGCAATTGGTATTAACACATTTCTCTTTTGTGGCGATTGTTTTCATGCAAGAACCGATCGACTTATCGATAGAAGCCGCTAAACCCGTCGAGTTCATTTCACTTAAAGCCCCACCCGATAGTGGGCGCGATATTCTTACCCGTATTTCAGTTCTCACTATTTAGTTTGATATTAGCAAAGAGAGCCAAAAACCAGAGTGTTTTAGGCAATATTGTCGTGTCTAATATTAAATTAAATAAAAAATGAAAACAACTTATCTTACTCTTTTGGTTGGTTTGCTCAGTCTATCTGCTCAAGCCGCCACTATCACAGGTGTTATCAAAACTAAAAACGAGCCTATTATTGGCGCCGAAATTTTTTGGCAAAACACCACAGTCGGTTCCACATCCAATTTGGATGGCTCCTTTCAAATAAATACGGTTACCAATTCCGATACCCTTGTAGTGCGTTATTTGGGATTTAACACCCAATACATACATATTGATAACCCACAAAAACCATTACAAATAACGTTAACGGAAACCAAACAAAATTTGGATGAAGTAGAAGTTACTGCTCGAGCTTTGGGAACTATAACCTCGCGTATTACACCTATACAAACACAAACGATTACCGCAGCGGAACTGTGCAAGGCTGCATGTTGTAATCTATCCGAAAGTTTTGAAACCAATGCTTCGGTTGACGTAGCCTACAGCGATGCCGCCACTGGCGCCAAACAGATTCGTTTATTGGGCTTGTCGGGTACCTACGTACAATTACTGACAGAAAACACACCTGGCATACGTGGCTTAGCCTCTAATTTTGGATTAGAGTACATTCCTGGCCCTTGGATGGAAAGCATTCAAGTGTCAAAAGGTACATCATCGGTAATTAATGGCTACGAAGCTACAACGGGACAAATAAATGTTGAGTATCTCAAACCACAAAAAGCGAATCCAATTGCACTCAACCTTTTCATGAACTCCGAATTTAGAACAGAAGTGAACGCCACCGGCGGTTGGAATATCAACAACAAACTTTCGACAGGCGTTATGGCACACTACAAAAATGATGGAATGGAAATGGATGCCAACCACGATGGTTTTATGGATTTACCCAAAAGCAATCAAATAAACTTACTAAACCGTTGGAACTACCAATCAGGTAATTACACTGGTCAAATTTTGGTACGTGGTTTATACGACGAACGTCGTGGTGGACAAATGAGCAAACTCGCTTTAACTAATCCGTACAACATTGCCATTGACACCAAACGTATCGACGCATTTATGAAAAATGGCTACGTATTTGATCCTGAAAAAGGGACTAGCATTGGTATTATAGTGAGTGGGTCGTATCACGAGCAAACTGGTCTGTATGGCGAACGCCTTTACCATGGCGCGCAAACCAATTTATATGCAAACGCCATATTCCAAACCAATTTTAATGATCACCATAAACTCGTAACAGGTGCCAGTGTTAATTATGATAACTATGACGAAGGTTTACAATTGTCGAATATCACGAACGAGATGCCATTCGACAGAGCAGAAGTAACACCTGGCGTTTTTGCTGAATATTCGTTCACGTTTCACGAACATTTATCATTACTAGCTGGCATACGCGGTGACTATAGCACACGTTACGGATTTTTTGTAACGCCACGCGTCAACATGCGTTATGCCCCTTGGAAATGGTGGAACATTCGTGCATCAGTTGGTTTAGGGTACCGTTCGCCAAACGTATTAGCCGATTATGCATTTACCCTACCAAGTAGTCGAAAAATAATGTTTGCCGACACTGAATTCAAGCAAGAAAAGGCTTTAAATACAGGTATCAGTACTACGTTTTATATTCCCATGGGGAGTCGTGAGCTACAGTTCTCGGCCGAGTTTTACCATACTAACTTTTTCGAAGCTGTAGTAGCGGATATGGATAGCGATCCACATCAAATAATTTTTAGCAATTTGAATGGAGGAAAAGCGTACGCCAACAATTTCCAAACGGAACTCTCGATGGAAATACTTCGAGGTTGGACAACAACTGTCGCTTATCGTATGACCGATGTTAAAAACACTTACAACGGCACGTTACGTGAAAAACCACTCACCAACCGTTTCAAAGGATTGATAACCACATCGTACCAAACGCCACTCAAAAAATGGCAGTTCGATGTCACCGCACAATTCAATGGCGGCGGTCGCATGCCCGACCCTGATACTAATAATCCATTATGGGCAAGTACGTTCGATGCTTATCCTATGTTAATGGCACAAATTACAAGATATTTCAAAACTTGGAGTGTCTATTTTGGTGGAGAAAATATCACTAATTTTACACAAAAAAATCCGATTATTGACCCTAGCAATCCGTATGGTAACAACTTTGATGCTTCTATGGCGTGGGGACCAATTCATGGAGCAAAGGTGTATATTGGCTTCCGTTGGGCATTAGATAAACCAGAAAACTAAGAATCTTTTTATATTTACTTTTTAAAAAATTATCACAATGAAAAAATTAATTATGAGCATCGTATTGGTGCTAGCTGCTGCCACTATGGTAAATGCTGAAAAACAAGAAGTAGTACTTTTCATCAACAGTATGGAATGTGGCAACTGCCAAGCTAAAGTTGAAAAAACATTGGCTTACGAGAAAGGTGTGAAAGACTTACAATTCGATTTGCAAAAACGACAAGTAACCATTACCTTTGACAACGAAAAAACATCCGTTGAAAAACTTCAAAATGCGTTGGTAAAAAACAACAAATACGCATCGGAAGTAGTAAAACAAGGCTGTGCAAAATCATGCAAATCAGAAGCTGGTGGTTGCTCAAAAAGCTGCAAAAAAGAGGCCAAAGCAACTCCAAAATGCTGCAGCGGACATTAAAACAATAACACATTGATTTAACAACATAATGGATAGAGCATAAAACCATAACTTTTTACTCTATCCATTATTTTTTTACTCGTTATATGGTAAATCACGTCAAAAAACCCGATTGGCTAAAAATTGATTTTAGAAGTAATGATCAATTTGCCAACGTCAACCAGATTGTAAAAGAACACTGTTTACACACCATCTGCACCAGTGGTCGTTGTCCTAACATGACCGAATGTTGGAGCAGAGGCACTGCCACTTTTATGATTTTAGGTGACATTTGCACACGTTCGTGTAAATTTTGTAACACACAAACAGGACGTCCTCTACCGCCCAACCCAAACGAGCCACAACAATTGGCCGAATCCATCAAATTGATGAAACTCAAACACGCCGTAGTCACCGCCGTTACACGCGACGATTTACCAGACCAAGGTGCTGCACATTGGGCAGCGTGCATTGCGTCTATCAAACAGGAAAACCCCAACACCACTATCGAAGTGTTAATTCCCGATTTTCAAGGACAAACAGAGTTAATCAACCAAATTATAGCGCAACAACCGAACATCATAGCACATAACATAGAAACAGTAGAACGCTTAACAACGCAAGTTCGTAGCGCAGCCAAATATGACCTCAGCCTAACTGTATTGGCATACATAGCACAAAGTGGCATTCCGGCAAAAAGTGGTTTCATGCTCGGTTTAGGCGAAACAGAAGCTGAGATTCTACAGACCATGGACGATTTACGAAATGCGTCAGTGTCAGTATTAACACTTGGACAATACTTGCAACCAAGTAGAAATCATCTATCAGTGAGCGCATACATTCATCCCGATAAATTCAACGAATACAAGCAAATTGGCTTAGAAAAAGGCTTTCGGGTTATAGAAAGCGGTCCTTTGGTACGATCATCGTATCACGCAGAACGACACTTATAAAACGCTAATTCCCACTAAAATCTCACGCTACAACGTGAGATTTTTTAGTTTAAATTTAGCCTTTGCAACTTATCTGTTTTTGTGTATCTTTGTGGGTTGAATGTAAACGACACAGCATGTTATTTTCCGATATCATAGGACAAGAGCTTATTAAAGAACAGTTGCGGCAAACAGTACGTGCGCAACGCTTGCCTCACGCGCAACTGTTTTCTGGAGCTGAAGGAGTTGGTAAACTTCCTTTGGCGCTAGCTTATGCCCAATACATCAATTGTGAAAATAGAAGTGAGCAGGACTCCTGTGGCGTTTGTCCTTCGTGCGTGAAGTTTAACAAAATGGTGCATCCCGACTTGCATTTTGTGTTTCCCATCGTAAAAAACGAAGCAAAAAAGATGACCGTTTGCGATAATTTCTTGGCCGATTTTCGCGAAGCTATCCTAACAAATCCGTATGTAACCATCACTACGTGGCTCAACCAAATAGGCGATGGCAAGCAAGGACAAATTTACACCAACGAAGGCGATGAAATCATTCGTAAGCTGAATCTCAAAACCTACGAATCGGATTACAAAATTATGATTATTTGGGAACCCGAAAAGATGCACGAAAGCTGTGCCAATCGCGTCCTAAAAATTATAGAAGAACCGCCACCAAAAACCATTTTCCTGCTCGTTTCTGACACACCCGACGAAATTATTGGAACCATACAATCGCGTTTGCAACGCACCACAATACCACCAATCAGTGAATTGGAATTGGTACAACATGCTCAAAAGACATACACACTCCCTACTGACGAATTGCAACTACTGAGCCGTATGGCACAAGGCAGCTGGTCGCACATGCAAGCGTTAGTAGAACAAACCGACGAGATGAAAATCAACTTTGAACGTTTTGTTCAGATGATGCGTTTTTCATGGACATTAAACATCAAAGAACTTCGTCCTTGGGTGGATGAACTCGTGGCGGCAGGCAGAGAAGAAGAAAAACGATTTTTACAATATGCTCAACGCATGATTCGCGAAAACTTCGTATTGCATCTCAACCAGCCAACGTTGAACTACATGAGCCAACAAGAACAAGCATTCGCGCAAAAATTTTCGCAGTTCATCAACGAACGTAATATTTTGGATATGATGAACGAATTGGCGCTAGCCGAAGCTCAAATTGAACAAAATGGGAATGGCAAAATCATATTATTGGACTTAAGCATCAAACTATATCGATTATTAAAAAAATAAATAGGCAACAAAAAAACCTATTTATAACACTATTTATAAAAAAATAACAATGGAATATACACTCAATGACGGTGGGAGCAATCCTGGTAAAAAAGGATTTTGTGGCAATAGCTGCCGCAAATTACCTGTAATCGACTGGTTAGCCGATCTACCCGAAACACAGTTGGAAAGCGACTTAGTAGAAGTTCAGTTCAAAAACACACGCAAAGGATTTTTCCTTAACAATATGAAGTTACCACTCGAAAAAGGCGATGTGGTGGCAGTAGAAGCAACACCTGGTCACGATATTGGTACCATCACACTGACAGGAAATTTGGTGTTGGCGCAAATGAAAAAGAACAATATTGCTTTGGATCATTACGAAGTAAAACGCGTTTACCGCACAGCGCGCCCTACGGATATCGAAAAATTCGAAGAAGCTAAAGCCAAAGAGCACGACACCATGATTCGCTCACGTAAGATTGCCGAAAATCTGCAATTGGAGATGAAAATTGGTGATGTGGAATACCAAGGCGACGGCAGTAAAGCCATTTTCTATTACATTGCTGATGGTCGGGTGGATTTCCGTCAACTCATCAAAGTACTAGCCGAAACGTTCCGTGTGCGTATCGAAATGAAACAAATCGGAGCACGTCAAGAAGCTGGCCGCATCGGCGGTATTGGCCCTTGTGGACGCGAGTTATGCTGCGCTACTTTTATGAGCAATTTTGCCTCGGTATCAACCACAGCAGCGCGTCATCAAGATATATCAACCAATCCTCTAAAACTCGCTGGGCAATGTGCTAAAATCAAATGCTGCGTGAACTACGAAGTAGAAACTTACATCGATGCTAAAAAAGATTTCCCACGACAAGATACGCCGTTGGAAACCAAAGATGGCACTTTCTTCCACTTCAAAACGGACGTTTTTAAACGTCAAATGACCTACTCAAGTTCCAAGACATTCGCTGCCAACCTCGTTACATTATCGGTAGATCGAGTAAAAGAAATTATTGCCCTAAATAATAAAGGCGAACGCGTTGACACGTTATTAGCAAAAGAGCCAGTTGCAAAAAGTGCTCCTGTGGTTGATTTCCAAAACGTAGTAGGACAAGATAGTTTGACTCGTTTCGATAAATCGAGACCAAACAACCCGAACAGAAACCGAAATAAGCACAATCGGAATCGAAACAATAATCAGAATAGACCTGACACTAAATAATTTGAGCATGAAAACAAAAGTGATATTAGCACTCGTTATCACTGCGGCATTAACAGCTTGCAGCAATACCGTGTTTATGGAATGCAAGGAATTGCCTGCTGAAGGCTGGCATAAAGATTCGCTTTGCGTATTCGAAGTGCCCATTACAGAAACAGATGCCACTTATCAAATGCAACTAATTATACGAAACGATGGTGGTTATCCAAACCAAAATTTATGGTTATTTGTTGACCAAATAAAACCAGATAAAAGTTGCACACGCGACACCGTACAATTCTTTTTGGCCGATAATTTTGGTCGATGGACAGGTTCTGGCGTCGGTTCTATTTTCGAAAATGTGTGGATTTATCGTGACCACGTAAAATACAAAGAGGCAGGCACCTACAAAATACGCGTTGCCCAAGGTATGCGTTACGATATGCTCGAAGGCATTTGCGACGTCGGTGTAAAAGTGATTAAAACAAATTAAAAAGTAGCTCTAGTAAATTGGTATGGGGAAAAATAAACTGAAAAAATTTGCCGACATGGACGCGTTTAGTCACGTATTCCAATGTTCGTACAACGAATTAACCAATGGAGCCTCTTTTCCACTCAAAGGCAAATGGCATAACGATTTCTTTCATAACAATCATCCAATTGTACTGGAACTTGGATGTGGCAAAGGCGAATACACGGTAGAACTAGCGCGACGATTTCCCGATAAAAATTTTATTGGTGTTGATATAAAAGGTGCACGCATGTGGACCGGTGCTAAGTTATCACAAGAATTGGGATTAACAAATGTGGGCTTTATACGTACAGGAATTAATGCTATTCACCATTTTTTTGAAGCAAATGAGGTACACGAAATATGGATTACATTTGCCGACCCACAAATGAAAAAAGTGAATAAACGATTAACGTCTACTCTATTTCTGAATTTGTACAAACAAATACTCGACACCGACGGCATCATCAATTTAAAAACGGACAGCCATTTCTTGTTCACTTACACCAGTGCCCTTGTTGAGCTTAATCAACTGCCAATAGGTGTTAAAACAGACGATTTATACAAGACACACCCCAACGATGAAATTCTGTCGATTAAGACCTATTATGAAAAACAATGGTTGGCGCGCGGTTTAACCATAAAATATATACAATTTGCTCTACCAAAAGCCATTTCTTTGGAAGAACCAAACATCGAAATTCCACTCGACGACTATCGCAGTTTTAGCCGTCAAAAACGCTCAGAATTAGATTTTGGGAGCTAGTAAAATTATATCATTTGTAGACTAATTTTTTTATTTTTTCACACAAGAGCCATTTTTACGAAAAATAGAGCACCAAGAGAGGTCGTAAACTCCTTAAAAAACATGTTTTTCGATAAAAAACCAGGTAAAAAAAGTGGGAAAGTAAAAAAAAATAGAAAAATTAATGGTTTTTTAAAATGCTAATTATCAATGTTTTATATTTATTTTTGAGCACAATTTTGAAAAAATAAAAATCTTTTCAAAAAAAAAGATAAAAATGAGTTGTATTCAAAAAATAAGTTCTAATTTTGCACCGATATTTATATACAATTTTTGTTCAACATTAAAATTTCGTAAAGATGAAAAAATTAGTTTTGTTCTTTGCTGCTGTTGTTGCTGTTGCATTCGCTTCTTGTGGTGCAAAAGAAACTACTGAAGAAGCTACAGAAGAAGTTGCTGTAGAAGAAGTTGCTCCAGTTGTTGCTGATTCTGCTGCTGTTGTAGTTGATAGCGCTGCTGTAGTTGCTGAATAATTCAGAAACACACAACACTTTCAGTTTAAAAGGTCTATTGTTACAATAGGCCTTTTTTTATTGTCAAAATTTTGAGTACATTTGTACTGTTTTAGTCCAACGTTGGGCTAAAAACAGACAAACCAACCACCGACATTTCTAATCGTAAACATCATGATTCGTCTCGCCATTCCAGCCGAAGGCTTATTAAACAGAGAAAGTCTTCAATTTCTAAATCGTATAGGCATAAAACTGCCTTGCGCCACGCAAGCCTGCGCCATGTATGCCACCAACTTTCCACTCGAAATCATAGCAGTAACCGAAACGGATATTTTATCGCTAGTACAAAGTGGTATGATGGACATTGGTTTAGTAAGCGAACACCATCAAGAAGAAAAAAATGCAGACGTACAAGTATTACGCCATTTGGGTATTGCTACACACAACATGGCGATTGGCGGCACACCAAATACAAAATACAAAAGCCTAGAAACACTCAATGGAAAAACTATTTTAACGCCGTTTCCCAATTTCGTAAGCAAAGAACTCAAGGCCAAAAATATCAAAGCAAAAGTTCAAGGTATTTCCGACTCCTTAAAAAGTATTCCTCCTGGCGACATGAGCGAATTTTACTGCGACGCCATTCCTGCTGGGTTACACTTTCAACAAAAAGGATTAAAGGAACTCGAATTGCTAGCTACTTTTGAAACTCTATTAGTGGTTCACAGCCAATTGGCCACCAATAAAAAAACCATTCTAGAAGAATTAGTATTCCGCATGGATGCCACGGCAGAATCAGCCAATAAACAAACACTGACCATGCGTGTTCCTACCAAACATTTAGAGGACATTTTAACCGTTTTACCAAGTCAATTGCCACCTATGGTGATGCCTATCAATAACGAATTGAGTTTAGTGCAAACCCTTGTGGACGACACCCGTTTTTGGGATATTGTGACCAAACTCAAACAATTGGGAGCTACCGAAATCACATTAGCGCCCATAAACCATCTCATACACTAACACAATCTGTTGTCCTATTCAAAATAAATCACTAATTTTGTAGGCGTTTTCTAGTAGTTACAACTAATAAAAAATATACTGTTATGCAAACTATTGACAATTTTAATTTTGCCGGTAAAAAGGCATTTGTCCGCGTAGACTTCAATGTGCCTGTGGACGAAAATTTTAACATCACAGACGACACACGTATTCGTGCTGCATTGCCTACGTTGAAAAAGATTTTAGCTGATGGTGGTAGCCTTATCATCGCTTCGCACATGGGTCGTCCTAAGAAAAACCCAGATGCTAAATATTCATTGAAACACATTGTGGCTCACGTTTCTGAAAAATTGGGCGTAGACGTAAAATTTGTGGACGATTGCGCAAAAGCTGCTGAAGCTTGTGCTGCTCTTAAGCCTGGTGAAGCGTTATTATTAGAAAATCTTCGTTTCTATGCCGAAGAAGAAGGCAAACCACGTGGTTTAGCTGAAGATGCTACCGACGAAGAAAAAGCGGCTGCTAAAAAAGCAATCAAAGCTAGCCAAAAAGAATTTGCTAAATTATTGGCATCTTACGCTGATTGCTACGTAAACGACGCATTCGGTACAGCGCACCGCGCACACGCTTCTACCGCTTTAATTGCTGACTATTTTGATGCAGATCACAAAATGTTTGGTTATTTGATGAACCAAGAAGTTTTGGCCATTGAAAAAATTATGACCGACACAGCTCGTCCATTTACCGCTATCATGGGTGGTTCTAAAGTATCTTCCAAAATCGAAATCATCGAAAACTTATTGACCAAAGTAGATAACTTGATTATCGCTGGTGGTATGACTTATACATTCACTAAAGCATTGGGTGGCAAAATTGGTAATTCTATTTGCGAAGACGATAAATTGGACTTAGCCCTTGGTTTATTAGAAAAAGCGAAAGCTAACGGCGTTAAAATGGTATTAGCCGTTGATGCTAAAATTGCTGACGCGTTCTCAAACGATGCAAACACTAAATTTGTGAATGTTGACGAAATTCCTGATGGCTGGGAAGGTATGGACATTGGTCCAAAAACGGAAGCTATCTTTGCTGATGTGATCAAAAACTCAAAAACTATTCTTTGGAATGGTCCTACTGGTGTATTTGAATTTGACAACTTCACCAGCGGTTCACGCGCAGTAGCTGACGCTATTGTAGAAGCAACTAAAAACGGAGCTTTCTCACTTGTTGGTGGTGGCGACTCTGTAGCTTGCGTTAACAAATTTGGTGTAGCCGACAAAGTAAGTTATGTATCAACCGGCGGTGGCGCTTTATTGGAAGCTATCGAAGGTTTGGTATTACCTGGCATTGCTGCTATCAAAGGCTAATCACAACCAATCTCATCATTCAAAAATCCCCGCCATCACTGGTGGGGATTTTTTTGTTTAGAAACACACGCAAAAAAATGCGAAAAGTTTTTTTTAAAAAACTTGTTAATTACAAAATAAAACTTTAGATTTGTTGCACCCAACAGTATACAAAAAACGCTATTCGTAAATGCTCTTTATAAATATTAATAAATGATTCATTTACAAAGAATTAAACTTTAGCAATAGGTTCATTTACGAATGTTTTGAATTGGGAGTTACGTAAATAAACCGTTAGCGGTAATTTAACCAGATAGGAGTACAGACATATGAAAATCGTAAAAAGGATATTATTAGTATTGTTAAGTTTATTTTTTACAGTTGTGTATTCAAATGCTCAAACTGACAACTTAACTTTGAAAATTGAGAATGTTTTAAAGGCAAAAAATGCCAGAATAGGAGTAGCAATATTCAACAGCAATGAGAAGGATACTTTTAAGATTAATAACGACTTCCATTTCCCGATGCAAAGCGTTATGAAATTTCCGATTGCTTTAGCCGTTTTGTCTGAGATAGATAAAGGGAATCTTTCTTTTGAACAAAAAATAGAGATTACCCCTCAAGACCTTTTGCCTAAAACGTGGAGTCCGATTAAAGAGGAATTCCCTAATGGAACAACTTTGACGATTGAACAAATACTAAATTATACAGTATCAGAGAGCGACAATATTGGTTGTGATATTTTGCTAAAATTAATCGGAGGAACTGATTCTGTTCAAAAATTCTTGAATGCTAATCATTTCACTGATATTTCAATCAAAGCAAACGAAGAACAAATGCACAAGGATTGGAATACCCAATATCAAAATTGGGCAACCCCAACAGCGATGAACAAACTGTTAATAGATACTTATAATAATAAGAACCAATTACTTTCTAAAAAAAGTTATGATTTTATTTGGAAAATTATGAGAGAAACAACAACAGGAAGTAACCGATTAAAAGGACAATTACCAAAGAATACAATTGTTGCTCATAAAACAGGGACTTCCGGAATAAATAATGGAATTGCAGCAGCCACTAATGATGTTGGGGTAATTACTTTACCGAATGGACAATTAATTTTTATAAGCGTATTTGTTGCAGAGTCCAAAGAAACTTCGGAAATTAATGAAAAGATTATTTCAGACATTGCAAAAATAACGTGGAATTACTATTTGAATAAATAAAAAACTACCGCTAACACTGGCTCATAGGCAATGGCGGGTTGAAGTGCAATTTGCAAAGTCGGTAGCCCGCCCGAGCGTTTTCTCGGTTTGACAGGAAAGGCTCACGCAAACCGCCACTGCCCATAGCCCAAACCGTTATGCACAAGCATGCAACCGCCCCGGGTCAACAAACAATTATGTGGGATGATACTTTTCTGGAACTTTATCCAACATTTCCATAAAACAACATTTCCACTGATTTGCAGACAGACTTACAATTTGACAATTAAGATTTATTCCGTACTTTTCACTAATTCCTCTGACTTGATTTTTTCTGAATAGTGTCTTCAAGACTGTTCTGACTGGCAAATCGGGTTTATGTAACAAGCAAGTGATAAATTTCAGATATTTTCCTTTCAATTCATAACCTATATGCATTTTTCTTCTTTCAATCCTTAAAAGTGCTGACTTGACTTTTGGTGGTGGCAAAAAACTTTCTTGAGATATTTCATACATAAGTTTTAAATCAAAAAAAGTATGATAAAATACAATATATGGGTTGAATACTTTTTCTGAAAATAACTTTTCGGCAGGTTCAAGTTGCATTATCAATGAACCACCCATAAAATGCTCAACACTATCAAACATCAAGGATTTTAAAATTTCAGAAGTTATTCTGAAAGGGATATTAGACACAACTTTAAAATTTCTTTTTGGTATGGTGTAACATCTAAAATCACAATCAATAATTTTGACATTCGTGTTGTTAGAAAACTTGTTTTTTAGAATGGACAATAGCGATTTATCATTCTCTATTGCAATTAGATTTGTGCATTGACGAACTAAATGAACAGTCAAAAATCCTTTTCCGGCACCAATATCTATAACAGTGTCGGATTCATTTATTTTCGCAATTTTAATTGCATCATCTATCAGCACTTTATCTATAGTAAAATGCTGTCCCGTGTATCTTACGGGCAGTTTATTTTTTATCATTACTTATTTCTTGAAAATGAATACTTAGGTGTCAAGTTTCACAAGGTTGTTGATTCAAGTTTGAATTATTTAGTTGCAAACATAAGATTTTATTTTTAAAACTACAAGGTTTTTCTTTAAATATTTCAGGTTTTAATTCGTACCATTTTTCAACAGCATCCAAAGGTGTTTTGACGTTCAGCTCTTTTCTTAAAGAGCCATGCCGCCTGTATATGTTATAGAATATGAGGAATTTAATTATTTCCTGATTCATATTTTCGATGTTTGTATATTCATTTTTGAGTATTGTATTGCTTTTAATAACTCCGTTTGCTCTTTCCACCATTCCGTTGGTTTTCGGTGTGCCTGGTTTAGTCAAACGGTGTTCTACATTGTTCTCTTTGCATCTTTGAGCGAACAGAGAGTTTTTTTTGCAATTTTCTCCTTTTTTCGATTTGATGAGCCTATTGGTAAACTCCAGTCCCTCATTTGGCGCAAGTTTCATAACTTGTGCCTACAATAAAAGGACATTTCTAACTAACAAATAGAGTCCTCCTGATTATAAGCAATTTCAGATGGTTTATTTAAAACTCTTATCAACTCCTTTGACTACGGTAATCACCGGCGTCAAAGGAGTTTTTTTAGTGTACGGCGTGGCAGCATCAAAGATTTTTGTATCTTTGCCACCCTATACCTTGATTTATGGAAAAACTCATTATCTATCAAATTTTTACGCGTTTATTTGGCAACGCCACCATTACCAATATTCCGCACGGCTCTATCACCGAAAATGGGTGTGGTAAATTCAATGCGTTTACGCCCAAAGTGTTGAAAGCTATCAAACAACTGGGCATCACACACGTGTGGTACACAGGCATTCTAGAGCACGCCACACAAACCAACTACACACACGCTGGCATCGAAACGGACCCGAGTTCCATGGTCAAAGGCAAGGCGGGTTCGCCTTACGCTATCAAAGATTACTACGATGTAGATCCCGATTTGGCAGTGAATGTGGAACAGCGCATGCAAGAATTTGAAGCGTTGGTAGCACGCACGCATAAAGCCGATTTGCAACTGCTCATCGATTTTGTGCCCAACCACGTGGCACGTCACTACCACTCCGATGCCAAACCAGCCAACGTGAACGATTTTGGTGCCAACGACCGAACCGATTGGCATTTTTATGCGCAAAATAACTTTTACTACTGTCCTAATACGTCGTTGGAACCCCAATTTGAGGTACACAACTACGTAGAATATCCAGCCAAAGCCACTGGTAACGACTGTTTTTCGCCCAATCCGAGCATAACCGATTGGTACGAAACCGTGAAACTGAATTATGGCGTAGATTACACAGGCGGCCATCATAAGCACTTCGACCCAACACCCGATACATGGTTCAAAATGCGCGATATTCTGCTCTTTTGGGCAGGCAAACAGGTTGATGGTTTCCGCTGCGATATGGCGGAAATGGTGCCCGTAGAATTTTGGCATTGGGTAATTCCACAAGTCAAACAAGCGTTTCCAAACATCATCTTCATAGCCGAAGTGTATAATCCGGCACTTTATAGAAGTTACATTTTCGACGGCGGTTTCGATTACCTCTACGACAAGGTGGGGCTTTACGACCAACTACGTGCCGTGATGTGCGGCACCGATTCTGCCGCTCACATTTCACAAAGCTGGCAATCGGTAGCCGATATACAGCCACACATGCTCAACTTCTTGGAAAATCACGACGAACAACGTTTGGCTTCCGATTTTTTTGCTGGAGATGCACAAAAAGGCAAAGCTGGCATGATTGTTGCGTCTTGTATCAATACCAACCCAGTGATGATTTACGCTGGACAGGAATTGGGCGAACGGGGCATGGATGCCGAAGGTTTTAGTGGACGTGATGGACGCACCACCATTTTTGATTATTGGCACGTCGATACGTTAGGACGTTGGTACCACCAAGGCAAAATGGGACATGCGCTTTTAACTAGCGAAGAGCAGGAATTACAACAGTTTTACAGCACGTTACTCAATGCCTGTTTGCACGAAAAAGCGTTAAGCAAAGGTCTGTTTTTCGATTTAATGTATGCCAACATGGAAGGCGGTGGTCTGGATCCACATCGACAATACGTGTTTTTACGAGCCTACGAAGATGAAGCGGTATTGGTTGTAACGAATTTCTCGGAACAAGCACGCGCGTTGGCCATTAACCTACCACAACATGCGTTCGATTACTTACACATAGAACCAAACCGCCAATGCGAAGCGGTCGATTTATTGACCAACGAAACGGAAACTATCTGTGTAAGTCCTGACCAACCTGTAGAAACGTACATAGCACCTTGGGGCGGAAAATTACTCAAATTTAAACGTTAAGCACTTATGAAAAAAATAGTATCAATTGCACTTATTTGCTTTTTTATCGTGTTTTCGGCAGATGCCAAAACTAAAAAAGTAGGCCTCGTACTCAGTGGCGGTGGCGCTCTCGGCTTTGCGCATATTGGTGCTATTCAAGCGTTAGAAGAAAATGGAATTCACCCAAACGTGATTGCAGGTTCGAGTATGGGCGCTATTGTAGGCGTACTGTATGCCGACGGCTTAACGCCGATGGAGATGCTCCAAATTATAAAAGATGAAAAATTGTATAAGAAAACCACTTTGCTCAAGGTAATACCTTCTCTGGATTCCAAATTGGGCATTTACAGTCACGTGGCCACACGTAATTTACTCAGCCGACTGCTGCCACACAACTCGTTCGATAGTTTACCAAAGGATTTTTATGCATGTGTGACTAATTTGGATGACGCCACGTGGGAAATTGCCTCCAAAGGCAATCAATTGAAAGAATATGTAATTGCATCGGCCGCCATTCCTGGGGTGTTTGAAGCAGAAATTATCAACGGGACAACGTATATTGATGGTGGTACACTCAATAACTTACCAGCGCAAGCCATACGCAGCAAATGCGATGTGGTTATCGGCGTAGATGTATTACCTGTAACCTACCAAAAAGCGAACAAAACCGCCGATGTCTTATTCCAAGCCTTACGCGCCACACAACATCAAAACTCGTTGGAAGGCCGCAAAATGTGCGATTACCTAATAGAATCGTACGCCATAAACAGATACAACGAATTTGATTTTGAAGAATACCTCGAAATTTACAAATATGGCTACTCAGCCATGAAAACGTACATCAGCAAACATCCTGAAATGCTGAAACAGTGTAAATAAATTGGTGGCTTAAAACGCGCGACCTTCAAAGGCAGAAATGGACTGACACCAGTCGTCGGAAATTAGTTTGGATTCGTTGTTTTTAAAGTCAAACCCTACCATAATCGTTTTACAAACACATTTTACCGCCTGCGTGTTGGCACACACGATGCGTTGCACCAATTCAAAACTTTTGTTTCTAATTTCGCGCACCGCTGTCTGAACCGTAATTTCGTCGGTTAAAAACACGGGAGCCACAAAATCAACTTCGGCATGAGCCACCACAATGTCGATATCTTTTGGTGCAATAACACCGCCACGAACCGCTTTAAAATATTCGGTTTTACCTAAATCATAAAACGAAAAATAAACAGAATTGTTTATATGTCCCAGTGAATCAGCATCATTAAAACGCAACTGAACAGGAATGGTGTGTTTAAATGTAATCTCTTCCATAACAAAAAAATTAAGTCACAAAGGTACAAAAAATAAGACTGCTTTCTTGTAAAAAAAGCAGTCTTAACTTATTCGTAAGCCAATCGATTATAAATCAATGCGTTTTTTACCAACTCCATCGTCCACTATCACTTGTGCTGGCGGAACAAGTAGCACTGATGGATTTAAGAGAATTTGATTCAACATGCGCATAGAAGCGGCGTAGTAATAACCATCGCAAATACGTTCGTCGAGCACGAATTTAAGCTGAATACTTTTTTGTTCTTCTATATTACCTTCTTTGTCAATAATATTTTTGCGCGATTTGCGTCCCATAGCCGTAAACATACTACATGTACCAAATTCGTACAAGTGATGATAGATAGATTCAACACCAATAGAACCGATATTGGTCAAGAAAATACTACAATGCCACGGACTCACTTTATTGATAAATTTTGGCATCCAACCTACTTTATCTAAATGTAACAAGATAAAAACTACGGTACGCATAAGCCACGGCGGCAAAAATCCCATTATTTTTGACACCGCATCAGAGCCATTTTGCTGACCTTGTTTTTGGTTGGCATTCAACTCGTCGCGCGTAATGCGCACCACATCCTGCAAGGTGGCTTCCGGCATAAAATAAGGTTTTATCAAGGTTTCTTCACCGTCGGCTGTCAACGAACGTTTCACGGCAATAGAGATATTTATGTGATTACGCGCATAAATTTTATTCCACATCACAAAACGATTTAGGCGAGGACGTTGCGAAATCAAACGCGTTAAAGCCGCCATAATCACGTGCATAATCGACAAATCGGGAATATCTTCTTTGTGCTCTTTTATAAATTCTTCGATATGATCGATAGGCAAACACTCTTCAAAAAAGTTTTGTGCATCCATACGTGTGCGCAGAAAATAAGGAATCACCGCAAAAACAGGGTCTACTTTTTTAACACGCCAGCCATCATACCTATCATTAATGCCTTTTCGCCAATACTTCAGTGTGTATTCTTTTCCCATGGTAGTTTATTGAAATTTAATTGGCTAAAGATACAGGTTTCTTTTTTGATACACAAACGTCTAAATTTTCGCCACACAAAATAGAAAATGCTAATAAAAATAGTAACTTTGCATCAAATCATCTATTTAATAAACAACGCATGACAATTGGAATTATCGTGGCCATGAGTTCTGAACAGGAATTAGTGAGTCATCTCTTAGCAAATAAAACAGTTACAAAAACAGCTAACCATACGTTTACCGAAGGAACCATTGGGGCACATCGCATCATTCTTTTACAAAGCGGAATTGGGAAAGTGTGTGCGGCGGTTGGAGCCGTAGAGCTGATTCACAAGTATCAACCTGATTGTATTATCAACTCAGGCGTAGCAGGTAGCTTAGATAAAAAAGTCGGCGTAATGGATGTAGTGGTTGGTGAGCGCACCGTGTATCACGATGTGGACTGCTTCACTAATAATCCACACGGACAAATTCAAGGCTTACCACTCTATTTCAAAGCCGACCCAAAATTACTCAAAGCGGCAACCCAATTAGCGGTGCCACAAAAAGTGCACATTGGACTCACGTGTAGCGGCGATCAGTTTATTTCAAATTACGAAACATTACAAACAATCAAAAACTATTTTCCAGAAGGGTTAGCCGTCGATATGGAAAGTTGCGCCATTGCACACGTTTGCTACATGTACCAAGTGCCGTTTTTGAGCTTGCGCATCATTAGCGACACGCCAGGCATTACCGATCACGAAACACAATATTTTGATTTTTGGAAAGAAGCTCCCAAAACATCGCTCGCAGTTATTGAACAAATGCTGACCAACTTAAATTAAACAACGTATGACACCAGATTATATCCACGCTTGTGTGCAAGGACATCGCGATTTCTTTGCGACCCAAAACACAAAATCCGTTGCTTTTCGTAAAGAACAATTGTTACGATTGCGCACGGCTATTCTAAAATACGAAAAACCACTTTACGAAGCACTGCAAGCCGACTTACACAAATCGGAAGAAGAGGCTTTTTTGACCGAAATTAGCATTGTATTACAAGAAATTAAACATCACTTGCGCCACATCGACCGCTGGGCTAAACCGCAACGTGTAGGTTCCACCTTGGCGATATTACCGTCAGAAAGTTATATCATCACCGAACCATTGGGAGTGGCACTGATTATGGCGCCGTGGAATTATCCATTCAATCTACTTATTTGTCCGCTCGTAGGTGCTATCTCTTCGGGCTGTTGTGCGATACTCAAACCATCGCCCTACACGCCACACACGGCGGCTGTGATGGAACAGATGATTTCGGAAACATTCCCACAAAATTATATTTCAGTCGTTCAAGGCGACCGCCACGTGAATGCTTTATTATTGGCAGAACGTTACGATATCATCTTTTTCACAGGCAGTCCTTCGTTAGGAAAATTGGTAATGGAAGCTGCCGCTAAAAACCTCACGCCTTGCGTACTGGAATTAGGCGGAAAAAGCCCATGTATCGTCGACAAAGAAGCCAATATAAAAATTGCTGCACGCCGTATTATGTGGGGAAAAACCATCAATGCAGGGCAAACGTGCATTGCTCCCGATTACCTATTTGTGCATGAAAGCGTAAAAGCTGAATTGTTTGCCGAAATGAAACAAGCCATTCGCGATTTCTTTGGCGAAAATCCAGAAACAAGTCCATTTTTTCCACGCATTGTGAACGATAAAGCGATGGAACGCCTCTTACCACTTCTACAGCAAGGCGACATTGTGTTTGGCGGCGAAAATAATCGCGCTGAACGTTACATAGCACCAACGGTGATTGATAATGTGCAACCCGATTTTGCCATTATGCAGGAGGAAATTTTTGGCCCCATTTTGCCTGTGCTGACGTTTAACGATATAAACATTGTTATCAATTACGTGAATACGCACGAAAAACCGTTGGCCTTTTACTATTTTGGCGACCACAAAAAAGCCAAAGCCGTATTAGCTCAAACCACCTCTGGTGGAGCTTGTGTAAACGATGTACTGATGCATATAGCCAATCCAAAACTACCATTTGGTGGCGTTGGTAATAGCGGCATGGGACAATATCATCATCACGAAAGTTTTATCGCTTTTAGTAATCGCCGAGCAGTAGTGCATTCATTTAATTGGTTCGACCTAAAAGCCAAATACGTACCGTTTAAAGGACTCAAACCATTAAAACGCTTTTTAAAATAGCTACATCTATTCACTGATTATTAACCTAAAAATACCAAATTTATGATGAAAATTATGGCCTTTGGCGCTTCGTACAGCAAACAGTCTATCAACAAACAGTTTGCCGAATTTGCGGCGAGTCAATTTAATGATGCCACCATAGAAATATTAGATTTGAATCAGTACCAATTACCGCTCTTCACAGTGGATATAGAAGCAGAACTTGGTTCGCCTGCGCCAGTAAAAGCATTTTTGGAAAAAATAGACGAAGCCGATTTACTCATCATCTCAATGGCAGAACATAACGGAAGTTATACGGTGGCTTTCAAAAATTTATTTGATTGGACATCACGCTTGAAGATGAAACTATTTGAACACAAAAACATCCTATTACTAGCAGCTTCGCCTGGCCCACGAGGAGCCATCAGTGTGTTAGAAGCTGCCAAAAACAGATTCCCAATACATGGCGGTAATATCATCGCATCGTTTTCTTTACCCAATTTCGATAGCAATTTTGACCGCCAAAGAGGAATTATAAACACGGCGTTCAAACAGGAATTTGATGCCATGATTGAATCAGCCAAAACCAAATTGTGATAAATATGGAAGGCGACTATTTGAATCAATTGTTTCGTATTTCGCATCTCAATGTGGACGATGCGCTGCGCATTCATGCGTCACCGCACGAACCTCATCAACACGATTATGAAACCCTGATTATAGGAATTCAAGGGCAACTGGAACATTTTGTCGATTTCAAAACCACCATTATAGAAGCACCTTTAATCAGCTTTATTGCCAAAGGCAAAGTGCACAGCATCAATACACAATTGGTGAATGGGCAATTTGATGTGTGGGTGTTACGGTTTAAAAGCGAATTCATTGCCGAAACGGTTTTTCAACTCTATGCTAGTTACCACAACAATGCCAATCACTTGTTGCAAAAAGATACTTGCTTCAACAGATTATCTCACGTTTGTGAACTCATGAATCACGAAATGGCTGTTCCTTCACCCGATTTATCAGTAGTAAGGCATTTGTTAAGTGCACTCATCATTATGATTGAGTCGGAACGCAAAAAACATAGTCCCAGCGACCAAATCACAGCCATCAATCAGAACGAAACATTTATCAACTTCTTAAAAATAGTAGAAGCTAATTTTCGCCGACCTGTGGGCGTTGAATTTTATGCCGAAAAACTGTTTATGTCGGCCAGAAATCTCAATTTGATTTGTCAACGCATTATGGATCAGAGCGTCACAGAGTTGATAGAAACACGCAAACTGACCGAGGCCAAAAACCTACTAACCAGCACCAATAAGTCGATATCCGAAATCGGTTTTGAACTCGGATTCAACGAAAAAGCCTATTTTTCGAATGTTTTCAAAAAGAAAACAGGACAAACACCGACCGAATTCCGTCAAGAAATGCGTCAACTTATTTCCTAATATTACAACGCTTCTTCTGAAAAGTATTACCATTTGACCTTCAAGCCATTGTACCTTTGTATCATCAATTATAAACAGTACAATTATGGCAAATCAACTTATTCATAAAGCCGCAACTCGTGGACACGCAGACCACGGCTGGCTACGAACCAATCACACATTTAGTTTCGCCGATTACTACAACCCAGAGCGTATTCACTTTGGTGCATTACGCGTGCTCAACGATGATTATATCGCTGGAGGCATGGGTTTTGGGACACATCCGCACGACAATATGGAAATTATAACCATTCCACTCGAAGGTGATTTAGAACACAAAGATAGTATGGGTAATGGCACCGTTATTAAACATGGCGATGTACAAGTAATGAGTGCAGGAACGGGCATTACACACAGCGAATACAACCACAATAAAACAAAACCAGTTCAATTGTTGCAAATTTGGGTATTCCCCAATAAACGCAACATGACTCCACGCTACGATCAAATAACCTTGGATGTAAACCAACGGCACAACAAATTACAACAAATTCTATCGCCCAATAGCGATGATGAAGGCGTTTGGATACATCAGGACGCGTGGTTTCACATTGGTAAATTTGACCAGAACTTTGAAACAACCTACACCTGGAAAAAACAAGGAAACGGCGTGTATGTATTTGTTATCAAAGGCAATATTTCAGTCAATGGCACTGCTCTCAACGAACGAGATGGTAGCGGCATTTGGAATACCGACTCCATGAGCATACAAGCCAACTCGGCCGATGCCGAATTATTAATTATAGAAGTTCCTATGCATTAACAAAAACAATTACAACAATGAAAACAATTATTAAAACCATTTTCAATTCGGGTTCAAACCAAACTCAATTATCAGTTGCATTATTAATCATCCGTTTAGCTATCGGCTCATTTATGTTAACTCACGGCGTGGGTAAATTGATGATGCTCTTAGCCGAAGGTCCTGTACAATTTGCCGATCCTATTGGCATCGGTATGACTTTATCGTTAGTCATGGCTGTTTTTGCCGAATTTGTCTGTTCAATTCTTATCATTTTAGGTTTTGGCACTCGTTTAGCTGCCATTCCGCTACTCTTTACCATGTTTGTAGCAGTGACAGTAGTACATGCTGCCGATCCGTTTGCGGTAAAAGAATTAGCGGCTTTATACGGCGTAGTTTATCTTATCCTCTCTATTACAGGAGCAGGAAAATATTCACTCGATTACTATATTGGGAGGAAGTTACATGCCAGCCACTCATAAAATGCCACTACTCTTTCTAGGGCATGGTAATCCGATGAATGCCATTAGTGAGAATGAATTTATCGTAGGTTTTCGAGAAATTGCCAAAACAATTCCAAAACCCAAAGCCATTGTATGTATATCGGCCCATTGGGAAACGGATGGAACATTTGTAACGGCTATGGAACATCCACCGACTATTCACGATTTTGGAGGATTCCCTAAGGCATTATTCGATGTTCAATATCCAGCTTCAGGAAATACAACATTAGCCGAAAAAATTCGGGCATTGAGTAAAAACCAAATTCAACTCGATTTTACATGGGGCTTAGACCATGGCACGTGGAGTGTGGTGAAACACTTATATCCTGAAGCTGACGTGCCGATAGTGCAAATAAGTCTTGATTACAAGAAATCAGCGCAACAACACTATAACACTATCAAAACCTTGGCGCCTTTACGCCACGAAGGTATTTTAATTGTTGGAAGTGGTAATTTGGTTCATAATCTACAACGTTTAGCGTGGGATAAATTGAATCGGGATGCGTATGCCTACGATTGGGCAGAAGAAAGCAACGAACAGATAAAAGAGGAAATTCGTGTACAAAACCACCAACAACTCATGAATCACCCAACAGAAGAGAACCATTTTAAGTTATCAATACCAACACCAGAGCATTATTTGCCTTTGTTATACCTGTTGGGATTACAAGAAGAAAACGAACCAGTTCACTTTTTCAATGACAAAATCATTGGTGGCTCATTAAGCATGACATCATTAAAAATAGGTAAATAAGTGTAACTATATAAAAAATAGTTATATTTGCCGAAGACTATTTCTGTAATTAGTCTCCTAAAAATACTATAAATCATTTATTATCAACCTAAAAAAAACGAATTCCATGAGTGTAATTAAAGAGTTTAAAGAATTTGCCATGCGTGGCAATGTGATTGATTTAGCGGTCGGTGTTGTTATCGGTGGCGCATTTGGTAAAATTGTGGCTTCCTTGGTAGCAGACGTCATTATGCCTCCTATTGGATTGTTAATCGGCGGAGTCAATTTTACCGATTTAAAATGGGAAATGAAAGCCAAAGAAGTAGTGGATGGCGTAGAGCAAGCAGCCGTCACACTTAATTATGGCAATTTCTTACAAGTAACATTCGATTTTTTGATTGTTGCGTTTGCTATTTTTCTTTTCGTTAAAGGTATAAACACACTAAACAAAAAGAAAGCAGAAGTACCGGTAACGCCAGCAGCTCCTCCTGCACCAAGTAAAGAAGAGTTGTTACTCACCGAAATTCGTGATTTATTGAAAAAGAAATAAGTTAGACTACACTACAATAACAAAAAAATCCTCGTCTCACAGCGGGGATTTTTTTCGTTTTTAAGCTAAAGAACGATTATTTGTGCGTTACACCTTTTTTTCGTAATTTTGCGAGCTTATAATTGCACACGCAGAAAAATTAAGTACAATAACACTTTAAGTGCTTTTTAAAATGAAAAAATTCAGAGAATACGCCCATTTCGATTTGTCGGACATCAACAAAACCATGTTGAAACAATGGAACGAAAAAGATCTGTTTCACAAAAGTATTTCTACACGCGAAGGTGCTCCTGCATTCGTGTTTTTTGAAGGTCCTCCAAGTGCCAACGGCATGCCCGGCATTCACCACGTGATGGCTCGTACTATTAAAGATACGTTCTGTCGCTACAAAACCATGCAAGGCTTTCAGGTAAAACGTAAAGCGGGTTGGGACACGCACGGACTTCCTGTGGAATTAGGCGTAGAAAAAGCATTAGGTATTACCAAAGAAGATATTGGTAAAAAAATCACGGTCGACGAGTACAATAATGCGTGTCGTGCCGATGTGATGAAATATACCAAAGAATGGGAAGACTTAACCACTCAAATGGGTTATTGGGTGGACATGGAAAATCCCTACATTACGTACGACAATAAATACATCGAAACGTTGTGGTATTTACTCAAACAGTTATACAACAAAAACTTATTATACAAAGGTTACACTATTCAACCTTACTCGCCAGCCGCAGGCACAGGTCTTTCTACACACGAACTGAACCAGCCTGGTTGCTACCGCGATGTAAAAGACACCACATGTACCGCACAATTTAAAATAAAAGATGCTAAGTTTGGCGACAACGCTTACTTCCTAGCATGGACCACCACGCCTTGGACGTTGCCTTCGAACACCGCCTTGTGCGTAGGACCAAAAATTACTTACAACATCGTAAAAGCAGACAATCCTTACACAGGAACACCTTGCACTTATATTTTAGCCAAAGATTTGGTGGCTAGCTATTTTGGCGAGAAGAAAATTGTCACCTTCGAAATCATGGGCGAATGTTCTGGCAACGATTTAGTCGGTTTAGAATACGAACAACTCATTCCGTGGGTGAATCCTGGCAACGGCGCATTCCGCGTAATTGCTGGCGATTTTGTGACCACCGAAGATGGTACAGGTATTGTGCATATTGCGCCTACATTTGGTGCCGATGATGCTTTTGTGGCAAAAAAAGCCGGCGTGCCAGGATTAATCATGTTAACTAAAAAAGGCGAAACCCGCCCGATGGTGGACATGACCGGGAAATTCTTCTTGTTGGAAGATTTAGATGAAGCCTTTGTGAAATCATCGGTTGATACTGAAAAATACCAAGAATTTGCTGGACGATTTGTGAAAAATGCCTACGACCCAACACTCACCGAACAAGACGAGACATTGGATGTTGCCATTTGCATGATGCTAAAACAACAAGGATTGGCATTTAAAATCGAAAAACATACGCACAATTATCCACACTGTTGGCGTACCGACAAACCTGTATTATATTATCCGCTAGATAGTTGGTTTATCAAAACAACCGCTTGTCGCGAAGAGATGATGGAACTCAACCAAACCATTAACTGGAAACCAGAATCAACTGGTACAGGACGTTTTGGAAAATGGCTCGAAAATTTGAACGATTGGAACCTCAGCCGAAGCCGTTATTGGGGAACACCACTCCCAATTTGGCGCACCGAAGATAGTTCAGAAGAAATTTGCATTGGCTCAATCGAAGAGTTGATAGCAGAAATCGAAAAATCAATTGCCGCTGGATTCATGACCGAAAATCCGTATAAAAACTTTGAGGTGGGCAACTACTCCAAAGAAAATTACGACCCTAAAAATATCGATTTACACCGTCCATACGCGGATGATATTGTGTTAGTTTCCGCAAATGGGAAACCGATGAAACGCGAACTTGATTTGATTGATGTTTGGTTCGATTCCGGTGCCATGCCTTATGCACAATCGCACTATCCATTTGAAAATAAAGAGGCCATTCGCACTGCCGATTTCATTTCGGAAGGTGTAGATCAAACACGTGGTTGGTTTTTTACTTTGCACGCCATCCACACCATGCTCGAAAATCAAGTGGCGTTCAAAAACGTCATTTCTAACGGGTTGGTTTTAGATAAAAATGGCAATAAGATGTCGAAACGCTTGGGTAATGCCGTTGATCCATTTTCAACGATTGAAAAATACGGTTCCGATCCACTGCGTTGGTACATGATGACAAACGCATCGCCTTGGGACAATTTGAAATTTGATGTTGAAGGCATCGAAGAAGTTCGTCGTAAATTCTTCGGCACGCTTTATAACACCTACTCGTTCTTTGCGCTCTATGCCAACGTCGATCAGTTTGATTATACCGAAGCCGATATTCCATTGGCAGAACGTCCAGAAATTGACCGTTGGATTCTGTCGTTACTCAATACCTTGATAAAAGAGGTAACGGAACATTATGAAAATTATGAGCCAACTCGTGCTGGTCGTGCTATTAGCGATTTTGTGGGCGAAAATTTGAGTAACTGGTATGTACGCCTCAACCGCAAACGTTTCTGGGGTGGCACTATGGATGCTGATAAGCTGTCGGCTTACCAAACACTTTATACCTGCCTAGAAACCGTATCAAAATTGATGGCACCAATTGCGCCTTTCTTTGCCGATCAACTATTCTTAGATTTGAATGCTGCAACTGGTAAAGATAAATCGGAATCAGTTCATATTGCGCAATTCCCAACCTACGACGCATCGGTGATGGATACACATTTGGAAGCGTGTATGCAATTGGCACAACAAGCCACGTCTATGATTTTGGCGCTACGTAAAAAAGCAAATAAAAAAGTGCGTCAGCCACTTCAAAAAGCCATTATCCCAGCATCCGACAAAAAAACGTTAGAGGAGCTGTTGTATATGGCTGAATTGATAAAAGCGGAAGTCAATCTGAAAGAATTAGAAGTTGTTTCGGCCGAAACCTCTACGGTAAAATTAATCAAGCGCATCAAACCAAATTTCAAAACATTAGGTAAAAAATATGGCAAGCAAATGAAAGAAATTGCCGCCACACTTGATGAATTTACGCAAGAACAAATTCAAACCGTAGAAACAAAAGGCGACATAACACTACCTTTACCAAGTGGCGAAGTCACCATTGAATTGACCGATGTAGAAATTGCTACCGAAGATATGCCAGGCTGGTTGGTGGCTAACGAAGGTACGCTCACCATTGCGCTCGACATTACCGTAACCGAGGAATTACGCCAAGAAGGTATTGCCCGCGAATTGGTAAATCGTATTCAAAATTTGCGCAAATCGAGCGGTTATGAAATCACCGACAAAATAGCGATAAAAATAGAACAACACGAAGAAATCAACGCCGCTGTGGATACGTTCAATACCTATATTGCATCACAAGTGTTAGCCGTTTCACTACAACTGGTGAATAACCTAACCGATGCAACAGAGCTCGATTTTGAAGATTTTATAGTGAAAGTAAGTATAGATAAAATATAAATTTGCAAAATAAATTTTCACACAATTATGGGAACAAAAACGTTTCATTGCGAACAATGCCCCATGCGAAGCAAGTATGACCAAAATTCAAAATCATTGATTGGACGATTTTGGCGGTGGCACATCAACTTCTGTCCAGGTTGGAAAGAATATTTCAACTCTTTAAGCACCGAAAAACAAACAGAATTAAAGATTAAATATAAGTTGAAATAGTAGTATAAATACCGAAAGTTACTTACTCTTTGAGCCTTACCCTAATATTTTTTAATTTATTTTTACAAAAAAAGATTTTATATCAATTATTTAGTTTACCTTTGTCGGACATTTTAATACATTATTATCAATGAACATTTTTATTGGCAGTCTTCCATTTTCAGTGAAAGACGAAGGATTGAGAGAGATTTTTGAAGGTTACGGAGAAGTAGCTTCAGCACGTGTAATCTCTGACAAATTTACTGGTCGCAGTAAAGGTTTTGGTTTCGTAGAAATGGCAGATGATGCCGCAGCACAAAAAGCTATCGAAGAATTGAATGGCGCTGAAATTTCAGGTCGTCCAATCGTAGTAAACGAAGCTAAACCTCGCGAAGAACGCCCTAGCAATGGTGGTGGTTACGGACAAAGAAGAGACAACGGTTTTAGCAGAAGATATTAATTATATGCTCTGAAACAAGTCAATTATTTGGCAAATAAAAGCGGAAGCACTTACAAGTGTTTCCGCTTTTTTATTCCAAACCTGATAACTAGCTGATACTTTGAAAACAAATTATTTTTCCGTATCTTTGCGCTCTCAGCGTGGTAAATCATTTTAACAATGCACTAACTATGGAACAAACGTTCGACAATATCCGCCCATACAACCCTGACGAGTTACATGATGCCTTTTCACGGCTTATAAAAGAACCAACATTTTTGGCATTGATACAACAATTTATGCCACAAATCCCCGTAGAACAAGTTTGCACACAATTGTTGAGCCTACCAAACGCGACTGCTTTCCAGAAAACATTTATTGTACCGCTACTTAACGATATCGAAGCCAAACATTCAAAAGGAATTACGGCATCAGGTATCGACACAATACAACAACCAGCACTATTTGTGTCGAATCATCGTGATATTGTGATGGATTCAGCCTTAATGGATCTCGTTTTATTTCGCGCAGGTTTAGATTCTGTGGAAATTGGCATTGGCGACAATTTACTAGCAGCACCTTGGATTCAAACATTGGTGCGCATCAACAAGAGTTTTATTGTACAACGCGCTTTACCTGTACGCGAAATGCCGAAAGCATTTCTGCAATTATCGGGTTACATTCGCCACGCAATAACAAAAAAACAGACTGGTGTATGGATTGCTCAACGCGAAGGTCGCGCTAAAGATTCGAACGACCGCACACAAGAAAGTATTCTTAAAATGTTTGCCCTGAGTGGTACCAAATCTTTTATCGAAAACCTAAAAGAGTTAAATATTTGCCCTGCAACCATTTCGTACGAATATGACCCTTGTGACTACCTCAAAGCGAAAGAGTTTCAGCAAAAACGTGACAATGCCAACTTCAAGAAATCACCACAAGATGACTTGCTAAACATGAAAACTGGTATCATGGGCGATAAAGGTCATGTGCACTTCACATTTACACCATCTATCAATGCAGAATTGGAGGAAATAGCGACTTCTATAGACAACCGTAAAGCACAAATAGAAGCTGTTGTAAAATTAATTGACCAACGCATTCATAGTAATTACACCATTTATCCTATCAACAAGGTGGCTTATGATGAATTGCTGAACACAACACGTTTTACTCGAGAAGTTTCACCAGAAGAACGTAGCGAAGTAGAGTCCTATTTAGAGCAACAACTCAATAAAATAGACTTGCCAAACAACGATTATGACTTTTTACGTCATAAATTGCTCGAAATGTATGCTAATCCGTTGATTAACTATTTAGCGGCAAAACAAAACACATTGAATATTTAATAATCACTATCCATAAACTTTCAAAAAACTTATTTTATGCTTAAAAATCATCCTAAAGGTCTTATCCCTGCAGCACTTGCCAACATGGGAGAGCGTTTTGGTTTTTACACCATGATGGCTATTTTGACACTCTTTTTGATGTCAAAATTTAATATTTCAGGGACAGAAGCCGGTTCATTGTATTCTATTTTTTATGGTGCCATCTACATTTTGGCACTTGTTGGCGGTATTATTGCCGATCGACTTCGTAATTATAAGGGAACCATTATAGCAGGTTTACTTGTCATGTCGCTAGGTTATATTTTGCTATCAATGCCTGCATTGATTACTACTAAATACATTGCATTAGCGGCATTATTAGTTATCGCATTTGGTAATGGTTTATTCAAGGGTAATTTACAGGCACTTGTGGGTCAAATGTACGATAATGATGAATATCGCGACAAACGTGACTCTGGATTCCAAATTTTTTATATGTTCATCAACATTGGAGCAATGTTTGCACCGTTCCTAGCCACATGGGTGCGCAATACATTTGTAAAAATGCAAGGTTATGCTTATAATGCTGACCTGCCAGGGCTTTGCCACCAATATTTGGATGGTAAAATGAGTGAAGATGTTCTCAATGGACGTTTTACTGAATTGGCCACTTCCGTATCTCATGGTGTAGCTCCAACAGACTTCTCAACATTTGCAGTAGGTTACTTGGATGCCTTCAATACGGGCTTTCACTATGCGTTTTTAACAGCTGTAGTAGCTATGGCTATTTCGTTAGTTATTTTCCTTGCTACAAAACGTCACTTACCAGTCCCTAAAGCAAAACATGTAACTGCAACCAATATTTCGGCTGAAGAAATCAAGAAAAATGCCAAAGAGATAAAACAACGTATTTACGCACTTTTAGCTGTATTTGGAATCGTTATTTTCTTTTGGTTCTCATTCCACCAAAATGGATTAACGCTTACCATGTTCGCCAAAGATTACACGCAACTAGGAGGAATTTTTAGTTCTGCTGAAATTTTCCAGTCTATCAATCCTTTCTTGGTAGTATTCCTTACACCGCTAATCATTGCGATTTTTGGACGCCTTGCTAAAAAGGGTAAAGAGCCTTCAACACCAAAGAAAATTGCTATTGGTATGGGTATAGCAGCTTCCGCATTTGTACTTATGGCTATAGGTTCAATTGGTTTACCTTTACTAAAAGATGTAACGGCTCAAGGTGGGTTACCTGACGCTGCCAGAGTAACGCCTTGGTTACTTTTTGCTACTTACTTTATACTCACGGTAGCTGAATTATTTATCTCACCACTAGGGTTATCATTTGTATCAAAAGTAGCGCCTCCGCACATGCAGGGACTCATGCAAGGTGGTTGGTTAACAGCCACTGCTATTGGCAATTTCTCACTTTTCTTGGGAGCTATGATGTACGAAAATATATCCATTTCTATCACTTGGACCGTATTTGTAAGCGTCTGCGTCGTTTCCATGTTGGTTATGTTAGGTATGGTGAAATGGCTCGAACGTATTGCTAAATAATTTTTGAACAATACACAATTTAAAAGCCTTCCGAATTTTCTATCGGAAGGCTTTTGTTTTTTGAGTACCTTTGCAGTCCTCCTAATTTATTTATTATTACAATCAGTCATGTGGGTTTTATTTGCCTTTATATCAGCTGCACTACTTGGTGTTTACGATGTCTTTAAAAAGATTTCACTCAATAAGAACGCGGTCATTCCAGTACTTTTTTTGAATGTCGTTTTTTGCTGTGTTATATTTTTACCACTGTTAATTATCTCATTTGTCGCACCCGATTGGATAGCAAACACCATTTTTGAAATGCCGCCTATTTCGAGTGCACAGCACGCTCTTTTGATACTCAAAGCGGCGATTGTATTATCGTCGTGGATAAGTGCTTATTTTGCACTCAAACATCTACCTATCACCATTGCATCACCTATTAAAGCGACACAGCCTATTTTAACGCTTATAGGCGCTTTACTTATCTTTGGCGAACGATTAAACCTCTATCAATGGTTAGGCGTTCTGGTGGCAATTATATCATTTTTGCTTTTATCTCAATCGGGCAAGAAAGAAGGCATTCATTTTGCACATAATAAATGGATTTTCTTAATGGTTATTTCCATTATTATGGGCACGGTGAGTGGTTTGTACGATAAATTCATCATGACTCAAATTGACAGAATGAATGTACAAGTATGGTACAATTATTACCAATTGGCAATGATGGCTATCATTTTACTGGTTTTTTGGTTTCCAAAGCGCAAAAAAACAACGCCATTCCATTGGAATAGCGCCATTCCATTGATTGCCGTATTCTTGGTAGCCGCCGATTTTTTCTACTATTTTGCTTTAAGCGACGATTCCGCGATGATTTCTATTGTATCATTAGTGCGGCGTAGTAGCGTGGTGGTTTCTTTTAGCTTAGGTGCACTCTACTTTAAAGAACGCAACTTAAAAGCCAAAGCAATCGATCTATTCTTGGTTTTAATTGGTATGTTGTTAATTTTTATGGGAAGTCGGTAAACATAAAAAGAGGCTGCTCAAAATAAAATTTGAGCAGCCTCTTTTACAGTTCTAGCCTATTGGATCATTTAGCAGGTAACATCACCACTTCAATCACATTGCCTTGTTCTACCAATTGTTTCAAAGTAGCTTTAATGGTTTCGGCCGTAACAGCTTCTACAGCGGCTTTATATTGATTGCGATAATCAATACCATCGACATAGTAATTGTATAATACGGTTTCGTTCCACCAATCATTTTGCTCCAGATTCTGGTCAAATTCTTTCAACATATTTTCTTTCACCTTTTGCAAATCATCGGCACGAGGTCCATTTTCTACAATCGTTTTCACTTCTTGATGAATAATACCCATCAATTTGGCCTGTTTTTCAGGATCTGTATCAAATTGCATTAACAGAACGGCTGTTGGAACTGGTTTGTTGCGTAACATACCTGCAACACCAACGCCATAACTACCGCCTTCTTTTTCGCGAATACTTTCCAAATAACGAATATCTAAAATATCGCCAATAACGGACATATTTAAATCGTTGGCCAGTGTGTAAGCCATATCGCCTGTATATTGAATACGGTTAGATGCCGTATGAATTTGCATAGTGCGATCGAAGTAATTTTTCACCTCACCTTTAGGAGCACGTACACCACGATCCACAAAGTTTTCAGTTTTTTTCTTCGATTTCAAACCACCTAACCAAGTGGCAATCATTTTTTGTGTTGCCGCATCGTTAGGATCAATATTACCAGTAAACATAAAGGTAAAATCGGCAGGAATAGCAAAACGTTCTTTATAGATAGCTAACGCTTTCGCCTGATCTACTTTATCCAATGTTGCTAAATCAAACAACACCGTACGTGGATGATGATTGGCTGTAGTCATTTGAATACTATCGCTAAAAATAGCTTTTGGATTTGTTTCCTTGTTGGTCAAATAAGTAGTGTACATATTTTTCAACGCTTGGAACGATTTATCATCCTTGCGTGGCGCTTTAAAATACAAATACGTTAATTGCAACATCGTTTCAAAATCTTTGACAGAAGCATTACCTGAAAAACCTTCGCTGTATGGATTCAACTCTGGTGATACTGATACATTTTTACCTGACAAATACTTCTCTAATTCAATAGCCGTAAAATCGCCAACACCATTAGCATTTACAATATCAGCAGCCATCATAGCTGATGGTAAATCGGCTAATTTTTCAACTTTTGATAAACCACCTTTACTGGTAGCTGTCATCAAAATTTCATCTTGTTTGAATGTGGTTGGTTTAATCACCACTTTTACACCATTATTCAAAATCCATTCGGTTGTTCCAAGAGCTTCATTGGTGGTTACTGATTTAATTTTACCACATTTTGGAGCTTTGCTCACCAATGGTTTATTCATTGTTTCCTCTTTAGGAGCAACTAATTCTGTGGCTTTTACAGTAGCAACAACAGCCAATGTTTCTTCTTTGGATGGTAATTTCACGGTTTCCTTGTTAGGAGCCATGAAACTAATGATTAAATTTTCATCTGTAACATAACTTTGTGCTAGTTCATTCACCATAGCCACCTTTACTTGAGGAAGTATAAGTTTTAGCATGTCATATTCCCATTCGATACCTGGAATAGGCGTTTTATCAAGATAATGGCGAATGTATTCGCTTGTGAATGCTATATTTTCACGATTATTGCGCTCATTATAAATCTTTTCATATTGTTTCAACAAATCAGCTTTAGCACGTTCCAATTCAGCATTGGTAAATCCAAAACGTTTTACTTTTTCAGCTTCAGTCAACAAATCGTTCAATGCTTTCTTCTCTTGGCCTTCTTTAGGAATAGCAATTAGTTGAAAGCCATCTTTCGATTTTACAATCTCACCATAATACCCATAAGCACCTACAAATGAGGCATCAGGATTTTGAGTAATTTCGGAGAAACGATAATTTAAGATAGTAGAAATTAAATTATTGAACAAATCGAGCGTATAAGCGTACATGGTTCCTTCAGCTTCAGCTGGTAACACATCGTGTTTATATTCCAACTCAATACGTGTTTGTTGTGCTTCTTTGTCGGTTACAATCGACACAATTGGTTCTACGTTATTTGCAATTGGGTAAATAGGACGTTCGCCACGATTAGCACGCGCTGGAACGTCAGCCCACAACTGTTTAATTTTTGCTTCGATAGAATCCACGTTAATATCGCCCACCACTACGATGGATTGCAAATCGGGACCATACCATTTTTTATAATAATCGCGTAACGCTTGATATGAAAAATTATTGATAACAGCAGTGTCACCAATCACATCGCGTTTAGCATATTGCGAACCAACGTATTTTTGTTTGTTCGATTCTTTCCACATACGACGATTAGCACTTGCGCCTGTACGCCATTCTTCGCGAATAACGCCACGTTCGTTATCAATTTCATCACCTTGAAGTGATAAACCGGCTGACCAATCGCGCATAACCAACAATGCACTATCCACAATACCTGGACGAACTGTTGGTACGTTTGATAAACGATAAACTGTTTCATCTAAGGATGTGTAAGCATTGATATCTCCACCAAAATTAACACCAACAGATTCAAAATAATTGATGATGCCTTTACCTGGAAAATGTTGGGTTCCATTGAACGCCATGTGTTCCAAAAAGTGAGCTAAACCATTTTGATGATCTTCTTCCAAAATAGCTCCCACAGCTTGAGCGATGTGAAATTCGGCACGTTGTTTTGGTTTTTCGTTGTGACGAATGTAATAGGTCAATCCATTACTCAGCACGCCCACACGTACATTCGAATCGATTGGAAGAGGTTGTGCCTCTTGCGCAAACAGTGTCGTAATAAATACCACACACAACAACATAGTTGTTACAATTAATCGTTTCATACTTTTTATTTTTAGGGTTTCTAAAATCAAACTAACATCAATAACTGGCACAAAGAACGGTAATAATTTTTGAATATCAAAATATTTTTATCGAAAAACAATAAATTTAACATTTTGATACATAAAAAAGGAAACATGACAACCTCTAGAGCAGATGTTCTTATAGGAACTTTAATAAGATTTATTCTCCGTAAATATAATTGAGCACGGACGCCAAATGATTGGCTCCGCGGACTAAACTCTCATCAAGCACGCTCTTGAATTCGTAGATATAATTATACGATTTTACCGTTTTATCGGTGGCAGCATATACGCGTTCGGTAATTTGATAAGTGCCCCATGCCCAATCTACAATCATTTTTTTGTCAAACAATAAAGGTTTAGCAGCATGTGTGCGATGCAAATAATCGGCATATTCGGTATAACTCAAACCTTGAGATTCTATTAGCGCATCATCCCACAAGGCATGAAGATTCGTTTCCTTATTAAACCATCTAATTTTAATACTATTTCCCCCACGATTTTCGGGACGTCCCATGTGCATCGGACAATGTAAATCTTCAACCAAGTGAATTAATAATTTTAATTTCACCGTATCATTAGGGTTCGCTTTCAACTCGTCGATAAGATACCCGACACGATAAACTAAGGCACCACGATTTTGCAATAGCGCTAACGAATCAAATTGTTGACGCGTAACACCACCTTCGATGTTGGTATAATGCCAAGCACTATATTCGGCATACGTGTCGTCGCTTTTAATAAAATCACCCCAATTAGATTCCATGGCTACAGTAGACGAATTTAACAGAGCGGTTATTTTCTTATTGGCTTTTTTATTCAATTGAGTTTGGGCTAATTCACCCACAATACGATGTCCACTCTGTCCCCAAGCAAAAACTGCAAGTGGTACACAAATACTAATTAAAACAATAAAAACTTTTTTCATAATTCTTTGATATTAAAAATCAGCAGCCACGGTTCGGCTGCCATCAGCATTAACAGTAATCGCAACACGCACACTTTCCGTTGGCAAAAGTGTTCCAATTTGGTCGGGCCACTCCATAAAACAGATATGACCACTGTAAAAATAATCCTCCACGCCAAAATCGAGTGCTTCCTGAGGTGTTTTCAAACGATAAAAATCGAAATGATAAATGTGATCGCCAAGCGCAGTTTCATAATCATTGGCAATAGCAAAAGTGGGCGAATTTACCACATCAATCACACCAAGTTCGTCGCACAAGGCTTTAATAAACGTAGTTTTACCAGCTCCCATTTCGCCATAAAAAGCAAACAATTTATGACCGCCCATAGCCGCAATAAATTGTTGGGCTACTTGGTTTATCTGTTCAGTAGATGATATATGAAATTCCATAAAAAAAACTAATTAAGCAAATTGTTCAACAGCCAGAGCCGAAATGGGCGATGGCGATAAAATGATAAGACGTTCTACCACATTACGTAATTCGCGAATGTTACCTTTCCAACTTCGTTTTTGAAGTGCTTTAAGAGCCTCTGCATCGAATGATTTTAGCGCAATGCCTTGTTCTTCGCAAATCAGTTCCGCAAAATAATCAACCAATAATGGGATGTCGTCCAAACGTTCTTCGAGCGATGCCACATGCATTGGAATCACATTAAGGCGATGGAATAAATCTTCTCTAAAATTACCAGCTTCAATCTCTTTACGCAAATCTTTGTTGGTAGCTGCAATCACACGCACATTAATTTTTACCATTTTGTCGCTACCAACAGGCGATATCACATTTTCTTGTAAACAACGTAACACTTTAGCTTGTGCCGAAAGACTCATATCCCCAATTTCATCGAGAAAAATTGTACCTTCATTGGCTTGCTCAAACTTACCAATGCGTGTTTTAATCGCGGAGGTAAAAGCGCCTTTTTCATGACCAAACAATTCACTTTCTATCAACTCTGAAGGAATGGCTGCACAGTTAACCTCTACAAATGGTGCATTCACACGATGGCTTTGTTGATAAATTTGACGGGCAACCACTTCTTTTCCCGTTCCGTTATCGCCCGTAATCAGTACACGCGCATCAGTTGGAGCTACCATTTCTATCATTTGGCGTAGTTTATGAATAGCCAACGATTCGCCAATCATGGCGTATTTTTTATCTACTTTTTTCTTCAGAATTTTGGTTTCGGTCACCAACGTAGTTTTGTCTAACGCATTACGAATAACCACCAACAAGCGATTCAAATCAATTGGTTTTTCGATAAAATCGTATGCGCCTTTTTTGATACATTCCACCGCGGTTTCTATATTGCCATGTCCTGAAATCATCACAATCGGAGTTTCAATACCATGTTCACGCATCTGCTGCAACACTTCAATGCCATCCATTTGAGGCATTTTAATATCCAAAAATATAGCGTCAAATGTAGTCGTTTTAGTAATTTCAAGTGCCACTAATCCGTCTTCAGCTAACTCCACTTGGTATTTTTCGAACTCTAAAATATCCTTCAACGTGTTGCGGATACTACGTTCGTCGTCGACAATTAAAATTTTTGCCATAATTATTTGTTTTTCTTTTTATTCGTAGAGGATTTAATCAATTCTTCGGGTTTTTGTTTTAACAAAGGCAATGCTTTGTAATCCCAATTTTCTTCAACTTCCCAAAAAGCACGTAAGGTAAATTTGAAAGGACAATAATAAACAGATTCGGCCTGTTTTTTGGCTGCATAATTTCCTGTATCCCATTTATTATTTCCGTTTTCATCGACAAAAAGTCGCACATAATAATCACCAGGATTCAAATATTGAAATACGGTTTCTTTCGTAGCTTTTACAGTTCTAATGACTTTCTCGTTTTTATCAAGCAATTCCAAAATTTCACCACCAGACAATTTGTCCATCATGATGAACAAAGTAGCATAACTTTCAAGCGATCGTATTTTAAACGTGGATTCGTAGGTATTCGTATGCAATCCATCCAACGCCAAAAAAGCCGCAGAATCGACTTTTAATCGATACATTTTCTCTGGCTGCCAATTATACTGAAGTGAATATTGCAAACCTAACGAATCATCGGGATGTAATTTGACATCCATTTTTTGCCACAACGAATCGACTTTTAACTCTACTACAATAGGTTTAGAAACATCGTATTTTGTAGGTTTATCAAACGTGAGTATAAACGAATTGTAAACATCGAAATTTGTCGATGAGTTGGTCTTAATTGGCAAAAATTCTATTTTCTTTTTCGCATCATTTTCTTTTGAGCGCGACGACCGACCTGTAGATTTATCAGAAACGTCTACCTTGCGACGCGCAACAGTATTGAGGGTGTCCGTTTGTGCTGACAATTGATTGGTTGAATCCGTTTTTAAATAAGTGAGCGCATACGACAACGTGTCGATTTGCGAAATTAACGTATCGGTAAACCAGTAAGTCAAGGTATCTCGATGAGCACTTTGTTGCAACAAATAGTTATGATCAAGCTTAAAATTCAACGGTTGCAAAACAGGCAACGTACCCAATGGCGCATTAAAATAGAATGATAGTTTATACGGTTCCACACGCTCCGCTTTTACTAAATATTGTCGGGTAAAATCGGGCTCAAAATAACGAAGTAAAAGATTACTTGCGGTAAAATTGGGGTGTTGACGTTTCACAATTGTATCGATGGTTGTGCTATCTTTCCAAATAGTATCAAGATGTTCAGCAAAGGTAACATCTGGTACCACAATCGAATCGAGAAATGCTAATGGTTCGATAGGTTGATCTGCCATGTAGTTACTATTAAGATCGCCCAAAGCAAAAATTTTATAAGCACCTTTCTTTACACCTTTAATCCAAAATTCACCTTTATCATTGGTCTTAGAAATGCGTTCAAATGGCAACTTTTGAAAAGCCGAATCATTCAAATTGCTATGAATACCGACCAAAACTCCGCTCACGGGATTCAACGTGTGGGCATCAATCAACGTACCACCAATCATCAACGAATCAATGTCGGCACCAGTAGAAAACGAAAAATAGTAATCGAGTAATCTATTTTTCTCATTATTATCAACAATCGCATCCGAAAAATCGATAATATAAGTTGTATTTGGCTCCAAAGAATCAGCCAATTCAACGGCAACTTTACGACCATAAGCTTTTACAATCGGTGATTTTAATTGAGGAGGAGAAACCACAATCTTTTCATAGGATTTTTCCAAAACGACGATTTCATCGAAATAAATATCGATGGTAGAATTTGTATAGTTAGTTGCACCATTGGTAGGAACACTTTTGATAGGAATAGGTGGAGCAATGTCCTTTGGACCGCCTTGAGGGCCGCCTCCACGATTAGCGCAACTCATTGCTAGCAAACCTGCCAATAGGTATAAAAAACAAGCTCGCGCACCTCCAAATGCAATTAAATTTATTTTCTTCATGCTAAAGTTATCATTTGTAATGCCTCATTCTCTTTGCGCGTCATCTCCAATCGTGCTTCTGGAGTTTTATCTTCTTGACCGCACAAGTGCAAAATGCCATGAATTAAAATGCGGTGTAATTCATTTTCAAACGTCACACCAAATTCCTGCGCATTGGTACGCACCGTATCCAGACTGATAAAGATATCGCCATTCAAAACTGCGCCCTCACAATAATCAAACGTAATAATATCGGTAAAATAATCGTGCTGCAAGTAGGTTTTGTTTACCTCCAATATTTTGGCATCATCGCAAAAAACATACGCGATTTCACCGATTTTTTTATCGTATTTGGCAGCTACCGTTTTTATCCAAGCATTAGTCTTACGCTTTTCAAGTTTAGGAGCTTTCACTTTTTCAGTTGTGTAAAAAATCATATCTAACAATTAATGGAAAAATAAATAACCAATCAAAATGGCAGCAGATATACCAGCAAAATCGGCAATCAAACCACACGTCAGTGCATTACGGGTTTTAGTAATACCCACAGAACCAAAATAAAGTGCCAAAATATAAAATGTGGTATCGGTAGAACCTTGCACAATACACGACACTTTACTCACAAAGGCATCGGCGCCGTAGGTATTCATGGTATCTAACATCATGCCACGAGCACCACTTCCACTCAACGGTTTCATCAAGGCGGTTGGTAAAGCTCCGACAAAATCGGTATTAAGACCTACAAAAGCTACCGTTTTTTCAATACCCCACAACAACCAATCCATAGCACCCGAAGCGCGAAACATACCAATAGCCACCAAAATAGCAATCAAATAAGGAATAATGCCCACAGCCACTTTAAAACCTTCTTTGGCTCCTTCGACAAACGAATCGTACACATTTACCTTTTTTACCAAGCCCATAATCACAAACGCGCACACAATGCCCAATAAAATAATATTTGTAACAATGGAAGAATACAATTGAATACTTTCACGATCCATCGTGGCAAAAAGAGCGATGAGACCAACAATAAATCCGGTAAGGACGCTCAAGGTAAGAATGATATTTTTTTGGAAAATATTAATTTTTTGAGCAAAAGCTACAGCCAAAAATCCAACTAACGATGAAAAAAATGTCGCCATTAGAATGGGTAGAAATACATCACTCGGATTGGCAGCTCCAAACTGCGCACGATAAGTCATTACCGTAATTGGAATAATAGTAAGTCCCGAAGTATTGAGCACCAAAAACATAATCATCGCATTGGACGCGGTATCTTTTTTCGGATTCAACTCCTGCAATTCGTTCATTGCTTTTAACCCCAATGGCGTAGCGGCATTATCAAGCCCCAACATATTGGCCGAAATATTCATAAAAATAGTTCCCATGGCTGGATGATCTTTAGGCACTTCAGGGAAAATTTTACAGAAAAACGGCGCCACTAAACGTGACATAAATTTGATAGCACCACCATTTTCACCAATTTTTAAAATCCCCAACCACAGTGCCAAAACACCTGTAAGGCCGATAGAAATTTCAAAACCTGTTTTGGCAGACCCAAACATGGAATCCATAACAGCGGTAAGCACCGCCGTATCGCCAAACACAAATGTCTGAATCAAGGCTACCACTACGGCAATCAGCAAAAAACCAATCCAAATATAATTCAGTACCACAGCTAATTAGGTTTAAATGGTGAAATGATTAAATTTACGAAATATTAGCCGTACAGCGTAATACTTCAACCAACAAAAGTAACGATTTTTTATCAACTCACAAAAAACATATTTGTTTAGATATTGTGAGATAAAAATCGTTATCTTTGTAACAAGTAAACATTTGAATTATGGCAAAGAAAAACAGAGAAACATCACCCAATATGCGCAAAAATGCGGTTGTAACAGCAATCGTTAATTTATTTGCAGAAGTACCTAATAAATTATTAAACTACAAACAATTGTCGCACGCTTTAGGTATGCGTACCGATGCCCAAAAACAACTAGTGGTTGAAGCACTCAATACGCTTTTAGAACAAGGGCAATTAGAACAAGTAAGTTATGGCAAATTTCGTCTCAACTTACGTCAAAATTATGTAACAGGCACACTCGACCGTCAAAGTGTGGCAAAAAAGACCTATCTTATTCCAGACGATGGTGGCGAACCAATTTTTATTGCCGAACGCAGCATGGGCTGTGCCTTGAATGGCGACAAAGTAAAAGTATTACTCTATCCACGTCGTAAAAATCGCGACGAAGAAGGCGAAGTGGTAGAAGTTCTAGAACGTGCAAAAACCGAATTTGTAGGCATTCTCGAAGTAAAACCAAATTTTGCGTTTCTCAACGTGGATCGCAAACAATTAGTACACGATATTTTTATTCCACGCGACAAACTGAATGGTGGTAAAGATGGTCAAAAATGTATTGGAAGGATTGTGGAGTGGGAAGACAAAGCCAAAAATCCTATCGGCGAAATTATCGATGTTTTGGGCGATGTTGGCGACAACAACACCGAAATGCACGCTATTTTGGCAGAATTTGGATTACCTTACAAATATCCAGAAGCTGTAGAAGAAGCTGCCAATAAAATCGAAGCAGGCATTACGCCCGAAGAAATTCGTAAACGTATCGACATGCGCGATGTGTGTACTTTTACCATTGACCCACGAGATGCCAAAGATTTTGACGATGCCATTTCTATCCGCAAACTCGACTCTGGTTTATGGGAAGTGGGCGTACACATTGCCGATGTGACGCATTACGTAACCGAAAACAGTATAATTGAGAAAGAAGCTGTCAATCGTGCCACTTCTATCTATTTGGTAGACAGAACTATTCCGATGTTACCCGAACATTTAAGTAATGGTATCTGTTCGTTACGACCTAACGAAGAAAAGTTGACCTATTCGGTAATTTTCCATTTAGACGAATTTGCCGAAATAAAAGATTACCAAATAGCACGCACGGTGATTAATTCTAATCGTCGTTTTACCTACGAAGAAGCGCAAACCATTATCGAAACTGGTGAAGGCGATTATAAAGAGGAAATGCTCAAGCTCAACGAATTTGCCAAGATGTTGCGCGTAAGACGTTTTGCAAAAGGTGCTATTGCTTTTGAACGTGTAGAAGTTCGTTTTGAGATAGATGAAAAAGGAAAACCAGTCAGTGTCTTTTTCAAAGAAGCTAAAGAATCGAACAAACTGGTAGAAGAATTCATGTTGTTGGCCAATAGAACTGTGGCAACACACATTGGTAAGCCACAAAAACGTGGCGACAAAGCGAAAACTTTTGTTTATCGTATTCACGATGTACCAAATCCCGATAAATTGGCTAATTTCTCAACCTTCATTAAGCGATTTGGTTACAAACTCAAAACAACGGGTAAAAATACCGAAGTATCTTCGGCCATCAATCATTTGCTGGATGAAGTAGAAGGTAAAAAAGAACAAAACCTCATCGAAACATTGGCTATTCGTTCTATGGCAAAAGCCATATACAGCACCGATAATTCAGGCCACTACGGACTTGCATTCGATTATTATACGCATTTTACATCACCTATTAGACGATATCCCGACATGATGGTACATCGACTACTAACGCGCTATTTGGCTGGCGGACACAGCGTGGATGCGAACGAGTGGGAATTGCTTTGTAAACACAGTTCCGACATGGAACAATTGGCCGCCAATGCCGAACGTGCATCCATCAAGTACAAGCAAGTAGAATACATGAGTGAACGATTGGGACAAGTGTACGATGGTGTTATTTCGGGTGTTACCGAATGGGGCATTTACGTAGAGTTGAATGAAAATAAGTGCGAAGGCATGATTCCAATCCGCAATTTGGGTGACGATTATTACACCTTTGATGAAAAAAATTATTGCATCATTGGCCGTCACAAACACAAAAAGTACCAATTGGGCGATGCCGTCACCGTAAAAATAGCACGTGCTGATTTGGTCAAAAAACAATTAGATTTAGCATTAATAACTTTTTAACATAACCGTATGAAACATCGTATTATTGAAGCAAGTATTCTTGCTGTCGGTTTTATCATTTTGGGATTTTTATTAAAAACCAGTGTGGACAATTTCTCGAACAAAGACCGTTACGTGAGTGTAAAAGGATTGTCAGAGATGGAATTTCCAGCCGACAAAGTAACCTGTCCGCTGGTATTCAAAGAAATTGGCGATGATTTATTAAAAATCTACACCAATGTCAACGCTAAAAACGATACCATTGTGGCATTTCTTAAAGCAAAAGGTATCAACGAAAAAGACATTAACATTTCGGCACCAGAAATCGTGGATTTACAAGCAGAACGTTATGGTAACGAACGCCCACCATATCGTTACAATGTAACTTCCGTAATCACTATTACCTCGTCTGACGTTCCTAAAATCAAAGCACTCATAACCCAACAAAGCGAATTACTTAAAAAAGGTATTGCCATCATTTCGGGCGATTATCGTTACCTGATTAACTACGAATTCACAAAGTTGAATGACGTAAAACCTAAAATGATAGAAGAAGCGACCAAAAATGCACGTGCCACGGCTGAAAAATTTGCATCGGACAGCGACAGCAAATTAGGCAAAATCAAAAATGCTAATCAGGGACAATTTAGCATCGTCGATCGCGACAGCAACACGCCTGATATCAAACGTGTACGTGTGGTAACAACCGTAGATTATTATTTAGAAGACTAAAATAGCATGGAGATAAATGTAGAAGAGCGCGCATCACAAGCAGAAACTTATTTTCGTTCGGGTTACAACTGCGCACAATCGGTTTACATGGCTTTTTCGGATTTATATGGCATGGATCCTAAAATGGCAGGCATTATAAGTGCTCCATTTGGTGGTGGCATGGGACGATTACGCGAAGTATGCGGAGCATGTACAGGCATGTTCTTAGTAGCCGGATTACAACTTCCAGCCGACCAGCCATCGAAAAAAGGAGACAGTTACAAGCTAGTACAGGAGTTAGCCGAAGAATTCAAAGCTGAAAACGGCTCAATTATTTGTCGGGAATTATTGGGATTAGATCATAAAAAAGACGAGCCCGTAGCCGAAGCACGCACAGAAGCCTATTACAAAAAACGCCCTTGTGCTGAATTGGTACACCTAGCAGCCACGATTGTCGGTAAAAAGATTAAGTCAATAAACGACATAAACGAAAAATAAGTATCTTTGCACTTGACATAAACCAGCCATCTATGCGAGCTTTGATTCAACGCGTTTCACACGCCTCCGTAACCATCGACGACCAACTAAAATCGTCCATTCAGCAAGGATTATTGGTATTAATTGGCATTGAAGATAGCGACACAAACGAAGATTGTGAATGGCTAACGAGTAAAATCGTGAATCTGCGCATATTTGATGACGAAAACGGCGTCATGAACAAATCATTGATTGATATTGAGGGCGAATTATTGATTGTGAGCCAATTTACGCTCCACGCCATGACAGCGAAAGGCAATCGCCCATCGTACATACGTGCAGCCAAACCAGACGTGGCCATACCGCTTTACGAAACATGTTGTAACCTAGCCACACAAAAACTCGGTAAACCTGTTCAAACAGGAACATTTGGTGCTGATATGAAAGTTGAATTACTCAATGATGGCCCCGTAACTATTTGGATAGACTCAAAAAATAAAGAATAAACTATACTTAATTTATAACCCAAAAAGATGATGACATGGAAAAAATGAAAGACTTGTATGCACAGTACAACTGTGACTTAAATGATGCAGAAGTAAAAAAGGCTGTAGCTGAAATTTTGGCAAAAAATTTTGCTAAAAACAATACCGTAGAAGTTTATAAAAAATGCTTCAACTTAATTGACCTCACATCACTCAATAGCACCGATACCGAAGATCAAATTGGTACCATGATGCAAAAAGTGAATGATTTTTCGGAACATTATCCTGAAATGCCAAACGTGGCAGCTGTCTGTGTCTATCCATCTTTAGTGCCAGTAACTAGAGCCGTATTGGAAAAAGAAAATGGTGTAAACATTGCGGCGGTAGCAGCTTGTTTTCCATCTTCACAATCATTTATTGAAGTAAAAGTGGCTGAAACAGCCTTAACAGTACAAGCTGGTGCTGACGAAATTGACGTGGTTATTTCTATTGGTAAATTCTTCAGCGGATTCCACAGCGAAGTGTACGAAGAACTACAAGAGTTGAAAGCCGCTTGCGGTAAAGCACATCTGAAAGTCATTTTAGAAAGTGGAGCGTTACGTTCTGCGGTAGAAATTAAACAAGCTTCATTGCTTGCTATTGCTGCTGGTGCCGATTTCATAAAAACCTCCACAGGTAAAATGGAACCTGCTGCTACCTTAGAAGCAGCTTACATTATGTGTGGTGCTATCAAAGAATACTACGAAAAAACAGGCGTCAAAATTGGTTTCAAACCTGCGGGTGGTGTTGCCACAACCGAAGATGCCGTAAAATTCTACACAGTTGTGAATACGGTGTTAGGCGAAGAATGGATGAACAACAAATTATTCCGTTTTGGAGCAAGCCGCCTGTCAAATAATTTATTGACAAGTATTTACAATAAAGAGGTTAAATATTTCTAAAGACTCAGGTCAATTATTTAAGTAAAAAAGGCTGCTTATCTCAACGATAAAGCAGCCTTTGTACATTTGTACAACTTTGATAAAAAATGTATCTTTGCCATACAAAATTGATTTTGCTGGTTATGCAGAAATTTGTAACAACCTATTGGAAAACTATTATCTGTAGTGTATGTATTTTGATATTATCGATGGCTTCGTTCTCGGGTAATAAACTTCCAACATTTACGCACGCCGATAAATTGGTGCATCTAGTGATGTACCTCACATTGACATGTATACTCTTTTACGATTATAGCCAAAAGCACGCTGTCAAAACGTTTCGTACTTATGGTCTATTACTATTAGCACCCATTTTTTATGGTGGATTTATGGAAATCATGCAAGGTGTACTGACGGTAAGTCGTGCTGCCGATGGTTTTGATATGCTCGCCAATAGCGCAGGGACATTGGTTGGATTAGTTCTTTCCTCCACTATTTATAACGTGCGCCGATGAATCATCAAGAGTTGAGATATCAAATAGGCGTCACATTAATCAAGGGAATTGGTCCTGTCAATGCGCGTAAACTAATTAGCTATTTAGGTAGTATAGAGGCCGTATTTACAGAAAAACCTGAATTACTAAAAAAAATACCAGGTATTGGTGAAGTTTTGGCGAATGCCATATCTACGCAAAAAGTTTTACAACGGGCTGATGCCGAAATTGAATTCATCGAACGTTACAAAATACACACCCATTTTTTTACCGAATCATCTTATCCGTATCGTTTAAAAGAGTGTGAGGATGCTCCAGTATTAATCTATTCAAAAGGAACGGACGATTTTAACACAGGTCGCTATCTGGCCGTTGTTGGTACACGTAAAATAACGCCTTACGGCAAAGAATTGTGCCAATCTATCATTCAGTCGCTTGCTCAAACACAACCAGAATTAACCATTGTGAGTGGACTCGCCTATGGCGTAGACGTGGCGGCTCACAAAGCAGCTATAGACAATGATTTGCGCACATACAGTGTTGTTGCACACGGTTTGGATCGTATCTATCCTTCTACACATCAATCTGTGGCAAAGAAAATCATAGAAATGGGTGGCTCCATCGTCACAGAATATCCGAGCCAAACCAATCCCGATGCCCCAAATTTCGTAGAGCGCAATCGTATTGTTGCTGGTATGTGCGATGCTACTTTAGTGATTGAATCAGGACTCAAAGGAGGCTCGTTAATTACAGCAGAACTAGCTAATGGGTATAATCGGGATGTATTTGCCATTCCTGGACGCATAAACGATACGCAATCGCAAGGATGCAATAATTTAATCTATAAAAATCAAGCTGTTTTAATTCAAACGGCCAGTGATTTAGAAAAATTCATGAATTGGGATACGCAATTGAGTACGCGTACTGTGCAACAAAAACTTTTTACATCACTGACTTCCGATGAAGAACAAATTATTAATGTTCTTCGGGCGGAAGAATCGGTATATATTAATGCATTAGCCGCAAAAAGTAAAATTCCATTACAAAAACTATTAGGCTTATTAATCCAACTTGAATTTAAAGGTTTGATTCATTCATTACCTGGCAGTCATTATAAAATTGTATCGTAATGATAAAAACAGAAGCCATCGTTTTACATACTATTCACTACCGCGATCATAGTTATATAGTCCATTTATTCACACGCGAACAAGGCCGAATAAACTGTTTAGTGAAAGGTTCTAAGCAAAAGTTAGCATTATCGCCTGTCCTAATGCAACCATTGTCACTTATCGATATAGTGCTAGATAATCGCATAAACAAAACATTTCAATACATACGCGAAAGTTCACCAACTAGCTTATTAAATACAGTTCCATACGACCCCATCAAAAATAGTATCGCTTTATTTTTAAGTGAAATTCTCCATAAAACGCTCCGAGAGTCGGATAAAGAAAACGCATTGTTTGACTTCGTGAAAGAGTCTATCCTATTTTTCGATACAACCACCAAAGGATTTGCTAATTTTCACCTCGTTTTTCTGATTAAAATGACCTATTTTTTAGGCTTTTTCCCTAATTTAAGTCAGTTTCACGATGGTGTCTATTTTGACATGCTCAACAGTCAATTCACCGAGCAGAATAACAATCCACACACCCTGAATGTAGAAGAAACAGAGGCATTTGCTCACCTTATGCGGATGGATTATGATACCATGCAGGTTTTTAGTCTATCGCGTAACCAGCGTAATACCATTTTAGAACACATCTTAACCTATTATCGGTTGCATTTACCCGAATTCGGAACGGTTAAGTCGTTGGATATTTTGCAACAACTATTTGCCTAAGTCCATTTGGAAAAACGCCAAAAATCAGCTACTTTTGTAGCATTCAAACGCCCCCGTAGTTCAATGGATAGAACGAAAGTTTCCTAAACTTTAAATCTGAGTTCGATTCTCAGCGAGGGTACTTATTTTCGTTAATATCTTCAATCATCCACACCATTATGGCTCGTAAATTAAACACAGAAGAGATAATACGTCTTACACCCGAAGAATTTAAGGAAACCCCTAAAATTCCACTCGTAGTGATTCTGGATAACGTACGCAGTTTACACAATGTTGGATCTGTTTTTCGTACTTCAGACGCCTATTGTGTAGAAAAAGTAATATTGTGTGGAATAACAGCAACACCTCCCAATGCCGAAATTCATAAATCGGCACTTGGCGCTGAATTTTCTGTGGATTGGGAATACTATAAAGAAACTACAGAAGCTGTGAATGAATTAAAGCAAGCTGGTTATACTATGCTAGCTATAGAGCAAGCGGACGACAGCATCAATATGGACACATTTAAAGCAGAAAAAGGGAATAAATACGCTGTGATCTTAGGCAATGAAGTAAAAGGCGTACAGCAGTCCGTTATCGATTTAAGTGATGGTTGTTTGGAATTACCTCAATTTGGTACTAAGCATTCTTTAAACGTTAGTGTAACAGCGGGCATTGTCATCTGGGAGTTTGCAAAACAATTTCGATAAATCAACTTAACAATAAAAACAAAAGGCTCTATCAGAAAATGATAGAGCCTTTTGTTTATGTATTATTGGCATTATTGTAAAAAAAAGAGCCGAGTATACAGTTGTATACTCGGCTCTGAAAAAGGCGGCTACCTACTCTCCCACCTTGTGGGCAGTACCATCGGCGTAAGCGAGCTTAACTTCTCTGTTCGGAATGGGAAGAGGTGGAACCTCGCTGCTATAACCACCTAAAATATGGTTTGACACATTG